>ERZ857982.3-NODE-3-length-804755-cov-15.103709_pt1 | contig 804755 bp, 656 predicted proteins | sample MGYA00519955_ERZ857982 | MGnify/ENA primary metagenome ERZ857982 (study PRJEB31778, sample SAMEA3449416) | human gut metagenome | biome: human gut; feature: human-associated habitat; material: faeces | place: United Kingdom | collected 2010/2012 ... | reverse complement strand
TCAAATTGGAAGGAATATATAAAAACATCAAGGTAAATTTCGAACATTTGGACGGTTATTTAAATTTGTTTACCCCGTTAAACAGACGATTGAATCGACGTCGAGAAGACATATCTTTATTAGATATTAAAACATTCTTAATAGATTTATTCAAATCCCGCCTCGAACGACACAATATAGCTTTTAAACATACTAACGGATTTGCTGGTCGAAAAATACACGGATTTCGTTCTACATTCTATCCGGTATTTGTGAATATCATTGATAATGCCATCTACTGGTTGAAGCAAAGTGATATTCCTGAAAAAACCATTCGACTGCATGCGGATGATACGGGTATATATATATCTAACAACGGTATTGAAATAAAACCTCAAGATAAAGAACGAATCTTTGAATTGAGATTTTCCAGAAAGCCGAATGGAAGAGGATTAGGATTAAGTATCAGTAAAGAGGTTTTGAATGCAGAGAATTATGATATATTTGTGGTACAACCTAAAGAAGGTTCTACGGTTACTTTTAAGATTCAAAAAATGCAATAAAAATATGGCTGACAGATTTATCGAACAATCGAAAGAGATTGCAAACAACTTTATACAAAATATAGTATTTATTGACGACAAGGCATATAAAGAAGACTCCACCAATAATGCCTTTAGTGCGTTGGATGTATCAAATGCATTTGCAAAAACAGGTAAAATTTGTGCCATATACGCTCCCAAATCCGTTTCGGATATAGATAGCTACAATGTTATTTTGAAAAAAGCTGATGTGGTTATTTTAGATTGGTATTTAGATATTGAAAGAGACGCAGAACAACAGTTAGATCCTGATGCAGATGCAGATAATGACGAACCTCGAGGAGAATTTACTTTAAGATTACTAAAACAACTTACAAGTGATGCCGGGACCGATAAATTAAAATTAATCATAGTATATACGGGAGAAACAAGGATTTCGGATATTAAGGATGATATTGTAAACAATGTTGATTCAGAATTATTTAAAGTTAGCGATTATACGATAAAGTCTTCAAATGTCAGTATTATAATCCGTGCAAAAGGTGGAAAAAAATTCGAGCATATACCGGAATTCAAACCATTGATAGTAGAATATGATAAACTTCCGGAATTAATATTGACGGAGTTTACTAATTTAACCAACGGACTTTTATCCAACTTTGCTTTATCGGCAATAACCACAATTAGAAATAATACATCCAAAATATTAGGCAGTTTTTCTCCTAAGTTAGATCCGGCTTATTTGGGACATAGGGTAAATCTTCCTAATCCGAGTGACGCTAAAGAACTTTTAGTACAACTATTTGGTGATGCGATAGCCGAATTAATAGGAAACGAAAATATCGATACAAATACATGGGTTGAGAATTGGATACACAATCGAATAGAGGGAAAAACTATAAATCTTGCCGGAAAAAATTTAACCATTGATAGTGAAATTTTGTGTCAAATTATTAGTGTTGATTCGTCTGATTTAAATACAAAAATTGCCTCTGCGACCCAAATAAGTTTAGGGAAAAAGGCTTCTAAATTTGCGTCACACCTTTTTCAATATGGAGATATTCAAATAGATGAGTCTGACATTTCTTTTGCAAAATTGACTCATCATAAGAATATATTTCAACCACAACAAAAAAGGCCAATGCTTACACTTGGCACAATTATCAAGTGTACCACTACTAATACTTACTACATTTGTTTGCAACAAAGATGTGATTCTGTTCGAATACAAGGAGAAAGACGATTTTTATTCTTGCCGTTAGAACAAAATGAGGATCACTACTCAATTATAGTCAGCAAAGAATCTAAATTTAGAATCAACGAATCTTCTTATGCTCTAAAAACCATTAAATTTAACGCAAATAATGACGAACAGGCAATATATGCAATAAAGGATGATAATGGTAAATATTTATTTAGATCCATTCATCAAGAACAATATGAATGGATTATAGATTTAAAAGAAATGCATGCCCAACGTATTGTGAACAATTATTGTGCACAGCTGTCTCGTGTCGGATTAAATGAATCCGAATGGTTGAGATTGCAGGCCAAATAAGTAATATATGTCTGATATTTTTTCGCCTCCAAAACGTTCGAATATTATGTCTAAAATCGGAGGGAAAAACACAAAGCCGGAGATATTAGTTCGAAAGTTTTTATTTTCTCAAGGATTCAGATATCGACTTAATGTTAAAACACTACCGGGGAAACCGGATATAGTTCTACCTAAATACAAAACCGTTATATTTATAAACGGTTGTTTTTGGCATGGGCATACTTGTAGAAAAGGGCAAATCCCGTCAACAAATATAGATTTTTGGGAAGAGAAAATATCAAGTAATAAATTACGTGATAATAAAAATATTGTGTTATTGGCAAAGCTTGGCTGGAATGTTATAACCATATGGCAATGTGAAATTGATAGCATTGACAGAAGAAAAAAGAAATTTGAATGGTTATTAGAAAAGTTGAATTTATCAAGATGTTAATTGATCTTTATATTCAATGGGAATAAGGGTCTATGGTTGTTAAGCAACGGCAGAGGTTATAATCCCCTGCCGTTGCTATTAGATGTTATAAATCTATTGCTTAATATCGAGGACAGAAATAACGAGTAGAAACGATAAAAAACGTCCTGTTTATCACGCGGTGCCGAATGAAATCGCTATATTTGCACTTGAATTGTTCGGCAGAATACCGCAGAATACGGCAAGTTGTCGAGCGATTCTACATACGGAAGGAACACATTATAGTGGGGCATTGAAAACAGCCAAATTTTAATCCACTCACAAGATAATGGGTAGTTCTCTTCTTTATCGTCGTATCTATATGCCACAAGCATGTACGATAACCGGCGTGAGAAGAAATTATCTATCGAGTGGATAGGTGCTTGGCTGTACCTCAATGCCGGTATTTAACGTACTCTCACGCCTTTTCGTATGGTTTTTGCAACCTCCGTAAAAAAGACGCATATGGCAGAGAGACGACAAGACAGACCGAATGATTACAGCTTCGTGGCGGAGGAGTTGCAGCCGTTGATAGACATGTATCGTCTGACGATCGACAACGAGAAAATCGTCATACCTCAAAATCCCGATTACGGGGTGCTCCATAACGATGGAGAGATTCGTTTCGCCGATATTACCGACATCTCTGTCGATCGGGCTTTCATCCATATCCTCGTTCAAGACGGCTATTTGTTCTCGTTCTACCGACGAGAGCCGCTTATTACCTGTATCCGAAAAACTGCTTTGTAAGGGTCGAATTATCGGTTGCTCCGAGTGAGAGCCGATAATTATGGCAATTGAAAAATCGGACGATGAAAACCGTCCGATTTTTTTGCGCCGTATGTAATACCGCCGCCCTGTTATCGGGGCGGGTAGCGCCGTCGTTCTCGTAAGGCGAGCAGCTGTTTCAGCATGTAAGCGTGGTTTTCGCCTACGGTATGCCCCGACGGCATTTTGTAGGGGCTGTTCACGCAATCGCGGCATTGGCGGATTGCCGCGGCGAGGTTATCCACTTTGATAACCTCGCCCGTAATGTCTCGGATAGTCAGTTCCATAATCTACATTTCTTCGATGTTTGCAATCGGCATATACTGCTCCAGCCACGCCCGAACAGAGGTCATGTTGTATTCGGAGGTAATGACCGCTCGGCATTCGTCGATAGGCGTGAAACGGGTGCTTTCGTAGTTATCGACCCACTCTTTGAGCGTTTCGACACCCCACGTTTCGGGGTCGTCGAAAAAGTCGTCCAGCGTGCGGATAGGCTCCGCGAATGTAATGATAAGGGTTTCGTAATTCATAAGGCAGCTATTTATTGATTTTCTTATTCAGCCACTCGTCCCGCTTACGACGGCACTCCTCCAAAGTCGGAGCGACGCAGGAGAACAGTTCGCCGTCCGTGTGTCGGTAGTCGTATTGACAAAACCGCTTCTTCGTCCTGCGGGCGAAAGCAGGGGTGAAATACTCGTGTCGTTCCTCTCCCGTCGGGCATACCGACACGCCGTTTACTGTCATTCTCGTTGCCATTGTCATAGTGGTTTAAGGGGTTAAAATTCTGCTTTCAATAGTCTGTTTCTGAACGGCTGCGTCGGATCGCTGACCTTGCGCTGGTGCACCCAAAAATGATGTGCACCGAAGCCGTACGCGAAATAGTCGTCGAGCGGAACTCTGGTTCGCAGATTCTCGATACCTTGCCGCAGTTCGGTCTCGTCGCTGGCGAGAAGAATCGTGTCTATCAGTCGGAGGTAAATCTCCGCCACCTCGTCGCAATAGGAACAGAATAAAGATTCAATCGTTACGTTCATAGTTAGGATTTTTATGTGGTTAGTTATGCGGTCATTCGCTTCTTGATTTGGGGTATATTCCGTCTTACGAGGGTCACGATGTTGTCGTGGTATTCGGTCTGCGAGTTGTAGACGCCGCGGCTTTGCACGACTTCAAGTGTGTCCAATGCCACTTCGACCGTCTCGACGCGCTTGCCGCCTATCGTAGCCGAAAAGATAAGCGAGTTCGGTTTCAGATAATAGGAGCAGGCGAATACGCAGTGGTGCATGGCATCTCCCTCCTCGACGAACTCCTGCACGCTCTCCAATACACGCACGGAAAGGTCGCCGTCGGCAAAGGCCAGCCCGAAGAAACGGGATTTGAGTTCACGGTATCGCTGTTCGTCCTCGATGGCTTGGCGCTTACGTTCCTGCAATCGCTCACGCTCCTGTCGGGTACGCCGTTTTTCTACGAGGCGGTCGTGAGCAGCTTGCAGGTCGGCGGGGCAAACATACTTCGCGTTGTTGGTATCCTTGCCGAAATGGCGGAGCAGGTCGATGTAATCGCGCCAAACGGAAGCGTCCGATACGGCGTAGCCGTTGCGCAGGCAAATTTTAATAGCCGCCCAATAGTCCGAGATATTCCACGATTGGTGATTCACAGAATAGAACAGCAATGAAATTTGCCCCGCTTTCAACAGCGTTTCGGCCTGCGGCGAGCGAAGAACAGCCGTAAAAAGGTCGAACGGCAGGAGACCGTGGTACTCGCCCGTAAAACCGTTGCGGCGCAATTCGGGGATAATGCGCTGACGCGGATAGGTAGCGCACGGGACTATATCGTAGGCTTTTGCATTGTTCTTACTGCGCACCTCCATCGCGCCGTCGAGATGCCACAAATCGTAGTAGAAAAACGACATGGCTCGCGGACGGGCGACGGTTACGACCTTGCCGTCGGGAGCAATCCATCGTTGCACGACCTCGCTAATCGAATAATCGGCAGCCTGTCCGACCTTATGGGTTGCCTTGACGTAGTAGAACCGAATGACTTGATACTGCTTGCAGGTCGTGATAACGGAGTAGTAGGATATGGTGCGGAATACCCGTTTGCGGGTCTGCAAGACCTGCAACTCCGTACCGCAATGCGGGCAAGTACATTCGCAAAGGCTGTCGGCCAATGCCCCGTCGCCTTGCCACGAATGGCCGCACTCCGTGCAGGTAATGATACCCTTTGCCGACCTGCGGCCGATGTGGTCGAAGCAATGACGGAACGCATGGTTCTTCTGCGCTTCGGTGATATGGGACAGACGGCGGCTCAATCGTGCTACCTCGATTTGTATCTGTGTCTTCGGTTTCATAGGAATGCTGTTTTAGGGTTTATTGGAATAAGAGCGTCATTTGCTTGTCTGCGTCGCTTTGTTTCTTGGCGGCGGGCTTGCGCTGCGTCATACGCGCATAGGCTTCGCTTTCGGCACGCTTCATAGCGTCGCGTCGTGCCTGCTGTTTCTCCTCCTCGGTCAGTTCGATGGTATGATTGACCACGACGCGGCAGTTTACTGGCTTGCCGACCTTGATGTCGGGCTCGTCGTAGTAGTGGAGGGCCATAGCGTAGATTTCCTCGTCCGCGAAGCCGTGGCAGCCGCTCGCCTGCACTTGGTTCAGAATGTAGGTCGTGCAGTCGTCGATGTTCTTCTTCGGGTCGGCATAGCGCTCGGCGAAAAGTTCGTCGGTCTCTGCCCGCTGCTCCAAATAGGTGCGTATCGTCTGCTTGAAGTAGTCCGTTGCTTTATTCTCTCGTACCATAATCGTCTTTTTTGCGGGGCGGTTTCCCGCCCCTTGTTCAACCTTATTCGTTCTTGCCGATTAACTCGCGCACCTGCGCTTCTTTCGTCTTTTGGAATATCCAGCCCGCCTTCTTCTGCCCTTCATAGGTCAGTCGGCTGTTGAAGCGTCCGCCGAGGGCGGATAACTCCGTCTTGATGGGCTTCGTATCGCCGAATACGGCAATCGCCTTATCGGAGTAGTCCACGATGACGAAATCACCCTGCACGACCGTTTCGAGACGCTTGTCCGACCGCTCCGCAGTCGCGTTCGACAGGCGGATATTGGCTTCGTCGCCTGCGGTGTAGGCGAAATCTTCGATTGTCCGCTCGCGGTTGTATATGGGCGTTTTCTTGATAATCCAACCGTAGTATTTGCTTTGTCCGAGGTAGTAACCCGCGCCCATCGAGTATTTCTCGCGGTGTTCGTAATCATCGCACGGCTCGGCCAAATAGGCCGTTTCGGGGAGGTTGGACGCATATTTCCGCATTTCGGAAAACAAGTCCCGCGTATGCGAGGAGAAACCCAAGATGACGGTGCGGACGGTACGATAGGCGAAATAGTCCGTCATGTGGTCACTCTCGTCTTGACGGAGTTCCGCGACGATGACGGCCTTTGCCGTCGGGGGCAGGATTGCGGCGAAGCGTTCGCGCCCGACAGCCTTGACGCACTCGACCCGCTGTCGCTCCTGTTCGGCCTGCCGTGCTTCTTCGGCGGCCTGCTTCTCCGCCTCCTCCACGAGTAATGCCACTTCGAAAGCGTCCATAAACTGGGGGTTCTTGTCGTCGTAGTATTTGCCGATACCGTACTGGCAGGAGAGCGGTTGCAGAATGTCTGTGCAGCGGATTTCTTTCGTGTCGAGGTCTATCATGTGATACATGTAGCCGTCTGCGGTATGCTCCACTTTGTAGACTACATATCGGTTCATTGACATGCACGGCCCGTAACCGATGACGATTTGATTCTCCTTGACTACCTGCACGGTCGTGTCTGTGGTCGTGCCGCCGAATAATGAAATGTACTTTGCCATATCTGTAAGTGTTAGAAAATGCGTGTGATAAGGAAATAGAGGAAGCCGATGAGAGCCACGAAAGAAACCAGCCCGCGAAGAATACCCAGCAGGATATTACGACAGAACACGAAGCCCCAAACGACCCAAAGGAAGCCCTCGCCCCACGTGTAGAAGCCCCACGCCACCGCGCCGACCTGCAACCACGCCGTCCAACTCGACCCTATGCCAAGTGGAAGGGTGGAGGATTTCTGTTTCCGTTTATTTTTCTCTGTGCTTCTCATAATCTTCGACTTTTTTTTTATGCCGTAGCGGAGCCGGTATGGATGGAATCTGTTTCAGTAGCTTGAAAGGTTCGGGATTAGCTCACGACAAGATTTTTGCGGGAAATACGCTTCGGCCGAAGGACGCAAGGAAGATTTTCCGCAAAACCGCCGTGCGGCTCGATCTTGCACGAGCGTAAAGCCCGAGAGTACCTTTGCTACTGCAACAGATCCATCCTGTCTATGCCGGTCTGCGCAGGCTGGTGGAAAAGATGAGGAGAAGATTATGAGAAGTGCAGATAGAAAAATCAATCGCCGTGAACGGGTATGGAATGTTCACGACCTTGTATCGAAAAAAGAGAGCGTCGGGCGTAATGCAAAACAGCCGGATCCGCATAATCGGGCGGATCAATGTCGCGGTGTACGACGCCACTCGCTGCCATTATTAGGACACATGCTTCCATAGCCGCATGACGTTCAAATATATAACATCTATTTGCCTATCTTTGAACGTCCGGGAAGCAAAACGAATACAGAAATATGGAAATCATAAGTATCGATACGCGGATTTTCGACGAGATGATCCGACAAGTGAGGGCTCTCGAAGAGAGTGCGGAATCGCTGAGCCGCCGACAAGAAGATCTTGGGTTAAAGAAATGGTTGGACAATCAGGAGGTCTGCGAGATATTGGGAATATCGCTGCGCACGTTGCAAGAATACCGCAATAAGGGGTTATTGCCGTGTACCTGTATCAAACACAAAATCTTCTACAAGCCCGCAGATGTCGAGGCTTTTCTGAAATCATTGTATCATCAGCAAAATCAAGCGAAATGAAAAACTATCTGATGGGGCAGCAAGACCCCTGTATAAAGGATATTCTCCAACGCTTGGAGAATACGAAAAAGATACTCGATAAATTGAGTAAGAATACAAAGCGGACCTTCAACGGCGAACGGTTCATACCCGACAGCGAACTGTCCAGCGTGCTGAAAATAAGTCGCCGGACACTGAGCGAATACCGCTCGGCTGGCATTCTGCCTTATTATCTTATTTCGGGAAAGATCCTCTACAAGGAATCTGATGTTCAGCAGATGCTGGAAAAGGCATACCGTCCTTCATTCGATGTGCGAAATATCGTGTAGATACGAGCGTATAAAAAGGCGGAAGACGGCCGTTTGAACCGTCTTCCGCCTTTTTGTTCAGGGATCATGGAAAATTATCCGAACCGCTACCTGCGATCGCCGTTTGCAGATTTAGTTTGCAATCGTAAATTTGCAGGAACGTATAATATCCCCTATAATATACTTTTCGTATTGCCGTATAATCCGTTCATCCACATTGCAAAAAGTCTATCTGTTACTGAAAAAACCTTGTTGATTTCGGTGATGATATCCTTTTCGAGCAGTTTCTTCATTGCCGACTGCACGGAACTCGCCGACGCCAGACTGTGCCGCTTGATGAACGCTGCCGAAGTAATCCGTTCCGCTTCGCCCTCTTTGGCGATGGCATAGAGCAGCTCTTTCTGCTTTTCGGGGATGTTCGACAGAATCTCGCGGAAAATCGTATCGTTCGAAGCAACCATGTTGTCGATTGCCGCCCGGAGGGTTTCGAACGTACACTCCTCGCCCTCGGGAGTATCGGCGAACGCCTCGTTGAACGTCTTCTGAACGTAGTAGGTATGTCCCTTGAACAGATTGTAAACTCGTTCTATATCGTCGGAAGCGATCCGTCGGTTCCGTTTCTCGAAATGACCGGCGATGAACGGAATGTAGATTTCCGGAACGATTGCTTTCAGTTCCAGCATATCCGCACTATGGTAGAACGGACGTGCTGCCGACGTGAACATCTCCTGCATCATGTGGCGCTCGCTGCCGGCGAAGATGAAGTTGCAGTTGCGCAACTTCTGAATATGGGTCCGCAGCTGCGCCTCGATATTCTTCTCGGGATACTTGGCGATTTGCTGAAACTCGTCGATAGCCACGATACACGGCTTGTCTGCATGGGCAAGATATTGGAAAATTTCATCCAACGTATATTCAGGGCGGTCGATATCGCCCAACTCCACGTTGAATGTCGGCATGCCCGTGATAGGGTCGAAGCCGAATTTGCCGCTGATGGACTTGATGGTCTGAATGAACAGGTTGGCCATCTTGCGGCTGCGGGGCAGAAGGGTTTCGTATATTGCACGTCCCAGCAGATAGGTAAACTCCCGCAGGCTCGACGTGTGCAGGATGTCGATAAAAAACGTATAGTATTCGTCGGCGATTTCGGGCTTGTCGTAGCAGAACTGAATCAGTCCCGTCTTGCCCATGCGTCGCGGAGAGATGATTACCATATTGTTCCCGTTGGTAACGGATTTGACGAGCCGTGCCGATTCCGTCACGCGATCGCAGAAATACTCCGGCTCTATCTTTCCCGTTACGATGAAGGGGTTCGTTGTCTTTGCCATGCTGTCGTTGTTTTTGCAAAGGTAATTATTCAACATAAATTATGCAAATAGAATAATTGAAAATTTATTAAACCGGTTGAATCGCTTTTTATCTGAAACTCAGTTCAGTTTGGCGCTGTTGCTTATCGGCACTTTCCAGACGATAGCTGGTGTCGTCGCTCGTTCTATGATCCAGTGTCTGAATACCCCAGCATTCTCGGATTTGAGCCGAAAGGCCAATGCCGTAATCATTTCAAGATCGTATCGCTCAACGATGTTTCCGTTTCGGCAGCGGGTACGGCGGATAACGTGGTCTTCATACAAAATGCCGCTTTTGAGAATCGCTCGGATATTTGCGTTTACGGCAGCAGTGAATACTCCGAACAGATCGGCGATTTGACTTTGCGTGAGCCATACTCCGTTGGCGGTTGTGCGAATCGTTACCAGCCCGTTTTCGATTGTTATGGGTTGAGTCGTCATATACACTTAATTCTTTATAGGTTCTTCGTAGAGTTCGAGCTTTCGGCTTGCGGACAGTTTCCGCAGCTGCTTCGTATCCTCGTCCACCTTTCTGTCCGTTACATGGGCATAGATTTGGGTCGTCATCAGCCGTCGGTGTCCCATCATGCGGCTGACCGTTTCAATCGGCACGCCCAACGAAAGCGTGATATGCGTTCCGAAATTATGCCGGGCCTTGTGGAATGTCAGATTCTCGATTCCGTAAGCTGCTCCCAGTCGTGGCATAAGTTTTTGTAACTTATGATAGGAGCAAATCGGCAGCAGCCGTTCGTCGGTACGTTCGGCTCGGTATTTCTCGATAATCCGCAGAGGTATGTCCAGCAGCCGCACGACCGATTCCGTGCCGGTCTTTTGCCGCCGGATATGTATCCATCGCACGCCATCTTTATCCTGCGTAATGTGCTTTTCCGATAGTTGTCTCAAATCTGCATAGGCCAGCCCCGTGAAGGTCGAGAAGATGAACCAGTCCCTCGCTCGTTGCAGTTCGGGATCGGCGACCTGCTCGGCGAGCAGGCGTTTCAACTCGTCGAGTTTCATATGGCGGCTCCTGCGCTTGGGCAGTTCGGGGTGCAGCGTAGCGTAAGGATCGCGGCGCAGCGTCCCTTGATTAACCGCCCGCACAGTCATCTTCTTCAATCGGTAGAGGTGCTCGTGTACCGATTTCTGTTGTAGTCGGCGTTCCGTACGCAGAAACAAGTCGAACGCATCGTAGAACTCTCGGTCGAGACTATGCAAGGTAATATCTTCCTGTCCGTATCTCTGCTGCACGAAGTCACGCAGGTGGTTGTACGAACGCACATAGCTCTTGTAGGTCTCTTTCGTGCGGTCGATGCCGACCCGCTTGCGAAACTCCTCGTTGTGTTCCCTAAACAATGCCAGCAGGGTCAGCGGCTTCTGCCCGATGCCTTTCACGGCATTCTTCACCAATTCGGCCGTTACGAAGCCGAGCGACAGATTGATTCGCTTGTAGTACGCCTTAATTTCGCTTGTCAGAGCGTCGATGGCTTGGTTTACTTCGTTGGCATTACGGCTGCGGCCGTCGGCACGCCCTGCCGTCGGATTCCAAATTGCAGGATCGACCGCGACTTTCGTCCCGATTTGCGCCGCCTCGGCGTCGATACTTACTTTGCACAAGAGTTGACACAAACCGTCCTTGCGGATTTTCGTGCGATTGATATAGAACAGCACGGCGAACGTGCTGCGGCGTTTCATATTATTCTTTTCCATAACTGTTGTCTCCAAAGGTTGAAAGTTAAATCGCTACCGTAAACCGTTCCGCAATTCGTTCGTCGAGCGACTGCATATCGGTGTCGATCTTATTATCCGTTACTTGGGCGTAGATTTGCGTCGTATCGACACGGCTGTGTCCCAGCATCCGGCTGACTGTTTCCATCGGTACGCCGTGCGAGAGCGTGATTTCCGTAGCATAGGTATGGCGTGCCATATGAAAGGTCAGCTTGCGGTCGATGCCGCAAGCAGCGGCAAGAAGTTTCAATCCCTTGTTCAACTCCGAGTTCCAGTACATGGGAAGTAGTTTGCCGTCCGGCGTCGTATCGCGGTACTTGTCGATGATATGGAGCGGCAGGTCGAGCAGCGGTATCTCGAACTCCACGTTCGTTTTCTCCCGTGTCGCCTTGATCCACGTTGTTCCATCTTCTGCCGTTTCAAGATTTGCGGCAGTCAGTCGGCATAGGTCGCCGTAGCTGATACCCGTATAGCAGGAGAAGAGAAATAAGTCGCGAACGAGGTAAAGCCTCGGCACAGAAAGCGGCGTAGTCATCAGCCGTTGCAACTCCTCGCGAGTAAGGTAGCGCCGTTTACGTTCGGGACGTGGAGGCTCGTACCCTGCGAACGGATCGGCGGTGATGATGCCTGCGGCGATGGCTTTGTTGACCACTGTGTGCAGGCGCGACATATATAGCACGATCGTGTTCGGAGCCAGTTCCCGCTCCGTGCGCAGGTACAGGTCGAACTTGTCGATGAACGACCGATCCAAAGCCGAGAAGGGAATATCCGAAAGCCGAAGCCGCTCCGACAGGAACCGCTCGATAAGTCCGCAAACGCAACGATAGGTGCGTGCCGATTTGGCCGTGCGATTCACGCCTACCCATTTCTCGAATTGTTCAATGAACGAGCGGAAATACCCGAGCAGCGTCTCCTGTCCGAAAGCCATACCCAGCAGCAGGCATTTGACCTCCTCGGCCGTTACCCGTTCACGAACGGCAGACTGCTCGCGATAGATACTGATAGCCGAAGCACGCAGCTCGTCCAATCGACGGTTGATTTCGACGGCCTCGGTGCTTTTGCCTTTGGCACGGCCAGACACCCACAGCGAACATGGTGCGAGCATCTTTGCGCTGAACACGCTTTCCGAACGACCGATAGTCAAACGACCCATGACGGGGCAACGCCCCTCGGTATTCGTTTCGTTCTTTTTAAGGTAGAACGCAACCTTTACGTCTTCTTGATTCATAACTCTATTAACCGTTTACAAAATTAGTTGATATAGAGTTGTTTGAAGCTATGAAAAATGAAGCAGAACATAGAATAAGATACTATGCTTTCACATCAGGAACCGTCTTTTGGCGAAACTCCGAATAAAACGACTATCTTTGTCGTGGAGTTTCATGAGAAAACCGGCGTTCCTCGAAGCGCTGAATCGTTTTCGTAGGGTGGTGGTGAGGCTTCGACAGCCTCTTTTCCAACCCGAAAAAGGCAACGGATAAGTAACGAAAACCTCGCTTAACTCCTCGAAATCCTGCTTTTTGGCCATTCGGCAAGCAATTGAGAGCCTATCCGTTACGATTCTACATCTCAACTACTTACATTATTTATCCAGCCCTTATTAATTTCTCCGATTTTCTTCGTATCTTTGGCTGACGCCTTAGATACTTCTGTTCGGCATAATCAAGCTGGCGCTTGCTTCTGCCCTCACGTATTCGTATCTTTGTCTGAAAGGACTATGCCGCAACGGAAGATCATACACATCGACATGGACGCCTTCTACGCCTCGGTCGAGCAGCGCGACGACCCCTCCCTGCGGGGCCGTCCGATCGCCGTGGGGCACGACGGGCCGCGCGGCGTGGTCTCGACGGCCAGCTACGAGGCGCGTCCCTACGGCGTGCGCTCGGCTCTTCCCTCCGTGACGGCGCGGCGGCTGTGCCCCGAGCTGATCTTCGTTCCGGCGCGTTTCGACGTCTACAAGGCCGTCTCGCAGCAGATCCGCGACATCTTCCGCGAATATACCGAGCTGGTGGAGCCGCTGTCGCTCGACGAAGCCTTTCTGGACGTGACGCACGAACGTTCGGCGACGCTCGTCGCCCGCGAGATCAAGGCCCGCATCCGCCGGCAGACGGAGCTGACGGCTTCGGCCGGCGTGTCGGTCAACAAGATGCTGGCCAAGATCGCCTCGGACTACCGCAAGCCCGACGGGCTCTTCACGATCGCGCCCTCCGAGGTCGAGGCGTTCGTCGCCGCGCTGCCCGTCGAGCGCTTCTTCGGCATCGGTGCCGTGACGGCCGAGCGGATGCACCGCATGGACATCCATACGGGCGCCGATCTGCGGCAGTGGGACGAGGCGGCGCTCGTGCAGCGCTTCGGCAAGGCCGGTCACGCCTACTACGGCTATGCGCGCGGCGTCGACGAGCGGGAGGTCGAGCCCCACCGCGTGCGCAAGTCGGTCGGCGCCGAGACGACCTTCGCCGAAGATACCGACGACCGCACACGGTTGAGTATGGAGCTGGCGGCCGTGCGCGAGGAGGTGTGGAACCGCATTCAGCGTCACGAGTTCCGGGGCAAGACCGTCGTGCTGAAACTCAAATACGACGACTTCCGCCAGATCACCCGTTCGAAGACGCTCTTCACGGCCATCGACTCCGACGAAGCGCTCTGCCGCGTATCGGAGGAGCTGCTCGCGGGTGTCGATTTCCACGGCCGCAAGGTGCGGCTCATCGGCCTCACGGTGGGCAACACGCCCGAAGCCTGTGCCGACTGCGTGCAGTTGCGCTTCGACTTCGGCGAGGAGTGACCGTTTCGTCGGTGCTCGGCGAAGTATTGTCTCGAGAACTTTTTCGCTGTATTTGTCCCCGTATCGAACTGATTATTCGGGAGTGCTGTTGCTCTCGCTTTTGCTCGGGCTCTGCCCCTGCGAAAAGGAGGAGAACGTAGGCGAGGTGATTCCTCCCGCCGATCAGGGTCAGTCGACCGTCGTCTGCACGAAGAGCCGAGCTCGTATTGGAAGGGGGCAGCGACCGGCTGCGCTGGCCTTACGTGTCGGGCACCGTGCGGCTTTACCAGCCCGACGAGGTCGGGGAGTGGATGCTCGTGCAGGCCGCGGGCGGCGATCGACGTGACGCCCGACGGCCGTTTTCCCGACATCCGCCTGCGTGCGGCCGGCGACGCCGGACCGATCCGGGGTTGCATCCGGGTGCGGTCGGGGCGTGCATGCGCACCGGTCTTCGCCGGGAGTGAACCCTGAGAGCGAGCCGCTGCCGGCAGGCGGTCGTTTTTTGCCGGCGATTTTTTTCCTTTTTCGGTGAAATGTCGTAATTTTGCACCACTGTTGAAGATAATAACGAAAAGATAACTGTCATGGGACGAGCATTTGAGTACCGCAAGGCGCGCAAACTGAAACGGTGGGGCAACATGGCCCGCACTTTTACCAAAATCGGCAAGGAGATCGAAATCGCCGTCAAGTCCGGCGGCCCCGATCCGACGGCCAACGTCCGCCTGCGTATTCTGATCCAGAACGCCAAGGCCGAGAACATGCCCAAGGAGAATGTCGAGCGGGCGATCAAACGCGCCATCTCGAAGGATACGTCCGACTACAAGGAGGTGGTCTACGAGGGATACGGCCCTCACGGCATCGCCTTCCTGGTGGAGACCGCCACGGACAACACCAACCGCACGGTGGCCAGCATGCGCATGTATTTCAACAAGTGCGGCGGTGCATTGGGTACGTCGGGCAGCGTGGCCTTCATGTTCGAGCACAAGTGTTCGTTCAAGTTCCGCGTTCCGGCCGGCACCGATTTCGAGGAGTTGGAGCTGAACATGATCGATACGGGGGTGGACGATTTCTGTCCCGAGGACGAGACGACGGTCACGGTCGAAGCACCCTACGAACAGTTCGGTACGATCCAGAAATGGTTGGAGGACAATGGTTTCGAGATCGTATCGGGCGAATCGCTGCGGGTGCCTACCGACACCAAGGAGCTGGACGCCGAGGGGCGCGAATCGATCGAGAAGCTGGTCGAGAAGCTCGAAGAGGACGACGACGTGGTGAACGTCTACCACAACATGAAGGAGGCCGACGAAGAGTAGCGGCTGCTCTCAACGGATTTTACGGGCCGTCCTCCCTGCGGAAGGACGGCTTTTTCACCTCTAAATCAGACAACGGCATGAAAAAACTGTTTCGTTTCGCGTTTTGCGCATTCGCTCTGCTGGCGGTGCTGACGCTGCGTGCGCAGCCCGAAGCACCCAACTTTCCGTTGCCCGTCCGGCCCGATACGCTCCGTATCCTGGGCGTGGGCAACAGTTTTACCGACGACGGCATGATGTACCTGCCCGAGCTGCTCGAAGCGGCCGGCATCCGCAACGTCGTGCTGGGACGGCTCTATTACCCGGGCTGTTCGCTGCGGCAGCATTGCGAGTTCGATGCCGCCGACGCACCGAAATATACCTATTATAAGTCGGAGCGCAACCGCTGGACGACGGTCTCCGAGGCGGCCACCCTGCGCGAAGCGGTCGGCGACGAGCGGTGGGACGTACTCGTCGTGCAGCAATCCTCGGCTTATTCGGGAATCTATACGTCTTATCATCCGTGGCTCGAACGACTTATCGAACGGGTGCGTTTCTACTGCCCCAATGCCGGCGCCTGCGTGGCGTGGCAGATGACTTGGGCCTACGGCTCGGGCTCCGACCACGGTGCGTTCCCGAAGTACGACAACGATCCGCAGCAGATGTATGCGGCCGTCGTCGACGTCGCGCGGCGCGTGACGGAGGAGTGCGGGATCGAAACGGTGATTCCCACCGGTACGGCGATCCAGAACCTGCGGGCGGGCGAGTTCAACAATCCGCCGTCGGATTTCACGCGCGACGGCTACCATCTCGATTTCGGCTGCGGTCGTTATACGGCGGCCTGCACGTGGTTCCAGGCGCTCGTGGCGCCCTGTCTGCGCACCGATATCGGAGGCAATACGTTCCGTCCCGATCCGAAGGGACATACTCCCGTGACGGACGAGAGCGCCGCGGCCTGCCAGCAGGCTGCGCGAAAAGCCTGCGTGCGTCGTTTCTCGGTGTGGGAGTAAGTCGGGTTCGCCGGCGGCGAACGATAAGGGAGACGTGTCGTACGCACGTCTCCCTTTTTTTCGTGTGTCGCTGCAACGGTTCTCAGAAGCGGATTTTCGCCCCGACGAACCAGCTGCGCGGCAGCGACGGCCCGTAGACGTAACCGGAATCGCGCTCCCAGCCCTGGTCGAAATCCGACTGGTAGGAGTCGAAGAGATTCTGCACGCCGGCGTTGAGTTGCAGGGTGAGCGTTCGGAGGATCGGGAATTCGTAGGCCAGTTTGACGTTCAGCGCGAAGAAGTCGGGCGTGGTGACCGCCACGTCGACCGGCGTGCCCGAACCTGCGGCGTGCTGGACGAGCATCTCTCCGGTGTAGGTGCCCGACAGCGAGATGTCGAACCGCTGCACGGGGACGAAGTTGGCTGTCAGGTAGCCGTACCAGTCGGGCGAACGGAACATGCGGCGTTCGTCGGGCGCGTCGTCGCTCCAATGCTGGGCGTGTTCGTAGCGGCTGTGCTGCCATGTGATGCCGGCCTGCAAGTCGAACCAGCGGGAGAAGGCCGCCTTCGCCTCGACGTTGACGCCTGCCACGGTCGCTCCGCCGCCGTTGTAGCGTTCGAGCACCGTTTCGCCCTTTTCGTTGGGTTCGGGCAGGTAGCGCGTGGCGAAGATATGGTCGAGTGCGGTGTAGAAGCCTTCGACGAGCAGGTTGGTCTCCACGCTGCCGAAGGAGCGATAGAGGTCGATCGAGGCGCTCAGACTGTTCGAACGCTCCTCGCGCAGGTCGGGGGCGAGCTGCGTGACCACGCGTTCGCCGCCCACGAGGGCGATGTGCAGGTCTTCGTCGAAGGTCTGCGGTGCGCGGAAGCCGCCGGCGTAGTTCAGCCGCAGGTTGATCTGTTCGGTGGGGTTGTAGCGCAGGTTGATGCGCGGCGAGAAGATCACGTGGTCGACCATGTTGTGGTGATCGAACCGGCCGCCGAGCAGAAAACTCCATTTGCGGGCCTTCCACTCGTTCTGGATCACGCCGCTGAGGATGTGTACCTTCTGATTCGTGCGCATGTCGTAGCCGATCGTCACGTCGTCGATGTGGTCGTAGCTGTGCTCCACGCCGAGCGTCAGTTCGGAGGGGAGAAACAGCAGCCGTTCGAACCGTTGCAGGAACTGCGCGCCGCTGATGACCGTCAGTCCGTCGGTGCGGCCGTAGGCTTTGCGGGCGTTTTCGAGCTCTTCGTCGGTCGCGCCTTCGCCTGTGCCGCCGTAGTAACTCTTGCGCGTGGTCTGCTGCACGGCCGAGTAGACGCTCAGGTGGCGCGTACGGTCGTCGCGCGAGAAGAGGTCGAAGGCCACCGACGCGCCGTTGATGTTGTGATCGGTCTGCTCGGTGATGTTGGCTTCGTGCGCCGGCAGGTCGAGCCGGTTTCCGCCGCGGCGGAACTCGTTGATGCCGTGGTATTCGAGCGTCAGCTTCGAGTGGTCGCCCGTACGCAGGTAGGAGCGCATGCCGAACATCTGATTGCGCAGGTTGGGCAGTTCGGTGTAGCCGTCGCCGTCGTGGTCGTAGCCCGAACGGTAGCGGTTCTGCCCGTAGATGTAGATGCCCGCCTTGCGGTTGTTGCTTACCAGCGAGGCGTTGATCGTCGTGTTGTTGTCGTAGGCGCCGCTGCATCCCACGGACATGAGCGTATGGCCGATCTCGGCCCAGTCGCGCAGCGGCTCCTTGGTGATGATGTTGATCGTGCCGCCGATGGCCGACGCGCCGAAGAGCGCCGATCCGCCGCCGCGGATCACCTCCACGCGCTCGATCATGTTGGCGGGAATCTGTTCGAGACCGTAGACGCCGTTGAGGGCCGAGAAGAGCAGCCGCGAGTCGAGCAGGATTTGCGAATAGTGGCCGTCCAGACCGTTGATGCGTACCTGCGCGAAGCCGCAGTTCTGACATCCGTCCTCGACGCGCACGCCCGGCTGGAAACTCAGACCGTCGGCCAGCGTGGCGGCGTTTGTCCGTTCGAACAGCTTGCTGTTGAGAATGTTGACCAGCGACGGCGTCTCCTTGCGGATGACCGAGTTGCGGTCGATCTCGACCACCACTTCGCCGACGTCGACGGCCTGCTCTTCCAGTTCGAAATTCAGTTCCGTGGTGGAGTGGGCGCCGAGCGTGACGCTCCGTTCGGCGGATTTGTAGCCGACCGACTGCGCCACGACGGTGAGCGGTCGTCCTACCGGCAGGTTGCCCAGCAGGTAGTGGCCCGAGACGTCGGTCGTGGTGCCGATCGTCGTTCCCTTGACGGTGATGGTGATGAAGGGGAGGTGTTCGCCGCTGCGGCTGTCGACGACGTGGCCGATCAGGATGGCTTCGGTCTCCTTTTTGGCAGTGGAGTCTGCATATGCCGTAAAGCCGCCGAGCAGCAGGCCCAGCAGCAGAATATATGATTTCATGCGATGGATTTGATGGATAAGGAATGTCCGGATACCGATCGCGGGATCGGTTGTACGGGCCGGATGCGTACATCCGGCGTCGGAATGTCAGACCGCGGCGGGAGGTGCGCGCAGGCCGTACCCGTGGAGGACGGGCGAAGAGCCTCCGGCGAGATAGCATCGGTAGAGACGCTCTTCGAAGAGGGTGACGAGCGTCGGCAGGAAGGACTCCGCCTCGGTGCAGGCCGCCAGGTGGAAATGGCAGATCAGGCAGTACTCTTCGACGGTGGCGTCGCTGCCCGAAGCGGCGCATTCGGCCCGCGAAAGCGGGTCGTTGGCGTGCACGTCGAGCGCCTTGCCCACGTAAACGTTGGCGATGGCCAGCGCCATCATCGCGGCAAGCAGGATCTTATAGCCCGTTTTTCGTCTCATCGATTGTCTGAATCGACGGCAAAGGTAACAAAAAACGGCGATTAACGAACGAATTCGGAATTTATTCACCGGAAATCGTCTTCGAATCCGTTCGGTACGGGAGAGGCCGGGCCGGATTATCTTCTGCCGTCGCGCGGGCAGACCACGCGCAGCAGGCCGGGCAGGCAGCGCACGTCGAGCGGGAAGCGGGCGCCCCGCTGGCCGTCGACGTCGGTGGGTTCGTCGATGGGCGAGGAGATCTGCAACGTCGCTGCGCGCAGGTGCCGGACGCTGCGGGGATGGCCGCCGCAGAGGTAGCGTACCATGGCGAAGCAGGATACGAGGAAGTTGCGCTTTTCGAGCAGCAGGCAGTCGAATATTCCGTCGCGCACGCTCGACGTGTTGGCCAGCCGGAACCCGCCGGCCGTTTCGCCGTTGAAGACGAGTGCCATGAGTGCGTTGAAATCGAACTCCCCGTTCTCGGTGCGCACATGCAGCGGAATGGCGTGCATATGGCGCAGCTCCTTGATGCCCTCCATGATATAAGCCAGCTTGCCCAGACGGTGCTTGCGTTCGTCGGGCGTGCGCTGCGAAGTGGTGGTGAAGATGCCGAACGAGAAGATGTTGACGAAATGCAGTCCGTTGACCACGCCGCAATCGAGCGCCTGCACCTCGCCCGTGACGATCTGTCGGGCCGCTTCGAGCGGGTTCTTGGCCATGCCGACGATGCCGGCGAAATCGTTGGCCGTGCCTGCGGGGATGATGCCCAGTTCGAGCGACAGCCCCCGTTCGCGCATCCGGTTGACGACGTAATTGACCGTGCCGTCGCCGCCGGCGGCGACGACCATCCGGATGTCGGGATGCGCGTCGAACGGGTTGCGTCCGAAGTCGATCTTTTCGGGCGTGAGTTCCCACCCGTTTTCGGAGAAGATGTCCACGATGCCCCCGACGTTGCGGGCGATGCGGCCGCGTCCTGCGGCGGGATTGTAGAGAAAGAGCGCTTTTTGCATGGATAGGTTAACGTTTCAACAGTTTTTCGAGGGCCGGCGAAGCCCATGTTTCGTAATCGTCGGGGGATTCGTCGCGCTGTCGCCCGTCGGCCTTCTCGGTAGCGAAGATGAAGTAGGCCATCACCCCTTCGCGTTCCAGTTCGCGGGCCTTCGCCACGGCGCGTTCCGAGCCGAGCGACATGAACATCGTCCCCAGCGCGTCGGCGCGTGCGGCATTGTCGCAGAAGACCGTGGCCGAGAGCAGCCGCGAGACGGCGCTCCGGCCTGTGACGGGGTCGATCGTGTGTGCGATCTTGCGGCCGTCGGGGGTATAGTAGAAGCGGCGGTAGTTGCCCGAAGTGGTGTAGCTGATGTCGGTCACCTCCGCGATACGTTGCAGATCCCGGTCCGAGAAATTGTTGTCGTAAGGGGTTTCGATGCCGATGCGCCATTTTCCGCCCTGCTCGTTCACACCCCGGCAGCGGCCGCTGCCGGCGATCGTCACCAGGTAGTTCTCCGAGCCGTTTCGTTCGAGCATGCGGGCGATCAGGTCGACCATGTAGCCCTTGCCGATCGAGTTGAAGTCGAGCTGGATGCGCGGATCGTCCTTGACGAGCCGGTTCCCTTCGATGCGGATTTTGCGGTAGCCCACCAGCGGCAGGATCGAATCGATGTTCGGTGTTTTCTGTCCCTCTTTTCCGGCGAAACCCCACGCTTCGACGAGCGGTTTGACGGTGATGTCGTACATGCCGTCGCTCAGACGGCTCACGGAGTCGGCGGCCAGAATGTTGTAGATCAGGTGGCTGTCGAGCGAGTCGCTCTCGCCGCGGTTGATGCGGCTCAGCAGCGACGTCTCGTCGAAGATCGACATCGAATGTTTCATCTCTTCGTCGAGCGCCATGACTTCGGTGTAGATTTCGTCGGCCGGCAGGGTCGTCCGGGCTTTGATGCGGAAGGTCGTTCCGAGTACGGAACCCTCGACCGTGACGTAGTGCGTCGACGGGCGGCAGCCGGCCACGCAGAGCAGCGCTGCGAGGAGCAGGACGAGGCGGTATGCGGAGAATTTCATCGTATGGAAAAGTTGAATCCGCGACAAAGATACGGATAAGCGAGGGCAAAAACAAACTCGTTTGCATTTTGCCGGGCGGGAGTATCCAAGGCGCAAGCCGAATATGGCGAATTTCGCGGGAATCGACGCACGAAGCGCGGGCGGAGTATGCTTTTTTTCGGCCAAACAATTGGTTTCTAAATAAATTTAGTGTACCTTTGCGCCACGCTCTGGCGTGATTTCATAGTAAGGGGGATGCGTCGTAGAGTGGAACGAATAAATCTTTCAAAATGGCTTATTTAACAGCAGAAAAAAAGCAGGAGCTTTTCGGTCAGTACGGAAAGTCCAACACCGACACGGGTTCGCCTGAGAGCCAGATCGCGTTGTTCTCTTACCGTATCAGCCACCTTACGGAGCACATGAAGAGCAACCGTCACGACTTCGGTACGCAGCGCGCGCTGCTGCGTCTGGTCGGCAAGCGCCGCCAGTTGCTCGAGTACCTCAAGGAGATCGACATCGAGCGCTATCGCGCCATCATCAAGACGCTCAATCTCCGTAAATAGTACGGGTGCCGGAAAATGGGGCAGTCACTGCGGGTGGCCGCTCCATTTTGCATGAAAATTCAAGATTCGAAGTATATTATTTGACGTTATGGAAGAAAAGAAGCTGTACAACGCCGTTCAGAAGTTCATCACGCTCGCCGACGGACGCGAGATCATGATCGAGACCGGCAAACTGGCCAAGCAGGCCGACGGCTCGGTTGTCGTGAAACAGGGCGATACGATGCTCCTTGCGACGGTCGTGGCCGCCAAAGATGCAAAACCCGACACGGACTTCATGCCGTTGCAGGTGGAATACAAGGAGAAATACGCCGCATGCGGCCGCTATCCGGGCGGTTTCATGAAGCGTGAGGGCAAGGCCAACGACAGCGAGGTGCTCGTAGCGCGTCTGATCGACCGTGCGCTGCGCCCGCTCTTCCCGTCGGACTACCACGCCGAGGTCTACGTGACGGTCAACCTCATCTCGGCCGACAAGGACATCCAGCCCGACGCGCTGGCCGGTCTGGCCGCCTCGGCCGCACTGGCCGTGTCGGACATCCCCTTCGGCGGCCCGATTTCGGAGGTGCGCGTGGCGCGCATCAACGGCGAGTACTGCATCAACCCGACCTTCTCGCAGATGCCCGACGTCGACCTGGACATCATGGTCGGCGGTACGATCGACAACATCCTGATGGTCGAGGGCGAGATGAAAGAGGTTTCGGAGGAGGTGATGCTCGGAGCGATCAAGTTCGCGCACGAGGAGATCAAGAAGCACTGCGCCGTACAGATCGAACTTTCGAAGGAGCTGGGCAAGGACGTGAAGCGTACCTACTGCCACGAGGTCAATGACGAGGAGCTCAAACAGACGATCATCGCCGAACTCTACGACAAGGCCTACGCCATCGCCACGAGCGGCACGATGAAGCACGAGCGCGAGGATATGTTCAATGCATTGGAGGCCGAGTTCGCCGCCCGCTACACGGAGGAGGAGCTGGTGGAGAAGGCCCCGCTCATCCACCGCTATTTCCACGACTACGTGCAGAAGAAGGCGATGCGCAACATGATTCTCGACGAGGGAAAGCGTCTCGACGGCCGTCGCACGGACGAGATCCGTCCGATCTGGTGCGAGACCGACTACCTGCCCGCAGCCCATGGTTCGGGCCTCTTCACACGAGGCGAGACGCAGGCGCTGGCCACTGTTACGCTCGGCACGAAGATGGACGAGAAGGTCAAGGACGAGGTGCTCGTGCAGGGTACCGAGCAGTTCGTGCTCCACTATAATTTCCCGCCCTTCTCGACGGGCGAGGCGAAGGCCGCCCGCGGTCTGAGCCGTCGTGAGATCGGCCACGGCCACCTGGCATGGCGCGCCCTCAAACCGATGATTCCGCTGGGCGAGGAGAATCCCTACGCCGTGCGCGTCGTGTCGGACATTCTGGAATCGAACGGTTCGTCGTCGATGGCCACCGTTTGCGCCGGTACGCTGGCCCTCATGGATGCCGGCGTGAAACTGCGCAAGCCCGTGTCGGGCATCGCCATGGGTCTGATCTCGGATTCCGAGAGCGGCAAGTGGGCCGTGCTGTCGGACATCCTGGGCGACGAGGATCATCTGGGCGACATGGACTTCAAGGTGACGGGTACCCGCGACGGTATCACCGCCACGCAAATGGATATCAAGGTCGACGGCCTCTCCTACGAGGTGCTGGCCGCCGCGTTGGAGCAGGCGCGCAAGGGGCGTCTGCATATTCTGGACATCCTGACCGACTGCATCGCCGCGCCGCGCGCCGACTACAAGCCGTTCGTGCCGCGTCTGGTGCAGATCCACATCCCGAAGGATTCGATCGGCGCCGTGATCGGCCCGGGAGGAAAGGTGATCCAGGAGATTCAGAAGCAGACTGGTACCACCATTACCATTACGGAGGACGACCAGAAGGGTATCGTCGACGTCTTCGGTGTGGAGAAATCGGCGATCGACGCTGCGTTGCAGCGTATCAAGGAGATCGTTGCCGTGCCCGAAATCGGCGAGACCTACCACGGTAAGATCAAGTCGATCGTGCCGTTCGGCGCGTTCGTCGAGATCATGCCCGGCAAGGAGGCGCTGCTCCATATCTCGGAGATCGACTGGAAACGGTTCGAGACGATGGAGGAGAGCGGCCTGAAAGAGGGCGAGATGATCGACGTGAAACTCATCGGCGTCGACGAGAAGACCGGCAAGCTGAAACTCTCGCACCGCGCGCTTCTTCCGAAGCCCGAAGGATATGTCGAGCGTGAACGCCGTCCGCGGGGCGACCGCGAGCGTCGCCGCGACGACCGGCACCGCGACTGATCCGTCGGATGCGTTCCGACGCGAAATAGACGGCGTTTTCGTGCGCCGGCGATCGAAAACCGCTTCGAACGAAAGTTCGAGGTGGTTTTTTTACGGAAAAAGTTGCATAATCTGCATGGGTTTTATATATTTGCATGTATTCTGCTGCAAACGGCCTCGGGAATGGGGTACGTGGAGCGGAGGCAAACGGAAAGAGACGAAATCAATGCACAACAATTTTTAATAACTAATTAATTATGAAGAACTTAGTAAAAATTAGCTTGGTTCTTGCCGCAGCTGCCTTGACCTTGTCGGGTTGCAACTGTTTCAAGAAGATGGGTAAGAAACAGGATGAGGTTACTTACTCGTGCACGCCGAAGGTGCTGACGCTCAACAACGGCGTCGTGAGCGCCGACATTACGGTGAACTTCCCGGCAGCTTACTTCAACAAGAAAGCTACGTTGCGTCTGACGCCGGTGATCGTGTTCGAGGGCGGCGAAGTGGCCGGTACTCCGAAATACGTCCAGGGCGAGAAGGTGAATGACAACTATACCGTTATTTCGGCCGACAACGGCGGTACCTACACGCAGCATGTCGAATTCCCCTACGACGACCGTATGGAGCAGAGCGAGTTGCGCGTTTTGATCGAGAGCAAGTGCAACGGCGCCAGCGAGTACGTGATGTTCAACGCCGCTACGGGCAAACCCGTGACGAAGGAGGAAGCGGCCGTGCTGGCCAATCCGAAGTCGGCCGAGGCCATGGCGCTGCGCGCTCAGTGCGGCGTGTTCATCGCCGAGGGCGTCAACACGATGCAGAAGGATTTCAACTTCGGCGACGCTGCCGCTACGGCTGCCAACAACTACAAGCGTACGACGAATCAGGTAGACAAGGCCGAGATCCTCTACAAGATCAACAGCTCGGTGGTGAACCAGAAGGCGCTCAAAGAGAACGAACAGCTCTCCGAGTTCGAGAAGACCGCTGTGGCCAACAAGGAGAACGACCGCATCGCGCAGAGCCTCTATGTGAACGGCTACGCTTCGCCCGACGGTCCTGAGAAGTTCAACGACAAGCTGGCCAGCGCACGTAGCGAAACCGGTCGCAAGGCCGTCGAGAAGATCCTGGCCGAGTACGGTTTCAATATCGACGCTGCCGGTTACGGCGAGGACTGGGAAGGTTTCAAGGAGATGGTCGAGAAGTCGAACATCCAGGACAAGGATCTGATTCTTCAGGTGCTGAGCATGTACGATTCGTCGGCCGAGCGCGAGAACCAGATCAAGAACATGTCGTCGGTTTACGGCGAACTCAAAGAGGACGTGCTGCCGAAACTGCGCCGCGCCCAGCTGGTCAACAACATGGAGATCACCGGTAAGAGCGACGCCGAGATGCAGGCGCTGGTCAACAGCGGCAAGCTCGATGAGCTGAACAACGAGGAGCTGCTCCACGTCGCCACGCTGATTGAGGATAATGCCGTGAAGGCGAAGGTGCTGGAGTACGCCGCCAAGAAGTACGACGATTCGCGCGCCTACACCAACCTCGGTGCCGCCTATCTCCAAATGGGCGACGCCGACAAGGCGCTGGCCGCATTGACGCAGGCCGTGAAGCTCGGCGGCAACACGCAGGAGCTGAACTCGAATCTGGCGCTGGCCAACCTGGCTGCCGGTAACGTGGACGAGGCGAAGAAATACGCCGCTGCCGCAGACGCTCAGACCAAGAGCCTGATCGCTGCCGCTCAGGGCCAGTACGGTGACGCCGCTGCCAAGCTCAAAGGCTACAACGCTGCCGTGGCTGCCGTGATGAACAACGACCTGTCGGCTGCCAAGAAGGCGCTGGCCGGCGAGAACTCGGCCGACGCGGATTACCTGCGCGCCGTGATCGCAACCAAGGAGGGCGATATGAAGACTGCCGGCGCCCAGTTGAAGGCTGCCGTCGCCAAGGATTCCGCCCTGGTGAAGAAGGCGTCGAAGGATGTCAACCTCAAGCCCCTGTTCAAGAGCGGTTTCAAGTTCTGAGAATACGCTGCTCTCCGATAAGCGGGGATGTACGGATTACGAATTCCGGGTTCGGTTCGAGCCCGGAATTTTTTTGATATTTTGGTCGGAATTCTGCGTGTGTAGCGGAAAAATGGTTATATTTGTATAGTGGAGAAAACTGTCTTGTTATGGAGTACGCAAATCATCTATCGGAATATGCTCCGGCCCCGAGCGAAGCGCAGGTGGCCGAAGAGGTCGCACGCATTCGGGCAGCCGCGAAGGGATACGAAACGGACGAGGTTTACAGGCTTTGCTATTCGGCCATCGACCTGACGACCCTTTCGTGCAGCGATTCGGTGGAGTCGGTGACGGCTTTTGCACGGAAGGCCGTGGAGTTCTATACGAATTATCCCGCGATCGCCAATGTCGCGTCCATCTGCATCTATCCGCCGTTCGTCGAAACGGTCGGGCTCGCCGTGGACGATACGCCGATGCGCATTACGAGCGTCGCGGGCGGATTTCCTTCGTCGCAGACCTTTCTGGAAGTGAAGATGCTTGAAACGGCGATGGCCGTCGAGAACGGAGCCGACGAGATCGACATCGTCATCAACGTCGGCAAGATGCTCGAAGGACATTACGACGAGGTGGCCAACGAAGTCGAAGTGTTGCGCGGTGAGGCCGGCGAAGACGTGGTGTTGAAGGTGATTCTGGAAACGGGTGCGTTGAAGACGCCCGAGCTGATCCGCCGCGCCGCGTTGTTGGCGATGTTCGCCGGCGCCGATTTCGTCAAGACGTCGACGGGCAAGATCGACGTGGCGGCGACTCCCGAAGCGGCGGTGGTGATGTGCCGTGCCATTCGGGACTACTACGACAAGACGGGCCGCATGGTCGGCTTCAAGCCTGCCGGCGGCGTACGTTCGGCGGCCGACGCGGTGCTCTACTATACGGTCGTTCGGGAGATTCTGGGCGAGCGGTGGCTCACGCCGCAGTTCTTCCGTATCGGTGCGTCGTCGGTAGCCAACGCCCTGTTGTCGGCGATCGTCGGCGAGCCGGTCAAATACTATTAGCCTTTCCTTCCCGCGGGGCAGGGTTTCGGTGCATTTTCGTGCGCCTTTTCTCGCTTCGGCATGGTTCGCCTTGTTGCGGACGGTGCTTTGCGGAGGGGGGATGACGATAGCGGCGGCAGATGTACTATCTGCCGCCGCTTTTTGGGGACGGGAACCGAACTCGCATTCCTCCGAAGAGAGCGAAGCTGTGATGGAACTCCTCTTCGTTTGCACGGTATCTTCACGGAACACGCCTTCATACGGGGGATTGTCGTAAATACCTAAAAAACGGTATTGTACGTCGTCTCTCATTGCTGTAAATTCGTAATACGTTCGTACGAGCTTTCAGTCTGACCTTTTAATTCGTATCGTTATGAAAAGTACAGCGATTTTTTTCGTGATTTTTGCGGGTTCCGTATTCTGCTCCTGTTCGAAGGCGGAAATTACTGCGACCCCCGTTTCGCAGACCCGGGCAGGAGATAATGAAGTCTCGCTTTTATTTACGAAGGATAATTTGAGCGAATCGCAGGCAATCGAATTCGCTACGCATTTTTTGAAAAAAACGCCGTTTTTTTATACATGGGATGTACTTCATTTTCTTCCTCGCGATTATATCCAGTATAACGAGCCTTTTGAGGTGTGGTATAGCGGATTTACGATTCATTTTCGCGGAATCGATGTCGGTATTGCCGGTCCCGTGACGGCAAACCGCGTGAAATTCGGCATATACGCGGGACAAGTCGTGACGGATGTGCAGATTTATTCGGCGGGGGAGAAACCCGAAATCGGAGAGGTCGTCTATGAGGAGCGGGACGGAAGAAAAGTTCCCGTCGGAAAGAGGTACCAATACGATACGAATTCCGAAGGCAGCGATTGTTGGATTCTTGTCCAATGGGAGAGTGTCCGCGATTTCGAAACGTGCATCGGATATTGAAAACCTGTCGAACCCATAATTGTCGGATCGAATGAATCGGAAACATTTTCTGCGAATCCTTTCTGCCGCTCTTCTTCCGGCGCTTCTGTCGGCTTGCGCGGCGCAGCGCCCTGAGCTCTATGCCATGCGTAACGGCGGCAGTCATCAACCGTTTTATTTTACGGATCGTTACGGCGAACTCGCCTTCCGCGAGTTTTACGACTGGGCCGGTCAGTTCGTCGGCGATCGTGCCGTCGTCGAACGGGACGGCAAATGGGGGTATATCGACCGGAGCGGCGAAACGGTCGTCCCGTTCCGGTACGATTGGGCCGGAAGTTTCGGCCAATACGGTTTCGACGAGGAGGTGGCGATGGTGAAGACGGGGATGGATCGGGATCGGATTCCCCTCTACACGCCGTGTCCCACGGCGTTGATCGATCGCGACGGCGAACGGATCACACCCGTCTACGGTTTCATGACCCCGATTGTTGGCGGGGTGTCGTTCGTCAACGACGGACGGAAGTTCCACGGCGTCGGGCGGGACCTGCTCGCTTCCGACGGGAAATGGGGCTGTGTCGATCGTCGGGGTCGGTTGGTCGTCGCCTGCGAGTACGAGCTGGCCTATCCCCTGTTCGATCGTTTCGCCTTCGTGCGTAAAGATGGAAAATGGGGCGTACTGGATCGACGCGGCCGGTTGATCGTTCCCTGCCGCTACGATGCGGGGTATTATCGAGCGGGAATTTATGTGCTCGACACGCTCTTCGATACGCAGGACACTCCGCCGACGGACGGTGTGAATCCCGCTGTGCGCGGCGAGTTCGAAGAGGGGCGCATCTACATGATCGCGGACGGGTGTGCGGAGGCGTTCGACATGAAGGGCCGGAAGATCGGAAAATAGCTGTCATGCCGGATGGATCGTTCGCCTCGACGTCGCTCTGCGATGGGGCGGTAGACGCCCGTGGCACCGCGGGGGAGAATCACTCTCCGAAAATCCGGTTGAGGGCTGCGGCCAATCGGTACGACGCCTTGCGGAGCTGCTGCTCGGCCAGCGGTGCGGCTTTTGCCATGAACTCCTCGCCCAGCGTGTCGCCCGGCGCTACCCAGTCGATCGAGGGGCGTACGTCGCGTGCGGCGTCTTCGAACCACTGGCGGTACGATCCTTCGGTCATCCGCCGGATTTCGCGCTTGGAGGCGTTGTCGAGGTAGTCGGCATAACGTTCGTAACTCCATCCCGGATGGATTCGGGCGATAACGCCCGAATCCCAGACGCTGTGCAGCGTTTTGGGTTTGCCGAAGAAGGTCACGTCGAACTTCCCTTCGTTGTGGGCGTCGGTGTACCGCACGTGTGCCGGACAGTGGAAATCGGCGACCATGTGTACGATACATTTTATATAGGTGAGTACCACCGAATCGTCCAGTTCACGGTAGTTCTTCAATGCTGCGGTCAGCGTCTCCGCTCCGGTCACGCCGTCGCGTCCCTTGCGGTATTTCTCCCGCACTTCGGCGGGGGAGTTGCACTCCGCGTCGGCGATCGAGGCGTGCCAGCCGCGGAAAGGTTCCTTGTAGCGCGGGTCGGCGGCCACTTCGTCCATGAAAACGGCGTATTCTGCGAGCGGCGTGCTGCCGGTGTATCGTTCGATGGCCGCTTTGGCCTTCGGGGTGAGGTGGCGTTGGGCTACTTCGGCGATCGCGCGATGGCCGACCGTTCCCCATGCCGCGCAGTCGGCGTGCAGGCCGAAGGTCAGCAGGAGCGAGAGAAGCAGAAAGGGCTTTTTCATCGGTTATAGGGATTGTAGTTGTCGGTGTCGGTGCGTTGCTCGCGGAAGATGTTGAAACGCGCCAGCAGCGGATTGCGGCGGTCGAGCAGCCAGAATTCGACGAGCAGCAGCGCGAAGGCGATCGCGATGAGGTACTGGAACTGTTCGTTGTACTCTTCGAAACGGACGGTCGACAGTTCCGACTGCTCCATGTCGTTGATCGCGCGTACGATCTCGTCCAGCCCGATCGACTGCTTGGTGGCGCGGATGTAGGCCCCGCCGGTGATCCGGGCGATCTCCTGCAACATCTTCTCGTCGAGTTTCGAGACCACCATGTCGCCCTTTTCGTCCTTGATGAACTCCCCGCCGATCTCGATCGGGGCGCCTTCGGGCGTGCCGATGCCGATCGTGAAGATCCGGATACCCTGCTCGGCGGCCCGTTCGGCGGCCTGCATCACGTTGCCCTCGTGATCCTCGCCGTCGGTGATGAGGATGATGACGCGCGAATCGCCGCTGCCGCTCGAAAAGGACATCTCGGCCAGCGACAGCGCCTTGCCGATCGACGTTCCCTGCACGGAGGCCATCGAGGGCGAAATCCGTTTGGCGAAGGCTTTGGCCATGCGGTAGTCGGAGGTGATCGGCAGCTGTACGGTGGCGTCGCCTGCGAAGACGATCACCCCGACGCGATCCTGTTCCAGTCCGTCGAATAGCTTGTTGATCGCGTATTTCGTCCGTTCGAGGCGGTTGGGCTCGAAATCTTCGGCCAGCATCGAGTTGGAGATGTCCACCGCTAGCATCATCTCGATGCCCTCGCTCTTCTGTTCGCGCAGCTTCGAGCCGAACTGCGGCCGTGCGGCGGCGAGGATCACGAGGATGACGGCCGTCGTGAAGAGGATGAATTTCAGTTTCATGCGGCCCGTCGAGGCGTCGGGCATAAGCGTGGCTACCGTCGCCGGGTCTCCGAAGCGGGCCAGCCGCCGCCGGCGGTCGTAGAGCGCCCATGCGAAGAGGGCGACGAGTGCGGGCGCGGCCAGCAGCAGGTAGAGGTATTCGGGATGTGCGAAACGAAACATTACGGAATGCGTTTAAGAATCAGGGTGCGAATCAGAAATTCCGCGGCGAGCAGCGCCAGCGCCGCCAATACCCACCGCAGGTACTCTTCGGTGTAGGTCGTGAAGTCGGCTACCTCGACTTTGCTCTTTTCGAGGCGGTTGATCTCGTCGTAGATCGCGCGCAGCTTCTCGTTGTCCGTGGCGCGGAAGTAGCGGCCGCCGGTGGCGTCGGCGATCTCTTGGAGGGTCTTTTCGTCGATTTCGACCTTGGCCTGCACGAAGGTCATGTTGCCGAACATGTCGATCGCGGGCGTGGGGGCCGTGCCGCGCGATCCGACTCCGATCGTGTAGACCCGGATGCCCTGCTCCTTGGCGATTTCGGCCGCCATGACCGGAGCGATCTCGCCGCGGTTGTTCACGCCGTCGGTCAGCAGGATGATGACCTTCGATTTGGCATCGCTCTCGCGCAGGCGGTTGATAGCCGTCGCCAGTCCGTTGCCGATGGCCGTGCCGTCCTCGATCAACCCGCTGCGCACGCGCCCCAGCAACGTGAGCAGCGTCGACTGGTCGGCGGTCAGCGGGCTCTGCGTGAAGGCTTCGCCCGCGAAGACCACCAGTCCGATCCGGTCGCCGTAGCGGTCGGAGATGAACGATCCGGCCACCTCCTTGGCCGCTTCGAGGCGGTCGGGGCGGAAGTCGCGCGCCAGCATCGATCCCGATACGTCGAGCGCCAGCATGATGTCGATACCGTCGGTATTGGTGCGGGTGTTCTGTTCCGCCGACTGGGGGCGCGCCAATGCCACTACGAGCGTCGCCAGCGCCGCCATGCGCAGCACGAAGGGGGCATGGCGCAGGTAGTAGCGAACGGTACGCGGCGCTTTGAGCACGCCCGCCACCGACGAGATGCGCAACGCCGCTCCGCCCTTCCGCAACCGGTAGAGGTAATAGCCTGCCGCCGGCAGGAGCAGCGTGAGCAGCCACAGCAGATGTGGATTATGAAACGTCATTTCAATCGACAGTTAACGATAATCGGTAATCGGCGGTCGCCGGAGCCGTTCCGGCACGGGGCGGTACGACCGCTCCCGACGAATGGCTGCTTCTGCGTGCGGAACGCCGCCTGCGCCGATCCCCGTTTCTTGGTTCTTACGTGTTTTTACCAGTTTTTCTTCAACCGTACCACGGCGCCGGCCTTCTCTTTGAGCTTTTCCTGCGTCCTGTCCTCCTGCGCCTGGATGGCGTCGAGCATCCGCTCCTGTTCGGAAGGCGAAATGCCGGCCGGCTGGGGTCGGCCCTCGCCCTCCTGCTCCTTGTCGGGCTGGCCGTCCTGCTGCTGGTCGTCGCCTTGCCCGTCACCCTCCTGCGGATCGTTCTGACCCTCCTGCGGATTCTGCTGGTTCTGGCCGTTCTGCTGGTCCTGGTTTTGATCGTCCTTGTTATCTTTATTGTCCTTGTTGTCTTTGTTGTCCTGATTCTGCTGGTTCTGATCGTCGAGCAGTTTCTTGACGTAGGCGTAGTTGAACTTGGCCTGCGGATCGTCGGGGTTCAGGCGCAGCGAGTTCTTGTAGCTTTCGAGCGCTTCGGCGTATTTCTGCTGCCGGAACTGCGTGTTGCCCAGATTGTAGAAGGCCTGCGCACGATCGACGGGCGCTGCCAGCGAATCGGCGGCGGCCTGTTGCTGTACCTGTGCCGCCTGGTCGTACATCTCCTGCCGGTGAAGGGCGTTGCCCAGGTTGTACTGCGCTTCGAACGACGAGGGGTCGGCGCCCAGCGCACGCATGTAGCGTCCGGCGGCGTCCTGATAGTTGCCCTTTTCGTAGGCGCGGTTGCCCTTGCGCACCTGCCGGCGTTCGGGGTACTGCTGCGCCGCGGCGTCGACGGCCAGCAGCGCGAGAACGAGTAGGATGAAAATTCTACGCATGGCTGTCGTTTTTAGGCGTCAGGTCGAGCGGCTCCTCCGCTTCGGCCGAAGGTTGTTCCTCGACGGGTTTGGTCTCCTCGACGAAGTAGTAGGCCCACTGGTAAGCCTCTTCGTTGCGAGCGGCTTCGGGCGTCGCCTTGGCGAATTTCACCAGATCGGCTTCGCGCAGCAGCGCCGTGAGCTCCATGGCGCTCTTGCGGGGCAGGTCGAGCGGACGTACCGCATCGATGATCTCGTCGGAGGTCATCTCCAAGGCGCCGATGCCGTAACGCCCCGCCAGATAGCGGCGCAGGATGTCGGTCAGCCCCGAATAGTAGGCCTTGTGTTTGTTGTTCTGCCACAATTTCTGGTTGTGAAGCCCTTCGAGCGCGCGGATCGCCTCGACGTGGGGCGGTGCGGGCGGCGCGGGTTTGAAGAGGTCGCTCAGGTGTTTGCCGCGCTTGGACAGGTGATAACGCAGCGCGAAGAGCAGCGCCGCGAGGTTCAGCAGCAGGAACAACCCGCCGAAAAGGTATCCTGTGATCTCCTCGGCGCGCAGCGGCAGCGTCCGCTGCGGTTTGAGGTCGTAGATCGTCTGCTTGGCGGTGTCGATCTGGAACGTTCCCACGTCGAGCCGCAGCGAATCGGAGGTGTAGAGCGTGTCGACGATGTTCTTGTCGGCATAGAGCACGCCGGGACGCCCCAAATTGTAACGTCCTTCGGAGAAGGCCTGCATGACGTAGCGTTTGCGCAGCCGGAGCCGCCGGCCCTCCCGCGAGAGCGTGTCGACGGGCAGCGACTGCACCACTTCGAGCTTGTCGTCGTTTTCGTAGAGCGGGAATTCGGTCACCTGCACCTGGTCGCGCTCGACGTCGATTTCGAGCGTGAAGGTGTCGCCGATGCCGATGCTGTCGGGGACGATGCGCGCCTCGACTGTCGGGGTCTGGGCGGAGGCCGTCGCCGCAGCGAGCAGGGCGGCCGCGGCCGCTGTGAGGAATGCCGGTCGTTTCATCGTTGCTTGAAGAGTTTGATGAGTTCCACCACGTAGTCTTCGTCGGTCGAGATCGTCGCCGTGTCGATGCGGTTGTGTTTGAGCAGCGAGTCGATCGCCTCGCTGCGCTGCCGCCATGCGCGGGCGTAATGGTCGCGCACGGCCGCCGACGAAGTGTCGACCCAGACCTTGCGCCCCGTCTCGGCGTCCTGCAACTCGGCGATGCCCACGTCGGGCAGTTCGGCTTCGCGCGGATCGAAGACGCGGATCCCCACCAGGTCGTGTTTGCTGCCGGCGATTTTCAGGGCGTTGGCGAACTCCTCGCCGTCGCGTGCCGGATCGAGGAAATCCGAGAGCAGGAACGCCGTGCAGCGCTTCTTCATCACGGCCGTCAGGAAACGCACCGCCTCCGACAGCGCCGTGCCCGTCGACCGGGGCCGGAAGCTGATCAGCTCGCGGATAATCATCAGGATGTGGCTGCGCCCCTTCTTGGGCGGGATGTACTTCTCCACGCGGTCGGAGAAGAAGATGCAGCCCACCTTGTCGTTGTTCTGGGCGGCCGAGAAGGCCACGACGGCGGCGATTTCGGTCAGAATGTTCTTTTTGAGGAAGTGGGTCGACCCGAACATGCGCGAGGCCGAGACGTCGACCATGAGCATCATCGTCAGCTCGCGCTCCTCCTCGTAGACCTTGATGTGGGGCGAGCGCGAACGCGCCGTGACGTTCCAGTCGATGTCGCGCACGTCGTCGCCGGCACGGTACTCCCTCACTTCGGAAAACGACATGCCCCGTCCGCGGAAAGCCGTGTGGTACTTTCCGGCGAAGATCTCGTTCGACAGGCCGCGTGTCTTGATCTCGATTTTGCGGACCCGTCGCAGAATATCGTTTTCGTTCTCGATCATCGTGTTACGGGACGATTACGTTGTTCAGGATGTCGGTGATGATCTCCTCGGTGGTGATGTTTTCGGCCTCGGCTTCGTAGGTCAGCCCGATACGGTGGCGCAGTACGTCGTGGCAGACGGCGCGCACGTCTTCGGGAATCACGTAGCCGCGGCGGCGGATGAAGGCGTAGGCGCGGGCGGCCTTGGCCAGCGAGATCGAGGCACGGGGCGATCCGCCGTAGGCGATCAGCGTCTGCAACTTCTGGAGGTTGTATTCGGCCGGTTCGCGCGTGGCGAAGATGATGTCGACGATGTATTTCTCGATCTTCTCGTCCATGTAGACGTCCTCCACCACGCGGCGCGCCTTGACGATGTCTTCGGGTGCGATTACCTTGTGCGGCGAGGGAAGCCCTTCGCCCGAGAGGTTCATCCGCACGATGTCGCGCTCCTCCTGCTTCGTGGGGTAGGAGATTTTGGCTTTGAGCATGAATCGGTCGACCTGCGCTTCGGGCAGCGGGTAGGTTCCCTCCTGTTCGAGGGGGTTCTGCGTGGCCAGCACCAGGAAGGGTTCGGGCAGCTTGTAGGTGTCGTCGCCGATGGTCACCTGGCGCTCCTGCATCGCTTCGAGCAGCGCCGACTGCACCTTCGCCGGCGAGCGGTTGATCTCGTCGGCCAGTACGAAGTTGGCGAAGACGGGGCCTTTGCGCACCATGAACTCCTCGCTCTTCTGCGAGTAGATGAGCGTACCGATCAGGTCGGCCGGCAACAGGTCGGGGGTGAACTGGATGCGGGCGAAATCGGCGTCGACGGCCTTTGCGAGCGTCGTAATCGCCAGCGTCTTGGCAAGACCCGGCACGCCTTCCAGGAGGATGTGGCCGTTCGACAGCAGACCGATCAGCAGCGTGTCGATCAGATGGGTCTGACCGACGATCACCTTGCTCATCTCGGCGCGCAGCGTGTCGACGAAGACCGACTCCCGCTCGATGCGTTCGTTGAGTTCCTTGATATTGATGACTTCACTCATGGATGTTATGTTTTTTTAGATGTTATTGCCGTACTGTTTTTTAACGAATAGTATGCAAATTTATTATAAAAACGCAGAAAAATGAATTTTTCCCGTCGAAATCGACATTAAAATCCCGCGAAAGAGCCGTTTGCTCTTCCTTCGGACGTGTCGCGTCCTCCCTTCGGCGATATGGTTTTACGATATATATTTCGTATATTCGCCCACACTGCGATAGTGCAGCGAATTTCATAAATTTTATCCCGATGGAAAAACTTAGGTTCATGAGAGGTGCGGCAGCGTTGTTGGCGGGTTCCGCAATGCTTTTCGCATCGTGCAGCGACGACGATGCGCCGATGCCCGATCCCGAATTGACGTTGACGCCCGATACCGAGATCTCCCTGCCGGTCGGGGGGGGGAGCGTCGAGGTGGCCGTGTCGACTAATCTCGGCAGCTGGACGGCGTTGTCGAATGAGACGTGGTGCGAGGTTACGCTCGCCGAAGGCAAATTCACGGTGTCGGCCGATGCGAACGATGCGCTGGCTGCGCGTCCGACGGCGACGGTTACGGTCACTGCGGGCGAAGGCGAACGGAGCATCACCCGCGAGGTGCGGGTGACGCAGGGGGCTCAGACGTTCACCGACCTGAGTGCGGCGGGCCGCGCCAACTGCTATATCGTCGCCCCGAAGTCGGCGTCGGTCTTCGATGCCGCTTACAAAGGCAACTCCTCCACCGAATCGATCGGTGCGGCCGAGGGTGCCGAACTGGTTTGGCAGAGCGCGCAGGGTCTCGTTACGCGGGTAGCCTACGCCGCCGACGAGAAGAAGATCATCGTCGAGACCGCCGACAAGAGCGGCAATGCCGTCGTGGCGGCCGTCGACGAGTCGGGAACGATCCTGTGGAGCTGGCATCTGTGGATCGTCGATTACGATCCGTCGGCGTCGCTCTTCACGACGGCTCCCAATGCGTCGGGGACGACGTGGAGTTTCATGGACCGCAATCTGGGTGCGCTGACCGTCGAGCGCGGCAGTTTCGATTCGCACGGGCTGCTCTACCAGTGGGGGCGCAAAGATCCGTTCCCCGGTACGACGGCTTTTACGATCATGAACGAGGATTACACCTACGAGGTCGACGGTGAGCCTGAGGTCTACGACATCGACAACCGCGTGTTGCCGAAGTTCGGTCTGACGGCGGAGTTCCACGGGACGATCGAGAAATCGGTCCAGAATCCGGCGGTATTCTATGCGATGACCTACAAGCATACGGGCGTGGAGGACGAGTACGGCGAAGAGATCGTCGAGAACGACTATAAGACCGGCGACTGGGTCGACGTGTCGAACGACGACTACTGGGGCGGCGAGAGCCGGAAGAAGACGATCTACGATCCCTGCCCCGTGGGCTATAAGGTTCCGGTCTGCGACGCCGACGGCAATACGCCCTACGCATGGCTCGTCTATACCGCAGGGAAGTGGGACGAAGCCAATCGCGGTTTCGAGCAGGAGGGACAGTGGTTCCCCACGACCGGTACGCGCGCCTACGCTTCCGGAGGGTTGGATTATACCGAGGCCAATCCTTACAGCGGCTTGTGGATCGGAACGAAGGGCAAGGCTTCGGACAATTTGGAACTCTATCCCGATCTTTACGGTCAGTATATGTTCATCATCGATAGCAAGCGAATGCTCAAAGTCAGCAAAGACAAGCGTTCGCAGGGCATGTCGCTGCGTTGCGTGAAGGAGTAGCTTTCCGCCGCAATCCGGTTTTACGGGGAGTGCCGCCGTCGGGCCGGCGCTCCTTTTTCGCTTCCTGCGCGGGTGCGGTTTCCACGGGTGCGTGCGGGCGCCGTCCGGCTTGCCTTCCCCTGAAAACGAAGCACCGCACCGACACAGGGTCGGTGCGGTGCGGAGAAATCGTTGAACTTCGTTCTTCGTTTTCCCGCCCCGGCATAGCCTGAACAAGTTCGGCTCTGCGCTCGGCTTAGTGAAAACGTTCGACTGCGCGTTTAGCGTGCGCCGAGTTTCTGGTCGAGCATGTAGACGCCCACCTTCTCGCCTTCGATGGCTTTGAAGCCTTCGAGGATGCCGCGGGCCGTATCTTCCTCCTCGACCTGCTCGTTGACGAACCATTGCAGCATGTTCGCCGTTGCGAAATCCTGCTCGGCGGCGGCCAGCTTGCACAGATCGTGGATCATCGCCGTCACCTTCTGTTCGTGGGCGAGCGTGTCCTCGAACATCGCCACGACCGACGGCCATTCGGTCTGCACGGCGGCGATGGGAGCCAGCACGACCTTGGCGTTCTGCGATTGGAGATAGCCCGCCAGCTTCTCGGCGTGCCCCTGCTCCTCCTTGAACTGGTGTACGAACCAGTGTGCGGAACCTTTGAACCCTTTGTCCGCCGCGTCCATCGACATCGAGAGATAGAGATATGCCGACCAGAGTTCGGCATTGATCTGGGCGTTGATCGCCTCCTGCATTTTTTTGCTGATCATAGTTGTATCGTTTAATGTATTAAATTTTCTTTTGTACAAAGATAGCGAATTATTCGATACGCGGTTCTGTTTTTCATTCATATCTTTTTATGGAGCTATAAGTCGGGCTTATGATGCGCCGGCAACGGTCCGATGATCGGGGACGAGCGGGAGGAGCCGTAAGTCCGGTGCGGTTTCGGCGTGCGGAGAAAAGCTTGCGGCGGGACTTCGCACGCCGGAGGCCGCGGTTCGCAGAGCCGGAATCGTCGTTCGCCGAAGGATCGGATACCGCCGCGAGGATCGGCCGCCGGCATCCGAATCCGCTGTTTGTGCCGTCGTTCGGAACGTTTTTTTCGGGCGAAGTGCCCGACTCTCGGAATTTTTTCCTATCTTTGCAGGCCAATTGTGGCGGAACAAAAAACATTATCAACAATGAAAGTTTGCGAAATTACAGGCAAGGTCGCGGTGATCGGCAACAATGTCTCTCACTCGAACCGCAAGACCAAGCGCAAATTCAGTCCGAATTTGAAGACCAAGCGTTTCTGGTCAGAGGAAGAGGGCCGCTGGATCACCCTCAAGGTGTCGGCTGCCGGTATGAAAACAATTAACAAGAAGGGTCTCGCAGTGGCTCTGCGCGAAGCTGCCTGCCCCAAGAAGATTTACTAAACCGTATTGACAAATGGCTAAGAAAGGCAATCGCGTTCAGGTCATCCTCGAATGCACCGAACAGAAGGAGAGCGGTGTTGCGGGCATGTCTCGTTACATCACTACCAAAAACAAGAAAAACACCCCCGACCGTCTGGAACGTAAGAAGTACAATCCCTATCTGAAGCGGGTGACGTTACACCGTGAAATCAAATAATCGAGCGTTATGGCAAAGAAAGTAGTCGCAACCCTGAAAACCGGCACGGGCAAGCAGTTTACCAAGTGCATCAAAATGGTCAAGTCGGAGAAGACCGGCGCCTATATGTTCAAGGAGGGTATCATTCCCAACGACCATGTAAAGGAGTTCTTCGCAGAGAAGAAATAAACCGTTCCGACGGTATTCGTGGTTAAGGGCATCGGCCCTTAACACAAAAGGCATCTCGACAAGGGGTGCCTTTTGTGTTTTTGTACGGACGGGCTGCGGCGGGGCGGACGCTGGATGCCGGCTGTCGCCGGGACGTCCGGACGGGCGGGCGGAGGTTTTAGGCGTGTGAGGGATGGCGGTGCGGGCGGAGTTCGTTCGGCAGGTCGTGTGCCGTGAGGCGTCCGGAGAGGACGAGGTTGGGGTTCGTTGCCGCCGGTACGCTGAACGCGGCCGGAGGTGTACTTGTACATCAGTGTGGAGAGGCGGTTCGTGTCGTCATTTGCGCGTGCCGAGCAGGTGCGTGGGGGTTCGTATGGCATCGAACCTTTTCGTTAAGCCGAGCGCAGAGCCGGACTTGTTCGGGCTTTGCCGAGGCGAGAAAAGGAGCACGAATGTGAACGTTTTCGTTAAGCCGAACGCAGAGCCGGACTTGTTCAGGCTATGCCGGGGCGGGAAAACGAAGAATGAAATTCAACGATTCACCCCTGCCGCAAACCGTCGCGACAGGGGTGAGGTTGGGAGTGCCGTCGGAAACCCGCCGGCGGGAAGAGCCGTCCGGCCTCAGAATTTATGCATGGCCCGGACGAGGAACGAAATGTTCTTCGACGTCTGTTCGACGAAGGGCGGCTCGATTCCCATATGGGTCGTCATGGCTGTCCATGCGTCGTCGCCTTCGGTCGAAGAGAAATAGTACATCAGCCGGTCCATCTTCACTCCGCCGTGCTCTTTCAGACGGTTGTTGAACTGTTCGCGGGCCTTGCGGTCGAACTTTATGCGGCCGTTGTTGTAGAGATGGCCGATGCGCAGCACCTCGTTGATCGCGGGCAGATACCACCCTTCGCCGAGGTCGCGGCACCATTTGAAGGCGGGATAGTCCTCCCACCGGACTTTTCCCTCGTCGGCCATGCGGGCGAAGGCGGCCTGGTTGACCGCTCCGTCGTGTTGGTCGTCGAGACCCAGCCGCACGGCGTCGCTCTTCTTGAATTCGCACCAGCGCAGATTGGCCTGCGCGATCGACATCACGATGCCGTGCCCTTCGGCGTCGACCTCGATGACGATGCCCCGCACGCCGTTCTCGTCGAAATAATCGCCCGGCTGGTAACGTCCCGCGAAAGCGCTCGGCGCGGATCGCTTCGGCTGTTTCTGCGGTGCGGGATTCTTCGCCTCGGCCGCCAGACGGTCGTAATCCTCCTGCGAGAAGATGTCGGTCGAACCGTCCTCGAAGCGGATGTAGACGACGTTCGCGACCGACACCAGATAGGTCGGGCCGTCGAGGTGCGACGCCTTCTTGTATTTGATGTCCTTTTCGCCGATTTCGAGCACTTTGGCTTCGACGTTCGTGCCGTCCTTCTTGACGATCAGATCCTGTGCCGCTGCGTCCCAGACGCCGCACGACAGGAGAAACAGGAGGGAAATAAGTCCTTTCTTCATGGGTTTACATTTGATTTTCAACAGTTTTCTGCATCCGGCGGGCCTTGCGGGGAGGTTTCGCCGTCTGCCGGTGCGATGTTCCGGCCGCCGTTCGCACCGTCCGGCATCGCCTCTGCGGGTCGGAACCGCGATTATACGCTTTACAAATATAACTAATTTTGCGAATAGTTATTATCTTTGTCGCAAGAATAAATGCCGGCGGGGCGGAACCGTGGTGCGATGCAGCCGTGCAGGAGTCCGCCCGTCGTCCGGCTAAAACCGATTTTGTTATGGGATTTTTCGATCTGTTCAGAAAGAAACAGGATACGCCGGCCGATACTGCCGCCGGAGCGGCTGTCGAAGCACAGCCCGAACAGCGGCGCGAGGAGTTGAACGCCGGACTGGAACGTACCAAGACGGGCCTTTTCTCGAAACTGGCGCGTGCCGTAGCGGGCCGCTCGACGGTCGACGCCGAGGTGCTGGACGATTTGGAGGAGGTGCTCATCACCTCCGACGTGGGGGTCGAGACGACCGTCAAGATCATCCGCCGCATCGAGGAGCGCGTCGCGCGCGACAAGTACATGAACGCGGCCGAATTGCGCGGCATCCTGCGCGACGAGATCGCGGCGCTGATGGAGCAGTCGCACGCTTCGACCAAGGATTTCGGGCTGGAACTGCCCGAAGGGACGCCTTACGTGCTGATGGTCGTGGGGGTCAACGGCGCAGGCAAGACGACGACCATCGGCAAGCTGGCGGCCAAGCTGACCGCTGCGGGCCGCAAGGTCTACATCGGCGCGGCCGATACGTTCCGTGCTGCGGCGATCGACCAGCTGGCCGTCTGGGCCGAGCGGGCCGGTGCGACGATGATCCGTCAGGAGATGGGCTCCGATCCCGCGTCGGTGGCTTACGATACGCTCCGCTCGGCCGTTGCGAACGGGGCCGACGTGGTGCTCATCGACACGGCGGGGCGTCTGCACAACAAGGTGGGGCTGATGAACGAGCTGACCAAGATCCGCAACGTCATGGCGAAGGTCATCCCCGGTGCGCCGCACGAAGTGATGCTCGTGCTGGACGGTTCGACCGGTCAGAACGCCTTCGAGCAGGCCCGGCAGTTCACGCAGGCCACGCAGGTCACGTCGCTGGCGATCACCAAGCTCGACGGCACGGCCAAGGGCGGCGTGGTGATCGGTATCAGCGACCAGTTCCGTATTCCGGTGCGTTACATCGGCGTGGGCGAGCGCATCGACCAGTTGCAGCTCTTCGACCGCCGTGCGTTCGTCGAGGCGCTCTTCGGCGACGAGACGAAATAAGGCGCACGGGATGAAGAAGATCAACGTCATAACGCTCGGCTGCTCGAAGAATACGGTCGATTCGGAGCACCTGATGGCGCAGCTGGCTGCGGCGGGCTATACCGTCGCGGCGGACAGCGACCGTACGGATGCCCGTGTGGTAGTGGTCAACACCTGCGGCTTCATCGGCGACGCCAAGCAGGAGTCGATCGACATGATCCTGCGCGCCGCCGCGGCCAAGCAGGCCGGTCGGATCGACCGGCTGTTCGTCGTGGGATGTCTTTCGGAGCGGTATGCCGACGAGCTGCGCCCCGAACTGCCCGAGGTGGACGAGTTCTTCGGCGTGAAGGACTGGGAGGGCGTCGTGCGGGCGCTGGGCGGCGAGTGGCGGTCGGATCTGGCCACGGAGCGGCGGCTCACGACGCCGCGTCACTACGCCTACCTCAAAATCGGCGAGGGGTGCGACTGGAAGTGCGGTTACTGCGCCATTCCGCTCATCCGCGGGCCGCACGTCTCGGTGCCGATGGAGCAGGTGCTCGACGAGGCGCGGCGGCTGGCCGCCGGCGGCGTGCGCGAACTGATGGTCATCGCGCAGGACACGACCTATTACGGGGTCGATCTCTACGGCCGCCGCCGGCTGGCGGATCTGCTCACGGAGCTGTGCCGCATCGGGGGCATCGAGTGGATCCGCCTGCATTACGCCTATCCGACGGGGTTCCCCGACGACGTGATCGAGGTCATGGCGCACGAGCCTAAAATCTGCAAATACCTCGACATTCCCTTCCAACATATCTCCGATGCGCAGTTGAAGGCCATGAAACGCCGCCACACCAAGGCCGACGCCTATCGGCTCGTCGAACGGCTGCGTGCGGCTGTGCCCGACATCGCTCTGCGTACGACGCTGCTCGTGGGCTATCCGGGCGAGACGGAGGCCGATTTCGCGGAGCTGTTGCAATTCGTCGACGACGTGCGTTTCGACCGGCTGGGCGTCTTCGCCTATTCCGAGGAGGAGGGTACCTATTCGGCGCTGCATTTGAAGGACGATGTGCCCGACGAGGTGAAGCGGCGGCGCGTGGAGCGGATCATGGAGCGGCAGAAGGCGATTTCGCTCGACAACAACCTCCGCCGCGTGGGGCGTACCGAGCGCGTGGTGGTCGACGCGCGGCAGGGCGACTATTACGTCTGCCGCACGCAGTACGATTCGCCCGAGGTCGACCAGGAACTGCTGATTCCCGCCGGCGGCCGACGGCTTCGGCGCGGCTGTTTCTACGAGGCACGCATCACGGCAGCCGAGGAGTACGACCTCTACGGCGAACTGACCGAACGGCGAAAACGGTAGTGCAGAGGGTATTCCGAAGCGGCCGGCGGTTTCGGCCGTCGTGCCGGCTGAAAAATATCTTCGGCCGTTCTTTCGTTTTTCCGTAAAAATTTTTACCTTTGGGATGTTAATGTTGTAACGACGATCGTTCATGGCGGCTCAGGAGATCATAGCGAACCTCGCGGCGCAGGTGCGGCGGCTGATGGCGGAACACGCCAAGCTGCGCGGATTGTGCGATCGGATGAAGACCGAGGGCGACGCCCTGCGCAAGGAGAACAGGACGTTGCAGGAGCGGGTGCGTTCGCTCGAAGAGGAGCTGTCGTGCGTGCGGCTGGCCGAAGGGCTTGCCGGCGGCGGTCGGAATCGGGAACGGGCGCGGGCGCGTGTCAACCGTTTAGTGCGGGAGGTAGACAGGTGCATTGCGTTGTTGAACCGGCAGCAGGAGTAACGAAACCGTAGCGAATGGCCAAGCAGAACATAACGGTAAAAATCATCGGGAAACCCTATCCGCTGGCGATCGACGGCGAGAAGGAGGAGTTGTATCGCCTTGCCGAGCGCGAGATCAACGCATACGTCACGCGCATCGAACAGGCGCACTTCAAGGGGTTTTCGAAGGAAGATTGTCTGGCGATGGCCGCTTTCCAGATCGCGGTGGCGAAGCTGGCGTTAGCGCAGAGCCGCGAGGTCGGCGACGAGGAGGTGAAGACGCTCGCCGCGCTGGGCGGAGAGTTGGAGAGCTATCTCGATGCGTTGCGCTGACGGGCGCGGGATCGGTGAATGAAGAGGCGTCGGACGTCGAGGTCCGATGCGTCGGCAGAAAGAAAAGAGAGAGACGGGCGCTCCGGCGCGGACAATAATCGCAGGTCGGGCACCGTTCTTGAAATGAAACGTTTGACGACGGATTGCGTTCTTTAACATACACAGAAATAATCTACCCGCATAGATTCCTTCTAGCTTTGCGAAACTGAACACTTATTACATTGGGGTCAACTTACGCGAATGTCTCAAAATCAGGCCTTGACCCTTCGGGGTGCATCCTCCGGGGTGCCGTTGGAAGATTGCGAACCCGAAGCCCCCACACATGACTTATCGGCAGATTCGTCAAACAAGAGCAAGGAATCCTATGCGGTTTTTTATATGTATACCTATTAATTAACTATATTAACTAACACAACTCGAAACCATGATTGCCATTGTATTATCGAGCGTCGTTTCGGCCGTTGTGTGCGTCGGTATCTATGTTCTGGTGACCCGGTTTATCACCAAGAATACCATCCGCGCACAGCGTGAAGCCGCCCTCAAAGAGGCGGAGGCCGAAGGCGAAATGATAAAGAAGGAGCGGATTCTCCAGGCCAAGGAGAAATTCATTCAGCTCAAAAGCGACTACGACCGTCAGGTCAACGAGCGCAACCAGAAGCTCGCGCAGAGCGAGCAGCGCGCCAAGCAGATCGAGGCCAACCTGCTGAATCAGCAGCGCGAATTGGAGAACCGCCTGCGCGAGAACGAACGGCTCAAAGAGCAGATGGAAGCGCAGCGGCAGCTGCTGGAACATAAGACCGAGGAGATCGACCGCCTGATGAAGGAGCAGAACGCGCGTCTGGAACAGATTTCGGGCATGAGTTCGGAGGATGCCAAGAACATCCTGATCGAGAACATGAAGGCCGAAGCCAAAAGCGATGCGGCCGCCTACATCAACGAGACGATCGAGGAGGCCAAGCTGACGGCCACGAAGGAGGCCAAGCGGATCATCGTCACCTCGATTCAGCGCGTGGCCACCGAGACGGCCATCGAGAACGCCGTGACGGTCTTCAATATCGAGAGCGACGAGGTCAAGGGCCGCATCATCGGCCGCGAGGGGCGCAACATCCGTGCGCTGGAAGCGGCTACCGGCATCGAGATCATCGTCGACGACACGCCCGAAGCGATCATCCTGAGCGGCTTCGACCCCGTGCGCCGCGAGATCGCCCGTCTGGCGCTGCATCAGCTCGTCACCGACGGCCGAATCCATCCCGCCCGCATCGAGGAGGTGGTCGCCAAGGTGCAGAAGCAGATCGAGGAGGAGATCGTCGAGGTCGGCAAGCGCACGGCCATCGATCTGGGCATCCACGGCCTGCATCCCGAACTGATCCGCCTGATCGGCAAGATGAAGTACCGTTCGTCCTACGGGCAAAACCTGTTGCAGCATGCCCGCGAAACGGCCAATCTGGCCGGTATCATGGCCTCCGAACTGGGGTTGAACCCCAAGATCGCACGCCGTGCCGGTCTGCTGCACGACATCGGCAAGGTGCCCGACGACGAACCCGAACTGCCGCACGCAATCATCGGCATGAAGCTCGCCGAGAAATACAAGGAGAAGCCCGACGTCTGCAATGCGATCGGAGCGCACCACGACGAGGTGGAGATGACATCGATCGTAGCTCCGATCATTCAGGTGTGCGACGCCATTTCGGGCGCCCGTCCCGGCGCCCGCCGCGAGGTGGTGGAGTCCTATATCAAGCGGCTCAAGGAGATGGAGGAGATCGCCCTCTCGTATCCGGGCGTGCAGAAGACCTATGCCATTCAGGCGGGCCGCGAGCTGCGCGTGATCGTCGGCGCCGATAAGCTCTCCGACCAGGAGTCCGAAGGATTGTCGCGCGACATCGCCAAGAAGATTCAGGACGAAATGACCTATCCGGGTCAGGTGAAGATCACCGTGATCCGCGAAACGCGCGCCGTAGCCTACGCGAAGTAGCGCCGGTTCGCCGGACAGGCCCTTGGGCCGTATCGACGAACCTTCCCGAACCCCTCCTTGCGAAAGGAGGGGTTTTTGTTGTGCAGGTGAAGATCACGGTGATCCGCGGAACGTGGGTCCCGTTTGCTTGCCGAACGGGCTCGACATTGCCGGACGACGTGTCGATCGTTCACCTCCGCGGCAGCGGGCGGTTGCGGTCGAGCGCGGCCAGTACGTTGCGGCGCACGGCGCGCAGCGACGGCGGCAGGAGATCGGGTTCCAGCAGCTCGACCAGCGTCCGGAATTCGTGCAGCAGGTCTTTCTGGGTGCGGCACATTTCGCAGGCGAGCTTCATGCAGTACATGCGCACGGCGTGCGGCTGCGCGGGATCGGTCATCGCATCGAGGCAGAAATCCAGAAAGTCGACCCGCAGCGGCTCCGGCTGCGGTTGCCGGTAGAGAAGCGCGAGCAGCAGCCGCCGGCGTCCCGCGTGCGGGCAGTCGAGCGCCGCGGCGACCAGTTCGTCGTAGCGGTCGCGGAGCACGGCGTCCCATGTCGGGGCGAGGTGGCACAGCGTCCACGCAGCCCGGTAGGCGAGCGGCTCCTCGCCGGCGGAAAGCAGAGCGTAGAGTGCCTGCACTTCGTCGGCCGAACGTACGGCGGAGGCGATGCGCCGCACGGCGGACGGATGCGTGAACCCCAACAGTTCGTCACGCAGCTCCGCGACGGTTCGGGAGCTATCGTTCGACCGGTTCATAGTCGATGTGCGACTCCTCGTCGGTGCGTTCGATCTTCATGATGACCGGCCGCAGACCGTCGTTGCAGGAGCAGATCGCCACGCCCTCCCGATCGATCCAGTCGCCGTAGTAGAAGACGCCCGCTCCGTGCGACAGGGCGAAAACGTACTGGTAGACCGCTTTCCACGCTTCGTCGCAGAAGCCTTCGGGTTTGGCGTAATCGGCGTAGAAGACCTGCCCTTCGCGCATCATCGGACAGCGGGTGAAGCCGGGGGCGGCGTACTCTTTGGCCAGTTCTTCGTCGAGGGTGGTTTTGAGAATGGTGATTTTGCAGCGTTTCATCCTGTGGGATCGTTTGTTTTTCGTAAAGATATGCAAAGTCGCGGGGAAAAGCGACGCTTCGCAAGTTTAAAACGGGGAATTAAAAATTCTGTTATGTCATCCTGAGAGGGCGCGGCGGAATTCCGGCGTAAGGACCGACTGCTGTCGTATTTGCGGGGCGGAGTCTGCGGAGAGGCCCGCCGCGGGCGGTGTCTGCGAGGGCCCAAGCCCCGCGCGGCATCGAATCCGGCCGCCCTTTCCGCCGCAATCGGGCCGGCTGCGAGTAGTTACCGTCGTCTTTTCGGATCGTCCTCCGAGGTGCGGCAGCGCCCGTTGACGGCGGTCGAGCCGTCGGATCGTACTTCCATGTCGAAGCCGACGGCCGCTTCGTCGATCGTGAGTCGGGGAATCGGGACGAGCGTCAGCAACGGCACTTCGACCGGCTGCCCGTCGGAGGTCGTAAAGGCGATGCGGGAGGATGCGTCGACGGGACGGCCGACCGCGTCGGGGTGGGCCGCCGGATCGTCCGGCAGCGGGGCCTTTCGGGGATCTTCGTGCATGGGTCTATTCGTTTCGGGGTGTATCCTGCCGCAGAATCTCGTCGCGCAGCAGGGCGATGGCCTGTCCCGACGCACGATCGATGATCTGGCCGCGGTCGCTGCCCGACTGCCGGCAGACGGCGGCGGTTCCCTGCGGGCCCGCCACGGCCATCCAGACCGTTCCGACCGGACATTCGGGCGTGCCGCCTGCGGGGCCTGCGACGCCGGTGGTAGCCACTGCATAGTCGGCGTGCGCCGTGCGCCGCATTCCTTCGGCCATGGCGCGGACGACGGGTTCGCTCACCACGCCGTAGCGGTCGATGTCGTCGAGGCTTACGCCCAGCAGGTCGTGTTTCGCCTCGACGGTGTAGCTGACCACGCCGCACCGGAAGTAGGCCGAGGCGCCGGGCATGGCTGTGAACCGGGCGGCGATGGCGCCTCCCGTACAGCTTTCGGCCGTGGCGAGCGTCAGGTGGCGCTGCGTGAGCAGGTCGTGGACGACCGACTGGATCGTGGCCGTTTCGTAGCCGAGGATATATTCGGGAATGATCGTGCGCAGCTTTTCGAACTGCGCTTCGATTTCGTGCGCCACCTCTTCGCCTTCGACCTCGTAGGCCGACAGCCGCAGCCGCACCTTGTCGGGCGAGGGGAGGTAGGCCAGATGCAGGTAGGGCGGCAGGGCGGCCTCCCAGCCGGCGATCCGTTCGGCGAGCATCGACTCGGCCAGTCCCGAGGTGATGAGCGTGCGGTGTACGATCTGCCGCAGGGCGAAGCGGGCTTTGAGACGCGGCATCACTTCGTCCTGCATGAGGTGTTCCATTTCGAACGGCACGCCCGGCAGCGAGACCACGACACGGCCGTCGCGTTCGAACCACATCCCCGGCGCCGTGCCGTGGGCGTTGAACAGCACCGTGCAGCAGGCGGGAACGAGCGACTGTCCCCGGTTGAGGTCGTTGTAGGCGATGCCCCGGCTTTCGAGCATCCGGCGCACGTGCCGGGCGACCCGTTCGTCGCGTACCAGTTCGCAGCCGAACAGCTCGGCGAGCGTACGTTTGGTGATGTCGTCCTTCGTGGGACCGAGGCCGCCGGTGAGGATCGTCACGTCGCTGCCGTCCATGGCGCGGCGGAGCGCGGCGACGATGGCGTCGTGGTCGTCGCCGACCGATTCCTTTTCGGCGACGACGATGCCCGCCGTGTTGAGGTGGCGGGCGATGGATGCGGAGTTGGTGTCGACGATCTGTCCGATGAGGATTTCGTCGCCGATGGTGATGATCGTGGCTTTCATGGAGCGTATCAGTTTTCTGCGGCCTTCTTTTCGAGCAGTGCGCGGCAGATTTCGCGCACGTAGCCCGGGCCGTTGTAGATGTAGCCGGTGTAGATCTGTACCAGCGCAGCCCCTGCGTCGAGCATGGCCCGCACGTCGTCGGGTGTCATCAGACCGCCGACGCCGATAATCGGGTAGGTTCCCTGCGAACGGGTGTGGATGCGGCGCACGACTTCCAGTGCCCGCTGCGTGAGCGGCTGTCCGCTCACGACGCCGGCGCCGATGCGCGTCGCTTCGAGCCGGTCGACTCCTTCGCGCGAGACGGTGGCGTTGACGGCTACCATGCCGTCGAGCGGCGTGTCGAGCATGATGTCGGTCATCAGGTCGATCGTCTCGTCCGAGAGGTCGGGCGAGACTTTCAGCAGGATGGGGCGGTACTGGTTCTGCCCGCGGCGGAATTCGAAGAGCGGTTCCAGAATCTTCGTGATGTTTTCGCGCGTCTGGTACGATGCTGCCTTCTGCCCCGGATCGCAGGCGACGTTGATCGTGAAATAGTCGGCGTACTGGTAGAGGTTGCGGAAGCATTTGAGGTAGTCGGCCGGCGTCTGGTCGCAGGGCGTGGCCGTGTTCTTGCCGATGTTGCAGCCGACGATCGCCTCTCCGCGCGGCTGTCGCAGGTGCGCCACGGCGCGGTCGAGGCCGTGGCTGCAAATGCCTACGCGGTTGAGCAGCGCGCGGGCCGCGTCGAGCCGGAAGATGCGCGGCTTGGGATTGCCCGGCTGACGCTTGGGGGTGATGCTTCCCACCTCGACGAATCCGAAACCCATGGCCGACAGTTCGCGGTAGATGTGGCCGTAACGGTCGAATCCGGCGGCCATTCCTACGGGATTCTTGAAACGGATGCCGAAGACTTCGCGTTCGAGCGACGGGTCTTCCGTCGCATAGAGTTTGTGCAGCAACCACCGTCCGCCGGGCACCTTGCCGAGCAGCGAAAGGGTTGCCGTCACGATGTGATGGGCCTGTTCGGGAGGCAGGGAGAAGAGCAGGGGTTTGATGAGTTTGCCGTACAGCATGTACCGATGAATTAACGGTGCAAATATAGGTATATTTTCACAATCGACAACGGACGATCGACAATTTGCCGGCGGCCGCGGGACCTTCGTCCTCGTTCCGCGCGGGGTGTCCGCATCGCCGTCTCCTTCCGGCGGGACGAGGGCGTTCGCGGCGAAGGCGGCGGTTTCCGATCACCGGCTCAGAAATACTCCTCTCGGTAGGAGTAGCCGTTGCGCAACGCCTCGAATCGTTCGGGGTGGCGTTTGAGCGTGTCGCTCTCGGCGGCGATGTCGTAGCGTGCGCCGATGGTCGCGGCCAACTCGTCCCAGCCGATCGGGCGGGGATGCGACGGCGCGACGGCGGGGTACCACCCTTCGAGCGGCAGCGCGAAACGGCGGGCGACGGCCCCGACGGCCATGGCTGTGGCGTTGGCCTTGCCCTGCGCCGAATAACCTGCGATGTGGGGTGTGGCGAGGATCGCCCCCGCCAGCAGCCGGCGGTCGATGTCGGGTTCGTGTTCCCAGACGTCGAGGATATAGGGACGGCCGCTGCGGAGCAGCGCGTCGCCGTCGACCACCTCGCCGCGCGACGAGTTGATGACCACGGCCTTCGGTTTCAACCGGCGGAGGAGGGCTTCGTCGGCCATGCGGCGCGTCGTGGCATCGAGCGGCGTGTGGAACGTGACGAGGTCGCAGTGCCGCGCCACCTCCTCCAACGGGACGAAGTCGCCGCCGCCTTCGCGTGCGGCACGCGGCGGATCGCAGGTCAGCACGCGGAATCCCCACGATGCGGCGTACCGGCGTACCAACTCCCCGACGTGTCCCGCGCCGACCACTCCCAGCGTCTTTTCGGCCGGATGCCACCCGTCGCGCTGCGAGAGGTGATGCAGTACGGCTGCGATCCATTGCAATACGCCGCGGGCGTTGCAGCCTGCGGCCGTTGCTACGCCGATCTGCCGGCGCCGGCAGTAGTCGAGGTCGATATGGTCGAATCCGATGGTCGCCGTGGCGATGAACCGCACCCGCGAACCGTCGAGCAGCGCCGCGTCGCAGCGCGTGCGGGTGCGGACGATCAGCGCGTCGGCGTCGCGCACGTCGCGCGCCGCTATCTCCCTGCCCGGAAGATAACGTATCTCGGCGTAGGGTTCGAGGACCCCTTCGAGAAACGGGATGGCGTTATCGATGACGATTTTCACTTTTCACCATGTATAATCGGGACAAAGGTAGGAAAATTTGAAAGGTTTCGTATCTTTGACTCCGCCTTGGATACTTCGTCTCGGCATAATCAAGCTGGCGCTTGCTTCTGCGCTCGACTTTTCGTACTTTGGCTGACGCCTTAGATACTTCGTCTCGGCATAATCAAGCTGACGCTTGCTTCTGCGCTCGACTTTTCGTATCTTTGCGGAGATACGTCGCAAACACCCTGCCGGTTCGCGGAGCCTGCGGATGTCCCGCTGCGGTGCGCTGGTACCTCCGGATGCGATATGACGATTTGATATGAATACACTCGATACATTCGACCCCAATGGGGTAGGGCTCGACAACGGGGCCTATTTCGGTCTGCCGTTCACGCCCGACGAGGCGAGGCTGGTGCTGATTTCGGCGCCGTGGGACGTTACGGTTTCCTACGGTACGGGGACGTCGGAGGCGCCCGACGCCATTATCGAAGCCTCGATGCAGCTCGACCTCTACGACGCTCTGTCGCCCGGCGCGTGGCGGCTCGGCATCGCCACGGCCGACATCGACTACTCGCTGTTGGAGACTTCGCAACGGCTGCGCTCGGACGCCGAGCGGGTGATCCGCCACCTCGAAGAGGGCGGGTCGGTCGCCGACGATGCGGTCTGCCGCAAAATCCGCCGCGTGAACGAAGGCTGCGTGCAGATGAACGAAAATATCCGTGCGCAGGCCCGTGCGTGGCTGGCGCAAGGCAAGCTCGTCGGCCTGGTCGGCGGCGACCACTCGACTCCCTACGGACTGGTGCAGGCGCTCGGCGAGCGGGGCGAAGGGTTCGGGATTCTGCATATCGACGCCCACTGCGACCTGCGCAGGGCCTACGAAGGGTTCGAATACTCCCATGCGTCGATCATGTACAACGTGCTGCGCGACGTGCCGCAGGCGGAGCGGATCGTCGAGGTCGGCGTGCGCGATTATTGCGACGCCGAGGCGGAACTGGCACGCTCTTCGGAACGCATCCGCATGTTCGACGACATGCAGCTCTCCGCGGCAGCCTTCGAAGGCGAAACATGGGGTGCGACCTGCCGCCGCATCGTGGCCGAACTGCCCGAACGGGTCTATGTCAGCTTCGACATCGACGGCCTGTCGGTCGAATACTGCCCCCATACCGGTACGCCCGTCGCAGGCGGGCTGACCTTCAACCAGGCCGTCTACCTGCTGCACGAGACGGTGCGTTCGGGGCGCCGGATCATCGGTTTCGACGTGGTGGAGGTCGTTCCCCGTCCCGGGAGTTCGATCGACGCCTCGACGGGTGCGCGCATTCTCTACAAACTTTGCGGACTGACCCTTAAATCCGAATTATGAGCGATCAACGTACACCTCAGGATCATGCCGAACTCTTCTCGCGGTACAGCTGGGTGCGCAAGCGGCACCGGCTCGACGAACGGCGCCGGCGTTTCATGCGCGTGCCGTGGGCGGGCGGCGCGGTGCTGATGCTCTGCGTGGCGGCGGCGATGCTGCTGGCCAATCTGCCCTCGACGGCGATGTACTACGAACATGTGCTGAGCACCGACCTGTCGCTGCTGATCGAGAGCCCCGACCATGTGGTCGATCTGGTTTTCCCGCGCGACATGAACGTCGAAAAGCTCATCAACGACGGACTGATGGTGATTTTCTTCTTCGTCGTGGGGCTCGAAATCAAACGAGAGATCGTCTGCGGCGAACTTTCGACGGCGCGCAAGGCGATCCTGCCGGTCATGGCCGCGGCGGGCGGTATGCTCGCGCCGGCGCTGATCTATCTGGCCTTCAACCACGGCACGCCGGCGGCGCACGGCTGGGGAATACCCACGGCCACCGACATCGCCTTCGCCATCGGCATCCTGTCGCTCATGGGCGATCGTGTGCCCGTCTCGCTCAAAATTTTCCTCACGGCGCTGGCCGTCGTCGACGACCTGGGCGCGATCCTGGTAATCGCCATCTTCTACGGCGGTGCGGTGAAATGGGGTTTTCTGTTCCTCGCACTGGCCATTATGGCAGGGCTTTACGGACTCAACCGTCTGGGCGAGACGCGGATCTCCTATTTCCTGATCCCGGCCTTCGTGGTGTGGGGACTTTTCTATTATTCGGGCATCCATGCTACGCTGTCGGGCGTGGCGATGGCGATGATCATTCCCATGCGCCCGCGTTACAGCAAGCCCTATTTCTTCCGCCAGCTGCGCAACTTCACCCGGTCGCTGGAACGGGTGCGCGAGGAGGACGAACGTTTTCCCGATGCCGAGCAGCGTTATTACCTGCAACGCATGAAGGACCTCTCCTACAACTCGATCGGCATGAGTTACCGTCTGGAAGATCTGCTCGCTCCGTACGTCACGTTCATCATCATGCCGATCTTCGCGTTGGCCAACGCGGGGGTGCGCATCGATCTGGAATACCTCGATATTTTCCGCTATTCTTCTGAGGGCGGAGCCGTCGGCATGGGCATTTTCTTGGGGTTGCTCGTGGGCAAGCCGCTTGGAATCTTTCTCACGAGCTGGGCGGCCGTCAAGTCGGGGTTTGCCGAGATGCCGGGCGGCGTTTCGTGGCGGATGCTGCTGGCCGTGGCCTGCCTGGGCGGTATCGGTTTCACGATGTCGATCTTCGTCGACGCGCTGGCTTTCGACGAGGAGTTCTTCGTCAATCAGGGCAAGATCGCCATTCTGTTGGGATCGCTCGCCTCGGCCCTGCTCGGGGCGCTGCTGATCCGTGTCACGATGCCTGCGGTAAAGAATTAAAACGACCAACGATATGAAACGATTTACGATCCTTCCGATCCTGATGCTGACGTTGTGGAGCGGTTGTTCCAAAAGCGGCGGCGGGGTGAAATTGCACACCGATACCGATTCGGTGGCTTATGTCATCGGTCTCAACGTGGGTGCCAACCTGCTGAAAATGGATTCGACGCTGAATGCCGCGGCCGTCTGCAAGGGAATCGCGGATTATTTCGCCGGCCGGCAGTCGATGACCATGGAGGAGGCGCAGACCTTCTACCTGCGTTATGTGAACTATGCCGTGCCCGAGAAGATCCGCGAGCAGGAGCGGCGGTTTCTGGACGACGTGACTTCGGGTCAGGGGTTCAAGAGCAGCGAATCGGGTCTGCGGTACGACGTTACGCGCGACGGCGACCTCAAACGGACGATCGCCTCCGACACGGCCCGCATCGCCGTTCGCATCAAGGCGTTGCGGCGCGACGGCGGGGAGATTTACTCCTCCTACGAGCGTGGCGATACGTTGCGCACGCGCCTCGATTCGCTTCCCGCGGGGTTGCGCGAGGGGTTGAAGCTGCTGGGCAGCGGCGGTGCCGTGAAATTGTGGGTTCCTGCCGCGCTGGCCTACGGTGCCGAGGGCGACCGGACGTTGGGAGTGGGGGCCAACGAGACGCTCTATTACGAAGCCGAACTGCTCGACGTGCAGGCCGATGCGCCCGCCGGAGGAAAGCCCGGCGGCCGTTAGGCGGATTTTGCGGGAAAAACTGCGATTTGCCGCCGACGGACGCACGAATATCGATTAATTTGTATATCTTTGTATGCTTGTGCACTATGAAACTTTATAAAAACTTTGATACGCAAATGAAAAAACTGTTATCGGTTGCGGCGCTCGCGGGTGCCGTGTTGCTCTGCTCCTGCGGCGGCAACAAGACGTTGAAAATGGGCAGTCTGTCGAAATTCGACTCGCTGTCGTATGCATTGGGAGCCAATATCGGCTACGGAATGCAGTACGAGATGAGCGACATCCCCTTCAATTTCGAGGAGGTGAACAAGGGCATCAAGGAGGGCGCGCTCGACAAGTCGAAGCAGAAGCACGAGGATGCCATCGACATCCTGCGCGATTACTTCATGAACAAGCGCGGCGCACGCGCCTTCGCCATCCAGCAGAAGAAGGCGATGCAGGCTGCTGTCGCCGCCGATTCGACGGGTATGCTGAAAGACACGCTTCCCGCTGCGGAGCCGATGTTCCTCACGCCGGGCGAGTGCGACTCGGTGTCGTACGCTTTCGGTAACGACATCGGTAACAATATCAAGTCGAGCGACATCCCCGTACAGATCGTATGGATCACCGAGGCGATGGCCAACGTGCGCGACAGCGTCGCCAAGATGGACGAGATGATCGTCCAGGGCTATCTGCAAAACTACTTCATGGTCGTCCGTCCGCGCGAGAACGCCGAGGCGTCGGCGAAGTGGCTGGAAGGCATCGCCAAGAAGTCGGGTGTCGAGAAGACCGAATCGGGCCTGCTCTACAAGATCGAGCGTCCGGGCGACGCCGACACGATCGCCGTCGACGACCGCGACGTGGTCGTGGTGAATTACGAGGGCAAGAACCGCAAGGGCAAGGTCTTCGACTCGTCGTACGAGCGCAACGAACCGGCCGAGTTCCCGCTCAACCGCGTCATCAAGGGTTGGACCGAAGGCATGAAGCTCGTCGGCAAGGGCGGTAAGATCACGTTGTGGATTCCGGCGGAGCTGGCCTACGGCGAGCGCGGCGCGGGCCGCGACATCGGGGCCAACGAAGCGCTCGAATTCAGCGTGGAGGTGGTCGACGTGAAACCTTACGTGGAACCCGCTCCGGCTGACAGCACGAAGGTGGCCGAGCCGGCGAAGAAGTAATCGCCGTCGGCGTGTCATACGGGAAAAGTGTCTCTTCGGGAGACACTTTTTTCGATCATTGTTTTCAACCGATTTATTGATGATATTATGGAATTCGAAGGAGTTGTATATAAGATCATGCCCGTGACGCGGGGTACTTCCGCTCGGGGCGAATGGCAGCGTCAGGACGTTGTCTTCGACTACAACGACGGCGGGCAGTTCTCCCGCAAAATCTGCGTGACGTTTTTCAACAAGGAGAGCGACGTGGCCAAACTGCGCGAAGGAGAGACCTTCCTCGTGTCGGTCAACATCGAGTCGCGCGAATACAACGGCCGCTGGTACACCGACATCCGCGCCTGGCGCGTGCAGCCCAAGCAGCAGCAACCGCCGGTTCCGATGACCGATGCGCCGCTGCCGTCGGACATTCCCGCCGAAGGCGGTTCGTTCGGAGGAGGTGCCGCCGCCGAGGTGGACGATCTGCCGTTCTGAGCGGGAGGGGGGGGTATTTATAACGGACGGCGGGCGGAGTTTGAAGAGAACTCCGCCCGCCGTCCGTTTCGTGTACCGTTGCGGCAGTTCGTTCGCCGAGTTGGTATGAGGGCAGCGGTTATTTCTCTGTCGTGTTGCCGTCGATACCGAATGTCGAGACAATCATCATCTTTTCGTCGATGTTGTTCGGGTTCGAGACCGTGATGCCGTACTCGCCGACTGGCGATTCGTCGAGCGTGAGGTAGTAGGAGCTTTCGCCGTATTTACGGGCCGAGAAGGACAGATAATCCATGTCGTTGCTTGTGACGTGGAAAGTGCCTGCGGCTGCGATGATGGCTGTGCGCCGTTTCTTGGCGGGTTTCATGCGGAAGATCCGCACGATCGACATCGGATCGGCGGCATTGTCCTTGACCCGCACTACCAGTGCGATCGGACGGGCGTTGTCGAAGCGGACGTTGGCACGTGCACCTTCGATGAGTATTTTTGTTTTGGCTTTGTTCACGGCGAATCCCGCGACCAGGACGCTTCCGCCCGTTCGGGTCTGGACTGTGTGTTTTTCCAACCGTTTGGAGGAGCCGTCGGGATAAACTCCCATTACTTCACCTTCGAATTCGGGTTCGAGGGTCTGTGCCGTTACATTCCCCCCCCCGCTGCGACAACCGCTACGACTGTCAGCAGGAACAGAAATTTTTTGAGCATTTGTTTGAGTATTGAGTTTTACGTCGATGCAAAGATAGCATTTTCTTCGGTTTTTCAAACCGATCGTTCGAATTATTCAATATGTGTGTATCATTGGGGGGGGCAAAAAGAGACGCTTCCGTCCGAATCGGACGGAAGCGTCGGATGACGTAACGTGCGGAATGCTTATTTCGCAGCGTTCTTCTTATCGTAGCGTTTTGCGTAGCGGCTCATAAACTTATCGACGCGACCGGCGGTGTCTACCAACTTCATCTTACCGGTGTAGAACGGGTGAGAGGTGTTGGAAATTTCCATCTTATACACGGGATAGGTTTCGCCGTTCACTTCGATGGTCTCTTTTGTCGAAACGGCGGACCGACACAAAAACACGTGGTCATTCGACATGTCCTTGAATGCCACCAAACGATAATTCTCAGGGTGAATACCTTTTTTCATTTTCGTTTTGTTTTTGTTGAAAAATTCAATCGTGGGGCAAAGGTAATAAATTATTTTCAAATTCGTTCCCTGCCGGCGATTTAATTTCATGTCTGGCCGCAAAAATAACCCGCCGTGTTTCGTGTCTTTAATTTCTGCGTCGCTGTGCGACGCCCCTCCGTCCTGCACGACGGCTGCATTCGGGCATATTTTGTCTTGTATTGTTCGGACTTGCGGTCTGTACACGTCTCACATCCTGTCGGGACTCTGCGGCGCCATGGCACCGCGCGGGCCGCAGCCTCCGCCCGCGGAGGCCCGCTATCTTGACGTGCTCCGCAGAGTTCTACCCCCGCAGAGTCGGCGACACAGCCAAAGCGTACAGTCGCTCCGCCTTGCGGAAAATCGGAAAGAAGAACGGGCGGGGCTGCGCCGTCGAAAACGCGGCGCGAGCTTGTCCATGTGGCGTTTTAGGCGCAAGCCGGCGGGATTCACCGAGCTTTCTGCCTGGCGGATGCCTTCGGCGCCGCCTTTCGGCAACAGTGGGGATAAATAGTTTCTTGCAGGAAAACTGAATCGAAATTTCGGGGCACTCTTCCTCTGCCGTCGGGCCGCTGGTTGTCGGAGGTTTCCCGACGATGCGGTTCGGTGTCGGGCGTGCGGTGCGTGCGGAATTCGCGAAGTGCAAAATGCGGGTCGGCGAATTGTGAATTCGGAATTGTTTTTTTATCTTTGCAACCGTATCGTCGGGTTTTCCCGATTGGACGGACCCATAGCTCAGTCGGTCAGAGCAGCGGACTCATAATCCGAAGGTCGTGGGATCATGCCCCTCTGGGTCCACGAATAGTCGAAGGCCTGCATTTCTTGCAGGTCTTTTTTCGTTTTGGTCGCTGCCCTCGCGGCAGGGACTTCGACGATGCGGGACGGAATCGTTCCGCCGGACGATCGCCATTCGGCGTTATACGTGCCGGATCGCAGGCGTTCGTTGCACCCCGCACGGACGGTCCGCGTGCGTGCACGATCGCCGTACCGGTGTGTCCGCCCGTTTCGAACGGCCGCGGAAAAAAGGTCTTACCGCCGGCGGTAAGACCTTTTTGTATACGTGTATCCCGTAAATCCGCCGAAGCATCCGCGGCATGACGCCTTTGCGGGTGGATTTCGGCCGGCATGCCGCCGGAAGGGGAGGGCGCCGCTACCGGTGGCTCAGGTCGAATTTCGGCCGGTTGCGCCAGCGGAAGACCGGATAGTCGTCGAAATCGTCGTAGAGCGGGGTCAGCGGTACGGTGCGAACCCCCTCTTTGGCGACCGTCACCGCCACGATCTTGATGCAGGGATTGTCGGGCAGCGTCAGCGTTTTGGCTCCCGGGACGATGTCCAGACCGTATTTGTAGAGGTAACAGTACTGGTAGGCGATGTTGCGTTTCGGTGCGTGGCAGTGCGACGCGAACCATGCGATCGGATCTTTGCGCAGGTAGGGGTTGTCGACGGCCAGCGTCTTATAGGCAGTGCTGTCCGGCACGATCGTTTGCGCATAGTGTTGTCCGACGAATCCTTTCCATTTCGCGATGTCGAGCCATTGCTCCGCACCGTCCACCTCGAAGCGTCCCGCGGCCTCCTCTTCGGCCGCTGCCAGCAGGTAGATTCGGTCGTAGTCGCCTGCCGGCAGCGTGATCTGCTGGCCCCGGCATTCGACGGCGTTGTCGGCCCCCTTTTCACGGCCTCGGATCGCGAAATCGATCCCTTCGCTCGTGATCGTATCGGGAAGCATCTCTGCCGGCAGAGTCTGCTCCGAGCGTCCCATGCGTCCGTCGCTGCGGACCGCATCGTCGCTCAGAATATCGGCGTCGTATGCGAGCAGAAGTTGTTCCTGCACAGGTTTCGCCGGGGCGGACGTGTCGGCGAATCGCACGGCGAACGACCGGATGCCGAACTTGCCGATGTCGAAGGTCAGTTTTCCGTTCCGGACGGTCGCTTTGCCGATGCGCCGTTCCTGTCCGTCGACTTCGAAGGCCTCCGCGACTGCCGACGGGAATTCGATCGTCGCACCGTCGCACGCCTTGCCGAAGAGTTCGTTGACGCGGACGATGTAGTAGGAGCCCTCCTCCATCTTCTTGAAGGCCATGATGTCGATCTGTCCGGTGGAGGGTACGGCCAACGCGATCCGGCGGCCTCGGTCTCCGTCGTGCCGTTCGGTTGCGAAGGTCAGCAGAGGTTGGTTGAGGAACTTGGCCTGCCACGGCGTGCCGTTGTCCCAGCCGCCTTCGTGGCCGTAGAGCGCGTATTTGACGTCGTGGATGCCGAAGTCCTGCGTCGCCTGGTAGGTGAAGCGCGGAACGTTGGCTTCGGGCGTATACATGAGCGTCAGACGCAGCGTATTGTCGTCGGGCTTGTCCGAACCGTAGCGGCAGTCTTCGAGCACTGAGACGCCGAAACGGCCGCTGCGGTCGGTCAGGTCGAACCATTCGCGCGAGGGAACCTCGAATTTCAGCGAGTCGTTGTTGCCGCGTTCGACCACGGCCGTGTTGAGCGAGTAGGAGGCTTCGGGGTTCGCCGCCGCCAGCGGGAAGGCGGCTTTCAGGCTTACGCCCGTCGACTGCCAGTCGATGCGGTTGTCGACCTCGATGCGTCGGCCGGCTTCGCCCGCTGCGAGCGATATGCGTTGCACGATGCGCGAATCCCGGCCCTGACGGCTCACTTCCAGCGTCGCGCGCACGGGTCCCCGCTCGACGATGCGCACGGCGGCGTTCTCGTCCATGAACGCCACGGGCGCCTGGCGGCGGTCTTTCCAGTCCATGTTCCAGGCCGGCCACTGGCGAGGGCTTTCGTGCAGGAATTCGAGGCGTGCGGGCGCCGTCAGCAATTGGCGGCCGAGCCGCTTGTCGAAGATCGATTCGATGTCGCCGTTACGGGCGATCACCACGCGGTAACAGGCGTTTTCGAGCGTGCGTCCGTCGACCTTCAACTCCGCCGGAGCCTGTTCGGGTTCGGCAGAAGGCTCCACATCGAATACCTCCATGCTCATCGGCTTCATGCGGCAGCCGAAGACGAACCCGATCCGATTGCCCTCGCGCGATACGATCTGCGACGGCAGGATGTTGCCGTCGGCGTCGCGGACGATCACCGACCGCGTATCGGCCGGCAGCGCCAGCGTCGCCTCGGCGATGTCGTCCCGCTCGGCCGCCACGGGGTTGTAGACCACGAGGGGGTGTCCTGCCGTGCGCGTATCCATGCGTGCGGCCATCCGGCTCACCGCGTTTTCGAGCGTGGAGGCCAGCAGGTTGGCCGCCACGAACTCGTCGTTCCACGAATATTCGTAGGCTTGCGGGATCGCCGTGCCGGGCAGGATGTCGTGCATCTGGCTGCCGAGGATGAGTTCCCACGCCGGATTGATCTTCTCGAACGGGTAGCGGGCGATTCCCGCGGCGTCGGCACCGGCCGCGACCTGTTCGGCGGCTTTGGCCAGCAGTTCGTTCTTGCGGTTCATCCGCTTCATGAAGACCTGCGAGGTCGTGCTTCCGGCGCTGTGCTCGATGAGCAGCAGGTCGCCCGCGTAGACCGGAAGTTTTCGTTTCAGGGCCGGCGTGAGGTCTTCGAACATCTGCTGCGACGAGGTGAGGCGGACGTCGATCTCACTGTCGGGGTTGCCGATCGATCCGACCGCGTTTTTCACGTCGTCGGGACGCGGCGAGCCGCCCCGGTCGCCGACGCCGTAGTAGCGGTAGTCGAAGTGGAGGCCGTGTCGGGCGATGTTGGCGTCGATGCGCGCGATCCACGCCGAGTCGCGGTCGAGCCGCTCGGGGATGCGTCCGGCGTATTTCGTCGCGTTGAGCGCCGCCACGACGCCTTTGCCGTCGGGGCCCTGCCAGAAGCCTACGTTGAACGGGATGCCGGCGGCCGAGCGCCACGTGAGTTTCTGCGTGGAGAATCCTTCGATGCCCGCATGGGCCAGTACGCTCGGCATCGAGGCGACGAAGCCGAAGCAGTCGGGCAGCATGTAGTCGATGCTGCGGTAGCCGAATTCCCGCTCGTAGTAGGCGTTGCCGTAGAGGACTTCGCGGATCATCGACTCGGACGAGGAGACGTTCACCTCGCTCTCCTCGACGCAGGAGCCTCCGGCGATCCACCGCCCCTGGCGCACGTAGCCGAGCATCTTGGCGTAGAGGTCGGGGTAGTACTCCTTCATCATGCGGTAGCGGCGTGCCCCCGTGAAGGTGAAGATGTAGTCGGGGTACTTTTCGAACAGGTCGAAGTTGCGTTCGAGCGTGCGTTTGAGGAAGACGTCGATCGTCTTGGTATAGTCCCAGTTCCACTGCGTGTCCAGATGCACGTAACCCACAGTGTAGAGCGTGCGCCCCCGGTTGAGGTCGGGCTTGTCGCCGTCTTTCCGCGTTTGTGCGAGCGCAAACGTATGCGCAAACAGAAAAAGCGATGCCAGAAAGATAATTCGTTTCATATTAGGTTGAAAATGATTGGATTGCCTATTTCTCGCCGTGTGCGTGCGCGACCGAGTTGCAGACGATGAGCTGCGGCGAGAGCTGGATCTTCGCATCGTCGTTGCCCGTGCCTTCGATCCGTTGCAGGAGGATCTTTACGGCCAGGGCACCCATTTCGCTGATGCGCTGGCTCACGCGCGTGATGGCCGGATCGAGGTAGTCGAGGTAGGTGTAGTTGTCGAACGAGACGACCGAGATGTCGTCGGGAATCCGGAGTCCCGACTCCTTGATTGCCTTGATCGTCCCCAGCAGGATGGTGTTGCTCATGGCGAAGATCGCCGTGGGGCGTGCCGATCCGCTCAGCGCGAACTTCGTTTCGAGATACCCGTTCTGGATCGAGAAGTCGTTGCCCGCGATGCGGGCGCGATCCTCCAATCCCGCCTCGCGCAGTGCGTCGAGATAGCCCCGCTCGCGTTCGCGTGCGGGCATCGAGTGGGGTACTCCCCTGATACATAGGATGTCCCTATGGCCGAATCCGATGAGATATTTCGTGGCGTTGAGCCCGCCTTCGTAGTTGTTCGTCGTGACGTAGGGGAGCGCCGTCGGTTCGAAATAGCGGTCGATGAGCACCACCGGCGTGCGGTTGCGGTCGATCGATTCCAGCGCGTCGGGTTCCTGCCCGCTCGGCACGACGATGATGCCGTCGACCATGCGCGATACGAGCGATTCGACACCGGCCCGTTCGAGGTCGGGGGCGCCCATCGTGTCGACCAGCACGGTCGTGTAGCCGAGCCGGCTCGTTTCGCTGATGACGGTGCTGGCGATGTTGGCGAAGTAGGGGTTGTCGATCCCCGGCACGAGCAGTCCGATCGTGTTGGTTTTCTGCGTGCGCAAACCTTTGGCCAGCAGACTCGGCTTGTAATTTCGACTGTTGGCCTCTTCGGTGATGAGCTTGACGGTTTTCTCGCTGATCCTGTACTTGTTGGCTTTGCCGTTGAGCACGCGGGAGACCGTCGAAACGGAAAATCCGGTTCGTCGGGACAACGTTATCAGAGTCTCTTTTCGCATCGGTGAAAGGCCTGTTTCGGGGTGTGAAGATCGATTTTCTGGCACAAAGATAGGATTTTTTCATAAAAAAAGACGAAATCTGTTTTTTTTCTGACTAAATAGCGTATATTTGCACAAACGTTTGCGTCGCGCGGAAAAAGACTACTTCAACAAGTGAACTTATAATTCTTCAGGATGGAAAAAATCATGGTGATCGGCAGTTCGAACACGGATCTGCTGATAAAAACGAATCGTATTCCCGACCCGGGCGAAACGGTGCTGGGCGGGACATTCATGATGAATGCCGGCGGCAAGGGGGCCAATCAGGCCGTGGCGGTCGCCCGGATCGGCGGCGGCGTGAAGTTCGTGGCCAAGATCGGCGACGACATGTTCGGGCAGCGTTCGCTCGAATCCTACGCGCGGGACGGCATCGACATCTCCTATATTATAAAGGACGGGGCCGCCCCGTCGGGAATGGCGCTTATCACGGTCGACGCCGCGGGCGAGAACTGCATCGTGGTGGCTCCGGGCGCCAATGACCGGCTGACTCCCGCCGACATCGATGCGGTGGCGGATGCGATCCGCCGTTCGGAGTACCTGCTCATGCAGTTGGAGATTCCGATGCCCGCTGTCGAATACGCTGCCGCGATCGCCCGCGAGGCGGGGACGAAGGTGATCCTCAATCCCGCTCCGGCTGCCGTTCTGTCGGACGGGTTGCTGTCGGGGCTCTACATGATCACCCCCAATCGCAGCGAGAGCCAGTTGTTGACCGGTGTGGTCGTCGACGGCTGGGAGGGCGCCGAGCGTGCGGCCGACGTGCTGCTGGCGCGCGGCGTCCGCAACGTCGTCGTTACGCTGGGTTCGCTGGGGGCGCTCGTCCGCTCCGGCGAGGTGTCGGAGCGTATTCCGGCGCACAGGGTCGACGCCGTGGACACTACTGCGGCCGGCGACGTGTTCAACGGTGCGCTGTGCGTGGGGCTGGCCGAGGGGCGGACGCTGGTCGAGGCCGTCCGTTTCGCCACGTGCGCCTCGGCGATCTCCGTGGCCCGGATGGGTGCGCAAAGCTCGATCCCGACGCGTGCCGAACTCGATTCGCTCGATCGCCCCGAACCGTAATCGTTACCGGCTTTTCGATAAGCCGAAAGCGAAGCCGGACGCAGTTCGGGTTATGACGAGGCGAGAAAACGAAGAAAAACCAACTGAAACACCAACTAAAACTTCAACCTATGTTTATTGTCGACAGTTACGCACTGGCCGTCGTCTTCTGTTTCGTGACGATGTTGTGCTGGGGCTCCTGGGGCAACACCCAGAAAATGGCCGCCAAAACCTGGCGTTACGAACTCTTCTACTGGGACTATGTGATCGGCATGTTCCTCTTCGCGCTGATCCTTTCGCTGACGATGGGGAGCTTCGGTTCCGAAGGCCGGCCGTTCCTGCAAGATCTGGGACAGGCCTCCGGAGCCAATATCGCGAGCGCACTGTTGGGCGGCGTGATCTTCAACGCATCGAATATCCTGCTCTCCGCCTCGACCGCGCTGGCCGGCATGGCCGTCGCATTCCCGCTGGGCGTGGGCCTCGCGCTGGTTCTCGGCGTGATCATCAACTATGCGGGTGCGCCGAAAGGCGATCCTGTGATTCTGTTCGTCGGCGTGGCGCTGATCGTGGCGGCGATCGTCTGCAACGGCATCGCTTCGGGACGAATGCAGAAGGGTGCGGGCGGCAACTCGAACAGCCGCAAGGGCATCGTGCTGGCGATGGTGGCCGGCGTACTGATGTCGTTTTTCTACCGGTTCGTCGCCGCGGCGATGGATCTCGACCATTTTGAGAACCCCACGGCCGGCATGCTGACGCCTTACAGCGCGCTGTTCATCCTTTCGGCCGGCGTGCTGCTGAGCAACTTCGTCTTCAATACCTATGTGATGAAGCGGCCGTTCGTCGGTGCGCCCGTCTCCTATCGGGAGTATTTCACCGGCAGCGGCACGACGCATCTGGTCGGGATGCTGGGCGGCGCCGTCTGGTGTCTCGGCACGGCGTTCAGCTACATCGCGGCCGGCAAGGCCGGTGCCGCGATATCGTATGCGCTGGGGCAGGGCGCTCCGATGATCGCCGCGGTCTGGGGCGTCTTCATCTGGAAAGAGTTCAAGGGCGCCGACCGCTCGGTCAATACGCTGCTGGGCGTGATGTTCCTCTTCTTCATCGCGGGGTTGGGGCTGATTATCCTTTCGGGCGGCAACTGATCGCGGGCACGAAATCGCTGTTTTCGTTGAGCCGCGCGTAGTGCCGGACCTGCTCGGGCCATGCGGGCGGGAAAACGGCTGTTGAAAACGAACCGATAACCAAAATCTCACTACGATATGAAAATGAACTGGAAAAACTCGATGTTTGCGTCGTTGGCGGCCGTCGTGCTGCTGGCGACCGGTTGCGGCGGCGCGACGGCCGATACCGTAACGCTGTCCAGAGAAGTGCTGCTGGACAAGATCAAGGGCGGTTGGGCCGGACAGACTTTCGGCTGCACCTACGGGGGTCCGACCGAATTCAAGTACAACGGGACGATCATTCCCGACGAGTACGAGATCCCGTGGCCCGACAACTATATCAAATGGTGGTACGACAACGAGCCCGGCCTGTACGACGACGTCTACATGGATCTGACCTTCGTCGAGGTTTACGACAAGTACGGACTCGACGTGCCCGTCGACTCGATGGCCAGTGCCTTCGCCTATGCCTCCTACAAGCTGTGGCATGCCAATCAGGCGGCGCGTTACAATATTCTCAACGGAATGAAAGCACCCGAAAGCGGGCACTGGAAGAATAATCCGCACGCCGACGACCTCGATTTCCAGATCGAAGCCGACTTCGCGGGACTCATGTCGCCCGGTATGCCCAATTCTGCCGCCGAAGTGTGCGACGGCATCGGCCACATCATGACCTACGGCAACGGCTGGTACGGCGGCGTCTACGTGGCGGCCATGTATGCGCTGGCGTTCGTCTCGGACGACATCGAATATATCGTCACCGAAGCCCTGAAAACGATTCCGGCCGAGAGTACCTATCACCAGTGCGTCTCGGACGCGATCCGCTGGTCGAAGGAGAATGCCGACTGGAAAACCACGTGGAAGCTCATCGAAGAGAAATGGTGCGACGAGATCACCTGTCCGAAGGGAGTGAAAGACCCGTTCAACATCGAGGCTTCCGTCAACTCGGCCTATGTGGTCATGGGGCTGCTCTACGGCGCGGGCGACATGGATCGCACACTCGAAGTCTCGACGCGCTGCGGCGCCGATTCCGACTGCAATCCCGCTACGGCGGCCGGTATCCTGGGGACGATGCTCGGTTACAGCAACATTCCCGAGAAGTGGATGAAGCCGCTGCGCGAGGTGGAGGAGATCGATTTCGCCCACACCGATATTTCGCTCGACAGGGCTTATGAAATGAGTTTCGGTCAGGCACTCCGGATGATCGAGCGGGGCGGCGGCAAAGTCGGTGCCGACGACGTGGCCATCCGTGTGCAGACCCCGCAGCCGGTGCGTTTCGAACAGAGTTTCGAGGGCCTTCGTCTGGTCTACAAGAAGACCGACACCTATCGCAACTTCAAGAAGCAGTTCGTCCACGAATTCAACGGATCGGGTGTCGTGTGTACGGGGCGCGTGCGTGCCAAGAAGGGGATGAACGACTATGTCGCCCGTCTCGAAGTCGAGATCGACGGGCGGAAGGAGATCGTGGAGATGCCTGCCGATTTCGCGCGGCGCCGTTTCGACATCTACTGGAACTACGAACTTCCCGAAGGAGACCATACGATGAAGATCCGCTGGCTCAATCCGGTGGAACACGCCAACGTCGTCATGGACGGGATATTGGTCTATGCGCGTAAATAGTCGGGGGAAGCTATGAAGCGCATGTCGGGATTTTTCGCCCATGGCCGGACTCGTCGGCGTACGGATTTCCTGTGAAACTGCGCGCAAAGGTTTGCGCAAAATCGTGGGCGGAATTTTCCGGCAGAATGCGGGTCGTGCGATCCGGCGACCGGCCCGATGCGTACTTCGGGTCGGCCGCCGGCGGACGGCGCGGACGTTCGGGTAACGGGCTGCGGGCCGTCGGAATACGGCGATCTAGGCGGCATCCGTCGGAGGATGAATCAACCTATAAACCAACCAAATAGAAACAGATGAATAGACAACTACCAATCAGGTCATTGCTTTTTGCCGTGGCGCTGGCTTTCGTGTCGCAGTCGGTTTTCGCCCAACAGATGCGGATTTCAGGACGCGTCTGCGACTCGTCCGGACCGGTAATCGGGGCAGTGGCTGTCGTGAAGGGGACGATGCGAGGCATCTCGACCGATTTCGACGGTCAGTATGTCATCGACGTGGCCCCCGGCGAAACTCTCGTCTTCTCGTACGTGGGGTTGCAGAGCGTCGAGGTTCCGATCGACGCTACGACGAAATCCCCGCTGAACATCACGTTGCAGGAGACCTCGACGGTGCTTTCCGACGTGGTCGTCGTGGGATACGGCAAACAGACCAAGCAGAGCGTCACCGGAGCCATTTCGCAGGTGAAGGGCGACGAACTGATGAAGGCCGGCGGCGTGACGAACGTTTCGAGCGCCCTGACCGGTCTGGTGCCGGGCCTCGTCACGCTCAACTACTCCGGAAAACCGGGACAGGACGATGCGGAGATCTTCATCCGCACGGTTTCGACCTGGAACGACGCTTCGCCGCTGGTGCTCATCGACGGCATCGAACGCGGCATGAACGACATCGATCTGGGCGAAGTCGAGAACATCTCGGTGCTGAAAGACGCTTCGGCGACGGCCGTGTTCGGCGTGCGGGGCGGCAACGGCGTGATCCTCATCACCACCAAACGTGGCAAGGAGGGCAGCCCGACCTTCTCGGCATCGGCCAACGTCACGCTGAAAATGTCGTCGAAACTGCCCAAGAACGCCGATTCGTATACCGGACTGTGGTACCGGAACCAGGCCATCGAGAATCAGGTCTCGATGAACGGAGACCTCTGGAGCGAATATACGCCGACCGAGATCCTGCGCCGCTACCGCGACGGCGACAACCCCTACCTCTATCCCAATGTCGACTGGCAGAGCGAGATGCTGCGCAAGCATTCGTGGTCGCAGCGCTATGCACTCGACGTGCGGGGCGGTACGAAATTCGTCAAGTACTACGGCTCGCTGGCCTACGTGTACGATGGCGACGTGCTCAAAGGTCAGGACTTCGGCCAGGGCTATGTCCCGAAGAACGACTACAAGCGCTTCAACTTCCGTACGAACCTCGATTTCCAGCCCACAGCCACCACGACGATCAGCGTGGATATCGACGGCGCGTGGGGCATTGAGCGCACGACGACCGCCACGCCGGCCTACCTGTGGCCCGGCATCTACTCCAAGGGTCCCGATCAGTATCCGGTGCGCTACGAGGACGGGACGTTCGCCAACAACGAATCGGGATACGCGATGTACAACCCCGTGGAGTATTTCAATTTCAGCGGTCTCGAACGGCATACGCGCATGGACATCAACACCTCGTTCACGCTCAACCAGAAACTCGATTTCGTGACGAAGGGGCTTTCGTTCCGCGCGATGGCCAATTTCCAGAACTACTACTGGAGCATCGGACCCAACATCACGGCCTCGCGCCCCATTACCAAATACATCGACTGGAAAACCGGCGAGGAGACGATCAACTATCCCTCGGACTATACGAACTCGAAATACGGTTTCGACTACGTGCTCGGCAAATATACGCTTTCGACCGAAAACATCTGGTCGAGCGGCGGCTCGCCCAAGATGTCGAAGAACCTGATGTACCAGGCGCAGTTCAACTACAACCGCACGTTCGGGCTCCACAAAGTGTCGGGGCTGATCCTGTTCAAGCGCATCGAGAATGCGGCGGGCTCCGCCTTCCCGAGCTACCGCGAGGAGTGGGCCGGGCGTGCGACCTACGACTTCGACAACAGGTACCTGTTCGAGTTCAATGCGGCCTACAACGGCTCCGAGAAATTCGCCAAAGGCAACAAGTTCGGGTTCTTCCCGTCGGCGGCCGTCGGCTGGATACTCTCCGAGGAGCCCTTCTTCCGCCGCAGCGAACTCAAACGGTTCGTCGACCTCTTCAAGTTCCGCTACTCGTGGGGAAAGGTCGGCAGCGATTCGGGAATCAACCGCTGGCTCTACATGACGCAGTGGAGCAAGGCCACTTCGACGGCGTGGCTGGGCAGTCCGAGCGCTTCGCGGCCCGAGTATTCGGGGTTCCACATCACCAACATCGGCAATCCCGACGCCAAGTGGGAGACGGCCGTGAAGAACGATTTCGCCGTGGAGGCCTCCTTCTTCAAGAATACGCTGTCGCTGACCTTCGACTACTACTGGGGGCGCCGCTACGACATCTTCATGAGCGCCAGCCAGCGCAACATCCCGCCCTGGTTCGGTGCAGATCCCGTGGCCGCCAATATCGGCAAGACGAAGGAGCGCGGCTGGGAGCTCGAAATGCGCTACAACAACTCGACCAAGTTCGGCCTCAAATACTACGCGACGGCGATGTTCTCGCACGGAAAGGACGAGATCGTCTACATGGAGGATCCCGAGTTCACGCCGGCATACCAGAAGAAGGCCGGTTACCAGATCGGCCAGCAGACCTCCTATCTCCACAGCGGCGTAATCACCTCGTGGGACCAGATGTATACGGGGGCAGCGGTCGAGAATACGTCGGGGAACAACGTCGGTATGCTCCAGCTGATCGACTACAACGGCGACGGCGTGATCGATACGAACGACATCGTTCCCTACGGTTATCCCAACCGTCCGCAGTATACGATGAATTTCACCGTCGGCGCGGAGTGGAAGGGCATCAGTCTCTCGGTGCAGCTCTACGGTACACGCAACTGTACGCTGGTCAGAAGCGCGGGCGAATTCTCGTCGCCGCATTACTATACCGTACTCGACACGAGCATCATGGGCGACATGTGGCTTCCGGGGTCGCAGGAGGGCGGAACCTATCATCATCCCGTGTACAAGGGCTCCGGCGCGAGCGTCCATTCGGGCAGCTTCAACATGGTCGACGGCACGCAGTGGCGTATCAAGAACGCCGAACTGGCCTACACCCTCACGGCGGAGCGGCTGCGCAAGGCGGGAATCACCTCGCTGCGGTTCTACATATCGGGCAACAACCTCTGGCTCTTCTCGCACCTGAACGAAGACCGTGAAACGGGCGGTACGCGCACCAACGACAATGTGATGAAGTACCCGCTCACCAAACGGTACACGTTCGGGGTGAAGATCGAATTCTAACTGTGCAAAAGGCCAAAAAGATGAAAAAATTGAATACATTCAGGAATATCGCATGGGGTGTGTGCTCTCTGGGAGCCCTGCTTCTGGCTTCGTGCGAAGACTATCTCGAAAAGACCCCCGATTCGAACGTCGACGAGAAGATCGTCTTCGGCAACTACCGCAATTTCCAGGGGTATCTCGACGAACTCTACGGCAAGGGGCTGATCTCCTATTACGTGACGGGTTCGAGTCCGTGGACGTCGAGCTTCGATTTCGGCGACGATACCTACTGCAACCAGACCTTTCCCGTTTCGTACGCGCTGACCCGGGGCGATTACATGTGGATTTACAGCAACCGCGACCACAATCCCTTCATGGATATGGTCAACGCCAGCGGTTCGCTCTCGCACGCAGGACTGTGGCATCAGGCGTGGCGCAATATCCGCCGCTGCAACGAGGGGCTCGAAAACTTCGATCTGCTGGTCGACGCCACCGACCAGGAGCGGAAGCTGCTGCTGGGACAGATCTATTTCTTCCGGGCGTGGAACCATTTCGAAGTGGCCCGGTTCTGGGGCGGAATCCCTTACGTGAAGGTGCTGCTGGGCGCCGGCGACAATCTGAAACTGTCGCGCCTTTCGTACAGGGAGACGCTGATGAACGTGGTTGAAGACCTCGGACTGGCTGCGCAGAACCTGCCTGACAGGTGGGACAATCCCGAAGTCAATACGGGACGCGTCACGCGCGGCGCGGCCTATGCGCTCATGGCCCGTGCGCTGCTCTATGCGGCCAGCCCGCTCACCTCCCGGATGGAGGGGCGCGGCGCGGTGTACGACGAGGAGCTGTGCCGGCAGGCGGCCGAAGCCGCCTACGAGGTGATCGCCTCCGGCGTCTATTCGCTCGTGCCGTGGGAGGATTACGACCATATCTTCACCGATACCCGTCCCGGTACGAACGTGGTCTACTCCTCGGAGACCATTTTCCAGAAGATTCACAACAGCCGCGGTGGTCAGAACCAGGTAATCAACGGAATCGGCCGCGTCCACACCAGCGGTCGTTTCGGCGGCAACAACGTATGCACGTTCCCGACGGCCAACTTCGTGAACCTCTACGAGACGGCGACGGGCTATCCGATTGACGATCCCGATCTGCCGGCCGGCGATTTCGACGAAAAGCTGCCCTGGGCCAACCGCGATCCGCGTCTGATGAAGACGATCCTGACCGACGGGGTCAAGTGGGTGTCGAGTGCTTCGGACGCCAGCGCTTATACGCAGCTCTATTCGAGTCCGAGCCCCGGTCTCGACCGCGACGGCAACGCTTCGCTGTCGGGTTATCTGATCCGCAAATTCACGCCCTATATGGTCAATAACCGCGAATCGGACAATACGGCCTGGAACAATTTCCGCTTCTCCTGCCCGTTCATCCGCCTGCCGGAGGTCTACCTGACCTTCGCCGAAGCGGTGAACGAGGTTTGGGGGCCGAATACGGCGCCCGATTTCGCGAACGGGCTGACCGCAGTCGAGGCGGTCAACACGGTTCGCCGCCGCGTGAAGCTGCCGATTGCCGAAAATGTCACTCTGCCCTCCGAGTTGCAGACCTACGGCAGCGAGTCGTTGCCCGACGTGTTGCCGAAATTCACGGCCGACGCCGCTACGTTCCGCGAGCGGATCCGCAACGAGCGTTCCGTCGAACTGGCGTTCGAGGGGCACCGCTGGCACGATATACGGCGTTGGTACGTGGCGCATCTGGACAAGTACAAGATCCGCTACAAGGCCGAATTCGACAAGGAGCACACCTTCTACCGCGAGGTGGAGCTATTCACCGCGCAGTTCGACGACAAGCACTATTGGTTCCCGTTCCGCCGCAGCGACGTGGAGCAGTACGAGGGTTTCGAACAGAATCCGGGTTGGTAACATTCCCAGAATCCCAAACTAAATGAATCCATTATGAATAAACGAACATACATACTCGTATTTCTGCTGCTGCTCGCCGGGTTCACGTCGGAACTGTCGGCCCAGAAAAAGCCGAAAAAGGCGAAGCAGGAGATTTCCGTCGTGTCGGGGCAGGTGGTCGATTCGTCCGGGATTCCTGTCGCCGGAGCGCTGGTTACGGCTATGGAGGGCGCCTATTTCGCCCGTACGGACGCCGACGGCGCATTCAGCGTGAAGAGCGGTGCGGCCGATTACATTCTGATCGAGGCCGAGGGGTACGAACCGAAGGAGGTCTATCTGCCCGATCTGGCCGCCGGACAGGCGATCGCACTCGAAGCTTCGCCGTATCGCAGCGGCAGCGCCGACCGGGTCGAACTGCCGTTCGGGACACTGACCGACCGCCGCGTGGTCGGTGCGGTCAACGACATCGATATGGACCGCTATAAGGATAAACTCAGCGATTACGGTCTGGACGGCGTGTTGCAGGCCGAAGGATTCGGCGTGTTCGGCGCGAAGGACGTCCGCGGCATGGGTTACACCATTCTGATCGACGGTCTGGTGCGCGACGGTTCGAATTCGGTGGCCTCGCTGAGCGACATGCTCAACGCCGATGAGGTCGAGCGGATCACGGTTCTCAAAGATGCCGCGTCGCGGCTCCTCTACGGTTCGTATGCCGACAAGGGCATCATCCTGATCAAGACGCGGCGGGGCGAAGCCCACAAGCGCATCATGAATTTCTCCTACGAAACGTCGTTCGGCATTCCCAAGGCACAACCCGAATACCTGCGTGCGGCGGATTACATGATCCTCTACAACGAAGCGCTGCGCAATGACGGCGGCAATCCGATGTACAGCTACCAGGATATCGAGAATGCGCGGGCGGGCGTGGATCCGGTCAAATATCCCGATCAGGACTATTACAGCAGCGAGTTCCTGCGCGGTTTCAAGCCGCAGAATCGTGTCTCGGCCGAGTTCATCGGCGGCAGCCGCGTGGCACAGTATTATCTGAACGCAGGGTTCTACAACACGAAATCCATCGTCTCGATGGGCGAATCGGACAAGCAGCGCACCAACCGGTTCAATGTCCGGGGCAACGTCGACGTGAACATCAACAAATATATCAAGGTGTCGCTCGATGCCGCCGCGATCTTCAACTCCTACCACGGGCCGAACTGGAAGAACGGCAATTTCTGGCGGCTGTCGACCGAGAATCCGGTGAACTCCTATCCGTTCCTGATCCCCGTCGACCGACTGGATATGGAAGACGAATACACCAAGACGGCACTGGAAGACGCGGAGCTGCAACGCTCGGTGATCGGCGGCAAATATCTGGTGGGCGGTAACAACAACAATAATCCCAACTACCTGCGCAATCCCTACGGCGACCTCTATCTGGGCGGTTACGCCAACACGATGGACCGCATGGCACATATCAACGTGGGCATCGACGTCGATTTCTCGTGGCTGACCGAGGGCTTGTCGTTCAAAACCTATTTCGGTACGGACAACTACAACAAGTACACCACCACGCAGAATAACAGCTACGCCTCCTACGAACCCGCGTTCGGCGACGACGGCACCATTCGGATCGCCAACATCTACGGCTCGAACGATTTCGTGGGCAGCCAGACCATGACCGACACGGGTTTCTACCGCCGTCTGGGGTGGAACAACGCGCTGTCGTACGACCGGACCTTCTCCGGCCGTCACCAGCTCAGCGCCGTGCTGATGTCGACCATGCACCACTACAAGGAGAGCGGGGCCACGCACGCCGAGAAATCGGTGAATTTCGGCGGCCGCGTGAACTACGCCTTCGCCGACAAGTACGTGGCGGAGTACAGCGGCGCCTATATCGGTTCGACCTTCCTGTCGCGCGGCAACCGTTGGGGCTACGCGCAGGGCGGAGGTCTGGGGTGGATCGTCTCCGAGGAGGAGTTCCTGCGCGGAAGCCGTTGGTTGAATTATTTGAAAATCAAGGTTTCGTATGCCAATACGAAATCCGATTCGGGCATGTCGAACTACATCGACACGGATATTTACGATCCGGGTGCCAACTACAACTACGGCGACGGAACCGGCCAGAACGCTCTGATGACGCTCCAGCGGGGTAATCCCGCCATTTCGTGGGTGCAGCGGCACGACGTCAACGTCGGCATGGAGTTCTCGCTCTTCCGCCATGCACTCTCGGGTGAGGTCAACTATTTCAACTCGCTGCGTTTCGACGAGATTACGCGGCGTACCTCGCAGCTGCCCGGCGTGCTCGGCAGTAGTGTGTTCATTCCGAACGAGAATTACAACAGCCGCCGCCAGAGCGGTATCGAAGCTCGGATCACCTATCGCCGGTACTTCGGCGATTTCGGACTCGAAGTGGGCGCCGACATGATCTGGTACAAGCCCCGATATGTCAAATATTCGGAGATCGACTATCCCGAGCATCTGAGCTATCTCAGCCGGGCGGGCCGGCCGACCGATGCGATCTGGGGCCTGCAAGCCGACGGGTTCTATACGCAGGAGGAGATCGACCTGATGAACGCCGGCGGCGCGATCGCCCGTCCTACCTACGGAACGGTGCAGGCCGGCGACATCAAGTATCGCGACGTCAACGGCGACATGCGCATCGACGACGAGGACTTCACCGTGATCGGCAATACGCACGCACGGTTCGCCTATGGGCTCAACGTCACCCTCACGTGGCGCAATTTCGAACTGTTCGCCTACATGAGCGCCCAGACGGGGGCGACCAAAGACTATCGGAGCGACGCGTACTATGCGGTCTACGGGCCCAACGCCAAGTATCCGGTACACCTGATCGGCCGCTGGGCCTACGATCCCAGCCTCGGGATCGATACGCGCGCTACGGCGACCTATCCGCGTCTGACGGCCAGCTCGTCGGGGACGACGCACAATTACGGCAAGACGTCGACGTTCTGGCTCGCCCGGCAGAACTACTTCTCGATTCCGGCCGTCCAGCTCTCTTACCATTTGGGCGACAAGCTGATGAAGACGCTGCGCCTGAAAGACGTGACGATCTATGCGCGTGCCACCGACATCCTGCTGCTCTCGCCTTCGCGGGATCGGATGATCCTGAACGTGGGCAGCGAGTTCCAGTACGCATGGGTACACCTCGGAGTGAAACTGAAATTCTGACCGCAAAATCAAGATCGTTACTATGAAAAAGCTATATCACCTGTTTCTGACTTTCGCCCTGCTGTCGGCGGCGGGCTGCAACGATTTCCTCGATCCCGACGACGACAACAGCTACAAGGGCGACGAACTGCTGACCTACATCCAGCGTGCGGAGGGGGTTCTGCTCAACGCCTACGCCTCCGTCCCGAACGCCAACCAGATCAGCGTCATGACGGACGTGGCGACGGACAACGCCGTGTGGAACACCTCGTCGGGCAATGCTTTCCGCAATATCGTCAGCGGCGAGTGGAGCTCCACGAACAATCCGTTCGACAAGTGGTCGTCGGCCTACACGGCCATCGGCTACTGCAACCTGTTTTTAGATGAACTCGTCGATCGGGTGGAGTGGTCGTACTCCGACGCATGGCTGTGCGAAGCGTTCCGCGAACGGCTCACGGCCGAGGCCCGCGGACTGCGCGCCTACTACTACATGGAACTGCTGACGGCACACTCCGGTGTCGGCGTCAATACGGGCCGTCTGCTCGGCGTGCCCATGATCATGCACCCGATCGACGTCGAGGAGGGCGATCTCGATTTTCCGCGCGACACGTATGAACGTTGCGTGGCGCTCGTGCTCGAAGATTTGCAATTCGCCATCGATCATCTCCCCTACGAGTACAAAAACAACAGCGAGAAACCCGAAGAAGATCGGGTCTACGGAGCGCGCTTCGCCAATCGCCTGTGCGGTCGCATCGCCATGGCGTTGAAGGCCCGTCTGCTGTTGCAGGCCGCAAGTCCGGCCTTCAATCCCGACAACGATGCGGCGAAATGGGAGGCGGCGGCCGTCGCCGCCGCCGAGCTGATCGATGCGTCGGGCGGCATCGACGCCATCGACAAGAGCCGCATCAAGTTCTGGCTCGACGACACCAGCCGGGAGATCGTGTGGCGCAAGGACTACTATACCGGCCGCGACTGGGAGACGACGTGTTTTCCGCCCTCGTTGCTCGGCAACGGCCGCATGAACCCCACGCAGGATTTCGCCGATGCGTTTCCCTATCGAAACGGCGTTCCCTACGTCCCCGGAAACCCGTCTGATCCCGACGATCCGTACGCCGGACGCGACCCGCGGCTGGACGAGTACCTGATCCGCAACGGGAGCCTGTTCAAGGACAATGTCATCAATACGGTCGACGGCGACGTCGACGGGATCGACCGCAAGCCGTCGAGTTCGACGACCACGGGTTATTACATGAAGAAACTGATGAACCCCAGCGTGAACCATACTACGGGATCGGTCGTGACCACCCGCCACTTCCACACGCTGCTGCGCATGACCGAGGTCTACCTGATCTTCGCCGAGGCGGCCAACGAGGCGTGGGGCCCCGACGGACAGGGTACCGTGGGCTACTCCGCGCGCGACGTGATCGCCCGGATCCGTTCGACGGGAGGCATTACTCCCGACCAGTACCTGCCTACGGTGGCTACGCAGGCCGATATGCGCAGACTGATCCGCAACGAGCGCCGGCTGGAACTGGCCTTCGAGAACCAGCGTTTCTGGGATGTCCGCCGCTGGAAGGACGAACAGGCCATGATGCGGGCCGCAACGGGTACGCGCGACGGAGGCAAGACCGCATTCGAGGTCGAGTCCCGCGTCTTCATGGATTATATGATCTACGGGCCGATCCCCTACGACGAACAGATGAAGGGGCTCGAACAGAACCGAGGATGGTAACAATTAAAACATCGCATAGCTTATGAAAAAAGCAATTATGGCATTGGCCGCCGCCGGATCGCTGTTGGCTTCCTGCACGAACGAGTCGATCGCTTTCGACGATTTCGAGCGGCAGACGATCTACATGCCCTATCAGTATCCGGTCAGAACGCTGTCGCTGGGCAACGACCGCATCGACAATTCGCTCGACCGGCAGCATAAGTTCAACATGGGCGTCTGCGTCGGGGGATATTACAACAGCAACAAACAGGACTGGCGGGTCGATTTCGAAATCGACCCCACGCTGGTGCCCGACTATTTCTACCGCGGCGACGCGAAGGTGGAGGCGCTGCCCGAGGAGTATTACGTGCTCACGCCGTCGTCCCGCGCGATCATCCCCAAGGGGTCGTTCAACGGTCTGATCGAGGTACAGCTCACCGATGCCTTCTTCGAGGACCCGAAGGCACTGACCGGCGCTTACGTGATCCCGATCCGGATTACGGGATCGCCCGATACCGAGAATATTCTCTACGGCAAACCGGTCGACGGGAAGGAGGATTCGGCCGATATCCACGTCTCGGAGGATTGGAGCGAGAAACCGATGCATTTCGCCCTGTTCGGTGTCAAGTACGTCAATCCGTGGCACGGGTCGTGGCTTCGCCGCGGTGCGCTCATCGTGCGCGACCGCAGCGGCGCCGTCATCGAGGAGGAGTGCGTTACCTACCGCGAGGAGTTCGTCGAGCAGGACGAGGTCGTGAAGCTGACCACCACGTCGCTGACCTCGCTCGAAACGGAACTGTCGGTCGGCGCCGAACGCTGGACGCTGGCGCTTTCGGTCGACGAGCAGACCCGCCGCATGACCGTCGCTTCGACGCCCGCTTCGGCCATTGAGGTGTCGGGCACGGGTTCCTACAAGGAGAATGGCGACAGCTGGGGCGGAACACCCGAAAATCCCACGCCGCGCGATGCCGTCTACCTGAATTATTTTTACGAACGGGAGAACGGGCAGCGGTGCGAGGTGCTCGATACGCTGGTCTTCCGCGACCGCGGTATCGTCTTCGAGGCCGATCGTCCTACGATTAAGTAATAACCTTATAACACTGACCGATATATGCGATTGTCCAATTTCACATTTCTGTTGTGGGCCTCTCTGTGCCTGTTGTGTTCAGGGATCGGATGCTCCAACTCGTCGACCTACGAACCGCTGTGGAACCCTCCGCAGCAGACCGATCCGGAGGAACCCGAGGAACCGGACGACGTTTCGTTCGTCGTGTATAACCATTTGGCCGACTCGCCCGACGTGAACGTTTCGACGGTGTGGGAGGTGACGCTTTCCCAGAACGGGGTGGAGAAGGAGTGCATGGTTTTCCAGAGCACCTGTCCCGTATACGATCCCTCGAAGGGGATGATCGGCAGCGACCGCACGGCGCTCGAACTGGTGGCCGGCCGCACGATCAGCTGGGCGAACTTCTCGTTCGACGGCGAGGTGACGGTGACGGCGCGGATTCTCGATCCGTCGCGGGTGCCGATGTCGTCGTCGGTGGCCGTCTACCCGAGCCGCAAGCACGTGTCGCCTTCGCTCTCGGGCCAGTCCGTGACCTTCACCCTGACAGAACCCGGACAATACTCGGTGGAGGTCGGCGCGGAGGGCTATCGGAACGGGTTGATGATCTTCGCCAACCCGCTCGAAAAGGATGCCCCGAAGTCCGACGATGCCGCCTATCGGCGCGTCGAAAACGCGACGGCGGCCGACATGGCCGCCCTGCCGGCCGACCGGTCGGGGATCTATTTCGCCCGGGGCGTGCACGACATCGGCAAGTACATCGTGCCGGCACACGTCAAGAACATCTACATCCCGGGCGACGCCTACGTCTACGGCACCCTCGTCGTGGAGAATAACCCCGGCGTGAGAATCTTCGGGCGCGGTACGCTTTCGGCCGCACGCCTTCCCTACCGTGCCTCCCACAGCATCGAAGCTACGGGCGACAGCAACGGAATGGTCGTCGAGGGGATCACGATCGCCGACTTCACCCATTTCTCGGTACGCCTGATTACGACCAACAACCGTGTGGAGTGGGTGAAGACGATCGGCGCGTGGACCTACAACTGCGATGGTATCTCGGTGTTTCATTATTCGACGGTGAAAAACTGCTTCATCTGGGCCAACGACGACAGCATCAAGGTTTACCGCGACGGGATCACCTTCGAAGATATCGTCTGCTGGCAGCTCACCAACGGCAATATCATCCAGATGGCATGGAACGACGCCGACGCGAAGGACGTAACGGTCCGCCGCGTCGACATCCTGCATGCCGACTGGAACAACAACCAGTTCAACCGCGGTGTCCTCGGATTCGTGGGGAATCGCTACGAGTACGAAAACAACGACAATTACTTGGAGAACTATCTCATCGAGGACGTCGTCACCGAGACGCCCGTGCCGGTCGTCCTGCGCGTGTCGCCGCAGGCCGGTTATGTCTCGACCGTCGACGGACTGACGCTCAGGAATTGGAACGTCCGCCAAAGGGACAACGGCTACAAGAACTATCTCTATTGTTCGTCGCCCGACCACCCGTTCCGCAACATCGTCTTCGACAACTTCGTGTTCAACGGCACGAAACTGACTGCCCAGAACTGGGAACAGTCGATGAACATGCAGACGCAGTTCATCGAAACGCCTACATTCAAGTAACCAATACCCAAAACTTCAGACGATATGAAAAGTCTCAGATCTTTTCCGAAACTCATTTCAGCCGTACTGCTCGTCTGTGCGGCATCGCTCGCGTGGAGCTGCTCGGACGACGATACCGGCGACGACGCCTTCATCCCGACGTTCACGCTGCCCGAGCAGCCCGTCATCAAGAACAATTACGCCTCGCAGAACAATACGATCACCGTGGTGGCGTCGCACGACGTGTCGTGGACGGCGGCCAAGACCGACGAACAGGCCGACTGGCTGACGATCACGTCGGCCAGCGGCAAGGGTAACGGCAACATCGTCTTCACGCTCACGGAGAAGGATACGCCGGGCAGGCGTTCGACCACGATCGCCGTGACCGGCACTTCGGAGCGCGATTCCCGGACGCTTTCCGGCACGGTGACGGTCGAGCAGATGGGCTCGGAGCCGACGATCGTCATGGAGCCTGTCGGCAGCGTGTCGCTGCCGTGGACGGGCGCCGAGGCCTATACGGTGCAGATCGTCTCCAACGTGAACTGGCGCGCCGAACTGACCGTCGTGTCGGGCGGCGAGGGTTGGATCGCCAAGACTGCGCCTGCGGCCGACGTCGAGGGCGACGGCGCCGTGGTGCTCTCCGTGTCCGAGAACGAATCGACCGAGAGCCGTCAGGCGAAGCTGACGGTGGTCTATGTCGACGATCCGACCGTGAAGGCGGAACTGACGATCAACCAGCAGAAACAGGGAGAACGCCACCGGATCGAATTCGCGGGCATGACCACGCTGCTCGGTAACGACGGCAATACGACGCTCGAATACGCACCTGCCGGCGGCGGCGAGAGCGTGATCCTGAACGACGTGGAGGTGGAGGTCGGCACCGACCTCACGACCGTGTACTACATGGAGGAGATTCCCGACGGGGAGTACGAACTGAAAAAGGTGGGATCGGTGGAGATCAATGCCCTGTTCACGCTCAGCAACGGCCAGATCAGCTATGTCGAGCGATGGAATCCCGCGTTCGGCTGTTTCGGTGGCGAAAGCGAGGAGCGCCCGATCGCGATCGGGAAGAGATCGGATCTCGAAGCGCTGGCGTCGTCGGTCAATGCGGGCGAGTCCTATGCGGGCATCTATTTCGTGCAGATGGCCGATATCGCGCTGGGCGGCAGCTGGACGGCGATCGGCACTTCCGATAAGAAGTTCAGTGGCAACTACGACGGCCGCGATTTCGCGATCACCGGCTTGAAGATCGCAGCCACCGCGGCCGGACAGGGACTCTTCGGCTATGTCGGCGGCGTCGCGGCCTCGGAGGACGGGACGACGCCGGCCGTCGCAGCGGCGCTCAGGAACATCACGGTCAAGGGCGCCGGTTCGACGCCTTCGGACAACGACTCCGACGCAGGGTTCGACATTACGGCGACGGCCGGCTTCGTCGGCGGTATCGCGGCGAACGTGACGGGCAATACCGTCGTTTCGAACTGCCGGAACTACGCCCATGTGCGGGTGACGATCTCCACCGGAGCCAACGGCGCGGGCAACAGCGGCGGCGTGATCGGTGAGGTCGGCGGCACGGACGTGTCGATCGACAAGTGCGTGAACTACGGCAAAATCGTGGTTTACAGCGCAAGCAATACGCTGGTCAACAACGTCGGCGGCGTGATCGGCAATATGTCCGGCGGCAGCGAGGAGCGGCCGACCATCGTTGCGGAGTGCTACAATTACGGCGATATTTCGTTCATCGGCAATACCGGCGGTGTCGCGGGCAACGTCGGCAACGGCAACATCCAGCTGCGCAGATGCGGAAACTACGGCGCGCTGGCTGCCACCGCCGGCAACGGCCGAACGGGCGGCGTAGCGGGCGGCAGCAGCGGCGTGATCGACGAGTGCTTCAACCTGGGTACCGTTTCGTGCAGTCCCGCCAACGGCAACAATACCGGCGGCATCGTCGGCTGGGTAGGCGGCAGTGCAGTCGTGTCGAATACCTACAACAAGGGAACGGTCACCTATACGGCCGCCAACAGCGGAACGCTGGTCGGCAACAAGAGTGCCGCGGGCTCCAAGATCGTCAACTGCTACAATGCGGGCCGCGCCCAGAAGGATGCGTCGGGCACGGCGCTCGGTACGACCGGCGGCGCGATCAATGGCGGTGCGAAGAACAACGGCACGAACGTGTCGGGATGTTACTACCTTTCCGGTAACGGTAACGATCTGGGTCAGAACGGCACGTCGCCCGACGACGTTTCGCGCGTGAAGGCGCTGAGCCGGGCCGAGATGCAGGCAGCCGCCCCGTCGGCCGAAGCCTTCACGGACTGGGACGTTTCGGTATGGAACTTCGAAAGCGGCAGCTACCCGACCTTGAAAAACAATCCTGAAAAACCTCTTTAACAATCTCATAGACAAATGTGCGGTAAGAATAGATTCAGAAATCTGGCCCTGTTGAGCGCCGGCACGCTGGCCGGTACGCTCGCGGGCACGGAGGCCGCTTCGGCCGAGGGCAGGAACGGCAGCGAGGCGCCGAAGAAGCCCAATATTCTCTTTTTCCTCGTGGACGACCTCGGTTGGAGCGACATCGGTTGTTTCGGCAGCCGGTTCCATGAAACGCCCAATATCGACCGGCTGGCCGAGGAGGGAGTGCGTTTTACGAACGCCTATGCGGCCTGCCACGTCTCTTCGCCGACGCGGGCGAGCCTCATGACGGGGCGTTATCCGGCGAGCATCCGCCTCACCGACTGGTTGCCCGGCCGTAAGAACTGGCCCTTCCAGCGTCTGCTCAACGCTCCTGTCGAGCAACACCTTCCCTTCGAGGAGATCACCGTGGCCGAGACTTTGCGCGACAACGGTTACGCGACGGCGATCATCGGCAAGTGGCACCTCGGCAAGGGCGATTCCAATCCGTTGGCGCACGGGTTCGACGAGCATATTCCGTTGGGGTATAACGAAGGCTGGCCACAGGGTTACTACGCACCGTTCCGGCTGAACGGCTACGAAGGCGAGGAGGGCGAATATCTGACCGACGTGATGACGCGCGAGGCTACCAAATACATCGAGGAGCACAAGGACGGCCCGTTCTTCCTCTACATGTCGCATTTCGCGGTTCACGATCCCATCCAGGGGCGGAAGGATCTGGTCGAGAAGTACCGCAGGAAGCTGGCGACGATGCACTACGAGGGCGATCCCTATATTCTCGAAGGCAATCCCGACGATCCCGATCCGCTGACGCGCGGGGAGTTGGATTCGCTGGTGCACACCAAAGCCTACCAGGGCTACCGCGTCCTGCCGCAGCGCACCGTCAAGATCAAGCAGCATCAGGACAATATCGAGTTCGCAGCCATGGTCGAAGCGATGGACGAGAGTCTGGGCGTCATCCGCCGGAAGCTCGAAGAGCTCGGCATCGCGGACAACACGATCGTGATTTTCTATTCGGACAACGGCGGCATGGCAGGCGCCAACTTCGGCCGTCCCGACCGCAGGATCGCCAAGGATGCGCTCGACAGGGCCTATGCCACGTCGAGTCTGCCGCTGCGCGGCGCCAAAGGGTGGATGTACGAGGGCGGCATCCGCGTGCCGATGATCGTCTGCTATCCGGGCGTCGGCCGCGCGGGGACGGAGTGCGACGTGCCGGTCATCAGCAACGACTTCTACTATACGCTGCTGGACATGGCTTCGGTCGATGTCCCGAAGGAGAAGGTCTGCGAGGGCGAGAGCATCGTACCGTTGCTCGAAGGCGGGAAGATCGAGAAGCGTGCGCTCTACTGGCACTTCCCCCATTACAGCAATCACGGTATGCAGAGCCCCGGCGGTGCGATTCGGTACGGCGATTACAAATTGCTGGAGTATTTCGAGAACGGAACCGTCCAGCTGTTCGATCTGAAAACCGATCTCGGCGAGCAGCACGACCTGTCGGCCGAGAAGCCCGGCGTGGTGAAGAAGCTGCGCAAGATGCTGCACGCGTGGCGCGAGTCGGTCGGCGCTTCCATGCCGGAGCCGAACCCGAATTTCACGGGCGACAAGCGATAGTCCGAGTTCGTATGCGAACCTCCGGACGATCGCCGTCCGGAGGTTCGCGTTTAATCCGAAAAGCAGATGATGAGAACATTATTACTGACTTTCGCCGCGACGCTCCTCTGTGCGGGCGCGTATGCTGCCGATCCCGAACTCTATTGCGCCGACCTGACTTACGACGGCTTCACTACGCGGTCGTATACCTTCGCAACCCGCGGCGACCGGACGCTCGTATTGGAGATCGACCTGCCCGAGCAGGGCGATGCCGGCGGGCCCCGGCCGTTCGTCGTCTACGTTCCCGGCGGCAGCTGGCGAACATGCGGCATCGGCGCCTTCCGCCGCCAGTCGGCCTATCTGGCTTCGCAGGGGATCGCGGGCGTACGGATCGTCTACTCGCTCGTCGGCGACGGGGCCGATTTCAGCGCGGGATTGGAGGAGTTGCAGGCGGCCCGAGACCTCGTGGCGGCACGCGCCGGCGAACTGGGGCTGGATACGCTGCGGTTCGGCTACGTCGCGGCGTCGGCCGGAACGCCGCTGGCGGCCGACGAGGCGCTGTCGCAGGCAGGTTGCCGTTTTTTCGTGGGATACAACGGGATTTACGACCTGACGCGCCGGATCGACGGCTCGCGTTTTCCGGAAGAGGGGACGCCCTATCTGGCGCCCTTCTCCGACGGGGAGCTGCGGGACTTTTCGCCCGTGAACCGGATTGGAGCCGATCCGCCCACCGTCGCGCTGTTCCACGGCCGGGCCGACCGCACGATCTCGTGGAAGCAGTCGCAGCTGTTTTGCGATGCGGTTCGTGCGGCGGACGGACGTGCCGAGATCGTTCTCTACGACGACGCCCGCCACGGCTTCTTCAATTACGGGAAGTCCGACTACCACGAGGAGGTCACCCGCAAGACGGCGGCGTTCATCTTCTCCGTGTTGGGCGAGTAGACGGGGCGTCTCCGGCTGGCGTATGGTTGAAAGGGCTTGCGGATTCCGTAAGCCCTTTTCGTCGTCCGTACGGGAAGGTTACTCGTCCGGCCTCAGCCCCCTTTTCTTCGCTGCACGGTGGCGGATGATCCCCACGATGCGGTTGTCTTCATGTCCGTTCCGAAAGCGGGCGGGAGGTTTCCGGAGGGTCGTTTCCGGAAAAATCCGTTCAAAATTAACTATTTTTTGAGATTCGGCGTGTGCCGGGCTTCGATTTCGCATTTTCTGATCGGAAGTAAACGAAATCGACCGGCGGGGAACCGGAAGCGGTTCGGGGCCGCGGAACCTTCCGGAAGGCGGGAAACAGAGTCTATACGTTGTGTATAGATCATTGTATATTAATGATATGAAACGTTTAATCAGAGAGGTAGAAAGTTCGATTCCCTGCATGTGAATCAAGGATAGAAAGAGGGGAAAAGGCGTGAATCCGTTTCGATTCGGGACGGGAAATTTATTTTTTCGATCAAATGTTTGGATTTTATTAAAACGTTTCATAGATTTGCGAAGACTTAAAACTGCGAATCCGAAATCATGGGAAAAATAACCATACGCGACGTCGCCCGGGAGGCGGGCGTCTCCATTTCGCTCGTGTCGCTGGTGATGAACGCCAAGCGCGATGCCGAAGGGAATCTGGACTGCAACGTCAACAAGGATACGGCCCGCCGCATCGCGGAGGTGGCCAAACGGTTGGGGTACCGCCCCAACAAGGCTGCGGCGAGTCTGCGCAGCGGACGCTTCTATACGATCGGCATGGTGACGTCGGACATCGCCAACCAGTTCTTCGCCGATATCGCCCGCTACATCGAGAACATCGCGCACAACTACAATTATACGGTATTGTTCGGCAGTTCGGACGAAAATGCCGAGAAGCTCGACAACATCGTCGACACCTTCATCGGCAACGGCGTCGAAGGGCTGATCGTCGCGCCCTGTTCGGGCAGCGAGGAGGTGCTCCGCAAGGCGCTCGACGCCGGCATCCCCACCGTGCTGCTCGACCGCGACATCGCGGGACTCGATGTCGGGCGCGTGATGCTGGACAACGAGCGGGCCGGGCGGATGGGCGTGGAACACCTCTACGAGAACGGTTACCGCCGTATCGAGATGATCTCCTACACGCTGGGTATTTCGAGCCTTTCGGAGCGCGAACGGGGCTATTGCGAGGCCATGCGCCGCTACGGATTGGAGGGCTATTCGCAGATCCACTACACGGTCTACGGCCATGCGCAGGAGGATACGGTGCGCATCTTCGAGGACGCCGTGCGGCGGGGTGTGGAGGCGTTCCTGCTGCCGACCAATACGCTGGCCCTGCTGGGCTTGCAGGCGCTCAACGCACTGAACCTCTCGGCGCCCGAAGACCTCGCGCTGGTGGGCTTCGACGAAAGCGAGATCTTCTCTCTCTACAAACCTTCGGTCACCTACATCACCCAATCCACCCGCAGGCTGGGCGAGCAGTCGTTCGAGATGCTGCGGCGCATGATCGCCGGCGACGACGACTGTCGCAGCGTGGTGATCGAACCCGAACTGATCGTCGGGGGATCTACCGCCTGCATTCATCCCGAACGGGTCGAGGCGGGCAGGGAACATGCTGCGGGCGTCGCGGAACTGACGCCGCGCGACTCCGTACTGCTCCCGGGAACCTATTTCCGGCACAAGGGCGGCTGGACGGCCGATCCCCAGTTCATGGAGCAGATGGGGTCGAGCTACCTCTTGGCACACGGTCTGGGTACGCCGGTCGAGGACGCCGTGACGAAGATCGAAATTCCGCAGAGCGGCCAGTACCGCATCTTCGTGCGGACGAAGAACTGGACGGCCCACTGGGCCGACAAGGAGAAGCATGCCCCCGGCGCCTTCCGCCTCCGCATCGACGGCCGCGACTGCGACACGCTCTTCGGTACGGGCGATCCCGAATGGCATTGGCAGGCGGGCGGTACGACCTACCTTACGGAGGGCGTCCACCAAGTCGCGCTGCACGATCTGGCGGGATTCGACGCGCGTTGCGACGCCATCCTCTTCACGCTGCACGACGTGGCGCCCGACGATTCGCTCGAAACGGTCTTCCGGCTGCGCAACAACCTGCTCGGCCTGCCCGCCGAACCCGAAGAGCGGGGGACGTTCGATTTCGTCGTCGCGGGCGGCGGCGTGGCCGGCATGTGCGCCGCCATTGCGGCGGCACGGCAGGGGTTGCGCGTGGCGCTGATCCAGGACCGCAAGGTGTTGGGCGGCAACAACTCGTCGGAGGTGCGCGTAGGGCTGGGCGGCCGGCTCAATATCGGCGCCTACCCGTCGCTGGGTTATCTGCTCAACGAGTTCGGCCCCTCCACGAAGGGCAACGCCCGTACCCCCGAGGTCTACGAAGACGAGAAGAAGCTCCGCGCGATCTTGGCCGAGGAGCGTATCACGCTGCTGCTGGGATACAAGGTCACGAAGGTCAACAAACGCACGCCGCGCACGATCGAGTCGGTCGTGGCCACCGACGTCGATACCTACCGCCAGATCGTGGTGCGCGGCCCCCTTTTCGCCGACTGTACGGGCGATGCGACGCTGGGCGTGCTGGCCGGTGCCGAGTGGAGCATGGGGCGCGAGGCCCGTTCGAAATACGGCGAGCCGTCGGCACCCGACACGGCGGACGGCATGACGATGGGCGCCTCGGTGCAGTGGTACTGCCTCGAAGCCGATGCGCCGACCGCGTTTCCGGACATCGAATGGGGATTGCCGATCGACGAACGCAGCGTGCAGATCGTGCGCCGCGGCCAGTGGTACTGGGAGGTGGGAATGCGCGACGACCAGATCGCCGACGCCGAGAAGATACGCGACTACGGCATGTACGTCGCCTACTCCAACTGGTCGTATCTGAAAAACCGTTCGTCGGTGCGCGACCGGTATGCCAACAGCTATCTGGGTTGGGTGGCGCACGTGGCGGGCAAGCGCGAAAGTCGCCGGCTGCTGGGCGAGTTCGTCCTGCGCGAACAGGATCTGATGAACTTCACGATCTATCCCGACGGCACGGCGTCGACGTCGTGGTACATCGACCAGCACTATCCCGATCCCGAAAACAGCAAGCTCTTCCCCGGCCGCGAATATTTGTCATGCGGTCACCTGACGCCGCTGTCGTTCTATCCGATTCCCTACCGCTGCTTCTATTCGAAGGACATCGACAACCTCTTCATGGCCGGGCGCAACATCTCGGTTTCGCACGTCGCGCTGGGCACGGTGCGCGTGATGCGCACCACGGCGATGATGGGCGAGGTGGTCGGCATGGCCGCGTCGATCTGTTCGAAGCACGGAGCGCTGCCGCACGACGTCTACGATACGCGCTTCGAGGAGTTGCGCGAGCTGATGCAGCGGGGCGCGGGGCGCACCGACGTGCCCTACCTGCAAGTCTACACGTTGATTGACACGACGGCCGCCCGCAGCGAAGAGTGCTGATCCGCATTGACAACCGACCCTAACAAAAAAACCAATTATACGATGAACACGAACAATTCGGTCATGGCGCTCGCCACGACCTTCGCCGATCGGGGCGACTGGACGGTCGAACAGCAGTTCGTCCTCCAGATGGGCTCCTCCTATCTGCTGGCGCACGGCATCGGCACGCCGCTTCAACGCGATGCGGTGACGACCGTCGAAGTACCCGCCGACGGCGAGTACAATCTGCTGGTGCGTACCAAAAACTGGACGAAACACTGGTCCGACGGCCCGACGCCGGGCATCTTTCAGGTGCTCGTCGACGGTGTGGCCGACGCGGCGACCTTCGGCACGGACAAGGTCGACTGGTACTGGCAGCGGGGCGGCAAGATCGCTCTCAAAAAGGGCAAGCACACCCTCGCGCTGCACGACCTGACGGGCTTCGACGGCCGCTGCGACGCCGTCGTGCTGACCACTTCCGACGAAATGCCGGGCGATTCGCTCGATGAGTACCGTGCCCTGCGCGCACGGTTGCTCGGCCCCGAAACGCCGGTGGACAAGGGTGAATTCGATTTCGTCGTGGTCGGCGGAGGCATTTCAGGCATCTGTGCGGCGTTGGCGGCCGCCCGTCTGGGCTGCAAGGTGGCGCTCGTGCAGGATCGTTACGTGCTGGGCGGCAACAACTCGTCGGAGGTGCGTGTCGGACTGGGCGGCCAGATCAACGTCGATCCCTATCCGTCGCTGGGTTACCTGCTCAACGAGATCGGCCCCGACCGCATCGGCAACGCCCGCGGCGCCCACCACTACCAGGATGACAAGAAGCTCAAAGTGGTGCTCGCCGAGAAGAATATCACGCTTTTCCTGGGTTATACCGTCACCGAGGTCGAGAAGATGGGCGACACGATCCGTTCGGTCGTAGCCGTCGAGGCGACCGAACAGAACCGGATCAAACTTTCGGGCAAACTCTTCTCGGACTGCACGGGCGACGCCTATCTGGCTGCCATGGCGGGTGCCGAGTGCCGCATGGGCCGCGAAGCCCGCGCGGAGTTCGGCGAAAGTCTGGCTCCGGTCGAGGCCGACGGCTTCACGATGGGCGTCTCGATCGAGTGGTACTGCGAGGACTGGAACACCCCCTGCACCTTCCCCGATTCGCTCGACTGGGGGCTGCGGCTCGACGAGTACACCGTCGAACCGGTGCACCGCGCCAACTGGTACTGGGAGGTCGGTATGCGCGACGATCAGGTGGCCGACGCCGAGAAGATACGCGACTACGGCATGTACGTCGCCTATTCGACCTTCTCCTATTGCAAGAACCGCTATTCGAAGAAGGAGGACTGGACCTGCACGCATCTGGTGTGGGTGTCCCACGTCTCCGGCAAACGCGAGTCGCGCCGCGTTGTGGGCGACTACATCCTGCGCGAGCAGGATCTCACGCGCCCGATCCGTCACGAGGACGAGACCTGCACCACCACGTGGCGTATCGACCAGCACTATCCGATGGAGAAGAACTCGCAGCAGTATCCCGGTGCCGAGTGGCTGTCGGAGGGCGTGCTCACGCCGATCGATTTCTACGCACTGCCGTACCGCTGCTTCTATTCGAAGGACGTGCGCAACATGTTCATGGCGGGGCGCAACATTTCGGTGACGCACATCGCGCTGGGTTCGACCCGCGTCATGCGCACCTGCGGCATGATCGGCGAGGTGGTCGGCATGGCCGCTTCGGTCTGCATGAAGCGCAATGCGCTCCCGCGCGACATCTATACGACCTATTTCGCCGACTTGCAGGAACTCATGCGCAAGGGGACGGGACGCACCGACGTTCCCTACACCCAGTTCTATCACCAGGTGGACCGTACGGGCCATCAGGCCGAAGACAGGTAGCGGACTGCCGGCGTGCGGCATGACACCGCACGCCGGCGGATCGCATCCGTCCGCGCGACGTCTTGCCGTGCACCCCGAACCAACCTACTAATCCGACCTAAACCTTGCCGAATGACTTTTATCGACTGGACCATCATCGCCGTTTTCCTGATCGGACTGACCCTGATCGGTTTCCTTTTCTCGAAAAGCAACAGGAATCTCGAAGACTATTTTCTGGGCGGCCGCTCGATGCCTACGTGGCTCGTGGCCTTCGCCGCCACGGGAACCTCGATCAGCGCGGGCACCTTCGTCGGCTCGCCTGAACTGGGGTTCAATACCAACCTGACCTACCTGATGCTCTGCGTCGGGGCGATCCTCGGCGGCACGCTCGTGGCCCTGCTAGTGCTGCCGAAACTCTACAACGCCAATACGATCACCATTTACGGCTACCTGGGCGACCGCTTCGGCGATTCGGCCAAGAATTCGTCGAGCGTCATGTTCCTCGTCGGGCAGCTCTTCACGTCGGGTTCGCGGCTCTTCATCGCCGCGATCGCCGTGTCGGTGATTCTCTACGGCAGCATCCAGTTCGAGTTCCTGATGTATTCGATCATCATTCTGGGTGTCGTCAGTACCGTTTACACCATGGCGGGCGGCATCAAGGGGCTGATCTACATCGATACGATCCAGATCATGCTGGTCATCGGCACGGGCGTCGTGGCGCTGTTGTTCATCTATTTCTCGATGACGCCCCACATGAGCCTCGGCGACATCTTCGCTACGCTCGCTTCGGGCGAAGTCAAGAATGCGGCGGGCGAGTGGGTCGCGGGCAACAAGTTGCAGATCGTCGATGCGTCGTGGCGCATGGACGTGCCCTATAATCTGATGGGCGCGCTCGTCGGCTGCACGATCTTCAAGTTCGCCCAGTTTTCGACCGACCACGAATTCGTGCAGCGGCAGCTGACCTGCAAATCGGTGAAGAAGGCGGGCGTGTCGCTGGTCTATTCGCAGATACTGAGCCTGCCCATCGTGCTGATCTTCCTCTCGATCGGACTGCTGTTCTACGTCTCCTATTCGACGAGTGCCGACCCTGCGGCGATCATGCAGTACAAGAACGACGCGCGCGACATCTTTCCGCAGTACATCTGCCGCTCGATCCCGACGGGCGTGCGGGGCATTATGGTCATCGGCCTGCTGGCCGCCGCGCTGTCGAGTTTCAACTCGGCGATCAACGCCATGGCCAGCAGCTTCGTCGCCGACATCTACATGCCGCTGCGCAAGCGTATGGGACATGCGATCACGTCGGACAGCGACCAGATGTCGTCGTCGAAGAAAATGGTGGTGCTCATGGGGACCGTGCTCACCGGTTTTGCGATCGTCACGGCCGTCATGCAGGAGAAGAGCGGGCTGAACCTGGTCGATTTCGCCACGGGCGTGATGAGCTTCTCCTACGCCGGGATGCTCGGCGTCTTCCTGTGCGCGCTTTTCACCGGACGGGGCAATACGCGGAGCGTCGTCGCGGCGCTCGTCGTCGGCCTGCTGGTCGTCCTGTTGCTGCAACCCTATGTGCTCGGCCCGTTGAGCGAATGGCTCGTCGGCCGCCGCATAAACATCGCGTGGCCGTGGTGGTGCCCGATCGGCGGTGTCGTCAGCTTCGCCGTCTGCTGCCTCGGCAAGAAGAAAAATGAAAAATAATTAGTAACTTTACAACCATGAGACAAGTCGTTTTGACCGCCCCGAAACAGATCGAATTCAGGGAGGTCGCCGCCCCCGAGGCGGGAAACCTGAAATCCGACGAGGTGTTGCTGCGCATTCTGCGCATCGGTATCTGCGGCTCGGAGATACACTCTTATCACGGACAGCATCCCGCCACCTTCTATCCGGTGGTGCAGGGGCACGAGTATTCGGCCGAGGTGGTGGCCGTGGGCAGTGCGGTGCGCAAGGTGAAGCCGGACGACCGCGTGACGGGGCGTCCGCAGCTCGTCTGCGGCGAGTGCAACCCCTGCAAGCGCGGGCAGTATAACGTCTGCTCGAACCTGCGCGTCGAGGCCTTCCAGGCCGACGGCGTGGCGCAGGACTACTTCGTCATCCCCGAAGAGCGCGTCGTCGCGCTGCCCGAAGGGATGTCGCCCGACTACGGCGCGATGGTCGAACCGACGGCCGTGGCAGCGCACGCCACCAGCCGCCCGCGGGCGTTGGAAGGGCGCAACGTCGTCGTTTCGGGCGCCGGGACGATCGGCAATCTGGTGGCGCAGTTCGCCCGTGCGCGCGGTGCGAAGAGGGTGGTCATCACCGACGTGAGCGACTACCGGCTTTCAAAGGCGCGCGAATGCGGCATCGAGCGTACGCTCAATGTCGCCAGGGAGCCGCTCGACGGGAAGATCGCTGAGTTGTTCGGCGACGAGGGCTACCAGGTGGCCTTCGAGTGCGCCGGCGTCGAGTCGTCGGTGCGGTCGCTCATGGCTACGGTCGAGAAAGGCGGCGACGTCGTCATCGTCGGCGTCCATGCCAAGGATCCCGCCGTGAGCATGTTCCATCTGGGCGAGCACGAACTGAACCTGATCGGCTCGATGATGTACCGCCACGAAGACTATCTGAAAGCCGTCGAGGAGATCTCGGCGGGGCGTATCCGGCTCGCGCCGCTGGTTTCGAACCGTTTTCCGCTGGAGAAATATCGGGAGGCCTACGAATTCATCGACGCCAACCGCGAAACTTGTATGAAGGTGCTGATCGATCTGGAAGATGGGAAAGCCTAAGATCGTCGGTATCGGAGAGTTGTTGTGGGACGTGCTGCCGGCCGGGCGGAGGCTCGGCGGCGCGCCCGTCAACTTCGCCTTCTATGCGCAGGAGCAGGGTGCCGAGGCGTGCATCGTAAGCGCCGTAGGGCAGGATGCTTCGGGCGACGAACTGCTCGGCGGCATCGCCGCGCTGGGACTCGGCGTGCGGGCCGTGCAGCGCAACGCGCATCCCACGAGTACGGTCGAGGTGACGCTCGACGCAGCGGGCGTTCCCGCCTACCGCATCCGCGAGCAGGTGGCGTGGGACTACATCGAACGCACGGCGGAGGCCGATGCCGCCGTAGCCGGCGCCGCCGTGGTCTGCTGGGGGTCGCTGGCGCAGCGCAACGCCGTGTCGCGCCGCACGATTCTCGCGCTCGTCGACGCCGCGCCGGTCGGGTGTCTGCGGCTGTTCGACATCAACCTGCGCCTGAACTATTACGACGAACGGATCGTCCGCGACTCGCTCGAACGGGCCGACATCCTGAAACTCAACGAGGACGAACTCCCCGTCGTGGCCCGTTTCTTCGGGCTGGAAGGTGCTGCGGAGCGGGTTGTCGCGCAGCTCGTCGAGCGCTTTTCGCTCCGTTACGTCGTCTTCACCGAGGGCGGCAGGGGCAGCCGTGTGACGGCCGCCGACGGCCGCACGTCGTACCTCGCCACACCCCGCGTCGAGGTGGCCGACACGGTCGGCGCCGGCGATGCATTCACCGCCACGTTCGCCGCCTCGCTCATGCAGGGGCTTCCGATGGAGGAGTGCCATCGCCGCGCGGTCGCGGTCGCCGCATTCGTCTGCACCCGGCACGGGGCGATCGCGCCGCTGTCCGAATTCATGAAAACCGAAATTACGAACCGTTAACCAACCGATCCATGAACTTTATTTCCATTTTTCGCCGCCTGTTCCTTCCGCTCGTCGTCCTGCTGCTGGCTGCAACGGCCGATGCGCAGAGCGCCTACGACGAAATCAAGGCGGACATCGACAAGGCCGGAGGGGTCTATTTCATGTACCCCTTCGATACGCCGTCGGCGACGCCTGCTCCGAAAGGGTACGAGCCTTTCTACATCAGCCACTACGGCCGCCACGGCGCCCGTTACATCCTCTCGAACGACCAGTACGACAACGTGGCCGAGGTGCTGCGCCGGGCGCGCGCCGACGGCAAGCTGACGGCGCGGGGAATCGACGCCTGCGACCGGTTTCTGGCGATCTATCCGCACCTGAAAGGGCGCGCCGGCGATCTGACGCCGAAGGGACAGATGCAGCACAGGCGGCTGGCCGGGCGGATGTATGCCGCCTATCCCGAAATTTTCCGCCGTCATCCGCGCATCGAGGCCTATTCGACGGTCGTGCCCCGTTGCATCATGAGTATGGCGGCCTTCTGCGAAGGGTTGAAGGAGGCCGATCCGTCGTTGGAAATCTTCACGGAGACGAGCAGCGTGAACATGTACTACCTCAATCCGCACTCGACGGGCAATCCGGCGGGCACGGCGGAGGATTTCCGCTACAAGAGCGCCGACGCCCCCTGGCGGCCGGAGTGGCGCCGTTTCTGCGAGGAGCGCATCGACGTCGAGACCATTCTGGCGCGCCTGTTTACCGATACGGCCTATGCGCGGTCGATCTGCGATCCGCTGAAATTCGAACAGGATCTCTTCTCCGTGGCGGCCCACATGCAGTGTACCGATCTCGACGAGTCGTTCTACGACCTCTTCACGTTCGACGAACTGTGCCGTTTCTGGGAGTGCGACAACTATACCTATTATGTCGAGAAAGGGCCCGATCCGCGCAACCGCGGGCGCGGCACGGCGCTGGCCGAGACGTTGCTCGACGACATCGTGTCGCGCGCCGGCGAGGATATGGCCGCAGGCGAACCGTCGGTGCGCCTGCGTTTCGGCCACGACGGCTGCATCATGGCGCTGCTGACGCTCATGCGGATCGACGGCTGGACGACGCCCGTTACCGATCCGGCGAAGATCAAGGACGTATGGCAGGTTCACCGGATCCCCATGGCGTCGAACATGCAGTTCGTCTTCTACCGCAACAAGAAGAATCCCGACGACGTTCTCGTGCGGGTCTTGCTCAACGAAAAGGAACTCCGTCTTCCGCTTCCCGGCGACCGGGCTCCCTACTACCGGTGGGAGGATTTCCGGGATTTCTATGCCGGAATCGTACGGGAAGCCCGACTTAAACTCGAAGCCACGAAATGAAACCGATTCGCAAAATGCGGCTTTTCGCAGCCGCACTGGCGGTCGCCTGCCTGCTGGCGGCGACCGTCCGGACCGTTGCCGCCGGACGCGGCAAGGCCGTACTCACGGGTGTCGTCTACGGCGACGGAGCGCCTCTGGCGGGCGTCTGCGTGTCGGACGGCGTGCAGTTCGCGACGACCGACGCCGCCGGCCGCTACCGCATCGAATCCGACAAGTCGGCGGGCTTCGTCTTCGCCGTCACGCCGTCGAACTGGGTCGCTGCCGAGGCCGACGGCGTCCAGCCGCTTTTCTGGGCGGCGCTCGACGAGGCGGATGCCCGTGACGAACAGCACGACTTCCATTTTGCAAGCGTCGATCAGTCGCGCTACACGGTGATGTTCTTCACGGATCTACATCTGACCAACTCCTCCGAAAAGCGCGATCTCGATCACTACCGCAGCATCGCGCTGGCGTCGATCTCCGACGAGGCGGCGCAGGCGTCGGCGCGCGGACCGGTCTACTCGCTCAATTTGGGCGATCTGTCGCACGATCTCTATTGGTATCAGTACGATTTCGACGTTTCCTCGGCCAAACGTTTCCTCGAACAAAACGGTTTTCCGACGTTGCTGTACAGCATTCCGGGCAACCACGACAACGACGGGGCGACGCCCGCCGGAGCCGGTGTCGACCGTCGTGCCGAACATCTTTATCGCCGTACGTTCGGCCCGACCTACTATGCGATGAATATCGGCGACGTGCATTGGATCATGATGGACAACATCATCTATAAGAATACGCCCGGCAAGGGGAAGAAAAACGTCGGTGTAGTCGGCGCCCGAGACTACGACAAGGGGTTCACGCCCGAACAGCTGGCGTGGCTTCGGCGCGACCTGGCGACGGTCGACGCCTCGAAAACAGTCTGCCTCTGCACGCACTGTCCGGTCTTCTTCGACCGCGACCGCCGGACGCTGCTGACCGACCGCAGTCAGGTGGATTCGCTCGATGCGCTCTTCTCGCGCTTCGAGCGGGTGCATATCTTTTCGGGACACGCTCACCGGACGCTCTATACGCAGGACGCCGACTACCCGCGTTTCGACCAGTACGTGCTGCCCGCCACGTCGGGCGACATGTGGGTGGCGAACAACGATTTTCAGGCGTTGTGTCCCGACGGCAGCGATGCGGGGTTCGTCGTGGCGAGCGTCGACGGCGGAAAGTTGCGCTGCGACTACCGCACGCATCTCTACGACCGCAAGGTGTTGCGCGCCTACGATATGAATGCCGTGGGCGAATACTACCGTAACGACAGTCTCGTCCGCGTGCAGCGACGGCTCTATCCCGACCGTGCCGACTACGGTCGCGAGGAGTATGCGAACTGCGTCTACGTCAACTATTGGGGGTATCTGCCGGGGCATCGGGTCGAACTGTTCGAGGAGGGGCGCTCGCTCGAAGTCGTGCAGGTCGAAGACGAAGACCCGCTCTACAACATCAGCCACTACCTGCCCGAACTGGCACGGAAACCCGTCTTCAAGAAGGGCGATGCCAGGGTCGTCAGCCACCACATGTTCGCCGCCAGGGCGCGGACGGCGACGGCTCCCGTCGAAATCCGGATTACGGATGCCGACGGCGTTCTCCTGCACAGGGAGACGCTCGAACGTCCCAAGAAATTCGACAAGGAGGCGCGGTAATCTCTCCGTTCTTTTTTGAATATTGCTAATCGGTTGTTTTATATCCGATTAGCGATATTTATACCCGATTTGTTGAAACGTTACAACTAAAACGAATTCTGCTGCGATAAGAATTAGCTGACTTTAAGAAATTATATTCCCTATTGAAACGTTTCAATTTTCACTTTTTTTCATACCTTTATGAACCGACTAACCAATTCACATTACTAACCAAACACTTATCGTATGATCCGAAACTTACTACCATGGACGGCGGGATGCCTTCTGGCGGCATTCTCCGTGTCGTCGTGCGAGAGCGACGACGTCGACTACGGACCCATTTCGGCGGCTATCGAGATCGGCGTGGAGGAGGTTACGCCGAGCTCCGCGAAGATCAGGCTGACGACCGAACAGGAGAACGTGGCCTCCTACAAGATCGTCAAGCCGACGCCGATCTCCGAATTCGAGTATGCGGCCCACGACGCCATCGACCGTCTGGCCTTCATCGAGGAGCGCGGCGAAGCGGCCGAGGCTCCTTTCGAGCAGACGTTGGCCGGCCTGATGCCCAAGGTGGAGTACTCCTTCGCCGTGGTGGGACTCGACGCCTCCGGCCAGCGGATTACAGCTCCCACGTTCGCACGTTTCACGACCGCTTACGCTTCGTCGCTGGTCGAAGCCCGCTTCGAGACGAATCCCGACGAGACCTTCACCTTCACGGGCAAGATCACGCCGAACGCTTACACGGTCTCCTACCGCTACATTTTCGACAGCGACCACAACGAAGCCACCGAGGCCGAGCTCAGGGCGCTGCTCGAAGCCGGCGGCAGCGGCGTGAAGACCGACAAGGGCGTCAAGGAGCTGGAACTCGTCAAGTCGGACAAGGCGGGCGTCACGCTGGCCGTTCTCTCTTATGACGATGCGAACCGTCCGGGCGAATTCACCAGTACGTTCGTTTCGACCGAGGACATGGCGTCGGTGATCGTCGACGGCAAGGAGACGCAGCTGGCCCGTCCGACCGAGGGCGTCGACATCTTCGAAGGAAAGGTCGCCGTGCCGGCCAAGTCCGGGTTTACGGTCGAAATCAACAAGGTCGCCTACGGATTCGCACCTTACAGCGGCAACGGCGGCGTGGGCAAGGTCGAGAACATGATGTCGGCCGCACCCTATTACAGCAGCAGTACGATCGCCGATTCGCGCGGTTACGACTGCAAGATGGCCGTAGGGCGGATGGCCGCGACGGCCGACGGCGGCAATGATTTCTGGACGAATCTTTCGGAGGATGCACAGATCCTCGTCCGCGTCGATCTGACTTATGCCGACGGCACGCCGCGCTATTGGTTGGAACTGGTCGAGGCCGACGACCCGAATCTGCTGCTCGAACAGAATTTCGATCTCTTCGTCTGGGGCGGCGACTATACGTTGGCCTCCGGCGGCAAGGGAACCGCGCCCATTGCCGACAGCGAATCGGCGGCCGACCTCGACGGTACGGAAGAGGGTACCAAGGGCGGTGCGACCTACACGACTCCCAAACCCGATATTTGGAGCACGGCGGACGGTGCCGCCGACGGCGATGTGATCGCCGGCGATCTCTATCTGAAAAACCGGAATATGACGGGGTGGGAAGTCCGCCGCATCGCCGAGCATCCCGGGACGGTGCGTCTGAACAAGTCTGCATCGGGCTCTCATAAGTACAGCGGTTATCTCAAAACGCCGAAACTGGCTGCCCTGACCGCCCCGACGAACATCACGCTCGAATTCGATATTTGCCGTTTCGCGGGCGACGGCGATATTTACATCACCGTCGAGGGCGCCGGAACGTATACCGCAGCTGCGGTCAATATCGACGGCGCTGCCGCCGCGACGACCGTCGCCGCTTCGGGAACGGATTTCGTAGTGACGAACGACTTGTGCTCGAAGCAGGCCAATACCGTAATAAACAAGCCGTGGTCGCATGTCGAGTTGTCGATCGCCGGTGCGACGGCCGAGACGCAGATCAAGTTCGACGGTTCGAGAGGCAAGGACTCCGCGTCGGATCGCTGTCTGTTGGATAACATCAAAATCACGAAGTAATCCGTCTACTTAACAAGACCTGTCATGAATAAAATCAAGCATATAATCGTCCGTAGCGTACTCGTCGTCCTGCTCGTAGCAGTAGGGGGGGGGAATTTGTACGCGCAGAAATCGCAGCTTAGCGGTACTGTAAGCGATGCGGAGAATACCCCGCTCGTAGGCGCCTCGATCATCGTCGAGGGAACGCATGTAGGTACTACGACCGACGCCGACGGAGCCTTCCGCCTTCCTGCCGCTCCGGGGCAGCGACTCACCGTCTCCTATCTGGGTTACAAGTCCAAAACCGTAACCGTCGGCAGCAGGACCTCGCTGGACATCATACTCGAAAGCGACAATTCACTCATCAACGAAGTCGTGGTCGTCGGCTACGACACGCAGAAAAAGGTCAATCTGACCGGTTCCGTCGCGTCGGTCTCGGCCGAAGACCTCGCCAACCGTCCCATCGTATCCTCGTCGACCGCTCTCCAAGGCATCGCCCCCGGCGTGACCGTTACCACGCAGAGCGGAGCTCCGGGCGGCGACGGCGGCATGATCCGCGTGCGCGGTATCGGAACCTTCGGCGGTTCGAGCGCCGCGCCGCTGGTGCTCATCGACGGGGTGGAGGGCAGCCTCGATGCCGTCGACGCCACGCAGATCGACCAGATTTCGGTGTTGAAGGACGCCGCCTCGTCGGCCATCTACGGTTCGCGTGCGGCCAACGGCGTCATCCTCGTGACGACCAAGCGCGGCAAGAAGGGGCAGACGTCGGTCACCTACCGCGGTTACGTCGGCTGGCAGTCGCCCACCGACACGCCCGAAACGGTCAGCGCCGAGGAGTACATGATCCTCAGTCGCGAAACGTCGTTCAACGACGGCAAGGAGTCGATCTATACCGACGACTACATCGCCCGCTACCGCGAGAACAACCGTATCGATCCCGACAACTATCCGCTCACCGACTGGCAGGACCAGATTCTCACCGGATCGGGATTCACCCACAACCACAATCTCTCGCTGACGGCCAGCACCGAACGCGTGCGCGTCATGACCTCGTTCGGCTACCTCGACCAGAAGGGCATCATCAAGCGCACCGACTACCAGCGGTACAACGTGCGCAACAACATGAACATCGACTTCTCGGACAAGCTCTCGATGCGCTTCGACGTTTCGTTCGTCAACGGCGACCGCCGCCGCATCCCGCAGCAGAATACGCTGTTCAACTACATGAACACGCGCGACCCGCTGATCCTGTCGCGCTGGTCGACGGGCTACTGGGCCGGTCTGTCGGGCGGCAGCACCAACGTCCTGCCGACGCTCGAAGGCGAGGGAGGCAACGTGAAGAACAACACGATCCGCCTGAACGGAGCTGTGACGCTCACCTTCAAGCCCGTCAAGTGGCTGACGCTCGAAGGCATGGTCGCCCCGCGCTACGTGACGACCAACAACCATACCTTCGTCAAGAAGATGAAATTCTACTCCGACGCCTTCGGCACGGTGTCGAACAGCTCCAACGTCGCGTTCAACTACCTCGACGAGTCGGCCAACCGCTCGTTCTACGGCAACTACCAGTTCACGGCCGCCTTGCAGCATACCTTCGCGCAGAACCACAATTTCAAACTGTTGCTGGGCGCTTCGCGCGAGACCTACGACAACAAGACCCTTTCGGCGCACCGCGAGGACTTCGCCTATCCCGATTACGAGGTGATCGGCGCCGGCGCCGACAACGAGACGAAGGACAACGGCGGCGGTCATGCGCAGTGGGCGTTGCAGTCCTTCTTCGGCCGTCTGAACTACAATTTCAAGGAGCGTTACCTTTTCGAGGCGAACGTCCGTTTCGACGGCTCGTCGCGTTTCGCCAAGGGGAATCGCTGGGGTATCTTCCCCTCGTTCTCCGGAGCGTGGCGTCTGACCGAGGAGCCTTTCATGCAGGATGTACGCCGGACGCTGAGCGAATTTAAGATCCGCGCCTCCTACGGCCAGTTGGGCAACCAGAACATCGGCTCGAACTATCCCACGATCCAACAGCTGGACGTCAGCTCGATTTCGGTCAACGACGTCATCACCCCGATCGTCACGCAGACGACGCTGGCCAATCCCGACATTACCTGGGAATCGACCGAAATGTACGACGTGGGTATCGACGCCACGCTTTTCGACAAGCTGAGCGTCACGGCCGACTGGTATTACAAGAAGACCCACGATATTCTGCTTACGCTCGATATCCCGTCGATCATCGGTCTCGGCGCCCCCTATCAGAATGCCGGAATGGTGCGCAACGTGGGTTGGGAGGTCGCCGTCGGGTATCATAACAAGTGGCGCGATTTCTCGTTCGGCGTCGAGGCCAACCTGTCGGACGTGGTCAACAAGATCATCGACATGAAGGGCACCACGGGCGGCAGCGGCGCGATCCGCAATCAGGAGGGATCGGCCATCAACTCGATCTACGGGCTCAAATGCGTGGGAATGGCCCGCACGCAGGAGGAGGCCGACTGGGTGAACGAGAACTGTCCGCAGTACGGCGTGACGACCAAGCCCGGCGATCTGATCTATGCCGATATGGATGACAGCGGTACGATCGACGATAAGGACATGACGATCATCGGCAGCACGGTGCCGCGCTATACCTACGGCGTGAATCTCAGCTTCGGATGGAAAGGATTGAATCTGAGTGCCTTCTTCCAGGGTGTCGGCAAGGTCGACGGCTATCTGAGCTCCTATTACGTGCAGCCCTGCCAGCAGGGCGGAACCTTCCGCAAGGAGCATCTCGACCGCTGGAACGAGACGAATCCCAACGGCAAGTATCCCCGTCTGACGATGACCGACGCCAACAACTGGAAGCAGTCGTCGTTCTGGATGCGCAGCGCGGCCTATTGCCGTCTGAAAAATATCCAGCTGAGCTATACGCTTCCCAGAACATGGCTGAAAAAGCTGCGCATGAAGTCGGCGATGGTCTTCGTCAATGCGCAGAACCTCTTCACGATCACCGATTTCTATCAGGGCTTCGATCCCGAGGTGGCCTATTCGGGATCGGGCGACGGCGTGGAACTGGGCGCCGTGGCCTACAACTATCCGCAGGTGAAAGTAGTTACGATGGGTGTCGAACTGAAATTCTAAAAAAGCAGAATCATGTTAAAGAAAATAATCTATCTGATCGTATCGGGCGGCCTGCTGCTGTCGGGCTGCTCGCTGGATTACGAACCGCTCAACGGCCCCTCGTCGGGATCGTTCCCCGCGAGCGAGGAGGAGGCGATGGCAGGGCTCTACGCCGCCTACAAGGGGTTGGCGAACATGACGGTCAAGGAGACCCCCTTCCCCATGCGGATCAACGACTGCATCAGCGACATCGGCACCTACCGTACGGGTGCGGGCAATCAGATCAAGGCGATGAGCTCGACGCTGACGGCCGACAACACGATGTGCGAGAAGGTATACAAGACGGTCTACAAAATCGCCGGCCGCGTGCATCTGGTGCTGGACAATCTGGACAGACTGCGGGGCGTCATCCCCGAAGATAGGTTCAACCAGATCAAAGCCGAACTGCTCTGTATCCGCGCCTATTACTACGACTTGGGGTGCCAGTTCTACGGCGACATCCCCTTCATCGACCACCAGCTCGATCTGGACGATTACTCCGACTATCCGCGTATCCCGCGCGAGCAGGTGACCGCGCGGCTGTTGCAGGATCTCGACGACGACCTGCTCGATTACCTGCCCGTGCAGTGGAATCCGGGCACCTACGGTACGACGCGCATCGGCCGTGTGGCCGCCTACGCCCTCAAAGCGCGCATCGCGCTGAACTGGGGGTTGTGGGAGGAGGCCGCACGCTGTTCGAAGATCGCCACGACGCTCGCCGAGGGCGTCTACGATCTCGAACCGCTCGACTGCACCTACTACGCTACCCACGCCGACGGCGAACCTTCGGCGGCCAATCTGTTCGGATTCGCCGGCCAGACCAGCCGCGAATGGTTGTGGGCGATTCAGTATAACCGTCTGATCAACTACACGTCTGCCACCTACTATGAAGCGCCTCGTATCCACGGCGGTTGCAGCTGGCTCGGCCCGTCGCAGGCGATGATCGACACCTTCCAGTGCACCGACGGCAAGCCGATCACCGAATCGCCGCTCTACGACTGGCAGAATCCGTGGGCGAACCGCGATCCGCGTCTCGATCTGTTCTGTCTGCGTCCCGACACCCGCCTGTGGGGAGTCCAGTACGACACCGACGTGCGTGTCGAAAAGGTGAAGGACTACAACCAGTCGACGGCGGGCAAAGAGGTGCTCATCAGCAACGCCGACGCCGTGGGCAACAAGAGCGAGTATGCGGCCAACGGCAGCAAGGGGCCCGGCGGTTATCTGTGGCGCAAGTACTCCGACAAGGGGATGATGGGACTGGTCAACGGTACGAAGACGGAGGACGACATCAATGCGGGAATCATCCGTTTCGCCGAACTGCTGCTCATCGAGGCCGAGGCCAACATCGAGTGGGACGGCGGCGATCTGGCGATCGCCGAGGCGAACATCAACCGGGTGCGCGCCCGTGTGAACATGCCTCCCGTGACCGACCGTTCGCGCGAGGGCTTGCGCAAGGCGCTGCGCTACGAGCGCAAGGCCGAACTGTGCAACGAAGGGTTCCGCTGGTTCGACATCCGCCGCTGGAAGATCGCTTCCAAGGCGGTCAACGGCCCGATGTACGCTCCGGGGTATTCGACGGTGCAGAATCCGGGAAACTACATCTCCAACGTCAGGCCTTCGTTCGACGACGACTGGGTGGTGACTTACGATCTTTCCGATACGTGGGACGGCAAGACGGGCAACCTGCGCGTGTTCCAGACGATGGTCTTCAATCCCGAAAAGGATTACCTCTGGCCGATCCCCTACACCGAGCTGGTGACGAATCCGGCGATCGGCGTCGAAAACCAGAATCCCGGTTATTGACGGCGTTCCATCGGTGCGGAGTCCGCTTTCGGGCGCTCTCCCGCACCGGTTTTTACCGATGAACAGTATAAATTTCAATAAACATGTATATGAGAACCAGATATTTCATTGCGGGCATTCTGCTTCTGGCGCTCTTCGCGGGATGTTCGTCGGATTCCGGCGAAGGCGACGCGCCCGGCGGCGGTTCGGGCGATCTCTACGGCTACGTTCGGGACGCTTCGGGGAGTGCGATCGAGGGGGTCGTCGTCTCCGACGGCTACACCTGTACGGTCACCGGCGCCGACGGACGCTATGCGATGCAGCGGCATCCGAACGCCTATTACGTCTACTATTCGACGCCGGCCGACTGCAAGGTCGAGGTCGACCCCTCGACGGGACTGCCGCTGTTCTACCAGAAGATCAGGAAATCGCAGCCGCAGTACGATTTCACTCTTACCCGTCAGGCCGAGGAGACGAAATTCCGCATGCTGGCCATCGGCGACCCGCAGGTGACCACCACGGCGCAGGTCTACCGTTTCGAGACGGAGACCGTCGCCGACATCAACTCCTACGTGGCGGCCCAGACGGACGGACTGCCCACCTATGCGATCACGCTGGGCGACATCGTGGGCAACAAATGGGAACTCTATCCCGATATGGTCAAGGCGATGGCGCGGAGCAAGACGTCGGTTCCCGTCTTCCAGACGATCGGCAACCACGACCACGAGTTTCCGCAGGTGACCGACCTCTCGGCGCAGCGTAGATACGAAGCCTCGTTCGGGCCGGTCAACTACTCCTTCACGCGGGGCGACGTCCACTTCGTCTCGATGGACGACATTATCCACAAGGCGACGGGCAGCGATGCCTACACGAGCGGTTTTCTCGACTGGCAGTTCGAGTGGCTGAAACAAGATCTGAGCTACGTGCCCAGGACGTGCGCCGTGGTGCTGTGCGTCCACATTCCGTTCCGCGGCGGATTCAACGGCGCGGGCGAGACCTATTTCGACGAGGTGCTGGAGCTGCTGGCGCAGTTCGACCGGGCGTGGATCTTCTCGGCGCATACGCACAACAACAAGACGAACTACACGCACGCGGTCGGTTCGAAAAAGATCCGCGAGTATATCCTCGGGACGTCGTGCGGCGCGTGGTGGCACGGTACGGTCTGCACCGACGGAGCGCCCAACGGCTACGGCGTCTTCGAGTACGACGGCACGTCGCTCACGAACATGATCTACAAGCCGACACGCTACGACGAGACCTTCCAGATCCGTCTCTACAACGGCGAAGACGTCTTTACGGGCGGTACGGCCAAGTCGTGGAAGTTCGATCTGCAACAGCCGAAGAACCGGCTGATGGCCAACGTCTGGAACGCCGACGATACGTGGACGATCGAGGTCTACGAGAACGGCGTGAAGACGGGCGACATGGCGAAGAAATCGATGATCGATCCGTGGTCGTCGGCCTATTTCTGCGGCTTCTGCGGTTTGAAGGAGAGCTACGCCAGCAAGAACGACCATATCTTTTATTATACGGTCAAGAGTCCCGGTGCCGCGCTGCGCGTCGTGGCGCGCGACGGTTACGGCAACGTCTTCGAGCAGACCGAGATCACGACGCCGCTCGAAGCGGACTATCCCGACGCCTATTGACCGCTCGCTACGGTCGGTAGTATTTAGTTCCAGCGAAGGAGGCCCGGCGATCCGCCGGGCCTCTGGCGTAGTTGGGCGGGATGCTGTGCTCCTCCTGTTTCCTCGCTGGATGAGGCATTATTGTTCGAATGCTACGACCTTCGCCCGTATCGCCGTGAGGGTGATCCCTCCGGCGAGCGCCGTGATGCGCAGGGCAGGTGCGGCGTCGTGGAGCAGCACCTGGTGCGTGACGGTGCGCTTGTCGGGGACGTCGAGCGTGAAGGTTTGGCCGCCCAGCTCGATGCGGGCGCTGCCTTCGGCTTCCAGTTCCAGGTAGAGGGCGCCGAAGGGTACGGCGGGCAGCTGCCGTTTCGGGACGATGCTCTGCCCCTCGCCGAGGCGGATCGCGCCCTCGTCGGCCGATGCGGGGAGCACGAACCCGTCGGCCCGTGCGTACTCGGCGAGCAGCCGGCCCTGCCCGTGGTAGTCGGGCGCCAGGAAATCGGTCGAGACGAAATCGATGTCGTGGCGGTTGATCCGGTCGAAATGCACGAACTTGTCGGCGTGCGATTCGCACATCAGCCCCGCTGCCTTGACCCGTGCGACCTGACGGGAGTAGTCCGCTTCGTCGAAGCGGGTGGCGCTGACGGCCACGATGACGTCGCCCAGCGCCTCGATCCGTTCGAACGTAGTCTGGTAGAGAATGCCCATCAGCCGCACGTCGTCGATGCCGGTGCGGCGGATGACGTCGTTCGCGCGGTTGTTGGAGGTGACGACGTAGCGGTCGCGTCCCAGTGCGGCGTCGGCCGCGGCGACGATGTCGCGGTAATGCCGTCCCGTCGGGTCATAGAGTTTCGGCTCGATGAAGGTGTAGAGTCCGTTGCGGGCGCACTCGGCCAGATACTCTTCGAGCGTGGGGATGCGCGTCCGGCGGGCGGGGTCGGCGGCTTTGAGGATGTAGTCCGACCGCAGCTCTCGGAGCGTCTTGCCGGCGACTGCGACCGGTTCCGACAGCGGTGTGCCGTCGGCATGCAGGCAGGTGCGGTTGAGCGTGCTGTCGTGCATGACCACCAGCGCCCCGTCGGCCGAAAGCCGCACGTCGGTCTCGATGGCGCCGAATCCCGCCGCCTTTGCCAGCCGGATGGCTTCCAGCGAGTTTTCGCCCGCTACGGTGCTGCGCATGTTCACGCCGCGGTGGGCGATGAACACCCGTTTGCGGGGGCGTGCCGCGGAGTCGGCGGGGGTTTGGCACAGGGCCGTCGCACTCCATGCGAGTGCGGCGAAAAGGAACAGGAGCATATTTTTCATGGTCGGAAATTTGTCGCCGGTGGCGGGTTGTCGTCGGTTTTCTCTCTTCGTTTTCTCGCTTCGGCACAGCCTGAACAAGTTCGGCTCTGCGCTCGGCTTAACGAAAACGTTCACAAAGATAATACGAAGCGGGTTCAGAGACAAATATATTTGTCTCTGTCGCGGGGGCGTTCCATCGGGTCGGACGCGTGCTTCGGCGGAGTTGCCGCAAAGGAGGTTCGGATTCTGTCCCGAGCTTTTGTCCGGAGAGGGCTGCAATCCGGAGAAAAAGGTAACATCGAATGAAAAAAAAGTTATCTTTGTAGTATGGACGGTTCGGAAAATAGGGATTGCGGTCTTTTTACTGTTCTTTTCGAACAGTACAGGGAGCCCTTTACGCGCTTCGCCAACTCGTTCGTCAGGGATCGCGCCGTTTCGGAGAACCTCTTCGTGGACGCGCTGGTCGATTACTGGCAGCGGCGCGGTTCGCTGCCCGAAGATACGAACGTCCCGGCCTATCTGCTCACGTCGGTGCGCAACAAGGCGCTCAATCACCTGCGCCATCAGCGTATCCGCGAACGGTCGTCCGACGAGCTGATGCGCCGTGCCCGCAGCGAACTGGACTTCCGTATCTCCTCGCTCGAAGATTTCACCACGCAGTCGCTCTTTTCGTCCGAGATTCATGAAATCGTCCGGCAGACGCTTGCCGAGATGCCGGCCCAAACGCGCCGCATCTTCGAGATGAGCCGCTTCGAGAACCGCCGCAATACCGAAATCGCCGCCGAACTGAACCTTTCGATCAAGACCGTCGAATTCCATATCGGCAAGGTACTCAAAGTACTGCGCGTGCGACTGAAAGACTATCTGCTTTTCTTTTTCGTATTTATTTTGCGTTGAGGCGGATTTCCCGTTAGGGTATTTCCCGCCGTGCGTGTTATTACAGATAGAAGCGCCCGCCTCCGGTGCGGCGCCATAGTGAAGATGTGTATGGAACGTGACCTGTTATATCGCTATTTCGACGGCGACACGACCCCCGACGAGGAGCGGCGGATCATGGAGTGGGCGGAGGCTTCGCCCGAAAATTACCGTCTCTACCTCGAAGAGCGGCGGTTGTGGTGCGCATTGTTGCTCCATGCCGGACGACGGACGGTGCGCCGTCCCGCGCTCTGGCGACGGTTGGCGGCATGGCGTGTGAGCGGTGCGGCGGCCTGCATCCTGCTGCTGGTCGGCCTTGCGGGAATCTTCTTCGGGGGCCGCATGTTTCCCGACGAGCGGATGCAGCAGGTGGTCGTTCCCGCCGGACAGCGTGTCGAGCTGCGGCTCGCCGACGGTACGAAGGTGTGGCTCAATTCGAAGAGCCGGTTGGAGTATCCGTCGTCGTTCGGACGGCGTTCGCGTCGGGTGACGCTCTGCGGCGAGGGCTATTTCGAGGTGGCGCACGATGAGCGCAAGCCGTTTGTCGTCGAGACCGGGCAGTACGACGTGCGGGTGCTCGGTACGACCTTCAACGTCTATGCCTACGACAACGACCGTGCGGCGTTCGAGACGGCGCTGATGGAGGGGTCGGTCGAGGTTTCGTCGCGCAGCGACGCTTCGCAGCGGCTCGTGCTGCAACCCAACGAGGCGGCCGTCATGGCCGCCGACGGCCGCCTCGTGCGGACGCGCCTGACCGATATGGGGCGTTTCCGCTGGACCGAAGGGCTGATCTGTCTCAACGACGTTCCCTTCGGCGAGCTGCTCGAACGTTTCAGCGACTACTACGACATCCGCATCCTGCTGAAAAATCCCAAACTCTACGACGTGCGCTGTACGGGCAAGTTCCGACAGAGCGACGGCATCGACTACTCGCTGCATGTGTTGCAGCGCTTCGTCAACTTCCGTTACACGCACGACGAAGAGCGGCATACGATCGAAATCCGATAAACGCCGTCTGCCGGACGGCGGAACATGAAACCGATTGAAAAACCAACGTTTTCGTTAAGCCGAGCGCAGAGCCGAACTTGTTCAGGCTATGCCGAGGCGAGAAAACGAAGAGAGAAAACCAACGTTTTCGTTAAGCCGAGCGCAGAGTCGAACTTGTTCAGGCTATGCCGAGGCGAGAGAACGAAGAATGAAATTCAACCTGAACTCCCGATAGCCTATGAAGTAGAACGATCCCGAAAAAAAGAGACGGAGCGATGCGCCAACACCGCCCCGTCCGGCAGACTAACACCTGCGACTTACCTATCCAAGTATTAATCTTTTATTCTGCAAAAGTATGAATAAAAACGCCAGTGTCGGCATCCCGATGAAAAAAATATGCGGGCGCCTGACCAGAATCCTGTGTACCTGTGCGGTTTTCGTGTCGCTGACAGGTGCGGCCTACGCCCAGAGCGCTCCGGTGACGCTCGACAGGAAAAAAGCTCCCGTCAGGGAGATTCTCAACGAAATCGAACGGCAGACCGACTACCTGTTCGTATACAGCAGCGAACAGGTCGATTTCAGCGTCTCGGTAACCGCGCACGACGAACCCGTGCAGACGGTGCTCCGACGTATCTTCGAGGGCACGCCGATCCGTTTCACGCTCGAAGGAAAACATATCGTGCTGCGCAGGCAGCCTCAAACGGCCGCGAACGCCGCCGCGGCTTCGCCTGCGAAACAGACCGTCACGGGTACGGTGACCGATACGGCCGGCAAACCCGTCGTCGGCGCCACGGTGCTCGTCAAGGGCGGCACCGTCGGTACGACGACCGATGTCGACGGACGCTTCTCGCTCACGATCCCCGCCGGCAGTCCGCTCGAAGTGTCGTTTCTGGGCTATGCCCGGCAGGAGATCGCCACGGCCGGCCGCACGTCGCTCGACATCCGTCTGGAAGAGGACGCCGCGACGCTCGACGAAGTGGTGGTCGTGGGCTACGGTACGATGAAGCGGCGCAATTTGGTCGGAGCCGTGGATCAGGTCGACAGCCGGGTGATCGGCGACCGCTCGAACGGCAATCTGGCGCGCTCGCTTCAAGGCGAGCTGCCGGGCCTGAACATCTCCTTCTCCGACAGCAAGCCGTCGCGTTCGGCGTCGTTCAACGTCCGCGGCGAGACTTCGATCGGAGCGGGCGGCAATGCGCTGGTGCTCATCGACGGCGTGGAGGGCAGCATGGATGCGATCAACCCGCAGGACGTGGAGTCGGTCTCGGTGCTCAAAGATGCCTCGTCGACGGCCGTATACGGTGCGCGCGGCGCCTTCGGCGTGGTGCTGGTCACGACCAAGAGCCCCAAGCGGGGTACCCCCGAGATCAACTACAACGGTTCGGTCACCTTCAACCGCCGCACGGTGATTCCCGACGTCATCACCGACGGCCTGACGTGGGTCAACTGGTGGAAGGATTCGTACAACGGTTATTACAACGGCTCGAAATCCCTGCTCAGCCATATCGACAGTACGGTGCCCTATTCGGAGGCAATCTATCAGGAGTTGATCCGGCGGCAGGCCGACCCGTCGCTTTCGCGGACCACGACGTTGGAGGGCGATTCGATGTTCGGATGGGCCTACATGGAGTCGACCGACTGGCTGGACTTGTTCTACAAGGACTGGAACCTCTCGCACGAGCACAACCTCTCGATTTCGGGCGGCAACGAGAATGCCGATTATTATGTGTCGGGCCGTTTCTACGACATGGACGGTATCTACCGCGTCGGCGACGAATCCTACAAGAAATACGATCTGCGTGCCAAGGGTTCGCTGAAAATCCGCCCCTGGTTCAAGGTGACGAACAACACCTCGCTGGCGATCATCGACCAGCACGAACCCAAGCACTCGCGCAACAATTTCGCCGTGCAGCGCGCGATCAACCATGCCGCCATGCCGCTCTCGCCGGTGAAGAATCCCGACGGCTCGTGGACGACGGCCGCCGCCATTTCGGGCTACGCCGCCTTCTCGGAGGGAACCTCCTACCGCAACAACGACTATGTCTATTTCCGCAACAAACTCTCGGCCGATATCGACATCGTCAAGGAGGTGTTGAAAGTGCAGGCCGACTACTCCTACAACTATACGACCCGCAAACGGATCGACGTTCAGAATCCGGTCAAATATTCGAAGAAGCCGGGCGTCTATCTGCTCGAATCGGAGTCGGCCGGTGCGTCGCTGTCGCAGGTGGACTACGACACGCGCTACCAGGCGGCCAACGCCTACCTGACCTATACGCCCAAACTCGGCGCCGACCACGATCTGACGGTGCTGGCCGGCTGGAATATCGAGGATCAGGTCTACAAGACGCTCACCGTTTCGCGCACGGGTTTCGTCACGCCCAACAAGCCCTCGTTCTCGCTGATGAACGGCGTGGCGGAGAACCCCACGGCGGGCGGAAACGCCTGGTCGTACGTCGGCGCCTTCTACCGTGTCAATTACGGCTACAAGGGGAAGTATCTGGTCGAGGTGAGCGGCCGCTACGACGGATCGTCGAAATTCCCGATCCACTCCAAATGGGGCTTCTTCCCCTCGGCGTCGGTGGCGTGGCGCATCTCCGACGAGCCGTGGATGGGCTGGTCGCGCCGCGCGCTCGACAACGCCAAGATCCGCCTTTCGGCCGGTTCGATGGGCAACGGCAACGTGAGTCCCTATTCGTATACCTCCGAGATGACGGTCTCGACGGCCGACGACATCGTACTGGGCGGGTCGTATCCCTCCTATACGTCGGTGGGCAGTACGGTGCCCGTGTCGCTGACGTGGGAGAAGTCGACGACCTACGACGTCGGCCTCGACCTCGATTTCTTCAACAACCGTCTCTCGGTCAGCGGCGACTACTATCGCCGCTACACCACCGACATGTATACGGCCAGCGTCGCGCTTCCGGCCGTCTACGGAACGGGTTCGCCGAAGGGTAACAATGCCGAGATGAAGACCGACGGCTGGGAGCTGTCGCTCTCGTGGCGAGACTCGTTCAAACTGGGTGGAAAACCGTTCGATTACAGCATCAAGGCGATGGTGTGGGACAGCAAGTCTGTCATTACCAAGTATGTCAACGATACCGGTTCGCTGGGAACCGTCAAAGGCTTTATCGAGAACGGCGGTTCGCCCTCCTCCTACTATGTCGGCATGACCGTCGGCGAGATCTGGGGGTACACCGTGGCCGGTCTGTTCCGCGATCAGGCGGACATCGACTCTTCGGCCATTCACGACTTCGTACAGGCGTCGGACAAGGTGACGCGCCCCGGGCAGGTCAAGATCGCCGATCTGGACGGCAACGGCTTCATCGATCCGGGCAATTTCGCCGTCGACGACCACGGCGACCTGCGCATCATCGGCAACCAGTCGCCGCGTTACCGCTACGGCGTGAATCTCTCAGCCCGCTGGAACGGCATCGGATTGTCGGTCTTCCTGCAAGGCGTCGGCGCGCGGGACTGGTATCCGGGTTCCGATGCGGGCATGTTCTGGGGAAAATACGGCCGGCCGTTCTTCGCGCTCATACCGAGCATCCATAACTACACGGACGACATGTACAGCGCCGAGCGCAACAACTGGGATACGGCCTACTGGCCCCGCATGACGACCTACCAGTCGAACGGGACGAAGAACTGGACGCGTCTGCTCGAAATCCCCAATACGCGCTACATCCAGAGCGCGGCCTACCTGCGCGTGAAGAATATCCAGCTCGACTATTCGTTCCCGAAGCACATCTGTTCGGCCATTCGGCTGCAAGGGCTGAAAATCTACGTGAACGCCGAAAATCTCTTCACCTTCACGCCGCTGCACAAGTACGCTCCCAACTTCGATCCCGAAGGGCTGTCCTACGACTCGGACTTCGCATCCGCAGCGGACGGATACACCTATCCGATCCTGAAAAGCGTGACCGTCGGGGTCAACATCACATTCTAACGCAAGGAGGACTATACAATGAAAAACCATATCGCAATTCTGATCGGTGCGCTGGCTCTCTGTTCGTGCGAAGACTATCTGACGCAGGAGAACCCCAACAAAATCGAGAGCGAGTACTACTTTACCGACGAATCGTCGCTCGAAATCTATACCAACGGTTTCATCCGCAGCTTCGCCACGGCGATCAAGAGCTTCGTCGACGGCGACAAGAATGCCGACACGCACTCGTGGGACGGTCAGGCCGCCTATTTCATGGACAACTATTCGGCCGACGACGCGACCAACTGGACGACGAGCAACTGGTCGCAGTTGCGTTCGATCAACTACTATCTCGACAATATGCGCAATGCGGTGGCTTCGGACGCGATCCTCGACCATTACGAGGGCGTGGGGCGTTTCTTCCGCGCGCTGTTCTACATCGACAAGGTGCAGACCTTCGGGGCGGTTCCGTGGTACGACACGTCGATCGACGCGACCGACAGGGAGGCGCTCTTCAAGGATCGCGACAACCGTGAATTCGTCGCATCCAAAATCCTCGAAGATCTCGACTACGCCTGCACCTACTGCCTGACCTCGGACAAATACAGGGTGCGCGCGTCGTACATCCACCGTTACGTGGCCCTCGCTCTTAAAGCGCGTTTCTGCCTCTACGAAGGGACGATGCGCAAGTACCACGCGGTCGACCCGTCGACCGGACGGGCGTGGACGAAGGACGAGAGCCGGTTCTATCTCGGCGAGTGCGTCAAGGCCTGCGAGGCGATCATGGGCGACGGCGTCTATAAACTCACGGACGACCCTGCGAAGCGGCAGACGCAGTATCGCGACATGTTCACCAACGCCGATGCCTGCGGCGTCTATACCGACGAATTCATCTGGGCGCGCGACTACGACATCGATTTGAAGGTGACCTATGCGATCAACAACTACATGGTCAATCCGCAGCACGCCAACTACGCCTTCACGCGGCAGTTCATCGACACCTATCTGATGACCGACGGTACGCCCTTCACGAGCAAGTATCCCGATTACGACGACCTCGACCTCGTGGCCGAGTGCACGGATCGCGACTACCGTCTCGCACAGACGATCCGCACGCCGGGTTTCACGCGCGACGGCGGCACGACGCAGTGGGCTCCCGACGTGAAGTTCTCCAAGACGGGTTACCAGCCGATCAAGTGGCTTACCGACGATTCGTCGAAGGATACCAATGTGGCTGCCATCGCTTCGGACGTGCCGCTGATACGTTACGCCGAAGTGCTGCTCGCCTATGCCGAGGCGAAGGCCGAACTGGGCGAGATGTCGGAGGAGGTCTGGGACAAGACGATCAAACCGCTGCGCGAACGCGCGGGAGTGAAGAGCATCTATCCCACGGCGGCCGACCCCTACATGGTCGAATATTTCCAGAATCAGGTGACCGATCCTTTCATTCTGGAGGTGCGCCGCGAACGGGGTATCGAGCTGACGATGGAGAACAGCCGCTACCAGGACATTATCCGCTGGCATCAGGGCGAGTTGTTCGCGCGGCCGTGGAAAGGCGTCTGGATCTCGGCCGTCGATACGCCGCTCGATCTCAACGCCGACGGCACGCCCGAAACGATCGTCACGGCCAATCCCAAGTTGCAGTCGACGCTCAATATCCTGATGATCGACGGCGCCTCCGAGGCGGGGCACAAACTGTCGCGGGGTACGTCGGGCAATATCCTGCCCTCGACGGCGCTCGAACGCAAATGGCAGGACTACAAATACGTGAAGCCGATTCCGACGACGGCCCGTCAGGAGAATCCCAACCTCACGCAGAATCCCAAATGGTAATAACGCTGTAAACGACGAGAAAACAATGAAAACAATCGATAAATTAAGCTTCGTTCCGCTCCTCGCCCTGCTGCTGTTCGCCGGTTCCTGCGAGAAGGACGGAGGGGTGTTCATGCGGGAAAACGATGCGATCGCCTGCGACTGTACGGAGCAGTCTATTTCGCAGAACGTCCTTTGCGACGGCGAGTGGGTCGCCGACTGCGGCGACGTGGGGTGGATCGCGATCACGCCCGAACGCGGTTCGGGCAACGGGAAGGACTACGGGTTCTTCACACTGAACATCCAGTATAATTCGGGGGCCGAGCGGACGGCGACCGTCCATCTGGTCTACGACGGCGCGGCCTATCCGATTACGGTCACGCAGGGCGCGTGCGAGTTCGCCTACGGCGAGCCGCGCGTCGAGGGCAATCTCTTCCGGAATATCGAGAGCACGGCCACGCTCCGTCTGCCTTACGTTTGCGCTTCGGGACGCGAGTCGGTCGAAATTTCCTGCACGATCACCGGTGCGGCGGCCGACGGACTCTCGGTGACGAAACAGGTCTACACCGGATTCGCCAAAGGTTCGGGCGAGTTGACGATTCCCGTCGAGGGGGCGGCGACGCGTGCGGGTGCCGTGGCGTTCGAACTCTTCGCCGACGGCGTGTCGGTCGGGAGTTGCCGCGCCAATGTCATCAGCGATCCCGACGCCGTGCCCGAAGGGCTCCCGGTGGGGTGGAATTTCTATGCGCTCGGCATGACGGGCACCGCACCGCGCGGTTCGGAGTGGGATTACAGCTGGACGACCGATGCGATTCATCCCGCGACCGATACCAATCCGCTCGATGCGCACCGGCTGCTGCCTACGGCCGGCAACGAGAATGCCTATCTGACGGCGAGCGGGGTGGTTTCGGATAACGGGAATTATACGTTCAATCCGGGTATTCAGATCAAGGGGCTGATGGAGAACGATTACTTCCTCTTCGTCATTCCGGTCAGGAACATCAAGGCGGAGCACAAACTCTCGGTGGAAGCTTCGATGGGCGCCGCGGGTTCGGGTCCCGGATATTACGCGCTCGAATATTCGGCCGACAACAAAACGTGGATGTTGGCCGAAGGCAGCACGCTCATGGAGGTGTTCGGGACGTCGGCGCAGGTACATTACTACGTTCCCAAGGAGAATACCAGCGGGGATCGGAAAACCTACGACAAGTCCACCGACAAGGGGTATCGGAAATACGTCTTCCCGCTGACCGGTATGGAGACCATCTACGAAGGCAACCTCTACCTGCGTCTGCGCATCTGCATGGACCGTCGTGCCAACGGCTCCGAAAGCACGAATACGATCGCCTCGGCATGGGCCGACCTGAAAGGCTTCGAAGTCGCCCTGGTCGAAGAATAAACAATCATCGGGCGTCCCCGGAGGGGAATCCCCGGCCGGGGCGCCCTCAACAGAAACATTAGATTATGAGAAGTGTAAAAAAGATCCTTTGGTCGTGCGCCGTACTGGCCGTTGTATGCGGATGCACCAAACTCGAAACGCCGCCCAACAAAAACCAGCCGTCGGGCGACGGTACCGGTGTCTATAAAGTCGTGGCGCACCGCGGCGGTTACCAGGAGTGCGCCCGTCCCGACTGCTCGATCTCGTCGCTCAAATATGCGATCATGTTGCGTTGTTTCGCGTCGGAGTGCGATATCGTACTCACGGGCGACAACGACGTGCTGGTGGCGCATCCCCAAAGCGGATATCTGGTCAACGGGCTGGAACCGTTCGACCATACGGTGGCCGAGATCCGTGCGGCCGGAACGCTCGCCAACGGCGAACCGGTCCCGACGCTGCGCGATTTCATCCGCGTGTTGCAGGACCCCGAACTGAATCCGCACGGAATGCGGCTCTGGCTCGATGTGAAGCGCCTGACCAAGAATGGTGAAGAGATCGACGTGAACCACAGCATCAATGCCTGCTACCGTGCCTGCGAGATCATCAAGGAGATGAAGGCGCAGAGTCTGTGCGAGTTCCTGATTCCGACGGGCGGCAGCATCTTCGACGTCGTGCGCGATAAGGTCATCGACGAGTACCGGATCAACCTTGCGTGGATGACCTGCACGCATCCGGACAACTACGGGAAGGCCTGGGCGCAGTTGTCGTATGACAAGATTTTCGGCGACAATACCGCCTACGGGCCGATGGATTACATCAGTGCGGGCGTACCGTTGAGCGTCTACAACGTCGACGACGACGAGACGATGGATGCCGTCATTCCCTATTATCCCAAATTGAAGGCGATCTTTACGAACTATCCTTCGAAATTGATTCAGAAACTCAGGGCGCAGGGATACGCCGACTGACGCCCGCCGTTCCGGCGGCGAACCGCTGCGGACGCAGCGGCCGAACCGACCGGCGGCACGGATGCGCCCGCCCTTTCGGCTTCGCGACCGGCTGACGGCCGGATTCGAAAGGCCGCGGCGCAAAACGAATCCCTCTTCAATCTTCTTTTCTCGGGCTCCAACACCCGGCTCCCCCGCAACCGACGCATCGTCGCCGGAGGCGGGGGATTTTTTGCGCATAGAGGGATAAAAATGATAAAAAAAGTTTTTCTTCGGTAATACTTTTCGGGGAATAGATTGTATATTGATACGGAACTACCAACCAGAACCGAACCTATGCTGCTCGAACCTCAGGCTCTTCTTTCCGGCGTGAAGAACGGAAACCGACTGATGTTCACCCTGTGTTACGACCGATACCACAGGGGGATCTATCTCTTCGTGCTCAAATACGTGCGCTGCGAAGCGCTGGCGGAGGATATCGTGCAGGAGGTGTTTTTCCGGTTGTGGTGCAACCGCCGCGGACTGCGGGAGGAGGGAAATCTGGCCGCGTTGCTCTATGCCATGGCCAAGAACCTGACCGTGAATGCGATCCGCAAGCATAAGATCGTCGAGACGGGCAACGTCCGTTATTACGATCTGCATGAGGGGAGGCAGGAGCCGGCGGGCGAGAGCGATTCCGACGAAACGATGCGGCGGCTTCGGCTGGCCGTGGGGGAGTTGCCGGCGCGGCAGCGGACGATCTTCAACCTGAAAATTTACGAAAGCCGTTCCAATCAGGAGATCGCCGACATGCTCAACGTCTCGGTCAACACCGTCAAGGTGCATTACGCGCGGACGATGAAGCACCTGTGCCAACGATTGAAGAAAAATTAGGAACCATTTCGTTAAGCCGAGTGCAATCGAGTTTACTCGAATTGCCGAGGCGAGAAATGGAGCATGAAAATGAACGTTTTCGATAAGCCGAGCGCAGAGCCGAACTTGTTCAGGCTATGCCGGGGCGAGAAAACGACTGTTGAAAACAAGCGAAGAATGAAATTCAACCTTTTCGGTAAGCGGGAGCGGAAGCCGTCTGCGGATTATGCCGGTGCGGAAAAGGAGCGTTGAAAACAGACCATATGGGAAGAAAATCTTTCGAAAAAGCCGGCGGCCTTTCGCCGGAACGCATCCGGCAGATGGACGCCGACATCGCGCAGGCGCTTTCGTCCGAACGGGAGACCGGCGGAGTCGATGTGCCGTCGCTCAAACTGCTCGACGCGATCGACGCCAAGATCCGCCGGCGCAACCGTCGGTCGGTCGCAGGTGCCTTCGCGGCGGTGTGCCTGCCGCTCGTCGCGCTCTGCCTGACGGCGTTTGCGGAGTTGTACGGCTGGGGGCATGAACCCGTGATGCGGAGCGTGCAGGTGCCGGCGGGCGAGCATCTGCGGGTGTTGCTGGCCGACGGTTCGGCCGTGACGCTCAATGCGTGCAGCGAGCTGCGCTATCCCGAACGCTTCGCACGCCGTCGCCGCGAGGTGCGGCTGGTGCGCGGCGAGGCTTTCTTCGAGGTGGCGCACGATGCTTCGGCACCCTTCACGGTCGAGACCGACGACGTGTCGGTCGAGGTGCTCGGAACGAAATTCAATGTCAACGCCTACGACAAGGAGGTGACGACCGTTTATCTCAAAGAGGGGAAGGTCCGCCTGACCGAGCGGGTGACGGGGCGGCAGAACCGGTACCTCATGGCGCCCGACGAGATGCTGGCCGTCGACCGGAACGCCCGCACGTGCCGTGCCGTGCGGCCGGCCGGGAAGTCGGCTCCCGAAGCATGGCTGCACAACAACTACGCCTTCACGAACGCGCCGTTGGAGGATGTCGTGGAGTTCCTCGAACGGCATTATGCCGTCGAAATCGAGGTGGCCGACGCGCGCATTCTCCAATACAGCTACACGATGGAGTTCTACAACGAGACGATCGACGAGGTGCTTTCGGTGATGTCGCAGATCACGCCGATCCGCTATTCGCGTGTCAACGACCGGATTACCGTCCGAGCCGCCCGATGATTTATACCCGACTGAACAGATAACCTAACTTTATCATTATGAATCTATTTAGACTTCCTTGCGGAATTCCGTGGGGAGGGGCGAGACGGCTCGTGCTTACGCTGGCCTGTCTGTTCGCCCTCTCCGGTCTCTCCGCGCAGAACGTGACGCTCCGCTTCGAGCGGGCGAAGCTGAAAACCGTGATGGACGAAATCACGAGGCAGTGCGACCTGAGTTTCGCGTACAGCCGCGAAGTGGTCGATGCCGACCGGATCGTCAGTATCGATCTGAAAGACGCGCCGATCGATGCGGCGTTGCAGAGCCTTTTCCCGTCGGGGAACGGGATCGACTATGCGATCAAGAACCGCAAAATCCTGCTTTCGGCCGGTAAACAGGCCGTACGTGTCGATTCGGTTATCAAGGGACGGGTCGCCGACGATAAAGGCCAGCCCGTCGTGGGAGCGACCGTCGTAGTCGTGGGTACGACGCAGGGCACGACGACGGGACTCGACGGAGAGTTCTCACTGCGTGTCGCGGCCGACGATCCGGTGTTGAAGGTGGATTTTCTGGGGTACGAACCGCAGGAGTTGCGTATCTTGCCGTCGCAGACTACCTTCGACATCACGCTTGTCCCTTCCTCGAAAGAGATCGATGCCGTGGTGGTCACAGCACTCGGTATCACGCGCAAGGAGAAGAGCCTCGGCTATGCCGTGTCGAAGGTTTCGAGCGAGGAATTGGCCAATACGGCGGGCGGGAACTGGCTGAGCGGCATGGCCGGTAAGGTGGCCGGCCTGAATCTCGACCAGTCGTCGGCCGGTCCGGGCGGATCGATTCGCGTCACGTTGCGTGGTGAGGGTTCGTTGTCGCACGACAACAACTCGGCGCTCTTCGTAGTAGACGGCGTGCCGATCAACAGCGGCATGTCGTCGAATACGACGAGCGGTTCTTACGATGCGGTCGATGCGCCGATCGACTACGGCAACGGTGCGGGAGACATCAATCCCGACGATGTGGAATCGGTGTCGGTGCTCAAAGGCCCCGCCGCTACGGCGCTTTACGGTTCGCGTGCCGCCAACGGCGCCATCGTCATCACGACGAAATCGGGCCGCAAGCAGAAGGGTATCGGTATTACGTTTTCGACCGGCATTACGTGGGAGAAACCGGGATTTTGGCCCGATTTCCAGTATGAATACGGTGCCGGCGACTATCGTAAGAGCACGCTGGCTTCGCATATGTCCAACGGCATCACTCCCGACGAATATTCGTTTTACACCGTTCCTGCCGAGCAGAGCTACAACGGAGAGAAAATTTCTTCGTTCCACTCGCGCTATCAGTTCGGCGAGAAGGTCGAGGGGCAGCTCCGTTACATGTACCGTTCCTACGACCGTGCGTCGGGCACCTACACGCGTGTGCCCTACGAAGTTTGCGACTGGTACAAGGGATTTTTCGATACGGGGGTGACCTACACCAACAGCGTGGCCGTCGATGCCAGCGACGGCCACGGCTCGCAGCTGCGCGTCTCGGTCAAGGACGCGCGCACGGACTGGATCGTGCCCAATACGGGCTACGACGTGCAGACATTCAGCGTATCGGCGCTCAGCAAGCGCAACAAGTACATCGAAGCGGGTGTCAAGCTGACCTATTATCGCAAGGATTCCGACAATTTGCCTATCAGCGGTTACAGCAACTCGTCGCCGCTCAAAAGTCTGATCTGGCAGCCGACCTCGGCTTCGGTCGACGACCTCTACAACGAGTGGTCGAGCGGATTGATCCGCGACTATTATGCCGGCGTAGGCGGGATCAAACTCTGCGATTCGAGTCTCGACAATCCCTATTTCGTCGCCTACGAACAGCTCAATACGATGGACCGTGATCGCATTTACGGTAACATGAGCGTCACGGGGCACATCATTCCCGAACAGTTGTCGCTTACGCTGCGGGCCGGTGTCGATTTCAGCAACGATTTTCGCACGCAGCAGAAACCGCAGTATTCCCACTCCTATACTAACGGCATGTACCGCGAGCAGACGGTGCGCAACGTCGAGTTCAATACCGACTTCCTGCTCAGCTGGCGACGGACGTTCGGCGACTTCTACCTCAACGCTTCGCTGGGCGGCAATGCGATGCTGAGCAACAACTCCAACGTATCGCTGCTGGCCAATCAGCTGGACGAACCCAATGTGTTCATCCTGCAAAACGTCAGCGGACAACTCGATGTCCGGGCCACGCGTACCAAAAAGGCGATCAACTCATTCTACGGTTTTCTGTCGATGAGCTGGCGCGACATGATCTTTATCGACGTGACGGGACGCAACGACTGGTCGAGTACGCTGGCGCCCGGTTACAACTCCTATTTCTATCCTTCGTTCAGCGGGAGCGTTCTGCTCGATCAGGTCTTCGATTTCGCCGAACGGGCGCCGTGGGTCGACTTGCTCAAAGTGCGCGGTTCATGGGCCAACGTCGGCAACGACACCGATCCTTATAACCTGCTGGCCACCTATGCCAATTCTCCCAACTTCACGGGTGCCTACCTGCTTCCTTCCGAAACGCTCAACTACTACATCAAACCCGAAAACGTCGAGAGCTGGGAGGTGGGTCTCGAAGCCTCGTTTTTCAAGAAGCGGCTGGCATTCGACGTAGCCTACTACTTCTCCGAGACGACCGATCAGATCATCAACGTCCCTTCCGACTGGGCGACGGGAGCTTCGTCGATTCTCATCAATGCCGGTTGCGTGCGTAACAAGGGGGTCGAGGTGGCGGCCAATTTCGTACCTGTCGCCACGAAGGACTGGCGTTGGTCGATCAATCTCAACTGGTCGAAAAACTGGAACAAACTGGTCGAACTGGCCGACGGAGTGGAGATGTGGCAGCTCAATGCGAAAAATACCGTCGGCAGCCGCGTCTTCGTCTACGCCTATCCCGGCACGGAGCTGGGACGTATCTACGGCGTCGGCTACGAACGCGCTCCCGAAGGTGCGTTCTATTACGACGAAGCGGGACGCAAGGTCGACTGCGGCGGCGAGGTAGTCGTCAATGCCGCGACGGGCAATCCCGTGTTGGGTACCGAGGTAAAGGACCTCGGTTCGATCTATCCTCAGTGGAAGGCCGGCATGACCTCGTCGTTGCGGTACAAGAACCTGTCGCTCAACATGACCTTCGCCGCCTCTTACGGCGGGCGGGCCTATTCGCTCACCAACGCCATTCTGGCCTATATGGGCAAGACGACCGCTTCGCTGCCGGGACGTTACGACGGTCTGGTGCATCCGGGCGTAAATCGCAACGAAGACGGAACCTATGCGCCCAACCGTACCGTGACGACCGATATCGTCGAATATTACAACCTCTATACGTTGAATCGTAATAACGTGGAAGCCAATACGTTCGATACGTCTTACCTGAAAATGAAGGAATTGCGTATCGAGTATTCGCTGCCCAAGCGCATCTGTTCCAAGCTCAAAGTTTTTCAGAACATCACGTTGGGCGTTTACGCTACCAATCTCTTCTGCATCACCAACTGGCCGCAGTTCGATCCCGAAGTGGCCTCGCTGTCGGGTTCGTCACTCTATCGCGGCGTCGAAACGGGCGGTTTTCCGATGACGCGCAACTACGGTTTCAGTCTCAAACTGGGATTCTAAACAAGTTATGATTATGAAACGAAACATATACCTGCTTTTCGCCCTTTGGGTATTCTCGGCAAATGTGGGTTGCACCACGAATTTCGACGAGATCAACCGCAATCCCAACGAGATGGACGAAGGGGCCATCAGCCCCACGGGAATGCTTCAGGAGACGCTCTACACAGGCGCCGAAGTACTTCTCTACCGTACGTGGCAGCTTAACGGCGAGTTGATCCAGTACACGGTTTCGGGTACGGGCAATAACTCCTACCACCGCTATGTCATCACCAATTCGGTGATGGAGTCGGCATGGAGCAATCTCTTCAAGTGGGCGGCCAATGCCGAGGCGATGCGCCGGCTGGCCGTCGACCAGCAGAACGTCAACTGCGAGGCGGTCGCCATCACGCTCAAAACGCTCTATCTGTCGAACCTGACCGATATGTTCGGCGAAATTCCCTGTTCGGAGGCGTTCAGAGGCTCCGGCGAAAACCTGACCAAACCGCGTTTCGACACGCAGCGCGCGGTCTACGAACAGCTTCTCGCCGATTTAGAATATGCCAACTCGATCTACGACACGTCGGTTGCGATGAGCAGTGCGCAGCGCGATCTGCTCTACGGCGGCGATATGATGAAATGGCGCAAGTTCAACAACTCGCTCTATCTGCGTCTGCTGATGCGTCTGAGCAATCGCGACCGCGAGATGGGTATTGCAGCGCGAGTGCGCGCCGTCTTCGAAGATTCAGCCGAATGGCCCGTTTTCACGAGCAACGACGACAACGCCACCTTCTATTATGACGAGGTCAACCCCTTCGTCAATTATTTCGGCAATATCCTCGAATCGGCCTTCACTACCACGGGACGCCGTCCCGCCGAGCAGATCATCGGTATGATGGACGCTCCGGGCGACCCGCGCATTTCGATCTGGTTCAAACAGGCTTCGGGCTACGACGGCTGGAAGGGCGCCGAGAGCGGCAAGGAGGCGCAGGAGTCCGACAATTCGGGCGTCAGCCTGCTCAATAAGGCCAATCTGGGCGATTACGCCTCGCCCTATTCCCACATGAAGTACGACGAGGTGCTCTTCATCTTCGCCGAAGCGATCAAGCGCGGCTGGATCGACGGCGGCGACGCGCTGGCCGAACAGTATTATAACGATGCCGTTCGGGCTTCGATCCGTTTCTGGTCGGATGTCAACAAGACGGGAAATCCCGTTTCGGAATCGACCGTCGAACGGTTTCTGGCCAATATCCCCTACGACGGAACGCTGGAGTCGATCCTCGACCAGAAGTACGTGGCGCTTTTCTGGACGGGTTTCGAAGCCTGGCACGAGTACCGCCGCACGGGCTATCCGGCTCTGGTGATCGGCGAGGGAACGCAGAATGACCACGTGCTGCCCACCCGCATGGCCTATCCGACGATTGCGATCAAGACCAATCCCGACAATTATGCCGCGGAGGTAGCGCGTTTGCAGAGCGTGTTCCGTGGAGCCGACGACATGAAGACTCCCGTATGGTGGAGTGCGGAGGCCGTTCGGAAGGGTATCGAATAACGAAAAACGACATTTCAGATGAAAACCGATAGAATCTTTGAATTTTTTGCCTCGGCACAGCCCGAACAAGTTCGGCTCTGCGCTCGATTCAACGAAATGGTTCGATTTCCCGCCGTGCTTCGGCGGATCTTGCCGGTGCTCTTCGCGACTGTGCTTTGCATGGCATGCAGCGATGACGACACCGATGCGCGACCCTATCTGCACGTCGTCGACGACCTCTACGAGGTGAACTACGATGTGGAGGGCGGCGTTCAGGATTTTGTGATGTACTCCTCTTACGGCCACTGGACGTTGCAGACGACCTATGCCGAGGATGAGGAGTGGCTGACGGCATGGCCCGCCGAGGGCGACGGCGATGCCCGCTTCGCCGTCAAGGTGAACAAGAACGATCGTGCCGCTTCGCGGCAGGCGACACTCAACGTCGTCGTCGAAGGCGAGTCGGTCGCCACGATCACCTTCAATCAGTCGGGTGCCGAACCGGTACTCAAAGTCGACGTCAAGGAGAGCGGCCGCACTGTTTCGGTCAAAGGCGAGACATTCAACGTGGGGGTCGAGGCCAATTTGGGCTGGGTAGCCGAACTGGTCGATCCGGCCGATGCCGCGTGGGTGACCGTCGGAGACTATACCGACGACATGCAGACATTCGTCTGCGCTGCCAACGAGAGCGATACGCCCCGCGAGGCGAAAGTGACGATCAAGGCGTACGGCACGTCGTTGTCGCAGACGTTCTCCATTCACCAGGCCGACCGGTCGAGTGCATTCGAACTGGCCGAGAAGGTGACCGTCGCCGAACTGCTGGCGCTGGGCGAAGGCAAGATCGCACGCAACGTCTATGTCGAAGGTACGGTCATCAGCGACCGCACGACGCGCAACTATCCGTTGGCCTATCTCGACGAATACACCGCCAATACGATGTTCGTCGAAGACGCTACGGGCGGTCTGTGGATCGAGTTCGACGATGCGGTCGACAATACCTACGATCTCAACGACGACGTGGCGATCCACATGTACGGTCAGTCGATCGCCCGCGATACCTATACCAACGGTCTGAAAATCGACGGTCTGACTTCGTCGGCCGTGCAGAGCGCCGTTCCGGGCAAGGGTGTCGAACCGATCGTCGTGGAAGACATTTCGCAACTTTCGCAGTATGAAAATCGTCTGGTGACGCTCCGCGACGTCGAGTTCGTCCTGCCCTACGGCACGCTGTGCAATATCAACGAGGCGGTGGCGGCCTACGGTATCGAACAACCGGCGAAGTATCAGCGGTCGGCCGACTATAACGATCTGACGCTCGAATACGGCCATTATCTGCGCGACGGCAAGGGTCGTTTGGCCAAACTCTATACCTCGTGGTCGTTCACCGAACGCGGACTGCACCTCATCCCCGAAGGGGCGGGTGACATTACGGGCATCGTGAACAAACGTTACAAGGCGGATCGCTATCGGCCTTACAGTGCCGTGCGACAGAAGGAGGAGAGCTGGTGCATTCGCGTGCGGCGCGAGTCGGACATCACCAATTTCTCCGCTTCGGATGCTACGCGCCACTCGAAGACCGTGATGCAGATCGGTCCGTGGTCGCTCAACAAGACTGCGTTGCCGGAGATCGTCGCCTCCGTCGGCAAGGGCCGGCTGAAACACTCGGTGGGGGTGACGGTCAAGGGATCGACTACCGGAACGACCGACGAGATGTATTGGGCCTGGGCCCACGTGCGCAACGGTGCGGCGACGTTCGACGCAGGGAACGATCGCTGGCTTCCGGCCTACGGCAATGCCACGACGGTGCAATACACGGCTGTAATGGCGCAGAACTGGTGGAAGAACACGGCGGCGCAATATTCGTCGACCGACGGGTGCTGCTGGATCCTCACCGATCTTTCTACGGTGGGGTATACCGGAGCGCTGTCGATTGCCTTCACCGCATCGAGCAATACGATCGGCCCCATCGAGTTCCAGATGGAATGGGCCGACCGCGAAGATGCCGCCGAATGGACGCCGATCGGTACGCCCTATGTCTGTGCCAACTGGCACTGCGATATCCACGCGCCGGAATATGTCTTCCCGCTTCCCGACGAATTGAAGGACCGCGAGAATTTCTGCATCCGCCTGCGTGCGACCATTCAGCGCAACGCCAGCGACGACGCCGACGTAGCCAACGGTACGAGCCGTATCGGCATCGTCCGCATCTCGTGTCTGAATTAACCCGAAAACAGGAAAAACGATGAAAAATCACATAAAAACGATTGCGGTCTTTTGTTTCGCCCTTCTCGTCGCGGCCTGCGGTTCCGACGAGCAGAAGCGTTTCGAACAATCGACGCGCATGGTGCGCGACGTCTACGTCAGCACCTCGATGACCGTCTATGCAGGTCAGTCGTACTATATACAGGGCGTTGGATTCGAAAAGGGCGACCTGCTCTCGTTCCGCTCCGATGAGAGCGAGGTCGAGATTCCGGTGCAAGACGCCACGCCCAAAACCGCCTGCATCATCATTCCCGAAGCCCTCGGCAAGGGAACCTACCGCCTGTGGATCGAGCGCGGCGAACGCGAACAGTTCCTTTCGGTGGTCAAGGTCTATCTGACCTCCCATTTCGACGTGCCCGACAAGGAGGGGGCGACGATCAAGGGAGCGGTCTTCTGCGAGAACAGAGGTATCGCCGGCGTGCGCGTGTCGGATGGTATCGTTACCGCGATCACCGACGAAAACGGATATTACTGGCTTGCGTCGGACAAATCGACCGGCTACGTCTTCTATTCGATGCCGTCGGGCTACGTCCCTGTCGATTTCGACTATGATGCGATGGGTTTCTGGCAGCCGTTGACGGCCGATGCCACGGTCTGCGAGCAGCACAATTTCGGTATGCGGGCCGTCGATAACGACGAATTCGTCCTGCTGCTGGGTGCCGACCTCCATCTGGCCAACAAACAGAAGGACATCGAGAACTTCAAGAACGGATTCGTCGCCGACAGCAAACGCATGGCCGAGCAATTCTCCTGTCCGGTCTACTGTCTCTTCGCGGGCGACATGACGTGGGATCGCTACTGGTACGACAACAAGTTCACTATTCCCACCTACAAACGACTGTTGCAGGAGGTGCAGTATCCGCTTCCCGTCTTCCATCTCATGGGCAATCACGACAACGATCCCTATGTGACCGGCGACGAAGCGGGGCAGGTACCCTACCGTCTCTCGCTGGGGCCCAACTACTATTCGTTCGATCTGGGCGAAGCGCATTTCGTGGTGCTCGACGACATCGACTGGATCAACACGGGCGGTGCGCAGGGCATCGTCGGAGCCCGCGACTACAACCGGCTCGTCTCGTTGCAGCAGATGGAGTGGCTGGCTGCCGATCTGGCCGCCGTGGCTGACAAGTCGGCGCCGCTGTTCATCGCTCTGCACGTGCAGCTCTACGAGAATTATAACGCCAAGTTCGAGAACAAGCCCAAGATGTCGAGCGCTACGGGCGGCACGCAGGCGCTCGTCGATGCGGTGGCCGGTTTCACCGACGTCCATTTCCTCTCCGGCCATACCCATTACAACGCCACGATGGAGATCAGCGAGCGGATCATGGAACACAACCATGCGGCCGTCTGCGAGACGTGGTGGTGGAGCCAGTATCTTTCCGACCGTGCGATCTGCGTCGACGGCACGCCGGCGGGCTACGGTGTCTACCATGTCACGGGCGATGACGTGAAGTGGATCTACAAGAGCATCGGCGAGCCGGAGAACCGTCAGTTCCGGGCTTACGACATGAATACGGTGAAGCCCGTGTTGGGAACCGAGAAGGCCAAGGCCGATCTGGCGAAGTATCCCAGTCGCAAGAACGGCGGCGACGACTACGGTGCGGTGGGCGAGAACGTCGTCTTCATCAACGTTTGGAATTACGATCCGCAATGGACGATCCGCGTCACCGAAAACGGGCGCGAACTTCCCGTCGAGCGGGTCTTCCAGCGTGATCCGCTCCATTCGCTGGTCTTCGACCTGCCGCGTGTGCAAAAGGGATACGACGCTACCTCCGACTGGGCTTCGGCCGAGACCTCGCACATGTTTTCGGTGACGGCTTCGGCTCCCGACACGCCGATCGAAATCAGCGTTACCGATCGTTTCGGGACGACCTATACCGAGACGATGACGCGACCCAAAGCATTTGTGAAAACCATGCAATAATCCGAAAAGCGATGAACAAACTACATCGAATCCTGTTTTTGTGCGGAACGCTGTTCGCAGCGGCCGCTTGTTCCGAAACGGAGGTCGACGAGACGGCAGATCTCTCGCTCGACCGGACGACGCTCAGCGCCAATAAGCGCGGCCTGACTTACGAGGGCGGCGAGGTGCGTTTCGAGGTCGAGTCCAATGTCTACTGGGTCATCGAGGTCGACGAGTCGGTCGACTGGCTGACGCTCTCGCCGCGTGCCGCTTACGGCAGCCAGACGGTGACGGTCTCGGTCGATCCCAATGAGGGCGATTCGCGTCGCATCGTGTTGCATTTCGACTCTTACGACGGCGTGACGGCCGAGATCGAGATCGTGCAGGCATCGGCTTCGGAGTTGATCCGCTATGCCGTGACCGGTTTCGGCGACGGGAAGGTCGCCGAGCCGGTCGCCATCGCCGAGTACGACGCGATGGACTGGACAGGCGTCGGCGTGGCGTCGACGCTTGCGAGCGGAACGGAGTGTCGCGTCGCCGTTCCTCCCGTCGAATCCTCCTATGAGGGTGCGTCGGGCGGCAATGCCGTGCAGTTCGGCAAGGCGGAGGAGTTGCCGGCCGCATTCGTCGCTGGCCCGATCGACCAGAAGGGCGACAGCTATTTCGTCTGCCGCTTCGGTGTCTGGAATCCGGCAGGGGCCGTTGAGAAGGAGTCGCTGAAATTGCAGATCAGCAACGACGGCGAGGAGTTCGTCGATCTGAGCTACGAGTGCGAGCCGGCGACGACATGGACGGAAGCCGTCGCGAAATTCTATATTCCTGAACCCGACGTGATGTATCTGCGCATCGTCGCGCCCGAAGGCTACTGGATCGACGATCTGCATGTGCAGGAAGGGAACGAGGGCGAGGGTCAGGAGGTGGTTTACTCCGTCGGTGGCGACGATGGCCGCGAGTTCGGGTACGTCTATTTCCAAGACGACTTTTCGTGGGTGACCGAAGATTACAAAGGCACCGATTACATTGCGGGCTGGCCGTCGAATACGGCCGAGACCTACTGGAACGGCGTAACCGCCGCGACGCACGGTCAGACTGCCTACGATGCGCTGATCGCATCGGGATGGACCACTGACGACAACAAACTCAAAGAGCGTGTCTACCTGCGTATCGGTTATCTCAAAATGGGGCGTGCAGCCAATGTCGCAGGGTGCGGCGGCGGAGTCGTTTCGCCGGCGCTTCCGATCAAGAAGAATTGCGCGGCGACGGTCAAGGTGTCGTTCGACTGCTGCGCTTGTTTCAGTACCGGCGGCACGTGGGATCCGACGACGACCATGCAGGTGCGTCTGATCGGCGACGGTACGATCAACGACGATGTCGCGACGGAGAAAATCTTCCAGATGTCGACCTCTTCGGCCGTCGAGGCGATCTGGAAATCGGGGCTTCCCGACAAGAATCCCTGGGAGCGTAAGGAGTTCATCGTGAGAGGTGCGACGGCTTCCACGCAGATCGTCTTCGAATCGGTAGCCGAGACGACGGCCAACCGTTGGTTCTTCGATAACGTGAAGGTGGAGAAGGTGAAGTCCGACGCGCAGATTGATCCCGAATTGGTACCGCTGGCCGTGCCGGTGCCCGAAGCCGACGAAGCTGCGGCGACCGAAACATCGTTGAAGTTCCGTTGGGAAGTCGTCGAACATGCCGCGGCCTACGAGTATGTCTACGTCTGTACCTATTGCGGAGAAGAGGTAGCTTCGCGCAGCGGCACCACGACCGATCCCTTTGTCGAATTCACGGAGCTGGAACGCGGTACGGCCTGCCGTGTCAGGGTGCGTGCGCTCCCCGCCGAAGGGGATACGAACTACTGTGAATCGGAGTGGAGCGAGTATGCTTCGGCCGAGACCAAACGGCCGGACGCCGGAGTAGCCGATTCGCATCCCGAAGGATACGAATTTTTCCGCGACGACCTCTCCTGGGTGACCTATGCGCTCTTCGGACAGGCCGATTTCGTAGGAACCTATCCCGGCAATCCGGCAGGGGTCAGCTTCGCCAACGCCCGGAAGCTCTCCGCGGCTGCGGCCGAAGCGCTCGATGCGTCGGGCTGGACGGAGGTCGCCAAAGCCTATCTCTACGAAGGCTGCATCAAACTCGGTACGGCTTCGGCGGTAGGTTCCGTCTCGTCGCCGGCGATGTCGCAGATCGACGCCGGTGCGACGGCCAATGCGATGGTGACGCTCGGTGCGACAGCTTTCCTCGGTACCAACGACCTCTACGACGACGATCTGGTTTCGCTCTCGATCGAGGGCGGCGGCAGTTTCTTCGACGGTGCTACGAGTCGCGAGTTCCGGTTGGGATCGTGGAACGACTGGGTGCGTCACAGTTTTCCGGTTCGGGGGATTACTTCCGAAACGAAATTCGTCTTCGCATCCCGTACGGCGTCCAAGGGACGGGTATTCCTCAACTTCTTCAATGTCGTGAAGCTGGCCGACGACTATGATCCTGCGGCCGGTACGCAGCCTTTGGAGACGCCGCAGAAACCTGCGGTCGCTGCGGCGACAGCCTACGGGGCCGACCTGAGCTGGCCGGCGGTGGCGGGGGCGACCGATTACGACTATGCCGTAGTACGTCCCGACGGGCGGATTGTGGCCGAGGGCAAGACGTGGGAACCCCGCGTTCATCTCGGAGGACTTGCCGGCAAGACGGTCGGAGGGCACGGCTATTACAATGTCCGTATCCGTGCCAATTACTGCAATTACGATGCTTCGAAGAACGAGACTGCGCCGGTACCCTCTTCGGAGTGGGCTCCGTCGGTGCAGCTCGCATTGGCGGCTTCGTCGGCAGAAGTCTATTTCGAAGACGATTTCTCCTGGATCTCGCCCGACAGCGGCAGTGCGTTGTTGAAGACCAATACCGATTGGATCAACACCTATTGCACGACCGATACGATGGTCCGGCTCGATATTTTGCTCAACGAAGGATCTGTCACGCTCAACGGGTGGGGGTACGATGCGACGAACAAAAGCGTCTATACCCGTCCGGGCTATATCCATATCAATTCGTCGAAGGCGTTGGGAACGCTCATTTCACCCGCGTTCAGTGCGATCGACGACACGCGCGACGTGGTGGTCTCGTTCGATGCGACCTACTTTTATCAGTACTTTTCGAAGACGGCCGAAACCGGCCGCAACCTGACCGTGACGTTAAGAGGCAGCGGCCGGATCGAGGGTGCGACCGACGGCGTGCTGACCCTGACGCTCGCCCGCGGAAATGCGTGGGAGGGTTTCTCGTTCCGCATTGCGGGTGCCGATGCTACCACGCAGTTGCTCTTTACGCCCGCTTCGGCCGCGAAGAACCGCGTGCAGTTCGATAATTTCCGTGTGGAGGCCGCGCAGTAGTCCCGCGACCTCGAATTTCGGCGGGCGGAGTCTGGCATATGGCCGGGCTCCGCTCTTTTTTTGTGCGACAGTTGGAAATGCGGGGGCGAATCGCTACCTTTGGAGGGTCGAAATCAAACAGCAACAGCATAAGCCCATGAAAGCTACCTATCTCGGACTGGAACTCGACAGCCCGATCGTCGTGAGCAGTTCGCCCTATACGGCGACGCTCGCCAATATCGAGAAGTGCGCCGCCGCCGGAGCGGGCGCGGTGGTTCTGAAATCGATCTTCGAGGAGCAGATCATGCACCACGCCGCTTCGCTCGAACAATATTCCGATTCGCCCTACGGCGATGCGGGCGACTATCTGCAACGTTATCTGGGCGAGGATTACAAAGCGGGATTTCTGCAACTGATCGCCGATGCGCGGCGTGCGACGCGGATTCCCGTCATCGCCAGCATCAACTGCGTAGCCGCGGGCGAAGAGTGGATCGAATACGCCGCCGCGATGGCCCGGGCCGGAGCCTCGGCGCTCGAACTGAACATCTTCATCCAGCCCGTCGACGCCGCACGTTCGTCGCAGGAGCTCGAACGGCTCTATGTGACGATCGCCCAGCGTGTCTGCGCCGAGGTGAAGATTCCCGTTTCGGTCAAACTCGCGATGCGTTTCACGAACGTCGTGGCGATGGCCGCCGCGTTGGAGAGCGTCGGGGTGAAGGGTGCGGTGCTGTTCAACCGTTTCTTCGAACCGGACGTGGATGTCGAGCGGATGACCTTCGTCGAAGGGTCGCCTTACAGCGAAGCGTCGGAGTTGCGCAACGTATTGCGTACGACGGCTATCTGCGTCGGTGCGCTGCCGCGTATGGATTTCGCCGTTTCGACGGGCGTGCACGACGGCGAGGCGGCGGTCAAGGCGCTTCTGTGCGGTGCTGCGGCCGTCGAGGTCTGCACGGCGATCCACCGCGAAGGTTTCGACGTGATCGCGCGCATGAATGAGTGGATCGACGCCTGGGCGGCGCGTCACGGCATCACGGCGCTCGACGAATTCAAGGGTCGGCTCGGTTTCGGCAAGAGCGACTCGGAGTTTTTCCAGCGCGTGCAGTACATGAAGTATTTCCCCGGAAAGGATTGATTTTTCCGGACAAGGCAGCGGGGCGGAACTCTCGACAGAGTTCCGCCCCGCATTGTTACTTGTCGGGATCGTACTCCCGTGCCAGTCCGCCCTCGCCCGTCTCCTTGTAGATCGAGGGAAGGTCGTGCCCCGTCTGTTTCATCACCTCGACCACGCGGTCGAACGAGACGCGGTGTCCGCCGTCGGTGAAGGCCGAATAGAGGTTGGCGTCGAGCGCGCGGGCCGCAGCGTAGGCGTTGCGTTCGATGCAGGGGATCTGCACCAGTCCGCATACGGGATCGCAGGTCATGCCCAGATGGTGTTCGAGCCCCATTTCGGCGGCATACTCGATCTGCGAGGGGCTGCCTCCGAAAAGCTGGTTGGCTGCGGCGGCCGCCATGGCGCAGGCGACGCCCACCTCGCCCTGGCAACCCACTTCGGCGCCCGAAATCGAGGCGTTGTGTTTGACGACGTTGCCGAACAGGCCGGCCGTGGCCAACGCGCGGTAGATGCGTGCGTCGGAGAAACCGCGGCTCTTTTGAAGATGGTACAACACGGCCGGCACCACGCCGCTCGACCCGCAGGTCGGGGCTGTCACGATCCGTCCGCCCGAAGCGTTCTCTTCGGCTACGGCCAATGCGTAGGCGAAGACCAGACCGCGCGATTGAAGGCTCTGCTTGTAGCCCGAAGCGCGCACGTGGTAGGTCGCGGCGCGGCGCGTGAGGTGCAGCGGACCGGGCAGGACGCCTTCGTGGTCGAGCCCCCGCTCGACGCTTTCGCGCATCGCCTGCCAGATTTCGGCCAGGTAGTCCCAGATGTCGTCCGACTCGCACTCCTCGACATATTCCCAATAGGTGCGGCCCGTGCGGCGGCACCAGGCGAGGATTTCGTCGAGCGTGTTCATTTCGTAAATCTCCTCCGCCTGCCGCGGCGGTACGCCCTCTTCGGCCAGCTCGCCGCCGCCGATGCTGTAAACCGTCCATGTGTCGGTGGGGGTGCCGGCGGTGTCGAGCGCCTCGAAACGCATTCCGTTGGGATGGAAGGGGAGGAACTCGCGTGCCTGCCACACGATGTCGACGGGGGCGGTCGGCAGCAGCGTGTCGATAATGGCGCGGTCGGTCATGTGGCCGCGGCCCGTCGCGGCGAGGCTTCCGTAGAGCGTCACGCGGAACGCCGCCGCTTCGGGATGGCGTGCGAGGAACTGTTCGGCGGCGCGGCGGGGCGCCATGGTGTGGCTGCTCGAAGGGCCGGTGCCGATACGGTAGAGTTCTTTGATGCTTTTCATGCGGCAAAGATACGATTAAGCCGAGGGCAAAAGCAAATTTTATTTGCTTTTTGCCGAGACGGAGTATCTACGGCGCAGCCAAAATACGATTTTCCTTTGTCAGTCCGCGGCCGCTCTTCGATTGCAGCCGATCGCATTTACCGCCTTTTGACACCAAAGGCGGAGCCAAAAGTGTCCGCAGGGCACCTCCGTCGGGATCGGACAGCGGTTCTCACTGAGCGGGCGCAAAACGACGTTCAGCAGGCGAGCGCGGAGGCCGTTCGCGGACTTTTCCGAGCCGCCGCAGTCGAAGCTGCGCAATCCTTTGCGCCGCAACGGCGCAGTCTTTCGTGATCGTTCTGCGAGGTGCGCGGCGAATTCCCGCGCATTTTCGCCTCGCGGTCTTCGGTGCCCCTTTTCGACGGAAGGTGCTGAGATGCGCTTGCCGAAAAGCGGTCGCCTGCTGCGGTCAGAATCCGTATTTGCTGCGGTACTGCGTGGCGGTGATCTTTTCGCGCTGCCGGAAGAAGGCCGAAAACTGGCTGACGTTCTCGAATCCCAGCTCGGCGGCGATCTCCGAAACGGTGCGGTCGGTCGTGGTGAGCAGCTCCCGGGCCTTGTTGTGGCGCAGTTGCAACTGGTATTGCGCCGGGGCGATGCCCACGTAGGCGCGGAACGTACGGCGGAACCACGTGTAGCCGATGTTGAGCCGCCGCGCGATCTCTTCGGGCGGGAGGTTGTCGCCGATGTGGCGGCGCATCATTTCGCGGGCGCGGTTGATCTTCTCGACGATCGGGTTGTCGAGGTATTGCAGGTTGTCGCGTTTGAAGAGCACCGAACCCAGCAGGTGAAGCACGATGCCCGTGACGAGCTGCTGGAAGCCTTTGCGCTCCTCCTCGGCCGAGCGGATGATCTCCTGATAACAGCTCACGATGCCGGCGCTGTGGCCGATATGCAGCAGCGGCGTCTTCGGCGAAAAGAAGCCTTCCGCCACGCGGCGGTCGATGTTCTCGCCGCGGAATCCCACCCACCACTCCTCCCAGCCCGTTTCGGGGTCGGGTGCGTAGGTGTGCCATTCGTCGGGGAAGAGCATCACCACCGTGCCGGCCTTCACGGGCGCGGCGGGCGAGGAGGCCGAGCGGAATTCGCCCTGTCCCGAGACGATGTAGAGCAGTTGGTATTCGCCGAGCACACGCCCCCGCGAGCGGGTGAACGAGTAGCTGTCGGGATGCTGCGTCAGGGGATAGGGGCTGCCGGGCGGAACGTTCTGGTACCCCGCCGTGGTGCAGACGATGCCCCACCGCTCGTCGTGGTCGGTGACGGGCAGGTAGTGGACGATGCTTTGCGGGAAAGAGCCCATAACGTGTCAGATTTGAAAAGTAATTTGTCAAATGTTATAACAAAGATAATACTTTCTTCGGTATTTTTGTATCAAATAAAGACTCTAACCTCAAACCGCTTTTTCACGTTATGCAAAAAAATATAATCGGTGTCGACCTGGGCGCTACCAGCGGTCGGGTGATTCTGGCCCGTGCGGGGGACGACCGGCTCCGAATGGAGGAGCTGCACCGTTTTCCGAACCGTATGCGGGAGATCGACGGCCGCTTCTATTGGGACATTCACGCCCTCTACGAGGAGATTCTGAGGGGATTGAGCGTCGCGGGCGGCCGCGGCGAACGGATCGACTCGATCGGCATCGATACGTGGGGCGTCGATTTCGCCTGCGTGGATCCCGACGGCGATCTGCTGGGGCTTCCGCGCGCCTACCGCGATCCCTATACCGACGGAGTGCCGGAAGAGTTTTTCCGTACGGTGCCTCGCGAAAGCGTCTATGCGAAGACGGGCATTCAGGTGATGAATTTCAATTCGCTCTACCAACTCTACGCACTCAACCGCGAGCACAGCCCCGCGCTGGCGGCCGCCGAGCATGTGCTCTTCATGCCCGATGCGCTGTCGTACCTGCTTACGGGCGAACAGGTGTGCGAATATACGATCCTCTCCACCTCGCAGCTGATGAATCCCCGCACGCGGGAGCTGGACGGGGAGCTGTTGCGTGCGGCCGGCGTCGACGCATCGCTGTTCGCCCGGCGTGTGATGCCCGGCGAGCGTGTCGGCGTGCTGCGCGACGAGGTGGCGCGCCGCACGGGACTGGGGCGTGTGGAGGTCTTCGCCGTGGCGGGACACGATACCGCTTCGGCCATCGCCGCCGTGCCCGCCGCCGACGAGCGCTTCGCCTATCTCTCGTCGGGCACGTGGTCGCTCATGGGCATCGAGTTGCCCGCTCCGGTCATCACGGAGGAGTCGTGCGCGATGAACTTCACCAACGAGGGCGGCGTGGACGGTACGACGCGGTTCCTGAAAAACATCACCGGCATGTGGTTGTTGGAGGAGTGCCGCCGCATCTGGGCGAAGGAGGGGCGTACCTATACCTACGCCGAGATCATGGCCATGGCTGCCGCCGCCGAGCCGGGCCGGACGCGCATCGATCCCGACGACGAGGCCTTCGCGCATCCGGCCGACATGCCGGCGGCGATCCGCGATTGGTGCCGCGGCCGGGGCAAGGTCCCGCCGGCGGACGATGCGGCGCTCGTGCGCTGCATCTTCGAGAGCCTGGCCGCCCGCTACGGCGAGGTGCTGGACAACTTGCGCGGCGTGGCGCCCTTCGCCATCGAGCGGCTGCACGTGATCGGCGGCGGCGCGCAGAACGATTTGCTGAACCAGCTTACGGCCGACGCCTGCGGGATTCCCGTCGTGGCCGGCCCGTCGGAGGCGACGGCCATCGGCAACGTCATGGTGCAGGCGCGTGCGCTGGGGCTGGTGGGGTCGCTCGCCCGGATGCGCGACTACATCCGCCGCTCGGTGGAGGTCAGGGAGTTTCTGCCGCGAACGAAATGAATCTTAACTAAAAATACATTGAAACGATGAAAACCCAATTGATCGAAGAGGCTTACCGCATCGCTCGCGAGCGGTATGCGGCCGTCGGAGTCGATACCGACGAAGCCCTGGAAAAATTGCAGCGCGTCAGCCTGTCGCTGCACTGCTGGCAGGCGGACGACGTCACCGGATTCGAGAATCGGGGCGGCGAGCTGACGGGCGGCATTCAGACCACGGGCAACTATCCGGGCAAGGCACGCAACGTCGAGGAGCTGCGCGCCGACATCCTCAAAGCCGCCAGCTACATTCCCGGCACGCACCGTCTGAACCTGCACGAGATCTACGGCGAGTTCGGCGGCGAGAAGGTCGACCGCAACGAGGTGGAGGTGAAACATTTCGCGGGATGGATCGAGTGGGCGCGCGCCCACGGCATGAAGCTCGACTTCAACTCCACGTCGTTCTCGCACCCCAAGAGCGGCTCGCTTTCGCTCTCCAACCCCGATCCCGAGATCCGCGAGTTCTGGATCGAGCACACCAGGCGCTGCCGCGCCATCGCCGAAGCGATGGGCGAGGCGCAGGGCGATCCCTGTATCATGAACCTGTGGGTTCACGACGGGTCGAAAGACCTGACGGTGAATCGGATGCTCTACCGCGAACTGCTGCGCGACTCGCTCGACCGGATCTTCGAGCAGAAGTACGACCACATGAAGGACTGCATCGAGTCGAAGGTCTTCGGCATCGGTTTGGAGAGCTATACGGTGGGCAGCAACGATTTCTATATCGGCTACGGCGCCAGCCGCGGTAAGATCGTCACGCTCGACACGGGCCACTTCCACCCCACGGAGCTGGTGGCCGACAAACTCTCGTCGCTGCTGCTCTTCACGCCCGAGGTGATGCTCCACGTCTCGCGTCCCGTGCGCTGGGATTCGGACCACGTGACGATCATGAACGACGATACGTTGGAGCTGTGCAAGGAGATCGTGCGCTGCGACGCGCTCGATAGGGTGCACATCGGTCTGGACTATTTCGACGCTTCGATCAACCGCATCGGCGCCTACGTGATCGGTTCGCGCGCCACGCAGAAGTGCATGATGCAGGCGTTGCTGGAACCGCTGGCCAAGCTGCGCGCGTACGAGGCCGACGGACAGGGCTTCGAGCGTCTGGCGCTGCTCGAAGAGTCGAAGTCGCTGCCGTGGAACGCCGTGTGGGACATGTTCTGCCTGAAAAACGACGTGCCGGTGGGCGAGGAGTTCATCGCCGACGTCCAGCGCTACGAAGCCGAAGTAACCTCCAAACGATAGAGCCATGTACAGAATCGTATTGAACGAAACCTCCTACTACGGTGCGGGTTGCCGCTCGGTGATCGCCGAGGAGGTTCGCAAGCGCGGCTTCCGCAAGGCGCTGCTGGTCACGGACAAGGATCTGATCCGTTTCGGCGTGGCCGAAAAGATCGAGCGCGTGCTCGCCGATGCGGGCATCCCCTATGAGATTTACAGCGAGATCAAGGCCAACCCCACGATCCGCAACGTGCAGCAGGGCGTCGAGGCCTTCAAGCGTTCGGGCGCCGACTTCATGGTCGCGCTGGGCGGCGGCTCGTCGATCGACACGGCCAAAGCCGTGGGGATCATCGTCAACAATCCCGAGTTCGCCGACGTGCGTTCGCTCGAAGGGACGGCGGCGACCAAGCACCGCGCCGTGCCGACCTTCGCCGTCCCCACGACGGCGGGTACGGCGGCCGAGGTGACGATCAACTACGTCATCACCGACGAGGAGGCCAAGCGCAAGATGGTCTGCGTCGATCCCAACGACATCCCGATGTGCGCCGTGATCGACTGCGAACTGATGTACTCGATGCCCAAGGGGCTGACCGCCGCCACGGGTATGGATGCGCTGACGCACGCCGTCGAGGGCTACCTCACGCCGGGGGCGTGGACGATGAGCGACATGTTCGAATTGAAGGCGATCGAGCTGATCGCGCGACACCTGAAAAACGCCGTCGACGACGGCAGCGACGAGACGGCCCGTGCGGGCATGGCCGAGGCGCAGTATATCGCCGGCATGGGCTTTTCGAATGTGGGGCTGGGCATCGTCCACTCGATGGCTCACCCGCTGGGAGCCTTCTACGACACGCCGCACGGCGTGGCCAACGCCACGTTGCTGCCCTACGTCATGGAGTACAACGCCGAGTCGCCGTCGCGTGCAAAATACCTCGATATCGCCCGCGCCATGGGCGTGAAGACCGACGGCATGAGCGTCGACGAGGGGGTGCGCGCTGCCGTCGACGCGGTGAAAGCCCTCTCGCTGAGCATCCGCATCCCGCAGCGTCTGCACGAGCTGGGCGTGCGCGAGGAAGATATTCCGGCGCTGGCGGTGGCTGCGTTCAACGATGTCTGCACGGGCGGCAATCCCCGTCCGACGTCCGTCGAGGAGATCGAACGGTTGTACCATATCGCCTATTGACATGGAAATTCTGATCGGATTGTTGATTATCGCCGTCGGGAGCTTCGGACAGTCGAGCTCCTACGTGCCGATCCGCAAGGTGCGCGACTGGTCGTGGGAGAGCTTCTGGCTGGTGCAGGGCATCTTCGCATGGATCGTCTTCCCGTGGCTGGGTGCGAGTCTGGCGCTGCCCGAAGGGGTGACGCTCGGTGCGCTGTGGGCGGCGGGCGGCGCCTGGCAGTCGGTCTTCTACGGCGTGCTGTGGGGTGTCGGGGGACTGACCTTCGGCCTGTCGATGCGCTATCTGGGCGTGGCGCTCGGACAGTCGATCGCACTGGGTACCTGCGCAGCGTTCGGCACGCTCTTCCCCGCGCTGCTGGCGGGGCAGAATCTCTTCCGCGGCGAGGGGCTGGCGCTGTTGCTGGGCGTCTGCATCACGCTGGCGGGCATCGCCGTGATCGGCTATGCCGGTTCGCTGCGTTCGCGTCTGCTCAGCGACGAGGAGCGCCGTGCGGCGGTGAAGGATTTCGCACTGACCAAGGGGTTGCTGGTGGCGCTGCTGGCCGGTGCGATGAGCGCCTGTTTCAGTCTGGGCCTCGAAAGCGGCGCGGCCATTCAGGCGGCGGCCGTCGCAGCCGGCGTGAAGGAGCTTTTCGCGCTGAATCCGGTGATTCTGCTCGTGACGCTCGGCGGTTTCGCGACCAATGCCGCCTACTGCATCTTCTGCAACGTGAAAAACCGCACGGGCCGCGACTACTTCTCGGTACCGGCGGGCGTGTGGGTCAACAACGTGCTCTTCTGCGCGCTGGCCGGCGTGCTGTGGTACTCGCAGTTCTTCGGGCTGGGCATGGGCAAGAGCTTCTTCGCAGAGGCGCCGCTGATGCTGGCCTTCTCGTGGAGCATCCTCATGTCGCTCAACGTGCTGTTCAGCAATCTGTGGGGCATCCTGCTGCACGAGTGGCGCGGCGTCGACCGCCGTACGGCGGCGGTGCTCGTGACGGGTCTGCTGATCCTGATCTTTTCGACCGTATATCCGCAACTGGTAAAATAGAGAAAACGATGAAACTGATTGATAACGAATCGCTCGACCGCCAGATCGGGGTAGTGGCCGAGGTGGCCGGCTACCTCTGGGAGCGCGGCTGGGCCGAACGCAACGGCGGCAACATCTCGGTCAACGTCACCGGACTTTGCGCCGATGCCGTTTGCGAACTGCCCGCGCTGGACGGGCCTTACCTCCTTCCCAAACCGGTGCCGCACATCGCGGGCGGCTGTTTTCTGGTCACGGGCACGGGACGCCGCATGCGTTACGTGGCGTCGCAGCCGCTGGCGAACGTCGCGCTGATCCGCGTGGCTGCCGACGGCGCATCCTACGAGATCGTCGCCGACGAGCCGGTGCGTCCGACCTCCGAACTGCCCGCGCACCTCTCGGTGCACGACTATCTGATCGGTGCGGGGCGTCTCGAGCGGGCGGTGGTGCATACGCATCCCATCGAGCTGGTGGCGATGACGCACAATCCCGAATTTCTGGGCAAAGACGTGCTCACGCGGCTGTTGTGGAGCATGATCCCCGAGACGCGCGCCTTCTGTCCCAAGGGGCTGGGCATCGTTCCCTACACGCTGCCCGGCTCGCAGGAGTTGGCCGACCGGACGATCGCCCTGCTGGACGACTACGACGTGGTGATGTGGACCAAACACGGCGCACTGGCCATCGGCACCGACCTGATCGAGGCGTTCGACCAGATCGACGTGCTGTCGAAATCGGCCAAGATCTACGAATCGGCCCGCTCGATGGGATTCGTCCCCACGGGAATGAGCGACGCCGAGATGCAGGAGCTCAAAGAGGTCTTCGGCCTCTGACGTAAGGGTAGGATCGGTTTTTCGGTACCTTTTTTTACCCTCGCCCGATCGGGACAGGTTCGCCTTCGGCGGTCCTTTTCTGCGTTCGGCATAATCCGTGGGCGACTTACGCGCCCGCTTACCGGAAAGGTTAGTTTTTTAATTAGGTGGTGCGGACTGTTCCCTTGCGGAACAGTCCGTTTTTTGTGCCGCAGGGTTGACCGTCTGCCGGAAATTGGCTATCTTGCGGGAAAAAGATTCCGTATATGAAACAAAAGATCGCGCTGCTGCTCGCTGCGGCCCTGCTGTTGTGTTCCGGCGTGCTGGCCCGCCGCGCTCCGCGCCACGTCGCACCCCGCGCTGCGGAGCTCAATTTCGCCTTTCTGACCGACGTGCACGTGACGCCCCGCGGCGAGTCCGACTCGCTGCTGCGGGCCGCTGTGGCCGAGATCAACGCCTCGGCGGTCGATTTCGTACTGGTCACGGGCGATCTCTGCAACATGGGCAGCGACGCCGAACTGCATTGCGTGCACGGCATCCTCAAACGTTTGCGCAAGCCGTGGTTCGCCGTGCCCGGCAACCACGAGACGACGTGGTCGGAGAGTGCCTGCACGACCTTCGGCCGCCTGTTCGGCAACGACGGCCGGCTGGCGTTCCGTGCGGGCGGCTACCTCTTCGTCGGCTTCACGGCGGGACCCTACATGAAGATGGCCGACGGTTCGGTTCGGCGCGAGGATCTGCAATGGGTCGAAGAGCAGATGCGGGCGGCGCGTCCCGGCGAGCGGATCGTCACGTTCTGCCACTATCCGCTGACGAACGACGTGACCAACCGCACGGCCGTCACGCAACTGCTGCGCCGCTACGACGTGCGTTTCGACCTGTGCGGCCACTACCATACGCTGCGTCTCTGCAACTTCGACTCGATTCCCGGGCTGATGGGACGTTCGCTCATCCCGAAGAACCGCATGCAGGAGCCTGCGGCGGGTTACAACCTCGTGCGGGTGTGGGGCGATTCGGTCGCCCTCTACGAGAAGCGGCTGGGCGAGGCGCCGCGGCTCTCGTTCGCAATCCCGCAGGGCAATTCGGCGGCGTTGGCCGCGCTGCCGTGCGATCCGCAGCCTGCGCCGATCACCTACGAACGGACGGGTGCGGCGCTCGTGGTCGAGGACGAGGCGTCGATCTATACGGGTGTCGCCGTCGTGGGCGATACGATCTTCTACGGCACCTCGCTGGGAGTGCTGAAAGCCTATGACGTGAAGAACCGCCGCGAGGTGTGGCGGCGGCAGTTCGGCAATGCGGTCTACTCGACGCCGCTCGCGGCCGGCGGCGTGGTCGTGGCGGGCGACGCCGCGGGGGCCGTGTGGGGGCTGGATGCGGCCACGGGCCGCCGTCTGTGGCGGATCGCGGCGAAAACGCCCGTGATCGGCGACGGACTGGTTGCGGGTGACTGGCTCTACATGGGGCTGGGCAGCGGGTCGATGGCCAAGATTGAGCTGCGCACGGGCCGTATCGCCTGGGAGTTCCGTTTCGGCGAGGGGCAGCCGCAGGGGCGCCCTGCCGTGGCCGGCGGGCGCGTGGTCTTCGGGGCGTGGGACACGAACCTCTACTGCCTCGACGAAGCGACGGGCGAGCGGCTGTGGAGCTGGAACAACGGCAGCCCGCAGAAGCTCTACTCGCCGGGCCACATCGTGCCGCGCATCGTCGGCGGGCGGGTATTCATCGTGGCGCCCGACCGCTGCATGACGGCGCTCGACCTGGCGACGGGCCGCGAGATCTGGCGCGTCAAGCGGCGCAAGGTGCGCGAGACGACCGGAGTGAGCGCCGACGGCTCGGCGGTCTACGCCAAGACTATGGACGGCGAACTGCTGGCCGTAGCGACGGATGCCGACTGTTACATGGAGTTGTGGACGGTCGACGCCGGTTGGGGCTACGACCACAACCCCTGCCCCGTCGAAGTGCGCGAAGGGGTGGCCTACATGGCCAACCGCACGGGTTGCGTGGCGTCGGTGAGCGGCGACGGACGGCTGTTCTGGGCCGAGAAATTCGCCTCGTCGGCTGCCAACGACTTCTTCGTCGATGCCGACAACCGGCTGTGGGTGACCTTTATCGAGGGGAAGATCTTCTGTTTAGGCGATCCCGTCGTCCGTTAGGAAGACGCGGCGGAATTCGCTCTCGAAATTGGGCGTGAAGAGACCCGTGCCCAGTGTGCGGAGGATCTCTCCGATCGTCCAGAACCGTCCGCCGTCGGTCTCGTCGCTCGGCGTGACGGGGCCGTCGTAGACGGTGCGGTTGACGTAGACCAGTTCACGCTCGCGCACCGAGTCGAAGATGTACTGCGTGAGCCGTTCGGGCGTGAACTCCGTGACGCCAAGCTCCTCGCGTACTTCGCGGCGCAGCGCTTCGTCGGGGGTCTCGCCGTAGTCGACGTGGCCGCCGACGGCCGTGTCCCAGCGCCCGGGCTGAATATCTTTCCACAGCGGGCGTTTCTGCAAATAGAGCTCGCCCCGGCTGTTGAACAGGTGCAGATGTACGACCGGATGCAGCAACCGCCGCCCGTCGTGGCATTTGCCGCGCGTGGCGCAGCCGACGACCCGTCCCGTCTCGTCGACGACGGGGAAGAGTTCCGAAGGATTGTCCCGATTCATTCGATACCTTAATATTTATGTTTCGTGCGATCCGTCCGGATCACGGCCGAACGGACGTGTTCCGATCCGCGAGATTCAGCAGATAGACGTTCGCATCGGTGTAACGGCCGTCTTCGAGCAGTTCGGCGCGATGTTCGACGTGGTCGAGCGTGAAGCCGAGCCGCTGCGGGATGCGGTTGCTCGGCCCGTTGCCCGTGGCGCATTTGATCGCGACGCAGCGCATCGCCAGCTCCTCGCGCGCCATGCGGCAAAGCGCCCGGACGGCCGTCGTGACGATGCCGCGCCCCTGCCACGCCTCGCGGAGCCAGTAACCGATTTCGGTGGTGCGGGCAAGCGGATCGGTCGACTTGAAACCGATGAGTCCGATGAAACGCTCCCCGTCGCGGATCGTGAAGACCGTTTCGCGGTAGGAAGCTTCGAGTACGGAGCGGACGAAGCGCAGCGAATCCTCCTCGTTGCGGGTGAACTGCACGAAGGGCAGCCAGCGTCCCAGGTAGGCGCGTTCGCCGTCGATGGCGGCGAAGATGTCGGCCGCGTCGGCCGTCCGGAGTTCGTGCAGCGCGATGCCGGGCAGGATCGGAATCGTTTTCATGCGGACAAAGATAGTGCAAGCCGAGGGCAAAAGCAAACGAAGTTTGCGGCTTTGCCGAGGCGCCGCCTATCTAAGCGGAAGCTCGTCTTCCGCAAAGTGCGCAAGCCGCGGGCAAAAGCAAACGGAGTTTGCGGTTTTGCCGAGGCGTGGCTTATCTGAGCGGAGGTTTGTCCTCCGTGAAGTGCGCAAGCCGAGGGCAGAACCAAATTTATTCGGGTTTTGCCGAGGCGGAGTATCTACGGCACAGTCAAAGTACGATTTTCTTTTGTCAGTCCGCGGCCGGCGGAGGATGCGTCGGCCGCCTGTGGCGGGACGATGCAGCCCTCCGCATGGGGCGGCTGCGGGCTGCCGCTCTTCGGGTTTTGACCGAAGAGCGAATCTTTCGAAATTGTATTTTGGCAGACCTCCGATCTGCGGGATCGCACTGCGAAAATAGCGGAAGCAGTGACGGCAGCGGCGCGAGCGCCCGGAGCGATCGTGTGAAAAGCGAAGTCTTTCGTGATCGCTCAGCGAGCGCAGGTGGCGACACCCGCTACTTTTCGCGGTGCTTGATCTTTTGGTGCTTTTGGATCAAGCCAAAAGCACAGAAAAAGAATTTTGAGAGAAGAAAAATTTTTCGATCGATTCTTCGGGAAGCATCCCGACCTTCGATTCGGCGTTTCCTGCGAGGAGCGGATTTACCACCTTTTGTCACCAAAAGGTGGCGCCAAAAGTGTCCGCAGGGCGAAAAAGTCGGGGAACGGCCGACGGCTTGCGCCTAAAACGCTACGCGGACAAGCTCGCGCCCGCGTTTTCGACGGCGCATCCGCCGCCCGTTCTTCTTCCCGCGTTTTCGCAAGGCGGAAGCTGCGGTGCGCTCCGCGCAACTGTGATTATTTGTTTGCGTCTGTACATGGCAGATCTACGGCTTGCCCGAATGCACTGCGAAAATAGCGGAAGCAGTGATGGCAGCGGCGCGAGCGCCCGGAGCGATCGTGCGCAAACGGCGTAGATCTTGCGTGATCGCTCAGCGAGCGCAGGTGCTCTCACCCGCTGCTTTTCGCGGTGCTTGATCTTTTGGTGCTTTTGGATCAAGCCAAAAGCACAGAAAAAGAATTTTAAGAGAAGATAAATTCACCGATCGATTCTTCGGGAAAGTTCCGCACCTTCGATTCGGCGTTTCCTGCGAGGAGCGGATTTAACCACCTTTTGGTGACAAAAGGTGGCGCCAAAAGTGTCCGCAGGGCACCTCTGTCGGGATCGGACGGAGGTTCTCCCTGAGCGGGCACAAAAGACTGCGCTGTTGCGGCGCAAAAGATTGCACCGCTTCGACTGTGGCGGCTCGGCAAAGTCCGCAAGCGGCCTCTGCACTCGCCTGCTGCCCGTCGTTTTGCACGCCCGCTCCGGGCGCTCGAACCGCCGTCCGATCTGATTCCTCCTCCGGTGCAATGCGGAGATTATTGTGCGCTTCGCGCAATGGTAATTATTCGTTTGCGTCCGCACATGTCAGGCCTCTGGTCTTCCGACGCGATGGGTGCCTGTCTTCCGGATCAAGTTAAAACCCATCCTCTCTTCCGTATCGGCTGTGCGGAAAGAGGAGCGATTCTTCCCGTTCGGGTGCCGGAGGTGGTAAAAACCATTTATTTTTTGAAAAAAAGAGCCCGACTATTTTTTAATTCGCAAAACTATTCTATCTTTGCACTCGATTTCGCCGAATAAGCGGAATCGGTTGACGCAAGGTTCTTTGAGACAGATAGGAATGGAAAATCCTGTGCCGATATTTGGCGGTTCGGAATATTATTCTTATCTTTGCAGTCCAAAACGGTTCATGCCGATGTAGCTCAGCCGGTCAGAGCAGCTGATTTGTAATCAGCAGGTCGTGGGTTCGAATCCCTCCATCGGCTCTACATCGCAAACCAACAAGGGAAGTTACCAGAGTGGCCAAATGGGGCAGACTGTAAATCTGCTGGCTTACGCCTTCGGTGGTTCGAATCCATCACTTCCCACTTTTAAAAAGAGCGTGCCGGTTGGAGGATGCAAAACCTCGGTGCGACGCAGGGCTCAGGGCGCTCGTCGCGAGGAGGGAGGGTGGACTCTGATACGGTATATTTTTGCGGAAGTAGCTCAGTTGATAGAGCATTAGCCTTCCAAGCTAAGGGTCGCGAGTTTGAGCCTCGTCTTCCGCTCCAAGATTCAGAAAACGGGTGATGTAGCCGCCGTGCGGCATGCGTCGCACCGTTGTTCTGCGAAGAAAACGGCTGTTAAGAGATTTTTTGAATTCTAATACATTACAACTATGGCAAAAGAGAAATTTGACCGTTCGAAACCGCATGTGAACATCGGTACCATCGGACACGTAGACCACGGTAAGACGACGCTGACCGCCGCAATTACCACCGTACTTGCAAAAGCTGGTCTGTCGGAGCTTCGCTCGTTCGACTCGATCGACAACGCACCCGAAGAGAAGGAGCGCGGTATCACGATCAACACGTCGCACGTCGAGTATCAGACCGCTAACCGTCACTACGCTCACGTGGACTGCCCCGGACACGCCGACTATGTGAAGAACATGGTTACGGGTGCCGCTCAGATGGACGGTGCCATCCTCGTAGTTGCCGCTACGGACGGTCCTATGCCTCAGACCAATGAGCACGTGCTGCTCGCCCGTCAGGTGAACGTGCCGAAGATCGTCGTTTTCCTGAACAAGTGCGACATGGTCGACGATCCCGAAATGCTCGACCTCGTAGAGATGGAGGTACGCGACCTGCTCAACAAGTACGAGTACGACGGCGACAACGCTCCCATCATCCGCGGTTCCGCTCTGGGCGCCCTCAACGGCGAGCCGAAGTGGGAGGAGAAGGTCATGGAGCTGATGAATGCCGTGGACGAGTACATTCCGCTGCCGTTGCGTGAGAACGAGAAGCCCTTCCTGATGCCTGTCGAGGACGTGTTCTCGATCACGGGCCGCGGTACGGTGGTTACCGGCCGTATCGAGACCGGTGTCATCAAGGTCGGCGATCCCGTCGAGATCATCGGTCTGGAGGAGAAGGTGCTCACCTCGACCTGCACGGGCGTGGAGATGTTCCGCAAGCTGCTCGACGAGGGCGAGGCCGGCGACAACGTGGGTCTGCTCATGCGCGGTATCGACAAGAAGGAGGTAAAGCGCGGTATGGTCGTTGCCAAGCCGGGTTCGATCACTCCCCACACCAAGTTCGAGGCTGAGGTCTATATCCTGAAAAAGGAGGAGGGCGGCCGTCACACGCCGTTCCACAACAAATACCGTCCCCAGTTCTACCTGCGTACGATGGACGTAACTGGCGAGATCGCTCTGCCGGAGGGTGTAGATATGGTGATGCCGGGCGACCACGTTACCATTACCGTAACGCTCATCTACCCGGTTGCACTGAACGAGGGTCTGCGTTTCGCTATCCGCGAGGGCGGCCGTACGGTAGGTGCGGGTCAGATTATCAAGATTCTTGAGTAATACGACCGATAACAGGTGCGGAATTCCGGTTCCGCACCCCTTTTTAGGAGCATAGTTCAAGGGTAGAATAGCGGTCTCCAAAACCGTTGATGGGAGTTCGAATCTCTCTGCTCCTGCTAAAAGATAAAAGTTCGCAATATGCTTAACTACATCAAAGAATCGTACAAGGAGCTCGTCGAGAAGGTGTCCTGGCCTACCTTCGCACAATTGCAGAGTTCAACGATCGTCGTCATGGTGGCGTCGTTGATTTTTGCTTTGGTCGTGCTGGTCATGGACATTTCGTTCGAGAACCTTATGAAAGGCATATACAGTTTCCTCGGCAATATCGGTCACTAATCTTCAATGCGACTGACTGGCTATGAGCGAGATTAAGAAACAATGGTATGTGATCCGCGCCGTGGGCGGTAAGGAGAATAAGGTGAAGGAGTACATCGAATCCGAAATTCGCCACAACCACCTCGAAGATTACATCTCTCAGATACTGATTCCTACCGAAAAAGTCTATACTATCCGCAACGGTAAGAAGATTTCGAAAGAAAAAGTGTCCTATCCGGGCTACGTCCTCATCGAGGCGGCCTTCGTAGGGCAAATTCCGATCATCATTCGCAACACTCCCAATGTGCTGGGCTTCCTGGGCGATACCAAGGAGGAGAGCCGGAAGATGATTGCGACTCCCTTACGTCCACAGGAGGTGAGCCGCATTCTGGGCCGGGTCGACGAACTCAGCGAAATGGAGGAAGAGAACGAGGTTCCCTTCTTTGTCGGCGAGACCGTCAAGGTTACGGACGGTCCTTTCTCGAGCTTCCAAGGTACCATCGAGGCAGTCGACAACGAACGCAAGAAACTGACGGTCTCCGTGAAGATTTTCGGTCGCAAGACTCCTATGGAGTTGAGCTTTACACAAGTAGAAAAAGAATAATTAACCAAGGAAAATTATGGCAAAAGAGGTCGCTGCATTTATCAAATTGCAGATTAAAGGTGGTGCTGCCAATCCTTCACCCCCAGTGGGTCCTGCGTTGGGTTCCAAGGGAGTCAATATCATGGACTTCTGTAAACAGTTCAATGCACGTACCCAGGACAAGGCGGGGAAGGTCCTTCCAGTCATCATCACGGTTTATAGCGATAAGTCGTTCGACTTTGTTGTTAAACAGCCGCCCGTAGCCATCCAGCTCAAAGAAGCCGCGAAGGTCAAGAGCGGTTCCGCGCAGCCCAACCGCGACAAGGTCGGCGAGGTCACGTGGGAACAGATCGAGGCGATCGCCAGGGACAAGATGCCCGACCTGAACTGCTTCACCGTCGAAGCTGCCATGCGTATGGTCGCCGGTACTGCTCGCAGTATGGGCATCAACGTAAAAGGCGAATTTCCTAAAAAGTAACGTAGCATGAGCAAGTTAACGAAAAATCAGAAAAATGCCTACGCGAAGGTCGAGCCCAACAAGGCGTACAAGCTCGCTGAGGCCGCAGCTCTTCTGAAGGAAATTACCTTTACGAAATTCGATGCTTCGGTCGACATCGACGTCCGTCTGGGCGTCGATCCCCGCAAGGCGAATCAGATGGTGCGCGGCGTCGTGACGCTGCCCCATGGTACGGGTAAGACGGTGCGCGTGCTGGTGCTCTGCACTCCTGAAAAGGAGGAGGAGGCCAAGGCCGCCGGTGCCGATTACGTCGGTCTGGACGAATACGTCGAGAAGATCAAAGGCGGCTGGACCGACGTGGATGTCATCATCACCACGCCGAACGTCATGGGCAAGGTGGGTGCGCTGGGCCGCATTCTGGGTCCCCGCGGCCTGATGCCGAACCCCAAGACGGGTACGGTGACGATGGACGTTGCCAAAGCTGTAAGCGAAGTTAAAGCCGGCAAGATCGACTTCAAGGTCGACAAGTTCGGTATTGTTCACACATCGATCGGTAAAGTTTCGTTCTCGCCGGAGCAGATCGTCGACAATGCCAACGAGTTCCTCTCGATGATCATGAAACTCAAACCGTCTGCCGCCAAGGGCTCTTACGTGAAGAGTATCTATCTCTCGTCGACGATGAGCCCCGGTTTGCAGATCGATGCGAAATCAGTTGAAACCAAATAACGAAGGAGGATTTAAGAGATGACCAAGGAAGAAAAAGCGGTTGTAATCAACAACCTCGCCGAGCAGCTCAACGAGTATCCTCACTTCTATCTGACCGACATCGAAACGCTCAACGCCGAGCAGACCGCTCAGTTGCGCAGAAAGTGCTTCGAGAACGAGATCAAACTCGTCGTCGTGAAGAACACCCTTTTCGGCAAGGCGCTCGAAAAGGCCGAGAAGGCGGATGCTGATCTGATGAAGGTTTTAGAGGGTTCGACCTCGGTAATGTTTGCAACGACGGCGAAGGCCCCTGCCGTTGTCATCAAGGAGTTCCGCAAGAAGAGCGAGAAACCCGTCTTGAAGGCAGCGTTCGTGGAGGAGTGCGTCTATGTCGGCGACAACCAGTTGGATGCCCTGTGCAACATTAAGAGCAAGGAAGAACTCATCGGAGAGATCGTTTCGCTCCTGCAGTCGCCTGCGAAGAATGTTATCTCTGCATTGCAAGCTAATGCAGGCCAAAAGATTGCGGGCCTCGTGAAGACGCTCGAAGAAAGAAACTAATTACGAACAAAAACAAGAATTTAATAAAAATTACAACTATGGCAGATGTAAAGAAACTGGCAGAAGAATTGGTAAATTTGACTGTTAAGGAAGTAAACGAATTGGCTACCGTCCTCAAAGAGGAGTACGGCATTGAACCCGCTGCTGCAGCTGTTGCGGTTGCTGCTCCCGCAGCCGGTGCCGGCGAGGCTGCCGCCGCCGAGAAGACGTCGTTCGATGTCATCCTGAAAAACGCAGGTCAGTCGAAACTCCAGGTGATCAAGGTCGTTAAGGAGATCGCAGGTCTGTCGCTGGGCGATGCCAAGGCGCTGGTCGACGGTGCTCCCAAGGCCGTTAAGGAGGGTGTCTCCAAGGAGGAGGCTGAGTCGATCAAGGGCCAGCTCGAGGAGGCAGGTGCTGAAGTTGAAGTCAAGTAGTTTCGTCACTACTTTCGTAGTTTCAGACAACTCAGGTGTAGAGTTTACCCCCAAAGTAAGCTCTATGCCTTTTCTCGTCTAAGAAAAGGGAGTGCCGTCGGAGCTGTGCCCTTTTCTTGGATTTTGGAATGCTCTGAGGGTATAATGTGTTTACGCTGAGAGCATTGCCGCAGGTTATGGAGACCTGTCGGAAAGGAAGGTACCCGATTGAAAGAACAAACTTCAACTTAATTTGGATTTACCGATGTCCACAAATACAACACAACAAAGAATTAGCTTCTCGACAGTGAAAAACCGGGTTCCCTATCCGGATCTGCTCGAGGTACAGCTGAAATCATTCCGAGATTTTTTCCAGATGGACACCACGGCCGAGAATCGCAAGAACGAGGGCCTCTACAAGGTGTTTCAGGAGAATTTCCCAATTACGGATACCAGAAACAATTTCGTTCTCGAGTTTATCGACTACTACGTTGATCCGCCCCGTTACTCGATTGAGGAGTGCTTGGAGCGCGGTCTGACGTACAGCGTGCCCTTGAAGGCCAAGTTGAAGCTCTATTGCACCGATACGGAGCACGAAGATTTCGGTGTCGTCGTTCAGGACGTCTATTTCGGTACGATTCCCTATATGACCGAACGGGGTACGTTCGTCATCAACGGTGCGGAGCGCGTCATCGTGTCGCAACTGCACCGCTCGCCGGGTGTCTTCTTCGGACAGAGCATGCATACCAACGGTACGAAACTCTATTCGGCGCGTATCATCCCCTTCAAGGGGTCGTGGATCGAGTTCGCCACGGACATCAACAACGTGATGTACGCCTACATCGACCGCAAGAAGAAGCTGCCCGTCACGACCCTTTTGCGGGCCATCGGTTTCGAGGCGGATCAGCAGATCCTCGAAATATTCGATCTCGCCGACGAGGTGAAGGTCACCAAGGCCAATCTGAAAAAGGCCGTCGGCCGGATGCTGGCCGCGCGCGTGCTCTCGACGTGGGTCGAGGATTTCGTCGACGAGGATACGGGCGAGGTGGTCTCCATCGAGCGTAACAACGTCATCGTCGACCGCGAGACCGTCTTGCAGGAGGAGCACATCGAACAGATCATCGAGAGCGGTGCCAAGACGATCCTGCTGCACAAGGAGAATCCGTCGGGCATCGATTTCTCCATTATATATAATACGTTGCAGAAAGACCCGTGCAACTCCGAAAAGGAGGCTGTCGTCTACATCTACCGGCAGCTGCGCGCTTCCGAACCGCCCGATGAGGCTACGGCGCGCGACGTGATCGAGAAGCTCTTCTTCTCGGACAAGCGTTACGATCTGGGCGACGTGGGCCGTTTCCGTATCAACAAGAAGCTGGGGTTGGAGATCGATCCCGAAATCCGCACGCTTACGCGCGAGGACATCATCGCCATTATCAAGTATCTCATCCAGCTCATCAACTCGCGCGCCGAGGTGGACGACATCGACCACTTGTCGAACCGCCGTGTGCGCACCGTCGGCGAGCAGCTGTCGAATCAGTTCTCGGTGGGCTTCGTGCGTATGGCGCGTACGATCCGCGAGCGCATGAACGTGCGCGACAACGAGGTCTTCACGCCCGTCGACCTGATCAACGCCAAGACGCTGTCGAGCGTCATCAACTCGTTCTTCGGCACCAGCCAGCTGTCGCAGTTCATGGACCAGATCAATCCGCTGGCCGAAATTACGCACAAACGCCGTCTGTCGGCGCTCGGTCCCGGCGGTCTGTCGCGCGACCGCGCCGGTTTCGAGGTGCGCGACGTGCACTACACGCATTACGGCCGTCTCTGTCCGATCGAGTCGCCGGAAGGTCCCAACATCGGTCTGATCTCGTCGCTGTGCGTCTATGCCAAGATTTCGGACATGGGCTTCATCGAGACGCCCTACCGTTCGGTGAACGACGGCGTGATCGATCTGGACAACAGCCATATCCGCTATTACTCCGCCGAAGAGGAGGAGGGAAAGGTGGTCGCCCAGTCGAACGTTCCGATCGACGACGAGGGCCATTTCCTCCAACCGAACCGTATCAAGGCGCGTAAAGGCGCCGATTTCCCCGTGGTGACGGACAAGGAGGTCGACCTGATGGACGTGGCTCCGAACCAGATCGCTTCGATCGCCGCCAGCCTGATCCCCTTCTTGGAGCACGACGACGCCAACCGTGCGCTGATGGGATCGAACATGATGCGCCAGGCCGTTCCGCTCGTCACGTGCGAAGCGCCGATCGTCGGCACGGGCATCGAGAAGGACATGATCTCCGACAGCCGCATCCAGATCGTCGCCGAGGGCGACGGCGAGGTGGTTTTCGCCGATGCCACGCAGATCCGCATCAAATACGAACGTACGCCGGACGAAGTCGTCTGCTCGTTCGCTCCCGAGGTGACCACCTACGAGCTGCCGCGCTACCGCCGTACCAACCAGAATACGTCGATTACCTTGAAGCCGGTCGTACTGACGGGCGACCGCGTGACGAAGGGGCAGATCCTGACCGAAGGCTACTCGACGCAGGGCGGCGAGCTGGCGCTCGGCCGCAACCTGAAAGTGGCCTACATGCCGTGGAAGGGATACAATTTCGAGGACGCGATCGTGATCTCGGAGCGTATCCAGCGCGAGGACATCTTCACCTCGGTGCACGTCGACGAGTACATCATGGAGGTGCGCGACACCAAGCGCGGTGTCGAGGAGTTGACCTCCGACATTCCCAACGTGAGCGAAGACGCCACGAAGGATCTGGACGCCAACGGTATTATCCGCATCGGCGCCAACGTCCACCCGGGCGACATCCTCATCGGCAAGATCACGCCCAAGGGCGAGAGCGATCCTTCGCCGGAGGAGAAGCTGCTGCGCGCCATCTTCGGCGACAAGGCGGGCGACGTGAAGGACGCTTCGCTCAAAGCGCAGCCCTCGCTGCACGGCGTGGTGATCGACACCAAACTTTACAGCCGCGCCGGCAAGGAGGCCAAGAAGTCGAAGGCCGCCGAGAAGGCGATGCTCGAAAAGCTCGACGAGAAATTCGCCGCCGAGATCGCCGATCTGACCAAACTGCTCGTGCAGAAGCTCTGGTCGCTCGTGCAGGGCAAGACCACGACGGGCGTCACCGACTATTTCGGTGCGGAGCTTTACGCCGCCGGTACGAAATTCACGCAGAAGATGCTCGAAGAGCTGTCGCGTCAGACGACCGACGAGCGCACGGGCGTCCCGACGGGTTTCCTCAATCTCGGATCGTGCGGCTGGACGTCGGACGAGCATGTCAACGCCCTGATCGAGGCTACGATCAACAACTATACGATCGAGTGGAAGAAGGCCGACGCCGCGATCAAGCGCGAGAAGTACAACCTCACCAACGGCGACGAGCTGCCGCAGACGGGCGTCATCCAGATGGCCAAGGTCTACATCGCCAAGAAGCGCAAGTTGAAGGTGGGCGACAAGATGGCCGGCCGTCACGGCAACAAGGGTATCGTGGCGCGTATCGTGCGCGACGAGGACATGCCCTTTCTGGAAGACGGTACGATCGTCGACATCTGTCTGAACCCGCTGGGCGTACCTTCGCGAATGAACCTCGGCCAGATCTACGAGGCCGTGCTCGGTTGGGCGGGCCGCGAGCTGGGCGTGAAGTTCGCCACGCCGATCTTCGACGGCGCTTCGCTCGACCAGATCAACGAGTATACCGCCGAGGCAGGTATCCCGCGCAGCGGCCGCACCTACCTCTACAACGGCGAGACGGGTGAGCGTTTCGACCAGCCGGCCACCGTCGGCGTGACCTACATGCTCAAACTGGGCCACATGATCGACGACAAGATGCACGCCCGTTCGATCGGTCCCTACTCGCTCATCACGCAGCAGCCGTTGGGCGGTAAGGCGCAGTTCGGCGGTCAGCGTTTCGGTGAGATGGAGGTCTGGGCGCTCGAAGGCTTCGGTGCCGCCAACATCCTGCAAGAGATTCTGACGATCAAGTCGGACGACGTGACGGGCCGCGCCAAGGCCTACGAGGCGATCGTCAAGGGCGACAACCTGCCCAAGCCGGGCATTCCGGAGGCGATGAACGTCCTGCTGCACGAGCTGCGCGGTCTGGCGCTTTCGGTCAAACTGGAGTAAAGGGTAGTAAAACGAGAAAGAAAAACTGAATCATTATGCCATTCAACAAAGATAACAAACCGGCTGGCGGCTACAATCGCATTTCGATCGGACTGGCATCTCCCGAGGAGATTCTCGCCCAGTCGAGCGGCGAGGTGCTCAAACCGGAAACGATCAACTACCGAACGTACAAGCCCGAACGCGACGGTCTGTTCTGCGAGCGTATCTTCGGCCCGGTGAAGGACTACGAGTGCCATTGCGGCAAGTACAAGCGTATCCGCTACAAGGGCATCGTCTGCGACCGCTGCGGCGTGGAGGTGACCGAGAAAAAGGTGCGCCGCGAGCGCATGGGCCATATCTCGCTGGTCGTTCCGGTGGTGCATATCTGGTATTTCCGTTCGCTTCCTTCGAAGATCGGCTACCTGCTGGGTATCCCTTCGAAGAAACTCGAAGCGATCATCTACTACGAGCGTTACGTGGTCATCAACCCCGGCGCTGCGGCCGAGCAGGGCATCGAGCGTTTGCAGACGCTCGCCGAGAAGGAGTACCTCGACGTGCTGGCCGCGCTGCCGAAGGGCAACCAGTCGCTCGACGATTCGGACCCCAACAAGTTCGTCGCCCAGATGGGTGCCGAGGCGATCTACACGCTCTTGCAGCAGGTCGACCTCGATTCGATGTCCTACGCCCTGCGTCACAAGGCTTCGACCGAGACCTCGCAGCAGCGTAAGAGCGAGGCGTTGAAGTGCCTGAACGTCATCGAGTCGTTCCGCGCTTCGAACGGGTTGAACAAACCCGAGTGGATGGTGTTGAAGGTGATCCCCGTCATCCCGCCCGAGTTGCGCCCGCTCGTTCCGCTCGACGGCGGCCGTTTCGCCACGTCGGATCTGAACGACCTCTACCGCCGTGTCATCATCCGCAACAACCGCCTCAAACGCCTGATCGAGATCAAGGCGCCGGAGGTGATTCTGCGCAACGAGAAGCGCATGTTGCAGGAGGCCGTCGACTCGCTGTTCGACAACTCGCGCAAGAGCAACGCCGTGAAGAACGAGTCGAACCGTCCGCTCAAATCGCTGTCGGATTCGCTCAAAGGCAAGCAGGGCCGTTTCCGCCAGAACCTGCTGGGTAAGCGTGTCGACTACTCGGCGCGTTCGGTCATCGTCGTCGGCCCCGAGCTGAAAATGCACGAAATGGGTATCCCGAAGGATATGGCGGCCGAGCTGTACAAGCCGTTCATCATCCGCAAGCTCATCGAGCGCGGTATCGTGAAGACGGTCAAATCGGCCAAGAAGATCATCGACCGCAAGGATCCCGTCATCTGGGGTATTCTGGAAAACGTCATCAAGGGGCATCCGGTGCTGATGAACCGTGCCCCGACGCTGCACCGTCTGGGTATCCAGGCCTTCCAGCCCAAGCTCATCGAGGGCAAGGCCATGCAGTTGCATCCGCTGGCCTGTACGGCCTTCAATGCCGACTTCGACGGCGACCAGATGGCCGTCCACCTGCCGCTGGGCAACGCCGCCATTCTGGAAGCGCAGTTGCTGATGCTGGGTTCGCACAACGTGTTGAACCCCGCCAACGGTGCGCCGATCACCGTCCCGTCGCAGGACATGGTTCTGGGACTCTACTACATCACCAAGCCGCGCAAGGGCGTCAAGGGCGAGGGGCTGGTCTTCTACGGCCCCGAGGAGGCGATCATCGCCTACAACGAGAAACGCGCCGACCTGCACGCCGAGGTGAAGTGCATGGTGAACGACATCGACGAGAACGGTCAGCGGGTGAGCGTCCTGAAAGATACGACCATCGGCCGCATCCTCTTCAACCAGGTCGTTCCCGAGGAGGTGGGCTACATCAATACGGTGCTTACGAAGAAGTCGCTGCGCGACATCATCGCCGTGGTGATGAAGAAGGCCGGCGCCGACAAGGTGGCCGCGTTCCTCGACGACATCAAGAACATGGGTTACCGCATGGCTTTCCAGGGCGGTCTGTCGTTCAACCTCGACGCGGTGATTATCCCCGAGGAGAAGGAGAAGCTCGTGCAGGAGGGTTACGACCGTTCGGACGCGATCATGGAGGACTACAACATGGGTCTGATCACCAACAACGAGCGTTACAACCAGATCATCGACGTCTGGACGAACATCAACACCAAACTCACGAAGGTGGTGATCGACACGCTGGTGAAGGATCAGGACGGTTTCAACCCTGTCTACATGATGCTCGACTCCGGCGCCCGAGGTTCGAAGGAGCAGATCCGCCAGCTGTCGGGTATGCGCGGTCTGATGGCCAAGCCGCAGAAATCGGGTGTCGAAGGCGGTCAGCAGGTCATCGAGAACCCGATCCTCTCGAACTTCAAGGAGGGTCTGTCGGTGCTCGAATACTTCGTCTCGACGCACGGTGCCCGTAAGGGTCTGGCCGATACGGCGTTGAAAACGGCCGACGCCGGTTATCTGACGCGCCGTCTGGTCGACGTGGCGCAGGACGTCATCATCAACGAGGAGGATTGCGGCACGCTGCGCGGTCTGACGGCTACGGCCATCAAACGCAACGACGACGTGGTGCAGACGCTCTACGACCGCATTCTGGGCCGCACGGCGCTCAACGACGTGATCCACCCGCTCACGGGCGAGGTGATCTGCAAGGCGGGTCAGGAGATCACCGAGGACATCGCCGAGGCGATCGAGAAGTCGCCGCTGGAGTCGGTCGAGATCCGTTCGGTGCTCACCTGCGAGGCGCGTCACGGCGTCTGCGCGAAGTGCTACGGCCGCAACCTGGCCACGGCGCGCATGGTGCAGAAGGGCGAAGTGGTCGGCGTCATCGCCGCACAGTCGATCGGCGAGCCGGGTACGCAGCTGACGCTGCGAACGTTCCACGTCGGCGGCGTGGCCGGCGGCTCGGTCGTCGAGACCAACGTCGTTTCGAAATACGAAGGCCGTTTGGAGATCGAGGAGTTGCGTACGATCAAGGGCAAGAACGCTCAGGGCGAGGCGACGAACGTCGTCATCTCGCGCCAGTCGGAGATCCGCATCGTCGATCCCAAGACCGAGATCGTACTCTATACGCATCCGCTGCCTTACGGTGCCACGCTCTTCATGACCGACGGCGCCGAGGTGAAGAAGGGCGACCTGATCTGCGAGTGGGATCCCTACAATGCGGTCATCATCTCGGAGTTCGAGGGCAAGGCCTCCTACGAGAACGTCATCGAGGGCGTCACCTACCGCGAGGAGCGCGACGAGCAGACGGGTCTGTCGGAGAAGGTGGTCATCGAGTCGAAGGACAAGACCAAGAACCCCGTCATCAAGATCATCAACCGGGAGGGCGAGGAGGTCAAGTCCTACAACCTGCCCGTTTCGGCCCACGTCGTGGTGAAGGACAACGCCAAGATCCATGCGGGCGACATCCTGATCAAGATTCCGCGTGCCGTCGGCAAGTCGGGCGGCGACATCACCGGCGGTCTGCCGCGTGTCACGGAGCTCTTCGAGGCGCGCAACCCGTCGAATCCGGCGATCGTCTCCGAGATCGACGGCGAGGTTTCGTTCGGCAAGATCAAGCGCGGTAACCGCGAGATCGTCATTACCTCCAAGCAGGGCGACGTGAAGCGCTATCTGGTGCCGCTGTCGCGTCAGATCATCGTGCAGGAGAACGACTACGTGAAGGCGGGCAGCCCGCTGTCGGACGGTGCCATTACGCCGAGCGACATCCTGCGCATTCTCGGCCCGACGAAGGTACAGGAGTACATCGTCAACGAGGTGCAGGAGGTCTACCGTATGCAGGGCGTGAAGATCAACGACAAGCATTTCGAGGTGATCGTCCGTCAGATGATGTCGAAGGTGCAGATCGAGGATCCGGGCGACACCCGCTTCTTCGAAGATCAGATCGTCGACAAGTGGGAGTTCATGGATGTCAACGACGCGCTGTACGACAAGGTGGTCGTCACCGACGCCGGCGACTCCACGTCGGTGCAGCCGGGGCAGATCATTTCGCTTCGCAAGCTGCGCGACGAGAATTCGAGTCTCAAACGCAAGGACATGCGTCAGGTACAGGTGCGCGACATCGTGCCCGCGACCTCGAATCAGGTCTTGCAGGGTATCACCCGTGCGGCGTTGCAGACGTCGAGCTTCATCTCGGCCGCTTCGTTCCAGGAGACCACCAAGGTGCTCAACGAGGCTGCGATCCAGGGCAAGGTCGATCCGCTGGAAAACTTGAAGGAGAACGTGATCTGCGGTCACCTGATCCCCGGCGGTACGGGTCTTCGCGAGTACGACGACCTGCTCGTCGGACTCAAATCCGACGTCGAGAATCTGACTGCCGCCGCTCAGTAGAGCCGCAATATACGATTGTGAAACCGAGGAGATTTCCATGCGGAAATCTCCTCGGTTTTTCGTGGACGGCGGTCTGCGGGGAGGGTGCCGCGGCTGGCGGGGCGGTTTGCCGGCCGCGGCGGAGTGCTGCCGAAGCATTGGCCGCAGTCGGGGATGAACTGCCGGAGCCGTGTCGGCAGAAGGATGTCGGGAACGTCCCGCCTTTCGCCGGACCATCGGCCGTGCGGCGGAAAGCGGCTGCGGATGCCGTGCGGCCCTGCGGATCGGGAGATTCCGCAAAAAAGGAGCGTACCCGCGCGGGTACGCTCCTTTTTTCTGCGATCCTGCGGAGGCAGGACTATTTCATCGCCTGCTCGACAGCCACCGCGACGGCCACCGTAGCGCCGACCATCGGGTTGTTGCCCATGCCGAGGAAGCCCATCATCTCCACGTGTGCGGGAACCGACGACGAACCGGCGAACTGGGCGTCCGAGTGCATACGGCCCATCGTGTCGGTCATACCGTAGGAAGCGGGGCCTGCGGCCATGTTGTCGGGGTGCAGCGTGCGGCCCGTGCCGCCGCCCGAAGCCACCGAGAAGTACTTCTTGCCGGCCAGCACGCGCTCCTTCTTGTAGGTGCCGGCCACGGGGTGCTGGAAGCGGGTGGGGTTGGTCGAGTTGCCCGTGATCGACACGTCGACGTCCTCCTTCCACATCACGGCCACGCCCTCGCGCACGTCGTCGGCGCCGTAGCAGCGTACCTTGCCGCGAAGTCCGGTCGAATAGGGGGTCTCCTTGACGATCGCCAGCTCGCCCGTGTAGTAGTCGAACTTGGTCTGCACGTAGGTGAAGCCGTTGATGCGCGAAATGATCTGTGCGGCGTCCTTGCCCAGGCCGTTGAGGATCACGCGCAGCGGATTCTTGCGCACCTTGTTGGCCATTTCGGCGATCTTGATGGCGCCCTCGGCTGCGGCGAACGATTCGTGGCCGGCCAGGAAGGCGAAGCACTGCGTCTCCTCGCGCAGCAGACGTGCGGCCAGGTTGCCGTGGCCGATGCCCACCTTGCGGTCGTCGGCTACCGATCCGGGAATGCAGAACGCCTGCAACCCCTCGCCGATCGCCTCGGCGGCGTCGGCCGCATTCTTGCAGCCCTTCTTGATGGCGATGGCGGCGCCTACGACATAGGCCCACTTGGCGTTCTCGAAGCAGATCGGCTGCGTCTCCTCGCAGGTCTTGTAGGGATCGAGCCCCTTCTCGGCACAGATCGCCTTCGCGTCTTCCACGCCGTTTATCCCGTACTGAGCAAGTACAGCGTTGATTTTATCAATTCTGCGCTCGTAGCTTTCAAACAAACTTGCCATATCTCAATTTCTTATTATTCGGTTAAACAACGGTTATTCGTGACGCGGATCGATGTACTTCTTGGCCTCGGCGAAACGACCGTAGCAGCCCTTGGCCTTTTCGAGCGCCTCCTTGGGATCGATGCCCTTCTTCACGAAATCCATGAACTTGCCCAGATGCACGAACTCGTAGCCGATCACCTCGTCGTTCTCGTCGAGCGCCATGCGGGTGCAGTAGCCTTCGGCCATTTCGAGGTAGCGCGTGCCCTTGGCCAGCGTGCCGAACATCGTGCCCACCTGGCTGCGCAGGCCCTTGCCCAGGTCTTCGAGCGAAGCGCCGATGACCAGGCCGCCCTCCGAGAAGGCCGACTGGGTACGACCGTAGACGATCTGTTTGAACAGCTCGCGCATGGCCGTATTGATCGCGTCGCAGACCAGGTCGGTGTTGAGCGCTTCGAGGATGGTCTTGCCCGGCAGGATCTCCGATGCCATGGCGGCCGAATGCGTCATGCCCGAGCAGCCGATCGTCTCGACGAGCGCCTCCTGGATGATGCCGTCCTTGACGTTGAGCGTCAACTTGCAGGCACCCTGCTGGGGTGCGCACCAGCCCACACCGTGCGTCAAACCCGATATGTCCTTGATCTCCTTGGCTACAACCCACTTGCCCTCTTCGGGGATCGGTGCGGATTCGTGATTTGCACCCTTCTTAACGCAACACATCTGTTGCACTTCGTGTGAATAAATCATAACCGTTAAATTTTATTGAAATTCGTTGAACGTGTAACTGTATTCCGCCGCAAAGGTAGTAATTTTGTTCGGTTCCCGCCATAGAAAACGGCGATTTTTCACTAATTTCGCCCCTCGAACGAATACTCCGGAACATGGTGATTCTCCCCGCAACCGAGGCCGATTTGCAGGCCGTCATCGAACTCGTCGCCCAGGGGCGCGCGGCATTGGCCCGTCAGGGTGTTGACCAGTGGCAGGACGGCTATCCCTCGCCGGAGACGATCCGGCGCGACCTGCTGCGCGGCGACGGACGCATCGTGCGCATCGACGGTGCGGCGGCCGCCTACGCCGCCTTCGTCTTCGACGGCGAACCGGCCTACGACCGGATCGAGGAGGGCGGCTGGGCCGCCGAAGGGCCTTATGTGGCGGTGCACCGGCTGGTCGTGGGCGAGCGCTTCGTGCGGCGGGGAGTTGCCGCCGCGTTGCTGCGCGAAGCCGCCCGCGAGGCGCTCGTGCGCGGCATCCGCTCGTTCCGCATCGACACGCATCCCGACAACGGGCCCATGCGTGCGCTGCTCGTGAGGGAGGGGTTCGCCTGTCGGGGCAAGGTGCGCTACGAAGCCGTGCGGCTGGCTTACGAGAAGCCGATCTTCGGCTGATCCGCTCAGGTACGTTACCGCCTCCGGTGACGGATGCCGGAATATTCGTGCGGATGATTTGAATCAAGGCGGCTATATCCCGTTTTGCACCGCCGCTTCTCCAAAGCGGGCTTTGCCCGAAGCCTCGCCTGGGCGGGGCCGATCTGCAAACGCGGCTTTGCCGCGAATGCTCCGACAGTCGGTCGTGTGCAGCGGCTCGGAAAACCGACGGGGTGCAGAGTTGTATACAGCTGCCTGAATTTTCCTGCCGCCTTTTACTTTACGCGAAACATACGGATGAAAACGACCTACACCCACCTGCTGTTCGACCTCGACGGTACGCTGACCGACCCCGTGGAGGGGATCACACGATCGGTGCAGTACTCCCTGCGCCATTTCGGCATCGAGGTGACCGACCTGCGCAGCCTGACGCCCTTCATCGGGCCGCCGCTGGCCGAGTCGTTCCGCGAGTTCTACGGCTTCGACGACGGACGCATCCCCGAGGCGATCCGCCTGATGCGCGAATATTTCAGCGAACGGGGCTGGCGCGAGAACCGCCTCTACGACGGGATGCCGCAGCTGCTCGAACGTTTGTGCGCATCCGGACTTACGCTGGCGGTCGCCACGTCGAAACCGGTCGTGTTCGCCCGGCGCATTCTCGACCATTTCGATCTGGCGCGCTATTTCGCCTTCGTGGGCGGCGCCGAACTCGACGGCAGCCGGCAGGCCAAAGCCGACGTGATCGCCCATGTATTGCAGGGGTTGGGCGGCGTCGATCCGGCGACTTGCCTGATGATCGGCGACCGGCGCCACGACGTCGCGGGAGCGGCCGCCGTCGGCATGGATTCGTGCGGCGTGCTGTGGGGCTACGGCAGCCGTGCGGAGCTGACCGGGGCCGGAGCGACCCGTATTGCCGCCGACCTCGGCGAGTTGGGACGGATCGTAACCGGTCGGTGAGCGGCAGCGGCCCGTGCGCTACTCCTGCCGGACGGCCTCGAAGAAGGGCTTCATGCGCTGCGGGTCGCCCACTGCCCAAACTACGTCGCCCGCGCGGAGCCGTTCGCCGGCGGAGGGATTCGTCACCGGCCCTTCGGGGCGTTCGATGCCCAGCACCAGCGCCGAGGCGCGGCGGCGTACCTCCGCTTCGCCGAGCGTCGTACCGTCGAGCGCCGACCGGGCAGGCAGGGTGTAGGAACCTATCCGCAGAGCCGTGGCGGTCTTCTCTTCACGGCGGCGTTTGCGTTCCGACCGCTGTTCGTCCAGTACGCGGTGGAAGATGCGGAACTCTTCGTCGGTGCCTACGACCGTCAGACGATCGTAGGGAAAAAGCATCGTATGGCCGTCGGGAAGTTGCAGCCGGCGTTCGCCGCGGCGGATGGCCACGACCGTGACGCCGTAGCGGCGGCGGAAGTCGATCTCGCGGAGCGTCCGTCCTGCGACGATCGATTCGGCCGCGACGCCGAATTCGGCCATGTGGAGCTGTTCGAACGGCAGCTGCCCTTCATTCAGCGGCCGTTCTGCATCGGCCGTGTCGTCGCCGCCGAAGTTCTCGCGCAGACGCTCCTCCATTTCGAACGAACGGCGGCGGAGCCGTTTCGAGAAGACGATGCCGGTGAGCAGCGCCAGCGACACGGCGAAGCCCATGCCCGAAGCGGTGTCGAACAGCGACGCCACGACGGTCATCAGAATCCCGATGCAGAGCAGGCATTTGATGAGAATGAGCGAGACGAGCGGCCCGCGGTTGAATTTGCTGTCGTTCCACAGCTGTCGGAATTCGGGCGAGCGGTTGCCCTGCCGGAGCACGACGAGCAGGATCGGCGCCAGCACGGCGAGGATCGCCGCCAGACTCACCGCAGCGCCCGTCCGACCCGGAATCCGCGCCTCGATCCACGGTGCGGCGTAGCGCAGGAAGGCCGCTTCGGCGAAGATGCAGAAGACCAGATAGAGTGCGCCGGGCAGCATCATGCGCCGCAGCAGCCGCAGCCAGGTGTTGTGGCGGCTTTCGGGGCCTGCGCCCGATGCGTAACGCGCCAGCGACCGCTGCCATTTGGCGGGCAGGTGCCGTTCGAGATAGTCGCAGGCGGGGTCGGCGGCCCGCATCATGTAGGGCGTCAGGAAGGTCGTGACGACCGATACGGCCACGATGACGGGATAGAGGTAGTCGTCGGTCACGTGTAGCGTCGTGCCCAGGGTGGCTATGATGAAGGCGAACTCGCCGACCTGCGTGAGCGAGAATCCCGACTGCACGGCTACGCGCAGCGGTTGTCCCGATACGAGCACGCCGAGCGTGGCGAAAGTCGCCTGTCCGGCGAGTACCACGACCGTGAGCAGCACGATGGGGCCGGCGTAGCGCACGAGCAGCGCCGGTTCGATCATCATGCCTACCGAGACGAAGAAGATCGCTCCGAAGAGGTTCTTGACCGGTTCGACCAGTCGTGTGATCCGTTCGGCTGCGACCGTTTCGGCCAGGAGCGATCCCATGACGAAGGCGCCGAGTGCAGCCGAGAAACCGGCCTTGACGGCGATCATCACCATCCCCAGACACAGGCCGAGCGTCACGATGAGCAGCGTTTCGTCGTTGAGCAGCCGTTGCAGCCGTTTGAGCAGCGTGGGGATCAGGTAGATGCCCAGCAGCGACCAGAAGATCAGGAAGGCTCCCAGTTTGAGGATGCTGCCCAGCATCTCGGCGCCTTCGAACTGCTTGCTCACGGCCAGCGTCGAGAGCAGCACCATCAGCACGACGCCCACCAGATCCTCGACCACGAGGATGCCCAGCACCACGCCCGTGAAGCGCTGTCCGCGCAGCCCCATGTCGTCGAAGGCCTTGAAGACGATCGCCGTCGACGACATCGAGAGCATCCCTCCCAGGAAAATGCTGCTCATGTGGGAGAAACCCAGCGACATGCCCGTTCCGTACCCCACGAACATCATTCCCGCCACGATCGTCACGGCGGCCGTGACGGCCGTGCCGCCCACGCTCAGCAGTTTGCGGAACGAGAATTCGAGTCCCATGGCGAAAAGCAGGAAGATGACGCCGATGTCGGCCCACACGCGGATGCTCGACGCATCGGAGACGGTCGGGATGAACGATACCGAAGGGCCTGCCAGCACGCCGGCCACGATGTAGCCGAGAATGACGGGTTGGCGCAATCCCTTGAAGACGAGCGTAGAACAGCCGGCGGCGACGAGGATGATCGCCAGGTCGGAAATGAGCGGTGCGATGGCGGACATGAGGCGTAGGTTGAACCGGTCGGAGGCCGCGGGCGGGCCGTAGGGTGCCGTCGCCGCCGGCCGGAGGTTTCCGACTGCAAAGATAGGCAATCGGATGCAATGTTGTGCGCGCGGTGCGCGCTTCCGCGGAAAGAGGATTCGTTGCGCGAAGCGCTGCGGTGCTTCGAACGAACGATTCCCTCGTTCCGGACGGAACGAGGGAATCGCCGCCTTTCATTCTCGATGCGGTCGCACGGGGGTTAGACGGCCTCCACCACCGTCACCTCGATACCCTGACTGCGCAGTTGCGCGAGGGTGTGGGGCGAGACGTTGCTGTCGGTGATGATCTGGTCTACATCGCTCAGGTCGCAGATTTTGCTGAACCCGCGGCGGCCGAACTTCGAGCTGTCGGCCAGCACGATCGTTTTCTGTGCGGTGCGGATCATGGCGCGGTTGAGGCCCGCCTCCATGAGGTTGGTCGTCGAGAGCCCGTATTCGAGGTCGATACCGTCCACGCCCAGGTAGAGTTTGCTGCACGAGAAGTCTTGCAGCATCCGTTCGGCATAGACCCCGACGGCCGAGACCGAGGTGTTGCGCACCATGCCGCCCAGCTGCACCACGTCGACGTTGTGGTCGCGCACGAGGATCGGGACGATGTTGACCGCCGAGGTGATGACCGTCAGCCGCCCCTGCGCCTTGATCTCGCGGGCCAGGAAGAGCATCGTGGTTCCCGACGCGATGAGGATCGAGTCGTCGGGCGTGACGAGCGACGCGGCGCGGATGCCGATGGCACGCTTCTCGGCGGCGTTGTGTTTCTCCTTTTCGTTGACCGGACGGTCGTTGATATAGGGATTGATCAGAATGGCGCTTCCGTGGGCGCGGTAGAGCATCTTCTTCTCTTCGAGCAGCGTGAGATCCTTGCGGATCGTCACCTCCGACACTTTGAGCCGTTCGGCCAGAGCGGCGACGCTTACCGAGCCCTGCTGTTGCAGCAGATCCATGATGAAATCGTGTCTTTCGGCCAATGTCATAATCGTATCATTAGATATATATTCAAACAAAAATAGTGATTTTCTCGGAATCGGTCAAGCGAAATCCGAAATAGTTGTTCCTTTCTCTGTTACTGCGCGCGCATGTGCGCTTCGTTCGTTCCGGATATTCGGCGGGCCGCGCACCTTTTTTCCCGCGGCGGGCTGTCGGGGGGGGCTTCCGCTGCCGGAATGGCGGGAGTTCGGGAGCGGGAATACTCCGAAACACAACGGAAACCAATCCGGGATTCTCTTTTCTTGCACTTCGGGTTGACAAGATCGAAAGAATTGATTACCTTTGCCTTTCGGGTAACCGCAAAACCCGCGGGGAGCCGGCAGGTCGCCGGGCCTTCGCAAACCGCTAACCTGACTTACGACATGCAAAGTTTTACTCCTGAAGTACAGAAACGCTTCAAGTACTGGCAGATGCGCACGCTCATCGCCACGATGATCGGTTATGCGCTCTTCTATTTCGTCCGCAAGAACTTTTCGCTGGCCATGCCGGGGCTCGAAGCCGACCTGGGTATTTCGAAAACCAGCCTGGGTATTTTCCTTACGCTCAACGGGCTGGTCTACGGCCTTTCGCGTTTCGTCAACGGTATTCTGGCCGACCGGCTCAACGCACGCTTCTTCATGGCCACGGGACTCGCGCTCTGCGCGCTGGCCAATTTCGCCTTCGGTTTCGGCGTCGACGTGAGCGAGTGGATCACGGGCGAGAGTTCGGGTTCGCAGTTCAACAATACGCTGATCCTCTTCATGGGCGTCATGTGGGTGGTCAACGGCATGTTGCAGGGGACGGGCTTCCCGCCCTGCGCGCGGCTGCTCACCCACTGGATTCCGCCCAAGGAGCTGGCCACCAAGATGTCGGTGTGGAACACCTCGCATTCGATCGGCGCGGGACTGGTCGTCATCCTCTGCGGCTACATCATGAGCCACATGGGCACGGGCGACGCCCATGTCGGCGCATGGCGCTGGTGCTTCTGGATTCCGGCGGGCATTTCGTTCGCCGGCGCGATCGGACTGTTCATTTCGCTGCGCGACACGCCCACTTCGGTGGGACTGCCCGAACTGCCCGGCACCGAGAGCAAAAAGAGCGGGGACGCTCCGTCGGCGGCCGACAAGGCCTTCCTGCGCCGCAAGGTCTTCGGCAATCCGCTGATCTGGATTTTGGCCTTCGCCAACTTCTTCGTCTACATCGTCCGTTTCTCGGTGCTCGACTGGGGGCCCACGCTGCTGAGCCAGTCCAAGGGGGTCAGCATGAGCCACGCCGGCTGGCTGGTGGCGATGTTCGAGATCGCCGGCATCGTGGGTATGCTGGTGGCCGGTTGGGCGACCGACAAGTTCCTCGGCGGGCGCGCGCACCGCACCTGCGTCTTCTGCATGGCGGGCGCGGCGCTGTTCATCTTCCTCTTCTGGCAGCTGCCCGTCGGCGCGCCGCTGTGGCTGACGTTCCTCTTCCTGATGATGGCCGGTTTCTGCATCTACGGGCCGCAGGCGCTCATCGGCATCGCCGCCGCGCAGCAGGCTACCAAGAAGGCGGCCGCCACGGCCAACGGCTTCACCGGTTTGTTCGGCTACGCCTCGACGATCGTGTCGGGTGCCGGACTGGGCTATCTGGCGCAGCACTACGGCTGGAACCACGCCTACATCGCCATGATCGCCATGGCACTCGTCGGCATGGCGGTCTTCCTGCTGATGTGGGGCGCCGGACGCGACGGGTACGAGACGGACGCCGAATAACATCATCGGTCTGCGACGGTCGTTTTCTCGTTTCGGCGTAGTCCGGGCGGATTCTGGACTTGTGCTCGGCCTGACGAAAACGTTTTGCATAGGACACAGAGGCGGGTGTATTCTTGGAATGCACCCGCCCCTGTCGGTTTTCGGGGCACGCCCGATCTTCGCGGAACCGCTTCGGCTTCTCTCTCCGACCGATTCCGGACGTCTCGGCCCGACCTCTCGCCGACGGTGAACACGGACTGCCCGCCAAGAGCCCCGCAAGGTGTTTTTGCGGATTGGAGTTTGGGTCTCCGATCGCGTTTGAAAAATAATCGGCATAAAATTTTGAAAAATGCCTGATTTTTTCATATATTTGCGCAAACGATTGTGCAAGCTCTCCGGCTTCGGTATCCGAATCTCCGATACGAAATCGGCCCCGCTCGGAAGGGCGGCCGGGCGGTGAAGGCTGCAAGAAGGCGCTTTCGGTCGGTGCGATGCGGAAGGGCGGGCGGTCGCGGAGGATTTTTATCCGGCTGTCTTGCATCGCGTTTTGTGCGGAACGGCGGTGCGGACGCCGTACGGGAAACCTGAACTGATCTAACCTGAATGTATATGAAGCGAATTTCTATGATTCTGTTTGCCGCGGCGCTGTTGCTGCCGTGGTGCGCCGGCGCCGCAGCGCCGGAGAAAGGGGCTGTCCCCGTCATTTTCGAGACCGACATGGGCAACGACATCGACGATGCGCTGGCGCTCGACCTGCTCTATAAGGGCATGGACGCCGGCCATATCCGTCTGATCGGCGTGAGTCTCAACAAACGCAGTTCGACCTCGTTCGAGTTCATCGACCTGATGAATACATGGTACGGCTATCCCGATATTCCGATCGCCTACACGCCCCGGGCGGTGGACAACAAGGATCGGGACTATACGACGCCCGTCTGCGAATTGAAGGCCTCCGACGGCAAACCGCTCTTCAAGCGCAGCCGCAAGCCCGGCAGCTGGGAGGATCCGGTGGCGATGTACCGCCGGCTGCTGGCGGCCGAGCCCGACAATTCGGTCGTAGTCGTCTCGGTGGGCTTTTCGGGCAATCTCGCGGCGCTGCTCGCCAGCGGTGGCGACGAGGTGTCGCCGCTCACGGGCCGCGAACTGGTGGCGCGCAAGGTGAAGTATTTTTCGGTCATGGCGGGCAGCTTCGGGGTGAAGAAGCGCGCCGAGTACAACGTCATCAACGACATTCCGGCCGCGCGCAAGTTCTTCGCAGAGTGCCCCTCGCCGATCGTGCTGACGCCCTTCGAGATCGGCAAGCAGGTGGTCTATCCCGGCCGCAGCATCGCCGAAGATTTCGGTTGGGCGGAGCATCATCCGATGGTCGAAGCCTACAAGGCCTATCACGAGATGCCCTACGACCGTCCTACGTGGGACGTGATCGCAACCTACTACGTCCTGCCGCACGAGCCGTCGTCGCTCACGCTCAGCATCCCCGGCCGCATTACGGTCGACGAGCAGGGCTTCATCTTCTTCACGCCCGACAAGGCGGGACAGCACCGCTACATCACCGCTTCCGACCGGCAGGCGGGCATGATTCTCGGTTATTTCCTGCGTGCGCTGCCCGAACGGCCGCTGCGTTACATGCGATAGTCTGAGCAAAGAGGCGCAGATGCACCTCGTCTGCACCTCTTTTTAACCTTAAAACTTCTTAAAATGGAACAATTAACCTCATTGAAACCGATGAGGCAGAGGGGGGGGAATTCTACGACTCCTGTCCCTGGCTCTGTTGCTCGCCGTAGTTTCCGGGGAAGCCGCAAAGGCTCAGTCCCGGATGGTCGAAGGCACCGTTGTCGGTCGTGAAGGCAGTCAGGCCGCCGTGCCGTTGGTCGGCGTGGCGGTGGTGGTGAAGGGGTCGCTCCGAAACCATGCCGTCACCGATTTGCAGGGACGTTACTCGATCCGCGTCCCCTCTTCGACCGACACGTTGCAGTTTACCTATCTGGGTTATAAACCGTTGGAGCGGGTGGTCGGTTCGCGCACCCGCCTCGATGTGGAGATGCTCTCCGAATCGCAGCAGGTCGACGCCGTGGTGGTGACGGCGCTCGGACTGACGCGCAAGGAAAAAAGTCTGGGCTACGCCGTTTCGACGGTCGGCTCCGAAGACCTCAACAACACCGTCACGAACAACTGGCTCAACGGGATGGCCGGGAAGGTGGCGGGTCTGAATTTCGACACTTCGTCGGCCGGTCCCGGCGGATCGATTCGCGTGACGCTGCGCGGCGAGGGGTCGTTGGCTTATGACAAGAACGAAGCGCTGTTCGTTGTCGACGGCGTGCCGATCAACAGCGGCATGACCTCCAATACCGAGAACGGCTCCTACGGCAGCACCGTCAGTACGATCGATTACGGTAACGGCGCTTCGGATCTCAATCCCGACGATATTGAGTCGGTATCGGTCTTGAAGGGCCCCGCAGCCACGGCGCTCTACGGGTCGCGCGCAGCCAACGGTGCGATCATCATCACCACCAAGTCGGGACTCAAATCCGGAGGGCTGCGCGTGACATTCAATTCGAATGTCACGCTCGAACAGGCCGGTTTCTGGCCCGATTTCCAGGAGGAGTACGGATCGGGCGTCTATGAGTCGGCGCAGATCGACGGCGTGACCACGCCGCCCGAATACTCCTACTGGAATGTGGCGGCCGACAAGAGCGACACGGGGCAGAAGATCACCCGCTATCACGCCCGTTCGTCTTTCGGCGAGCGCTACGATCCCTCGAAGATGCGCTACATCTACTCGTCCCGCAACTGGGATACCGACGAGTATACGCGCAAACCGTGGGTGGCGCAGGACTGGTACAAAGGATTCTTCCGTACGGGCGTCACCTATTCCAATTCGATCTCCATCGAGGGCGGCAACGGCAAGGGCAATTCGGCCCGCGTGTCGTTCAAGGACATGCGCAACGACTGGATCGTCCCCAATACGGGTTACGAGAGCCAGAATCTCAGCTTCTCCTTCTCGACCCGCATTTCCAAGGCCGTTACCGTGAGCGGTAAGGCCAACTACTATCGCAAGAACAGCGACAATCTTCCTTCGGCCGGTTACAGCACGGCTTCGCCGCTCTATGCGCTGATCTGGAATCCTTCGTCGGTGAGCGTCGACGATATGTACGCCGAGTGGAGCGAAGGGCGTATCGCGGCCATGAATGCCGCAGGAACGACCGGATCGGGCAATCTGATCAACCCCAGCAGCGACAATCCCTATTTCATGGTTTACGAGCAGCTCAACACGCAGGATCGCGACCGCGTGTACGGCAACGTCTCGGTGAACGTCAATATCTGGCGCGAAAAGCTGACGCTCATGCTGCGCGGCGGCATGGATCTCAACAACGATTTTCGCACGCAGCGCAAACCGCAGTATTCGATCGGGCACACCAAGGGGTGGTACCGCGAGCAGACGGTGCGCAATTTCGAGATGAACACGGATTTCATGTTCAACTACAAGGACTCGTTCGGCGATTTCCATCTTTCGGCGGCGTTGGGCGGCAACCGGATGTATCAGAAATTCCAGAATGTGACGCAGACGGCCGAGAATCTTCAAGAACCCGACGTCTTTCTGCTGGTCAATGTCGACGGACGGTTGCTGTCGTCCAACACGCGGCGTGAAAAGGGGGTGAACAGCCTCTACGGTTATGTGAACCTCAGTTGGCGCGACATGCTGTTTCTGGATCTGACGGCACGCAACGACTGGTCGAGTACGCTGGCGCCGGGCAACAACTCCTATTTCTATCCTTCGGTGGGAGTCAGCTTCCTGCTGGACGAGGCGCTCGGTTTTCGGGAACGCGCACCGTGGGTCGACATGCTGAAACTGCGCGGATCGTGGGCCAATGTGGGCAACGATACCGACCCCTATCAGCTGACGGCCATTTACAGCAACAGCGATTTCCAGGGAGGCTATCGTCTTTCGAGCGCGATCCAGAACTACAACATCAAACCCGAGAACATCGAGAGCTGGGAGACCGGCATCGAAGCCCGTCTCTTCGGCGGACGCATCGGACTCGACGTGGCGTATTACGATTCGACGACGACCGACCAGATCATCACCGTTCCCGCCGACTGGGCTACGGGTGCGGCATCGAAACTCATCAATGCGGGCGAGGTCAACAACCGCGGTGTGGAGGTGGCGCTCGATCTGCGTCCCGTCGAGACGAAGAACTGGCGCTGGGACATCGGTCTCAACTGGTCGAAGAACTGGAACAAGCTGGTGGCGTTGGCGCCGGGCGTGGAGATGTGGCAGCTCAATTCGAAGCTGACGGTCGGCTCGACGGTCTTCACCTACGCCTATCCGGGCGGTGTGCTGGGACGCCTTTACGGAATCGGCTACGAGACGGCGCCCGAGGGAAGTTTCTACGTCGACGAGGCCGGGAAGTTCGTGGATTGCTCCGGAGCCAGGATCATCGATGCCGAAACAGGGAATCCCGTGCTGACGGAGACGCTCAAAGATCTGGGCAGCATCTATCCCAACTACAAGGCGGGTCTGAACACGCGGCTCAGTTACAAGGGACTGTCGCTGGCGATGACTTTCACGGCGCAACAGGGCGGACGGGCCTATTCGGTGACGAGCGCCGTGCTCTCGACGCTGGGCAAACTCGAAAATTCCCTGCCGGGTCGTTACGACGGTCTGATCGCCGACGGGGTCAATCTCCATGCCGACGGAACCTATTCGAAGAACCGTACGGTGACCCGGAATGTCGTCGAATATTACAACCTCTATGCGCAGTACCGCAACAACATCGAGCAGCACGTCTACTCGACTTCGTTCCTGAAACTCAAAGAACTGCGGCTGGATTACAGTTTTCCCGAACAGATCTGCCGCCGGCTGCGTGTGGTGCGGTCCATTCAGCTGGGCTTCTTCGCCACGAACCTCTTCTGTTGGACGAAGTGGCCGCAGTACGATCCGGAAGTGGCGTCGTGGGCCGGCGGGTCGCTCTCGAAGGGTGTCGAGACCGGCGGCTATCCGATGACGCGGACTTACGGATTCAATCTTAAACTAACCTTCTGACGCGATGAAAACGATACGATTCAGATGCTATGCGGCGTGCTGCATGGCGTTTCTGGGGATGGGCTGTACGGCTTCGTTCGAGGAGTACAACACCAATCCCAATCAGATGGAAATGTGGGAGATAGGCCCCGAAAGCCTGTTGGAGAATCTGGTGTTCAAGGAGTTCGAATGCCTGCTTCACCGCACGTGGTACATCAACGGAGAACTGATCCAGTACACGGTGTCGGGTTCGTCGCTCAATGCCTTCCATCGTTACGTGATTTCGAACGGCGTTCCCTCCGACCACTGGGCCACGCAGTTCCAGTGGGCGGCCACGGCCGACCACATGTATCGCCTGGCGTTGGAACAGAACGACGTCAACTGCCAGGCCATCGCGCTGACGATGCGCGCCTTCTGCATGGCGCACTGCACCGACGGTTTCGGCGACGTCCCCTTTACGGAGGCGTTTCAGGGACGCGACGGCCTCGCCCAGCCGCTGTTCGATACGCAGCGGTCGATTTACGAACGGCTCTACGAGGATTTGGAGTTGGCCAACAGCCTCTACGATGTTTCGAAATCGCTCAAATCGCCTTCGCGCGACCTGCTTTACGGCGGCGACATGGCCAAATGGAAGCGGTTCACCAATTCGCTGCACCTGCGGCTGCTGATGCGTTGCATCAACCGCGACGGGGAGTTGGGCATATCGGAACGTATCCGTTCGCTCGTTTCGCAGCCGACGCTCTATCCGCTGTTCGAGAGTAATGACGATAATGCCACGCTCTTCTATACGGGCGTCGTGCCTTTCGTCAACTATTTCAAGAATACCACCTACGAGAATTTCACCACCTACGGCCGTCGGGCCTCCGCATCGTTCGTAGACCGCATGGCTGCCATCGGCGATCCGCGGCTGTCGATCTATTTCGTGCGCCGCGGCGACGCATGGGGCGGCTATCCGAGCGGCGAACCGGTCGACGAGACGACTACGACCGAGAACGTGGCCAATCTCAACTGGGAGGTGCTGGCGCAGAGTACGTCGCCTTTTTCGGCGATGCGCTACGACGAAGTGCTTTTTCTGCTTGCGGAAGCCGCGCAGCGCGGCGTGATTGCGGGCGTCGGGGCCGAGGAGTATTACGAAGCGGCGATCCGCGCTTCGATCGGTTACTGGCACGGCGTCGATACGTCGGGCGCCGAGTTGCCCGAAAGCGTGATCGAGGCCTATCTGCAAAATGTCGCCTACGACGGGACGTTGCGCTGTATCATCGAACAGAAATACATCGCCCTGTTCTGGTGCGGTATGGAGGCGTGGAACGAGTATCGCCGCACCGGATATCCGGAGCTGGCGATCGGGTCGGCGACGAGCAACGACCATATTCTGCCCACGCGTTTCGAATATCCGGTCAACACCTCCACGACCAACCCGGTGAATTATGCACAGGCAGTCGCGCGTCTGGCCGAGTCGTGGCCCGGCGGCGGCGACAACATGCGCACGCCCGTGTGGTGGAGTTTGCAGGCGGCGCGACAATCCCAAAAACCTTGAAACGATGAAGACGATACACTATTTGCTCCTTGCCGCCGGCCTTTGCGTGCTGACGTCCGCCTGCGACGACGAGTCGTCCGAAGGGGCGCGTTTGACGTTCGAACCGGCGCTCGAATCGCTCGAATTTACGACCGAAGGAGGTTCGCAAACTTTTCTGCTCTACTCGAATGTCCCCGAATGGTCGATTCGTTGCCGTTACGGCGACGAGTGGATCGACGTGTGGCCCGCCGAGGGCGATTTCGACGGGCGTTTCTCGGTGACCGTCGACGAGAACGACCGTGCCGAGTTGCGCTACGACCATTTGGAGATCTATGCCGGCGGCGAACTGATGCGCACGCTCGAAGTGCGGCAGCAGGCGCCCGCGCCTGCGATTGCGACGAATTTTACCGAAAAACAGGTGGCGGCGTCTGCTGCTTCGTTCGACGTGTTGGTGACCTGCAACGCCGAATGGCGTGCCGAGGTGTCGCCGGAGGACGAGGCATGGCTCTCGCTGGGCGAACGTACCGCCACCCGGTTGAATGTCGTTTGCGCGGTCAACGACACGGGTGCATCGCGCGAGGGCGCGGTGCGGCTCTACATTCCCGGAACGGCGTGCGAAGTGTCGCTCGCCGTGAAACAGTCGAACAACTAAACAATGAGAACCGATTATGAAACGCTGTTATAAAATTGCCCTTTGCTGCCTCTTCGTCCTCTTGGGCGCGGTTGCCTGCACGGACGATCCCGTGCAGGAGGCTCTGTCCGACGACGGGCGTTTGGTTACGGGGTTCTGGATTGCGTCGCCGCTGCCGGTTCACGCCGGTCAGACATTGACGATGCTGGGAACGGGGTTCGCCGAAGGCGATGTCGTCCGTTTCGAGAGCGGAACCGGCAGCTTCGAAAGTCCGCTCGCACAAGTCTCCGAGAGCTTTGCCTGCACGACCGTTCCGGCCGGCATGGCTTCGGGCGGTTACGACCTGACACTGGTGCGAGGGGCGGCATCGCAACGTCTGGCGCGAGTGAACCTGCGCATAACGCTCGATCCGACACGGATTCCCGACCGCGAAGGGGCGACGATCAAGGGCGTCGTCTACTGCGGATTGGAACCTGTGGCCGGCGTGCGCGTGTCGGATGGTTTCGAGACCGCCGTGACCGATGCCGACGGTTACTATTGGCTCGCGTCCGACAAGCGGCAGGGGTATGTGTTCGTCTCGTTGCCGTCGGGTTACGAGGCCGAGAGCACCGACACGACCGCTCCGGCTTTCTGGGCGCCGCTCGCGGAGGCGGCGGATGTCTGCGAGCAGCACGATTTCGAGTTGCGCCGCGTCGATCAGTCGCGCCATGTGATGATCGTGGCCGCCGACCTTCATCTGGCCAACCGTCCCACGGCGACGGGCGACCTCCGGCAGTTCGCCGAGGGGTTTATCGCCGAGACGACGGCCTTCGCTTCGGCACAGAGCGTGCCTACCTATCTGATGGTGTTGGGCGACATGACGTGGGACGAGTTCTGGTACTCCAATCTTTACAGCCTGAGCAACTACCGCACCACGATGCAGGGGTATCCCGTGCCGATCTACCACACGATGGGCAACCACGACAACGATCCCTATTTCGCCGGTGATTTCGCCGCCGAAGCGGCCTACCGCAAGGCGTTGGGTCCGACCTATTACTCGTTCGACGTGGGCGAAGTGCACTACGTCATGCTCGACAACACGGTTTACATCAATACGGGCGGCACCGAAGGTTCGATGGGCAAACGCAACTACCACTCCTATGTGACCGACCAGCAACTGGCATGGCTGCGCGACGATCTGGCGGCCTTGCGCGACAAGTCGCAGCCCGTGGTCGTGGGGATGCACTGTCCGGCGATGAACAACTACAACGCGGCGTTCGAGAATAGGGAGAGTTTCAATCCCGCGGGGAAAACGCAGGAGTTGTTCGATTGTTTCAAAGGATTCTCGGACGTCCACTTTCTGACGGGACATACCCATTACAATGCCAATATGGAGCGGGGAGCGATTTTCGAACACAATGTCGCCGCCGTCTGCGAGACGTGGTGGTGGGCCGGCAAACTGTCGGGCGTCGGGGTTTGCAAGGACGGGTCGCCGGCCGGTTACGCCGTTTACGAGGCCGATGGCCGCGAGCTGAACTGGTACTACAAGGGTGTCGGTCAGGATCGCGACAAGCAGTTCCGCACCTACGACATGAACAAGGTGCGTGAATTCTACACGCCGGCCGTGATCGAGATTCTCTCGCAATGGCCGCGGCGTGCGGACGACGGTGCGGGCGACGACTATTTCGACGTGGCCGACAATACGGTCTTCATCAATGTCTGGAACTGGGATTCGCAGTGGACGCTCCGCGTGACGGAGAACGGCCGCGAGTTGCCCGTCGAACGGGTGTGGCATCGTGATCCGCTGCATACGATCTGTCTGGACTATGCGCGGATTCTGAACGGGCTCGATCCAGTCAACGACTGGGAGTCGCTGCGTCACTCGCACATGTTCCGTGTCGTGGCTTCGTCGCCGCGCACATCGTTGCATGTCGAGGCGACCGACCGTTTCGGCCGCCGTTACGAGGAGACGATGCGCCGCCCCAAGGAGTTTACTGCGGATATGAACTGATAAAGCGAAGAGACGATGAAAAATAATCCATTTCTATCTATTCTCATCCCGCTTTGGGGAGTTGTCTCCTTGCTGGCGGGGTGTGCCGACGGCGGCGATGCGGTGAGCCTGTTGCAGGTCAGCGCCGCGAGGGTCGAGGTCGGAAAGAACGGACTGACCGCCGACGGCCGCATCCCGTCGATCGAGGTCGAGTCCGACGGTTACTGGCGCGTGTTCGCGGAGTCCTCCGCCGCGTGGGTGCGGACCGATCCTTCGGCTGCTTCGGGGAGCTGTACGGTGACGTTGAGCGTGGAGGCCAACGACGGCCCGGCCCGGACGGCCGTGCTGCGGATCGGCTGCGGCGACGGTACGACGCAAGAGGTCGAGGTGCGTCAGGAGGGCGCCGGCTCCCGCTTGCGCTACTATGAAGATTCGTTCGGCGCCGGTGCCGACGAGGCCGTCGCACCCTCCGATTACGAGGATTTCCGCATCGCGGGCTGCGGTGCGCTCGAAACGGTCTACGGGGCCGAACGGGCGACGGTGGCCGCCGACGCTCCTTCGACGGGATACGAAGGTGCGAGCGGCGGCGGGAATATCGTCCTGGCTGCGGGCGGACTCTTTACGCTGGGACCGGTCGATGTGAAGGGTGCGCTCGATCTGCGCTTCTCGACGGGGCTCTATCTGCCTTCGGCCGAAGCGGCCGGAAGCGTGCGGTTGCAGGCCAGCCGCAATGCGACGCAATGGATCGACGTGCCGTTCGCGGTCGCGCCGGAGGCAGGGTGGAGTTGTCCGATGACCGCTTTCTACATTGCCGAAGACGTGACGCAGCTCTGGTTCCGGCTCTCGACCGGGGCCGATGGCGTGCGGATCGACGATCCGGCACTCGTCGAGGGAGAGGAAGCCGAGGGAGAATTGCTCGAACTGGGCGGGGAGCTGGCTGCACCGGAGGGGCTCGAATGCGTGATCGCCGAGCGGTCGCTCACCTTCTCGTGGGATGCCGTGCGCAACGCCAAGAGCTACGATTACGAACTGTATACGAAACAGGGCGTGCGGGTGGCCGAAGGGTCGACGCCGCTGACGACGGCCGCCGTCGAGGGGTTGGAGATGGGTACGACCTATCGTTTCTCGGTGCGTGCCGTACCTGCCGAAGGGACGATTTACAGTGCGTCGGAGGCCGCCGAGTTGGAGGCGACGACCGTCGGGCTGCTGCCCGATCCCGAGGTGCGTCTGCTGCGCAAGACGCACGGGATGCTGGTCTTCGAGTGGACGAAGGATCCGTATACGACGACCTACGGCCGCCGCTACAATTTCGTGTTGGTCGACCGCGACAGCGTGGTCGTCCGTCAGCAGAGTCGGGTGAATTACGCCAGCAACGCTACCTACAACCTCTCTTACGTCTACAACCGGCAGGCGTTCGGCGGATTGCAGCCCTCGACCGATTACAGATTCTATGTGCAGTATGTTTCGGATTCCGAGCAATACAGGGATTCGAATTGGGTCTGCTGCGAGGCGACGACCGATCCGCGGCCGCAGTTGCCGATCGGTTGCCTGCTTTACAAGGATTTCGAAGAGGCGTGGTTCGGCGGCAGCGCCATCGATGTGGCGTGGGGACAGCACCCGTCGGGCAATCAGCTCGATCTGGATTACGATGCCGAGGAGAGCATCGAACTCTATGTGGTCTACCCGATTCGTTGTATGGAGGACAGTTTCAATACGGCCAAGCTGCCCGAACAGTATCGTCGCAAATATTGGAGCGGCTGGGATTGGAGCGATATCGGTGAAAAAGATATCGCCAGAAAGTCGAATACGGGACTGTTCCTGATCTGCGGGGCCGTGAAGTTCGGCAGCGGTTCGGCCTACGGCCGTATGACCACGCCGGCGCTGGGGCAGTACGGTCTGAGCGGAGTTTCGGATATCGTCGTCTCGTTCAAGGCTTGTCCCTACACCGAACCGAATCTGACCACGGGCAATCTGATGGTTTCCCCCTATATTCTCTGCGGCGCGACCTTCAATATCTCGATCTGGGCGGGTGCAGGTACGTTCGAGAACGGTTCGACCGAGATGACGCTCACCAATCTCACCCCCGATCAGACCGATGCCCAGGGCAACGGACATTATTCGTGGACGGAGCATTCGGTGCGGATCAAGGGTGCCGATTCGCATACCCGCGTCTCCATCTCGACCGTTGCGCAGAAAGGCTACTATCGCATGTGGTTCGATGATCTGATGATCGTGCGCGACGACGGCGGTCAGAGCGAAGGATCGTCGGGCTCGGGTTCGGGCGGCGATTACGGCGACGGCGGCGACGGTTTCGATACGGAGGGTTCCGCCTCCTCGGGCGGTTCGGCCGGAGGGGGATCCTATGGCGACGGCGGCGACGGGTTCGATACGGGCGGCACTCCGGGCGGCTCGGCTTCGGGCGGCGATTACGGCAACGGAGGCGACGGTTTCTGAAAATAAAATCAAAGTATGAATCGTAAAAAAACAGATAAGGAAATGATACGTGAAATGATGTGTTTGCTGGCCCTTGCGGGAGTGATGGCCGGTTGTACGAACGACGGAAGTTCGGAGTTGCAGCGCCCGGAGACGACGATCCGGCTCACGGCGGAGTTGCAGCAGGGGTCGCGTACGGTACTCGGCGACGACGGCCTGAAAGTGCTGTGGGAGAATCAGGATCGGTTGGGCGTATTTTCGGACAAGGGCGATGCCAACGTTTCGTTCCTGCTTTCGGAAGGAGCCGGAGAGTCGGTGGGACGCTTCGAGGGGGCGCTCTCGAAGGGAGCTGTCCCGCAGTACGTCTATTATCCCTATTCGGCCGACGCGGGAACGTCGACCGCGACGCTGGCCGTGACCGTCGACGCGGAACAGACACAAAACGGTACGACGGCATCGATCGGCGCCAATGATTTCAAGATCGGTTCCTACGATGCCGCGCAGAAGCGTTTTTCGCTTCGCAACAAGTTGTCTCTGCTGGCTTTTACGGTCGATGATCTGACGGGCAGCGAGTTGTTCGGCCAGCCGCTCGACCGGATCGTTCTTGCGGTGGACAACCGCGATCTGTCGGGTGATTTTACTGCCGATCTGACCGATCCGGAGGCGGCGCTTACGCCGGTGTCGGCAAGTGCGGAATCGACGCTTTCGTTTTCCGACAAGCCCGTGCTGGAAAAACCGGTCTCCGGCTGGCTGCTGGTCAATCCCGTCGTCGAGGAAGGGGACCCGATGACCGTGACGCTCTATGCCGGTTCGAAGAAGGCAACGCTGCGGGTCAGGGCCTCCAAACGTTATGAAGCGGGGGTGCGTTATACGATGCCGTTGGATGTCAACGAATTGGTAGCCGACGGCAGCATGACGGTCGAGACGCTCTCCGAAGAGCTTCCCGCACCCGGGATCAAGGTGTTCCGCAAGACGCACGGCATGATCGTAGCCGAGTTCGAGCAGTCGGTGGACACCTATGAAACGCAGGGGCGGACGTTCAATATCCGTCTGTTGGAGGGCGACAAGGTGCTGCGGTCGTATGACAAATACAGTTTCAAATACGGAGGCAAGAACGGAACGATCTACTCTTATCTCTACAACCGGTTCGCTTTCGGAGGTTTGAAGGCTGCGACGTCGTATACGATTCGCGTACAGGCCGTTTCGACCGATGCCGCGCGCTTCGAAGACTCCGCGTGGACCGACATCTCCGTGACGACCGACGCTGCACCCGTTCTCGGCGACAAGGTGTTGCTGTATAAGGATTTCGAGGATGCACGTTACGGAGGGTCGTCGATCGATAACGCATGGGCGCATAAGGTCAAGGGGACGCAGGCTTCGATCGACTATACCGAAGAGTCGGTCGAGGATGCGTTGCCCGTGTCGGTCTGCCATCCGATGGGATGTATGGAGGATGCGTTCGGCACGAAGCAGCACGCTTCGTATCGTGCGGTGCACTGGTCGGATTATGCGTGGTCGGCCGACAAGGCGGACAATACGGGTCTCTTTCCCGTCTGCGGTGCGTTGAAATTCGGTTCCGCCTCCGCGATCGGCAAGTTGACTACGCCGACATTGGCGTCGCTCGGCGTCGATGCGCCGGCGAATGTCGTGCTGTCGTTCAACGCCGCGCCTTATTATGAACCCAATCTGGCTACCGGCAAGTTCGAGACGGCTCCCAATCAGGGGTCGGGAACGACCGTCGTGGTGACCGTCAACGGCGACGGAACCTTCGACGACGGCACGCAGACGCAGACGCTCCGGAATCGTACGCCTGTCGAAACGGGCGCCGATGCCAAAGGGTATATGGAGTATACGCTCCATACACTTCGTGTGACGGGCGCGACGGGCGCGACGACCTTTACGATCGCTACGTCGCTCGACGGAACGGGAGCCGTGACGGGATCGAACTCCTGCCGGATGTGGTTCGACGATTTGCGCATCGAACGGGAATAGGCCCTGAGAAATCCGAAAAAAGCAGCCGTCCGATCGTCGGACGGCTGCTTTCTCGATAAGGGGAGGTCGTAGGTTGGGGAGCGTTCAATCCTTGCGGGCGAGGTTCAGTTTCTTGCGGATGAACTCCTCGGCGAAGGCGGCCGTGCCGTCGATGCCGAGCACCGACGAATCGATGCAGAGGTGGTAGGTCGCGGCGGCGCCCCACGTGCGGTTGCTGTAATAGTTGTAGTAGTCGGCGCGCTTTTCGTCGGTCGAATCCATGAGCTGTTCGGCCGCTTCGGGAGTCAGCCGGCGCGTGCGCACGAGCCGTTCGATGCGGTCCTCGCGCGACGCCGAGACGAAGATGTTGACGCAGCGGGGATGTTCGCGCAGGATGTAGTCGGCGCAGCGGCCCACGAAGATGCACGACTCGCGCTCGGCCAGCTGGCGGATTACGTCGCTCTGCATCTTGAACAGCGCGTCGTGGCTCAGCGGGTTGTTGTAGATCGCGTCGTCGCCCGCGAACGGACTGCGCAGATAGCCGAGCAGGGTGGCGAAGAACCCCTTGGCGGGCTTTTCGTCGGCCTTTTCGAAGAATTCCTGGCCGAAGCCGCTGTGTTCGGCGGCCATCTTGATGAGCCGCTTGTCGTAGACGGGGATGCCGAAACGCTCGGCCAGCCGTTCGCCGACGGCCTTGCCGCCGCTGCCGAGCTGACGTCCGATGTTGATGACGAATTTTTCGTTCATGGTAGGGTAGAATCGTTAAATCTGCATTCGTTTGCGGAAGCGGCGCAGTTCGCGCAGCAGCATGAGGGCCGCGACGAGCGATGCCAGAAGGTCCGACAGCGGCATACTGCACCATATGCCCCAGCTGCCGTTGTAGCCCATGCCGGCGAGGATGTCGGGCAGGAATAGCAGTCCGGGCAGCAGGAAGAGCAGCTGGCGCGACAGCGACAGGAAGATCGCCTTCGGGGCCATGCCGATGCTTTGGAAGAAGTTGGTCGTCACCATCTGGAACCCGATGATCGGGAAACAGAGGAAGACGATGCGCATTCCTTCGGCCGCGAGCCGGATCAGCTCCTCGTCGGTCGTAAAGACCGCCACGGCCCAATGGGGCAGCAGCTCGCCCAGCAGGAATCCGAGCGAGGTGACGCAGGTCGCGCCGATGACGGTGAGTTTGAGCACGTGCATCAGACGGTCGTACTGCCGTGCGCCGAAATTGTAGCCTGCGATGGGCTGCATCCCCTGGTTGAGCCCCATGACGATCATCACGAAGAAGAAGGCCAGCCGGTTGACGATACCGTAGGCCCCGATCATCAGGTCGCCGCCGTGCTCTTTGAGCCCCTTGTTGATGAGGATGACGATGAAGCAGGCCGTCACGTTCATCAGAAAGGGCGACATGCCGATGGCCAGAATCTCCTTGACAATCCGCTTGCGCGGCCGGTAGATTCCCCGGTGGAAATGCAGCAGTTCGCTCGAATCGGAGAGCAGCCGGAACTGCCAGACGAGCGAGATCACCTGTGCCAGCACCGTGGCGATCGCTGCGCCGCGGATGCCCCAGCCGAAGCCGTAGATGAACAGCGGGTCGAGGATCGTGTTGATGACTACGGTGTTGATCGTGGCGTACATCGACTTGCGCGGGTGTCCCGCCGAACGCAGGACGGAGTTCAGTCCCAGATACATGTGCGTTACGACGTTGCCCATCAGGATGATCGACATGTAGTCGCGGGCGTAGCCGATCGTCGCCTCGCTCGCCCCGAAGAAGTAGAGGATCGGGTCGAGGAAGAGCAGGGTGACCAGTCCGAAGCCGAGTCCGATGATGAAGTTGAGCACCACGACGTTGCCCAGTATGTATTGTGCCGAGGCGTAGTCCTTTTGTCCGAGCCGCATCGAGATGAGCGTGGCGGCGCCGACGCCGACGAGCGATCCGAACGCCGCGGCGAGGTTCATCAGCGGGAAGGTGAGCGCCAGTCCCGAAATGGCCATCGGTCCGACGCCCAGCCCGATGAAGATGCTGTCGACCATGTTGTACAGCGAAGAGGCCGTCATGGCGATAATGGCCGGTACGGAGTATTGGACGAGCAATTTGCGGATTCGTTCCGTTCCGAGTTCAGTAGCTGCTCCCTTGATGACTGTCATAAATGCGATGAGATGTTAGCGGCTTGCCGGAGGCCCGCGGCGGCGGGTGCGACGTAGATTCCGATGCAAAGATACGATTAAGGTGAGAGAAAAAGAAAAAACGACCGTTTTTCTTTTTCCGAACCGCAGTATCTAAGGCGCAGCCAAAGATACGAATAAGCGAGAGCAATGTCGAATTTATTCGAACATTGCCGGACGTAAGTGTCTTCGGCGCAGCCAAGACGCGGAAAGTCGGACGTAGAGGCGCAAACGCGGGTTTTGCGATTAAAAATCGGGCGAGCTTGTTTCAGCGGTGCAATCGCTGTCGGGGTTGCGGATGCGCCCTTCGTCCGCCCGCCGACGCTCCGATCCGCTGTCGGGCTCCGGCGGTGAAAGTGCGAATAATCTCATATTTTTCGCCGCGGGAGCGCATCGCGTCGGGAAAAATCGTACCTTTGTCAGGGTAAAAGAGAATCCCCGCATTATGATTTACGACAATATCCTGGGAACGATCGGTTCGACGCCGATGGTGCGCCTGAACCACTTTTCCCCCAACCTGCAGGTCAATATTTTCGCCAAGCTCGAAGGCTTCAACCCTACGGGCAGCATCAAGGACCGCATTGCGGTCAAGATGATCGAGGAGGCCGAGCGCGAAGGGAGGCTCACGCCGGGCAAAACCATCATCGAACCCACGTCGGGCAATACGGGCATCGGCCTGGCGATCGTGGGAATCGTCAAGGGGTATCCCGTGGAGATCGTCATGTCGGAGGCCGTGTCGATCGAACGGCGCAAGATCATCCGCTCCTACGGCGCCAAGGTGATTCTCACTCCCGCCGAGGAGGGGACCGACGGGGCGATCCGTTATGCGCGCGCGGCCGTAGCGTCGGACCCCGACCGCTATTTCATGCCCGATCAGTTCGCCAACGCCAGCAACTACCTGGCGCACTATCAGTCGACGGCGCTCGAAATCTGGCAGCAGACGGGCGGCGAGATCGACTATCTGGTCTGTGCCCTCGGCACGTCGGGAACGCTCATGGGGTTGTCGCGTTTTTTGAAGGCGATGAAGCCCGACATCAAGGTCGTCTGCGCCCAGCCTACGCGCGGGCACTACATCCAGGGGTTGAAAAATATGGAGGAGGCGATCGTACCCGACATCTACGACCCCTCGAAGATCGATATTCAGGAGATGGTCGAGAGCGAGGAGGCGATCGCCATGGCCCGCCGGATCATCGCCCGCGAGGCGATTTTCGCCGGCATGTCGAGCGGCGCCGCCCTGCTGGCTGCCGTCCGTACGGCCGCCCGCATCGAGCGGGGCAACATCGTGGTGGTCTTCCCCGACCGTGCCGAGAAGTATCTCAGCACGACGATGTTCGACGAATTCAACGACTGATCTTCCGCCGTATGCCGCGCCTTTCGCTCATCGTCGCCACCTACAACCGTGCGGAGCAGTTGCTCACGACGCTGCGGTCGGTCGCCGCGCAGACGGCGCCCACGGCCGAGTGGGAGTGCGTGGTGGTGGACAACAATTCGACCGACGATACGGCCGCGCGTTTCGAGGAGTTTCTCTCGGCGCATCCCGGGCTGCCGCTGCGGCGGGTGTCCGAGACGCGGCAGGGCCTTTCGTGGGCCCGCAACCGCGGCATCGCCGAGACGACGGGCGACATCGTGGCCATCATCGACGACGACGAGCGCATCGTGCCGGAGTTCATCGCCGCATACATCGCCTTTTTCGATGCGCACCCCTCGGTGGCGTCGGCCGGCGGCCCTATCGTAGCGGAGTATCCCGCAGGGCGTCCCGCGTGGATGTCGCGCTATACCGAACGGCCGATCGCCAACCCGATCGATCTGGGGCCGACGCCCCGTCCCTTCCCGCGCGGGCGGATTCCCGGCGGAGGGAACATGGCGCTGCGCCGCACGGCGCTGGGGCGCTACGGAGCGTTCGACCCGCAACTGGGACGGCGCGGCGCGCGGCTGCTGGGCGGCGAGGAGAGCGACCTGTTCGCACGGCTGCGGCGCGGCGGCGAACAGTGCTGGTACGTGCCCGGAGCGGTGATGTACCACATCATCCCGCCGTCGAAGCTCACACGCGGCTATTTCGACCGTCTGTGCCGCAATATCGGCGTGAGCCAGCGCACGCGGGCCGCGATCGACGGCGGTCTGCTGCGCCTGTGGACGGGCGAGGCGGCCAAGTGGTGCGCCACGCTGGGGATCGCCCTCGGCTATTGCCTGACGGGCCGCGTGCGGCGTGCGGCGTGGCTCGTGCGGATGCGGCGGCAGATTACGGCGGGGTTGCTGACCTCGGCCGAGTAGGTAGAAGAATGCGGGACTTGCGGGTCTCCTAAAATTCCATCGTATGAAAAAGTTTCTGAAAATCGTTGCGATCGTGGCGGTCGTGCTCATCGCCGTCGCGCTCGTCGTGCCGCTCGCACTCAAATCGAAGGTGGGCGACATCGTGAAGAAAGAGGCGGGCGAACTGCTCACCGCCGAAGTCGATTTCCGTTCGCTCGACCTGAGCCTGCTGCGCCATTTCCCGCACGCTTCGGTCGAGTTGGAGGGGTTGACGGTCGTCTGCGCCGCGCCGTTCGAAGGGGATACGCTGGCTTCGGTCGGGCGCATCTCGGTGGTCGTCGACCTGATGTCGCTCTTCGGCGATTCGGGCTACGAGGTGACCAAACTGCTCGTCGACAAGGCACATCTGCATGCGCGCAAACTCGCCGACGGCAGCGTGAACTGGGACGTGATGAAACCTTCGGACGAACCGGCGGAGGAGAAGGAGCCGGCCGAGGCGGACGAGCCGTCGGCCTTCCGTCTGCGGATGCGCGACGTGCGTCTGTCGGAGGCCGTCGTCCGCTATAAGGACGACTCGACGGGAATGCGCGCCGGTGTCGATCCGCTCGACCTGCGTCTGAGCGGCGACCTGTCGGGCGAGCGCAGCGACCTCGACCTGCGGTTGGAGGCGCATCGCCTCTCGTATGCGGCCGGCGGGGTGGCGCTGCTGCGCGACGCCGATCTGACGGCCGACGTCACGCTCGACGCCGATCTGAAAAACAAGCGTTTCACTTTCTCCGACAACAGATTGATCCTCAATGCGATCGCTCTGAGCCTCGACGGCTGGGTGGCGCTGGCGGACGACCGCACCGAGATGGACGTGCGCGTCAACAGTTCGAAAGTCGAGTTCCGCGACGTCCTGTCGCTGGTTCCGGCCTTCTACACGCGCGATTTCGAGAACCTGACCGCTTCGGGGCAGCTGACGCTCGACGCATGGGCCAAAGGCGTGCTGGCGGGCGACCGGCTGCCGGCCTTCGAAACGACGTTGGCCGTGCGCGACGGCAGCTTCAAATACGCCTCGCTGCCCAAGGCCGTGACGGGCATTACGATTGATGCCAGGGCGGCCAATCCGGGCGGGACGGCCGACGCTACGACCGTCGACATGCCGACCTTCGCGTTGACGATGGCGGGCAACGCGCTGCGCGGCTCGTTCTCGGCCGCAACGCCGATGAGCGACCTGCGCTTCAAGGCGGCCGCCGCCGGCAAGGTCGATCTGGGGGCTGTGAAGGAGGTCTATCCGTTGGGCGATTCGATCGCGCTGGCGGGCGTCGTGACGGCCGACATGCAGGCGTCGGGGCGGATGTCCGACATCGAGCGGGAGCGTTACGAGGCGATCGCGGCTTCGGGGCGGCTCACCGTCGAAGGGGTTACGGCGGCACTCGCGGGATTGCCCGAAGTGAAGGTGCGCCGCGCCGCGATGAGCGTCAGCCCTGCGGCGCTGACCCTTTCGGAGCTGGGTGTCACGGTGGGGCGCAGCGACATCGAAGCGTCGGGCACGCTGTCGAACTATATCGGCTATCTCCTGCGCGACCAGACGCTGCGCGGGCGGCTCGACGTCCGTTCGTCGCTGCTCGATCTCAACGAACTGCTGGGCGACGCTTCGGAGGCTTCGGCCGATACCGGTGCGGCCGCCGCTCCGGCCGATACGGCGGCGATGCGTGCCGTCGTCGTGCCGCAGAACCTCGATCTGGCACTCGGTGCGTCGCTGAAAAAGATACTGTTTCAGAAAATGGTGCTCGACGATTTCACCGGTTCGCTGACCGTGGCGAAGGGTACTGTCTCGATGAACCGGCTGGCGATGAATGCCTTCGGCGGCCGGATGTCGGCTTCGGGCAGCTACTCGACGGCAGCCGACGCGCAGCGGCCGGCGTTGAAGTTGAAGGCCGAGATCGCCGATGCGTCGTTCTCGACGACCTTCGACCAGCTGGACGTCGTGCGCCGCATGGTGCCCCTGTTCGAGAAGACGGGCGGGGACTACTCGATGTCGCTCGATCTGGCGACCCGCCTGACGCAGACGATGAATCCCGACTATGCGACCTTGCAGGCCGACGGGGCGATCCGTTCGAAGAACATCCGCGTGCAGAATATCGCCGTCTTCGACCAGTTGGCCGCAGCGCTCAAAAACGACGCCCTGCGCCGCATCGAGGCGAAGGATGTCGACATCCGTTTCACGATCCGCGACGGACGCATCGCCACGCAGCCCTTCGATCTGAGCGTGGGCGGTATTTCGCTCAACCTGTCGGGTTCGACGGGGCTGGATCAGACGATCGACTATACGGCCCGGGTGACGCTGCCCGAAGGATCGGCGGGCGGTATTCTTACGGCGGTCGACGTCGGCATCGGCGGCAGTTTCTCGTCGCCGAAGATCACGCTCGACGTGAAGAATGCCGTGAAGGACGCCGTGAGCAATGCGATCGGTGAGAAACTGGGCCTGTCGGTCGGATCGTCCGAGGGCAAATCGGCCGACGAGATCCGCGCCGATGCGAAGGCCAAAGGCGATAAGCTCGTCGAGGAGGCTAGGGCGCAGCGCGACAAACTCGTCGGGAAGGCGTCGGGCAAACTGGCCAGGATCGCGGCGCAGGCCAGCGGCGACGCGCTGGTGTCGGCCGCCGAGAAGCAGGCGCAGAAACTCATGGAGCAGGCCGAGCAGCAGATCGCCGCGCAGCAGTGAGCGGCCGTGTCGTGAAAACCGGTGCAGCGTCCCACGATCGTGGGACGCTGCATGTCGTTTTACGGTCGCACGACTGCGTTTACCCGAGTTGCTGCGTCCGGCTTGCCGCCGGCGATTTTTCGGAGAGGTGTGTAAATTGGTCGAAAGGTTCGCTGTTGTGTCAAAATTTCCTATATTTGCCCCGCAATCTATACTTATAAACGCACAACACATGAGGAAATTTTTGACGATTTTCACCCTCTCCCTGCTTGCGGTGTCATGTATCGACAACGACTACGATCTGTCGGACATCGATACGGACGACATCGGCATCGGAGACGAAAACTCGGTCTTCACCTGCCCGCTGATGACGCTGAGGGTCGCCGTCGCGGACATCGTGAACGAACAGGGGGATCTCGACGGTATCCTGGCCGAAGCCGATGTCTGGCTGCCGAACCGGCTGCCGGACGGCGCGGAGGCGGTCGACGTGAAACGGCTTACCGGCGGCGACGGACAGCAGGCGCAACAGGCCTATGTGCAGACGTTGCTGACGGCCTTGCAGGAGGAGATCGACGCCGATGCTTCGGACCGGAAGCTCGAACAGATCGCCCGACAGATCTATGCGGAGTATAGGGAGGATTTTCTCCCCGATTATCTCCCTGTCGATGTGGACGAGGCGGAGTATATCGCGGCGTTCAGGACCGTCTACCACCAGCAGGCGACGCACGATCTGATCTGGGAGAATATCGAACTGTTCGCCGCCCGTTACCTGACGACGAACCTTCGGATAGATGTCCGGCCCTTCGTCCTTTCGGGCATTGACGTGGGGGCGGACGTGCGCGACATGATCGTCGGCGGAGACGAATCGAAGACCTCGTTGTCGCTCTTCGGCGATATTGCGACCGACCTGCCGGTCTCCTTCTCGGCAGAACCGTCGTTCGAGGCCGAGGTGGAGGGCAGCGACCGCACGTTGTTCAGCTTTCCTTCCTTTACCGTCTTCCCGACGGCGGAGGCGCCCGTCGAAATCGAGGAGACGTCCGTCTCTGCGGATGCGCTGACGGTCATCTTCGACCAGGAGACCCGCATCGAACTGAACATGCAGCTGGAAAACTACTATCCCGGGCGTTCGCTCGATCTCGGACAGGGAATTACCATCAACCTGAAAGTTCGCAAGAAGGGCGGTTTAATCTTTAACGTTTAGTGACAGCCATGAAAAAATTGCTCTATACGCTGGCCGCCGTTCTCGTTTGCACGGGCGCTGCGGCGCAGAATCCCACGTTGTATTTCATGGAGGGGGTACCCCTGCGTTCGCAGATGAACCCCGCGCTGGCTCCGCAACGGGGTTATTTCAATATTCCGGTACTGGGCGGTCTGGCCGTGACGGCGGGCGGCAACACGTCGCTCGACCACCTGCTCTTCCGCCGCGACGGCAGGCTGGTGACGCTGCTCAGTCCGTCGGTCTCGTCGGCCGACGCCCTTTCGGATCTCCATTCGAAAAATCTGGTCAACGCCGACATTCGGGTCAATCTGCTCGGTTTCGGCGCTTATACCGCCAACCGCAAGCACTTCTGGTCGTTCGACCTCAATCTGCGCACGAGCGTTTCGACGCAGTTCCCCTACGAGCTGTTCCACTTCTTCAAGACGGGCGAGAGCGCGCAGGTACGCAATCTGGGCCTCAGTTCGGATGCCTATGCGGAAGCCGGGTTCAACTACTCGTTCCCTATCGGCGAGAAGTTCTATGTCGGTGCGCGCGTGAAGTTTCTGGTCGGGCTGGCCCGTGCCAAGTCCTATTTCACGCAGTTCAACGTCTCGCTCGGCGAGAACGAGTGGTATGCCGAGGCCGTCGGCGAATTGGAGGTCAACAGCAACCTGCTGACCATCCCCACCCGTCAGGAGGCGGGACAGGACGGAGTCTACCGCAATTACTACCAGCTCGACGACATGGAGTTCGACGCGAAGTTCAAGCCCGCCGGCTACGGTGCGGCCTTCGACATCGGTGCGACCTACGAGCCGATTCCGAATCTGCTGGTTTCGGCGGCGGTCAACGACATCGGTTTCATCGCGTGGAACAAGGCCAGTTCGATGCACGGCACCGTAAGCCGGAGGCTGACCTTCGACGGTGCGCAGGTCGATGCGTCGGGGGTTGCCGACATCGATTTCGATCTGGGCGAGTTGAAGTTCGAGCAGGTCGACGAAGAGAGCGCGACGCGGATGCTCCATTACACGATGAATCTCGGTGCCGAATACCGGCTGTGGGATCGGCGCGTCGGTTTCGGGGCGTTGTACCAGATTCACAAATACGACTATGCGGCGCTGCACAACCTGACCGCTTCGGTCAACTTCCAGCCCGTGCGCTGGTTCGGGCTTTCGGGCAGCTATTCGTTCATCGACAATCGGGCCAGCGCGCTGGGGTTGGGACTGAACCTCAATCCGGGCTGGATCAATTTCTATGTCGCTACCGACGTGTTGCTGACCAAGAAGAGCGCGCAGTGGATTCCTATCAAGCAGGGGCGGATGAACTTCAATCTGGGCATCGGTGTCCCGATGGGGAAACGAGGGCTGCGCCAGCGCGATTGCATTCGGGTGAATGCGGCGTGCTGTCCGTCGCAGGAGCCGCTCACGGAGCAGCAGGAGCTTCGTATCAGGGAGCAGCAGCTCCGCGAGCAGGCGTCGGCGACCTCCGAGCAGATCGAAGAGGCTACCGAGCGCAGCGAGAAGGCGATCCGCAAAGCCGAACGCAGGGCGGCGAAGGCCGAACGGAAGGCGCGTAAAGCGGCCGAACGGGCGCAGCAGGAGGGCGATACGGCTTCGGTCGTCCGTGCCGCGGCCGATCTGCTGGCCGTGCGCTACTGAGGCGGGCGTATCGTCCGACAGAAATTCACCCCGGCGCAACGATCTGCGCCGGGGTGAATTCGTCTGGGTCGTCCCCGTTTTTGTCCGTTCCGGCGGTCAGGGCCGTGCGGCCAGTTCGGCGACGATCGCCCGCATCGCGTCGTAACGCTCCTCGGCGCTGCGGAGCAGTGCGTACTGCGCCCGCGTACGGACGAGATTGTGGTCGGGCGACTTGATCTTGTAGTAGGTGTCGCCGTCGAGATAGTCCATCAGGAAGCGCAGCACCTGTTCGTAGGTGATGTAGCGTACCGAGAAGGCGAGTGCGTCGGTTTCGGCCGGCGTGAGGAAGGCGCGCGCCTCCGAGAGGTAGCCCTCGGCGAAGCCGCGGAACATGGCCATGTCGAGCCATACGTCGTCGAGGTGTTCGTCGTCTTCGCGGCCGTGGTTGGCGTAGGTGCGGATCGCGTCGCCGAAGTCGTTGAAGCAGGGGCTGCGCAGTACCGTGTCCAGATCGATCACGCAGAGCACCCGCCCCTGGCGGTCGAAGAGGATGTTGTTGATCTTCGTGTCGTTGTGCGTCACGCGGCGCGGGATCTCGCCCGTTTCGACCCGCTGCCAGAAGCGGAGCATCTCGTCGCGGCGGCATTCGATCCATTCGATTTCGCGTGCCACCGACGCACGGCGTCCCGCGGCGTCGCGCGCGAGGGCATCGTCCCATTGCCGGAAGCGGAAACGGATGTCGTGGAAGCCGGGCAGAATGTCGGCCAGCGGTTCGCCGTAGTCGGCCAGCATCCGCTGGAAGCGGCCGATGCCTTCGCCGCCGCAGCGGGCCAGTTCGGGGGTCGAGGCGGACTGGCAGGTCACCGAATCCTCGATGAAGAGCGTCGCGGCCCAATAGTCGCCCGCCGCATCCTCGTAATAGAGCGCTCCGTCGTGCGTGGGGATGACGGTCATCACTTCGCGCCGCGGATCGCCGCCGGCGCGGCGTACCTTCTCCCTGAGAAAGGAGGTTACGCCCTCGATGTTGCGCATCATGGCGGGGATGTCGGTGAAGACGTTGCGGTTTTTGCGTTGGAGGACGTACCGCGCACGTTCGGTCGTGACGATGTAGGTGTCGTTGATGAATCCTTCGCCCAGCGTGGCGACCGACTGCACGGCGCCGTCGAGACGGAATTGTTCGGCTATTCGTTTCATGCGGTAGAGGGTTTGGGCAACCGTATCCGGGAATTGCGGAGAAGTCGCGGACTCCGCCTTCGGTTTTCCCGTCCGGTAGGATAAAGGTAATGAATTTTTTCTAACTTTGTGAACAGAACCCTGAAAAACCTCTTTCCCATGAAAACGCTCTTTCGTACAGCACTTCTTCTCGTCTGCGGTTTTCCGCTCTTCGCCTGCACGCCGCACGCCGCCTCGGACGCGCCTTACCGGATCGAGGAGGGGACGATCGTCTTCGCGGAACCCGCACGTGCCGAGGGGCAGTGCGACGTGCTGCAACTGCGCTGCGATCCGATTCCCGTCGTGCGCGTGGCCTTCATCGGCCTGGGTATGCGCGGCAGCACGGCCGTCGAGCGTTTCACGCAGCTCGACGGCGTGGAGATCGTCGCCCTCTGCGACAAGGTGCCCGCCCACGTCGAGCGGGCGCAGCGGACGCTTTCGGTACACGGCCTGCCGGCGGCGCAGGAGTTCACGGGCGCCGACGACTGGCGCCGCGTCTGCGAGTTGGAGGGTGTCGATCTGATCTACAACTGCACCGACTGGCAGATGCACGTCCCCATTGCGCTCTACGCCATGGAGCGGGGCAAGCACGTGGCCGTCGAGGTGCCTGCGGCGCTGACCGTCGCCGACTGCTGGGCGCTGGTCGACGCGGCCGAACGGACGCGCCGCCACTGCATGATGCTCGAGAACTGCTGTTACGACTTCTTCGAGATGACGACGCTCAACATGGCGCGCGAGGGGCTGTTCGGCGAAATCGTCCATGTCGAGGGGGCCTATATCCACGACCTGCGCGAATTGCAGTTCGACCGCCGGCACGGCTACGTCGACATGTGGCGGCTCGAACACAATGCGCTGCATACGGGCAATCCCTATCCTACGCACGGCCTGGGTCCGTTGTGCCAGCTGCTCGACATCCACCGCGGCGACCGCATGGAGCGGCTCGTCTCGCTCTCGTCCGACCAGTTCGGCATGAGCGCCTACGCCACGGCGAAGTACGGCGCGGAGTCGACGGAGGCCGAGAGGTCCTATGCGTTGGGCGACATGAATACGACGCTGATCCGCACGGCCAGGGGCAAGAGCATCCTCATCCAGCACGACATCACCTCTCCGCGGCCCTACAACCGGCTCCATACGATCTCGGGAACGAAGGGCTTCGCACAGAAATACCCGATCCGCAGTCTGGCGTTCGATCCCGACGCCCACCACCGGCTCTCGGACGAGCAGCTCGACCAGATGCTGCGCCGCTACGAGCATCCCATTACGCGCGAAATCGGCGAGAAGGCGCGCGAGGTGGGTGGCCATGGCGGCATGGATTTCATCATGGACTACCGGCTGGTCTACTGTCTGCGCCACGGCCTGCCGCTCGATCAGGACGTTTACGACGCGGCCGAGTGGTCGTCGCTGGCGGAGCTGACCGAAGCGTCGGTGCGCAACGGCTCGATGCCTGTTGCGATGCCCGACTTCACGCGCGGCGCATGGCGCAAGGTCGAGGGCTTCTCGCACGCGATGGCCGAGTGACGCCGGCCGCCCCGAACAGGCTCCGCCCCTGTCGCAACGATCTGCGGCAGGGGCGGAACGGTTTGAGGGGCAGGACTATTTGAGCGCCTGCAACACCCGGGGCATCAGCTCGGAGAGGGTGTTCTCGGTCTGTGCGGTGTAGAAATTCCCGTCGACGACCGCCTTGTCGTCGGTGGGGATGCACTCCCGCACCACCGTTTTGAGGAAGGGATGCAGTGCTACGCGTCGTCCCCGCGCGATGCCCAGGTTGTCGTAGAGAAGCGCTGCGGCGCAGTGGCCGATCATCGGTTTACCCTGCTCGGCGAAGCGCTTCATGATGCGGAGCATCTCCCGGTTGAAGGGCTTGTCTGCGTTCTCGGCGAATTTGGGCATGGCGTCGCCGCAGGCGAAGACCAGCGCATCGTACACCTCCTCGCGGCCCGCGAGACGGGACACCGTGTCGTCGAGACGGAGGGCGACGCCCGAGTTGGTCGTCACCTGCGGCGTCTCGGCCACCGCGAACGTGCGGAACGGAATCCCGTTCTCGAAAAATGCTTCCAGATAGTGGAACAGTCCCGCTCCGTTGACCGGATCGACGACCAGAACAGCTGCTTTCTTTGCCATGATTGTGCGATTTTTAAGGTTCGTTTGTTTTCAACAGTCGTTTTCCCGCCTCGGCATAGCCCGAACTGCGTTCGGCTCTGCGCTCGGCTTGGCGAAAACGTTCATTTTCATGCTCCATTTCTCGCCTCGGCATAGCTCGAACTGCGTTCGGCTCTGCCCTCGGCTTAACGAAAACGTTGACTGCACGGGCCCCGACGGGCCCGCATGATGTAAAGATAGGGCGGGGGATTGTAAAAAACAAGTACTTACCTTCGGGTAAGCAACTTACCTGCGGGTAACGAATCCTGATCCGCAGCCGGTTGCGCGACGAAAAATCGTCGCGCGATTTTCCGCCGCGTGCCGCGCAGGGAGCCGAACGGGGAAGGGGCGTGCCGCACGAGTGTGCCGAGCAGAGGGGGCATCGTGCCGCCGTCAGGCCGTCTGCGACGGTTCCGCACCGGCGATGTCGATGCGGCGGATCGCGTCGTCGAAGGCGTTGCGGTCGCCGATCGCGGCGTTGCGCAGCTGCGCGCGGTAGGTGTGGATCGTGGCGACCGAACAGTTGAGGATCGTGGCGATCTTGGCGCTGTGGGTCACTCCCAGCCGGATCAGCGCCAGGATGCGCAGCTCGGTATTCAGCGTCCGGGGCTGACGCGGCGAAAAGCGCTCCGCGTCGGTCATCAGCCGGTTGACGTGCGCCACGAAATCGGGGAAGAGGTGCAGGAAGGTCTCGTCGAAGATCGCCAGAAACTCCTTGTACTCGGCGTCGGCGGGGTTCTTGGTGCGCAACTCCCGTATCAGGGCGTCGCAGTCGCCGTCCTTGTAGACCTTCAACAACAGTTTGCGGTAGTCGTTGATGCGGACGATGTAGCGGGAGCAGAGGGAGAGGTAGTGGCCGACGTATTCGTCCTTGATGTTGTTGGCGTCGCGCAGTTCGCCGTTGATGCTGCGGATATGTTCGTTCAGCTCCCGGAGCTGGCGGTTCATTTCGAGCCGTGCGGCGCTGATCTGCCGGATTTTGCGGTAGTAGACCAGGATCGTGAAGAAACTTCCCAGCAGCACGACGACCAGCAGGCTGACGACGATCGTGACATAGCCCATCGCGCGGCGTTTGGCGTCGAGCGAATCGATGTAGGCGCCTGCGATCTGCTGCACCATCTCGGACGACTGCTGCATCCGCGAACGGTAGTTGCAGTAGAGGGCATCCTCCATCGAGCAGTTGATATAGCGGTTGGCGCGCTCCACGTCGCCCTCTTCGAGCAGCAGCCCTGCCAGCGTGTAGAGTGCCATGCCCTCGCGCACGGGGGTGCGCAGGTCGTCGGCCGTCGCACGGATCAGGTACTCCTTGCGGCGGTCGGCGTCGCCCAGCTGTTCGTAGATGAGCGCCAGCCGGTAGGCGACCATCGCCCGCAGGTGCGTGTCTTCGATGCCGGCTTCGTATTCGGGCAGGAGCAGATCCAGCGCCTTGCGGGCTTCCCCCGCCTTGCAGTACATCATGGCTTCGAGCTCCTTGCGCGGGACGGAGCCTTCCGGCAGATTGCGGATGCGCAGCACGTTGTAGAATTGCAGCGAATCGCGGTAACGGGCTTTGAGCGCGGGATCGGCGCCGGAGAGCTGTTTGGAGAGGTAGGAGCGGTAGACGTTGTAGTATTCGCTCTTGTTTTCCGGCGCCAGACGGGTCGTGTCGACCTGATGCAGGATGCGGAAGGCTTCGCCGTACATGCCGCCGTTGAGAACGGTTTTGGCCAGATAGACCCGTGCACAGTTGATCCGCGTGCCGTCGCCGTAGCTTTGGGCCAGGGCGAGCATTCTGCGGGCGTAGTGGTAGGCCGAGTCGATGTCGTAGTTGTAGTACTCCTTGTAGATCTCCTCCGCCAGGGCGATCCGTTTGCGCGGGTCTTTCGCTGCGGCGAGTTCGTCGCGCCGCGCTGCGATGCGGAGATTCTTCGTGCGGCCGTATGCGTCGCGTCGTTCGATGATACGGTCGAGCTCTTCGAGCGCCTTCTGATGGCGATCGGTACGGTCGGTACAACTCGTACCGATGCCGAAGAGCAGGACGGCGAGAAGGAGAGGGAGCGGTTTCATGCGTTTGTATTCGACAGTCGTTTTTCGCCCCGGCGTACCCCGCACGGGTCGGGAGGGGCTGTCGTGCGAAAATAGTAAAAAAAAGCGAGTTGACGGCGGTTTCGACCGTTTTTGTTGCTCTGCCGCCGGTTCCCGGAGGGAGATCGCCGCGACGAAAAAGGAGGAAACCGTCGCGGTTTCCTCCTTCGGGTGAATCGTCTCCCGACGGTCGTTGCGTCAGAAGTTCAGGCCGTCGTCCCAGCCGGGGTTCTGCGTCAGCGCAGGGTTCAGCGTGCGCTGTGCGGCGGGAATGGGCCAGAGGTAGTCGCGCGCGTCGTCCCAGTTCCGGCCGTGGACGACGCCCGGGTAGCCGACGATGTAGCCTTTGGTCTCCTCGCTGAGAATCACCTCCTTGCCGATCTGCAATTTCGTCGGGCAGGAGGAGGTCGCCTCGTCGATGTAGAGTTCCAGATCGGGCGTGCCGTCGTTGTCCATGTCGTAGGTTCCCGCACCGGCGATGTAGCAGCCGTAGTAGGGCCGGTAGTGGTTGAGCGCCTGCTTGCACTCGTTCCAGCGGAAGAGATCCCACGAACGGTAGGGGGGCTCCATGACCAGTTCGACGGTGCGCTCGCGGCGGATTTCGAGGATGACGCCCGTGTGGGCGCTCTTCGTCACGTTGGGATAGCATTCGAGCAGGTAGGGATCGGGCGAAGCGTCGGCCTTCGTGAGATCGATGCCGGTCATCTTCGCGCGTTTGCGGATCAGGTTGACCGAGATTTCGAGGTCGTTCTGCGTGATCGTTCCCAATTCGGCCACCGCCTCGGCGTAGTTGAGGTAGACTTCGGCGGCACGCATCAGGATCCAGTCGCTGCTCGCGGCACCCGACGTGGTCGAGTTGGCGGCCGTGCCGACGAACTTGATCGGTTCGTAGCCGGTGTGCGACGAGAGGGTGTTGCGCGTGACGGTCGTGGCCTCCACCTGCTTGTAGCCCGGACAGAGGACGGTCTGCGCCATGCGCGGATCGCGGCCCTGCGTCTCCTCGCTGTACGGCATCGTCTCCCAGCCCTCCTTGTCGGTGAAGCGCGAGCCGTCGGCCATGAGGTAGTGGTTCATGAAGCGGCGCGTGAGGCTCGTGCGGCCGAACTTGATGTTGTAGGGCACCGAGTGCGAGATGCCGAAGGCTTTGTCGTAGCGGCGGCAGAGCACCACCTCGCAGGTCTTGGCGTTCTCCGAGTAGAAAAGTTCGCGGTAGGGTTCCGCTCCCTCTTCGTAGAGATAGAAGGGCGAGTCGGTGATGAACTCCTTGGCCGTGGCGGCCGCCTGCCGGAGGTATTTGTCGGCGTCGGCCATGCCGTGATACTTGCGGAACGTCCCCTCGTAGAGCGCTGCGCGGCTGGCGTAGGCCAGCGCGGCCCATTTCGTCACGCGGGTGTTGCCGCTCTCCCACGTGCCCGGAAGGTTTCGGGCCGCGAAGTCGAAATCTTCCAGCACGCGGTCCATCACGTAGCCGCGGTCGTCGCGCGCCTTGTAGACGTCAGCGTCGGTCGAGCCGAGCACGTGGTCGTAATAGGGTACGTCGCCGTAGGTGCGCACTTTGAGGAAGTAGAAGTAGGCGCGGAAGAACCGGGCCACGGCCTCGTATTTGGTGGCCAGCGCTCGGTCGGGACATTGGTCGAGGTGTTCGAGCAGGTAGTTGATCTTGCGCAGTGCGCTGAACGACCAGGTCTGCGAGGCGGCGTTGCGGCTGCCGGTGATGTAGTCGCTCAGCCCGTTGTCGATCTTGTCGTCGGCGTCGTTGATGCCGATGTCGGCCGATTCGAGGTTGTCGTTGTAGAACTGGTTGCTCCACAGGGTGAGATCGGACTCGTTCTGGAAATATTGTTCGGGCGAAAGCTCGTGTTCGGGGAGCATCGTCAGGTCGCAGCCGCCGACGCTCAGTGCGATGGTTCCGAAAGCTAAGATTTTACAGATGATTTTCATATTCTTTCCGGCTTGAAGTTGTTAGAAGGTGATGTCGACGCCGAACGAGAAGGTGCGGGGCATGGTGTAGCCCGTTCCCGTTCCGCCCTTGTAGGTGCCGCTGGAAATCGCCAGCTCGGGATCGATGAGCTTGCAGTGCTTTTTGAGCGGCGACCAGTAGCAGAGGTTCTCGCCCGAGACGTAGATGCGCAGCTTCGAGAGGTACTTTTTCAGCACCGGCAGCGTGTAGCCGATCGTAAGGTTCTTGAAGCGCAGGTAGGCCACGCTTTGCAGGTAGCGGTCGTTGTTCTGTCCCAGCGGGCCGCCGTTGTAGCTCTGGATCGGCCGCAGGCGGGGGAAGTAGCCGCCCGGATTCTGTTCGCTCCACACGTCGTCCATGAAGTCGTAGGTGATGAACGACGGAATGGTGTAGCCGTAGAGCTGCCAGAACTGGTTGGCGCCGTAGATATCGTCCTTGTTGGCCGTCGGATACCAGTCGCGCTTGCCGACGCCCTGGAAGAAGGCCGAGATGTCGAATCCGTTCCAGCTCGCTTCGATGCGGAACGAGTAGCTGTAACGCGGCGTGGTGTTGCCGATGATCATCATGTCGCCCGGATCGTCGACCGTCCCCGCGCCCGTGCCGATCGAGCCGCTGCCGTCGCGGTCCTCGAACATCACGTCGCCGGCCATCAGCCTGCCCAGGTTGTTCTGCATGTTGTAGACGCGCTGGTAGACGTTCGAACTGTTGTTGATCGCCACCTGGTAGGCGGCGGCCTCCTCGTCGGTGTCGAAGAGTTTCGGCACGTGGTAGCCCCAGATCTCGCCCAGCTTTTTGCCTTCGTAGTAACTGTCGAAGAGCTTCGTGGGGTTGTTGTACTTCGTGATTTCGGTCTGGTAGTCGCCGATCTGACCCGTCAGGGCGTAGTGGAAGGGTTTGCCGCCCAGCTTGAACTGGTCGCGCCACGTGATCGAGAGCTCCCACCCTTTGGTGCGCAGGTCGGCGCAGTTCTCGGTCGGCGTCGCCGCGCCGTAGACCGAAGGCAGCGTCAGCGACTGCGTGAGCATGTCCTTCGTGTCGCGGATGAAGAAATCGCCTGTGAACGAAAGGCGGTTTTGCAGGAAGCTCAGGTCGAGGCCGAGGTTGTAGGTATAGACCGTCTCCCACGTGAGGTTCGACGACATGGGATCGGATACCGATGCATAGCTGGCTTTGCCGCTGTCGTCGAAGAGGTAGTTGAGCGTGCCGGTACCGATCGTTTGCAGGTAGAGGTAGTTGCTCACCTGCTGGTTGCCCAGCGCACCGTACGACAGGCGGATCTTACCGTTGTCCCACCAGTGGCGGACGCCCTCCATGAACTGCTCTTCGGTGAAACGCCAGCCGGCCGACACCGAGGGGAAGTAGCCCCAGCGATCCTTTTTGGCGAAGCGCGACGTGCCGTCGGCGCGCATCGAGGCTTCGAAGAGATACTTGCCCTTGTAGTCGTAGTTGATGCGGGCGAAGAACCCGAGCGTCTTGTAGGCCGAGATATCCTGCTGTACGAGCCAGTAGGTGTCGTCGTTGACCGAGTTGAACGAATCGATCTGGTCGCTGCCCAGTCCGAACTGCTCGACGATGTTGTCCACGAGTCGGTATTTTTCGTAGTTCATACCCGCGACCGCCTTGAAGTTGTGCTCCTTGTTCCAGCTGTGTTCGTAGGTGAAGTAGGCGTCGACGTTGTGGTAGGTGTACTCGTAGGGGCGTTCGCGGTAGGTGTCCTTCTGGTAGTGGGTCGTGGTCTTGGTCACGCCCACGGCGTCGGAGTAGATGTTCGCCGCCGTGCGATCCTTGTAGAGGCGGCGGTAGTTGTTGATGTTGTAGCTGGCGTCGAAGGTCAGATCCTTGTGGAGTTTGAGTTGCAGGCTGTTCGAGAGCGTCAGCGAGAGGTTCTCGATCGTGTGCTTGTTCGTGGGGTCGGCCAGCGCCGCCGTGCGTCCCTTGCCCAGCGCCACGTTGCGCAGGTCGGCGGGATACATCACGATCGAACCGTCGGGGTTGTAGGGAACGAACATCGGTGCGACGTTCTCTTCGAGCGCGGCGATGGTCTGCGCCTCGTTGAGCGGCCCCGGATACTTCTGGTTCACGGCGTTGAGCGAGGCGTTGGTCGACCACTTGGCCCATTTGAAGAGCTGTGCGTCGAACTTGGCGCGGAACGAGTAGTTCTTGTAGTTCTCCTTGTTCCGGATCATGTTGCCGCCCAGCACGCCGTCCTGCTGGTAGTAGCGGCCGCTGACGTAGTAGTTGACGTCCTTGCCGCCGCCCGAGAGCGAGAGGTTGTGCTCCTGATGGAAGCGGTTGGTGTTGTAGATGCTGTGGTACCAGTCGAAGTTGCCGTAGTAGTGGTACTTGCCGTCGTCGCCGATCACGACCCACGGCCGGTCGGGGTGTTCGGTGGTGTCGTAACGACGCGCTTCGAGCGCCGCCCAGTCGGCGTCGGTGTAGTTGAAGGCATTGTAGGCGTAACGCGAGAAGTAGAGGTCGTTGACGATCGTGGCGTAGTCGTAGCCGTTGGTGATGAAGTCGGTGGGCGTCGTGGGCTGCGTCCAGCCGATGTTGTTGGAGTAGCTCACCGTGGCCTTGCCCGCCGCACCCTTCTTGGTGGTGACGAGGATCACGCCGGCCGAAGCCTTGGCGCCGTAGATGGCGCTGGCCGAAGCGTCTTTGAGCACCGAGATCGACTCGATGTCGGCGGCGTTGACCAGCCGCAGCGAGACGCCCGGCACGCCGTCGACCAGTATCAGCGGCGAACCGCCGTTGATGGAGGGCACGCCGCGGATGTTGAGGCTGTTGCCTGCCGTGGGGTTGCCCGAGTCGATGCTGATGTTGAGCGAGGGGTCGATGCCCTGCAACGCCTGCATGGTTGAGACCACGGGCCGCTGGGCCAGCTCCTCGCCCGAGATCGACGAGACGGCGCCCGTGACGTTGATCTTCTTCTGCGTGGCGTAGCCCACGACCACTACGTCGTCGAGCTGCTGCGCGTCTTCGCTCAGCTCCACGTCGATCGCGCCGGAGGCGGGCACCTTGACCGTCCACGAGGTATAGCCCACGCAGGAGATCGTCAGCAGCTGTCCCGTGGCTGCCTTTACGGTGAAGGCTCCGGCGGCATCGGTCACCGTTCCGGAACCGGTCGAGTTGTTGGCCACCGTGACGCCGACGATCGGATCGCCGGTCGCACGGTCGGTGACGCGCCCCGTGACGTCGCGCAGCTGCGATTGGGCGAGTGCGGCCTGCGAGGTGTCGTGCACCGGCGTTTCTGCGGCGTGAGCCGTGCCGAAGGGAAGCGCGAGCAGTCCTGCGGCCATGATTGCGAATATCTGTTTTCGATTTTTCATATCGCGTTCGTATTTGGGTTAGTTACTTCACGAGTTTCCAGAGGGCGTGAACCTGATCGGCGTTGATCGGATCGTCGTAGATGCGTGCGATGACCACCTCTCCGTTGAATGATATCTGCCCCTTGTCGTTGGGATTGGGGTCGGCGCCGATTCCGAACCAGCGTTTGTCGACGTTGGTGTTCATGTGGCGGAATTCGCCGCCGGCTGAATTGTTGGTGGCCTTCAACTCGCCGTCGACATAGATTTTCTGCGTGCCGGCGGCCTTGTCCCATACGGCGACGATGTGGTAATAGACATCCTTCAATGGGGTGACGCCGCTCTTGGCGGTTTTCCACACGTTGCCGCCCGTGGCATTCTTCGTGCCCGTCTCCATGACGATCTGGTTCGAGTCGTCGGCCCAGAAACAGATGCTGACGCCGCCGCCTTCGCTCGAAGCGAAAGGTTTGATCTGCAATTTTTTGGGATCGTCGTAACGGCGCAGGAGCACCTCCATCGCGTAGCCGTCTTCGAGTTTGCTCTTGAAGGCGGCGTTGTCGTTGTACTCCACCTTGTAGAATCCGCTTTCCAGCACGGCCGAAGGACCGCTCGGTTCGCGCGTGAAGCGTGCGGCGTACCGGTCGTATTTTTCGAGGAAGACGGTCGACAGGGTCGGGTCGGGAAGCAGTTCGACGGTCATGCCCATGGCCGAGACATCCTTCGCGGTGCCGTCTTCGGCGAAGACCACGTCGAGCAGGTCGGCCGTCGGGGCCGGAACCACGTACCCCTGCGTGACGGTGACGTAGTTGAAGACTTCGGGGTGAAGCTCCGAAACGAATTTGAGCGTCGCCGTGCGGTTCCTGCCCGTCGTGTTCTCTTCGGCCAGGAAGGTGATCGAGGCGCTCTCTTTGGACTGCTGGGTGAGCCAGCCGTCGCCGTCGGGGCTGTCGATCTCGACCTTCCACGGGCTCTGGTTGGTCGAGACGGCGACGGTGAACTCCGTATGGTCGCCGACGATCGAGATCGTCGCGGGATCGACGTCGAGATAGGGCTGCTCCTCGGTCTGCGAGATCGTGTAGGCGTAACGCTCCTCGCCGCCGAGACGGAACGACACGGTAGCCGAGCGGGTCGCGCCGCTGAGGTTGCGGGCCGCTACGACGGTCACCTTGGTGTTGCCCGTCGCGCCGCTGCGGTCGGAGAGGGCGAAGCCCTCGTCGCCCGCGATGTCGGCCGTCCAGTCGGCCGTGGCTAGGACGGTGAAGGCCACCTCCTGGCTCTTGCCGTCGATCGAGATCGGCTGCGACGGATCGGAGCCGTCGGGACCGACGACTTTGAGCAGGGGCGTGCGGTTCAGGTCGCCCCCTTCCGAATCGCACGACGCGAGGAACGCGCATACGATTGCGAACATGGTCAGTAGTTTTTTCATAGTGAGATAAATTATTAGGTTAGATGAAGAGATGAATCGGGATGCGGACGCCCTCTGCCGCCGCGCAGGGCCGCCGGTCGGAGCGGAGCCTTCCCCCTCGCTCCGCTTCCGTCCGGACGGCGGCCGTTACCACTGCGGGGAGACGGACATATCGTAGAGTTCGCGCGGGCGCGACATCATTTCGGTATAGCTGCGGCCGAATTCGTCGGTCGCTGTGATTTCGAGCGTGGTCGTGGGCGAGGAGCAGACCGCCTCGAACATGTGCGACGTGAGCAGCGTCGGGAAGGTCATGGCCGTCGAATTGGTGTTCATGCGGTTCATGTTGAAATGGATCGTATGCAGCGGGTCGTAGGTGTCGACCTGTTCGACGGGGAGTTGTTTGCCGGTCTCGACTTCGCGCACCTCCACCTTCCATTTCTCGTTCCAGTTGAAGACGTTGATCAGCACGGCATTGTCCGAGCGCGGACGGTCGTAGCCGTTGGCGTACTGCGCGAAGAATTCGGCGCTGACCGTCCCGAAATCGTTCTTGATGTCGGGGCAATATTTGTCGCGCGTGATGAGGCAGCGGTTGAGGTCGTAGGCGCGGAACTGATAGTCGGCCGCCTTGCCGATGCCCTGATAATGCCATTGCACGTCGTCCGCTCCGGCGGTTCCGATCTCGAAGAGTCCGTAGCCGGCCGGTGCGCCGTCACGGCACATCTGGGTGCGGCCGTTGGTGTAGTTGCCCGTCCACCACCATGTGGCGCATACGGCGGCGATGTTGTGTTCGGTCATGCGCTCGGTGATGCGGTTGGCGTAGTTGATATGGGTATGGCCCGTTACGAAATGGACGGTGTAGGGGGAGAGCAGGTCGAGCATCTTCGCGCGGCAGTCGGCCGGCATGGCATAGCTCCACGAGAGTTTGCCGTCGGCGATGCGGTAGCGGTTCGTGAACTGGATGTGCATCCCCACGAAGACCGTTTTCCCTGCCGGAACCCGTTGCAGGTCGGCTTCGAGCCACCGGAGCTGGTCGGCCGTCAGTCCCTCCGTATAGTCGAGTTTCCCGACGGTTCCCTGTGCGCCGCCCGTGTTGGTGAAGAGGGTGTTGTCGAGCTGGATGTAGTGGATGTCGCCGATGTCGAAGGAGTAGTAGGTAGGGCCCAGATTTTCGCGCCACGGGTTTTCGGATTCGAAATCGTCGGCCACGTAGGGATCGTTGTCGTGGTTGCCCGGAATGTTGTAGATCGGAATGTCGAGATCGGCCATTTGGCGCACGTAGTGCGACGGCTGGTAGCTGTTCTTGTACCAGTATTCGTCCCACGTCAGATCGCCGAGCGCCATGGCGTAGAGGCTTACGCCCTCGGCTTTCGCCTGTGCGATCTGTTTGCGGAGGTCGGCCTTGAAGCCGTTTTCGAACTGGTGGATGTCGTTGGTGCGGTTGGCCAGATGCGTGTCCGTGAAGACGATCATGCGGTGCCGTTCGTTGGCTTCGGGCGCCAGTACGAAACTGCGCTGTTCGTAGGTCTGGGGCGAACCGCTCAGCCGCCGGAAGAACTGGGGAATGGTGCGGTTGACCGCTGCGCGGTATCCGGCGGGGACGGTGATGAAGACGTAGCCTCGCTGTTTGAGCGAAGAGAGGTAGTAACGCCCCTCGTCGTCGGTGGCGGTCACGAAGACGCCGTCCGAAACCGAAACGCCCGCGATCGGTTTGCCCGTATGGTCGATCACGCGGCCGTAGACGGTGCTGCCGGGTACCTGCGGCACCTCGGTGCGGTCGACCACGTCGACGAAGGCCGTGCCCAGGTCGAGGGCTTTCCCGTTTTTATAGAAGGTGAAGTCGTACATGCCCCCGATGAAACCGGCGGGCGTTTGCAGGGAGGCCCCCTGCGTTTGGTCGACCTCCGTCACCGGCATCCGGTGGATTTCGGAGGCATCGTTGCGTGCGGTCAGCAGCAGGTAATCGTCGGTGCCGGCGCCGCTGCACGGAAGCAGGAAAGTGTCGGCGAAGCCCATCTCCACGACATCCGGAACCTTGTAGGCGGCGACATCGGGGAGCTTGTCAGGTTCGTCGGGATCTAAATCCCCCCCCCCTCCTCGGCAGGAGCGTCGGGCGTAGCGGGATCGGAGCTGCAACAGAGGCAGATCGTGCTGGTCGACAGGAGCAATGCGAAGACTCCCAGGAGGCGGCCGAGCGGTTTCATAGCGTCGTAAGGTCTTTTCATAACGGTCGAGTTTTTTCGTTTGTTTTCATGCTCCATTTCTCGCCTCGGCAATTCGAGTAAACTCGATTGCACTCGGCTTAACGAAAACGTTCATTTCATGCGGTTTTTATTCCATCGGATTTTGATAGCGATCTTTCTGTCGCGTATCCAGTTGGTGTATTCCGTATTGCGCAAACGTTTGTGCAAATATAAAAATTCACTGTAAATTTCACAATCAAATAAAATATATTTTTCGCTTTCGAATGAAATTAAATTTTTTGAAAAATCGTTTCCTTGAATTATTTCGTTATAAATCATGAAATTATGAGAAACGATCGATTTATATTAATAATAAAATTTAAAAAATGGATCTGTGCGGAAGTCCCCGTTTCTCCTGTTTCCGGAGGATTTTCCCGCACTCGATTTTCGTTGCACAACGGTTTGGCGCAATCTTTTGCGAAGACTGCTCCGCTTGCTGCCGTTTTGCGGGACGATCGTTTTCGATAACGCTTATCCGTACCTATGGTTCGTTCGTCGGGCGTTCGGATCGCCCGACATCATGCAGCGTGCAGGACTGTCGATACGAAACCTCGTCGGGGTATTTTGGCGGATGATCCTGTTTCCGACCGATTCGGACGGAGGAGATGTTTACGGCCGTTGCGGGGATGCGGAAAAGGCGGTGCGGTGGAATTTTTAGGAGAGGTGCCGTTCGTCCGGACGGAGCGGTGGGGTATCGGCGGGTTCCGGTATCATTGGCTTTGTTCCATGTTCCGTACCCTGAGCCAGCCCTTGCCTGTTCCGAAAAACGGAACGTTTTCGTTAAGCCGAGCGCAGAGCCGAACTTGTTCAGGCTATGCCGAGGCGAGAAAACGAAGAATGAAATTCAACGTTTTCGTTAAGCCAAATGAGCAGAGCCGCGCTTGCGCGAGCTATGCCGAGGCGGGAAAACGAAGAATGAAATTCAACGTTTTCGTTAAGCCAAATGAGCAGAGCCGCGCTTGCGCGAGCTATGCCGAGGCGGGAAAACGACAGTTGAAAACAAACGAACCATTTCGTTAAGCCGAGTGCAATCGAGTTTACTCGAATTGCCGAGGCGAGAAATGGAGCATGAAAATAAAGGAATCATCGAGGTTTTCCGTGGGGGGGGGGCCGCCGCCCACGACTGTTTGTCGGAGCAGGACCGTTCACCTCTCCGGAATGCCGGCCGGATCGGGCCAGCGACTTCGGAAACGATGGATTATCCTGTCTGAAAGGACTATATTTTTTTAGCGTTCGATCTGGTTCAATCTATTGTATATCTTGTGATTGAAGGTTTATATCCGCTATATTTAAAAGCGATATTTTCAAACGTTTGTTTATCTTGTAAAATTAACTTAATTTTGTACAACGGGCGGAGGGCTCCGGTCTGGACAGGCTCCGGAAGCGGGCCGTCCGACGGGCATGTTTTCTACAACCTAAAATAAATAGTTACTGCAAAACGAAATGAATCCTATTAAAATCGGTATGATCGGCTTCGGCAGAATGGGCGGGTTTTATCTCGAACAGATGCAGAAGAGCGGACGGTGGGAGGTGGCCTACATCTGCGACGTCTCTGCCGAATCGCGGGAGGAGGCCCGCAGGCTGGCTCCGCAGGCGCAGGTAATCGCCGATGAACAGATCATCTTCGACGATCCCGAGGTGGCGGTCGTCGGTCTCTTCGCGTTGGCCGACTCCCGTCTGTCGCAGATCGGCAAGGCCGTCGCGGCAGGCAAGCATATCATCGCGGAGAAACCGATCGCCGACAGCGTGGAACGCGAATGGCAGGCGGTGTCGCTCGTCGAAAAGGCGCCGCTGTTCTCCACGGTCAACCTCTATCTGCGCAATTCGTGGTATCACAATACGATCAAGGAGTTCATCTCCTCGGGCGAGATCGGCGAACTGGCGATCATCCGCGTATGCCACATGACGCCGGGGCTGGCGCCGGGCGAGGGGCACGAATACGAAGGGCCTGCGTTCCACGACTGCGGGATGCACTACGTCGATATCGCGCGCTGGTACGCCGAATCGGAGTTCAAGACATGGAACGCGCAGGCCGTGCGCATGTGGAACTACAAGGACCCGTGGTGGTTGCAGTGTCACGGAACGTTCGAGAACGGCGTGGTGTTCGACATCACGCAGGGGCATGTTTACGGGCAGTTGTCCGCGAAGCAGACGCATAACTCCTACGTGGACATCGTCGGGACGAAGGGTATCGCGCGCATGACGCACGATTTCAAGACGGCGACAGTCGAGCTGCACGGCGTGACGCAGACGCACCGGATCGAGCGCCCCTACGGCGGCAAGAACATCGACGTGCTCTGCGAACGGTTCGCGCAATCGATCGAGTCGGGGCGGCGGTGCGAGGAGCTTCCCTGTTTCCGCGATGCGGCGATCGCTTCGGAGTATGCGTGGAAGTTCATTCATGATGCACGGACGCACGACTTGCCGGCCATCGGCGACCTGCGGACGTTGCAGCAGATCCGCGAACGGCGGCGGACGATGAAGAACGGTTACGGCTTGTTGCGCAAGCGCGCGTGACCGCATTTCGGACGAGACCTGAATTTAACCTTATAAAACTTGGATCATGAACAAATTACTGTTTCTCGGTAACCTGGGCGCCGGCGAAATCTTCGTCATCGCGCTCGTAGTCCTGCTGCTTTTCGGCGGCAAGAAGATACCGGAGCTGATGAAAGGGCTCGGCAAGGGCATCCGCAGCTTCAAGGAGGGGATGAACAACATCGAGAAAGAGATCGAGAACCCCGATCAGGAGAAGAAATAGACGGTTCCGGCCGCCGGGGCGGAGGAGCCTGCCGATCGGCCGGACGCGGACGGGACCGCTGCCCTGCCGCCGAAATGGGCGGGGCGTTTCGGCGGACTCGCCCGGAGACGGAGGGCGGGCAGTTTTTCGCAGGCGGCGGACGCCGTGCACGGAGTGCGGCCGGCGAAATGCGCCGTTTCTCCGGCGGGAGCGGGAACTCGTTGTCGAGTGCAATCAATTGTTAACCTAACCCAATAAATCTTAGAACGATGGCAAAAGAAATGTCGAGAAGAAGCTTCCTGAAAAAGGGGGCTGCCGCCGCAATCGGGCTGGCGGTCGTACCCAGTACGGTTCTGGGTAAGAAATTCGGGCATACCGCGCCCAGCGACAAACTCAATATCCTGGGTGTCGGCATCGGCGGTCGCGGCGCTTCGGTATTGAAGGGCCTTGAAAGCCAGAACATCATCGGCCTGTGCGACGTCGACTGGAAATACGCGGAGCATGTCTTCCAGCGTTACCCCGCGGCCAAACGCTACAACGATTACCGCCGCATGTACGACGAGATGCTCAAATCGGCCGATGCGGTCATGGTGGCTACGGCCGACCACACCCACGCGATCATCGCGGCCGACGCCATTACGGCCGGCAAGCACGTCTATTGCGAGAAACCGCTGACGCACACGGTCTACGAATCGCGTCTGCTGACCAAACTGGCCGCCAAGCACAAGGTAGCCACGCAGATGGGCAACCAGGGCGCTTCGGCCGAAGGCGTGCGCAAGGTCTGCGAATGGATATGGAACGGCGAAATCGGCGAGGTGCGCAAGGTCGAGGCCTTCACCGACCGCCCGATCTGGCCGCAGGGGCTGATGCGTCCCGAAAACGACGAGCGCGTGCCCAAGACGCTCAACTGGGACGCCTTCATCGGGCCGGCGCCGATGCGTCCCTACAACTCGATCTATACCCCGTGGAATTTCCGCGGCTGGTGGGATTTCGGCACGGGTGCGCTGGGCGACATGGCCTGCCATATCCTGCATCCCGTTTTCAAGGGGTTGAAACTAGGCTATCCGACCAAGGTGCAGGGCAGTTCGACGCTGCTGCTCTCCGAGTCGTGCCCGACGGCGCAGACCGTGAAGTTCGTCTTCCCGGCACGCGACAACATGCCGAAGGTCGCCATGCCCGAAGTCGAGGTATACTGGTACGACGGCGGTCTGATGCCGACGCGTCCCGAAGGGCTGCCCGCAGGCAAGGATCTCAATGTCAAGGGCGGCGGTGCGATCTTCTACGGTACGAAAGATACGCTGATCTGCGGCTGCTACGGCGCCGATCCCTATCTGGTGTCGGGCCGCGAGCCCAAGTGCCCGCCGGTGATGCGCGAGGTGAAGGAGTCGCACCAGATGGACTGGGTGCGCGCCTGCAAGGAGGACGCCGACGACCGTACGCTGTCGGCATCGGATTTCAGCGAGGCAGGCCCGTTCAACGAGATGGTCGTCATGGGCGTGCTGGCCGTGCGTTTGCAGGGACTCAATCAGGAGCTGCACTGGGACGGCGAGAAGATGCGTTTCACGAACATCCCCGCCGACGCTACGATCAAGACGGTCATCAAGGACGGTTTCAGCATCAAGGACGGACACCCCACCTTCAAGAAGACGTGGACCGATCCGGTCAACGCCAACCAGTTCGCCGAGGAGCTTATCAAGCACAACTACCGCGAAGGCTGGAAGCTGCCCGACATGCCGATGTAATTTTTCAGAACCATTTCGTCAGGCCGAGCGCAATCGAGCTCGCTCGAATTGCCGAGGCGAGAAATGGACGAAAGAAATTCAGCCATTTCGTCAAGCCGGGTGCAGAGCCGAACTTGTTCGGGCTGTGCCGAGGCGAGAAATGGAGCATGAAAACAAACCCAATTTAAAACCATAAAACGAATATGAAAAAGACGATTTTATTCTCTGCATGTGCCGCGCTGAGCCTGTCGATGGTCGCTTGCGGCGGAAACCCCAATAAGGCGAAGAACGCCGAGGCGGCTGCCGAAACGAAGGCCGAAGCGAAAGCCGCTCCCGTCTACAACGTAATCGACAAGCCGCAGGTCGACCTGGCGACGCTTCCGGTCGACAAGGAGGGTTACTACGTGATCTTCGACGGCAAGACGTTCAACGGCTGGCGCGGTTACGGCAAGGACAACGTTCCGGCCAAGTGGACGATCGACGACGGTGCGATCAAATTCAACGGCACGGGCGGCGGCGAAGCGCAGAAGGCCGACGGCGGCGACCTGATCTTCGCGCACAAGTTCAAGAATTTCGAACTCGAATTGGAGTGGAAGATCTCCAAGGGCGGCAATTCGGGTATCCTCTACCTGGCCCAGGAGGTCGAGGCCGAGAAGAACGGCCAGATGAAATTGCAGCCGATCTATATTTCCAGCCCCGAATATCAGGTATTGGATAACGAGAATCACCCCGACGCCAAACTGGGCGTGGACGGCAACCGCAAGTCGGCGTCGCTCTACGACATGATCCCCGCCGTGCCGCAGAACGCCAAGCCCTTCGGCGAGTGGAACAAGGCGAAGATCATGGTTTACAAGGGTACGGTCGTTCACGGCCAGAACGGTCAGAACGTCGTGGAGTACCACCTCTGGACGCCCCAGTGGACGGAGATGCTCGAAAACAGCAAGTTCTCGTCGCAGAAGTGGCCGCTCGCATTCGAACTGCTCAACAATTGCGGCGGCGAGAACCACGAGGGGTACATCGGTTTGCAGGATCACGGCGACGACGTCTGGTTCCGCAACATCCGCGTCAAGGTGCTCGACTAAACGGCCGTTCGTGCGATGAAACGAAAACTGTTTACAGCGGTCTGCTTCCTGCTCGCTGCGGCGATGCTCCCTTCGGGGGCATCTGCCGCAGGCGCGGGGAAGGGGCCCAAGAAGGAGGTCGGCATCCAGCTCTATTCGGTACGCTCGCTCATCGGGGTGTTCGGCAAGAGCGAGGGAGACTATAAGCCCGTGTTGCAGGCGCTCGCCGATATGGGATATACCTTCGTGGAGGCCGCCAGCTACAAGGACGGACTGCTTTACGGAACCCCCCCCCAACAGTTCCGCCGCGACGTGGAGGCGACGGGCATGAAGGTGCTGTCGACCCACTGCACGCTCAACCTTTCGGACAAGCAGCTGGCCACGGGCGATTTCACCGAGGCGCTCAAATGGTGGGACGAATGCATCGCGGCGCATAAGGCAGCCGGCGTGGAGTATATCGTCGTGCCGTCGATGCGGCGTATCGAGACGCTCGACGGGCTGGCGACCTACTGCCGTTATTTCAACGAGGTCGGCGCCCGCTGCAAGGCCGCCGGCATCAAGTTCGGCTACCACAACCACTCGCGGGAGTTCGAGAAGGTCGAGGATCGCGTGATGCTGGACTACATGCTCGAAAATACCGATCCCGACAAAGTCTTCTTCCAGATGGACGTCTACTGGACGGTGATGGGGCAGGCCAGTCCGGTCGACTACTTCACGAAGTATCCGGGCCGTTTCCGGCTGCTTCATATCAAGGATCGCCGCGAGGTGGGACAGAGCGGAATGGTCGGTTACGACGCCATTTTCCGCAATGCCGCGACCGCCGGCGTGGAGAACATCATCGTCGAGATGGAGGGATCGAGCTACGGCGACGTGCTGCGCAGCGTGCGCGAGTGCGTCGACTACCTGAACGAAGCCCCCTTCGTCGAGGCTTCCTATGCGAAATAGTCCGGCCCTGCGGTCGGATCGGGACGATTCGGTTGTCGCAGGATAACCGGATCGTCCGTCGCATGGAGACCCGTTCCGCCGTGCGTGCGGCGGGGTTCCGCTGTTGGGAGAACGCCCGTAGACGTGTGTCTCCGACCGGCGGAGACGACGGCCGCCGGTCGGACGGAGTTGCGGCTGTTAGGTAAATTGACAGAATCATTTCGTTAAGCCGAGCGCAGAGCCGATTGTTCGGACTATGCCGAGGCGGGAAAACGACAGTCGAAGACAAACGTTTCGATAAGGCGAGCGCAGATCTGAACTTGTTCGGACGATGCTGCGGCGGGAAGCGAACGTTGAAAACGACGAATGAAATTCAACCATTTCGCCAAGCCGAGGGCAGAGCCGAACTTGTTCGGGCTGTGCCGAGGCGAGAAATGGACTGATGAAAACGAACCTGAACGATGGAAGAGAAGGAAATGTCATTTTGGGGCCACTTGGAGGAGCTCCGCCGTACGTTGTTCCGCGTGGTGGCGGTGTTGCTCGTATTCATGATCGCGTGTTTCTGCGTCATGCCCGACCTGTTCGATTCGTTCGTGCTGGGGCCGACGACTTCGGATTTTTTCCTCTACCGGTGGCTGTCGAACCTGGGCGGTACGGGGATGTTCCTTCCCGATTTCAGCAACGACGATTTCGCGGTGGAGATCATCAACATCAACGTCGCTTCGCAGTTCCTGACCCACATCAGCACGTCGTTCTGGTTCGCGCTGGTGCTGATGTTCCCCTACCTGATCTTCGAGGTGTGGCGCTTCGTGCAGCCGGCGCTCTTCGAGAACGAGCGGCGCAGCGTGGGGCTGGCCTTTCTGGGCGGAACCGTTATGTTTTTTCTGGGCTGCGCCGTGGGGTACTGTCTGGTCTTCCCCTTTACGTTCCGTTTCCTGACCGAGTACCAGCTCAGCGCGTCGATCGTCAACCAGATCTCGCTGAACTCCTACATGGGCAATTTCTTGATGCTGGTTTTCGTCATGGGGATCGTCTTCGAACTGCCGCTGCTGGCATGGCTGCTCTCGAAGCTGGGGCTGGTGAACAAGACCTTTTTCCGCACCTACCGCCGCCATGCGGTGGTCATCCTGCTGGTACTTTCGGCCGTCATTACTCCTTCGGGCGATCCGTTCACGCTGATGGTCGTCTTCCTGCCGCTCTACCTGCTCTACGAACTGGGTATCCTGATCGTCCGGGAGTAGCGGGCTGCGGTGCCTTCGAGAAAAGGGAGAGCTATGCTCTCCCTTTTCTCGTCTTTCGGGGAAGGTGCGGGCGCTCCCGAAAATAGGCGGTGAAGTTGTAAAAATAAGATATTATCCCTACTTTTACATTGAAATCCATGCCGCCGGCCTTGTTGCGGATGCAACGTCCGGCAACGGGGCGGCGTGAAACGGAGTGCGTGGAGAGAACTGCCCCAATGGTATCGGAACAGGAATTGATAGAACGGATTCGCCGCGGCGACCTCGTATCGTTCAAAGCGGTGTTTGAACGGTATTACGGCGGTGTCCATGCCTTTACGCGCGGGGTCGTCGACAACGGGTTCCATGCCGAGGAGATCACGCAGAACGTCTTTATCCGCCTCTGGCTCAAACGGGAGGCGCTCGATCCCTCCCGCAATTTCAAAGCTTTCCTCTACACGCTCGCCAGACACGAAATCGCCGACTACTTCCGTTCGGATCGCTACGACCGGCGCAGGCTTCGGCTCGACCTGCTCCACGACGCGGAACATGTGCAGGAGCAGTTCGCCGCGGCCTACGACGCCGACCGGCTGCGGCAGTTGGTGCTGGACGAGATCGACCGGATGCCCGCCCAGCGGCGGGAGGTTTTCCGGCTGAGCCGCATCGAGGGGCTGACGAACGATGAGATCGCACGGCGGCTCCGCATCTCGAAACGCACTGTCGAAGGCCATCTGAACGCGGCGCTCAGAACGTTGCGCGTCAAAGTCGGGAAGTTCGTCTGTTGGCTCACCTTCTTTATCCTGTTGCAGTAGTTTCCGCCGGAAGGGGGGCGTTCCCGCATCGTTCTTCCGCGGGCTGCCGCTCTTCGGGTTTTGGCCGAAGAGCGAATCTTTTTAGCAGAATTTGACTGTGGACATATCAGAAATATCCCGACCTTCGATTGGGCATTTCCTGCGAGAAGCATATTTACCATCTTTTGTCACCGAAAGGTGGCGCCAAAAGTGTCCGCAGGGCGAAAAAGTCGGGGAACGGCCGACGGCTTGCGCCTAAAACGCTACGCGGACAAGCTCGCGCCCGCGTTTTCGACGGCGCATCCGCCGCCCGTTCTTCTTCCCGCTTTTTCGCAATGCGGAACGATTGTGCGCTGCGCGCAACCATGATTTTGATTCCTTTTGCTCGGTTTTAGCAGGCCGTAGGCCTGCGGGATCGCACTGCGAAGACGGCGAAAACCGACGGCCGTATTTTACAGCAGAACGAATTTTTCGAAAAAAACGCATGTCCGACCGGGTGTGCCTGCTGCCTTGTTGCGTATTAGTATTAAAAGCCGGAAGTCCGATGGAAAAAATAGATAAGAATCTGCTCAGGCGTTACCTCGAACACGGGGGCGATGCCGGCGTGCGCGAACGGTTGCGCGAATGGTTTCTCGAACACGACGCCGAGGAGGAATTTACCCTGCGGGAAGACGATCCCGTGAGCGGGGAGCTGTACGCCTTTTGGGAGCGTTCGCTGCAACGGTCCGTGCCGCAGCGGACGCTCGACGAGCGTTACCGTGCTCTGGCCGGGCGGCTTTTCGGCCGAAAACTCCGCCTGCAACGGCTGTGGCGGAGGCTGTCGCAGGCTGCGGCGGTGCTGCTCGTGCCGCTCGTCGTCTGCGCTTATCTGTTCGCGTCGCGGCAGGTCGCGGAGCAGCCGGAGTGGGTCGAGGTCTACGCGCCCTACGGGCAGACCCGCTGCATCACGCTGCCCGACGGGAGCCGCGTATGGCTGAATTCGGGGACCTATGTCTTTTACCCCGACCGTTTCGATCGCGAGCGGCAGCTCTTCGTCAGCGGCGAAGTCTACATGGACGTGACCAAGGATCCCGAGCGGCCCTTCCGCGTCGATACGCGCAACGTCAGTATCCGAGTGTTGGGAACCCGTTTCAACCTCCGCTCGTACAACGAGGACAAGTATGTCGAGACGTCGCTCGTGGAGGGAAGCGTCGCGCTGGGATTGAAGCGCGACGGCGGCGCGACCATCCTGATGCGTCCGGGCGACAAGATTCTGGTCGACAACGCCACGAACGCGGTCGTCCGCGAGCGGTTCGACTGTGCGCACTACATCTCGTGGCGCGACGGTTTCCACGTCTTCCGTCACAAGACGCTCGGTGAGATCGCCCGCGATCTGGAACGTATGTTCGACGTGCAGATCGTCATCCGCGATACGTCGCTGCTCGGCGAGGAGTATTTCGCCACGTTCGCCAGCGGCTGGGAGATCGACGAACTGCTCGACGCGCTGAATATCCACCACACGCTGCGCATCCGGCGCGACGGCCGCATCATCGAGATCGAGCGCGCCCGCCGGTAGGGGCCGTATGACGCACCGAAGCCGACTGTTGAAAACGAATCTGAAACACGCATATATGCCTATGGGAAAGGAATGATGGAAAAAGCCGGAAAATGTCGTTGCTCATTTTCCGACTCGGAATTTTGAGACCTAAATTAAATCTGCAAAACCTGAACAAACCTATGAATTATCTCTACACGAACCGAAGAAGCGTGGGAATATTCGGAGGCCTGCTGTTGCTGATCCTCTTCTCATGCTGCGGAATCGGGAGAGCGGCGGCCCAACAGCAGGGCGCCGAACAGCGCATCACGCTGTCGATGCGCGACACCGCGATTTCGGACATCCTCGAAAACATCACCAAACGTTACCAGTACGCCTTCATCACCCGCACGGCCAACGTCGATACCAACGCCCGCGTTTCGATCGACGTGGTCGACGAACCGCTCCGTGCGGTGCTCGACCGGATTTTCGCCGGGCAGGAGGTCGCCTTCGAGTTCGACGGGCGGCTGGTGCGCATCTCCAAGGCGGCCGTACCCCCCCCCTCTTCCGCGTCGACGATCGCGGTTTCGGGCGTCGTGCGCGACGGGTCGGGCAATCCGCTGGCGGGCGTTACGGTCATGGTGGCCGGAACCTACAAGGGCGTTACCACCGACAACGACGGACGCTATGCGCTGCGTGTCGACGGCGAGGCGTCGGTGCTGCAATTCCTCTATCTGGGCTATAAGAACGTCGAGGAGACCGTCGGCAAACGCACGACGATCGACGTGGCGATGGAGGAGGATCTCAAAATGGTGGACGAGGTGGTCGTCATCGGCTACGGTACCCAGTCGCGCAAGACGCTGACCACCTCGATTTCCAAAATCGACGGCGACAAGCTCTACGGCGCTCCCGTCTCGACCGTGGGCGACGCCCTCAAAGGCAAGGTCGCGGGTCTGCGGGTGGCCACCAACAGCTCGCTTTCGGGCGAGGCGCCCCGTTTCCTGATCCGCGGCGGATCGTCGATCAACATGGGCAACGACCCGATCTATATCGTCGACGGGGCGCTGCGCGACGACCTGAGCGGCGTCAACCCCAACGACATCGAGTCGATGGAGGTGTTGAAGGACGCCGCTTCGGCCGCGATCTACGGCGCACGCGCATCGAACGGCGTCATCATCGTCACGACGAAGAAGGGCAGCCCCTCGCAGGGACCCCAGGTCGTCTTCGACGTACAGGTGGGTTTCTCGGCGCCGACCAAGAAGTGGGACCTGCTCAGTTCGCGCGAGCAGATCGCGCTGGTGCGTCCGGCCATCGCCAACATCTACGCCAAGTCGACCGGCACGCTGGCCGCCAGTTCGTGGCTGGACGGCGCCAATGTCGCCGTGGGAACAGGGAACACGTCGAACAGGAACCAGTTCACCACGCGCTATCTGGAATACGGTGGTACGGTGCCCGACGGCTACGAGTGGATGTTCGATCCGCTCGACAACAGCAAGGTCATCATCTTCACGGATACCGATTTCCAGGATCAATGGATGAGCGAAGCCTTCTGGCAGAAGGAGTATATCGGCGTCAACGGCGGCAGCGACAGGATGAGCTACGCCGCGTCGATCAGCTACCTCGACGACGGCGGCGTCTTCGCCATGAGCGACTACGACGTCTTCACCACGCACGGCAATGCCAGCTTCAAGATCACCAAGAGCCTCGAAGCCTCCACGACGTTCGACATTTCGCGCCAGCGGAGCAGCAAGTTCGTGGACAACTACTTCAACGCCTTCGGCCGGGGAATCATGTTCGCCCCGACGGCGCGCGGCTTCGACGAAGAGGTCGGCTGGATGTCCAGCGGCGGCAACGCCAACGCCCAGCTGGCCTCGTTCTACGAAGCGTTCTACGACCGCGAGGCCGCCACGGATCGTATTTCGAGCACCTTCAACCTCAAATGGCGGATCATCGACGGGCTTACGGCGACGGCCCAGTACAACTATTACGGCAACAACTACCGCGGCAGCTACTACGCCCGCGGCGAGGTCGACGGCTACCCGAACCTCATCAGCCAGACGCGTTCGACTACCGAGACGCGCACGCAGACCGTCCGCGACACCTTCACGGCGCACCTGGCCTTCAACCGCACCTTCGCCGACAAACATACGGTAGGGGCGACGCTCGGTTACGAGCTGATGAGCCAGCGTTACTGGTACCTCACCTCCAACTCGACGGGTTCGGCTTCGGACGACGTGCCCATTCTCGATTCGGGCATCAACTTCAAGGCGTCGAACAAGGACGAAAAGCAGGCGCTCATGTCGTTGTTCGGCCGCGTGTCGTACGACTTCGCACAGAAATACATCGTTTCGGCCACGTTCCGCTACGACGGCTCCTCGAAATTCGCCAAGGGCAACCAGTGGGGATTCTTCCCGGCGGCTTCGGCGGCGTGGGTCATCAGCGAAGAGCCCTTCTTCGAGGGGGTCAGACGCACGATGAACAACCTCAAACTCCGCGTGTCGTACGGTCAGACGGGTAACAACGGCATCGGACTCTACGACACCTACGGCGCCTTCGCCACGGGGCAGTACAACGGCCATACGACCTTCCTGCCGTCGGCCATGCAGAACGCCGACATGCAGTGGGAGTCGACCACGCAGCTCGACGTGGGGCTGGACGTCGGGTTCCTCAACGACCGCGTGCGCTTCATCTTCGACTACTATAACAAGAAGACCGACAACATGCTCTTCTCGATCACCATGCCCGACACGGGCCCCTATTCGAGCGTGAAGGCCAACGTGGGCAGCGCCCGTTTCTACGGTTTCGAGGCCGAACTGAACGCGGAGGTGATCCGTACCAAGAACTTCTCGTGGAACCTCGGGTTGACCTACTCCTACAACCGCAACAAGGTGCTGTCGCTGCCCGAGGAGTACGCCTACGACGAGGTGGACATGTACGGCAACCCTACCGGCCGGAAGGCCTACCGCATAGGCGGCTACAAGATGTCGGAGACGGGATACCGATTCGGCGGCACGGCCGTCGGCGAGTCGCTGGGGCGTATCTACGGCTACAAGATCGACCATATCATCCAGACCGAGGCCGAGGCAGACGCAGCCTATTACGACGCCCTGTCGAAAGGCCACCGCGTGAGCGACGGACAGCAGATTCCGGGCCGCAAGGACGCCGGCGACTACGAGTGGTGCAACCGTTACGGTTCGGCGCGCGATGCCGACGGCCGCGAAATCATCAACGCCGAGGACATGTTCTATCTGGGCAACGTCGTGCCCCACTCGACGGGCGGTATCAGCAACACGTTCCGTTACAAGCGGCTGACGCTGTCGATCTACCTGGATTACGCGCTCGGACATTCGATCTACAACTACATGAAGACCCGCATGATCCAGAATACGATCGGGCAGAGCAACTCGGCCATCGCCTCCTACGTCTACGACTGTTGGAAGTACCCGGGCGACACGAATGCGAAATACGCCCGCTATTTCCCCAACGACGGCGATTACGGCAATGCCAACTGGGGCCGCGCCTCCGACTTCAACGTCGAGAAGGCCGATTACCTCTGTCTGCGCGACGTGTCGCTCTACTACGACCTGCCGGAACGGTGGGTGCGCAAGCTGCACATGAAGAAGCTGACGGTGGGCATTACCTGCAATACGATCGCCTACTGGACGGGCGTCACGGGTGCGATCAACCCCGAAACGGGTATGGGAGCCACGTCGAGTTCGGGCCACTACACCTCGGTGTCGACGGCCAATTCGAGCTCCGATTCGCGGCCGAACATCTTCCCGCCTACGAGCAAGTTCCTTTTCAACCTGAAAGTCACCTTCTAAATCGGATCAACCATGAGAATCGAAAGCAGCATAAAGGGATGGTTCGCGGTCGTCGCGGTATCCGTCTCGGCCGTATCCTGCGACATGCTCGATATAACGCAAGACAATAAGCTGTCGGTCAGCAATATGTGGAAAACGGCGGAGCAGGTTGAAGGTTCCACCTACGGCATCTACTCCGAGCTCCGCTCGAATTTCGTCCAGAGCCAGATCAACGTCTTCTACTGGGGCGAGTTGCGCGTGGGCGAATACATGTGGGGGCCGTCGTCGCTCTTCAACGTATGGGTCGGCCGCGAGGTGATCCAGAACACGATGACGGCCAACATCACCTCCTGCGGGTGGTCGGGCCTCTACTCGGCGATCGATCAGGCCAACGCCGTGCTCAAATACGCGCCCGACACCGCGATCCCGATGACCGACGCCAAGCGCAACTGGGCGATGGGACAGGCCTATTTCGCCCGTGCCTACGCCTATTTCTGGGCCGCGCGCCTGTGGGGCGACGTGCCGCTGAACCTGCGGCCGATCGAATCGGTCGACCAGCCCGAGACCTACCCCGTGCGTGCGCCGAAAGCCGACGTCTATGCGCGGATCGGCTCCGACATCGAATCGGCTCTGGCGCTCTCCGACGCGCTCGGATCGGACAAGTATCTGGCTACGAAGACGGCCGTGCTGATGCTCAAAGCGGAGTATTGTCTCTGGATGTACTCCGCCCAGAAGGGCGGCGACGCCTACCTGGACGGTGCCGAGGATGCGCTCGAAGCGATCGGCATCTCCCCGTCGCTGCTGTGCGACGACTACGGCCAGATTTTCGACCGCATGGCCGACAACGCGAAGCCTTCGAAGAACAGCAAGGAGGTGGTCTTCGCCCTCTACAACGACCAGACCGAATCCAAGACGGGCGGTTACAGCTGGTATTTCGCCTTTCCCGAAGCCTACGTGGCCAAGGGTTATCAGGGCAATCCCGTGCCGATCTACGAGACGCAGTGGCTCGACTACGGCGAGGGATTCCTCGCAAAACTCCGCGACAGCCGCGACAACCGGGGCGACACCCGCGTCAAGTACAATCTGGGCGAGGGCGACTACGGTGCCGACGGCGGCCGGCTGACCTTCTGCCGCAAGTTCCTCGGCGACATGAGTGCCGGCAAGATGGTGCTCGACGCCGATCTGATCTACTATCGTGCGGCGCTGGCCGTGATGATGGATGCCGAGTTGAAGTACTACCGCAAGGACTACGGCGGTGCGCTCGAATCGCTGAACATCATCGCAAAACGTGCTTACGGAAAAGACGACTACTATACCGATGCCTCGCAGGAAGCCGTGCTCGAAGCGCTCGTGGACGAGTATTTCCTCGAATTTCCGGCCGAGGGCGTCATCTGGTGGGCGCTGATCCGGCTCGACAAGATCTGGGACTACAACGACTACCTCGCGGCGAACCGGAACAACACGAACATCCTTCTGTGGCCGATCTCGAAATCCGCGCGGGACAAGAACTCGAATCTCACGCAGACCGAGGGCTGGTATTGATACACATCTAATTCGACAGGAACATGAAATCTACGATAAAAACAGCGGCATGGATCTGTGCGATCCTGCTCGTTTCGGTGTCGTGCTACGACGACGGCACCGATTGCTTCGACACAGCGACGCGGATCTCGCTCTATCCCGACGTGGAACTTTTCAATGCCGACGGCACCACCGCATCGGGGAACGAGAGCTTCGTTTCGGCCGTGACCGTCAACGTCGGGCCTGCGGTTTCGGATATGGCGTGGGAGGCCTCCGTTCCGGCCTCGGCCGCGTGGGCGACGGTGCGCAGGACGACCGTGGCGTCGATCTTCGAGGAGGCGACCGGCGGCGCGCGCCACGATCTCTCGGCGGACGGCATCGAACTGGTGCTGCAACCCAACACGGAGTATCGCCGCACGGTGGTCGTCACGATCGCTGCGGCCGACGGCACGACGGCCGACTACGAATTCACGCAGCTCGGTCAGAAGGCCGACGCTGCGGTTACGTCCGAGACCGCACAGCTCGTGTTCATGGCTGCCGGCGGGTCGGAGACGGTGACCTATACGAGCAACATGGGCGATGCCTATGCGTATGAAGTCGTCTATGGCGAGGGCTCCGCCGACTGGCTGACCGTCGGCGACGGCGGCGTCGGCACGCTGACGCTGACCGCCTCGCAGTGGGACGATCAGGAACGGCCGCGTGCGGCGACGCTCCGCATCGTCGTGGGATCGGCCGATACGAGTATGGCGACGCTCGAAATTCCGGTGACGCAGAATGCCGCCTACGACTACTACTACATGTACGGCGCGTCGGCCGACGCGCTGGCCGTCGGCGATGCCTATGAGCTGACGCGCAAGGCGGCCGGCGAATATACGGGGACGCTCTACTTCCTGCGTTCGGCCGACGGCGGCAATCCCGTGCTGCTCAACAAGAACGGCCGCACGGTCTCCTATCCCTGCTATGCGTTGACGAAGGAGGGTACCGTCGCGGAGATACCGACGGCGGAGACGCAGCTGCCCGCCGGCCCCGACATCGACATCGACGGCGTGCGCAGGTTCACGGTCGATTTCAATGCGATGACCTGGTCGTGGGAGCGCGTGACGACGCCCAACTGCTTGCCCGATGCGGAGGTGGCGGCCTATCCGACCAAGGCATACGTGACGCGCGACGGCGGTACGAAGACGTGGATGACCGTCGGTCTGCATTGGGCGGGCGACGCGACGATCGGCCGCTACAAGCTCGGCAGCGGACTGGTGAGCGGTCATCAGACGGGAGGCTACGGCAACGAAGCGCCCTACGCTTCGCGCAATCCGGCCTACGATACGGAGGAGAACGGCGGATCGATCGTCGAGACGAAGGACGGCTCGGGCCGGCCGCTGGCCGAGACCTACGGTCGTCTGTACAGCTCCTACGAGTCGCTGACGGGTTCCGCCAACGGTGCGCTGAACGCCTGCGAGGGCGGTTCGTCGGTGCTGATAAACTGTCCGTTCGGCGAACCGGGCACGACGCTGATCGATGCCGTGGGCGATCGCTATGTACTGGAAAGCATCATGCCGGCCGATCTGGCCGTCTATGCGGCTACGGCCGCGGGCGACGCGCAGGCCGAAGCCGAGCATCCCAATCTGAAGATGCAGATCCAGGGCATCTGCCCCTACGGCTGGCACATCGCCAACATGCAGGACTGGAAGGACCTCGTCTGGGCGGCCCATGCACAGGGCGCGGTGGATTATCCCGTCGATGCCGCAACGGCCACCTACCGCGCCTTCGGCGACGGTACGCTGACCAACTTCGCAGCGCTGCTCTTCACCTCCGACTGGAACATCTACAATCCGGACTGTCCGGCCGAGAAGATTTCGACGGCGGCCGCCGATTTCGGATTCAACATGTTCAGTCAGGGCTGGCGCCTCTACAAGACGGGTTACGACTACGGTCCGGGCGACAACGATCCGCGCATGTACTCGTTCATCCCGCTCATCGGCGACTATTCGGCCACGAAGAAGGCCGGCTGGCGCATCTGGAACCAGAGCCGCGAGGCCAACATGCGCACCAACGGCGGATTCGATTTCGGCAACGGATGCGGCGGTGCCGTGCGGTGCGTCAAGAACTACAAGAAGTAATGCCCGATCTCTCTGCGTCGTCCGTCCGGCCCCCGATTCTCCCTTTGCGGACGGATCGGGGGTACGGAGCGGCGGCGAAACGATCGCAAACGAATAGCATGTTCAAAAAACGAAAACCATGTTGAAAAAGATATTTTCACTGACTGCGGCCGCGCTCCTGCTTTTCGCCTGCACCGACGACGAGTGGCCCGCGCAGCCCGATTGGAGCCAGATTCCCAATCCCGACGAAGAGGTCGACGACGGCTTGTTGAAGCCAGCCGCGTGTACCAATAACATCGTCGCCCACCGCGGCGGCGCGACCGAGTGCAAGGCGCCGGACAATTCGCTGGCCTCGCTCCGCTATGCCATCGGGCAGGGATGCTACGGCTCGGAGTGCGACATCTACTGGACGAAGGACGACAACGTCGTCGTGGCCCATGCCGACGGCCAGTGCAGGATCAACGGCATGCACCCGTGGGAGCATACGCTGGCCGAACTGCGCGCGGGAGGCGGACTCTCCAACGGCGAACAACTGCCCTCGCTGGAAGATTTCCTCGGCGAGGTGATGAAGGAGGGATGCCCCACGCGGTTGTGGCTCGACATCAAGAACATCACCTATCCCTCGACGCTGACCGAGTATGCGATCAACGCCGCGCGCCGTTCGTGCGAGATCGCGACGGAGATGGGGGCGAAACATTTCGTGGAGTTCATCTGCACCGGAAACACCACCGTGATGAAGTCGGCATTCGCCTATGCCGGGGCGGCCGGCATACCGATCGGCTGGATGAGCAACCGCCCGGCCGGCGAATACGTCGGACTGGGGTATTCCTGGGCCAACCTCTCGGCGGCGAGCTACATGTCGGCCGAGGCGGGAGGTAAGGGTACGCGGACGCTCGAAGAGTTCGAAAAGGAGGGCGTGGCGCTGAGCGTCTTCAACGTCGACCGGCAGGCGGGCGACGGCAACGCCGTCTATACGACCGAAGCGGTCGACTACTACTGCTCGGCGGCCGGACGTTTCAAGGCGCTCTGCACGAACTATCCCGCATGGCTGATCGAAAAGGTCGAGGCCGCGGCGAAGGTCTACGACGGCATCCGCTCCGAGGCCGACCTGCGGGCCTTCGCGGCCGAAGTGACGGTCGATCCCACGGCGAAACGTTTCCAGAACGCTGCGGGCGAGGTCGTCCTGCACACCGACATCGCGGTGTCGGAGGCATGGACGCCGATCGCCGGATTCGCGGGTGTGCTCGACGGCAACGGCAAGACGCTCACGGTGAACTATTCGGGCAGCGACGAACAGGCGGGAATCTTCGCCACGCTCGACGGTACGGTGAAGAACCTGCGGGTAGCAGGCTCGTTCACGACGACCGCGACGGCCAAGGTGACGCTGGGTGCCGTCGCCGGCAAGCTGGGCGAGAAGGCGCAGATCGTGGGTTGTACGAATACGGCCGGCATCGCGATGAACGTCGATGCGAGCGGTACGACCGTGATTGGCGGAATCTTCGGTCAGGGAGCTGCCGGCAACGTCATCGCGGACAATACCAACGAGGGGCGGATCACCGTCCGCCGCAAGACGCCGGGCGACGCTGCGGCCGTGGCCGGTGTCGGCGGCTGGGCCTACTCGGACGTTACGGGATGCGTCAACAAGGGCGAGATCCGTTACTCGGACGAGGTGTCGGCGGCCAAGGCCGTCTATGTGGGCGGCGTATTGGGACGGCTCGATATCGGAAAGGGGTATGTCGTGGAGGGCTGCCGCAACGAGGCCCCCGTCACGCTGGCGACCGCGCAGGCGGCCAACAACCTGCTGGGCGGCATCGCGGCCTACGCCAACGGCGAGAACCGCGATACGCCCAACACGATCCGCAACTGCGAGAACCGGGGCGACGTTCTGGCCGATGCCCCCGTGTCGGACAAGGCGAAGACCGGTCAGGCCCGCATGGGCGGTATCTGCGGCGGTACGGCGGTCTTCGAGGGGAATACCAACTACGGCAAGGTCGAGGCCCGGGGCGGCGGCAAGGGCGCATCGGAGTTCTCGATCGGCGGTATCAGCGGCATGATCGCGCACGATGCGACCGGCTGCCGCAACTTCGGCGACGTGCTCAACAACACCGGCAGGGAGAATCTTCTCGCCCATACCGGAGGTCTGTTCGGATGGGCGACGCTCGCCTTCACGATCACCGACTGCGCGCTGGATGCCGACGTGGTGTCGACGACGCTCTACAATTACGACGGCGACAAGGGTACGACCGCCGATCCGGCGCACGAGAACAGCAGCTGCGCGGGCGTTCTGGTCGGACGCATCAAGTCGAAGATCGAGGTAACGGTCGAATCGGTGAAGATCTACGGCAAGCTGACGCGGACGATAAACGCCGAGGGGCAGACCAGGACGATCGATTTCACGACGACGGTGCCGGCCGACAACTATCTCTACGGTGCGTTGCAGGATGCGGCTTCCAAATTGATCGTCGGGCAGGGAGCGATCACCTGCGTTTCGACTGCGAAGTGATTCGAAAATACGCGAATGGGGGACTCCGGTTCCCTATTCTTTTCTGAAAATGCAGTCCTCCGCTCCGTTCCGCGAAGGCGGAGTCCGGTACGGGGAAGCGACTGTCGGAAACGAACGACGATCATGAAGAGAGCCATTCATTTCGGGGCCGGCAAGATCGGCCGCGGTTTTATCGGCGCCCTGCTGTCGCAGGCCGGATACGAGGTCTGTTTCGCGGAGGCGGATCCGCAGCTGGTGGACGAGATCAACCGGCGGCGGGGCTATACGGTCCATGTGACGGACGAAATCTGCGCCGAGCTGCGGATCGCCGGCGTGTCGGCCGTGCGGGCGGACAGCGGGGAGGCGGTACGGCGGCTGGTCGACGCCGATCTGGTGACGACGGCCGTCGGGCTGGGTGTCCTGCCTCGGGTCGCACCGGTCATCGCCGCAGGACTGCGGGCGCGTAAAGCGGCCGGAGTCGCTGCGCCGCTCAACGTCGTCGCCTGCGAGAACGGCGTGCGTGCGACCTCGCGCCTCAAAGCGTCCGTATACGAGGCGCTGGATGCGCCGACGGCCGCATGGGCGGAGCGCACGGTCGGATTCGCCGACTGTTCGGTCGACCGCATCGTGCCGCCCGTCGCCTTTCCCGAACCGCTGGACGTGGCCGCCGAGGCGTTTCACGAATGGAACGTTGAGCGGAGCGCGTGGGTGGGCGAACCGCCGCAACTGTCGGGAATGCACCTGACCGACGAGTTGGAGGCGCACATCGAACGCAAGCTCTTCACGCTGAACACGGGACACTGCGCGACGGCCTATCTGGGACATCTCAAAGGGTATGTCACCATCGCCGAGGCGCTCGCCGACGAGCGGATTTTCGGGCTGGTGCGAGGTGCGATGCGGCAGAGCGGGGAGGCGCTGATCCGCAAGTTCGGTTTCGGCAGGGCGCAGCACGCCGCCTACATCGACTCCGTGCTGCGGAGGTTCCGCAATCCGTGGCTGCGCGATACGGTAGCCCGCGTGGGGCACGATCCCGCCCGCAAGCTCTCCGCACCGCTCTATTTCTCCTATCCGATCACGCTGGCGGCGGGCTACGGGCTTGCCGTGGACGAGCTGGCGCTCGCGGCCGCCGCGGCGCTGCGTTTCGACGATCCGGCCGACGGGCAGTGTGCCGAGATCAGGGAGACGATCGCCCGGATCGGTCTGCCGGCTGCCGTGCGGCGGATTACCGGCATCGACGACGACAGGCTCGTGGCGGCGCTGGTCGACGCTTATGCGCGGGTGCCGTCGGCCGTCGGGGCGTGACGGACGGGTCGCATGTAATTTTTCGTAACGAATACAACCGATGAAACGCTATTTGACGATACTCGCCGCGGCGACGATGCTCTCCTGCGGCGGCCGGCAGGCCGGTTATCCGGTCGCGGGCGAAGACCACACGGTGAAGATCGCCTCGTTCGAGGAGTTCCAGTCCTATTTCCGCTATGTCCCCGGGCGGGACATCATCATCAGCGCCCATCGGGGCGGTATGCAGGAGGGGTATCCCGAGAACTGCATCGCTTCGTGCGAGAAGACGCTGTCGATGATGCCGACCTTCTTCGAGATCGATTTCAGCTTCACGAAGGACAGCGTGATGGTGCTCATGCACGACCTGACGATCGACCGCACGACCAACGGCAAGGGGCGCGTGGCCGACTACACCTACGAGGAGTTGCAGCGGTTCCGGCTGGTCGACCGCGACGGAAACGTGACCGACTACCGCATTCCGACGCTCGCCGAGGTGCTCGAATGGGGGAAAGACAAGGTGGCGTTCAATTTCGACAACAAGTATATCAACACGAAGGGCGTCGGTGAGGCGGAGAGACGGCGGGCGCTGGATTATTACGTCGAGCAGTTGTTGCCGGGCGGCGCGTGGTCGGAATACCACAACATCTTCCTGAGCGTCCGCTCGCTCGACGAGGCGCTGTACTATTGGAATGCGGGGGTGCGCAACGCGATGTTCTGCATCGAGATCAGCACGCCCGAGCAGTTTCGGGCTTTCGAGCGGAGCGGGATTCCGTGGAGCTACCTCATCGCCGCGAGCCGCAAGGCGATGGATCCCGCCATGACGGAAATCTACGAAAAGCTCCACGACCGCGGCGTGATGGTGATCGTCTCCGTCACGGGATCGGCCGATCGGGTGAAGGATCGCCGCGACCGGCGTGTGGAGTACCTGCGCACGCTCCTCTCCGAACCGGATATTATCGAAACCGATTATCCGGCCGATTTCGTCGGTCTTCCCGTCGGACGGGAGGAGCTGCGCGCGATCCGCGACCGCGAGGCGGAGCGGATGGAGCGGTAGGCTTGTCGAGCGGCGGGTCTGCCGATTGCATGCCGTGCGGAGATCAGAAGAGCAGCGAGTGTTCGGCCAGAAAGTCGAAGAACGCCTGCCGGTAGTTCTCCGAGACGGGAATGTACTCCTTGCCGAAGACGATGCGGTTGCGTTCGATCGAGCGGATCTTCGAAGGCTGCACGATGAAGGAGCGGTGGATGCGGACGAACCGGTCGGCGGGCAGCTGTTCTTCCAGCGATTTGAGACTGGTCAGCGTGAGCACGGGATGCGTCTCCTCCTCGACGTGGATCTTCACGTAGTCTTTCAGCCCCTCGATGTAGAGGATGCTGTCGAATCCGATCTGCCGCAGCCGGTATTCGGTCTTGACGAAGAGGCTTTGCGGAGCTGCGGCCGGCGGGGGTGTTTCGGCGCGGTTTTTCAGTTCGAACCATGCCAGCGCCTTGTTCGCCGCTGCGAGGAAGTCGGCATAGCTGATCGGTTTGAGCAGGTAGTCGACCGCGTTGACGCGGAAGCCTTCGACGGCGTAGCGGCTGAAAGCCGTGGTGAAGATCACGCGCGTGTCGGCGGGGAGCATCCGCGAAAGTTCCATGCCGCTCAGCCCCGGCATCTGGATGTCGCAGAAAAGCAGGTCGACGGGGCGGTCGCGCAGCATGTCGAAGGCCGCCGAGCCGCTGCCGAACGAGCCGCACAGCGTCAGGAACGGTGTCTTGCGCACGTATCCCGCCATCAGCTCCACGGCCAGCGGTTCGTCGTCGATGATCGCGCAGTTCAGTTTCATCGTTCGTGCAGTTTGATGCGCAGCGACGCCGTGTAGGTGCCGCCCCGCTCTCCGTATTCGAAGGTGTGGCGTTGCGGATAGATCATCTCCAGCCGTTTCGAGAGGTTTTTCAGCCCGATGCCCGAACCGCTCCGATCCGAAGCCGTCTTGGGGAAACAACTGTTGCGGATGCGGCAGACCAGTTCGCCGCCTCGCTCGTGGATGTCGATCCGGATGAACGACGGTCTGTCGTTGCTCGTGCCGTGTTTGAAGGCATTCTCGATCAGCGAGATGAACAGCAGCGGGGCCACGGGCGTCGGCGACGGTTCTTCGGGCAGCGAGACTCCGACTTCCACGTGGCGCGGCAGGCGGATGCGCATCAGTTCGATGTAGTCGCGCAGGAACTCGACCTCGGCGGCCAGCGGCACCGTGGGGCAACTGCTTTCGTAGAGCACGTAGCGCAGCATCCGGCTCAGGTCGTGGACGGCCTGCTGCGCGCGGTCGGCGTCGATCTGGATGAGCGAATAGATGTTGTTGAGCGTATTGAACAGAAAATGGGGGTTGAGCTGGCTTTTGAGGTTTTGCAGTTCGGCCTGCGTGCGGCTGTGTTCCAGCTCCTGCCGGGCCGCTTCGGCCTTGTACCAGCCGCCCGTCATGCGGATGGCGACTCCCGCACCTACCACCAGCAGGTAGAGCGCGGCGTTTCCGGCGAAAAAACGCACGGAGTCCTGCCACGGCCGCGGCAGGGGCGGGTGCTGCGCATCGGGCGGCAGCACGTAGCGGAACAGGAGGTGCAGCCCGACGATCACCGCGGCGATCAACAGCGCGTTGCCGCCCAGGAAACGGCCTGTCTGACGGGTGAAGAGGTATCGTTCGATCAGCAGGAAATAGTTCGTGTAGAAGACCACCATGAACGAGAGCGGTACGAGCAGGAAGCGCAGGTACTCCGAACCGGTCATCAGCGGCCGGTCGGGGGAGGTGACGAACAGCGGCATCCCGAAGATCACGGCCCATGCCGTCAGGTGGATCAGCCAGCCCGAATATTTCGATTGCAGCGCGGTCATAGCCGAACAAAATTAACGATTATTTCCGATTATTCATAACGGATCGCCTCGATCGGGTCGAGCATCGCCGCCTTCTGCGCGGGGTACCACCCGAAGAAGACGCCCGTCAGCGTGCAGACGGCGAACGAGAGGAGGACGCTCCACGGCTGGATGTAGATGGGGAAGGCCGCCGCCAGATTGACCACCACGGCGGCCCCGATGCCGAATACCACGCCGATCAGGCCGCCCGTGACGCTGATGAGGATCGATTCGATGAGGAACTGCGCCAGAATGTCGCGTCCCTTGGCGCCGATCGACATCCGCAGGCCGATTTCGCGCGTGCGCTCCGTCACGGAGACGTACATGATGTTCATGATGCCGATGCCGCCCACCAGCAGCGAGATGCCCGCCACGGCCGCCAGCAGGACGGTCATCATGTCGGTCGTCGAGGTGAGCATCGACGAGAGTTCCTGCTGCGAGCGGATCGAGAAGTCGTCGTCGTCCGTGGCTTTGAGGCGGTGGTTCGTGCGCAGGATGTCGCTGATCTCGGCGATCGCCTCGTCCGTGCAGGCTTCGCTCAGCGACGAGCAGACGATCTCCTGCAAGTGCGTGATGGCGAGGATGCGCTTCTGCACCGTCGTGTAGGGGGCCACGATCAGGTCGTCCTGGTCCATGCCCATGCTGTTGTAGCCCTTGCTTTCGAGCACGCCGACGATCCGGAAGGGGATCGTGCCGAAGCGGATGACACGCCCCACGGGGTTCTCGCCGGCGGGAAAGAGTTCGTCGACGACCGTCTTGCCTACCAGACACACCTTGGCGGCCGTCTTGATCTCCTGCTCGGAGAAGGCATCGCCGTCGGCGATCTTGTAGCGGCGGATCTCCAAGTAGTCGAGGTTCACGCCGTAGACCGTCGTGGGCGTGTTGTTGGCGCCGTAGACCGCTTGTCCGGCGCTGTTGACCGCCGGCGAGACGTAGGAGACGTAGCGGGTCTTTTCGCGGATGTCCTCCATATCTTTGAGTTTGAGCGACTCCATGTCGTCGGCGTCGAGCCGGACGCCGCCCCGCATGTCGCCGCCCGGATGGATCATGATCATGTTGGACCCCATTTCGCTGATCTCGGCCTGAATGCTCCGCTTCGATCCCTGCCCGATGGCGAGCATCGTGATGACCGACGCCACGCCGATGATGATGCCGAGCATCGTCAGAAATCCGCGCAGTTTGTTGTTTCCGAGCGCCTTGACGGCTATTTTGAAGAGATTCGTGAAATTCATGTTCAATCCTCCTGTTCGGGCAGCTGAGCCAGCGTCTCGGCCGCGTCGAGAATAGCGGCGTTGCGCACGTCGCCCGTGACGCGGCCGTCGCGCAGGGTGATGTTGCGGCTGCTGTATTGTGCGATTTCGGGGTTGTGCGTGACGAAGATGATGGTGCGTCCCGCGGCGTGCAGCTGCTGGAAGAGCACCAGCACCTCGAAACTCGTCCGCGTGTCGAGGTTCCCCGTTGCCTCGTCGGCCAGAATGACCGCCGGATCGTTTACCAGTGCGCGGGCGATGGCCACGCGCTGCATCTGTCCGCCCGACATCTGGTTGCTGCGGTGCAGCAGCCGGTCGCCGAGTCCGACGGCTTTGAGCGCGGCCACGGCACGGTCGCGCCGTTCGGCCGACGAACAGGAGGGGTTGTACATCAGCGGCAGTTCGACGTTCTCGATGGCCGTCGTCTTGGGCAGCAGGTTGTAGTTCTGGAAGACGAAACCGATCTTGCGGTTGCGCAGCGTGGCGCGCTGGTTCTTGTCCATCGAACGCACCGCCGTACCGTCGAGGTAATATTCGCCTGCGGAGGGGGTGTCGAGGCAGCCGAGCGTGTTGAGCAGCGTCGACTTGCCCGATCCGGAGGTACCCATGATTGTGACGAACTCCCCTTCGCAGATCGTGAAGGTGACGCCGCGCAGTGCATGTACCGTCTCGTCTCCCACCCGGAAATCGCGCCGGATGTCGTCCAGTCTGATGATCTCTTTCATGGGTTTATTTCTTCTTTTTGTCGCCGCCCGGAGGGGCAGGCATGAAGGGACTCCGTTCGGCGGCGGCTTCGGGCTCCGTCCGCTCCGCCGTCAGGCAGACGGCCACCTCCTCGCCGTCGTTCAGCCCGTCGACGATCTCGGTCAGTTCGCCGCTGGCCGAGCCGGCGGTCACGTACCGCGGTACGAGCGTCGTCCCCTGTTTTACCCACAGCTCCCGTTTGCCCGGTTCGGCCTCTGCGGCGGCTTCGGCACGCAGGCCGAGCGCCGCGAGCAGCTCCCCGTCGGGGACGAACCGCAGGGCTTTGGTCGGGACGGCCAGCGCATCGTCCTTTTCGAGCGTGAAGATCGTCACGTTGGCTGTCAGCCCCGGTTTGAGTTTCAGTTCGGGGTTGTAGGCCGTGATGACCACCTCGTAGGTCACGACGCTCGATTCGGTCGTCGCTTCGAGGCGGACCTGCTCCACCACCCCCTCGAAGGTGTCGTCGGGGTAGGCGTCGACGGTGAACTCCACCCGCTGTCCGTCGGATACCTGCCCGATGTCGGCTTCGTCGACATCGGCCACGACCTGCATCTGCGTCAGGTCGTTGGCAATGGTGAAGAGCGTCGGTGTCTCGAAGCCCGCCGCCACGGTCTGCCCCTCCTCCACGGCGCGGCTGATGACCACGCCGTCGATCGGGGAGGTGATCGTCGCGTAGCCCAGATTGCGTTTGACCTTGACGATGGCGGCCTGGGCCTGTTCGTAGGCGTTGCGCGCCTTCTCGTAGAGGTAGAGGGCTTCGTCGTATTCGGCGTCGCTTACCAGCTCCTTCTCGTGGAGGGTGCGCGTGCGCGAGTACTCCTTCATGCGGTATTCGTATTCGGTCTTGCAGCTCGCCAGCTCGGCCTGCGACGATTCCAGTTCGGCTTGCAGGGTCACCTTGTCCATTTCGGCGATGAGTTGTCCGGCTTTCACCACGTCGTTGTAGTCGACGTAGAGCCGGTCGATGATCCCCGACACCTGCGTACCCACCTCCACTTCGGTGACCGGCTCCACCGTTCCCGTAGCCGTGACGGAGTTGCGGATCGTAATGCGGCTCGTCGCAGCCGTTTCCAGCGTGATTCCGGTCTGCTTCGAAGGACGCAGCGCGAACCAGAGCCCGCAGGCCGCGACGAGGGCCGCGACGAGGCCGGCCGTGCTTTTTCGTTTCATCTTCATGTGCTTTTCGTTTGTTTTCAGCGGTCGTTTTCGATCTCCGGAGGGGCTATCGTCCCTGATAGATGTCGAGCAGCCTGATGTTGAGCAGCGCCATGTACTTGGCCTGCAACACCTCCTGCCGTGCCGACGAAAGTTCGTTCTGCGCCGTAATCAGTTCGACGGTGTTCTTCCGGCCGACGCGGAACTGCTCGTCGGTGAGGTCGTAGCTCTGCCGGGCATAGCGTTCCTTCTGCCGGGCGGCCGTGTAGCGCGATTGCGACGAGATGGCGTCGAGGTAGGCCGACTCGACCTTGCGGAGCAGTTCCTTTTTGAGACCGAGTTGTTCGAGACGGCTGTTCGAGGCGGCGATGCGCGCCTTGTTGACGGCCGTCCGGTTCTTGCGGTTCGAGAAGATCGGGATGCTGACCGAGAGCGCGACATTCTCGTTGAAGCGGTTCCAGACCTGACTTCCCGACTGGAATCCGCCGCCCGTCATGTGTCCCGTGCCGAGGCCGGCCGTAAGCGAAACGGAGGGATAGAATCCTGCGCGCGCCTCTCTTATCCCCAACTCCGCCGTCTCGACGCCCAGCCGCCCCCGTTCGATCTGCGGCATGGCGTCGAGCGCCGTCGCGTAGATGTCGGTTTTGGCGGGCAGGGCCTGCAAGACGGTCTCTTCTCCCTCTGCGGGCGCGGCAAGATTCATCTCCTCCGTGATGTCGAGTTCGAGCAGCTGTTTGAGCTGCAACTTGTAGTCGTCGAGCGACGACCGGGCGACGACTACTTGGTAGAGGTCGCTCGCATACTGGCTTTCGAGCTGGGCGAAATCGACCTTGCTGATCGATCCCGCCTGCCACATCTGCTCGGCGCGGTCGCGCTGGGCGCGCGAGACTTCGGCCGTACCGGCGGCTACCTCCACGGCTTCGGCGGCGTAGAGCGCCTGCATGTAGGCTTCGACGATGGCGATGCGGATGTCGTTCGCGGATTCGGCGACCGAGAGTGCGTCGATGCGGTTTTGGAGCCTCTGTTCCTTGACCGCCGTGCGCAGTTTGCCGCCTTCGTAGAGCGTCAGCCCTGCGTTGATTCCGTAAGTGCCGGTGTAGCTGTTGTTGTCTTCGGCGTTCGACGAGGGGTAGTTCGTGTAGCCCTGTGTCGCCGAGACTGCGAGCGACGGCAGCAGTGCGGCCTTCGCTTCGCGGGTATCTTCGAGCCCTGAGAGGTAGTCGTTGCGGCTCTGCTGCAACTGGATATTGTTTTCCAGCGCATAGTCGAGGCACGTTTGCAGCGTCCAGACTTTCAGCGAGTCCTGCGCCGCGACCGCGTGCCAGATCAGCAGTGCGGCGCATCCTGTCAGCAGTTTGCGATTCATGACATTCCGTTTTGCCGCGAAGCTACCGCACGGCGCGCGCGAATGCAATTAAAATAGACGGACGGGCTTTTTCCGTCGACGAAACGGGCGATAACGGCGACACCCTCTTCGCGCCTATCGCGAAAGAGGGTGTCGCTTCATACGGTTTCGGGGGGGGGCGTTCCGTGCCCCTCGGACGTTATTCCAGCCGGATCGTTTCGCCGCAGCGGCGGCTGCGCTCGGCCTCGAAACAGATGCGGTGGCTCTCGATCGAATCCTCGATCGTGCAGAGGAAAGGGTGGCCGGGGCGGGTCAGCGCGTCGACGAAATCTTCGATCAGCCGCAGGTCGGCGCCCGCATGGAAGGGGTGCCCCGCCAGCTCCTCGAAATCGTAGACGCGGTTGTGGCCGCGGCGGAAGCGATGCACGTGGAGCTTGCGTTCGTCGCCGAAGATCTCGCCGTGCGTCATCTTGATGTGGGTGCGCCGGCAGTCGTCCTGCGTGAAGATGTCCATCGAGAGCGAGAGGATCGTCTCGTCCGCGAGTTCCATGGTGAGCAGCTGGTGGTCGACCACGTCGTTGTCGCAGCGGTAGATGCAGCGGCCGTAGGGGCCGTGGCGCAGTTCTTCCAGGAGCACCTCGTCGAGCGTGCGTCCCTGCGGTACGTCGAAGTTCGATATCCAGTCGCGGCGCGTGCAGTAGAGGTCGACGGCCGAATAGGGGCAGTCGTGCTCCACCGGACAGTCGATGCAGCGTTCGGCGCTCGTCTGCGGCGCGTTGGCTGCGCGGAACCAGCGCAGCGAACCGAACGAACTGAGTTTGCGGCAGGGGCTTCGGGTGATCCAGAGCAGGAAATCGACGTCGTGGCAGCACTTGGCCAGCAGCATCGGGTTGGAGGTCTCTTCGCGCCGCCAGGGGCCGCGGACGTAGCTGTGCGTCGTGCGGTCGATACCCACCGCCGCGACGTGATTGACGGAGATGATCTGTCCCAGCTCGCCCGAATCGACGATCTCCCGAATCTTGGCGAAGTAGGGGTGGTAGCGCAGCACGTGGCAGATGCCTACCAGCACACCCCGTTCGCGGGCGCGGCGCGCGATGGCGCGGCATTCGTCGAGCCGCTGTGCGATCGGCTTTTCGAGCAGCACGTGGAGTCCGGCGTCGATCGCCTTCATGCAGGGATCGAAGTGGACGTCGTCCGGCGTGGTGATGAGCACGGCGTCGGCGTCGGCCGGTCGGGCGAAGAATGCGTCGTAGTCGGCGTAGCGGCGTTCGGACGCAAGCCCGAACCGCTCGGCCGTTTCGTTGCGCCGCAGTTCGTTGCCGTCGACGACGGCCACCGGTTGCAGCCGTTCGGGGTGCCGCCGTGCGTATTCCAAGTATTTGTTGGCCCGGTTGCCCGCGCCGATGACCGCCATGCGCAGCGGACGCCCTTCGGGGACTTTCTGGAAATTCATGGATCGGAGTTTGTGTTTGCGGCCGTTTCCTGTGTCCAGCAGCCTGTTTTCGGGTGCGCTGCCTTCGCCGGTCTGGAACGGTCGTTTCGATAACGGCCGGAGACGCGGTGTCTCCGGCCGGTGGGTTGTTCGTCGCGGGAGCGCGTCCTGCCGAGGTCGTCTATTTCCCGTTCTGTGTCTTCGCGTCGAGAGACTTGATGCGGATGTTGCGGAACTGGATGCCTGCGCCGTGTCCGAGCAGACCGATGTGCCCCTTCTTGTTGAAGAGTCCCGGGTGGTTGCGGTGGTCCACGGTGTAGGGATTCTTCTTGGAGCCGTCCTCCGAGACGTTGTGTCCCTGGCACGCTTCGCGGATGTCGCCGTCGAGGATCACCTCGCCGTTGACCGTCACGGTGATGCGGTCGCCCACGGCGCGGATCTCCTCCACGTTCCATGTGCCCAGCTCGCCGAACTTGATCCGCTTGGCCGGAATGATGCCGTAGACCGAGCCGTGCTGCTGGTAGACGCGCAGGTTCTTGTAGATCGGGGCGTCGTGGTCGAGGATCTGGATCTCCATGCCGTGGTAGGCGGCGTCGACGCCCATCGGCGTACGCAGGCCGATGCCGTTGTTGACCCCTTCGCGCAGGAAGCGGAACTCGAAGCGCAGGATGAAATCGCCGTACTCCTCGACCGTGTAGAGATTGCCCTTGCCGCCGTAGGATGCGGTGACGTAGATCGTTCCCTCCTGCGGGACGTAATTGGTCGTGTTGCCCGTCCACTTGTGGAGCGAACGGCCGTCGAAGAGCACTTCGTAGCCTTCGGCCCGCTCTTCGGGCGAGAGTTCGAAGACGGGCGTCGCGGGCAGCTCGCACAGGTAGAAGTCGCGGAACTCCGCAGCATCGCCTTCGCCCAGCAGCTCGATCGCTCCGCTCGCGTAGGCCGCTTCGCCGGGCGCGCAGGTATTCTCCAAGATGACGTTTTCGGTTACGGTGCGGCCGTTGACCTCGACGGTCACGCGGTCGTCCACGACCTTGACGTGGAGCGTGTTCCACTCGCCGTCGGCGTTGTCGGCATCGACCGCGGGGGTCGATGCGTGGGTGCGGTTGCCGGTCAGTGCACCCGACCCCGCGTCGCCGCCCAGACCGATCCGGTTGGTCGAACGCACGGCGATGCCGGCGGCGCCTCGTGTGCGGCAGTCGATCCAGAATTCGAAGTTCTCGTAGGTGCCGGGTGCGGCGATCGTGCTCGGCTCGCCGCCCGCATAGGCGATCGTGCCGTCGGCCGTGGTCCAGCTCTGCTGCATCGCCTTCGCGGCGGCCGCCTCGGCCCGTTTGAGCGCAGCGGCCTTCATCGTGGCGCGGCGGGCGGGATCGGCTGTGACGGCGCTCCACTGCGCAAGGTCGGTCGCGACGGCGGCGAACCCTTCGGCGGGGAGTTTCGAGAGCATCAGCGTCAGCTCGTCGACGGCATAGCCGGCGTCGGCGTCGCTCTTGGCCCATTCGCGGTAGATGTCGCGGCTCTTTTCGAGCAGGGCGCGTATCGTGTCGCCGCCGAGCGGGCGGGCGCTTTTCGCTGCGATGGTCTTGACGGCAGCCGCAGCGGCGCGCGCCGTCGCCTCGTCGTCGAGATAACGGCCGGCGAGCACGAGCGCCGGGAATTCACGGATGCCTTCCAGCTTGCGCAGGATGCCGACGGCGATCTTCGGCGAGGGATTCAGTTCGAGCGCTTGGCGGTAGAGCTGGTATTTGCGCACGGGCGTCGCGTCGAGCGCCGCCACGCAGGCCGTGTAGCGCGTCAGCGCGCGGTCGGCCAGATCGGGATTGCCCGCGGCGATCGTATAGAGCACGCCGGCGATCTGCGGAGCTTCGACGCGCAGCAGCGCGTCGAAGGCTTCGGCGCGGCGGCTGCCGGCGAAGTTCTCCACCAGGCAGTCGATCGCCTGCTGCGTACCGGTCTGCGCCAGTGTGGGGTAGTAACGTTCGGGACGGGGCGAGGCGCTCATCCGGGCGTAGACGGTCTCGTATTGCTTTTCAGGTGCGAGCGTGCGTACGGCATGGGTGAGCGCAGCCGAGAGCTGTCCGGCATGTGCCGCGTCGGCAGTGTCGAGCAGCCGGCTCAGGCGGTCGACGTCGGCGGGGGCGGCGATGCTGGCCAGCGCACGGTAGGCGGCCTCCGAGACGGCGGCGTCCGGTGCGTCGAGCAGGGCGAAGACCTTGTCCGCGACGGCGTCGATACGCCGTGCGGCAGCGAGGTTGAGCGCCTGTACCTGCATCGTGCCTCGGCCGTCGAGTGCCTTGACGACGCCTTCGTCGATACGGCCGTTGAAGGCCAGCAGCGTCTGTGCCGCGGCGTCGGAGTGCGGGCCGCCGAGCGCGGCGATCAGCGCGGCGAGCGCCTCGTCGCCGCCCAGGCGGCCTGCGGCACGGATGCCGGCCAGAGCCACGGCGTCGTTCGACGAGCCGACGGCTTCGGTTACCGCTCCGGTCTGCGACGCGGCGTGACGCACGCCGAACCACTCGATCACGTCGGCCCACGCCTCGTCGCTCAATCGTTTGCGGTCGGCGGCGATCGTGGCGTAGACCGCGTCGTCGGCCTTGTCGCCGATGTAGCGCAGGGCGGCGTTGCGGTATTGGATGTCGCCCTTTTCCAGTGCGGCGAGCACGTAGGGCATCGCTCGGGTGCCTTCGGCGCGGACGATCACTTCGAGCGCCGCGCCGCGCACGTTGGCGCGTTCGCATTTGAGCAGCCGTTTGGCCGCCTTCACTGCGTCGCGTGCCGCGCCTTCGTCGACCATGCGGTCGAGCAGGCGCAGGTAGGAGTCGGTCGCGGCGGTTTCGTCACAGCCGTAATCCACGGCGCGGGCAGCCGCTTCGAGCGCCTTGGCCGAGGCGGCCGTGCCGCAGGAAGCCAGCGCGGGGTAGAGGGCCGCACGGGTCGCGTCGTCGGCGCCGTCGATCCAGCCCAGCAGGATCGGTTCGGCCGCTGCGGTGCGTTTCTCCCCGAAGGCATAGGCCAGCGCAGCGCGCTGCGCATCGCTAAGGTCGCTGCGGCGTGCGAGCGACAACAGGGTCGCTTCGCTGTCGGGAATGGAGATCAGCGCGCGCAGGACGGGGTCGCCCAGATAGGGGTCGTCGATGTAGGCGGCCAGTGCGGCGGCATTGTCGGCCGTCGCGCAAAGTTGCAGCTGCGAGACGAGGAAGGCGCGGTTGGCGTCGTCCTTGCAGCGTGCCAGTGCGGCGAGCAGCCCCTCGCATACGGCGGGGCGCAGCTGCTCCCGTCCGGCGGCGGTGACGAAGCTCGCCACGCCGTTGAGGGCGTACTCCACGGCGGCGTTCTCGCCCTGCGAGGCAGGGACGAGCATGTCGGCCAGGATGCCGACGCCCTCGGCGCCGGTGGCGGCCAGTTCGCCCATAATCTTGTCGTAATCCCCGGCAGTGGCGGCGGGAAGCTGCGCCAGCGCGTCGGCGACGACGGTTTCGACCGTACGCTGGCGTTCGTCGAGCGGTGCGGCCGTGACGTTCGCGGCGAAAAACAGCGCGAACGTCAGCAGGATCAACGTTTGTCTTATCGTTTTCATGAGTCGGTGTTCGTTACGGTTAGCGATGTTCAGATTTGCCACGGGCGGCGCATCGGCTGGTCGACGAGGCGGTTGGCCGCGTCGTCGCCGACGAAGAGCTGGCTGACGGGATCGAAATGCAGCGTGCGGTTGAGACGCAGCGCGCAGGCGCCCATGTTGACCAGCGTACAGCTGCGGTGGCCGATCTCCTCGTCGAGCGCGAAGCGCCGGCGCGTACGCACGCATTCCAGAAAATCGGTGTTCTGCGGCTCGGGATCGGGCAGTTCGGCCAGCTTCTCCATGACGTCGGGAATCGTGCAGCGGAACCCTTTGTAGACCTTGCCCAGCGGCCCTTCGATGTAGGGCGTGTCGTCTTTGCTCTCGAAACCCTCGCCTTCGAGTACGATCTGGCAGCCGTCGTCGTAGGTGTAGACGATCTTGCGCCAGATGCCCACGGCGTCGGGGTGCTGTTCGGGGGCGTCGACCTCGACCTTCACGGGCGACGTACGGTCCTTGCCCAGCAAATACTGTACGGGGTCCATGTAGTGCTGCCCCATGTCCGTAAGGCCGCCGCCGTCGTAATCCCAATAGCCGCGGAAGGTCTGGTGCACGCGGTGTTCGTTGTAGGGTTTGTAGGGCGCGGGGCCGAGCCACATGTCGTAGTTCAGTTCGGCGGGGACGCTCTGCGGCCGGAGGTTCTCCTTGCCGACCCAGTAGAATTTCCAGGCGAAGCCCGTGGCGCCCGAAATGGTCACTTTCAGCGGCCAGCCCAGCATCCCGCTGTCGACGAGTTTTTTGAGCGGTTCGACCGTCGTCCCCAGCCCGTAGAAGGTGTCCTTGAAGCGGAACCACGTGTTGAGGCGGAAGATGCGGTTGTTGCGCTTGACGGCTTCGACCACGCGGCGGCTCTCGCCGATGGTGCGCGTCATGGGTTTCTCGCACCAGATGTCCTTGCCCGCGCGCGCGGCTTCGACGGCCATGATGCCGTGCCAGTGGGGCGGCGTGGCGATGTGCACGATGTCGACGTTGGGGTCGGCGATCAGGTCGCGGTAGTCTTCGTAGGCTTGGAGCGTCTCGTTGAATTTCTTGTGTCCCAGTTCGACGGCCGAACGGAGATGTCGTCGGTCGACGTCGCAGACGGCCACCAGCCGGCAGCGTTCGTCGCTGGTGAAGTGGTATTTGCTTTTGCCGATGCCGCCCACCCCGATGATGCCCTTGGTGAGCTGGTCGCTCGGAGCCACGTGGTTGGGACCGCCGAGCACACGGCGCGGCACGACGGTCAGCAGCGTCGCACCGCCCAGCAGCTTGATGAAGTTTCTTCGATTGATACTCATGATATGATGTCGTTTAAGGTTCGCTTTTGCGGTTGTCCGTCTCTTCGGCAAAACTCGTTCGGGCCTTGTCGAAGAGACGGATATTTCCCGGCGTCGGGGTTTACAACGTTTCGAGGCGGAAGTTGCGCCACAGCACCTTGATGCCGCCGCCGTCGTGGATCTGCAAGGCGATGCGTCCCTGTGCCGCGCCGATCTTCGCGTCGCGGAAGTCGACCATCGGCTCGCCGTTGAGCCACGTCTGCACGCGGTCGCCCTCGACGCGCAGGCGCAGCGTGTTCCACTCGCCCTCTTTGAGGATCGATTCTTTCTCGTCGGGGATGGTCTGCAACCAGCCGCGGCCGTAGGATTCGTAGATGCCCGCCGTGTCGTGGTTGCGCGGCGCCACCTCGCACTGCCAGCCGTGAACCTTCACGGGAGGTTCGACGAACGAACGGAAGAAGAGGCCCGAGTTGCCGTTGGCCACCTGCTTGAACTCGACCGTCAGATCGAAATCGTCGTAATATTCGCGCGTGGCCAGATAGCCGTATTTCTTGTCGGGGCCGCTCTCGGAGACCAGATTGCCCGCATCGTCGACGTACCACAGTTCGGTACCGTACTTCTCCCAGCCCGTGAGATCCCGGCCGTTGAAGAGTTCGACCGTGCGTCCCGCCTTGCGCGGCAGCTCCTTGATCTTCACGTTGCGGAACGATGCCGGATAGCCGTGATCCTGCAAGCAGATCACACCGCGCCGCGCCAGTCCGTATTCGGGGGCGTCGGCCCATTTCCCGCTGTTCTTCAATGCGAACCACTCGTCGGTGTAGGCGTCGAATTCGAGAATTTTCTCACCGTTGAGCCAGTGCTCGACGTGGCCGTTGTCGTAGACGATGCGCGAGTTGTTCCATTCGCCCTGCGGATTGAGCCGCATCTTGGCGGCGTCGGGCAGGTGCATGGCGTAGTCGACGCCCAGCCGCTGCCACGGTTCGAGCTTGGTGGGGGCGTTGGTCTCCTCCCAGCCCGCTTCGTCGATGAGCTGGTATTCGGGCCCCGTGACGTAGGGCACCTTGAAGTAGGGGTCTTCGACCACGTGGTAGAGCATTCCGCTGTTGCCGCCGTAGGAGAGTTTCCAGTCCCAGTCGAGGATGAAGTTTTCGTACTGCTTGCGGGTGACGATGTAGCCCGACAGGTCGCTGCCGTCGCCGTGCGCCTGGATGCAGCCGTCGACCGCGCGCCAGGGCATGGTGAGCGAGTCGCCGTTGTAGTCTTTCCACGCGTCGAGCGTCTTGCCGTCGAAGAGCAGCTCCCAGCCGTCGGCGATCTCCTGCTCGCTGAGCGTGTTGTGTCGTTGTGCGCATCCCGTCGCCAGCAGCAGCGAGAGAGCGATGCCCGAAAGCGTCGGGCGCCAGTTGAAGTTCGAGATGAAGTTCATGGTTACGAATAGTTATAAAGGTTTCTCGGTCGGGGCGCCGGCCGGATCCTGGTCGGAAGGATTCGGTGCGGCTTCGAATTCAAAATTAGGCAATTCTTTCGGATTCTCTTCCCTTTCGGGGGAGAAATATAGACGGATATTTCTGTGAATATGCTGATAAAAAGCGGATTGACTATTTTTCGTTGTCCGTCTTATATAGATGCTCTTCGGCATCGAACAGCCCGATCCGGCGGATTCGCTCCTCGAATCCCTCCCTGTCGAGGGCCATGTTGCGGAGTTTGGTGCGGTAGGTATAGACGGTCGTCGGCGCGCAGTTCAGGAAGCGGGCGATACGGCCGCTGTCGGTGATGCCCAGGCGGATTGCGGCGAGGATGCGCAGTTCGGTGGTGAGGGAGCGCGGCGAACGGGGTTCGATCCGCGCTTCGGGAAGCAGCAGTGCGTCGACCTGTTCGATGAAGCGGGGGAAGATTTCGAGGAACGAGGCGTCGAAGCGGCGGTAGAATTCGGCGAACTCCTGCCGCAGGCTGTTTTGGGGCAGGCTCAGCCGGCGGATCAGCGCTTCGGGACTTTCGGTTTTGGCCTGGCGGCAGATCATGCGCCGCAGGTCGTCCAGCCGGGAGATATAGTAGACGGAGAGGTCGACGTACTGGCACACGTAACGATCCTTGATGCGGTTGGAGTCGACCAGCGCGGCGTTGATGTCGCGCACCCGGTCGCTCATGCGCGTCAGCTGCCGGTTCTTTTCACGGAGTTCGGCATTGGTGAGGGCCAGTTGCCGCCGGCTGTGCTGCAACCGCCGCCGCTGGCGGAGTGCGTTGGCGAAGGCTGCGGCGAAGGTGACCAGCAGCAGCGACGTGACGGCCGTCGTCCACAGCCGCAACCGGTTGCGCACGGCCAGATCGTTGACCACGGCGCGGTTGATCGCCGTGGCGGCCGACGAAGTGAGGGGGATGCGGGCGCCCGATTTGCAGGCGAGCGCATCGTCGAGCGTGCGCTGCATGTAGCGCGAGGCGCGTTCGAGGTCGTTGCGCTCGAAGAGCCGCAGCGCGAGGTTGTAGAGCGAGAAGTAGGAGCGCGTTCCGGCTTGCAGGTCGGCGATGGCCGAGCGCGTGTAGTACTCGACGGCGCGCTCTTCCTGTCCTGCCTGTTCGGCGATCTGCCCCATGTCGTAATAGAGCACCGCCGTGTTCCAGGGGGCGAGTTCCTTGTGCCGGAGGGGTTCCAGCTCGGCATAAGCTTCGTCGTAGCGGCCGTTGTCGGCCAGTTCGAGCGCCCGTTCCCGAATGCGGGTGAATGCAGGAAGGGATTCGACGCCGATGCGGATGTGCCGGATGCGGCGCAACGAATCGAGCCATGCCCGGTGTTCGCCGGGATCGGTGGCTTCGGCCTGCCGCCGCCATACGATCGCATTGTACCGCGCATACCAGTTCCGGTATTCGAGCGTCGTCATTCCGGCCGTATCGATCTGCCGGAAGAGCGTCTCGGCCTGGTCGGTCAGTCCGCGTCCCATCAGGACGTCGGTCTCGGCCAGTGCGGCGATCCGTTCGAAGTTGTGCGATTCCCTGCTGCGGGCGAATGCGTAGAGGCTGTCGACGAAACGGGCGGCCGAGTCGAGTTCGTAGGTGACGAAGACCTGTTGCAGGTCGAGCAGTGCCCGAACGCGCTCTTCGTCGCTGCGTGCGGCCGTCAGGTTGCGACGGAGCGACGCGATGCGCCGCTGCCGTCCGGCGTCGTACTCCCCGCCGCGGAGCATCGCTTCGTCCAGCTCGTTCAGGGCGCGGAGCGTCTGCGGCGCATAGCCGTAGTCGACGGTCGGGGAGCAGGAGACGGCGAGAAGGCCGTACAGACATGCGGCCGTCAGAAGCGATAGGGTGCAGTGCGGTCGGATCATGGCGGAGTTCGGGGTTCCGAAGTTTGGGTTCCGACAAAAATACGAATAAGCGAGGGCAATGTCAAATTTTATTCGAACATTGCCGAGACGGAGTATCTAAGACGCAGCCGAAGATACGAAAAGTCGGGTGCAGAAGCAAATGACGATGCGATGCTGTCGGGATGAAATCGTTGAGATGAAGTTGGAATACGGGAAAATAAAGATGGAATCGCCTATTCGGGGACACGGCTTTTCGTCGTGATTGTCGGAGACATCCGGTCGGGATGCCGCGTGTTCTGCGGAAGGGGCCTACCGTGCGGATGTTCGGTTCCGCAGCGGGGCGGCGCCCTGTTTTTGTCAGCGGCGCTTGGCGGGAAATGGAAAAAATTTTATCTTTGTTTAGATTTATGCGAAAAACTCGGTCTGAACGACAGTCCGGCGTTAAAGAGTTTTAGGGATGCACGACAGGGCCATATGGAATAATTTCGAGCGGTTGTATATCGATTATCAGCCGCGGTTGATCGCCTATGCGCTGCGGTTCGTGGGCGATTCCGTCGAAGCGCAGGACTTGGTGCAGGATTGTTTCGTGAGACTGTGGGACGACTATGCCGAACTGGAAGAGGACGAGGCGCCGATGCTGCTCTTCACCATGATGCGGCATCGCTGTCTGAATTTTTTGAAGCACAAACGTATCGTCAGGGAGTATGCCGACCGTCAGATCTCCCGAATACGTCCCGACCGGAGGGGGGGGGAAGAACGTCTCTATAATCTCTGTTTTTCCTATAACGAGGCCGAATACCCTTATCTTTATCAGGAGTTGGAGCGCGAGATCCAGCGTATCACGGATTCGCTTCCTCAGCGCTGCCGCGAGGTTTTCATCCTCAGCCGTTTTCAGGGGATGAAGAACCGGGAGATCGCCGAGCGGCTGCATATTTCGTTGCAGGCCGTCGAAAAGCATATCCAGAAGGCGCTCCGGATTTTTTCCGAGATGCTCGGCCGCGAGAATTCCCTCTATACGATTCTGATTCTGCTGTGGATGATGAACGCGAACCGCTGATGCGGCGCGGTCGCCGAACTCCGTCCGATCCCGCAGGGTTCACGTCTGCTTTGGTCGAAGTTCGGAGTCGTGCTTTCATTTTTTCAGGTCGCGGTCGGCAGCCGCGGCGGCTTGCCGTATCGGGCGTGCGCTCCGCGAATCCCGACCTGTTTCCGGCAGAAAATTTCACAGCTTCTTTCGGGGGGGGGAAGCTCTAACAGCGGATTTTTCCCCTGAACTTTTGATCCCGAAGGGCTTTCGCTGAGGCGTGTGCCGAACCGGACTCGTCCGGATTCCGTACGTGCCTCGTCGTTCGCGCGACCGTTCCGGCGTGCGTCGGCTTCTCTTTTTTATTCTTTATGCCGTGCGGTCGCGAAGATTGGGAACTGCCGGGACGGGCGGCGAACGGGCGTCGTAATAAAAATAGGTGCAGCCGGCGCGAACGAGCGGACGAAATGCCGGAGGAGCGTTTTTTTTCGATAAGGCAGGTTGGGTAAAGGCTCTTTGAGTTGTTATAAGATTTAGAACGAGCAACGAAAATACGGGCCATGAACGAACGGATCAGAGAGATCGCCCTCCGGTTTTTCGAGGGGACGATCACGGCGGAAGAGGAGTGCGAACTGTATGGATTTCTCAACGGAAATCCGCAGGGCCTCGCGCAGATGAGGGAGTGGGAGAGCTGTTGGAAGCGCGACCATGTTCCGCCGGCCGACGTGCTCGATTCGCTCGATTCGCTGAGGCGGAAGATTCGGCGGCGGCGTCCGCTGCGCCGTCTGTGGCTGCGTATCTCGGCTGCGGCCGCGGTGCTGGCGCTCGTCTCGACGCTCGTGCTGCATCTCCTTCCGGCAGAAAGGCCCGAACAGCTTTTTACGGTCGAGGCGCCGCAGGGCACGCACAGCCGTATCTCGCTGCCCGACGGTACGCAGGTGTGGCTCAATGCGGGATCGGCGTTGAGCTACGGATCGAGTTTCAACGAAACCTCGCGCGAGGTCTCCCTCTCGGGCGAAGCCTATTTCGAGGTGGCGCGCCATGCGGCACTGCCGTTCCGTGTCGAAGCGCGCGGTTGTACGTTCACCGTTCTCGGCACGAAGTTCGACATCTCGGCCTATGCCGAAGATCCCGCCGTGACGGCTGCGCTGCTGGAAGGGGCGCTGCGTTTCGAGTCGGAGGACAAGCAGGAGGCGATGACGCCGGGCGATCTGGTCACTTACGACTGTGCGACAGCGACCGTGCGTCGGGAGCAGGTCGACGTGCGGCAGTACCGGGCATGGATCGACGGGGTGATCCGTTACGACGCCATTACGTTGCCGTCGCTGCTCAGGAGGCTGGCCCGCGAGTACGACGTGGAGATCGACCTGCGCACGCGCAGGTTCGACGATACGACGTTCCGCATCTCGCTCTCGTCCGCCCAAAATATCAAATCGGTCATGCGGGCGCTGTGCGACATCCTGCCCATTTCGGTCTCGTGCGAAGGCTGCCGCTATGTGGTGGACGCCCTGCCGCAGTGATGCCGCCGCTCCGATCCAACTGAAACCTGATTCACTAACTAACCTTAATCCTTAAACTTTATGCATTTACATCTACGATTCAGACGGATCGTCGCATTGGTCGCGGGGCTGTTGCTGACCCTGTCGATCCATGCGCAGGTCATTACCAAGTCGTTTCGGGGCGTTCCCCTGAAAACGGTGTTGGAGGAGGTCGAAAAGCAGACCGGCTACTCGTTCCTTTTCGAAAGCAAAGAGGTCGATGTCGACAAACCCGTCACGGCCTCGTTCAAAAATGCAACGATCCAGACCGTGCTCGACAAAGTACTGGACGGATCGCTGCGTTACACGATCAACGACAAGCTGGTGACCATTTCGCAGCGGCCCCGGCAGGGTGCGACCGTGGCGAAGGACGGTTCGGTGACACTCTCCGGTACGGTCATCTCCTCGTCGGACAACCAGCCCATCGTGGGGGCCAACGTCTATGTCGAGGGGACGACGCTCGGCGTGACGACCGACATCGACGGCAACTATTCGCTTACCGTGCCGGCCTCGACACGGCAGGTGACCTTCTCGTTCCTCGGCTACGACATGAAGAAGATCGCGGTCAAGGACAGCGAACTTTTCAAGCTGGTGACGCTCGTCGACGCCTCGAACGAATTGGAGGATGTCGTGGTCGTCGGCTTCGGCGTGCAGAAGAAGGAGTCGCTGGTGGGTGCCGTCCAGTCGGTCAAGCCCAGCGAGTTGCAGGTGTCGTCGAGCAACCTTTCGACCTCGTTCGCAGGTAAGATCGCCGGCGTGATCGCCGTGCAGAAGACCGGCGAGCCGGGCGCCGACGGGGCGAACTTCTGGATCCGCGGCATCTCGACCTTCGGTTCGGGACAGTCGCCGCTGCTGATTCTCGACGGCGTGGAGATCACCAGCCAGATGCTCAACAACATCCCGCCCGAGACGATCGAATCGTTTTCGGTGCTGAAAGACGCCACGGCCACGGCCCTCTACGGCTCGCGCGGCGCCAACGGCGTGATGATCATCACCACCAAGAGCGGCCGCGACTCGGAGAAGATGACCATCAACCTGCGCGCCGAGGTCGGCATGTCGGCGCCGACGCGCGTGCCCGAAATCGCCGACGGCGTCACCTTCATGGAGACCTACAACGAGGCCAGTCTCACGCGTGGACGTTCGCCGCGTTACAGCGACCAGAAGATCATGGGTACGCGGCTGGGGCTCGATCCGTATGTCTATCCCAACGTCGACTGGTACGACATGCTCTTCAAGGACGCTTCGTTCAACCAGAATTTCAACTTCAACATGACGGGCGGTTCCAAGAAGCTCGACTATTTCCTCAACGCCACGGCCTATAACGAGAACGGCATCGTCCGCAAGCCCGATATTTCGAAATACGACACGAACATCAACGCGCAGAAGTACCTCTTCCAGGCCAACGTCTCGGCCGACGCCACGCCGACGACGCGCGTGTCGCTGAAAATGAACACCCAGCTGCACTACCGCCATGCGCCGATCGAGGACGTCTCCGACCTCTTCAAGTATGCGCTGACGGCCATGCCCAGCGAATTCCCGGCCACGCTGCCCGGCGAATCGTCCGACACCTTCACGCGCTTCGGCGTGACCGACGCCTGGAACGGCAGTCTGTTCACCAATCCCTATGCCCAGCTGTGCCGCGGGTACGGCGACCAGTTCCGCGGCCATTTCACCTCGGCGCTGACCGTAGATCAGGATCTCGGGTTCATCACCAAGGGCCTGAGCGCGACGGGAATGGCGACCTTCTACAACCGCGTCTATTCGGCCGTCTACCGCTCGTTCACGCCGTTCCTGTACAAGCTGACCGATTACAGCATCGACGATGCGGGCAATTACAGCTACGTGAGCGAATCGGCCAACACGGGCACAACCTATCTGGGCACCTCGCGCGGCAAGGACGGTTACCGCGAGCTGGCCTTTCAGGTGAAGTTGGACTATAACCGCACCTTTAACGAGAAACACGACGTGGGCGCCACGCTGGTCTACCACCAGAAGGAGCGCATGATGCACATCTCCGACTCGGAGGAGTACGCCGTGCTGCCCTATCGCCAGCAGGGTCTGGCCGGCCGCATCACCTACAGATTCGACAAGCGCTATCTGGTGGAGGCCAATTTCGGCTACAACGGCTCGGAGAACTTCGCGCCGGACAAGCGCTTCGGCTTCTTCCCCTCGGTGGCCGCAGGGTGGGTCGTTTCGAACGAACCCTTCTGGCGCGCCATCAAGGATAAGGTGAATCTGCTGAAATTCCGCGTTTCGTACGGTCTGGTCGGCAACGACGTCATCTCGTCGGAGTATGCCGACCGCTTCCCCTATCTGACCACTGTCGATATGGATCAGGGGTACGACGTCTACATCGGCACGAACCATATTCGGAAATACGGACCCATCTTGTCGGTCTACGGCAATCCCGACGCTACGTGGGAGGAGAGCCGCAAACTCGACGTGGGCGTGGAGATCGGCCTGTTCGACAGCCTGAACATCATCTTCGACTGGTTCAAGGAGAAGCGTTCGGGCATCTTCATGCAGCGCGCGTCGCTTCCCTCGTCGTTCGGCATGTCGAACATCACGCCCTGGGCCAATATCGGCAAGGTCGACAACCGGGGCGTCGACATCTCGATCGACTACAACAAGGCCTTCTCGAAGGATCTGATCCTTTCGCTGCGCGGTTCGTTCACCTACGCGCACAACGAGGTGGTCGAGATGGACGAACCCGCCTACAAATGGGACTACCTCTCGAAGGTGGGCCATCCGATCAACTCGATCAACTGCCTGATCGCCGAAGGACTGTTCCAGGACGAGGAGGAGATCGCCTCGTCGCCCTCGCAGGCCGCCTATGCGACGGAGTTCCCCCTCAAACCCGGCGACATCAAGTTCAAAGACCTCAACGGCGACCGTGTGATCGACAAGAACGACTACTGCTGGTACGGCAACCCGACCGTGCCCGAAATCATCTACGGATTCGGATTTTCGCTCAAATACAAGGGCTTCGACTGCTCGGCCTTCTTCCAGGGACAGGGCAAGGTGTCGATCATCATGTACGACTCCCATCCGTTCGGCACCAAGGCGACGCCGGGCGGCGGCCTGATGCAGTGGATGGCCGACGAGCACTGGCGCGAAGAGGCGCCCGATCCCAACGCCCGTTATCCGCGTCTGTCGCCCGAGTGGAATACCAACAACACGCAGGCCAACTCGCTCTACGTGCGCAACGGCCGGATGCTGCGTCTGAAAAATGCCGAGATCGGCTATACCTACAAGTTCATGCGCGTCTACGTGTCGGGCACCAACCTGCTCACCTTCTCTCCGTTCAAGTATTGGGATCCCGAAAAGGGATCGGGCAACGGCCTGAGCTACCCGCTGCAACGCACGTGCAACCTCGGTTTCCAATTCACCTTCTAACCCTACAACCATTCGACAGATCATGAAAAAGATAATCAGCATACTCGCATTCACCTCATTGCTGTGCTGCTCGTGCGACTATCTCGACGTCGTGCCCGAAGGCAAGGCGACCGAGGAGGACATCTGGAAAACGACCGAGCAGGCCGACAAGTTCCGCTACTACTTGCAGACCTACATGCCCAATCTGATCGGCTACGACTGGTCGCCCGACCAGTTCGCCGGCGACGATTTCATAACGGGTGCGCGCGGCACGACCTACTACTTTTCGAGCAAGAGCCTCCTCTACAACGAGGAGACGTCGAGCAACACCTATTTCGGCCGCTGGGAGCCGAGCAGCGTGAGCGGCGGTACCAACTACGACATCTACCGGGGTATCCGCTACTGCTACTACATGCTCGACAACGTTTATAAAGTGCCGGTCATCTCGCCCGAGAACGCCGACCGTTATGCCGGTGAGGCGTGGTTCCTGATCGGCTACTACCACCAGTGTCTGCTCGAATACTACGGGCCGGTCATCGTGGTGAAGAAATTCATTCCGATCGATGCGCCCGAAGAGGAGATTTTCGTACCCCGCACGCCCTACGACGATTGCGTGAAGTTCATCGCCGACTGCTACGACAAGGCGGCCGGACTGCTGCCCGAGACGGTCGTGCCGGCCGAACTGGGTATGCCGACGAAGATGGCGGCGCTCAGCTACAAGGCGCGCCTGCTGCTCTACGCCGCCTCGCCGCTGGTCAACGGCAATCCCGATTACGTGGGATTCAACAATCCCGACGGTACGCCGCTGATGAACACCACCTACGACAGGGAGAAATGGAAGCTGGCGATGGATGCAGCCGAGGCGGCGATCCAGCTCTCGGAGAAGTCCGGCCAAAACGGCGGCAAGCAGAATTACTACCTCTACACGAATATCGATTCGACGCTCGATGAATTCGAACAGGGCGTGAAGAACTACCACGGCGCCTTCGTCGATCAGCTGTGGAACGGCGAGGAGTTCATCATGGCCAAAGGTGCGGAAACGGGCATTCAGAACATACAGCGTTACGGCGGACCGCGTTCGATCGCGGGCGACATGTCGAAAGGCTGGAAGACGACGTGCGTGCCGACGATGGAGGCCGTCGAGATGTACTACACCAAGAACGGACTGCCGCTCGAAGACGACCCGCTGACCAAGGACGCCGACCTCTACCGCGTCGCGCCGGGCGACAGCACGGCGCTGCTGCACCGCAACCGCGAACCCCGCTTCTACGCCTGCATCGGCTTCGACCGCGGGACGTTCGAGATCGACGGTACGACCATCACGCTCAAACTGCGCGGCGGCGAGCTGCACGGCAGCACGTTGAAGGAGACCGACGAGTATCAGAGCTGCACGGGATACGTCTGCCAGAAATGGATCAGCCGGACGAGTTACTACGACAAGTCGCTGAACACCTATACCTACACCCGCTATGCCTATCCCTATCTGCGGCTGGCGGAGCTCTATCTGAGTTACGCCGAGGCCGATTTCGAGTACAACGGATCGCTGAGCGGCAAGTCGCTGGAATACATCAATCGGGTGCGCAGACGTTGCGGCCTGCCCGATTTCGAGGATTCGTGGGCGCTCGCGGGCGGTATTCCCTCGGGCCAGAAACTGCGCAAGGTGCTGCATCAGGAGCGTTCGATCGAGTTCCTGTTCGAAGGCCGCCGCTTCCACGATCTGCGCCGCTGGAAGGAGGCGCCCGAGGTGATGAACAAGCAGCCGCGTTCGTGGAACCGCGACGCCAAGACGCAGGACGACTTCTATCAGGTGATCCAGGCCGCTCAGGGAGGCCGCGTGCGCGTGTTCGAATCGCCGAAGAGCTACTGGCTGGCCATTCCGCTGAACCAGATCAACAAGAATCCGCAGCTGGTGCAGAACCCGGGCTATTGAAAAACAGGATGATAACGCACATTAAATGGTGAAAAGATGAAAAGACTATTGATATATGCCCTCTGCATCGGGTGGGCCGCGACGACGGTCGGATGCAGCGATGACGACGAACGACCTGTCGCTTTCGAGGTGTCGCAGGATACGCTGCTGCTCGACAGCGATGCGGGGACGGTACATGTGATCGTTTCGGCTCCGGGAGCGTGGACGATCACCGATATTCCCGAATGGGTGACGGTGGTTCCGACCGAGGCGGACGGCTCGCGCGAAATCACGATCGACTATTCGGAGAATCTGGACGCCCTGCGTGAAGCCGACTTGAAGGTGACGTGCAACGGCGAGTTCCGCTACATCGGCATCGGACAGGAGGGTAAGAATCTCGCCGCGGCGCCTACGAACGTACGGCTCTATGCCAAGAGCACCTCGTCGCTGACCTTCGCGTGGGACGATACGAACGCCGCACGCACCTACACGGTGCAGTGTGCGGACGCACCTTCGGAGGATGCCGAGCTGATGGCGCAGTATACCTACACGTGGACGACCAAATCGACCTCCGACAAGTGGCCCTACGACTATCCTACGCGCATGACCTTCCTCGGCCTGATGAAGGGCGGCGACCGTTCGGTGGGTTCGGAGGAGAATCTGATCCGCCCGGGCAAGACCTACTACTTCCGCGTGCGCGGCGGCGGTGCGAACGACGAGGCCAAGTGGTCGGAGTGGATTTCGGCGACGCCCGAGACGCGCACTGCACCTGCGGGCGAGATCTTCTACGAAGGGTTCGACCGGGCCTGCGTGGGCGGCGGCGACTGGCTCAATCAGGCTGCGTGCGCCCGCACGAAGAACGACAATACGCAGGCGAGTATTTGGAAACTGCAATGGGATACGGCCGTGAAAGCAGCCGTGACGACCTACGGCAACTACTACACGGCGGCCAATTTCAACGCCGAAGTCTACAAGTGGATCGGCTATACCCGCATTTGGGATCGGGGCACTGGCAAGGGCGACATACAGCCCTGTCCGGGCTACACGAAGTGCGGCAACGGCAGCAACGTGGGCGCGTTTCGCATCCTCGCGCTGGGTGCAGAGAAGCTGAGCGCGGAGGGCGACGCCGTGACGCTGACGTTCAAGGCGACGCCGTGGAGCGAGGTGACCACCGGTGCGGGGTACACGATGGACAACAAGCTGGTAGACGTCTATGTGAACGATGCAGTCGTGGCTGCCGATGTCCGCATCACCGATTCCGATGCCGCCGACGGCGATCCGGCCGTGTTGACGGATATGGTGTGGAAAGAGGTCGTGGTGGAGATTCCCAATCTCAAACCGGAAGATACGATCACGATCATGGGTAAGACGAACGAGGCGAAGGCCGGCAAGGGGCGTTTCTTCATCGACGATGTGTCGATCGTGAAGAAATAGCGGCAGTCGCCCGATAAGTACGAGGGAGTCCGTTTTGAAGCGGACTCCCTCGTTTCGTCGCATGGCTGCGGGCGGATCGCAAGGCGGCGTCCGGACACCGGTCGTATTTTTCCCGCATCGCATCGTGCACGCCGTATCTGCGCATTGCGGCTGGGTGTTGAAAATTTTAACGGATGACGGCTGTGGAGGGTGCCGTTCCCTGCCGACATGAAAAATCATGTCTTGTGGAGATTACACCCCGCCGCGCGAGGTAAGCGGCCGGGGAGGGGCGAAAATAAATCGCGGGTCAGGTCTCGGCCTTTGTCGTCTTGGAAAAATTGCGGATATGGTGCGGACACGAAAAGCAAAATTCTGTCTGAATCGACGCGGTGGGGAAAGTGTGGAGAACATCCTCGAAATAGGAATCGCTTAATTCGCCATTATCAGCGAATTAAGCGATTCGTCCTGTACCCGGAGTCGCATTTGAATATAGTAAATCTCATTAAATTAGAATAATTGGATATATGAGCAAATTTTACCATATTTCACTTATTTTCAGTATTATATATTCGCTCATTTGTTTTAATCCCTAAAAGGGCATTGAAGATTTTTTAGTATGTGTGGGGAAAATGTGGGGAAAGATTCCTATCTTTGCCACTAGCCCCTATATCTTGCTGAACCATGAAAGTAACCCTCATTCTCAAAAAGAGCGTCACCCGTTACGACACGGAGTCCCAGGCAACCATCTACGCGCGTCTGCGCGACGGCCGGCAACTCGATCTGGTCGCTCCGACCCGTCTTACGATCAATCCGAATCTTTGGGATGACAAGGCCGAGCAGGTCAAGAGCAAAGTCGTCTGCGACGAGGCCATGCGCACCCGCTACAACAACGAGGCCCGCAGGCTCAAAACCTACATCGAGAGAGCCTATCAGAACCGTCCCGAAGAGACGGTGTCAAAGGGTTGGCTGAAGGAGGCGCTGGACCAATATTACAATCCGCAGAAGTACAACCTGGAGCAAGTATCCGCCATCAAACCGACCTTGACAGCGCTGTTCGACGAGTTTCTCGAGAAGCACCGGCTTTCGGAGGTTCGCAAGAAGAACTATCGCGTCATCAAACGGGCTTTGCAGCGTTATGAACTCTACATCCGGGCTACCCAGATGGGGAAGGAGGACTTCACACTGGATGTGGACCGGGTAACGGCCGACACCCTGCGGGACATCTGGAACTTTCTGGAAAACGAGTACCGCTACTGCGCCATCTATCCCGAGATTTACGAGGCCATTCCCGAGGCCCGCACACCGCAACCCCGAGGCAAGAACACGCTGTTGGACTGCTTCTCGCGCATCCGAACCTTCTTCTATTGGTGCAACAGTCATAAGAAGAGCCGGAACCGGCCGTTCGACAATTTCCCGCTGGAGGAGTGTACCTACGGGACGCCGTATTATATCACCATCGAGGAGCTGCACCGGATCTACGCCACCAATCTGAAGCGCCATCCCCAGTTGGCCATCCAGCGAGACATCTTCGTCTTCCAATGTCTGATCGGCTGCCGGGTAGGCGACCTGCTGAAGATGACAAAATCGAATCTCATCGGCGGCGCCATCGAATACATTCCGCGCAAGACCAAGGAGGGACGTCCGCTGACGGTACGGGTGCCGCTCAACGCCATGGCCACGGAGATTCTTGCCCGGTATGAAGTCTATGACGGCGACAAGCTGCTGCCGTTCATCTCCGAACAAAAATACAACCTGGCCATCAAGCGGATCTTCAAGGCGGCCGGGTTAAAGCGATTGGTTACGGTCATCAATCCGACGACCCGCGAGGAGGAGAAGCGGGTGTTGTATGAGATTGCTTCGTCACACCTGGCACGTCGGACCTTTGTCGGCAATCTCTACCGGCAGGTCAAGGATCCCAATCTGGTCGGCGCTCTGAGCGGACACAAGGAGGGCAGCAAGGCCTTTGCCCGCTACCGCACCATCGACGATGAAATGAAAAAAGAATTAGTAAATTTGTTGTCATAATTGAACGCAGTGCGTTCACTATTCAATAGCGAGAACCATGAACGAACCGGCAATCTTCAAGTTGGACGAGCAATTTGTCTCCGACATTCGAAACATCATCATCACCGCACGAACGACTGCCATGCGAAGTGTCGATTTCGAGCGTGTAAAAATGTACTGGAAACTGGGAGAACGCATCATGCTCGAAGAACAGGGCGGCAAAGAACGTGCTGAATATGGGACCAAACTGCTGCAACACCTGGCAGACAACATGGAGGCAGAGTTCGGAAGTGGATTTTCCTATCGGCAACTGGCCTTTTGCCGTCAGTTCTACAACACATACCGAAATATGAACGCACTGCGTTCACAATTCAACTGGTATCAATACCGTCTTCTGATTCAAATAAGCGACAACGACAAACGGGAGTATTATGAACTGGAAACCGCCAATAATAATTGGACCGGACGCGAACTGGAACGGCAGATCAATTCCGGACTTTATGAGCGGTTGCTGTTGAGCAACGACAAGAAATCGGTATTAGAGGTGGCTCGTAAAGAACGTCAACCCGAATCTCCGACCGAGATCATCAAAGATCCCATGGTACTGGAATTTCTCGGATTGAAACCCGACGCAGCCTATTACGAAAAAGACCTGGAGCGCGCCCTGATCACCAATCTGCAGGCTTTTTTGCTGGAATTGGGGAACGGGTTCTCATTCGTTGCCCGCCAAAAGAGGATACTGCTCGAAGATGATGAATTCTTCGCAGACCTGGTATTTTACAACCGGCTGCTCCGCTGCTTCGTCATCATTGAATTGAAGACCCACAAGATCACACACGAAGATATCGGTCAGTTACAAATGTATGTAAACTATTACGATCGGAACGAGAAGGCGCCCGATGAGAACCCGACAATTGGAATCCTGCTGTGCGCCGACAAGAACGATCTGCTGGTAAAATATACGCTGCCGGAAAACAACAATACGATTCTGGCAAGCAAATACCAGCTCTATCTGCCCACCGAAAAGCAACTTGCCGAGCAATTGAGAATCGAATTACAGGAATTTGATCAATAAAGCCATGGGCCAGGCGGAATACGAAGCCTTCAAGGCAAAGCTGCGGGAGTGGATGGAGGCCCATCCCGAAGAATATGCTGCATTCGAAGAGTCGATGAACACCCGGGACATGGCCGGGTGTCAGGCCGTATTGCTTCAAGCCATCGCCCTTATTCCGCAATATCGGAAACTTGCGGCGGCCAAGGCCAACGAAGGGTTGTTTGACCATGTCAACGAGATCGAACAAGCTGCCCAAGACAACGACCTCGCCCGCAAACTGATTGGGGAGTGCGAGCAACCGGTCGCCGGGTCGCCGGTTCCGGCAATGCTCTACTGGCTCTACTTCGGAAAGAGTTTCGAACGCATGGTGGAGTATTGCGAAGAGTTGCGCCGATCTCCCGATTTGGGCTACTTCCAGAAGATCGCCATGAGCGCCACGATCCGATTGCTGATTGCCCGTTCCATCAAACTGGGGCTTCGGACCCGGGAGGAGTGGAAAGCCCACCGCGAAGCCATGCGCCTGGCCGAAAGCAATCAGGTGCTGGATTGGGCCATGGAGGAGTCGTCGGACGACAGGAACGATCCAAAACGCAAGCCGGGGCGCCCGGGAACCACCCGCTCTCTGACGGAGATGTTCGCCCCGACGGTATCCCGCCCCGAGGAGTTGCGGCGTAGGATCGGGACGTATCTCCTCACCCGACATACACAAACCGATATTGCCCGACTGAAGATCGCCCTCGACGAGTTGCGTTATCTGACGCTCCCGATTCCGATCAAACCGTTCCGCGACGCACTGCAGGAGGAATACGGCCAAGAAATTCGCATCGTCCACGAACGCGGCATTCAGGAGGCATACAGCCGGCTGACCGAACCGCTGCTTGCCGGAAAATCGGTCCGGGATCGAGGTCCCGAAGCCGTCGCCATTCGTGAAATCAAGGATTTTCTATCCGAAACGAACTCGTTTAATTCGTCCGAACCCGTCGCGAATTAAACGCTTAAAGATCGTTCAATCACGTTGTTATATTTGCGCCGTCTCTCGGATATCCGGGCGACGGCGTCGCTTTTTGTTCCGCCGGAAGCGCCGTCCCACCCGTGCGGAAACAGCAACTTATGAAAGACTTATTATCCATCCTCCGCGAAGCTCCCGGCAGCATTCGTCTGGAGGTAAGCGGCGAGGATCTGCTGGCCTTCTCCAGCAATCTGATCAATCGCGCCAAAGAGGAGTTGGCCACCCAGATCGCCGAAGCACGCAAGGTACGCTTCCTGACCAAGGAGCAGGTCAAGGAGCTGTGCGGTGTATGCGATGCGACGCTCTGGCATTGGAACCGGAAAGGGTACCTGAAGGCCGTCAAGATCGGCAACAAGATCCGATATCGCACATCGGATATTCAACGGATTCTCGGTGAACGGGAGAGCAAATAGTCGATTGAGAATGCTGGGGAGATTCCCGAGCATTCGAAAAGCAGAGGTAACAGAGGCAAGTTTGTGTTTTTGTCAGCCAAAAACCGGCCGCAAGGCCCTATCCCGATGGTCTCAACTCAAAAAATTCCAATTCATGAACACACCGAAAAAAGGGGGCCGTCCGCCTTTGGGACGCACCCGAAAACAGGAGTACCGCATCACCCTGCGGTGCAATACGGCCTGTAACTTCAAGCTCCGCGCCCTGGCCCGTGCGGCAGGTATTCCGCGTACCGAGGTGCTGCGGCAACTGATTCTCAACGGCTCGGTCCGCGAACGGCTGCGGAGTGAGCATCTCGAATGGCTCGCCCAACTCAAGGGGCTTGCCCGCAATCTGAATCAGCTGACCCGGCAGGCCCATGCCCAGGGATTCGCCGCCGTCACCGCGCGTCATGCGACACTTCAGACCGAACTGGTGCGGATGATCGAAGCCCTGCGCCGTGATCGGTAAGGTCATTTCGGGAGGATCGTTCGGCGGCACGGTCGGCTATGTGATGAAGGAGCAGTCGCGCGTGCTGGAGGCACGGGGTGTCGAGCCGCCCGGTGTACGGGAGATGGTCGAGGATTTCGAGGATCAGGCGCGCCTCAATCCCCGCCTGCGGCAGAACGTCGGACATATCTCCCTCTCGTTTTCGCCGGAGGATGCCCCGAAGCTCACCGATGAGCGGATGACACAAATTGCCCGGGAATACATGCAGAAGATGGGCATCACCGATACGCAATACCTTTTGGTGCGGCATCTCGACCAACCCCATCCCCATTGTCATCTGGTCTACAACCGGGTCGGCAATCACGGGCAGACCATTCCCGACCGCAACATCAAGCTCCGCAATGCGAAGGTGTGCCGCGAGCTGACCGAACGCTTCGGGTTGCATCTGGCTCCGGGCAAGGAAGCTGTACGACGGGAACGGCTTCGTGAGCCCGACCGGACCCGGTACGAGATTTACGATACGATTCGGCAGGATCTTCCCCGTTGTCGTAACTGGAACGAATTGCGGGACCGGTTGAAGCGGCATGGCATCGAGACGATCTTCAAGCGAAAAGGGGCGCAGGGTATCATTGAAGGAGTAAAGTTCGCCCGTAATGGTTTTGTGTTCTCCGGCTCGAAGGTCGACCGGGCCTTTAGTTTTTCGAAGCTGGATCGCCACTTCGGGCAGGTGCAGCAACGGCAAGCAACCCTGATGTCGGGTCTCAAGGCGGCAGCCGGGAGTTTCCGAGCTGCTTTTGCAGGTCTGTTCGGAGGCGGGCGTCCCTTCACCGCAGCGGGAGGCGGTGGAGGAGGCGGAAGCCATGGCGCAGGATCGGTGTCGCTCGGCAGCGCCGGGTCGATACCGTTACCGCCGTTCGACTCGCCATTTGCCCTTTCGCCTGAGATGATGCAGCGACGCGAAGGCGAGAGCCCCGAGGAGTATATAGCCCGCATCACGGCACTGATCAACAAGGCGGCCGAAGCGATGGCCGTAGCCCTCGTGGAACGTAAACGCCGCATGGAGGCACGCTCCCGCAAAATCGGATAACAAATCTAAAATACGAAAAGATGAAAGAGAACACCCTAGAGCTCTCCTTCGAGATGTACGAAGAGTTGAAGGAGACCCTCATCAAGACGCTCCGCACGGAGTTGGCCGAAGCACGATCACAATCGACGGCGGCCATTGATACGGACGCGATCAAGCGGTTACTTCAAACAATCTCCGAGCGGCAGGAGCAGATTAGCGAAGACCTCGGAACGCAGATTTCGGAGATCGACGAGAAAGTGGCCGGGATGGAGATTCCCGAGGAGCTGCCGCCGCGGATGGTGCAGCACCGCTTCTCAGTCTCACTGGACGCAACCCGTAACTTCTGGCTCTTTATGTCGATGTTTATCGTGATTGCAGTGCTGTCTGTCGGGCTCTACATGGACTGGCGACCCGACCGCGGCCGGTATGACAACGATCTGAAGTATCGCTATGTGCTGATGAAGGGCGAGGCATCGCCGAAACGGTTGTCGGAGTTGGAGGAGCTGTTCGAGGTCGAGCGGAACCAACGACGTATCGACTCAATGCGGCAGGATGTCGAGAAGTACGAACGCTTGGTACGCAGAAGAGCGGCCCTCGACGAGCAGGCGCGGCTGAAAGCTCAAGAGGCCGAACAACTCAAACGCGATGCAGCGAAGTTAAAGAACAAATAGCCCTTCCCTTTCTGCCGCAAAGATAAGCTGCCGGGCGGACCGCGCAAGGTCAGAACAAGTTGCCACAGGCAAACCTTGCGCAAAGTCCCTCCGGCGGCTTTGGCTTGTCGCTACCAAACGGGAAGAGCAGAATAGAAAGCAGAGGGCAGAGAATCAAGAGTTAGAACAAAATACAAATAAGATTCATCTGCTTTATTCCTTACATTCATAAGGTTAGTATCAATATACTCCTAAATTTCAACTATTCATCTTTTCAATAAGAATTCGGACTATCTCATTAATTTGCTCTTCCATATCCTTCCCTCTATCTATAGTTAAACATCCTTTATTGTATAAAGGATCCGTAGGAGAAAGAATAAAATCGTTAAAAATAATCGGAATCACTGAATTTTCGCCAAATCTATCTTTATAATGCTTTGATTCAAAGACAGTCCACACTTTTTTGGGATAATAAGCATCCATTAACACAATAACATATGTTGCCCCAGCTTCGTATATGGGTTCAAAATATTTATCCAAATCTTTTCCTAGAATATCAGGTGTCTGATTTTTATCATAGAATACACTATATTCATTTTCTGTCAGATGATTATAAAGAGACTCCGCATATACTCTTTTTTCACCAGCAAAGGACAAAGCAAAATCATATAGAGTCTTTATGTTTTCCAGTTTGAACCCCATCTCCTTTGCGAACTGATTCCAATCCGTATTTTTTAAATAAAACATATATTTCGGATCTTCTATCGCTAAAATTCGTGAAGAAGCATCATAATAAAGAACATCCTTAATATTAGCATTATTATCTATCAATCTGGTAATATAGCCTTTGTCTGCAATCTGATTAATACTATACTTGTATTGAGGATGTACCATTGAAACTTCATTCATTTGCAAGGCTCCATCATCTGCCTCAGATAGCCATATCAACAACCTTAGATATAAAGCTCGACCATCTCGTCTATTCCGATTACCCGCAGCAAAGGTTCTAGTAGTTGGCGTAAAAATTCGAGCTAATTCCTGCATTTTAATATGAATGATATTTTTAATAGGGGCAGAAATTTCAATTCTGTCGCGTTGTTGTTCAGTTATACGTTGATCAATACAGAGAGTTTTGCATAGCATTTGAGCAATATGGAAACTACCATAGGAGTTCCCCACAATATCTTTTTTACATGTAATAGTAATATTTAATACATCTTCACCTTTAGTAATAAGTTCTTCTATTTTTTCTTCAGGATTCTTCTCAAATTTTATTGTATCAATTCTATTATTGAGATCTGGTGCTAATTGTATTAGACACTCTCCGGCTTTATTAATACCTATTAGCACCAATTTGGTATCAGCACGAGCTGTATCTGCCAATACTTTCAATAGATCGGAAAATCCTTTTTTTATAGTATCATCTAACAGGTGGAAATCGTCAATAATAACTACTCCTAGATTTTCTGGAGATTGAAGAATAAACTTAATAAACTCAATGTCATCTGGGACACGCGCAGATAACATCGTCGCTTTCATATCAATCTCTGCAAGAGCCTTTTTAATACACGTAGTTTTTCCTATTCCGGATGGACCTTCAACAATAACACCTCTCCCCCTAGTGCGCAATGCTACCTTCGTTTTAATATACTCTGCGGGTTCAACAAAAGTGTATTGAGGAACTCCTGAATCACAGAAAACATCTTCTAATAAAATTGTATTCATAATATCATAAGTTTAATTTGTATAATTACATGTTATCCCATACATCGTTGAAATATTGTCTCAGCATTCTGATATCCAGAATTAAGACACTTTTCATCCCCAATTCAGGCAACGTTCCAAAGTTCAACAATCTGTTCACTGGCAATTCGAAGATCTTCCATATCCGATTGAAGGTCTCTTGGTGCCGGAATAATGTTTCCATCCATGGCGTTGTAGCACAGACAGAAATTATTCACTACGACTTCATCGTCAGCGGCAATGCATTTTAAGTAATGTGCCAGCAATGAAGCGATACGTCGGTACACTCCGAACTCGGCAGCCTTCTTTTTGATCCGAAGTTTCAGGCATCCGATATAACGGGTTCCATCCTCTTCCCAGCGGAAAATTAAATCCGGAGCTACCACAAGGGTTAGTCCTCCGAACCTAATCTGCTTTTCACGAGGCGTGAAAAACGAGCATTTGATTCGACCGAATCGTTCCGGAAAGTGACTTTGCATAAACCCTCGAATCGCTTGGATAGAACAACTCTTTTCGCTGGCAGCCCATTGCGATACCGGCGTCTTGTTCTGAAGTTTCTCCAATCCTTGAAGGAGGATAGCTTCATCAAAATCGTTCTTGCAATAGTTCTTAAAGGATGCGCGCGCTGTTGCATACCGAGCAACTCGAAATGTCGAAGGATGCTTTTGCTTACGAACAATTGCTCTCTTGCCGCGTTCTGAGGCGGCTACAAATTCCACCATCTGGTTAATGGATATCATAGGAGATAATCCATCATTTTGTTTTGTTGTGTTTGTCATAACAAATTCAATGTCTATAAATAAAAATGATATGGCCAACCACAAAAAACACAAAATAGAATACTATATTTGTGACGAAAATAACAATGACTCCGGCTATAGTTTTTGTTATTTCCTAAAAGGACAGGTGGTTGACCGCTTTGTCCTTTTTTATGTCTATCTTTATCTCTATTTACATTGTTACCTCCTTTCCTTTAGGGGTTCGAGACAAAGGTGCTAACGGGCGTTTTAAATCCCAAATATTTAATGCCCAAATTATCGACAAGATATCTACAAATTACAAAAAGGACCTGAAATTCGCTTCTGCTGCCATTATTATTGAAAGTCTTCAACTTTTGTACATTTTATGTATATATTCAAGCGATGCGTCTCTTTCGCGTTCACGAGCCGGAAATGTTGATCAGGGCGAGTTCTTCAAGATTGTCTTATGAAAATTTGGGAAATCTTCGTTTTTCCCCGAAATAGCACGTATCTTTGAAATCGAAAAACAAACGGCCATGAAAACCAATCGGGAAGAGATTCTGCAAAATGCCCTGCAACTCTTTATGTCGAAGAATTACGAGGGAGTCAGCCTGCAAATGATCGCCCACAGCGTCGGGCTGACCAAAACCGGGATCTTCAACTATTATTCCACCAAACTCGACCTCTTCATCGCCGTGGCCGACCGCTATCTCTTCCATCTCCAGGATCCTGAAAACAAATTTGCACCTTCGGACGGGTCGCTGCGCGATTTCATCGACAAATACGTCGAGGGTGTGGAGCGCACCATGTCCGAGATCGTGCGACTGGGCAACATCCAGCGGGAGAAGATGCCCGGAGAGTTGGCCAATGCCGGTTACTTTCATCTCTTCCAGCAGGTGCTCTTCTATTATCCCGACGGCAAGCACAAGCTCCACGAATGGATGGAAAAGGAGTTCCGGCTCTGGTGCGACGTCATCGGCCGAAGTGTCGAACACGGCGAACTGCGTGATGAGATCGACGTTCAAGAAACTGCCGCTCTGTTCCGGCAGGTATTCATCGGACTCTCATACCAAATGTCTTTCTCCGACGGCCTCGATGTCGGGATTCTCCGAAAACGTTTCCTCTATATATATGGACTGCTGAAGCGCTGAGCAGGCTTTCAACGGCTTTTTTCACGAATTGAAGCAAAAATATGACCTAGTGGTCATATTTTTGCTTTTTTATGCTATCTTTGTCTCCATAAAAACTGACCAACCGGTAACTTTTATGGAAAACAAACCTTTCGAACGCATCCAGCGGAGCTTCAACTACACGCCTGCGAGCATCTTTACGAACCAATGGTCAAACCTGGCCTTTGGTGTAGGAATGATTGTCATTCCGGCCCTCTTTCCCTTTGGTCTTCGTATCCGCCATCTGCGGATTCTCTCGCCGGCAGTCTTCTCGACCATTCTGATTGTGGGCGGCGTGCTGCTGCTCTTCTTCACCTGGCGGGGCATGCGAAATGCCCGGGCGCTGAAAGCCGCAGGAGGAAAGATCACCGTCGACGGCACACGCGTCACCTATCCCGAAGTAGAGAAGGGAAAGGTCGAATACCGCTCATTCCTCACCTCGGACATTGAGTACGTAAAGGACGACGAGGAGGAGCACCAGTGCAAGGTCAAGACGCCGGACAACTATATCATCTTCGAGACTCGCTATTTCGACTCCGAGGAGGAGTTCGAGGCCTTTCGTGCACTGCTGGGATAAATCGGATAATCCAAAAACAGAATCTCATGAATGCAATCATCACCAAATGGATCTGTGCAGCGGGCATGGCATCGCTGACTCTGACCGGCTGCGGGTCGGGCGAGACCTATCCGATGGCCTCCGCCGAGGGGCTTGCCAAAATCCGGGAGCTCGTCGCAGAGCATGTAGACACTACGAAATACAAGATTTACACGGTGGAGTGGCGCGAGGACAACCGCGACCGCCAACTGGAGAACATCCTCACGCATATCGACGTCTATTACCTCGACGCCGACAACAACGATTACTACCTTTCGTTCCAACTCACCGACGGGAAGTTCACGACCGACGGTCCGGAGCAGGACGACCGCCAGATCAACTCCTACGCCTGCTCGACACCGCTTGACCTCGCGGCCATCGACTTTGACTACCTCCAGAAAATCGGCGAAAAGGCGGATGCACTGGTAATGTCCGATGAGGAGGGCAAGAAGCTGACGTTGAAGTCAGCCGGGATGTTCCGTTTCCGCGTCTGGCCGGTATCGTTGAGCAACGTCGACCGCTGGAACCGCAGCGAGGAGTACCGCGAGGAGTCGCAACAGCTGCAGGTGCAGTTCGAACTGAACTACGTCGATGAGAACGAGTCGCCCGAATATCAGGGACGCTTCACCGTGACGAACTATTACACGGTCGCCTTCACGGCCGACGCTGCGGGCGAGGTTGCCATCGACGATTAGCGGAGAGAAGATGGGATGGATGGGCGGCGCCCCGCCGACTACGGGAGCGGACTCCGGACGACTCTTTGCGGCCGGAATCACCTACATCTGCTGCGAAGCGTGGCCACAGGCCTACGACTGCTTCGTACGCTCGGCTCGGGAAGATGCCCCGACACGCTACAACCAGGCTCTGTGCTGTTTCCATGTGGGATGGTATGAGGAGGGCTACTGGCTGCTTGCAGAGGCCGAACGGTTGCTGGACGACAAGCCGGGCAAAGGCTCCTGCCCAGGCATCCCGTTCATGTCGCGGCGGCAGCCACCCGAGGCCTTCCGCCGCTGGGATACCGACGGTGAATTGCCACGCAGTCCGCTGCTGCCCGAAACGCCACGAGACGATGCTCTCACGCTGATCCTCCGCCTACGGGCCGAGGCTGCCTTCCGGCTGGGACGCTGCGAGGAGGTGCGGACGATTGCCGCCCGCCTCGGACACCGATACAAACACCTTGAAAACCTGCTCAAACCAATCGACCGATGACACCGCTCCGGGAACTCTACGACCTTTATTACTATCCGAACCCTGCAAAGGAGGAGCGCCGGCGGCAACTCCTTACCGAGATTCCGACCGACGCACGCGACGAGGACAACTACGGCCGCACATCGCTGCATATCGCGGCGGAATTTGCCGACTGCGAGGCCATCGCTTCGCTGCTCGACCGCGGGGCCGAGGTAAACGACCGCGACACGGAGGGGCACACGTCGCTCTTCCGCCTGGCCTCGCGCCGCAGCAGGGTGGCTACACAGGAAGAACAGATTGCCACGGCGGCTCGGCTGCTGCTGGATCGCGGCGCGAACCTTCCGCGTTCGGCCCGTGGCACAACGGCGCTGATCGAGGCCGTGCAAAACCGGCACCACGCGATGGCCGCCGTGCTGATCGACTCCGGACAGCGACTCGACTCCGCGAACAGCTACGGCGACAATGCCCTGCACATCCTCTGCCGCCGCGCCGCCGATACCGCAAGGGAGATCGCCGGCAAGAAGCGTTTTATCGCCAGCTTCGGCGAACGATGGGTCTCGGAGAAGCAGCAGCGGGAGGCCCGCGAGGAGCTGGAGGAGCTCCAGGCGGAACAGATGCGCTGTTATGCGACGGCGGCACTGCTGCTCCACAGTGGGCAGATCGACCCCGACGAGAAGAACTCGGCCGGTCGGCGTGCGTTCGACCTCGCCATGGAGGGCGGAGCCAAATGGGTGGGTGCCCTGCTTTCGGGTGAGGATCCGTTCGATGAACTCACGATGGAGACCGGCGGGATGGACCTCTTCCAGGCACTGCGCCAAAGAGATCGGAAAGCGTTGGAAGCCCTGCTGCAGGCAGGGGTCGATCTCAATGCGGAGTGCGACAACCGTGAGATGAACGACTGGACGGGCAAGACGCCGCTGGTCTGCGCGCTGGAGTGGGGCGAGACCGAAATCGCGGCGATGCTGCTCCGGGCCGGTGCCGACCCCGACCGGCGAACGGCAAAGGGGATGTCTCCATTTGCTGTCTGGATCGAGCAGGGCTGTCGCATTTCGGACGGTATGGAGCGGTTTGCGCCGGTCATGGAGCTCTTCGAAGAGCGGGGATGGCACCCCGATGCCCCGCAGACGGGGAAGGACGAACGGGCCCTCATGCTGGCGTGTCAACACGATGATTACGAACTGGCCATCTGGACCTTGCGGCGCCTGCTGAAACAAAAGGTCGAGGTGAATGCCCGCGATGCGCTGGGGCGCACGGCCCTGATGCATCTGCTGGGTCCGCACAGCGCCGGGCCGTATCAGCCGGAGATGCTGGAACGGTTGCTGGAGGTTGGCGCCGACCCCTGCACCGCGGACAACGAAGGGCGCACGGTGCTGCACTATGCGGCCGAAGGCTACACGCACGCGGCGGCACGGCAGGCGGCCGAACTGCTCCTCGACTTCGGGCGTCCCGATGTCTCGGCCGTCGACAACGAAGGGCGTACGCCGCTCGACATCGCCATGCGCAGCAATAACGAGTCGCTTGTGAAATTTTTGCTGAAACACGTTTGAAATCAACGCTATGGATACCTTTCAGACCTTTCTGAACGCCTGCCGCAACGGGCAGAAGAGCATTGCAAAACTCTTTCTCGAACGGGGTGGCATCGACCTCAACCGGCGCGATGCCGAGGGCAACACGGCGCTCCATTATGCCTGTCGTGAGGGATACCGGGATCTGGCGGTGCTGCTGCTGGAAAAGGGAGCCGACGCCTCGTCCGTAAACAACCGGGGCGAAACGCCCCTCCACGCCGCCGCCCGAAAGGGCAATCGCGAGATCCTGGCCCGACTCCTCGATGCCGGAGCCGATCCGGATGCCGCCGACCGGGAGGGCTGCACGTCGCTGATGCGGCTCGTGGAGAACCGCCGCACGGATGCCGTTCTGTGGCTGATCGACCGCGGTGCCGACACCGAGGCTACGGACCAGACGGGACACCGCGCGCTGGACTACGCCACGGCACACGGACTGACGGAGGTCGTGGCACGGCTGAGCCGGAGCGGTTCCGGAGGGGCGGACAGCCGCGATGCCGAAGGCAACACGCCGCTGCACCAGGCGGTCTACAACGATCAGGCGGAGGTCGTGCGTACGCTGCTCGCGGCCTCGAAAGCGCAGCTCAATGCGCCGAACGATGCGGGCGAAACGCCGTTGCTGGTGGCGTGCGGACGCGGGAATCTGCACATTGCCCGGATGCTCCTCGATGCCGGGGCCGACGCAAACCGGCCGTTAACCAATGGGACAACGCCGCTACATTGGGCGGCACAGGCGGGCAATCGCTTCCTTGTGGAGGCGCTGCTCGGGGCCGGCGCGGCAATCGACGCCCGCAACGGAGTGGGTGAAACCCCGCTGCTCATGGCGGCCCGCGCCGGGAACAACGAAGTCGTGCGCCTGCTTGTGGAGCATCGTGCCGACGTCAATGCGGCGGACAACCTCCAGCACACGGCACTTTACTATGCCGGCGAACGCGGCTTCACGGAGATCGTCGAGCTGCTGCTTGCGGCCGGCGCCGAAGGATAAAATGGATCGAAAACCTTAAAACATACCGAACATGGCAAACGAGAAGATGAAACCCCAAAGTCCGGAGGAGATTGCCCGGGCGACACAGGAGGCAGCCCTGGAGCAGATGCGCGCAATGATGGGATCGATTCCGGGGATGCCCGACATGGGCGACATGCAGGCACAGATCATGGCGCAGATGCAGGCTGCCGTGCCCGATCTGGCGGAGATCCAGGCGCAGCAGGCCGCCATGGGAACGCTCGGCGGGGTGGATGCCGCCGCCGTGGCCGAAGCCGCCCGGCAGAACATGGCGCAGGCCGCCGCAACCATGCAGGCAATGCAGGACGGGAGCCTTGAGAAGGAGTTGCGCGAGGCGAATGCCGCAGCACTCGCCTGGCTGGGCGAGGACGACGGCTGGGAGATCAAGCATGCCGCGACGTGCCGTCTGACGGCTGAACAGATGCGACTGATGGCCTTTGCGGCGCCACTGCTCATATACAACGACGAGGAGGTGGATGCTGTCGAGAGCGAGGTCCTGCCCGAAACCTACCGCGCGCAACTTCAGAGCTGGTGGAACATTACGGACCGCGAATCGACGCTCGAAATCGTCCGGTGGCTGCTCCTCGAAGGGCATCATGCCGATGCCGACGCGGCGCTGGCGCTCATGCGCGGCGACCAGCCCGAAGCGGGCGATCCCGAAGAGAAGGCCGAGGATGTGCAGTCGATCGCGGAGTTTATGGTCGAAAACGGGTATTGCACAGCTGAAACGCTTCCGCGGACGGTCATTGCGTGGGATCTGGTGCGCATTGCCAACCTCGGACGCTGGGCCCTCCATGCCGGCTACCTCTCCAAAGAGGAGATGTGGCAGGTGATGCAGGTGGCGGCCGATGCCGCCCGCGAACACTTCTCGTCGTGGGAGGAGTACGGACGCAGCTTCGCCATGGGTCGCGGCGTCTGGCACGGCGATGAGGAGGATTGCCAGACGGCCTGGGAGATCGTCACCACGCTGCTCGAAGAGGAGACCTCACCCTGGCAGCAGATTCCGTGGAACGCATAGCAACCCGTCAACGCCGAAACGATGGAACGGGGACTTGAATTCTATGTGATGCTGGCTGCCGTGGCGGTCGGCGCTCTGACGTGGCTCTACAGGAAAGGCAGCCGGGTCTGGCGAACGGTGCGCAAACTGCACCGCTCCTTCCGGGAGATCTGCCTGAACCCGAAATCGACGCTCGATAACGAACGGTGTCGTCAGCTGGCCGTCGGGGCGATGTACGCCTCGCAGCAGGGGGCGTGGCAGAATTCACTGGAAACGGGGATTTTCGATACGCTGCCCGAGATCCTGGGCGGCTGGTGGGGCATTGACTCCACCGCGGAGGCCCGCGCACAACTGGACTACCTCTGCGAAAAGGGATTCCGCTACTACTGGCCCACGGTGCTCGAGGCCTTTCGGCTCGACGGTCGCGAACGGCAGGACGAACTCCTCCAACAGCGGATGACCTCGCAGGAGGATTACGACAAGGTCTCGTCGCAACTCGAGAATCTGCGGGAGACCTTCGACGAACTCCTCTCGTGCGGCGTGGTCGCCTCGAAGGAAGAACTCAACGGCTGCAACGTGACAGGTTGGGATGCCGGGCGTATCGTCTTTCTGGCGCGCGCCTGCTGCGAGATGGGCTACCTCTCCGAAGAGGAGGCATGGCGTTACATCGGACGCGCCGACGCGCTGGCGCACGAGACGTGTGGATCGTGGCGCGAACTGGCGATGAGCTATATTCTCGGGCGCTCGCTCTGGGGCGGCAAACGGGCCTACAATTCGGTGATGAAGACGACGGCTGACGTGCTGCTGAACGATCTGAAAAGCCCGTGGGTACGCTACCCGTGGTAAGAACACGACGAAGCAGTGATGAAAGCCGCGCTAAAATATCCGGTCTTCTACCTTGCCCCCGCGGAGCACATGGTCTATGTCTTCTGGCGGGAGGAGAACGTGACGACACGCCGGCAGCTCGCCGAAGCCAACGGCTGGGCCGGTCAGGAGTCGGTCGATGCCTCCGGACGACGCTACATGATCCGCCGCTGCCGGGAAACCGGCCCGGTCGGACTCTACGGTCGCATCGGCCCAGCAGACCGACGCACCGTCCGCTACGACACCGACTTCGAAGAGGAGGTTCGCGATTGTCCGCTCCCGGAGCTGCAGGCGTGGATCGCCCGTGAATACCCCAAGTCGGAGTGGTTCCGGGTGGCGTGCTGGCGCAACGCCGCCGACTTCCGACAGGCGGTCTACGGCTGCCGGAGTTTCGAGGAACTGGCCCGGATGTTCCGCTGCCGACCCGAAGAGGAGCCCTCTATCCAACGCGATCTGGTACGCTTTCTCGCCGTGGCACTCGTTGTCGGACTCGTTATCTGGCTGCTGGCCCGCTACACATAAAACCCAAAACCATGAAAATCAATCATCTCATCGTATTTCTCCTTCTGCTCGCCGCCACAGGCTGCGCAAGCACCCGCAAATCCGCGGAGATCGCCCCGACGTTCGTAGCCTCCGAATCGACCTGGCTGTATCGGGATGCCGAGGTGGTAAACCGCCGTCTGAAACCCCTCGAACGTCCGCAGGTGCGCTTCGATGTCGAGCACGCCATCCTGCACGGGGATTCGGTCTGGGTAGTGGTTCGCGCGACCATTCCCCACCGCTCGATCCGCCGCGGAGAGTGTTTCAAGGCCATAAGTGTTCTTCAAGCCTCCGAGGGCATCATGGAGTTGGGCGAACTGTCGCTCGACTCGGGCCATTTCATGCCCGATGAAGAGGGAGACGTGGATGTGACAACCCGTCCCGGGCGGATGCAGAATCTCTATCTCTCGTGGCGCTTTGCCTGGGACGAGCGCATGCGGATGAATACCTTCATCGTGGTCTTTGCAAGCCTGACCGACGGTCGACATCTGTTCGAGTATCTGCCCCTGATGCTGCCGCTCTTCTGGATTGATGATACGGAGGATGAGTTTTACTGGCCCCGGTCGGCCGAGATTCCCGAGGAGGCCCTGCTCGATCGGTCGCCCTTCGAAACTGCCGTCAAGTGATATGGAAAAAGTTATTCAGTGCGGATTCGGACTGCTGCTCGCACTGACACTTCCGATCTGGAGTGTACAAGGCGAACAGGCTCCGGCGGACGACCGTTCCGACTTCGACGTTGTACCGGAAAACGCCGCCCGGGCGGTCCTGCTCCACGCCGCCACCCCGGAATGCGACACTGTGCGCTGCTCTCTCTCGATCGATGCCGGGCAGCCGCGGGCTCGGGGCAACTACGAGATTCTGCTCTCCAGCAACCAATATACCGACCGAACCCCGACCATCGTCACGGAGGAGGGGACATCGCTGACATGGCTTCGCAGTTCCTCTTCCGAATCCTGGAGCAACGGCATAACCACACGTATCTGCCGGCACTTCTATCGCTTCTCTCCCGCCAAAAAGGGTGAATACCGGCTTCGTTGCCGGGACCTCTCGTTCGACGGGGTGGCCTACGACGGCGTATTGACGATCCAGGTCGGAGCACCGGAGCTAAATGCCGTTCCTACCTTCCTTTTATGGGTGGCGGGAATCGGTTGTCTGCTCCTCGTTGAAGTATTCATTCGGATTGGATGCCGCAACGAAGCCCGAGTCGATACGGCCGACTTCATACGGCGACACCGCAGGCTGCCGCTCAACGCCGAAGGGATCTGGACCCATTACCTGCTTCCGATCATGCTTCTCTATCTTCCGCTCTTCCTGGCTTTCATCACACTTACCGGAATGGCGTCCATTTCGACAAATGTACTTCTCTGGATCGCGGCCGTTTGCGCCCCGGTGGCTTTCGTCCTCTTCCGCCTCCAATACCGCAGGCTTTTCTTCCACTGGAGAAAAACGGAGCTGCCGCCGGAGCGGATCGACGCATTGCTTCGGGAGCTGGCCGAGCAGTACGACTGGACGATTGACCACATGGACCGGAATTTTTTCGTCGCACACACCCATCCCACATGGTGGAGCGCCACGTGGGGTGAACAGATCTTCGTCGCGCACGACCGCGGCGGCATCTGGATCAACAGCATCAATGACCTCGGCAAGCGCAGTTCGATCGTCTCGTTCGGATATACCCGTCGGAATATCCGCCGGGTAACGGAGGCAATCGCAGCACGGGAAAAAGATACCCATTCATTCACCGATGTAAGCCCGATACCATGACACCACTGAAAATTACCCCGCTGCCCGGATGCACTCCCGGGACGGCCGAAAAGATCGACGCACTCAACCACAAACTCGGATCGTTCATCCACGCACCGCTCAATCTCAAGGAGATACTGCGCATGGAGCCGTTCGCTGCCGACACGGAGGTGGTACGGGCCGTTGCGGCGACGCTCGACAACTACGCCATCCTCCCGACCTCGCCCGAGGAGCGCGAACGCCAATACACGACGGGCCTGCCGAAGGATTACGACATCGTGGGGTTCTGGTATTGCGTGGCGCTTCTCGCCCTTTCGGCAGAGCCGGAGGCTGTGCGGTATCTGCTCGTGCTGGCGCGCATGCTGATGGTCGAGGATCCCGCGGAGCTGTTCCTGCTGCGGCGCATCGTCCGTCTGCTGGAGGGATTTCCATTTCCCCACCTGCAGGACCTCAAAAGTCGGATTGAAGGCTTCTACGACACCGTTACGCACCAATTGGAGGCCTTCCGATGGCTGGAGGCCGCCGGGATTCCGTGGCCCGAGTCATACGAATGGGAGCTCCTCGCGCAGTTCTCCTCCGACGGCGAGCCCTATGCCGATCCGGCAGCACCGAAGGAGGAGCGGCGCCGGCGCGTGGTGCTGACGTTCAGGCTGAACAGTCCCCGCAGCCTCTACGGCAGTTGCCGCCAGCACAACAGCTACGAGATCTCGCTCCGCAACGACGACAACACGACGCGCGGCCTGTGGAACGAGGGTCACGGCGATCTCTTCATCGAAGACCGCCCCGTGATGCAGCACCGGATGTTTACACCGTTGCAGCTCCCGGAGTTGTTCGACGCGCTCGAAGGGCTCGGCATCCGCCTGGTACGCAAACCCGTGATGGTCTACACGAGTCAGGGGATCCGAAACTCCCACGTGAAAGTGTTTCAGATGCTCGAAGATCAGCTCGGACGCAAATCTTCGGAGGTCGAACAGGCCGCAGAGGAGACGCCTGGCCAGCCGGAGGCGAAGAGCGATACGGATGGCACGTCGGCAGAAAGGAGCAAATCCCCGGAGGTCGAGCGGGCCGTGGAGGAGGCGCTGGACCTGCTCAAATACGATGGGGACGTGAACGACTCGCTGGCTGAGATGCGGAAAAAGTGGGGCGAAGAGATTTCAGTGCTGCACGACGCCCGATTCGACGAGATCGGAGTTCAATATGCCTGCCGCTCGCATGAGGAGGGTATGACCGCTCTCGGACAGGAGCTGACCGGCCACGGATACCGGCTCTATGATCTCGACGGCGACGATATCTACCTCCTCACGTTGCAGCCGGAGGCTCACGCTACGGATTTCGAAAAGAGCTGCCGGAAGGCGGGTCAATATTGTCGGCAATTGAAGCAGTCGGGGCGCGCACCTGGCTCTCCGGCCCGAACGCTCGACCCCGGGCACACGATGCCCTGCGAAGAGGTGCCGTGGCCCGATGACGCCGACTACATGCTCGACGCGCTGGCCGGCGACTTCTGCAGCGGGAGGTGGAAAAGCCGCGATGCGGAGGAGTGGCAGGGGAATTTCGTCGCCGACCTTCGCCAACGCCCGCTGCAACCGGTCAAGGTGCGTTGGAACCGGTTTTGCTGCCTAACCTACTCCCCGGAGATGGATTTCTATGCGGCGTTCTACTACATTCCGCCCATGCAGTGCTGGATGCTTCTCGGGGGCAAGAATCCCCTGGAAGCGAACAGCTGGAAGCGGCTGTGCGACCTGCCGAAACAGGAGTCGCCCTTTCTTTTCCTCGATCAACGCCCCCGATGGTTCGGCCGCTATCTCTGCTTCGGCGACCGGCAGAGCGCCACGATCCTCACGATGAATCCGCAGGGAGTGGAGCGCGTCCAGCGTTTTCCCCTGCCCAAGGCGCAGCACCCTTGCAGGTTTGCCTGCGACGGACTCGAACGCATCCTCCTTGCACACGGCGAAGAGACCTATTGTTTCGAAAACGGCTCGCTCTCACCGCTGGGTTTCCGCATAGCGAGCGGCGACGGGTTCAACGGCTCCATCCCTGTCCCCGGAACCGGCCGACTGGTAATGTGCGGCTTCTCGGACCGGGAACTGGTTGCCCGACTATTGGAACTCGACGTCGATACGCGCCGCTGCCGGACTACCCGGATGCAGAACGTAGATCCCAGGTCGAACCTCCTCCCGTTTGGAGACGACTGGGTGCTGATCAAAGGAACTTGCGATTCGATGCGGCTGGATTTCGCCCGGCTCTGGAATCGCACGACGGGCGAAGTGTTGCGCATCCGTCCCGGGATGTTCGGCAGCGAAAAACTCGAACACATCGGAAGGCTGAGCGATGGCCGCGTGGTGCTGACCACACTTCGCTCCCATGTGGGACAAGTCGTGCACTTTCCCGCAGATTTCTGGGATTTCCTCCGCTCGGCAAGTCGTCCGCAAACTCTGGAGCCAATGCAACCCTACGAAACACTCTATCCAGATATTCCGCTGACACTGCCCGAAAGATCATAATAAAACATGCGCATGATTGGGTAAAAGAGGTGGATTAAAACATCATTCACAGCACGTGTGGGGAAAATGTGGGGAAAATCCGAAAAATAAAAATCGCTTAATTCGTCTGTATCAACAAATTAAGCGATTCTCATGGTACCCGGAGCCGGGGTCGAACCGGCACGATATTGCTATCATTGGTGTTTGAGACCAACGCGTCTACCGATTCCGCCATCCGGGCATGACCGTTCTTTCGTGAAAGAATCGGGTGTGCAAATGTAGGGATTTATTCTCAATTTGCAAATTCTGAACCGATAAAAATGGCTGTCGCGGTTTTTCCGCAGTCGTTACGGCCGCATCGCAGGGATACGGAGGTGCCGTATTGCGTCGGTAAGGGGCGTTCGGCGGTGCTTTCCGCATACAGGCTGAGAGTGGCGGAGATGTCGTGCGGCCTCGGAGGATCGCTGGCGGACGGTCAGGAGGATGCGAAGTGCTTGCGCAGGCGTTGCGTCCTGGCCGCACCGATCAGCTCGATGAGTTCCTCGTCGGAGGCGTTGCGGATGCGTGCGACGGTGCGGAAATGCCCGAGCAGCGTCTCGACGGTGCGGGGGCCGATACCGGCGATGCCTTTGAGTTCGCTTCTGAGAAAGTCGTTGCTGCGTTTCTGGCGGTGGAAGGTGATGCCGAAGCGGTGCGCCTCGTCGCGGATATGGCATACCACTTTGAGCGGTTCGCCCGTGCGGCTGAGGTAGTAGGGCATCGGATCGCCCGGGTAGTAGATCTCTTCGAGCCGTTTGGCCAGTCCCACGATCGGCACCTGTTTTTCGAGTCCCAGTTCGCACAGGACGGCATAGGCGTTCGAGAGCTGTCCCTTGCCGCCGTCGACGATCACCAGGTCGGGCAGCTCCTGTCCCTCGGCCATGAGGCGCGTGTAGCGGCGGAAGACGATCTCGCGCATCGAGGCGAAGTCGTCGGCTCCGACGACGGTCTTGATGTTGAAATGGCGGTACTCCTTGCGCGAAGGGCGGCCGTCGCGGAAGACCACGCACGAGGCGACGGGGTTCGTTCCTTGCAGGTTCGAGTTGTCGAAACACTCGATGTGGCGCGGCTGCCGCGGCAGCCGCAGCTCCTTCTGCATGGCGTTCATCAGCCGTTCGGTATGGCGTTCGGGATTCTTGATCTCCATGTTTTTGAGCTGCTCGGCGCGGTAGATGCGGGCGCTGCGCTCGGAGAAAGCCAGTAGGTCGAGTTTTTCGCCCCGCCTGGGTACGGTGAAGGTCACCCCGTCGAAGAGCATCGTTGCCGACGGCAGGAAGGGGACGATCACTTCGCGCGCCAGTTCGCCGCCGGCGATCTGCTCGACGACGTGCTGAATGGCCAGCGTCAGCATTTGCGCGCGGTCGGTATCGACGCCCGGCGTGAGCCGCACGGTCGAGACGGCCGTGATCGAACCGTTGCGGATGCGCAGGAAGTTGCAGTAGGCGGCATCGTCGTCCTCGACGAGCGAGAAGACGTCGACGTCGACGATGCGGGCGCTGACGATGACCGAACGGGCCGAATAGTTCTCCAATGCAGCGAGCCGCGATTTGTAACGCTGCGCCGTCTCGAACTGCAACGCCTCGGCCGCGCGGCGCATCTCCCCTTCGAGGTAGGCGCGCACGGGGCGCAGATCGCCTTTGAGCACCGAGACGGCCATGTCGAGCAGCTGCCGGTACTCCTCGGCGCTCTGCGCGCCGATGCACGGCCCCTTGCAGTTGCCCAGGTGGTATTGCAGGCAGACGGTGTACCGGCCGCGCGCGATCGCTTCGGGAGCGAGATTGAGCGAGCAGGTGCGCAGCGGGATCACCTCGCGGATGAATTCCAGGATGCTGTGCTGCATCGTCACCGACGAGTAGGGCCCGAAGTATTGCGAGCCGTCGCGCTGCAACTGGCGCGTGGACTGGATGCGGGGGAAGTTCTCGCGGCGCACGACGATCCACGGGTAGGTCTTGTCGTCTTTGAGCAGGATGTTGTAGCGGGGTTGCAGCTCCTTGATGAGCGAATTTTCGAGCAGCAGGGCGTCGGTTTCGCTGTCGACGACGATGTGGCGGATCTCGACGATCTGGCGCACCAGCACCCGCACCTTGGGGGAATGCTCCTTGTTCTGCATGAAATAGGAGGAGACGCGCTTGCGCAGGCTCTTGGCCTTGCCGACGTAGATGACCGTACCCGTCCGGTCGAGGAATTGGTACACCCCCGGTTCGAGCGGCAGCAGCGCTACCTGCTCTTTGAGCGGATTGCGGTCGGAGGAAGTCATCGCGGCGGTTATTTGGCCAGCAGCCACCAGAGGTAGGCGCCGTAAATAGCGAGGAAGAGCACCCCTTCCCAACGGTCGAGCGCACGGCGGCGGAAGGTGAAGGCGGCGGCGAAGAGGAGCAGCGAACTGAGGACGACGGCACCCAGCGTCACGGCGTCGATGCCGCCCGGCGTGAGCGGGACGACGGTGGAACAGAGCCCCAGGATGAGCAGGATGTTGGCGATGTTCGATCCCACGACGTTGCCCAGCGCGATGTCGGGCCGGCCCTTGACGACCGAGACGACCGACGAGGCCAGTTCGGGCAGCGACGTGCCGCCCGCCACGAGCGTAATGGCGATCACCGACTCGCTGACGCCCAGCTTGCGGGCGATGGCCACGGCGTTGTGGAGGAAGATTTCGCCGCCGAAGACCAACGCCGCCAGTCCCCCGACGATCATCAGCGTCATGAGCCAGCCGGCTATCGGCCGTGCGGCGGGAGTATCTTCGGCCGGCTGCTCCTTGCGGGCTGCACGGGCGGCCGTCCAGACGCTCAGCACATAGAGCAGCAGCATCGCGAGCCCCTCGATGCGGCCGATGCGTGCCGGATGCGTCGGGTCGAGCACCTCGTCGGCCAGCACGGCGTAGAGCACCAGCGACGCCGCGACGCCGACGGGCAGGTCGCGCCGGATGTTCTGCCGCGTGAGCGGCAGCGGGCGGATCAGGGCGCAGACGCCCAGAATGATGAAGACGTTGAAGAGGTTCGATCCCACGACGTTGCCCACGGCCATGTCGCCCTCTCCTTCGAGGGCCGAAAGGAAGCTCACGACCAGTTCGGGCGTCGAGGTGCCGACGGCTACGATCGTCAGTCCGATCAGGAAACCCGGTACGCGGAAACGTTCGGCCAGCGCCACCGATCCGTCGGTGAGGTAGTTGGCTCCGGCCAGTATGAGAACGAGTCCTGCGAGGAGGTAGAGGTATTCCATAATGAGTCGATGTTGTACGATTCGTCGGTAAAGACGGGCGGTCGAACTGAAATCGGGTCGGTCCGATCTGCCGGAACGCCGTCTGTCCGGACGGAAATTCCGCATGGCAAAGATACGAATAAGCCGCGGGCAAAAGCAAATTTATTTGCATTTTGCCGAGGCGGAGTATCTAAGACGCAGTCAAAGATAGAAAATATCGTGCAATTATCCGCCGGCCGCCGGATCGGAATTTGGCCGTTCGGCGGAAAAAGCCTACCTTTGACGCAATTTCGGTTGGAAAAATGAAACTTCGGACGATCTTCGGTTGTGTGCTTGCCGGCGTGCTGTGGGTGCTGCTCGCGGCCGACGCCCGGTGCGTCGCATCCGACGGGGAGACGCCGCTGCCCGCTCCGAGCGAACTGACGCGGCAAGTGCCGGTGCGCGTGGCCGACGCCTACGGTCTGCGGGCGCTGTTGGTGCGGTTGAGTTTGGAGGCGGGCGATACGTCCGCATTCGACCGGATGCAGGATCTCGGCCGGGACTTTCCGTCCCGCGACGGAGCGTCCGGCGGGTGGGGACAGGATGCCTCATATGTCCTGTCGGCGGTCGAACGGCGTGTGCCCGGCGACGCGGATCTGATTCTCCTGCTGCGGAAAATCCGGATTTAGCGGATGCTCCGACCCCTGCCGGTCGAGGGTTCTTCCCGCCGGCGCGCAATTTGCCGTTGCGCAATCTTTCCGACCGTTTTCGACCGGCGGGTGCCGAAACTGCCCGAATTGTGCCGAATGCGGAAAATAAAGAAGGAAAATTTTCGTTTTCGATCAGGAGGACCGCATTGTCGGCAGGCTCTTCCGGGTGCAGAAAACATCTCTTGTAAATAAACGGATTTAAAGCGATCGAGTAATTATGATTACAACCATGCTCATCCTGTTTGTCGTAGGCTATGCCTTCATTGCCTTCGAACACAAAACGGGAATCAATAAATCGGCCATCGCCCTGCTGATGTGCGGTATTCTTTGGAGTATTTTCAGTCTGGAATACCCCTCCGCCCTGCCCGGTCTCACCCAGACGACCGTGAGCGACGAGATCCTGCGGCATCTGGGATCGACGTGCGAAATCCTCGTCTTCCTGATCGGAGCGATGACGATCGTCGACCTGATCGACTTCCACGGAGGGTTCGAGTTCATCACGCGGCGCATCACCACGCGGCGCAAGGTGCGTCTGCTGTGGCTGGTGGCGCTGCTCACCTTCTTCATGTCGGCGCTGCTCGACAACATGACCACGACGATCATCATGGTGATGCTTCTGCGCAAGATCGTCCCCACGACCAAGGAGCGGATGCTCTTCGCCTCGGTGATTGTCATTGCGGCCAACAGCGGCGGCGCGTGTTCGCCCATCGGCGACGTGACGACGATCATGCTCTGGATGAAGGGCAACGTCTCGTCGGCCAAACTCATCGAGAGCCTCCTGCTGCCCTGCCTCGTGTCGCTCGTCATCCCTCTGGTCATCGCTTCGCGCTGGCTCAAAGGGTCGCTTCCTGAAACCGATCCGGCCGATGCAGGGTCGTCGCAGCCCGATTATATCTCCGACGGCGAGAGCCGCGCGATCCTCTTCCTGGGCTGCGCCCTGCTGGTGGCCGTTCCGGTCTTCAAGAGCGTGACGCACCTGCCGCCCTACATGGGAATGGTCACGGCGCTGGGCATCATGTGGGTCTTCACCGAGCTGATGTACCGCCGCAAGCGCAACATCGAGGAGTCGATCAAATGCCGCGTGGCGAAGGTGCTCAAACACATCGACATGTCGACGATCCTCTTCTTCCTCGGTATCCTGATGGCCGTGGCAGCGCTCGAAAGCGCGGGCATCCTGTCGGGTTTCGCCACGGGACTCAACGAACACTTGCACAACGTCTATGCGATCAATACGTTGATCGGCATCCTTTCGTCGGTGGTCGACAACGTGCCGCTCGTGGCGGCGTCGATGGGCATGTATCCGATTCCTGATGCGGCGGCCGTGGCGGCGAGCGCCGATCCGACCTATGCCGCGATGTTCGTGCAGGACGGTGTTTTCTGGCATCTGCTGGCCTACTGCGCCGGTGTGGGCGGCAGCCTGCTCATCATCGGCTCGGCGGCCGGCGTGGTGGCGATGGGCCTGGAAAACATCAACTTCGTATGGTATTTCAAGAAGATTTCGCTGATGGCCTTCGTCGGTTATCTGGCCGGCATCGGGGTCTACATGCTCGAAGTGTTTCTTTTCGGAATTTAGCCCGCATGAGCGGAGCGGATCGGGCGGACTTGCCGAAAAGTCCGCCCGATTTTCGTATCTTGCGGGGGAAAACGAACGAGTTTATGATACGGATTTACGAAGCGACCGAACCCTCCGACCTGTTGGCGGAGGCCTTTGCGCGGCTGCTGCCGCAGCTGTCGGAACGGATGACGGCACCCGACCGGGAGGCTGTCGCACGGATCGTCGCCTCGCCTGCGACCCGTCAGCTGGTCGCCGCAGCGGAGGACGGCCGGATCGTCGGGTTGCTCAGCGTGGCCCTTTACGACGTCCCTTCGGGGCGCAAGGCGTGGATCGAGGACGTGGTGGTGGATGCGGCGACGCGCGGTCGCGGCATCGGCGAGGCGCTGGTACGCGAAGCGCTGGCGTTGGCGCGCCGCGAGGGCGTCGCACGAGTGATGCTCACCTCGAATGCGACGCGCAGGGCGGCCCACCGGCTCTATGAACGAATGGGGTTCGTGCGCTACGAGACGGATTGTTTCCGGCTCGATCTATGATTCCTGCGGCAGATCGCTCAGGTCGAGCGTCTCGCCGGCGAAGGGTTCGCCGGTGAGCGGCAGTACCATGGCGCGGTCGTGCGCAGGGTCGCCCGTGCCGAAGTCGAAGTCGTCGTGCGTACGGAAGCGCGCGGGGTAGTCCCCCGCGAAACCGAAGCCGGCATACCAGCGTTGCAGCTCCTCGCTGCCGGGGATGAGCGTGGCGTAGCGGAATCCTTCGGCGCGGCAGCGGTCGAGCGCTTCGCGCAGCAGTCCGCCGGCCAGTCCCTGCTGCCGGCAGTCGGGCGCCGTCGCCACGGCGTAGATGTAGGCCGTATCGCGGAACGGCACGATGTGGAGCATCGCCGCGATCCGCCCGTCGCGTCGTGCGACGAGGCATCGCCGTTCGTCGTAGCGGCTCAGCAGAAACTGTTCGACATCGTCCTGCGTGTCTTCGGGGAAGCAGGCGAGCCACAACGCGCGGAGCTGCAACTGCTCCTCGGTGAGCCGCTGCGCCGTGAGTTTCGGTTGCAGGAAAAGGGGGTGGTAGGAGAGTTTCGACTGCCGCAGCCCTTCCAGTCCCAGATCCTCCTCGCGGTCGATGAGGGTGTAGTGCGGCGGCAGGTGTTGCGCGAAGAGACGGTTTATCATCGTGAAGGCGCCGTCGTAGCGGGTGTCGGCCTTCTCGACGTGGATGCAGAAGGCTTCGTCGTTGATGGCCGATCCGATCGTGAAGGCCACGAGCTTCTCCCCGACGAAGAGCGCGCCTCCGCGCAGTTCTAGCTCCCCGAAGTGGTCGAATGCCCGTTGCATGGCGCGCTGTTCGGCCGTCAGTTCGGCCGCATGGCTGTCGTGGCCGGCGCGCCATTCACGTTCGAGGCGCATGCATTCGGGGGCGAGTGCAGGCGTCAGTTCCTCGTAACGGTAGTCGTAGGCAGCTTCGAACCGGTTGATATGGTTGCGTTTGGGCTGGTAGCGCCGTCCCGTGAGGTTGCGCAGGTCGTCGGCGCGGTAGACGTAATCCTCGTAGTCGCGGTTGCGCCAGATGCCGAATTCGGGATGGGCGCGGCGCACGGCTGCGGCCCCTTCGGGCGTAAGTCCCGAAATGCGCAGCGGTTGTCCCGCGGCGCGGGCGTCGGCTTCGAGACGGGGGATGAGGTGCGTGAAATCGCCCTCGCCCAGCGGTTGCATGTAGCCGATGTGATGGCTGCCGTCGATGTAGAAGCGGATCAGCAGAAAACCCTCCTCGACGCACCATGCGCTGCGGTAGGTGCCTTCCCAGCAGTACATGTTGGCGAAGGCCAGATCGCAGTTGCAGATGCCCGAAGGGCGGGTGAAGTGTTCGATGGCGGCCTTGTCTTCGAGCCGCACGGGTCGGAATTCCATAGGATTATTCGACGGTGAAATCTTTTTGTTCGAGGTGACGGTAATATTGCTGGACGAAGGCTTTGACGCGTCTTTCCAGCGCTGCCGCTTCGGGATCGTTTCTCAGATCGTGTTCGCGGCGCAGGTCGTCCGTGCGGTAGGAGCCGGTCGTGCGCCGCTCGTCGAAGAAGAGCAGGCGGTCGCCGCCGACGGCCTCGAATCCGCTGTCGTAGGCGAGGGCGAAGCCCCTTTCGGGGGTCTGTTCGCCGAAGAGGTCGCGCCCGAAAGCGAAGTAAGGCTCGCGGTTGCCCATGAGTCCGAGCAGCGTGGGCATGAGGTCGATTTGCGAGACGGCCTCGTCGTAGCGGCCGCGCAGTGCGCCGTCGGGGGTGTACAGTAGGCCGATGATGTGGTGGTCGCCGGGGAAGACGCGCGTGGCGTCCGCGAATTTTTCACTCGATACATGATCGGCCACGAATACAAAAACCGTGCGACGGAACCACTCCTCGCCGGCGTAACGCGCGAAAAAGCGGCGGAAGGCGTTGTCGGTGTAGGCCACGCACTTGTGGTTGCGCGTAAGCCCTTCGGGCAGCAGGTCGCGGTAGGCGTCGGGAACGACGAAGGGGTGGTGCGACGAGAGGGTGAACAGCGCGGCGAAGAAGGGTTCGGGCAATGCGTTCATCTCCTCGCCGGCGTATTGCAGGAAGGGTTCGTCCCAGATGCCCCAGTAGCCGTCGAAATCGTCTCGGCCGTGCCTGGCCTCGTAGTCCTCGCGGCTGTACAGGCGTTCGATGCCTGCCGAACGTGCATAGGCGCCGAAACCCATCGAGCCGGCCGCCGAGCCGCAGAAAAAGGCGGTGGCGTAGCCCTTGTCGCGCAGGATACGCGGCAGCTGCCGCGTCGGTGCGAGCGCCTGCGGCATCAGCACGAAGGGGGTCTTGAACGAGGGGATCGATCCCAGTACGGCGGGCAGCGCCTGAATCGAACGGGTGCCGTTGGCGTACATGCGTTCGAAGCAGTAGCCCGCCTGCATGAGCGAATCCAGAAACGGCGTGTAGCCCTTGACCTGCCGGTCGGCGTAGAGTTCGGGATGGAGGTGGGCCGAGTGTTCGGCCGACATGCTCTCCATGACGAAGACCACCACGTTGCGTCCTTCGAGCGGTGCCGCGCCGACCGAGTCGGGACGGTGGACGGGCGTGTAGATACCGTCCAGTTCTTCCGGAGCGAAGTAGCGTTCGTAGTTGATCTTTCCGCCCGACCCCACGGTGCGCAGGATGCAGAAGGGGTTCGAGAGGATCAGGTTGGCGCGGGCGTTGTCGGAGGCGTAGAGCGTGGCGTTGGAGAGCGTGACGGGGCGCGTCATGCGCGTGACCCCCCCCCGCATTCCCGCTACGGAGAGCAGGGCGGCGACGACGAGCAGAACCGTACCGCCGCCATAGTAGCAGAGCGGACGACGGCAGAGCGGTTCGGGGCGCGCCTTGCGGCCGCCGGCCAGCGCCAGCAGAGCGATCAGGCCGATCCCTGCGAGCAGCAGGGGGATGTTCTCGGCCATGAATTTGCCGACGAGTTGCAGCGAATTGTCGTTGTCGGCGAAGAAGATCTCTTCGGCCGTGAAACGTTTCTGCGTATAGCGGAAATAGACCGCATCGCCGAGGTTGACCGCCACGACCAGCAGGGCGTTGACGACGACGTAATAGAAGTAGAGCATCCGCTGCCACCAGCGCCGTTCGCGCAGATGGAGCGGGATGAGCGAGAGCACGATGAGCAGGGCGTTGGCGTAGAGCACCGACACGGTGTCGAACAACAGTGCACCCCTTGCGAGTGCCGGTAGTTCGGCGTCCGCGAGGGGGCCGATGCCCGCATAGTTGTAGCGCCAGAAGATCGCACGACAAATCGCCAGCACCGCATAGAGCAGTGCCAGCCGCCACGCCAGCAGGGCGATATGGCTTTTCAGCAGCCGTTTCATGATCTCTCTCGATCGGGGTGTTCGCACGCCTGCCGGCTCCTGCACCGGCGGGCGGTCACTGCCTGCGGCCTGCTACTCGCAGGCTTTGAGCGACATGTCGAGCGAACGGATCTGGTGCGTGAGCGCGCCCACAGAGATGAAGTCCACGCCCGTCTCGGCGTAGGTGCGCAGCGTATCGAGCGTGATGCCGCCGCTCGACTCGGTTTCGCAGCGTCCGGCGACCTTTTCGACCGCCTTGCGCGTCATCTCGGGCGAGAAATTGTCGAACATGATGCGGTCGACGCCGCCTGCCTCGAAGACGAGGTCGATATCTTCGAGCGTGCGGACTTCGCACTCGATCGGGATGTTCTTGTCGCGCTCGCGCAGGTATTGCTTCGCGCCGCGGATCGCGGGGACGATGCCGCCGGCGAAGTCGATGTGGTTGTCTTTGAGCAAGATCATGTCGAAGAGACCCATGCGGTGGTTCTCGCCGCCGCCCAGTTTGACGGCCATTTTGTCCAGCACGCGCATGCCGGGCGTCGTCTTGCGGGTGTCGAGCACCTTGGTGTGCAGCCCTTCGAGCCGCGCCACGTAGACCGCCGTCTGCGTGGCTACGCCGCTCATGCGCTGCATGATGTTGAGCAGGATGCGTTCGGCCTGCAACAGCGAGCGCAGCGAGCCCGCCACGTAGAAGGCCACGTCGCCCGGACGCACGCGCGTGCCGTCGGCGATCCGCTGGTCGAACTCGACGGTGGGGTCGAGCCGTTCGAGAACGAGTCGTGCGATCTCGATGCCGGCGATGATGCCCTCCTGCTTGCACAGCAGGCGCATACGCCCCCGCTCGTCGGCGGGAATGCAGCAGAGCGAAGTGTGGTCGCCGTCGCCGATATCCTCGCGGATGGCCAGTTCGATCAGCGCGTCGACATAGGGTTTGTATTCGGTTTTCATGATCGTGATGGTTTCTGATTATTCGGGTGCAAAGATACGAATAAGCGAGGGCAATGTCAAATTTATTTGCGCATTGCCGAGCGGGAGTATCTTCGGCGCAGCCAAAGTACGAATAAGCCGAGGACAAGAGCAAATTTCGGTTGCATTTTGCCGAGGCGGAGTATCCGTACAGTCGGTAATCGCGGAATAGAAAAGTTGATTTTCTCTCTTCGTTTTCTCGCCTCGGCATAGCCTGAACAAGTTCGGCTCTGCGCTCGGCTTAATGAAAACGTTCGTTTGTTTTCAACAGTCGTTTTCTCGCCATGGCATAGCCCGCGCGAGTGCGGCTCTGCTCATCTGGCTTAACGAAAACGTTCATTTTCATGCTCCATTTCTCGCCTCGGCAATTCGAGTAAACTCGATTGCACTCGGCTTAACGAAATGGTTCGTGCGGCGGCGTTTCGTCTGGCACCGGACAAAAAAATGCGCCGCGCTCCGATTTTCCTTTCCGGCCCGGAGTGTCGCGGCGCTCTTTGGCGGCGAGCGGCGTGCGTTCAGAACCGTCCCAGATATTCGACGTCGTAGCCGATGCAGGAGAACTCCACTTCGAGAAGCGTGCCGTTCAGTTCGCCTTCGAGGTCGTAGAGCGTGTAACGCGGCATCGGTTCTCCGCGATAATAGGGGACCGCCTGTCGCAAGTCGAATTCGAATCCGGCGGGAGTCGGGTGAATGGGGATTCCCGGCACCTCCATGTCGAGCGCCGGCATGTTCTGGACGAAGCGCGTCTTGTTCATGTAGAGGTCGATGCACGTCACGCCATAGGGGTCGGTGTAGGGCTCGGAGTATTCCCAGAAGACGTCGTAGTCGTAGAAAACGAGCCGGTCGTTTTCGAAGACGGCGATCGTGTTGTCGCCCTGTACGAACTCGTCGGGGGTGTCGTCGTCGTTGCAGGCGGCCAGTGCGAAGGCCGCGAGGGCCAGAAGGAGAAATTTTTTCATCGTTCGTTATGTTGTAAATTGATTGTCAGTGTGACGCCCCATTCGCGCGGCCGGCCGCGTTGCAGGAAGGCGTTGCCGATCGACTCGAAATAGAAGACGTCGTAGCGTGTCTGCGTGAGGTTGCGGCACCAGAGGCTCAGCGAGCCGTGCCGTTGTTCGAACCGGATCGCGCAGCCTGCCAGCGCATAGAATTTCTGCCGCAGCGAGTTGGCTTCGTTCCATTCGATCGGCCCGACGCCCCGGCCGTCGACGCTCAGGACGATTCCGTCGAGCCAGCTGCGGCCGACGGAAACCGTGTACTCCGCCACGGCAGCCGCCGTATGGCGCGGTGCGTAGGGAATCCGCTTGCCTGCGTAGTCGGCGTTTCCGCTGCGGAATTCGGCGAAGGTGGCGTGGGTGAAGCCGTAGCTCAGCCGCAGGTCGAGCCGGTGTGCGACGAGCGCCTGCACCGAGAGCTCTCCGCCGCGGCTGCGGGTGCGGCCGGCGTTGGTCATCATGCGTCCGGTGGTCTGCCCTTCGGGAAAGACGGTGAGTTGCTGGTCGCGGCAGAGGATGTAGAAGAGCGTCGCCTCGCCGCGGATGCGGCCGTCTGCGAACGCGAAGTGGCTGCCGACCTCGAAGTTCCAGCTCTTTTCGGGTTTGTAGGCCACCACGCGGTCGATGTCGTAGTGACGGTCCCAGTAGACGCCCATGCGTTCCATGACGCTGTTCTGCAACACTTCGGAGAACATCTGGGTGTTGAATCCGCCCGCCTTGTAACCCTTGGCGACCGATGCGTAGAGCGAATTGCCGTCGTCGATGCGGTAGACGGCCGCCGCTTTGGGAAGCAGCTGCACGAACGACTTGTGCAGCGTGCCCCGTTCGGTGAAGGGCGTGATGCGTCCGTCGCCGAACGTGCAGTCGATGTCGGTCGAACTGAGATAGCACAAACGTGTGCGCTCGTAGTCGATGCGCAACCCCGCCGAGAGGTCGAAGCGTCCCAGCCGCAACTGCGACTCGTGATAAAGCGCCGCCCCCCACGCGGGGTTGCGGAAATCGCTGTCGAGCGCCATGCGGTCGGAGGCGAAATGCGGCCGGAGGCCGGTGTACTGCTCGGCCTTGTCGGCGATCAGATGCTCCAATCCGTCCTCCTTGAAGAGTACGGGCGCCTGCATCGAGCGGTGGCGGTAGAAGCCGAAGGCGCCCACCAGCCAGCCGTAGCGCCCCTCGCCGCGCGAACGGACGACGATGTCCTCGGTCAGCCCGTGATCCTGTTTGGCCTGCGTGAGCGTGAAATAGGATTCGGGCAGGAAATCCTGGTCGAGCGTCATGCGGTCGTCGCTGTACTGGTAGCTGGTGATCGAGGCGATCTCCCACCCGTCGGCGGCGTAGCGTATCGTCAGACCGTCGTTGAGCGTCGTGCGGCGGTAGCCGCAGGGGTCGTTGTAGGCGATGCGCCCCGTCGCGGCCGAGGCATAGGGGTAGCCTCCCTGCCGGAGCATCCCGAACGCGAGGGTGTTGTCGATGCTCCACCGCTCGTCGGGGCGGAATTGAAGCCGCATCCGTGCCCCGCCCGAACGCTCCCAGTCGCAGGTGCGTCCCGTGTATTCGTTGGTGAAAAAGCCGTCGCCGTGCATGAACCGCGCCGCCAGCGAGACACCCGTGCGGGGCGAGGGGCGGTGGTAGGTCGAGGCGCGCAGCCGCAGCGTGTTGCCCGAAGCATACTCCGCACCCAGCCGCGTCCCTTCGTAGGCGAGCGGCGAGAGGGTGTAGATGTTCATCACGCCGCCCATGGTGTTGCGGCCGTAGAGCGTGCTCTGCGGGCCGCGCAGCACCTCGATGCGTTCGATGTCCGCCAGGTCGAAGTCGTAGTCGTCCTTCGAGAGGTAGGGGACGTTGTCCACGTTGAGGCCCATGACCGGCTGGTCGATGCGTGCACCCAAGCCGCGCACGTAGACCGACGAGGTCATGCGCGAACCGTAGTCGGGGATGTAGAAATTGGGAACGAGCTGCGAGAGCTCCTTGATGGCGGTGACGCCGCGCCGCTCGATCGTCTCGCGTCCCACGACCGAGGCCGCGACGGGGCGGTTGCGCAGCGTAAGTCCCTGTTTGATCGCCGTCACCTGCACGTTGTCCATCACTACGGCCGTGTCGATCGCCTCCGGTGCTTCGTCGTGCGTGCGCACGGTGCGACGCGGCTCGGCGTGTGCGCATAGCGCGGCGACGCAAAGCAGGAGGCATACGCAGAAACGGCGGCGGAACGGTGTCGGAATCATCGCATTGAATTTCACGGCAAAGTAACGACATTATTTCCGTTCCCGCAATCCTCATTTGTAAGGAGAAGAAAAAGACGGCGGAGGTGGAGGCGTGCCGCAACCTGCGGAGGGGGAGCCATAGCGAGCCTCCGGCGGCGGAGGCTGCGGCTCGCGCAGCTCGCGGAGCCGCTCGGATGCCGGCGATAGCGGTGGTCGGACGTGTCCTTTTACTGTTCTCCCAGTTGCTCGGCGTCGACGTACCCTTTGGTCACGGCGTAGATCGTCAGTCCGGCCACGGAGCGGATGCCGAGCTTGCGGACGAGGTTGCGGCGGTGGGAGATGACCGTCGTCAGGGCGACGTCGAGCCGTTGGGCGATCTGCTTGTTGAGCAGCCCCGCCACGACGAGCCGCAATACGTCGATTTCGCGCTGCGTGAGGGATGGCTGCACCGTCTCGTCCGTCGTGCGGCCGTGCGGATCGCAGGCAGGTCGTGCGGAGGGATGCGTCGGGTGCGTGGCCGGATATGCGGCGGCCGTCCCGTCGGGATAGCCCTCGCGGTGGGCGTGCTGGTGCAGCCGCAGGATGTCGCGCACGAGCCCCTCCTCGCTCTGGGCGATGTCGAGGCAATGCAGTTCGCGCAGCGTGGACTGCGGCGCGCCGTCGGTCAGCAGGATGCTCTTGTGCCGCCGTTCGAGGAAGAAGGCGTTGTGTTCGACGAAGGTCTGCGAGGCGACGAAGTAGTGGAAAAAGCGGTCGGGGCGGTCGGCTGCGAAACGCTCGAAACGGTCGTAGACCTCCACCTCGGCCATCGGGATGATGCGGCGCAGGATGCTTTCCAGCCCCAGACCCGTGAGGATCGAGGGGGTGACGACGGCGATGGCGGGACGGTGGGGCTGCATGGGTTATTCGTGGTGATAGGGTTCGTGGTTGAGGATCGCGAAGGCGCGGTAGATCTGCTCGGCGAAGATCGCCCGCACGATCTGGTGCGAGAAGGTCATGCGCGAAAGCGACAGCCGGCCGTCGGCGCGGGCGTAGACCGCATCCGAGAAGCCGTAGGGTCCGCCGATGACCAGCACGAGCCGCCGCACGCCGCCCAGCATCCGTTTTTGGAGCCAGTATGCGAACTCCACCGAACGCATCTCGTCGCCGCGCTCGTCGAGCAGGACGACATGGTCGCCGGCGGCCAGCTGCCGCAGGATCGCTTCGCCCTCGGCCGTGCGCTGCTGGTTCTGCGTGAGCGAGCGCGTGTTGCGCACGTCGGGCAGCGCCGTGACGGCGAACCGGCAATAGCGGTTCACGCGGCGCACGTAGAGTTCCACGAGCGCTTCGACCTCCTTCGAGTCGGTTTTTCCGACGACCAGCAGTTCGATGTTCATTGCACTCGGAACGGAATGGCGTCGCTGTTCCACTCCCCGTCGGCGCCGACGTAGAAGACGGGTTTCGACGGTTCGACCGATTTGAGCCACTGGTAGGCCTTATACATATTGTATCCGTTGCCCGAATCGCGTCCCAGCGCGAAGCCGATGATCGAGGTGTGGTTGCGCGAACGGTGGTACATCGCCTTCACGCGGCCGAGATACTCGTCTGTCAGACGCGGGTCGTTCGACGGAGTGCCGCCTACCGAGCGGTCGTCGCGCGCGTCGGGGGCGTAGATTGCCGCGCAGTCGACTACGTAGAACCCCGTGCGGTCGGCCAGCGTATAGAACCAGTAGGGCTGCGGATAATCGGGCAGCAGGGTGTTGATGCCCCGGGCTTTGAGCGCCTTCATCTCGGCGGCGGTCGTCTTCTCGTCGGCTGCGGCGTTGTAGCGTTGGGGCCGCAGCGAAAGCTCCTTGTCGAAACGGTAGAAGCGGCCGTCGCGGTATTCGCTCTCTCCGAAGCCGACGTAGAGGGGGATATACTCCCACAACATGCTGTTGCGCTTGGTGTAGAGCGTCACCTTGTAGAGCGGCTGCCGCTTGTCGTCCCACTGATTGGCGTAGGCGTGGTAGATGAGCCGCTCGATGTGCACCGTGTCGCGCGAGCGGCCCTCCACCATGATCTCGCGCGAACCGTAGTCGAGCAGCTTACCTTTCGGATCGTAGATGTCGTAGCCGGCGGTGATCGGCTCTTCGCCGTTGTAGGAGTTTTCGACCACGATGTCGAGTTTCAGCACGCCGTATTTGCGCGTCGAGTCGGGAACGAGCGCCACCGAATAGTCGTCGATGTGGAGCCGGTGCTGGAAGACGAGGTAGCTGTTGGCGTAGGCCAGCCGCGGCGCCGGTGCGTCGGCCTGCAACTGCGGAGTCTTCGAGGGGCGCAGGTCGAGCATCACGGCGTTGCGTCCGGGGCGGATGTAGGGAGAGATGAGGAATTCGCGCGGCGTGCGGTCGTCCTCGACGTCGGCTACGCGGGTATCGTTGACCAGAAGCGTGTAGGCCGAGCCGACGTTCTCCAAATGGAGGTAGATGTCGCGGTCGGTCAGCAGCAGCGGTACTTCGACGACCTGTCCCACCGTGGTGGTGTCGGCCTGCTGCACGACGATCTGCGGGGAGAACGTTTCGTAATGGGCGATGTTGCCCCGACGCAGCAGCGCGGCGTCGTCGCGCGTGTCGAAGGGGACGAATTCCGAACGGAATACCTCGGCGGTTTGCGCTCCCGCGCCCGCAAGGGCGAAAAGAGCCGCCCAAAGTGTAATGAATCGTTTCATCTCGATATTCTTAAATTACCGGCCGCAATGTCGCAGGCCGGCGGGAGCGGAACGAATCCGATCGTACCGCAGTGCCCGCCGCCTCTTCATGCCGGAGGTCGAGGACAAAGATACGATTAAGCCGAGCGCCATGCAAATTTATTTTATTTGCATGGCTGAGGCGAAGTATCTAAGACGAAGTCAAAGATACGAATAAACGAGGGCAATGCAAATTTATTTGCTTTTTGCCGAGCGCAAAAGTGATGCCTTGCAATTGAAAATTCTGATTTATCGTCCTAAGGGTACAGTCTGCAAAGGCTTTCGTCGTAAGGATCGGCGGTTTTCGTATTTGCAAGGCGAAATCTGCGGAGGACGCGTACTGCGGGGCTCCGCAGGCGAAGGCTCGGCCCGCACGGCGCCGTGGCGCCGCAGTGTCGCAGCGGGAGTTGCGGGTTTTGACAGGCCGGCAGGCCGGTCCGATCGCATTGCGAAAATAGCGGATGAAGTGTCGGCGGCAGTGCGGAGTCGTAATAAATCGTCGTCGGATACGATCGATTGTATGCGTTTTTTTTGTACTTTTGTAACTCGGGGAGAAGACGATGCGGATCGACCGCGGAATCGGGGCCGTTCCGTTTCCGCCCGTGCGGTCGTCTGCGCCGGAATTCTGCAAAATGCTAAAATAGATAAAACGTTATGAAAACACTACGAATCGTAGAATTGATCAAGTCGGATGCGGTCGATTGCGATGTGACCGTCAAGGGGTGGGTGCGTACCAAGCGCGGCAACAAGAACGTCGCCTTCATCGCCCTGAACGACGGTTCGTGCGTGGCGAGCATTCAGGTGGTCGTCGAGCTGGCGAAGTTCGACGACGAGACGATGCGTCAGATCGCCACGGGCGCCTGCATCCGTGTCGACGGCCGGCTCGTGAAGTCGCCCGGCGAGGGCCAGGGCGTCGAGGTGCAGGCCTCTTCGATCGAGATTTACGGCACGGCCGACCCTGCGACCTATCCGTTGCAGAAAAAGGGCCATTCGCTCGAATTCCTGCGCGACATCGCCTACCTGCGTCCGCGTACCAATACGTTCGGCGCGGTGCTGCGCATCCGTCACGCGATGGCCTTCGCCATCCACAAGTTCTTCAACGACCGCGGCTTCTACTACTGGAACTCGCCGCTCATCACGGCCTCCGACTGCGAGGGTGCGGGCGCCATGTTCCAGGTGACGACGCTCGATCTGAACAATCCGCCCCGCACCGAGGACGGGCGGATCGACTATTCGCAGGATTTTTTCGGCAAACCCTGCAACTTGACCGTATCGGGACAGCTCGAAGGCGAGCTGGGCGCGTTGTCGCTGGGGCGCATCTACACCTTCGGCCCCACGTTCCGTGCCGAGAATTCCAACACGCCGCGCCACCTCTCGGAGTTCTGGATGATCGAGCCGGAGATGGCCTTCTACGAGTTGGAGGACAACATGGAGTTGGCCGAGGAGTTCCTCAAATACCTGATCGGCTATGCGTTGGAGAACTGCCGCGAGGATCTGGAATTCATGTGCAAGATGTGGGACAAGGAGCTGATCGAACGGCTGGAATTCGTGCTGCACAACGATTTCAAGCGGCTCGACTACACCGAGGGCATCGAGATTCTGAAAGCTTCGGGCCGCAAGTTCGAGTTCCCGTGCGACTGGGGATGCGACCTGCAATCGGAGCACGAGCGCTACCTGGTGGAGGAGCACTTCAAGCGTCCGGTGATCCTCGTCAACTACCCCAAGGAGATCAAGGCCTTCTACATGAAGCAGAACGACGACGGGCGGACGGTACGCGCAATGGACGTATTATTCCCCAAAATCGGCGAAATCATCGGCGGATCGGAACGCGAAGCCGATTATGGCAAGCTTTGTGCCCGTATCAAGGAGTTGAACATGAACGAACGCGAGTTGTGGTGGTACCTCGACACCCGCCGCTGGGGATCGGCTCCCCACTCCGGTTTCGGACTCGGCTTCGAGCGTCTGCTCCTCTTCGTTACGGGCATGGGCAATATCCGCGACGTGATACCTTTCCCCCGTACCCCGCAGCACGCCGAATTTTAGGCGCAGCGGCCCGCCGACCGAAAATCGGGCATACGGGGTGTGCGGAGGGTGTGCGGCGGCTCCCTTCCTCGTGTGCATTGATTTTAATTTTATCGACCCATGGCTATTCATCAGAAACAGGTGATGACGCTTCAGCAGAAGCTCTCCCCGCAGCAGATCCAAATGATTAAATTGCTCGAACTGCCTACCGTGCAGCTCGAACAGCGCATCAAGCAGGAGATCGAGGAGAACATCGTGCTCGAAGAGGCCGAACAGCAGAACGAGGAGGAGGAACCCCAGCAAATATCGGTCGACGAATACCTGCGCGAAGACGACACGCCGGCCTACAAGATGCGGGCCAACAACTATTCGAAAGACGACAAGCCCCGTCAGATTCCCCTGTCGGGCGGTCGTTCGTTGCAGGAGTACCTGATCGAACAGCTCGGCTACCGCAACCTCTCGGAAGAGGAGATGCGGCTGGCGGTCTATCTGGTGGGAAGCATCGACGAAGACGGCTATCTGCGCCGCGATCTGGAATCGGTGGCCGACGACATCGCCTTTACGCTGGGCGAAGAGGTCTCGCCCGAACGGCTGGAAGCGATCTTGAAGGTCATCCACGACCTCGAACCCGCGGGTATCGGTGCGCGCAACCTGCGCGAATGTCTGCTGCTGCAACTCTCGCAACTGCCTATGACGACCCGTTCGCGGCGGCTGGCGCGCAAGATCCTGACCTCCTATTTCGACGAATTCGCAAAAAAACACTACGAGAAGCTGATCTCGCGGTTGCAGGTCACCGAGGACGAGTTCCGCGCTGCCATCGCCGAGATCCGCCACCTCTCGCCCAAGCCCGCCAACGGCTACTCCGACGGCGGGTCGGACGCCGCGCCCTACGTGGTGCCCGATTTCATCCTGGACTATCACGACGGCCGTTTCGAACTGTCGCTCAACTCCTACAATGTTCCCGACGTGCGGATCAACCGCCGTTACGTGGAGATGATGCGCGACATGGTGTCGTCCGACGGCCGCGTGCAGGAGAAGAACCGCGAGGCGGTGCAGTTCGTCAAGAACAAGATCGATTCGGCCAAGTGGTTCATCTCGGCGATCAAGCAGCGGCGCGACACGCTGATGCGCACCATGCAGGAGATACTGGATTTCCAGCAGGAGTATTTCAAGACGGGCGACCAGTCGAAGCTCCGCCCGATGATCCTCAAGGATATCGCCGACCGCACGGGACTGGACGTTTCGACCATTTCGCGCGTGGTGAACAGCAAGTACGTGCAGACGCAGTTCGGGATCATCCTCCTGAAATCGCTCTTTTCGGAGGCGATGCAGACCGCATCGGGCGGGGAGGTTTCGAGTTACGAGATCAAGAACATCCTGCGTAGCTGCATCGACGACGAAGACAAGCGCCGTCCGCTGACGGACGAGACGCTGATGGATATACTCAACGACAAAGGTTACTGCATCGCGCGCCGCACGGTGGCCAAATACCGCGAAATGCTGGGCATTCCGGTGGCGCGTCTGCGAAAACAGATCTGATGGACGAATCCCGAATTGCCGATCCCTCTTCCGCACTGCGCCGTAGCGACCGCAGCCTGCCCACGCGCCTGTCCAGAGCGGTGTCGGTGGTGCTGCATCCGCTGGTGATGCCGCTCTACGTCATCTTGCTGCTGGTGGCGGGACCGACCCAGCTCTCCTATTTCCCCGCGTCGGTCAAGTTCTACCTGCTGTGGGTGACCGTGCTCTACACGGCCGTCATTCCGTTGCTCTCGGTGGGGCTGCTCCGTTCGGTGGGGCGTATTTCGTCGCTTGCGATCGACGACCGGCGCGAGCGGATTCTGCCGCTGGCGATCGGTATCGTCTGCTACCTGCTCTGCGCCGCTACGGTGGCGCGGATTCCTTCGGCGATGATCGTGCGCAAATTCATGCTGGCGGGCGCCTGTTGCGAACTGTTCTGTCTGGCGGTGACCTTCTACTGGAAAATAAGTCTTCATCTGGCTGCGCAGGGAGCCGCCGCGGCATTGCTCGTGTTGCTGACCTTCGGCAACGCAGGGAACCTGACCGGTGCGCTGGCCGTGGCCGTGCTGGCGGCGGGTGCGCTCGCCTCGGCACGTCTGTGGCTGGGATGCCACACGATCCGCCAGGTCGCCGCGGGTTATGTCGGCGGGTTCATCGTCGCGACGCTCGCCGTGCTGCTGTTGTAGGTGTGCGGCGAAAGGATTCTCTTCCGCTCGTTCCGCCGCTCGATCTTTTGCCGCTTTTGGCGCGATCCCGAAGCAGCGAAGGTTGGCCGTTGATTTCCGCACGGCGCGTACTGAATTTCGGCTGGCGGCAGTTCGATAAAAAAACAGCGAGGTAAACTGCCTCGCTGTTTTCTATTCCGGAATCGGGATCGGGTTCTCAACGTGCTGCGATACGGCAGTAACGGTCGTAGCGTTTCAGAACGTCGCGGACGTAGGCCCTCGTCTGGCTGCCGCCGGTGAACCGGCCGCAGCGTACCTCCTGCTGCTCGTAGTATTCGGGCAGCGCTTTGAGCGCCAGATAACGGGCCACGGTCTCCCATGAATCGGGATTCTCGCCATGGCTGCGCGCCAGCCGGCGTGCGTCGTTGACGTGGCCGATGCCGCCGTTGTATGCGGCCAGGATGATGCTCATCCGGTCGTCGTCCGGCGTGCCGGGCGCGAAATGCAGTCCGGCGTCGATCTTCGAGAGCACCTGTGCCGCCAGCCGGACGTTGGTCTCCGGATCGAGGAGCCGGTCGCCCGTCACGTTGAACTGGCGCGCCACGGCGGGCATGATCTGCATCAGTCCGGCGGCGCCCCGTTTCGAAACGATGTCGGGCGAGAAACGCGATTCGTGGTAGGCGATGGCGCTCATCAGACGCCAGTCGTAACCCTCCTCTTCGCTGACCGAACGGATCAGTTCGTCGTAAACCGAGATGGTGTGGGCGATCTCCGTCCTTTCGGCACTGCCGATGAAGCTGCCTGCCGTGCGGTTGCCGTAGGGGCCGAAATTGGCGTTCAGACCGTAGAAGGTAGTCAGCAATGTTAAGAACACGAACGTTAAAAATGTCTTTTTTAACATAAAGTTTTACGTTGCGGGCAGCTCTCTGCGTGCCGTACAGTACACCGATCGATCAGTCGTAGAATCCCCACGAAATACCCATCTTGAACATGCCGGGGTTGAGCGGGTAGCGGGCCACGGAAAAGTAGTCGCCGTTGCCGAACAGCCCCCTGTTGACATGCTGATATTTCAGAAAGATGCGCATTCGTTTCCACTTGCCCATGACGAAAACGTCGGTGTAGGGATAGTTCCCCACCTCGGTTTCGCGCTGGTTGTAGAACGCCGACAGGGCCGGATTGTAGCCCGGGGCGTAATACTTCGTGTTGTAGCGGCCGTCGAGACCGATTTGCAGCCTCAACACGTCGCGCACCACCCAGAACTCGTAATAGTACGAGAGGAAGGCGCTCACGAGCGGAACGGGTATGACCTCCTGATTTGTACTCCACTGCAACAATACCCTGTTGTCCAGATGGAGTCCGCCGATGCGGAAATCCTTGCGGGCATACAAACTCGTCAGGCTGACGTTGCCGTCGTGTTGCAGGACGCCTACGTTGGAGTCGCCGGGACCGACGGGGCCGTAATAGATCTTGTTCTTTACGACACCCTGCCATGCGGCGAGTTCCAGCGCGTAGTCCGGCACGCGGAACGAAGCCTCGATACGGGTTTCATTCTCCTTGGCCAAGGAGTTGGACCACACGTAGTGGTTCGAGAAGAGATTCTCCTGCCAGTAACCCGGCGAACGCTTCTCGTTCGAGAAACGTCCTTCGAGAATCAGGGCGTGACCGCGGAGATAGCCTTTGAGCGCGAGGTGTGCGCCCAGTGACATGTCTCCGCCTCTGTACCCCGACGGGTAGACCTTCATGTTGGCGTCCCAGTCGACGTATTTCTTGATTTTGCCGGCGATCGACCCGTAGGCGAAATAGCTGGTCTTTCGCGTGCGGCGGTATTTGCCGGTGATGTAGTCGCCGAGCGCGAACTGCGAGTAGGTGTGTATGTCGAACCCCACGCCGCCGTCGATGGTGCCGATCACGCCGTTGCGGTCCCACGGCTGCGCCTGTACGAACAGGCGGTTCGAAAGCCTCCGTTCGCAGAGCGTGTCGCGCGAGGCGTCGGGGTGGATGAACCAGTTGTCGTAATACTCGTGGCCCTCGGTGGCGACGAAGTTGCCGTTCTCGTCTTTCGACCCGCGTTCGTCGGTGTAGGTGCCGAAGATGTCGGTGTAGGTCTTGCTCCAAATGTCGTACTCGATCGAGTGGCCGATGAATACGGCCGAGAGGTCGGCCAGCGAAAAATCGTTTTCGGTGACGCGTTGCAGCGGAATGGCGTAGGACTGCGTGAGGAAGAAGGCGTGGTTGCGGTAGATGTTTTCGGCCTTGGCGTTCGTCAGCCGCATCGGTACGCCCGACGGCATCTCGAAGACCGTGTCGCGGATCGCCCATTCGCCCACCACGCCGCCGTTCTCCTGCGTCTCGATGTGGTTGTTGACGTAACCGGCATGTACGGAGTAGCGCTTGCCCGTGTGGGCGACCGTCACGGCGATGTTCTGATTCTTGGTACGCGACCATTCGTAGAGTCCCCGCGTGCCGCGCGACTTGTAGTCGATGCTGAAACTGGTCGAGGGAGAGATGTTCTGTGCGTGGCGGATCTCGAAATTGGTCTCGCGGTAGCGTTTCTGTCCCGATTCGATGTAGGTCATTTGCAGGAAGGGACGTTTACCGTTGTAGAACGGCGCGTTCCGCATGTCGTAAATATAGGAGTGGAACGGGGAGGCGAAACTGAAATCCTGCCACTGGGGCCGCTCGAAATAGTTGAGCGGAACCGATCCCTGGCCGAGCGCGCCGATCGGCGCATCACCCACGCCGTTGCGGTAGAAGGGGTAGTCGATTCGCCACGCCGTGAGCGTGGTGTCGAGCGGTTCGATCCGCACGCGGTTGTAATCCTGGGAGACGTTCCATTTGAAGTTGGGCAGCGCCCGGATCGAGTCGCTGAAAAAGTAGGATTCGAGCGGTTTTTTGATGCGCTTCTCCTTGGTCGAGTCGACGGGCTGCTGCGCCTGCCCCTCCTCGTCTTCGGGCGCGGGGTTCGGTACTCCGTAGAGGTTGGTGTTTTCGCCGCGTTGCTGGGCGCGCATGAGCGAACGGGCGTCGAGCTGGGCACAGACACGCCCCGGCAGCAGCGCCGCCAAGAGCAGCACTGCCGGGAGCAGATATGTTCCGAGCCGTTTCGACATGCGTTTTCTTTCTTAGGCTTCGGTCGCCCTGCGTCCTTGCAGGAGCCACCGGACGAGCGAGACTACGACATAGAGAACGAAAATCGCGGGAATTGCGTATGCGCCGAGCGTAAGAATAAGTACGACGCACGCCCCCAGAAAGAGATAGCGCAGCCGGTTGCCCGTCCAGCCGAAGCCGTGGAATTTGAGTGCGAACATGCGGATCGGGCTGATCATGAGCCAAGCCGTCGCCGCCGCGGCGAGCAGTACGGCTTCATAGGGCAGCGAGAGCATTCCTTCGGCGTGGAGCAGACCCAGCGAGGCGCAGAAGAGGCCCGCCGCGGGCGAAGGCAGTCCGCAGAACTCGGTACGCTGCGTGTCGTCGATGTTGAATTTCGCCAGCCGCAGCGCCGTCCCGACGGCCAGCAGCAGTACGATCCAGCTCCAAGGGCTTCCCGTATCGGCCGCCCACCACGAACTGCCGGCCTGCCATGCCAGCGTGAGCATGACGGCCGTCGGTGCGACGCCCGACGAAACCATGTCGGCCAGCGAATCGAGCTGCAACCCGATCGGCGAGGACTGGTGGAGCAGCCGTGCCGTGAAGCCGTCGAAAAAATCGAAGACGGCCGCCAGCACCAGCAGCCAGAAGGCCAGATGCAGGTCGCCGTCGGTGAGTATCGCCACCGTCGCTATCATCCCGCAGAGCAGATTCGAGAGCGTGAGCAGGTTGGGAATGGTAAAGAGCTTGATCTTCATATTCGTGCCCGACAATTGATAGATTGACCGACAAAGTTACGAATTATTTTTCGGTTTTCGGGCAAATGTGCCGAAAACCGATCGGACACGGCCTTTTTCTCCGCTGTTTGCGGGGCGATGCAGGGGTCGATGTCTGTGTCGGAATTGGTTTGGACTTCCTCCTGAGGATGACAGGATTTGTCATTCCGGGCGGAATGCAGTGGAGCGTAGGAATCTTTCCGCTCTTTTCGCAGTGCGATCCGGCAGGCCGGAGACCTGCCATGTGCGGACGCAAACGAATAATCACCATTGCGCGAAGCGCGCAATAATCTCCGCATTGCACCGGAGGAGGAATCAGATCGGACGGCGGTTCGAGCGCCCGGAGCGGGCGTGCAAAACGACGGGCAGCAGGCGAGTGCAGAGGCCGCTTGCGGACTTTGCCGAGCCGCCACAGTCGAAGCGGTGCAATCTTTTGCGCCGCAACAGCGCAATCTTTTGTGCCCGCTCAGTGAGCACCTCCGTCCGATCCCGACGTAGGTGCTCTGCGGACACTTTTGGCGCCACCTTTTGGTGACAAAAGTGGTAAATCCGCTCTTTGCAGGAGACACCTAATCGGAGGTGCGGGATGCTTCCCGAAGTGAGAATTAGGTTGTTTTTGCAGTGCGATCCCGCAGGCCGGAGGCCTGCTAAAATACAGTTTCGAAAGATTCGCTCTTCGGCCGCAGCCGAAGAGCGGAAGCCCGCAGCCGCCCATGCAGAGGGCGGCATCGCTCCGCCTGCGGCGTCCGGCACATCCTCCGCCGGCCGCGGACTGACAAAGGGAAATCGCACTTTGGCTGCACCGAGAATATTTCGCCTCGGCAAAAAGCAAATTAATTTGCATTGCTTCCGGCTTTTCGTATCTTTGGCTTGCCGAAGATACTCCCGTTCGGCAATGTTCGAATAAATTTGACATTGCCCTCGCTTATTCGTATCTTTGACTTCGCCGAAGATACTCCGTCTCGGCATAATCAAACATGAATGTTTGCTTCTGCCCTCGACTTTTCGTATCTTTGTATATTATTTCAGGAACAATCAAACGAGATACGATATGAATCGCTACTGTATCATCATGGCGGGAGGCGTGGGAACCCGCTTCTGGCCGCTGAGCCGGCAGAACAAGCCCAAGCAGTTCCTCGACATCATGGGGACGGGCAAATCATTCCTGCGCCATACGTTCGAACGCTTCGCGCCGCTGGTGCCCGACGAAAATTTCATCGTGGTGACCAACCGACGTTACAAGGAACTGATCCGCAATATCCTTCCCGAGATCCGCGAAGAACAGATTCTCTGCGAGCCGATCGGCCGCAATACCGCGCCGGCCATCGCCTACGCCGCCTACTGGTTGCGGAAACACGATCCCGAAGCGCAGATGATCGTCACGCCGGCCGATCACTGGGTGGTCGACGAGGAGGGGTTCCGCTCGATCATCGGCGAGTGCCTCGATTTCGTGACGGGCCACGATGCGTTGATGACCGTCGGCATCCGTCCCACACGCCCCGAAACGGGTTACGGTTATATACAGGCCTCGGCCGACGAGACCATTTGTCCGGTGAAGAGTTTTACGGAAAAGCCCAATCTGGAACTGGCCCAGACCTTCGTGCAGTGCGGCGAATTCTTCTGGAATTCGGGTATTTTCGTCTGGAAGGTCCGCGATATCGTGCGGGCCTTCGCCCAATACCTGCCCGAACATCATGCGCTGTTCTCGTCGGTCGAGGCGGCGTTCGGTACGCCGCAGGAGGACGAGGCCGTCGAACGGGTCTTTTCGTGCAGCCATCCCATTTCGATCGATTACGGCGTCATGGAGAAGGCCGGCAACGTCTACGTGCGCTCCAACGCCGACGTGGGTTGGAGCGACGTGGGGACGTGGGGTTCGCTCTACCAGCTCTCGCGCAAGGACCGTTACGCCAACGCCAAGCCTGCGGAGGGTTGTTACGCCTACGATACGCGCAACTGCATCATCTCGCTGCCCGAAGGTAAGGTGGCCGTCGTGAGCGGGTTGAAGGAGTACATCGTCGTCGATACGGAGGACGTGCTGATGATCTGCCCGCGCGGCGAGGAGCAGAACATCAAGAAGTATATCGACGAGGTGAAGTTCAACAAGGGCGAGGAGTATATCTGATAATCGATGAATAACGATTGACAATTGAACGAAAACGAACGGCTCGGAACGCAGCGTCTCTATGCGTTGTTCGAGCGATACCCCGCCGTCGCGACCGACTCGCGGCGGGCAGGTGAAGGGACGATCTTCTTCGCCCTCAGGGGCGACCGTTTCGACGGCAACCGCTTCGCCCTGGCGGCGCTCGATGCCGGTGCGGCCTGCGCCGTCGTCGACGATCCGGCGGTCGCGGCGTCGGCCGGAGAAGCTTATGCCGGACGGATCGTGACGGTAGACGACGCGCTGGCGGCCTTGCAGGCGCTGGCGTGCGAGCATCGTCGCAGGCTCGGCATTCCGCTGCTGGCGATCGTCGGCAGCAACGGCAAGACCACGACCAAGGAGCTGGTGAGCCGCGTGCTGGCCGAAAAATACGCGGTCTACGCCACGCAGGGCAATCTCAACAACCATATCGGCGTCCCCCTTACGCTGCTGGCGATGACGCGCGACACGGAGTTGGGCGTGGTGGAGATGGGGGCGAGCGCCTGCGGCGAAATCGCCCTGCTCTGTGCGATCGCCGAGCCCAATTTCGGCCTGATTACCAACGTCGGGCGGGCGCACCTCGAAGGATTCGGGGGTGTCGAAGGTGTGCGGCGCGGCAAGGGCGAGCTGTACGACTATCTGGCTGCCAACGGCGGCCGTGCCTTCGTGCGGCGCGACGACGGGACGCTGGTGAAAATGGCCGCTGAACGGGGAAATCTGGCGGTGGAACTCTACGATCCGGCGATCGCCGACGGCGTCGGGCATCGGCTCGAAGGGGCGTTCAACCGCCTGAACGTAGCGGCGGCGATGGCCGTAGGCCGTTATTTCGGCGTGGACGAGGAGCGTATCCGCGACGCCGTGGCCGCATACCGGCCCGACAACAACCGCTCGCAGCGGCGGTCGACGGCCCGCAATACGCTCGTCGTCGATTGTTACAACGCCAATCCGTCGAGTATGCAGGCGTCGCTGGCCAATTTCCTCGGCGAGGAGTCGGTCGGCGGCAAGGTCGCCGTGTTGGGCGATATGCTCGAATTGGGGGCGTGGAGTGCGGCGGAACATCGTGCGGCGGTCGAACAGGCGCTTGCGGGCGACGTGGAGCAGTTGTGGCTGGTGGGGACGGAGTTCTCCGCCGCGTGGCGTGCGATGGGGTGCGGCGACGAACGGGTGCGTCTGTTCGCCACGTGCGACGAAGCGGCCGCCGCGTTGCAGGCGTCGCCGTTTGCGGGCAAGTTCGTGCTGCTGAAAGGGTCGCACGGGATCGGACTGGAACGATTGATCGAGTGGTTGTGATCGGTCAGTGCTTTGGCTGATGCTTGTCCTGTGTCCGGCAGGAGAAAGCGCGGATAGTATGCGGATGCCCGACGGTCGTCGGGTGTCCGCGTTCGTTCCTTTCGGATCGGCCGAATTCGGCGGGCGGAAGATCGATTTTTCGAAAAAATTCCTAACTTTGTCAATCAGACGCGAATTCAAACTTAAAAAACGAGAATGGAACAGGAAAAACAATTGACTTCGTTGCCGGAGAACGCCTACCGCGAGCTGGCGCCGGGCGAGGAGTACACGCCGATGCTGCCGGCGTCGGCCGCTCCCGCCGAAGTGACGCCCTATTCGGTCGGGATGGGCATCGTCATGGCCATCGTCTTTTCGGCTGCGGCGGCCTATCTGGGGCTCAAAATCGGACAGGTGTTCGAGGCGGCGATCCCGATCGCCATTATCGCCGTGGGCATGGGCAGCGTGCTCGGCAAGCGCAACATGCTGGGCCAGAACGTCATCATCCAGTCGATCGGCGCTTCGTCGGGCGTGATCGTCGCCGGGGCGATCTTCACGCTGCCGGCGCTCTACATCCTGGGGCTGGACGCGGCGTTTTACCAGATCTTCCTTTCGTCGTTGTTCGGCGGTCTGCTGGGCATCGTGCTGTTGATCCCGTTCCGCAGCTATTTCGTCAAGGAGATGCACGGCAAGTATCCCTTCCCCGAAGCGACGGCCACCACCGAGGTGCTCGTGTCGGGCGAGAAGGGCGGCGCGCAGGCCAAGCTGCTCGCCGTGGCCGGTGCCGTGGGCGGACTGTACGATTTCGTGGTGTCGACTTTCGGGGCATGGACGGAATCGGTTTCGACGCGCATCTGCGATTTCGGCGCGATGTGCGCCGACAAGTTCAAGGTGGTCTTCGGTCTCAATACCGGCGCGGCGGTGTTGGGCTTGGGCTACATCATCGGCCTGAAATACGCCACGATCATCACCGCGGGTTCGTGCCTGGTGTGGTTTCTCGTCGTGCCGTTGGTGGGATCGGTGATCCCCGATGCGGCGAGCGTGTCGCCCGAACAACTGTTCAAGGACTTCGGCCGGCCGATCGGCATCGGCGGCATCGCGATGGCCGGACTCGTCGGCATCGTGCGGCAGGCGGGGATCATCCGTCAGGCGTTGGGGCTGGCCGTGAAGGAGCTGGGCGGTAAGAAGACCGCCGAGCAGACGACCGTGCGTACGCAGCGCGACCTGACGATGCGGCTGATCCTCACGGTCGTGATCGCCACGCTGGCGGCGCTGCTGGTCTTCTTCCAGTTCGGCGTGCTGGGCAACTGGGCGCAGACGCTCGTGGCGCTCGCGATCGTCTTCGTGATCGCTTTCCTCTTTACGACCGTGGCGGCCAACGCCATCGCCATCGTGGGGACGAATCCCGTGTCGGGCATGACGCTCATGACGCTGATCCTTTCGTCGCTGGTGCTCGTCTCGATCGGACTGAGCGGCAAGAGCGGCATGACGGCCGCGCTGGTCATCGGCGGCGTGGTCTGCACGGCCCTCTCGATGGCCGGAGGCTTCATCACCGATTTGAAGATCGGCTACTGGATCGGTACGACGCCGGCCAAGCAGGAGGCGTGGAAATTCCTCGGCACGGCCGTTTCGGCGGCGACGGTGGCGGGCGTGATGATCGTGCTCAACCGCACCTACGGTTTCGTGGGCGAGGGTGCGCTCGTGGCGCCGCAGGCCAATGCGATGGCGGCCGTGATCCAGCCCTTGATGGAGGGCGGCACGACGCCGTGGGTGCTCTATTTCATCGGCGCCGTGCTGGCGCTGGTGCTCACCTCGATCGGCGTGCCGGCGCTGGCCTTCTCGCTGGGGATGTTCATCCCCATGGAGCTGAACGCCCCGCTGGTGGTGGGCGGTCTGGTGGCGTGGTACGTCTCGACCCGCTCGAAGGACGCTGCGGTGAACAAGGCGCGGCTCGACCGCGGTACGCTCATTGCGTCGGGCTTCATCGCCGGCGGTGCGCTGATGGGTGTCGTTTCAGCCGTGCTGAAATTCGCGGGCGCCGACTGGTACTTCGAGCAGTGGGCGTCGTCGAACGGCGCCGAATGGTTGGGGCTTGCGATGTATGCGGCCCTGATCGGCTATATGGCCTGGCACACGATGCGTGCGAAGCCCGAACAGGAGTAATTCATTTGTAACGAATAAGATATGGAACTCAAAGATCGATTTCTGAAATACGTCTCCTACGACACGCAGTCGTCGGAGCAGAGCCGGACCTTCCCCTCGACCGACAAGCAGCTGGTGCTGCTGCGCGAGCTGGCCGACGAAATGAAGGCGCTGGGCATGACGGAGGTGACGATGGATGCGCACGGCTACGTGATGGGTACCGTGCCCGCCACGCCGGGCTGCGAGTCGGCGCCCGTCGTCGGTTTTATCGCGCACGTTGACACCTCGCCCGACATGAGCGGCAAGGACGTCCGTCCCCGCACGATCGAGGAGTACGACGGCGGCGACATCGTGCTTAACGGTCAGTTGACGATGCGCGTGGCCGATTTCCCTGAACTGGCGTTCTTCAAGGGGCATACGCTCATCCACACCGACGGTACGACGCTGCTGGGCGCCGACGACAAGGCGGGCGTGGCCGAGATCATGACCGCCGCCGAGTATCTGCTGGCGCATCCCGAGATCGCGCACGGCAAGATCCGCATCGGCTTCACCCCCGACGAGGAGGTGGGACGGGGCGTCGACTACTTCGACGTCGCGGCTTTCGGCTCCGATTTCGCCTATACGGTCGACGGCGGCATGGAGGGCGAATTGGAGTACGAGAACTTCAACGCCGCCAGCGCCAAGATCGCCGTGCAGGGCCGCAACGTCCACCCGGGTTATGCCAAGAACAAGATGATCAACGCCATCGAGGTGGCCTGCGAGCTGAACGCCATGCTGCCCGCCGCAGAGCGTCCCGAACATACCGAAGGGTACGAGGGGTTCTACCACTGCGTGGGCTTCGACGGGACGGTCGAGCGCGCCGAGATCAGTTATATCATCCGCGACCACGACACCGCGAAGTTCGAACAGAAGAAGAGTTATCTGTGGAGCGCGGTCGACCTGTTGACGAAGAAATACGGCGACGGGGTGTTGACGCTCACGCTGAAAGACCAGTATTTCAACATGCGCAAGATGGTCGAGCCGCATCCGCAGCTCATCGACAAGGCGATGGAGGCGATGCGGATGGCGGGCGTCGAACCGCTCGTGCGTCCGATCCGCGGCGGTACGGACGGTGCGCGGCTCTCGTTCATGGGACTGCCGTGCCCCAACCTCTTCACGGGAGGCATGAATTTCCACGGCAAGTTCGAGTACTGCTCGCTCACGACGATGCGCAAGGCCGTGCAGGTGATCCTGAACCTGGCGCAGCTGTGGGCCAAATAGCGCCTGACGATGGATCGGTACGGATTCTTGAAAACGGCGGCGGCCATCCCTTCGGTGCGGGTGGCCGACTGCGCCTATAACGGCGAGCGGATCGCCGCGCTGGTGGCCGAAGCGGCCGGACGCGGCGTCGAGGTCGTTCTCTTTCCCGAACTGTCGGTAACGGGCTATACCTGCGGCGATCTCTTCCTGCAACCGGCGCTGCTGGCTGCTGCCGAACAGACCCTTGCGGAGCTGCTGCGGCGTACGGCGGAACTGAACACGGCATTCGTGGTCGGCCTGCCCGTCGCGGTGGACGACATGCTCTACAACTGTGCCGTTGTGGCGGCCGCGGGCGAAGTGCTGGGTGTCGTGCCCAAGTGTCATATTCCCGACTACGCCGAGTTCTACGAGTCGCGCTGGTTCGCTTCGGGTCAGGGGCGCCCGACGGTCGAGATCGAGTTGTGTGGGCAGAGCGTGCCGTTCGGTCCCGACCTGCTGTTCGACATCGGCGGTGCGCGGTGCGCGGTGGAGATATGCGAGGATCTGTGGGTTCCGGCCCCTCCATCGGCGGAGGCGGCTACGGCCGGCGCCGAGGTGATTCTCAATCTTTCGGCGTCGCCCGAAACCGTGGGCAAAAGCGACTACGTGCGGCAGTTGGTCGTACAACAGTCGGCGCGCATGCGCGCGGCCTACCTCTACTGCTCGGCCGGTTTCGGCGAGTCGTCGACCGATCTGGTCTTCGCCGGCCATGCGCTGGTGGCCGAGAACGGCGCGGTGCTGGCCGCGTCGGAGCGTTTCTCGCTCGGTGAGCAGCTCGTCGTGGCCGACGTCGACTGCCAGCTGCTGCGCAACGACCGCTGCCGCACGACGACGTTCCGCCACAGCGGCGCGGGCGGCCGTACCACGGTCGCCGTGACGATGCCCGTGGCCGACGACCGTCCGTTCGACCGCACGGTCGAGGCGATGCCCTTCGTACCGGCGGAGGACGACCGGCGGCACAGCCGTTGCGAGGAGATTCTCAACATTCAGGCGACGGGATTGGCGCGCCGGCTGGCGCATACGCGGAGCACGAAGGCTGTCGTCGGCATTTCGGGCGGACTGGATTCGACGCTCGCACTGCTCGTGACGGTGCGTGCGTTCGACCGGCTGGGACTCGACCGGCGGGGGATCGTGGGGATCACGATGCCCGGTTTCGGGACGACCGGCCGCACCTACGGCAATGCCCTGACGTTGATGCGCGGACTGGGCGTCACGGCGCGCGAAATACCGATCCGCGCCGCCTGCGAACAGCATTTCCGCGACATCGGGCTGCCGGAAGACGACCGCTCGACGACCTACGAGAATGCGCAGGCGCGCGAACGGACGCAGATTCTGATGGACGTGGCCAACCGCGAAGGTGCGCTGGTCGTCGGTACGGGCGACCTGTCGGAACTGGCTCTGGGCTGGGCGACCTACAACGGCGACCAGATGTCGATGTACGGCGTCAACGCCTCGGTACCCAAGACGCTCGTGCGCCATATCGTCGAGTGGTATGCTGCGCACTGCGCCGAAGGGAGTGTGCGCGAGGTGTTGTGCGACGTGGCCGCCACGCCCGTCTCGCCCGAACTGCTGCCGGCCGATGCAGAGGGCGGTATCGCACAGAAGACCGAAGAGCTGGTCGGCCCCTACGAGCTGCACGACTTCTTCCTCTACCGCTTCGTCCGGCAGGGGTTTTCGCCCGCGAAGATACTTTTTCTGGCCGAACGTGCGTTCGGCCGGCGTTACGACCGGGCGACGATCCTGCGGTGGATGAAGACCTTTTTCTCCCGCTTTTTCTCGCAGCAGTTCAAACGTTCGGCGATGCCCGACGGGCCGAAGGTGGGTTCGGTGGCGTTGTCGCCGCGCGGCGACTGGCGGATGCCGTCGGATGCGAGCGCCGCGGTATGGCTCGCCGAGATCGACCGGCTCGAAAAGGAGTGAACGAAACAAATTATCGGAATTTATGAAGAGACTTTTGATGTGCCTGCTGGCCGCGTGCTGCGTTGTACCGGCCGTCGGGCAGGATTGGAAAGAGGCGTTGAAGAGCGCGGCCTCGAACGTCGTCGACAAGGCGACGGGCGGCAAGGCGACCGAAACGCTGATGATCGGCGACTGGCAGTACGAGGCGCCGGGCGTGAAGTTGGAAAGCGACAACGCGCTGGCCGACGTCGGAGCGTCGGCCGTGACGGGCAAAATGGAGGAGCAGCTCGAAAAGCTCTACGCGCTGGCGGGTATCCGTGCCGGTGCGTGCAAGTTCTCGTTCGCGGCGGACAAGCGCTTCACGGCGACGTTCGGCAGCCGGACGTTCACCGGAACCTACGAGTTCACGGGCGAGAGCCACGATATCGCGCTGCATTTCGAAATGTCGTCGAAATACGATCTGGGGACGCTCAACGGCAAGACCTACTTGTCGGGAACCGACCTGCAAATCCTCTTTCCCGCTACGCGGCTGCTGAAAATGGTCGACGTGCTGGGGCAGAAACTCGCTTCGTTCAGCACGACGGCCGCGACGGTCAGCACGCTGGTCGGCAAGTTCGACGATCTCTATCTGGGATTCGAATTTACGAAGCAATGACGATGAGACGCCTGTTTTTGATCGCGGCCTTCGCCGCCGCCTTTGCGACGCCCGTTTCGGCGCAGTCGTGGCAGGACATGTTCAAGAGCGCCATCCAGTCGTTGACGGGCGGTACTTCGTCGGAGTCCGCCGCGGCGACCGCTGCCCCCGAACCGCTTCCGGAGAAGGAGCTGTTCGGCTCGTGGAGCTATCAGGCGCCGGCGATGGAGTACACGGGCGACGATATGCTCGCCTCGCTGGCGACCTCGACGCTCAAAGGGCAGCTGCCCTCCTATTTCCAGCAGGCGGGGCTGCAACCGGGCAAGGCGACGGTCTCTTTCTCCCGTCGCGGTGTCTTCAAGGCAGTGCTGGACACCTATAAGGTAGAAGGGGTGTACCGCTACGACGAAGATACGGGGGAGCTGACGGTCGAGTGCCTCTTCGCCGGCAATCCGGTCTCTTTTACCGGCCGGGCGAAACATGCCGACGGCGTGCTGACGCTGCTTTTCGAAGCGAATGCCGCGCTCGGTTCGCTGCGCGCTTCGTCGCAGCAGTATGCGCAGAATCCGAAGTTGCAGCAGATCGCCGCGATTCTGGAACGTTATCCCGGCGTGATGCTGGGCGCCGAGTTGAAGCGGCGGTAGCGCAGGGAGAATGATACGCGAGGGGTCGGCGCTTTCGAAAGCGCCGACCCCTCGCGTATCGTGTTCCGGGCCGTTATTCGTAGACCAGTTCGAAGTCGTCGACCCACATCACGCTGTCGGAACTGCCGGTGAAGTAGTCGCCGTAGCGCGACGCCGAGCAGACGATCATCAGATGCGTGGGTACGACGTCCGTGGCCGTGTAGTCGAGTTTGACGGTGAATTCGCGCCACTCGTCGACGCTGGTGGTGAAGACCACCTCGCCGTAGGCGATGACGTCCTTTCCTTCGGGGTCGAAGAAGGTCTTCGTGTCGCGGGTGTAGACCTGCACGGGCGACTGCTCCGTTCCGCCGTATTCGGCGGCCGTCCAGCGCCCCAGCGCCATGTAGATGATGCCTTCGTCGGGGTCGCCCTTGGCGAAGCTCATGCCCACGGGGCTGCCTTTGATATAGTCCATCTTGCCGCGGTTGTATTTCACCCAGCCGTGCAGCGCCACGGGGCGCGAGGTGAAGGGCTGGCTGAAATTCACGATGCCGTCGGTGCCCTTCGTTTCGGCGTAGTGGCCGGAGAAGAGGTTTCCGGCGGCGAACTTGCCGACGCCGAGGAAGGCGACGTACTGCGATTTGAGCTGTGCGCAGTATTGGCCCTCCGAACCCGGACGCGGGTCTTTTTCGTTGGTGGTGACGAGTTTTTTGAGCGTCATCGAACCGGGATTGCCCGAACCCCAGAACTGCTCGGCCAGCGGCGCGTCGGCGGCGTAGGGGTAGAGGATGTCGCTGCGGTCGGTGCTCCACGTCTCGAATCCGGCGTTGGGCAGCTGCGGAGCCGCTTCGGTGGTGAATTCCCGCATGTCGCAGCTGTCCGTGTCGGAGAAGGCTCGCAGTTCGTAGGTCGTTTCGGGGTCGAGGCCGGCGAGTTTCGCGCGGAAGGTTCCGCCCTCGATCTCGACGTCGGGTACCGCGAGCCACTCCGTGTCGCCCTTGCGGCGGTAGACGAAGCCCATTTCGGTGTCGCTCAGACCGTCGGCCGCGAGCCATGCGATGCGCGCCCATGCGTCGCACTGCGTGATGCGCACCGTGACGTCGGTCGGCACGACGCGGAGCCGCCACTGCTCCGTGCGGCCGTGCGCCGTGACGTCGACCAGCCGTACCGTCTCGAACGAGGTCGTTCCCTCGATTTCGGGCGAGTAGGTCGTGATTCCGGCCGGGCCGAGTTTGAGCTCCTTGACCGGGACGTTTTGCAGGTCGGTGCTGCGCGAGACGTAGGCCGTCGCCGTGCGGTTCGCAGGATCGATCTCGGCCGCGCCCACCTGCTTCTTCACGCGGAAATAGCGTTCGATGGTCTGCGTGGCCGCGATGCTCCACCCGTACTCCTGATAGAGCGACAGCGTCGTGTAGAGCGGCGTGCGCAGGTCGAACGTGCCGGGGAAGGCTACCGACGACTGCCCGCCTTCGGTGAGCGTCACCGAGGTGATGTGCACGTTGCGGATGTCGGTGGTCTCCAAAAGCGGCAGGATGACGGTCTGCTGCGCAGCGTTGATCTGGGCTGCGCCGTCGAGCCCTTCGGCCTCGATCGCCTCGATGTTGATCGTCACCACGGGGTAGGGCAGGTCGTTATGGATGCAGCCGGCGAGGAACGCCGGAAGGCACAGTGCGCCGAAAAGGATGAGTCGTTTCATGGTTACTCTTTCTTTTTGTTCCACAAATGAACGGTCATACCCACGTTGATATTGGCAAGGTTGAGCCGAAAACGCATTTTCGACGCCGTGCGGCTGCCGGTTTTGCCGTCCTGGTCGGTCTGGTCGATCTTCGAATACTGGAAGCCGCCCAGTCCGAACGAGAGGGTTCCGCAGACGTTGGGAAAGATGTAGACCGCCACGCCGGGATTGAACGAAATGTTCATCTTGAACGACTTGCTGTGGGTCGATTTCGGCGTGTCGCCCGACAGGTAGGAGAAGTCCGAGCGGCCGATCATGCCCGACAGCTCCAATTCGGCGAACAGACCGAAACTGCCCTTGGGGTCGATACCCGTATAGGAGCGGTGGAAGAGTCCGAACGAGTAGGCGTTGCCCGAGTAGTCCATGTTGTCGAGCGAAATGTCCAGATCGTTCTGAGAACCCAGATCGACTTCCAGATTGCCCAGTCCCATGCCGATATGGCGGTAGCCGAGCCGCAGTCCGACCATGTTGTTGTCGCGGTAGAAATAGCCCACGAAGGGGTTGACCTGCGCCATCGTCCCGTCGAGGTTGATGTGGTCGAGGATGAGCATCATGTCGGTGTCGTCGCTCGAAATCGTGCCGTAGGAGGCCGTGATGCCGAGCGCCACCTCGCCTTTGTAGGCGAATTTGTTGCGGTCGATGCGGCGGTCGATGCGCTTGGCCGTGGGCAGGAAACGGTGTTTCTCGACGAAGGCCGAGTCTTTGCGCACGACGACCGAGGCGTCGGCGCCGGAGTCGGCCGCGGCCGACAGTGCCGCCGGCGCGAGGAGCATCAAAAGTAGGAATTTCTTCATTGCCGTGCGGTTTTAGAGGTAGAACGATATGCCCAGCCCGATGGAGAGCAGGTTGACTTTGAAATTCATGGCGCTCTGGTGGCGCGTGCCGGTCGTCACCTGGTTGTGTACCTGCCGCACGCGGCTGTACCCGATGCCCATCATGCCGACATTGACCTCGACGGCCATGCTGTTCGTGGCGAAGGCGATCAGGCCGGGCGAGAGGCCCAGTTCGAAGTCGAAGCCCCGCTGGAACGTGCCCTTGATCGGCGAATCGGCCGCGAACTTGCCCTGCGAGCCGCCGAAGAGCAGCTGGATGTCGGTGAAGATGCCGAAGCGCTTCGACTCGCCGAAGGGGATGTAGCGGCGGTAGACCGCAGCGAACGAATAGGAGTGGCGCAGCGCGTAGTAATAGTCGACGCTCAGGTCTGTCGACGAGTCGCCGTTGCCGAAGCTGACGTTCGCCCCGTCGAGTTTGAGCAGCGTGCGGCCGTAGATGAAGCGCACGCCGAGCGTCGAGTTGTTGCCCAGCGCGTAGCCGATCATCGGACTGACCTTGAAGGTGTAGCCTTCGGAGGTGATGTCGTCGATTACGAGCACGTCGTAGTCGCGGTTGTTGTGGGTCGAATAGGAGACCGTACCGCCGAAGACCCATTGTCCCTTGGGGACGAAGAGGCTGGTCCGCGAGCTGATGCCGCGCTCGGCACGCCGCTGGTTGACGGTTTTCGCCGGCTGAGGCTGTTCCCCGTCCGCGATCGCCGTGAGTCCGGCTGCACGGTCGCCGGCCGGCGTCGTGGCAGTCGGCCCGTCGGGTGCCTCCGATACCGGAGCGACGTCGGTCGCGGGAAGGGGTTCGGCGGTGAGCGGCGGCTCCGCGTCGGCGATGTCGGACGTTTCCGCTGCCATAGAATCGGGTGCGGCGGCCGTTCGGTCGACGGGCGATTCCGGCCGCGGGGCGGCGGCCGCGACGGCCGTCCCCAGCAGCAGAATCAGTGTCAGAAGTTTGAGTTTGCGCATTTCGAAGTGCGTTAATCGGTTCTTTGCGTATCGCGGGAGTTTTTCGGCGGCCCTCCCCGCAGCCGTTTCCGACCCTAACGAATCTCCGGGCGGTCGTCGGGCCGCCCGGAAATTTGCAGGGTTGTCGTTTTCAGAGGATTAGTATACCCACTCGAAGTCGCCGACGTACATTTCGGCGCTCTTGTATCCGTTCAGATAGTCGCCGTATGCGCTGGTGGAGCAGGAAATAACGAGGCTGTAATTGGCATTTGCCGGATTCACGTCTTCTGCATACCAGTTGAACGGCAAGGTCACTTCGTTGAACGAACCTTTCAGTGCTGTTTGGCTGATCCACAACGAAGCATAGGCTACGATTTGGCCTCCTCCACAGTTATCTCCCGAAGGATCGCTCGAGGTTTCGGGGTCCCAGCATCCTTTTGGTGTAGACATACCGGATGTAACATCTCGAGTCTTTTCCCAATTAACAATCGCTACGAAAATACGGGCGTAATCCGGAGACCCTTCTGCAATTTTCCATCCGTGCTTTCCATTATTAACATTGCCCGTTTTCGCATCGTATTGTACTTTTACTCCCGAAGGACGTTTTGCCCATTGATAGGGTTGCCCGAAATAGACGGTGCCATCAGTGCTGGGGCGGTAGAATTTACCGGAGAATAGGTTGCCAGGGGCCAAGCCTACAAAGGAGACTAATCCTCCACTTTCGGCTTTTAAATGTGCACCTTTGTAAGTAGCGTCGTGTTTACATAACGATTTTGCGAAAGTGTTGTTTCCGCTACCCCACCAAGTTGCATCCGTGTTGTTCTCTGTGGTATAGCAGGATAATTCTTTCTGATCCAGCGTCGGAATTGCGGGATTCGTCAGATTGGCAGCGGCAGAATCGAATTCGGCGACTTCGGACTCGAAGGAGTCGACAATCAATTTATACTGATAGGTTTTTCCGTCGAGAATACCGGTGCCGGCGACTTTACGCTTGTACGGTTTGACGTTGGCGGCTTCGAGTGTCGTCCAATCGGCTGATGTATGCGATGTAAATTCCGGACGTGCGATCGCAGCCGTGCGTTCGGAATTTACCTCGGCATCGTGCCATTGCGATTCGTCGGTCGTTTTGTATTGTACCTTGACCGTTTGCGCATCGGCAGGAACATTCTGCAATGTAAAAGTTGCCATATCGTTCCATGCTCCCGCTGCGTAGGTAATCGTCGGGTTGGGTGCGGGAACATAAAAGACCAATGTCTTTTCGATCGAACGGCCGAGAGCGTCGCTCATGATAAGCGTAAATTTATGGTTGCCGAAGATGTCTTTTATTCCCATGTTCGGCAAATCCAGAATGAGAGGAACGAGTGTAGAAAGGTCGAGCTGGAATGCCTCCGTATGACCGGCTAGCGGATCGGGAAATCCCGGAATCATGCTTTTGATCGCTTCCGTGTTAGGGTCATTTATCATATCCATTGTGGTGACGGTTCCTACTACGGGCATTTGCATTTGTCCGAGAATGGTGGCCAGTCCTTTTGAGTCGACCTTGATAACAAATCCTTCGATACCGGCTGCTGCTTGCAGATTGACCTTTACACTCATGCCTGCCTTGATCTCCTGCGGCTCGAAGGTGGGGTTGTCAACCCATTCGAGTGTCGGAGCGGCAGCGAGTGCAGTCCAGCCGCTCACGGCTTTGGTCGTGTAGGCCAACTCGCCGGGGAGCAGCTCGATGCCGTCGGTCGTCAGGTCGAGCGATGCGGTGTGGCCTTCGGTGGTGATGACCACCGACAGCTTGCCGTAGGTGGCGGCCGGAACGTTGAAATAGGCCTTGAACGAGGCGGCAGCCGGTTCGCTGCCGGCTTCGTAGCTCAGCGTGATCGTCTCCGACGGCTCGGAGGCGTTGAGGGCGCCCGACTGGTCGTCAAGCGTGATGTCGAACGACTTGGCGGCGATCGTCTTGCCGGCGGCGGTCAGTGCTACTGACTTTACCTTTTCGGCCTTGACCGTAGCGTCGTCGGTCTCGAACGTGAGCGCCAGAATGGCCGTCAGACGGTTCAGACCGAAGGTCACGGCTTCGCCCTGCGGGGTCTTGCCCGGCTCGGCGCCGGCATGGGTTACGAGTGCCGACACGAGGGGATCGTAGGCGCCGTTGAAATTGCTGCCCTTCTGCGTACGCTCCGCACCGAACGGGATGTTGAGCGGCGTAGCGTCGACGGCAGGGTAGACGGCCTGGTAGGTCCAGTCCTGCGTGGCGTTGGTCAGCTGGCCTTTGAATACCTTCGAGGAGGCGTCGTAGGTGAATTTCTGGGTCTCTTCGCCCGTCTGGCTGCCTTTGGCGTAGACCGTCAGTGCGTCGGTCGCCTCCCACGAACCGGAGAAACGGCCGTTGGACTCGTCGACCTCGATCTGCGCGCGGCTCTGGGGCAACGCGGCTTTGAGGCTGACCTCGATTTTGCCGGGTGCTACCGGCATTTGGTCGGCTGCGTCGTTGGTCGAGCAGGCCGCGATGAGCGTTGCAGTGGCTGCAACGAACAATCCCTTGGTAAATGCGTGTTTCATATGGATGTCTGTTTTATTATTCTTCGATCGGATCGCCGTAGGCATCAGGCATTTGATCGCCCCACTCGTTGAAAGGTTTGGCATTTCCGCCGGGGAATGCCTCGCTGGCTGCAAAGCCGGTCTCCACGACAACTTCCGTTGCGGTGACTTCCGGACGGAGATAGGTCTTCGACCCCCCCCCGAAATTCGTAATGTTCTGCTTCATAATCATCGGATTGTGGTTATTTTTGTGTGTTGTGAATCGGTTTGGCGTCGCCGCCCGGATAGGGTTGTCCGGCGTGGGGCGGTTCCAGCGGTTTGGCATCGCCGCCCGGATACTCCTCTTCGGGGCCTTCGGGTTCGGGTGCTTCGCCGTTGGTGCTGTGCACCATGATCGAGGCGACGGTGGTCTGCCCTTCGTTGTCGGTGACCGTCAGACGGAAATCGCTGTCGCCCGTACCCAGCAGTGGAATGAGCGGCATGAAGGGCGAGATGTCGAACGATACGGAGGTCTGGCCGACGACCTTCTCTCCGGTGGGGAATCCCAGCCCTTCGAGCGGTTCCTTGTAATCGCCCGGCGAGACCAGATCGAGCTCCGGCGCGAGCCCCACGGCGTCGAGCACTTCGGGCGTCAGCACCTCTTCGGAGATGATCTCCACGGTGAAGGCGCGGATGCCGGCCGCGGCGGTGACGACGATCTGCGCTTCGAGTTCGTCGTTGGCTTCGTAGCGCTGGGAGGTGTCGTGGCCGACCCATTCGATGTCGGGCGCCGAGAGCGATTCGCCCTTGACGGTGAAGCGGTAGAGTTGTCCGGCCTGTACGTCCGTGTAGCGTCGCGTGAACGACACGGGCGTTCCCTCGCCCGCGGTTCCTTCGACGGTCAGGGTCAGCGTCCGCGCCGTTCCGACTGCGAACCAGCCCGTGCGGCTCTCGGAGGTCGTGAAGGCGAGCGCTTCGCCGCCGCAGTCGACCGTGGCGGTCGACTGCGTACCGAATGCGGGGTCGAAGACCAGCGCGACGCCGACGGCGGACGGCGTGCAGAGCACCTCGCCCACTTCGACGGTCGCGTTCCGGTCGATCAGCACCTCCTGACGGGCGGCGTAGACGGGGTCGTCCCATACCGCGGCTTTCGGTTCGGCCGACTCGACCGTCAGCGTATAGGCTCCGGCGGGCAGGGTGAGCGTCTCGGGGCGTCGGTCGTAGGGGAACTGCGCGACGGCGGCGCCCGCCGCATCCGTAACGGTACATGTATAGGTGGTCTCGGCTTCCGCACGGGCGGCCGTTTGCAGGCGGCCGGAGGCGGCCGGAGCGCTCGTCGCGGCTGCGGCGTCGGGGCGCACGACCGCGTCGTGCGTTTCGGTCTCGGTGGAGAGGACGACGGTCATCGCCGCGAGCGACAACGTGCCCGTGACGGTCCCGACGGGCTGCTGTCCGTCGCCGTATTCGGCCTTCTCGCGGTCGCACGACACCGGCGCGAAAGCCAGTGCCAGCAACATGGAAACGCTCAGGAGGATCTTTTTCATCTTCGTTATCTCGATGCGGCCTTCTGCGGGACGGCCGTCGTTTTTCGGTTTGAACACAACTTTCAATTTGTGTACAAAAATAGCCGGTTCGATAATATATAGGAAAAAATTTCAACGAACACCCCGTTTTTCATCATGAACAGGTCGGAGTAATCGTAAAACGACATCGGGAACGCATCCCTGTCCGGAGGGGTGCGCTCCCGATGCGGGGCTCGTCGGAAGAGGCTACCGGGCCTCCTTGACGTATTTGTCGAGCCAGCCGAAGAATTCGCGGTTCCAGACCACCGAGTTCTGCGGCTTGAATACTTGGTGCGCCTCGTCCTCGAAGGCCACGAGCCGTGCCGGTATGCCGTGCAGACGGGCGGCTGTGAAGGCTTCGAGCGACTGCGTGTAGGGGATGCGGAAGTCGTATTCGCCCGTGACGATCAGGATGGGCGTGTCCCAGCGGTCGACGAACTTGTGCGGCGAATTGGCGTAGGAACGCATGGCCGTGGGGTTATCCTTTTCCCAGTAGGCCCCGCCGTAGTCGTGGTTGATGAAGAACAGCTCCTCGGTCTGGCCGTACATCGACTCGAAGTTGAAGATGCCGCAGTGGGCGATGAAGGCCTTGAAGCGCTTCTGGTGGCAGCCGGCCAGGAAATAGACCGAATAACCGCCGTAGGAGGCGCCCACGCAGCCCAGCCGGTCGCGGTCGCACCACGGTTCGCGCGCCACGTCGTCGATGGCCGAGAGGTAGTCGCGGATGTTCTGTCCCGAATAGTCGCCCGAAATCTGTTCGAGCCACTCCTGCCCGAACGAGGGTACGCCGCGGCGGTTGGGCGCCACGACGACGTAGCCCTGCGAGGCCATCAGCGCGAAGTTCCAGCGGTAGCTCCACGCTTGCGAGACGACGCTCTGCGGGCCGCCCTCGCAGAAGAGCAGCGTGGGGTATTTCTTCGCCGGATCGAAGTCGGGCGGCAGAACGACCCACGTCAACATCCGCTTGCCGTCGGTGGTCTCGACCCAGCGTTTTTCGACCGTTCCCAGGCGGATGTGGTCGTAAATCTCCTTGTTGACGGCCGAGAGTTGCGTGAGCTTGCCGTCGGCGGGGTCGACCTCGAACTGTTCGGTGGCCATGCGCATCGTCGTCACTTCGGCGACGATGCGTCCGCCGGCCATCGTGAAGGCGTTGATGTCGTGGTCGCCCGACGTGACGACCGTCGGCAGGTCGACGGTGCCGCACGTGGCGTCGGGGGCCGGCAGCGCGAGGCGGCAGAGTTGGTAGGTTCCCTCCATCGGGGCGATGAACCACAGCGTGCGGTCGTCGGCCCACGCCACGTTGGTGGCGTGGTAGTCGAAGGAGGGCGTGAGGTCGGTGATCTCCGCCGTGCGGCAGTCGTAGCGCATCAGGCGCTCCTTGTCGGCCTCGTAGCCGGGCGTGGCCATCGAGCGGAAGGCGATGTAGCGGTCGTCGGGCGACCAGACGGGGTATTTGTCATAGCCGGGGAAGGGCGTATTGCGGTGTACCATGGCATTGAAGCGGACGCGGCCCTCCATCGGCTTGCAGATGTTGACCGTGCGGCCGCTCGCGCGGTCGTAGACGAAGATGTCCGAATCGGTCGAAAGGGCGTAGTCGGTGCCGGCAAGGGGCTTGCAGGTGTAGGCCAGCCGGTCGCCGGCGTTGCTCCATGCGATCTCGGCCGTGTCGAAGTAGGGCGCCGTGGGTACGTCCCACGCCGTGTCGGCGCCTACGATGTCGACGCCCTCGGCGGCTTTGCCGTCGGTGAGGGCGGCGATGAAGAGGTGGCGGTAGCGCCCCTCGTCCCAATAGTTCCAGTGGCGGGCCATCAGATCGTCGTAGATGTGTGCTTTCGACCGGGGCATGTCCTTATAGAGGTCGGCCGAACACTTCTCGGCGCCGGGGACGGCTACCGTCTGCACGTACCAGATCGCATCGCCGGGCTTGTTGACGCCGAAGCCCTCGACGTCGGCGTCGAAGGCGGTCACCTGCTGCGGCTCGCCGCCCGCGGCGGCCATGTGCCATACCTGCTGCGTGCCGCTGCGGTCCGACAGGAAATAGAGCGTGCGCCCGTCGGCCGACCATGCCGGCGACGTGTTGTTCGACGTGTGGTCGGTCAGCTGGCGCACCTCGCCCGATGCCATGTCGCGCAGGTAAAGCGCTGTCACGCCGCGGTTCTCGCCGAGATTGTAATAGGTGACCGTGTAGACGAGCCGTTTGCCGTCGGGCGAAAGCTGCGACCCTCCGAGCCTTCCCATCTTCCACATCACCTCCGGGGTGAAACGTCCCGCGGCGATCTCTTCGGCCGTGAGCGCGTTGTCGATTTCGAGAGGTTGGGGCCGCTCCGTACAGGAGCCGAGTCCCAGAACCGTACATGCCATAAGCAGGAAAAATTTTTTCATATTTGCCGAGTTGGGTTTCTTCATTTCGTTCAAATCTTCGTACTTTTGCCGGAACAAATCGTATGCTTCATGTGCCGAACGATCTATTTCGCCGATAAGATTCTGCTTTTTTCATCGCGTCCCGTCGGAGAGCCTTACCATGAGATTCCGCTCGAAGCCGGCACGACGCTTCCGCAGGCGAAGATACTCAATTTTTTGGAAACATTCAATTTCGTGGCGGTCGTGACTCCCGACCCCGACCGCTGTTTCGCGGCCTTCGCCGCGGCGTTCCGGCTCGTCGAGGCGGCCGGAGGCGCGGTCGTCAACGACCGCGGCGAGCGGCTGATGATCTACCGCAACGGCCGTTGGGATCTGCCCAAGGGGCATTGGGAGCGGGGCGAGACGATCGAGGCGTGCGCCCTGCGCGAGGTTCGGGAGGAGACGGGCGTCGCGGCTTCGATCCGACGTCACCTGTGCGACACGCTCCATTGTTACCAGTTACGCGGGGAGTGGGAGATGAAACGCACCCATTGGTTCGAGATGGCAGCCGCGGCCGACGCGACGCTCCGGCCGCAGACCGAAGAGGGGATCGACCGCGTATGCTGGTGTACGCCTGACGAGGTAGAACTGCATTTGCAGCAGACTTTTCCGACTATCCGGCGGGTTTTCGCCAAATTGTAGGCGGGCAGAAGGGATTGGAAAAGCGGGCGTCTGAATCGTCGGACGTCCGCTTTTTCGATAAGGTCGTTTATCCCACGAAATTGTCGTGTTCCCACCGGCCGGCCTGGCGGGTGCCGTCGGCATGGTATTTAATACCGTAACCGTGGAAATCGCCGTCCGAGAACTCTCCCTCGTAACGGTCTCCGTCGGCCCAGTAGTAGATGCCCTCGCCGTTGAATTTTCCCTCGACGAAATCTCCCTCGTAGCGGTCGCCGTCGACCCAGTAATAAACGCCCTTGCCGGTGCGTTCGTCGTTGACCCAGTCGCCGACGTAATAGTTGCCCGAATTCCAATGGTAGGTACCCTTGCCGTGGCATTTCCCCTCGACGAAGTCGCCTTCGTAGCGATCGCCGTCGGCCCAGTAGAACGTACCTTTGCCGGTGCGCTTGTCGTCGACGAAAGCGCCGGTATAACGGTTTCCGCTCTTGTAGTAGTAGGTACCCGTCCCGTGGCATTTCCCCTTGACGAAATCCCCTTCGTAGCGATCGCCGTCGGCCCAGTAGTAGGAGCCCTTGCCCGTGCGTTCGCCGTTGATGAAATCGCCCTCGTAACGGTCTCCGTCGGGCCAGTAGAACGTACCGCGGCCGGTGCGCTTGTCCTCCGCGAAGGTGCCTTCGTAGCGGGTGCCGTCTTTGTAGTAGTAGACGCCCTGGCCGTGGAGTTTGTCGTCGGCGAAATCGCCCACGTAGCGGTCTCCGTCGGCCCAGTAGTAGGAGCCCTTGCCCGTACGGCTGCCCTTGATGAAGTCGCCGTCGTAGTGGGAGCCGCTCTTCCAGTAGTAGGAGCCTTTGCCGGTGCGGTCGCCGTCGATGAACTCGCCTTCGTAACGGTCGCCGTCGGCCCATTGGAACGTGCCGCGGCCCGTGCGTTTCCCTTCGCGGAAATCGCCTTCGTAGCGGTTGCCGTTCTTGAAGAAATAGATGCCGCGGCCGTGCCGGTTTCCGTTGAGGAACTCGCCTTCGTAACGCTCTCCGTCGACCCAGTAGAAGGTGCCCTTTCCGGTGCGCTGGTTATCGATGAAATCGCCGACGTATTTGTCTCCGTCTTTCCATGTGTAGGTGCCCTGCCCGTCGCGTTTGTTGTCGAAGAGTTCGCCTTCGTAGCTGTCGCCGTTGTCGTAGTTCTGTTTGCCGCGTGTGCGATTGCGTCCGGCCAGCGGGCGCGGAACGTCGACGGGAGTAATCGTCGGGCGCGGCACTGCGGGCGGCGGAGTCGTCGTGGCGGGCGGCGGCGTGGGTGTCGGAGGCGGTGTCACGACGGGCGTCGTGTCGAGTTTCAGCGTCCGGGCGATCGATTCCACCAATTTGGCGAAGTGCTGTTCGGGGTTGGGAAAGGCCGTGAGCCAGTGCTTGCGGCTGAGGTAGTAATCGAACTCGTCGCTCATGCGCGTATCGTCGGCGATGAAGGGGATGATGACCTTCCCGTAGTTGAACGCCTTGTCGATCTCGTTGAGCACGTGCTCCGATGCGTTGGAGTCGTTGGTATAGATCAGCACGATGATCTGGCAGTCGCGGATGCCGCGGATGATTTCGCGGGCGTAGGGCTCTCCGGGCAGGACGTCGCGCGGGGCGATCCAGCAGGAGATGCGGTGTTGTTCCAACGTGTGGCAGAGCGCATCGGCCAGTTGTTTGTTTTTACTTGCGTAACTGATAAAAACGTGGTGTGCCATGAGCCGAGTATTGGTGGTTGATAGTTCTTACAAATATAACGTATTTCGGCGGGATTTCAAAATCCCGCCGTCGGAAAAAAGGATCGGCAGCGTCGGCCGATGCGGACCGTGACGTTTGCCGGGCGGTGTCGGTCGTCCTGCGGACTCCGTTTCGCCTGTGGCGGTATGGCGGACGGCTTTTCTTGCGAAAAGCGGGGCTCGTCCGTCCGTGAGGGCCTTCGCACCTCCGGTGCCGGCCCTCCGGCCTTCCTCGCTCGCCCTGCGGGCGGCGTCCGCTCAGACCTGCGGGGCGGCGTTGAACGACTTGGCGAGCGCCTCGGCGATCTGGTCGATCGCACCCTGAATCTTCGAGCCGATCATCATGCGCATCATCATGTTCAGGTCGATGTGCAGCACCAGCCGCATCCGCGTGTCGTAGGGTGCCACCTCTTTGAGTTGCAGCCAGAAGGCGAAATCCATCGGTACGCCGCCGTCGCCGCCGACGATCTTGATCGTCTTGGGCGCCTCCTTTTCGGCGATGCGCAGCTTCACGGTGAAGCCTTTGGCCTTGAACGAACAGGTGTCTTCGTCGGCCTGCCACTCCTCGACCCGGTCGGCCAGGGCGGGGGTGAGGTTGTCGAATCGGCTGACGACGTCGTAGATCTGCTGCGCCGAGCGGCGGATCTGCTGTTGGCGGGAGGTATATTCCTGCATGATCGTAGTTGTTTTCGGAGGAGCAAAAATAACGATTTTTCCGGAATCGTCCAACTTTCGCACCGCTCAGGAGGGCTTGTCGTTCGAAATGTGCCGGACGCGGGCGGACGGCGCGCTTTCGGGGATCGCCGCGCGGACGCTGTCGCGGTATTTGCGCGAAACCTCGAGCGTTCGTCCGTCGACGACCACCGCGCCGGCCGTGTGCCTTGCGACGCGGTCGGCGTTGACGATATAGGAGCGGTGGATGCGCAGGAAGCGGTCGTCGAGCTGCTGCTCCCACTGCGAAATCTTGGTCTTGGTGCGTAGGGATTCGCCGGTCGAGGTGTGGATCCACACCTCCGAATCGTTGGATTCGAGGTAGGAGATCCGTTCCGTTTCGAGGCGGACGCGGCGGCGGTCGGAGATGAATTCGACGTAGCGGTCGCGGGCGGGCTGCGTGTTGCAGCGGAGTTCGATCCAGTGCATCGGCAGCGCGCAGGCGGCGAGCAGCAGCAGGATGAAGAGCGGATTTTGCAGCAGATCGGGCATCGTGATGTCGTAGCGCCAGACGGAGGCGTTGTAGCGCAGGTAGAAATTCGTCAGCATCAGGGCGACGTACTCGAAGGTGAGGACGGCTCCCGTCAGATAGAACAGTTGCAGGGCCCCGCGCCGTCGTTCGGCGAACCGGATTTGCGGCAGGAAATGGCGGAAGGCGAACAGACCGGGCAGGAACATGACGGCCAGCAGCGACGCTTCGCCGAGGGTGTAACCGAGGCTGACGAGCAGCAGCGCCACGAACGGCACGGCGGCGAGGGCCGAAAACAGCGGGAAGAGTCGTTTCATGTGCGGACGGTCGGTTTGCGAACGCAAAGGTAGCGATTTTCGGCCGATTCCGCCGTGCGCCGGCGCCGGAAAAGCGCGACGACGGGATTCTGCACGGCAAGAGGGGGATTCGACGGCCCGATCGTTTGGCTGCGTGCGGCGTTCGGCCTATCTTTGCAGCGGGGATTCCCCGAATTGTTGAACCTTAAAAATCCGTGCGTTATGTTCGATCTTTTCATTGCAGGCGGTCCGGGCGCGATGTCGCTGCTCTCCGTCGAGTTGGTCTGTCTCTTTTTCGCGGCGTGGAAAGCCCCCGCGTGGGTGCGTGAAATCGGCCTGCTGGCGTTGGTCACAGGCTGCTTTTGGCAGTTTGCGGGGCTGTTTCAGGCGGCCGGTGTCGTCGCCGAGGTCGGCGAGTGGCCTTCGGTCGGGTTGCTGTTGAACGGGTTCAAGGTGTCGTTGATCCCCGTGATGTACGGCATGATGATCTATGCGCTTTCGCTGGTGATCCGCCTCGTGCAGAAACCGCGCATCTGACCCCTGCGGGGCGAACGACACGGCGCGCACTGCGACAGTGCGCCGCCCTGCCGGTTCGTCGGGCCGCCTCAGTCGATGAACAGCGTGCGCTGCTCGGGGCCGTCCACGCGGATGCGAACCGTCATCGTGTCGTCGGGGAGCAGCTCCTCGATTTTTTCGGGCCACTCCACCAGACAGAGGTTGCCCGAATAGAAATACTCTTCGTAGCCGAAGTCGTAGGCCTCCTCGATGCGGTCGATGCGGTAGAAGTCGAAGTGGAAGACGGGGCGTCCGCCGGCCGTGTCGTACTGGTTGACCAGCGCGAAGGTGGGGCTGGTGACCGTGTCGGCGGAACCCAGACGGTCGAGGATCGCGCCGATGAGAGTCGTCTTGCCGGCGCCCATTTCGCCCCGAAAGGCGACCACCGTGCGGCCTGCCAGGGCGTCGATGACGGCTTCGGCCGCGTCGGGAAGGTCGTCGAGCGAATCGATAGCGAGCGTTTTCATGCTTATTGTTTGGGTTTTAATACGATATAGGGCACGATCATCTCCTCCATCGAAATGCCGCCGTGCTGGAACGTGTTCTTGTAGTAGCGGATGAAGCGGTTGGCGTCATTGTTATAGACGAGAAAATCGGTGTTGTAGGCGAAGATATAGCTCGACGAGAGGTTGATGCGCGGCAATTGGATGTCTTCCGGCCGCGTGATTTCGTAGACTTCGCGCGGGTTGTAGGAGAGGTTGCGCCCCGTCTTGTAGCGCAGGTTGGGCGAGGTCTCGCGGTCGCCCGTCACGCGGATCGGGTTGTCGACGCGGATCGTGCCGTGGTCGGAGGTGATGATGACCGTGTGTCCCCGCTTCGAGAGGAGTCTGAGCAGCGTGAAGAGGTCGGAGTGTTCGAACCACGAGCGCGTCAGCGAGCGGAACGACGCCTCGTCCTCGGTCAGCTCGCGGATGATGTCGGTCTCGGTGCGCGCGTGCGACAGGATGTCGAGGAAGTTGTAGACGATCACCGAGAAATCGGCGTCGTAGATGCGTTGGATGTTGTCCACCAGCTTGCGGCCCGCTTCGGGGCGTACCAGTTTGTCGAACGTCCAGCGGTAGTTCTTGCCGTTGCTCTGCAACTGGCGGCGCAGGAACTCCTCCTCGTATTGGTTTTTGCCGCCCTCCTCGTTGTCGTTGAGCCACCGTTCGGGCATCAGACGGTCGATAGCCAGCGGCATCAGTCCTGCGAAGATGGCGTTGCGGGCGTATTGCGTCGCCGTGGGGAGAATGGCGCAGTAGAAGTCGTCGACGGCTACGTCGTAGTAGCCGCGCAGCAGCGGGTTGATCGAACGCCACTGGTCGTAGCGGAAATTGTCGATCAGCAGCAGCGTCGTCTTGGAATTTTCGTCGGCGACGGGGAGAATGCGCGAACGCATGAGCGTATGCGACATGACGGGCGTGAGGTCGTCGCGGCGGTTGATCCAGTCGAAATAGTTGCGGCGCACGAATTTCGAGAAGGCCTGGTTGGCCTCCGACTTCTGGAACTGGATCACCTCCTTGATCGAAGCGTCGCTGGACTCCGACAACTCGATGTCCCACGAGGTGATGCGCCGGTAGATGTTGCACCAGTCGGAGAAGTTCTCGGCCATTTGCAGCGCGTTGGAGATGCGGCCGAACTCGACGCGGTAGTCGGCCGTCGTCTGCTCGGTGACGAGCTGCTGCTGGTGGACGTTCTTCTTGATCGACAGCAGTACCTGGTTGGGGTTGACGGGCTTGATGATGTAGTCGGCGATCTTCGAGCCGATCGCCTTGTCCATGATGTTCTCCTCCTCGCTCTTGGTCACCATGATGACGGGCGTGGTGGGGCGTACCTCCTTGATCTTGGGGAGGGTTTCCAGTCCGGTCATGCCGGGCATCATCTCGTCGAGGATGATCAGGTCGTAGCCGCCTTCGGTGGCCATGTCGATCGCGTCGTACCCGTTGTTGCAGGTGTCGACTTCATACCCTTTCTGACGCAGGAAGAGCACGTGGGGTTTCAGCAGTTCGATCTCGTCGTCCACCCATAGGATTTTCACCATAATGTCGCTGTCGGTTAGGTTGTGCAAAAGTAACGTTTTCCATAGGATAATGCAATTTCGGGGCAAAATATTGCGTGCCGGACGTTTTTTCCGCATCGCCGGCCGGCCGCCATGCAATTTCCTCCTGCTTGGCGCGTTATTTGTTATATGGCACTCACACACTGACGGATAGATTTTTTTTCTGCGGGAGGGGGCCGCGCGGATGCCGGAAATGAAAAAAAATGTTAGCGAATTGTGGATTAATCAAATAAATAGTATATTTGCACACCTGAAAAAGCGATTTTTTCCGGAATCCGAGGCTGAACGACCGACCCGCAGGCGGGCGGTTGCCGTGGTGAGCGAAAGGTGTAGAAGGTGTGGCAGAAGCAGGGATAGAAAGGAATTAACATATTAACTCTTAATTTTTTACAACTATGACAAAAGCAGATATCGTAAACGAGATCGCCAAAAGCACCGGTGCCGAGAAGGTACAGGTACAGGCCATTGTCGAGGCTTTCATGGAGAGCATCAAGGGATCTCTGGAGAAGAAGAACAACGTATATCTCCGCGGCTTCGGCAGCTTCATCGTCAAGAAGCGCGCCACGAAGGTAGCCCGCAATATTTCGAAGAATACCACGATTACGATTCCGGCACACGACATCCCCGCGTTCAAGCCCGCCAAGAGCTTCGCCGCGAAGGTGAAATAGGGCCGAACCGGATCCAAACTTAAAGTCAAACCATTAAATTTACAACTATGCCGAACGGAAAGAAGCATAAGCGTCATAAGATGGCTACGCACAAGCGGAAGAAACGTCTGCGCAAGAACCGTCATAAGAAAAAGTAGCACTCTTATGTATTGACAGATAGTAAAGCTAAAGGTCCGAAAGCCTTTAGCTTTAACTATTTTTTCGTAGGCAACTCCGCCCCGCTTTGTTTCCGGTCGGCCGGTCGTTTCGTTTTCAGACCGGAACCGGCTGAAAAAGAGGTGGTATGCGTCTCCGGCTCCGGAAACGGCGGTCGGAAGCGAATGCGGAAATCCTTCGCCGGCCGGCGGTGTCGCAGAGGCGTTCGCCGCCGCTTTCCGCGAAACGGGTCCGAGTCCGTTCGTGAAGGGCGGGCCGGTTCGCAGGAGTGCCTTTTTGCAGGAAAACCATATGAATCGAGAATTAATCATCAACGTAACCCCGACTGAAATCTCCATTGCGCTGGCCGAAGACAAGGTGCTCGTCGAGCTCAACAAGGAACAGTGTCAGACGGGCTTCTCGGTGGGAGATATCTATCTGGGCAAGGTTCGCAAGATCATGCCCGGTCTGAATGCCGCGTTCGTCAACATCGGACACGAAAAGGACGCTTTCATCCATTACCTCGATCTGGGGTCGCAGTTTTCGTCGCTCAAAAAGCTCGTGGCGGCGCAACAGCCCGGCAAGCGCGGCGTCCGTCTCGAAGGAATCAAGCTGGAACCGGCGCTCGAAAAGAGCGGCAAGATCGGCGCCCACCTCGAAGTGGGGCAGACGGTCATGGTGCAGGTGGCCAAAGAGGCCATTTCGACCAAAGGCCCGCGCCTGACGGCCGACATCTCGCTGGCCGGCCGCAACGTCGTGCTGGTGCCGTTTTCGTCGAAGGTCTTCATTTCGCAGAAGATCCGCTCCGCCGACGAGAAGAAGCGGCTCAAACGCATCGCGCAGGGGGTGCTGCCCAAGAATTTCGGCGTCATTATCCGCACGGCGGCGATGAACGCTTCGGACGCCGACGTGGAACACGACATCCGTTCGCTGGTCGACAAGTGGCACACGGCCTTGCAGAACGTCAAGAAATCGACGGCTCCGGCGCTGCTCCTGAGCGAGCAGAACCGCGCCAATACCATCATCCGCGACTCGCTCGACTCGTCGTTCTCGCAGATTACGGTCGACGACGAGACGATGTTCAACGAGATCCGCAACTATATCCGCGTCATCGCCCCCGAGAAGGAGAAGATCGTCAAACTCTATCGGGGCAAGGTGCCCATTTTCGACAATTTCGACATCTCGAAGCAGATCAAGTCGCTCTTCGCCAAGTATGTGTCGCTGAAACGGGGCGCCTACCTCATCATCGAACATACCGAGGCGATGAACGTCATCGACGTCAATTCGGGCAACCGCACCAAAGCCGAAGACGACCAGGAGCAGACGGCTCTGGACGTCAATCTGGCTGCGGCGCGCGAAATCGCCCGCCAGCTTCGCCTGCGCGATCTGGGCGGCATCGTTATCATCGACTTCATCGATCTGCACAAGGCGGTCAACCGGCAGACGCTCTACGACGAGATGACCAAGCTGATGGCCACCGACAAGGCCAAGCATACGATCCTTCCGCTCACGAAGTTCGGTCTGATGCAGATCACGCGCCAGCGCGTGCGTCCCGTGGCGGTCGAGGAGGTGAAGGACGTCTGCCCCACCTGCGGCGGGACGGGCAAGATCGAGCCGACCATTCTGCTCGACAAGAAGATCGAGAACAACATCTCCTACCTGACGATCGACCGCGGGCACAAATACCTCAAATTGAAGGTCAGCCCCTATGTCTCGGCGTTCCTTCACCGGGGCGTATGGTCGCTGCGCCTGCGCTGGATGTGGCGCTACAAGACGTGGCTGCACATCGTCGCGGACCAGAGCGTCGGCATCGTCGATACGCGCTTCTTCGACAAGCGGGGCAAACAACTGCTGTAAGCGGAGCCGGGCGAACGGCGCGGGGCATTGAGTACTAACGGCCTTACTTTTTTATGACTGCGAGCGAGCAGATGCTGGCACTCGTCGAGGGGTCGAAGAACCTCCGGCGGTTGTGCCGCGAATACGAAACGGAAAGCGTCACCGTCCATCTCAAGGAGTTGGTCGGCGGGGCTTTTTCGTTGTATGCCGCAGCGACCATACGCCGCACGGGCGGCGTGCACGTCTTCGTCGCCGAAGACCGCGATGCGGCTGCCTATCTCCTGAACGACCTCTACGCGCTGCTGGACGAGCGGCGCATCCTCTTTTTCCCGTCGTCCTACAAGCGGTCGATCGTCTACGGCGCCGAGGATGCGCAGGGCGTCGTGCAGCGCACGGCGGCGCTCAATGCACTGCGGACGCCGCCGGCGGGATACCTGGCGCTCTGTACCTATCCGGAAGCGCTGGCCGAACGGGTCGTCGACGCGGAGGCGCTGCGGCGCGAGACGATGACCGTGCGGGCGGGCGACCGCCTGCGCCCCGCCGATCTGGTCGAATGGCTCGACGAGAGCGGATTCGTGCGGGTGGATTTCGTTTACGAGCCGGGGCAGTACTCTCAGCGCGGCGGCATCGTCGACGTCTTCTCCTACGTCGAGAGCCTGCCCTACCGGTTCGACTTTTTCGACGAGGAGGTCGACTCGATCCGGCGGTTCAACATTTCGAGCCAGCTGTCGCAGGACAAGTTGCAGCAGGCCGAGATCATTCCCAACCTCAATGCGCGCGAAGGCGGACGAGTGTCGCTCGTCGAGGCGGCGGGCGACGTGTGCTATTGGTTTTTCGATGCGGATTACGCCCTGCGGCGCGTGGACGATCTGCGGCGGCGGATGCTCGCCGAGGCGGACGATCCCGCCGGCGTGGACCGTGCGCTGACCAGCCGCCGGCAGCTGCTCGACGCGCTGGCCGGAAAGAGACTCTTCGCGGCGCGCGATACGCTGGCCGAGCGGCCGGCGACGGTCGCGGTGGAGTTCCGTACGGCGCCGCAACCCTCCTTCAACAAAAATTTCGAGCTGCTGGCCGACGACCTTTCCGCCGCGACGCAGAAAGGGTATCGCACCTATATATTATCGGAGAACAAGGCTCAGGTCGAACGCCTGCAAAATATTTTCCACCAGGTCGGCCGCGGCGGGGTGGTCTTCACGCCGGTGTCGCTCACGCTGCACGAGGGGTTCGTCGACCATACGCTCCGCCTCTGCTGTTATACCGACCACCAGCTCTTCGACCGTTACCAGCGTTACCGCATCAACGGCGAGATCCGGCGCGACGAGCAGATGACCGTCGCCGAGCTGAACCAGCTCAAACCGGGCGATTACGTGGTGCATATCGATCACGGCGTGGGGCGGTTCGGCGGTCTGGTCAAGATCAACGAGAACGGGCGCACGCACGAGGCGATCAAGCTGGTCTACCGCGACGGCGACGTACTCTTCGTCAACGTCCATTCGCTGCACCGCATTTCGCGTTACAAGAGCGGCGACGGCGAGCCGCCTAAGGTCTACAAGCTGGGCAGCGGCGCCTGGCAGAAGCTCAAAGCGGCTACCAAGAAAGCCGTCAAGGATATTTCGCGCGAGCTGATCGCGCTCTATGCCAAGCGCAAGGCATCGCAGGGCTTCGCCTTCTCGGCCGACGGGTACTTGCAGCACGAGCTAGAAGCCTCGTTCCGTTACGAGGAGACGCCCGACCAGCAGGCGGCCATCGAGGCCGTGAAGCGCGACATGGAGTCGGCCGAACCGATGGACCGGCTCGTTTGCGGCGACGTGGGCTTCGGCAAGACGGAGGTGGCGATCCGCGCCGCCTTCAAGGCCGCCTGCGACGGCAAGCAGACCGCCGTACTGGTTCCCACGACCATTCTGGCGTTGCAGCACTACCGTTCGTTCATGGAGCGGCTGCGCGACTTTCCGGTGAAAATCGAATACCTGAACCGTACGAAATCGGCCAGGGAGACCAAGCAGATTCTCGCCGATCTGGAAGCGGGACGGATCGACATTCTGATCGGCACGCACAAGATGCTGGGCAAGAACGTCCGCTTCCACGATCTGGGGCTTCTGGTCATCGACGAGGAGCAGAAGTTCGGCGTGGCGGCCAAGGAGAAGCTCACGCAGTTGAGCGTCAATGTCGACACGCTCACGCTCACGGCGACGCCCATTCCGCGTACGTTGCAGTTTTCGCTCATGGGGTCGCGCGACCTGTCGGTCATCTCGACGCCGCCGCCCAACCGCCAGCCGATCGTCACGGAGTCGCACGTCTTCTCGGAGGAGATCGTCCGCGATGCCGTCGAAGCGGAGCTGGCGCGCGGCGGGCAGGTCTATTTCGTCCACAACCGCGTGGAGGATCTCCAAACCGTCGCGGGCCTGATTACGCGCGTCTGCCCCAAGGCGCGGGTCGGGGTCGGTCACGGCAAAATGCCGGCCGAGCAGCTCGAACGGCTCGTCATGGATTTCATCTACGGCGAGTTCGACGTGCTGGTCTCGACGACCATCGTCGAAAACGGCATCGACATCCCCAACGCCAATACGATCATCGTCGACGGCGCCCAGAACTACGGTCTGAGCGACCTGCATCAGCTGCGCGGCCGTGTGGGGAGGTCGGATCGCAAGGCCTATTGCTACCTGTTGTCGCCGCCCGACGAACTGCTCGGCAGCGATGCACGGCGGCGTCTGCGTGCCATCGAGGAGTTCTCCGACCTGGGGTCGGGGTTCAACATCGCCATGCAGGACCTCGACATCCGCGGCGCCGGCAACCTGCTGGGGGCCGAGCAGAGCGGATTCATCGCCGACATCGGGTTCGAGACCTATCAGAAGATCATGCGCGAAGCGGTGGCCGAACTGCGGGCCGAGGGACTCGACGTGGCGGGGTTGAGCGACCGCGAGCAGGAGGTCGTCGAACAGTTGCGCTATGTGGAGGATACGGCCGTCGAGGTCGACGTCGAGGCCGAGCTGCCCGACTCCTACGTGAGCCAGACGGCCGAAAAACTGCGGCTTTACCGCGAGCTCGACGCGATGCGCAGCGAGGAGGAGCTGCAACGGTTCGAGCAGCGGCTCGTCGATCGTTTCGGGGCGCTGCCGCAGGCGGCCAGGGAGCTGCTCGACGTGGTGCGTCTGCGTTGGGAGGCGGTGCGTCTGGGCATGGAGCGCGTGAAGGTCAAGAACGGGTTGATGATCGTACACTTCGTGGGCGACGCGGCGTCGCCCTTCTACAAGAGCGAGGTCTTCTCGGAGCTGTTGCGCCGCGTGACCCGACGGCCCGATAAATTTGTGCTCAAACAGCACAATAACCGTTTGGCGATGACCGTTAGAGGGGTAACCGACATCGCAGGGGCATGGGAGATACTGAAATCGTTGTATAAAGAACAAGACGCGTGAACCTGACGATCGACATCGGCAATACGCTGATAAAAATGGCGGTTTTCGACGGGGGTGAAATCGTCGAGAAACTGCTCGCCGAGGAGTGCGACACCAAATTGCTCGACGGCCTGCTGGCGCGCTGGCCGGCGATCGACCGGGCCATTATCGCCTCTACCGGAGGCCGTACCGCACCGCTGGCGCGGATGCTGCGGGTGCGTGCCGTGAAGTGTCTGGAATTTACACCGGCGACGCCCGTGCCGATCCGCAACGGCTACGATACGCCCGAAACGCTCGGCGCCGACCGCCTCGCCGCCGCGGTGGGGGCGGCGCTCGTGGCCGAAGGGCGCGACGCGCTGGTCGTCGATTTCGGAACGGCCATCACCGTCGACTACGTGTCGGGCGACGGCACCTACCGCGGCGGGGCCATTTCTCCCGGAATGGGGATGCGTTTTCAGGCGCTGCACCGCTATACGGCCAGGCTTCCGTTGTGCCGCGAGACTGCCGAAGAGCGCCTTTACGGGACGACTACGACCTCCTGCATCGAGCAGGGCGTGATGAACGGCATCGCCTTCGAAATCGAAGGATACATCGCGCGTTTCCGGCGGGAAAATGCGGATATTTGCATAATTTTTACCGGTGGCGCCGCAAAAAACTTTGCGAAAAGAATTAAAAATGCGATATTTGCAGACTGTGAACTCGTCTTCTTGGGTCTGAATCGGATTTTGGAGTTTAATGCCGAATGCTAAAACGAATGATAGTGAAGAGATTAATGTATAGACTGGCTGTCGCTGCGATGCTGGTCGTGCCGGTTTCGGCAATGGCTCAGACAAGCAGTATCAATGCCTTTTCTCCCTATTCGATGTACGGCATCGGCGAATTGCAGACGCCCGGCGTGGTGGCCCAGCGGTCGATGGGAGGCGTAGGCTTGGGGATGCGCAGCTCGGTGATGGTCAATCCGCTCAATCCTGCGGCGTACAGCCTGACGCCCCGCCAGGGATTTCTCTTCGATTTCGGCGTGGAGGGGGTCAACTTTTACAACCGCCAGCAGAAGTATGCCGACGGTGCGCAGACCACGTCGCGCACGAGCTACAATACGTTCAATTTCCACGACATCGCCTTTCAGCTGCCGCTGGCCAGGCGGCTCGGACTGGGATTCAGCCTGACGCCGTACAGTAGCGTCGGCTACCGTGTTTCGGCCGATGAACAGAGCGACGACGTGTGGGGCAATATCGGCCGCGTGCAGTACCTTTACGCCGGCGAGGGCGACCTGACGGAGGTGAAGCTGGGCATCGGTTGGGAGGTGGTCAAGCGCGTTTCGATCGGCGTCGCCGCCCAATACTATTGGGGCGACATCGAGCGGACGTATCAGACGGTGGTCTCGAACAACATCGTCAACGGCGGTTCGGTCAATACGGTGACGGGCACCGACTCCTACGGGATTTCGCGCATCAAGATGCAGCTGGGGCTGCAAGCCGATCTGATCCAGTCCGAGCGGCAGGTGTTGACGCTGGGCGCGACCTACGATATGGGCGGCAATCTGCGTCCGTCGGTGAATCAGACGGTCGTCAACGGCGATATTTACGGTACCGTGGTGCGGGGCGATACGACGCGCATGGCACTCAAATTGCCCGTTCAGTTGGGCGTGGGGCTCTACTACCAGAACGCCAAAATCGCGGCGGGCGTCGACTACATCTACCAGAACTGGGAGAACAACGAGTCGCCGAAGTCCGTTCCCGGAGCGGTCAACGTCGCCTATAAGAACACGAACACCGTCAAGTTGGGATTCGAGTATACGCCCAACCGGATGGATATCCGCAATTACTTGAAACGCTGGTCTTACCGCGTGGGATTCCGGTACGGAACCTACTACCAGACCTTCGAGGGGAAGACCTTGTCGCAATATGCCGTGACGGCCGGATTCGGTATGCCGGTGCGTTTTCTGGGCCGGTCGAGCATCGATTTCGGCGTAGAGTTCGGCCAGCGCGGAAACGATTCGCCGCTTCGGATCGACAACCGGCAGATCGGGCTGGTACGGCAGCGCTATGTGAAATTCTCGCTCGGTCTGACGCTCTTCGGCGAGGATTCGTGGTTCGTGCGTTACAAATACGATTAAACTTGACAAAATCTAAAAATAAGAAGGGAATAGTTAAGATGAAAAGCGTAAAAATTCTGCTCTCTGTAGCGTTGGCCGTCGTCGGAGTGGTGGCGATGGCCCAGGATTTCAGCGACGATGCGAAGTACGGCAAATACGGCGCAACGCCCGAGGAACGGAAAGACAACATCTATTTGCTCAACTTTTTCAACGAGGCGGTCGGCAACCAGGATTTCCAGACTGCTTCGGGGTACCTCAAACAACTGCTGGACAAGTGTCCCAAGGCTTCGGAGAATATCTATGCCAAGGGCGCTACGGTGATGAAGAACAAGATCGCGCGTGCCAAGAGCGTAGCCGAGAAGAAGACCTACATCGACTCGCTGATGCTGCTCTACGATCTGCGTATCGAGAATTTCGGCGATCATGCGACCCGCGGCAAGGCCTACATCCTCGACCGCAAGGCACGCGACTTTCTGATCTATAATCCGCTCGACCACGAACGGGTGTTGGAGCTGTTCCGCGAGGCGATCGCTGCACAGCCCGATCCGGAGTTGGTAGCGATCTATTTCAAGCAGCTCACCGACTACTATAAGGACGACGGCGAAGGTTCGCCCGAGGAGATCATCGCCGAGTACGACCGTCTGTCGCCTGTCTTCGACGGCGCTACGGGGCAGGCTGCCGAGTATAAGGATCAGTTCGACAAGTGCTTCGGCCTGTCGGGCGTGGCTTCGTGCGAGAATCTGGAAGCGATGTTCAAGGAAAAGATCGCCGCCAGCAACAACGATCCCGACGTGCTGGCGCAGGCCGTCGATCTGATGACGCGCGCCAAATGCGACAGCGAGTTCTATCTGACTACCGCCGAGAAATATTACGAAGTGAAGCCGTCGGCCGAAACCGCGTTGTTCCTCGCGCAGGCTTTCCAGAACAAGCAGGAGTACGACAAGGCGATCAAGTATCTGACCGAGGCGCTGGCCGTCGAGACCGACAATGTCGAGAAGGAGAAGCTGCTGGTGCGCATCGGCGTCGTACAGCTGGCTACGAAGAACTATGCCGAGGCCCGCAAGGCCGCGCTCGAAGCGCAGGCGCTCAATCCCGAGGACGGCATGACCTATTTCGTGCTGGCGCAGTGCTACGGCGCACAGGCTTCGGGTGCCAACTTTACTTCGCAGGCGATGTATTGGGTGGCTTACGACACGATGGAGAAGGCCGCTCAGCTGCTCGAAGAGGCCGATCTGAAAGAGACCGCGACCAAGATGATGGCCGCCTTCCGCAGCGCATGGCCCTCGAAGGAGGAGTGCTTCTTCAATGAAGTGCAGGCCGGTCAGCGCTATGTCGTCAACGGCATTGCGACGACGGTTCGCTGCATCCGCTAATCAGGCGCCTGCGAAGATGGCCCGTCTGATCGGACGATATGTTCTGGTAGCACTCCTCGTTGCGGGGAGTGCTATCTTGCTATTCTCGTGCGACAAGCCTCCTGCCGCAGCGAGCGGCGGCGACGAGGCGCTGATGACCGAGTACAGCGAACACCTGTCGGTCATCATGTCCGAGAACGGGCGGCGCTCCTATTTCTTCAAGGCGCCGCTGCTCGAAGGATATACGCTGGTCAAGGAGCCGTACCGCGAGTTCCGCAAGGGGATCGAGATCACCACCTACCAGGACGACTCGCTGACGACGGTCGACGCCGTGCTGACGGCCAACTACGCGATCTATTACGAGAACCGGAAACTGTGGGAGGCCAAGGGCGACGTGGTGGTCGTCAAGTCCGACGGCAAGACGCTCTACACCCAGCAGCTCTTCTGGAACGCCAAGACGCAGCGCATCTATTCGAACGTCGATACGAAGATCGTCCAGAACGAAGGCGGCAACGTCTTTCAGGGCGAGGGCTTCGAGTCGGACGAAGCCTTCAAGGAGTGGCGTTTCCGCCGCTTCACGGGGAAAATGGATGTCGATGTGAGCCAGGAGGACGACGAACCGTCCGAATCGGAAGCTGCCGACGGGGAAGACCGGCCGGCCGGCGAAAAGACGCCGCAGTCCGCGACCCGCCCGCCTGCCGGTTCCGCACCTGCGCCTGCCGCTGCGGGCGAACGCGGCCCTGCCGGCTCGGTCGGGAAGGAACAGACCGTTGCCGGACGCGAGCCGGCGCCTGAAACGGGCGGAAAGCCTGCTGCCGGATCGGAGGCTGCCGCAATTGTTTCGGATCCTGCTGCCGAAGTCAATCCCGCCGATACTGTTAAAAAAGGGCAGCCTGCCGCAGCCGAACGTGAACGGGCCGCCGAAGCGAGCGAAAAGCCTGCCGCCGAATCGGGGGCTGCCGTCCCCGGTGAAACCCCGACCGGAGAGAAGACTCCCGATAACGGCGATCCTGCCCCTGCGGCCCTTTCGCCGCAGGCGGGCGAACCGCAAACCGAAGCGTAGCGATGACCGTATCCGTTATCCTGATCCTCGTGATGCTGCTCCTCTCGGCCTTCTTTTCGGGCATGGAGATCGCCTTCGTGAGCAAGAACCGCCTCAAACTGGAGATCGACCGCAAGCAGAGCGGCCTGCTCGATTTCGTGGCGAAGGTCTTCGAGCGGCATCCGGGGCAGTACATCACGTCGATTCTGGTGGGCAACAACATCGCGCTGGTCGTCTATTCGCTCTACATGTCGTCGCTGCTGCGCGCGCTGGCTGCGCTGGCCGGCTGGGACGCCGTGGCGCAGGGCGGGTCGGTGCTGGCCGAAACGCTCATCTCGACGGTCGTCATCATCTTCGTGGCGGAATATCTGCCCAAGTCGATCGTCAAGGGAAATCCCAATTTCTATTACCGAGCCTTCGCGCCGCTGCTCTTCGTCTTTTACATCCTGCTCTATCCGATCGTATGGCTTACGACCGTCGTTTCGTATGTCATCCTGCGGCTGTTCGGCTGCCGGATGAAGAGGCAGGCGCCGGCGGCCGACTTCAACCGCACCGATCTCGAAAGTCTGATCGAGGGGTCGACGGAGGTGCAGCACGACGAGGAGAACGAGATCAAACTGTTTCAGAATGCGCTGGACTTCGCCGATCTGCGCGTGCGCGACTGCATGGTGCCGCGCATCGATGTCGAGGCCGTCGAGCTGTCGACGAGCGTCGAAGAGCTGACGCGCCGCTTCGTCGAGAGCAAATATTCGCGCATCTTCGTCTGGGAGGGCAGTATCGACAATATCGTGGGATACGTCAACTCCAAGAGCCTGTTCCGCCAGCCGGCCGATCTGAGGAAGGTACTGATGACGGCCTATTTCGTGCCGGAGACCATGCCGTTGCAGGCGTTGCTGGAACACTTCATCAAGCACCGCTCCTACATCGCCGTGGTGATCGACGAGTTCGGCGGCACGGCGGGCATCATCTCGCTCGAAGACGTGCTGGAACAGATTTTCGGCGAGATCGAGGACGAGCACGACGAGCAGGATATGATCGAGAAGCAGGTCGACGAGAACGAGTACGTCTTTTCGTGCCGGCTCGAAGTGAAATACCTCAACGAACGCTACGGGCTCGGCATCGAGGAGAGCCGCGAATACGACACGCTGGCGGGTTACATCATCTCGCATCTGGACGGGATTCCTTCTGCCGGTCAGTCGCTTACGGTCGACGGCCTCGAAATCCGCGTGTTGCGCACGACCCGTTCGCGCATCGAGCTGGCGCGGGTCAGACGGTTGTGAGCTTTTTTTCGGCCGATCAGCGGGTTAATTACGAATAATTTACTATCTTTGGAGGCCCGAAAAAAGGACGTTTTCGATAAGCCGGATGCAGAGCCGCACCCGTTCGGGCTGTGCCGAGGCGAAAAAACGTCCGCAGGAAAGCAAACTAATGAAAAAATAAATACAGTTTTATGGCAAGTTTGAACACTTTACGGACCAAGTTCGGCGCGCTTCTGTCGGTGATTATCGCACTCGCCCTCTTGGCATTCATTCTGTCGTTGAAGACCGACATGGGCTTCTCGGACAACGATCCGAAGGTCGGCGTGATCGACGGCGACAAGATCCGCTACTCCGAGTATCTGAATCAGTACGACGCCATCAAGAACCGCAACGGCGGCGTAGAGGCTTCGACCGATCAGGAGTCCGACCAGCTGGCCGCCGCGACGTGGCAGGCGCTTTTCGCCGACCATGTGCTCGTCCCCGGCTTCGAGCGGATGGGTATCGAGGTTCCCGAGCAGGAGCGTCTGGACATGGTCAGCGGCAAGATCCCTTCGCAGGCCTTCTATTCGGCTTTCGGCGATCCGCGTACGGGGGCTTACAACGCTGCCGCCGTGTCGCAGTTCCTGTCGCAGGCCGCTTCCGACGCCCGCGCGCAACAGGCGTGGAACGACCTGAACGAGCAGGCCCGGCTGGAACGCGCCGTGCAGAAATACGCCACGCTGATCGGCAAGGGCGCCTATGTCAACAAACTCGAAATCGAGGACGGTGTCGATGCGGCCAACCAGGTCTTCGGCGGGAAGTACGTCGCCAAGCGTTATTCGTCGGTGCCCGATTCGCTGGTGAGCGTCTCGTCGGGCGAGATCAAGTCGTTCTACAACGCCCATAAGGAGATGTTCAAGCAGTCGCCGTCGCGCACGCTGTCGTACGTGGTCTTCGAGGTGAACGCTACGGACGACGATATGCTGAACCTCGAAAAGGAGGTGCGCGCCGTCGGAGAGAAGTTCGACGCCGCGGAGGACGTGAAACTCTTCGTGCGTCAGGATCGCCACGGTGAGATCGCCGACCGTTATGTGACGGCGGCGCAGCTGGGCGAACAGGCCGAGGCGCTCGTCGCGGGCAAGATGTTCGGCCCTGAGTTGAAGAACAACGTCTGGACGATGGCCCGTGTGGTGGAGAGCCGCATGGCTCCCGATACGCTCGGTCTGAAAATGATCGTGCTTCCGTATACCGCCGAGAAACTGGCCGACAGTCTCAAAACGGTGGCGACGAGTGAGAATTTCGCCGATCTGTCGCGTCAGTATTCGGCCAACGAGGAGTTGGCCGCCGCAGGCGGCGAGGTGGGCGTCTACCCCTTCTCGGCCTTCAATACCGTAATGGCCGAAGCGCTTTCGGACGCCAGAAAGGGCGACGTGGTGAAGGTGATGAGCGGCGACGCCATCCAGCTCGTCAACGTTTACCGTGCCGACAAACCCTCGAAACATTACAAGGTGGCGACGGTAAGTTATCCCGTGGTGGCTTCGGCCGCAACGCTGCGCGACGTTCACAATCAGGCCAGCACCTTCGCCGTGAACGCCAAAGGTTCCGCCGCCGCGTTCAACGAGGCCGCCTCGAAGGCTGCCGTGACGCCGCGCATAGCGACGCTCAACATGGGTGACCGCTCGGTTCGCGGTCTGGAAGGTTCGCGTGAAGTGGCCCGCTGGGCCTACGGCGCGGACAAGGGCGACCTGTCGGAGATTTTCAAGGTCGGCAAGGACTATGTCGTGGCGCTGCTCACGGAGATTGACGACGACGAGTACGCTTCGGTGAAGAAGGCTGCCCCGCAGATTCAGAACCGCCTGCTGCGCGACAAGAAATACGACTATATCGTGAAGAACCTCTCCGATGCGTCGCTCGCAGGCGCCGCCGAGAGCTTCGGCAGCGAGGTGACCGATTTCAAGGACGTGACCTTCGGGTCGTTCTACATCGACGGTGCGGGTGTCGAGCCGGCGCTCGTGGGTGCGATCACCGAGACGACCGAGAAAGGCAAGGTTTCGGCTCCGGTCAAGGGCATTTCGGGCGTTTACCTCTTCGAGGTGACTGCGATCGATCCGGCCGAGCGACAGCAGACGGCCGAGGACGAGAAGGTGCGTGCCGAAGCGATGGCCGAGGGAATGATGCAGCAGCGCCTCCTGCCGGCTTTGCAGGAGATGGCCGAGATGAAGGATTTGAGCGGCCGTTATTTCTGACGAAAACACCCGATTCGTAAAGTGGTCGGACTCACGTCGTGAGTCCGACCACTTGCGTTTCGGAGGTAAAAGCGGTCGGATTTTCATAAATATATAGGTAAGCGTTTATAATTTGTAGGAAAGCGTTATCTTTGCAGCAGATTTATGTTACGGATCGATCCGAAAAGACAACGGGTAACGGGTGGCATGGCGACTCTGTTTTTCGGAGCCGGATGCCGTAGACGAATGGAAATCTCCCTTTTTATTAATCTAAACTTATACTTATGAGGAAACTTGCCTTTTTATTTTTGTCGCTGTTCGCATTCTGTACGGCTTCGGCACAGGTGACGACGTCGAGCATGAGCGGTCGCGTCGCCGACACCGACGGCCAGCCGATCATCGGTGCGACGATCGTCGCCGTGCATACGCCGACGGGTACGCAGTATGCTACGGCATCGACACGCAACGGCCAGTTCAACTTGGGCGGTATGCGTGTGGGAGGTCCTTACGATGTGGAGGTCAGCTTTATCGGCTGCAATACGGAAAAGATCGAGGGAATCTATCTGACCATCGGCGAGGAGGCTACGTTGGACTTCGTGTTGCGCGAAGACTCGCAGTCGATCGGCGAAGTGGTGGTCGTAGGCAAGGCCAATCCGGTCTTCAATGCCAACCGCACGGGCGCGCAGGAGGTCGTGACGCTCGAAATGATGGAGAAACTGCCTACGACGAGCCGTTCGCTCGATGAATTCGTCAAACTGACGCCTATGTCGAGCGGTAAGAATTTCGCCGGTACGTCGTATCGTTTCAACAACGTGACCGTCGACGGTGCGTCGTTCAACAACTCGTTCGGCCTGTCGTCGGCGCTGGGCGCCCAGGGTACGGAGCCCATCTCGCTCGAATCGATCGAGCAGGTGCAGGTGATGATCGCTCCCTACGACGTGCGCAACGGCGGCTTCACGGGCGGCGGTATCAACTCGGTGACCAAGTCGGGTACCAACGAGTGGCACGCTTCGGCCTATATGTATACCAAGAGTCCCGAGTTGCAGGGCCACCGCGTGCGCGACTATGTCGGTCAGGTGTCGGAGTTCTCCAATCGTCAGTACGGTGTGAGCCTGAGCGGCCCGATCGTGAAGAACAAGCTCTTCTTCTTCGTCAACGGCGAGCTGGACCGTCAGGACGAACCGATCTCGAACCGTCTGGCCGATTCGCGTGTCTTGGCTGCCGATCTGGACGATCTGGCCAAGTTTCTCGGCGATCAGTTCAACTACAATCCGGGCGGTTACGATCTGTCGAAGACCGAGACGCGGGCCGATCGTCTTACGGCGCGTATCGACTGGAATATCAACGATCGGAATACCTTCTCGTTGAAGTACTACTACCTGAAATCCTATAATACGAACGCACCTTCGACGTCGGGCGCTCCTGCCAACGGACGCGGCCCCAACGCCTATGCCATGCCCTTCTCGTCGAGCTACTACCGCACGAACAACGATTTCAACATCGTCATGGCCGACTGGAACTCGACGATCAACGACCATATGTCCAACACGTTGAAGGTGGGGTACTCGCGTCTGCGCGACTATCGCGACATGGACGGCGGTTTCTTCCCGCAGGTCGACATCCTCAAAGACGGATCGAGCTATACGGTCTTCGGTACCGAGGCCAACTCCTACAACAATCAGCTCGATACCGACATCTTCCAGATTCAGGACAACTTCACGATGAACTACGGCCGTCATCAGATCACCGTCGGCACGCAGTCGGACTATCGCAGTTTCAGCAACGGCTTCGCGCAGAACTATCCGGGCTCGTGGGTCTTTTCGTCGATCGACGACTTCAAGTTCAACGTGCTGGCCGCGAAGGATTACATGGCTTCGCACGGCAATATGACGGGCTTCGACATTACCAAGTACAAACCCTCGGATTTCGGTCTGACGGGCGTGGTCAACGGCGGTCTTGCCAACAGCGCCGGTACGGGGCAGACGCACTACTTGCAGAAGTATTCGCTTATGGAGGGCTTCCCCTTCGCCGAGATCGACGTGCTGCAACTCGGCTTCTACGTGCAGGACAAGTGGACGCCCAGCAACCGTTTCTCGCTGACGTTCGGTCTGCGTGTCGATATGCCGATCTTCATGACCGACCTGCCCGAGAATCCGCGCGTGGCGGCCGAGACCTATCGTGACGGCATCAAGGTCGACGTTTCGAAATATCCGGGCGTACACCCGCAGTTCTCGCCGCGCGTGGGCTTCAACTGGAAACCGCTCGAAGACGGTTCGTTGCAGTTGCGCGGCGGTACGGGACTCTTCACGGGTACGCCTCCCTATGTCTGGATTTCGAATCAGGCGGGCAACAACGGCGTGCTTTTCGGGTCGATCGACATGGAAGGCGAGGCGCTGAAAAATCTCGGTTTCCTGGGCAGCATCGATCAGAACGCCAATATGTACAAACCCGCCGAGGCGGCCTATTCCCGTGCCGAGATCGCCGTGACGGATCCCGATTTCAAGTATCCGAGCCTGTGGAAGAGCAATCTTGCGCTCGACTACAAGTGGCGCGGCTGGGTATTCACGCTCGAAGCTCTCTACACGAAGGATGTCAATGCGATCTACCATGACAACATCGGTATCGAGGTCGCCGAAGGCAAATACGTGAACGACGGCGGTCAAGGACAGCGCACGGCCTTCACGGGGAGATATTACGCCGAGAACAAGACGCTCAACCCGATGAACGGAGAAAACGGCGCCGCTTCGCACGTCGTGATGCTTCGCAATACGAACAAGGGCTACTCGTTCTACACCACGCTCCAAATCCAGAAGGAGTTCGTGCAGGGGCCGCTGCGCGGTCTCTACCTCAATGGATCGTATACGATGGGTACGGCGCGCAGCGTGACCGACGGTACGTCGTCGGTGGCTACGTCGGCCTGGAAATATACGCAGAAGGTGGCTGTCAACAGCGAGGAGCTGGGCTATTCGGCCGGCTCGTTCGACGGGCGGCTGTTGTTGAGCGCCTTCTACACGGCACGCTGGGGCAAGCACGGTGCGACCAACTTCGGTCTGGTCTACCAGCGTTACCGTCCTTTCCGCTTCTCCTACTGCTACGGCGGCGACGCCAACGGCGACGGTCAGACGGCCAACGACCTGATCTACGTGCCGGCCAACCGCGACGAAGCGGTCGGCCATCTGGTTTCCGACGGTTTCGCCGACAACAACGGCAACATGGCCGGTGACAAGGATTTCGACGAGGCGCAGGCCTGGGAGAATGCCTGGCAGGCGATGGACAAGTTCATCGAGCAGGACGCCTATCTGAGCAAGCACCGCGGCGAGTACACTAAGCGCAACGGCGCCGTGGCACCCTTCGCCAATCAGCTCGACCTGAGCATTTCGCACGACATCATCGTTCCGCAGCGCAACGGTCGCGAGCACAAGTTGCGATTCAGTTTCAACATCGACAACTTCCTCAACCTGCTCAACCGCAACTGGGGTGTAAGCTACTCGCAGTATCTGGGGACGAACGGTCAGCAGTATCAGTTCTTGTCCGTCACGCAGAAGCCGACGGCGGCCAACGACTATACGCTTCAATACAAGATGACCAACGGATTGAAGGACATCTACGGCAACGACATTTCGCTGGATCGTACCTACAAACCCGATATCGGTTCCTATTGGACGATGCAGTTCGGTATCAAATATATGTTCTAAGCGGAGGAATCCGTCTGCAAACATGAAGGGGCGTCACATCAGTGACGCCCCTTCGTTGTCGTTTCTCTGCGGGATCAGGACTCGGCGGCGGGGAGTTTGAGCAGCAGCTCGCCGATGGCTTCGCGCAGCGTCTCCTTCGGCAATGCCCCGGTAGCCATCTGCGGCATTCCCCGGGCGGGGATGAAGAGCAGCGTGGGGACGGAGCGCACGCCGAAGGCTGCGGCCAGCTCCTGTTCGCGGTCGATGTCGACCTTGTAGATATCCACTTCGCCGGCGTACTCCTCGGAGAGCTCTTCCAGGATCGGTGCGAGCGTGCGGCAGAGGCCGCACCAGGTCGCATAGAAGTCGACGATGGCCGGTCGCGAGCCCAGATAGTGCCATTCGGAGATGGCGGAGTCGAGGTTGGCGATTTTTTCCGAGAATTCGGTTTTGGTCAGTTGCGTGATTGCCATGATTGCGGTTGTTTTGCGGTTATTGTACGGGAACTTCTTCGAGCTCTTCCTGCGGCAGCGGCCGCGTGCAGAAGAACCAGTCGTAACACTGCGTCCCTTCGTCGGGACGGGTCATGCGCTCTTCGGCAGCGGCCGACGACGAGGCGGTGGGCACGATCGCTTCGTCGCCCGGATGCCAGTCGGCGGGCAGCGCCACGTTGAAGCGGTCGACGGTTTGCAGGCCGACGAGCACGCGTTTGATCTCGTCGAAGTTACGGCCCAGCGCCAGCGGATAGTAGATCACGGCGCGGATCGTGGCGTCGGGGTCGATGAAGAAGACGGCTCGGACGGCCGACGTCGAACTTTCGCCCGGCTGGATCATGCCGTAGAGGTTGGCGACTTTCATCCGCAGATCGGCGATCAGCGGGAAGCGCACCTCGACGTGCTGCATTCCGCGGTAGACGATCTTGTCGCGGATCGTGCGCAGCCATGCGATGTGGCTGTACAGTCCGTCGACCGAGAGTCCGACGAGCTGGCAGTTGAGCGCTTCGAATTCGTCGCTGCGCGCCGCGAAGGTCATGAATTCGGAGGTACAGACGGGCGTGAAGTCCGACGGGTGGCTGAAAAGGATGATCCAGCGTCCGGCATAATCTTCCGGAAAGCGGATCGGGCCTTGCGTAGTGACGGCCTCGAACGACGGGGCCTTGTCGCCGATGCGCGGCAGGGGAGTGGTGTTCAGATTTTCCATATCGTCTCTTTTTTTAACGGTGTGACGCGGCGGTCGACCGGAAGAAACTCTCTGGAAGTAGCGAGGCGGCCTCAGAAGCGGCGGGTGTAGGCGTGGCAGTAGGGGAGCGTTCCCCGGCGGCGGTAGTAGTCCTGGTGACAGGTTTCGGCGGGCCAGAAGGGGCCGGCCGGCGTCACGCGCGTGGCGACGCGGTAACCTTTGCTGCGGAGCAGGGCGATGAGCCGTTCGGCCACGGCGCGTTGTTCGGGCGAGGTGTAGAAGATTTCGGAGCGGTACTGGTCGCCGATGTCGGGCCCTTGGCGGTCGATCTGCGTAGGATCGTGGATCTCGAAGAAGAGACGTGCGAGCGTTTCGTAGGAGACCTTCGACGTATCGAAGGTCACGCGCACCGCTTCGGCGTGTCCCGTGGTATGGCTGCACACCTCCTCGTAGGTAGGGCGGTCGGTGCGGCCGCCGGTGTAACCCGCTTCGACCGAGAGGACGCCGGGCTGTTGTTCCAGCAGGTATTCCACGCCCCAGAAACAGCCGCCGGCGAAGATCGCCGTTTCGGTCGTGGCGGCCGCCTCGGAGGAGGTTCGGTCGGACGGCTCCGCGGCCGGCACGAAGTCGAGCGAGAGGGAGTTGACGCAGTGGCGCGTATTCTTGTCGGTAAAGCGTTCACCCGTGAAGACATGCCCCAGATGCGCCCCGCAGCGGGCGCAGGTGATCTCGGTGCGGCGGCCGTCGGCGTCGGGCGTGCGGCGTACCGCACCTGCGATCTCGTCGTCGAAGGCGGGCCAGCCGCACCCCGCATCGAACTTGTCCTCCGAACGGTAGAGCGGCGCGCCGCACTGGCGGCAGCGGTAGAGGCCGCGCTCGCTGTGCTTGTAGTATTTTCCCGTGAAGGGAGCCTCGGTTCCCTTGTCGACGATGATCCGGCGTTCGTCGGGTGTGAGCGGTTTCATGGTTTGTGCATTTACCGTGAGGAGAATTCCCATGAGGGCGATTCCCCCTGCGATGATTCGTTTCATAACGCTCTGTCGGATGTGCAACAATCGCGCCGTGCGCGCCCTACAACAGCGATATTGCGCCTTGCACGGCGTAGAGGACAGCCACGTAGCGCAGCGCCTTGCCCGCGAACATGGCCAGCGTGGTGATCCACACGTTGCTGCGCATGAGTCCCAGCAGGATGGCGATCGCTTCGCCGACGTAGGGCAGGAAGGCGAAAAAGGCGCTCCATGCCCCCTTTCCTGCGAGGAAGCGTCCGGCACGGTCGAGTTGTTTTTCGTCGATGCCGAGGTAGCGGCCGAACCATTCGCGTTTGCCCAGATGACCGATCCAGTAGCAGGTCATGCCGCCTGCGGTGTTGCCCGTGGCGGCTGCCAGCAGGCAGAATGCGGGGTCGAGTCCCAAGCGGACGAGTACGACCATCACCGCTTCCGAACTGAACGGGACGATGCTCCCCGCCACGAAGGCCGAGAGGAAAAGTCCCCAATAGCCCCAGTCGATGCAGAGCTGCGTGGCCGTGTCCAGAAATCCTTCCATGTCATTCGTCGCTTTGTTGCGGCAGGTCGTCGAGCAGTGCCGTCAGCGAATCGTAGAGCGGCACGCCGTAGCGCCGGCAGGTGATGCGCACGTTGTCGTAACGGTAGTAGTCGGGGCTGCACGCCACGAACAGCTTGCCCGAACGGGCGTAAAGTCCCATTTCGAGCAGCGAGATCGGCGAGCGGCTGTCGCCCAGCAGATTCATTACGATGAGGTCGGCCGCTTCGAGGTGCGCCAGCTCCCACGCGACCTGGTATTCCATTTCGGCCGGCGAGGCATGGAACTCCCGACGGCGGGGGTTGAAGAAGAGCCAGCGGCCGCCGATGCTGTCGCGGAAGCGGGCGACGAGAGCCGCCTGCCAGTCGGCGCTGCGTCCCATGTCGATCGTGCCGGCGAGGAAGACCTTGCGGTACTGCGTCGAGTCGACCGTGTGCGACCGCCAGCGGGGCTGGTATTCGGCCACGTCGTCGGCCGGCGTTTCGGCGGCTCGTATGCCGGTCGGCCGGGAACCGCCGCCGCAGCCGGCGAGCAGTCCGGCCAGCAGGAGGACGAGGAGGGTTGCAGGGCGGTTCATCGGAGCGTGTCGTCGAGCGGCCACGGCCGCAGTTCGTAGAGTTGGTTGCGCAGGCGCGGCGTGAAGCCCGCTTCGCGGATCGCCTGCTGGATGCCTTCGGCGTCGAAGCGGTTGTCGGCGCCGGCCGACGAGACGACGTGCTCCTCGATCATGATCGACCCCATGTCGTTGGCGCCGCTGTGGAGCGCCGCCTGCGCCGTCTGGCGGCCGACGGTGAGCCACGACGCCTGTATGTTGGGGATGTTGTTCAGGATCAGCCGGCTGGCGGCGATGATGCGGATGTATTCCAGCGGCGAGAAATCGGTCGATATCCCTTCGGCTTCGAGCCGCGTGCCCGTCGAGCGGAAGATCCACGGGATGAAGGCCAGAAAGCCGGGCTTCCCTTCGGGGCAGCGCGCTTGCAGATCGCGGATCGCGAGCAGGTGGTCGACGCGCTGGCGCGGCTGCTCGACGTGGCCGTACATCATCGTGGCCGACGTGGCCAGCCCCAGCGTATGGGCTTCGTGCATCACCGCGAGCCACGACGCCACCGAGGGCTTAGCGGGCGAGATCGCGCGCCGCACGTCGGGGTCGAGGATTTCGGCTCCGGCGCCCGGCAGCGAATCCAGTCCGGCGACCATGAGCCGGCGCAGCGTTTCGAGCGTCGTCAGACCGCTGATGCGGGCGATGTGGGCCACTTCGGGCGCACCGAGCGCATGAAGTCGGATCCGGGGGAACATCCGTTTCAGGTCGCGGAACAGCTCCTCGTAGAAGTCGATGCCGAGCTGCGGATGCAGCCCGCCCTGCAACAACAGCTGGTCGCCGCCCAGCGCAAGCGTTTGCGCGATCTTTTCGCGGTACTCCTCGCGCGAGGTGACGAAGGCGCGCTGCGTATCGTGGGGCTTGCAGTGGAAATTGCAGAACTTGCAGCCCGAGATGCAGACGTTGGTGATATTGACGTTGCGGTCGATCTGCCACGTCACGACCGTCGGGTCGGCGACCGTCGCACGCCGCACGGCGTCGGCCGCTGCGGCCAGCTCCTGCACGGGCGTGCATTCGTAGAGCGCATAGGCTTCGTCGCGCGTGAGCGGCTCGCGCCGCACGGCCTTGTCGAGTATGCGGTCGGTCGTCATGTCAGCGGCGGCGTTTTACCTGCGGGCTCCGGCGGCCTCGCTGCGGGGTGTCGGTGCGGGGTGCGTCGGGTAGCACCATGTCGAAGTCGAGCTGGCGTTTTTGCAGATCGGCGCGCTTGACGCGGATGCGCACGGCATCGCCCAGCGTGAAGCGCCGGCCCGTCGAGCGGCCCGTCACGGTGTATTCGGCCGGATCGAAGTCGTAGAAATCGTCGTGCATGTCGCGCATGGCCACCAGCCCTTCGATGTGGTTCTCGTCGATCTCGACGAAGATGCCCCACTCGGTGATGCCCGATATGTGGCCGGCGAACTCCTCGCCCAGGCGTGCCTGCATGAACTCCACCATCTTGTATTTGATCGAGGCGCGTTCGGCCTCGGCGGCGATCACTTCGCGTTCCGAGGCGTGCTCGCACAGCGCTTCGAATGCCACCTTGTCGGTCGTCTTGCCGCCTTCGAGGTAGCGTGCCAGCAGGCGGTGCACCATCATGTCGGGATAGCGGCGGATCGGCGAAGTGAAGTGGGTGTAGTAGGGGAAGGCCAGTCCGTAGTGGCCGATGTTGTCGGTGGTGTAGTAGGCTTTGGCCATCGAACGTACGGCCAGCGTCGTGACGACGTTCTCTTCGGGGCGGCCCTTGACCTTCTGGAAGAGCTTGTTCATCTCCTTGGCGACGGGACGGCCCTCGGAGGCCTTGAAGACGTGCCCGAAGCGCAGGATGAACTGCCGGAAGCTCTGCAACTTGTCGACGTTCGGTTCGTCGTGGACGCGGTAGACCATCGTGCGGCCCGACTTGCGCCCTTTGACCTTGCCGCAGAACTCGGCAACGCGGCGGTTGGCCAGCAGCATGAACTCCTCGATCATCTGGTTGGCCTCCTTCTGTTCCTTGAAATAGACGCCCAGCGGCCGGCCCTTCTCGTCGAGCCGGAATTTGGCCTCGGCGCGGTCGAAGCTGATCGCGCCGTTGCGGAACCGCTCGCGGCGCATGGCCTGCGCCAGCCGGTTGAGCGTAAGGATCTCTTCGGCGTAGTCGCCCCGGCCGGTCTCGATCACCTGCTGCGCCTCCTCGTAGGCGAAGCGGCGGTCGGAGTAGATCACCGTGCGGCCGAACCACTCGTCGAGGATTTCGAGGTTCTCGTTGAGGGTGAAAACCGCCGAAAAGCAGAGGCTCTCCTCGTGCGGCCGCAGCGAACAGAGTTCGTTGCAGAGCCGTTCGGGCAGCATCGGCACGGTGCGGTCGACCAGATAGACCGACGTGCCGCGCGCTTCGGCTTCGGTGTCGACCACCGAACCCGGCCGCACGTAGTGCGTCACGTCGGCGATATGGACGCCCACTTCCCACACGCCGTCGCGGACTTTGCGGACCGACAGCGCGTCGTCGAAGTCCTTGGCGTCGGCCGGATCGACGGTGAAGGTCACCGTCTGCCGGAAGTCGCGCCGCTCGGCGTAGTCTTTGCGGGTGATGCGCCCGTCGATGGCTTCGGCTGCCGCCTCGACCTCCGGCTCGAAGCGGTAGGGGAGGTCGTATTCGGCCAGAATGGCGTGCATCTCGGTGTCGTTCTCGCCCGCCTTGCCCAGAATGTCGACCAGTTCGCCCACGGGGCTTTTCGAGCCGGGCGCCCATTCGGCGATGCGTACGACGACCTTGTCGCCGTTTTTCACGTTCGGGCAGTCGCGCTTGTGGAGGTAGACGTCGACGGGCATCTTGCGCGAGTCGATACGCACGAAGACATTGTGTTCGTTGACTTCGGCCGTGCCGACGTAGCGTTTGCGGCTGCGTTCGACGATCGCGGTGATCTCGCCTTCGGGGGCGTTGGAGTCCCGTGCCTTGCGCGTGAGCACCAGTTGCACGCGGTCGCCGTCGAGAGCGTTCAGCGAGTTGCGCGAGTGGATGTAGACCTGCTGCTCCATGCCTTCGACATGCACGAACATCGAGCCGGTATTCAGCATCTCGACCGTGCCTTCGAGTCGGGGCCGCTGGGCGGGACTCAGGCGGTATTTGTCGCGCGGGCAGCTCTCGATGACGCCCGTTGCGAGCAGTTGTTCGACGATCTGCATCGTCTCGCGGCGGCCCTCCTTGCTTGCGCCGCCCGATGCCGAAGCGAGGTGGCGCAGCGAGAATTTGTTGTCGGGCAGCTGCCGGAACAGTTCCAGAATCAGCGCGGCGCGTTCGTCGCCGTTATGGGTTTGTTTTTTCGTTCTTGTCATTTTTCATTCAACAGTTTGAGGGCCAGCGCCTGCATGAAGGCTATGCCCGTGGTGATGGCCTTCTCGTCGGGCGAGAAGGTCGATGTATGCGGTTTCCCCGACGCCGCGCCGACGCCCAGCCGGTAGAACAGCGAAGGATAGCGGTGCGTGTAGAACCCGAAGTCTTCGGCCGTCGTGCGCAGCGGCAGGTCGACGGCCTGCCACCGTTCGGCGGCCAGGCTGCGGGCGAGCGAGGCGAGGGCGGGGTCGTTGACCACGCAGGGATAGCCCCGCCCGATGTCGACGGCCGTCCGTGTGCCGTACCGGCGGTCGGCGGAGGCGGCGATGTCGCGGATCGCGTCGTAGGAGGCGCAGCGCAGCGCCTCGTCGAAGGTGCGCAGCGTCCCTTCGAGCCGGACGTCGTCGGGGACGACGTTCGTCGCGCCGTCGGCCTCGATGCGGCCGATCGAGAGGACGCGCTCCGGCAGGTTGAGGGCCAGCAGTCCGCCGACGAGTTCGGCGGCGGCGGCTACGGGGTCGCGCAATTGATTGCGCAGTGCGGCGTGGCCCCCTGTGCCGTGTACGGTGAAGCGCAGTTCGTCGCTCGAAGCCATGTATTTGCCCGCGCGGAATCCGAAGGTGCCCACTTCGAGCGACGGTTCGACGTGCTCGCCTATCACGGCCCGCACGTCGTAGTCGGCGAAAGGCTCTTCGGCCAGCACCAGCGACGCGCCTCCGGGGTTGCACTCCTCGCCCGGCTGGAAGAGTCCGAGAAGCGTCCCCTCGAAGTCGCGCGAACGATTGAACTCCTGCAAGACACCCATCAGCACGGCCGTGTGGACGTCGTGGCCGCAGGCGTGCATCACCCCGTCGTTGAGCGAGCGCCACGCCACGTCGGCCTGTTCGCGGATCGGCAGCGCGTCGATGTCGGCGCGCAGGACGACCGCACGACGAAGATCGCCGCGGCCTTCGATGCGTGCCAGGACGCCCGTGCGGGCGACGGTGCGGTGGGCGATGCCCAGCCCGTCGAGCGTGCGGGCGATGAGGTCGTGCGTCCCGGTCTCGCGGAACGAGAGTTCGGGACGGCGGTGCAGCGCACGGCGGAAAGCGATGATGTCGAGCTCGTCGGCCATGGTCAGAATACCTCCTTGATGATTTGGCGCACGTTCTCGGCGCGGCCCATGGTATAGAAATGGATCATCGGTACGCCGGCGGCTTTCAGCCGGCGGCACTGGTCGACGGCCCACTCCACGCCGATGCGGCGGATCACTTCGGGGCGGTCGGCGTGCGCCCGGACTTCGCTGCGCAGCGCTTCGGGCAGTTCGATGGCGAAGGTTTCGGGGAGCAGCGTGAGCTGCCGCAGCGTCGAGAGGGGTTTCACGCCCGGGATGACCGGCACGTCGATCCCCGCTTCGCGGCAGCGGCCGATGAAGGCCAGGATGCGGTCGGCGTCGTAGCAGATCTGCGTCATGACGTAGTCGGCGCCGGCGTCGACCTTGGCTTTGAGGTGGCGCAGGTCGCTTTCGGCGTCGAGGGCGTCGACGTGTTTTTCGGGATAGCCCGCCACGCCGATCGAGAATTTCGAGTGGTGGCACTCCTCCACTTCGCCGTCGACGAACTCGCCGCGGTTCATCGCCGCGATCTGCCGCACGAGGTCGATGGCGTGGGAGTGCCCCTGCGGATGGGGCATGAAATGGCGTTCGTTGGGGCCGCAGTCGCCGCGCAGCGCCAGCACGTTGTGCAGCCCGAGGAAGTCCATGTCGATGAGCGCGTCCTCGATGTCGTAGCGCGACAGGCCGCCGCAGATCAGGTGCGGCACCACCTCGATGCCGAAGCGGTCGCGGATCGCGGCCGAGATGCCCACCGTGCCGGGACGCCGCCGCATCCGGTGCCACTCGATGTGGCCGTCGGGGGTAAGCGTCTCCTTGATGCTCTCGCGGTGGAAGGTGACGTTGATGAAGGCGGGGTCGAATTCGCGCAGGGCTTCGATCGTGGTGAAGACGCTGCGGGTACCGTCGCCTTTGAGCGGCGGCAGCAATTCGAACGAGAAGCGGGTCGTCTCCCGTGCGGAGGTTTCGCGGATGATATCCAGTACGTTCATGTTCAGACGTTGTTCGGAATGATTTTTTCAACGGTTTCGACTGCCAGTCCGCGCCGTTCGGCGTAGTCGCGCAGCTGTTCGGCGTCGATCTGTCCGACGGAGAAATAGCGGGCATCGGAGAAGAACAACCCGCAGAGCGCTTCGCCGGGCGAGATCATCCAGTTCTCCGTCAGCCGCATGCGGGTCGTCTGTTCGACGGCGAGCAGATCGAAGATCTCGCGTTTGAGCGAGTGGTCGGGCGAGGCGGGGTAGCCGAAGGCCATGCGCCGGCCGCGGTATTCGCCCGCGATGACCTGCTGCGGCGTCGGCGCCTCTGCGGTTTCGTAGCCCCACATCTGCCGCCGCACGAAGCTGTGCACCACTTCGGCGAAGGCTTCGGTGAGGCGGTCGGCGAGCAGCTTGGCCATGATGGCCGAGTAGTCGTCGCCCTCGGAGCGGAACTTGTCGCAAAGCTCTTGCAGGCCGATTCCGGCCGTGAGGGCGAAGGCGCCGATGTAGTCGGTCGCGCCGTCGCGCCGGTCGGCGATGAAGTCGGACAGGCAGAGGTTTTCGGCGCCGCGCGTCTGGTTGCGAAGCATGGGCAGCGTATGGCGGCGTCCCTTCGCATCGGTGAGGAGGATGTCGTCCCCGCGGCTGACGGCGGGGTAGATTCCCACGACGCCTTGCAGCGTGAGGAGCCGTTCGTCGGCGATGCGGTGCAGCAACGCCTGTGCGTCGTCGAAGAGTTTGCGGGCTTCGTCGCCCCGTTCGGGGTGGTCGAAGAGGTCGGGGCAGCGCCCTTTGAGCCCCCATGCGGGGAAGAAGAAGTTCCAGTCGATGAAGGGTTCGACGTCGGCGATGTCGAAGTCGGGGAAGACGAGCCGTCCCGTGTGGGCTGCGGGCGCGATCTGCGATGCGGGACGCGGGCGGCGGTTGCGGCGGGCATCGGCGACGGAGATCAGGTCACGCAGCCGTTCGCGGCGCAGGTAGTCGTCGCGCAGCCGTTGCTGGCGGGCCTGCACCTCGGCGACATAGGTTTCGCAATCGGGACCCAGCAGGGCCGCGAGGATGCGGTTGTTCTCGCTCGCGTCGCGCGAGTGGATGACCGGTGCCGCCGTGCAGGGGGCGATCTTCACGGCCGTGTGGAGGTCGGAGGTGGTGGCTCCGCCGATGATGAAGGGGATGTGCAGCGAGCGGCGTTCGGCCTCCTCGACCACGTGGATCATCTCGTCGAGCGACGGGGTGATCAGGCCGCTCAGGCAGATCGCGTCGGTGCCCCATGCGGCCGCTTCGTCGACGATGCGCTGCGCCTCGACCATGACGCCCAGGTCGCGGATCTCGTAGCCGTTGCAGGCCATGACCACCGCAACGATGTTTTTGCCGATGTCGTGGACGTCGCCCTTGACCGTGGCCACGATCACCTTGCCCGCCGACTTTCGGCCGGCGGCATTCTGTTCGATATAGGGGGTGAGCACCCCGACGGCGCGTTTCATCACGCGCGCCGACTTGACGACCTGCGGCAGGAACATCTTGCCCTGGCCGAAGAGTTCGCCCACGCGCGCCATCGCACGCATCAGCAGCCGGTCGATCACCTGCATCGGGTCGCCCAGTTCGCGGTAGGCTTCGAGCGTGTCGGTCTCGATGTGGTCGGTCACTCCTCTGAGCAGAGCGTATTCGATGCGTTCCGGCAGCGGCCGGGTGCGCCACGCCTCCTCGTGTGCGGCTCCTTCGGCCGCGGTGTCGGTGCGGAGATGCTGTGCGTAGTCGATGAGCCGCTCGGCAGCGTCGGCACGACGGCAGAGGACGACGTCCTCGACGCGTTCGAGCAGTGCGGGTTCGATGTCGCTGTAAACCTGCAACAACTGGGGATTGACGATGCCCATGTCCATTCCCGCCGCGATGGCGTGGTAGAGGAAGACCGAGTGCATCGCCTCGCGCACGACGTTGTTGCCGCGGAAGGCGAACGAGAGGTTCGAAACGCCGCCCGACACCTTGGCGTGGGGCAGGTGTTCCTTGATCCAGCGCGTAGCTTCGATGAAGTCGAGCGCATAGCGGTCGTGCGCCTCGATGCCCGTGGCGACGGCCAGTACGTTGGGATCGAAAACGATCTCTTCGGGCGGGAATCCCGCTTCGGTCAGCAGCCGGTAGGCGCGTTCGGCCACCTCGATCTTGCGGGCGTAGGTGTCGGCCTGTCCCCGTTCGTCGAAGAGCATCACCACGGCCGCCGCGCCGTAGCGGCGGATGGTGGCGGCACGTTCCAAAAAGGTGCCTTCGCCCTCTTTGAGCGAGATCGAGTTGACGACGCTCTTGCCCTGCACGACTTGCAGACCGGCTTCGAGCACCTCCCATTTCGACGAGTCGATCATCACCGGCACACGGGCGATTTCGGGCTCCGAGGCCATGAGGTTCAGAAAGTGGCGCATGGCCTGCGGCCCGTCGATCAGGCCGTCGTCCATGCAGACGTCGACGAGCTGTGCTCCGGCGTCGACCTGTGCGCGGGCCACGGTGAGCGCTTCGTCGTAGTCGCCTTCGCGGATGAGACGGGCGAACTTCGCCGAGCCGGCCACGTTGGTGCGCTCGCCGATGTTGACGAAGTTGGCCTCGGGGACGATGCGCAGCGGTTCGAGACCGCTCAGGACCGTGATATGGCGCGGTGCGGGGAGACGCCGCGGCGCGTAGTCGCCCGCGATCTTCGCAAGTTCGAAGATATGTTCGGGGGTGGTGCCGCAACAGCCGCCGATGATGTCGACCAGCCCGCGCCGCATGTACTCGGCGCAGTCGGCGGCGAACATCGCCGGCGTCTCGTCGTAGCCGCCCATGATGTTCGGAAGGCCGGCGTTGGGGTGCGTCGAGATGCGCGTCTCGGCCACGGCGGCCAGCCGTTCCAGATAGGGGAGCAGCTGCTTGGCGCCGTAGGCGCAGTTGAGCCCGACCGAAAGCGGCCGTGCATGGGCTACCGAAGCGTAGAAGGCCTCGACGGTCTGTCCCGAAAGGGTGCGTCCCGATGCGTCGGAGAGCGTGCCTGAGATCATCACCGGCGTGCGGATGCCGCGTGTGCGGCACTCGTCGTCGACGGCGGCCAGCGCGGCCTTGGCGTTGAGCGTGTCGAAGACCGTTTCGATAAGCAGCAGGTCGGCGCCCCCGTCCAGCAATCCCCGCACCTGCTCGCGGTAGGCGGCGCACATCTCGGCGAACGTGATGTCGCGCGCGGCGGGATCGTTGACGTCCGCCGACATCGAGAGCGTGCGGTTGGTGGGGCCGATCGAGCCGGCGACGAAGCGCGGTTTGAGCGGGTTGCGTGCGGTGAAGGCGTCGGCTGCTGCGCGGGCCACGCCGGCTGCTGCGCGGGCGATTTCGTAGGCGCAGCCCTCCAGACCGTAGTCGGCCAGCGAGACGGCGTTGGCATTGAACGAATCGGTTTCGATGATGTCGGCGCCTGCGGCGAGGTATTTTTCGTGGATTTCGCGCACCACGTCGGGGCAGGTCAGCGCCAGCAGGTCGTTGCAGCCGCGCAGCTGCCGTTCCCAGTCGCGGAACCGTTCGCCGCGGTAGGCCGCTTCGTCCAGCCCGTAGCCTTGCACCATCGTGCCGAAGCCGCCGTCGAGCAGCAGGATGCGTTCGTCGAGTATCTCTTCGATCGGTTTTCTCATTTTTTGACGATTTCGATTTCAAACAACCGGCTCCAATTCTTTCCCGTGACGAAGATGCGCCGCGTAGCTGCGTCGTAGGCGATGCCGTTGAGTACGTCGGTCGCGGGGGTGATCTCCTCTTCGGGCAGCAGTCCCGCGAGGTCCACGACCCCTTCGACCGTCCCCGTAGCGGGATCGATGATGACGATCTGGTCGGTGGTGTAGACGTTGGCCCAGATCTTTCCTTCGATCCATTCCAGTTCGTTGAGGAACTGCACGGGGCGGCCGGCGGCCGTGACCGTGATCTTGCGTCCGCGCCGGAACGTGGCGGGATCGACCTCCCAGATGTGCTCCGAACCGTCGCTCAGATAGAGCGTCTCTCCGTCGGTGGCGAGCCCCCAGCCTTCGCCGGCATAGCGTACGTCGCGCAGTTTCTTGAACGTCTGCGCATCGTAGATGTGGGCCGTGTTGTTCTGCCACGTGAGCTGATAGATACGGTCTTTTACGCGGGCGATTCCCTCGCCGAATTCGCTCTGAGGCAGGCGGACGAGTACGTCGGCGCGACCTGTCGGGAGGTCGAGCCGCTGAATCGCGGAGGCGCCGTACTGGCCGGTGCCTTCCCACAGGAAGCCGTCGTCGAAATAGAGCCCCTGCGTGTAGCTCGTCGTCAGGTGCGGATAGCTCGCCTTGACGACGTAGGTATACTGCACGGGTTCGACGGGAGCCTGTGCGGCCGTTGTCGACGGTGCCGGACGCCGCCCGGCGCAGCCTGCGGCCAGAGCCAGCAAAAGAATCGGTAAACTCGGTTTCACGTTTCTAATATGTATATAATTTTACAAAAATACGAATTAAAAACGAAAATGAAAAATTGCAGGTCGATGTTCGCTTCTCTGGCCGTAGCGGGCGGGGTTTCCGAACAAAGTTCGATACGTTTTGATCTGTCTGGCAGCCGTTTTACGGTTGCGGAGTGCCTGACGGGATTATGCCGGTGAAATTCGGATTCCGAATAAAAAAGAAAAGAGTTGTCGCGTGACAACTCTTTTCGTGTGGTACCACCAGGAATCGAACCGGGGACACAAGGATTTTCAGTCCTTTGCTCTACCAACTGAGCTATGGCACCATCCCGTATTGATATATCTATATATCAATGATTTACACATAGCCTGTTCGCCCCTTGTCTCTGTCTTTTCGTTGCGGTTTAAACACTGGTTTAAACAAATTGCAAGATTAATAAATAAGTAAATTATCTGTAAATCTTATAGATACAAGTTAAAAGCAACACTAAGATAAGGAGAAAATCGCGCAGGAAAATTTTCCCCTGCTCTCTCCTTTTAAGAATTGTTGTGTCGCTTTTGTTTCTGTGGAAACAGCAAGGACAAACATTGTCAATCGGTCTATATTAAGACCTCTTGTCAAAGTCTGTCCTTTTGGTTCTATATGAACTGCTCCAAATACTTCTCGTTGAAACCCGTCAGCGGGAAACGGAACTCTTTCTGTTTACCCTCTACCTATGTATAGCTGAATACGGCCGTGTCGCTCTTGATATGGGCTTCGAAAAGATTGAGTTTGCAGCTGGACTTGGGTAAATCTACGATGTTTGGCAATACAATGGCGAGATGACTCTCTTCTACGGCCTTTGGATTCAGCAGATAGGAGAATCCTGCCATATAACGACCCCGTTTCTGGAAACAGACGGCCATATCTTTCGCAGGGTCGATGTCGAGTTCAAAGATATAGGTGAACTCTCGTGGTGTAGGATCGTCTGTTCTACGCCCTACAAACAGACAGATGCCGTAATTATTATCATAAGATACCCCTTTGGAGATATACGATACTTGCACATCGTCGATCGTCTCCGTGCCTGTTTTTCAATCGATGCTTGGTGTTTTTCTTTTCATTTTAGCTAAAATTTAAATTGTTATTATATGTTTGATTATGATGTAAATATACGGAAAATTCATGAAATATGCAATAAAATATATACAAAAAGGCAGACTTAGAAAAACGATTAAACAGAGACCGTTTTCCCAAGTCTGTCCTTTGATTATAGTTTCATCATTTATGTTTTTTCTCACATTTATTTCGACAATAATTGTAAGTGTAAAATGACAATGTAACTATTACAGAAAACGCAGCAAACATAAAGAGAAACCAACAAGCACAAGACAGATGACATAAATCGTTCAATTCTGAGTATGCTACTCCTACATAACAGACAATTAGAGTTATTAAATTTTGATTTACATATAGTCTTTCTGGCCAATGCATATTACATATTTTATACTTAACCTCTCCCGCCATGCAGAAACACAGCAGGAGAGGATCGTTGTTTTTATTCGTCCAATTCAGAAATCGTTGTAAATTGGTTCCAGTCATATGCTTTTTTATACGCATCGACACATCCAGCAGGAACTTTCAGAACGGAGTAGGAATTTATACGCGTAAATACATTTCTTCCACAACTCGGCGGTGTCCTCGTCCCGATCTTGAACAATTGGAGTTTGGAATCGTAGTAAAAGGCTTCGTCTCTAATCTCTGTTACTTGTGTACATGCAGACATATCCACAGTTGTCAATGCCGTACAATTCGAGAAGGCATAACCATCAATCGTTTTTAGTTTCGATCCTTTCTCGAAGGTAACCGTTGCCAGTTTGGAACACCTCATGAATGCCGCGGCTTTAATCGTCTCCACGCTCGCTGGAATCTCGATCGAGGTTAGAGCCGTGCAGTTCGAGAAGGCGCCATAATAATAAGAAGCATAACTGCCTCCAATGGTTTTTAGTTTCGATCCTTTCTCGAAGGTAACCGTTGCCAGTTTGGAACACCTCATGAATGCCGCGGCTTCAATCGTCTCCACGCTCGCTGGAATCTCGATCGAGGTTAGAGCCGTGCAGTCCGAGAAGGCGCCATAATAATAAGCCTCATAAGAATAATAACTGCCTCCAATGGTTTTGAGTTTCGATCCTTTCTCGAAGGTAACCGTTGCCAGTGAAGAGCAACCTTGGAAGGCAGTGGCTTTAATCGTCTCCACGCTCGCTGGAATCTCGATCGAGGTTAGAGCCGTGCAGTCCGAAAAGGCGCCATAATAATAAGAATAAGCAGTAGTAGTAGTAGTAGTAGAGGAAGAAGAATACCCCCCCCCAATGGTTTTGAGTTTCGATCCTTTCTCGAAGGTAACCGTTGCCAGTTTGGAACACCTCATGAATGCCGCGGCTTCAATCGTCTCCACGCTCGCTGGAATCTCGATCGAGGTCAGAGCCGTGCAGTCCGAGAAGGCGCCATAATAATAAGAATAAGAATGATAAGAAGAAGAACCAGCATAATAACCGCCCCAAATGGCTTTCAGTTGCGATCCTTTCTCGAAAGTCACAGTTGCCAGTTTGGAACACCCCTTGAAGGCGCTATCTTCAATCGTCTCCACACTTGCAGGGATTTCGATCGAGGTCAATTCTGTACAATCCTCGAAGGCGGACTCTTCAATCGTTTTGAGTCTCGACCCTTTCTCGAACGTTACGGTTTGCAGGGAGGTACAGTCATAGAAGGCATACTGTCCAATCGTCGTCAAAGTATTCGGCAAGATTATTTTTTCGATCTTTTTGTTCTGATAAAATACGTTCTCAAACAATGTGGAGAGATTTACTTCCGAGAGATCGAGGTCTTTCAGGTTCGTCATCGATCGAATCGCTATGAAATCTTCATCGTTCAGTTCACCCGTGATTTTCAGCGATACGATCGTCTCCGCATTCAGACCTTTCTCGTCCAACACTGCCGCCAAGGTCCCTTTCTTGGGTACATGAACCGTAATCGTAGAGGTGGATAACTCGGCTTGATTTACGACAACTTTTTCAGCCAGATTATAAGTCGTATTCTTGAACGTAATCTCGGCCGAACGGGACGAGGTCGTGGTATTGGGCGAGATCGTAAAGTATTTCGTATGGGTCGAGAATGCACGTGTTCCCGTCTCCTCGATCCAGCTGGCGGACGAAGGAATCGATACGGTGAAATCGACATTGCTGTTGATCTCGACCTTGATCGTCTCGCCTGCGGCCGATACCTCGTATTTGTTCTGCGTCAACACGATCGTAGGTGTCTCTCCCGCCTGATAGATCGTCACGGTTTCAGTGCGTCCCCCGCCGCGAATCGTAATCCTGCCTTCCCGTTTCTCCTTGCCGCTGTTGGCTGCGACATCGAATACCAGCCGTGAGGTCTGCATGGCGCGGGTTCCCTTATAAGTAATCCAGCCCTTACATTTCGAATCGATTTCATAGGTGTAATCGATCTCTGCCATCACCTCGATAACGGCTTCGCCTCCTGCTGCTCCCATTTCGATTTTGGAGGTGGTGACCGTCAACGATCCGCTGGACTTTTGCGTGACGACGAGGTTTTGCGAGTGTCTGCCGCACGAGAATGTGAACGTTGCATTACGTTCTTGGTCGCTGTTGTTTTCAGAGGCCGTAAAAGTAACGACATTGCTGCTTACACCGCTCGTGCGGGACGGGGTGCACCACGATGCTCCGCCTGTGAGTTTCCACTCTGGTTCGATATAGTGTCCAGAATCGCTGACCAGCGAAATAGATACAGCGACGGTTTTCTCCCCGCCTGCACTGGGAAATGTCAGGTCATGGTAATTGAGTGAAATGCCCGTAACCTCCACGTTGGAATAGTCGTTCTGCCCCTGATCGGGATCATCGTCCGTACCGCTCTCTGTGCAACTGCAACACAAGGCTGCAAACAAGGCAAATAAGAATAGTTTTTTCATAGTACAAATATTTTGAGTTGTTCGATAATTTCCTTTTCCTCTTTGATAAACTCTCTCCATGAATGATCGTCCTTGTCAATGGAGAATCGTCTGTTTTGAATGTATTTGCCATATTCCTCCCACAGCAGCTTTACCCATCTGTCGATAGACAAATCAGTCAGGCTGGTATTATTGTTAGAGGGTTTAATGGTTATGACCTTTGCGTCTATGGTTTGGCAATGAACGACATTTACTGTCATATCGCCTTTCGTATTCAGAATCTCCTCAAACACTCGGCGGATACAACTATCCGAGGTTAATTCGTTCTCTTCCAACAGGTGATGCATAAAATAGACACCGACAAGAAATGGAATGCTCGGGCCTGTCTTCAACTTGAATACTTTTCTTCCCTCGGGAGATAGAATCTGCTGCCAAAGAGGTATATTTACCATAGCACAATCATTTGTGCCACATCAACTCCGCTATGGCGTATAATACAAAAAGAAAGTGTGGAGTTGTTAGTTTATCTGACAATAGGCATTTGGCGTGGCCCGAGAACAAATAAACAATACCCCACACTTAGGCAGTATATCAAGGATGATATAGCTACGCAAGTGATGAGTGTTTGTATTGCTTACCCTTGTTCTCTTAAAATCGCCAAATTTTATTGTCAAGGATAAAAGCTAAACACTTTCATCAATCAATATGTTACTATCCATAAAAGATAGCACCACAAAGTTAGGAAATGTTTTTCAATACGCAACACTCTTGGGGTATTGTAGTTACAAAGGTCTTAAAAACAAAGTAACAATCCAACAGCGATATAACTGGAAAGTAAACTTTGTTCTTTACATATTGGGAAAATCGTCTCCAAGACGATCCGCACTTCCCGATGTCTCTGTATCGATATGCAATATTACATTATGTGGAATCTTTGTTTTACGCTGTCTCGGTGGCGTAAAATCCATTGTTTGCAATTTATTATTGTGTAATATTCCAGTATCACGCCAGCACAAAACCAGAAATCAGAGGTTGCAAAATCTTGATGAACTTGCAATTCCCCTAATCTCTGTAATTTATGATTTTGCTATGTCGATATGCAAGCCGAGTTTTACTCTCCTGCAATCTTCTGTATCACGCCGTCCATGTAGACAGCCTGTCCGCTGGTGGTGCGTCCCCACCAATGGCAACCGAGTGCGTCGATTATGACCTCGCCCTGCTCTTTGAGTTCCCGTGCCAAGTAAGGCGATACCAGCCACCATTCGAAAACCTCCTCCTCGGTATCGACGAAAGGATAGGTATACTCCTCGTCGATCTTGCCTGCACGGATGAGTTCCCCGACCACCTCGTTCTGCCCATAAAACACATGCAAATCCGCAATGCGTTTTGCCCTTGATTGTCTATCCATATTTTTAAGTTTTACATTCGACAAGGGGCGGGGGCTTTGATCTGTTACTCTGTTCGCGGGCAGGATATAAGTAAAAAACTCCAATGAATAACTTTAATTGGAGTGAGCATCTTATTTATTCCATATTTGTTTTACAATATGCCCTTTAACAAGAAATATTTTAGTAAATGGAGATTCTCGAATAAAATCCACGGGGGCATCTTCAATATCAATTTCTGAATCAAATTCGACTTTAACAATAAGCCAGATATTCACCGAATTGATATTTTTCTGATATGTTGCTACTTTGTCATTCTTCTTGGCATGTATGTAAGAAACCAAATGATCCATATTAATGGAATGAAGCCAATACGCTCCTTGATTAATATAGGCAAAGGTCTGTGTTTCTCGATGATATTGAATATTGTCGATATACTTTGTATTTATGCCATTTCTTTCCAATAGCCATAACTGGAAATCCTTTTTGAAATCATCGTATTTACAACCTTTTACTGTCAAATCTTTGATTCTTATTTCATAACATTGAGGAGAATCAACGATATCTTGTAAATATTCTGTTGCTAATCTATCACATAATCGATTCCAATGGCGCATATTCTTCATCTCACTTTCACTTGGACGATAGTCAAGAATTTCTACCCCAACGATCTCGCCTGCAATACGCAATAAAAAGTCTGGTTCTTCAAAATCGATCTTTTCTATTATCCAATCCTTTGTTGATAAGGAATTTAAAGTACGAAGCAATGAAATTAATTCGTTACATTTTTGGCATCTATAATTATGAGGCCAATGTTTTGGAAAGGTCGCAGCGATTTCTTGCACATGTTGTTTAAGCTTTCCAAACTCAATCCATTGTTGCTTCATTTGCTTTATAATTTGTTTCTCATCAATCATAATAATTTTTCTACAAAAATAATCAATAGATTATTGCTTCCATCTAAAATTTTGCAATCATTCTATCTCTAATAATGGTCATGCAGGCCGTTGTCCTGCCGTTGATTTTTGGCGTGGTAGTCTTTACCTCGTATCATTTATTGAGGTCTGCGGCCTTTGCCGTCTGCTTGATTTCCAGATCGTCGTATATGCGTTGCAATTCTGCTTTAACCTTGCTTTTGGCGATGGGTGTCTGCTTGGTAAAGGTCGTGTTTATCATCTTCACGATTTTATACTCGGTCGGTGCAGGCTGGCGTTTCATCAACTCTCGTTTAATATTGCTCACATGGTATTTTAATGCCTGTACCTTGTCTGTTCCCAACTCGTCGTAAGCCTGTTTCACCAACGGATATTTAACCGCTATTTGAGCGCATAAATCCTCGTGGCTCTCCAACGAAAAGAATGGCTTGGTTGTTTTCAGACGGTGGTATTCATCGAACAGCTCCTTGAACGTAACCCGTGCATTGGCTTTGCCCTCTATCTTCTCCATAATCTCGCTGAACGTATGGCGGGTTATCGTATAGCCGCTCCTCTTTAATTCACTCGTGAGGTTTACATAGGTTCTGTAAATATGCCTGCATATCTTGAAATTCACAATATCCATATTGGCAAGGTTCTTATCCACCACCAGCCGATTATCCTCTATGCGTACATACTGCTCGTTGATATATTTGATTTTCGATAAGGTCTTTTCTCGTGCCGTTTCACTCAATGAGTTTATTTCCTTGGCATAATCTACCGCTTCTGCAAGCACTTTCTTTGTAGATGCCACGAATTCATCCAATGTCACCTCTCGGCTGTACTTGGTCGTGGAATAGACGTGTACGATTTCACCTTTATACTTGGAATCCCGTAACCGTCCGCAAATCTGCGTGAACAAGGTCGAAATATCCAACAAAGTGTGGGACTTGTTGCCGTCGCTAACGATGAATGTAACGCCGTTCTCGTCGTAAAGGTCGCACCCCTCAAAGCAGGTCGAGGTGTAAAAGTTTATCTTCCTTACGGGGTCTGACGGCTGGCCGATGGGATACTCCCTGCCCAACTTGCGCTGGTTGTTCTCGCTATTGTCCCCGCTAACCGAACAAACGACTTTAACCTGTTCGGGAGTAAGTTTAGCCATATCTATCACCTTTGCGATAAACTCCACGCTGTTTACGAAGATATGCAGGTTGTGTTCCAATCCGCTGTCCAGCACCTTGCGGCACTCCTTGACGATATACTGTGCTGGTTTGGATGTCTGACGGGAACGGATGTTGACTTCCATTAAGTGCGGCCAGTCGATTTCGCAAACAGGCAGGTGTTTCAACTCCTCCAAAACATACTCCTGTTCTATCGGAGTAGCCGTCATATAAGTCGCCCTGTCGAATTTAGCGGCTTCTGCAAGTAAATTCTTAATGGCGGTATGGCGGAACGAATAGGAGTTGAACAGTACGTGTCATTCGTCCACCAATAAGAATGTATCTTTATAAGGGTCTATGCCTATACTCTGCAATGCCTTGATGGTTCGTGGTAGGGAATCGTAGGTAACGGCGATCTTCAATGGAGAATGGCTCTGTGCATAGGCGATAATCTCCTGTTCTGTTACGCCCTCGTAAACACCCAGTACGGATAGATCGTCTTTGCGGTAGATGGTCTTGTTCTTCACCAATGCCACGTAAGGCATGGCGATAATGGTTGGAATGGAATTGCGGATAGCCAACTCGGTAGCTCCGCATCCCGTCTGCTTCTTGTTAAATAAGCAGTTTGCAGGAATTACGGTCATTCACGGTTTATTGGTCTCCTTGTTGATTTCTCCCAAATAAGTTACTCCCTTGGGAGCGGCGATAACTCAATTTTGATTTGCATGGTTATTTGTATTCACATTTATAAAGGTTTGATTGTTAAAATATCTCTTTATTTGAAATCTTCTGTCTCTGCAATCTTCCATATTTTTTAATCCTGTAATTGTATTTATAAAGGAAATATTCATTTCACACTCAAAAAATGTGGTAACCGATAAATAAAGAACAGTTTCAATCACGAAAAATAGGTTTTCCAATAAAGTATGATAAATACTTTTTTTAGCGATATTTTTTTTACACGCAAAAATGCGTGAATAAAAAAACTGGCAAAAAAGTTTTTCATCGCACAAGTCGTGAGAAAAAAATTATCGCAAAAAATCGTACATCGCTTTTTCGATGAAAAGTTTTTTTGCATGAATAATTTGTTTTCATTGTTACATGATGCGTCATTAAAAGCGGCTGTTTTTAGTGGATGCACTTTCTGACGATTCCATATTTTTCGATTCTGAAACTATCCTATTATAGGGAATTTTCATTTCGCACTCAAAAAATGTGGCAACACCACGCAAAGAAAAGGCAGACGAATCTGCCTTGTAGGAACTGCTCGATTGGTAGTGGTGGATGCAGTATCTCGAATTTGCCCTGTAAAGATATAAAATATTTAACCGAATGTCAAGTAGTTTGACAAGTGCTTTTAACATATAATCCAAACAAGCCTGTGCATCGCCGATAACTCGCTATTTAATAGGATATAACGATTCCATTTTATGCTGACCTTTGCCCTGCCGTAAGGGTGTTCCTTGCAGTCTGTAATCTTCGGGCAGGGATTGCAGCCATTATCAGCCCCTCTGTTAAAGGACAGAGTAACTAAAAGCCATGAAAAAGATGGTAATTTCAGTAGATGACGCACAGCGTCAGTTTGCATTCGTCAAAGGCAATCGACCTGTAAACGTTAGGGCCGTGAAGCAGAAAGAGAAATCCATGAAAGCCTATGGGCAACTAACTCCTATCACGGTAACCGATGGAGAACGGGTAATTCAGATGGGCGGCCGTCTGGTCGATTTGAAGGGAAACGAAATCCCTGACGGGGATGCAGGAAAGTATTACGCCGTACTGGACGGCCAGCACCGATTGGTGGCCTATCAGAATTTGGGATTAGATTTGAATGACCTTGTAATTTGCGAACCTCTCAATGCCGAGTTGTCCATTACGGAGATCATCGCGCAGATGAACATCTGCACCACCGTCTGGAAAAAGTCGGATTACATGGCCGCACCTGCCATGATGCTCAAAGAAGCCAACGAGGTATTCGATTTCGCCATGTTCCTGCACGGCAAGGCTTGTCCCCTCTCCACGATCTCGTTATGGTGCTTCGGCAAGAAATCCCTGCAAGCAAAAGACTTGGTGGAGTGTCTCAATACGAAGAAACTGCCCGAAATCTTTGAGGATAAAGCATGGTTTCGTTCCAGCATAAGGTGGTTCAAGGCCGCACAAGGGAAATTCAAGGATAAATTCCTTATGAACAGGTATTTGATCGACTTTATCACCAAGCAACAGAATCCCGATGAAGATTTCGAACAGTTCACGACGGAGATGGAACGGAAGATCAATGCCCTCACACGCGACCAGGCAGACCAGATTATGAATCCTCACAAAACAGAAGGTATGGCACGGGAGCAGTTGATTATGGATATGCTGACGCAGTATCTCGGTTAAGAATCACTTAACCGCCTTTAAGGTTTGTAGAGGTCGGGAGCCTATCGACTCCTGACCTCCTTTTTCCTCTATAACAAGTGCTGCATAGCCGCGTCGATCTGGCTGTTTTCAAAGCTATCCAAGTAGATTTGCGTTACCTTTTCAGAACTATGTCCCAGCGATTCACAAATTATCGACGTGCTAACGCCCTCACGTTTCAATACGGTCGCAAAGCTATGCCGCGAAACATAGGTTGTTAAGTCGATCGGGATTTCCAACTCTTTTCCCACCTCTTTCAATCGCTCGTTCACTTTGGAAATGACTTTGTGAACTCGGTTACGCTGCTGTTGCTCGGTTTTATGAAATGCAGAAAGTATAGGAAACAAAAAGAGCGCACCGTCTTGTTGGTAACGATCTATAATCTCCCGTGCTGTGGGCTGTAAAGGTAGCCTTATCAACTTATGCGTCTTTCGCCGTGTGTAGATTAACCTCCCATCCACGATATTATCTGTTTTAAGGTAGGCTATATCCACGAAATTGATACCACCCATGAAGTAACCGAACGCAAACAAATCGACTGCAAATTGCTTGTAAAAATCATTACTGCGGTATTCGATAATCCGCATGATGTCTGCCTTGCTTATGGCTCGCTTTGCCGTCGCTTGGTGCAGTTTGGAAACCTTGTAGGATTTGAATGGGTAATAATCTGCTTTCACACACTTTTCCTCAATGGCTACATTATAGACTGCCCGCAAAGTACGGAATCGGCGACCTATCGTATTTTCTGAAAATCCCTGTCCCCGCAACCATGTTTCATAGCGTTTCAACCAAACCGTGTCGATGTCTGAAAAGTAGATATTCAGATGCCCGTTGAATTTCAGCAAGGAATTATAAACTTCTTGATGCGAAAGCGCATAGCCTGTTCGCCCCGTTTGCTTCAAATTCTCGATTTGAGACCGAAATACTTCATCAACCGTGCGTTTGGTAGTCTTATCTACAACTCTTTCATGTAACGATGTTGCGGTAAACTCTTTTTTCTCGGCCTGCAATTCAATCATTTTTGCACGATAGGCTTCTATCTTATCAGCAATAAGGCGTTCGATATGCAAACGATTAGGACAATTTCTACGTGGTTTGTTTTTCTCGAAATCCCACAATGCAGGATTGACCGAAACACCGATGCTGGAATATTTCAACTTACGGTCTTTCGTGATTCGTAACATTAGCGGTGATTCATTGTTTGCCAATACTTTGGACTTGTAGCAAACGACCTCGATTGTGGCACTCATGGTTTAAACAACGGTTTAAACAACCTGTTCAAACGTGCATAAAACCGCTACGAAAAAGATAAAAGAAGAACGACCTACATTGCTGTAAGTCGTTCATTTTCAAGTGGTACCAGCGGGAATCGAACCAGCGACACAAGGATTTTCAGTCCTTTGCTCTACCAACTGAGCTATGGCACCATCCCGATCCGGAACGGATTTTCGTTCGAATCGTGGTGCAAAGTTAAGGATAATTTTTAAAATTCCAAATTCTGAGTAAAAAAATTCATTCCCTTTCGACGCTTCTTCGCTCCTCGTCCTTCGACGCTCCCGGCGGAGGAAGAGTGCATATCCGTATCGGAAGGCTGTACCGCTCCCTGTACGGACGAAGATCCCGCTGGGCCGATCCGTATGGCGTATGCAATGCGGAGCGGGTCAAGGCACCGTCGTCCGGATGACTTCGACGATACGGACGTCGATGCCGGCTTCCTGCAATTGTTCGACCACGATCGGCGACACGCCGTCGTCGGTAATGACCATGTCGATGCGGTCGACGTCGCACATCTTGCAGAATCCCCGCCGGCCGAATTTCGAGGAGTCGACCAGCGCGATGACCTTCTGCACCGTCTCGATCATCATCAGCGCCAGGTGACCGCCCATGAGATTGGTCGTCGTCACACCGTAGTTGAGATCGAAACCGTCCACCCCGAAGAAGAGCTTGCTGCACGAAAACTGCCGGAGCATCTGTTCGGCGAAAGGCCCTACGACCGAAAACGAACTGTTGCGCAGCACGCCGCCGAGCTGGATTACCGTGCATTCGTCGTTCTCCGCGAGCGTCGTGGCGACGCTCAGCGACGTCGTGATCGCCGTCAGCTCCTCCACCTCGCGGATCTCGCGCGCCATGGCGAGCGTCGTCGTCCCCGAAGCGATGAGAATCGTGTCGCGCGGTTCCACGAGCCGTGCGGCATAGGCTCCGATGGCGCGTTTTTGGTCGGAACAGAGTTTCTCCTTGTCGTTGACGTGACGCTCCTGAATGTAGGGGTTGGCCAGGATCGCCGAACCGTGTACGCGGTAAAGCATCTGCTGCTGTTCGAGCAGCGTCAGATCCTTGCGGATCGTCACCTCCGAGACGCCGAGCATGTGGGCCAGTTGCGAAACGGACAGCGATGTCTGCTGGTGCAACAGTGCCATGATCCTGCGGTGCCGTTCGTTGACGATCGCCGGTGCCTGCGGAAGGGAGTGAGAGTGTTCGAGAGGGGGCTTCATGTTCGTGCTATTTTATTGCCTGTCGGAAGAGCGGGATACTTTCGTCGAGGGTCATTCCCTTGCGGTAGATGCCTGCCGTCCCGCCGACGAAGATCGAGGCGCCCATGTCGCGCATGAGGCGGGCGCGTTCGCAGCTTACCGACCCGTCGACCGAAATTTCCGTTTCGGGGTGGCCGTGTTCGTCGAGGAAGCGGCGTGCGGCAGCGACCTTGTCGAGGATGCCGTCGATGAGCTTCGCTCCGGCGAAACCGGGTTGGACGAGCATCAGGATCACCCATTCGATCTCGTCGAGATAGGGCGTCAGCGCCTCGACCGGCGTGGAGGGATTCACCACCAGTCCGAAATGCGCTCCGCGCGCCCGGACGGCTTTCGCCAGCTCGTGCAGCTGTTCCCCCAGTTCGACGTGCAGCGAAATCCGGTCGCCGGAACGGATGTCCATCGCCTCCATGATCGGGAGGGGGTGTTCGACCATCAGGTGGATGTCGAGCGGCAGCTTCGTTACGCGGTGCATCGCCGCGATGAAATCGACGCCGAACGTGAGGTTGGGAACGAAATGGGCGTCCATCACATCCACGTGGAGGTAATCCACGCCGTTGCGTTCCAATTGCTTGATGTCGCGCTCCAGATTCATCAGATCGGAGCACATGACCGAAACCGATATTTTTCCTTCTTTGGTGGGTTGCATGGTGTATTTATTATGCTTGCAGATTGATTTTTTTCTCCCGTTCGGCGTTGAATTTCGCCGCCGCTTCGTAGCCGTCGCCCTTGGCGTTCCAGATCGTGGCGATCGTCAGCATGCCGACGACGGCGAAGGCGAGGATCACGATGTAGGTGCTGCCCCAGCCGTAGTGGTCGGCCACGTAGCCGAATCCCACGCCCGAGATCAGCGTGCTGGCGTAACCGAAGATACCCAGGATGCCGTTGGCGCTGGCCGCCGCCTCCTTGGTGGCCTGGTTGGCCGCCGCGATGCCCAGCAATGCCTGCGGGCCGTAGATGAAGAAGGCGATCAGCGTGAAGGGAATGGCCAGTACCCATGCCGAGGCCGTGTCGGGGACGAGCCAGAAGATCGCCGTGGAGATGATGGCGCCGAGCATACAGAACACGCAGGTGCGGTGGGCGCGGCTGCCGAAGATATGGTCCGTGGCCCAGCCTGCGACGACCATGCCCAGATTGCCGCCTACGAACTCGAAGACGGCTACCATGATGCCCGCCACGGCGACCGATACGCCCTTCGAACCGGGCAGGAGCATCATGCCCCAGTCGAGCATCGAGAAGCGGACGATGTAGACGAAGAAGTTGGTGACGGCCAGCACCCAGATGATCGGGTTGCCGAATACCATGCGGCGCAGGAACGCCTTGTGGTAGGCGGAGTCCGACGTGGTCTCCTTCTTCTCCCCGACGGCCGGCGGTGCGGCCTGCGTTTCCAGCTCGGGCAGTCCGACCGACGACGGCTTGTCGCGCAGCGTGAGATAGAGCGCACCTGCGCCGATGAGTGAAATGACCGCCGGAACGAGGAAGCAGAGACGCCATGCGCTGTTGTCGAAGTGGTGGACGAGAAGCGCCCCCAGCACGAAAATCAGACCGGCGCCGATCGAGTGCGACATGTTCCAGATCGACATCTTGGTCGCCAGTTCGTTGGCCGGGACCCAGTGGGTCATCAGCGGCGAGACGGGCGGCACGCCCATGCCCTGGAAATAGCCGTTCAGCAGCAGGATCGAACCCATGATGATCGTCAGCGCCGTGATGTATTCGCTGCCGCCGGCCGTGCCCGTGATGAGCAGGGCCATTTTGTCGCTGAACCCGAACCCGATGTTGACGAGCGCGCAGAGCGCCAGGCCCAGCGCCATGAATTTGCGGGCGCTCACCCGATCGGCGATGAATCCGTTGATGAACCGCGAAACGCCGTAGATGACGCCGTTGAGGGTCAGGAAGATTCCGAGCTGCGTCTTGGTGATGCCGAAGGTAGCCTCGATGCTCGGCATGGCGGTGTTGAAGTTCTTGCGCACGAAATAGTAGAGTGCGTAACCGATCATCGAGACGATGATGGTGCGGGTTTGCCAGTACTTGAATTTTTTCGTTTGTTCGGGTGTCATCATTCGGTTTGAGTTTGAGTTTCACTGCCGCAGCGGTGTGCCGCGCGGCAGTGAAAGCGGTTCGTATTGTTTCGACTGCTTATGCAAATGTAAGTAAAAAATCGTAAAGAACAACAGAAAGGCAGACGTTACTTATGGAATTATGATTTTTTCTCTTTACATTTGCGGTATATTCGACCGTATATTTCGGGCGAACCAGAACCCTAAACGTATTCTCGAAAATGAAAAGACTTCTCTACTTTTTGGCAGCCCTCCTGTTCGCGCTGCCGATGACGGCCGCCGCGCAGCCTTCGGTGCATGTCGTCTCCGGCCCCTACCTCCAAGCGGTGGGCGAGCGGGAGTTCACGGTGGTTTGGACCACCAACATCGACGCCGTCTCGTGGGTCGAGATCGCACCCGACGACGGTACGCATTTCTACAACACCGAACGGCCGAAATACTATCAGGTGCTCAACGGCCGCCGTCCGATCGGCAAGCTCCATGTGGTGACGGTGAGCGGACTCGAACCTGCCACCACCTACCGTTACAGGGTGATGCAGAACGGCGTGCTGGTGAACGAAGGCCGCAAGCGCGTCATCTTCGGCGAGGGCTTCGGCAGCGACATCCTGCGGCACAAGCCCTTCGAGGTGACGACGCTCGACCGCTCGAAGAGCGAGGTCGCCTTCTCGGTGGTGAACGACATGCACGAGCACGACTCGATCCTGCGCGTTCTCTACAAGGACGTGAAGCCCGGCAAGTACGACTTCGTCTGCTTCAACGGCGACATGACCACGTCGATCGACGCCGAGAGCGAGCTGATGGATCACTACCTCGCCTCGTCGTCGGAGCTCTTCGCCTCCGATACGCCGCTCTACGTGGCGCGCGGCAACCATGAGAACCGCGGTACGTTCGCCATGGAGTGGATGAACTACTTTCCTTCGTCGACGGGGCGTCCTTACTTTTCGTTCCGTCAGGGGCCCGTCTACTTCATCGTGCTCGACAGCGGCGAAGACAAGCCCGACAGCGACATCCGCAACATGGATCTGATGCGTTCCGACGATTTCCGTGCCGAGGAGGCCGAGTGGCTGGCGCGCGTGGTCGAGGAGCCCGATTTCAAGAGCGCCCCCGTGCGCATCGTCTTCTGCCACATGCCTCCTGCTCCCGGAGGCTGGCACGGCGGCTCGGAGGTGGCGCGGCTGTTCGTTCCGATTCTCAACCGTGCGGGCATCGACCTGATGCTGTCGGCCCATATCCACCGTTACAAATTCTGGGACAAGGGCGAGAACGGCTGCGATTTCCCCGTGCTGTGCAATCCCAATCTGACCCGTATGGACGTAAAGGCGGACGCCCGCAACATCGACGTGAAGATTTACGATGCTTCGGGTGCGTTGAAACACCAGAACAAATTTACGAAATAGCCGTTCGCCGACATTTCGGCTGCGCCGTTCCCCGATCGGGGAACGGCGTTTTTTATCATCGGCGACGGCCCCGGTTCGTAGTCTGAAAGTTGATACTTTAAATTGAATGAACAAAACAAGTTGCAAAATACAGTTTGCAACTTTACATAATAGTCATAATTTATACGACTGTATATATAAATATAATTTTGGTAAAAAATGGCGACCTATGGTCGCCATCGGATATAAGAGAAAAACTCCCTGAATCTACATATAGTTGGGTTATTTTAATATGGCAAAAAACGTATGGAGAATAATTTGTAAATCGTTTTTGAAAGAGATATTGGCAATATATTTTAGATTGATTTTCAATTTATCAGGCATAATTACCTCTCGGTAATATTTTTCCGGATCAGGGACTTGTGCTAATAGCTCATTTTCATTCCGATAACGAATTGAAGCAGGGTCCGTTATTCCAGGTCGTACCTGCAAAACTTTTAATTGTTCCGAAGTGTACAAATTAACGTATTTCCGGACTTCCGGTCTCGGCCCTACCAAACTCATATCACCACGGAACACATTAATCAATTGAGGTAATTCGTCCAATTTGTATTTTCGGATATAATATCCCGAACGTGTTACCCGAGGATCGTGTCCTCCGATGGTGATCAATCCCGTTTTATCTGCCTCCACTTGCATCGAACGAAATTTGAATAACCAGAAATCCTGATTACCTCGCCCGACTCTCAGTTGGCGGTAGAAGATGGGCCCCGGAGAGTCGCATTTAACCCATATTGCCAATACAAGAAGCAATGGACTTAAAATCAGCAGTCCCAGACTGCTTACAATAAGATCAAAGACACGTTTCAACGAAGCTATTATTTTGAAATGAGATTGATGAAATTAGCTAAGACATATTCTATTTCTTCATCAGAGAGACGTGTGTGTAATGGTAGTGTAATTTCGTTACGATATTGATTATAAGCGTTTGGATAATTCGCAATATCGAATCCGAGATTCTTATATGCCGTCATCATCGGCAAAGGTTTATAATGGACATTACAAGCAATGCCTCGTTCGGCCATTTTTATTATGATCTCGTTACGCTCGTCGATTTCTCGTCCTATCAGGCGTACCAGATAGAGATGACCACTCGAAGTGTGATTTTCTCCGTAATGGAGGAGTAATTGCAGGTTTTGATCTCGCAGCACTTCATCATAACGGTTGATAATCTGTTGGCGGCGGCGCAATATTTCGGGGTAACGTTTCAACTGTACCAATCCGATACCGGCCATGATATCTGTCATGTTGCATTTGAAATTAGGAGCGACAATATCGTACTCCCATGCACCGAGTTGTGTTTTGGCCAATGCATCCTTATTTTGGCCGTGAAGGGACAAAAGTTGAAATTGTTGGTAAAGCCATTCGTTGTCGATTCCAGGAATCGAGCGCCAAGTCAGTGCTCCACCTTCTGCTGTGGTGAGATTTTTTACCGCATGGAACGAAAAAGAGGTAAAATCAGCAATCTCTCCACACATTTTACCGTTCCGTTTTGCTCCAAATGCATGAGCCGCATCTGCAAGAATAATTACTCGACCAATAGAGTTTTGCAACTTGTTGGATGGCTGGAACAGTTGTTTTTTATCGTTTGCAATAGAGAAAATACGATCGTAATCACAAATGATTCCTGCCAGATCCACCGGAATGATGACTTTTGTCCGGGACGTGATAGCCTGCGCCAGTTGCTCATAATCCATTTCGAAAGAATTCGGCGCTGTATCGACCATGACTAATTTTGCTCCCACATGGCAGGCTACGCTGGCCGAAGCCGTATAGGTATATGCCGATGTAATGACTTCATCTCCGGGCCCTACACCCAGTACCCGCAGAATCATTTCCATACAGGCTGTGGCAGAGTTCAGGCATACGACTTTGGGCGTATGGCAATATGAAGCAATTTGGCGTTCAAATTCTTTTGTGCGAGGTCCTGTGGTGATCCATCCCGAACGAAGGACTTGGGCGACTTCGATCTCTTCTGCTTCCGTCATATCTGGCGGGGAAAATGGTATTTGCATAAATTTTATATTTTTTTAGTTAAAAATCCATATACGGTACCTGTCCCATAAGCAATGTGGACAGAAAAAAATAATATCGGCAGTATGAATCCCATGTCGAATCCAAATCTGAGGCATGCCAACCCTGTTGCTCCCAGAGCTGCGATCCAATACACTACTAGTATCCATATCAATACGTTCCATAAAATAGGAACCCACCAACCGAACAACAGACAGGAGAGCATTCCCACAACAAAACAGGCTGGAACGACGTGCCGAAGTCCTACGGCCCGTGGAAAAGTTCGCAATAATACTCCTATCGAACGTCCGTTGCGGTACATTTGATGGACGGAAGAGGTAAGGGTCGGTCGGGAATAATAGGTCGAAATGATTTGGGGATCAAAATAGATTTTGTACCCGGCATTTCGGATGCGTGCATTATATTCGTTATCTTCTCCGCGAGATAGTTTTTCATTCATCGGTCCGATTTCATCGAGTACCTTCCGGGGAAAGGCACCGAAAGGTACTGTATCGGTAAAACAGGCTTTGGTTCCGATGCGAAATGCCGCTCCTCCAATACCGAACGAGGTTTGGTTCAGAACGGCATTTGCTTTTCCCATTAGGGTGGGAGCTCCGGCTTCGACTTTACACACTCCTCCTACATTCCCCAGTTCGGGATTGGTGGATAGTTTGGCGATACATTTTGAGATATAATCACTAGCATAACGGGCATGAGCATCCATTCTGACCACTATCGAAGCAGAAGAGCGACTGACTCCGATGTTGAAAGCAGCAGACTGAATTTTCCGAGGATTATCGATCCATCGTATATTTGACCATTTATCGGCATAACCGTTTACTATTTCATGAGTTTTGTCATCGCTGCCTCCGTCCACGACCATAATGTCAAGCCGATTGAATGGATAGTTCTGTCCGAGAATAGAATCCAGACAAGGCCCGATAAAAAGCGCTTCGTTTAGTGTGGGAATGACTATTGCAACAAGGGGATAATTCATTTTATTCATGCGATATACGACGAGCCAGCGAGAGTGCCTCTGCCACATTATCTTCAATGGAACAATAATACCACCCTCCGTACCGACCGATTGAATATACATCGTAGGAAGAGAGCGTTTTCATCTTTTCGGCTCTATCTTTTTCCATGGCCGAAGTAACATGGACATAAGCAGGGTCCATGATAACGGAATGTGACGAAACAAGTTTTTGTCCAGATATGATGCCTGCGGTCTCCAAATCTTTCAAGACTCGCGTCAGACAGGCATTTATGTCAATTTGTGCATCTTGTCGGAATCCGATTTCCACATAGGCAGAAAGGCGGTCGCTGTTGAAAATATTATCGTAAAAACCTACTCTGTAAAATATATATTTCTTCTCAGGAAAATAAAGCCAATGGTTCCTTTTTTCGTTGCCTTTACGATCAAATCCGAGATTAAAGACCAATACTTTATTGCTTGAATATAGGTGTGTATCATGCTCGATTCCGGATAAACTGAGCAATTTCGGAAGTGGGATCGTAGAAATCAACTGGTCGTACTTTATGCTTCGGCGGGTTGTACGTGCGATCTTTCGAGCTATATCTAATTCAACAAGAGCTTCGCCGGTGGCAACTTTCTTGGGATCTATTCTTTGGAAAACTGAATTAACGTATTCAAAAGCACCTCCTTTCGGATATTCGAAAGTTGCGTTATACGAGTTCTCCTTGGCATGTTTGAAATTTGCAATAATTTCTTGTTTGTCTGCATAAGGGAAGAAGCGTCCCATGGCATCCGGATCGAGTTCGTCAAGATCGCAAGCATATAACTTTTCGTTGTAGGGGATGAGGAAAATTTCAGCAATGGATTTGCCGAATTTTGCATACAGCATACTTTTGAATGTCGTTCCTTCACGATATTCGTTGACAAATAAGTCATACAGGCAATCGATAAATTCGGCTTTATCAAGTTGATGAATGTTTTTCTGGAACGGGTAGTCGATATGCTTATTTTTATATCGAATCTGAGTCATTTTTTTCAGTGTGATAATATCCCGATCCTTATGCATTTTATCCATCACGAATCGTTCGATATCCTTGTTTCGGAAATGAAAAAAATGTCCGGAGTAATCCCATATAAAACCATCTTGTAGAATTGTCCGGCAATAACCTCCTATTTCCGGCTCTTTCTCGATGACTAAATAATCGTTTGAAGTAGCTGCTGCGTAGGATAATCCGGTTATCCCTGCACCGACAATCAAGTCCATATTAATGTTGTTTTATGCTTTTTTCGAATTTTTGTTCTGTATACACCGCCCAATTGTCCGCATTGAAACGATCTGCACAGAACTTTCGTGCAGCTTTTCCCATAGCTTCGCGTTTAAGTCGATCAGCAATTACATTCGACATCGCCTCTGCAAGCTGATCGGGTATTTTGGGCATTACGAGATATCCAGTAATGTTTTCCGCTACGATTTCTCTATTCCCGCCTACGTCGGTTGCAATTACAGGAAGAGACATGCTCATAGCTTCCCGAATGGATAATGGCAGAGATTCCACTTCTGAAGAGAGAACAAAGCAATCCAAACTCCGTAATACATTCGGGATGTCCCGTCGTGCCCCTGTGAAAATAATATAATCGTGTCCAGCAGCCTGTGCCTGTAACGTATCTCGAAGCGGACCGTCTCCTATGATGAAAAATCGAGTATCAGGGAACCTGTGATGTGCGATCTTGGCTGCTTCTATATAATCCGAATGCCGTTTTTCAGGACTGAGTCTTGCTACTATTCCGAATACTACGCAACTTGATTCGATACTGTATTCAGTTCTCAGAACAGGAGTTGTTCGTTCTTGGGAAAACCGCTGCATATCGACCGAATTGTTGATCACTTCGATCCGATTTCGTTTTGCCCCTCCGCTTTCGAGCCGGACCCTTTCACAATTGGATTCGGTGATAATTTCATCCGAGAAAATATTGAGTAATCTGGCGTATTTGTAGAAATTCAACGACGAGAACATGTGGATAGTCGTCACGATGGGAATATGCGGGCGATGTAGACTGAAACGCATCAACCATGCAATAATTGCCGTAAAAAAGCCTTGCGGGTTAACCAATTCGATATTGTTTTCCCGTACGACTCGAAGCAGATAACGAGAAGCTTTCCATAATCCCCAAGGTCGACGAACATAGAATTCTGCCGGAATGAATTGGACGGGTGTACCTGTCAGTTCCCGATCTATAACTCCAGGAGCGGCAATCACGAACACATCGTGTCCGTGTGCGGCTATTTTTTTGGAAAGAGTGAGTACGTCCTGTTTAGCTCCTCCTATATCTTTCCCCATTGTCAGAAATGCTACTTTCATATTTATTTGGAAATCAAACGTCCGTAAAGATTTTCTATATCGCCGATCATTCTGTTATCGTTAAGATATGAATGACTCAGAGCGATGGCATTATGAGTCAAATAACAGCGAAATTCCTCATCATTCAATATCTCGTTTAATCTGGATGCCAGTTCGGTCGAATCGTTGTCTTGAAACAGAAGGCCGTTGAGTCTTGGCAAGATTTGCTCAGGGGTTCCTCCCACGTCGCTGGCCACACAAGGAGTTCCGGCTGCGAAAGCTTGGAGAATGGAAAGACTGAATGTTTCAATATGAGAGGGTAACACGAAAACATCGCTGCCGGCAAGTAGATGCTTTATATCTCTACGGAATCCCGCAAAAATGATTTTTTCTTTGCACGGATACGAGTTGATTCGGGCTTGCAGTTCTTCCCGCTGCACACCATCTCCTACCAACAGGCAAGCGACATTCTCTGTTGAGATACATAGGGTTCGGAAAGCATCCACTAAAACCTCCACCCCTTTTTCCGGAGAAAGGCGTCCGACATAAGTAATGATACGGCAATCGGCGGACAGCGAAAACTCTTTGCGGACAGCCTCCCGGGCATCGAGACGTTCCTGTTCCGTTACGGTATAATCGGCGATATGAATTCCGTTATGTATTCGCTCGATTCGATCTCTTTTCACTCCGTTACCTGTGAGCATTTCCCTTACATAATCCGAATTGGCGATAATTCGATCCAGACTATTCAGGTGACGAACAATAAAGCGATATGCGAAATCCGTAATACCGTGATTATGCCATATCCAGGGAATCCTGCAACCGAAAAACTTTTTAGCGATAATACCCATAATTGCAGGGCCGACGGCTTGGGCATGTATTATGTCGAATCGGTTCTTTGTTGCATAATGTGCTAATTGCCGGGCGGCGCATACGATGCGCTTGGGTGATCGGCCTGTTATGTCGATTTCGGTGATTCTAATCCCTGCTTTTTCTGCGTCTTCGCGTTGTACCGGCCCTCCTACCGCCATTTCGACATAGTGGCCTTGTTCTATCAGCCCCAGAGCCAGATTTCGGGTGAATGTTTCCTCTCCTCCGATTTTTCCTCCCGTGCTCAATAATAAAATCCTCATAAACTATTTATTATTTTCTCATTTTGATAACTCTGGCCGGAACTCCTCCGACAATAGCGAAGTCGGGTACGTTTCGGCTTACCACAGCTCCCGCGGCAATCACGGCCCCGGAACCTATTTTTACCCCCGGTAATATAATAACGCGCGTACCGATCCAAACATCATCGCCGATCACTACTGTTCGATCTTCTTTTCCTGTACCCCCCCCCTGTTCACGCATCGGAATGTCTGTACGGGATATCTCATGGGTCGAAGTAAGAATAATAACATCAGGTCCCATCATGACATCCGATCCGATATGCAATGGTCCCCGTATTTTCGCACGGATACCAATTCCCGATCGGTCGCCGATTGAGATTCCACGACCGGTTCCGAAATTTGCTCCATGTTCGATATTGATTTGTTTTCCACATTGGTCAAATAGAAAGTGTCCGACCCATGATCGTGTTTTTCTGAATAGAGAAAATATCCAATAGGCATTGTCTGTTGCGGGAAGAAACCGCAAAAATCCGTAGTATAACAGTAGGATAAAAAATCTCATGGTAAGAATGTTAGAATGCAAATCGAAACAGGGAATTATTTTATTCGCCGAGACAAAGATAATTTACGAGCAGCACCTGTCAACATTCCAAATAAAAGCCATTCCATGGTTCCATAAAAACCTGAAATCGAGTAGTAATAAATGAGAATGCCGCAGAATGAAATAAAAAGATAGGCTTCAAAAGTGTTTTTCAATTGGTCTAAATGTTTTAGAAATACTTTCAGGATACCAATAAAAAAAATCAATATGAAGAATGATCCAAGAATACCTGTTTCACTCAGAATAGATATATAAGTATTATGAGACACCCGATAATGAGATCCTTGTTCTACAATATTTAAAAGATTTGCATCAATATTTGTAAAAACATTCAGATTGATGTTAACCTCCTCTTTGATGAAATTATTGTATCCGATACCAAGCAACGGATGATTGGAAAATATTTGTAACCCTTTTTGTACTTGAAATCGTCGCTGGAGCCAATCTTTATCTTCAGTAATTGTTTTATGAGGATTGATCAATAGTTGTGAAAGATCGGGGCTCCATGGTGCTACCCATTCTCCTACAGTACTGCGTATCGGAGGGAGCATAAAAATATAAATCGCCACTATTACTATCCACATAAGGCGGATGATTTTTCTTTTGTTGATATTATGTAATAATAACAAACCGCATATCTGGATAAATAAAATGATAGCTCCACTTCGGGAAGTATTTAAAAGAATTAAAGCTAATAACAGAAAAACATACCCTATTTTCAATATTCTTTTTTTGATTCCGTATAACCCGAGAGGTCCAGCCAATACCATAAGAAATGATACTCCATTTTGGGTTAACCCTGGCACAACTAAAAGAAAAAGTATACCGATTAATATCGTACATGCAGCAAGTACCCGCGAAATAATCGTCCAATTTACTTTTGTATATACGTTACTTACGTAAGTTGATAAAAATAACCAATAAAAAAGTTGTATCCAAAAGTAAACAGTAGCATAATCTACGCCAAATGAGGACGTTGTACTACTTATTATTCCTACCAAAATAAAGTACAATAACCATTTGCTTTTAGAGGTTACCTTAAGCTTACCTAATGTTGTTATTGCGACATACAGTAATAATAGCAAACCAAAAGGGAAACTTAATGATACTGCCCCCAATTTTACAAAAATCAAAGTAGATGTAGCAAATAACAGAGTCAAGAGGCTTTGTTCGACACCATTATAATTCAATTGTTGACATTTCATTGCTATCTCTTGGCAAAATCCAATAATTTCAGATACATTTCGATCACGCTATTCCAATCATGCTGTTCGGCCCAGACTTTCGATCTCTGTTTGAAGCTGCTTTTGTCTGCAAGAATCTTTGTCATTGCATTGCAGATTTCCGTTGCATTGTCTCCATTTACCAAAATGCCGCTTCTTCCGTCATCGATGGCATCATCAATTCCGCAACCTGTTGCTCCGATTACCGGTAAAGAGAAGAATCCAGCTTCCAATGCGACGATACCGAATCCTTCCACATCTCCGTTTTTTTGATTTTCACTCAAAAGCATGAATAAATCCGCGGCTTTGTAATATTCCGTCAGTTTCTCCCAAGTCGGACATACTCCATGGAACACTATATGCTCCTGCACTCCACACTGAATGGCTAACTCCTCGAATTGTTTTTGGTAAATCGGTAATCCAACGATATGGTAACAAGCTTGGGGATAAGACCGAATAATCTCGGGAAGTGCACGTATTACTCTATGTTGTCCTTTTCGAGGGGTTACTCCTCCGACAGTTAACAAAATAGGACTTCCTTGTAAATTTAAAGGGACAGACTCGGTTAATTTCCGATCCATTCGTTGACAGTCGATTCCATTCGGAATTATGCTTATATTTTTACTTTTCCGTATCCATGCGGGAATAATCGATGCCGTATAATGAGATACTGCGACTAATTGGTTGCAGGCCATCATGGAAAGATGGGTGAATTTCTTTCCCAAAAGACCGGGTAAGTTCACTTCGGAACCGTGTAGGATACCGAGAATATGCAGGTCTCTGTAGAAAAAACGAAGTCTGAGCCATAACCCGATCCAAAGAGAGAATTTTCCTGATACGATAACAATTTCCCCCCCCCCTTTGCTTACGGATATAGTGCGCGACATCATATAGCCTATAAAAGTAGGTAAGCCACCCTTTTCTCCGGAAACGGTGGATTTTGAAAGATTGTTTTCTGTCGAAATCGACGATCGTTTGCTTCGCAGAATAATCTCCACAAGTAAAAACGTCCATTTCCCACCCCTTATTAGATAAGGCTTCGGTTAGAGAATAGGCATGGGAGCCGATTCCTCCGGGTCCCGGAGGAAATTCGGTAGAAATTATAATTATTTTTTTGTGCAGCCCTTTCATATCAACTTATTATTCTTCGAATTCTGGCAACAAAATCTCGCATACCAACGGTGAAACAAAAAAGTCCTATCGATAGAAGCAAAAAATATATCGAGGAGGTAATTGCAGCACGCAGCAGAAATCCTGAAAAATGTCCGTTCCTCGGGAAATGGATAAAACTGAAAATCCATAGAGTCAGACCCGTAGCGATTGCTGCGGCTAAAATATGTCTTGCATAGATTTGTATATAGGTTATTATAGGCACGTGCAACCCTTTGGAGAAAAGGAAATAAGGTTTCCAACACGAATGTATGATGAACAGACTCGCTAATACTCCGGCTAAAATACCGTTTAATCCCCAGAAATAACCGAATAATATTGATAAGCCGATATTCAGACAGGCTTCTGTTATCGGTGCCCAAATATCATTGAATAAACCATATGCATTCAGATACACGTCGACGGTTGTTTTCCGACATCGGATATAGAGTGTGAGGATCATAAGCAGCAGGGTAGAGTTGGAAAGGACGTATTGTGGCCCGATCCATAACGTTACGAACTCAGGAGTGAGTATATAAAGGCAAAAACAGGCTGTAGTGATAAACAAAAATCGAGAACTGAATAATTCGTTAAATACAGTCATGATTTTGGGAGAATCCCCTTCGGCAACTAAATTTCCTACACTGGCTCCGATACTGTCAAATACAGAACTAACGGCTAATTTAACTCCGGAGATAATAACCAGATAGTTTCCGTAAAGTGCTACCAATGACAAATTGGCATATCCGTAAATAATCAATGGAGTGACTTCGGTGAGAATGAATCCGGAGATTTTATGAAAAAATAGTTGTTTGATCTTTATGATGATATCCGGATATTTCCCCTTTATTTTGCGTCCGAGCGACACGCTGGAATGCAAAAAGGGAGCTCGTTTGCGGATGGTTTGGTTGAGCCGCCAAGAGGCGACGAAAGCGAATACAAATTCAAGAATAAGCCACCATAGATAACCGTTTGGAAAATAATAGACGGCAGCCATTTGGCAGAACGTTTTGACGATCAGTGTGCCCTTGTAGCTGTATGTGATCGCATACTCGCATTGGTCTGCGGACAGTATGATTTGTTTATAGTTGACAAAATATCCCAGTAAGGAACTAACGAGCAGTACGCCGAAAGATGCATAGGCATACCATAACGGAAGTTCCATTTTGTTGAAGATGAATGGAAAAAGGCACATTGCCACGAGAGCCCCTCCAATCATCCACCATGCAATCCGACGATAGAGCCATCCTTGGACAGAGACTATTTCGTTTACTGATTCATAGTCTTTCTCAAAAAGAGGCTTATAAATCGTAAATGTAACTGCCGTTCCAATTCCCAATTCGGCTAAGTTGAGAAACTGGAGAATGTTGACCGCTGTGGTATTGAGTCCGAGAATTTCAGTACCCAGATGATCCAAAAAAATCTTCCGGGAGAAGAAGCTCAATATACTGTTGAAAAACGTATATATCAGAGCTACTTTACTGTTCCGAATACTCTTCGATGTCCGAGAAGAATCCGTCAAGATCGAGGATTTTTACTATTCAGCTATGCCGTTCGTTTCCAAGCAGTAGTACTGGAAAAATCTGTGGAAATACATTTTGAGCTTTTCCGGAAACATTGTATAAAGTTTTCGGAAAAGAGGATCGGGCAGGATCTCCTTTCTGAATATTTCGATATAATATTGGTAGGCTTTGTGGTCGAGTTGAATGGTTATGTCTTTATCCATATCAGCAGGGTCGACCCGGAATAACCCGAAATGGATACCGTGATTGGGTCCGAAGCCTCGATCGTGAGGGTTTTCGAAATCCAACATCGAGATCACACTACTTTGAACACCGAATACCGACATATCAATACCTCCTTCCTCCATCATGTCGTATAGCAGCGGCTCACATGAAATCAAAGGTTTGAGACGCATAATTTTGTTGGCATATATGATCGATCGGTATTTATGCAGGATTTCCGGAGTAATATGCTCGTAATATTCTTTGACCTTGACAAAATGGAGACCGGACATTCGGTTTACCCGATCCGTCTTCAGCATATCGATCACTCCTCGGATTCCGCCCCATTTAAACATCCGCATTATTTCGAACGGCGTTTTCCGTATAACGTTAATACGGCGAAAATTGCTCACGCAATCAGAACCGATATAATTCATATGCTCGATATGTTGTTCCATGAGTTCTTGGGGCTCACGAATATAGAACATATCAATATCGATTGTATAAAGATAATCGTAATCACGGAAGGATTCATCCCATAACACCCATCGTAGACTTCGGGCCACAAGAGAGTTCATGTTCGGACAATCTGCGAAGGTATGTTCCCGAATCTCGAAACGATCATAGGTCGATCGGATCATATCTAATGCCGGCCGCAGATCGTCACGTAAAGTATCGTGCAAAAAAATCTTAACATCATATTCCGGATAGGCTTTTCCTATTGAATAAATCAGCATGGGCAAATATTCCTGATAAAGATGCCCTTGAACAAATGTTGTGAGACAGATTTTCATTAAAACCTAATTTTATAATCGTCCATCGGTATTTTTCGGGATACACCATTTCACATCAAAGAGGACGGCATTCGATTTTTTCAACTCTTCGATATTCAGACTTTTGAATTGTTCATGAGCCACGGCAAGAACAATAGCATCGAATTTCCGATCAGGTAAATTATTTGTGATTTCGATACCGTATTCCCGTTGTGCGATAGCAGGATCGACCCAAGGATCATAAATGGAAATGTTCGTATCATACTCTTGAAACGTACGCAAGATGTCGATCACCTTTGTGTTACGAACATCGGGGCAGTTTTCTTTGAATGTAAAACCCAAAATTAAAATATCAGCTCCGAGTACCTTGATTCCTTTCTTGATCATAAGTTTCACTACCTGTTGGGCCACATATTCACCCATGCCATCATTCATTCGACGACCTGCCAGAATAATTTCAGGATTGTAGCCGTAACGCTGGGCGCATTGCGCTAAATAGTAAGGATCGACGCCTATGCAGTGACCACCTACCAAGCCGGGTTTAAACGGTAGGAAATTCCATTTGGTGGAAGCTGCCTCCAATACCGCTTGCGTATCGATACCCATACGGGTAAAAATCTTCGAAAGTTCGTTTACAAAAGCTATATTGATATCCCGCTGAGAGTTTTCGATCACTTTGGCTGCTTCCGCAACTTTGATTGAGGGAGCAAGGTGAGTCCCAGCCGAAATAACCGATGCATATACTTCGTTGATCTTCTGCCCAATTTCTGGCGTGGATCCGGAGGTCACTTTTTTTATCTTTTCGACCGTATGCTGTTTATCGCCGGGATTTATTCGTTCGGGAGAGTATCCGGCAAAAAAATCTTCATTGAACTTCAAGCCGGAAACTTTTTCGATCACCGGAATACATTCGTTCTCTGTAACTCCCGGATAAACAGTTGATTCGTAAACTACAATATCCCCTCTCGAAATGACTTTGCCGATCGTTTCGCTGGCATTATACAGGGGGCGCAAATCGGGATTATTATTTTCATCGACGGGAGTCGGGACTGCCACTACATAAAAATTACAATCGCGGATTGCATCGATATCTGATGTACAAACAAAACCGTTTGCAAGAGCTGTTTGTAATAACTCGTCCGGTACCTCCAGCGTCGTATCATGGCCAGACATCAATGCGTTTACACGATTTGAACTCATGTCAAATCCGACAGTATTATATTTTGTCGAGAAAAGTCGAGCCAGAGGAAGTCCTACATAACCTAGGCCTATTACGCAGATTTTAATTTCTCTATCCATGCAATTATATATTTAAAGATTTTTCCTATACCATTCACAAGCCGCTTTCAAACCCTGCTTCATCGAGAATTGAGGAGCATATCCCAATAGATGGCGGGCCTTGTCGATCGAAGCCAGCGAATGAGGGATGTCTCCTACTCGGTTTGGACCGTGGGTTGGTTCAATTTTTTTGATCTCGGGATCATACTCCCCAAGGTATTCACGCAGATAATTTACTAGCTGGTTAAGCGTCGTGCGTTCCCCGCAGGCCGTGTTGTATATCTGGTTCATTGCTTCAGGAGTCGTGGTCTCCATAGCCAGTAGATTCATCTGGATTACATTATCGATATAAGTGAAGTCTCGACTATATTCTCCGTCTCCGTTGATATTGGGAGCTTCGTGATTCAGCAGTTTTTTTACGAAGAGAGGTATGACTGCCGCATAAGCTCCATTCGGGTCTTGGCGCCGGCCAAATACATTGAAATAGCGCAGACCTATATATTCGAACTTTTCGTAGGTGCGGGCAAAAACATCGGCGTAGAGTTCGTCCACGTATTTGGTGATAGCATATGGGGAGAGCGGCTTTCCGATGACATCCTCTACCTTAGGCAACGATTTCGAATCGCCATAGGTCGATGAACTGGCTGCGAAAATAAACCGTTTTACTTTGGCATCACGAGAGGCGACGATCATGTTGAGAAATCCGCCGATGTTGACCTCATTAGTTGTTACGGGGTCTTTGACAGACCGTGGTACCGAACCCAGTGCTGCTTCATGTAGTACGTAGTCTACGCCTTCGACAGCTCTCAGGCAGTCATCGAAATTCCGGATATCACCCACAATCAGTCGGAACGAATCCGGATAGCGGGAGATCAGTGGAATTAAGTTCTCCATATGTCCCGTAGAAAAATTATCAAGGCAAACTACCCAGTCACCTCTTTCCAGTAATGCTTCACATAGGTTGCTACCGATAAATCCGGCACCTCCCGTTACCAATACTTTTCTCATCATCGCTTATTAATGTATATTTTTACCGAATACCTCCAGAATTCTTCGATCTGAATTCTGAGGTATATTCATTTGATGGATTATCTTCGAATATCAGCCCCGCAGAGGCTTCTACACTATTCATAAAGTGACAGACTGCTATATGTCTTACCCCCCCCCCGAAATAATACACGTGATGTATATACAATGGGTGACAAACGACGACAAAAGGTTCTGGATATGGGGAGGAGTAAAAGTTTTGGTCAAGTGAACGTTCCGGATTTAAAATGTCTGAGAAAGTTCAAATCCGGAAGGAATCATATAACAGATTATCCTTTGTGTAAAACGCAAAATCATGTTTTTTGTCTGTCGCTCTTTAAATTATCGAGAAATCCCATATCTCGTCTATGTGTCGTTCATGTATTCGTTGAATGCGGCAATTTCCAAGTTTGTCGTTGAATAGTTGGTGTTTATGGAAATTTCTTTATCGTACGTTCATGCAAAGACGGTATTCTACATCGGAAAGTTCCGAAATCAACGGCTCGTTGCAATCAATTTTAGTCGTAAGGAGAGTATTGTTGCTATTACGTGTCTGCTTGCTGACTCGTTGTCGGCGATCTACGGAAAAAAGTTAGCGCTTTTTCTGGCGGATAACAAAGTATTATGAAATGACTTCGACCAAGTCGGGATCAACTTCTGCCGTAACGGCTATGACACCTTCTAACATTATGACTATTCGGCGATTTCTTTTACCTCGTACTTGCATGAATATACCTTTAACCCCATCGAATTTTCCTCCGTGTATGCGGACACGAGTTCCTTTCTGTAAATTTATTTCACTTGGCCGATAGTAACTTATATTCTCATCGTATTGTGAGGCAACCTTTATGAAACTATCCATTTGCTCATCCGGTACAACGATATATTCTGATCCCGTACTTTTTTTCCACATCACAAATTGCAGGAAGTTATATCGTTTTTTGAAATTCAGAATTTGAGAGCGACTGGCGTGAACGAATACAAGATTCGGAATAGCCGGGACGAGCCTTTTAGACTTCACTCTGTGATAAACTCTTATCGCATAACATTTGGGAATAAAGTATGCTAAACCATCTTTACCGGCGAGTTTCTCCTCCGCTTTCCCCTCGCTTTTGTATGCCCTCATAACGAACCAGCATACAGTCGTAGTATTTGTTGTATCGGTTGAAGCAATATTCATACATAAACACATATTCTTAGATCACCCCAACGTGTGTATTAGGGTATATTACAGATGTTTACGTTCGGTTCAAGCCGGAAAATTGGCATCTCTTCTTGAACTTCGCATGCACTTCATTGGGGCTTTATAATAGATGTTATAATCGTATTGGCAACTTTTATAACACTTATTTTCCCCCCCCCTATCAACTATTCCCTTATGGAGAATAGGAATTTATTGTGCACAAAGGTAAAAAATATAATTATAAAATGCTAATAAAATACTTCTATTGCCGATATTTGAATATTGATTATTCAGTAGAACGTCTTCTTTGCATCCGGTTGTTCCTTAACCCTATTTGATAATATGAAATTTTTGTATTATCCGGTTATTTATCGCCATGAGAAGTATGGCTGGACAACGAAATTGAATACGATTCGGACGACATCTCTCATATTTCCCCGATACCGGATAATTGAAAAGCAAAGATCTTCCGCGGTACGTTTTTCGGAGATGCGATCGTTATTTGAGGTAATGTACTCTCAATGGTGAGTAAAAAAAATTAAAAATGTTCGAAAAAAGACAAATTTAGGATGAATAGCGATTAACGTTCACTTTTCTACTTTTTTAAAACCGTATCAATAGAGAAACGCTCAAATAGGAGAATTCCTTAACTTTAATTTTTTTTCAATCCTGCCGTTTTTATGCGACTTTTCGTATCTTTGTAAAAAATAATGCGGCCGCTGGCCGGCGGTCCGCTCCGGCGGGCGCGCTCCGGACGCAGACTGGCAGGGGCTAAATTAAAATATACGGATATGAACAGCAAATACGCTTTGCCCAAAGACGGAGGATTGATCGTCGACTCGGCTCCGAGCGACATCATCCGCCGCTATGAAAAGATTCCCGCCTCGGTCTTCGAACACGAATCCGAAGGCGTGGGGTATGTCGCCGATCTGATCGTGCGGGCGATCAAGAAACACAACGAATATTCGCTTTCGAACGAGATTTTCGAGGACGTGCAGCCCTTCGTGCTGGGACTCACGACCGGCCGAACGCCGCTGGGGCTTTACCACGAGCTGGTGCGCCGCTACCGGGACGGCATGGTGAGTTTTTCGAACGTCGCGGTTTACAGCCTCGACGAATTCTACCCGATCGGGGCCGACGAGCCGCAGAGCCGCAACTACCGCATCCACGAGGAGTTTCTCAACCATATCGATATCCTGCCCGAAAACATCCATATTCCCGACGGGACGGTGCCTGAATCGCGCATCTCGCGTTACTGCGAATCCTACGACCGGGCGATCAACCACATCGATCTGATGATTATCGGCGTCGGCGAGCAGGGGCAGCTCGGGTTCAACGAGCCCGGCTCCTACGAGAAGTCGCGCACGCGGCTGGTGCAGCTTTCGCACGATTCCCGCAAGATCCAGTCGTCGGCCTTCTCGGGGATCGACGATACGCCCAAAATGGCCATTACGATGGGGATCGATACCATCATGCGCGCCGACAAGATCGTGCTCATGGCATGGGGCGAGGAGAAGGCCGACGTGATCCGCAAGGTCGTCGAGGGGCAGATCACCGATCAGGTGCCCGCCACGGCGTTGCAGGAGCACCACAACATCGAGGTGGTGATCGACGAGAACGCCGCCGGAAAGCTCACGCGCGAGGTTGCGCCGTGGCTGGTCGGCCCCTGCGAGTGGACGCCCAAGTTCACGCGCAAGGCGGTCATCTGGCTGTGCGGCGTGGTGGGGAAGCCGATTCTGAAACTCACCCACTCGGACTACATCGAAAATTCGTTGGGCGAACTGCTCGAAGCCAAAGGGCCTTACGACAAGATCAACATCGACGTCTTCAACGACCTGCAACATACCATTACCGGTTGGCCGGGCGGCAAGCCCAACGCCGACGACTCGACGCGGCCCGTTCCGTCGAAGCCCTTTCCCAAAAAGGTGCTGATCTTCTCGCCGCACCCCGACGACGACGTGATTTCGATGGGCGGCACCTTCATCCGTCTGGTCGACCACGGGCACGACGTGCACGTGGCCTACGAGACGTCGGGCGATTTCGCCGTCAACGACGACGTCGTCCTGCAACAGCTCGATACGGTGCGCGAACTGGGTTTCGCGGATCGTTTCGATGAGGTGAAACGTCTTATCGCCGGTAAAGTGAAGGGGCAGCCCGAACCGCGCGAGCTGTTGGACATCAAGGCGGCGATCCGCCGCGCCGAGGCCAAGGCCGCCGACCGTTCGTTCGGGCTCGATCCGTCGCACGTCCATTTCCTGAACTTGCCTTTCTACGAAACGGGCGGATTGAAGAAGGCGCCGCTTTCGCAGCGCGACATCGATATCATCGTCAAGCTGTTGCGCGAGATCGAACCCGACCAGATCTATGCCGCAGGTGATCTGGCCGATCCGCACGGCACGCACCGCACCTGCATGGAGGCTGTACTGGGAGCGTTGGAGGTCGCTAAGGACGACGCATGGCTCAAGAATTGCCATCTGTGGCTCTATCGCGGGGCCTGGTTGGAGTGGGATCTGGGGATGGTCGACATGGCCGTGCCCCTTTCGCCCGACGAGCTGATCAAGAAACGTCACGCCATCTACCGCCACGTGTCGCAGAAGGATATCGTGCCCTTCCCGGGCAGCGATTCGCGCGAATTCTGGCAGCGCGCCGAGGAACGTACGCAGAATACCGCCCGCCTCTACGACAAGTTGGGCATGGCCGAATACCAGGCCATCGAGGTCTTCGTGAAAATGTTTTAACACCAAATAAGATTCTATGAGACTGATTATCGAAGAGAACGACGCGAAAGCCGGCCTGTGGACGGCCCGCTACATCGTCGCGCGGATCAAGGAGAAGGCGGCCCGGACCGACCGTCCGTTCGTACTGGGACTGCCCACCGGCTCGACGCCCGTGGAGACCTACAAGGAACTGGTGCGCCTGTATGAGGCGGGCGAGGTGTCGTTCCGCAATGTCGTTACGTTCAATATGGACGAATACGTGGGCATCCCCGAAGATCACCCTGAAAGCTATCACACCTTCATGCGCAAGCATTTCTTCGACCATGTCGACGTGCCGGCCGCGAACATCCACATCCTCGACGGCAACGCCCCCGATCTGCAAAAGGAGTGCGAGGAGTACGAGCGTAAGATCGTCGCCGCAGGCGGCATCGACCTCTTCCTGGGCGGTATCGGCGAAGACGGCCATATCGCCTTCAACGAACCCTATTCGTCGCTCGTGTCGCGCACGCGCGTGATGACGCTCACGCCCGAGACCGTGGCTGTCAACTCGCGGTTCTTCGACAACGACGTGAACAAGGTGCCCAAGCAGGCCATGTCGGTCGGCGTGGCTACGATCATGGATTCGCACGAGGTCATCATCCAGGCCTTCGGCCACAAGAAGGCCCGCGCGTTGAAACACGGTGTCGAGGGGTGCTACTCGCACGAGTGGACGATCTCGGCGTTGCAGGTTCATCCCGCAGGCATCATCGTCGCCGACGAGGCGGCCGTAGGCGAGTTGAAAGTCAGCACCTACCGCTATTTCCGCGAATTGGAGAAGAGTGAACGTCTGTAAAGAGCCGCGGGGCGACGCAGCGCAGCCTGTGTCTCGCGGATTCCGGTCATACGGAGGGAGTGTCCGAATTGCGGACGCTCCCTCTTTCATTTCCCCCCCCCCGTCGCAGGACCGGTTCGATTGCGGAGCGAGTTCCGGCGAGGTTTGCCGCTTTTCCCGCGGCGGTCGCTGCCCGGGATTCCTCTTCCTGACGGCCGGTGCCCGCCGTGTCGGTTCGGGAAAAGAGGCGTCGGGGCGAAGGACGGAAGCACCCGTTCCGGAGCCTGAACCGATGCAAAGACAGGTGTTTTTTTGCGAAGAAGCGATTTTTTTCCGCGAAAGAAGTTGCTTACGAATCGGACGGAAATTCCTCGTTTCGGGGTTCAATGTTTCGGCGGTTCTGTGCTTTTCGATGCAAAGCTTGAACGGAAACGGCTTTATACCCGTATGTAAGGGTATTCCGAGGTCCGATAGTCGAGATCGCTTATTAAAAAATTTCACTATCTTTGACGCCCGAAATACGATTGTTATTTTTTAAATCATTGATTGTATGAGGAATCTATTTGCTTCATTCGCATCGATGGCGCTCTTCGTCGGAGCGCTTGGTTTCGCTGCTTGCAGCGATGACGACAACACCTCCACCGATCCCGGCGAGGGGGGGGGAAATACTAAGCCGGAGGTATCCGTCGTCGTGACGCCCGGTGCGACGACGGCAAGTTCGGTCAGCTTCACTGTCGCACCGCAGAATGCGGACAAATGCGCCTATGTCTGTCTGAAAAATGTCGAAGGGATCGAATTGCCCGACGCCGTTTCCGTCATGGCCGAGGGCCGGCAGCTCGAAAAGGTCGAGACGCAGCTTGTCGAGGTGAAAGAACTCGAAGCCGAAGCCGAGTATGTCGTATTGGCGGCCGCTTCGGCAGGGGAGAACGCCCCCGTCCTGTCGGAACCGATTACGCTGACGACCGAGAAAGTCAATCAGGGCACTACGATGGAGGTGACGCTCGCCGAGGGCGAGCGGACCGAGAGCACGCTTTCGTTCACGGTCACTACCGCCAATGCCGCCGAGTGCCGCTACCGCTATTTCAAGAAGACCGAAGATTTCGTTCTGCCCGACAAATACGACATCTTCGCCACGGGCGACAAGGTGGAGACCTCCTCTCCGCAGGAGATTTTGCTCGAAAACCTCGACGACGATACCACTTATGTGATCGTTGCGGTCGTCGAAGCTGCCGACAGCTATGACAAGGAGATGTCCGAGCCGCTCGAAATGACGACGCTCAAACGCGACAAACCCGAAAACGTCGATCAGCAGCACTTCACCGAGGGCGAACTCCAAGTTTACAGCGGCGGCAACAACTTCTATGTCAAACTCACCAACGACGCCTATACGGTCGTACTCGATCTCTACGACGACTATGCGAAGGAGAAGGCGCCCGTTATTCCCGCACACGAATACAGCTACCTGAAAGGTTACCACAGCAACGAGCCCTGGGTGATGGCCAGCACGTCGAGCGTAACGGCCGTCAGCGGTGCGGCGTTCGAAATCGAGAAGGGATCGGTGAACGTCGGTTTCGCCGACGGGGCCTATACGATCGTCGGCTCCCTGATTTCTCAGGACAACAAACAACTGGACATCGACTATAAGGGTTCGCTCGCCTTCCCCGTCAAACTCAACAGCGGCAAGATCGAAAAGAGCGAGAAGGGCTATCTGGCCGCATTCACGGGGGAGAACCTCTACGGACTGAATCTCGAATTCATCACCGATAAGATCGCCGCCGGCACCTACTCGTTCGACAACGGCACGCTGGGCGGAAACTCGGCGCTCATTTGCGGTACGACGGAGTATGCGGTCAAGGCCGGCAGCGTCGAACTGAGCCTGCCGTCCGAAACGAATTATGTCATCAAGGGGGAACTGACGACGGCCGAGGGGTATCCGCTTTCGCTCGATGTCTCCATCTACGGTGTGACCCAGCCCGAGGAGCCGGGCGATGCGATCGTCTTCACATCGATCTCGCAGGCCTATGCCGAAGCCGATGCGACGGGTTGGGCGATCAACTACTCCGTCGAATTCGAAAACGACGAGTGGCAGGCCGCTTTCGAGTTCTGCAACGACGGCGGTACGGGTTCGCAGATTCCGGCCTACAAATATCTCTACTCGTCCTATGTAGAGAGCGGAACGGGCTGCGTCACGCAATACCGCATCGTCAACAAGAAGACTTCGGAGACGTTGACGCTCGACGAAGGATCGGTGACGGTGGCCTATGCCGACGGCGTTTACGACATCGATTTCGATCTGATGCAGACCAACGGACAGCATTTCAAAGCTTCCTACGACGGCCCGATCGAACTGGACGACTATACCTCTATGGGCGGCGGAGGCTATGCCCGTTAATCGTCAAACGAAAATTCGGAGATAGAAGGATATGAAAAAACTGCTGATTCTCGTCGCCGCGTGCGCACTGACATTTTCCTGCGGCGAGTCCAACGACGATTTCGGTGACAATGGCAATCCCGGCACCGAGACGCCTGGGCCTCAGCCCGAACCCGAACCTGAGCCCGAACCCGAACCGGAACCCGAGCCTGAACCGGAATATGATTTCGACATTGCGGTAGCCGATGGATTTTTCGCTTACGACGGTCTGGACGAGGCTTCCGGAAAATATCGTACGACGGTGATGCTCAGCTCGAAGAGCATGTCGACAGGCGATACGGGCGATTATGTGGACATTCTCGTCTACATCTATACCGATTTCGAACCGGAGATTCTGACTTCGACGGGAGGGTATACCTATCGGAAGTTCTTTACGGGGGCGATCTCGCCGTTTTACACCGATTCGGTGGAGAAACATACCGACCGCATGTGGTACATCGGCAAGCACTATACCGACGACGAGGGGGATCCCAATGTACAGGGCTGCGGCTGGTTCACCTATCAGAACGGGTTGGAGACGGGCTGTTTCGCAGCCGACGACACCGAACGGACGACGTGCGAGATCGTCGATAACGGCGACGGCACCCACACGATCAAGGGGGTGATGTACGACAAGACGTTCGACAAGTCGCTTCGCTACGAGTACAAGACGGAACATCCGGGCATCTTTTCGCCGAATTTCGGTTGATGCCGTTTGCCGGCGAATGTTTTTCCGACCGCAGCTTTCCGGCTGCGGTCGTTGTTTTTGCGGGTCGGTGCGGGCGTTCGCAGGGGGGGGACGCCCCGTTCGTCGTGTCGGAGGCGAAAGACGCCTGAAAAGCTGCCGAATGACTCTTGTCGACGCAGGAATCCGCCCGTGTCCGACGGTGCCGTGAACCGGAGAGTTGTCGGGAATTTCGTGTGGATGGTTTCGGATGCGAGTTCCGCGCGGGTTCCGTCCTGGATGCGACTTCCGGCGAAAAACAGCGCGGGTGTCCGAATCTATCGGACACCCGCGCTGTTTCTTGCTGTGAATCGGGCTATGCGCGTCCCAACAGTTTCTTGACTTCGGCGGCGACGGTCTCGCCGTTGTAGCCGAACTCCTTGTCGAGCACCGTGTAGGGAGCCGAGAAGCCGAACATGTCGTGGCCGTGGATGAAGCCCTTCTCTCCGACGAGCCCCTGCAAGGTCACGGGCAGCCCCGACGTCATGCCGTAGCGTGCGATGCCGGCGGGCAGTACCGACTCCTGATAGGACTGGGGCTGATCGCGGAAAAGACCTTCGCTCGGGACGCTGACGATGCGGGCCTTGATGCCCTCCTGAGCCAGCAGGCCGGCACCTTCGACGAGCGTCGCCACCTCCGAACCCGAAGCGACCATCACTACGTCGGGTTTCGCCGTGTCGGCGACGATGTAGGCGCCCTTGGCGAGCTGTGCGGCCTCCTCGCGGCGGCTTGCGGCCAGCGCGGGCAGGTTCTTGATGTTCTGACGCGAGAGGATGAGCGCCACGGGGCGTTTCTCTTCGAGAGCGAGACGCCATGCTGCGATCGTCTCCTCGCCGTCGGCGGGACGCAGCACGACCATCGACCGCTCGCCCGCGTGGTTGCGCAGGTGCTCCATCAGGCGGATCTGCGCCTCGTGCTCGATCGGCTGGTGCGTCGGGCCGTCCTCGCCTACGCGGAACGAGTCGTGCGTCCAGATATAGATCACGTGCAGGTGCATCAGTGCCGAGAGGCGTACGGCCGGCTTCATGTAGTCCGAGAAGACGAAGAAGGTGCCGCAGGCCGGAATCACGCCGCCGTGCAATGCCATACCGTTCATGATGCAGGCCATCGTCAGCTCCGACACGCCGGCCTGGAAGAATTTGCCGCTGAAATCGCCCTTCGTGAAGGCTTTGGTCTTTTTCAGGAAGCCGTCGGTCTTGTCCGAATTCGACAGGTCGGCCGAAGCGACGATCATGTTCTCCACCCGCTCGGCCAGTACGCCCAGCACCGTCGCCGACGCGGCGCGCGTGGCCGAATCGGCCTTCATCTCGATCGACTTGTAGTCGATGGCCGGAAGCTCGCCTGCGAGGAACATGTCCAGTTTGCGGGCCAGCTCCTTGTTGGCCGAGCGCCACTCGGCCTCGACGGCCTTCTGGGCCTTGACCCATGCACGCAGTTCTTCGCGGCGTGCGGCGTAGATCTCCTTCGACTCTTCGAAGACCGTGAACGGGTTTTCGGGGTCGCCGCCCAGGTGCTTCACCGTGGCGGCGATGTCGGCGCCGGCGGCCGAAAGCGGCTGGCCGTGCGTCGAAACCTTGTTCTCATACGACGTGCCGTCGGCGGCTACCGCGCCTTTGCCCATCACCGTGTGGCCGATGATGATCGTCGGACGCTCGGTCTCGGCACCTGCCGTGCGGAGCGCGGCGCGGATCTCGTCGACCGACTGTCCGTCGACGTGGAGCACGTTCCAGCCCCAGGCCTTGTATTTGGCGCCTACGTCCTCGGTGTCCACCTCGTCGACCTTGGTCGAGAGCTGGATGTTGTTCGAGTCGTAGTACATGATCAGGTTCGACAGTCCCAGATGACCTGCGATGCGGCCCACGCCCTGCGAAATCTCCTCCTGCACGGCGCCGTCCGAGATGTAGGCATAGGTCTTGTGCGCCTGCCACTGGCCGAAACGGGCCACCATGAAGCGCTCGGCGATCGCTGCGCCCAGCGCCATGGCGTGTCCCTGACCCAGCGGGCCGGAGGTATTCTCCACGCCGCGCAGCACGTCCACTTCGGGGTGGCCGGGCGTACAGCTTCCCCACTGGCGGAACGCTTTGAGATCGTCCATCGTGTAGTTGCCCGCCAGCGCCAGTGTCGAGTAGAGCATCGGCGACATGTGGCCCGGATCGAGGAACAGACGGTCGCGGAAGGGGTAGCGCAGGTCGTCGGGATCGTAGCGCAGGAATTCGGTGTAGAGCACGTTGATGAAATCGGCGCCGCCCATCGCGCCGCCCGGATGGCCCGATTTCGCCTTTTCGACCATCGATGCCGCCAGCACGCGGATGTTGTCCGCCGCACGCGTCAGTTTTGCATTGTCTGCCATATTTCCAGTTGTTTAGTAGTTGTCAATTCGTCGGGCGAAGGCCGTTGTGACACCCTGTGCGGTGCGTGCCGCCTGTCGCTTTTCCGAGCGGGATTTATCCCCTGCAAAGATAATAATATTTTATTATCCTACCTTTTTAAGCTCTACGAAATTTGCTTTTTCTATCTTTTCCTTGGCGTATGGCAGCGTTACGCGAAACTCCTTGCAACCGCTCGACGGAATGTCGAACATCGTGTCCATCATCACCGCCTCGCAGATCGAGCGCAGGCCGCGTGCGCCGAGCTTGTAGACGATGGCGCGGTCGACGATGTAGTCGAGAACTTCGTCGTCGAAGGCGAGCTTCACGCCGTCCATCTCGAACAGCCGGACGTACTGTTTCACGATGGCGTTCTTCGGCTCGGTCAGGATCGAGCGCAGCGCTTCGCGGCCGAGCGGCTGCATGTAGGTCAGCACCGGCAGGCGCCCGACCAGTTCGGGGATCAGGCCGAACGATTTGAGATCCTGCGGCATGACGTACTGCATCAGGTTCGAACGGTCGATCGGATCGGCTCCCGCGCGGCCGTAGCCCATCGCCCGCGTGTTGAGCCGCTGGGCGATCTTGCGCTCGATGCCGTCGAACGCACCTCCGCAGATGAAGAGGATGTTGCGCGTGTCGACCTGTATGAATTTCTGGTCGGGATGCTTGCGCCCGCCCTGCGGCGGTACGTTGACCGTCGTCCCTTCGAGAATTTTCAGCAGCGCCTGCTGCACCCCTTCGCCCGATACGTCGCGCGTGATCGAAGGGTTGTCGCCCTTGCGGGCGATCTTGTCGATCTCGTCGATGAAGACGATGCCCCGTTCGGCGGCTGCCACGTCGTAGGAGGCCACCTGCAACAGCCGCGAGAGGATGCTCTCCACGTCTTCGCCCACGTAGCCGGCTTCGGTGAGCACCGTGGCGTCGACGATGGTGAAGGGGACGTTCAGCAGCCGCGCGATCGTGCGTGCCATGAGCGTCTTGCCCGTTCCCGTCGGGCCGACGAGCACGACGTTCGACTTGTCGATCTCGATCTCGCCTTCGGCGTCGGCCGATTTCGAGAGAATGCGTTTGTAGTGATTGTAGACCGCTACCGACAGGTAGCGTTTGGCCGCCTCCTGACCGATGACGTACTGGTCGAGCATCTCCTTGATCTGCGCGGGTTTGAGCAGTTCTTCGTAGTGCAGCTGCGTCTGCTGCATCGGGGGCGTCGCGGAGAGGGGATCGGCTACCACGTGGTGCTCGACGAGCGTATGGTAGCCCTGTTCGATGCATTCGTTGCAGATGCGGGCGCCGCTGCCGCCCTGAAAAAGCATCAGCACCTCGCTGTGGTGTTTGCCGCAAAAGGAGCAGTGCTCCTCGGCCGTGTGCGAATTTCCGTTCTTCGGGTTCTTCGTATGTGTCATTCGTTGTCGTTTCGTATGGGTATATGCCGCGTGCGCGCCGTTTTCGGCGCGCGGCGGGTCACTTGCGTTTTTTCAGCACTTCGTCGATCAGGCCGTAGTTCTTGGCTTCGTCGGCCGTCATCCAGTAGTCGCGGTCGGCGTCCTTTTCGATCTTCTTGATCGGCACGCCGGCGTGCGAGGCGAGAATTTCGTACAGTTCGCGCTTCGTGCGCAGGATTTCGCGGGCCGTGATCTCGATGTCCGACGCCTGTCCCTGCGCGCCTCCCAGCGGCTGGTGGATCATCACGCGCGAATGCGGCAGCGCCGAACGCTTGCCCGCCGTACCGGCCGTGAGCAGCACTGCACCCATCGAGGCGGCCAGCCCCGTGCAGATCGTCGCCACGTCGCAGTTCACCAGCTGCATCGTGTCGTAGATGCCCAGACCGGCCGAAACCGATCCGCCCGGCGAATTGATGTAGAGCTGGATGTCCTTCTCCGGATCGGCCGATTCCAGGAAGAGCAGCTGCGCCTGGATGATGTTGGCCGCATCGTCGTAGATCGGCGCCCCGAGGAAGATGATGCGGTCCATCATCAGGCGGGAGAAGACGTCCATCGTGGCGACGTTCAACTGGCGCTCCTCGATGATCGTGGGCGACACGTAGTCGGAGATGACGGATCGGAAATCGTGCAGCCGGAGGCTGCTGATGCCGCAATGCTTGACGGCGTATTTTTCGAATTCGGAAGACATGACTGTACGTTTAATATGGTTTTACATCGTTGTTCGCCGGGCTTTTCCCGTAGTCCGCACCGCCGCGGGCCGGCGACGGATCAAAAGAAGGACTCTGCAAACATCACGCCCGCAGAGTCCAAAGTTAATCATTTTTCCGAAAACCGCGTACTCCGGACTATATCTCCTTGGCCAGTTTTGCGAATTCGTCGGCGGAAACGGCCTTTTCGGTCACCTTGATCTTGCCCTTCACATCCTCGACCACCTTCGTTTCGTAGAGTTTCTCGTAGATCTTCTGCGACTGCTCCTTGTTGGCGAGAATCTGCTGCTTGGCGAAGTTTTCGAGCATCTCGTCCGGTGCGGCCGGCATTCCGTACTGCGCGAACTGTGCGGCGGCGAAAGCCTTCGCTTCGGCGAGCGCTTCGTCGGCCGTTACGGTGAGGTTGTCCTCCTTGATGAAGTGCTTCTGAATGTAGTTCCACGAGAACATTTTGAGGAACTGGTCGAAGTCCTTTTCGATCTCCTCTTTCGAGAACTTCTCCTCGTTGATGACGTAGAGCCAGCGTTTGAGGAAGGCGGCGGGCATCTTCAAGTCGGCTTTTTTCAGCAGGAAGTCGCGCAATTGAAGCGTGAAGAGGTAATCGCTCTCGCGCGACAGTTCCTTCCCGATTTCGGTGTCGACGAAGGCGTCCAGTCCGGCTTCGTCCGTGACGTTGCCCTGCGGGAAGGCGGTCTTGAAGAACTCCTCGTTCAGTTCGGGATCGGCGAATTTGCGGATCTTGGTGATTTCGAGCGAGAATTCGGGCTTCACCTCCGCCAGTTCGTTCTCTTTGAGCTGCAAGGCCGCGGCACGCTGCGCGGGATTCTTGTAGAGCTCGTTGATGTCGACCTTCATCTTGGCGCCGACCTTCTTGCCCTTGAAGGGCTTGCGTTCCTCGTCGTTCATCGAGATCAGCCCCACGTAGGCATCCTCGACGCGCAGTTCGCCGTTGTCGAGCGTGACGGTCAGCGCCTCGTCGTCGGCGACCTTCTCGACGTCCACCAGCCGGCCGTAACGGCGCAGGAAATTCGAGCGGTAGTTGTCGTGCATCTGCTTGTCGATCTTGATGCGGTGATAGGTCACCTTGTCCTTGGCCGAAAGAGCGAGGTCGATCTTGGGCGCCTCGCCGATCTCGAACATATACTCGAACTCGGTGTCGTTATCGAAATCGAAAGCACCCTGCTCCTCGGCGGGAATCACGTCGCCCAGATAGTCGATGTTCTCCTTTTGGAGGTACTCGAAGACGGCGTTCGACGCCGTGCGGTACGACTGCTCGGCCACTACGCCCTTGCCGTACATCTTTTTGATGATTCCCATCGGCACCATGCCGGGGCGGAAGCCCGGGATGTTGGCCTTGCGGCGGTAGTCGCGCAGCGATTTCTCGACGGCTTCGCCGTAGTCCTTTTCGCCGACCTTGACCGAAATCAACGAGGTCTGCTCCTCTTTCTGTGTTCTTTTGATCTCCATAACGTATATTTATTTGCTTGTTTTCACTCGTTTTGGCGGGCAAAGATACGAAAAAGCGAGGGCAAATGCAAACGTTGTTTGCAATTTGCCGAGCGGGAGTATCCGAGGAACAGCCGAAAATACGAAAAAGTTTGGCAAGCAAAGGATTTATGGTTGCGCGCAGCGCACGATCGCTCCGGGCGCTCGCGCTGCTGTTGTCGCTCTTTCCGCTATTTTCGCAGTACGATCCCGCAGGCCTCCGGCCTGCCATGTGCGGACACCTGCAAATAATCATGGTTGCGCGTAACGCACAACTGTCTCCGCCTTGCCAAAAATCGGGAAGAGGAACGGGCGGCGGCTGCGCCGTCGAAAAACGCGGGCGCGAGCTCGTCCGCGTAGCGTTGTAGGCGCAGACGTCAGCCGTTCTTCGGCTGGATGCTTTTGTCGCGGCCTTTTGGCAGTGCGGGGTATAAGCCGGTTTCGTGCGGGAAAATTCGAAACTTTTTCGCTCGAAACGGCGGCGGGTTCGGATGATTATGCTATTTTTGTCAATCGGATCGATCCGATTTCCCGCAATGAAACGACTTCTTCTTCTCCTCTGCCTGTCGGCCGCCGTGCGTCCCACTGCGGCGCAGACCGCCGTGTCCGGTTTCGTGCGTAGCCTGCCCGAACGACTGGCGCGGCCGCTCGACGACACGCTCGTCGTGCTGCGCGACCTCGAACTGCTCGCCCCGCGGCGGGTGATGCAGTCGTTCGACGTCGTGTCCGATTCTACTATCTACATCTCGCAGTTGGGGGCATTCGAGAACCACGTTCCCGGCCGGACTCGCTCCCACGAGGTCTACGTCTTCGAGGTGCGGCCCGGCTGCGACACGATGCCCCGCATGACGCTCCGCTACTTCGGGCACGGCGCCAACATCGCCGTCGAGGAGTGCGGCGGCACCCGTTACGTCTGGATCGACAGCAATGCCACGCGCGTCGGAGGGGAGTACTGGCAGTCGTGCACCGTGTCGCGCGTTCCGTTCCGTGCCGGCTCGTGCTGCGACCACGACGGCGGCGAGACTTTCTATTTCGACGACGGGTGTTTCAACCTGCTGCCGGCCGTCGATCGGGCGCACGACCTGCTCTCGATCTCCTACCGCAAGGCGGACGGAACGCACGGCTTCCGCCACTTCCGCCTCTCGGAGGCGTTGGCGCTGCCCGACACGGTGCTCCGCGTCGTGCGGACGTGGGGCGGCGAACGGTCGGGCGAGTGCGAGCGTACCGAAGAGCGGGCGATCCGCTGTCGGGATTTGCGGCGGCTCACACCGGTAGGCGGCTTTCTGATGCCGCACGGCGAGGATACCGCCCGCGACTTTTGCAGTTATCCCTTCCAGGGCTTCGACGTCGACGGCCGCTGCTGTTATCTCTTCGAAGGGGCCGGCAACGGCAACAAACCGGCCAACGGCCCCTCCGATGCACGCATCACCGTCACCACGCTCGACGGCGGGATCGTCCATTGGCGTCTTCCCGTCGGGGCCTACTCCGATCTCGAAGGACTTCGTGCGCTGGGGCTGACCGATACGGGATATGCCGAGGCCGAGGGGATCAAATGCAAGGGCGACCGGCTGTGGCTGGGCGTCGCCACCCGCCGTTCGGCCGATGCGGTGCGCAGAGCCAATCTGCTCCGCTATTAGCCGCCGCTGCGCCGGTAGGGGCTTCGCGGAAGGCTAATGGGGTTCGCCGACGAGTTTCAACCCGACGATAGCGCCGATGAGCAGCAGCAGGAAGAAGATCCGCGGGAAGGTCGCCGGTTCGTTCAGGAACAGAATTCCCGCCAGCACCGTTCCCACGGCACCGATGCCCGTCCACACCGGATAGGCCGTGCCGATCGGCAGCGATTGCGTCGCCTTGGCCAGCAGCGTCATGCTGAGCGCCAGCGACAGCAGGAATCCTGTTCCCCACCAGCAGTATTCGGCTCCCGTGGCCTCTTTCATCTTTCCCAGACAGAATGCGAAGCCGGTCTCGAACAGGCCGGCCACGATCAGTATGATCCAGTTCATCGCGTCGTGTTTTATTCTTTTACGGATGCAAAGTTACCCGTAAAATTCCGTCCGGCGCTTTACATTTGATAAGAAAATCGGAAAAGTGCGCGTGTGCCGGCGACTTTGACTACCTTTGCAGAGAAAACGCTTGCGGACGCATCGTCATGGATATACGTGAAATCATCGACCGGATCTATCGGATGCCGGAGAGTTCCGCCGTCAGGCTGGCGGCCTGCATGTCGAGCCTGTCCCGCCCCAGGGGATACTGCGTGCTGGAAGCGGGGCGTGTGGAGCCGAACCTCTTCTTCATCGGCCGGGGGATCGCACGCGCCTGTATTTCCGCCGACGGGAAAAAGGTCACCTTCTGGATCGGGGCCGAGGGATCGGCGCTCGTCTCCCTGAAAAGCTACGTCGACGACGAACCGGGCTACGAAACGATCGAACTCATGGAGGATTCCCTGTTGTATGTGTTGAAACGCAGCGATTTGGAGCGATTTCTCGCCGAGGACATCCACATCGCCAACTGGGCGCGGCGGTTCGCCGAATCGGAGTTCCTGCGTACGGAGCAGAAATTGATTCCGATGCTTTTCCTTCCGGCTGCCCGGCGCTACGAGACGCTGCTGAGGGAACGCCCCGAACTGTTGCGGCGGGTACCGTTGGAGACGCTCGCCTCCTATCTGGGGATTACGCCGGTGAGTTTGAGCCGGATCCGGGCGCGGGTGAAGTCGAAATAGCGGGGCGTCTTCCGCTGCGGCCTCTTTTTTGCAGTCCGGACGCGGGGTGCGAACCGGCGCTTCGCAACTTTTTTGCGCAATCCGATTTTTTCTCGGCGCATGTTGCGTATCTTTGCCTGCCGGAAAAGGCCGCTTCCGAAGGGGCGGCCGAAATCGATACGACCATGAATGTCAGAACCAAAGGTCTCGTCTGCGGTGCGGTGGCGGCCGCGACTTACGGGATGAACCCGCTCTTCACCCTGCCGCTCTATCATGCGGGAATGACGCCCGACTCGGTGTTGTTCTACCGCTACGCCTTCGCATTGCCGATTCTGGCGGTGATGATCCGTCTGCGGGGGCAGGATTTCAGCCTGCGCCGCTGTGAGATGCTGCCGCTCGTGGCCATGGGTCTGCTCTTTTCCGCCTCGTCGCTCTTTCTCTACATGAGCTATAACTACATGGACGCCGGCATCGCCTCGACGATTCTGTTCGTCTATCCGATCCTCGTGGCGCTCATCATGGCCCTGGGCTTCCGCGAACGCATCACGCCGCTGACGATCTTCTGCATCGCACTGGCCGTTTTAGGCATCGGGCTGCTCTACGAGGGAGACGGCCAGACGCTCAGCCTCACGGGCGTGACGCTCGTGCTGCTCTCGTCGCTTTCCTACGCCGTCTATATCGTGGGCGTCAACCGCTCCGCGCTGGCGGCCTTGCCGACGGTCAAGCTCACCTTCTACGCCCTGCTGTTCGGCCTTGTGATCTACGTCGTGCGGCTCGATTTCCTCACGGGCCTGCAAGCCGTCCCGTCGTGGTATCTGTGGGGCAACGTGCTGGCGCTGGCGGCGTTGCCGACGGCCGTTTCGCTGCTCTGCACCACGCAGGCCATCCACTACATCGGCTCCACGCCGACGGCCATCCTCGGTGCGCTCGAACCCGTCACGGCGGTCTTCTTCGGCGTGGTGATTTTCTACGAAGAACTTACGGCACGGCTGGGGCTCGGCATCGCGCTGATACTGGTGGCCGTGACGCTCATCGTCGCCGGCGGGCGGTTCGCCTCTTTCTTGCTTCGCTTCCGGCGGCTCTTTCCCAAACGGCACAGAAAAACGGAAGCCTGAGTTCGGGCTTCCGTTCGGGCGGAGTGTGCTCCGTCTATTCCAACCATCCGCGAATGGCGGCGATCGCCTCTTCGCGCATCGGCTTGGGCAGGGTGGCGATGCGCGTGCGGTGTGATCCGCCGGGCTGCACGAAGAGCTTCATGTTGCGCTTGCGGGGCGTCACGGCCCATGCCGCGCCCGATGCCGTCCACGGATCGTTGGCGCCGTAGATCATCACCATGTTCGGGTCTTCGCGTTTGAGGTAGCGGTGCATCCGCCGGTAGAGCGTCCGGTCGAAATCGAGGTCGCGCAGCTCGTCGGGCAGGAAGATCCGCCGCAGGTAGTCTTTACTGTTGCGGATACTGAGGTATTTGCGCAGGGGGCGCGTGTCGTAGCCGTAGTAACCCAGTTCGCGGGCCGCCTGCACGAAAAACGAGGTCGTCGGCGTTTCACGCACGAAGTATTCGGGGTCGACCGCTCCGATGAAGTAATCGAACAGTTCGTCGTCCGTAGCCGACGTAGCGGGAATCTCGTAGGAGTTCGAGCCCCACTGCCAGAAGGAGAAGGCGTACTCCAATGCGCAGAGGTCGTAGATTTCCGTCAGCGGCGCGCGGAACTCGTATCCCTTTTCGCGGCAGTAGGCTTCGAAACGGGGCATCAGCCGGTCGCGGCGGCGCAGCACCTCCGTCTGGAAACGCTCGACGGCGGCGCGTTCGTCGGCCGTTCCCACGCGGCGCAGGAACTTCTCGTGCCGTCCGTCCTCGCGCGAGCGGTTGACCGGGCCCACATAGGGGACGTAGCCGTCGACGTCGCCGGGGAAGAAGGTCGCGTAGAGCATCGTCGTCGTGCCGCCCTTGCTGATTCCCGTGGCGATCCACTTGCCCGGGTAGATCGCGCCCAGCAGCTGCCGCACGTCGTGCAGGTCGCAGGCCGAAGCTTCGGCCGTGAGGTAGCGCCAGTCGCGCGGGTCGGGCGTCGAGCCGAGGAAATAGCGGTGCTCGACGAAGACGATGTTGGCGTCGAGCAGCTGCGACAGCTCTTCACGGTAATCCGGACGGTAGGCGTATTTCGCGCCGTAACCTTCGGTGACGAGGATCGTCGGCCTGTCGAAGCCGGCGTGCGAGACGACGATGCGGTGCGTGAAAGAGCCCTTTTCGGGGGCCTGCCAGTCGAGCGGCTGGCGCAGGACCAGTTCGTACTTCTCGTCGAAGCGGGTCGATTCGAGCGGCGTCACCTCGACGGCCCGTTCCAGTTTTTCGAGCCGCTGTTGCAGCGGAGTCCGTGCCACGGCCGGCAGCACGAAGACCGCGGCCAGCACCAAAAGTAAAATTCGTCTTTTCATAATTTCGAGTCTGTTCATGTTCACTCTTCGTTTTCTTGCCCCGGCAGCGTTCGGACGGGGTCGGTTCTGCCTAGGCTCGGCAGGACGGCCGCAGTCAGGCATTCCGTCTGCAAAGATAGCAAAAGCAAACTTATTTGCGATTGTGCCAGTTCCCTCGCCCGCGCCGTGCGGCCGGAAGGAGCGTATCGGATTCGATTTTTAATTTATGAAATATCGTGCATTCCGGATAATTCCGTGAAATATTTCGTATCTTTGGCTTCGCCGAAGATACTCCGTCTCGGCAATGTTCGAATAAAATTTGACATTGCCCTCGCTTATTCGTATCTTCGTTAGACCGATTGCCCGCCGGCGTCCTCTGCCGGTCGTGGAATGAAAAGTGCAGGAGACGATAAAAATGAACGGTATGAATTTTCTGGATTTGGTCAAGGCGCGTTATTCGGTGCGGAGTTACCGGCCGCAGGCCGTCGAACGGGAGAAGGTGGAGTATCTGTTGGAGTGTGCGCGGCTGGCGCCCTCGGCGGTCAATTTCCAGCCGTGGCGATTCTTCGTCGTGGCGAGCGATGCGCGCAGGGAGGCCCTGCGGCGCTGTTATCACCGCGAGTGGTTCGCCGAAGCGCCGCTCTGCATCGCGGTGTGCGTCGACGAGTCGGTGTCGTGGAAGCGTAAAAGCGACGGACACGACCATGCCGACATCGATGCGGCGATCGCCGCCGAACACATCTGTCTGGCAGCAGCCGAGCAGGGATTGGGGAGTTGCTGGGTCTGCAATTTCGACGTGCCGCTCTGCCGCGAGGCGTTGGAGCTGCCCGCGACGCTGCGACCCGTCGTGCTGATCCCGGTCGGCTATCCGGCCGACGCTCCGACGCAGAAGAAACGCAAGTCGCCGGACGAGGTCGCCGAATGGTGCTGAGGCGGAAACGGATACCGAAACGGACTTTTTATCGGGAAATACGATGAAGATAGCGCTATTCATACCTTGTTACATCAACGCCCTCTATCCGCAGGTGGGCGAGGCCTCCTACCGGCTGTTGCGGTCGCTGGGGCTCGACGTCGACTATCCGCTCAACCAGACCTGCTGCGGGCAGCCGATGGCCAATGCGGGTTACGAACGCGACGCGCAACCGTTGGCCGAACGCATGGAGGAGCTCTTCGCGGGGTACGACTATGTGGTGGGGCCGTCGGCCAGCTGCGTGAGTTTCGTGCGCGAAGGGTATCCCCGCCTGGTGCCGCACGCCGACGGCGGGCCGTGTCTGGCGTCGCGCATCTACGAAATTTGCGAGTTCGTGCACGACGTGGTGCGTCCCGAACGGCTCGACGCCTCGTTCCACCACAAGGTGAGTATCCATAACTCGTGTCACGGCGTGCGGCTGATGGGGCTGAGTACGCCCAGCGAGCTGAACATTCCCTATCGTTCCAAGCTGCGCGACCTGCTGGCGCTGGTCGAAGGGGTCGAGGTTTTCGAGCCTGCGCGCGTGGATGAGTGCTGCGGTTTCGGCGGCATGTTCGCCGTGGAGGAGAAGGAGGTCTCGGTCTGCATGGGGCGCGACAAGGTCCGCGACCACATGTCTACGGGCGCCGAGTATATCACGGGGGCCGACAGTTCGTGTCTGATGCACATGCAGGGCGTCATCGACCGCGAACGGCTGCCGATAAAGACCCTGCATATCGTTGAAATCCTGACTGCACGACAATGAGTACACATGCGAAGGCCGCGGCGAAATTCCTCGCCGACAGGGAGCGTGCCGCGTGGCACGACCGCGCGCTCTACCACGTGCGCGAGAAGCGCGACCGCATGGCGCACGCCGTTCCCGAATGGGAGGCGCTGCGGCAGGTGGCTTCCGAGATCAAGCTGCACACGCTGTCGCATCTGGGACGCTATCTCGAAGAGTTCGAACGCAATGCGACGGCCAACGGAATGGTCGTCCACTGGGCTTCCGACGCCCGCGAGATGAACCGGATCGTGCTCGACATCCTGCGCCGGCACGGCGGGCGGACGCTCATCAAGAGCAAGTCGATGCTCTCCGAGGAGTGCGGCCTCGCGCCCTTCCTGGCCGGACAGGGGATCGATGCCGTGGAGAGCGACCTGGGCGAGCGGATCATGCAGCTGATGCACCGTCCGCCCAGCCATATCGTGCTGCCGGCGATCCATGTGCGGCGCGAGGAGGTGGGCGAACTCTTCGAACGGGAACTCGGCACGGCGCGGGGCGACAGCGATCCCACCTACCTGACGCACGAGGCGCGCAAACATTTGCGCGGCAAGTTCCTCACGGCCGACGTCGCCATGACGGGCGTCAATTTCGCCGTGGCCTCGGAGGGGGCCTTCGCAGTCTGCACCAACGAGGGCAACGCCGATCTGGGGACGTCGTTTCCCGATCTGCATATCGCGATCATGGGGTTGGAGAAGGTCGTCCCCGACTACCGTTCGCTGGCGGTCTTCACCCGTCTGCTGGCGCGTTCGGCCACGGGGCAGCCCGTGACGGCCTATACGTCGCTGTACCGACGTCCGGAGCCGGGCAAGCAGATCCATGTGGTCATCGTCGACAACGGCCGCACCGAATCGCTGCGCAACGAGGCGCACCGCAACATGCTCAAATGTTTGCGCTGCGGCGCCTGCATGAATACCTGCCCCGTCTACCGGCGGTCGGGCGGTTACTCCTACTCGTATTTCATCCCCGGCCCGCTGGGAATCAACTTGGGGATGCTGCGCTCGCCCGAACGCTATGCGGGCAACGTGTCGGGCTGTTCGCTGTGCTACTCCTGCTCGAACGTCTGTCCGGCGCGGATCGACCTGGGCGAACAGATCTACGCGTGGCGGCAGGAGATGGATGCCGACGGCGTGGCCGATACCCGCAAGAAACTGACGGTCGAGGGAATGGACGTGGTGATGCGGCACAAAACCTTGTTCTACACGGGTTTGAAGCTGATTCCGTGGGTGCCGCGCTTCGTCTATAACAACCGCTTCAACCCGTGGTGCGCCGGCCGCGAGATGCCGCATTTCGCCCGCCGGAGTTTCAACGAACTGTGGAAAGAGGGAAAAATCGCAACGGAAAAAAAGGAAAAACGATGAATACGAAGGAAGCTATTCTGGCACGTCTGGCGCACAGCGGGATGCCCGAGCACCCGATGCCTGCGCTGGATTTCGGGCGCGAAGGGTTCGATGATCCGCTGACGGCGTTCCGGCAGTCGGTGGAGGCGGCGGGCGGCCGCGTGGCGGAGTGGGCGGAAAGTGTTCCGGCCGGAGAGTTGCTGCGGTCGCTCGGATTGGAGGGCCGGCGGGTGGTGTCGGCCGTGGAGGAGATTCCCTCGGCGTTCGATGCGGATGCCGTGGAAGATGCGCGCGAACTGGACGGGATCGACGCGGCCGTGGTCGGCGGAGTGCTGGGCGTGGCCGAGAACGGCGCCGTATGGCTGCCGCAGCGGGCGCGGCACAAGGCGCTCTACTTCGCCGTGGAGTCGCTGGTGATCCTGCTTCCGCGTGATGCGGTGGTCGCCACGATGCAGGATGCCGTCGAAGACCCGCGCTTCGACCGCGATTTCGGTTTCGGCTGTTTCATGTCCGGCCCGTCGAAGACGGCCGACATCGAACAGGCGCTCGTGATCGGTGCGCACGGCCCGATGTCGGTGACGGTGGTGCTGACCGGAGGAAAGGAGGCGGCCCGATGAAACCCGCGAAGAGTTGGATCTGTTACTTTTCCCCGACGGGGACTTCGCGCCGCGTGGCGGAGGCCGTCGGCAGGGGATTGAACTGCGCGCAGACGGTCGTTTGCGACGCGACGCACGATGCGGTCTCCGTTGCGGCGGAGCGCGGGGACGCGGCGGTCTTCGCCGTACCCGTCTACGGCGGGCATGCGGCTCCGCTCGCCTTGCGGCGGTTGGATGCCGTGCGGGGCGACGGTACGCCGGCCGTGGTGGTCGTGCTCTACGGCAATCGCGCCTACGAACATGCCGCGTGCGAGCTGGCCGATTTCGTGGCGGCGCGGGGATTCGTGCCCGTGGCTGCGGCCGCGTTCGTCGGCGAGCACTCCTACTCCACGGCGCGTTGGCCGATCGCTGCGGGGCGGCCCGACGGGGACGACTGCGCCGAGGCCGAGGCCTTCGGGCGCGTCGTGGCGGCGAAACTCGCTGCCGGCGGGGTGCGGGCGATCGATGCGAAGAGGTTGCCGACCGTGCGCAACGGGATGCTCTCGATGTGGCGGTTCGTGCGGTTCGTACTCGGTTACCGCCGCAGTCAGAAGCGGCATCCGCAACGGGTGGCGGTCGAGACCTCGGCCGACAGGTGCACGCACTGCGGCCGCTGTGTGAAACTCTGCCCGACGGGAGCCATCGTCGCCGGCGACGAGCTCCATACCGATGCGGCGAAGTGTATCCGCTGCTGTGCTTGCGTCAAGGGATGTCCCGTCGGCGCACGCAGCTACGATTCTCCCTTCGCACCCGTGCTGTCGCGCAATTTCGCGCAACGCAAGCGCAACCTCACGCTCATGTAGGGCGTGCACGACGCGCAGTCATGAGACCGGAACTTCGGGTTCCGGTCTTTTTCATGCCGATTCGGGGTTGTGGAACTCTATTCGGTGCCGAGCGGTTGTTCGAGCAGGATCATGTCGCGCAGCAGGACGCCCTCCTCGACGATCGGGTGGTCGTAATTGCGGGTAAAAAAGTCGGGGATGCGGCCTGCGGGGCGGAAGCCGCACTGCGCATAGAAGCTGAGCGTCGAGGGCGTTTCGCCCGTGCCGACCCGCAGCGTGCGGTAGCCTCGCGCAGTATAGCGGCGGACGACGAATGCGACCATTCGCCGGCCGTAACCCTGCCGCTGGCGGCAGGGTTCGACGGCGAGGTTTTTCAGTTCGCAGCAGCCGTCGCCCTCGTCGGTGACGACCGCGACGGCGCACGGGTCGGGATCGAAACAGACGAAGAGGCTTCCGTGCGGCAGGTAGCGCATCACCATCTCCTCCTGTTCGTCGCCGACGAGCAGCAGCGGCAGGTAACGGCGTTTGTCGCCGGTAATTTCGCGGATCTCCATGGTTATTCGGTCTCTTCGGCGGTTTGGGTGCGGACGACGACGCCCAGCAGCGGCAGCAGGTCGAGGGCCTGGCTCGGGGCGACGATAGCGCCCCACAGGTCGTCGACGGTCAGCCGCAGGTCGCCGAGCTGCGACTGCCTGAGGTCGATGCCGCGCAGCGGCGTATGCGAAAACTCGGTGCTGCGCAGCGTGCAGCCCTCGAAGGCGACGCCGTCGAGGCGGCAGTCGTTCAGCGCCGCTTCCGTCAGGTCGCACTCCGTGAAGCGTACCTGCCGCAGGCGGCTGCCCGACAGGTTGAGGTAGCGGCCGTTGCAACGTTCCAGCCGTACGTGGTTGAGCGTGGCGTCGGGCAGGGCGGCGCCCAGCAGTTTGCAGCCGACGAACTCCACGCGGTTGAGCGCCGCACCGTCCAGCGCGAGGTTCGAGAGATCGCACCCTTCGAAACGGATGTCGCTCAATTGTGCGCTGTGCAGCCGGCAGTCGGTGAAGGTCACGTTGCGGAAGAGGCAGTTGTGCCAGAGAGCGTGCTCGGCGGCGAGCGGGCCGACCGTACCGCGTTCCACGCTTCGGTCCGTCCAGTCGTCCGCCTGTTGCGACAGGATGCCGGCGTCGACTGGGAGCATGGCTTCGAGCCGGAGCGCGGCGGGGCAGGCGACCGTTTTTTTCTTCGTGGGTTTCATCGTATCACCATTCGATTTCGGGGATGCCGTGCGCGCGCAGGTAGGCGTTGGCGCGGCTGAAATGGCGGCAGCCGAAGAACCCCCGGTCGGCCGACCGGGGCGAGGGGTGCGCCGCCGTGAGCACGAGATGGCGTTCGGGATCGATCAGCGCCGCCTTCTGCTGCGCGGCTGCGCCCCAAAGCAGGAAAACTAGGTGGTCGCGCCGCTCGTTGAGGCGGCGGATCACGGCGTCGGAGAACTCCTCCCATCCGCGGCCGCGATGCGATCCGCTCCGGAAGGCGCGTGTGGTGAAGATCGTGTTCATCGACAGGACGCCTTGTGCGACCCAACGTTCCAGCCGTCCCGATGCGGGGACGGGGCGCCCTGTGTCGTCGTGTACTTCGCGGAAGATGTTTTGCAGCGAGCCGGGAATCGGCACGCCGTCGGGCACCGAGAAACAGATTCCGTAGTAGAAACGCGGGTCGGGGTAGGGATCCTGTCCCAGAATGACGACCCGCACGCGGTCGAACGGGCAGAGGTTGAAGACGCGGAAGAGATCGCCGTTGACGGGACAGACGCGCTGCGTGCGGTACTCCTCGCGCACGAACGCCGCCAGCCGCGCGAAATAGGGTTTGTCGAACTCTTCCTGCAACTGCGAACGCCAGCTCTCTTCGATCTTGACTTGCATGGGACGGTTGTATTTTATGCGAAAGTTACGGTTTTTCGTCCGGAATTGCAACGGCTCTTCGCTCTTTTAGCGGGGTGCGGGATGGTTTCGGGCGATTCGATCGGCGTGTCGCAGCCTGCGGAGGGGAGCTATGGCGAACCGCCGTTGCAGGTTGCAGTTCGCGCGGTTCATGGAGCCGCTGAACGGGGGCGGTTTCCGGTTGGAAATCTGTTCGTCCGGCGATCTCCTGCGACGAACTTCCGTCTATGAAAAAGCCCCGACTCTGCGGGAGCCGAGGACGGAATTCCTGCGGACGGGAGAGCTATTCCAGCTCCTGAGCCTTGATGCAGACGACCTTGCCGTCACGGACGACGACCAATTCGCCGTTCTCCTTCTTCGTCTTCTCGATCAGGCGTTTACGTGCCAGGAGAATGCCTGCGTTGATCTTTTCTTGAAGTTGTTTTATTTCAATTTCGCTCATAGCTCATGAATTGTTGGTAGGCTAACGGATTTTCGATGTGCTTTGTTGTATTGTTCTCTCCCGTCGCGATGATCCGGATTTCGGCATCGGCGGAGCTGTTGTCGTAGATGACCCAGTAGTCGCACAGCGGAGCGTAGAGTGCGACCATGTTGCGCATGCCGGTGGCATAGCGGCGGCGGATCACCTCCTCGGGAATGTCGTGACCGCCCTTGCTCACCCGCGTTGCGACGCGCACGATAGCCAGTTCCGGCGTGGGAAGCCAGAAGAAAAGCAGCGAAACGAAGTACCCCATCGCGTGAGCCTGATCGATGAACTTCACATAGGAGCGTGTGGCGAGCGTCGTCTCGAAGGCGAAGTCCTCGCCGGCGATCAGCAGGTCGTCCATGCGTTGCAGCATCAGCCTCCCCGCGTCGATAGCGACGCTTTCGGGGTTGAACGGCGAGAGGCCCTTGGCGATTTCGTCGGCATTGACGAATTCGCGGCAGTCGAGCATCTCCGGCAACACTGTATAGGAAGCCGTTGTCTTACCGGCGCCGTTGCATCCCGCTATGATGTAGAGTTTCGGCATGTGTGGCATTATCGTAGGGGCAAATATAATCATTAATTTGGAAATTCGCCCAAACACCGTTCCATAAAATGCCCGAACCGACCGGCAGACCCGCTGCGGGGCGGTTCGCGCTGCATTCGGCTGTTGGATGTCGGCGGATCGCAGAGGCAGGTCGGTCGGGAACGCCGCCGTCGGGGCCTCCTGCCCGCAAGGAACGAGGCCGTTCCTGTGCGGGAACGGCCTCGTCCGGAAGAGCGGGAGGGGAGTGTCAGTCGCGGTAGAGGTCGGGCCCCCACGTCAGACCGCAGGGATTGACTACCTGCTTGTATTTGAAGTTGCTCCACTTGACCATCGTGGGATTCTCTTTGAGCGAGAGCATGTAGTTGCCCAGTGTGGTCGTGAGGACGAGTTTCAACTCGTTTTTGCCCGGACGGAGCAGCTTCGCGACATCGTAGACGTGGCGGCCGTGCCATACCGTACCGGCCTTTACGCCGTTGACGTAGAGTTCCGAAACGCAGTTTTCCACGCCGAATTCCATGTGCGCGCATTCGCCGGGACGGACGTCGAGCGTCGTGCGGTAGACGATCTGGCCGGAGAAGGATTCGAAACGCTTCTCCTTGCCCAGGTCGAACAGGCGGTCGGTTTCGAGTTCGGTGACGGTGCCGTCGTAGTGGTTGAGCGTGACGTTCCAATGCAGGGCCCGACGTTCGGCGGGACCTTCGAGCCGTGCGTCGGCCGTGGCGGTCGCGGCGCCCCTGACCGGTTTGTCGAAGACCAGCAGCCGCGATTCGGTGGGTTCGAGGTGCAGTTTGAGCCGCGTCCCCGTATCGGGCAGCAGTGCGCGCTCGCCCGTCATCGGATCCCACAGCCACATGCGCCGTCCGCGCAGGTCGATATTGAATTCGGTGTCGAGCGTATAAGCTTCCGTAAGGCTGTAATTGGCGAAGAAGAAGATGTCGAGATTGCCCGCCTTGTAGTGGTTCTGGTTGACGAACGCCTGCGGATTGTCGATGCGGACGGCGGGTGTCAGTCCGTATTTCTGCTGCAACTCCTTGTACCAGCCGATGAGGTGTCCCTTGCGCGGCGCCTCGACGTGGAGGATCCGGTCGGGGTACTGCTTCATCAGGTCGGCCGTCAGGCGTTGCACCTCCTTGTCGCCGCCTTCGAGACCCGCCAGACCGGGGGCTTTCGAGGGGGTCGAGCCGACGAAGAAGACCTTGCCGCCGGCAGCGGCGTAGCGGCCGATCGCGGCGAGCGTCTCGGGCGAGATCGTCTCGACTTCGAGCAGCAGCAGCGCCTTGTAGCTGCGGTCGCCGTACTCGATCCGTCCGTCGGCGAACGTGCTGCGTTGCAGGATCGATTCGGTGAGGTAGTCGCAGCCGCCGCCGTTCTGGTGAACGGCCTCCCAGAGCGTGTTGACGTAGAAGGGGCGCCACTTGCCGGGCGAAGGTTCGAACTGCGGCGCCAGGTAGGTCCACATGTCGACGAGCGGCTGCATGAGCGCGATGTCGGTCTGCATATCGGAGTTGCGCAGGACGGTCGACAGGCGGGCCTTGTAGGAGATCCATTCGGGGAAGAAGCGCCACAGCGGGTTGCGTTCGTTGTAGAACGTACCGTAACGCACCCAGCCCGGGAACGGCGCCTCGGCGGGAGAGTAGTTGTAGCCGTGGAGCACGGAGTGCGTCACGCCCGACAGGTTGCTCAGGTCACCCGTGATCTTGATGCGTTCGAGCGTCTCGTTGAAGACGAAGCGCGTGTTGGTGATCTCCTCGCAGCTGACGACGTTCTTGCCCGAGAGATGCGCGCCCGAAGCGACGAACTTGTTGACCATCTTGTAGCCGTGTCCCGACATCTTGTCGTCGGGGAAGATCTCGCCGTTCTCCTTGTGGTACCACGTCTCGCATTCGGGAATGTCGACGTCCATGAGCGACTCGACGGGCATACAGCCCTTGCCGTAGGCCTGGATGCGCGACTTGACGCCGCAGGCGCGGCACCATGCGTTCAGTTCGTCGAGGAAACGCTCCTTGAAGAGCTCGGCCAGCGTCAGTTCGTAGTCGTAGCGCATGCGGTAGATGCGCTCCATCACGTCGGGTTCGATCCGGGCGCCGTAGGGCGTCTTGATCTCGTTGCCGTAGGGGCCTACCTTTTTCAGGATCAGCGGGTAGTAGGTGTAGAGGTCGTATCCGCGCCGTTTCTGGAACTCTTCGCGGATGTCCTTGCACCAGTTGGAGCCTTCCAGCTCGAAGCTGTCGGTGAAGAACGAGCGGATGCGGTCGTGGAGGTTGCCGACGACGGGGCGCATGGCATCGGACATCCGGTTGAGGTAACGGCGCACGGCCTCGGCGTTGAAGTGGTCGAGCACCGGCCCGCGGGCACCCAGCGCACCGTGGATCACGCCCATGTAGCCGGTGTGCTTGACCACGACGTAGGCGATGTGGCGGCCGGCCGGAACGTCGATCGTCACCTCCTGCGCTCCCGGCGCGAAGGTCACGGGCGTGCCGGGGATGAGTTCGGTGATGTGGGCGGGGAAGAGCCGTACCTCGATCAGTTCGGAGAGTTTGTCGCGATTGGCCGAGAGCAGTTTGGGCGTGGCGCTTCGGATGAGGTCGTCGGTGCGGACGGTCACCTTGCAGGGGCCTTCGAACTCCATCGTGCCGAGGGCCATCATCTTGATCTGCTCGTCGCGCGAGAGGAACTCGGCGCCGAACGGCCAGCCCGAGCCGACGATCAGGTCGCTGTACATGCCGCGCGCGGCGGCTTCGCGCATGGTGAAGTCGACCAGTTCCAGCCAGCGGTCCGATAGCCAGGGCACCTGTGCGAAGCCCAGCGTGTCCTTGTAGCGGTCGGGGAAGGCGATGGAGTTGATCTCCACGCCGCCGAAGCCGGCGCGCTGCATCGAGTCGAGCTCGCGCACGATCTCCTTTTCACAGACGCGCGTACCGTTCCACCACCAGCGGGCGAAGAGCTTCGACGAGCTGTCGGGCGTGCGGAATTTCTCGTAGAGTTTGCTTGCGGGAACCTCTTTCAGGAAGGCGTCGCCCGTCAGGTCGCCCCCTTTCGGGGCGGCTGCGGCGTCGGGTGCGGAGAGGGACAGTGCGGTAGCGATACCGAAGGTGAGAAGTAGTTTTTCGATCATCGTTTTTTTCGTTTGGGTATAATTTACAGGGTAAAGATAGGAATAAATTATTCCGGCAGCAGGGTGCCGGATACGGAAAAGATTATTCGTTTTGGTATTTCTGTTATAGATTTTGATCCGGAGGGTCGGAGGCGGCCGGTCGACCGGTCGGGTGTCCATGCGGTGCGTTGGGATCGGCGGTATGTATTTTTTTGCGGGGAAAGGTCGGTCCGGAAGCGGTCGGAACGATTGCGGACGGAGGTATCGATTAATCGTTTTGACCGGAGGCGAAGACTCCTTGTTCGGGGCGTAACGATGCGGATACGGGGTTTGCGGACGGTGCGGATGCAAAATGCCTGTGTCCGTCCGCAGAGGGGCTTCCGCTTTCGACGTACCTGTATTTCGCCGAGGCCGGCGTTTCGGCGAGTTGCGGTTTGCCTTACGGGGTGGCTTTTCTGCCGGCATTACCCGACGATGCCGCCCGATCCGTCGGAGATCGGTTCCGGAGCAAAATTGCGGGTAAGCATGAATGTCCGGTGCAGAAGTCGCGGTTTTCCGGAGTTCCGGAGCAACACAGGGTTCGCAGGGCATTCGGAAAACGAAGACCACCCCTTTTGGAGTGGTCTTCGTTTCGGATCTGTGGGAGCTGAGGGATTCGAACCCCCGACCCTCTGCTTGTAAGGCAGACGCTCTGAACCAGCTGAGCTAAGCTCCCCGATTGCGGGTGCAAAGATAGGATAAATTTATTTCTCCTGCAAGTCTCCGCCTCATTTTGGAGAGCCTTTTACGCCTCTTCCCGTTCCGTGCCACGGTTTTTCGAAAAACTTCGTCGGTTGCTGCGGGGCGTGTCGGCGAAGAGAGGATGCCGCCGGCGTCATGATGTGCGGAGGATGTCCGACTTTTTGCCGGTCGGTTCGGTTGGCGCTTCGGTTGGGAGCGGTGGAAAACGTTGTGATCCGAACCGAAAACACCGCTTACAGCAATGTAAGCGGTGTTTTCGGGATCGTGGGAACAAGCGGATTTGAACCGCTGACCTCCTGCTTGTCGAGCAGGCGCTCTAAACCAACTGAGCTATGCTCCCTTTCATGAAAAAGCCGCTTGCATTGCTGTAAGCGGCTGCTTTCGTTTAGTGGAAGCTGAGGGATTCGAACCCCCGACCCTCTGCTTGTAAGGCAGACGCTCTGAACCAGCTGAGCTAAGCTTCCGACTCTTGCGAGTAGTGCGCCTGAACAAGGACTTGAACCTAGGACCCCATGATTAACAGTCATGTGCTCTAACCAACTGAGCTATTCAGGCATTTCGAAGAACGTTTCCGACCGCCGGAGCGATTTCCGTTCGGGGACGATTCGTCGCAGCCGAGATCGGATTTTCCTCGTTTGGTGGTGCAAATATAGAGCAAAATATATTTCCCGCCAAATATTTCCCGCAAAAAAATAGAAAAAATGTATCTTTGTCCTGCGCATTGAATCTTCGGCGATGAGACGATTACCGGTTTGTATACTTTCCATTTTATTTATAATTAGCTTGTTGCCTTCTCGGGCGCAGACTCCTGCACTGCGCTTCGACACGCTGACCTGGGATTTCGGAACGGTCGCGGAGGCGGGCGGCAGGGTGACTCACCGTTTCGGGTTTGCGAACCGGAGCGGCCGTCCGGTGGTGGTGACCGACGTGGTGGCGACCTGCGGCTGTACGGTTCCGGTCTATTCGAAACGTCCCGTGCTGCCGGGTGAGCGCTCCGAGATCGCCGTGACGTTCGATCCGATGAACCGGCCCGGACGGTTCGACAAGGCTGTTTCGGTCTTCACGTCGGAGAGCGGCGACCCGATCCGGTTGCGCATTACGGGGCGGGTGACGCCGCGCGAACGCAGCGTCGAGGAGCTCTATCCCTGCGATCTGGGCGGAGGGCTGCGGGCTGCGGCGACGAGCCATGCCTTCGGATACGTCCGGCACGCGCAGCCGCAGCGCAGCGCGATCGGCTTGGTCAACGTGTCGTCGGAACCGATCGAACTGACGTTGCGTTACGGCCGGCGGAGCGGCCGCCTGACGGCGAGCGTGCCGGCGCGGCTCGCTGCGGGGGAGCGGGCGTCGTTCGATTTCGGATACGACCTGCCTGCCGGATGCGGGGTTTACGGGACGTTGGAAGACGAGATCGGGCTGTCGGTCGACGGGGCGCCTGTGACCGACTGGATCGTCGTGAGCGGCATTGCGGTGGATAATCCGCTCTTGTACAGCGATAATTCGACTCCGAAGGCGGAAATAAGCGAAAATATTGTTAAATTTGGCCCGGTCAAGCGTTCTTCCGGGCCGTCGACGAAGTGGATTTCGTTGCGCAATACGGGCGAACGCCCGCTGACGGTACGGGCCGTGGAGAGCCGCGTATTCGGCTGTACGCTGCGGCCGGGTGTGCGGATCGCCGCAGGCGGGGAGGCGCAGGTGGGGATCCGCCTTACACCTTCCGACTGCGAATACGGCGTCGCGGTGGAGCGGATCCGTATCGTCACCGACGATCCCGAACGCCCGATGCTGACGGTGCGTGCGACGGCGGTGATCGAACAGTGAGCATTTATCAAGAAATAGGATATGTTTAGAATCGTAGAAAAGACGGAACTCGCGGCGGGGATTTTCCGGATGCGGGTCGAAGCGCCGCGTGTGGCGGCTTCGGCGCTGCCCGGACAGTTCGTCATCGTCCGTGCCGACGAGCAGGGCGAGCGGGTGCCGCTGACGGTGGCCGATTACGACCGCACGGCCGGTACGGTCACGATCGTGACGCAGACGATCGGCGTCTCGACGCGCAAGATCTGCGCATTGGAAGCCGGCGACGCGCTGGCCGATTTCGCAGGTCCGCTGGGGCACCCTTCGGAGTTCGTGACCTTGTCGCCCGAGGCGCTGCGCGGTCGGCGTTATCTTTTCGTCGCCGGCGGCGTAGGCACGGCGCCGGTCTATCCGCAGGTCAAGTGGTTGCACGAGCACGGTGTCGGGGCCGATGTCATCGTGGGCGCCAAGACGCGCGACATGCTGATCTACACCGACGAGATGCGTGCCGTGGCGGGCAACCTCTACATCGCCACGGACGACGGTTCGGAAGGATATAAGGGGATGGTGACGGGGCTGATCCGCGAGTTGATCGACACGCGGGGCAAGCGCTATGACGAGTGCGTGGCCATCGGCCCGATGGTGATGATGAAGTTCGTGGCGCTCGCCACGCGCGAATACGGGCTGAAAACTACCGTGTCGCTCAACGCGCTGATGGTAGACGGTACGGGAATGTGCGGCGCCTGCCGGGTGACGGTGGGCGGCAAGACCTTCTTCACCTGCGTCGACGGGCCGGAATTCGACGGTCATGCCGTCGATTTCGACGAGGCGATGCGCCGTCAGGGGATGTACCGCACGCAGGAGGAGCGCGCACGGGCGATCGCCGCCGAACGCGAGGCGGGACACCGGTGCCGCATAGGACTCGACAAATAAACGAACGCTCAACGAAGGAGATCATGGCGAACAAAATACCGCGCGTGCCGGTGCGCGAACAGGATCCGGCGCTCCGTGCGACCAATTTCGAGGAGGTCTGCTACGGGTATAATCTCGAAGAGGCACGGACCGAAGCGTCGCGTTGCCTGCATTGCCGCAATCCCCGCTGCGTGGCGGCCTGTCCGGTCGGGGTGCAGATTCCCGATTTCATCTCCCGCCTATGCGAAGGCGATGTGGCGGGGGCTGCCGACGTGATCGCCCGCGACAGTTCGCTGCCGTCGATCTGCGGCCGCGTCTGCCCGCAGGAGACGCAGTGCGAAGGGGCCTGCGTGCTCGGCATCAAGGGCGAGCCGGTGGCTGTGGGCAAGCTCGAACGGTTCGTGGGCGACTGGAACATCGGCCATGCGGCGCAGCACGCCGCGGCGTTGCCGGCGCGCAACGGCCGTCGGGTGGCTGTCGTGGGGAGCGGGCCTGCGGGTCTGGCCTGTGCGAGCGACTTGGCCAAGATGGGTTACGAAGTGAAGATTTTCGAGGCGTTGCACAAGGTGGGCGGGGTGCTGGTCTACGGCATTCCGGAGTTCCGACTGCCCAAGCAGAAGATCGTCGAGCGCGAGGTCGAGGCCGTGCGGCGGCTGGGCGTCGAGATCGAGACCGACGTGATCGTCGGGCGCACGGTGACGGTCGATTCGCTGCTCGGCGAGGAGGGATTCGACGCCGTGTTCATCGGTTCGGGTGCCGGTCTGCCGCGTTTTATGGGGATCGGGGGCGAGAACCTGAACGGGGTGGTCTCGGCCAACGAATTCCTTACGCGCGCCAATCTGATGCACGCCTACGACGCGCGTTACGATACGCCGATCTACGTCGGGCAGCGCGTTGTGGTGGTCGGCGGCGGCAACGTGGCCATGGACGCCGTGCGCACGGCCAAGCGGCTCGGTGCGGAGGCGACGATCGTCTACCGCCGTTCGGAGGCGGAGCTTCCGGCGCGTGCCGAGGAGGTGCACCACGCCAAGGAGGAGGGGATCGTTTTCCGGATGCTCGCCAATCCGGTCGAGGTGCTCGGCGACGAGCAGGGCTGGGTACGCGGACTGCGGTGCGTCGAAATGACGCTCGGCGAACCCGACGAGAGCGGCCGCCGCAGACCGGTCGAGAAGGAGGGGTCGGAGTTCGACGTGCCGTGCGACGTGGTCATCATGGCGCTCGGGACGTCGCCCAATCCGCTGTTGGCGGCGACGACCTCGGGATTGGAGACCGATCGGCGGGGATGCCTCACGGCCGATGCGGAGGGGCGCACGACGCGGGCGGGTGTTTTCGCCGGCGGCGACGCCGTGACGGGTGCCGCGACGGTGATTCTGGCCATGGGGGCAGGCCGCCGTGCGGCACGCGCCATCGACGAATACATCCGAGAAAAATATCAACCTTTAAACTTATAGAGAATATGAGAAAGTATTTGGCTGAAATGCTGGGAACGATGGTTCTCGTGTTAATGGGTTGTGGAGCGGCTGTCTTTTTCGGCTGCGGAGCGCCTGCCGAGGTATTGGCGGTCGCTTTTGCATTCGGTTTGTCGGTGGTGGGTATGGCTTATGCCATCGGCGGAATTTCGGGTTGCCATATCAATCCTGCGATTACGCTGGGTGTATGGCTTTCGAAGCGAATGAGCGGCAAGGACGCTGCGATGTACATGCTTTTTCAGGTGATCGGTGCGCTGATCGGTTCGGCGATTCTCTATGCGCTGACTTCGACAGGAGCCTACGGTGCGTCGACTTCGACAGGGGCGAATGCTTTCGGTGAAGGAGAGATGTTGCAGGCTTTTATCGCTGAGGCGGTCTTCACATTTGTTTTCGTGCTGGTCGTATTGGGGGCTACCGATGAGAAAAAAGGTGCCGGCGCCTTCGCTGGCCTGGCCATTGGCTTGACACTTACGTTGGTACATATCGTATGTATCCCGATTACAGGAACTTCGGTCAATCCGGTCCGCTCGATTGCTCCGGCTATTTTCGCAGGAGGCGAAGCCCTGTCGCAGCTCTGGTTGTTCGTCGTGGCACCGTTCGTCGGAGCTGCTCTTTCTGCCGGAGTTTGGAGGATGCTGACATGCCCGTGCGAAGAGAAATAGGGTACTTTTTATTAAAAAAACGAGAGATGAAAAAAGTAGTGATGATGGCATGCGCGGCTTTGCTGGCCGTGTCGTGCGGAGGTGATAAGAAGGCCGAAATCAAGCAGATGTCGGGCTTTGTCGACGGCGGAACGTCGATGCACGTGCTGGTGGTCGATCCGATCGGCGGCGATGCCGCTCAGCAGAGTTTCGCGCTGGACGATGCGACCGATTTTAAAGAGGCTTACGGCCTGCTGGAAGGCAACGTGGTGATGGTGGATTACAAGGCTGCCGGCGAGGGCGAGATGCCTGTTGCCACGAAAGTGGCGTGCAGCAAGGATTACGCCGATGCCATCGGCCGTTGGGTGATGCCCGATCCGGTCAAGGAGGGCGAAGTGATGGGGGTCGAACTGCGAGTCGGCGGCAAGGCGCAGTCGATCAACATGGCGACGCTGCCGTATGCCTCGTGGGAGTTGCAGGGCGAGCCCGGCAAGCTGATCCTCCACGGGCAGAGCATCGGCAACGGTCAGACCATCGACGTGACCGATACGGCCGTGCTGGGCGAGAACGGAGGCGTGCCGACCCTGACGATCGAGGGATCGGGTGTCGTATACACCAGGGCCGAGTAATGCCGCATGACACGAAGGACGGGCCGACCCGGAGACGGGGATCGGCCCGTCCTTTCCGTATGCGGAGCGTCGTTTCTCCGGCGCCGGGCGGGGAGTTGGGAAATTGAAAAAAGATGCCTATATTTGTTATCGGCCTAATCCGAAGAATTACCGCATGAGTATTTTAAAGAATAACGATACGTTCGCCGGCAGCTATGTCGTGCGTTATTTTATCAAGGAGGGAAGTTGTGCCGAGACCTACCGCGTCTGCGATATTCGGGAACAGCCGTTCTTCCTGAAAATCTTCGATCTGGAACGGATTCCCGCCGCGAGGCTCACGAAAGGGGGGATGCCTTTCGAGGTGGAGATGTGCGCACGGTTGGAGCACCCGTCGCTGGTGGCCTGCCGGCGCACGGGGATCGAGTCGATCGGCGACAAACGGTACGCCTACCTGATTACCGATTACATTCAGGGTGGTCTGCTGGCCGAGCTGCTGAGCCGCGAACACCGGCTGTCGGTGGCGCAGGCCGTCGAGCTGACGATCCGTGTGCTGGAAGGGTTGAGCTACCTGCACGGTCAGGCGGAAACGTTGATTCATAACGATATAACGGCACGCAACATCATGTACGACTGCGTGGGCGATGCCCTGCTCCGGCCCCGGATCATCGATATGGGGCATCTCTCGCATCCGGTGATGGGGCGTCCCGATTTCCAGACCTCCGATCTGGAACTGTGCTATCGTGCGCCCGAAACCTTCATCGGAATCTATTCCAAACTGTCCGACCTCTTCTCGGTCGGCGTGCTGCTTTACGAGATGATCTACGGGTGTCTGCCGTGGAGCTGCGATGCGTCGAAATCGCCCTCGGAGGCGCGCGAAGAGCTGCGTGAGGCGCGCAAGGCGGGGCTTCGCTTTCCGGAGAAAGAGCCGGAGGGGATGACCGAACAGTTGCACAAGGTGCTGCAACGCGCCCTGGCGCTGATCGACCGCGACCGTTTCGGCAGTGCCGACGAGTTTATCGGGGCGCTGCGCGGCGAGGAGGTGAAGATGCCGCCTACCAAGCGCGAATCCGCTGCGCCGCCTTCGGCGAACGGCGATGTTACGACCGATGGGGAACAGCGCGGCGGAGAGGCCGAAGGCGAAGCCCCGCGTGCGACCTTCGCCAAGGGCGAGGGCAACGGTTTTGCCGACGTGGCGGGAATGGAGGAGTTGAAGCAGCTGCTGCGGGCGAAAGTGATCAATGTGTTGCAGGATCGGGAGCGGGCGCTCAAATATCGTCTGGCGATTCCCAACGGTATGCTGCTCTACGGCCCTCCGGGATGCGGCAAGACCTTCATCGCCGAGAAGTTCGCCGAGGAGACGGGATTCAACTATACGGTGGTCAAGTCGTCGGACCTGGCGAGCATCTACATCCACGGTTCGCAGCAGATGATCGGGAAACTTTTCGACGAGGCGCGTGCCAAGGCGCCGACCGTGCTCTGTTTCGATGAGTTCGACGCGCTGGTACCCAGCCGCAAGGAGTCGACGCATGCGAGTATGGCGGGCGAAGTCAACGAGTTCCTGTCGCAGCTCAACAACTGCGGCAAGAAGGGGGTCTTCGTGATCGCCACCTCGAACCGTCCCGACATGATCGACCCTGCCGTCTTGCGCACGGGGCGTATCGACCGGATGATCTATGTGCCGGTTCCCGACAAGGACGCCCGTCGGCTGCTCTTCGAGATCAACCTCAAAGATCGTCCCACGGAAGATGTCGATTGTGCCGCGCTGGCGGAGCGGACGGTCAATTTCGTGGCGAGCGACATCGCCTATGCCGTCAACGACGCGGCCATCACGGCGGCATTCGCCAATGTGCCCATTTCTCAGAAGATTCTCTGCGAAACGCTCGACTGTATGCGGCCGTCGGTCACGGAGGAGATGCTGGCCGAGTACGACAAGCTGCGCGACAAGATGACCGGCATGGAGCGGCGGGCCGCACGTACTCCGATCGGATTTAAACGACAAACCCATTAAACCTATTGCTCATGACCACACAAGAGATGATTTTCGACTACCTCAAAGTGCAGGGACTCGTGCCCGAATACGATGAGGACAAGGACATCCGATTCAAATACCAGATGCGTAATTTCGTTGTCTCCAACTATCCAGATGACAGGCAGTTCCTGCAAATCATGATGCCGTTCATCTTCGACGTGACGGCCGAGAATCGTGTCGCGGCGCTCGAAGCCTGCAACAAGATCAACCTGTCGAAGAAGATCGTCAAGGCCGTCGTGATGGGCGAAGGCGTTTTTCTGATGACCGAGGTGCTGCTGGACGAGACGCCCGAACCTTCCGTGATGGTTCCCCGTATGCTCGACATGCTGGTCGGTGCGCAGCAGAGTTTTTACGATACGCTGCGCGAGATGTAATCCGGGATATTTTTTGCCAGACGCTCGCGCCGCTCCTTTCGGGGCGGCGCGAGCGTCTGTTTTCGGAGAGCGGTTTCCGGAACCGGTTTCGAGACCGGCGGCGCCCGTGTACGGCTGCCGCGGGGAGGTGGATCGGGGACGGAGCGCGAAATGTTCCGTCCGGCTCCCTCTCTCCGCGGAACCGTCCGATTTCCCGAGCGGACTCCGCTTTGGCACGGGAGTTGCGATCATAATAGACAACTGCATCGGAATAACTACCTGATGTAGTGAGGTTTCTTCATTTATTTAAGTTTGGGTTAGTAGTTTTGGAGAAGAGCAATTCTTCTCGAAGGCGGCAGGCAATCGTGAGATTCCCTGCCGTACTTTTTTGTTGTCCTCCGTATCCCTGCCACCTGGCGATTTCGCCGTCCGGCCATTGCAGCCGGCTCAGGTAGTTGCTGCGCATTTCGGCTGCGATCTCCTCCCATGTGGGTGCCTCGTCCTGATCGGGGCCGCTTTCCGGCGTCCATACCGTCCTGTCGATTCCGGCCGACAGCCGCAGTGCCGCCGCTTCGGTGTCGGTGGAGTCGGCGATCCCCTCGAAAACCGCCTTGTACGATTGCCGGCGGGACGATTTCGAGCCGGTCGGCGAGACGAGGGCCGTCGGGTCGGGACGTTGCCTGTCATATATATAATTTAAGGTGCGCCTTCCCTGCGATGCTTCGTGCGGCACGGGTATTCCGACCGATTGTTTTTCCTTTTCTATACTGTTCGGTGACAAAAGCAACGGATTGAGAGGTGAAAGAAAACAAAATACCTGAATATGGGGATGAAAAATAAAGAAGGCCGTTGCGGATATGAAATTAATTTTCTAACTTTGTGAACACAATCCGATACGATCGTTAATATAATACATCATAAGAAATGAACAAAGTTGAAAGTGCCTTGCAACGGACGACGGACACCAAAGCGCTGGTTATCGGCAGCGACGCCCTGCCCCGTTCGGCCGAGATGTTTAAGGAGTTGTTTCCCGGGAAACGGGCCATTATCGTGGCCGACAAGATCACTTATCCGCTGGCCGGTGAAGCCGTGAAGAACTATTTCGCCGCGGCCGGTATCGCGCAGGACGAACCGCACGTATACGGTTACGACGATTCGTTCGCCGAGTGGACGTATGTCGAGGAGTTGGAGAACGTGCTGAAAAAGACCGACGCTATTCCCGTGGCCGTGGGCTCGGGCGTCATCAACGACCTGACGAAGCTGACGGCGCACCGTTGCGGCCGTCGTTACATGTGCGTTGGCACGGCCGCCTCGATGGACGGTTATACGGCCTACGGCGCTTCGATCACTTATCAGGGTAACAAGCAGACGTTCGACTGTCCGGCGCCCTACGGCATGGCCCTCGATCCGCGGATCGCGGCTAAGGCCCCCAAGGCGATGTCGGCGTCGGGGTATGCCGATCTGATCGCCAAGATTCCTGCCGGCGCCGACTGGATGATCGCCGATGTCGTGGGATCGGAGGCGATCGACCGCTTTGCGTTCGATCTGGTGCAGGACGGTTTGCAGGAGGCGTTGAGCGATCCCGAAGGGGTCTACAACGGCGACGTGAAGAAGGTGGAACAGCTGGCCGAAGGACTGCTGCTGAGCGGTTTTGCCATGCAGGCCGCCAAATCGAGCCGTCCGGCGTCGGGCATGGAGCACCAGTTCAGCCACTTCTGGGATATGGAGGATTTGGAGTTCGAAGGTAAGCACGTGTCGCACGGCTTCAAGGTCGGCATCGGTACGCTGGCTTCGACCGCTTCGCTCGAACTGCTGCTCGCCGCACCGATCGAGTCGCTCGACATCGATGCCTGCGTGGCCAAGTGGAAGTCGTGGGAGGAGACCGAGAAGGAGATACTGCGTATCTTCGACGGGAAACCCGGCTTCATCGACCGCGCCCTGACCGAGACCAAGAACAAATATGTCGACAAGGAGGGGCTGCGTCGGGAACTTACGGCCTTCAAGGCCGCATGGCCCGAGCTGAAAGAGCGCATCCGCAAGCAGATCATTCCCTTCGAAGAGGTTCGCCGTCGCCTGAAACTGGTCGGCGCTCCCTACGAGCCGGAGCAGCTGGGTGTTTCGCGCGCCCGCTTCCGCGACACGTTCGCCAAGATTCCCTACATGCGCAGCCGTTTCTCGAATATCGACATCGCCTATCGCTGCGGGTTCATGGACGAGTGGCTCGAACGGCTGTTCGGCAAGGGCGGTATCTGGGAAGTAGAGTAGCACGCTGCCTCCTCTCCGGCTGCGACGGATCGACGGCCGGAATACGGCTTCGAAAGGAGCCGGAGGAGACGATAAAATTCATAATCACTTATGAGTTTTCTTTAATAGTTTTGTTTGGATTAATTGATGGGAAGCCGGACGCTGTGAAGCCTCCGGCTTTTTCGTTCGAATCGATTTTTGGCAGTGAGAGTACAATTTGTTCGGAACATGCTTATCTTTGTAAAACATTAGTTCCTTATAATTAAATTAGTTAAGCTATGAGAAGTTTTACAGAGATTCGGAGGGGGGGGGGATTTCTCCGCTCGCTCGCTAAATCTGCGATCTGCTGTGCGGTGATCGTGTCGTTTTCGACCGTTGCGGGATGCAGCGATGATTATGACGATTCGCAATTGCGCGGCGATTTGAGCGAACTGTCTGGTCGTGTCGAGAAATTGGAACAATCGGTGGCGAAGCTCAACGGCGATTATACCGCATTGTCTGGAATCGTCGATGCGTTGGAGGGCAAAGTTTACGTTTCGAAGGTCGATCCCATCGCCGACGGTTACCGGATCACCTTCTCGGACGGAACGACTGCCGAAATCAAGAACGGAGCCGCCGGAGCTGCAGCTCCGGTGATCGGAATCGACAAAGATACCGACGGTCTCTATTATTGGACGCGCACGATCGATGGAAAGACCGAATGGTTGCTGAACGAGGAGAATGAAAAAATGCCGGTATCGGGAGTTACGCCGGTGATGGGCGTGGATGCCGAGGGTTATTGGACGATTAGCTATGACGGCGGGACGACCTCTTCGCGTGTGGTGGACAGCGAAGGGAATCCGGTGGCGGCATTGCAGGATACCTCTTTTTTCGAAAGCGTCACGTATGACGACTCCTATGTCTACATCACGCTCAACGACGAAGCCGGGACGGTGATCAAGCTGGCTAAGGGTGCGGATTTCTATCTGAGCATCAAAGGCGCTGCGGCACTGGCCGATTTCTCCTACGGCCAGACCAAGAGTTTCGAGGTCGAGTCGAAGGGCGTGATCAAGTATACGATCACCAAACCCGACGAGTGGAAGGTCGCCTATGCCGACGGCAAACTGACGGTGACTGCTCCGACTGCCGAGCACGCTTCTTGCGCCGATTCGGAGGGCGAGGTGTCTATCGTCTATTTCGGTCCCGGTAATGCCGGTTCGATCACGACGTTGCGCGTAGCCGTATTGGAGGCTCCGAAGATCGGCGATTATCTCTACTCCGATGGGACATGGAGCGACGGCGGTCTGATCAGTATCGGATCCGATGGACTCAATCCCGTGTGGGCGGAGGAGAAACCGGCTCCCGTCGAAGGGAAAAGCGTCGTAGCGATCGTCTGCCAGACAGCGTCGGATCGTATTGCGCAGAGTGAGAAAGATGCAGGTTACACGCACGGATATGCCGTAGCCGTGCGCAGTGCCCATGGGACGGACAAGGTGACGACATGGTGGTCGTCGGATGTGAATTTCGATTGTCTGAAAGGTGCGAAGCTGCCGTCGACGTGGTATGAAAATGTCAACGGATATGTCGAAACGATGACGGTTCGAGATACCTACGGTTCCAATATCACGATGATGCCGGCTTTCGATTGGACGATCAACGGTTTCGGCTTGACCGCACCTGCGACGACCAGCGGTTGGTTCCTGCCCAGTACCGGCCAGTTGTGGGATATGATCGCCAATCTCTGCGGAGGCGATGTGGCCTCGACCATGAAAGAGTGGCAGACGTCGACCTATCGCGTGGATTATGGATATTGCAGTGCAACGGTCGGTTACGATGTGCTGGCACGTTTCAATTCCACGATGGAGAAGATTCCGGCCGATGCGAAAGAGGAGTTGGTCGTCGACGATGCGGGACATCCCTTCTGCTCGATCTGGGCTTCGACACCGTTCGATTCCGAAGCGGTCTGTATCGTCGAGATCGGTACGAAGGGTATGATCGAGTTGTATATCAATTGGTATGATGCCGATTGCGCCGCTCGTCCCATTCTCGCTTTCTGATCGGAGATACGGTGATTCCGAAAAAAAAGAAATGGACGTCTTTTATAAAAAAGATGTCCATTTCTTTTTTCAGCTTGGAATTGAAACCTATTTCGCGGATTCGCCGTCGTAGGCCCATTTCACATAGACCGATCCCCAGGTGTAGCCGCCGCCGAACGAAGCGAGGATGAGTTTGTCGCCCCGCTTCAATTCCTTTTCGTAGTCGTAGAGACACAGCGGAATCGTCGCTGCGGTGGTGTTGCCGTAGCGGTCGATGTTGATCATACATTTGTTGCGGGTCAGCCCCATGCGGTTGGCCGTAGCGTCGATGATGCGCAGGTTGGCCTGGTGGGGTACGAGGTAGCGGATGTCGTCCGAAGTGAGGTTGTAGCGCTCCATCATCTCGACCGAAACGTCGGCCATGTTCGAGACGGCGGCCTTGAAGACGGCCTGCCCGTCCTGCGTGATGGTGTGCCAGTTGTTGCGGATGGTCTCTTCGGAGGCGGGATAGCGCGAACCTCCGGCTTTCATATAGAGGTGGGGAGCTCCCGTACCGTCCGAATGGAGAATATGATCGATGACGCCGTAACCTTCTTCGTCGGGTTCGAGCAGTACGGCCGCAGCGCCGTCGCCGAAAATGGGGCAGGTTTTGCGGTCGGTGTAGTCGACGATCGACGACATCTTGTCCGCACCCACGACGATCACCTTCTTGCAGGTTCCCGTTTCGATGAATTTCGAAGCGGTGGTCAGTGCGAAGAGAAATCCGCTGCAAGCGGCGGATACGTCGTAGGCGAATGCCTTTTTACAGCCTGCTTCGCCTGCGATGAGGTTTCCCGTCGAAGGGAAGAACATGTCGGGCGTGACCGTCGCGCAGATGACGAGATCGATCTCTTCGGGGTTCATGTTTTTCTTTTCGAGCAGATCCCGTACCGCTTTGACGCCCATGTACGAGGTGCCGAGCGCTTCGCCTTTGAGGATATGGCGGGTTTTGATGCCGATGCGTGTCATGATCCACTCGTCGGAGGTATCCACCATACGGCTCAGCTCGTCGTTGGTAAGGATGTAATCCGGGAGATAAGCGCCGACGCCTGTGATTGCAGCTCTGATTTTTCCCATCTATGAAGTAAAGTTTGTTGTAAATTTAATCGTTGAACGCAAGCCGGAGTTTCTCCGTCAGACCGGCCTTCGCGGTATGTTCCGTGGAGAGAATCATGCTCCGGATCGCGAGGGGCGAGGAACAGCCGTGCCCGATGATGACCGGAGCACCGACGCCCAGCACCGGCGTACCGCCGACGTGTTCGTAGTTCATCGCTTCCCAGAATTTGTTGTTGTTACCGCCCAGCGCGTTGTTGATGCGGTAGAGTCCTTCGGCCATTTTCAGGATGACGTTGCCCGTAAAACCGTCGCAGACGATCACGTCGGCGACCTTGCCGGAGAAGATATGCGAACTTTCGACGTTGCCGACGAAATTGAAACGACCCGAAGCCTTCATCATTTCGTGGGCCGCCTTGGATTGGGCGTTGCCTTTGGTCTCCTCCTCCCCGATGTTGAGAATCGCCACGCGGGGATTGGGGATCCCCAGCACGCTCTCGGCATAGATCGAGCCGATCAGGCCGTACTGGTTCAGCACTTCGGGCTTGCAGTCGACGTTCAGACCCACGTCCAGCAACAGGGCGGGACGTCCCGCTACCGTCGGTACGAGCGACGAAATGGTGGGACGGATGATTCCGTCGATCGGTTTGATGACCTGCATCGAACCGACCATCATCGCTCCCGTGCTGCCGGCCGATGCGAAGCCCTGGATGGCACCCTTGGCCAGGTGTGCGAATCCGACCGAGATGCTCGAATCCGCCTTTTGCTGGAATGCCTTGGCGGGGTGGTCGCCCATCTCGATGACCTCGGTCGTGGGAACGATTTCGAAACGGTCGGCCGGACAATTCTCTCCGGCGAGGATCGCCTCGATACGTTCCTTGTCGCCGAAGAGTACGATCTTGCTGTCGGCGCCGATCTCTGCGGATGCCATGACGGCTCCCTTTACGGCGGCTTCCGGTGCGAAGTCGCCGCCCATAGCGTCTAAACCAATCTTCAACATAGCTTCAGTCTTTGGTTTGTAATGGTCTGCGGTACAAAAGAGCGCGCCGCGATCCAGCAGCGCGCCCGCTCGGGGGCCGGAATTATTCGGCGGCCTTCTTCTCGATGGCCAGCTTGCCGCGGTAGAAACCGCACTCCGGGCAGACACGGTGGTAGAGCACCGCTGCGCCGCAGTTCGAGCAGGTTACGACGGTCGGAACGACAGCCTTGTAGTGGGTTCTTCTCTTATCGCGTCGGGTAGACGAGATTTTGTGTTTAGGATGTGCCATTGTTATAAGTTATTTAAGTTCAACATCTTAATTTCTACTTCTTTTCGCCTTCCAACTTCTCTTTGAGCGAGGCAAGTTGTGCCAGCGCGTCGCCGTCGAGCGGTTGCGAGACTTCGGCGCGGGTTTCGGCGTCGTGTTCGATCTGCGAAAACTCCTCCTGCGAAACGATCCGGAAACGGTGCAGCATGTCGGCGTCGCATTCGCCTTCGGGATGCACCCGCTGGTAGGGCAGCGAGAGTACGATGCTCTCATAAATATATTGTGCGAGCGACACTTCCCCCTCGGCCGGCGAAATCCACATCACCTCGCCGTCGTAGTCGGCGACTTCGTCCGAGAAACGGACGAGCAGCGTTCCGTCGAAAGCGACGGGCAGGCGGCAATCTTCCAGGCAGCGGTCGCAGGCGACGGTCACCGTACCGCGGATGACGGTTTGCAACGAGAGCATCGACTCGCCCCGTTCGAGCGTGACCCCGACCGAGAGGTCGCCGTCCTTGATGTCGGTCGACCCATAGGCCTCGAACAGCGCATTATCCACCTTGAAATCAAAGCGGTAGGTGCCGTTTTTCAGCCCTTTCCAGGCGATTGCGTATTGTTTCGTCACATCCATCGGTGTGCAGATTTATCGTGCAAAGTTACAATATTTCCAGTAAATCACAAAGATTTTCGTCTTTTTGTATTCAGGGGCGCTGTGTCTCATCGTGAACGGATTGAAGGAACCGCGCGGGCGCAAACCGCCGTGAGCGGAGGCCCGCCTTGCGGTGCGTCCGGCAGGCGTTGCGGGAGGCAAGTCCCGCTCAGGCAGGCTGCGCCCCGGCTTTGCTTCTGCGCTCGCTTATTCGTATCTTTGACTTCGCCTTAGATACTCCCGCTCGGCAATGGCCAAATGGCCAAATAGATTTGAGATTGTCCTCGCTTATTTGTATCTTTGCTGAAAAGTGAGGAGATTTCCGTTTATCGTCGTATACCGAATGCCTGAGGGAACATTGCCATTGCGAACGGAGAAACGGAGCCGATCATAAAAAGCAGAAACGATGAGAATCCGGTTTTGTCTACTAATCATGCTGTTTGCTGGCCGATATGCGTTGGCGCAAGATGTCATTGTCAAGCAGGACGGAGGGACGATCTTATCCAAGGTTCTGGAAATAGGCACGCAGGAGATCGCATACAAAAAGTGGAATAGTCAGGACGGACCTGTTTACAAGATCGCAAAGGATCAGGTGCTGTCCGTCAATTATCAAAACGGGGAAGTCGACCGCTTCGCCTGTCCGTCAGATAACCCGCGTCCGGAAGAGCTGCCTGTTGTCGACGTTTCCCCAGCAGAAGACAATGCGATGCGAATAGCCCTGTATAACAACAGCATTCGATCCCGAAAAAATGAAACTCCTGGCAAATTCGCGGCTCGTTATACTTATAAGTTCGGAGTGGCCTCGAATTCCGTGCTGTCGTCGGAAGATTTGGATATAAGCATCGTATTGAACGGTAACGGCAATGGTAGCTGGTACAATGCCCCTTATCTAATAAAAATCCGTAACAAGACCGATGGCTTTATTTACATAGATTTGGCCAATTGTTTCAAAATCTATCCGGACGGGAGTTATCGCTGCTACTATGATACCAAACAGACTACGATCTCAAGCGGTACCGGCAGCGGGGTTTCATTGGGATTGGGCGCTGTTGCAAATGCATTCGACATCGGTGGAATCGCAGGCACTCTCGCCAACGGGCTTGCTGTGGGGACGGGCAGTAGCAAATCGGCAAGTACCACCTACGCCCAGAACCGGATACTGACCGTTCCTCCTATGGCTACTGCCAATTTAACGGAAAAAAAGAGCGACGGGACAGGTAGAAATTGGCGGTTAATTACAAACTCCGAATCGTTCTACATAGATGCCAACGACGAATGGTTGCCGAAGAGAAGCGTGCCGAAGAACGGTTCGATAAGCTATTCGGAAAAGGAGTCTCCCTATACTCTGAAATATGTCGTCGTCTATTCGAAAGACGCTCAGTTCTCGGAAATCAAGCGCAATACGTTCGAACTGTATGTACAACAGGTTTTGGGAGTCGACATAGAGAGCAGCGCGGCTAATATGTATTATCAGCTTAACTGGGAAAAGGAGTTTTTGGGCATGACACCGAATACGATAATAGGGATAGCCGTTCATTTTTATAAAGATGAAAGAAGGTGCGGCAAACAGTAGGAAATGAGAAGGCGAGGGAATTGCCGATTGCAGGCATAATCCGGAAATGGCGGACGGTTGCAGCCGGTTTTACCGTGAGACAGGAACGGTATTTCGGTCGGACGATTGCGCCTTCGCATCGGCTCGACCAGAGGTCGGCGGAGGCATGTGGGCAGACCTTCGGTGTTAACTTGTCGGAAAACGTAATAAGTCGTAAATAGGAGACAGGCCGGATTTAATGGAAATTCCCGTTCCGGTTTGTTCAGGGGGTACGGATATGAAAAAGGACGAAGGATTCTCGGTGGAAGTGGAGAGCCGTTACGAGGGGTGGTGGCGTTACAATGTAACGATTCTGTGCGGTTGTTTCGATGCGGACGGCGACCGGATCGGGTTCGCCTCGGCCGAGAGCGTCGTGGCGCCTGTGGGAAGCGATCTTTCGGCTCCGCCGGAGGGAGCGGCTGCGGAGCGCAGGATCGGAATTCGCAGCATTGCGTGCGACCACATCGTCATGTATGTCTACATCGTGCCGCACACGCTGCCCGAAACCCGCGAGATCGGCGATGTCGCGCCTTTCGACGTGCGCCTGCGTATCGGTTACGGGGGCGTTCCGTTCGGCGACATGCATTACAGAATCAACCAGTGGTCGGGCGCGTCGCTCGAAATCAAACTCCGCAACGACGGGAAGCCGTTTCGGGCGTAGGGTCCGCCGGCCTCGGAGATACGCGACCGGCCCGTCGTTCGACGGGCCGGTCGGCGTTTACTTGCGTAGCATTCGCTAATTGCGGAGCCGCTCGGCGATCAGACGGTCGAGCGCATAGTTGCCGGGTCCCGAAATATACATCAGGACGAAGACCGAGAGGTAGATCGCGGCGAGTTCCTTCACGGCGAAGGGATCGTCGCCGTGGACGACGAACAGCGCGACGCACATGGTGAAGATCATCGGGATGAGCGCCAGCCGGTAGAAGGCGCCGACGATGAACCCGACCGAACAGAACAACTCCCCGAAAATGGCCAGCGTCAGCGAAATCCGGCTGCCCAGCCCCAACGGGTCGGGGAAGACTTCGGACAGCGCGGCGAAATCGTCGACTTTCGCGATGCCGTGCGACAGCAGCAGCACGCCGAAGAGCACCCGCAGGGCCAGCAGGAAGAGCGAAGCCCGTGCGGTATAGCGCGTCGTCGGGAAGAGGAATCGCAGGATTCGTGACATCCGCCTACTTCACTTTGTCCATGAACTCCTTCGACGGCTTGAAAGCCGGAATGTTGTGTGCGGGGATCGTGATCGACGTGTTCTTGGCGATGTTCCGCGCCACCTTCTGCGCACGGTGTTTGAGGATGAAACTCCCGAAACCGCGCAGGTAGACGTTCTCCCCGCCGATCATCGACTGGCGGATCTCCTCCATCATCTGTTCTACTACGGTGGCGACCGTCACGGCTTCGATGCCGGTCTGTGCGGCGATTGCTTTTACCAGTTCTGCTTTTGTCATGGTTGATAATGTTTTGGATAACTGCTGCAAAGGTAGTGCCTTTTTCAGAATAAACAATATCCTTTTTCAAAACGGCTCGTTTTGACCATTACGGACGCTATGCTTTTCGCGGATCGGCGGCGATGTCCGTTCGGGAGGGGCGGAACGCACCGCGTCGGCCGGAATACCGCGAATGCCGCGGGGTGCGGGGTACAACGGGAAAGGGAGAGGCCGAAGCCTCTCCCTTTTAGCATGAACGGGGAATCTATCCGTCAGAAGTCGATGCCCGTGTAGCTGGCGGGGGTGATGGCGCGCAACTCGGCCTTGACCTCTTCCGAGACGTCGAGCGCGGCGATGAATGCGGCGATCGCCTCGGCGGTGATGTGGGTGTTGGTGCGCGTGAGCGCTTTGAGCGCTTCGTAGGGCGAGGGATAGCTCGCACGGCGCAGGACGGTCTGGATGCCTTCGGCCACGACGGCCCAGTTGTCGTCCAGATCGCGGCGCAGCGCCTCCTCGTTGAGAATCACCTTGCCCAGCCCCTTCATCAGCGAAGCGACGGCCAGCAGCGTGTGGGCCACCGGAACGCCGACGTTGCGCAGCACGGTCGAGTCGGTCAGGTCGCGCTGCATACGCGAAACGGGCAGCTTGCCCGCCAGATGCTCGTAGAGCGCGTTGGCGATGCCCAGATTGCCTTCGGCGTTTTCGAAGTCGATCGGGTTGACCTTGTGGGGCATGGCGCTCGAACCGACCTCGCCGGCCTTGATGCGCTGCTTGAAATACTCCATCGAAATATAGGTCCACATGTCGCGGCAGAGGTCGATGAGAATGGTGTCGATGCGTTTGAGCGCGTCGAACAGCGCCGCCAGATTGTCGTAATGCTCGATCTGGGTGGTGTACTGCGAGCGGGTCAGCCCCAGTGTATTCCCGACGAAACGGTTGGCGAACGCGATCCAGTCGACGGCGGGGTAGGCGACGTGGTGGGCGTTGAAATTGCCCGTCGCGCCGCCGAATTTGGCCGTGACGGCGACGGCTTTCAATTGGTCGATCTGCCGGTCGAGCCGTTCGACGAAGACCATCAGCTCCTTGCCCAGCCGCGTGGGCGAGGCGGGCTGGCCGTGCGTGTGGGCCAGCATCGGGACGGCGTGCCACTCGGCGGCCAGCGCGGCGAGCTTCTCGCGCAGTTCGGCCAGTGCAGGGTAGCAGACCTCCGCCAGCGCCTCCTTGATCGAGAGCGGAATGGCCGTGTTGTTGATGTCCTGCGACGTGAGGCCGAAGTGGACGAACTCCTTGCAGGCGCCCAGCCCCAGCGCATCCATCTTCTCTTTGAGCAGGTACTCGACGGCTTTCACGTCGTGGTTGGTCGTGCGCTCGATCTCCTTGACGCGCTCGGCGTCGGCCGTCGAGAAGTCGCGGTAAAGTCCGCGCAGTCGCTCGAATGCGGTCGTGTCGATCCCTTTCAATTCGGGCAGCGGCAGTTCGCACAGGGCGATGAAATACTCCACTTCGACGCGGACGCGGTAGCGGATCAGGGCGTATTCCGAAAAGTAGTCGGCCAGTCGCTCCGTTACCTTGCGGTAACGTCCGTCGACGGGCGAAATGGCGGTCAGGTTGCTCAATAACATATCGTGTCGGATTTTGATGCGGCAAAGGTAGGCAAAAAAGCGGGGATTCGGAAATTTGGAGAGTGGGATTTCCGGCGTACGGAGGTTGCGGGAGGAAGTGTCGCTCACGGCCTGGCCGCCGCCGCTTTGCGGCTGCTTGCCGCGAGGGCCAGCAGGGCGAAGAGGTACTGTGCGGCGTAGTAGGTGGACATGATGCGGAGGGTGGCGTCGGGGAGCGGTTCCACGAATTTGTTCCATGCGATCGTCGCGTCGGAGAAGACGAAGAGCAGCGCCGCGACGCGGAAGCCCGGGGCGTAGCGTCCCCGATAGAAGAGCACGCTGAGGAGCATGGCTGCGATCACCGCGCCGTAGAGTGCGACGCCCGTCCGTTCGACGGACGACGCCACGCGGGGGACGATGCCGGCGAAGAGGAACAGGAGCAGGCCGGCACCGACGACTGCCGCGGCGGCGATGCGTCTGCGGGAGAATTCGGCCGACGGCAGGAAATAGCGGATGTAGGCGACGTGCGCCAGCGCGAAGAGGAACATTTGGAGCAGAAAGTCGTGCACTGCTCCGGCGGCATCGCCCGCCGCCGAGAGCAGCAGGGCGCCGGCTACCGGCACGCACGCCTTGTCGCGCAGGGCGAACAGCACGAGCGAGAGCCAGGCGGCCGGATAGCAGACCTTGCAGGGAAGCGGTGCTCCCGTGCTGAAAAAGAGGGCGACGCCCAGCCCGAATCCGAACGTGAGCGCACCGATGAAAACCGGCCGCCGGTATTTTCCATCGTCCGGCTCGTCCGGCGAGCCGCCGCCTCCGCATGCCGGAGAAGTCCGCTTACAGGGCCGCATCGATCAGGTAGGGGTAGTGGTCGGTGAGTTTGACGGTGAAGCGGGCCGTGATGCAGTCGAAGACTTTGACCGCCACGCCTTCTTGGGCGTTGTAGATGAAGCAGTGGTCGATAGCGCCCTTTTCGCGGTCGGGGCTGCGGCGCCGGCTCGTGCGCGAATAGCCGTCTTTCGGGCCGCAGATGTGATGGCCGTTGCCGTTGTCGGTCGCGTCCGTCGCCGCCTTGTAGCAGGGCGTGTAACCCCCTTCGATGAACTGGCGTATGGGCAGCGAATCTTCGTAGGCGTTCATGTCGCCCGTGACGAAAATCGTGCAGCCGTACTTGTTTTTCAGCACTTCGGCTTCGGCCATCATCAGACGTACCTGTGCCGCACGCGCGTAGGTACTGCCCGGCTGCGCCGCTTCGCTCTTCCACCACAGGTGGGTGTTGACCACGGCGAAGAGCCGGCCCGTGTCCTTCTTACGGAAGACCGCCGAGGTGTAGGATTTGCTGCCGATGTTGCTCCAGCACGACGGGGCGTAGAGGACGTAGTTGACGTCCACCAGCTCCACGGTTTCGGGGTTGTAGAAGATCGGCGTGTTGTTCCACGGCTCCTCGCCCTCGTAGGCGATCCGATAGCCGTATCGGCGGATCAGCGGGTAGAACCGCTGGTGCATGTGGAGGCTGTATTCCTGCAAATCGAGCACGTCGGGCATGAAGGCGCGCACGAGCTGGGCGAATTGCGGAGCACGCACGTCGTCGCGGGGATCTTCGCCGATGAGGCGCCATGCTTCGGGAATGTCGTCGCGGCTGTAATCCCAGATGTTGTCGGCCAGGATGCGCAGGTTCGAACCCGCAGCGCGTGCGAAGAGGCATTCGCCCTCGACCGAGCCTTCGATATGCGCGTCGCGCGGAATGTCGCCCTCCCGGAGCATTTGCGCGACATGCTGCGCGGCCTTCGTCAGGGCCCAGCTGCCGCCGCCGTCGATCAGAAGATCGCCGCGCGAGACGCGGACGGCGTAGTCGAAGGGCGCCCGATCCTCCGACCGGACGAGCCGGATGGCCCGGCCCCGGCGGAACGCCGTGTCGGGCAGTATCCGCAATTCGGGCTGTGCGGCACCGGCGAGTTCCTGTCGGAGTGTCCGCGCGGCATCGATGCCCTCCTCGTCTTCGAGTGCGGAGCAGTAGACGATCGTGAAGTCCGCCGTGCGCGTTCCTGCGATTTTGCGTTGCGCGCGGGCCTGCAAGCCGAAGGCGGCGAGCAGAAGGATCGAGAGGATAAGTCGTTTTTTCATCTGATTTCGAAAATTTGCCGATTCGCTAAAATTTACACGGAGATAACATCGAATGGACGAGCGCCGCTTTTGTTGTGGGTGCGGTCTCTGTTCGTCGGATGGGATTCCGCCGCTTTCGCAATCCTTTTCCCGCCTCGGCATAGTTCGAACTGGGTTCGGCTCTGCGCTCGGCTTGTCGAAAAGGTTTTCAAAGATAAGCTTTTTTTCGGAAATACCTGCTCGATCGCCGTATTTTTCAATCTTTTTGTCTGTTTTCGCACGGAGCGGCCGGCTGTCGAAAGAGGTGCTTGTCACGACATCTTTCCGAACGGGATGCGTTTGCCCGCGGCGAGCCGGCAACGTTCGATCCCGTCGGCCATGCGGTCGAGTCCCCGGTCGATGCGCAGCAGTCCGAAATCGGCCGAGCGCGAAAGCGAACGGGGCGAGGCAGGGAGATTCATGGCGGATTCGGAAAATAATCAGGACAAATTAGCGTTTTTTCATCGGTTCCGGAGGAATCCGGTCCAGATTGCGTTTTTTCGTTTGATTTTTGTACCTTTGGCTGATGCCTTAGATGCTCCCGCCCGGCAATGTTCAAATAAATTTGACATTGCCCTCGCTTTTCGTATCTTTGGCTGACGCCGAAGATACTCCGTCTCGGCATAATCAAACATGAATGTTTGCTTCTGCACTCGACTTTCATTATCTTTGTCCGAATAATGGTGAATGTTGTTATGGGATTTTTCACTCGGATTCTATACGGCCTCACGGAGTTCGTTCGCCGCAACCCCGTGACGTGCCTCGTTATCCTGATACTGGCCGTCGCCGCGCCGTCGGTGCTGGTCGGTATCGCCAACTTTATCTTTTACGTTATGCTGACGATTTTGTTGCTGGGCGTCGTTTTCGTCCTTCTGTTCCGATACCGTGTCAACAAGCTGCGCCGTGAAATGGGGCAGCAGGGAGGCTTCTCGCAGGAAGGCCCGCGCCGCCGCACCTATACGTGGTACTCGCGCCGCGACGAAGGCGACGTGAAGATCTACAAGACCTCCGACACGCCCGAAAAGCGGATCAACGACTCGGTGGGCGAATACGTCGAGTTCGAGGAGGTGGAGGAGCAGAACCCGAAAAAATAAACCTGCGGCGGCCGAATGCAGTCCGGTCGCCGGGATAGATTGCTATGTTGTCGAAACTCTTCGCCCTCGTCGGGCAATATTTCATCCTGATGGGAAAGGTCTTCTCGCGTCCTGAGAAGCTTCCGATCTACCGTCGCCGGATCATTTACGAAATGGATGCGCTCGGCCTGAACTCGATCGGGCTGACGGCGATCATTTCGGTCTTCATCGGCGCAGTCATCACGTTGCAGATGTCGATCAACCTCGAATCGCCGTTCATTCCGAAGTACATCATCGGCTACGCCACGCGCGAGACGATGATCCTGGAATTCTCCTCGACGGTCGTGGCGCTCATACTGGCCGGCAAAGTGGGGTCGAACATCGCCTCCGAGATCGGTACGATGCGCATTACCGAGCAGATCGACGCGCTGGAAATCATGGGCGTCAACTCGGCGTCGTACCTCATCCTGCCCAAGATCGTGGCTACGGTGCTCTTCTTTCCGTTCCTGACGATCCTGAGCATTCTGATCGGCATCGCCGGCGGCTGGATGATCGCCGTCTTCACGGGCATCATGATCCCCGACGACTACGTCACGGGACTGCTCTACGATTTCAAACTCTATTCGATCGTCTATTCGCTCATCAAAACCTGCTTCTTCGCCTTCATCATCACCTCCGTGTCGGCCTTCTACGGCTACTACGCCAAGGGCAATTCGCTGGAAGTAGGCAAGGCTTCGACGCGGGCGGTGGTCGCTTCGTCGATCGTCATCATGATCTTCAACCTGATCCTCACGCAAATCCTGCTGACATGATACGCGCGGAACATATCTTCAAGTCGTTCGACGGGCGCACAGTGCTCGACGACATCTCGGTGGAGTTCGAGACCGGAAAGACGAATCTCATCATCGGGCAGAGCGGTTCGGGCAAAACCGTGCTGCTGAAATGTCTGGTGGGGTTGCACGCCGTCGATTCGGGGGAGATCTTCTACGACGACATCCGCTATACGGCGCTCGGATTCAAGGAGCGCAAGGCGATCCGCAAGGACATCGGCATGATCTTTCAGGGCGGAGCGCTGCTGGACTCGTCGACCGTGGCGGAGAACATCCGCCTGCCGCTGGATCTCTTCACCGATCAGTCGGAGGCCGAGAAACGCGAGCGCGTGGATTTCTGCCTGCGGCGCGTGCGGCTCGAAAACGCCGACGATCTCTACCCTTCGGAGTTGTCGGGCGGCATGATCAAGCGCGTGGCCATCGCGCGCGCGATCGTCCTGAACCCGCGCTACCTCTTCTGCGACGAGCCCAACTCGGGCCTCGATCCGCAGACCTCGATCGTCATCGACAACCTGATCCACGAGATCACCGAGGAGTACAACATCACCACGATCATCAACACCCACGACATGAACTCCGTCATGGAGATCGGGCAGAAGATCGTCTACATCTACAAGGGCCGCAAATGGTGGGAAGGTACCAAGGAGGACATCCTGCACACGGACAACCGCGAGCTGAACGATTTCGTCTTCGCCTCGGCCATGGCCAAGCGCGCGAAGAAGGCGATCGGCTGACGGCGGCCGGTACGGCGGGCGAAGGCGCACTCCGCACGACGGACTGCGCCTTTCCGTATGTTTCGCCCCGTATTGGAGGGCGGTTCGCCTCCCGCCGGTGCGTCGGCAAAAAAGCAAGGGGAGCATGAAAAAGAGAAGCCCCTTGCGATGGCTTCTCCGAAACAACACACACATGACATCGTTCCCGCTGGCTGACGGGCGCAAGGAGATGTTCTACGATTACGGATGCCGGTTCCGCTCCGCTTATTTGATCTTGACGCAGCGAACGGGCATGGCGAACGACCGGTTGACAAGGTCTGTATTCGTCAGCGACGACGGCTCGCCGATGTAGTAGTCGAAGTTGTATGCACCCAATTGTCCTGCACCGGTGGCATAGGGCTGGCACGTCCAGAGTGTCACTTCCTGACCGATGAAACGGGGTGTTCCGTCGAATTTCAGATAGCCCTGCGCGGGCAGCGGATTGAATTGCCGGTCGGCGACCACCGTAAAGCCGATGTTCCCGTCGTCGTCAAGTGTATAATCGACGTCGAACTCCTGCTGCGTCGGAATGCGGTATCCGGCGGGACACGGGTCGAAATTGGTCTTGGGCGTGAACCACAGATAGTGCGTCGGTGCCGTTTCGTATTTCACCCAGTTGTAGTCGCGGCCGTCATAATAAGTACGCGAATACATGAAACAGAGCGGATAGTTGTTGCGCTTCTCCCAACTGCTCCATGCGTTCTGGATGTTCCAGTCGTTCCAATAGACCGTGTTGCCCGTGACGGTTTTCCATGCGGGGTTGATCTCCGGTCGCTCGTTGATGCTGCCCGCAGCCATGTTGCGGTACGGGTCTTTGCGTCCCCACTGGTAGAGCAGGCCGTAGCTGTTCGGGTCATTGGGATCGGTCGCCACGGCACCGATGTTCCGGTCAAGGAATACGGGCGAGGAGGCGCCGGCGACCGTTCCCATCTCCTGCGGGGCGTCGGTCAGCCAGATGTGCCAGTTGTGCAGCATCAGATGCTGCTGCGCGTCGTAGGCGGAGATCGAGGCGTTACCCTTGACGAACTTCTTCACCGTGAAACGGATATAGCCGTCGACATAGGCGATGTCGCTCAGTTCGACGCCCGTTGTACGCCACGTCCAGTCGACCGTGTCGAAGGAGCCCTTGATGGCGGTGCCGTCGACGAGTTCGGCGGGGAACATGTAGGTGCCGGCTTGCGAAACGATGTAGCAGTTGGCCGGTTTGCCCAGGTCGACCGCTTCGGGTTCGGGTTTGAACTCGATCGCCTTCATGGCGTAGAACTCGCGGCGGACGATCGTGACGGGCGAAGCCGACTCGGCCGGTTTGGTGATCTCCATGGTGCGTCCGCGGTCGTCGGTCAGTTCGATCGTGAAGCCTTGGTCGAAGGTCTGCGGGGGCAGAGCGACGGCGAACTGCGTGGGGTAATCGGCATCGGTGCTCAGGACGACGCCTTCGCCGCAGTCGACTGCGACCTCTTTTGCGGCGTCGGCAGCCATCGTCAGACGGGGTTCGCCCGACTGGCCCTCCTCGAGATAGTTCATCGCCACAGCGGCGGCACCCGCAACGCCCTCGTCGCCATTGGCGATGAAGCGCAGCCCCGTCACCTTCACCGGATCGGTTTCGGTCGTGTAGAATTGAAGGCGCAGGGCGCCGACGGCCACCATGAACGGCAGGTTGGTTTCGGTGCGCGAGCGGGTGGCTGCCGTCATCGGTACGCAGCCGATGCCGGCGTGCGCCGCGGCGTTGTAACGCTGCGTGGCGGGCAGCGAGAAGGTCATCATCGGTACGCCGCCGACCTTGTCGCAGGCCACGCCGTCGGCGTAATAGGGATGGAGCGCATAGTTGGCGTCGTATTCGATCGTCGCGCCGCCGAACTGGTCGCCGTGGGCTCCTTCCTTGAAATAGAGTTCGCAGTGGCTGGGATCGTTCTGGTCGGGCTGCACGCCGTAGCAACTGCACAGCGGACAGCCTTTGAAGAGGGCGATCTCGTCGGTCGGGTTCCAGTGGACGTCGATCTGCCCGTCGGAGTCCTTCGTGGCGCAGCGGGTGTCGGCATCGGTTTCGATCGTGCCGTAAAACGGGGTTTCATCGGTCGCCGGCGTTGCACCGGCGGGTGTCGGCTCGTCGTCGACACCCTTCGTACAGCCGGCCAGAGCCAGCCACAGGGACAACAATCCCCAATAGATTGTTTTCATTTTCGTTCGGATAGAGTGAATTGGTTAATAAATAAGTCGGATTGCAAGGCGGGCGACTGCCCGTATTGCGGGCGGTGTCAATCCCAGTCGCTGCCGTCGCCGGGCACGATGGGATCCTCCCGCCAGTCGCCGCTGCCGCCTGTCTCGGAGGTCGCGAAGCCTTGCTCGACTTCAACGAACGAGAGAGACAACGTCGGGGCCAGGTAAAGTTTCTTGCAGTCTTTACTCGTTTCCATGATTGTTTCGGTTTGTCACCTGCCGACTCCTGAGAGGTGGGATCCAAAAAAAGAAAGTGTGGAGTCGTTAGTTTATCTGAGCGAAGGTTGTGGTATACCCGTAAACAAATAAACAATACTCCACACCTGTATAGCACGGAGCAGAGCACATCGCGTACCAATACAAGTGACGAGTGTTATTGCTATCCCTGTTTACTGAAAACTACCACATTTTCGCTCAAGGACAAAAGCTAAACACTTTCATCGAATATGTCCGTCGGCGACCGGAGTCGTCGACAGCACAAAGATAAAAACTATTTTGCTAAAAAAACACTCTTTGGAGTATTGTTGATGCAAATTTCGGAAAAAAGTTGTTAGAAATCAATCTTGAACGATATTTTTATTATCTAAAATTCGGGGGATTGCGGCCCTGTTCGTACACTTCCGCGCCGCGGAACGCCGGCATCGGGCGGGCGTCGTCGCGGCGCAGGAGGTTCCCCGTCCGTGGCGGGCGGGGTTAGCACGATAATTGCGAACCCGTTTCCACGATCGGGCGTCGGATCGGAAATTAAAATTTTTTAGTTGGATTATTTGTTAAATATATACAAAGTATGTACTTTTGTGACGCGAATAACAGTAAAGTTTTTTCCTAACAATAAAAATTACGACTATGTCAAAGATTAAGATTGGTATCAACGGTTTCGGCCGTATCGGCCGTCTGGTGTTCCGTGCCGCATGCACCAACGATCAGATCGAAGTAGTGGGCATCAACGACCTCGTACCGGTGGATTACATGGCTTACATGCTGAAGTACGATACGATGCACGGCCAGTTCAACGGCACGATCGACTACAATGTCGAGAAGGGCCAGCTGATCGTCAACGGTCAGGCTATCCGCGTAACGGCCGAGAAGGATCCCGCGAACCTGAAATGGAACGAGGTGGGCGCCGAGTACGTCGTTGAATCGACCGGTCTGTTCCTGACCAAGGAGAAGGCTGAGGCTCACTTGAAGGCAGGTGCCAAGTACGTCGTCATGTCGGCTCCTTCGAAGGACGATACGCCGATGTTCGTTTGCGGCGTCAACACCGACACCTATGCCGGCCAGACGATCGTTTCGAACGCATCGTGCACCACCAACTGCCTGGCTCCGATCGCCAAGGTGCTCAACGACAAGTTCGGCATCACCGACGGTCTGATGACCACCGTACACTCGACCACCGCGACGCAGAAGACCGTCGACGGTCCCTCGATGAAGGACTGGCGCGGCGGCCGTGCTGCTTCGGGCAACATCATCCCCTCGTCGACGGGTGCCGCTAAGGCCGTAGGCAAGGTGATTCCCGAGTTGAACGGCAAACTGACGGGTATGTCGATGCGCGTTCCTACGCTCGACGTATCGGTCGTCGACCTGACCGTCAATCTGGCGAAGCCCGCCAAGTACGACGAGATCTGCGCTGCCATGAAGGAGGCTTCGGAAGGCGAATTGAAGGGTATTCTGGGTTATACCGAGGATGCAGTCGTTTCGTCCGACTTCCTGGGCGACGCCCGTACTTCGATCTTCGACAAGGCTGCCGGTATCGCTTTGACCGACACCTTCGTGAAGGTCGTTTCGTGGTATGACAACGAGTGGGGCTACTCGAACAAGGTGCTCATGCTCATCGAGAAGATGGCTGCCTACAACAACAAATAATAGCAGCGCATACGCCTCAGCGGCGCTTCGGTGCCGTTTCGATCGACCTCCCGCACGAAACCCGTGCGGGAGGTTTTTTGATTTTCCCCCCCCCCCTGTCGGGGCGGCGGCCGCGGTGCCACGACCGTCCGTGGGCGGACGGCGGAGACTCCCGTACCGGAGGGATGGATCGTGTTGGCAGGGGCGTCAGTAGCAGCCTGCGGGAGTTGCCGAATCCGATTTGGTGAGGATGTACTGGTCGGCGAACGGTCCCGTAATGGGCTGTTGGTGGCTGTCGAGCCGCCAGAGCCGGTTTTCGCCGACCCGGTAGTAGGCGGGAATGCCTTTCGGCGAATTGGGGCGCAGGGTGAGTATGTTCCCGCGGACGGTGTAGCGTCCGTAGTCGGTGAATTGGCCGGGGCGTTCGCAGTAGCGGTTCACCTCGGTGTAGCGTCCGTCGGAGCCGAGCGTCAGCGTGACGGCGATGCCCGGTACATCGGCGGCCGGAAAGACGCCGGTATAGGTACCCTGGTAGTCGAGGGCGTTTTCGGCGTCGTGCATGTCGGGTACAGCGGTTTGCGCGGCGGCCGGCGCGGTTTGTCGGGATGCGTTGCGTTGGCCGCAGGCCGCGAGCAGCAGCAGGGCGGCGGTAACGGGAATAAGAGATTTCATGTACATCGTTTTTTGCAAAGATACGTTTTTTTCAGCTGTCTGCCGTTACCGCTTTGCGGTCCGTGCCGCCCAGCGCAGGATCGTTTCGCTGCGAATCTCGATGCCGAACTCCGCCGCTTGGCACAGGATGCGCCGTGCGAGGGCGGGTTTGTCGGCTTCGGGAGCGTAGCGGAAATAGCTCTCGGCGGCGCGGACATGGGCGGCGTCGACGAGCGGAAATTCGCGGCGCGAGGGGATGCCGAATGCATCGTCGTCGAGTTCGCGGCGCTCTTCGGCCGTGAGGCGGTCGGGGTGGGCGGCGGGTGTTCTCATGGTCGCGGGGTTTAGAGAATGTAGCGTCCGCCCGTGACGCCGATGATCTGGGCGGTAATGTAGCTCGACTCTTCGGAGGCGAGAAAGACGTAACTCGGCGCTACTTCGACGGGTTGCCCTGCACGCCCCAGCGGTGTCCGGCTTCCGAAACCGGGGATATTCTCGGGCTGCTGCGCGCCGCTCACCTGCAACGGTGTCCAGACGGGGCCGGGAGCGACCGAGTTGACGCGGATTCCCTTCGGTGCGAGCTGTTTGGCCAGCGAGCGGGTGAACCCCACGACGGCGCTTTTCGATGCGGCATAGTCGGTCAGGAACGACGACGGCTGGAAAGCCTGGATCGAAGAAGTGGTGATGATACTGGCGCCGGCTTCCATGTGGGGTAGCGCCTCCTGTACGCTCCAGAAGAGCGAGAAGACGTTGGTGGCGAAGGTATATTCCAGTTGTTCGGTCGAGAGGTGCGCGATCTCCTTGACGGCGTGCTGCGTGCCGGCGTTGAGCACCAGAGTGTCGAGCCCGTCGAGTGCGCGGACAGCGTCGCGGACGATGCGGCGGCAGCTCTGCTCGTCGCTCAGATCGCCCGGCAGCAGCGTCAGGCGGCTTCCCTCGCCGTCGAGCAGCGTGCGGAGCGAAGCGGCATCGGGCTGTTCGGCCGGCAGATAGTTGACGGCGATGTCGGCCCCTTCGCGGGCGAAAGCGATGGCGACGGCACGGCCGATTCCCGAGTCGCCGCCCGTGATGAGCGCCTTGCGCCCCAGCAGCCGCCCGTGTCCGCGATAGCTCTCTTCGCCGGTGTCGGGACGGGGTTGCATCCGGCTTTCGAGTCCCGGCGGCTCCTGTTGCTGGGCGGGGTAGGCGTCGTGGTAGTACTCCCCGCGCGGGTCGACGAGGATATTGTTGCGATTGTTCGGCATGACGTGAAACGTTGTGGCGGACGACGTTGTCCGGCATCTTAGGTCATGCAATTTGCAGGCCGCAGTTGCGTTCCGGCGAGAGTTCCGAAACGACCGGCGGCCTCAGCGCCACTCCTTCTTGCGGAAAATGAGGTAGACGACCGCGCCGATGAGCAGCATCGCCGCCCAAGCCGCCGGATAGCCGTATTCCCATTCCAGTTCGGGCATCCGGCGGAAGTTCATGCCCCATACGCCCACGAGGAAGGTGAGCGGGATGAAGATCGTCGAGACGATCGTCAGCCGTTTCATGATGGCGTTCATGCGCAGGTCGTTGTTCGAGATGTAGAGGTCGACGAGCGACGAGAGCGTTTCGCGGCAGAGGTCGATCTGCTGCACGACGTATTGCAGGTGGTCGTTCACGTCGTTGAAGAAGGGGCGCACGTTCTTGTGAAGCAGCGCCGAGTCGGAGTGGAGCAGTTTCGCGTACTGGTCGCGCAGGGGCAGGGCGGCCTGTTTGAGTTGAAGGTAGCGGTGGCGCAGCTCCTGAATCTGGCCGCCCGTGTCGCGGCAGTCGGTCGTCGAGAGCAGTCCGGTTTCCAGGTCGTCGAGGTCGCCGTCCAGTTTGGAGATGAGCGTGGCGTAGTTGGCCGTGATGCTGTTGAGCAGTACGCTGAGCAGGTAGTCCGACGGCCGCGACCGGAATTTCAGCACGTTGTTGCGGATCGCCTGCGGGATGTCGTCGAAAAGCGGACTTTCGCTCTCGATGAAGCTCAGCACGAAGTCGGCGCCCTGCACCAGGCAGACCTGCATCTCCTCCCCGCCGCGAAAGAATTTCGCCACGACGAGCATGTAGCGTTCGTGCTCCTCGACCTTGGTCGGGTGGTCGGCGTTGAGGATATCCTGCATCACCAGAAAGTCGATACCGAACCGGTCGCAGACCTGCCGCACGGTTTCGGTCTCTTTCAGCCCGTGCACCTGAAGCCAGATCATCCCCTTTTCGGAGAATTGCGGTTCGATCGGCGGGAGGCTGTCGGCCGTGTACTCGTGCACCTCGTCCGGCGTATAACGCACCAGATGGAGGTGGGTCGGGGTGCGGGTGTCGCCCGTGTAGACCAGTTTCTCGCTAAGCAGGTTGTTTTTCATGGTTGCGGGATTAAAATTCGACGGTCACGCCGAGCGTCGGGATCAGCGTCCCGCTCGACTGGCCGATGTATTTCATGAGGTAGCGCTGTTCGTCGGCGGGGGCCGCGGGGTTGGCTATGACGCCCGTCGACATCAGTACGTCGGGGCGTTCGAGCCGGCTTGCCGTGACGTTTTGCAGGTCGATGTAGAGGCCCAGCATGCAGCGGCGGAAATAGAAGGTCTTGTCGATGCGCAGGTCGAGCTGCCCGAAGGCCGCGAGCCGCTCCGTATTGTAACGTGCGTAGTCGTAGTAGGGGCGCCCCTGCGCATTCCAGGCCGAGACGAGCGACGACTTCGCCTCGTCGTAAGGGGTATAGGGCGCTCCGCCGATCCAGCTCAGGCGCGCTCCGACGCTCCACGAGCGGGGCAGATCGTAGGTGCCGCTCAGGTTGACCACGTAGCGGTTGTCCCAGGCCGAGGGGATGTAGCGGCCCTGGCCGTTGCGGTACTCGCTGCGGAAGAGCGTCGCCGAGCCGACGAGGTTGATTTTGCCGGGGATTTGCCAGCGAGCCGTCAGTTCGGCGCCGTAGGCGCGGCCTTCGGCCGTCGAAACGAGTGGTTCGGCACCCACCGTGCCGTAGTCGTCGCCCTTGCAGACGAGCGGAATGCCGTCGGCCAGCGACAGCGGGATACGGTCGTAGCCTTTGCGGAATCCTTCGATCGAGACGATCAGCCGGTCGCGCAGCCGCCAGTCGATCCCCGCGCTCAGGGCCTTCACCCGCATGTAGCGCAGGCTGCGGTTGACCCACGCGCCGTCGTTGTCGCGCAGTCCGAGCGCCGTCAGGGGCGGCAGCTGGTGGTAGATGCCGGCGCTGCCCTTGATCGACCATGCGTCGCCGAGCGCATAGGCCAACGACAGGCGCGGCGAAAGCTGCCGCCAGAACTGCCGCATCCGCGCCGAGTAGTCGCAGCCGTCGGCACGCAGCCCCGCCGAGGCGGTGAACCGTTTGTCGGACGACTCGTAGGCGGCGGTGAAGAAGAGTCCCCAGCCCGCGATACCGAGGCGTGTATCGTAGTCGGAGAAGTCCGTTTCACGGCCGTAGAGGCGTTGCAGCGTGCGGTTGGTGTAACGGCGGTAGTTCAGTTCGACGCCTTCGGTCAGCGTCCATCGTCCGAGCCACGAACGGTTTTCACCCCGCAGCGTCGTCTTCTGTTCGACGCTGCGCAGCCGCAGCATCAGGTTCTCGTCGCTCGATGCGTCGTTGTCGCGGTATTTCAGGTTGCGGTTGTTCAGATAGTTGTGGCTCAGAGAGACGCTCTGCGTATGCTGTCCGGCGTAGTGGCGGTAGACGGCGCCTACGGTGAAGGTCTCTTGCCGGATGCGGGGCAGGTAGCTGAGCAGGTATTCAGCCTCCTCGCCCTTTTCGTCGGTGTTCAGACGCATGTTGTCGATGCCGGTAAGTCCCAGCACGGTCAGCTCGTCGCGGGCCGACAGTTTGCTCTTGATCTTGACCTGCGCATCGATGTAGTTGGGCAGGAAAGGAAGTCCCAGCATCTTGAACAGCAGTTGCAGGTAGGACTGGCGTACGGAGAAGAGGTAGGTCGTCCGCTCCGAGAGGGGGCCGTTGCCGCTCAGCGACACTTCCGATGCGCCGAGCGTCGCCTTGAAGGAGTGTTTTTCGGGGTCGCCGTCGCGCAGGCGGAAATCCAGCACCGAACTGAGCGCTCCGGCCCGGTCGGCGGGGAAGGCGCCGGTGTAGAAACTGATCTCGCGCACCAGATCGGCGTTGACGATGCTCACGGGGCCGCCCGAAGCGCCCTGCGTGGCGAAGTGGTTGATGTTGGGAATCTCGATGCCGTCCATGTAGAAGACGTTCTCCGACGGGCCGCCGCCGCGTACGATCAGATCGTTGCGGTAACCGACGGGCGAGAACGATACGCCGGGATAGGAGCGCACGATGCGAGAAACGTCGCGGTTGGCGCCCGGGCTCTTTTCGATCTCGCGCAGGCCGATCACCTGCAACCCGACGGGACTCTCGGCCGTGCGGCGGAACGGCGTGGGGGTGACGGTCACGGCGTCGAGCTGCGCGGCGTCCTCCACAAGCTCGATCTCGATGAAGGGCGTGGCGGCCGAGACGACGTATTCGGGCGTGAGCATGTTGCGATAGCCGATGCAGGAGGCCGCCAGCCGGTAGATGCCCGGGCGGACGCGTTCGATGGCGAAGCGTCCCGTCGAGTCGGTCGAAGCGCCCTTGTCGCCCTGTCCGTCGAGTACGACGGCCGCATAGGCGACGGGGCGGCGCGTGAGCCGGTCGATGACACGGCCGCGCAACGTGTAGCTCTCGGCGGCGAATCCCGCCAGGCAGCATCCTATCGATAAGAGGAGTAGCAGTAACCGTTTTCCCATGTGTGACGTGCAGTGCATTTCCGGTGCCTTTCGTTGACAAATGTACGAAAAAAACGGAAAACGGCCGTCGCTGCCGGCTTTCCGTCCGTCAGTGCGTGCCGTCGGCACACACCGACACGTTCGTACTGCATCGGATGCCGTACCGGCGGTACGAACGGCGCAGATCGGCGACTGTTTTCGGCATTCGGCCCGAAACAGCACTTTTTTCTTCCGAAGAGCGTAACAATCTGTCCGAATTTTTCTTAACTTGGGAGTGCGTTCCGCCTGAAATTTGCACGGTCGTTCGGTTGCAACGCAACGTTTGCCCTATGAAAAAGATTGCTTATTACGTCGTCCCCGTCCTGCTGTGTCTGATCGCGGGTCTCGTGGCGGGGCGTCTTCAAGCGGAGTCCGTCGCCGTATGGTATCCCCTGCTGGCGAAACCCGCGCTGACGCCGCCCGACATCGCCTTTCCGATCGCATGGGGAATCATCTACCTCTGCATGGGCCTTTCGCTGGGGCGCGTGCTCCGATACGGCGACAAACGCTACGTCACGCTGTGGTTCCTGCAACTGGCCGTCAATTTTCTGTGGAGCGTCTTCTTCTTTTACCTGCGCAGCCCGCTGGCGGGATTCGTCGACATCCTCCTGCTTGATGCGCTGGTGATCGTCTACATCTGCCGGGTGCGGCACCGGACTCCTTCGGCGGCGTGGCTTTTTGCACCCTACGTGCTGTGGATCCTCTTCGCGACCTACCTCAACGGATATATCCTCGTGAAGAATCCGGATAATAAAATCGTGACGCAAAACGTTTTAACAACAAATATCGACACATTGTCAAACAGTAAAAACCGACAGACTATGAAACACACGTTGCCTCAGCTTCCCTATAAAACGGAAGCGCTCGCGCCGAAGATGAGCGCGGAGACCTTCGAGTACCACTATGGCAAACATCTCCAAACCTACATCGACAATCTCAACAAGTTGATCGAGGGGACGCCCTATGCCGAGATGCCGCTCGACGAAATCGTCCGCAAGGCCGACGGAGGCGTCTTCAACAACGCCGCGCAGACTTGGAACCATACCTTCTTCTTCCTCACGCTGACGCCCGACCAGCAGCCGATGCCCGAAAAACTGGCGGCGGCGCTGGCGCGCGACTTCGGCTCGGTCGAAGCCTTTCGGGAGGCCTTCACGAAGGCGGCCGTAGGGTTGTTCGGTTCGGGCTGGACATGGCTGGCACAGCAGCCCGACGGCAAGCTGGTGATCGTGGCGGAATCCAACGCCGGCAACCCGATGACGCGGGGACTGAAACCGTTGCTGACGGTCGACGTTTGGGAACACGCCTATTATATCGATTACCGTAACCGGCGCGCCGAGTTCGTGAAGAACTGGTGGGATCTGGTCGACTGGCAGAAGGTGGCCGACAGGCTGTAACGGTTCAGACGACGAAGCCATGAAAAAGTATAAATGCAGCGTTTGCGGGTGGATTTACGATCCGGCCGCAGGCGATCCGAAGCACGGAATCGTCCCGGGTACGCCCTTCGAGGAGCTGCCTGCCGACTGGCACTGTCCCCGTTGCGGGGCGCCGAAAGAGAAGTTCCGTCCGATGGAGGAGTAGATTCGACACGGCGGCCGGCATCCGAGAAAGGATGCCGGCCGCCGTGTTTTTCGGACGGGCTCAGGCCCTCTTTGCCGCTTCGACGGCGCGGTCGTAGTCGGGTTCCTGCGTGATTTCGGGAACGAGTTCCGTATAGACGACCTTGCCTTCCCGATCGATGACCACGACCGAGCGGGCGAGCAATCCTTGCAACGGGCCGTCGGCCATCAGCACGCCGTAGTTTTCATCGAAATCCGAATGGCGGAAATCCGAGAGCGGAACGAGGTTTTCGATCCCCTCTACGGTGCAGAAACGCGCGTGGGCGAACGGAAGATCCTTCGATATGGCCAGCACCACCGTGTCGGGCAGCGATGCTGCCAGCTGGTTGAATTTGCGCACCGACATGGCGCAGACTCCCGTGTCGAGACTGGGGAAGATGTTCAGAATGACGCGCTTGCCCTTCAAACTGCTCAGGGAGAGCGTTCCGAGGTCGGTTTTGACCAGCTCGAAGTCGGGGGCCGCAGCGCCCGTTGCGATGAAGTCACCGGAGAGATGTACCGGCATGTCCTTGAATTTTGTCGTTGCCATAGTCTTTCTGTTTTGATTCGTATCGGATAAACGGTCGACGGGGCCGAATTCGTATGCTTTTCGATTCGATATGCAAAATCGATGCCTCGGTGCGGCGTTCGGATGCCGGCGGCGGTTCGGGCGGGCGAAATAGGGACCGAACGGCGATGCCTGCCGTGAGAAGCACGCAGCGGGGCACTATCTTTGCCGTAGCGGGACAAAAACGATTGACCGCTATGAAAACGACGGAGACCGACTGCGTCGGCATTCTTCCCGTAACCTCGTTCCTAGGAGTGCAACCCACCGGAATTGCGATCTGCGAGAGAGGCAGGATGTGCGTCTGGTTTCCGCGTCGGCACGACGGTGTCTCCTGTTCCGTCACGGAAATTTTCGGGGGCGGTTTCTCTGAGCGGGCTCTGTGTGCCGGCTACGAAAAATCCTTCGAGGCGGGAACTGCCGGTCGGACTCCTTTGCCGTTTACGACGGCTGCCTCTGTTTTACCGACTCCCGCATTCCCGAGGCGGAGGGGCCGGATGGCGTTTCCCGTGGATAGCATAAAGTTACCGTTATGAAAGCGATGATTCTCGAACGTTTCGGCGGAACGGAGCGTTTCGCCGTGGCGACGGTTCCCGCCCCCGTTCCGAAGAGGGGCGAGGTACTCGTCACGATAAAGGCCGCCGGTGTGAATCCGATCGACGTCAAGACGCGTCGGGGCGGCGGGATCGCCGATTCCCTGCGTCGGCAGAGGCCGATGATCCTCGGATGGGATCTTTCGGGTGTCGTGTCGAAAACGGGGGAGGGCGTCGAGGAGTTCCGCATCGGCGATCCTGTCTTCGGAACGGTCAATTTCCCCGGGCCGGGCTGCGCCTATGCCGAGTTCGCTGCGGTACCGGCGGAACACCTCGCCCTCAAACCGCTGAACGTTTCGCACGAAGAGGCCGCGGCGGCTGCGCAGTCGCCGCTGACGGCCTGGCAGGCATTGGTCGAGACGGGACGCATCGGGGCGGGGGCCCGCGTGCTGATTCACGGCGGAGCCGGCGGCGTGGGGCATCATGCCGTGCAGATCGCAAAGACGTTAGGCTGTTACGTGATCTCGACGGCGGCTGGCAGGGATGCCGGTTTCGTGCGGAATCTCGGTGCCGACGAGGTGATCGACTTTAACACGGAGCGGTTCGAGGAGCGGGCGAAGGAGATCGATTTCGTGCTCGATACGGTCGGCGGCGAGAATTTCGTCCGGTCGCTGCACGTGCTTCGTCCCGACGGCATGATCGTGCTGCTGCCTTCGGATCGGAAGGCGGAGGCCGATGAAGCGGCCGTAGCGTACGGCGTCGGGAATTACTGGCACATCCTGATGCATTCCAGCGGCGAGGGGATGCGCCGTATCGCCGACCTGCTTGCCGGCGGCAGGCTGCGGGTGCATGTGGACAGCGTCTTCCCGTTCGGCGAAATCGCCCGCGCTCACGAACGGCTGGAAGGCGGCGGGGTTCGCGGAAAGGTCGTCGTGGCGATGGAGTGACGCCGGTCGGTGCTGCGGGTTCCTGCGGACGCTTACCCGACGACCGTGGCGACGATGCGCCGGCCTGCGGCCCGATTGCGGAATTCGCACAGGTAGATCCCCTGCCACGTGCCCAGGTTGATGCGCCCGCGGCTGACGGGAAGCGTGAGAGCCGTCCCCACGAGCGTCGATTTCGCATGGGCGGGCATGTCGTCGTAGCCCTCGTAGGTGTGGATGTAGTAGGCTTCGCGTTCGCGGACGAGGCGGTCGAAGATCGCTTCCAGATCGGTGCGCATGTCGGGATCGGCGTTCTCGTTGAGGGTCAGACCGGCCGAGGTGTGCTTGATGAAGAGGTGCAGCAATCCCGCGGCGGGCAGCGGCGGAAGGTTCGCTTCGATCTCGTCGGTGATCGGGTGGAAGCCCCTGCTGCGGGGGCGGAGGGTGAATTCGATCTGGCGTATCATCGTTGTCGGATGTTTTTGCGGTGTATGATTTCGGGAGCGAAAATACGCTTTTTTCCGGAATCGCCGTCTCCGCGGCTTCCTTTTCCGGTCGCCGCGGAAAGAAAAAAGAGGTCGGATGTCATAAGATTTTCAAGAAAATAGGAAATACGGAATAAAATACCTATCTTTGTCGGGAAACAATCGAGTTTTATTCTGAATCTTTCTTTGTAAGAGTTCGATCCGGTCGTATACGCGGATCTTTCTATTCTCAAAATCGACGTCATTATCGGCTCCTTTGTTTGGAGCAATATGCCTGCGGCGGGCGCAGTGTACGCTGTTGCGGCGTATTGCGCACAGTATCGGAACCCTCAGAAAAAATGAATTGATAAATGGCAAAACGGATTACATCGGGAAAGAGAGAAAGAGAAAAGATCAAACAGACCAAGCGGCTGGACAAACAACGGAAAAGGGAAGAACGCCAGAGCAGCGGCAGCCGCAATTTCGAGGAGATGCTGGCTTATGTGGATGAAAACGGCGTTCTTCACACGACACCGCCCGAAGTCGGGGAACGCGAGGAGATCGACGCATCGCAGATCGAGGTCTCGGTACCCCGCAGGTCGGAACCGGAGGAGATCGTCCCTTTCGAGGGCCGCGTGGAGTATTTCGACGCAGCCAAGGGGTACGGCTTCATCCGGAACTCGGACAACGGCGAAAAGTACTTTTTCCATATCACGCAGGCTCCCGCAGCGATTGCCGAGGGCAATCGGGTGACATTCGAACTCGAACGCGGCACGCGCGGGATGAACGCGGTGCGCGTAGCGATCAGCGACAAATAACAATTTTTAATTTACAGATTCAGATGAACATTTATGTTTCGAACCTCAGCTGGGGTACAAGCAGCGAAAGCTTACAGAATTTATTTGCACAGTTCGGCGAAGTATCGTCGGCAAATGTGATTACCGATCGGGAGACGGGGCGTTCCCGCGGATTCGGGTTCGTCGAGATGCCCGATGACGGCGAGGGGCAGAAAGCCATCGACCGGATCAACGGCAGCGAGTTCGAAGGCAAGGTGCTTACGGTGAACGTAGCCCGTCCGAAGACGGAGCGTTCGTCGGGCGGTTACGGCGGCGGCAATCGCGGCGGTAACGGCGGCTACGGCGGCGGTTACAACCGCAGACGGTATTAATCGGGAGATGCGGGCGGCCCGCATCGGCGGGCGTCCGTGTGCCGGAAACCGTTGCGGCGGTTCCCGATCGTTCGATCGCGGCAGTCATTTGACTGCCGCGATTTTCTGTGATAGGATCGGATAGTATTCAGACGTTCATAAGAAGGTCGTTTATCCATTCGACCTCTGTTTCCCGATGACGTTCGGCACCGGAGACCGGAAAGGGGGGGGGAAATTCTGCTGCGAAGACCGAACTTGCGCCTGAAAGAGCTGTAACTGAATTCGTAAGAAGGTGCGATTCCGTTCCGCTTCGCTTTTGGGAATGTCGCCGGATATTTTCAAGGGAGGCTGAGATCATGACCGTGCATTATGTAAATCTGAACCGTTTCGATATGTTGAAGGAAATCGGGTAAAAGTTTCCATACATGATCTATCCCGACGGCGGTCGCGGCTGGGGTAACAGGGACCGTTTCCTCCGTAAGGCTGAATGGCAGCGGATCGTTCTGGATGGGATAAAATCATTCGCGTGTACCGGTAAAAGAGGCGAAAAAACAGAGGTCGGGAACGAAAAGTTCCCGACCCCTCCGATTCTGTTTATCTGCGTTTTCGACCGAAATCTCCGGAATTCGCAGGAATCCCGTTCCTCAATTCCGTCAGTCTTTCGTCACGACAATGTTGTCCAGGAAATGACGGCCGTTGGCGGTTGCGAATTTGATCCGCGTATCTTTCGTCGCTCCGGATATTTTCACCTGATAACCTTCGTACCACTTGAAATAGGCCTTATCCGTAGCCTCCATTTCGGCGATCGTCGCCCCATTGATGCTCGGAAGATCGCTGTAATCGGGCTGTGCTCCGACCGTTCCCGGCCCCTCGACGGAGACCGACATCGACTTGGTCTCATTCTTATAAGCCGCCGACGCATAGAAAGCCAGATCGAACGTAACGGTGATTTCGGAAGGCGTATCGCCGAGTTTCGCGAGCGGGGGAGTCATAAGCCACCCGCTTCCTTTGTCCTGATTGGCTCCGAACATGACGTAGCCGGGACATTCGCGAACGCCGGTATCGCTCGCCGACCAGCCGTCCGGCATAACCTCATTGTAAAGGTTGTTATAATTCGAAAGGAAATAACGTGCGGGAATGAAGTAATCATGGCCATTGAACGCTTCGTCGAAACCGTGCGCCAGAACGATATTGTCGTCGTCGGGCATGGGACGGGTATTGTAAGCCTTCTTTTCGTGCGTCGTCAGATAGAACCCGTGATTCAGCGTGACGGTACCGGTCGACAGTACTTCCGATCCTTTGATAGGCGTATTGTCCGTCGGCGCGATTTTTATATATAGGAAATTACCTTTTTTTATCGTTTGTCCTTCGGAAATGCTGAAACGCGCCATTTTATAGGGCGACGTACTTTTGAGTTCAAACGTCGGGGAAAAATCCGTATACGGCGTCGCCGCTACCTCCATGCCCTTGTTCCAGCTCTTTCCAGTGCATTCCCAGTTTTTCGGAACGGCGTCTGCGGAAACGAATCCGAATCCGAAACGCAATCGTCCTTTCAGATCGGACGTGGCTTTCATCTTGACGATCAATGCGGATTTCTCCCAATCTTCACCGCCCCAGCCGGTCGTGGTAAAACGGCCGTTATAAATTTGCGATTTGCCGAATACACGCGAAGTCTTGTCGTCCGTTCCTCCTATGCGCCAAACGGTATTGCCGGTCTGAGAGAACGTGACGGTTTCCGTGTCGGCGTCAAACGTACAAGTGTAAACTCGATATTCTCCACCGTCGGCAGATTGCGGATCGCACAGGAAGAAATCGGAAATCGGCGTGATGGCATAGACCGTTTCCGTTCCGCCCGCGTCATTTCCCTGCTGCGAAAAAGGGATTTCCGTACGGCTGCTCATATCATCGAGTTCGAAAACGATGCGTCCCGTCCGAACCGCCTGCCCGTCGTTGGTTTCTACCGAAAGATTGACCGACGCATTTCCCATGCCGGAAACGATATCGGCAGACGCCCAATCCAACGGCAGTTCGTCGGCATCCTCCACGGAGACATGCCAATAGGAGTTGCTCCGAACATCGAACGAGAAACTACCGCCGTAGTCGGCGATCGTTTCGAGAGAAGCCGGCGTAACTTCCAAGGTTCCGACTCCTCCGTCGCTGTCCGTATTGTCGTCGGAGCAGGCATTGAATACGACGGCTCCTGCGGACATGAGCATCGTCGCTGCAAAATTAAAAAGGCTCTTTTTCATGGTTCTGCATTTTAAGTTGGTTTTAAAACCGGAATCAGGTCTGAAAACAGTCGTTTCAGACAAAAAAACACGTTAAAAAAGTCGTTAAAATTTCCTTCTTTTTTGTCAGTTCGCAAAATTAAGCTATATTTGTACCACACCTAACAACACTTATATTATTCAAGCAAGGTTTGGTGTTGTGTGGTACAGCAAATATACTATTAATTTTAACAACATGAAAAAAAATCGTATGTTACATTCGCGAAAAAAGTAATTTACTGGTAGCAATACCAATAAATATGCTTTTAGCAACGGTCGGTTTGATACCGTTCCTCGCTGCGGCCCAATCCTCGCCTGCTTACACGATTCAAGGTGCAGTCCGGACGACGACCGATGCCCCCGTAGTAGGTGCAACGATCGTTCTCGAAGGAACCCAGTTCGGCACGACATCGGACGTGACGGGTACTTTCACACTCGACTTGAAGCAGAAACCGTCCCAAGGTTCCGCGCTTTCGGTCAGCTGCATCGGATACAAAACGAAGAGAATTCCGCTCACGGAGAGCAACGCCGCGATTTCGGTAGTGCTCGAGGAGGACAATAACCTGCTCGACGAGGTAGTGGTTATCGGCTATGGCTCCGTCCAGAAGAAAGACCTGACCGGATCGCTCAGCAGCATCGACGGCGGAGCGATCCTCAACAGACAGACGCAGACCGTTTCGATGGCGCTTCAAGGAGCGATGCCCGGCGTGACGGTGACACGCACCAATTCTGCACCCGGCCAATCGGCGACCATTCGCATCCGCGGCATCACTTCGATGACCGAAGGCGCTTCGGATCCCTATGTCTTGATCGACGGGGTTCCGGGCAATCTTTCCGATCTCAATCTGACGGATGTAGCCAACATAACGGTATTGAAAGATGCTGCGTCCGCTTCGATCTACGGGTCGCAGGCCGCGGCGGGCGTCATTCTGGTAACAACCAAACGCGGGGGGAATAGCGGAACGAGCGTTACCTACAACTATACGCTCGGACTCGATTTTCCGACGTCGATGCCCGACTACATGAATGCCGTCGACTACATGAAAGCGGTCAACGAATTAAACTACAACGATTTCCCCGGGGGTGGATGGTATCAGACCTATACGAAGGACGTAGTGGACAACTATTGGAATCTCAACCGTGAGGACCCCGACAAATATCCGAATACGGATTGGCTTTCGTTGCTGTTGAAAGATTACGCCGTGCGACAGTCGCATAACGTTTCCTTCCGTTCGGGGAGCGCCAAACGGAGCACGTCGCTGAATTTCGGGTACGACGACGTGGACGGTCTTTTTACGAAAAATCTTTCCTGGAAGCGTTATACGCTGCGGCTGAATAACGATTTCGAACTTTTCAAATGGATGAAGGCGTCGGCCGACATTTCCCTACGCAAAACGGACAAGGTGAACCCCCATACTTCGCCGTCGGCCCAGATGCGCTATATTCCGGCCATTTACGCTGCGACATTGAGCGACGGGCGCTATGCGGAAGGGAAAGAGGGCAGCAATAAATATGCAGCCCTGATGGACGGCGGTACGATCGACGTGCACGGTTACAAGATGACGGGAAAGTTCCAGCTCGACCTGACACCTTTCAAGGGTTTCTCCGTCACGGGAGTGTTCGCCCCGAACTTCTCGTATACGAAGGAAAAGGACTTCCAGAAGCAGGTGCCTTATTTCCGCGCCGGCGATTCCTCGACCGTAAGCACGAAATACATCACCGAAGCGACGACGACCGAACTCAAAGAGACGCGCAGCGATACATTTAGTCATACGACGCAGTTTTATGCCAATTATCAAAAGACGTTCGGAGAAGACCATAATTTCAGCGCCATGATCGGTTACGAAAATTACAAATACGAACAGGAGGGGCTGCTTGCCTCGAAAAGTAAATTTCCGCATTCGCTGATCCCCTATCTCTCGGCCGGAGGCACTTCCGACGTAGTGGCCAAAAGCGAGAACGTCTTCGAATTGGCCCGTCGTTCGTATTTCGGGCGCGTGATGTACAATTATCGCAATAAGTATTACATTCAGGGCAATATCCGCAGGGACGGTTCTTCGCGTTTTGCTCCGGATTCCCGCTGGGGTACGTTCCTGTCTGCTTCCGCCGGATGGGTCTTTACCTCGGAAAACTTCATGTCCGGAACGAAAGACTGGTTCGATTTCGGCAAACTTCGTGTCTCTTACGGCGAACTCGGCAACGAACGGATCAACGGCTATTATCCCTACCAGACGACGCTCACTCCGGCATATTCGGTCGGCTATATCGGCAATACCGTAACCTCGCTCCCGGGTTATTCCCAGACAGCGGCGGTCGTCAGAGACCTCACCTGGGAAACGACCACTACCTACGATGTGGGCGTCGACCTGACATTTCTGAAAAATCGGCTCTCGCTGACGGCCGACTATTACTACAAACGTACGGACGATATGCTGCTGACCGTACCTATCGCACCGATCATCGGTCTGAGCGATCCCTACGACAACGTCGGAACGATGAATACCCGCGGCTGGGAAATCACGCTGGGATGGCGCGACAGAATCGGAGACCTGACGTATTCCGTATCCTTCAACTTGTCGGACGACGTTTCGAAAATGGGGTATATCGGCAACAAGGAGATCATCTCGGGCGGAAAGATCATCAGGGAAGGCGTCGAGTACCAGTCGTGGTACGGATATGTGAGCGACGGCATCTACCAGACCGAAGCGGAAGTAAACGACTCGCCCCGAACCAACAGCGCGGTAACCGTAGGAGACATACGTTATAAGAATATAGCGGACGGAGCCGACTCCCCGAATGTGATCAACGCTGCCTACGACAGGGTCGTATTGGGGTCTTCGCTACCGCACTTCAATTACGGAGGCAACATCTCGCTCGCATGGAAGGGGTTGGATTTCAGCATGGATTTCCAGGGTGTCGGCAAACGCAACTCCTACCTCTCGGAGAGCATGGTACAACCGCTGCGGGCCCAATGGTACAATGTCCCGACGCTGATCGCCGGCGCGAATTCGTGGAGCAGGAAAAATACGATCGAGGAAAACCGTCATGCCCGCTACCCGCGTTATTCGTATCAGAGCGAGGGAAACAATTATGCCATTTCCGACTTCTGGATGTTCGACGGCTCCTATTTTCGGGTGAAGAACCTTACGCTCGGCTACTCTCTGCCGGAACGGTGGATGAATAAGGTCTGGGTTCGCAACCTTCGTTTTTCGGTAACGCTCACCGACTTTTTCACGTGCAGCGATTTTCCGAAAGGATGGGACCCCGAGGGAGGCGTTTCGGCCTATCCGATCACTAAATCGGTGTTGTTTTCCGCGCAGATTACATTTTAAATCTACATAAATTCCCTAAAATATGAGACGTTTAAGGTATATGATAGCTGCGATTTGCAGCGCGGCTCTCCTGGCATGCAGCGATCTGGATCTCAATCCGAAGGATGAAGCCGCGACAGGAAACTGGTTTCAGACACCCGAACAATTCGAAATGAACCTCAATGTACTCTTGCTCCATATGTTCTGGCCTCAGGAACGTTTGGAGTGGACCGGCTCCAACCAATGTGCATTGGATGCCATCACCGACGACTTCACCAACCGCGACAAGCTGCTGAGCTTCACCAACGGATCGCTCAACAGCACCAATCCCGTGGCGACGGCCATGTGGGACAACACATATACGGCGATCAACCGATGCAACAAGATCATCACGGAATTGCACAAGGTCGAGGCGCAGATGGACCCGGAACTCCGAAATCGTATTCTGGGGAACGCACGTTTCTACCGGGCCTGTTTCTATGCCCGTCTGCTGATGCACTTCGGCGACGTGGTGGTCGTGGACGAAAACATCGACATCGAATCCGAGGAGGGGAGAAATGCGGCCTATCTGCTCGAACGTACCGACCGTTGGTCGGTGCTGGAGGACGTGCTCGAAGAGTTCGATGACGTCGTGGAAATGCTGCCCAGGGAGTACTCCGCTTCGGAGGTGCAGCGGGCCACGAAAGGAGCCGCCTACGGCATGAAAGCCCGCACGGCGCTCCATTTCGCGTCCATTCGGAAGTGGGACACCTATGGACTGGGAAATCCCTCGGAAGCCGAACGGCTCTTCGGGATCGCAGCGGAAGCAGCCAAGAATTGCATGGATCTGAACGTGTACAAACTTCACGACAGCTTTCCGGAACTCTTCCTGCAATCGACGAAAAATTCGCCCGAAGGCATTTTCGTGATCCCGCGTTCGAAAGCCTATTCCAACGGGTCGTTGAGACAGTACCTCAACGGGCAGTCCGTGACCGTGAAACTGACGCGCACTCCTGTGGGCACCAACGCATTGGGCGAGCTTCCGTCCTGGGATCTTCTGTGTTCGTTTCTCTGCACGGACGGTCTGCCGATCGACGAATCGCCGCTTTATGATCCGAGCGAGCCTTTTAAGAATCGCGATCCGCGGTGCAGTTACACGATCGTCGAATTCGGAACCCAGCATTTGGGATATGAATTCAATCCCCGGCTGGACGTAGCGGAAATATACAGCAGCAAAGAGGGCAAGATGGTGACCAACAACGACTCGCGCACGTATCTGATATCGGGGAATTCGAACCAATACGCCTCCTACAACGGGTTGGCCCTGAAAAAAGGAATCGACGAAAGCTGGCTTTCGCCCTATGAGACGGAACCCGACAAACGGATATTGCGTTATGCCGACGTATTGCTGATGTATGCGGAGGCCAAAATGGAACTCAACGAAATCGACGATTCGGTGCTCGAAGCGATCAACCGTGTGCGCGCCCGTGCTTACGGCGTCGAAGTTTCTGCGACGGGGCAATATCCGGCCGTCGCCGAACGGGAGCAGACCAAGCTGCGCACGATCATTCGTACGGAACGTCGTATGGAGCTAGCTTTCGAACAGCTACGTTACCTGGACCTCTATCGCTGGCGTATTGCCGAAAAGGTAATGAACTATCCCAATTATGGCCTTCCGGCAAAGAACAAGGCGCGCCAGGACGCCTATATGCAATATTGGTTCCACGGTGCTGTTCCCGAGATCGACGAAAGCGGATGCCCCGATTTCAGCCGAACCGTCAAAGGGGAGCCCTCATTTTTCGAGTCGCAGGCCAACAAACTCTCGCAGAGGCAGTTCATCGCCCCCAAAATGTACTTGTGGCCGATCCCGAACAAAACTACTGAGGTCATGCCCAATATCGAAAACAATACCGGATATTGATCCGCTCCCGAACGACGAAAACAGGAGGCCCGGAACTGATGTTCCGGGCCTCTTCGTCTATGCGGATGCGCACGCAATACGGCACATGCCTGTTCATTCCGATCAATATATAGGGCTGATAATAGATTGACAGCTCCGTCGTCGTTTTTCGCATACGGGCCATGACGCCCTCGACATCCGGATAGACACGATCCCGGAAAATAAAAACGGGAGTTCCCGATTTCCGGGAACCCCGTTTGCCGCGACGGGCGGAACGATTTCATTCCATGGCGAAGGAGAGAGCTTTCGGGCGCTCCATGATCTGTTCGTAATGATTTTCGAAACCGTCGATTACGACGATGCGCAGCGACGAAGAGGCCGTACGGGCCTTTACCTTGAACATATGGGCCGAATACGAGGTCGGGAAAGTCATTGCGCTCTTCTTGTCGAGTTTCCGCATATTGTAGGAGATGACATGCAAAGGATCGTGCGTACGGACGCGCTGCACCGCGAGAGACGAATCGTCCGAAAGATCCGTCACTTCGATCTTCCAGTCGTCCGCCCAGTCGAAGACGTTGATGAGCACTTCGTTATTATCGTTCGCCCGATCATACCCGAAAGCGTATTTTGCGAAGTCGGAGTCGCTGGCCGACGGACAGAAGTCCGATTTCTCGAGCAGACACTCGTTCAGGTCGTAGGTGCGGAATTGGTATCCGGCGTCCTTGCCGATGCTTTTGTAGTACCAGCGTACGTCGCTGCCGGTCGCTTCGAAGATCTTGTATCCTCCGGGCGACCCGTCGCGGCAGATATGATTGCCGGCGTAATCGGTGTGCCCCGTCCACCACCAGGTAGCGCATACGGCGGCGATATTGTGTTCGCGCAGGCGTTCCGATTTCGTGATGTTGAAATTGTAGTGGGTGTGTCCCGTGAGAATGTTCACGTCGTAGCCTTCCAGACACTCCACGAAACGTTCGGCATCCTCCATATTATAGCTTGTAGTCGTGCGGCCGGTGTCGTCGAGGGTAGGAGTCTTGTGCAGCGGGACGTGCATCCCGACGAAGACCGGAGTCTGCTTGTCCACTGTCGCGAGGTCTTTCCTCAGCCATCCGAGTTTTTCATCCGTTAGACGGACCGAATAACTATGCGTGCCGTCGATTCCGTTCGGATTTTCATAAACGACGTTGTCCAGCAGAATGTAGTGTACGTTTCCGATGTTGAACGAAAAATCCGTTGGCCCGATGATCTGCCGGAAGGGGCCTGCGGCCGCGAAATCGTCGTTGGCGACCGTGGGATCGTTGTCGTGATTGCCCGATGCGCTGAATACGGGGAAGTCGAGCGATTTCAGGTCGTTTTGATAATCGTTCAGGTCGTAATCGTTTTCGTACCAGTATTGATCCCAGGCCAGATCGCCCAGGGCGATCCCGTATACCGGAATGTTGTCTGCGCGGCAGCTTTTCAGATAGTCGGTCATTTCACGCAGGAATCCGCTTTGAAACTGGCTGCGGTCCGAAACGCGCCGGGCCAGGTGCACGTCCGTGAAGACGACTATGCGATGATGACTGTTGTCGCATTTCGCAAGTGCGAAATCCCGTTGCTCGACCGTCGAAGCCGACTGGTTTAGGTAGCCGAAGAAGCGTGGCGTCGTACCCGAATGATCCACTTCGTAACCGCTCGGCACCGAGATGAAGACATATCCGTTCTTTTTGTCCGATGCGAGGTAATAGATCCCTTCGGCATCCGTCCTTGTCACCTCCGAACCGTCCGATACGACCACTCCGGCCACCGGTTCGCCGTTGCAGGTGACGGTGCCTTTGATATTCATGCCCGCTTTGTCCGGAATGTCCGAAAGCAGATTGAAGGTCGTGCGTCCGAGCAGCAGGTTCTGGCCGTTGCGCGACACATAGACTTTGTATTCGCCGCTGGTCAGACCGTCGGGAACGACGAAAACGATCTCCGTCGAGGTGACGAGCACGGCCGGAGCGGTATATTCCGCCGAACCTGTGAGGACGGGGCGCAGTACCACGACGTCTCCGGATTCGAATCCTCTGCCGGAGATGGAGACTTCGCTGCCGATTGATGTGTAGATCTGATCGAGCAGCACGACATCCGAGATATCGAGGATGCCGTGCTCTTCGGAATCCTCCTTCGAGCAGCCGGTGCTCTGGGCCATTAGCAGGATCAATGCCGCCGATACAGCGAACAAACGATGGATTATCGAGGTGAAAGAGTTGTTTTTCATTGGTTTTATAGGTTGGATTTTCCCGATGCCTCAGTCGGTCGTACGGGTATGATAGGTAATATGTCGAATCGGAGGAAAAGACGATCCGCGATCGGCCCCCCCCCGACGCATCACGTCTCCGGCCGCAGGCCGTCGAGTCGTGCGAGAAGTCCGTAGAAAGCCGCATGTCCGATGTGTGCCGCCGGAGCAATGCTCCGCAGACACGCCGTCCCATACAAGCCTTTGCGCAAGCCAGGTTCGAGATAAGCGTACGAACGGGAAATTTGACCGCCCAGCAACAGACACTCGATCCGTTCCTTGCGGATCAGTTCGCGGAGAGCCTCGCCCAGCATGCGGCCTATGGTCGCAAAGGTCTCCCTGGCGGCCGGATTCCCCTCTCCGGCCATGCGGCCCAAGTCGGCCACCGTAAGCGACGGCCCGGTATCCTGTCCCGTTATCTCGCCGTAGAGTCGTAGGAATCCGCGTTTGGCGACATAATCTTCGAGGATTCCGTCGCGGAACGGTTTCTTGTAGACGGTGATCCGAGGGGAACCGGTCGGAGCGTATTGCACCTCGCCGTCGAGACAGCAGGCGAACCCGAGTCCCGTTCCGAGGGCGATGAGCGCTGCGTTGGCGAAGCCCCGGGCGTTTCCGCAGCGCATTTCGCCCAGCATCGCGGCGTTCACGTCGTGCATGAACAGAACGGGCATCGTCGGTCCCACATCCGTACGTGTGCGGAGCAGGTCGAGCAGCGATATGCCGTATATGTTCCGGAATTTGTGCGTCATCAGCGGAATGCCGAGTCCGAAGTCGAACGGGCCGGGGAAGGCGATTCCCGTGCATCCGATCCGCAGGCCTCGGTCCGCCGCGGAGCGCATGCCTCGCTCCACGGCGGCGATCAGGGCCTGTTCGATCTCTTCGCGCGGACCGTCCGACGGCATCGGTACGGAGTATTCCGTGTCCGGAACGAACCGTCCGTTTCCGTCGGCGATGACGGCTTTGAGAAACGTCCCTCCGACATCGAAAAGCAGTTTCCCGTTATTCGGCGTCGAATCCATCTTTGAGCATGGTTTTGTGCACGCAGATCGGTTCCGTGCGGAGATTCTCGATGACGTAGCGCCCCATGTCCGCGGGGACGACCACCATGTCCATGAATTCGGCGTCGAAATAGCGTTCGGGATGTTCGATCGAACGGATTCGGATGCGTTCGCCGTCGACGAGCGTCAACACGTGGAACCTGCCGTTCGTGTTGTCCTCGACGCTTGTCTCGAATTCGAGGCGTCGCAGCGAGAAGTAGAGCATGTCGCTCTCTCCGACGATATATTCCGCCCATGTTTCGCCTTGGCGGACGATGCGAGGCTGTTGTACGATATGGTCATGTACCCACGACGCCTTGCGTTCGAATGCAAGGTTGCGTTCGCCGTGCCAGGTGTGGATCGGCCGGGGCTTGCCGTCGAGGTCGGCGCGCAAGTAATCGTAGAGTTTGTAGGTGTAGGAACCGATCGTCAGGCTGCCGATTTCCAGCACCACCTGGTTGCGGCCGGAAGAGTGGATGGTTCCGGCCGGAAGCATGACCTGCAATCCGGGTTTCGAAACCTCGTAGTTGACGTATTTCAGATAATCGACGGGCTTGTACTCCGTGTCGGCGCGTTTGATGTCCCGGATGAACTGCTCGGTGTCGGCGTCGTCGCGGAATCCGACGAACGTGCGGGCGTTGTGTCCGGCCACGACCACGTAATAGCTTTCGTCCTGACGTCCCAGCTCGTCGTAATTTTCTTGGTTGTAACGGGCTCCCGAATGTACCTGGATCGACATGTTGCCGTTGCTGTGGTAGGAGTCGTCGTAGTTGAAGCGGATCGGAAAATAACCGTGGAATTTCTTTACGCAGGCATCGCCCATGATGGCTTCGCCTTCGCGCTGTACGAAAGTAAAGAACGGGAACTCGACCCGCTCGGCACCGGCCTCGACGACGATGCTGACCTCCATCGGGATCAGGTCGAAGACCCACGCGCAGTTGCGCATGGCGTCGGGCAGGTTGCGGAGTTTCTTGACATAGGTGCCGCCCCAGACCCCTTCCAAATAGACGGGCTTGCAGCGGAACGGATAGGCGGCCAGGGCGTCGAGCATCTGTTCCATGGCATTCCGCGGCAGCAGATGTATCCGGTCGTGATGGTCGGAAGCGACATAGTAGTCGAGTACGCTCTGCTGCAAGAGTTCGCCGCGCAGGTGTACGGCCATTTCGAAATCCACGTAGTAACAACGCCGGATAACGAGGTTGGCAGGCCGGGCCGTACGGTCGCCCAGGTTGGCGTATTCGCCGCGGCGGATACGCAGGATCGATTCTTTGGGAGTGACATCGAAGTAACATTTTCTGTCGTAGAGCGGCCGCAGTCTTTCGACGAGACATCCGTATCCGTAGACGGCGATCACCTTGCCGTGGTCCGCGGATGCCTGTAATTCGGACAGCCGTCGTGCGAACCCTTCGATTTTCGCAGGGTCGAACATCGCTTCGTATCCGCCTCGGAAGATCCGGCCGTAGAGTAGCGTCGGGTCTTTCGTGCGATCCCATTCCAGATAGGGGTCGACCATTTCGTGGATCTGTTCCTCGGTTTTGTAGACCCGTGCGAAATCCATCGCTTCGAATCCGATGCCGAGGAGTCCGAGTTGCTGCGAGAGCAGGTTGATCGTTCGGGTCCAGTCGGCCGTGGTGTATCCGTCGAATGCGACGATCAGGTTGCGTTGGGGCGTCGCTTTCAATGTCTCTGCGAATTCCCGGGCGAGTCTGACTGCCGCCTGCGGAGTTCCGGCTGTGACGGATTCGATGGTCTGGGGGGCGAGTACCGGCTTATTGATCGCACGCGGATCGTCGTAAGGGTACGGATTGTACATGAAACTCATGGTATGTAAATTTTATGGGATGAATGTTTTTATTCGATAGGGCAGTAGTCGAAGTCCATCAGGGCGGCGACCTCCTTCAACTCTCGGCGGTAGTCTCCGTCGACGACCCCGAAGTGCTGTGTGCTGCCCACGCGAAGAATCTGTTCGAAGAAGCGTCCGACGGGAACGTCGGGCCGGAAAATGCTGTGCGAATAGGTAGTCAGAATATGGTCGCCCGGAAGCGACTCGGCCATTCCGCAAATGAGTTTGTAGCGTCCGTTCTCTTCGACGAGCTGGGCGAGTGTTTTCCGCCCCGGAGAGATACGATACCATGCGAACGGAGCTCCGGCGTAGCGGTAGTCGGTTTTGGCGAAGCGCACGTCGCGTGCGATGACCACATTCCCCTGCCATGAGGAGTCGTTGTGGTCGTTGGGGCCGGCGTGACCACCGGCGAAGGTTCCGAATTCGGATTCGATGTGGAAAGGTTCGAGAAAGTTTACGTGACGTCCCGAGAGCAGTTTCAGGATATAGCAGATCAGTCCGGCTCCTGTGTCGGCTTCGGGGACGAGTACCGAGATGTTCTCGTTGAACCAAGGGTGATAAAAACCGGCGCGCAGTCCCACCAGCCGGAACATCGCCTGGTCGATGTCATTGAAGACCAAAATGTCGGAATCGGACATGCGAGCCATCTCCGCCAGTCCGATCGAGGCGCGAACCGAAGCCCGGAATTTTTCGGGATCGACGTCGTCCATCATCCGGTATCGGGCCGTCAACTCGTCGCAATATGCGTTCAGTACGGTGTCGTTCACGCCGTCGATGACCTCGCCGTAGGTCGAATAGGGGAGGAAATGGATCTCCGGACCGATTTTCGTGAAGAGCGCGTAGGGATCGAAATAGGTGGACCACATCGCCTCGTTGTAATTGGCCAGCAGTCCGAGATTCGATTGCCGCAGCAGGCTGCGTACGCGGGCGGCTGCGGCGAATGTCCGGATGCGTCCGGTCACCTCCTCCCGCGATCCCATGACGATGCGGACGTGTTTTCTGCCGACACGAGGAAGCGATCCCGACCCTTCGAGCGATCCGACAAGCGTTCCGGAGCAGAGGTACTCGATGAAGTCGTCCTCGTCGAGCGTGTCGCGGAAGGCCATTCGCTCCTTGGCTACGTTGACGAAGATCATCGGCACCTCGGGCATGTCGCGCAGGAAACGTATCCATGCGAAATCTTCCGACCAGGAGAGGAACTCGGCGATGATGAAGTCCGCCTTTTCCAGATAGAATCGTTCCATGGCACGGACTGCATCCTCCCGTTCGTAGACGATCCCCGGGAAGATGACGTCGAGAAAGTCGAGTGTCCCGAGAATTTCCTCGACCTGCATGGCTTTGCGTTCTCCGTAGGTGCCGTGCGGCAGCCCTTCCCCCAGATTCTTGAATCGGGGCGATGCGATCAGGAACAGCCCTGCTTTCGCCTTTCTGTTTTTCTGTTTGCTATACATTGTTTATGCGATTATAGTTTTTCATGTAGAACCGTTTGCTGCCCGCAAGCATCAGCACGCCGCATACGAGCCATACGCCGGCCAGCATCGTAATGCCGGAAGAGAGTCCGGCCGCCTCTTTCACGGCACCCAGTATGACGGGTGCCAGCGCTCCTATGGCGAATCCGGTCATGATCATTACGCCGGACGCCGAGGAGTGGTAGCGTTCGGGAACGACGTCGTAAAGAACCGTGTAGGTGTTGGCGTCGAAGAATGCCCGGGCGAAGCCGAATCCTGCGAAGCCGAGATAGATGATCCACAGCGTCGAAGAGTGTCCCATCATCACGATGAACGGCACGGCGGCCAGCAGGCCGATGCCCTGCATGGCCATTCGGCTCGCAGGGTGTTTCGCGGCGATCCGGTCGGAGATGCGTCCGGCGATCAGGATTCCGACGAAGGCGAACAGATGCGTGTAGAACATCGAGTGGAAACCGGCGGCGGCCAGATCCATGTCGAAACGTTCGTAGAGATAGGTGGGCATCCAGGTCAGATACCCCGTCAGCACGAAGATCAGTCCGGAGAAACTGAGCGTCAGAATGAGTGCCGTCGGAGTCGTGAAAACGATGCGGAATCCTTCGGCGAAACGGGGTTTCTGCTCGTTCCCCCCCCCCTCTTTCTGTCGGCTCGGTCGCAGGATGTTTGCGGTCGCGCAAGTGTCCGGCCATGATTATGCCGTGGAGAACCCCGATGGCGCCGAAGATGTAGAAGGCGTTGCGCCAGCCCCAGAGTTCGCCGACGACGCCGGCGGCATACCCGCTGAGGATGATCCCGACATAATAAGCCGTCTGGTGGATCGACATGGCGAAGGCTCGCGTCCGGTCGTGGTAATCGGCGATGAGCGAGTAGTTCGCAGGCCCGAAGAAGGCTTCGCCGCCGCCCGTTGCGATGCTGCGCATCACGACCAGCATCAGGAATCCGTTGCAGAGTCCCGTGAACATGGTGGCGATGCTCCAGAAGAGGACGCTCGCCGTCACGATCCACTTGCGGCTGAAACGGTCGCCGATAAATCCTCCGATCGGGACCAGCACGGCATAGAACAGGTTGAAAACCGTGGCGATCGTACCGACGGCCACATCGCTCAGCCCCAAGTCCTCGCGGATGAGCGGAAGCACCACGTTGAATACCTGTCTGTCTGCCTGATTGAGCAGGTAGGCGACCCACAGCAGGGCCAGCACCTCCCATTTGTATCCTTTACGGACTTTGTCGTATCCTGTCATAAACTTGAAACGCTTTTGTCTCGGTTCGGGAAATAGTCGTCAGAAATGCATGTCCCGGGTCGATCCGGAAATCTGGCGTTCGCGTGTTTGCGTCCCTTCGGGCAGGGCGCTCCGTTCGAGAATCACTACGGGAGAATCCCATACGGGAAGTCCCGTGAATTTCATGCGCCCGTCGCCGGAATGCCCGTGATATTTCGGCAGAGCGTAGATCCGGCCCGTGATCATCTCGATTAGTACGGGATCTTTCAGCGAGAGTCCTTCGATCCAAAGTTCGATCGGCTCGAAAGCCAGGTTGTCCGAAGGAATACGGTCGTTCTGCCAGACGACGGCGCCGACGAGCGTTCCGTCCTTCTGGCGTTCGATGCCTGCGACCGTGAGTCGTCGCGGCGTGTTGCTCTCGTGGTTCAGGCGTCCGGCGGAACGGAGTTCGGGGCGGAAGAGATTGACCATATGCTGCACGGCATGGAACGACGGCCGTTTGTAAACCACCTCCTTGAAAAGATTTGTCCGCAACAGCCCGAACGACTGCTGCATGTTGGGATATTGCAGGTCGACGAAGGTGAAGATCGACGAGCGGATGCCCATCATCCAGTCGTTGGCCATGCGGCGTGCGACCCATTTGGCCTGGCTGTATTCGTTCCATTCGTAGTAACGCAGGGCATGTGCCCATTCGAGCGTCGCGGGACATCCCGATTCTCCCTGGAAGAGCCGGATGTCGGGATCGTAGGATTTCACCAAACGGGCCAATGCTTCGATGCCGGGAGTAGCGTCGTCGGGATTTTCGTGGTAAGGATGGAAACTCACATAATCGATCATGCCGAGCTGCCCTCGCTCGCGAAGCAGGTCAAGCACGTGTTCGGTATAGCCTAACGGCATACGGGAAAGCCCCATGCCGATGATGACGGCGTCGGGCTGCACTCGGCGGATCGTTTCAACGGTATGCGACAACAGCGAGGCATAGGCATCGTAGTTCGTGCGGTTCTCGCCGAGATTGGGCTCGTTCCAGATTTCCCATTCGTGTACCTTGTCCCGGTAACGGGCGACGATCGTCTCGACGAATTTCAGCCAGGCTTTCATGGTCGGTTCGTCGGTAAAAATTTTCGACCCGAGACCTTTTTCAGCGCCGTACAGGGGATTGCCGTATCCGAGGTTGATCCAGGGCTGCACCCCCTCTTCCAGCATTCCGTCGACGATATGGTCGATCCACGCGAAGTCGTAGCGCCCTTTCTGCTTTTCGCAGCGGGCCCAGCCGCTCTGAATACGTGCCGAAGTTACTCCCAATTCGCTCAGATAAGGTTTGTAGCTGTCGAAATCGGCGTAGTCCCGGTCGAGCGTCTCGCAACCGACCGACCAGTCGGAAGCCCCCAATTCGTGCGTCGTGCGTGTCGGCAATGTACCGATCAGTTCCAGTTCGGGGCCGGTCGTCTGCATTTTTTTCCACGTGAGGGACCAATGCGGAGTGTCGTTTCCGGCAGATGCGGTGATCGCCAGACAGGTCATTGCTGCGGTCATGCTGATAAGTTTGCTCATTTGTCGTAGTTTTTGAGTTACAATTCAGGTTATTTTATTACTTTTGTACCAAAGTATAGCACACTCAACCCAACATAGGCGTCATCAGTTTTGATTTATGTGTGTTGTAGTGTGGTGCAAATATACTCCATTTGTCGTGAAAAACAAAAAAAACAGTTATTTTTTATAATCCGGATATGGCATATACCATAAAAATAGACCTGAAATCGCAGACACCCGTCTACAAACAGCTCATCAACAGTGTCGAAACGGCTATCCACAACGGCGAGTACAGATACGGAGACCTGCTGCCGTCGATGAACGAACTTTCGCTTCAACTGGGGATATCGAAGGAAACGGTCAAGAAAGCCTATTCGCTCATGCGCGACAGGGGAGTTATCAGTGCCACGCAGGGAAAGGGCTTTTACGTTTCATCCGAAAACAGCGGGCAAAATCCCAAGATACTGGTGTTGTTCGACAAATTGAGCACCTACAAGCAGGTGCTGTTCAGCTCGTTCTCCTCGACGATCGGAACACAGGGGGAGATCACTATCCGTTTGCACAACCAGCAGATCGACCTGCTCGAATACTATATCGACGAAAACCTCGACCAGTTCGATTATTATGTCGTCACCCCGCACTTTCCGCTCGACGAATCCACGCAGCGGCGTGCGGTCAAGGCGCTGATGCGGATTCCGAACCGCAAACTCATCCTGCTCGACCGGTGCCTCGATTCGCTTCCCGGCAACTACGGTGTCGTATATCAGGACTTTACCAATGACGTCTACGAAGGGCTGATGCAGGCGCTGAAAAAACTCCGGAAACAGAACAGGCTCAATATCATCACCGAAGCGTCGAGTCTCTATTATACGTTCATTCGCGAGGGGGCGGAACGGTTTTGCTCCGATCACGGCATTCCGTGCGAGTTCTATCAGGCCGTAACCCCCGATATCGTCCGTCCCCAGGAAGTCTACCTCATCCTCAACGGACAGCTCGATACGGAGCTCATTGATCTGGCGCGTGCCGCGAAGGAGAAGAAACTCAAAGCCGGACGCGATATCGGTTTCATCTCCTACAACGAATCGCCGATCAACGAGATCGTATTGAACGGACTGACTACCATTTCCACCGATTTCCGGCAAATGGGAAGTGTGGCGGCGCGAATGATTCTCGACAAACAACTTCGCAAGGTGAAATGCGATTTTAGAATGACGCGGCGCAGCACGTTCTGATAGACTGCAACAGCCCGCGATAGAACGATACGGTTGCAGAATAGATATTGCGCAGATCGTCCCGTATCCGGTTCAGTAGCCGGAGTCCGTCTGACGGACTCCGGCTTTTTTTACCGATTTCAGTATCGGAAAACTTGCTTTTTGAAAAATATCCGATTATATTTGCACCACACAACACTAAACTATTGTTATTTATGAATTCTGTCTTTACGTGTCTGGCTGGTCCGATGTCGTTCGTATTGCTTTTGTTTGCGGAGCATGCGATGGCCAAGGAACCGGTATGCGGACGTGTCCTCTGCGGCGGGCGCGGCGTCCCGGGCGTGGTCGTCACCGACGGGGAAAGGTTCACGCAAACCGATTCGCACGGAGCCTATCGACTCGTATGCGGAGAGAATGCCATGCATGTATATATCTCCGTTCCGGCAGGCTACACGGTTCCGGTCGCGGAGAGCGTTCCGATGTTTTGGATTCGGGTGGACACGCTTGCCGTGCGTGAGGGGATCGATTTTACGCTGCTCCGCGAGCCGGATAAAGGGCGCCGGCACCGTTTCGTCGCGATGGGAGACCCGCAGGTGCGCAACCGTCGGGAACTGTCGCAGCTCGATTCGCTGCTCGCCGCGTTGAAACGGACCGTGGCGCAACTTCCGGCGTCATCCGAAATTCCGGTGCTTGTCGCCGGCGATATCGTTTTCAACCGTCCGAAGATGCACCTGCCGAGCAAGAAGAGTTTTGCGGTACTCGGCCGGCCGGTCTTCTACGCCATCGGCAACCATGACCACGGCCCGATCCGCGACAGCGAAACCCCTGCCAACGAGGAGCCCGCCACACGTCGATTCCGGGAGCATTACGGGCCGACGTATTATTCGTTCAACCGAGGGCGCGTACATTACATCGTACTGGATAACATCCGTTTTCGGGGCGGAAAACGCGATGCTTACGACATCGGTTTCGGTGAGGAGCAGCTCGCATGGGTCGAGCGCGACCTCTCCTACGTCCCGAAAAAACGCGCCGTTGTCGTTCTGGTACACGCTCCCCTGCAAAGCCGGCAATTCCCCGATCCGGAGCATTACGGCGACAGTTCCGCCCTGCTGGCGCTGTTGGACGGATATGCCCGCGTGCAGATCATCTCCGGACATACGCACTGCAACAGCGTGGCGACTCCTTCGCGTCGAGTGACCGAGCACACCGTAGGAGCCGCCTGCGGCGGTTTCTGGGAGGGGCCGGTCTGTCTGGACGGCACTCCGCTCGGATACAAACTCTTCGAGGTGCGGGGACGCCGGTTCCGCTGGCGCTATGTCGCCGCAGCCGCACCCGAACGTCTTTTCAGCGTTTATCCGCCCGATACGTCGCGTTGCGGGGCTTCGCGCCCCGCATCGGAGCTGCTCGTCAATGTTTGGGACTGGGACCCGCAGTGGCGCGTAGAGTATTCCGAGGACGGGGGCCGCACGTTCCGCCCGATGAAACGCTGCGGGTACGACGATCCCCGTGCGCTCGATCCCGTAGCATGCGAATATTTCGGTACGGCAGGGAGTCCGCGGATTGCCGCCCGTCCCTGGATCAAGGCCAGAGTGACGGATCATCTGTTCCGCTGCACTCCCCGCTCGGAACGGGTTACGATCCGTGTGGTATCGCGCTTCGGGGAGACCCGGACGCAGCAGGTCGATCTTTGACAAGAAAAAAGACCGTCCCGAAGGACGGTCCCGTGAGGCCGGAGATCGCGGACGATTACTTTCCGGCAGGCATCAGCGGAGCGTAGTCGGTCAATTCCACGACCCGCACCGCACGCATTTGTTTGTCGATCCGGATTCCGCTCTTGGCCTCGAGCTGCGCGATTTCGCGTTCGTAGACGCTGCGGATTCTGTCCCGCGCTTCGGCGGGATTGCCGCGCCAGAACTTTTTGGCCGCCTGCGTCTCCTGCTCGATGACGAAGAAGGCGTTATTGACATATTTCAGCTCCATATAGGTGAGTTGGAGCTGCTTCGAAACGATCTTCTTGGCTTCGCGCCCGCGGGCGTAGGCTGCCGGAAGCGCTTCGTAACGATAGTATTGGAGCAGTTGCTCTTCGGTGAGAATCTCGCGCAGGGCGTTATCGCGCATCCGTTCGAGTTCCGTCTCGCTGGCGGGGGCGAGCACTCCGCCGTCGCAACGGATCAATTCCGCGAAACGGAGATTTTCCTGCCGGATGCGCTCGGCCAGCCGCACCTGCTGTTCCGCGGAGACGGTGGTGTGGCGGCATACGGGATAGAGTTCCCGCAAAACAGACGCATCGTACTGTGAAAGCAACCGGGTATCGAAAGTCTGGGCCTGTGTACCGAAAGCCCAGCACGCGACTCCGAGAGTCAGCATCGCTGCAATGGTTTTCATGGTAGTGAAGAATTAAAGTTACGGAATAAAATTCAGACCCTTTCGAACGAAACAAAAATAGAGATTAAAATTTGAAAAAGCAATGACAGACCTGAAAAAAATGCTTTTGGGCGTCGGATCGCTCTCGATGGCCGGTTCCGTAACGGCCCAGCAGGCTCCCGCCTCGGAAAAGGGGGAGGTTCCGACCCCTCCGAATATCCTTTTTTAGTGATCGACGACCTTAAACCCAATATCGGCCCTTACGGAGACCCGATCGCCCGAACGCCGGCATTCGACCGTATCGCGGCGTCGGGGGTGACTTTCATGAACAATTACTGCCAGTTTCCGTTAAGCGGCCCGACACGCGCCAGCGTTCTCACCGGACTGCGGCCCGATCATACGGGAGTATGGACGCTCGACGGCATTTTCCGGCGCAATAATCCGGAAATCGTCTCCCTCCCGCAGCTCTTCGCTGCGCACGGCTACGAGACGGTCGGCATCGGCAAGGTGTATCATCCGCTCTCGGACGAAACCTACAACAACGATCCGGTTTCGTGGACGAAACCTTATATAAAGCCCCAGGCGCCGGTCTACATGCTGCCGGAGGGCAAACCTGTGACCGAATGCGTCGATGTTCCGGACAATGCCTATTTCGACGGACGTGTCGCCGATGAAGCCGTCGCATGGATCGACTCTTTGAGCAGAAGCGACAAACCGTTCTTCCTGGCCGTCGGTTTCATCCGTCCCCATCTGCCGTTCGTAGCGCCCGAAAAATACTGGGATCTTTATGATCGGGACAAGATGCCGCTGGCCGAATTCCAATCGATGAGTTCCGATCCCGTACCGTGCGCCTATCACAATTCGAATGAGGTGAAGGCTTATACCGATGTACCCTCGTTCCATAGTTATATGCCCGGGCAGGAACTCGATGCGGAAATTCAGCGCCGCCTCGTACACGGTTATTACGCCTGCACCTCCTATACGGACGCGCAGATCGGTCGGGTTCTCGATGCGTTGCGGAAAGTCGGGTTGGACGACAATACGATCGTCGTGGTGTGGGGCGATCATGGCTATCATTTGGGCGATCATGGCCTGTGGAGCAAACTGACGAATTTCGAGGCTCCGACACGCACGCTGCTGATGATGTCCGTCCCCGGCATGACCCGGGGACAGCAATGCCGCACGATGACCGAGTTCGTGGATATCTATCCGACCGTCTGCGAGCTGGCCGGTATCGAACCGCCCTCCTGGATCGACGGCACGAGTCTGGTGCCCGTGCTGAAAAATCCCCGCAAGCGAATTAAAAGATACGCCTTCATGCAGGCGAATCGTCGGGAAATACAGGGTTACTCGATCCGCGACAGCCGCTACCGCTATGTGGAATGGGTGCGGGGGTTCAAAACCTGCCTGCCTTTCGATGAACGACAGATCGTGGGATGCGAATTCTACGATTACGAAGAAGACCCTCTCGAAACGAAAAACGCCGTCGGCGATCCGAAATACGAACGTCGGATCGAACGAATGCGAAAGGAGTTGCGGCGCTTCTATGCCGAGCAGTACGCTTCGCCCATGAGCGCCCCGATCGCCCGTATGCTCGGAACCGATTGATATCGTCCTGCGGAACCCGCGTTCTTGTTTTTTCGGGAAGTACCGGCTCCGGCCGGACTTCCCGATTTTGTATTCAGAATGACTGCGACATACATGGAGATTGGACGTATCGAGTTTTATCGTACTCCGTTTTGGTTTTCGACACCTCCGACGAATCCGGCTCCGTTCCCGATGAGGACTGCTGTATGCTCCGCCTTGCCTGCACCGCTGCGGCGTCTGCCGGCCTTCCATACGATGCCTTGATGGCGCTGCGCGGCGTGTCCGCTCCGAATGCCTGCACCGGCTACGCTCTGCTACCAATGCCGGACGCCGCATTCGAAGAGGATTTCGTCTACGATGCGGAGACGGGGAACTATCCGGCGGCGTACATCATGCTTCCGGAGCCACGGCTTGTTGCGGTTGGCTTGCCGCACGGGACGACCCGCATACCTGTCGTCTGCCGGCTATCGATTGTTTGACCGCATGATCATGTGCTGTTGCGATATCGTCGACGATCGCTATGATTGCTGTCATTTCTGTTGTTCGGGATAATTTGCTGTATTCTAATAAATAAATGGGGGCGTTTGCGAATCTGAAACGAAATGCGGAAGCGATTCCCGAACTTTTGTTTCGATCCCGAAAAAGCAACGGACAGGCAACGATTTGTTTTCCGGGACCCCGGCGGCCAAAAGCCTCCGACGCAAGAGTGCGGTGCGAAACGACATCCCGTTCGGTTTCGGACGCTTTGCATTATTTTCCCGAAAAACTTCCGGATGTGAACGAGTTTTTGTATATTTGAAAATGGATTCGGAAGACTGCGGTCGTCCGTATCGCCCGGATTTGAGAAGATGGAGAAACTGGACGCTCATTCGGCCGAGTTCCGGCAATTCTTTTTGGTGCATTACGAGACGTTGTGCATCCGGGCTTTCCGTTTGGTTCACGACCGCAACCTCTCCGAGGATATCGTGCAGGACGTTTTTCTGATGTTGTGGAAGCGGCGCACGGAGATCGACTTCTCGCGTCCGGTGCTGCCCTACCTGACGACGGCCGTGCGGAACCGGAGCATTGATTGCCTCCGCAACCGCAAATCGCGTGGCGAAGACACCTGCGGGCTCGATACGCTCGACGGATATGTCCGCTGCCTGGTTGCCGACCGCTGCGAAGAGGAGTTCGATCTTTCGTGGCTTCGGCATGAGATCGACGACGGCGTGTCGCAGCTCTCCGAACAGTGCCGGCGCGTCTTTCTGCTGAGCAGGGTGACCGGATTGAAGAACCGCGAGATCGCCGAGCGGCTCAACATCAGTGTCAAGGCCGTGGAGAAGCACATCGGCGTGGCCCTGTCGAAGCTGCGTCTCAGGCTGAGCCGCAGCGGTTTCTTCAACCTGTTCCTCTGACCGCGTATTCTTTTCGGAAGATCCGCCGCCGATTCCGGTCGCATCGCATGGGGCAAGGGCCCGACCATGCGGTCGGGCCCTTGCCCTTTTTCCGGCGGAGCGAACGATCCGCCCCTATTTCAGCGGGAACTCGTGCGAGTGCGTCACCGTACCTTCCGGCCCGTAGATGCGGGCCGTGATCTTGCCGTCGCCGACGTCGCATTTGAGCAGGCTCGCGTTGTCGTTCACCAGCACCGGAAAACGTACCTTGTCGTTGGCAGGATGGAACGAATAGCGGTGCGTGTGTCCCGACAGCATCACGTCGATGTCCGCATCGTTCAGGATCGGCAGAAACAGCTCTTCGAGATGGATGTTGCCGTGCCAGGTGCCGTTCCCGAGCGGGATGTGCAGCAGCACGATGCGGGCCGAAGCGTTGCGGAACTCCTCCGAGGCGACCGTTTCGCGCAGCCAGGCGGCCTCCTCCTCGCGGTAGGCGTCGTAAGCCCCCAGTCCGCCGTATTCGATGTCCGAGTCGGGTTTGTCCTCGCCGCAGTCGAGCAGAAGCACCGCTACCGAGCCGGCCATGTAGAGCTTGTAGTAGTTGCCCCCGACCTTGGGGAAGTACTCCGGCAGGTGGTCGGCGTAGATGCCGCGCGTCTCGTGGTTGCCGCGGTTGTAGAGGATCGGCGTTTCGGAGGCGAAGGCCCCGACCGAGGCGTCGATGAAGTCGCGGTAGAGCTGTTCGGGACTTTCGGTGCTGTTCGACATGTCGCCGTTGAAGGCCACGAAGTCGATCTGTGCGAAGTCGATCGGGCGGCAGAGCCCGGCCATGTAGTCGGCCCGCCCGTGGATGTCGTTCAGAACGACGAACGAGAGGTCGCATCCCGACGTGGGGAGGGTGCTGAACGCGAACGGCTGGCGCGAGTAGACGTTCGATGCCGCGATGTCGCCGTAGTAGACCTTGTCGTTGTATTTCCACTCGCGCACCTCCTGCGAGAAGATGCGGTAGCGGTATTTCGTGTCGGGCCGAAGCCCTTTCAGGCGGATGCTGTGCAGCGTCTTGCGGGCCTGTTTGCGCCCGGCCACGGTTTCGTAGCGGCGTTCGTGCTCCGCGGCGTAGAAACTGCGTCCGTCGTCCTCGGCCACCTCGACCCACGAAAGGGCGGGTTTGCTGGTGGCCCAGACCACCGTGACGCCGTCCGAGGTCAGGTCGCAGAGCCAGGGACCGTGCGTGATCTTGAAATCCTGCGCCGTGAGGGTCGTACACGCGGCCAGCGCCAGGATCGTCGATAGGATTTTTTTCATGTTCGTCTGTTTTTTGGAAGATTTTCGTTTCCGGAACCGCCCTTTCGGAGCGGCCTCGTAGCGGAGATGGTAAGAAATCCGGACCGACCATTTGTCTGGCGGCCGGTCCGGACCGTGTATGCGGGAGCCGCCCTTCGGCCCGGGATCACTCTTCCCCTCCGCCGTCTTCGCCGGAGATGTCCTCTTCGGTCTGGAAGCGGATGTCGGCGATCACGGGACGGTGATCCGAAGCATCGACGCCGCCGACCTGCTGGTCGCCGCGCGATACGACCTGGCAGTTCTGTACGCCGAAGTGCTCGATCGGGGCGTACATGATGTAGTCGATCTTGCGGGAGGGATCGTCCGACGGGAAGGTGTATTGGTCGATCGGCCCCGTGTTCGTCAGGAACGAGGTCATCGTGGCGATGACGTTCGAACTCGGGATGGCGTTCAGGTCGCCGCAGAGGATCAGGTCGCCCTCCAACTCCGTGTCGCGGATGCGGCGGATTTCGGTGGCCTGCACCAGCCGACTGGCGTCGCCAGAGAGGTGGTCGAGGTGCGTCGACGCGACGTAGAGATCCTTGCCGTCGATCTGAACGCGGATCACGCACAGCGAACGGTCTTCGCCGGGCTGTTCGGCGGCGCACGGCAGGCGGTAGCTGCGCTTTTCGAGGATCGGGTATTTCGACAGCACGGCGTCGCCGTACTCGCCGCCGTCGCGGTCGATGGCCTTCGAGAAGTGCCACTCCATGCCGAGCTTTTCGGCCAGATCGCAGGCCTGGTGCACGTCCTTGCCCGTGCGGTTGGTGAACACGTCGACTTCGTTCAGGGTCACGAAATCGGGGTTTTGGCGGCGGATCACCTCGGCGATCGCATCCAGGTCGGCCGCATTCGCGGGGCTCGTGGCGCGGGCGCCGTAGATGTTGTAGGTCATCACGCGCAGGCTCTGGCCCTTGGGCGGTATGACCGCCCGGTCGCCGTATTTGTCGTTGTAGTTCTCGTCCTTGTTGCAGGCCGCGACGACGAGCAGCAACGCCGCGGCTGTCAGTATTCTTTTCATAGTCGGTTTTTCGTTTTAGCGGTTCGTAGTGCGGATCAGAACGCCTTGATGTCGGCGATGCAGGTCTGGTACATGTCGGCCTGCGTGGCGGTGACCGTTATGCGGAAGTAACGTGCCGTCGCCTTGTGGTCGAGGTAGACTTCGTTCTCGATCCGGTTTTCGACGGTGAAGGTGCCGACGCGGGTCCAGGAGGCGTTGTCGTCGCTCACGTCCACGTTGAAGATGCGCGGGTTGCCGCTGGCCTTGGGCGTGTCGGACGTGAACGGATCCGCACGGCCGCGGATCGTGAATCCGTGCAGCTCCTCGCTTTTGCCCATGTCGATCGTGATCCAGTGGGGCGGGCCCGGTTTCGCGTTGCGCCACTGCGTTCCCCAATAGGTGCAGGGGGCGTCGTCGATCGCCGAGAAGGCTTTGCCGTTGTCGTCGTATCCGGTCTGTGCCTCGGGTTCCTCGGTCGAGAAGGCTTCCACGCTCCAGCCGCTCCGGTCGATGGGGCGGAACGGATTGGTCGTGTAGGTGCCGTTGATACGCAGGTAGGCCGTGCCGAGCGTCGGGCTGACCGGCAGGTCGGGCGTCACGCGCTCGATCGTTATCGGCAGCAGGAACGTGCCCACGCCGTCGAATGCGGCGCTGTTGAGCCGGATCGTCACGGGCGACGAGATGTATTTCCCGTTGGGGATCACCGCCCGGGTGTCGTCGATCGTGTAACAGGCTTCGGGCATGGCCGCATAGGAGGTCTGCTTCTCCTCGTTGTAGGCATCGACCAGCTCGGCAGCCGTGCGGAATTCGACCGTGATGTCGCTTCCCGGGTCGCGGATGCAGCTTAGATTGGCGTAGACGGAGAACACGGTGTCGCGTTCGAGCGGGAAGGTCAGCGTGCTCTTCGAGTCGTTCTCCACGGCGTTGACCGTGTAGACGAGCGTGTAGGCGTCGGGGTTGTCGACGTTCAGGTCGCCGTCGACCGGATTTTCGCAGGCGGCGACGAACGAGCAGCCTGCCAGAAGCGCCAGATATTTCGTGTGGTTCATGTTCGGATGTTTTTTAGGGTTTACCAGCCGGGGTTCTGCACGATCTGCGGGTCGCGGTTGATTTCGGACTGCGGAATGGGGAAGAGGTAGAATTCGGGCCGGAAGACGCGGGTCTCGAACACGGTCTTCTCGTAGAACGCCTCGTCGGTGAAGCTGTTGCCGGCGTCGACGTTCATGCCGTAGAACGGGCCGCCGTCGGTCTGTTCGGCGATCAGCCAGCGGCGCGTGTCGAAGTAGCGGAGCTGTTCGAAGCAGAGTTCGATGCGGCGTTCCAGCCGGATCTGCTCGCGCATGAGCTCCTGCGAGAGGCCCGACTGCACGGGCCCGAGGCCGCCGCGTTCGCGGATCAGGTTGAGGTACTTTTCGATGTCCGGATTTCCCGGATCGTACTCGTTGAGCGCTTCGACGTAGTTGAGCAGCATCTCGGCATAGCGCATCATCAGGAACGGCCGCTTGATATAATTGTTGTTCAGCGGATTGCTCGATGGCGATACGTTCTTGATGGCGATGTAGCCCGAGCGGGGGTAGTCCCATGTGCCCTTTTTGCCCGAACCGCCCGTGTAGTAGAGCTGGATGCGGGTCTTCTGGTCGCCGATCCAATAGGCGCCGTTGAAGCAGATGTTCACGTAGAATCGAGGTTCGCGGTTGACGAACATGTTGCGCGTGCCGGCCGGAGCGAAGACCCAGCCCGATTTGGCATCCTTGTACTCCTGGGTCGAGAATCCCTTTTCCTGCTCGGCGGTGATGGCCGAGCCGTCGTTCATGCGGAACGCGTCGACGAGCTGCTGCGTCGCGCCCATGCTCTCGTAGCCGCTGAACTGGCGGGGCGACGCCGAACGCTCCCAGCTCGAAAGGTTGTTGTAGATGCGAACCATCATCACCTCGCTATTCCAGTTTTCCAGGAAGACGTTGCGGCACGACATGTAGGGATCGAGCGTCCCGTCGGTGTGGTACTCCTTGTAGAGGTCGAAGATGTTCAGGTCGATGATCGCCTTGGCCGCGTCCGCCGCCCGCTTCCATTTTTCGGGATCTCTCTCGGTCGCGAAGAGGTGCTTGCCGTCGTTGTTCACGACGTTGGCGTAGGCCGGATTGCCGTTGAACTGCGGGCTGGCCGCCAGCAGCAGCACGCGGCTTTTGAGCCCCATGCACATGGCCAGCGTCGCGCGGCCGTAGTCCTTGTCGGCCTGCGAGGTGAAGTGCAGCGGCAGGCGTTCGTTGTCGATGATGTCGTCCAGTTCGCCGACGATATAGTCCACGCACTCGTCGTAGGAGCTGCGGGGCAGGTTCATCTTGACGTCGTCGCGGTCGAGGTCGCCGGGCAGCACCTCGTCGCCCAGCAGCACGCAGGGACCGTACTGGCGCAGGAGGTTGTAGTAGAACCAGGCGCGCAGGAAGCGGGCTTCGTTCTTGTACTGTTCGACCACGAGCGGACCGCGCGTCGGGTCGTTGAGCATCTCCTGGTTGTCGCCGATGTGCTGGATGAAGTAGGTGGCCGAACGGATGCCGCGGTAGAAGTGGCTCCAGAATTCGTAGTAGTCCGACGAGGCGCTCCAATTGCCGAGGTTTATCTGGTAGGAGTTGTAGTCCTCGCGGTCGTAGGTGACGTCCAGGTCGTCCGAGCAGGGATCCCACGGAATGGGGCTCGTGCGATGGGCTTCGTTCAGAATGTAGCTGTAAACGGTGGCGAGGTATTTCTCCGAATAGGAAGTGCGCTGGAAGACCTGTTCGATGGTGATTCGGTCGTCGGGCACCTGATCGAAGAAGTCGTCGTTGCAGGCGGTCAGGCAGGCGGCCGAAGCCAGCGCGAGCAGTGTTATTTTGAATTTCATGGCTGATCGGTGTTTAGAAATTGAAGTTTACGCCCAGACTGACGGAGGCGATGTTCGGATAGCGGGCGCCGCGTCCGTCGCCGAGTTCCACGTCCCAAATCTTGAACGAGCTGAACGTTAGAAGGTTTACGCCCTGTATGAAGATGCGGGCATTGTCCAGATGAATCCGTTTCATCCAGTGGTCGGGCAGCCGGTAGGAGAGTTCGATGTTCTTCAGGCGCAGGTAGTCGGTATCTTTGAGCCACCAGGTGCTTTCTTCGTAGTTCATGTTGATGTTTCCGATCGAGAGACGGGGATAGAAGGCATTCTGGCGGGGATTCTCCTCGGTCCAACGGTCGGTGATGTTGCTCAGCAGGTTGCCGCGGCTCGATCCCTGCGAGAAGGGCAGCACGCCTTCGCCGCTGAGCATGGCGTCCACATGGGCGGCACCCTGGAACATGGCCGTGAGCGAGAGGTTCTTCCAGCCCACCGAGAAGCCGAAGCCGTACATGATCTCGGGTACGCTGCCCCAGCCGATGGGCACCTTGTCGTATTCGTCGATCTTGCCGTCGCCGTTTATGTCCTTGTACTTGATGTCGCCGGGACGGGTGTCGCCGGTCTGCACGGGCGATGCCGCGATCTCCCCGTAGCTCTCGAACAGCCCGAGCGCCACCAGACCGAAGCGTTGCCCGACCTTGTTACCGATGGTGTTCTGCCACGGATAGACGACCGTGCTGTCATCTTCGAGTACCTTGTTGCGGTTGAACGAGTAGTTGCCCATCAGGCTCAGCGACCAATCCCCCCCCCCCACGAATTGGCATAGTTTACCGAGAGTTCGAAGCCCTTGTTCTCGACCTTTCCGATATTGCCGTAGGGGTTGTTGATCATTCCGACGTAGGAAGGAATGCTCGAACGGCGGAGGTAGATGCCCTCGCGGGACTCCTTGAAGTAGTCGAATTGGAGGTTGAGCTTGTTGTTCAACAGGCGCATGTCCACGCCGATGTCGGTCTTGTCGGCCACCTCCCACGTTACGTCTACGGCATATTCGTCGATGGCCGTCGTTCCGTAGTTCTGATCCATGTTCTTGCCGAAGGTGTAGCTCGTCGAGCTGCTGTCGGTTACGGTGGCCAGGTAGGCGAATCGGCGGCCGCTGATCTGGCTATTTCCGACCTGACCCCACGTGCCGCGGACTTTCAGGTACTGGATGACGTTCGTGAGTGGCTCGAAGAATGACTCGTTGGAGATCACCCAGCCCAGACCAACCGAGGGGAAGAAACCGTAGCGGTTCTTGGGGGTGAAGTTCTCCGAGCCGTTGTATCCGAAGTTGAATTCGGCGAAGTAGCGGTCGTCGAATCCGTAGGTGAAGCGTCCGGCCAGACCGCGGAAGCGGTAAGGCAGGGCCTCCTCGACGTTGGTCGCCTTCGTGTTGATCTCGTCGCTCTGGTTGAAGAGCAGCATACCCGACACGTCGTGTCGCCCGAAGGTGTTCTTGTAATTGAGTGCCGCTTCGAGGTAGATCGTGCGGTCGCCCTTGGCGCTGAGGCTGTAAGCGAGGTTCTCGGTGCCTTGCCGGGTCTGTTCGTAGATCAGGTTGCCGTTGGCGTCGCGCCCCGTGGCGTGGTAGGTGTTGGGCGATTTGGTGAAACGGTTGCTCGTGTAATTGTAGGTGTCGAACGAGAACATGCCGGTGATCGACAGACCCTTGTAGAGTTGTTGCGTGATGCGCAGGTTCGAATAGACCTGGCTGCGCCATTGGTTGGCGTAGCCCGTGGCGCCGAGTTCGGCCACGGGGTTGAGTTCTCCGCCCGAAAAGGCCCCGAGCTTGCCGTCGGGATAGAGCGGGGCGATGTAGGTGGGCTGGGTGAAGTAGGCCGATTCGAAGATCGTGGACTGCGCCGAAGCGGGGTAGTTGGCGTTGGCCAGGTAGCCCTGGATGCCGAGCTTGATCTCGGTGGTGCGGAACGGATTGAGCGTCAGGTTTGTCGTGACGTTGTAACGCCGGTAGTAGGTGTTCGAGTTGTAATCGGAGAGTTTCGAGTCCTTGTACATGCCGTCCTCGTCGTAATAGGCCAGTCCGATGTAGTATACGGCCTTGTCCGATCCGCCCGACACGTTGACGTTCGCCGAGCGGTTGTGGCTGTAATCGCGCAGGATCTCGTCCATCCAGTCCACGTTGGGATAGAGGTAGGGATCGGCATGCATGCGGGTCTTTTCGATCACCTCGCGGCTGTATAGCGCTCCGCCGCCGCGGGTCATCGAGGCTTCGTTCGACATCTCCATGTAGGTGGCGCCGTCGACGAAGTCGGTGATTTTCGTCGGAGTCGTGATGCCCTCGGTGTAGCGCACGGTGAACTTCGGTCGTCCTTTCGATCCGCTCTTGGTGTTGATGATGATGACGCCGTTCGCGCCGCGCACGCCGTATACGGCCGTCGCCGAGGCGTCTTTGAGGATCGAGAAGCTCTCGATGTCCTCCGGATCGACGTTGGCGAACGAGCGGGGCACGCCGTCCACGAGTGTCAGCGGTGCGCTCATGCTGGCCGTCAGGGTCGAGATGCCGCGGATGTAGATGTCCGCGTCGTCGAAGCCCGGTTCGCTGGTTCGCTGCACGGAGACCAGACCGGCGACGCGGCCGGCGAGCCCCTGCGTGAGGTTGGCCACGGGTACTTTGAGTTCCTTGACCTGTATGCTCTGTTGCGAGCCGATGACGCTGATCTTCTTCTGCACGCCGTATCCGACCACCTCCACGGCGTCGAGTATGGCGTCGTTCTGCTCGAGCACGATGTCGAGCAGGCCGCGTCCGGCGACGGCCACATCCTGCGTCTTGTAGCCCACGTAGCTGAACTCCAACACGTCGTCGGTCTGCACGTCGATCAGGTAGTTTCCGTTGATGTCGGTGGCCGTACCGACGCTGGGCCGCTCCTTCACGAAGACCGTCACTCCGATCAGGGGTTCGCCGTTTGTGTCCTTGACCGAACCCATGACGCGCAGCGGGGTCTGCTTTTCGGCTTTGCCCGCCGCTGCGGCCTTGCCGATGACGATCTGCCGTCCGGAGAGTTTCCATGTGTTTTCCGTTCCTGCGAAGAGCACTTCGAGCACATTTCCGACGGGTTGGTCCGAGACGCTGATCGATACCCGGCGCGAAGCGTCGAGGATGCTGTCGTAATAGACGAAAATATAGTTGCTTTGGTCTTCGATGCGGGCGAATACCTCTTTGAGGGGGACGTTCTGCAAGTCGAGCGAGATACGTGCATTCGGGGAGGAGGTCTGTGCGGCGACGGAGCCGGACAACCCGATTGCGGCCAGCAAAAACAGGACTTTTATCCGTAGCAGACGGGATAATTGCTTATTATCGGGTACAGAGGCCCCGATATTGCCATTTTTGTTGTACATTTGCAATGAATTGAAGTTTAGAATAGGATAGTTTTTAGATTTCATTTCGTGCCGGGCAGTGTTGGAGGACGCTGCCCGGCTTTTTTCAGTTCGGCTCGTGATTTTCCATAGGCATTCGGTTTGGGTTGTCGTCGTATGTTTGCGTCGAGGAGAGCCGGAATCCCTCCTCGGATACTCGGAACCGGATCGGTGCCGTGAGCGAGAGAATCCGCAGCACCTCGCAGGGATCGTCGTTGAGTTCGAGCTTTCCCGAAATGGTCATGGCACCGACTTCGGAGGAGTAGTCGAACGTCCGGTTGTAGTATCGGGCAAGCCGTGCGAGTACGTCGGAGAGCAGCGTGTTGTCGAAGCGGTAGTATCCGTGAATCCAGCTGATGTAGTCTTCGGCGCGTACCTCGCGGATGCGGAACGTGCCGGCCGTATCGAGCGAAGCGCGCTGGTCGGGTTCGATCCGGATGCCGTGCTCGGGGGCGTCGGCCGGCGCGACGTTCACCGATCCCGAGCGGAGCACTACCTCCTGGGTTCGGTCGCGTCCGTAGGAGGAGACGTAGAACCGGGTTCCCAGCACGCGGATGTCCATCTTTCCGGTGTGTACGGTGAAAGGACGTGCGGCGTCGTGGGCTACCTCGATGTAGATTTCGCCTTCGGCGTAGATCTCGCGGCGGTCATCGTCGAATGCCGAGGGGTAGATCAGCCGCGATCCAGCATTCACCCACACGCGGGTGCCGTCGGCCAGCGTTAAGGTCGTCTGCTTGCCGTAGGGTACGAGCAGCTGGTTGAATGCGGCCACCTCCTTTTTCGTGATCGGCTTTCGGGCATCTTCGTTGATGTGGATCTCGGCGGCATCGTAGCGGATCGAGGATTTCTTCTCCTCGAGCCGCACCGTTTTCTGCGCCGAGAGAATGAGCTGCACCTCCTTTTCGGTGTATACGGGGGCCTCTGCCGTCTGGACGAACTCCCGAATGTCGGGGATTTGCTGTCCTGTCTTGCCGCGGAGGAAAAATCCGGTGACCAGCAGCACGGTGCAGGCGGCTGCACAGGCGATTCCGACGAGACGCCGCCGGACGGCCGGCGCCGCGGGACACTCCTCCGGTTCTGCGATCCGTTCCGTGAGACGGCGGTAGGCCGCTTCGGCGTCGAAGAGGGTGTCGGGCAAGTGTCTCTCGCCCCATGCGTCGTAGGCGTCGAGGTAGCTGCGGCGGTGTTCCTCCGAAAAGCGGAGCCAGTCGAGGAGTTCGGCCTGCTCGGCATCGGAGAGACGTTCGCCGTCGAGGTGGCGTGCGATCAGTCGGTCGATATGTCGGTTTTGTGCGTTCATCTATCTTATTCACGGATAGGAGGGCCGAATCCCTACCTTCCCGACCGGAAAAAGATTCCGATCCGTCCGAAACGGGAAGCCGCACCTGCCGCAACTCCCCGCCGTATCGGGAAGACGTCGCTCGTGTGGAAAGCATACGGGGACGTACCGATTCTCTATTTCTTCCGTCGTCCGTAGGTTCGGGGAGGAGGACGAGGATTACCGGCTCGAAATAGCAAGTAAGCAGGGTATTCCGGCCATGGGCAGAGCTGGACGTATCGCCGAGATATTCGAGTATCTGGTGAAACTCTCTGCCCCCCCCCTCTTTTTACGTTCTTTATCGACGAGTTTCTGGAATTTTTCTGCGTGAACAAATCGGGTTACGGCGGCATCAGCATTGCGTCGGATTATGAACTTATTCCCATACAGAAAATGAGAAACGAATCACCCCGTCGCAAATGCGGCAGGAGCGAAAGCGTGAGAGGAATGCACGATTACTCTTCTTTTTCCGGACAGCCTCGATTGTCCGAAAGGGCTATGAAGAGGCCGTCTGACAAGTTTTAGACGGTATTTTTGCTTATTTGTATTCCATCGTTGATAATAGAATATTTTCCCCGATATTTTGTGTGACCCGATACGATTCGTATATCTGAATGGTGATAAGGAGTAAGCGCAGGCCATGGCAGAGATGATTATAGATATGGCTGTCGTCGATCCCTTCATGTTTGCAGGATAAGAAATACGAAGGGAGGCTAAAAACGGCCTCCCCTTCGTATTCTATATCGTTCATTTTCTGGTAAGAACAGGTTTCAGCATAAAGTTGAACACGTAGTCCCGATACGGCATTCTGTATTGCGGGAGCGGCAGGCGTCCCCAACTGTTCACGCATCCCAGTCCGGACTGGGCGCTTTCGATATGGACGTGCGTCCGTCCGTCGGGTACGAGGTCGCCGGGATGGCGGACGTATTCGGACGATCCGTTGTCGAGCTGCGGAATGGCGTAGGGGATTGCCGAAGCTGAGAAGTGACGGTCGGAGCAGAACTCGATTCCGAATCCCGAAGCGTCGGTCAGCCGCCACCAGCGCACACCTCCGCGTGTCCCCGACTCCTGCGGACTGGCGTATTTGGGGTGGAACTGGTCGGCGACGCGCTGTGCGTAGCGGCCTACGAATGCTGCACTCGACCGGTCGGCGTAGTTCTCCATCGGGCCGCGGCCGTAGTATTCCACGGCGTCGAACATGCCTGGGGTCTCGAAGGCCATGCCGAAGCGCATCAGGTCGGCGACATCCTTGCGCGCGGAGTCGGCGGTCATCGTTTCACCGATGCGGATCGACCCATCGGCAGCGATAACGTAGGCGAGGCGGAGTTGGGCGCCGACGGCGGGGATCGTGTAGTCTGCGACGGCTTTCGCCCCGCCGTCTCCGGACGTGAGGGTGAAGTTGACGAGTTCCGGTTCGGCCCCGGCCCACATCCGGCTGTCGGGATATTTTCCGGTCTGGCGCACGCCGAGATCGTTGTCCGTGGCCGCACGGTAGAAGCTGGGACGCAAGGGGCCTGCCAGCAGCTCGACGTTGCGCAGGCGGTAGGAGCGGATGAAGCCGCTCTTCGGGTCGAACGTGACCGAGAATCCCTCGCCCGAAACGGTTTTGTCGGCGATGCGGAGCGTTCCGGCGGGAGCTGCGGCGGCGAAGCGGGCCGCAGGATCGTCCTCGCGCAATACGAGCTGGTCGGCGGCTACTTCATAAAGCGCGTCGAGCAGTCCCTGCCGTTCGCGCAACTGGTAGCGCACCGTGAGCAGCACCTCCCCGTCCAGGGCTTCGACCTGTTCGGGTTTGTAGCCCAGCGTCACGGCGGCGGTGGCCTGCGGAGCCACGTCGAGGCGTTCGACCGCGCCGCTCAACACGGGCCGTCCGTCGGAGGTGATCTCCCAGAGAAGGCGGTAGGGCGAAAGGTCGGTAAAGAAGTTTTCGTTATAGACGTTCACGACGCCCTTTTCCAAATCGCGGGCCGTGGTGTGGATCGGCCGGTGCTGGTGCTTCACTTCGTAGGCGTGGGGATGCCACGTGCGGTCGGCGGCCAGTACGCCGTTGCAGCAGAAGGTGCTGTCGGAGGCGTCGACGGCGTTGTAGTCGCCGCCGTAGCGGTAGGTCAGCCTCCCTTCGGGGTTGCGCCATGCGAGGGCCTGGTCGGCGAAGTCCCAGATAAACCCGCCCTGATATTTCGGTTCGCGACGTATCATGTCCCAATACTCCTTGAATCCGCCCAGCGAATTGCCCATGGCGTGGGCGTATTCGCATTGGATAAGCGGTTTCGCGGGATCGTCGGCGAGGTATTTCTCGCATTGGTCGTAGCTCCAATACATCGGGCAGACGATGTCGGTGTTGTAGTCCCCGTGGTAAGAGGCCTGCTCGTACTGCACCGGGCGTGACGGATCGAAAGACTTGATCCAGTCGTAGCAGCGTTCGAAGTTGGGGCCGTTTCCGGCCTCGTTGCCCGTGCTCCATACGATGATCGAGGGGTGGTTGTAGTCTCGGAACACCATGCGCCGGTTACGGTCGAGGTGTGCGGCGGCGAAGGAGGGATTGCCGGCCAGATTTTTCGACTTGTCGCGGTAGTGGTAGCCGTGCGACTCGATGTTGGCTTCGTCCACGACGTAAAGCCCGTACTTGTCGCAGAGGTCGTACCACAGCGGCGTGTCGGGGTAGTGGCACGTGCGCACGGCATTTATGTTGAGCCGCTTCATCTCGCGGATGTCGCGCACCATCTCCCCGCGTGTGACATAATAACCCGTGTTGGGCTCCATTTCGTGCCGGTTGACGCCTTTGATGAGGATCGGCTTGCCGTTTACGAGCAGCTGTCCGCCGCGGATCTCGACTTTGCGGAACCCCACGCGGAAAGCTGCGGCTTCGGTCACCGAACCGTCGGCGGCGAGAGCCTCGGCCGTGAGCGTGTAGAGATTCGGGGCCTCGGCGCTCCATTGTTTCGGGGCGGCGACCTCGAACAGCGTTTCGGCGCTGTTGCGGCGGGGACGGAGCGTGCGGGTGTCGAGCGTGCGGCCCTCGTCGTCGCGGAGCGTCAGCCGTACGCTGCCGACGCCCGGCGTCGCGGTCACTTCGGCGCGCAGCGTCCCGTCGCGGTAGTCGTTCACGAGGTCGGGCGTGAGCCGCACGTCGGCCAGACGGCGTTTGTCGCGGGCGTAGAGGTAGCAGTCGCGGCCGATGCCCGAAAGACGCCAGAAGTCCTGGTCTTCGAGGTACGAACCGTCGCACCAGCGGTTGATGCGCAGCACGATCAGGTTGTCGCGGCCCGGCGTGATGTAGCGGGTGACGTCGAATTCGGCTTCGAGCTTGCTGTCCTCGCTGTAACCCACTTCGCGGCCGTTGACCCAGAGCGTCACGTTCGAGGTCGCCGAGCCGATGTGGATGAATGCGTCGCGGCCTTTCCAATCGGCGGGAACCCGGACGGTGCGGCGGTAGAGACCCGTGTAATTCTGCTCATGGGGAACCAGCGGAGGTTTCACCTCGAAGAATTTGTACCACGGATAGGGCTTGTTGGTGTAGACAGGGTCGCCGTAGCCGTTCAACTCCCAGATTCCCGGCACGGGCATCACGCCCCACGACGAGTCGTCGTAGCCGGTGCGGAAAAATCCTTCTGGCTCCGCACCCGGACGTTCCGCGCGCAGAAAGGCCCATTCGCCGTTGAGCGTGCGGTAGAAAGGCGAACGGGTGTAGTCGTTCTCGGGAACGGCCTCCGAGGCCGTCGGGAAGACGATGAAGCTCGTGCGCATCGGAGCGCGGTTCTCGGCGAAACACTCCGGATCGAGCCACCGTTCCGTGGGAGATGCTGTGGCCGACAAGGCGACAGCGAAGAGGGCAAACAACAGCAGCAGTTTTTTCATAATGAGGTTCCCGAATTAAATAAGTAGAGTCAGAGAGTATCCACGAGCGGTATTCTCATGAAGATGAAGATACAGTCGTCCCCGATTTATTTATTAACGAATAAAGTGCGGCCAATGTTTCACCGGAAAGGAATTTTTCCTTTCCGGTGAACTTATTTACTGAATTTTAATACAGCGAACCGCCATGGCGCAACAGGTATTATCGGCATTGGTGTTCCAACGGTAATCATAAAAGTCGAGGGCTTTCTTTTCCGTTGTCGGCGAAATAGTTGAAGACCAGAAGAACGTTACGCGCCCCGGGTAGCGCATCTTGGCGCTCCATACGCGCAGGGCCGAGCCCGGGAACATGAACGTTTGGTCGCCGACGGTGTATTTGCGTCCGTACGACTGGTCGCTGACGTTTTCCTGCGCGGTCTTGTTCGTGTCGATGTCCTTGATAAACCCGTTGATTTCGTCGAACGTCGGTACGCGGTAACCGGCCGGACACGGGTCGTTGTTGGTCTTTGTGCCGCTCGCGCCGCCCCAGTAGTCTTCGACCTCGCTGTTGGAGCCTTTCCAGCCGCCGGAGTTGTAGACCCCGTAGAAAACGGTCGGATTGGCGATGCTCATGCTCATGTCCATCTCCTTGTTCACGAACTTGAACCCTTCGCAGAGAGCGTCGTTGTAGAGGAAGAGCGCCGTGAAGCCGTTGTCTCCCGTGGTCTGGAATCCGACGCCTTCGTATTCGTCGGTGTAGTTCTTCTGGATGCGGTTGGCGCCGATGAACGGGTCTTTGCGGCCCCACTGGAAGTAGACGCCCAGCGAGCCGACCAGAGCCCCGTCGAACTCCGTGGCGCCGACGTTGCGGTCGAGGAACGTACGGCCGTTGACAGTCTGCTCGGCGGGGGCCTGGGCCATCCAGATGTGCCAGCTCCAAACGATCTCGCCAGCATCGTTTGTGAGTGCGATTCCGGCATTTCCGGCGTTCCCGCTGGTCTGGAAGACGATGCGGCCCGCCGAGAAGTGCACGCCCGATACAAGTCCGGAACCTGACGACCATACCCAGTCGGCGGCAGACCCTTGGACGGCGGTTCCGTCGGGACGTTTGGGTTCGATGCTGTACCAGCCGCCTTCGGTGACGATGTAGCAGTTTGCGACGCCCGCCGCCGAAAGATCCTTCGGGCGGATCACCTCGCTCACTTCGCCGTCGTAGAAGTCGGTGGACATGCGCACAACGGCCTGGAAGAAGCAGGGTTGGCCTGTGTCGGGAATGTCGAGACTGAAAGTTTTGTTCGCTTCGTCGACTTGCGTAGCCCGTACGAACTGTACGGAGGCGACGCCATCCGCGGTCGCGGCGTAGCGGAACCCTGGCTCGACGCTCAGGTCGCGGTCGAGTTTGTAGCTGCCTTTGAGCGTGAGGACTCCTCCGGCGGCTTCGGACAGTTCGGTGGTCACTTCCGGAACGGAAGCCACTTTCACCTCGAACCAGCCGGTGACTCCGTTGTAGGTTTTGCCGTCGATGACCATGTAGGCCCGGAAATAGTGGTCGCCGTTGTCCACGTCGGAGAGCGTGAGCGAAAAACGCCCTTCTTCGTCGACCGGACAGACGCGCCGTTCGGATTTCATCATTTCGGCTGCCGTGCGGCCGTAGAGGAATCCCGCTTCGGAGACGGTACGGCCCATGGCGTTGCAGTTGCCGTTGAGCGTCGCCTTTCCCGCCGCGGCGTCGACGGAGGCTTTGCCCGTATTGACGATCGGTGATGCCTGCTGCTCTTCGTCGCCGGGATTGGGATTGAAATATTCGTAGCCTTCGGAACAGCCTGTGCCGCACCATGCTGCGAAAATCGTCAGTACGATATGATACCAGATGTGTCGTTTCATAAAGGTTCGGATTTTGGATGGTTATTTTTCGCCTGCCCGCTGTTTTTTGTAGAGCGCGTATCGGGTAAAGAGGCTGTCCGTCGTCTGCCGCATGTATTCGACGCTTCCGCGCGGATCGTTGCGCGGCGTGACTTCGTACATGAAAGGCCCGTCGTAGCCCGACCGCATGAGTATGTCGATTACCTTCGGCCACTCGACGATGCCGCGTCCGGGCATCCAGTGGCGTTCGTCCACTCCGTCGTAGTCCGAGACGTGGATGTTGGCGATGTAGGGGGCGAAACGTTCCGCGAAGGCGTGGCTCTCTTCGCCGAGCAGATGGTTGGTGTCGTAGCAGATTTTGATGTCGGGGACGTTGGCCACGAGCCATTCGAAATCGGAGCTGCTGTTGCCCAGACACCCGCGCGGAAGATCCTCGACGGCCACCGCCGCGTTGTAGCGCTCCTTCACCAGCGGAATGAATCGCAACAGCATTTCGCGGAGGTTTTCGAGTCGCCGTGGACGCTCCTCGTCGGAGATCCGGGCTTCGCTGCTGGGGTGCACCACCACTACACGGAACTTGCCGAGGCGCGTCGCGCGGTCGAGAATCTCGATCCAGTTTTTGAACGTCGCTTCACGCCATTCGGGACGGTCGTCCGAGAGGTCGTTCGGAGCCTTGCGCGTGAAAGGGAGGTGTACCGACCACAGTTTCAGTCCGGAGCCTTTCATTGCGTTGTTGAACCGCTCGATCCAGGCGTCGTATTGCTCCTCGGTGCCGCCGGTCAGATTTCCCGTCCAGGCTTCGATCCAGCGGATGCCGTATTTGTCGTGCGCCTCCTTGTAGGCTTCGGGCGTCATCGAGCGGATGGCCCCGTAGACTGCGCCGACTTCGTTCAGCCGCTTCTGGCCGGATGCGAGGAGGGGCAGGAACAGGAGCAGGGGGAGGAATTTGAGTGTGTTTTTCATGGATGCCGGTTATTTTGCGGGTTGTACGAAATCGTGTTTTGCAGGGTAGCTGTATGGGTTGTCGAGGAACCAGCGCGCCTTGTAGATCTGCATGCCGTTCTGCTCGAAGACCGTGCGCCCTTCCGTGTCGATGACCTTCGTGTTCCACCATTCGTCCGCTTTGGGAATCAGCAGGACGGTGGGGAAACCCTCCGGCCCCGAACTGACCGATTTGATGTCCGACTGCGAAAAGCCGACCGTCTCCATCGACAGATCGGAGCCCGAGACTTTCATCGCGTAATCGTTGTTCGTGAGCCACAGAGCGTTTTCTCCGTAGACGGGGAAGAGGTCGTGGGCCCAGTTGCCTTCGGGAATCGAGGTTTCTGACTCCTTCGTGATACGGGGATCGTTGCCGTCGCCGTTGTAGGTGAACACGCACAGCTTGTTGTCCGAGGTGGCCAGCAGGCGGCCCCGCGAACGGTCCCAGATGGCGCTGTGGCAAAAGGTCAGCGGCAGTTTCTGGACGACTTGTCCCGTACGGGCCACCGTGTCGACGCGGAAGGTGCTGAGGAACCCGTCGTTGTCGGTCGACGCCACGACGAGGTTCCCGTCGGGGAAGACCTCGGCCGAGTGGGGATTGTTGCCCGCCGAAGCGTAGAACATCACCTTTTTGTCGGCGATGCGGATGATCGCTACGCCGCCGCCCGAAGCCGTGGCCAGTATGTAACGGCGGTTGTAGATGGCTTTGACCTCGCTCGGGAGCCGCATGAGCGACGTAGCGTCGGGCATGTCTGCGGCGCTTGCGGCCCGCCACTCCCAAAGGGTCTCTCGGGTATCGGCGTCGACGATGAGAATGCGTCCCTGTGCCTGTTCGGTCAGCAGCAGCGGGTGCTCGCATTCGTAGATTTTGTCGGTGTCGTCGGGGGTAGGTTCGGGTTCCTCCTCGACCGGAGGCATGGGAACCTCCGTGATCTCGATGTCTTCCTGGCAGGCGGTCAGGGAGAAGAGGCAGCCTGCGCATAAAAGGGCTATTATACGGCGTTTCATAATCATTCGGGGTTATTGGTTTGCATTCGGTTGGTGAGCACGAGCGTCGTGACGGTGCTGCGCCGCCCCGAAGGGGCGATGGTCACGCAGCGCAGCGTCCGCTGCTCGCCGCGAGGAACCGCGATGTCGAACTTCTCGGGCATCTCACGGTCGAAATCCTGCGGTACGGCGCCGTTGAGCGTGTAGCGGACTTTGCAGCCGGGAAACGGAGGCCGGATGACGAAGGAGAAACTTTCGCCTTCTGAGGTTCCGTCCTCGATGCCCAGAGGGGCGGGCAGGCGGTAAGGCTCTCCTGAGGCGTCGATCCGTGCGAGGTGGGCCGGAAGGCGCACCTCGGAGAATTCCCGCCACGACTTGCGCTCGACGGGCGACCATGCAATTTCGGCCAGCGCGTAGATGCGCGGCAGGAGCTGGAAGCTCGCGCGCCCTTCGGTTCGGATGAATTCGGTCCACAGGTTGGCCTGTACGCCCAGCAGGTAGCGCCGGTCTTCGGGTGCGATCCCTTCGTCCGGATCGTAGCCGTAGATTTTTTCCAGCGGCAGGAGGCTGCTGCTCAGACTGACGGGTTCGTCGTACGAATCGGTGGCTTTCTTGTCGAAATAGAGGTAGGTACTCGGTGTCATGATCACTTCGTGCCGGCGGCGTGCGGCGGCGATTCCGCCCCTGGTGCCGCGCCAACTCATCACCACGGCGCCGGGAGCCAGCTCTCCGTCGAGAATCTCGTCCCAGCCGATCAGCCGGCGGCCCTTGGCTTCGAGGTGACGGCCGATGCGGAGGGTCAGGTAGGTTTGCAGTCCGGCTTCGTCCTCGATCCCTTCGTCCTCCATGCGGGCCCGGCAGTCGGGGCACTCCTTCCAACGTACGCGGGGACACTCGTCGCCGCCGATGTGGATGAGCTTCGACGGGAAGAGTTCCAGCACTTCGTCCAGCACGCCTTCGAGAAATTCGAAGGTCTGCTCTTTGCCCGGGCAGAAAACATCGTCGAGGACGCCCCAGCGTCCGCTCGTCTCGAAACTTTTCGGGCCGTGGCCGCACGCTAGTTCGGGATAGGCGGCCAGGGCGGCCGTCGCGTGACCGGGCATTTCGATCTCGGGAATGACAGCGATGTGCCGTTTGGCGGCGTAGGCTACCACTTCGCGGATCTCGTCCTGCGTGTAGTACCCGCCGTAGCGGCCTTGTTCGTAGGTGATCGGGTCTTCGTGGAATCCGCCGATCTGGGTTCGGGTTCGGTAGCCGCCGATCTCGGTCAGGCGCGGGTAGCGTTTGATCTCGATACGCCAGCCCTGGTCGTCGGTCAGATGCCAGTGGAAGGTGTTGAGTTTGCACGAAGCCATCCAATCGAGGTAATGCTTGATGAACCTTACCGGAAAGAAGTGGCGGCAGACGTCGAGATGCAGGCCGCGGTAGCGGTAGCGCGGATGGTCCTCGATCGAGACGCAGGGAAGGTTGCCCCGTTCGTCGGCCAGTTGGAGGAGGGTTTGCAGGCCGTAGAAGAGACTGGCGTCGTCGCCGGCCGAGAGCTGCGCGCGGCGTGCGGAAATGTCGATTCGGTAGCCTTCGGCCGGGATTCCGGCTGCGGTGTCGCGTCGCAAAACGATGGCATTCACTCCGTTCCATGTCGACGCGGGATGGCATGGCTTGACCAGTCGTCTGGTCAGCGCAGCCAGATTTTCGGGCCGGATGTCGAAACCTTCCCATTCGACGCGGCATCCGGCCGTGACGAAGACGCCCGTACGGAGTTCGGCCTTGACGGGCTGGGGAATGATTTGCAGTTGTCGGGTCGAGGCCGAAACTCCTGACACGATGCAGAGTGCGATTAGCGTGAGTATTCGTTTCATTGTCAATAATTGGGGTTATTGGGCAGCAGGTTGCGGTTCAAGTCGATTTCGCCCTGCGGAACCGGCCACCAATAGTCGCGCGAGGGCTCGAAACTGCGTACCAGAATGACATCGTTGTTGAACTTGCGGATCGGGCCGTTGTTGACGTTTTCGGCCTCGCGCCAGCGGCGCAGGTCGTTGTAATAGTAGCCTTCGCCGACGAACTCCGCGCGGCGTTCGTAGCGGATGACGGCGCGCAGTTTCTCCTGATCCTTGCCGGGGAATTCGAGCGCCGACTCGGCTGTGAATCCTGCCCGGGTGCGGATCGGGCGCACCGTTTCGTTCCATACCGTCTCGTCCAGCTCGTTCAATTCGTTTTTGGCTTCGGCGTACATCAGCAGGATGTCGGCGTAGCGCAGGATCATGTAGTCGATAGGCGATTCGGTGTCGCCGATGCTTTTCTCGGCGGCCGTAGGCGTGTGTTCGTCGTAGACCGTGTACTTTTTGATCGTGCATCCGGTTTGCTGGAACTGCGTCGCCGTGACCGTCGAGCCCATGAACTTGCAGCCCGGGTAGACGATCGTGGCGCCGAAGCGCGGGTCGATTTTCGAGGGATCGAGCCGCTGTTCGCCGGGAGTGCGGGCATTGCCGTCGCGGTCGCAGTAGAAGTCGATGAGGTCGCGCAGCGGCGCCATCGTCCCGTATTGGCGGGCAATCAGTTCGAACGAGAGCCCCAGCTTGTTCTGGTTCATGCACTGTACGCTGAAAATACATTCGGAACTGTTCTCTCCGCTTTCGAGGAAGAGATTGCGGTAGGCCGAACCGATCTGGCCCGGGGCGGTGAAGAGTTCGTAATCCGAATCGCAGTCCATCACGGCGCGGGCCGCGTCGGCGGCGTCACGCCACTTCTGGTCGTCGTGGCCGGGGTTGAGCAGCGGGCTGGCCTCGAAGAGCAGGATGCGGGCTTTGAGGGCCAGTGCCGCGCCTGACGTCGGGCGTCCCGGTTCGGCCTTCGGAGGCAGGACCTTCGAAAGCTGTTCCAGTTCGCCGAGCATGAAGGAGACCACCTCTGTGCGCGGGGTGCGCGGCAGGGATTTGTGCTCCATGGCGGGGGTCGTGGTAATCAGTGGACAGTCGCCGTAGTAGGTCGTCAGCATGTAGTAGAACAGTACGCGGAGGAAGCGCGCCTGATTTTTGTACTCCTCGATGACGCTCTTGTCCAGCTCGCGGTTGAGGTCGATGTTGTCCAGCAGCGTATTACAGCGTCCGATGCCTTTGTAGGCGTGGCTCCAGCGGTTGGCGATGATGCCTCCCGAAGTGGCCGTCTGCGCACCGTTGGCGATAGTCGTCCAGGAGTCGTCGTTGCTGAAATTATAGCCGTTGGGCGTGGCGTCGTCTTCCCAGTAGACGGCGGCGCGGCCGTAGATGCCGTTTTCGAGCAGGGCGTTGTAGCACCCCGTCAGGCCGCCCTCCGCGGCTTTGGCGCTGTACCAGAAGGTTTGCTGGTCGTAGCGGTCCTGCGGTTCGATGTCCAGGTCGCAGCCGGTGCAGAAGGCTCCGAGCAGAACCGGTATGATGATTTGAATGCGTTTCATGGTTGATCGGTTTTTGTAAGATCGGTTATAGGGTGAGGTTGATGCCGAAGCTGATGGTTTTCAGGATCGGGTAGGAGAACAAGTTGACCTGCGAGATCGAAATTTCGGGGTCCCAGATCTTGAAGTCCGAGAAGGTGACGAGGTTCTGACCGCTGACGTAGACCTGCAAGCCCTTGATACCGATGCGTCCGACGAGCTGCTTGGGAAAAGTGTAGCTCAGTTGGATGTTTTTCAGACGCAGGTAGGAGGCGTCCTGAAGCCATAGCGTCGAATTCTGGAAGTTCTCGCCCGCTTCGGGGTAGGTCGTCAGCAGCGGATATTCGGTATTGCGGTTGGTGGCGCTCCACGAATCCCTCACCCATTGTTTGGTCAGACCTGCGCCGTTGTAGAGGCCGAAGGCCATGTTGCTCGACGGGTAGACCGACACGTCGCCGACGCCCTGGAACTGCGCTTCGACGGCGAAGCCCTTCCATCCGAAGTTGAGGTTGAAGCCGTAGGCGAACCGAGGTATCGTGTTGCCGGCGATGACGCGGTCGTTGCCGTCGATGGTGTTGTCGTTGTTCTGGTTGACGTATTTCACGTAGCCGGGGCGCAGGTTGGCGCGGTTGCCGTAGACGGCCTGCGCGTTGTCGATCTCCGACTGGTTCTGGAAGACGCCGTCGGTTTCGAGCAGGTACCACGAATTGATCGGATACCCCTCCTTGCAGATCAGCCGGCCGTTGATTTCGGTCTCGCCGTTGAGATCCACGATTTCGTTGCGCGTGTAGGAGAAGTTGCCCGAGATGCCTGCCGAGAAGTCGCCCCACGAGTCGCGCAGCGTGAGCGAGAGCTCGATGCCTTTGTTGTCCACCACGCCCACGTTGCTCTTCGGGCCGCTCAGATCGCCGACCTGCGAGGGCAGGTTGACCGTGCGCAGGATGCCTTCGGTGCGTTTGAGGAACCAGTCGGCCGAGAATAGAACGCGGTTGCCGAAGGCCGAAAAGTCGATTCCGGCATCGTAGGAGGTCGTTTCCTCCCAGGTGATCGTGTTGTCGGCAAGAGCGGAGATGGCTGCGCCGCCGTATTTCGTGCCGTCGAAGCTGTAATCGTAGCCCGACGTGTTGACCGAGCTCAGGTAACTGTATAGCGAGACGGCCTGGTTGCCCATCTTACCCCACGAGAAACGTGGTTTGAGCTGGTCGATGAACTCCGCGTTCTTCATGAAGTTCTCCTGGTCGATGCGCCATGCCAGCGAGACCGAGGGGAAGAAGGCCCAACGGTGGTCGGGGGCCAGACGCGACGAACCGTCGTAGCGGAAGACGGCGCTCACGAGGTAACGCTGCTTGTAGTCGTAGGAGAGACGTCCGAAAACCGAGACCAGCTTTTCGCGCGAGGAGGCGCCGGTGGCCTGAGCGTTGACCTGTCCCGAAGCGGAGTTGAGATCGGTGTGGTAGTTGTCGTAGAATCCCTCCTTGTAGGCTTGGAAATTGTCGTTGTAGAACTCCTGATAGTCCTGGCCCACCATGACGCCGATGTGGTGTTCGTCGCGGAGGTTCCCTTCCCAGCCCAGTGTCTGGGTGAAGAAACTGCCCGTCGCCCAGGCATCCCAGTCCTTGACGCGCGGCACCGCCGAGTTGTAGTTGCGGACCTCTTCGGTCTTGGGATTCATGGTGTACATGGCCGGAACGTGGTCTTTGCTGCGGGTGTCGCGTTTGCGGAAGCTGAAATTGGCGTCGTAGGTGATGCCGTAAGGGAGCGTCAGCTTCACGAACGCCTTGGCCAGCAGCTGTTGTACGCGGCGGTCGATCGAACCCTGCTCGATGATCATGCGGGGATTCTCGTAATTGCCGCGGCCCGGGGTAGCGATCCAACTCGACCCGTAGATGCCGTTTTTATGGTAGTCGGACATGATCGGAATGGCACGCATCATGGCGTCCATTACCTTGTTCGTGCCGTATCCCGGCTCCGTGTAGTGACGCATGTTTCCGTAGAGCGATCCGCCGACCTTGATGTATTTGTTGAGCTGGATGCCGAGTTTCAGGTCCATCGAAATCCGGTCGGCCCAGTCGTTGGCGATGAATACGCCGTCCTGCTTCATGTAGCCTACGGCCATGCTGTAATCGAGCCGTTCGGTTCCGCCCGAGATGCGCAGATCGTGTTGGTGGACGAAGGCCGGTTTGAGGCAAATGTCGAACCAGTTGGTCGCAGGGTAGACGTCGGGATTGGTTTTCATGCCCTCCTGATACTCCTTGATGACGGCTTCGGAATAGGAGACTCCCGAGGGCGCTTTGCCCGAATTGATTTCTGCCTGATTGCGCAAACGCATGTAGAGGATCGGATCGTCGATCGGGTCGGGGAGGTAGGTGGCGTATTGTACGCCGAAATTGGCCCGATAGTTGATTACCGGAGCGCCTTTGACGCCCTTTTTCGTGGTGATGAGAATCACGCCGTTCGAGGCTTTCGAACCGTAGATGGCCGCCGAAGCGTCTTTCAGCACGGAGATCGATTCGATGTCGGCCGGATTGATTTCGTTGATGTCGTATTCCACGCCGTCGAGCAGCACGAGCGGATTGGCGCTGCTGAGCGTATTGACGCCGCGGATGCGGATCGTGCCTCCGTCGGCGCCGGGTTTGGCGTTGTTCTGGTTGATCCACACGCCCGGGGTGTTGTACATCGCCTGCGCGGTGTTGGTGATGGGTTGGTTGGCCTTTTCCCGCATATCGATCGTGGCGACCGAGCCGGTGAGATTCACGCGCTTGACCGTGCCGTAGCCTACGACCACGACGTCCTCGAGAACGGTAGCCTCTTCCAGACGGACCTCTTCGGCGTTCGATGCCGGAAGTACTTTGGTCTTGAACCCGATATAGTTGAAGGTCAGCTCCTCCGTCAGGGCGGAAACCGTCAGTTCGAAGCGCCCGTCGGAACCTGTCACCGTGCCTTGGAGCGTGCGCATGTTGACGACGGTGGCACCTACGATCGGGCCCCCTTTCGAATCGATGACCCGTCCTTGGATTTTCAGCGGTTTGTCGGATTTCGGCGCATCCTCTTTTTTCGAAATAAGCACCTGTTTGTCGACGATCCGGTAGGCGTAGGGCGTACCGGCGAACACACGGTTGAGCACTTCCGGGATTGGAGCGTCGCGTTTCGATACGGTGATGCGCAGCGTGGGGTCGATCAGATTGTTGTTGTAGAAAAAGGAGAGTTCGCTTTGCGCTTCGATGGCTTTGAGCACGTCGAGGATCGGAGCGTCCGTCATTTCGACGGTCAGCCTCTTCCTCTCCTGTGCATGAAGCGTTGCGGGGATGCCGTTTGCCGCAAGGAGCGACATGCAGCAAAACAGGATCCAGAGGCTTTTCCGGATGTTGTAAAGGTTTTTCATAAGGTTTTTTAGAATTAGGTTTGGGTCGGTGCGGTGCGGAGTCCGGCCGCCGTGCGGCCGGAATGTTCGGCGGGGCCGTTATCCGTATCTTCGGTTCTTCTTCATGAGGCAGGTCGTTTCGGGTTCTTTTTATTTTTCGTAGATACGCACGTACATACCGTCGCGTCGGTAGAAGAGCGGTGTCTGGTCGGTCGAGGATTGGAGAAGCTGCAAGGTGCGGTCGAGTGTCTCGTCGCTCAGCGAGAACGTGTAGTGGTAGCGTGTCGCGATCTCTTCGGGACAGTCGATATGGCAGTTGTACCATCTTTCGAGGCGCGGCAGGATGACCGACAGGGGTTGGTTCTCGAAACTCAATGACATGCGCTCGTGCCAAAGCGTGTAGCGTTGAGCGTCTACCCGGCTGACGATCACTTTGCGTGTGTCGGCGGAGTAGGTGAATTTCTGGTCGGGCGAGAGCGTGAAGGTCTGTTTCGTTACTCCGGGGAGGGATACACGTACGCTGCCGTTGCGCAAGATGGCCTCCACGTGCCGGCCCCCGAGATCGGAAAAGACTTCGAAAGCCGTTCCCAGAGCCGTGACGTCGATGCCGTTGCTGCTCACGACGAACGGTCGGGAGGGATCTTCCGCCACCTCGAAGAACCCCTGGCCGTTGAGCTCCACCCGTCGTTCCCTGCCCGAAAAATCCGCGGCGTACCGGCACGAGGAGTTGGCTCCGAGCCAGAGGGTTGAACCGTCGGGCAGCGCTACCTGTTCGGTGCTTTGGTTCCCGCTGTACAGGGTGTGGATGATTTCCGGAGCGGGACGCCACAGCAGGTTGACGAGGGTGAGTCCTGCACCTATGGCCAGCATGATTGAAGCGGCGGCGCCGTAGCTCCGGCTAAGCCATGCGGTGCGTACGCCTCCCTTCCGCCGGATTTTTTCATGCGGCATCGTGCGGGCGACGATGCGCTCCCAGATACGGCTTTCGCGCAGGAGGTCGTCTTCGGCCGGTTTTGCGCAACGATCCCATTCGCGCTGCATGTATTGCGTGACGTCGTGCCGCTGCCAGAGTTCCGGCATCTCTTTCTGCGGGAGTTTGCCGGCGAGCAGTTTGCGGACGAGCGTTTTTATATCTGTCATTTCGTGTTTTTTGCGGTATCCGTAATAAATACCCGGCACGGCACCAGATACCCTTAGTGCGTGCGGTAATTTTTGTGATTTTCGGAAAAAAACGCTCCGGTTCCGGTCGGAATGTCGTTTAGCAGACCGGTCCGTCGTTGAAAAGCGCGAGCCAGAGCAGCAGCGCGAGGTTGTCGCGCAGGAAACGCAGCGCTTCGTGCATGTGCGCTTCGACGGTTTTTTGCGAAAGGTTCAGTTCTTCTGCGATCTCCCGGTAGCTCTTGTGCTCGCGGCGGCTCATGTTGAAGACTTGCCGCTGACGGGCGGGCATCAGGTCGATCAGTCGGTCGATGTATTCCGCAAGGTCGCGGGCGCTCACTTCGGATTCGATGTCGTCGGATGATTCGAGGGCTGCGAGGACGGATACCTTGAAACTCAACGGGTTGATCTGTTTATGAAAGCGGTTGAAGATCAGATTGCGCGTGATGATGAAAAGCAGTCCCGAAAAATTGCCGTCGGGGTGGATGCGTTCGTGAATCTGCCACAAACGGATGAACACCTCCTGTACGACGTCCTCCGCATCCTCGTCGTTTTTCAGGTAGAGGCGGCTGAAACGGAAAACCTGATTCCAGTGGGTGCGATAGAGACTGGCGAATGCGTTGGCATCGCCTTGCCGGAAGCGGTCGAGCATCTGTTCTGTCGGATTCTGAAAGGGTCGCTTTTCCATCGGATGACATGCGGGAGATACGGCGCTTTTCCGGACGGTTAGGGCCGGATCGGTCGATGTTCCCTTGAATGAAATAAGTATTTTAGGCAAAAATATCAAATTATTTGTAATTTACAGGCGATGACGAGTTTTTTTAATGAGCTTGTGATTTGTCATTCGCCGCGTGCTTTTTTCAGCCCGAAAGGTCGATGAGCTTCGCCCGAGCGCCGAAAGATGTGCATTGTGGAATTTTCGACGCTTTTCCGATATTGACGTGTATCCGGAGAAGAAAGATGAGGTCGCTTCTGTGCGGAGGAGTCTTGCCTTGGGATTTTGATCGGAAGTCTTGGTGCGTACGGATGTATACGGCTTATATGAAAGGTTTGGCGGACTACGCCAAAAGAGGCGTATGGAGATGTCCCGATTAAAAAGTCGGTATGCTCATTTTCGAAATAGCGCGCCGGCAGAATCGTATCGTTTTTATCCGAGCCGTATTTCGGAGATGCCTGCGGTTTTTCCGGTTAGACGGCGATGCGGATGTGCCCCCCCCCTCTCCTGAACTCGCGCAGCCCAGCGACCATACCGCCGTACCCGGCTCGCTGACGTTCTCGCTCGGAAAGCTCGCACCTCAGAACGCGGCCGCCCAACGGCCCGGTTCTAACCAACCAAGTTTCATTCGCGAGCTTGAATAGATGTCATGCGTAATCGCATCGATTAGCTCCGAAGATATGGGTCACCTTATGAAAAACATTATACCATCCGATATTTGGATAGTCATCTTTCCTATGACTTTGATAAGTTTTCGCGGTATTGATGAATTTTGTCTGCTTGCTGATATACTATTGTGTTGTTATTGATTATCAATAGCTTACGACTTAAAAGATGGAATTTTCAAAAATTTACTCGTTTTTTTGTAAAAAAATCAAAAAAAATAACTTTTTCATCGCCTCTCTAAACAGTGGGGAAAAGGTAAACTCCGTCTTCTGGAACCCCGACTTTTGTTGGATCTTCAATCAAAGGGTGAGGGTAAGATCGGCCAGCAGAACAGCTGTCTCCGGCTCCTCTTTCGGGGCATCCTTGGGTTTCCAGGCCACGATGAAGCTAACGGTCGCGGATTTGACCCGGTAGCCTTTTGTAAACCAATCGGTAAGTGTTTTCTGCATTCGGGTCGAGAGTTTGGCTACGGGGAGGCCTGTTTTCTCGGTATAGAACGTGAAGTCGTGGTATTGCAGCGAATCACCGCTCTGCAGTGCTAGTACTTCGCGTTTGATCCCCTTGAAGAACTCCAGATAGACGTCCCGGTGGGAGAGTTGCAGGACGATCTCTTCGGGTAGGGTATAGCTCCGATCGTCGTGATCGTGACGGTCTGCCGTCAGACGGTCAAAACAGTGTCCGTTGGTATGGATGAACAGCCGGTTCTTGGCACGGGTGATCCCCACGTAGTAGCGGCGCATCAGCTCCGCATTCTTGGTGTAGTTGTCAGTCAGAAGCATGTAGACATCGTCGAACTCGCGCCCTTTGGCCTTGTGGATGGTCGATACCACCACCTCGGAGCCCGAAACATCGCAGAAATCCTCCATTGATGATTCGAAGACGAACTCCTTGAAATCGCTGATGTATTTCGTCTGGTTGAGATGCTCGAACTGTTCGAAGCAGCGCTTCACAAGTTCCAGATTCTGACTTCGCCCGTAGGTATTGCTCGTGGCACGCCTCGCCTCCTCCCAGAGTTCGCCCGAAATCACGGGCGTCGTCACTCGCTTGTCTAGGTATCGGAGGAAATAACGTATCTCGGAGAGGTTCCAGAAGCGGAAGCCGTCCATCGACTGGATCAGTTTGCACGGAACGCCCTCCTTGCGCAGAAGTCCGGTCAGGATGACCGCCTCCTCATTCGTCTGGGTAAGGATACACGAGGTGCCCGCATGGCGATGGCAGCGCAACTCGTCGACCAGCGGCTGATACATGATCTCCGACGTGTGGTGAGTGACGCTGACCCACCCCTCTTCGCTGCGCATCGATTTAATCGGCGTGTGCTTCATGCGCTTGGAAATCGATCGTACAAATTCGTTGGCAAAGGTGACAGGATGGCGGGCACTGCGGAAATTGTCGGTCATCTCGATGAAACGCGCCTTGGGGCGCTGAGCCAACTGGAACATGTAGTCTGAGTCGGATCCCCGGAATTCGTAGATGTTCTGGTCGTCGTCACCCACGGCGATGACGCGCATCTCCTCGTTGTGGGTCATCAGCGCCGTTACGAGGGCATACTCGTCGTCGGCCATGTCCTGTGCTTCGTCGATGACGAGCACCGTCTTGCCGATCTTGTTGGGTTCGACCTCCCCCCCCCTGTTCGATCATTCGGGCAGCCCGGGAGACAATGTCCTGGGCATCTTCAAGGTTGCCGATACGCCCCAGCAGGTCGAAACAATAGGAGTGGAAGGTCTTGATCTCGACAAAATGGGCTGCATTGCCGATCAGCACCATTAGTCGTTGTTTGAATTCTGTGGCCGCCGCGCGCGAGAAAGTGAGCATCAGCAGCTGTTCATGCTTGACATCTTCGAGCAGAAGCAGCGATGTCAGTTTGTGGACCAGTACTCGGGTTTTACCGCTGCCGGGTCCGGCCGCAACCACGATGCAGTGGGACTCTTTGTCGGAGATGATCTCCATCTGTCGCGGGGAGAGCGACCCGAAGAGCTGCTCGTATTTCTTGGGCGTCAGGTTGCGCTGGATCTCGTTGATGCGTTCGCCGCGGAAGTATTTTGCGATGAAACGCCGGTAGTCCATCTGGAAATAGTCCTGCACGAACTGCAGCGCCGCATTGTAGTCCTTGACCATCAGATTGGCATACTCGCCCACGATGTGGACCTGCTGGATCTTCTGTTTGTAGAAGGCGTTGAGTAACCGGTAGTCGTCGACCTTGTAGCGCGACTTGTTGTCCTTAATCCTGCGGATGTCCATCGCGTTGTAGAGGACCAGAAATCCCCCTTCGAGCTTCAGTGCCCCGATCTTCGAGAGATAGAGGAGTGCCTCCTCGACCTCGCCCAGCTGCAGGTCGTTCCGTTCGAAGAGCATCGTCCGGTTGTTGGCCTTGAATTGATTCAATAACTCGACGATCGAGAACTGCACGGCATTATCTGCGACGGTGTGTTCCTGCCCGGTGGCGTTGGGTTGCATGAGCGTACGCGTCAGCTCGGCGGCCTGACGGTAGAGCCATCCGATGGCGAAGCGGCAGATTTCGGCCCGTTTATCGAACCGGGCCTCCGTTGATTGCTGGTCGGTCTGTTGCCGAAGTTGCAGGTTGTGGTCTGCATCCTCCTGTTTGCGGAGGTATCCCTTGACCGTAAGGAAATAGAGCAGAGTCCGGATATCCTTCTCTTTTGAGGTGCCGATTCCCTCCTGGATGGCATCCTCGTTCAGCTGCTTGTAGGAGATGCAGAGCCCCTCCTCCGGGATGCGGTGGAGCAGGTAGCGTTCGAGCTGGATGAAGCGTTCGAGCAGCTGCTGCGACTTGCGTTCCGAATCCCCTGTTCCGAGCAGATAGGCCGACAGATCCTTGCTATCGGCCAGAATCCCCTCTTGGCGCATGCGCTCCACGGTGGAGATAACCTCGCGCTTGCTCATGCCCAGAATGTCGGCTAGGTAGTCGATTCGCGATTCGGCCTCCGAGTCCTGCGCCTTAGCGATATACTTTTTCGAGATGAGTGACTTGATGATGCGGACCGCCTGTTCGGTCTCCTTGCTGTCGAACAGCGGTGAGGCCGTCAGCCGTCGGCGGGCTTCGTCGAGATTCCGCACGGTGATGCCCGTGGCGTAGACGTGGGGAACGTTGTTACCCCGTTCGAGGTAGCCGGCCTGTTCAAGTGCTGCAAGTGCGGTTCGTACCCGGGTCTCGATGTCGGAGCCCGAACCGTCCCAACCGGCCTGACGCGCAATCTCCAGTGCCGACGAATTGACCCGCATGCGCTGGCGCGTGAGTTCCTTCACGGCCTTCCATACCTGCTGGATCTCACCGATGCTCAGCTTCGTCTGGTTCAGCAGGATGAAGTGCTTGTCCAGATCGTTGTCGCCGTAGAGGACGTAGCAACGGGCATGCAGATGGGGGTTGCGGCCGGCGCGCCCCGCCTCCTGTACGTAGTTCTCCAGCGAATCGGAGATGTCGTAATGAATCACCAGCCCCACGTCGCTCTTGTCCACACCCATGCCGAAGGCCGACGTGGCGACGATGATGCGTACATGGTCGTTCATGAAGGCCTCCTGGTTGGTGATCTTCTCGTCAGAATCCATCTTGCCGTTGAAAGGAAGGGCCCGGAAGCCGTCGTGGGTGAGGCGTGACGCCAACTCCCGGGTTCGACGAGTTCGCGAAACATAGACGATGGTCGGACATTGTGAGTCGGCAATGAGTTCGCGCAGCCGCTGGTATTTCTCTTCGTCGTTGTCGACGTGCAGCACCGAGTAGCTCAGGTTTGTACGTGTGGCTTTCGAGGCGAAGAGTTCCAGATTCAGATCCAACGTCTGTTTGAAGTAGTCGCGGATGTCCTGGATCACCTTCTGTTTGGCCGTGGCCGTGAAGCAGGAGACCGGGATCGGGAGTTTGCTTCCCTTTTTCTGCTGGTATTTGCGAATGAAGTGGCCGATATAGAGGTAGTCGACCCGGAAATCCTGTCCCCACGACGAGAAGCAGTGGGCCTCGTCGATAACGAAGCGGACGACGTTGCGGGCAAGGAGAATGCGTTCGATCGTTGCCGAGCGGAGCATCTCGGGCGAGATGTAGAGTAGCGCAGCAGTTCCGTCCTGCACTTTCTCGATGGCCAGTGCCCGTGTGATAGGGTCCAGCATGCCGTTGATGGTGACGGCCTCGGTGATGCCCCGTTCGGCGAGGTTGTCCACCTGATCCTTCATCAGCGACTGCAAGGGCGAAATTACTACTGTCAGTCCGTGGACAGATAGTCCCGCCATGAGTGCCGGCAGTTGAAAGGTGAGCGACTTTCCACCGCCGGTAGGGAAGATTGCCAACAGTGAGCGTCCCTCGACGGCCGCCTGTGCCGCCCGCTCCTGGAGTGGTTCACCTTCGTAGGTACGGAAGGCATTATAACCGAACAGCGACTTGAGGCTACGGTGGACGTCGAGCTGGGAGTTGCAGTAGGTACAGCCTGCTAGGCAGGGGGTGTACCGCAGCTTCTTGATGATGAATTCCACGCTCGGATAGTTGTGCAGTACCCATCCCGGCGTGATGGAGCGATGATCGGTCGTGTCGATTAGCGCCAATGCGTAGGCCAGTTCGCAGGGGTAGTGTTCGATCAACGGTTCGAGTTCGACGTTCTGGCAGATGCGGCCTCGGTAGACGGTTGCGATTTGTTCGCGCAGGTCGCAATTTTTCAAGCCGGCTCCCATCAGATCGAGAAATCCGTCGAACTCCGGCTGATTCCTCAGCAGTGCGGTGAAGAGCCTCCGTTTCTGTTCGGGCCATGCATCCCAGCGGGCCATCTCGTCCAGAAGCAGATCACGGGCCTTTTCACAGTCGTTGACCGGGTTGTTCATTTGGTCGCTGAGCAACTTATCATCCTTTACGAGCCGGTGATAGGGACGTTCAGGAAAGAGCAGGGGCGAGAGGTAGAGCGTGTCGACCAGCCGCCAAGGAATTTGTCGATCCTCAAAGAGGTATTTGGCATCGTGGTGGATGATGTTGTGACCACAGAGATACTCCACACGCTCGAGGAAGGGTAGCAGCTCTTCTTTCGAGGCTTTATGGAAGATGGCCCCGTCGTAGCGGAGTGCCCCAATGTCGTGAATCCGGTGGTCGGTCAGTCCGATCTCAACGTCCACAATCGCATAACACAACGGTCCATACCGAAAGGGCATGAGGCTACGGATTGGATTCGATGCCTCATTGGAATCCGTTTTGGACAGGCTGTTCGATATGGGGTTCTCCTGCATGGAATTAGGAGTAATTTACAGTTTATTTTACAAATATAGAATTTTTTTTGTTTATACATTGTGTATTACACTATCCTGTTTGATTGTATTCTTAATTAAGTTTGTAGTCAGATCTTATCTAACTTTAACATTATGGATGCAACCTTTTCATCGGCTCCATCCAAACAGAGGGAAAAACATCCTTGTAGACCTCGATACATTCCGTTCAGGGCGGGTTTATTTCGCCAGAATATACTATAAAATTGGAGGTGAATCCGCATATGTTTTGCGAGTCATTTTGTGGGTAGATTGGGACGGAATGATTGACTTATCAATCCGGTAACTTATATTTTTTTTTGCAGCCAAAAGAGAAAATGGCTGGAGCCATTTCATCATGGCGAAGCCATCTCTTTTCTTCCCTTATTTTGACTTTACTTTATTGAACGTATATGTGAATACGGAGATAAAGTAAAGTTCTTTTTCTTTTGGTGAGAAAAATAGGTCTTAAACATTGACGTTAAAATAAAAATATTCGCTATCTTTACAATGAATATTATCTTATTTGTTTGCTTGATATAAATGAATCTATGAATAATATATTGGCATTTGATGTCTTAAGTCCAAGCGAAGTAGCTTTGCAGATTGCAGCGAGAGTTAAAACTCGTAGACTGGAATTGAACCTAACTCAGGAAGGTATGGCTGCAAGAGCCGGTCTTAAGTTCGCTACTTACCGCCGTTTCGAACAGACAGGAGAAATCTCTTTGAAGGGGTTGCTGCAGATTGGATTTGCTTTGAATGTGTTATCTGAGTTTGATGTTCTCTTTGCACAAAAGCAATATCAATCGTTGGATGATGTATTGAATGAACAGAGTGTTACCCGCAAACGAGGGAAGAAAAATGAATAGTATCAAGCAGATAGAAGTAATATATAACAATCGGCTGGTCGGTCGTCTTGCTCTGACGCGAGAGGGGTTGTGTGCCTTCGAATATTCGGCAGAGTGGCTTAGCTCTGGTTTCTCTATTTCTCCATTTGAGTTGCCTTTGCGAAGCGGTGTCTTTATTGCTAAACCCCGTCCGTTTGAGGGGGGATTCGGTGTTTTCGATGATTGCCTGCCCGATGGATGGGGACTTCTTATTCTGGACCGATACCTGCAACAAAAGGGAATCAATCCTCGCACACTCACTCTACTGGATCGTCTTGCCTTGGTGGGATCGACAGGACGCGGAGCATTGGAGTTTCGTCCTGATAATAGCGTAGTGACGCGGCAGGATTTTGCTGATTTCGAGAAGCTTGCTTTGGAGGCCGAGAAGATACTGGCCAGCGACGATTATATGGGCGAAGGGATCGAGGAGTTTCAGGATCGAGGTGGTTCTCCGGGAGGCGCGAGGCCTAAAATCTTCGTTCGTTATAACGACAAAGAATGGCTGGTAAAGTTTCGAGCCAAGAGGGATTCGCAGAGTATCGGTGTGGATGAATACCGCTATTCGCTGCTAGCCAAAGAGTGCGGAATCGAAATGCCGGAGACTCGACTTTTTGAAGGCAAGTACTTTGGTGTGGAGCGTTTCGACCGAACACTGGGTGGCAAACTGCATGTCGTTAGCGTGGCCGGTCTTATTGGTGCCGATTATCGGTTACCCAGTATCGACTACAAGCATATTTTTCAGGTGTGCGCCATGCTGACGCATAGTGTAGCCGAGTTGTGGAAAGTTTATCGACTGATGATATTCAATTTTCTCATTGATAACAAGGACGACCACGCTAAGAACTTTGCCTTTATTCATCGGGATGGCGATTGGTATTTTGCTCCGGCCTATGACCTGTTACCCAGCGATGGCATTAATGGTTTTCGCACGACTTCAATCAATGACAGTATCGAACCGACGAAAGAAGATCTTTTGGCTGTAGTGGTAAAGGCTGGGTTGAATGAGAAGGAGGCGGATGCGATGTTTGATGGGGTGCAAGAAAGAATTAATGATTAGAGGTGACTACAAGATCTGAGCTATTAAACGAATCGTGAGTGTTATGGAATTACAGCCAAATAGGAATATCTCAGAATCCGTATTGCATGATCGGCGTTCGATAAATCTTCTGAAGAGTATCCTTCCTGATAATTGTGTAGACTGTTCTCAACTTCAAGAGGGAGGTACCTTACCAAATATTGATGGCTATCTTGAGATTCTTGATGAAAATGGAATAGCTCGAGAAAAAATAACAGTTCAAGTTAAGCACCTGACATATCCGGAGAAAAATGGGAAAGTGTTTTATGATATTCCCGAGTCGGTTTATGCATATGCGAAAATACATAAAGGAGAACTCGTCTTCTTTATAGCTTGTGATTATGCCTCTAGAAAATTCTATTGGCGGAACATTGATACGGCTGCCATCGAAGAGTTTAAAAATAAATCTGATCGTATCCGAACTAAGGCGAGATATTATTTTAAAGACAACGAAAAATGCGGTGAGAAGAATGTTGACGCGACCATCGATCATTGGCGTCAGTTGTATAAACAGAAGATGGAGTCCATCAAGGATGATAAGTATCTGGCAGACCAGTTTGCTTCACGGCAAAAAATGTGCTTCAATGCCGTTTCTTCCGAGTTGCATGGGGTGAGAGACTCGCATATATCTCGACTCCAGGTTGATGAGATTGTGCAATGGATTAGCAAGGATCCTGTTCAGAACGAAGGGAATATCTGTCTTCTGGTGGGTGATGCAGGAGTCGGAAAATCCGCTGTGTTGAAAGATTTAATAGCCATACTGTCCGAGAAGGGTATCAAGTATTTGTGTGTTAAGTCCGACGCTATTGATGATAATGGCAACCCGGTCTCTTTGAGCGATATGCAGGATACATTGGCGTATTACAGCACGGAAGCAGATAAGGTGATTTTGATTGTTGACCAGATTGATGCGCTGTCTCAATCCCTCACGAATGATAGAACGCATCTGAATATGATGATGGCGGTACTATCTTCATTAAACGATTGGCCGAATGTCAGAGCCGTTGTCTCGTGCCGTAAATATGATCTGGAGTATGATTCTGTCCTGAACAGTTTAAAGGATAGATCTACAATTGTTGAGATTGGAGAGCTAACCGAGAAGGAGGTGACAATAGCTCTCAATAAACTGGAGAATGGTCTTGGTCAGGAAATAGATCGTGTGACGGCCACGATGCTCAGGACCGTTCAAATGCTGGATTCATTTTCTCTCTTGTTTCGGCGGAATAAGTCTAAAATCAACTTCAATAATCAGATTGAATTATACGATGCTCTTTGGGATGCTGTTATTTGTGACTCATCTCTACGGCATGATGTAGAAATGCGGGAGCATTTAATGTATAAGATTGTTGAAACAATACAAATTGCAGGGACTCTGAATCCTCAGTTTATTCCTGATTCCAGTCAGAAACGTGCATATGAGTATTTGGCAAGTAATGGTCTGATTCGGCGTGATGGATCTGCTGTCTCATTCTTTCATCAGTCTTTCTATGAATATACCCTTGCCCGTCATTATTCTGAGACCGGGGGTCTGTTCTCGGCTGATCTCAAAAAAGAGATTCAAGGCCTGGAGATACGATCGACGGTCAAGGCAGTCCTTGATTTCAAACGAGGTCATGATACTGCCAAATTCGTGGATGAAGCCCGCAGTATTCTTGAGGATCCCGATATTCGTCTTCACTTGAAGTTGTTGACATTGTCTGTGCTGGCTTTTGTGAATAATCCGGCCCGTGCAGAGAAGGTTCTTGTTGCTGATGTTTGTCAGAAGGATGGGCGGCTGTTGGTGTATTTCCTCCGCGGAGTAAATTCTCCGGATTGGTTCCAGACTATTCGGAAGATGCCGAACGGTATAATGTCTGAACTCAAGAAAGATGACGAACAATTCTTCCCTATAATATCATGCTTGTCTCGCTATGTCTTTGATAATCCAGAGGCGGTGTATGGAATGATAAATCAAATACAAGATCGAGAGTCGAGATTATACGCTGTCGCATATGTAGTGCGAGAGCATAACGACTATAGCCAACCCTGTGTTCTCAAGGCGTATGCTGAGGCAAAACCACAAAACGTTTTTTTTACCGTCCATCTCCTTCAGGATGCGATTAAAAGCAATAAAGAGTTTGCATTGAAAGAAACGCAGGAGTTGATTATGGAGTATCTTGTATCCGATAGTCCATATAACAGCCATGACGGTTATGAGTTGGCAGATGTGTTATGTAAGCAGTTCTGTGTAGAATATCCCAAAGAACTACTCGGAATACTGCATTGCTGTATTTGTGAGACAGTTCGAAAAACAGCGCAAAGTGGCTATTATGGGTTTTCAACAACTGAAAAGTTCTATCGGGTTGACACAGAAAATAATTATGTAGGAAAGATATTGAAAATGTATGAGGATCTAATGATTCGTTATGCATCTGATACTTTGGGGCGTTCATTTGTCCTTGAACTTCTGTCATTAAATAATGAGACAACGTTGTCTGTGGCTTTTGCAGCTATGGCTGAGGCTCCGAGACAGTATGATGACCAGATTCGGCTCCTGTTGGAGGATAATGCGACGATCGGAATATATCTTCGTGGAGATGTTGAGTTCTTCTTTCTGAAAATGCTCAGGGCATGGTATGAGACGTTGAATGAAAATGACGCTGAGAGGTATCAGCGGGCTTTATTATCGTATAAGTCTGAATTTGATTTTAAATACGATGCAGAAAGACGGTGGAGTCAGTTTTTGTGTCCCCATTTATGGCAAGACAAATGGGAATTGATATGCAATACATTGCCAGAGGATCATATGATTCCGGAGATGAGGAGATGCTACCAAGAACTTTTGCGCAGATTCGGACAGAAACATATGGTGGAGAGAAATTATCATTCCGTCGGTGTGGCACATATTTGCGGTGGCGTTGTAGGTGATGAAACATATGCAAGATGGCCAATTTCTAACTGGTTGAATTCATTTCTGAAACTTGGTGAGTATAAGTGGCGTGAGGGTCGAGGTCCTATTAGTTTGAGGGAGCATGCCGATGCATTTAAAAAGTGTGTATCCTCTAATCCGGACAGATTTTACGATTTCGTGCTTGAAATTAGTGATATGGCGGATATTCAAGATATGTACAAGATTGCAGGTTTAGAAGGGCTTTTAGCAGGTGGAGTCAATCCATATTCACTTTGGAATTTATCAAAACGATACATTTCAGAAGAGTTCGCTAAAGCAAATCCCTATACTTTTAGTCAGATTGTTGAGTACTATATCAAGGAAGAGAATGAGTGCATTGAGGAAATAATGGAGCTTTGTAAAACCTTGACCATCTCTCCTTTTTCTGAAGAAAGTAGTTTGTTTACGGCGGAAGATGGTAAGAGGGATATGAGTAGGCGAGCTACAGACATGCTTACAAAAGCAATTAATTCATACCAAGGTTGTGCCGCAGAATTGTTAGTACGCATGTGTGCGATTCCTTCGAGAAGACCGATAGTTTATACATTCTTTGCCGATAATAATATTCTTCTGCATGAGTATATCAAAACAGTACCACTCCATTATTTGAACATGGAAGATTATTATGATGAAGAGTTGTATTTCCCTCTGGTGAGATCTCTTTTGTCAGGTATGGGGCCAGAGTCCTTATATCTCCAGGTGAATGCGATCCAATGGTGCTTTTATTATAGGAATGATGTGGTCTGTAATTATATTGACCGTATTGAGCCCGATCCTTCAACTCATGAATTGCTTGTCCAGATATACTTTTACGGTATGAAAGGGACTCCTATTTCGGAAGAATGCGAAAGGCGGCTTGAGAAGATACTAGCCATTAACAATGAAGAGATTGTTGCCAAACTTGTTGAGACGGCAATGAAATCATATGAGCATGTAGAGTACCGAGATTTGAGTGTGAAAATTCTTGAACATTATGCATCTGACAGTCGGGAAAAAGTTGTTAATGCCTATTGTATGCATTGTGATTCTCTCCCGACGGAGGCTTTCAATTGGTATTGTAGCATTACCCCAGTATATTTAGGAAAAAAGTATCAGCAAGTTCATTTTGAGCTTGGTTATGTGAAGAAATGTATTTCGACTAGCCCAGTATTATGTTATAGATTCATATCGTCTCAGAGGTATTTTGATACTGAGGATGCATCTCTAGTCGATGATGAGGTTGTAAATGTTTTGCTTGAGATTTACAAGAAACTAAGTTTGCATGAAGATACAGATGCTATGAATGAGGTATTGGATCTGTTTGATGAATACATTTATCGGGACAATCGAGTTATGAAGGCTGCGGTTTCACTATTGACATAACTGATCATTTTGTAGTCTAGTCGAACGTGTGTTTGCAATGCCATTTATGTGTACATATTATCGGAAGCAGTCCATAGGACTGTTTTGCCAAAGGAACGTAGAAAAGATCTTATGAGTATACAGAAATAAACAAGAGGAAGATCATAGATAGAAGGTTTCTTGCCGATTTGGCGAAGGAGTTTGGTCTGAACGCTTTGCATTTGGAGGCGTTGGGCGAAAGCTGCCAATGGGAGATTGTCGTTGGTGGCGATATTCTGGAACGGCTGGTTGAAATTCAGTGTCAATTCAAACGACTGGCCGTGATGGGCGACGATGAGTACCGGGGATTCTATATCGAGGTGTCGCGGCCTACGCCAGAAGAGTGGGGCGATGCCGGGGAGTTGATTGCTTCGGGGGAATATGACGGCCGGGAGGCGTTCCTTGCGGATTGGCTTGCATTCAACCCACTGGAGACGCGGTGGTTCCATGTCGCTTCGACCTGGTACGGGGATTCTCGGTCGCTTCGTGTTACGGACCGGAAGCGTACCAGGTTCATCATCACGAACCGCTCCGCGTGTGTTGATGGGGAACCAGATGATGCGTGGTGCAGGAAGACCCTAACCCGCCTCTTCGACTATCTGCAACGGCTGATTGATGTCGTTGTTGCGAATCCAGACGGATTCAATGACTACGTGGCGCACAACCTACCGTATCAACAACGAATAGGCGTATTGCACAAAAGGAATTTAACCGCATAGTACCGAATTCCAAAATTGAGGTGGAAATCGGGAAACGGCCATCAATGCATTGGAGGACTCGGTGCACGGGCGTTCCGTGCCTCCTTTGGAGCGTATGACCATCCGGCTGTATTGCACTTATTACCGCATTGCCAAGAGGCGTTACTACCGAGAACGGGGCGCCAGCGGACGTGTTTATGAGGATTTGCAGGATGTTCCGGAAACGCTGCGTGATGTAGCCTATTATAAGCAGATGAAGTTCGTGGATGTGGAGACCCTGTACGGCATTGACAGTCCGGCGAATTTTATACGGTTTGCAACGGACCACTACGGTGAACTAGGACTTTCTCGCTTGAATATCTTTGCCTCAAACAAGCGTTAGCAAGGCTGGATGATTGTTACCTCCAACAGTTATTCGTCCAATGTCGGGCTGGCTATTGAGGTGGTTACTGCCCTGTATAAGGCTGGGGTGCTGCTGCTGATCTACGACGCAGAGAAGCTTCTGAGAATCCTGCGGGAAGGGGATTATGTGCGGCTGGTTCCCGATTCATATCACATATATGGGCTATCAAGAAGAAGGTGCTGTCTATGAATTGCCCTGGGAATATGAATGCTCGGATGATGAGGTTCGGATTTGACTCTAGAACAATACCAAGCAATTGTTTCCCTTGCAGAATGGCAGCAAGAGGAGCGGGTGAACTCCATCGTTTGACGGGACTGTGATAATTAGTAACTTGGCTTATCTCTATGCGGGTTTGTATAGGGGTAAGCTAAGTTTTTTATTGGCATCTTATTTTGTTTAGGAGATATGGTTGAGTTAAGTTGAGTTGTGTGTTAGGGATTGTGTCCCGTTTTTAGCTGAAAATGTAATGTAGATAGCGGGCGATTTACTATATTTATAAAATGAAGTAGCCGGATATATGAATCAAAACCTTAATCGGATTAAATTGGTACTCATCGAGAAAGATATTTCTCAAACGGAGTTGGCGGGAAAAATAGGCAAAAGTTTTAACACCGTGAATGCTTATTGTTGTAATCGTTAACAACCGACATTGGCGGTATTGGATGATATCGCAAAAGTTTTAGGGGTAACCATTAGAGAGTTGATAAAGGAAGAAAAATATGGCAAGAATATTTCGTATCTTTGTAAAAACATTTTTTGAGTGGAGCAGGAGCGGGAAATATTGGATCGGCTGGCGCAGGGGGATCGGGAGGCGTTCGATGCGCTCTATCTGCATTATGCTCCGAAAGTCGAGGAACTGGCGTTCTGGATGTTGAAGAACCGGACGGAGGCGGAGGATGTCATGCAGTCCATCATGCTGAAAGTCTGGGAACGCAAAGAGGAGATCGCGCAGATGACCCGTTTTTCCAATTACCTCTTTACGATGACGAAAAACGCTATTTTCGACATTTACAACCGTTCGCTGGTGCATGAGAAATACGAATCGGCCCAGTTGTCCTCCGTCCGCTATTTTCACGACGATACGCTCGACAGCCAGGTGGAGACGAACGATCTGGCGCTGCTGATCTCCATCGCCGTGGACAAGATGCCCGATCAGCGGCGGCGTATCTTCCGGATGAGCCGTTACGAGGGTCTTTCGAACCGGGAGATCGCCGAGCGGCTCCGGATCAGCGTCAAGACCGTGGAAAACCATATGACCGCCGCACTCGGCCAACTGCGGCGCCTGCTTGCCTCGATCACGCTTTTTTTCTGAAAATCGTTCTTTCCGGCTGGGGGTTCGCCATTCTTTCGCCGTTCTATATTATGAGCAGCACCCCAAACGATGAAGACCGACAAAATCAACAGACTCGTCCGCGATTTTCTGCACGGCGATATGCCGGAGGAGATCCAACGCCGTTTCCGACGGTGGATGACCGCCCCGGCCGACCGGGAAACGAAGGACGCAGCGCTTTTTCAGGCCTGGAAGGAATTGCTCGCCCGGCCTGCGGAACGCGATTACCGCCATAAACTCCCCGACATACACCACCGGATCGACATGCTGGACCGGGCCGGAAAGAAGAGCCGGTTCATATCCTTGCGGCGTTTTGCGGCCGCTGCGGCCCTGCTGGCGCTCGTCGTCTGCGGGGAATACCTGTTCCTGCGTTCGCGGTATGAACGCGCCCCTTCGGTGTGCCTGGTCACGGCCCGAGGCAGCAAGAGCGAGTTCACGCTTCCCGACGGGACGCGGGTCTGGCTCAACGGCGACAGTCGTCTGAGCTATCCCGAAACATTCGATGCCGGAATCCGTCGGGTCCGGCTCGACGGCGAAGCCTTTTTTCAGGTCAGGCACGATGCCTCCCATCCCTTCGTCGTCGATATGGAGGTCATGCAGGTCGAGGTACTCGGTACGGAGTTCGACGCCCGTCACCGGGCCGGTACTCGCTATGCCGAAACGATCCTTCAATCGGGCAGCGTCCGTGTCCTGACCCCGGACCGTAAAAGTCCGATCCTGCTGCGGCCCGACGAACGGATCTTGTTCGATACGCAGACCGGCCGGATTGCGGTTTCCGAGGTTTCCGCCTGCGATTATTGCAGCTGGACGTCCCGCCGCCTGGTCTTCACCAACAAATCGCTCTCGGCCATACTGGTCAATCTGGAACGCTGGTACGGCGTACATTTCCATTCCGAAGGGAACATCGACCTTTCGGCAAAACTCTCTTTCCATATCGAATACGAATCGTTGGAGGAGGCGATGCGCCTGATCTCGCGGATCGCCCCGATACGCTACGACATCCGCGGCGGGACGGTTTTTCTCGCCCCGGAATGACGCAATCCCGAACTCGAATCCTGAAAACCATTTGCCTATGATGATCTGACAAGCTTAAAAAATTGGGACGGATGTTCCTACCATCCGCCCCATGACTTAAAATTAGACCTTATCGTAGATAATACTACGAATGATGAACTTTAAATCGTTACAAAACTATGAAATTTTTTGGACAATCCGATGGCAGCGCCCCGCACAAGCGGTGTTTGCCTGTAAAAATCATGTCCTTATTCATTTTTCTGTTTATGTCCGTCGGGGGCGTTTCCGCCGCTAACCCGCCCGTGACGATCCATCTGAAAAATGTCACTGTCGCCGAACTGCTGCGGCAGATCGAGGCGCAGGGGAAGTACTCGTTCGCGTATAACAACGCCGACATCGACCTGACCCGTGTCGTTTCCGTCGCTGCGGAGGCCTGGCCCATCGAACGGATCGTGTTGAAATGTATTCCCGACGTTCTCGTAAACGTCGAGCGGAACAAGGTGATCCTGACGCCGCGCCGCGGTGCGCAAGTTTCCCCCCCCCCGCAAAATTTCGGGCAAGGTCGCGGACGCTTCCGGTAATCCCGTCGTAGGTGCCACCATCCTGCTCAAAGACGGCGAAGCGGTCCGGGGCACCTCTTCCGGGGCGAGCGGTACCTTTGCTTTCGACTCGTTCAGCCTTTCGGACAAGGCCGCGCTCGAAGTGTCGTTCATCGGGTTCGACACCTACAAGACGACGGTCGGCGTCCGGACCTTTTTCGACGTGGTCCTGACTTCCGCCCAGCAGAGCATCGACGAAGTGGTGGTGGTCGGTTACGGCGTGCAGAAGAAAGCCAACCTGACCGGAGCCGTCGCCACGGTGTCGCAGAAAGAGCTGAAAGACCGTCCCGTGTCGAACGTAGGCCGCGCCTTGCAGGGCGTGATTCCCAACCTCAACGTAACTCTCTCTTCGGGGGAGCCCGGAGCCGGCGCGTCGTACAACATCCGCGGTACGACTTCGCCCAACGGAGGCAGTCCGCTGATTCTGATCGACGGTGTGGAAACCTATCCCGACCGTATCAACTCGAACGACATCGAGTCGATCACGGTGCTCAAAGACGCCTCCTCGGCCGCGATCTACGGTGCCCGCGGCGCGTTCGGCGTCATTCTGATTACGACCAAGAGCGGGCGGTACAACGAAAAGGCCGAGGTGTCGTACAACGGTTATTTCTCCATGTCCAGCCCCACGACCTCGACCGATTACGAAACCCGCGGCTACTACTCGGCCAAGATTGCCGACTTCTTCATGATGGCGACTCAGAACACGCCCTACACCTCCTACACCGAAGCCGATTACAAGGCGCTCTGGGAGCGGCGCAACGACAAGACCGAGAATCCGGCGCGTCCGTGGGTCATCACCGACAGGCGCAACGGCCGTCAGCAGTACGTCTATCTGGCCAACTTCGACTGGTATAACTACCTCTACGACGACAGCCGCCCGACGTGGGATCACAACATCAACATCAAGGGCGGAACCAAGGCGCTCTCTTACATGGTCAGCGGACGCTACTACCAGCAGAAGGGCGTCAACCGGCTCGAACCCGACATGTTCAGGTCCTACAATTTCCGCGTGAAATTGCAGGCCGAGATCAAGCCGTGGCTGACCATCGCCAGCAACACCAAATTCTTCCAGTCGAACTACAAGTATTACGGCTACGAGGACGAGTACAACAATTTCCGCAAGCCCACGCTGCATGCGCTGGCGTCGTTCGTGCCGGTGAATCCCGACGGAACGGCCGTGTCGCATACTTCGATGACGCAGTCTTCGACCCACTACGTGATGGACGGCTACAACGCCATGATGCAGAAGGGCAAGAGCTTCGGCAACAAGAAGACCCAGGAGATCACCACGACGTTCGAAGCCACGTTCAAACTGCATAAAAACTTCAACATAAAGGCCGACTTCAGCTATACGCAGGGCTACCTGCACAACGACTACCGCAGCGTCAACGTCCAGTATTCGCAGTATCCGGGCGAGGTGATGACCGAACCAGAAGGCAGTTTCCCCAATAAATACAAGGAGGTCGTCTGGGATCAGAACTATTATGTGGCCGACGTTTACGGAACCTACAACCGGACCTTCGCCGAGAAACACAACCTGACGCTGATCGCCGGTTACAACTACGAGGCCAAGTATTACCGCGACCTGACGGCGGCTAACGACGGCCTGCTGTCGGAAGACCTCTCGGACTTCAACCTGGCCAAGGGCACCACCAACTTCACGCTCAACGGAGGCCGCAACGAATACGCCATCATGGGCCTCTTCTACCGGGCAGCCTACGATTACAGGGGCAAGTACCTCTTCGAGGTCAACGGCCGCTACGACGGCACCTCGCGCTTCCCGCGCGGCAAGCGCTACGGCTTCTTCCCCTCGTTCTCTGCGGCTTACCGCATCAGCGAGGAGCCTTTCTTCGAGCCGTTGCGCAAGGCGGTGGACAATCTGAAAATCCGTCTTTCCTACGGTTCGCTGGGCAACCAGCAGATCGGTTACTACGACTTCATTCAGACTATTACAACCAAGGGGTCGATGAGCGACTACTCGTTCGACGGGACGGTCCTCGGCCAGCACGCTACGGTGAGCGATCCCGTGTCGGGCGACCAAACGTGGGAAAAGGTCGTGTCGAAAAACCTCGGACTCGACCTCAATATGTTCAACAATCGCTTGTCGCTGACGACCGATTTCTATATCCGTGATACGAAAGGCATTTTGGGCAAGGGCAAATCGCTGCCGTCGATCTACGGCGCGAGCGAGCCGCAGATGAACGCCAACAACTTGCGTACGAAGGGTTATGAACTGGTGTTGGGTTGGCGCGATTCGTTCAAGTTAGCAGGCAGTACCTTCAGCTACGGTATCACAGGAACCTTTTCCGACTATACGGCTGAGTACACCAAGTGCGACAATCCGACGGGATTGATCGGCGATCCCTATGTGGGCAAAAAGTACGGTGAGATCTGGGGGTATAAGGTCGACGGGCTTTTCCGTAACGACAAGGAGGCCGCCGAATACGCTTCGCGGATTGACCTCTCGACTGTCGCCTCGGGTTACTACACCGCGACGGGTGCTTATGGCAAGGGAGTCCGCGGAGGAGACATCAAATACCTCGACCTGAACGGCGACAACATCGTCAACGGCGGCAAAGGCACGCTCGATGATCCGGGGGATCGACGCGTGATCGGCAACTCGTCACCGCGTTACCAGTACGGAGCGTCGCTGAACTTCTCGTGGTACGGATTCGACGTGTCGGTGTTCATGCAGGGCATCGGCCGGCTGGACTGGTATCCTGGTGCTGACAATCTGCGTTTTTGGGGTCCTTACTGTCGTCCCTATGCGACCTTCGTCCCGAAAAACTTTATGAGTCAGGTGTGGAGCGAGGAGAATCCCGACGCCTATTTCCCACGGGCCCGTGCCTATACATCGCTCAATTCGAATTCAGGCACGGCCTACTACACCAATGATCGTTATTTGCAGAATCTGGCCTACTGCCGTCTGAAAAACCTCACGATCGGCTACACGATTCCCAGACGGCTGACTTCGAAGGTCGGCATCAAGGAGTGCCGCATCTATTTCAGCGGAGAGAATCTTGCTACGTGGTCGGCGCTGAAGAGTGATTTCCTTGATCCCGAGCAGGCGGCCGCTGATTCGGATAAGAAGGCTAACGTTTATCCGTGGTGCAAGACTTATTCGATCGGACTGAATTTAACTTTCTAAAGCAATTGCCGTTATGAAAAAATACATTCTTTATCTACTGACCGGTATGGCGGCGTGCGGTTTCTGCGGTTGCGAGGATGCACTCGACCGTTTCCCGAAAGACCGGCTTACGCCTGACGAATTTTTCCATACCGAGGAGGAGTGCGAGCTTTACACGAATGATTTCTATACGATCTTCCCCTCCGGGGCCTCCATTTACAATGAGACAGCCGACATTATTACCTGCAATACGCTTACGAGCGAGGTGCTGGGCAACCGTACCGTGCCTGCCACGGCGAGCACCTGGAAATGGGAAAAGCTGCGTGACATCAATTTTTTCCTGCAATACTCCTCCAACTGCACCGACGATCGCGTGCGGTTCGAATACGAAGGATTGGCGCGCTTTTTCCGGGCTTATTTCTATTTTGACAAAGTGCGCTATTACGGAGACGTACCTTGGGTCGATCGTCCGCTTGCGTCTGACGATCAGGAACTTTACAAGGGGCGAGATTCGCGTGAGTTCGTGATGCAGAAGGTGATCGGTGACCTCGATTTCGCTATCGCTAACCTGCCTGCCGAAAGGCAGGTTTACCGGGTGACGCGCTGGACGGCGCTGGCACTCAAGAGCCGTGCGTGCCTGTTCGAAGGCACGTTCCGCAAGTATCATGGATTGCAAGGCTGGGAGAGTTATCTCGAAGTCTGTGCAGATGCTTCGAAACGATTTATCGACGAAAGCGGTTACGCGATCTACGATTCAGGCACGACACCCTATCTGGGGCTATTCTCTTCACTCAAGGCTATCAACACGGAAATTGTTCTGGCCCGAGCCTATAATACGGACATTGGTCTGAAACACGACGTCAACGGTTATCTCACCAGTATCACGATGGGGCGTCCGGGGCTGTTGAAGAACATTGCCAATATGTATCTGATGAAAGACGGTACGCCCTTCACCTCGCAGCCCGGCTGGGAGACTATGCAGCTGCCCGACGAGAGCCGGAACCGCGACGGGCGTTTCGCCCAGACGGTCCGCACGCCCGGTTACAAGCGTGTCGACGACACGGCCGAATCGGCCCCGAACCTCGCCGCGACGATGACCGGCTACCAGCTGGTGAAATATCTGACGTCGGCCAAATATGACTCCTACCAAGCTTCGACGAGCGATTTACCGCTGTTTCGCGCCGCCGAGGTACTTCTCAATTATGCCGAAGCGAAAGCCGAGTTGGGGACGTTGACCCAGGACGACATCGAACTGTCGATCAACCCGCTGCGCGAGCGGGCCGATGTCGCGGATCTCTCGCTCACGGAGGCCAACGCCCATCCTGATCCCTACCTGGCTTCTGCGGAGACGGGCTACGCCAACGTGACGGGCGACAACAAGGGTGTGATTCTCGAAATACGCCGTGAACGTACCGTCGAACTGCTGATGGAGAACCTCCGCTATTGGGACATCATGCGCTGGAAGGAGGGCAAGCGTTTCGAAAAGCCCTTTACGGGACTTTATTTCCCCGGTACGGGAAGTTATGATCTGAATAGTGACGGGGTGGACGATGTGTGCATTTGGTCCGGCTCGAAACCTTCGACTTCGGCGGCGACGGTTTACGAGCTGAACAAGGATATTTTCCTCAGCGAAGGCGACCGCGGCAACATCATCGTCCATACCGACTATGTCCGGACCTGGAACGAAGAACGCGACTATCTCTATCCCATTCCGACCGACGACCGGGTGCTGACGCAGGGCGCCATCACCCAGAATCCCGGCTGGAAAGACGGACTGAATTTCTAAACGGAAACCTAAAAACGAACTACCATGAAAATCACCAGATTCATATTGTCTGCTTTATTCGGCTGCTGCCTGGTCCTCTCCGCAGTGGCGTGTTCCGACTTGTCGGGCGACAACTCCGATTTCAATTTCGGGGACATGCCCTCCGACGAACCCGAGAACCCCTATGACGGGCAGGGGTACGACCGCCTGCCCAGCTCGGTCCGGCTGGCGACCTACAACACCCACCGCTGCGAGGGTTGGACCCAGAACTCCGGGACCGACCGTGCGAACTACAACAACACGGCCAAGGTCATCTCGCTGATGGACCCCGACGTGATCGCCTTGCAGGAATTGGACAAGAACACCACGTGGCATCCCACCGACCAGTTGCAGGAATTGGCCGACCGTACCGGGATGCGACCCTATTACTGCAAGACGATCGATTACCGCGGCGGTGACTACGGTATCGGCATTCTCTGCAAAACGGCGCCTAAAAATACCTATGCGGGCGACTTGCCGGGCGAAGAGCCTCGCAAGTTCTTCCTGGCGGAGTTCGACGACTATATCTTCATCGCTACGCACTTCTGCCACAAGTCCGACGAGAACCGACAGCGGTCGTTCGAGATCATCACCGAATATATCACCGCGCATTACATCTCTTACACGAAGCCGATCTATCTGGCGGGCGACTTCAATACGTCGGAAATCCCGGAAACGGCGCTCGAATCGTGGAAGATTATCAGTACTTCGGCCAACACCTTTGTGAACACCGCTTCGCCGTCGCGCATTGATTATGTGCTTGTCTATACGGGGAATTCGCCCCATTATGAGCTGTTGGGTACGGCTGTACCGTCGTATGAGGAGATCAATGTGATGACGGTTTCCGACCACCTTCCCGTATTGGTAGACCTCAAAAAGTAAGCGATTATGAAAAACGGACTTTTAAACAGTTTTTTCCGGATGGCGGCGGCCTTCGCGCTGCTGCTTTCGGCCGGGGCGTGCAAGGATGACGTGGCGCTGCCGATGCAGTCGATCACGCTGAGCTCGCATGCGATTCTCGCGCCGTCGTTCGCTACGACACTCTCTTTCGATGTTGCGGCCAATTGCGAATGGCAGATATTTGTTACGGGTAACGACGATGGCTGGGCTGAACTTTCTCAGGTTTCGGCGACGGGGACAGCTACCGTATCGGTGATGGTCGACGAGAACACGACTGCGCAGAGTCGTTCATTGACGATCCGGGCCGTGGCCAAACGTAATGCAGATGTGACAGATGAACTAATTTTCGAGCAAGCTTCTGCATCAGCCGAGGGGTACCTCTCCATTCCCGAACTTCGGGCACTGGCTGCCGACGGCGACTATACGGTGAGCGAGGAGATGAAACTACGCGGCATTGTGGTATCGAGCGTTCAGGACAACAACTATTTCGAGAACTGCCTCGCGCTACAAAGCGCCTTGAAACCCGGCTGCGGCATTACGCTGCGCACTGACGAAACGCTTTACCGCAATCCGGGTGAAGAGTTGGAGATCGATCTGAAAGGCGCCGTGGTGGGCGTGAACGCCGAGACCGGCGTGATGGAGCTGAAGCCCGTTTCGGACGACAGGATCACCCGTACGGAGACTTCTCAGGTGAAGATCGAAGCTCTGAAGATTACTTATGAGGAGCTTCGATCGGGTGCCTACGAGTCGATGTATGCGGGCTTATATTCCCAGGTTTACGTGCCGGAAGGTGGTTCGTTGGGAGATATGACGCTTAAGGATAATCTGTCGATGCAGGATCCTGACAACAATCGCTTTCGGCTGGTTGCTTCGCAGGCTTCCTCATTCGGCATCGACCCTGCGCCAACGGGCAGCGGCGTGCTCAAAGGAATCGTCGTGCCGCAGGATGGTGCCTATGCGATCCGCCCCTGCACGGCCGAGGATAAGGAACTCACGGGGTTGCGTTTCGGTGCCCAAGTCGGCATCCGACTGCCCTATGTCTTCTCGTTCTACGCCTCCTCGCAGGCCAACAAGGATTGTAAGTATGTGACGGTGACTGACGGCTCGTTCGATAAATTGGGCGCGGACTTCAAAGTCGAGGACAAGGATGTCTCCAAATGCGTCGTGCTGACAGCGAAGGTGGCCTCGACGTCGAACAGCAGCCATTTCCGACTGACGCACTGGGCAGACGAGGGTGCACACGATAACATTCCGGCCAAGTCGATGGTTTACGGTCAAGATTCTTATTTCCTGTTAACCGTACCTTTGGCCGAGGACATGCCCGCATCGTTCCGCATTTCGTTCGGTATGTCGGGAACGGGCGGCGCTCCGAAGAACTGGGCGATGTCCTATTCGACCGACGGCGAGGAGTATGTCACCCCGTCTGACGGCTCTACGGCGATTGCGATTCCCGAGGCGATTACGGGCAGTGGCTATTTTTATTATTTCACGGTAACCCTGACGCCGCAGTTGCGGCTGATGAAGGGCCAGACGCTGCTGTTGAAACTTTATCCAACGGACAATGTCAGTTGCAATGGTGGTACAGCCGGATATAATTCGGATTCGCGCCTGCATTCATGTATCGCAATCGAAGCCGTGCCGAAATTCAGTACGTCGAAACCAGTCGGAGCGGTTTATTTCGAACCTTTCGACGGACTGACCGAAGGGTTGGATTACCTTTACGGCGATAAACTGGCCGCTATGCTGAACTATTGCGGCAGTGACATTTCGGAGTGGAGCGCCGAGTTGAAAAACGGACTTTCAGGTACCCATGTCCGTCAGCGGCCGGGTTATGCTCAGATCGGTTATGTCGAGTCGCAGGCCGTGAAGAGGGCGGAGTATAAGAACGAAGCGGGGGCGCTGCTCACGCCGGCATTGAACGCGGCAGGCGACCTGAACCTCTCTTTCCGCGCGATGGCTTACAAAACCTGCTCGGATCGCCCTAAAGGCAAGGCGAACGAACCTAAGGACAAGAAAGGCGATCTGACGGAGATCGTTGTCGAGGTAGTTGGCGGCGGAACGATCAATGGCGCAACGAAGGCGATTGTATCGGGACTGGCAACCGATGCGTTCAATACCTATTCGCTGAAGATCACGGGTGCGACGGCCTCCACGCAATTGCGTTTCACGAGCGAACCTGCTTCGGACGAGTTCTCCCGCTGGTTCATCGACGATATCTACGTGACGAAATAAAGAACGGACAAAACCGGGAGAGAGGGCCGGAGTATTTTCCGACCCCTCCCTTTTTGAAAACAGACTGATATTTATGATACGAAAAATCATGCTGTCCTTGGCGGCCTGTTGTGCCGCCGCTGGACTCTTCGCTCAGCAGTTCGTCTCTTGGGATGAAGCCTATCGGCAGGCCGATTCCCTGATCGCCCGGCTCAGCCTCGACGAAAAGATCTATTTTGCGCGCGGCTATTCCTCGTTTTTCTTCTACGGCGTTCCGGAGAAGGGGATTCCCTATCTCTATCTCTCCGACGCCACGCAAGGGGTTCATCTGCGCAACAACCTGCCCGACTCCACGATGGTCCGCCAGTTGGAGCGCTCGACGGCCTTTCCCTGTCCAATCATGCTCGCCTCGTCGTTCGATCCCGAGCTGGCTTTCCGTTATGCGGAAGCCGTGGGGGAGGAGTGCCGTGCGGGCGGCATCGAAGTGCTGCTGGGACCGGGACTGAACATCGCACGCAATTCCCAGTGCGGCCGCAATTTCGAATATTTCGGTGAAGATCCGCTGCTGACTTCTGTCATAGCTGCGGCTTACGTGCGGGGTATGCAGTCGACGGGGACTGCCGCCTGTCTGAAACACTTCATCGGCAACGAAACGGAATTTTACCGCCGCCGGTCAAATTCATTGATCGATGAACGAGCGCTGCACGAGATCTATATGCCTCCGTTCCGCGCCGGTATCGAAGCCGGTGTGGCCTATGTGATGACCTCCTATAACCAACTCAACGGGGAGTGGGCCGGTCAGAACAGTCGTGTCATCGGGAAACTGCTGCGCGGCGAGCTCGGATTCAGGGGATGCGTGATGAGTGACTGGAGCTCCGTGTACGACACGGAAAAAGTCGTCAAAAGCGGTCAGAATGTGGAGATGCCCGGCCGCCGTGAGTTCGTTGAGGAGGTGCGGGAGCTGCTTCGCCAGGGGTGCATTTCGGAAAAGGATCTGGAACGGATGATCCGGCCCAACGTCGCCACCGCCGTCGCTTTCGGGCTTTACGACCGGGTGAAATACCGTCCCGACCTGCTCGGCCGCTTCCCGGCGCATGCCGAAACGGCCTGCGAAGTTGCGGCGAAAGGCACGGTGCTGCTGCGGAACAACGGGATTCTGCCGTTGGCCGTCGGCCGCCGGATCCTGCTCACCGGACGCTTTATCCGGGAGATACCCCGCACCGGAGGCAGCACCTCCTCGTCGGCCGAAGTACTGGGATACGACAATGTTTCGCTTGCGGATGCTGTCCGTGCGGAATTCGGCGACGCCGTGCAGGTCGTGGAACGTCCCACGCGGGAACAGCTTGCGGCAGCGGATGTCGTCCTGCTTTCGGCGGGAACGATCGACGTGGAGTCGTTCGAGCGTCCGTTCGCCCTGCCGAAAGAAGAGGAGGCATTTATCCGCATGTGCGTCGAAGCGAATCCGAACACGATCGTGCTGGTCAACTCGGGGTCGGGAATCCGCATGAGCGGCTGGAACGATCGGACTGCGGCGGTGATTTACGGCTGGTATCCCGGTCAGAACGGCATGACGGCCTTGGCGGGAATACTCTCTGGCAGAATCAATCCTTCGGGGAAGCTCCCGATCACCATCGAAAGGGAGTTTGCGGACTCTCCGGCCAAAGGGACGATGCCGGCCGGTGCGGAGTTCTACAACAAGGCGCCGCGGGCCTATAACGAGAAGCTGATCCGAATCTATGATATCGACTACGCTGAGTCCGTATTGGTGGGATATCGCTGGTATGAAACCAAGGGGATCGAACCGCTTTATCCGTTCGGGTTCGGGCTCTCTTATACGACTTTTTCGCTGTCGAAACCCCATGCGGCGAAGAAATTTCCAGTAAAGGGCCCGCTGACCGTTCGTGTAGCCCTGACCAACACGGGCTCCCGCTCCGGGGCCGAGGTCGTGCAGCTCTATGTCTCGCAGCGGAATCCCACGGTCGTGAGGCCGAAGAAGGAGCTGAAAGCGTTCCGTCGGGTGGAATTGGCTCCGGGCAAGAGCAGGGAGGTCGAATTCGAGCTCGATCGCAGCGCCCTGGCCTATTGGGACGACCAGACGCACGGCTGGCGCGTCGATCCCGGAGAGTATGTGCTTTCGCTGGGAACTTCGTCGGCGGATATTGCGGTGGAGTTACCCGTTAGCGTAGAGTGAAAAGTTGATATTTGCGGAATGGCGAGGCGAATGAAAAGACTGTCTGACTGTGGTCGTTCCTGCGGTATGGGCTTTAACGTGCCTGCCGTTTCTTCGAGGATTATCCGCAGATCATCTAGTTTGATTGTAACGTTGGATTCGTCCCTGATTTTAATAAATCCCGAAAACTCATCATCGAATTTTTAAGGTTATTACTTATAGTTGTTTTGTTTTGTTTTGTTTTTTCAATTAGAACAGGAGCAAAATGGGGGATTTCAAGGAGTTCAAAATCACTTGGAATCTCCCTAAATTTTCCCGACGCAGCATACCGAACGGATTGAATATGAAAGAGTTACGGTCTAAACGGTAGAAAAGTCTTTTCTCGCTTGTTTTTCAGGTCAAAAACCGTCCGTTATGCCGCACTTTTCACTTGAATCAGAACCAACGGGAAAACTCCCTTTTCCCGTCCGAAGTCCACCAGTTTTCTATCCGTTGCGAAGGTACGAAAATAAGTGGGATTTTCACCAACTGATGTCAACTAAAAACAAGATGCACTCACGAAGATTTTGCAGCCAAAAGAAAAACAGGTGGTGTTATTTCTGGATTTTTATAAATCGGGTTTGCTTCGTCTGGCGCAGCTATCTCTTTCCTTCCCTTTGTTCTGACTTTACTTTATTAGGCGTATATGTGAATACGGGGATAAAGTAAAGTCACTTTCGCCATAAGTTTATGTTGCTCCGTTGTTGCCGAAAATTGAGAAAATGTAGAAAAAGTGTAGAATTATAAGGGTTATTTATATGGAAAAGTGTATATTTGTGCTATCAAATCTTTTAGAAAAGTGTAAAAGCGATGCTGTACAGAAAGATCCGATCATATATAAATGACCACCTCAGGTCCAATGAGGACAAGATTCTCCTTATTGAAGGAGCGAGGCAGATAGGCAAGTCTTACATCATAAGAGATGTAGGGACGGAACTCTATGACAACTATGTAGAGATAAATTTTGTGGAAGACGATGCGGGCGACAAGATATTCAAGAATGTCCGCACCACGGAAGAGTTTTACCTGAACTTAAGTATGGTTGCAGGATCCAAGCTGGACAGATATGAAAACACATTGGTCTTCATTGATGAGATTCAGCATTATCCGCAATTTTTGACGATGCTCAAGTTCCTAAGACAAGAGCATCGGTATCGGTTTATCTGTAGTGGAAGTCTATTGGGAATTGCATTGAAAAAGACTGTTTCGGTACCGGTCGGAAGTATTATTCCCAGGAAAATGTACCAGCTGGACTTTGAAGAATTCCTGATTGCAAATGATTTCGGCGAGGATGCGATTGCGCATCTGAGACAATCCTTTGAGCAGAAACAGCCTTTGGCTCCGGCGGTTCACGATAAAGTGCTTGGTCTTTTCAAAAGATATCTGCTCGTGGGAGGCATGCCTGATGCGGTAAATGAATATTTGAACAGTCATAATATCGTCAAAGTGAGAGAGGTTCAGGAGGCCATCAGAGAATTGTATGGTATCGATGCTTCCCGTTACGAAGAGGACGCTGCCAAGAAACTGTATATCCACCGTATCTATGATATGATTCCTTCTCAGATGGAGAACAAGAAGAAGCGGATTGTGGCAAAAGATATATTGGACAGGAAAGGCGACAGATTCAGCAATTACGTAGAGGAGTTTGAGTACCTGATTAATTCAGGTATTACGATACCATCCCATGCAATCAGTAATCCAAAATATCCCTTGGCAGAATCCCAGCAGAAAAGTTTGTTGAAGCTGTACATGAACGATGTAGGTATGCTTACTTCCCAGTTGTATCATTATAATATTCAGCCAATACTGAACGACATTGCCAGCATTAACCTTGGCTCTGTCTATGAAAGCGCTGTTGCTCAGGAACTGAAAGCACATTACGAAAAATTGTTCTACTACGACAATAAGCAGAAAGGAGAGGTAGACTTCCTTGTTGACGACAGCGACACTATGAGTGTTCTGCCTATCGAGGTTAAATCCGGCAAGGATTATACGATTCATAGTGCATTGGATAACCTGATGGCAATTCAGGATTACCATATTGTTTCATCTATTGTCCTTTCAAACGAAAGGGAAATAAAGACAAAAGGGAATATCCTTTATCTCCCGATTTACTATGTTATGTTCTTGGAGAATAAGGTGCCGGAAAAAGAGAATCTGTACTTCTAAGTTTAATACGAATTGAATGTTTACAAGATAATTCCTTCCCTTAGTTTTGACTTTATTTTAATTGGCGTATAGTGGAAAGTGTAATTTCTTTGTTTCTATACGTATTCACTAAAAATCATGGCCGCACAAATAGTAATATTTTAAGTAGAAAAATATATTAAATATACTTTGATATTAAAATAATAGCTATCTTTGTGTTATGAACAATCCATTGCGACAATTAGGAAATATCCCTGTTACAGCTTCCGTTTTGGAGTCCCTGTTTCCTCATATCAAGGGCGGAAGCCAGAAACTCAGGTTGCTTGAGCGTGATAAACAGATAATACGCCTCAAGAAAGGGCTTTATGTGTGCAGTCCGGAAATAACTGGGAAAACACTTTCGACCGAATTGATAGCCAATCATCTGTATGCCCCCTCGTATGTTTCCATGTCGTCGGCTCTGCGCTACTATGGACTGATACCTGAAGAGGTCTACACCAAACAGTCCATGACTTTGAAGTATGCCAAGAACTTTGATACGCCGTTTGGCCGATTTGAATATACGCATATTTCGAAGGCCGCATTCTCAGTAGGTCTGACAAGCATCAAGAAGGAAGGCTACGCATTTGTGATGGCTACACCGGAAAAGGCTCTGTGTGATCTGATTGCCAATTCTTCAAAAGTAAATTTGCGTTATCTGAAAGATGCCGAAATTTATCTGGAAGAGGATATCCGGATGGAACGGGAGGATTTTATGCAGATGGATGCCCGGTTGTTTGAGGAATATATCAAGGTCGGCAAAAAGGCTGATTCAATTCGTACTTTACTTAAATTGCTGAAGAAATGAAGAATGAGATTTATGACAATATGCTCTCTGCATATGGTGCGACAACGGAACAAGAAAGGCGTAATGCCATATTTGAAGTAAACCAGCAGGTGATACTTGCCGGGCTCTACAATGGCGGTTTCTTTGATGTGGCCGCTTTCTATGGCGGTACTTGCCTCAGAATTTTTCATGGTCTCCAACGTTTCAGTGAGGATATGGATTTTTCCCTCCTGGCTCCCGATGACAAGTTCAATTTCACGAAATACTTCCAGCCGATAATAGATGAATTTACCATTGTCGGTCGTGAGGTGGAGATTAAAAAGAAAGGACATCTATATACTTGAATGTACTAAACAAAAACAAAGTCCTATATGTAAACATAGGACTTTTGTTGTAATATAATCATATACAAATAAAAAACCGGAGAACTGCTGCGGAAGTTCAATCTATGTTAAGCTAAATAAGTTTTCTTGGAACCCCATTTAGCTCGATAATGTGCATTGACGTATTCCTTTTTGCCATTTCGATAGCGGGAATACTCATGAACAAAAACGGATTGTATTTCCATAATTGTCGGTTTTAATTGATGAATTTGTTTGTCGCGCCAAGATTTGACGCCTATATATGTGTAAAAACAGTTTCAAGAAAAAGCCAACGGATTAAAGATAACAGCAGTCTCCGGTAATATTTGTTGCCAATTCCAATTGCAAAGATACGATGCAATTCATTAACAACCAACCGTTATGGTTGGTTGTTTTCATTTTCTTTGAAAAATTTTCCGAAAATAGTGCAAAATCGGGGTCGGGTGTAGTAATATATTTACATATAATCTAAATCTCATTTGGATTCGATTTACTAAATGCCACAATGATAAGGTCGCTGATAGATTTACTGAGAAACTTGCAATCCGAGGAGGATTGTAGGCTTTTCTTGGAAAATATCAGGTGGCACGGAGTCCCTGTTTGTCCTCATTGCGGCAGTAAATCGGAAGAACATTACAAGCTGACCAATGGCGGTATATTTCGAGGACTATACAAATGCAAGGATTGCCGGGAACGGTTTACCGTAACGGTAGGAACCATGTTCGAGGGTTCACATATTCCTTTGCAGAAATGGTTTGTAGCGATATACGTGTTCTTGGCTCATAAGAAAGGCATAAGCAGTACCCAATTGCATAAAGATATTGCAGTTACGCAAAAGACCGCTTGGTTTATGTTGAGTCGGATACGCTATAACATCAGATATAATGCGGATATTGACTTCGGCGATATTACGCAGGCCGATGAAACATATATCGGAGGTAAGAACAAGAATCGGAATGCAGGCAAACGGTTGAAGAACACAAGAGGTCGCAGTCTTAAATTGAAAGCGCCTGTAATGGGACTGTTATCCGATGGAAAAGTCTATGTAGAGCCTATTCCGAAAGCCAGCAAATGGATATTGCATGGTGTGATAAATTCACTTGTGCCGAAAGGAACTACGGTTGTTACCGATGGTTGGTATGGCTACAAAGGTTTGTCAGAAAATTATGTGCATAAAGTAGTAGACCACCATAGAGGAGAATATGTCAAAGGCGGTTATCATACAAATTCGATTGAAGGTTTTTGGAGCCAACTGAAACGTGGCATAATAGGAGTTTATCATTTGGTTACTCGGAAGCATTTGGAATTGTACTGCGATGAATTTGCATACCGATATAACACGAGGAATTTGACGGATGGAGAAAGATTCAGTCAATTCCTGTCCATTGCAAAAAAACGATTAAGATACCGGATGTTGATATTGTAATTGTCAATGTGCATATACATATACCAAACAAAAAACATAGAATGATATGAATGTAACGACACTTTGGTATTGGGCACAGAATGCAGCCAAGACCAAAAAGGCTGTGGATGTAATTGTTGTCGGTGCAAGCGGTACGATTGTAAAAACTACCGTGCAACCGAAATGATTGCAGAAATTCCGATTTTGCAATATCATCTGAAATGACTACTTTTAATGTCAATTTATACAAACCTTAAAAACGCAGTTATGATTAGAAAGATGATTTGCATTGCGGTATGTGCTTGGATGTGTGCATCCTGCGAGAAAAATGACGGGGGGGGGTATTTGATGAGCCGGTAGAACCACCTATTGAAAAGCCGGAAGAACCGACTACTCCGCCGTTGACCGAAGATTTATTAACAATCAATATTAACGATGAGATTATGGCAGTAGTTGGTACAAATAGTTGGAATGCCATTGCATATGGAAATGGCAAATACGTGGCGGTTGGATCAAGTGGATATGTAACAACATCAACCGATGGTATAAATTGGACAACGCCAAAGCAAATAGCAGGTTCTTCTTATACATGGAATGGAATTATATATGCGAATGGAAAATTTGTTGCCTGTGGCCAATATAGTTATATCGCAGTATCCACTGATGGTACAAATTGGACAACTTATAAAGTAGATTCCTCTGCTACATATAATTGGGCTGATATTGCATACGGTAATAGTAAATTCGTAGTGGTTGGTAGTAGTGGCCGTATATCAACCTCCTCCAATGGAACAACATGGACAACGCCGAATTGGTTTGATTCAAGTCATAATTTGTTGTCCATTGCGTATGGCAATGGCAAGTTTGTTACAATGGGCAATGGCAGTACATACATTGGAGTGTCTACTAATGGTACAACTTGGTCCAAATACGCAGTACCATCAGGTATGCTTATGGGATATGGAATGGCGTTTGGCAATGGTAAATTCGTATGTAGTAGTTCTAAGGGGTGTATTTTTGCATCCAATGATGGACAAACTTGGACAAAATTTACCACAGATGTTGATGGTACTTGGAACGATGTCATATATAATGACGAAATGTTTATTGCCGTCGGCCGTTCTTGGAATGATAGTTATTCCAAATATGTTAATACTATAACAACATCAATGGATGGTGAAACATGGACATCCGCAGTAGTAGCTAAAGATGAAAATGGAGGCATTATAACAACTGTTCCAAGTGGAATAATTGCTGTGCCAGCAAAATAGCCAATTCTGATGGCAGAATAAAGCGACCTAAATAATTAGGTCGCTTTTATTGTATAAATGCTTAAAATTCTTACCTTTGCATATAGGACATCCTATTTTTAGTTTGGTACATTAAAGTATATAGATGTCATTCAAATATATCAATCGCTTGATTATCAGAATCTATTTTGGCTGAAAAAACAATTCAGTTCTATTCGAATATTATCTGTAACTTGGATAAGTTTAAGAGGTACTGATAAAATTTGCCTATTTTACCTCCGTTAAATTGTATGAGGGACAGAATTTGTCCCTTGTATCCGTTTCGGGAACAAACGGGGGACAAAATCAGGAAAAATTGATGCAATGCTTTATTATTCCTGTGTGTTTAATGTGTTGATTATCAATATTATCGAAATTGGATCGTTTCTTCTTTTACTTCCTATTGCATGTTGTGTAATATATTGATAACCAATCAATTCTGCATGGTCATTTTCCGATGCAGAACTTCGAGAAAATCTGACCGAGGACCTCGTCTGTGGTGATTTCTCCGGTGATGGTGCCCAGATGGAAGATCGCTTGCCGGATCTCTTCGCCGAGCAGGTCGGAGGGTAACGTTTCCAGACCGCCGAGGGCGGCGTCGAGCGCCGTGCGGGCGTGGTGCAGCGCTTCGTAGTGGCGGCTGTTGGAGACGATCGTCCGGCCGTCGTCGAGCGCCGAAGCGTCGACGGCTGCGCGCAGTCTTTCCAACAGCTGTTCCATTCCCCTGCCCTCGCGGGCGGAGAGGGGCAGTGCTCCGTCGGGCAGCGATACCGGTGCGGCTGCCGGATCCATCCGGTCGATTTTGTTGGCGATCAGGATGCGGCATTGGTCAGGCCGGAGGTCGAGGGTCTCGACGGCGGGGTCGGCGGCATCGAACACTTGCAGGACGATTTGCGTGCGGGCGACACTGGCGTAAGCACGTTCGATACCCATGCGCTCGATTGCGTCGTCGGTCGTGCGCAGGCCCGCCGTATCGATAAACCGGTAGAGAATGCCGTCGAGGTTCAGCGTGGCTTCGATCGGATCGCGTGTCGTGCCGGGAATTTCGGATACCAGCGCCCGCTCCTCGTTGAGCAGACGGTTGAGCAACGTGCTTTTCCCGACGTTGGGGCGGCCGACGATTGCGACGGCGACACCCTCCTTGATGGCGTTGCCCAAGGCGAAGGAGTCGATCAGCCGGTCGATCTTCGCACCGATCCGCTCCATTGCGGCGCGGAGTTCCGTGCGGTCGGCGAATTCTACCTCTTCCTCGCCGAAATCGAGTTCGAGTTCGAGCAGCGAGGCGAGCCGCAGCAACTCGCCGCGCAGCGTTTCCAACTCGGCGGAGTAACCGCCGCGCATCTGGTCGGTGGCCAGCGTATGTGCCGCACGCGAACCCGAAGCGATCAGGTCGGCGACCGCTTCGGCCTGCGACAGGTCGAGCTTGCCGCCGAGAAAGGCGCGCGAAGTGAATTCGCCGGGCGTCGCCATGCGGGCGCCGCGGCGAACCAGCAGTGCGAGCAGTTCGCGGACGATGTACCGAGAGCCGTGGCACGAGATCTCGACCGCATCTTCGCCGGTGTAGGAGTGCGGCGCACGGAAAACCGTGACCAGTACGTCGTCGAGCACGCGTGCGCCGTCGGCGATCGTGCCGTAGAGCACCGTGTAGCCGGCCGCTTCGCCCGCCCGCCGTGCGCCGCTGAATACGGTGTCGCAGATCGCGAGTGCCGAGGGGCCGCTCATGCGCACGACGGCGATCGCGCCGCCTGCGGCAGTGGCGGGCGCGACGATGGTATCGTTCGGGGTGTTCATCGGCGGCGAATTTTCAGTTTTTGGCCGATGCTCAGACGGTTGGCGTTGCGGATACGGTTGTCGCGCATGATCGTCTGCTGCGAAACGCGGTATTTGCGGGCGATGTAGCCGAGCGTTTCGCCCCGTTTGACGGTGTGGGTGAGGTAGCTGCTCGTCGCCGCACGTTTCTTGGCGACGTTGACCGGATTGATATACTCTTTCAGATAGAGCGAATCCTTGCGCTGGATCTCCTCCTCGCAGGCGATGTAGCGGCAGGCATACTCCTGCGGAAGCACGAGCGTGTAGTGTTTGCCGGTGGCCGGAATGATGTCGAGCCGGTACTGGGGGTTGAGCTGGCGAAGCACTTCGATCGGGAGGTCGAGCGTCGAGGCGACCTGTCCCAGATGCATGAGTTTCGTGACGCGGATCGTGTCGACGGCCAGCGGCAGGGGCGGTTCGGTCAGTTCGATGCCGTGCTGCTTATGGTAGGCGTAGGCGTAGGAGGCGCCGATGAAGGCAGGGACATAGCCGCGCGTTTCACGCGGCAGGTAGTCGTAGATCTCCCAGAAGGTCTTGCCGCCGCCCGAACGGGCGATAGCCTTGTTGACGTTCCCCGGCCCGCAGTTGTAGGAGGCGATCGCCAGCATCCAGTCGCCGAAGACGGCGTACATGTCTTTGAGGTAGCGGCAGGCGGCGCGGGTCGCCAGCACGGGATCGTAGCGTTCGTCGATGAGCGAGTTGACTTCCAGTCCGTAGAGTTTTCCCGTCGAAGGCATGAATTGCCACAAGCCTGCGGCGCCCATGCGCGACACGGCCGTCGGGTTGAGCGCCGATTCGATGATCGGCAGTGCCCGCAGTTCGACGGGGAGCCCCGCCTTGATCAACTCCTCCTCGATCAGCGGGAAATAGTATTGCGACAGCCCCAGGATGCGGCTGATCGTACCGTAGCGGGGATTGGTGTAACGGGCGATGTAACCGCGGACGATGGGGTTGTAGGGGAGCTGGACGGGCGATACGAGTTGTTGCAGCCGGCGTGCGTAGACCGAGTCGGGCGTCGCGTCGTCGGAGCCGTTTGCGGTGGTGTCTTCCGAGACGTAGCGGTCGAAGAAGTCGTCGTAGGAGGCGACGACGTTGCGCCGGTACCACCCCGACAGGAGCGAGTCGCGCACTTCGGGCGAATAGTCGGTGCAGCCGCGTTCGCCGAATTTCGGCCGCTGCGGAACCTCGGCCGTATCGACGGGCTGGACGTATTTGATGATGTAGACCGTATCGGGTGCGACCGCTTCGGCCGCATTCTTTTTCGCCCGCTTGCGGGGACGCTTGCGCGCGGCGTCGGCGTCGAGGCAGAAGATCGACAGAAAGGTGAACAGGAGAGCGTATCGCAGGGCGGTTTTCATCGGCGGACAGGGATAATCAGAAGTTAATCGAGAAGTTGAACCCGACGACCGGCCGTACGCCCGTGCCGGCGATGAAGGCGTAGTCGACTGCGGGTTCGATGCGCATCGAGAGGTCGTCCGAGACGTCGAAATCCTTGAGATGCGCGTCGACGTGCGCGTCGACGATCTGAAGGATGTAGAGACCCGCCGTGGCGATGATGCTCAGGTCGCGGTTGCGTCGGTAATTGTTTTTGAGGTTTTTGAGAAAATCGGCCGAATAGCGGCCCTTGAATTCGTCGGTCGACGACGCGGGGTTTTCGGGTTCGGGCAGGTCGGGGTCGTTCTTCACGTCCTCCTTCCATTGGTTGTGGGCCGCGACCTTCTGGTCGTAGTCGTAGCGCAGGCGGTAGGCCTTCTTGAAGCGCTGGTAACCGCGGGTGTTCCAGTCGATGATGTAGATCATCGAGGCGAATCCGCCCAGCACGATGGGCACCTTCCAGTAACTCTTGTTGTAGATCTGGCCGGCGGCGGGGCAGATCGTGGCCAGCGTCGTGGCTTTCTTGACCGACGATACGTCGTTGGTGGCGTAGTTGACCGCCGCGTCGCCGATGAAATAGATGTAGGAGCCGATGGCTGCGAACAGGTAGATTTGCCGGCGCGTGTTGTGGTGGATCATTTCGCTCTGCACGGCGTCCAGCTCCTCCGTGCGCGACATCTCCTGGCTCGTGATCTCCTCGAAGCGGCGTTTGAGCGGCTTGAACTTCTTGTTCTCGTGAAAGTACAGCGCCAGCGAGGTGCCGAACGTGCCGTAGAGGATCGGGAGTTTCCAATATTGCTTGTTGTAGATCTGGCCGTAGCCGGGGATGGGGATCGACATCCAGCAGACGCGCGACAGCGACATCGAGTCGCTCATGAACCAGTTGCGTTTCTTTTCGGTGCGGGCGGTGTCGGCCGGTGCGAGCGCCAGCGAATCGCGGCGCAGCGAATCGAGCAGCAGCGTGTCGCGCAGCAGCGAGTCGCCGCCGGTGAGTTGCAGCAGCAGCGAATCCTGCGGCAGCAGCGCGCCGCCCAGCGAGTCGAGCCTAAGCAGCGTGCTGTCGACGGCCGTGCGCAATGAATCGCGCCCCAGCGAATCGCGCCGCAGCGAGTCGGGCAACGGCATTCGTCCGCCCCGCACGATGGACTTCTTTCCCCGGAACCGTTCGAGCGACACCGAGCCACCTTTGACGCCCTGCGGGGGAGTCTGGGGTACGGCCGCTTCCGCCGCCGCGATGCAGACGACCGCGGCCAGCAGGGCCGTGAGCAGCGAACGACGTATGCCCGGACGGAATTTCATGCGTTATTTGTCGGCGAAACGGGTGAGGAACTTTTCGATGTCGGCGTCGCCGGCGAAATCGATGACGATCTTTCCGCCGCCGTTTTTCGACCGCTTGATGCTGATCTCCTGCGAGAAGAAGCGTTCGAGCTGCTCCACCAGCCGCAGGTAGCTTTCGGGATACTCCTCGTCTTCGGCCGGCTCGGCGGGACGCTGCGCGTTGAACGAACGCACCAGCTCCTCGATCTGGCGTACCGAGAGGTCTTTCTTGATGCAGCGTTTGAGCAGATGCAGCTGCCGGTCGGCCGGTGCTCCGGCGATCGCCTTGGCGTGGCCGGCCGAGATCAATCCCTCTTTGAGTGCCAGCTGGATCTCGTCGGGCAGTTTGAGCAGGCGCAGAAAATTGGAGACCGTCGAGCGCTTCTTACCCACCTTTTCGGAGAGCGCGTCCTGCGTAAGCCCGCACTCGTCGATGAGCCGCTGCATTCCCAGCGCGATTTCGATCGCGTTGAGGTCCTGCCGCTGGATGTTCTCCACCAGCGCCATCGCGTGCAGGTTCTCGTCGTCCACCTCGCGGATGTAGGCGGGCAGCGTGGCCACGTCGGCGCGCTGTGCGGCGCGCCAGCGGCGTTCGCCGCTGATGATGATGTACTTCCCGTCGCCCTGCCGCTTGACCGTGATGGGCTGGATGACCCCCAGCGTGCGGATCGAGTCGGCCAGCTCGTCGAGCGCCTCCTCGTCGAACTGCGTGCGCGGCTGCGTGGGATTGGGGATGATCTCCGAGACGGCGATTTCTGCCATTTCGGTCATCGGTTTGAGTTTTGCGTCGAGGTGGTCGTTGCCGAAAATGGCGTCCAACCCCCTGCCTAATCCCTTCTGTTTCATACTGTCTCGTAATTAAAGTCGGGGAATCGTACTTCCCCGTATGCGCCGCGGGCCTTGGTTTCGCGATGGCCGGTCGGCGTCCTATCGTAAAGTTCGCACGAGCGCAGAGACGATCGTCTGCGTCGTTTCCCGCATGGCGGCCGACCGGCCGCCGATGCTCAATTCCCGTTTTTCCTGTTTCTTTTGAGCAACTCTTTGGCCAGGTTGAGGTAATTGACCGAACCCGATGCGGCCGCGTCGTACAACATGACGGGCTTGCCGTGCGAGGGGGCCTCTCCCAAACGGATGTTGCGCTGGATTATTGTATCGAACGTCAGCGGCCCGAAATGCTCGCGCACCTCGGTGGCAACCTGGTTGTTCAGGCGGTTGCGCATGTACATCGTCAGCACGAATCCTTCGATTTCGAGCGCGGGGTTCAGGCCGCTCTTGACGATCTTGATCGTGTTGAGCAGCTTCGAGAGCCCTTCGAGCGCCAGGTATTCGCACTGTACGGGAATCAGCACCGAGTCGGCGGCCGTGAGGACGTTGACGGTGGTGTATCCCAGCGAGGGCGAGCAGTCGACGAGCACGTAGTCGTAGTCGTCGCGCACCTCCGCAAGAATCCGCTTGACGACGTGGTGGCCCTGTTCCATTTTCGGAAGTTCGGTGTCGGCCGCCACCAGATTGATGCTCGACGGCAGCAGCCACAGCCGTTTGACGTCCTCGCTGCGAAGGATCACCTCCGAGGCGCGGCGTGCGCCGGTGATGCATTCGTAGATGCCCTCGGCATTGATGTCGAAGCCCAGGCCCGACGTGGCGTTGGCCTGCGGGTCGGCGTCGAGCAGCAGCACCTTCTTGCCGAGAATGGCCAGCGAAGCGGCCAGATTGATCGCCGTCGTGGTCTTTCCCACGCCGCCTTTCTGGTTTGCGAGTGCGATGATTTTTGCCATTCGTAAAAAGGGTTTACAATCGGGCAAATTTAGTGAATTTAAATCGAAATTCAGCAACGTTCCCGAAAAAATGCTTACCTTTGGTCTCTCGAACCGTTGACCGTGAAAGTTATACAGATGAAATTCAGAAAATCGCACCGGGAGGAGGTTCCCGTTTCCATGGACGATACCGCCCCGTCCGCGCCGGAGGGCGCAGCGCCGGCGGCTTCCGGCCCGAACGACGCTCCTGCCGATCCGGCCGCTCCGCGCTACAAGTTTCCCACGTGGTTCGATCTGCTTGCCCTCGTAGGGCTGTTCGTGGTCATCCAGCTGGTCGTGGCGTTCGTGCTGCTGCTCGCGGGGGCGAGGATGCCCGATGCGGCCGCGCTGGGCAGTGCCGACGAGACCGTTGCCGCCCGGGCCCATGCGGCGGCCGCGCAGTTCAACTTTTACGCCTATCCGCTGACGATGGGGCTGATGATCGGTCTGACGCTGATCTACCGCCGTCTGCGCGGGGGAAACCGCCGCCTCGGGCGTTACGCCGTGCGCGGGCTGAATCCCGCGCTGATTCTGTGGGGGATGCTCCTGATGGCGGCGACCAACGTGGTGTTGGAGCCGTTGCTCCAATTGCTGCCCGAAATCCCCGATTTCTACGGGCGGGGCTGGCGGGCGCTGCTGCTTACGGTGGTCATGGCGCCGCTGGCCGAAGAGTTCCTCTGCCGGGGCATTCTGCTCGACGCCGCCCGCGCCAAGGGCGGCGCGGCTTACGGACTGCTCTTTTCGGCGCTCTTTTTCGGCGTGATCCATTTCTATCCGGCGGCCGTCGTCAACGCCTTCGTGATGGGGCTGCTGCTCGGATTCATCTATATCCGTTCCAATTCGCTCTACATCGTGGTGATCCTCCATGCGTTCAACAATGCGCTGGCCATGCTGCTGCTCACGCTCGGATATGCGCATACGACGCTGTACGAACTGATGTCCGCCCACGGCTTGAAGATGCTCTATACGGTCGTTTACGGCGTGTCGCTCGGCATCTTCCTCGTGGCCGGCTATATGGTGTGGAAGACCATCGCGCGCCTGCGGGAGCAGGAGCAGGCGGCAGCCGAAGCACAATAATCCGGTCGGATTAGCGTTCTTTTGCGGTAAAAATTATATCTTTGCCCATCGGATATGCGAATTGTTACGAAGATAACGGCAGGACTTCTGCTGCTGACGGCCGTCGGCTGTCGGGAGATGCCGACCGTGACCGTCGGCGGCGGCCGCACGCTGGCCAAGGCGGGCGGCGCGACGCTCGACGAGCAGGAACTCGACCGTGCGTTGCCGGCGGGGCTGACGGGCGACGACAGCGTCGCCTTCGCCGAGTTGTATGTCCGCAAATGGATCGGCAAGCAGTTGAAGCTGTCGGAGGCCGAACAGCTCTTTTCGGCTTCGGCCGACGACATCGAGGCGAAGGTCGAGGCCTACCGCCAGTCGTTGCTGATCCGCAAGCTCGACCAGTTCTATGTGGACGAACGCATCGACACGACCTTCACCGAGGAGGACATCGCGGCCTACTACAACGCCCACAAGGCGGAGTTCAAGCTCGACCGGCCGCTGGTCAAGGGGCGTATCGTGCGCTTTCCGGTGAACCACCGCCAGTCGTTCAAACTGCGCGAACTGGTCAAGGCGAGTTCGGCCGACCGCTTGCAGGATCTGGCGGACATCTGCGCCAAGAACGATTTCGAGTTGAAGGAGTTCGCGGAGTGGACGCCGTGGAGCGATTTTGCGGCCAACCTGCCGCTGCGTCAGGGAATGGCGTCGGAGCAGTTGATCCGACCGGGCGAGGTGCAGCAGCTGCGCGACAACGAGTCGCACTATTATTTCTTCGTGACGGAGGTGGCCGGCAGCGGCCAGACGGCGCCGCTCGAAACGCGCCGGGCCACCATTCGCCGTATTCTGTTCAACCTGCGGCAGGCCGAGGTGATCCGTTCGCACGAGGAGGAGCTGGTCGACGCGGCGCTGACGGAAGGCGAGGCGAAAATTTACGGGAACAGGAACAATTAGACTTTATAGACTTTATAGACTTTACGATATGAGATTTGCAAGGATTCTGTGTTGTGCTGCGCTGGCGGTTTGCGCTTTCGGCGTGCGGGCCCAGCAGGTGATGCTGGACAAGGTCGTGGCCGTCGTGGGCGGGTCGTCGATCACCTACTCCGAAGTGGAGAACACCGCGCGGCGGTTGACCGAGTCGCGCCGCGAACAGGGCTATACCTCCGACCGCGACCCGATGAACGAGGCGCTCGAACAGCTGATGATGCAGAAGTTGCTTTACAACCAGGCGCTCATCGACTCGGTGGAGATCATGAAGACCGACATCATGGCCCGCGTCGAGGAGGAGGTGCAGGATATGATCGCCCGCGAAGGGACGATTCCGGCCGTCGAGGCGAAGATGCACAACCCGATCTTCAACATCCGTGAAAATCTGCGCCGCCGCTACGAGGAGGAGGCCTACGCTTCGGGAATGCAGCGCGAGGTGATCGGCAAGGTGACGATCATCCCCGGCGAGGTGGAGCGATTCTACCGCCAGACCGACAAGGACAGCCTGCCCGTGATCGGCGACCAATACGTCTACGCCCATATCACCAAGTTTCCCAAGTCGATCGACGAGGCCAAGCGCCGCGCGCGCGAGCGTCTGTTGGAGATGCGCGAACGCATCATCACGGGCGACGCCAAGTTCGACCTGCTGGCGCGTATCTATTCGGTCGACGGTTCGGCGCTGCACGGCGGCGAAATGGAGCCTGCGACGTTGCAGACCTTCGTGCAGCCCTTCGCCGACGCGCTTTCGGAGTTGAAACCGGGGCAGATATCGGAGGTCGTGGAGACGCAGTACGGCTTCCACCTCATCCAGCTCATCGACAAAAAGGGCAACCTCTATCACTGCCGTCATATCCTGATCCGCCCGACCTACACCACCGAAGAGCTCTCCGAGCCCGACCGGCAGCTCGACAGCATCGCGGAGTTGATCCGCGCCGATTCGCTGACGTTCGAGGAGGCGGCCCTGCGCTTTTCGGACGATCCCTATTCGCGCCAGAACGGCGGTATCGTGACCAACCACGAGTTGCTGGAGCATTACAACGCTAACGACGCACGCTATACGGCCACGAAGTTCCTGAAAGAGGATTTCGGCAACATGGGCCCCAGCGCCATTGCCGACTTCCGCACGCTCTCGCAACTCAAAGTCGGCGATATTTCACCGGCCTATCAGACGCAGGACATGAACGGCAACCAGTTGAGCAAGATCGTCAAGCTGGTTCAGATCATCCCCACGCACGTCGCCTCGCTCAACGAGGACTACCTGCGTTTGGAGCAGATGGCGCTCAACCGCAAGCAGGAGAAGGTTTTCGGGGAGTGGCTCTCCAAGAAGATCGACGGCATGTACGTCTACATCGATCCCGAGTTCCGCGACGGGGAGTTCGCCAACAAACATTGGGTAAAATAGCGAAGGCGGTTCCGCGGCGAATCCGGCCGGCGCTCCTGCGCTGCGTCCGGTGAAGGGATACGGCGGGCCGGCCCGTTTTTTGAAGCAGTCATCCGTTTGAGACGATTCCTGACCATAGCGTTCGTATTGCTGGCCGTCGGCGCGACGATGTTCGCCCGGACGGGCGGCCGCGGTGCGGCACAGCCCGAAAAGAAGGTCGTCGACCTGAAAGCCGACGTGATGTACCCGATCGAGTTTCGGGATACGTCGGCCGTCTGTCTGGTCGGCAACGTCGCCTTCTACCACAGCGGTGCGGTCATCACCTGCGACAGCGCCGTGCGTTACAGCGAGAAGCACATGGAGTGTTTCGGCAACGTGCTCATCAACAAGAACGACACCTACGTCTACGGCGACCGCGCCGACTACAACGGCGAGACGCACGTGGCCAACGTCTACTCCGATCTGGTGAAGGTGGTCGACGGCGACGCGACGCTCTACACCTACAAATTCCTTTTCAACACCAAGACCAACGTCGGTGAATTCGCCGACGGGGGCGTGGTGACCAACCGCGAAAACCAACTCGAATCGGACCGTGGTTACTACTATGCCAACGACCGCACGGTGATCTGCGTGGATCGGGTGGAGATCCGCAGCGAGGAGTACGACCTCACGGGCGATTCGGTGGTCTACAACCTGACGACCGATCACGCCTACTATTTCCGCCATACGAATATCTGGAATACGCAGGGCGACTACCTCTATGCCGACCGCGGCAGCTACGACAAGGGCGGCGAACTGTATACCGTCACTGAAAACGGCTATATCCTCACCGAGAAGCAGGAGGTGTGGAGCGATTCGATCGACTACTACAAACTCGCGGGACATGCCGTACTGCGCGGCAATATCCAGATCGACGACACGGAGCACAAGGTGCTCGCGTTCGGCGATTTCGGCGAGTATTGGAAGGAGCCGGGCAACGCCTTTCTCACGCGCCGCCCCGCGGTGGTGAGCTACGATACGTCGCAGGGCGATTCGCTCTTCATGGCGGCCGACTCGATGTTCCTCTATACGATCGATCCGGCCAGGCAGCGCGCCGATTCGTTGCGCGCCGCAGCCCGTGCGGCCGACTCGTTGCACGCCGACTCGTTGCGTACCGATTCATTGCGTGTCGATTCGCTGGCGCCCGCCGCCGGGGATTCGGTGCAGGGTGTGCGGCCCGAGGCGCCGATCGTCGCGGCCCGCCGGGGATCGTTGTCCGAGGGGCGGGGCGACGCGAAACGGAACGGAACGGAGCGCACCGATTCTCTGGCGCCGCGACGGGCGGACAGCCTGCGCAGGGATTCTCTGGCGGCGGATTCGCTGCATGTCGACTCGCTCCTTCGGGATTCGTTGCAGCAGGATACGGTGGTAATGACCAAGGAGCAGCGCAAACAGTTGCTGCGCGAGGCGGCCGCACGCGAGAAGGCCGAACTGAAAGCGAAGCGCGATGCCGAACGGCAGGCCAAACTCGATACGATCGCAGCGCGCCGTCTGGCCAAGACGCGCGCGAAACTCGACGCACAGCGTGCGAAGGATTCGCTGCGCAATGCCCGATTGGCGGCCAAACGGGCCGAAAAGGCGGCGCGGCGGCGTGCCAAGCTGGGACTGCCCGAACCGGTCGACAGCACGAAACTCGATTCGCTCGACCGGCATACGGAGGGAGCGGACTCGCTGGCGGCGGACAGCTTGCGCAGGGATTCTCTGGCGGCGGATTCGCTGTCGCTCGACTCGCTGGGGCTGACGCCTGCCGATTCGCTCGATTCGCTGGCGCGCGATACGATCTACCGGTTGGTCAAAGGATTCCGCAACGTGCGCATCTACCGCTCCGACTTCCAGTCGGTATGCGATTCGCTGGTGGCCGTTTCGCGTGACTCGACCATTCATCTCTACATCGATCCCGTGCTGTGGAACCAGAACAGCCAGATCACTTCGGACGTGATGGACATCTTTACGGCCAACAGCCAGATCGTTCGGGCGGAGTTCGTCGGGCGGCCGCTGATGGTCTCCGAGTTGGATACGATGCACTACAACCAGGTGGCGGGCAAGACGATGACCGCCCTGTTCCGCAACAACCAGATCTACCGCAACGACGTGAAGGGCAACGCCCAGACGATCTATTTCATGCAGGAGGACGATTCGCCCGACATCATCGGGCTGCTGGTGCTCGAAAGCGGCGATCTGACCTTCTTCATCGAGGAGAAGCAGGTGGTGAAGATCACCTATCGCAACAATCCCGTCTATACGATCTATCCGATGGACAAGATTCCGCCCGACGTGGATCTCTTCTTGAAGGATTTCAAGTGGGAGGCCAAGCGCCGGCCCGCGCAGCGCGATGTCTTCGACCGCACGATCCGGCCTTCGATTCGTGCGGCCAAGAGCAGCCAGTCACGCCCGCAGTTCCCGATCGCGGCGCGCATCGACGCCTTCAAACGCCGGTTGATCGAGAGCCGCCGCTGGAGCGACCGCAACGACGTGGTGCAGCCCGACGTGATCGAGTGGATGTATTCGTTGGGCTGGCGTCCGCCCGAACAGGAGGAGGAGAACCTGCCGGTCGTTCCGCTCGCCGGAAATGCGAAAGAGACCTCGCCGTAGAGCGGGGTCTCTTTTCGTATCGAGGCGGGTGGGGACGAGGCTGAGCCGCCGGTTCTCAGGGGCGGACGAAGGTCAGGCTTCTGTCCTCTTCCGCGAAGAGCACGGCGGTATTGACCAGTGCCAGATGCGAATAGGCCTGCGGAAAATTTCCGAGCAGTTCTTTCGTATCGAAATCGATATCTTCGCTGAACAACCCCACGTGGTTGGCACAGCGCAGGACTCCGTCGAACAACCGTCGGGCCTCCTCCCGCTCTCCGATGACGAAGAGCGCGCGTATGAGCCAGAACGTGCAGATCGTGAAGGCCGATGCGGGCATACCGAAATCGTCCTCGCTGTTGTAGCGATACATCAGGCCGTCGTGCAGCAGCGCCTCCTTGACCGCCCTTACCGTTCGGCTGTAACGCGGGTCCGTCGCCTCGATGAAACCGTAGGGTTCCATGAGCAGCAGCGACGAGTCCAGCGCCAGGTTGTCGTAGGCTTGCGAGAAACTTCCGATTTCCTCCTTCCATCCGTTTTTCATCACGTCGTCGCGGATGTCGTCGGCCTCCCGCCGCCAGCGGCGGCCGTACTCGTTTTTGCCGAGCAGGTCGGCGACCTTCGCGCCCCGGTCCAACGCCACCCAGCACATCACTTTCGAAGAGACGAACTGGCGGCTCCGGCCGCGGATCTCCCAGATTCCCTTGTCCGGTTTGCGCCACTCTTCCGTCACGGTCGAGAGAATGTTCTTGACCATCTCCCACATGTCCTCGATTTCGTCGAGCGAACCCGGCATCAGGCGGTAGTATTGGTAGATCAGATCCATTAGGTATCCGAACGAGTCGTTCTGCCGCTGGTGGTAGGCATCGTTGCCGATGCGCACGGGTTTGGAGTTCCTGTAACCCGACAGATGATCCAATGTAGTCTCGGTCAATGTCCGCTCGCCGCGGATGCCGTACATGATCTGGTAGGGCTCGTGCGTGTTGACGAACGTCGACTGGATGAAGCGCATGAACCGGGCGGCCGCTCCGGGGTGTCCGATGCGGAAGAGCGTCTCGATGGACATCGAAGCGTCTCGGAGCCAGCAGAAGCGGTAATCCCAGTTGCGGACGTCGCCGGCGCTTTCGGGCAGACTGGTCGTGAGGGCCGCCAGCACGGCGCCGTTGTAGTAGGACATGAGTTTCAGTGTCAGCAGGCTCCGTTCGATCACGTCGTTGTAATAAGTGAACCTTTTCGTGCGGTTCGTCCAGTTGAGCCAGTAGACCAGCGTGCGGCAGTATTCGAGTTTTTCGCGTTCGATGTCCACCGGAATCACTTTTTCGTTGTGCGACAGCAGGAAGAATTCGTCGCGTTCGAGGACGATCTCTTCCCGCCGTGCGATCTTTCCGAGCGGCAGCGAGGCGTAGAGATAGAGCCGGTTCTTCGGGTCGGAGAGGCTGTGGCTTTCGATGAATTCGGGTGTGACGGTCTGCTCCGTGCGGCCGCGGGCATAGTCGGGCGCAGGGGCGTAATGTACCCGCAGGCGCGGCCTTCCCCTGACCCACCGGACGTAGCGGTAGAGTTCGGGAGGCATGTAGTGTTCGTCCCTGCGCGAACGGTAGCAGGGCATGAAATCGAGTATGACGAACTCGCCCTCGGCGGCCGAGAAGGTCGTGGCGAGGATGTTCGTGTGGGGGATGTAGGCCTGCGAAATGCGGTATTCCTCCGCGACGTCGAATCCGAAGCATCCCCCTTTCCGACGGTCGAGCAGCGATGCGAACACCGATGGCGAGTCGAAGTCGGGCAGGCACATCCATTCGATGGTTCCGCGTGCGGAGACGAGTGCCGCCGTACGGCAGTTGCCGACGACGCCGTAATTCAGATTATTGTCCATATTCCTCGGTTCGGCGGCCGGCCACCAGTTTTTTCAGATTGTTCCATGTCGTGCGGATCGCGTGTTTCACGCCGGCCGGGTCGAAACTGCCGCGGTCCCGGGCGAGGAGTTCCAGCAGAGGAACGACCTCGCTCTGTTCGGGCATATTGTAGCGGGCATGCTCCGAAGCGTTGCCGACCTTGACCGAGAGGGCTCGGGGCGGCAGGGCCGCGAACATGTCGTCGTCGGTGGTGTCGTCGCCGAGCGCAAGGATGAAATCGTAGCGTTCCTGCCGCAGCAGGCGGAGCGTTTCGGAGCCTTTCGTGAAGCGGGGCGACTTGATCTCCACGACCTTGTCCCCTTGCAGGATGTGCAGGTTCAGGCGTGCGCACAGCGGCATGAGCGCGTTGACCAATTGCTGTGCGCGCAACTGTCCCAGCCAGCTGTCGGCTTCGCGGTAATGCCATGCCAGCGCCGTCTGTTTGCGTTCGATGCGCGAGCGGGGCGTCTTCCGTGCGAAGTGTTCGAGCAACGCCGACAGCTTCGGATCCCACGAGGCGGGGCGGATGTTGCAACGCCATGCGCCGCGATCCTTGTAGAAAGCACCGTGCTCGGCAGCGAGCGATACGGGCAGTCCGCCGAACCACTTTTCGAGCGTCCCGGAGTCGCGGCCGCTGCAAATGACCACGCGGTTCGCGGCATCCGTTCCCAGCGTACGGAGCAGTTCGCAGAGCCGGTGCGAGGGTACGGCCTCTTCGGGACGGGAACGGATCGGAGCGAGCGTACCGTCGTAATCGAACAGCAGCAGCCGTCGTTTCGCACGACGGTATGGCCCGACGATCTCGGCCGCGACGGTTTCGGACGTCAGCCGTTTGCGGCGTACCGCTTCGTTGCGGCGGCAGACGTCGGCCAGCTCCTTCATGAAATCGGCTGCCCATTTGTTCACGGTCTGCGTCGATACGACGGCCTGCATCCGTTCGATGCGCCGCAGCTGTTCCTCGACGGGCATCGTCAGCGCACGGTGAATCGCCGCCGCGATCTGCTCCGTGTCGTTGGGATTGATCGGCAGCGCGTCCGCCAGTTCGACGGCAGCTCCGGCCATTTCGCTGAGGATCAATACACCGGGGTTGTCGTTCTTGACGGCTACATACTCCTTGGCCACGAGGTTCATCCCGTCGCGGAGCGGGGTGACCAGCGCCACGTCGGCGACGTAATACATCGCCGCCAGTTCCTCGAACGAAAAGCCGTGGTAGAAGTAGCGGACGGGTGTCCACTCCATCGTGGAGTAGCGTCCGTTGATCGCCCCGATCTCCTTGTCGATCTCCGTCTTCAAGTCGGCGTAGGAGTTGACACGGTCGCGCGAGGGGACGATCACCATCGCCAGCGTCGCCTGCCCCCGGTATTCGGGATAGCGTTCCAGAAACGAACCGAAGCCGCGGAGCCGATGGAGAATTCCCTTGCTGTAATCCAGCCGGTCGACCGAGAGGATCAGCTTGCGGTCGCCGAACTGTTCCCGTGTCTTCGCGATCAGCGGTTGCGCTCCGGCGTTCGAGGAGATGCCGTGGAAGGCGGCGTAGTCGATGCCCATCGGCAGCGCGTCGACGCGGACGCAGCGGTTGCCGATCTGCGTCTCGTCGAGCCGGAAATCGATGTGCAGCACCCGTTCCGCCGTACCGATGAAGTGGCGCATGTAGTCGTGGGTGTGGAATGCGACCAGATCGGCTCCCAGCACGCCCCGCAGGATCTCGGCCCGTTCGGGCAGGATGCGGAAGAGTTCGTACGACGGGAAGGGGATGTGGTGGAAATAACCGATGCGCAGCGCGGGACGATGTTCGCGCAGCAGTCCGGGCAGCAGCATGAGCTGGTAGTCCTGCACCCAGACGATGTCGTCGGGTTCGATCCGGCGGAGAATCTCTTCGCAGAAGAGCGCGTTGACTTTCCGGTAGGCCTCCCAGAAATCCTTGCGGTAGCGGGTGAACGCGAAGAAATAGTGGCACAACGGCCAGATCGTGCTGTTGCTGTACCCTTCGTAGTAGTTCGCGATCTGTTCCGGCGTGAGGAAAATGGGGTGGAAGTTCATTTTCGCCAGCTCTTCGCGGATGCTCCGCCGGTCTTCGTCGGTCTCTACGTCGACTCCCGGCCAGCCGATCCAATGTTTTTCGTAACGGGTGTGCAGGGCATGGAGACCGGTCGCCAGACCGCCTTCGCTGCGGGTGAAGAGGTAGGCGCCGTCGCGGTGTACGGCTTTCACGGGCAGTCGGTTGGATATGATGTATAATTTCATATGAATAAAAGATACAAAGGGAGCGCCATATCTCTTTTTCAGGTGTCAATATGTTGAATATGAGTGGAGTGCGTTTTTATGGCGGATGCGGAAGACCCTATCGTTTTGAGAGGCGGCGTCTTGAAATGAGAGGGTTCCCGTTCGCTTTTTCTGAAATCGGTGCGCACGTGCGGAGGGGAATTGCGGTCGGGGAATGGATGGCGGGGATTTGGCGGTTGCCGGAATTTCCCTATCTTTGTGGAAACTACAAACCAGCTTTTCTATGAAACATCTTTTGCTGGCGGCCGCGCTGTTCGGCTGCCTGACCTCTGCGGCCGAGACACCGTGGAAACCTGCCGGCGACCGGATCAAAACCCGTTGGGCCGCCGAGGTCGATCCCGCGGCTCCGCTGCCCGAATACCCGCGTCCGACGCTCGTGCGCAGCCGGTGGCGCAATCTCAACGGCCTGTGGAACTATTCGCTCACGCCGGCCGGAGCGGCGGCTCCGGGCGAAGCGCAGGGGCGGATTCTGGTGCCCTTCCCGATCGAATCGTCGCTGTCGGGCGTGCAGCGCGGCGTGACGCCGCAGGAGGCGCTGTGGTACGAGACCACGTTCGAAGTGCCCGCCGCATGGCGCCGGGGCAACGACGTGCTGCTCCATTTCGGCGCGGTGGACTGGCGTGCCGAGGTCTATGTCAACGACCTGCTCGTAGGCAGTCATACGGGCGGATATACCCCCTTCTCGTTCGACATCACCCCCGCGCTTTCGGCCAAAGGGGTGCAGAAGCTGACGGTCAAGGTGACCGATTCGACAGACAAGGGTTTCCAGCCCCACGGCAAACAGGTGCTCGAACCCCACGGCATCTGGTACACGCCCGTGACGGGTATCTGGCAGACGGTGTGGATCGAACCGGTTCCTGCTGCCAACCATATCGCAGGGATCACGACGCGCAGCGACATCCGCGCCGGCGTCCTTTCGGTCGACGTGAAGACCGCCCGCACGGGCAGCGACCGCGTCTGCGTGACGCTCTCGGCCGATGGCAAGACGTTGGCCGAGCGAAGCAGCATGGCCGGGCAGCCGGTGCACCTCGCCGTCGAACATCCGCGTCTGTGGAGTCCCGACGACCCCTATCTCTACGACCTGACCGTGACGCTCGTGCGTGACGGGCGGGTGATCGACCGTGCCGAATCCTACGCCGCGCTGCGCGAGATCGCCACCGGGCGCGACGCCAACGGTATCGAGCGCATGACGCTCAACGGCCGGCCGCTCTTCCATTTCGGCCCGCTCGACCAGGGCTGGTGGCCCGACGGCCTCTACACGGCCCCGACCGACGAGGCGCTGCTCTACGACATCCGGTTCACGAAGCAGCTGGGCTTCAATATGATCCGCAAACATATCAAGGTCGAACCCGAACGCTGGTACTGGCATTGCGACCGCGAGGGAATCCTCGTTTGGCAGGACATGCCCAGCGGCGACATGTCGACGGGCAAGTGGGAGCCGCACCGCTACGGCGCGGGAACCGACGCCGCGCGTTCGGAGGAGTCGTTCGCCAATTATTATAAGGAGTGGGGCGAGATCATGGATTTCTGCGGCCGGCATCCGTCGGTGGTGGTCTGGGTGCCCTATAACGAGGCGTGGGGGCAGTACCGCGCCGAGGAGGTGGCCGACTGGACCAAGCGCCGCGACCCGTCGCGGCTGGTCAATCCGGCCAGCGGAGGCAACTACCGCGACTGCGGCGACATGCTCGACCTGCACAACTATCCCGAACCGAAGATGTATCTCTACGACGCCAAGCGGGTCAACGTGCTGGGCGAGTACGGCGGCATCGGCCTGCCCGTCGAGGGGCACCTCTGGTCGGCGGACAAGAATTGGGGTTACATCGAGTTCAAGACCAGGGAGGACGTGACGGATCGCTACGTGACCTATGCCGAGAAGCTCATGGAGTTGGTCGAGCGCGGGTTCAGCGCCGCGGTCTATACGCAGACGACCGACGTCGAGGGCGAGGTCAACGGGTTGGTGACCTACGACCGCGAGGTGGTGAAGGTCGACGTCGACCGGCTGCACGAGGTCAACCGGCGGCTGGTGCGGTCGCTCGACCTTTGAGGCCGGAGAAGACGGTAAGATACGGGGCGTTTCGGCGCCCCGTTTTTCGTGTCCGTTCGCAATTGTATCCCGCGTTCGATTTCTAATCGTTTCGATGTCGCAGGACGATACGGCTGTTTCTCCGCCCCGCGCGGCGGCCTGCAACTCGCCTGAACGGCTCGTACCGTTTCCTCCGCCCGCGGCGAACCGTAGAGGCGCGAGGGGCGGATAGGCTCTCTTTCCTTTCGTCCGAAATTTCAGAATTAGAAATTTAAATGTCAAAAAACATACTCCCCGATCGGCGGAAAATGGCTAACTTGCAATCAAAATGGCTAACGATTAATCTTTAAACGAAAACCTGACGATGAAAAAATGGACAATCCTTCTGCTTGCGCTGCTCTGCTCGACGGCGGGCGCGGCCGCGCAGGATTTTTCGGTGGTGAATCCCCGTTGCGAATACCGCGATGAACCGCTGGGTATCAATACGCTGACGCCCCGTTTCTCGTGGCAGATCAGCGCCCGCGACCGCGGGTTCCTGCAATCGGCCTACGAACTGATCGTGGGCGACGACCGTGCGGCCGTCGCTGCCGGCCGCGGCAATCTGTGGCGGGTAAAGGCCAAGGGCGCGGAGTCGCTCCACATCCCTTACGCGGGCAAGGCGCTCGAATCGGGCAAGGAGTATTATTGGAGCGTGCGCGTCTGGAACGCTGCGGGCGAAGTCTCGCCCTGGATGCCGGTCAACCGCTTCTCGACGGGGCTGATGTCGCCCGACGCATGGTCGGGAGCCCGCTGGATCGCCATGGAGGTGCAGCCCGACAGCCTGCGTCTGGTGCCGGGCGAGGAGTATAACAAACTCACGATCGGCGACCGCATCACGGCACCCAACCGTCTGCCGCAGTTCCGCCGCGAGATCGACGTCCAGAAACCTGTGAAACGGGCCATGGCCTACGTCTCGGGTCTGGGGCAGTTCGAGTTCTTCATCAACGGCGACAAGGTAGGCGACAACTTCCTCGATCCGGCGTGGAGCGACTACGACAAGATCGTCTGCTACGTCCCCTTCGACGTGACCGACCGTTTGCAGCAGGGCGCCAACGTGCTGGGCGTGATGCTCGGCAACGGCATGTACAACGTGCCGCGCGAACGCTACTACAAACTGCTGATGACCTACGGCTACCCGATGATGATTTGCAAGGTGGACGTCGAATATGCCGACGGCACGCACGACGTGATCGTCAGCGACGGCAGCTGGCGCACGACGACCAGTCCGGTGACGTACAGCAGCATCTTCGGCGGCGAGGATTACGACGCGACGCTCGAACGCACGGGCTGGATGAAGCCCGGTTACGACGATTCGTCGTGGCAGGAGGTGCTCTTCACCTCGCAGCGCGGCGAGCTGATCGCCCCGAAGGCGCTGCCGGTGAAGGTCATGGAGGAGTTCCCCGTCTTCAAGATCCGCAAGACCAAATACGGCAAGTGGCTCTACGACATGGGGCAGAACTTCTCGGGCGTGGCGTGTCTGACGGTCAAGGGCAAGCGCGGACAGGCGGTGCGGATGAACACCTGCGAACTGTTCGATCCCGCCGTCGACTCGATCCAGATCCACGGCGGCTACCGCGGCGAGACGCGCTACACCTATACGCTTCGCGGCGACGCGGAGCCCGAGAGCTGGGCGCCGCAGTTCACTTACCACGGCTTCCGCTACGTGCTTATCGACGGCGCCGTGCCGGCGGGCGAACCCAACCCCGAGGGGCTGCCCGAAATCGTGGACGTGCGCGGTCTGCATATCCGCAATTCGACGCCCGAATCGGGAACGTTCGTCTCGTCGAACGACCTGCTCAACAAGACGCAGCGGCTCATCGGCTGGGGTATCAAGAGCAACATGGTGAGCTATCTGACCGACTGCCCGCACCGCGAGAAGTTGCCGTGGTTGGAGCAGCTGCACCTGATGTTCGGTTCGCTGCAATATACGTTCGACATGTTCAGCCTCTACGAGAAGATGCTCGACGACATGGCCATGGCGCAGCTGCCCAATGGACTGGTGCCCGACATCGCCCCCGAATACGCGCTCTTCCGCGAGGCGTTCCGCGACTCGCCCGAGTGGGGCAGCGCCTTCGTGCTGGTGCCGCTCTACCTCTATGAATACTACGGCGACGGTACGATGCTGCGCAAGCACTACGAGGCGATGGGCCGCTACGTGGACTACCTGACCTCGAAAGCCGACGACCACATCCTCAAACACGGTCTGGGCGACTGGTTCGATATCGGTCCCAAGATGCCGGGCCGCGCGCAGCTCTCGTCGCTCGCGGCGACGGCCACGCCGATCTACTACATGGATGCGCTGGCGATGGTCAAGGGCGCCGAGCTGCTCGGCAAGAAGAAGGATGCGGAGCGCTGGCAGAAGCTCGCCGATGCGATCCGCACCTCCTACAACGAGAAATTCTTCCATAAGGAAGGTTGCTATTACGACCGCAACAGCCAGACTGCCAACTCGATCGCACTCTGCGCGGGTCTGGTCGATCCGGAGTACCGCCAGGGCGTGCTCGACAACGTGGTGAAGGACATCCGCAGCCGCAACAACGGCCTGACGGGCGGCGACGTGGGTTATACCTATATCTTGCGTGCGCTCGAAGCGGGCGGCCGGTCGGACGTGATCTTCGACATGAATTCGCGTTACGACGTCTACGGTTACGGCTACATGCTGGCACAGGGCGCTACGGCGCTGCCCGAATCGTGGCAGGTGGTGCCGATCAAGTCGCACAATCACTTCATGCTGGGACATCTCATGCAGTGGCTCTACACCCATGTCGGCGGTATCCGCCGCGACACGGGGGCGCTGGCCTACAAACGGTCGGTCATCCGACCCGAGGCGGTGGGCGACCTGACGATGGCGCGCGTGAGCTTCGAGTCGCCCTACGGGCAGATCCGCAGCGAGTGGTCGAAGGGCGCCGACGGAAGCTTCGAGCTGCTGGCCGAAGTTCCCGCCAATACGACGTCGACCGTGTGGCTGCCTGCGGCCGAGGATGCCGCCGTCTTCGAGAGCAACCTGCCCGTGGAGAAGGTCGCCGGAATCGAGTACCTCGGCTATAAGGAGGGCTGCAAGGTCTACGCAGTCGGATCGGGAACCTATCGGTTCGACGTGCGTCCGCAGAGATAACGACACTGGAAAGGTTTGAATTGGTAAAAGGGAGTGCCGGCACGCAACATTGCGTGCCGGTGCTTTTTGCGGCGCATTCGTCGGCGGAGAACCGAAACAGCAGGGCGGACATCTGTCCGCCCCGCTGTTTGTCCGCTACCGGTTTCGTCGGCCGCGTCAGAGAACCGTACCCAGATCTTTCAGGGTCGAAACGAGTCTGGCCGTATCGATCTCCTGTACGGGGCGGCGGCTCGCGACGCTCTGCGCGGCGGCGACGCCCGCGGCCTGGCCGGTTCCCATGCAACTGGCCATCACGCGCAGAGAGGCGAGTGCCTGACGGTCGGCCGACAGGCAGCGGCCGGCCACGAGCAGGTTCGGGTAGTTCGGAGCGATAAGGGCCCGATAGGGGACGTAGGCCGGTTTGTCGAGATCGATCCGGGTCTGGTGCGTGCCTTTGCTGGCGTGTATGTCGATCGGGTGGATTCCGCGGGAGATGCTGTCCTCGTAGCGGTAGGCGTTGACATACTCGTCGGCCGTTACCGTATGTACGCCGCATATTCTTCTCGATTCGCGCACGCCGGCCTGCGGCGCGGTGGAGGAGACGTAGCAGTCGGCGAATTCGGCGAAGTTCTCTTTGAGGATGCGCGTGAAGGTGAAGATGTCCTCCCGAAGCTGGCACTCCGCGGCGCTGAAATTACGGTTGTCCGTGGCATCGGCCGCCCTGCGTGTGATGTTCACGGCCACGCTGCCTTTGTGCATGACATTGTTGAACCACGGGCCGCCGAAATCGGGCAGATCGGCCCCGGCCGCCTTCATGGCCAGCAGTTTTTCGCGTACGGGTTTGCACTGGCTCGGTCCGTTGATGCCGTTGTGGTACATGCACCTGTTCAGCAATTCGCTCTCGGTGTCGACTCCCGAAAGGATGAAACAGTACGAGGAGGGTTGCAGCTCTCCGTCCGGATTCGGCTGCATCGGCACGTCGGCCATGTGTGCCAGATCGCCGTCGCCGGTACAGTCGATGAAGACTTTGGAGGCGAGGGTTTCGAGGCCGTTTTTGTTTTCGATAATCACCGTTTCGATCCTCTTCCCCTCCATTTCGCAGCCGATCATCGCCGAGTGCATGTACATGTCCACGCCGGCTTCCCGGATCATCCGCTGACAGCAGAGTTTGTAGAGTTCGACGTCGAAATCGATGTTCGCCTTGGGCCATTCGATGAAAGCGCCGCCCATCGACTCCAATCGCTTGACGAACTCCCAGGGGATTCCTCCGATGACCAGTTCGTTTTTGAGTGCGAATACGCTGATCGGCGCGACGTATCCGATCGTGGCCATCCCGCCGAAGAAGCCGTATCGCTCGACGATCGCTGTCTTCGCGCCTTGCCGTGCCGCCGCGATCGCCGCGATGAATCCCGCAGGGCCGCCGCCTGCGATCACGACGTCGTACCGGCCCGCGAGCGGGGCGAGCTTCCGGATTTTCCGGCTGCCGGCGTCCGATTCGTCGCATGAGAGCAGTGCGGGCGACACGGCCAATGCAGCCAATCCGGCTGCTGCTTTTTTCAGGAAAAGTTTCCTCGATATCTTTTTCATACGGTGTTTGGGAGATTTCTGAATTTCTTTCGGGCGATTTATGCAGGCAAGCTATGAAAAAAATCGCAAATACGCAAGAATCCCGAATCCGGCACCCTTCCGCCGCACGGCGAACGCGCCCGTTCCGGAGGCGTCGTGCGGTATGCCGGGACGGCTGGGTGCGCCTCGTGCGTTCCTGAACCTGTGCAGGTCCCGCCGATATGAACGCTTGCGGATCGGGGAGCTCCCCGATCCGCAAGCGATTCTGTTTCGTGATTCCGTTGGGATTCGAACCCAAGACCCACAGCTTAGAAGGCTGTTATAAACAATTATTTTACTTTCTGTTTATTAGATATTTACGATATTTATTCGAAAATATTCGAACAACATTAGGATAACATCTGCATCGATCGAGTATAATCTGTCTATTTTTTGAACCCGATTGGCTGAGGAGATTTGCGTGCCTGCGGAACCTTCACGGAGAGTGCCGCAATTGCCTCGTAGATGTTGTCCAACTCCTGGCGCATATCCTCCGATAGATCGCTGACCGCTTCGGCGTTGTCCTTGCCTGTCTGCTCCAACAACGCCAGCCGTGCCCGAATTTCGGCCAATTCTGCCGTTACTGTCGTCGTGGTCATGATGTAGTTGCGCATCGCTACGAAAGCCCGCATAATAGCCCTATTTACCCGTATGGCTGTCTCACTGCGCAACACGCTCGAAAGCATTGCGACGCCCATTTCCGTAAAGGCAAAGGGCGGATATTTGGGATACTTGCCTCGTCCGTCGATTTCTAAGATCACATTTTGTGACCTTATTCTGTCTTTCAATGCGTTATACTCGTTATCCGAGAGTTCAAACATAAAATCGTCGCCTTCGAAACGCTCAATATTGCGTCGTACCGCCTGTTTGAGTGTTCGGGTCTCCACTTGGTAGAGTTCCGCCAAATCGAAGTCCAGCATCACCCGCTGGCCTCGGATTTCGTATATCTTGCTTTGGATGGGTTGCAGTTCCATGAGGTATTGTTAAAATGCTATCGCAAGGGATAGGCCTGCCGGAGAGTCGAGATACAGATTGTTCGATACTGCGAGGCCTTTGCCGGGGACATATTCCTTGTGCAATCCGGAAATAAGGACGATCGTCCCGACCAATGCGACACCGGCACCAACGTAGTTGATCGTTTTGAGTGCATCTATCCTTATCTTGTCTTGCACGTTGCATACGAGCACCGTCGCCAGCGATACGCCGATCATGCTGCCGCCGACAACCGCATTTACAGGATTCAGACGCCAGCGGTAATTTTGATTTCCCATTTCGACTTTTTGGTGGGATCGATTTCCCCTTTTCCGAACAGCCTTTAATATATCTAAGTAGATAAGATCATCGAATTTACCAAGTGTTCGCTCACCGTACTTATTTCGGAAATTTTCCTTTGTCAAATAGATATTTTCGTCAGGATCATAATATATGCTGCCGTTGTTATCATCCTTGGCTTTTAACGGTTTCCTCGTCTGGTCGGTGAAATGCGTTGCAGCCTCCCAGTCATAAGGAATCTGTTTGTTTTTTTCTTGTGCCGAAGCAGCAAAGGCAAAAAGGCTCAGTATAGCCAATAAAATTAACTTTTTCATATTTGGTTTGACCATTCAAAACAACATGTACAACTTTACCAATCTTCTACATCATCGCCAATAATCCCGCTATTGATAGCATATTTCAGCTGGTTTTTCATTGCGATCATGTACATGCAGCAAGCACAGTATGCTTTTGCCCCAGCTTTTTTCGATAGTGTCGTTGCCTTATCAACAAACGGGAACACGGTTTCTGGCCCACAAGTATGCAGAGAGGGAGATACATTTCCAGACATTGCTCCTGCAACACCGCCTCTATTTATAGATTCATATTCCTGAATCGTAGTAATAAGCCGAGCCTTTCCGTCTTTGATGTCTATGCGGAATATGACATTCGCGCTGATTTCGTAGCTTATTGCAAATCCGACCTGCTCGGCTATGTTTTTCAAATAACCTTTCGCTAAAATGGTTCCGGCCTCTTTTTCGTTTAATTGAATGACGGATTTCCCCGAATTGAACGTATGGACAAACCAAGAGTTTGCTTGAATATAGATTTGTTCTTTGGACAATCGGGGCGCCTCAATAATATTCATCATTGATATGTTCCCATTCTTGTCTATTCCGGCTATATTGTCTCTGAAAAAGGTTGCGACACTGAGGTAATCAATTATACCATCGTCCTCTCCGTCTAAACCATCTAAAATGTCCGCATATTCATTTTTATTATACGACACACTTTCATACGAATCAAGATTCATAAGTCTTTCGAGAGCCTGCAATTGTAGCTTCTCGCGTTCTATATTGGCTTTTGCTTGCTCCTCTTTCGCCCGTCGTTGTTCCTCTATGTCCGTAAGCTGGCGCAGCGCAGGACGACCGTATTTTTCAATAAATTCTTTTTTCGGCAAATACGACTTTTGCTCGGGATCAAAATAGTACGATTCTTTATCGCTAATACCTATTAACGGTGTTCCATTTTCTGCCGCTATTTTTTGAGCTTCTTCGATGTTGTAGGATTGTTGAGCTACAACGATAGATGTTGTACAGAATAAAATAATGAGGGTTAGTACAAGTTTTTTCATAACATCTTTTTAAATTTTATATTGCAATCATCCTATAAAATATTGCGCTTAATTACTCCCGTCACCCGCAATAACCGTCGGACATCTTCAAACGGGATTTCGAATTCAGGGTAGAAATATTCTCCCTCCATTGGGCCGTTCTCATGCTTCATGTGGTTGTCGCTCATGCAGCGGAATGCCTTTTTATCCTTGCTGTAATACAGCCGTTTGAGGAAACGGTTTTCTTCCGTCTCTATCACGTACACAGTTCCGGGTTCAATGAAATGTTCGTTATATTGGCGCAGTCCGATCACGCATCCGGCAGGATAGTTCGGAACCATGCTATTGCCGTAGACACGCATCGCAAATTCGCTGTCTTTGAGCAGGCCGCCTATTTCGATCACACCTACGGGTGCCGTCTGCATCATCTCCATACCGTACTCGGTTCCTGCTGCAACCTCGGCGTCATAATACGGGATCACTCTGCCAGAGCTGATCGTGGTGCCATTGTCTGGTTCATGAGCAATCCCGTTTTTCAGCATTTCACCTTCGCCGGTGAGAAGCCATGTAATATCAAGATCGGGAAATTCAATAACAATTTTATTTATAGTGCCCGGTTGAAAGGATTTTCGCATTGCTCCGATATATCCCGAAGATAACCCGACTCGCTTGCAAAATTCTGATTGCGTAATCTTGCTCTTTTTTAGATAATGTATAATTCGCTCTTTTACAGTATACTTCTTGGGTTCTTTCATCTTTTTAGGTAGATTTGCTATTTTTTATTTGGATAATAAATAACAATGTTATATATTTGCATTATCAAGTTCATAGAACGGTAACCGTTTCGATAACCGAACGAACCATGTTAGATGCAAATATAATGAAGAATCAAGAGATTGCAAACAAACTGACCAAAAAGAAGATCCGATTCATCGATGTTGCGCCAGCGATAAAGAAGGAGATCGCCGCAGAGCTGGGGTGTACGGTTGACACTGTGAATAACGCATTGAATCTCACATACCCTACCTATGGCGAACAGCCGGATCGCATCCGCCGGATGGCTCGTGAACGCGGGGGATTCGAGAACACCAAAATCAGGTGGGTGCGTGAATAACAACGGATGACAGGAGAAATTTAGAGAGGGCGGAAATTGCCCGCCATATCACGGTCAGAAACTATCGGCATACCGTTCGAACCGAAGTTCTTACAGTTGTGCGAATGCGTATTCTGACGCGAATTTGAATCTTTGCCATAATACAAAATTTTGTGAATGATGAACATCCGAGATATACAGAATGCACTGATCGAATCGGCCGATCTCGTGGCTTTGGCCGTGTGCCGTCGTAATGCTCCGAAGTCGGACATGATGACACGTCGGGAATTGTATAGGAGCTATGATAACAGTTGGCTCGACTATCATATCAAGCGGAAGAATATCCGGGGAATAAAGGCCGGGGCGGCTAAAAACTCTGCGATATTGTTCAGCCGGCTCGAAGTCGAAGCGCTCCTGAAAGCCGAGAATACCGACGGGGTAGGATTGAAATGAGAGCGTCCGAAGCCGGTGGTGTTCATGATTGGAGTTTTTGAGAGAAGGGTGTTTTGCGGCTTCGGGGCTTGGCAAAGGTTTGCGCGCCTCCAATGCGCATAGGCAATCAGTGTGATGATTCCTCGCTGTCCTCCGTGAGGCTCGCAACAGGATGACGGCCGGGAAAGACCGGCAAATGGTGTAGTGGCGGAATGGTAGACGCACGAAGGATAGACGTCATCGGTACGAGAGCCGACTCGCGACTAACGGCTCGTTGCAGGTTCGAATCCTGCCTACACCACAACGGATTTTAAAGAATGTCATTATGCAGAGTTTATCAAGACAGCTTCGTAGAGGCAGGGCCTACATCTATTTCGACCATGTAGCCAATACCGTCCAAGTAATGCGGAAGAAGGGTGCCGATCGAAAGTTATATCATTCGTTCCTGAGGAATCGGCTCAAAGACTATGAGTGGCGATATTGTGACACCGTGACCAAACCTATTCGCCGCTGGCTATGAAAATGATCTATCGCGATGTCATACAAGGCGACGAGTATCGCGTGTATGAGTTAACGCCCGAAGAGGTGCAGTGGCAGAATGACAAGGATCGCGGAATGTTCCGTCGTGCGATTCTGCGCAATACGATGAAGCGGCTCGTCCGCAAAATCCTGTTTTTCCTATGAAAACGCCAAAAGAAGAATACGCGGTTTATCCGAGTTTGAGTGTACCGGCCCGTTACGGGTATGACCTGCACACGAAGTCGAAAGACGAGCCGATTGTGGTGGTCTGCGGTGTAGAGGAACCGAAAATACATCTCGTTCCTTCCGAACTGCAAGAGTTCGCCAGACAGATTAACGAAGCGATCACCCATGATCTCGGGCTGGAATCCGGAACCTGCGAGGTTGAATATAGAGGTCTGACGACTTCGGTCGATTTCTACGCGGAATACGAATCGAGTATCGGCGGCAGCCACGACGACGGCAGCGTGGAGCGCTACGCCGAATACACGGGCGACAGGGTATGCGTTCGCGTGGTATATGACCAATATGGCCGAGAATATCCGGACTATGCAATAATCCTTGAAAAGCAACTCAACTAATACATATTCAATTATGGAAGAAGCAAAAGTAACCAGCAACGCCACGGCGTTGATTCCGAATGCGGATGCGTTCGAAGGGCAGATGCCCGATCTGAGTAAAGCCCAACCGGCTCCTTTGGAGATCAGTTCGGAGTATTGGTCGCCCAAAGAGAAAGGTGAGAAACGCCGGATGTTTTTCATGGAGCTCCGTTCCGAGAAATCGATCGACGAGCAGAGCGGGCAGGATATCGATCTGTTGGTCGCCTATTTCGTGGAACCGGTCGATGGCCGCAAGCGCGTCGTCCGGCAGGCGAGCCGCCGACTGACGGCCGTGTTCGAGAATTTTCAGAAAACGATCCGTCCGGGTATGGCCTTCGAAATTACCTACCTGGGCAAGGAACGCAATGCGACCAATTCGTTCATGTCTGACCGGTGGGCGATCGTCCCCCTCAAAGTAGAACAGCAATGAGTGATTTCGGCTTCGATGTTTTCGATCTGACGGGTGCAGCACCGGCGGGTGAACCGCTTGCGGCGCTACACTTCGACCGTGAGGAGTACACACCGTTCGAGCAACTGCTGGAGCATATCCGGCAGTTGCCGGATCGGCCGGATCGAGTACCGGTGAAGCGGCTTAACGTGAACGGCAGGGTCGTGTCCGATAGCATGGAGCGTTACCTCTCCCATGCGGGCGAAAGCAGCAGCCTGTTGAAAGAAGCCCTGAAATCGCCCCGCCATTACCTGATCGCCCGCACCTCGGAACTGAAATCGAAGAATACGCACCATTTCGACTTCGGTACCTTCGTCCACTCGGCCATCTTGGAGCCATCGAAGTTCTCGAAGGTTCGCGTCTTGCCGCAAGCCAGCAAGACCACGGCCTCCGGCTGCCGGCGGTTGATTCGTTACTACTGGGAGCTTTTTGGCATTCAGGGGAATGCCGATCTGTCCGATCAGAAGATCGGCGCATTGCGTGTGCAGATCGATACGCTCCACACCGCGGCGAAAGAGGCAGGTTATACCTTCATCAAGGAAGACGACGCGAAGATCGTCGACGTGATCCGCATCGCCTACAAAACCTACGGCGGCGGCATCCTCCCGAAACTGATGCGGTACGTGAAGGCCGAGACATCGATGTACGGGACGGATCCCGATACGGGCATGAAGGTGAAGATTCGACCGGACGGAATGCTGCTGGAGGAGAATTTCGGCATCAACGCCATTCTGTCGATCAAGACTACGAGTGCGTCCTCCGTGCAGGCTTTCTACAACGAATGCGCGAAGTACCGCTACGAGCTTTCCGAAGGAATGTATTTGAAAGTGGCCAGCGAAATCACCGGACGCCCCTTTACGGCAACGCTCATGGTGATGATCCAAAATACCGCGCCTTTCCAGATCGCCCTGATCTTCTGGGATGCGGAGGATTTGCAGATCGGCAAATACAAATATGCGCAGGCCCTCGACATCGTGAAGCGCTGCAAAGCGTCTGGCAGTTGGCCCGGGTTCGATGCACTGGCCGAGGAGGGTGCCTTCGGAATTATTCAGGGCAAACTGCCCGGCTATATCAAGTCGGAGCTGCTGCCGCAATACCTGCCCGATGTCGAAGTAGGTACTAAGTGCGGAGTGTCACCAAAAGCAACATAACCATCATGGCCAGGCAAAATAAAGACACGTTTCTTCTGCGGCACGATTTCTTTCCGCAGATCAAGATGCTCGCGATGGAGCAGCGGGGCAGGCTGTTGACCGCCATTTATGCGCACGCGACGGAAGAGGAGCTGCCGGAAATGGATGAACTGACTACGCTTTGTTTCGGCTTCATCCGTGCGTCGCTGGATGCGAACGCCAAAAAGTATTACGCGGAGTGCGAGCAGAACCGCGAGAACGGCCGCAAGGGCGGTCGGCCTAAAAAAGCGGACGGTTTCGAAGAAAACCGCACGGTTTTTTCGGAAAGCGGCGGTTTTTCTTCAAAACCGGCAGGAAACCGCGAAAACCCTATTGAATCTGTATCTGATTCTGATATTGATTCTGAATCTGATTCTGTCTCTGTTTCTGAATCTGAAACGCGCGAAGAAGAGAGAGAGAAATTTTTCGAGATTTTCTTTTTCCGGAATTTCCGAAACCCTGCAAACGAAGTCGACAGGTTCGTTAATCACTACCAGGCTACCGGATGGATGCGCAAGGGAGAGAAGGTCGTAGACAAGGCGGCATTGGCCCGTGCATGGACCGAAGAAAAGACGTCGGAACCCCTGCGTTATCCGGTGAGGTTTCTGCAATGCTGGCATGAAATCTACGACAGGCTGTCGACGGTGGCTGTATGCCGCGATATGCTGACTGATCTTCAAGGCGTGGAGATAACGCGGGATCGGCTGACGCTGACGGTATCCAGCAGAAGACTGGCGGCGTTGATCGAAGGAAATATACGCCTCGCCAAACCGATTCTCGATTATCATTATCCCGGACGTACCCTCCATTATCGGGTTCCGAAAGGAGTGTAACAGGCTGTTCGGAGTAGGAACGTCATCGCAGCCTTTCGGGGCGGCAGGGAGCGCCTCGCCCCGCTTCTGCCGGCTCGTGCGCGGGTTGTGTGCGGAGGAGCTGAGAACAGAGCGAAAACGCTGCTCCCGTCCGCTCAGCGGGCGGGAGCAGCAGGAAGGTGATACCGAAGAATCACCCCTCACCCAAGAACAAAGGTAGTAATTAATTCGGGAGTTACAATGAACCATTTTATCTCAATTCAGGCCGCAGCCGGCGAGTACGGCATTTCGACACGTTGGATATGGAAATCGATTCGGGTGGATCGGACACTCGGCGCCGTTGTCCGCAACGGGCGGGTCTATCTGCGCCGCATCGAGTGGGAGGCATTTGTCGAACGGCATCCCCGACTTATCGAAGAGTGGCACGATTTACATGCGCACCTGCAATCCCGCTATATCGGGCAGTGAAAAAGAGCGAAAAGTTCGGAGAACCCTCTCTTATCGCCCTTACATTTGCTTCAAAGGCTATGTGCAATGAGATTCGGCTTGAAGTGGCGAACTGAGAATCGGGGCTTGACGACCCGATCGGAGTGCGGAACTCCGACCGCAGAGGGACGGCGGTTTGTCTCGGTGCGTGATCTTCTCTCGCTGTCGGCGGCCGCCGGCAACGCGGTCGCCTCCGGTTTCATTGCCGGGCAGCAGGGGGCATCATCGCAAACATACTGGAATAATGGACAAACTACTGTATAAAAAAGTCATGGGCCGCGGCGGGGCTTGCAGGCAAGCGCCGATATTGAAGGCCGGTGCCGTAGACGGGAAGGACGACGGCGGATACGCCACGGTGCGGCTCTCGGATTTCGGGGCCGTGCCGGACTATTGTTCGGCAATTTTCGAACCCGCAAACTTATTCGGATTATGATCGTCAAATCGACCGATACCGTTCGGGACATCATCATCGGCAGGGCGGCATTGTTCAACCTCGAAAGCCGTCGGTTTGCAGAAGAGATCAAGAGACGGGCGGAACCGGAATGCTGCGTACTGCATCGGCGGTGGCTGCCGGACAGGCGTATTGCGGCCCGCGATCCGAAACACATGACGATGCGCGATCTGGCGGTGCTGAACGCGACGAACCGCTCCACCGATTACTTCGTCAACGTGTTGTCGCAAATGCTCGGCATCCCGAAAGAGAAGGTCGCGGATTTGCGGTTCATCCGTGCGTACCGCTACTTTCTGCACTGCATGGACACGCTCGCGGCCATCTCGAAGAGATTCGCCGATCTGAAAATCGAACCGACCGACGAGGAGCGGCAGGCGCAGATCGACCGCCCCGACCGAGGCATCGCCGCCGTGGTGCGCAAGTACGTGCAGATCATGAACGGCGCCGTATCGCCCGCGTCGGTCTACGGCATGGAGTGGAGCGTCGTCTACGAAGCCTTCGAGTCGACGACGAACGACGTGATCGAGCAGCGCAATCTCAGCAGGATACAAACCTCTAAAATCAAAAGAAGATGACCGACAACAAGGAATACGAGTACAGGGTCGTCGGGCAGACGCCGCCGGCCCGACGTATCGTGGGAGTGAAGATAAACTCGCTGAACGACCATATCGACAAGGCCGCCGGGGCGTGCGGCTTCGGTTCGTATATCTATGCCCGCCTTAAAGAGACGAACTACATCCTGGGGACGATCACGGAGTATCCGGTCGTCGTGCGGCAATTCTTCGAGACGATCACGCCGACGGATCTCGATGGCGTCTACAAGCGCGCCTCGAAGTTCCTCTTCTGCGGCGACCTCGGCGAAGCGGAACCCGATACCGCGACGCAGGTCATGCCGATCGTCGAGGAGATGATCGACCGCTCGGCGGAGTTTTTCGAGGCATTGCGGGATCGGGGAGTCGAGGTGCAGGTCACGAAGATCACCCCGTTCGCCGCCCGATTCGATCAGCTGGTCTGCGGAGTCGAATGCGAAGCGACGATGACCTATTCGACCTGCAACAATGGATAGGATCGACAAGATACTGCGCTATTTCGATCCGCAGCGATTCATCGAGGTGTGCGAAGCGCGGTTCGATACGCTGCGCACGCAGGTCGTGGCGAATCTGCAAACGAAGACGGGCAGCAGCGGAAAGCGGGTCAACAGCCTCGGCGTGCCGGAGTGGGCCACGGGTGCTACGGCGGCATCGCTCCAAACGCAGGTCGAACAGAACGACGACGGTTTCGAAGCGGCGTTCGTCGGCCGGCAGGGGATCGCCGGCGTCGACGAGGGACGTTCTGCGGGCGATGTGCAGGCGCAATACGCCTCCTTCGATGCTTTTCTCCTTGCGATCGAACGATGGGCGCAGGCCAAAGAGGGGCTCTACGGCATCGAGGAGATCGACGCCTACGCCGTGGCGGCGAACGTATGGAGCAAGGGCACGGTGCTCTACCGCGAGGGCGGCGGTACGGAGATCCTGTTCGACCTGTTGCAGCCGGCCGTGGACGACATCGACCGGCAACTCTCCGAGCAGCTCGACCGCAGCGTGTTTACGATGTTGAATGAAACAATCAGTGATTATGCCTAAATATAGATTAACACCCGCCATTTCGCTGGCGAGAAACTACAATACGGTCGGAGTCAGCGAAGCGCCGACATACAATGCGGCCGTTGTCAAAGTCGGCGGCTATACGTTGGTGCGTTCGATCATCAACGGTTCGGCCGTATTCCCGATGGACGATCTGTTCGAAATCATCGCACAGGACGGGAATGCGCAAACGACGATCAGCCTCGAAGTAGACGGGCAGGCGATTGCCTCGTCGCCGCTCTATCTGCTCAAAGGGGCGTCGGCGCGCGCGATGACGAACAATGCGCAGGCCGATACCCCGATCAGCTGGCCCCAGCCGTCGAAGATCGTGGTCTTTCCGGCGTTCGATTACAGCGAGCAGATCCTCGTCAACTCCTATACGGGCGCCATGCAGGACTTCGCTTTCACCGATGCCGACAGCGGCCGGCGGGAGGTCTATTCGCGTGTCGATCCCGTGTTCTCCCTTCCGATGACCTTCTTCCGCGAATTCGGAGGCGGCGAGCGGCAGTTGATCGTCTCGACGGGCGGCACGACCGGCGCCGTGAAGAGCGCGCGTCTGACGGTCGTGGTGAATCCTTGCGACAGCGGATCGTTCGTGCGCTGGCGCGATGCAACGGGATTGATGCGTTACTTTCTCTGGCATCCGACCGAGCGCGTCGACGACGTATCCGAAGACGAGACCTTCGAAACGCTCTCCGAGAAACTGACACCCGAACGCCACCGCACGATCACGGCGACCACGACCCATACGCTCCATAGCGGACTGGTCGACCGTGAACTGTTCGACCTGTGCGCATCGATTCTCTCCGGACGGGAGGTGCAGCTGTACGACGCCCGGCGGAAGGTGTGGATCGACGCCTATGTCGAAGACGGCGACATCTCGCGGACGAATGCCTGCATGCAGGACTGCGTGGTAGAACTTTCGATAAAGCACTTGACGCTATGACGAAGGAGCTCTACATAAACGGTCAGTTGTGCGATCTGGAAGATACGCCGTCGCTGATCTTCCAGTCGCCGGTCTTCAACGATCTCGACGTGATCCAGAGCAACCGCAGCGCGGAGATCAATCTGCCGCTGACGCCCCGCAACCGCAAGGCCTTCGGTCTGATCGACCGCATCGACATCTTGGACGATTCGGCGGTATACGGGAAGCATTCGGCAGCGTACTACCTCGGCGGCTTTCCGGTCTTCACGCGGGGGTATGCGATGGTTACGGACGTAACCGACACGATCAACATCACACTCGTGTGGGGCAACATCGACAACTTCCAGCCGTTGTTCGACGCTTCGCTGCGCGATCTGCGCGAGCAGATCATCGAGGTGGCAGGAGCGGATTATGTCGAGTGGAACGAAGAGGTGCCGTGGGCATTGCCCTCCGATACAGCATTGGCAGGATTTATCCAGATTGATTTCGGGGCAGGGCGTAATATCAATTATTCGCATCCGTCCGTACAAGTATCCGCGATCTTGGATGCCATACAGAAATATCACGGTATCACGATAGAGAATATAACCCGTTTGAGCCAAACCAGCGACAAACATCCGATGATCGTTCCGCTCGTGTCGAAAAACTCGGGGCCCGACAGTTGGTATTCGGATCGGTTCGAGGCAAGTTCCGGATATTTATATAGCACGTTACAATACATCAATAATATCGAATTCAAGCAGGAGAATATCACGGCCGACAAACGGGGGTTGTGGGATATTGAAATTGATACGGGAACAGGGAGTGACACGGGGTCTCGTTATCGTAATTTCAACGTTTCAAATTTGGAAAAGATTTCAGTTTCCATTTTAAGTTACGACGACAACCCTGTCGGAATTAAAGGGAATAAATTCGGAAATGTATCACCATCTATCGCTCTTTACGGAGTTAACACTACCAACGAGTCCCAAACTCGCAAACTCCTTTTCGAACGTAGAGGTACAATAAGCAATGGCTTAGCGACATTTGGAATCGGTCCCGATATCGTGAAAGATTTGGAAATCGACGTCCAAGACACGGATTATGTTTACTGGCAGATAAAATACCTCTATCCAGTCGAACAGGAGCAAACGATCGCTGCCCGATTCATCATCACGCCCCATTTCGACGACATCCAATTCCCCTCTCCGTTTCCGATTGCCGAGAACCTGCCGGATATGACGCACGCGGAGTTCCTGTCGGCATTGATGACAATGGCCGGACTTTTCGCCTATCCGGACAGTTCGGATAGCAATACGATCCGCATGATGTCGCCCGATCAGTTCTATAATTCGACGGACACGATCGACTACGACTACCGCACCGTTGGTTCGGAAGACGACCGGACGCCGAACACGCAAACCGACAGACGAATCGTCGACAGTCATCTCGACGCAACGATTCAGGATTGGAGCCGCAAAGTGATTCTGAACGATCGGGGCGAAATCTGGCGGCCGGAGGGGACGGAGTTCACGATGGGGGATTATGCCCAGACCAACACGCTCGACTACGACAACGACGAGGACGCCGAGATGTTGAACACGCAGGGCATCATCTCCATCGACAACGAGAACATCGAGCGGGGGAATGAATTGGTATCATTGAATTTCTCGGCTTCGGCCAATAGAACAGGTTGGAATCCGGATCGCCCTGATAGGCCATTCGCTTTTGTGCCTTGCTATGAGGAACAGACAGTCAGCGGAGCAAATAAGGTAAATTACGCTGCTCCTTCTGCCCGTATTCTTGCCGATGTGAATACGACGATTGAAGACGGGAACGGTTCGCCGGCAGGTCGTTACAGGCACGGCCTGTTCCCCCGCACGATGTATTTCGGCGGGTCGGAGGGTATCGTGGCGAAACGGTATGCAGACTACCAGCGGATCCTGAAAAAGTTCCGCATGATTACGGTCTACGTCAAACTGACCGTGGCCGACATCTGCAATCTCGACTATACGCGGCGGGTTTACCTCGATGTCTACGGATGCTATTTCGCCATCTACTCCGTCACCACCGGCGAGGACGGTATATGCGAGTGCAAATTGATCAAGCTGTAAAAAATAGAATAGCGATGATTAAAATACAGATAAGAGCAATCAAAATGCCTACTATGGAGCCGCTGGAGTTGTTTTTACTTAAAATGGTAGTAACGTAGTCTTCATATGACATCAAACATCCTTCTGTATATGGGCCCCTAACAAGATTACCTTGTGTACACACATATTTATGGTCGGGCGTGATTTCCTTGATGCGCATCTGTTGCCACGTAGCCGTATGAACAACAAGAGTTCCCACAGGCCATTTCCCGACAACTTTTTGTTCGGTTTTTTGTTCGGGCGATGTTTGCTCTAAATCATGAGAACTCATTGCAGCGGTGGCTTTTTGAGTTGAAAGATTAGACAGTAAACCCTTGATTTGACCTACATCGTTCGTCATTCCCCAGAGTTTGAAGAAAAGAACGATTTGCAGAATGCCGAATACCAGCATTACGATTCCGATGATTGCATAGATGCCTGTCATGATGATTGAGATTTGGTTAAGAACAAAGATATGAAAAATAGAAATTTATTGCAATGGAGAGCATAGATAAAACAATCAACATCCGCGTAGAGTACAAAGATTTGATAAAAGGGATGTCCGAATCGGCCAAACGTATCGATACGCTCAATGACCGAATCTCCGAATTGAAGTCCGGTTTGAAGGGACTTAGAGCCGAGCGCAAAGCCGGAACGATCGACGAGGAGGCCTATAATGAACGGGTAGCCCAAACGACGCAAGAGCTGGCTGCGAACAGGGCAGAGGTAAAGGCGCTCCAATCGGCGATGCGCACCTACTCGCGCGAGATTCAGGACAACATCAAAGAGGAGAAGAATCTCGAAGGGGCAGTGAATGGATTACGCGCATCCATCCGTAACCTTACGGCGGAGTACAACGCTCTGTCGGCAGCCGATCGGGCGGGTGCCATAGGCAATGGATTAGCGGAGCGAATATCCAAGATACAGACGCAAGTCAGTGCGGCCGAACAACGGCTGGGGAATTTCCGTTCGAATGTGGGAAATTACCAGTCGGCATTCAACGGGCTGAATGTCGCCGTGTCGCAGATCGTCCGCGAGTTGCCGTCGGCCGCAATGGGAGCGGACATGTTCTTCCTCGCCATCTCGGACAATATCCCGATGCTCGTTGACGAGATCAACAAACTGCGAGAGTTTAATAAGTCGTCCGAGCAGAGTGTACCGATTCTCAAACAGCTGGGAGCTGCGGTGTTCAGCTGGAACAGCCTTATATCCGTCGGCATTACCTTGCTCACGGTATATGGGAAGGATATTGTCAGCTGGATCGGGAATCTGTTCAAGGGGCGAGAGGCCGCCATGACAATGGCGGAAGCCCAGGCAGAGGTGAATAAGCAAATGGCAGAATCTTCCGGCAGTTATGGCGATCAGGTTGCCCAACTCAGGGCCTTGCAGCTGCAATGGAATCAATTGGGAGATGATCTCAAAGCAAAAACAGAGTTTGTCAAAAACAACCGAGAGGCATTCGATAAGTTGGGAGTAGCTATAACAACGGTTGCGGACGCCGATAATCTGTTTATTCAGAATACGGATGCGTTTATCGAAGCAATGAATCTGCGCGCGCAAGCTAATGCTGCGAACGAACTGGCAACTCAAAAGTACAAAGATGCGTTGATTGCCCGACAAAAAGCGGAAGACAAGATAAAAAGAGGTACAGGTGAAATAGTCTACGCAGGAATAGATGAGTATGGAGATACCAGTTATGAATATCGTCGTAGAGCATATACCGAAGACGAGAAGAAGGAAATATTAGCCGAGGTCGAAGCCCTCGAAGCGGAAGCATCGGCATTCACGCAATTGACTGTTGCACGAAATGCGGATGCAAAATCAATCCTCGACAGAGCGGGAATAAAAGAATCTGAGAAAAGTTCAAAATCGGCGAACGACGACCCGTATGCTGATGAATCCGGCGTAAAAAAAGCAGAACGAATGATGGAGGGGTATTATGCCCGCAGCAAACAGGAACTTCAAAAATGGGTTGACGAGCAACGGGAAATCATTCGTAAGACGGGTATTGACGTGATGGGTGATTTCGAAAAAATCCTGTCGCAGATGGACAAGGAGGTATCGGCCGAGTTCATATCCCAATATAATCAGAAACAGTCCGAATACCGGAATCGGATTCTGAATGCGCAGGCCACAGGCGGAGATGAGGCCGCGCAGAATGAAACCGTTGCCATTCTTCGGGAACAGTTGGCCGAATTCGATTCGTATGCCGCAGCGTACCGAGCAATGGGGGATTCGGCTATCGAAATAGACAACCGCCGGCTTGAAATGCTCATTCGCCTGCATGACGAAATGAATAAAGGCGCCCAAAAAGAGGCGCAGAGCATGCAAATGAGTTTCCAAGCCGCCAGCGATCTCGCGGGTGCGCTGGGTGGCTTGGCAGAAGAAGCTGGGGCGAGCGCGCCGGTTGTTGCAATGTTAGGTATCGCACAGGCTATCGCGTCAATGGGTGCAGCGTTAAGCAAGGCTTTTTCATCCAGTGCAACTGTTTGGGACGGTATTGCGGGTGCTGTCGCCGCCATATCGACAATTACAACCATTATATCTCAAATAAAGTCGTTGAATAGTACTGCGGCCGAGGAGGGCGCGAAATACCACTATGCCCGCGGCGGTCTTGTGACCGGCCCCGGCACGGGTACGAGCGACAGCATCCCTGCGCGGCTGTCCAACGGCGAGGCCGTGATGACGGCCCGTGCGGTCGTGGATTGGGGGCCGGTGCTCTCGATGATGAACGTGTCGAGCGGCGGCAACGCCATTCCGACGCGGCATCTTCCGGAGAAGAGTTCGGGGATGCGTCAGATGGAACAGATGTTCGAGCGCGTGATGCGCCGGCTTCCGAACCCTGTCGTGACGGTCAGGGATATAAACAACGGTCAGCGGCGGGTCAAGGTGCAGGATGAGACGGCGCGCTACACCGGACGCAAAAGGTAAAAAACAGCGAAAAGTTCGGAGGAACCCTTCCTGCGTATCCTATATTTGCTTCAAACACGAATTAACCCTTTTATAATAAATTAAAAAAACAATGGCAGAATGTATCAATGATCTGGCAGGCGATATCCTGCAAGATTGCAACACGGTCTATGGGGTGGGCGTCGAGAAGATTGCCTATCTTATCAAGAAGTCCGATCTGGACGAATCGGCGACGACCTACACCAAACCGAAGATCACCAAGATCGCACTCAAATCCGGCAAGAGGGCCTATCGGTTCTCGATTCCCTCCAAAACGCCCTACAACGGGCTGATCTACGAGGATCAGAACGCCGAAATCGGCATCGCCATCAACAAGACGCTGCCGCTGCGTATGCTGGCCGACAGCCCCGCGAACTCGCAGAACATCGAGGCGTTCAAGAACGAGGACTGGGTCGCTGTCTACGAGAACAAGGCGAAGGGTGCGGACGGCAGCCAGGCGTTCTGTGTGATCGGCTACGAACAGGGCGCATCGATGCAGAACGCGACGCTCGACAAGTACGGCGACGGCTACAACGGAGGTTGGGGCGGCGACCTGATCGAGCAGAACGCACCGACGCCGCAGATCTTCTTCGACGCCGGCGGTATCGACGCTTCTCGCGCCGCGCTGGAAGCATTGTGTACTCCGGCCGAGTAGGGGGTATGCAACCGTTGGACTGGTACATGGAGAGGTGCGCATCGGGCACCTCTCTGTGCATGGAAGAGAAGAAGCGGATCGAATCGGATTATCGGGAAGTGTTCGGGCGTCCGATGCTTTCCGATTTCAGCGGCCGGTGTCCCAACCGGTTCCGTGATGCGGCCGCGATGATCGCCTCCTATTTGCGGAAGGAGCAGAAAGGCGCAAACGGCGGTTACATGCTCAAATCCGGCGTCGTGATCCGCTATCGCGGAAAACTCTACACACACCTGAATCTGACGGCCGCAGCGGCTCGGCATCATCTCAGACAACATCCGTCCAACGTACACGATTTCCTGCGTCTGGGCGATCTACCCAAAACCGAATGACACTATGGCAAATTATAAGATCAAAGACTTACAGCAAGCTCAGACCCTGAACGGTGCGGTTGCGTTGGAGATTCAGGACGGGGATAGCATGTCCACCTTCGCCACGCTCGACCAGATCGCCGAGTTTCTGGGGAACACAACCCCTGTGGTGTTGTTGACCAAAGCCGGCCCCATAGACGACAGCTATCTGCCCGATATGCCTGCCTCTGAAATCGCGGCAGCATACGATCGGATCGTTGCGGATCCGATTCACACGGTACCTGTTGTCAGGATTCCCGATAACGGAGGACAATACCTCGTACCGTCAGGATATGGAGTGCATGCCGATACGAAGGCCGTCATCGGATATTATGCATCGCAGACATACGTGCTCCCGTCCAGTCTTACGTTGACATCGGAAACATTTACCTTATCGAGACTGCCGTATACGGCATCATCGATGGAGTGGGCCGATCTGCTCAACAACACGGCCCTTCCCTCCGGTTATCTCGGCATCGATAGCGACAGTACGAGCGAAGAGATCAGTGCGGCCGTCGGGGGTGTAGACGCATTCAGCAAGTTATGCTCGAAGTTGCTCAGGCGAAACTGTATCGTCGTTGTGTCGACCGATCCCGCTGCGGCGAACAGGAGTGCATCTATTCCTGTGATAGTAGATGTAAATAGGAGTGTTGGTCTGCCACTGAAAATAACACTCGAAATCGAATATATATCTTCGGGGAAATACATTGCATTGACCATTACAGAGTCAGGAGGCACCTTTTCAGCGACGCGTACCTCTGTGTCCGTATCGGATATTCCCGATGCACTCGCCGGCAAAGCAGACCTCGACCCCGCGACGGGCTTCGTCAAATCGTCGCAGATAGCTCCGCTCGAAGGGCATCAGACGGGAGTAAATACCTCGGATGGGAACTTCCGCTCCACAGCCTCCGCGCTGCTGTTCTCCGGCGCCCGAACGATAGCAGCTAATTTCAAAACGGGCCACGACGTATCGGGAACACAGACGATCGTTGCTACTTCGGGCGATATTTACGGGATGATTCTGGAATTTGTCAACGGCAACCTTGTATTCCGTTGCAGGGGTGCCGCACCGAGAGTCGTGACGGGAATCGAGCCCGATACCTATTACTCCGTCGCGGGAATCTACGACGGAAACGAGATCGTCGTCTATCTGAACGGCGGGCGTGTAACATCCGCCTCGAACTTCTCGGACGATCTGAATCTGAAATATCTGGCTATCGGGTCTTCCTTCAAAGGCATCGTCATAGGGTGCCGTCTTTTCAACTACGCCCTTACGGCCTCGGAGGTCGTCACGCTGTGGAACGGCGGCGAACCCGAACGGTATATGCTGCCTCTGTCGGGTGAGATGCGCACCGGACTTGTCGCCGAATACATCGCTGCCGGTTTGTTGGCAGACAAGTGGCGCGACACGTCGGGCGCGGGCCTCGATCTGCCGTATGTTCCGACTGCAACGGGCGGCACGGCCGTGCTCGACTACCAGCAATCGCTGCTCACCCCTTCGGGTTCTCCGCTGCACGACCTCTTCGTGGCGGCCGGTGCGGTGTGGGACGATACGGCGAAGAGCTGGACTGTGGCCGACTACACGGGAATCGACACCCCGACGATGACCAAGATCTACGAGCAGTCGCATAACGTGCTCAACGGCGTTGATTGGACATCCAAACTCCTCTATGCCACTATCCCCGTGAATCTGCCTCCGAGAGCGGATGTAACCGGATACAATGGAGCCTTGACGACAGCCCGTTCGGCCTTTGCAGGATCGACGCTCGAAAAAGCATATATCGCTGTCAATGACGATACCGCGGCAGGTTTAATCGATTGTCGCAACCTGTTCCGTTCCTGCTCGAAACTCAAAACCGTCGTCGGGATCATCTTGTTGAGCGACAGCGTTGCGATCAATACGGACGTATTCGCGTATTGTCCGCTTTTGGAGCGCGTGCGCATCCGGAATCTGCGAAGCAGCCTGACATTCGCACATTCTCCGCTGCTGTCGCTCGAATCGCTGCAATATCTTGTCGAGAATGCGGGCAACACCGCAGCGATCACCGTGACGGTTCATGCCGACGTCTACGCGAAACTGACCGATTCCTCGAACGCGGAGTGGTACGCTGTCAATGCCGCTGCGCAGGCTCGGCAGATCGGCTTCGCGGCGACTTGGGGCGCCTTCGTGGAAAAAGACGCCGCTACGGTTGGCGATCTTGCCGTCTACGACAAGACGGCCGGTGCGATCCGGTTCGTCAAGGGTGAGACCCTCTCGGCCGCACAGCTCCCCGAAAGCCTCACCCCGCTGGCCGTCGTCTATGCGCGGCAGGGCGACAAGGTACTGATCGTCTCGCTCGATAATGTCGCAAGCGAACTCCGTTGGGCGGCCTCTTACGAAGTAGCCTTGTCGGGTTTTGACCTCGCAACCGGAGGCACAATCGTATTAAGGATTGGTTCGGAAACCGAAGTGTCGATAACGTATGCCGCCGGAGGAACGCTCGCCGACCTCGTGAGCGCGACCAATACGGCATTCAGAACGACCCTGGCATATGGATCTCCTCTTACCAGTGTCGACAGAGGCGGCTGGGCGGCAGTTGCAGATGATGCAAGCGGTCGTATGATTATTACCGCGAATGGCTATATGTCATGGTGGGCGACCATTACCGTCATAAGCGGTGCAACAATGACCACGAGACCTGAAAACGTGGATTATCAGACGACGATAACGAGTGTACTAATCGAAGGGGAAACCGAATATATCCGCCGTAAGAACGGCGTTAACGCGACGAATGTGGGCTGTAATTTTGCAAAATTCCTGCAATACCGTTCAGTCAACGGCGCAGTCCCGACCTCGAACGTGTCGCTCGGTTCGGCGACGATCGTCAATCAGGCATCGTTTGAGACCTCGGAGTTCTGCGCCGAGCTGCGGGCTGCCTATGCGGATTATGCGTCGTATCTCTTCGGCGAACACATGGCTGAGTATCCGTCCGCCTACGGAGCGATGCTGCGCGACGGCAGGACGAACACGGCAAAGATCGGCCGCCTGCGTTTCACCGATATTTACGGTCAGAGCAAACCCTGCTATCCGGCCGCTGCTGCCGCTCTCGAATACGGCGTCGCGGTCGAAGGTGCGACGACAGGGCTCGAAGCGGGTGCATGGTGGTTGCCATCAGCGGAAGAGGTCTACTTGCTCATGCGTGATCGCGTGCTTGTTTCCACAGACGTAGAAAAAGACCCTGTAAACCGTACTTTGTTGCGCCTCAGTAAAGCTACTTGCTATGGGACGGGATATTACCCATGGACATCTTGTGAGTGTAATTCATCCAGTGTCTTCATATACAACGGCACTACGGGCGAAGATGGTAACGGCAACAAGTATAGTACACGCAACGTGCGGCCCGTTTCCGCCTTGTAAAACGAAAATCATTATGAACATGGAAGAACTGCAAAAGAGAATCGACGCTTTGCAATCGCGGCAGCTGGCGCTGCGTGCGATCATGGCCTCCTCGGACGAGCGGGCTGCCAAATGTAGTAAGACGGGCGCATCGTTCCGAGAGACCTATCCCCGAGACTTCGCACGATACCAGGAGGCGAACGCCGAGTACAACCGAAACGAGATGACCCTCGCCGAGCTCGAAGCCGAGCGGATGGCGCAGCGCGAAGAGGTGGAATCACTGCATGTACACGACGCCTAACCTTTGAAATCGCTATGGAATATCTCCCCGCAATCATCAGTGCCCTCGGGACTATTATCGCTGCGTGGTTCGCCTATAACCAGTACAGCAAAAACAAGCTGACCGACCTGAAAATCGAGAAGTTCAAAAAGGACGAAGAGACGAAAAGCATCCGTCGGGCCGACAATTCGTCTATCGTGTACGGTGAGTTGTGGAGCGTCCTGCACGAGCTGGATGCCGATCGGGTCTATATCGTACAGCCGCATCCGCTCGGCAACGAGAGCCTGCTGTCCGTCTATTACGAGGTCAAGCGCAAAGGGGTGGAACCGATGAAACCGCACATGCAGGGCCTTCCGATTTCGGAGGTGCCGAAGTTCAGCAGCGATCTGGTGAAGAACCTCTTCCTCTACATCACGGACATCGACGAGCAGGTGAACGACAAATATGCGAAGTCCATCCTTTCGAGTTACGGATGTCGGGCGGCCATCATCAAACGGCTCAACGACAACCGCCACGACTGGATAGGCAGCATCTTCTGCGAGTTCACCCGCCCGCTGTCCGTATCGGAGGAGAATGCGCGGGAGATCATGCACACGGCGGCCATGAACATCCAATACCTGCTGCCCGAGTATCGATAACGTATAAATCGCTTCAACCTTAATACTGTAAAAGCCATGAAAAAGCAAGTCGAAATCGCGCTCTGCGTGTCGGCCGCCGTCATTGCGCTGGTCGTTCTGTTCAACCTCCTGCCGAGCGGCATCCGCACTACGGCGACGCTCTGCGCAGGATTCGGGGCGGCCGCAGGAGCCGCCGCAGGCTGGCGGGCAAAGATGTGGTATGACCGAATGAAAGGATAGGTATGGCAACGTATTTCACCCTTTCCGAATTGCTGCGTTCCGATACGGCCGCAGCGCGCAGCATCGACAACGCGCCGTCGCACGACGTCATTCGCCGGCTCAATGCGCTGATGGACGAATGCCTCGATCCCGTGCGCGAACTTTGGGGCAAGCCGATCGGCGTGAACAGCGGCTACCGATCGCCGGCGCTCAACGCAGCCGTCGGCGGAGCTGCGGCAAGCCAGCACATGAAGGGCGAAGCGGCCGACATCACCACCGGCAGCGTCGCGGATAATCTGCGGCTGTTCGAACGCATCGCAGCCAGCGCGATCCCCTTCGACCAGCTCATCGACGAGAATCGGGGCCACTGGATCCATATTTCATACCGTGCCGACGGGAAGAACCGAAGGCAGGTGTTGCATCTGTGAGGAATGAGGGCAGTTGTCAAGAATTATTTGACAACCGCCCCGAATTAGAATACGCTCTTTGAAATATTGGAATTGCCAGTTCGTTCGAAAATTGAGCGTTTTCGCTAAGCCGCGCGCAGAGCCGAACTTGTTCGGACTATGCCGAGGCGAGAAAACGAAGGATGAAATTCAACATTTATGAAAAATGCATTATCTTTGCAACCGAGCAAACCAAACACCTTTACTGTTATGCGAGAACCGGATATACAGCGTATGAAAGCGGTGTTGCTGTACATACTGAACAAAATGCCGGATGGAACGAGGGATGTATACCATATCGTCAAGACGGCTTTCTATGCACAGAAAAACCATTTCGTAAAATACGCGCTTCCCTTATTCAACGACCGGATTTCCGCATTGCCTTTCGGGCCGGTCCCGTCTCTCATGTACAATATCTTGCGTGTTGCCAGAGGTGAAAGTCAGCCTTATCGATTTTGCGACGACAGGGTATTGTCTCGTATTGCAGCGGCGATAGACTATCAGGACGAGAGCTTCACGGCCAATGAGCAGCCGGACATGGAATGTCTCTCGAAATCAAATATCGAATGTCTTGACGAAGCCATAGGGGAAGTATCCCGAATGAGATTCGATAAGTTGATGGCCAAAACGCACGGTGCGGAGTGGACAAGGGCTTTTCATAATCCGACCAGCCATAAAATGGATGATCTGAGCATAGCCAGGGAAAGTGGCGCAAGCGAAGAGGTGTTGGCATATCTGGCTGATTCATTGGAAATCGACAAGGCGCTAGACTGATGTTGCTGGGTGAAATCGAAGTGCTGAAAAAAGCACAAATCAAGGTCGGAAGTATCTTTCGAATGGAATTTTACCCAAAAGATCGAGTAACGCCGAAGGGAGAACATGCGATCGGCCGGACGAAATATTTTGTCATCGTCGGCGTCGATGCCGAAGGTAATTATGTCGGGGTATCTCTGATAAACACAAATGTGAATATCAATTTCGCCCACGTGATAGCTCCTTTTCAACATTGTATCTATCCTGAAAAATACGAATTTCTGAAAGGCCAATATAGATACGTGGACTGTTATTCAATCCGAGATATAGAAGAAATCCGCATTGCGGAAAATGCAGAATACATCGGATATTTGGATGAAGCTGATCTTACACAGGTGTACTCTCTATTGAAAGAATCGCCTGCAATCGACCGAAGAACGATGAAACGATATGGGTTAGAATAGATCATCGAACACTATATAGTCATGAAGCGGTAATTCCAATGATTCGGAATTACCGCTTTTTGTTTATGAAATTGATCCGCAAGATAATCTGTATTGTGTTGCTCGCCGGATTGTTTTTCGGCTGGGGCTACCGCCGCGGGGCGGCTTCCGTCGAAATGCGCGACAGCACCGTTACCCGATGGGTGCCGTGGCCGGTTCCCGTGTACGACACCATTCGGGAACCTTATCCGGTCGCGGTGCGCGAACCGGCCGATACGGTATGGAAATACATGAGTGTAGATACAGCCGCAATTATCGCCGACTATCTGCTCGAACGGGATTACCGGCTGGATTTCTCCGCCGATTCGACCGGAACATTCCTTGTCGATGCGACCGTAGGAGAAAACCGGCTGTTGCGGGCTTCGGCCGTAGTAAAGCCCGTTGTCCGTGAGATTACGGTTACAAAACTGCATACCGAGGTGCGGCCGCCGCGCTGGGAAACGGGACTCGCCCTCGGAATCGATCCATACAACCAGTGGGCGGGCATCTACGGACGCTATACGAGAGGCCGATGGAGCGGTGAGGTCATAGTAGGGTATGATCCGATCCGGGAAAAACAATATGTCGGCACGAAAATAGGATGGGCCGTGTTCCGATAACTCGTTGCCGGAATTATTTCCCGATTCCGCTCCAATCGAAAAGATTCATTACGGCTTTGTTGGCGTCGAATATGACACGCCAGTTTTTCACGAGGTAAATATCGGTGACTTTCATGGATGTGTCAACGTGATTCAACGCTTCATGAATCACGTATTTGTCCAGTCCGGCTCCGCCCTCCTCTCGGGGAGTCCGCGCTATGGTTGCCCAGGAGTGCCGCGCAGCGTAGAACGTCAGGCCATCGACGCCTATCGCCTCGCCGACATCTTTCAGGCCTTTGTTGATCGCTTTGTTGAATGACACGCGATCTTTGTAGCGGAGGTAGAAGTGAAGCAGCCGTTTCCCCGTCTTATCCGAATAGCGAGCGATCAAAGGGCTGACGCACGGCTCTATCCGAACGTGCATTTCTGCACGGTCCGTGCGGCGGGATGCGGTTTTTTGCCGGAAATACACGATTTCGTCCTTCCTGGCCGGCGGGCAGGTCAGCAGATCGGCGCTGTTCATCCCCATCAGTGCGAACGACAGGAGGAAGCAATCCCGCGCCATCCGAGCGCGTTCGTTGGCGAGTGGCGGCAAGTCGATTATCTGCTGTATCGACTCCGCGGAGATGGCTCGTTTGGCCGTCGGCGCGGGTGTTTCGAGGCGCAAGTTTCTGAAAGGGTTGCCCAGAATATTCATTTGTCCGAGTTCTTCATCGTTGAACTCTTCCTTCGCGCGGTTATAGATGGTTTTGATGCGCGAAATATACAGAGACAGTGCCCTGTTGCCCTTGTTTTTGGTTGCAGTTTCACCTTTCTGCTTTCGGTTGGCGCCTCGTTGCGAAGGCTCCGATTCGATGAATTGCACGAATCCTTTGATGAACGGTGCCGTGATCTCGCCGATGTCGAGCGTATCGCGGCCAATGTATCGTCTCAGCGCGTTGAGGGCTGTCATGTAAATCGATGCCGTACCGGAATTCATCCGCGCCGCTTCCTGCCTCATATACGCTATGAAATCGAGCCGGAATCGCTCTCCGCCTTTCAATCCTGATTTGATGCGTGCGACGAGTTCGTCGATCTCCATTTCCTCGACGGCGTATCCCATGTCGTTGCAGAGGTCGATGCAATCTTCGACCAGTTCGCGGCATTTGCGGCTGAGTTTTTCATCCTTGATTTTCAATCCCCGCGTCAGATCATCGGGCAGCGCATAGAGCGTCGTGCTTATCCAGCGGCTTTTTCGGTGGTGGGTTATGCACAGCTTGATATTGTAAGTACCGTCTGCGCGTCGCTGGTGGGAAAAGATACAGGTTCGGAAGGTCGCCATAGCTGAACAACATTAGAACAACAATTGCAGACAAATATATACAGAAAGTGTCAAAAGTAAGCGATTTCGATGTGTAAATATTTGTTGGAAAGAAGCCGATAAGACGACAAAAACCGCCTCTCAATACTTTGAGAAGCGGTTTTTTCTTTCGTGATTCCGTTGGGATTCGAACCCAAGACCCACAGCTTAGAAGGCTGTTGCTCTATCCAACTGAGCTACGGAACCGTCTGTCCATATCGGATGCAGTACGTTTTGCGGCACAAAAGTAATATAAATACACCGACTTTCCAAACCCACCCGGCGGAGAATCGCGGCGGCGGGGTGTGGTAATGGGAGGGCGGATCGCGACGGCGCGAAGCGGCGTCTGCCGCAGTGCAGGTCGGGACGTCTGCCGGAACGGGCCTCAGCGTGCGTCGACCGCCGCCCGCAGTCGTTCGAGCGCTTCGGCGAGCCGGATGCGCGGCAGCCCGACGTTCAGCCGCATGTGTCCTTCGCCGCCGGGGCCGAACATCTCGCCGTCGTTGAGCGCCAGTCCGGCGCGTGCGACGAAGAGGTCGACGAGCGCATCGTGGGCCAGCCCCAGTTCCCGGCAGTCGAGCCAGACGAGGAACGACGCTTCGGGGCGGATCGCCCGGATGCGGGGAACGTATCGCCGCAGGAAGTCGTCGGTGAAGTCGACGTTCGCCTCGACGTACCGCAGCATCTGCCGCCGCCATGCGTCGCCTTCGGGCGTGAAAGCCGCCCGGGTAGCGACGACCGAGAGCAGGGGCGCCTCGTGGAACTCACCCGCTTCGAGCCAGCCGAAAAAGCGGCGGCGCAGCGCCTCGTCGGGGACGATCGCGTAGGAACTGACCACGCCGGCGATGTTGAAGGTCTTGGTCGGGGCGCCGAAGGTGACGCTGCAATGCGCCGCCGCGTCGCTGACCGATGCGAAGGGGCGGTGACGATGCCCGTAGAGCGCCATGTCGCAGTGGATCTCGTCCGAGACGACCACGACGCCGCGGCGGTCGCAGATCGCGGCCAGCCGGCGCAGCGTCTCCTCCGGCCAGACGATGCCCGCGGGATTGTGCGGGTTGGAGAGGAGCAGCAGCCGGCAGTCGTCGTCCAGAAGGGCTTCGAGCTGCTCGAAGTCCATTTCGTAGCGGTCGCCCGTGCGCCGCAGCGGGTTGCAGACCACGCGGCGTCCCATCTGTTCGGGGACCAGCCGGAAGGGGTGGTAGACGGGCGGCTGGATGACCACCTTGTCGCCCGGACGGGTAAGTGCCAGCACTGCCATGCCGATACCCTTGACGATGCCGGGAATGAAGCGCATCCACGCCGGATCGGGACGCCAGCCGTGGCGGGCTTCGATCCACGCGGCGATCTGCGGCCAGTAGTCGTCGGGCAGTTGCGTATAGCCCAGCACGGGATGGTCGAGCCGCCGCCGGAGTGCGTCGAGGATGAAATCGGGCGTTGCGAAGTCCATGTCCGCCACCCACAGGGGCAGCAGCTCCTTGCTGCCGAACACGTCGGTCAGCGCGTCGTATTTTACGGCGTTCGTGCCGTGCCGGTCGACGATCCGGTCGAAATCATAGGTTTTCATCGATGTCGTGCGACGGGCGTCTACCGTCTCTTTTTGAAATAGTCGTTGTAGATCTTGATCCCGAAGACGATCGAACTCATGATCGTCGTGAGGAGGTTGGTGACGAACAGGGGGATGTTGCCTGTCAGGATGCCCTGCACGGCGAAGCAGGCCGAGCCGAACCCCATCATCAGGAAGGTGCCCGTGGCGATGTCGTCGGTGGAGCGGGTGCGAACGGTACGCACGGTCTGGGGCAGGTACCCGAAGACCATGGCGATGGCGGCGATCGAGCCGATAATATCCGATGGATGCATAGTGCGCTTCTTTTTGCAAATATAGCGAAAATCCCTATATTTGTATCGGTGGATCATCCCCAGTTTTAAAGATCGAAAACATGAACGGTTCGAAAAACAAATTTATGGAGCTGGCGATCGCGCTCTCCGAGAAGAGCGTCGCCGAGGGCGGCGGCCCGTTCGGGGCCGTCGTCGTGCGTCGCGGCGAGGTGGTGGCCACGGGGACGAACTCCGTCACGCTGCTCAACGATCCCACGGCGCATGCCGAGGTTTCGGCCATTCGCGCCGCCTGCGCCGCGGTGAAGGATTTCAAGCTGGAGGAGTGCGAAATCTACTCCTCCTGCGAACCATGCCCGATGTGCCTGAGCGCGATCTACTGGGCCGGCATCCGCAAGATCTATTTCGCCAATACGCGCGAGGACGCCAAGCGGATCGGCTTCGACGATTCGTTTATCTACGACCAGATCCCGCTCGCCCCGTCGCGGCGGACGGTTCCCTCCGAGGAGATGATGCGCGCCGAGGCGTTGCAGGCCTTCCGGCTGTGGGAGCGGAAGGAGGACAAGGTCGAGTACTGAACCTGCGACGGCTGCCGGTGCACGGAGTCGGTCTCCGGCACGCAGGAGCGAACGGTGTACGGCCGTCCGCAGAGGTGGTGGGCGTCCGTGCGGCCGTCGGGACTGCGGCTCGGAACACGCTTGCGGAGGTGTCGTTTAGGGGGCTCCGGTCGGCGGCGTTTTTGGCCGGCGGAAATTTGGCCGCGTGGAAAATTCTTGCTATCTTTGCCCCGCTGCAAAGTCCGCGAGGGTTTTGCGCTTTTGATAACTGATTAACAATTAAATTTTTACAAGCAAATGGCTGTTAAAATTCGTTTGGCACGTCACGGAAAGAAAGCTGCGCCTTTCTATCATATCGTTGCCGCAGATAGCAGAGCGCCACGTGATGGCAAGTTCATCGAGAAATTGGGTACCTACAACCCGATTACGAATCCTGCTACGATCGAGCTCAATTTCGAACGGGCTCTGGATTGGTTGATGAAAGGCGCGCAACCCACGGACACCTGCCGTGCGATTCTTTCGTACAAGGGCGTACTCTACAAGAAGCACCTGCTGGGCGGTGTAGCCAAGGGCGCTTTCTCGGAGTCGGATGCCGAGGCCAAGTTCAACAAGTGGATGGAGGAGAAGCTGGGCAAGATCGCTTCGAAGGAGTCGAAGCTCGCCACCGACGCCAAGGCTGCCGAGAAGGCACGTCTGGCTGCCGAGGCCAAGGTGAAGGAGGAGCGTGCGAAGGCGATCGCCGAGAAGAAGGCTGCCGAAGCCGCTGCCGCCGCTGAGGCCGAAGGGGCTGCCGCCGAGGGCGAAGCCGCCGAAGCACCTGCCGAGGGCGAGGCTGCCGCAGAATAAGGCTTTTCGATTATTGGATAGGGAATTCCCTCTGATACCCTGCGAGGGTGTCGGAGGGAATTTTCGTGACGGAGCATACGAGGTCGGGCGGGGGCTTCCGGTCGGCAGCATGGCTGTCGGGTCTGTTCGGACGGGGGCCGCATCGATCGTCGATTGCTGAAATTTAATTCCGGATCGTTATGTTGTTACCTGTTGCCAAAGTGACCAAATTGTTCGGCGCCGAACGGGGCGGAGGCGTCGTCGTGGCGCTCTATACGGAGTTTCCGGAGGATTTCGCGCCGGAGTCGGAGCCGTTGTTCGTGCGCATCGATTCGCTTGACGTGCCGCTGTGGTGCGAGCGGTTCGAGCGTCGCGGAGCCGCGGGCGCGCTGGCGGAGTTCGCCGACTGGGATACGGCGCGGCGAGCCTCCGAACTGGTGGGGCGCGAACTCTTCGTCGAGGCCGATGAAGAGCGTTCCGACGATGAGTTCTATATGGAGGATCTGATCGGATTCGCCGCCGACGTGGACGGCCGGCAGGGCGAGGTGACGGACTATTACGACAGCGAGGCCAATCCGCTGCTGGGCGTGACGATCGACGGGCGCGAATACCTCGTGCCGGCCGTCGGGGAGTTCATTGCGGGGATCGATTTCGAGGGCCGGCGCCTGCAGATGACGCTGCCCGAGGGGCTGCTGTCGCTGAACGACTGAAAAATTCGAAGTGAAGACCATGCAGCGCGTTGTCATAGGACTTTCGGGAGGCGTCGACTCCTCGGTGGCGGCTTACCTGCTCAAAGAGCAGGGCTACGAGGTGGTGGGCCTCTTCATGATTAACTGGCACGATACGACGGGTACGCTCGAAGGCGACTGCCCGTGGCACGACGACCGCGTGTTCGCGGAGCTGGTCGCCAGGCGGCTCGACATTCCCTTCCACGTCGTCGACCTCTCGGAGGAGTACCGGCGGCGGGTGGTCGATTACATGTTCGCCGAGTACGAACGGGGGCGCACGCCCAATCCCGACGTGCTGTGCAACCGCGAGATCAAGTTCGACGTTTTCCTGAAAGAGGCGTTGCGGCTGGGGGCCGATTTCGTGGCGACGGGACACTATTGCCGGCGGGAGTGCGTTGCGGCGGCCGACGGCACGGAGCATTACCGCCTGCTGGCGGGTGTCGACGGCAACAAGGATCAGAGCTATTTCCTCTGCCAGTTGTCGCAGGAGCAGCTGTCGCGGGCGCTTTTCCCCGTCGGGGGGCTTACCAAGCCCGAGGTGCGGCGCATCGCCGAAGAGCAGCACCTGGCTACGGCCAGGCGCAAGGATTCGCAGGGCATCTGCTTCGTCGGCAAGGTCGACCTGCCGGTTTTTCTGCAACAGAAGCTCGCGGCCCGGAAGGGCAACGTCCACGAGATACGGGCCGACTGGCCGAAATACGCCCGCACCGTGGCTCCCGACGACCTTCCGGCATTGGCCGAGCCGTGGCGCTACACCGTGCGCGACGGCAAGAAGATCGGCGAGCACAACGGGGCCCATTTCTATACGGTCGGCCAGCGCAAGGGGCTGGGGATCGGCGGCCGCCGCGAGTCGCTCTTCGTGCTGGCCACCGACGTCGGGCAGAACGTGATCTATGTCGGCGAGGGCGACGCGCACCCGGGGCTCTACCGAAAGGCGCTCTTCATGAAGGCCGGCGACCTGCATTGGATCGACCCCGCCGAGCGGATGCGGGCGGGGCAGCGGCGGCGTTTCCGAGTGCGTATCCGTTACCGCCAGCCGTTGCAGGGCGCCGAACTCGTCGTGTGCGACGAGGGCGGGTATCTGCTTTTCGACGAGCCCCAGCGGGGCGTCACGCCCGGCCAGTTCGCCGTCTGGTACGACGGGGAGACGCTGGTTGGTTCGGGGGTGATCGACCGGTAGCGGCCGAACGGAACGAGGGCCGGCAACCGATGTTGCCGGCCCTCGCTGTGCGTGTGCATACGGATGATCACTCTGTCCGTTGCCCGATGTAGAAGACATAGCCGTAACGACGGCCGTAGCGACGGTACTGCTCGATCTCCTCTTCCAATCGTTCGACGAAATGTCGGGCGAGAGGGGCGTCGTCGTAGGTTGCGAGAAATTCCCGTGCGCGGGCGGCTGCCGGTGCGTAGTAGTTTTCCGTCCAGCAGGAATCGGGCAGGATGAAGTGGGCGACGGGACGGTATCCGGCCCGTTCCATGCAGCGGATTTTGCCCGAAATGTCGTCGATTTCAGGGAAGTTGTCGCGGAAGAATCCCATTTCGTCGGGCCGTGCGGACGATAGCCACGAACACTCCGTGACGGCGATGAACCCGTCGGGTTTGAGGAACTGCCGCCACTGGGTCAGCCCCTTCTCGAAGCCGATGTTGTAAATGGAACCTTCGGCCCACAGCAGGTCGAACGACGCCTCGGCGAAGGGCAGCGACAGCATCGAGGCGACGATGCCCGTGACTTGCTCCGTCCGGCCTTCGGTCTCCATTCGCCGGTGCAATCCCTCGATCATTTCGGGCAGCAGGTCGACGGCCGTGACGGGACCGTCGAGCGCCGATGCGAGCACCGCCGTCTGGCGTCCGGTGCCGCAGCCGATGTCGGCTATGCGGGGACGGGGCGGCAGTCCGTCGATGAAGCTCAGCGCGCGGCGTGTCTGGGCGTCGTCGCCCGGGCCTTGCCGGTCGAGACCGGCGAAAAACGCTGCGATGATTCGGTAGTCGAAGTCGGAAATCAGATTATACTCTTTGCTCATTGTCGTTGTTTGTATTTGTGCATCTGCGGGGAGCCGCCGAGCGGATCCTTCGGATGCGAATAACATAAAAAATCTCCCCGGACGCAATGTCCGGGAACCCGATGTGTCGGAATCCGCGACGGTGGGCGGATTCCTATGAAACCGAATCCGGTTTGAAAAACGTATCGTACATCCGGCGTGTTTATTTGCGTCAAAGATAGGTTTAATTTCCGGAACGGCAAATCGTGCGGGGATATTTGTCGGGCCGATGTCCGGCGTTCGCCTCCGTTGCCGCGTGCGGAGGGCGGTGCGGCCGCGGTCGGACACGAAAGCCGGCGCGATTTTTTTGAGCCGTCGCTTGCGGGATTCCCGTTTTTTACTATCTTTACCTACGCTAAATCGTCGAACGTGCCGAAGTTACGGATCATAGTGGGATGTATGGCGGGTTTCTGTCTGCTGGCCGCAGGGCTTCGTGTTCGCGCGCAGCCGCCGCACGGCGTGGCCTTTTACGATGCGGACTGCCTCTACGACACGGTGCCGTCGCCGTTCGGCAACGATACGCGCTATCTGCCGCAGGGAGAGATGCGCTGGACGGGCGAACGCTATCGTCGCAAAGTGATGCAGACGGCCGCCGTGATCGACTCGCTGGGACTGCCGCTCGTCGGGTTGTACGGCGTCGAGAACGAATCGGTGGTGCGCGACGTGGCGGCGGCTTGCAAGGGCGACTACGCTTACCTGTTTCGCACGACCGACAGCTATAACGGACTGGATTTCGCCCTGTTTTACTTCGGCGACCGCTTCTTCCCGGACAGGGTGGAGGCGGGCCATTTCTGGATGACGGCGGCGGGCGAACTGCGCGGAGCAGGGCGCGTGTGTCTGCTGATGAGCGCCAGCGACCGCTATATCGGCTACAAGATCGAGGAGCACCGCCGGCAGCATCCCGACGAACGGCTGCTGGTCGCGGGGCGCACGGCGGGTGCCGAGCCGCAGCGCTGCGGACTGTCGGAACCCCTTGCGGCGGCACGCCGTGCCGGACGGGGTACGCGCCGTGCGGGGAATCGCTGGGAAATGCGCAGCAACGTGTTGATCGATACGGCGTTCCGTGTAGTTCGCGGCGATGTGTACGCCCGCCGTTGGCTGTTCGACCCGTCGGGCGAAGCGCCGTGGGCGACCTATACCCGCCGGCGGTACGAGGGCGGACCGGGCGCTAATTTGCCGGTATTCTGTTATTTCCGGTGAAAATCTTTGGCCCGTCACGAAAAAAATATTATATTCGCACTCCCTTTGTAGGAAGAAGTTAAAAATAACAACGAATAAACTTTAAGATAGTTAAATTTTTTAGGAATTATGGCAGATGTAAAACGTGTTTATACCTTCGGCAACAAGGCCGCCGAAGGAAATGGCAAGATGCGCGAGCTGCTGGGCGGTAAGGGTGCCAATCTGGCCGAGATGAATCTCATCGGCATTCCCGTTCCCCCGGGCTTTACGATCACGACGGAGGTATGTACGGAGTATTACGCTCACGGAAAGGATAAGGTCATCGAGTTGCTGCGCCCCGAAGTGGAGCGTGCGGTGAAACACATCGAGCAGCTCACGAACATGCGCTTCGGCGACAAGACCATGCCGTTGCTGGTCTCGGTGCGTTCGGGCGCCCGCGCGTCGATGCCGGGTATGATGGATACGATTCTGAACCTCGGCATGAACGACGTGGCCGTCGAGGCTGTGGCCAAGCGCACGGGCAATCCGCGTTTTGCATGGGATTCCTACCGCCGCTTCGTACAGATGTACGGCGACGTGGTGCTGGGTATGAAGCCCCAGACGAAGGAGGATCACGATCCGTTCGAGGTGCTCATCGAGGAGCAGAAGGCCAAACGCGGCGTGAAGCAGGATACCGAACTGACGACCGACGATCTGAAAGAACTGGTCGCTGCGTTCAAGGCCGCCGTCAAGAAGCAGACGGGCGAGGATTTCCCCGCCGATCCGTGGGATCAGCTGTGGGGTGCCGTGTGCGCCGTTTTCGGTTCGTGGATGAACGAGCGTGCCATTCTCTACCGCAAGCTCAACAACATCCCTGCCGAGTGGGGTACGGCCGTGTCGGTACAGGCGATGGTCTTCGGTAACATGGGCGAAAATTCGGCGACGGGCGTAGCCTTCTCGCGCGATGCCGCCACGGGCGAGAACATCTTCAACGGCGAGTACCTCATCAATGCGCAGGGCGAAGACGTGGTGGCGGGTATCCGCACGCCGCAGCAGATCACCGTCGAGGGGTCGAAGCGTTGGGCCAAGGCGCAGAATATTTCGGAGGAGGAGCGTCGTGCGAAATATCCTTCGTTGGAGGAGGTGATGCCGGCCGTCTACAAGGAGCTCGACGAGATTCAGCATCATTTGGAGAAGTACTTCACCGACATGCAGGACATCGAGTTCACCATTCAGGACGGCAAGCTGTGGATGTTGCAGTGTCGCAACGGCAAGCGCACGGGCGCTGCGATGGTCAAAATCGCCATGGACATGCTGCGCGAGGGGCTGATCGACGAGAAAACCGCCGTGCTGCGTTGCGAGCCTGCTAAGCTGGACGAGTTGCTGCACCCCGTCTTCGACAAGACGGCGATCAAGCACGCCGAGGTGATCGTCAAGGGTTTGCCCGCATCGCCGGGCGCCGCGACGGGACCGGTGGTCTTCTTCGCCGACGATGCCGAAAAGGTGTTGGCCAAGACGGGTCAAAAGGCGGTGCTGGTGCGTATCGAGACTTCGCCCGAAGATTTGAAGGGGATGCTCGACGCTGCGGGCATCCTCACCGCACGCGGCGGTATGACGTCGCACGCGGCGGTCGTTGCGCGCGGTATGGGCAAGTGCTGCGTGTCGGGTGCCGGCGAGTTGAAGATCGACTACAAGGCACGCACGATCGAGGTCAACGGCTATACGATCAAGGAGGGCGACTGGATTTCGCTCAACGGTTCGACCGGCGAGGTCTACCTCGGCCAGGTCGCCACGCGCGACGCCGACCTGAGCGGCGACTTCGGCAAGCTGATGGAGCTGGCCGGTAAATATTCGGTGCTGAAAGTGCGCGCCAACGCCGATTCGCCGAAGGATGCCGAGCAGGCGTTCGCGTTCGGTGCGGAGGGCATCGGCCTGTGCCGCACGGAGCACATGTTCTTCGAGGGCGACCGCATCAAGGCCGTGCGCGAGATGATCCTGGCCGACGACGAGGCGGGCCGCCGCGTGGCGCTGGCGAAGCTGCTGCCCATCCAGCGCGGCGACTTCGAGGGCCTCTTCAAGGTGATGAAAGGATACCCCGTGACGGTGCGCCTGCTCGATCCCCCTCTGCACGAGTTCGTGCCCCATTTCGAGAAGGAGCAGCGCGAGCTGGCCAAGGAGATGGGCGTACCCTTCGAGAAGATCGCGGCCAAGGTCGAGGAGCTGAGCGAGGTCAATCCCATGCTGGGGCACCGCGGCTGCCGTCTGGGAAATACCTATCCTGAAATTACGGAGATGCAGACGCGCGCCATCATCGAGGCTGCGATGAATGTCCGTGCGGCAGGTATCCCCGTGCATGTGGAGATCATGGTGCCGCTGGTGGGCAACCACAAGGAGTTGCGCTACCAGAAGAATATCATCGACCGCACGGCCGACGAGGTCTTCGCCGAGCGTAACGACAAGATCGACTATATGGTCGGTACGATGATCGAGGTGCCGCGTGCGGCCGTGACGGCCAACCAGATCGCCGAGGTGGCGGAGTTCTTCTCGTTCGGCACGAACGACCTGACGCAGATGACGCTGGGCTTCTCGCGCGACGACATCGCCAAGTTCCTGCCGGTCTATCTCGAAAAGGGCATCTTGAAGAACGACCCCTTCCAGATACTCGACCGCAACGGCGTGGGGCAGTTGGTTCGGGAGGCCGTGCTCAAAGGTCGCAGCACGCGTCTGCAACTCAAATGCGGTATCTGCGGCGAGCACGGCGGTGAACCTTCGTCGGTAGAGTTCTGCCATTATGCCGGCCTGAATTACGTCAGCTGCTCGCCGTTCCGTGTGCCGATCGCCCGTCTGGCGGCCGCCCACGCTGCGCTGACCGGAAAGTAGTTGATTTGTCCGGAATACACAAACGGCCCGCTTCGAAGCGGGCCGTTTGTGTTGAAAAAGGCGGATTCCATTGAAAAAAATAACAACTTGGCAAAATTTTTTCTATTTTTGGAAACTGGAATTTTAAATCTATAAGAAAAAGATGAAAAAGTTGTTATTGTTGCTTGCGGCTGTCGTCTGCATCTCGACGACGGCTTCGGCTCAGGACAAGGGCGATTGGGCGATCATGCCGCGTATTAACATTTACACGGCGTGGGATGCGGATACGGTTTTCGGCATCGGAGCCGCTGCGCGTTACAATGTTCTCGACCAGCTGCGTCTGGAACCGGCGCTGACGTTGCTCTGCCACGACGGCTGTTCGATCGATCTGAATTGCGACGTACACTACCTGTTCCCCGTAGCCGACCGTTGGAATCTCTATCCGCTGGCGGGTATCAGCGTCAATGATTTCGGCGACTGGTCGGCCGGCATCAACCTCGGTGCAGGGTTCGACTATGCGGTAGCCGACCGGTGGGATATCACCGCAGGCTTGAAGTACATGATCGAGACGCACAAGAATTGGAGCAATCCGCTGATTATTTCGGTAGGCGCTTCCTATCGTTTCTAAAAAAGGTGCGTTCCGAAAAGAGGAGGGCTGCGACAAATAAGTCGCAGCCCTCCTCTTTTCATACGGTTTCACCGGTTATTTCCCGACCGACTGCGCCAGGATGAAGCGGTAGCGCGCCGGATCGAGCCGCAGCAGGGAGAGCAGTTCGTCGGCTGCTGCACTGCCGCGCGTGATCGACCGCAGCGCATGGCCTGCGGTGTAGAGGTTGACGTTCTCGGCATAACCTGCGGCATCCATTGCACAGAGCATCAGTACGTTCTCTTCGGGGATGCCCTTGCCTTCGTAGGTTTGCAGGTCGGCGATGTAGACCAGGTTGAGCGGTGCGGTCGCTACGAAGGGCTGGCGTCCTGCGGCGGCGCGGTGGTCGCCCTCGGCTACGCGGGTCAGCGTCTGTTCGCGGCCGTCGTAGCGGTAGATGCCCTCTTCGAAAACGGCATAGACCGTGATGGGGTAGAGCGCCAGTGCTGACGGCGCGGTCAGCTTTCCGTCCGTGCGGTTCTCGCCCGCTGCGGCCCACAGTACGCCCGAAAGCTCTTCAAGCGAGAGTTTCTCAGGGCCGAACTCCCGCCACGAGCGGCGAGCGGCAAGCGCCTCGTTGATCGTCGCTCCGGCCTTGGCCGCAGGTGCGGCGAGTGCGATGCATTCGGTCATCTCGACGGGGGTGGCCGCCGGCTTGGGCGGCTGTGTCGCGCACGCTCCCAACAGGGCGGCTGCGACGAAAAGCAGGTTTTTCATGGCTGAATGGTTTTAACGGAAAAATGTTGAATTTCGTTCGTCCATTTCTCGCCTCGACAATTCGAGTAAACTCGATTGCACTCGGCTTGACGAAATGGTTTGTTTTTTTGCAGTCGTTTTCTCGCCTCGGCATAGTCCGAATTTTGTTCGCCTCTGCGCTCGGCTCGGGGAAAACATCTGTTTTCGATCGCCGTTCCCCCTGTTTCCGGCCCGATACGCGGCGGTCCGGTTCGGCCCGACGAAGACGGCGTTCGAACAAAGATACGATTAAGCCGGGCGCCATGCAAATTTATTTGCATGGCCGAGGCGAAGTATCTAAGACGAAGTCAAAGATACGAATAAACGGGCACCATGCAAATTTATTTGCTTTTTGCCGAGGCGAAGTATCTTCGGCTGACGCCGAAGATAACGATTTTCCGTTTTTGAGCAGGCGTTTCCGGTGAAAAGTTGTAATTTTGTCGACTGATAACGTAGCACAGGAGTCATGACAGGACAGATCGTAGGCGATACCGAATGGAACGGGCTGCCGATGCCGCGCCGGCTGTGGGCGATTCTGGCCGTCACGTTCGGCGTGGCGCTGTCGGTACTGGACGGTACGATCGCCAATGTCGCGCTGCCGACGATCGCCCACGAGCTGGGAGTCTCGTCGGCCGATTCGATCTGGGTGGTCAATGCCTATCAGCTGGCGATCGTCGTTTCGCTGCTGAGTTTTTCGACGCTGGGCGATGTCGTCGGCTACCGCCGCATCTACATCGGCGGACTCGTCTTCTTCACCCTCTCGTCGGTAGGCTGCGCTTTTGCCGGCTCGCTGGAAATGCTGATCGCCATGCGGGTGATTCAGGGATTCGGCGGTGCGGCTGTGGTGAGTATCAATACGTCGATCATCCGTATCATCTACCCGCGCGACCAGTTGGGGCGCGGCATGGGCATCAATGCCACGGTGGTGGCCATCGCCTCGGTGGCGGGGCCGACGCTCGCGGCCGCGATCCTTTCGATGGCGTCGTGGCACTGGCTCTTCGCCATCAACATTCCGATCGGCATCGCGGCTGTCTGGCTCAGCATGCGTTTCCTGCCGTACAATCCCGTCCGGCTCTCCGACCGTCGCTTCGACTGGCGCGACGGCGTAATGAACGCCCTGACCTTCGGGCTGTTGATCGCTTCGGTCGAGGGTTTTTCGCACGGGCTCGATCCGCGCATCGTGGCCTGCGGCGCGTCGGCGTTCTGCGTGGTGGGTTATCTCTTCGTGCGCAGCCAGCTCCGGAAACCCTATCCGTTGCTGCCGTTCGATCTGCTGCGCATCCCGATCTTTTCGCTCTCGGTTTTCACGTCGATCTGCTCCTTCGTCGCGCAGATGCTGGCTCTGGTGGCACTGCCGTTCTTCTTACAGAAGGAGCTGGGTTACAGCGACGTCCAGACCGGACTTCTGCTCACGGCGTGGCCAGCCGTGATCGTCGTCGTTGCCCCCGTGGCGGGGCTGCTGGTCGAGCGCGTCCATGCGGGTGTGTTGGGCGGCGTGGGACTGACGGTCATGGCTGCCGGACTGTTGTTGCTGGCCCTGCTGCCCGACCATCCGACCGACGGGGCGATCATCTGGCGGCTGGTGGTGTGTGGCGCGGGCTTCGGGTTGTTCCAATCGCCCAACAACAGCATCCTCATCGCTTCGGCGCCCGCCTACCGCAGCGGTTCGGCCAGCGGGATGCTTGCCACGGCGCGGCTCATCGGTCAGACGACCGGCGCGGCGCTCATGGCGCTCTTTTTCCACCTCTTTCCGTCGAACAGCACGCATCTGGCGCTCTATGTCTCGGCGGCGTTGGCACTGGCCGGCGCGTTGGCCAGCAGCACCCGCATTTCGCTGGCGTTGCCCGAGTCGCTGCGTCGCGCGAAAGAGGCTTAAAGTCCTGCCTCCTCGTCGATCAGCAGCACGAGAATTCGTCCAGCGGGATAACACCGTTCGAGCCATACGCGCGAGTTGCAGATGCGCTGCGGCGAGTTGCAGTCGGCGCAGAGTCCCGTCACGGCGCACGGGGTGCGGAATCCCGTGTGGCGTGCGACGTTCTTCGGCCCTGCGATCTGCTGGACGCGCCGCTCGGCGTCGGCCTGTGTATCGACGATTTTGTTGCGACCGGCCAGCAGCACTACGCGGCGCGGCCCGAAGATCACGGGTGCGGTGCGGTTGCCCACCATGTCGACCCAATAGAGCGATCCGCCGAGCGTGACGGCGTTGACGCCCGTCATGAAAAAGTCGGCGAGCAATCCTTTGCGCCGTACTTCGAGCTGTTCGGGTCGCGGCAGGGCGGGATCGAATCCGTCGATGAATTCATAGCGGCTGCCGTTGCGCAGCTCTTCGACGATCCCTGTGGCGCGCAGCGTCATCGAATCGCCGTAAGAGATCGACCGCGGTGCGCAGCGGGCGATCTCGTCGCGCAGCCTCCGGCCCGCTTCGGCCAGGTCGGCGACGCACACGGCTTCGAAACCGTGGCGGCGGAGTTGTCGGGCGCAGGCGGCGAGGCGCGTCGGGAAGTCGGGTGTTTCGTTTTGCATGATTGAATTTATAGTTTCGTTTCGTTACATCGGTACTTCGATCAACAGGAGGTGCGAATTCTCAATGCCCCGCAGCGCGACACGTTCCGTCCGGCGGATGCCCATGCCGTCGCGCATGCGGAGCGTCTCTCCGGCCGCTTCGACGACACCTTCCAGCACGAAGAGGTAGACGCCGTGATTGGCGCCGTGCAGTTCGTAATCCGTTTCGGCGCCGGACGTCAGGTCGAGCGTCGAGAGCCATGCCTTCTGGTGAATCCACCCCACGTGCTCGCCGCCTTCTCCTTTCGGTGCGACGATCGGGCGCAGCCGGTCGGGTTCGGCCTTTGCGAGGCGGATCTGCTCGTAGCGGGGCGTCAAATCGTCACGGTCGGGGAAAATCCAGATTTGCAGGAATTTCACCTCCCGGTCGGGCAGGTTGTTGAATTCGCTGTGGACGATTCCCGTGCCGGCCGACATCACCTGTATTTCGCCCGGCCGCAGCACTTCGCCGTGGCCCATGCTGTCTTCGTGGCGCAGCTCGCCCGACAGGGGGATCGAGACGATCTCCATGTTGTCGTGCGGGTGCGAGCCGAAACCTTCCCCGCCCGCCACCGTGTCGTCGTTCAGCACGCGCAGCGCACCGAAATGAATCCGTTGCGGGTTGTAGTAATCCGCAAAGCTGAATGTGTGGAACGTCTGTAACCAGCCGTGGTCGAAGTAACCGCGCGTGGCGGCCCGATGAATGACTTTCTCCATAAATAATGCCTTTCGTTTTGTCCGCGTCCGGTGCAAAAGCCGTTCCGATTCGGTCGGGAGCAGGTGTCCGGTTCCGGTTGAGAAAGGTACTGTTTTTTCTTGAAAATACGGCGGCTGCGGGTACGAATCTTTTTCGGCTCGCTTCGCCGGTCAGGCTAAGGCCGGTTTCGGAAACACGGACGGACTGCCTGAAAAAGGCAGTCCGTCCGTTTGTGCGGGAGGGGTGCGGTCAGTATTTTTCCGCCTCCGTGAAGTCGTTGTCCGCAGTGAAGGTATCCTGCGTGTAGACATGGCCGAAGCTGTCGGTCGCACGCACCTCGATGGCGGTGGCGGCCGCATCTTTCAGTTTGTACTGATACTGGTGATAGCAGGGGCTCGTACCGCTTTCGGTGGGGTGGTGTTCGACGCCGATGTGGTATCCCCGAATCCAGCGGTCGCCGTAGTTTTGCTCGATCGGGCTCATGTCGCTCCACGTTTTGCCGCCGTCTTCGGAGAGCTCCACTTTCCACGTCGTGCCGTCCATGCCGGCGGCGAAGACGTTGGCCACGACGACGTCCGCCCCCAAATCGTATTTGTAGGTGGCGTAAGGCCCCGCGAAGACGGCGTCGCCGTGATAGAGGCGTATCTGGTGATCGTCGGGACGCTGCGAGGCCTTGAAATAGGTGTCGACGATCTTCGTTCCGTCGATCTCGTAGACCATGAAGCCGTTGGGCGTGCCGTCGCCGCCGCAGTTCGAGCGCCAGAAATAGCCGCACGTACCGCCGTGGATACGTTCGAAGAGGTTATGCGAGCGCATGTGATAGGGCTGGAAATAGTGCGTGTGGGCGCACATCAGCGTAGGGTTCTGGTATTTGGAAATCAGGTCGAGCACCTTCTGGCGGTTGCGGTAGTTCGTGTCGCGCAGCGGGATGTGGTAGTAGAGCACGATCATCTTGCTCGTGGGGACGAAGGACAGATCCTTTTCGAGCCACGCCACCTGCTCGTCGGTGAAGCCGCCGGTGTAGTCCTGACCCGAGAAGAGGCAGTTGTCCATCGCGACGAAATGCACTTCGCCGCGGTTGAACGAGTACCACCGCGGGCCGAGCACGTCGCGATAGGTGTCGCCCGTGTAGTCGACCGAGCTCTTGTCGTGGTTGCCGATGGTGGTGAAGAAGGGGACGCCCGTCTCGCCCAGCGCACGCTTCATCGAGGTGAAGGTCTGTGCGTCGCCCTTGCCCAGGATGTCTCCCAGCGCGATGCCGACGGTCGGGATCGTGTAGTCGGCCTTGATCTTCTTGACGTCGGGCACGGTCTCCGTGCGGAAACGCTTGATGTGCTCGTCGTTGTCGGGCTGGGGATCGCCCAGTCCGAAGAGCAGGAAGCGGGTGTCGCTCTGGGAGAGTTTCGTCAGCGTGAAGTCGGCGCGGTAGGGCTTCGTGCTGCTGCCCGTCAGCGAGTTCGCCGCCTGGTAGGTTCCCTGGTAGGAGCCGTAATTCGCCTGCGTGGGAATTTCATAACCCGACGGGGCGGAGATGAAGACGTACTTGGCGTTGGCGCTGCGCACGATCTGGTAGACGCCTTTCGCATCGGTGGCGACGACGCTGTAACCGTCGCTGACGACGATGCCTTCGAGGGGATTGCCTTCGCTGTCGCTCACCAGCCCGTAGAGGGTGATGCCCTCGTCGGGCTTGATCTCGGGTTTCTCCTCTTCCGTGCCGTCCTGGCCGTTATTGCCTCCGCCGGGCAGTTGGGGGACGACCGGATCGTCTCCGCCGCAGGCGATCGTCGTTGCGGCCAATGCTGCGAACATCGTGCGGCGCAGCAGATTGAAGATCGGATTCATTTTCATAGCAGTTGCATTTTAATTTCAGACCAGATGTCTGCCGGACATCTGGTCTGAGGATTGTCTACCAATTCGGATTCTGTTGGATGTTAGCTCGTTGCAGCTCTTCGGTCGGGATCGGGAAGAGATAGTGCTTTTCGAGGAACACGCGGTCTTCCTTCCAGAAGCGTTCCATGCGGTATTTCTTGCCTCCTACCGAGATCTTGCCGTCGGGGTCTTCCACGGGCCTCATGCCGCAGATGCGGTGCTGCGTCTTGGGATAGGCGCCGTACTTGGCGAAGTACTGCTGGGCCTTCTCGTCGTTGCTGCCGGGCAATGCGTTCCATTGCGACTCTTTGGCCAACTCGGTCGGACTGGTCGGTTCGAGGTAGAAGCGCGTGGAGAAGAAACGGCTCTTTTCGTGGTAGAGTTCGACGCGGCGTTCGCGCAGGATGTAGTCGAGCAGCAACTCCTTGTTGGTCTTCGCGGCGGGCGGAATGGGAGCCATGAACGAGCGTGCGCGCAGGTCGTTCATCATGTTGTAGACTTCGTCCGTCGCGCCCTTCGAACGGGTGACGGCCTCGGCGTAGACGAGGTAGATCGTCGCCAGACGGATCAGCGGAGCGTCCATGTTCCAGTCGCCCGACATGCCCTTGGTGTAGTAGCCGTCGAAGAATTTGTGGGTGAAGTAGCCCGTCGTCGTCGAGTTTGCGGCGTTGATCTCATCCGAACCCGTCGCGGTGTTGATCCACTTGCCCTTGAACATCGCGCCGTGGTAGGTGATGTCGCGGTAGAAGCGCGGGTCGCGGTTCTCGTAGGGGTTGGCGTCGTCGTAGGCCTTGGCCATATCCTCCTCGGAGATCAGGCCGCCGTAGAGCGCCTTGTGGTTCTCTTTGAGGGCGTAGATCGGATAGCCGTAGCCGTCGGGGCCGATTACCTCGTATTCGTCGACATGCTCCTGTACGGGAACTTCGCGTGCCTGTCCCTGCGACGAGGGGGGATACATGTCGTTGTGATAACCGACGGTCTTGGCTTGAAGGAAGAACCAGATCCATTCGCATTTCTTGGCGTCGAGCGAGCGGGCGGTTCCGCTGAACAACTCCCACAGACGGGTGTAGACCTTGCCGTTGCTTTCGTCTACGTTGCCGAAGTTCGTCGTGTTGCTCTTATCGGCTCCCTGGTAGAGCGAATAGCGTTTTTCGCCGGTGTTGGTCGTGAAATCGATGACGGCCTTCGCTGCCGCGGCGGCAGCGTCCCAGCGGGCGGGATCGTAACGCTGGTACTCGGAGGCGTAGTTGCGGTTATCGCCTTTGAGCGTCGAGCCGTTGTAGAGCGGCGTGGCGGCGATCCAACGCGCCATGGCTTTCAATGCCAGGCAGGTACCCTTCTCCACACGGCCGAACTGCTCGGCCAGATAGCGCTCCGGAACGCGCGAAAAGGCGTTGTCGCAGTCGTTGCATATCTTTTCGACGATCGAGTGGACGTTCTCGCGCTCGAATTTCGGCAGGTTGTTGGGGTCGACCGTGTAGTCCACGTAGGGGCATTCGCCGTAGCTCTTCAACACGCAGTAGTGCAGGTAGGCGCGCAGGAAATAGACCTCGCCGATACGCTGCGACAGCGTTCCGGGGTGTACCTGCGAGTCGGGCGTGTTGTATTTCTCGATACCTTCGAGAATGACGTTTGCACAGCGGATGTCTTGATAGAGCGCAGGCCAGAAAGTGTGGCAGGCTCCGGCGTCGGTCGTGGCGTTGCATTTCGAGTAGAGTTCCGCACCGGGTTCCCAGTCGCCTTCGTTGAACTTGTTCGACCAGCCGTTCTCGGCCGACGAACCTTCGCACTCGTCGGCGAGCGCCGAGTCGCTGAAATAGCGGATATGCACCAGCGGCTGGTCGGCGGCGCGCACGTAGAAATAGAGACGGTTGATAAGTTGTTCCGTTTCGTTGAAACGGGTGAAAACATCCTCTTCCGTCTTGTCGCCCTGCGGCGTCTTGTCGAGGTAGTCCTCGCAGCCGAACAGCGACAGGGCCGAACAGCAGAGGAGCAGGTATTTCAATATGTTTTTCATAGTCGATTCGAATGTTTTGGAATGGTTAGAATGTCATGTTGATGCCGAGGTTCACGACGCGCTGCACGGGGAACCAGCTTCCGTCGCCGTTCTTGATTTCGGGGTCCATGTCGACGTCGCCCAGGCGGTCGAACGTCAGGAGGTTCTGTCCCTGTGCATAGATGCGGACGCTTTGGATGCCGGCCTTCGACGTCCAGGCCTTGGGCAGCGTATAGCCGATCTCGACGTTTTTCAGACGGATGTACGAAGCGTCGTAGAGGAACAGGCTCGAATACTGCTGTTTGTTGTTGTTGTGGATGCCGTAGTGCAGGGCGGGATAGGTCGCCGTGGCGGCCGTTTCGGGCGTCCAGCGGTTGAGGTGCATCTTACGCACCTTGCCCGTGCGCGACTGGTCGTAGAGCGGGAAGTCCCATACGGCCGGGCCGCTCAACTGCACCGAACAGAGCGCCGAGCCCTGCCACAGCATACTGAAATCGAATCCCTTGTACGACAGCCCGACCGGAATACCGTACTGGATTTCGGGAGTACGGGGGTTGCCGACGGCCGCACGGTCGTAGTTGTTGACCACGCCGTCGCCGTTCATGTCCTTGTAAACCACGTCGCCCGGTTGTACGGGGCCCCAGATAGCGAACCCGCTGCCGCCGTTCATGGCGTTCAGGCGATCGGCTTCGTCCCGGTCGGCGACGAAGTGATCGAAGATGTAGCAGAAGTTCTCACCCACGCGGCGGCCGGTCTGGTAGCGCCACGGGCAGTCGCGACCGTTGTTGTCGATGTAGCTGATCTCGTTGCAGAATTTCACCTTGTTGCGGGCGAAGGTGAAGTTCGGGCGGATCCAGTAGCGGAAATGCTGTCCGATGCGGCCGTCCCAGCCGAGCTGGAACTCGATACCGCGGTTGTCCACGATACCCGAGTTGACGATCGGGGCGGTCTGTCCCACGATATAGGGGAAGCCGAGTTTATCGTCGGTATTGAGCGAGGTGAGGATGTCGTAGCGGTGCTCCTTGAAGACGTCGACCGAGAGGGTCAACCGCTGGTGGAAGAACTCGGCGTCGATACCGAAGTTGAACTTGCGTGCCTTCTCCCACGTCAGCGACGGGTTGGCGAAGATGCCTTCGATGAGGGTGGTTCCGAATGCTTTCTTGTCTTCGCCGAAGTAGATGTTCATGTTGCTGCCCGACGTGTAGTATTGCAGGTAGGCGAAGCGGGTGCTCCCCATCTGGTCGTTACCTACCAGACCGTACGATGCACGCAGTTTGAGGTGGTCGATCCAACGCACGTTCTTCATGAATTCCTCCTGCGAGACGACCCAGCCGATCGAACCTGCGGGGAATACGCCGAAACGGTGTCCGCGTGCGAAGTTCTCCGAACCGTTGTAGCCGATGTTGAATTCGAAGAGGTATTTGTTCTTGTAGTCGTAGGTCGCACGTCCCGAAAAACCCATGTAACGATAGGGAACCTCCTTGCCGACGATCTTGTTTTGCATGTAGTAGAGTACCATCGCCGTCACGTTGTGGTCGCCGAACTTGCGGGCGTAGTCGAGTCGGGCCTGGAAACGCGACGTCCCTTCGGGGTTGGCGTGGCTGAGGCTGTTGCCCTGCGCGTCGTCGGTGGTGCGCTGGTTGGCCGTCACGTAGGAACCGTTCTGAATCCAATAGGCCGAGTTGTTCTTCCACTCGTCGATACTGTACTCCTCGGGTAGCATCCACGTCGAGTAGCCCGGGTAGGTCAGATTACCTGTGCTGTGGGTCGGTACGCTGTTGTTGATCGTGTGCTGGTTGAAGGTGTCGTAGGAGAACTGCGCGGCGATGCTCAGACCTTCGGTGATGAAGTCCAGATCGTGGCTCAGTTTGAACGATCCTTGCAGGTAGCGGCGCGTGCGCTTGCTGAAACCCGAACGGCTCAACTGACCGAGCATGTTGTAGCGGTAGTCGTTGTCGGCGTAGAGCAGGTAGCCTCCGTTCTCCTCGAAATCGCCCTGATTGACTTCGTTGCCGTTGTTGGGCAGTACGATCGGCAGGTAGGGCGGCTGTGTGTTGGCCAGCGAGATGATGTTGGCCGCCGTGGCGCCGGGATAGGTATACTCCGTCACGCGGGCACCCAGATCGACCGAGATTTTCAGCCGTTTGGTGGCGTCGACGTCGACGTTGGCGCGGAAGTTATAGCGCAGGAAATTGTTGGCGTTGTCGGAGTTGGAGTGCTTGTAGTTGCCGCCCTGCTTGTAGTAGCTTCCCAGGATGAAGTAGCGGGCGCGGTCCGTGCCGCCGCGTACCGAGAGGCTGTAATCCTGCAATACCGAGGGCTGGAACGCATAGTCGAAATAATCCCAGTTGTAACCCAGCCCGTCGGAGTTGTCGCCTTTGGCGCGGCGGTAGTTGTCGATCGCCGTCTGCGTGAAGAGCGAAGGCGAGTCGGCCGCGAGCGAGGGGTTGTCGTTGAGCATCGCCTCGTTGTAGAGCGTCGCGTAGTCGGCCGATCCGAGGTAGTCGGGGTAGCGGATCGGTTCGCTGATGCCCACCGAGGCCTTGAAGTCGACGGTCGGTTTCTCGCCCTTGCGGCCTCGCTTGGTCGTCACGACGATCACGCCGTTGGCGCCGCGGATACCGTAGGGTGCCGTCGCCGATGCGTCTTTGAGGATCGTGAAGGTCTCGATCTCGTCGGGAGCCAGATAGCTCATGTCGCGCTCGATACCGTCGACGATCATGATGACGCCCGACTGTCCGTAGGTCGAGATACCGCGGATGTTGAGCTGTGCGGCGTCGTTGCCCGGCTCGCCGCCGGAGAACTGGTTCACCAGCAGACCCGGCATACGTCCGGCCAGCGCGTTGTTGATGTTGGCCGTGGGGGACTGTTTGAGGTCTTTGGTCGTGATCGTGGCGATCGAACCGGTGATCGTCTCCTTTTTCTGGACGTTGTAACCCACGACGACGACCTCTTCGAGCGCCTTGCTGTCTTCGAGCAGCGTGATGTCGATCTTCGTGCGGTTGTTCACGTTGATCTCCTGCGGTGCGTAACCGATGTAGGAGACCATCAGCGTCGCGCCGCCGTAGGGGACGTCGATGCTGTAACTGCCGTCGGCGTTCGACACGGTGCCGAAGTTCGTACCCTTGACGATAAGGGTCACGCCGATCATCGGGTCGCCCTTGTCGTCCTTGACGAATCCCTTGACCGTCAGTTTCGACGACTGAGCTTGTGCGGCCGGTGCCGCATCCGCCTTGCCCGGAGAGGCCACGGCGGCCTCTCCCAGGCAAAACAGACACAATATCAGTGTTAAAAAACCGTATTTCTTCATGACTGTATTGTAGTTCTAAATAGGGTTGATAGGTTACTCTCTGGTGGTAATGTTGATCGTCGTTCCGGCCGAATTGCTTTTCGACGCTTCGTCGCAGACGGTCTTCGTGTCCTCCGTACCATTTTCCCAGGTCTTCTGGAAGACGTAGACCTTGTCGATACTCGTCGCACGGTAGACCGTCGCGTCGATGACGCAGTCGCTGGTACAGTTGGTGATCGTGGTGGTGACGTCGTTCTCGATCGCTACGATGCCTGCGACGCACGGACGCCACCGGTCGCCTTCGTTGGGCTTGTGGTTGGGTGCGACAGTGATGTTGCCGTAGTTTTCGCAGTTCTCGAAGACGGCGTCGTAGCCTCCCGATACGGCGATACCGGCGATGTCGCGCTCGACAGCCGCCGTCAGATTACCGCGGTTGACACAGTTGCGCAGCGTGAATGCGCCGTTGACCTTGCCGGCGATGCCGCCGAAATAGTAGACGTCGTAGTCGGCCATCGACGGGCTGCTGATGTGGCCCTTATTTTCGCAGTTCTCGATCACGGCCGGTGTGTCGATCTTCTCGGCGATACCGATGATACCGCCCAGCGATGCCGTCGAAGCGGCCAGGTCGCCTTCGTTGCGGCAGTCGCTCATCGAGAGGGTTCGTTGGAAGTCGATGGCATCGTCGTTTGCGCCTACACAGCCGATGATGCCGCCCGTACGGCGATAATTCGTGCCTTTGGCCGTGCCGAAGGTGATGTCGCCTTTGTTTATGCAGCGGACGAAGGTGCCGTAACCGTTGCCCAAAATGCCGCCCAGTGAGTGGTATTGGTGGCCGGGATCGGCGAATGTGACGGAGAAATTGCCCTCGTTGGTGCAGTCGGTGAAATTCCAGAATGCTTTTTCGGCCGAGCCGACCAGACCGCCGAACATACCGCTGTCGGGTTTGTTCGAGAAGTTGAATTCGAATTTACCGCTGTTCGAGCAATTGGTCAGCGAACCCTTCGTGTTGATGAGTGCGCCGCCGACGATACCGCCGATAAACATCGTACGGCCCGAACCCGGGATGTTGAACATACCGGTATTGTGGCAGTCGGTGTAGGTCGAACCGGCTTTGTCCTGACCGACCAGTCCGCCGAGGTAACCCGAAGTGGAGTTGGTCTTGTCGGCCGAGTAGGTGACGGTCGCCGTGTTGGTGACACCGGTCAATGCGGCGCCGTTGTTGTAGATGGCGAGGGTTCCTGCTACGCCGGGATTGGGCTGTGTAACCGTCATGCTGCCGGCCAGCGTCAGATTCTTCACCGCGGCCGTTGCATCGAGCGTGTGGAACAGGCCCAGCTCCTTGGCGTCGCCGTCGTTGAGGCTGACCGTGAGGGTATGTCCCTTGCCGTCGAAGGTGCCGGTGAACGGATTTTCGGCCTGCCCGACGAAGCAGGTCTGGGAGAATGCGCTCAGGTCGACGTCCTGCAACAGGATCACCGTGCCCTCCTGCATGAACTCGTCGAGCGGCGCGGCCTCCGTGACGGCTTTGCCGAAGGCCACGAAATCGTCGCCCGTGGCGATGCCTTTCAGCGAGAGCTGCGTTTCGAACGATTCGGTCAGCTCCTCGGCCGAAACCGCATCCAGTGTGACCGTGCCGGCGGGGATTCCGACCCCTTCGGCAGGTGCGGTGACTTTGAGCATCGATGCGGCGATATCCAGTTCGACCGTCCAGCCTTCGGGGGCCGTGATGTCGCACTTGTCTACATACTGCATCGTGCAGGGGATGTTGCGCTGTTCGCCGAAGACGAAGCGGTCGATCGGCTCTGCGAACTGGATGACGGGCATCTTGGTCGAGAGCTCGACGCTGATCGACGACGATTCGCCGGCCGTGCCGCGGACGCTTAGCGGCGTCACCTTGACCGCACCGGTCAGCGTCGGATTCTGACTGTCGGGCATCGGCGCCGTGACGGTCAACTGGTTGTTTTCGAGGTCGGTTTCCGTCGTCCAGCCCTCGGGAGCTTCGACTTTGAGCGAAGAGGTGTTTTCGCACGAGAAGGGGAAGACGAGGCTCTTGCCGTAGGAGAAGATGTGGTTTTTGGTCGTCGCGTCGCCGTCGAAGGTCAGCGAAATGCTCTCTTCGAGGGCGGCTACGCTGAGCGTGTAGCTCATCGTGCGTCCGGCCTGCGAGGTGATCGCGATCGTGATGTCGCCGCCGGCTTCGGCTTCCAGATCCGAGGCGACGGGAGCCGTCACCGTGCAGCTCCGCGAGCTGGGGATGACGCTGCATTTCCACCCTGCGGGAGCCGTGACTTCCGTGTAGGTCACGAATGCGCTTTTCAGCGTGTAGGCGGTCGTCGCGCCGAACTTCATGCTTTGGAGACCTTCGATGAGGGTGCCCTCCGTGTCGTAGAGTTCGAATTGGATCGCTCCGTCTTCCGCGTCCACGTCGTCGATGCCGCACGATACGACGCACAGCGTCGCGGCGGCAAGGAGCGTGTTCAGAAGAAAAAGAAGAGATTTTCTCATAGATGAAAGTTTTAGATTATTAGAATTGTAGAAATAATCGCACATTGCGAGTCGGTCGCAATGCGGAAATGGTTCAGGTCGGTGTATATATAAGGAATCATTCGGAGAATGAAGGTTGGTTGCGGAAGTATCGCGTGCGGATGCCCTTTTCCGTTGGAAATAAGGGCGAAACGAAGTCCGATTCAGGTAGATCAAAAGTAGACCTTTGACCGATACGAACCAATGGCGTCAAAAGAAAATATAAATCCGATTTTACTGTAATGTATTTGTAATCAGATGGATATTTCGATGCGTCCGGTTCGATTATATGAATTGCGTATGAATCGGAACAGGCCGCGAGCCGTCGGATCGGTTACCGGATTTCCAGTATTCGCTTTTCGAACTCCTGCGGAGGGATCGTCGCGGCGTTTCGCAGCCGGTTGCGGTAGGTGTAGACCGTGTTGATCGAGATGTGCAGGAATTGTGCGATCTGCGCATTGTCGGTGATGCCGAGCCGGATGACGGCCAGCAGCCGGAATTCGGTGTTGAGTTTGGTGGATTTGAGCCGCTCCGTTTCATGCAGCAGCGCGTTGACCTGTTCGATGAAGTCGGGGTAGATCGAGAGGAAAACGGTGTCGAACTCGTTGAAGAAGGCCTTGTATTCCCGTTCGGTGGAGGAGGGGGAGCGCAGTTCGCGCAGAAGGCGGTCCAGCCCGTGCGTATTGAAGGTCTTGAAGAGTTGGACGCGGAAACGTTCCAGTTTGTTGATATAGAGCGTGCTGAGCTGCATGTAGTGACGGATGTACTTGTCCTTGACCGTGTTGGCTTTCGACAGTTCGTCGTTGATCGTCTCCTGCTGCCGGTTGATGACGCTGAGGCGTTCGTTGAGTTCGCGCAGCCGCTCGTTGTCGTTGGCGTGTTGCGTTTGGAGTTGTTTGATGGTGCGTTTCTGCCGCAGCGTGAAGACGAGGATTCCCGTGAGCAGCAGAATCGTGCCCGTCACGACGGCGAGCAGGAGGTAGAGCCGGTGCTGGTGGCGGGCGATCTCCTGCATGAAACTCTGGTTGATCTCGGTCATCGTGCGCGACGCGATCAGGATACGGTTGACCGAGTTGCAGTCGATCGCGTCATCCAGACTGCGCGTGATGTAGCGGTTGGCGCGCACGAGATCTCCCCGTCGGAAGAGCAGGTCGGCCAGTCGCGGCAGGGCGCTGTATGCGAGGCTGGGTACTTCCAGATCGTAGATTGCGGTGAGCGTCAGGTAACGCAGACGTTGCTCGTCGTCGCCCAACCGGCCGTATGCGTCGGCGAGACTGTTGGCGATCACCGCCTTGTTCGGTGTGGAGTTGTCGTTGCGCGAAAAGAATGCGTTCAGTTCGCGGATGCTTTCCTGCGGATCTCCGCCTTCTTCGTACCGCTTGTCGTGGCGCATCAGCGTGCAGGTGAGCCGGTTGCGGTCTACGACCAGCAGCACCGAGTCGCGGTAGAGGCCTTTCAGCCGTTTGTATTCGCGTTGCAGCGGGCCGGCCATGGCAGTTTGCGCCATGGTATGATAGAGTTTCAGGTAGCAGTTGTAGTAGTCCACCGAATCGAATTCGGCGCCGTGGGCCGGAACCGCTTCCAGTTGGTCGGCCGCGGCCTTGTACATTCCCAGGAAGATGAGATTCTTGCAGCGGATGAGCCGTGCGGCGTTGATCCGCTGCGGATCGCCCAGTTGGCGGGCGTACGTTTCGAGCCGGTCGCTGTAACGGAGCGCCGAGTCGAGCTGGAACTTCTGGAATTCGTTGTAGAGATGGAGGGCGGCGGCATACCTGTCGCGCGGGGTGCGGCTTTTATGCAGATCGTTGCGGTAGGTGTCGATCCGGTGGAGTTTGAGCCGGATCGCCTCTTTGCGTTCGGCTACGAGCGAATCGAGCCGTCGGAGAAGTTCGTCCTGGGAGAGGGTCAGCAGCGGGTCGAAATTCCCCCCCCCTCCGCATTCCGGGAGTGGAGATCACTGTTCGTAGCGGCCAGACAGATGTTCCATCCGATGAACAGTCCGCCTATGATCGAGAGGGCGTAGCGGTACATTTCCGTTTCAGATTTGGGTTAGTGTCAACAAATATACGCTTTTTCCCCGAAAAACGAAGACCCCGCCGACAGTTTTCCGGCTGTCGGCGGGGCGGATCTCCGGGGCGGGGTTACCGCCGTTCGGAGTGTTCGGCGACGTAACGCCACAGAGGGGCGGCCATCAGTGCTTGCGGGATGCAGTTCTCTTCGAGCAGCCGGCGCACCTCTTCGAAGGTGAACAGATGGATGCGGATGTCCTCGCTCGCTTCGAGGTGCTGCGTCGAAAGCGGCTGCACGCCGGTGGCGAGGAACGTGTAGGTGAGGTTGGTGTGGGTGGCGGGGTTGGCCGAGAGCACCATGTACTCTTTCCACTCGCCGCCGCCGTATCCGGTCTCCTCGTAGAGTTCGCGCCGTGCGGCGTCGAGCGGCGTGGCGTCCTGCGGGTCGCGCACGCCGGCGACGATCTCGTAGGAGGTGCGTCCGAGTCCGTGGCGGTATTGGTCGATCAGGAGGAACCGCCCGTCGTCGGTGCGTGCGATGACGTTCACCCAGTCGGGATATTCCAGCACGTAATAGGAGGGGATGCGTGCGCCGCCGGGGAGTTCGACGGCTTCGCGCCGCACGGTGAACCACGGCTCATGCGCCAGATATTCGCTGTTCAGGACTTTCCAGGGTCGGTGATCGGGTTGTTTCATGGGAATTCGCTTTTCGGCAAAGATACGATATTTTTGCGTTTCCCGTGCGGGAGCGTATGCGATTTGCCGAAAGGCGGCACCGCGGAGCGATGCCGGCAGTTCGCCGACATCCCGCGCGGCGGACTGCACTGCGCTGAGGCTCGTGCGGAACCTGCCGCCGTCGGCGAATCGCAGAAGATACCTTGAAAGTGCGGGGAATTTCTGCGCATAAGCGCTGGATTTCATGTCTTTAACCTCGTTTTGGATCGTCCGTTCCGGCAAAGTGCTTGAAAAAGTTGCTTTTGTCTGCGTTTATCCGTATCTTTTGGTGCGTAAAATTTCTTTTCGAGATGATTCCTTCTTCGCAGCGAAAAGCCATTGCCGATCTGCTTCGGCGCGAGGTCGTGCCGGCGATCGGGTGCACCGAACCGATGGCCGTGGCGTTGTGTACGGCGCGTGCCCGCGAGTTGCTCGGCGGCCTGCCCGAACGTATCGAGGTGCTGTTGAGCGCCAATATCCTCAAAAATGCGATGGGCGTCGGGATTCCCGGTACGGGGATGATCGGGCTGCCGATCGCCGTGGCGCTCGGCGCGCAGATCGGGCGGTCGGAATGCGGGTTGGAGGTGCTGCGCGACGTGACGCCCGAAGCGGTGGCGCGTGCGCGCGATTATCTTGCGGCCGATGCCGTGTCGGTCGCGCTCAAAGAGGGGATCTCCGAGACGCTCTATGTCGAAGTGCATTGTACGGCGGGCGGACGGCGGGCCGAAGCGGTGATCGCGGGTTCGCACACCCGCTTCGTCTATCTGGCCTGCGACGGCGAGGTCGTGCTCGACCGCCGGACGGGTGCGTCGTCGCGAGAGGAAGAGCCGTGCGTACCGTTGACGCTGCGACGGGTTTTCGACTATGCGCTGACGGCGCCGATCGACGAACTGGCGTTCATCGACGAGGCGCGCCGGCTCAATATGGCTGCGGCCGAATTGGCATTGGGCGGCGAATACGGTCATTCGCTGGGGCGGACGCTGCGCGGCCGGAGGGAGCTGCACGTCATGGGCGACAGCCTCTTTTCCCGGATGCTGGCCTATACTTCCGCCGCGTGCGACGCCCGCATGGCGGGTGCGATGGTGCCGGTGATGAGCAACTCCGGCAGCGGCAATCAGGGGATCGCGGCCACGGTGCCGGTGGCCGTCTACGCCCGGCAGACGGGCGCTTCGGAGGAGCGGACGCGCCGTGCGCTGGTGCTGAGCCACCTGACGGCGATCTATATCAAACAGAGTTTGGGGCGGCTCTCGGCGCTGTGCGGCTGCGTCGTGGCGGCTACGGGGTCGAGCTGCGGCATCGCCTACCTGATGGGCGGCGGTTACCGCGAAGTGGCTTGTGCCGTGCAGAACATGATCGCCAACCTGACGGGGATGATTTGCGACGGTGCGAAGCCCAGTTGTGCGCTCAAAGTGTCGAGCGGCGTCTCGACGGCCGTGATGTCGGCGCTGCTGGCCGTCGAGGGGAAGTGCGTCACCTCGGCCGAGGGGATTATCGACGACGACGTGGATCGCAGCATCCGCAACCTCACGGCGATCGGCCGCGAGGGGATGGCGGCTACCGACCGGCTGGTACTCGACATCATGACTCATAAGAAACCTGCGGACTGCGGACGCTGAACGGCGCCCCTCAGGGACGCCGTTTATTCGGAGGGGGCGGGATCAGTGTGAGGCTCCGCCCCAGAGGTTCAGGATGACGACACCGGCCACTACCAGCGTGATGCCCGCGATGCCGGTCAAGGTCAGCTGTTCGCGGAACAGCAGCACCGACAGCAATGTCGCAGCGACGATTCCCAGTGCGCACCACGTGGCGTAGGCGATGCTCAGCGGCATGTAATGCAGCGCTTTCGACAGAGCGTAGAAGCAGAATACATAGGCTGCGACGCATCCCAGCGACGGCCATAACCGCGAGAATCCTTCCGTGTATTTGAGCAGGGTCGTTCCTGCCAGTTCAGCGGCGATCGCTGCTGTCAGCCAGATGTAACCGATCATGATGTTGCCCGTTTCGTTTCAAAGATAGATACTGCCGTAATCGACCGTAATCCCCGAGGCCGGAGTCCGTTTTTATCCGAAGGCGGTTTGTCCTGCTGTAAAGATACGAAAAGCGGAACGCAGAAGCAAACGCCGGTCTGATTATGCCGGAACGGAATTACGAGGCGTCGGCCGACGATAGGAAAAACCCGATGTCCGAGGATATTTCAGCCTGAATCCGGACGGGGCAACGCCGCCGCTCGGAGCGCTCTGCGCGAAGAGAGACTGTTTCCGAATTCTCTGCGGTTTCTCTTTCCGACGTGTTTATTTCGTCTTGTATGAACAGCGGTACTTTCCGCCTGCAAGCCGCTGCAACTTGCTTTTCAAAAGATTACGGCGCAGCGGCGAAAGCCGGTCGGTGAAGACCTTTCCTTCGATGTGGTCGTATTCGTGCTGGATCACGCGGGCGGGCAGTCCGGTGAACTCCTCGTCGTGTTCCACGAACTTTTCGTCGACGTAACGCATCCGGATCGAGACGGGACGGCGCACGTCCTCGTGCAGTCCCGGCAGCGAGAGACACCCTTCGTTGAAGAGCGAAGTCTCCTCCGAGCGTTCGTAGATTTCGGCATTGATGAAGGCGCGGCGATAGTCCGCCAATTCGGGATGGTCCTCGCCCCACGGCGTGCAGTCGACGACGAACAGGCGGATGTTCTTGCCGATCTGCGGTGCGGCCAGCCCCACGCCGTCGGCTTCGCCGAGCGTGAGGAACATGTCTTCGACCAGTTTTGCCAGATCGGGGTAATCGGGCGCGATATTTTCGGAAGGGTTGCGCAACGTCTGCGAACCGTAAATGACAATCGGGTAAATCATGGTGTTATTCGTTCTTTTTCCATAGTCGTTTTTCGCCTCGGCAATTCGAGTGAGCCCGATTGCGCTCGGCTTAACGAAAAGGTTGAATTTCTTTCGTCGTTTTCCCGCCTCGGCATAGCCCGAACAAAGTTCGGCTCTGCGCTCGGCTTAACGAAAACGCTCATTTTCATGCTCCATTTCTCGCCTCGGCAATTCGAGTAAACTCGATTGCACTCGGCTTAACGAAATGGTTCGATATTTTTCCTCCGCAGGCGTCGTGGTAGCCGCGGCGGGGTTATCTGTGTTGTTCGGCGCGGCGGCTCGACATGAAATCTTCGAGGATGATCGTCGCCGATATTTTGTCCACCAGCGCGCGGTTGCGGCGTGCCATTTTGCGCAGGCCGCCGTCGAGCATGGCGCGGTGGGCGATCGCCGACGTGAACCGTTCGTCGTAGAGGACGACCTCGATCGAGGGGTAGGTACGGTGCAACCGCGCCACGAGCGGCAGCACGAAGCGCATCGTTTCCGACGGGGCACCGTTCATCTTCAAAGGCTTGCCCACGACGATGACCGAAACGTCCTCCCGTGCGATATATTGTGTCAGGTAGCGCTCCAACTCGCGTGTTTCGACCGTGGCGAGCCCCCCTGCGATGAGTTGCAGGGGGTCGCTTACGGCGATTCCCGTGCGGCGCGTACCGTAGTCTATGGCGATGATCCGGCCCATCAGCAGGTGCGGTCTGGATGACGACGAATCGCTGCCGGCCGTCCGGCCGAAAGCACGGCAGCTCTCCGGCGGAGGCTGCCATACTCCGTTCTCTCGCGGCGATTCATATCAGAGGTTCAGTTTCCGGAAGAGTTTACGGTAGGAGACCTCGTCGTCCACCATGCGGTAGAGGTCGTCGATCGCCACGCGCTCCTGCTGCATCGTGTCGCGGTGACGCACGGTGACGGTGCCGTCTTCGAGCGTCTGGTGGTCGACCGTCACGCAGAACGGCGTGCCGACGGCGTCCTGGCGGCGGTAACGTTTGCCGATCGAATCCTTCTCGTCGTAGACCACGTTGAAGTCGTATTTGAGCTGGTCGATGATCCGCTGTGCGACATCGGGCAGTCCGTCCTTTTTGACCAGCGGCATCACGGCCACCTTGACCGGCGCCAGCGCGGGCGGGAAGGCGAGTACCACGCGGCTCTCGCCGTTTTCGAGCTGCTCCTCCCGGTAGGCCGCCGAGAGCACCTGCAATACCATGCGGTCGACGCCGATCGAAGTCTCGACGACGTAGGGTACATAGCTTTCGCCCGTTTCTGGATCGAAATACTGCATCTTCTTGCCGGAGAATTTCTGGTGGTTGCCCAGATCGAAATCCGTGCGCGAGTGGATGCCCTCCACCTCCTTGAAGCCGAAGGGGAAGTTGTATTCGATGTCGGTGGCGGCGTTGGCGTAGTGCGCCAGCTTCTCGTGGTCGTGGAACCGGTACTGATCGTCGCCGAAGCCCAGTGCGCGGTGCCATGCCATGCGGGTCTCCTTCCACTGGTTCCACCACTTCATTTCCTCGCCCGGACGCACGAAGAACTGCATCTCCATCTGCTCGAATTCGCGCATGCGGAAGATGAACTGCCGCGCCACGATCTCGTTGCGGAAGGCCTTGCCGATCTGCGCGATGCCGAACGGAAGTTTCATGCGGCCCGTTTTCTGGACGTTGAGGAAGTTGACGAAGATGCCCTGCGCCGTTTCGGGACGCAGGTAGATCGTGTTGGCCCCTTCGGCCGTCGATCCCATCTGGGTGGAGAACATCAGGTTGAACTGCCGCACCTCCGTCCAGTTGCGCGTGCCCGAAATGGGGCAGGCGATCTCGCAGTCGAGGATGATCTGCCGCAGTCCGCCCAGGTCGTTGGCGTTCATCGCCTCGGCGAAACGGGCGTGTACCTCGTCGCGTCTGGCGGCCGTCTCGGCGACGCGGGGCGACGTGGCGCGGTATTTCTCCTCGTCGAACGACTCGCCGAAGCGCTTGCGGGCCTTTTCGACCTCCTTTTCGATCTTCTCGTCCTGTTTGGCGATCCACTCCTCGATGAGTACGTCGGCGCGGTAACGTTTCTTCGAATCCTTGTTGTCGATCAGCGGATCGTTGAAGGCCGAAACGTGTCCCGAAGCCTCCCATGTGCGGGGGTGCATGAAGATCGCGGCGTCGATGCCCACGATGTTTTCGTGGAGCTTGACCATCGAATCCCACCAGTAGCGCTTGATGTTGTTCTTCAACTCGACGCCGTTCTGACCGTAGTCGTAGACGGCGCCCAGACCGTCGTAGATCTCGCTCGACGGGAAGATGAAGCCGTACTCCTTGCAGTGGGCCACGAGTTTCTTGAAAAGTTCGTCCTGAGTCATAGTCGTATGTCGTATTTTGTTTTGCAGATCGTTCCGATTGGCAAAGATACGAAAAGTCGGGCGCAGAAGCAAGCGAAAGTTCGATTATGTCGGAACGGAATGCCTGAGACGGAGTTGGAGATTGCGAACTGTTCTCGTTGGGGGGGCGATTCGGATCGTAAAATCCCGTTCCGGGGCCGGCTTTGTGCTTAGGCATGTATTTTGTGTATTGACGGGCAATATAATATTGTAGTTCTGTGCTCGATAGAATTGTTCTGCACCCATCTGTGTATCCGGAAAATCCGGCGAAAAAGCACGAGGAGACGGAATTGATCGAGGTGTGCCAAGAAATTCGATGGGCATTTTTCATATAAAAACTTGCATAGAGTCGTGTTTTTTCCTACTTTTGGATACGGTTTCCGCAGGTTTGTACATATTGGGAAACCGATTCGAGCCCTGTTGTAAGCTGACAAAAACTGGTAAATTTTGGATTATAACGGGAATAACGGAAAGCTCGTGTTGTACCTGTGCGTTAGGCACGGGCCGTCCGTCTTTTATAGAGTATACCAGTACTTTGTCAGCTTGCGGATCGCGTTCGTGTCTTTCGCACAGTTTCGTTCGAAGGAGGGTTGCGATCCGACCGGATTCGAAAAATTTCCGCGACGCGAAGATCGCGGGAAGGTTCTGTTTTTCGGTTCCGGAAGCGACGGACAGGATTCGACTCCGGAAGGAACCGGCGGATGCCGGTAACGGGGCCTGTCCGTAAAGCACGGATTTAATCTCGTACTGTTATGGACATCAAATTTTTCGTGCCTTATGTCGAGGCGAAAAAACGGCTCGATATTCGGGCTTCGATCGTGGGCCGCTGGTTGGAAGCGGGTTCGTATGAAGACCGGCGCGGCGACGGGGTGTGGCGGAGGGTTCGCACGTCGCGTATGAACCGCGATTTTTCCGTCTGGCTGCTCGATTTCAAGAGCCGCGGCCGGCTGGTTCGCACCGAGGTCGCACCCGGAAGAAGACGTTACGGGATCGTTCCCGACATCGATCCGGGCGAAATCCCCGATTTGAAGGAGTTGCCCTATGTCGCCGGTACGCAGTCCGTACAGCACGATGCTGAGACCGACAGCTACTATGAGGTGGGCGAGGCCGGTCTGCTTTCGGTCAGAAGGGGATATTCGGATTACATGGATTATCGTTTCAATCGTCGCAGCGGGGAACTGGTGCTTCCTGAGGGGCGGATGCTGGTCATGCGTCTCGACGAAGAGGAGATGTGGGTGATGGATCACGACCAGTACGAACTGGAATATCCGACCGTCGAGCGTTTCCGGCGATTGAAATAGATGATACGCGAAGTCGTTCCGCGGAGGGGAGCGGGGATTTCGTGCGGCGGCGTTTCAGAGCAGTCCGGCCGACCGGAACGAGAAACTGCCGGCACGGGCGACGATGATATGGTCGAGCAGCCGGATGTCGAACAGCGCGGCCGCCTGCGCGATGCGGGCCGTCAGCGTCCGGTCGGGTTCGCTCGCTTCGGCGCTGCCCGAAGGGTGATTGTGGACGAGGATCAGCTGCGTCGCCAGCAGTTCGAGCGCCCGTTTGACGATGAGACGGTGGTCGACCACCGTCCCCTGCACGCCGCCCTGACTGATGCGCTGCCGTTCGATGATGCGGTTCGACGACGAAAGGTAAACTGCCCAGCACTCCTCGTGGTCGAGCTGTTCCAGCTCGGGGCGGAAGAGGCGGATCACGTCGTCGCTCGTGACGAGCGTCGTCGTTTCGGCCGCCTGCGCTTGCAGAATGCGCCGACCCAGTTCCGCGGCGGCCGCAATGCGTGCCGCGCGGCGCTGACCCATGCCTTCGACCATGCGAAGCCGCGGCAGCGGATCGCGGCCGAGCCGGGCCAGAGCTCCGTCGTAGTATTCCAACAACCGTTCGGCCAGTCGGCGAGCCGCCGCTTGCTCGCCGCCTTCGCCCAACAACAGCATCAACAGTTCCGTGTCGTCGAGCGACGCGGAACCCCGTGAAGTGAGTTTGTCGAGCAGTTGTTTCATGGGAGAGGTGAGTTGGGGACTGGTCCGCATCAGCGGCTTTCCCCGCCCAGCCGGAGCCGGTCGACTTTGTCGAGCAGTGCGGCGCAGGTTTCGTCGGAGAAGCTCTGCGAAACGGAGTAGGCTGCCTGCTGCTCCGCCCCCTTTTTCGACTCGCCGCTGCCGTGTCCCACCTCCATGTTGTCGATGAGCGCCGTCGAACGGAACAGCGGATGGTTCGCCGCCGAATTCTCCTGCCGGGTCGTACGGAAACGGATCGTGTGGTGGTTTTTCTGGCACCACTCGATCAGCCGGCTCTTGAAATCGTTCTCCGACTCGGTCAGTTCTTCGAGCGACAGGTGTTCGCGGAAGAGGCGGTTGATGAGCAGCCGGTTGACGAAATTGTATCCCTGATCGAGGTAGATCGCACCCATCATCGCTTCGAACGCATCGCCGAAGATGTGCTTCTGCGCCAGCGTATTGCTGCTCCCGTCGAGAATGACGTAACGGTCGAGACCGATCTGGCGGGCGATCGCGTTGAGCGACTGGCGCGAAACGATTTTCGACCGGAGCTTGGTCATGAATCCTTCGTCGCGGTCGGGGAATTCGATGTAAAGGTAGTCCGACGTGACGGCTTCGATCACGGCGTCGCCCAGATATTCGAGCCGTTCGTTGTTGATCTGCCGTCCGTCCTCCAAAACCAAAGAAGCTGACTTGTGAATCAAAGCCAGCTTGTAAAGTTCGATGTTGTGCGGAACGAATCCGAACAGCCCGTCGATCGCGCGGTAAAACTCCTTGTCAGGGCCGAAATTGCACCGCCAGGGGCGTAACAGAAAATCGATCACCTCCGCCGGAGTTAGAACTTGCGGAAAATGATCGTCGAGTTGTGACCGCCGAACCCGAACGTGTTGCTCATCGCGGCCTTCACATCGCGGTGTTGTGCCTTGCCCAGCGTGAGGTTCAGTTTGGCGTCGATCTCCGGATCCAGCTCCTCCACGTTGATCGTGGGCGGTACCACGCCCCGAGTGAGCGCGAGGATGCAGGCCAGTGCCTCGATGGCGCCGGTGGCACCCAGCAGGTGACCCGTCATCGACTTGGTCGAGGAAATGTTCAGGTCGTAGACGTGGTCGCCGAAAACGCCTGCGACGGCTTTCAGCTCGGCGATGTCGCCCAGCGGGGTCGAAGTGCCGTGAACGTTCACGTAATCGATCTCTTCGGGTTGCATCCCGGCATCTTTCAGCGCGGCTTTCATCGACAGGATGGCGCCCTTCCCTTCGGGGTGGGGAGCCGTGAAGTGGTGTGCGTCGGCCGATGCGCCGCCGCCTACGACTTCGCAGTATATCTTCGCACCGCGCGCTTTGGCGTGTTCGTACTCTTCGAAGATCAGCGCGCCGGCGCCCTCGCCGATCACGAATCCGTCGCGGTGTACGTCGAACGGGCGCGAAGCGTGCTGGGGGTCGTCGTTACGGGTCGAGATGGCCTGCATCGACGAGAATCCTCCCACGCCCGGTTCGTTGACCGAAGCCTCCGAACCGCCCGTGACCATCACGTCGGCCTTGCCCCAGCGGATCTGGTTGAAGGCGTCGATCATGCCGTGGTTCGACGAAGCGCAGGCCGAAACGATACAGTAGTTGGGGCCCATGAATCCGTACTTCATCGAGATGAAGCCGGCCGCGATGTCGGCGATCATGCGGGGAATGAAGAACGGGCTAAACCGCGGGGTGTTTCCTCCCTCGGCATAGCCCGTACATTCGTCGAAGAACGATTTGAGTCCTCCGATACCCGAACTCCAAATGACGCCCGCCTGCTCCTTGTCGAGCTTCTCCATGTCGAACCCTGCGTCCTCCACGGCCTGCGTGGCGGCGATGAGGGCGTACTGGGTGAAGAGGTCGTACTTGCGTACCTCCTTGCGGTCGAAATACTGGGAAGGGTCGTAATTCTTTACTTCACAAGCGAATTTCGTTTTGAATTTCTCCGTGTCGAAGTGCGTGATGGGGGCGGCTCCGCTGACACCTTTCTCGAGATTCGAAAAATATTCCTGAATAGTATTGCCGAGTGGGTTAATCGTACCTACACCTGTCACCACTACACGTCTTGCTGTCATATTGAAAATCGGATTGATTGAAATGAAACGAATTGCTGCGAAGAGAAACTTATGGCGAAATTATTTCTTGTGCTCTTCGATATACTTGATCGCGTCGCCGACCGTCGCGATCTTCTCTGCGTCCTCGTCGGGGATCTGAATATCGAAAGCCTTCTCGAACTCCATGATGAGCTCTACGGTGTCGAGCGAATCCGCACCGAGGTGGTTGGTGAAGCTTGCTTCGGGTACGACTTCCGACTCTTTGACTCCCAGCTTGTCTACGATGATCTCGACGACTTTCTGTTGAACTTCTGACATGATTGTAATTTTTTAGTTAAACAAATATTGTTGAAAATACTTTTCTATTTTCACGCAGAATTTTTCGCAAAAATAACACTTTTTTTGTTACATTTGTCATACTCGCAAAAGATTTTATCAACACGATTGTCCACAAATCACGGATTTTTTTATTTAAGATATTGAATAGTAGAATATTATGAGATTATTGCTGATATCCAACTCGACCAATGCGGGGGAGGCTTACCTCGCTTATCCCATGCCGCGTATCGGAGAGTTCCTGCGCGGGATCAGGGAGGTGGCGTTCGTCCCCTACGCCGCCGTCACTTTCTCCTATGCCGACTACGAGCGGCGCGTGCAGGCGCGTTTCTCGGAACTCGGCATCCGCGTCCGCTCGGTGCACCGTGCCGCCGATCCCGCGGCGATGATCCGCCGTGCCGAAGCGATTTGCGTCGGCGGCGGCAACACCTTCGCGCTGGCCAAAAAGATGCAGGAGCAGGGGCTGATGCGGGCGATCCGCAACCGGGTGAAGGCGGGTGTCCCCTACGTGGGTTGGTCGGCCGGCAGCAACGTGGCCTGCCCCGCGATCTCGACGACCAACGACATGCCGATCGTCGAGCCGGAGTCGTTTCGTGCGGTGGGTGCGGTGAAGTTCCAGATCAATCCCCATTACCTCGACGCCAATCCCGAGGGACATGCCGGCGAGACGCGCGAGGTGCGCCTGTTGGAATTCGTCGCAGCCAATCCCCGCCGTTACGCCGTGGGGTTGCGCGAGGGGTGTATGCTGCGCTACGAGAACGGCCGGTTGGAGCTGTTGGGCAGCCGTCCGATGCGGATTTTCAAGAAGGGACTGACCCCCTACGAGGTGCAGCCGGGCGACGATCTTTCGTTTTTATTATAATTTAAGGTATATATATGATGACTATTCGTGAAATCGAGTCGGGGAGCGACATCATGGAGGTGAACAGGCTGGCGGGGCTGATCTGGCACGAGGCCTACCGCGGGATCGTCTCGCGCGAGCAGATCGCCTACATGATCGAGCGGTTCCAGTCCGTGCGGGCGATTACCGAGCAGTTGGCGCTCGAAGGCTATCGCTATTACCTGATGGAGGACGAAGGACGGGCCGTCGGTTACTGCGGCGTGCAGCCGCGCGACGGGCGGCTGTTCCTGAGCAAAGTCTACCTCTTGCATGAGGCGCGGGGGCAAGGACGTTTCCGGCAGATGCTGGAATACCTGCGCGGACTGTGCCGCGAGGTCGGCGCACGGACGATCTGGCTCACGGTCAACCGCCGTAACGAGCGGGCGATCGGCGCCTATCGCCGGGCTGGGTTCCGCGAGGTGCGTGCGCAGGTAACCGACATCGGCGGCGGATATGTGATGGACGATTATATCATGGAATTGGAGACGACTCCGCAAAAGGAATAGACGATGAATGTGTTGATTATAGGCGTCGGCCTGATCGGCGGATCGTTTGCGCTGGCTCTGCGCGACCGCGGGCTGGCGGAGCGCATCGAGGGGGTGGAGGCGTCGGAGGAACATGCCCGGCGGGCGCTCGAACGGGGGCTGGTCGACCGGATCGTGACGCTCGAAGAGGGGCTTCCCTCGGCCGATCTGATCGTGCTGGCTACGCCCGTCGATACGATTCCGCTGCTGACGGTGAAGATTCTCAACCGCATCGCGCCTCATCAGGTCGTGATGGACACCGGTTCGATCAAGGGCGAATTGTGCGAGGTGGTGGCCATGCACGCCCGCCGCGGACGGTTCGTGGCCACGCACCCGATGTGGGGTACCGAGTACAGCGGTCCCGACGCCGCCAGCCGCGGAGCCTTCGCAGGCCGGACGGCCGTGATCTGCGAACGCGAACGCAGCGACCGGGATGCGGTCGAGACCGTTGAGCGCCTCTACGGGGCGTTGGGAATGCCGCTGGTGTCGATGGAGCCGGAGGAGCACGACCTGCATACGGCCTATGTCTCCCATATTTCGCATATCACGTCGTTCGCGCTGGCGCTCACCGTGTTGGAGAAGGAGCGCGAGGAGCAGCATATCTTCGACCTGGCGGGCGGCGGCTTCGAATCGACGGTGCGACTGGCCAAGAGTGCACCGCGCACGTGGGTGCCGATTCTGCTGCGCAACAAGTACAATGTGCTCGACGTGCTGCGCGAGCATATCCACCAGTTGCAGATCATGCGGCGCATGATCGAGCGCGACGACGCCGAAGGGTTGACGGCGGCCATGCAGCGGGCCAATGCCATTCAGAAGATCCTGCCGTGACCTTTCCTCCGTCCGCCGATACGGGCCGCCGTGGCGAACAGGCGGCCGTCGACTACCTGCGCAGGGTAGGTTTTGCAATCCTCGAACGCAACTGGCGATCGGGGCGCTACGAGTTGGACATCGTCGCGCGGCGATGGGACGAGCTGCATTTCATCGAGGTCAAGACACGCCGTGCGGGCGGCCTGACGACGCCCGAGGAGGCGATCACGCCCCGCAAGTTCGCCTCGCTGCGCCGTGCCGCCGAGGCCTACATGGCGCAGCATCGCGTGCGGCTCGAACCGCAGTTCGATCTGGCGGCGGTCGATCTGTTTCCGAACGGGTCTCTGAACGTGCGTTTTACGGAGCGGGCGATGGAATGCAATTGGTAATTTGGGTTTTAACGCAAAAATAGTTACCTTTGCCGAACTCAACTTTCGATAACAGCGCATGTGGTTGTATAATTTGGGTATTTCGCTCTATGCCGGAGGCATCCGCCTGGCCGCTCTTTGGCACGGAAAAGCCCGGCTGTGGAGCGAAGGCCGACGGAATATATTCGAACGTATGGAGGCCGCCGTCCGTCCCTCCGACAGGATCGTCTGGGTACATGCCGCTTCGCTGGGGGAGTTCGAACAGGCCCGTCCGATCATCGAACGTCTGCGGGCGGAACATCCCGAATACAAGATCCTGCTCACGTTCTTCTCCCCGTCGGGGTATGAGATCCGCAAGAATTACGAGGGTGCCGATTATGTCTTCTACCTTCCTGCCGACACCCCCTCCAACGCCCGCCGTTTTCTGGACATCGTCCACCCCGAGATCGCCATTTTCATCAAATACGAATTCTGGATCAACCTGCTCTCCGAACTGCGGCGCCGCAAGGTGCGGTCGTATATCGTTTCGGCGATTTTCCGCCGCAATTCGGTCTTCTTCCGTCCCTACGGCGCCATGTGGCGGCAGGCGTTGGAGACCTTCGACACGCTGTTCGTGCAGAACGTCGAATCGAAACGGCTGCTCTCCGAGATCGGGTTCGACAACGTGGTCGTCGCGGGCGATACGCGCTTCGACCGTGTGGCTCAGATCGCCGCAGCGGCGCAGCGGGTGGAGACGATCGAACGCTTTCGTGGCGGCGGTCGTCTTTTCGTGGCCGGATCGACGTGGGGGCCCGACGAGGAGATTCTTCTGCCGCTCGTGAACGCCAATCCGGATGTGAAGTTCGTCATTGCGCCCCACGAGATGGACGAGGGGCGTATCGCGCATCTGATGCGTGATGCGAAAGGCGGCGCCGTGCGCTATACGCAGTGCGATGCCGCGACACGGTTCGACGACGTACAGGTGCTCGTGCTCGACACGATGGGGATGCTCTCGTCGGTCTACGGATCGGCGACCTGGGCCTACGTCGGAGGCGGGTTCGGCGTCGGCATCCACAATACGCTCGAAGCAGCGACCTTCGGCCTGCCGATTGCCTTCGGCCCCAATTACGGCAAATTCAAGGAGGCGCGCGACATGGTGTCGCTCGGCTGCGCTGTGTCGGTGCGCACGGCCGGCGAACTGGCGGCGTGGTTCGCGCCGCTGCGCGACGACGAGGAGACGCTCCGTCGTGCCAGCCGCACGGCCAAGGATTACACCGCGCGCAACCAGGGCGCTACGGGCATCATCCTGCGCAGCATTTTCAATTCATAAAGGATCGGCGCGGTTTCCCGACGGCCTGTCCGGACAGAAATCACCCCTGCCGCAACTGCTGCGGCAGGGGTGTTCCTTGTTCGAATGAAACGAGGTTTTACCGGTAATACGTTCCCTCCCACACGCGGGTGTTGCCCGCGCCGTCGGTGGCCGTGAGGCGCAGCGTATGCTCGCGGTTGCGGCCGAAGAGTTCGTCGTCGAAGTAGTGGGTGTAGGTGCCCTTCACGCGGTTTTCTTCCAGAATGGCCATGCGGCCGTCGACGAGGCAGCTGACGGAGCCGACGCCCGAGAAGTTGTCGCTGACGGAGAACGTGACGCTGCGCTGTCCGCTCAGGTCGTGCGCCGTGAAGCGGGGGCGGATCGTGGGGCGCACGGTGTCGGCCACGACGAAAAAGGTTCCCAGCGAGCGGGTGCGCAGGCGGATGCGTCCGTCGCTCCATTTGCCGCCTTCGTAGCGCAGCTTCCCCTTGGGCGAGAGCGAGGCCAGCACCGCGTAACGGCGCAGCTCGGGCGGAACCTGCGTCGCGTCGATCCACAGCGTCGCGTAGCGGTGCATCGGCAGCCGCACGTCAAGGATCTCGACGCCGCGCGACAGGAACAGCAGCGTCGAGTCCTTCGGCTGCGGTTCGTCGTGGGGCCGCTGCGTGTAGAAACACGATTCGTAGAGCGTTCCGGCGGGAATCTCGATCCGCACGCCGTCGCCCTCGCGGTGGAAGTCGCGGTCGTGGCGGACGACGGGCAGCGAATCGCACGCCGGTGCGTGGAACGAGCGTTCGTCTGCCTTGCCTTCGACCGTGAAGGCGAGCACCGAACGGTTGCCGCAATCGTCTTCGGCCGTGATGCGCACCTCTTGCCGCCTGCCTGCGGGGGTGGTCAGCAGCGCACGGTTCTTCATCGTCGTGAAGAAGCGGTCGGGACAACCGGCCGGCTGCGTGAGGCGGATCACCTCGTTGCGCGACGAGAGCTGCATGGGATAATAGCTCACGGCGTTGCAGTAGCGTGTGTCGCCGAAGAGGAACCCGTCCATGCGGTACTCGTAGCGTACCTCTCCGTCGACCTCTTCGGTCAGGCGGTAGATGCCGAAGGTATTGTAGACTTCGTCCTTGCGGTCCGAGCACTCGACGATGAAATAGCCGCGCCGCCCGACCGCGACGGGTTGCGTCTGCCGTAGCGCATAGTCCCCTTCGCTGCGGCGTACCACGTCGAAGGTGCGGGGGCGGCTGTGGACGGGAACGTCGCCGAGCGAGTCGACCTCGACGTAGTGCAGCCGCATGATGCGGGGTGCGATACGGTCGCGTACGGGCAGCAGTTTCGCGGCCAGCGTGTTGAGTGTCCGCTGGTCGGAGCTGCGGCGCACCTCGAAGTGGAGATGCGGCCCGAACGACATGCCCGAATTGCCCGACAGGGCGACCGTGTCGCCCGCGCGGACGGGGAATAACGAAGGCTTGCAGGTGAAATCGACGTTGCTGCGCCCCTGCTCGTAGCGTTTGTAGCGCAGGTAGGATTCGATGTCGGTGCGGAAGCGTTCGAGGTGGCCGTAGACGGTCGTCGTGCCGTCGGGGTGCGCGATGTAGAGTGCGCGGCCGTACCCGCCGGGCGAGACGGCAATGCGCACCACGTAGCCGTCGGCGGCAGCCACGACGGGCTTGCCCGTCACGCCGTCGGTCTTGATGTCCACGCCCGAATGGAAATGGTTGGGGCGCATCTCGCCGAAGTTGGCCGAGTAGAGCCCCGCCACGTTGCGGACGGGGAAGCGGTAACGTTCGGATCGAGGTTCCTGCGCGGGGGCGGCCAGAAGCCCGCCCGAAAACAACAGCGTTAAAAGAATGTGTCGCATGAGTCGTCGGTCGTTGCGATGAGCGCGTCCGCCGCGTCGCGCACGGCTTCGTAGTCGTAGCCCTGTGCGAGACCGTAGCGGATCAGTTTGTTTTTCAGTTCATAAGGTGTTGCGGCGCGGGTGGTGCGCACCTTGCGGCGCAGCAGGTCGGCCAGCCGTTCGCGTGCCGTACCGGCATCGAGCGCCGCGAGCGCGCGCTCGATCGTCTCGCGGGCGATGCGTTTGCGGTGCAGCGCGTCGGCGATCTTGCGTGCGCCCCAGCCGCTGAGGTTGATCTTTTCGCGCACGAAGGCTTCGGCGTAGCGGGCGTCGTCGATGAATCGGTCGCGGCGCAAACGTTCGAGCACCCGTTCCCGGTCGGCCGGTGCTACGCCCCAGCGCGTCATCAGCCGGCGTGCGTCCTCCTCCGAGCGTTCGGCGCGGGCGCAGAGGCGCATCAGCGCAGCGAGCGCCTGTTCCGGTGTCTTGGTGCGGGGCACCGCGTTTATTTTCTTGCCGTACAGCATAGTATTCTCGGTTTGTCGTTGATGTCGCGTCGCACGGCGATGTCGCCGAACCCTTCGTCGGCGAGCAGCCGCGCCGTCTCGTCAGCCAGCCGTTCGTAGATTTCGAACCAGAGCCGTCCGTCGGGGCGCAGCAGCCGGCGTGCGGCGCGGCCGATCGCGCGGTAGAAGCGCAGCGGATCGTCGTCGGGGACGAAGAGCGCTTCGGGCGGTTCGTAGTCCCGCACGTTGACGTGCATCGCCGCGCGGTCGCTCTGCGGCACGTAGGGCGGATTGGAGACGATGAGGTCGAACGCCGCGTCGGGCAGTTCGTGCAAGCCGGCCAATGCGTCGGCCTGCACGAAGCGTACTTCGGCGCCCAGCCGCACGGCATTGCGGCGTGCGACGGCGAGTGCCTGCGGCGAGAAGTCGACGGCCGTTACGCGCGCATCGGGGATAAGCCGCGCGAGACTTACGGCGATGCAGCCGCTTCCGGTTCCCACGTCGAGCGCTGCGGCTCCGGCGACAGCTCCGGCCGCGGCGGCTGCGACCAGCTCCTCGGTTTCGGGACGCGGGATCAGAACGCCTTCGCCGACTTCGAAGGTCATGCCGCAGAACTCGGTATGCGCCAGCACGTATTGCACGGGGCGTCCGGCGGCCAACTGGCGGACGGACTCTTCGAGGTCGGGGATGTCGGCCTGCGCTTCGGGGGCGACGACGTATTGCGTCAGCGTGATGCCGCACCGCTCGAAGGTGAAGCGGCGGGCGATCTGCTCGGCTTCGCGCGGCTCGTAGAGCGGCGCGATCGCACGGCGGATGCGGTCGATCACTTCGCGGCGCGTCGGCATCGGTCGCGGAGTTTGAAGTCGGCGAGTGCGACGGCCATCGCCGCTTCGACGACGACGGCCGCACGCAGGGCGATGCAGGCGTCGTGCCGTCCCCGTATGCGGAGCGGTGCGACGCGGCCGGCGGCGAAGTCGAAGGTCTGCTGTTCGCGGGCGATGCTGGCCGTCGGTTTCACGGCCGCGCGCACGACGAGTTCGTTGCCGTTGGTTATGCCGCCCGCGATGCCGCCCGCATGGTTGGTCGCCGTGCGGCCGTCGGCGTCGGCGATCGGGTCGTTATGGGCGGAACCGCGCAGGGCTGCTGCGGCAAACCCGTCGCCGAACTCCACCCCTTTGATCGCGGGGATGGCGAAGAGCAGGTGTGCCGCCGCGCTTTCGACCGAGTCGAAAAAGGGTTCGCCCCAGCCGGCGGGGATGCCCGCTACGCGGCATTCGACGATGCCGCCCACGGAGTCTTCGTCGCGCAGGGCGTCGTCGATCGCGTCGTCGAACCGTGCCGGATCGGTCTGGCCGCCGACGGCGGTCAACCGCGTGGAGAAGGTCGCACCGCCGAGTATTTTTTTCGCTACGACGCCCGCGGCTACGAGTACCAGCGTCAGTCGGCCCGAGAAGTGGCCGCCGCCCCGCGGGTCGTTCCACCCTTCGAACTTGACGGCCGCCGTGCGGTCGGCGTGCGAAGGACGGGGCTGCGTGAGCAGGTTGTCGTAGTCGCCCGAACGGGTGTTGGCGTTTTCGAAGACGAGCGTCAGCGGTGCGCCCGTGGTGTGTCCCTTGTAGAGTCCCGACACGATCTGCGGCAGGTCGTTTTCCTTGCGCGGCGTCGTCCCTTTGGCGCCGCTGCGGCGTCGGGCCAGATCGGCTTCGAAATCGGGAATGTCGAGCGGAAGCCCGGCCGGTACGCCGTCGAGCGTGACGCCGACCTGCGGACCGTGGGATTCGCCCCAAAGGGTGATGCGGAAGAGAGTGCCGAAACTGTTCATAGGTATGGATCGGTTAAGGCTGCTACATGCCATTCTACACCGCCGCACCTCAAAGCCCTGCCAGCCAGGCGGGCCTTGCCCGAAGCCCCCGCTAAGGCAGGGGTTTGGGGGTGGGTCCAATCTGTAAACGCGGCGTAGCCGCGAACGCTCCGACAAGCGGGCGTGTGCAGCGGTCCGAAAAACCGACGAGGTGTAAAGTTAGATATAGCAGTCATGATTAATTTACGCGCAGCGATTCCAGGTCTTCGAAGAAACGCGGATAGCTTTTGGCCACCGCTTCGGCCCCTTCGATCGTGATCGTACCCGACGAACGCAGCGCCGAGACGGCCATCGACATGGCGATGCGGTGGTCGCCGTGGCTGAATACCCGTGCCGGACGGATCGCACCGCCGCGGATGCGCATGACGTCGGGCGTCGAGAGGTCGATCTCGATGCCGACCTTGGCGTACTCCTCGCGCAGCGTCTCGGCGCGGTCGCTCTCCTTGTGCGCAAGGCGCGACGTGCCTGTGATGAGGCTTTCGCCTTCGCAGGCGGCGGCCAGCGCCGCCAGCGGCGGGAAGAGGTCGGGGCACTGCGTGGCGTCGAACTCGAAGGCCCGGAGCGGACGGCGGCGGACGGTGATGCGATCCGCTTCGTGGATCAGCTCCGCGCCCGCCCGTACCAGTGCGGTGCAGACGGCCGTGTCGGCCTGCTTCGAAAGGATCGACACGTTGTGCAGCGTCACTTCGCCGGCGACGGCTCCCGCCACAAGCAGCGTGGCGGCGGCGCTCCAGTCGCCTTCGATGCTGTAATCGGTCGGCCGGTAGCGCTGGCCGCCTTCGATGTAGAACTGGGTGTAGCCGTTGTGGAGGATCTCCGCACCGAAGCAGTGTGCCGCCTCGACCGTCATATCGATATAAGGTGTGGAGACGGCGCGCCGCACGTCGATCGTGAATTCGCCGCGGGCGGCCGGCAGCGCGAGCAGCAGGCCGGTGATGAACTGCGACGAGACCGAACCGTCGACCTCGACCGTCGCGCTGTGCAGCGGGCCGCAGACGTCGAACGGGAGGAACCCGTCGCGGTGGCGCACCTCGACGCCCAGCTGCCGGAGCGGGGCGATCATCATCGTCATCGGGCGGCGCAGCAGCGTCCCTTCGCCCTCGATGCGAAGCGGAACGCCCGCAAGGGCTGCGATCGGTGTGAACAGCCGGGTCGAAAGACCCGATTCGCCCACGTGGAGCGTGCGCCCGCGCGGGGCCAGACCGCCCCGTATTTTCAGTGTATGAGGGTCGACGACCGTGACGTCGGCGCCCAGCGCTTCGATGCAGCGCATGGCCGAGCGGGTGTCGTCGCACAGTTCGATGTTACGCAGTGTGGATTCTCCCTCTGCCAGAAGCGCCGCCGCGAGGGCGCGCTGCGCGTAACTTTTCGAGCAGGGGGGAGTAAGCTCTCCTTGTATCTCCCCCGGCGGGACGGATCTATCCATAGAGTCGTTCGCAGTGGTTTAACTATTCGGTCGTTGTATGTATTCGTGCGGCGGCGTGTCGGGCTACTCGTGCGTAGCTTCGGCATCGGTTTCCGAAACGGAGCGCTGCGCTTCGGCGCCCTGCTGCCGCAGGCGGTCGATCGTCGGGCTGCGGCGCAGTTCGAAGTGCTTGCCCAGATAGCGTTTGCGCACTTCGGGGTCGGCGGCCAGCTCCTCCGGCGAACCCGTTTTGAGCACCTTGCCCTCGTAGAGCAGGTAGGCGCGGTCGGTGATTGCGAGCGTCTCGTCGACGTTGTGGTCGGTGATGATGACGCCGATATTCTTGTTTTTGAGCGTGGCGACGATCGACTGGATGTCCTCCACGGCGATCGGGTCGACGCCGGCGAAGGGTTCGTCGAGCAGGATGAACGCCGGATTGATCGCCACGGCGCGGGCGATCTCCGTGCGGCGGCGCTCGCCGCCCGAAAGCTGGATGCCCATGCTTTTGCGCACCTTCTCCAAGCGGAACTCCTTGATGAGCGCCTCGACGCGCTCGGCCTGATACTCCTTCGAGAAACGGGTCATTTCGAGTACGGCGCGGATGTTGTCCTCGACGCTCAGCCGGCGGAAGACCGAAGCCTCCTGCGCCAGATACCCCACGCCCATCTGCGCGCGGCGGTAGACCGGTTCGTCGGTCAGTTCGGCGACGCGGCCCTCGTTGTCTTCGAGGAAGATTTTCCCCTCGTTCGGCTTTATCAGCCCGACGATCATGTAGAACGTGGTGGTCTTTCCCGCGCCGTTGGGCCCCAGCAGTCCGACGATCTCTCCCTGGTTGACGTCGATCGAGACGTGGTTGACGACCGTGCGGGCTTTGTATTTCTTGACGAGTTCGCTTGTGAAAAGGCGCATTTCTTTTGATAAATTTTCACAAAGTTATGTTTTTTTCCGAAATATTTTTTATCTTTACATAAAATTTCATTTCACTAAGGAGTCTGTAAGCACAATGAAGCAAATCGAAGATACTTTGTTACACGGGAAGCTCAAGGAGTATTTCGGCTTTTCGTCGTTCAAAGGCAATCAAGAGGCTGTAATCCGCAATGTGCTTGCTGGAAAAGACACGTTCGTGCTGATGCCCACGGGCGGCGGCAAGTCGCTCTGTTACCAGCTGCCGGCGCTGCTGATGGACGGCGTGGCGATCATCATTTCGCCGCTGATCGCCCTGATGAAGAATCAGGTGGACGCCATGCGCACTTTCTCGTCGGAGTCGGGCATCGCCCATTTCCTCAATTCGTCGCTCAACAAGACCGCCGTGGCACAGGTGCGCGCCGACGTGTTGGAGGGGCGCACCAAGTTGCTCTATTTCGCCCCCGAGTCGCTTACCAAGGAGGACAACGTCGCGTTTTTGCGCAAAATCAAGATATCGTTCTACGCCATCGACGAGGCGCACTGCATTTCGGAGTGGGGCCACGATTTCCGTCCGGAGTACCGCCGCATCCGCCCGATCATCAACGAGATCGGCACGGCGCCGCTGATCGCCCTGACGGCGACGGCCACGCCGAAGGTGCAGCTGGACATCCAGAAGAACCTCGGCATGAACGACGCCTCGGTTTTCAAATCGTCGTTCAACCGTCCGAATCTCTATTACGAAATCCGTCCCAAGAACGACGTGGACCGCGACATCATCCGCTTCATCAAGCAGAAGGAGGGGCGCAGCGGCATCATCTATTGTCTGAGCCGCAAGAAGGTCGAGGAATTGGCCGAGCTGCTGGTGGCCAACGGCGTCAAGGCGTTGCCCTATCATGCGGGCATGGATGCGGCCACGCGCGCCAAGAATCAGGACGATTTCCTGATGGAGCGCGCCGACGTGATCGTCGCCACGATCGCTTTCGGCATGGGTATCGACAAGCCCGACGTGCGGTTCGTCATCCATTACGACATTCCCAAGTCGCTCGAAGGGTATTATCAGGAGACGGGTCGTGCCGGGCGCGACGGCGGCGAGGGTCACTGTCTGGCCTTTTACAGTTACAAGGATATCCAGAAACTCGAAAAGTTCATGCAGGGCAAACCGATCGCCGAACAGGAGATCGGCAAATTGCTGTTGCAGGAGACGGTCTCTTATGCCGAGAGTTCGATGTGCCGCCGCAAGACGCTGCTGCACTATTTCGGCGAGGAGTATACGGAGGACAACTGCTGCAATTGCGACAACTGCCGTCATCCCAAACCGAAGGTCGATGCGCGGGCGTCGCTCGTGCTGGCGCTCGAAGCGCTGCGTGCCATCGGCGACAAGTTCAAGGTCGATCACCTGACCAACCTGCTGACGGGCCGGCTGACGGCGCAGATCAAGAGCTACGGCCACAACAAGCTCGAATGGTTCGGTGCGGGCGAGGAGCACGACGCCAAATATTGGGGTGCGGTGATGCGTCAGGCGTTGATCCTGGGGCTGGCCGACAAGAATATCGAGAATTACGGATTGATTTCGATCAACGCCAAGGGCGAGGAGTATCTCCGTTCGCCCTTCCCCGTGATGATTACGCTCGACCACGACTACGACGCCGAGGAGCGCGAGGCCGAAGCCGCCGCACCGGCGGGCGGACGCGGGGGTGCGGCCGACGAGGAGCTTTTCTCGATGCTCAAAGACCTGCGCAAGAAGGTCGCCAAGCAGCACAGTCTGCCGCCGTTCGTCGTGTTCCAGGACCCGTCGCTCGAAGATATGTCGATCCAGTATCCCGTGACGCTCGACGAGATGCAGAACATCTCGGGCGTCGGCGTCGGCAAGGCGAAGAAGTTCGGCGCCGAGTTCATCAAGCTGATCCGCGCCTATGTCGAGGAGAAGGAGATCATCCGTCCGCAGGACATGGTCGTGAAATCGGTGGGCAACAAGTCGGGCAACAAGATCTTCATCATCCAGTCGATCGACCGCAAGATGGATTTCGAGGATATCGCCCGCGCGAAGAACCTCGATTTCGACGAACTGCTCACCGAGATCGAGGGGATCGTCAATTCCGGTACGCGGCTCGACATCTCCTATTATATCGATGAGTTCATGGACGAGGACAAGGCCGAGGACATCTACCTCTATTTCAAGGAGGATGCCGAGAGCGATTCGCTCGACGACGCGGTCGAGGAGCTGGGCGGCGACTACACGGAGGAGGAGATCCGGCTGGTGCGCATCAAGTTCATGTGCGAGCAGGGCAATTGATCCGCGCCGTTCCCGTGGGGAGCTTCGGCGGATTCCCGACGGTCGGGCGGCCGGAAGGAGACCGCTTCGAGCTGTTGACCGTATCGGACGGGGTGCCGTGCGGCGGATGCGGAGGCATTCATGCCGCCGGAGGCTGCGGACCGTACGACTCGCACACCTCCTCGGCGGTTTCTTCATGAATTCGAAAACGTTTGTCCCGAAACAGATATTCGGATGAAAAGATTGGTTGCTTTATGGTTGTGTGCGACGGTGTGGCTTTCAGCCGGAGGCCAGTCGCGGGATTGGGCGAATACGGGACGGTATGCGGCTGCCAATGCGGCGCTCGCAGTACGACCGAAGGTCGTCTTCATCGGGGATTCGATTACCGAAGGGTGGTACTCGGCTCATCCCTCGTTCTTCGACGCGAACGGTTTCGTCGCACGCGGTATCAGCGGACAGGTGACGGCGCAGATGTTGGCACGGTTCCAGTGCGACGTGGTGGCGCTGCGGCCGCGGGCGGTCGTGATTCTGGCCGGAACGAACGACATCGCGCGCAACAACGGCCCGATCGACGAGGAGCGGATCGCCGACAATATCCGCTCGATGGCCGAACTGGCGCGGGCGCACGGGATGCGGGTCTTCCTCTGTTCGGTGCTTCCGGCGGCGCGTTACGGCTGGCGCCCCGAAGTGACCGACGCTCCCGACCGGATCGACCGGCTCAACCAGATGCTGCGGGAGTATGCGCTTGACAACGGTTGCGAGTGGGTCGATTTCCACCCCGGCCTGGCCGACGCCGACCGCGCGCTCGACGCCCGTTACACCCGCGACGGTGTGCATCCGACCTCCGACGGGTTCGATGCGATGGAGGCGATCCTGCGGCCGTATCTGAAACGTTATCTGCGCTGATGCGCGTCCGTCCGTCGATTCCGGCATCGAATATGCACGTTCGTTCGCGGCGGGACAAATCCCGCCCGTAAATTGCAAGTAAGATGAAGACAAGACGATTCTGGGGAGCGGCGGCCGGTGCGCTGGCCCTCCTCGCGGCTGCGGCGACTGCCGATGCCTGTACGCGGGCGGTCTATCTGGGGCGTGACGGGTTGGTCATTACGGGGCGGACGATGGATTGGAAGGAGGAGATCGGGACGAATCTCTACCTCTTCCCCCGCGGCATGGAACGCGCCGGATACGACCGCGACACGACGCTTCGCTGGCGTGCCAAGTACGGCAGCGTGGTCGCTTCGGCCTACGATTTCGCCACGTGCGACGGCATGAACGAAGCGGGGTTGGTAGCCAGCCTGCTCTTTCTGCCCGAATCGGATTACGGCAAGCAGGGCAAGCGTCCCGTGATGGGGATCGCGATGTGGACGCAGTACGTGCTCGACAATTTCGGAACGGTGTCCGAGGCGGTCGGTGCGCTGCGGGGCGACGGGATTTACATCGACGCGCCCGACATGCCTAACGGCACGAAGTCGCGCCTGCATCTGGCCATTTCGGATGCGACGGGCGACAGCGCCATTTTGGAATACATCGACGGCCGGCTTCGGATCCATGAGGGCCGGCAGTATCGGGTGATGACCAATTCGCCGCGTTACGATCTGCAACTGGCCGTCAACGACTATTGGGAGGCGATCGGAGGTTTGAAGATGCTGCCCGGAACGAATCGTTCGAGCGACCGTTTCGCGCGGGCGTCGTTCTATATCGGCGTCATCCCGCAGACGGCCGATGCCGCGGTGGGTGTACCTGCCGTGCTGAGCGTGATGCGCAACGTCTCGGTGCCGTTCGGCATTTCGACGCCCGACCAGCCCCATATCTCCTCGACGCGCTGGCGTTCGGTCTGCGATCAGAAGAACAAGGTCTATTATTTCGAGGGGACGATGGTGCCGTCGCTGTTCTGGGTCGATCTCAGTCGGGTGGATTTGTCGGAGGGCGCTCCCGCGCGGCGGTTGACGCTCACCGGCGGGGAGATGTATGCGGGCGACGCGACCTCGCGGTTCGTCGTCTCCGAGCCGTTCGAATTCCTCTACCGGCTGCCGAAGCCGTAATCTCCGTCCGGAACGGCAACCGCCCCGACTGCACTCATTGCAGTCGGGGCGGTTGCCGTAGGGTCGGGTGTGGGGCGGACTCTTTCCGACGACGGTCAGGCCCACATCGGTTTCAGGACGCCGAACAGCAGGAAGGCCACGATGAACGTGACGACGATGTTGAACGTCTGCGCCGAGAGAAAGGCCCACAGCGCGTTGCGGTTCTCTTTGGAGAATATCTCCGAGAAACGGGTTTCCAACCCGATGCAGACGAAGGCGATGCTGAAAAGCGTGTTGCTGAAATTCTTCGCCGTGCCGCGCACCATGGCGTCGGGAGTACCGGCGCCGCCGTCGAAGAAGAGGCTGAACAGGAGCGAGACTGCGACGAACCCTACAACGAATTTCGGGAAACGATCCCAGATCACGCCGGCCGACGGCTTCTCCTGCCCCTCGCGGCCGCGGTACGACCAGTAGAGCGAGATGACGAAAGCCGCCAGCCCCAGCAGCACGTTTTGCGACGACTTGACGATCACGGCCGTCTGCTCGGCCGTTTCGCCCAGCAGTGCGCCCGACGCCACGACGGCTCCCGTCGTGTCGATCGTACCGCCCATCCAGGCGCCGGCCACCTCTTCGACGACCTTCGGATCGCCGAGCAGTGCGGGCAGGACGAGTTTCGCCAGCCACGGCATGACGTACATCATCGGAACGGCGCATACGAGCACCAGCGAGATGATGTAGGAGAGTTTCTTGTTGTCGCCCTTGATGACGCCGCAGGTGGCGATCGCCGCCGAAACGCCGCAGATCGACACCGAACTGGATAGCATGGTGGCCATTTCGTCGTCGACCTTCATGCGGCGCGAGACCCAGAAGGCGAAGTACCAGACGAGGAAGACGACGATAAAGGCCTGTGCGAGCGCATAGACGCCCGAATGGAGGATTTCGCCGAAGAGGATCGTCGCGCCGAGGCAGACGATGCCTATTTTGATATAGAATTCGCTTTGGATCGCCGGTTTCAGCCATGCCGGAACCCGGAAAAAGTTGCTGACCGCCAGGCCGAAGATCACCGAGAAGAAGACCGATTCCAGTCCCAAATCCTTGAACAGCGGGACGGATGCCACGGCCTGCGCCGCCAGCGCGACGGCGAAAATCGCCAGCAGCGAGCCGAAGATTCCCTTGACCGGACGTCCCAGCACGGCCATGCAGAGGCAGGTCAGCACGAACAGGAAGGCGAACATGCAGCCGGCTTCGAGCCACGCGCCGCCGCCGGTCAGCGTCTTGGGCATGGCCGGCATTCCGGCGGGAAAGAGCAGTGCGAGCGCAAGGATCGCGACGCCGGCCAGTACGATCACCCAGTCTTCGGTTTTGAGTTGAGCTAAGAGGTTTTTCATCTTGCGGAACGGTAATTCATTGCGTTTCTGCGAAAATTCGACGCCGCAAAGATCGGCTTTTCCGGTCGGATTTCCGTACGTGTAAATACTGATTTTGACCTGTCGGGGATCCGCGACGGACGGATTTTCGAGGATCGTCGGGAAAAGGGCGTGGTGTTTTCCGCTCTCCGCAGCGGCTCTTTCCGGAAAAATCGCTACCTTTGCCGTGCGGCGGCGCGCGGTGTGCCGCCGGATTCCGTAAAACGATTGCCGAGTGGGTGAAGTCCGGGCGAAAAAGGCATTGGGCCAGCATTTTCTGGTCGATCTGAACATAGCGCGCAAAATCTGCGACGCCCTGTCGGGCGGTACGGCCGAGGCGCCGGCGCCGGTGTTGGAGGTGGGATGCGGCATGGGCGTGCTGACGCAGTTCCTGCTGCGGCGCAGCGACATCGTCGTGTGGGGCGCCGAGATCGACGCCGAGAGCGTCGACTACCTATGTGCCCACTATCCCGAATTCACGCCGCGGCTCATGGCGGGCGATTTCCTGTGCATGGAGTTGCGGGCGCTGTTCCCCGACGGGGTGCGTGTGATCGGAAATTTCCCTTACAACATCTCTTCGCAGATTTTTTTCAAGGTGTTGGAGCATCGCGACCTTGTCCCCGAGTGCGTGGGCATGATTCAGCGCGAGGTGGCCGAGCGGATCGCCTGCCCGCCCGGATCGAAGGAGTACGGCATCCTCTCGGTGCTGTTGCAGGCGTGGTACGACATCGAGTACCTCTTCACGGTAGGGGAGAAGGTCTTCAACCCGCCGCCCAAGGTCAAAAGCGCCGTCATCCGCCTGCGCCGCAACGGCGTCGTGCGGCTGGCGTGCGACGAGCGGCTGTTCGTGCGCGTGGTCAAGGCTTCGTTCGGTCAGCGGCGCAAGATGCTGCGCAATTCGCTGCGCGCCGCCTTCGGCGATTTCGGCGGGGCGGAGCATCCCTTTTTCTCGCAGCGTGCCGAACAGTTGTCGGTGGCCGATTTCGTGGCGCTCACGCAGTGGGTGGAGCAGCGGATCGGGGGCTGACCCCCCCCCCCCCCCCCCTCGGCCGGCCGGATAAAAAACGCCTTCGAACCACGGTTCGAAGGCGTTTTTCCATAAAGTGTCGAAGAGCTTACTCCCGTGCGTCGATGTATTGCATGCGCCCTTCGTAGCTTCCCGTGAGCGATGTCTGATCGCTTCCTGCGAGGGTCAGCCCGTCGAACGAGATTTCGTACCACTCGCCGTCGCGCGCGATCGTGACGTTGCCTTCCGTCAGCTTGCCGATCGCGGGCGAGCCGCTGAAATATTCGGCGAGGAACGAGGTACATGCGGCGTTGTCGCCGCCCCAGATGCCCACGCCCGACTGTCCGTTCCGTACGGCGAACGTGCCTTCGGGCACTCCGTCTGCGTAATCGTTGGCTGCGTCGCTGCGCAGGTCGAAATGGAGGATCGAGCCGTAGTAGCAGTTGCCGACGGCGTCGCGCGTGGTGAGATAGCCCCGGTCGACGAGCGTGATGTACCAGTTGGTCAGTCCGTCTTTCTCGCCGTAGCAGACCACGTAGACCTCGCGGGGTGAGATCGAGGCCTGCTCGGAGGTGTTTTCGTAGTAGATCTGTCCTGCGAAATCGGCCTTGAACGGAGCGTCGTATTCGTCGACGGCGTCGACCGTGACCTTGTACTCCTCTCCGTCGCGTTCGACGGTGACCGTTCCCGTCGAGAGGTAGGTCATCTCCTCGTCGTAGGTCGCCCATGTGACGGTGTTGGGAGCGTAGTCCTCGGTGATCGTGTAGATGCCGGCGGGGATTCCGTCCTGCTCGGTGGCGTCGGGTGCGACGTTGAATTCGAAGATACTCAGCAGGTGCGTGAAATCGGCGTTGTCGAAGTCGATGCCCCACGAGTTGTAGCCGTCGTCGCGTCGGGCGTGGCGTCGACCCCTTCGAGCGTCATCGCTCCCGAATAGACGGCCGTGATCCCGAAGGCGGGCGAATGGTCGTCCTCGAAGGCGACCTGCACGCGGTAGCTCGTATCGGAGGGTTTGTTGCCCGGTACACGGCTCAGATCCAGCACGCCGCCCACGATCGGGGCGACGGCTTTCTGCGAGGCGTAGTACCAGCTGCCCGTCGCCGCGTCGGAGCCGTCGTTCGACCCCGGCACGCAGTCGTTCGCACGCGAGAAGTCGTACCGACCGAACGGCGAAGCGCCTTCGTCCGCACGGAGCGCGACGCGGATTTCGGCGCCTTCGGCGTCGGTGAGCGTGAGCAAGTATCCCTCGCCTCCCTCTTTGTCGAATGCCGCTTCGCGGACGAGTTTCGCGCTTTGGGGCGTGAATGAGACGTCGGCCGTGAGCTGGCTCAGCGGTTCGGGTTCGGGGATGGGCGCGGGGCCGTCAGTACCCCCCCCCCTCGTTCGCGTCGTCGCTGCACCCTGCCGCAAGACCCGCTGCGAGTCCTGCCAGCAACCAGAAAATTTTTTTCATTGCAATCGTTTTATTAAAAACCTAACTTTCCGAAAAGTCCCTGCGGGACGAAGGCAAAAATAACGCATTTCGTCCGGAAAAGCAAATTCCGGCTCCGTCGGGCCGGAATCGGATGGCGGCGGCCGAACTGCCGGCGTCCCGTCAGAGGACGCTTTCCGGTCCTCCCGCCACGACCGTGACCAGCGCTTCGCGCGGCAGGTATTTCACGGCGAGCCGCTGCACCTCGGCGGGGGTAATGGCTCGGATGCGTTGCAGATTCTCGCTCACGACGTCGTTGCGTCGGCCGCAGAGGATATTTTCGATCGTGACGTCGGCGATGCCGAACGGCCCGTCGAGAATACGCATCATCTCGCCCGTCATCATGTTGCGCACCAGCGACAGCTCCTCCTCGGCGACGGGTTCCGTGCGCAGTCGTTCGATTTCGCGGTAGATCTCTGCGAGCGCCTGCTCGGTCGCGTCGCGCGCTACCTGCGTCGCGACGGCCAGGTAGCCTTCGCGTTCGAGGTTGACCATCGCTGCGACCACGCCGTAGGTGAACCCGTTCGCTTCGCGCAGGTTCTGCATCAGGCGCGACCCGAAATAACCGCCCAGCAGCATCGCCACCACCTGCATCCCGACGTAATCGGGGTGGTTGCGGCCGAAGAGCAGCCGGCCGATGCGGATCGACGACTGCACGGCCCCTGCGTGGGGCACTGCGGCATGGGGCGTCGTGACAGCCGGCGGGAACGGTTCTGCGGCGCGGTCGGCGCCTGCGGGCAGCTGTCCGGCCACCTCGGTCACTGCGTCGACGACGGCCGCGTCGGCTGCGCCGCTGCACACCACGAAACAGTTGCGGGCGGTATAGTGGCGTGCGTAGAAATCGAGCAGGTCGTCGCGCGTGAGGTCGTCGTAGGCTGTTTCGGGCCATGTTATTCCGTAGGGGTGTTCCGGGCCGAAAAGCGCGCGGGCGAAGGCTTCGCGGGCCTCGGTCTCGACCTTCATGCGCTCGATGCGCAGCCGCTGCTTGCGCTTTTCGCGGTAGGAGGCGACCTCCTCTTCGGGAAAGAGGGGGTGAAGCAGGATCTGTTCGGCGACGGCGAGCGTCTGCCGGAAATATTTCGACAGGGAACAGAAGCTGATGTAGACGTAGTCGCGGTCGACGTTCACGTCGAAATAGGAGCCGTAGAAGTCGAATTGTTCGGCGATCTGCTGCGAGGTCATGTCGCGCGTCCCCTCGCTCAGCAGGTTGGCGGTCGACGTGGCGACGAACGCCTTGCGCTGCTGCGCCGAGCCGGCGCGGAAGACGAAGCTGACGCGCACGACCTCGAATTCCGCGGCGCAGAGCGTGTGGATCGTCACGCCGTTGGGGAGCGTGCGGCGGAGGGGTTCGTGGAGCGATATGTCCGACGGAGTGGTGAGTTGCGGTTGTTTCATCGTGTCGCGCGGTAGATAAGGGTGGAACGGCGTGCGGCGCGGAAGGTGCGGCGCGCGAAGTCGGTCAGTTCGGCCGCCGTGACGGAGCGGTAGAGCTCCACCTCGCGGTTGACGAGGCCGGGATCGCCGAGCATTTCGTAGTAACCCAGGTTCATCGCCTTGTTCATCACGTTCAACTCGCCGAACAGGGCGTTCGCTTCGAACTTGTTCTTCACCTTTTCGATCTCGTAGTCGCTCGCGGGGAGGGTTTGCATCTCCTCGATTTCGCGGGCGAAGGCCGCTTCGGCCTCCTCGACGGTGCGTCCCGGCAGCAGGTGCCCCGTGAGGACGAAAAGCCCCGGATCGACGTCGCCCGTGATGTAGGCGTTGACGCTCGAAAAGAGCCGGTCGCGCTTGACGAGCCGTTCGTAGAGCCGTGCCGAATCGCCGCCCGACAGGATGTCGGAGGCCATGTCGCCCAGATAGAAATCCCGCGAAAGGCGGTCGCCCATGGGGTAGGCGACCGTCACCGCCGTGGCCGGTACGTCGCGCTCGACTTCGAGCCTGCGCTCCGTCGTCTGTTCGGGTTCGGCGGGCAGCGGGCCGGCTGCAGAGGGCGTGTCGGCGATCGGGGCGAAGTAGCGTTCAGCCAGTTCGAAGACCCGCTCTTCGTCGATGTCGGCCGAGACCGACAGAATGGCGTTCGAGGGGTGGTACCAGCGGCGGTAGAAGGCGCGCACCTCGTCGATCGTCGCGCGGGCCACATGGTCGGGCGTAAGCCCGATCGTAGCCCAGCGGTAAGGGTGGAGGGTATAGACCAGCGAACGCAGCAGCATTCCCTGATCACCGTAGGGCTGATTGAGATAACGCTGCTTGTACTCCTCGATGACGACCCGTTTTTCGGTTTCGAGCGCTTCGGGCGAGATGTCGAGTCCGGTCATGCGGTCGGCTTCCAGCCAGAGGGCCGTCTCGATATTGTCCTTCGGCAAGGTAATATAGAAGTCCGTATAATCGTTATTGGTGAAGGCGTTGTTGTCGCCGCAGGCCATCTGCACCGGCAGGTCGAAATCGGGCACGTCGCGCGTGCCGCGGAACATGAGGTGTTCGAACAGGTGCGCGAAGCCCGTGCGGGCGGGATCTTCGTTGCGCGCCCCGACCTTGTAGAGGATGTTTACGGCCGCGAGTTTCGACTGGCGGTCGCGGTTGACGGCCACCGTCAGCCCGTTGGAAAGGGTATGTCGTTTGTACGGTATCATCGTGTGGGGTTTGAGGCGGAGATAGTGCAAGTCGCGTGCAGAATCCGATGCGTTTTTCTGCCGGAACGCCGCCTATCGGGCCGGAATTCTCCGAGTGCAAAGATAGAGGATTTCGGCGGAGAAAACAACCGGGCGGAGTGTGAAAAGAATAACATTCCGACTGTTAAAAAACTAACGCAAAAAATGCTGGGTACTCTTGGGGGAATTTTATACCTTTGCATCAGTCTTGCGCGCATGTATGTGTGTAAAATGCTGAAAATTAACAATTTTCAAGTCTATTGATATGGCAGAGAAAAAATTTATCACCTGTGATGGAAATTATGCTGCGGCACACATCGCCTACCTGTTTTCGGAGGTGGCTGCAATCTATCCCATCACGCCATCGTCGACCATGGCGGAATTGGTCGACGAGTGGGCGGCCCAGGGTCGCAAAAACATCTTCGGAGAGACGGTCAAGGTCGTCGAAATGCAGTCGGAGGCCGGTGCCGCGGGTGCCGTGCACGGTTCGTTGCAGAGCGGCGCGCTGACCTCGACGTTCACCGCATCGCAGGGTCTGCTGCTGATGATTCCCAATATGTACAAGATTTCGGGCGAGCTGTTGCCGGGCGTATTCCACGTCTCGGCGCGTGCGCTGGCCGCGCAGTCGCTGTCGATCTTCGGCGATCATCAGGACGTGATGGCCACGCGCCAGACCGGTTTCGCGATGCTGGCTACCTCGTCGGTGCAGGAGGTGATGGATCTGGCGGGCGTGGCGCACATCGTGGCGCTCAAATCGCGCGTGCCGTTCCTCCACTTCTTCGACGGATTCCGCACCTCGCACGAGATCCAGAAGATCGAGCTGATCGACGAGGCGCGCCTTACGGCGATGCTCGACCGCGACGCGCTGAAAGAGTTCCGTGCCCGTGCGCTCAACCCCGAGCACCCCGTGACGCGCGGTACGGCCCAGAATCCCGACATCTATTTCCAGACGCGCGAGGCCGCGAACAAGTTCTACGACGCCGTGCCCGACATGGTGGCCGAGGCGATGCGCGAGATATCCGCGATCACGGGCCGCGACTACAAGCCTTTCGTCTATTACGGTGCGGAGGATGCCGAGCATGTCGTCGTGGCGATGGGTTCGGTGACCGAGACGCTCAAAGAGACGGTCGACTACCTGAACGCCCGCGGCGGGAAGGTGGGTGTGGTGACCGTACACCTCTACCGTCCCTTCTCGGTGAAATACCTCGGCGCCGTGCTGCCCGAGACTGTGAAGCGCATCTGCGTGCTGGATCGTACCAAGGAGCCGGGAGCCAACGGCGATCCGCTCTATCTGGACGTGGTCGAGGCGTTCGCCACGTGCAAGGAGATTCCCGCCGAGCGCAAACCTCTCATCATCGGCGGCCGTTACGGTCTCTCGTCGAAGGACACCACGCCGGCGCAGATGCTCGCCGTGTTCGAGAATCTGAAAGCCGGCGAACCGAAGAACCAGTTCACGGTGGGCATCGTCGACGACGTGACGAATCGTTCGCTGCCCGTGGGCGAGGAGATCTCGATGGCCAAGCCCGGTACGTTCGAGGCGCTCTTCTTCGGACTGGGCGCCGACGGCACGGTGGGTGCCAACAAAAACTCGATCAAGATCATCGGCGGCACGACCGACAAGTATTGCCAGGCCTATTTCTCCTACGATTCGAAGAAATCGGGCGGTTACACCTCGTCGCACCTGCGTTTCGGCGACCTGCCCATCACGTCGCCCTATCTGGTCACGACGCCCGACTTCGTGGCGTGCCACGTGCCGTCGTACGTCGATAAGTACGATGTGCTCAAAGGGTTGAAGGCGGGCGGTTCGTTCCTGCTCAACTCGGTGCACGACGCTGCGACGACCTGCCGCACGCTGCCCGATCATATGAAGGTCTATCTGGCCAAGAACAAGATCAATTTCTATATCATCAACGCCACGAAGATCGCCGCCGAGCTGGGATTGGGTTCGCGCACGAATACGATCATGCAGTCGGCGTTCTTCAAGATCGCCGGCGTGATTCCCTTCGACAAGGCCGTCGAGGAGATGAAGAAGGCCATTGCGAAGACCTACGGCAAGAAGGGCGAGGATATCGTCAACATGAACTATGCGGCCGTCGACGCCGGCGGCAAGCTGGTCGAGAAGGTCGAAGTGCCCGCCGAGTGGGCAGGGATCGAGGTGAAGGAGGCGTCGCACGGCGTGGACATGAAGCGTCCCGAGTTCGTGCGCAGCATCGTCGATCCGATCAACGCTCTCAAAGGCGACCTGCTGCCCGTTTCGGCCTTCAACGGCCGTGAGGACGGTACGTGGGACAACGGTACGGCGGCGTGGGAGAAACGCGGCATCGCCGTGAACGTGCCGGAGTGGCAGATCGACAACTGTATCCAGTGCAACCAGTGCGCCTACGTCTGCCCGCACGCCGTGATCCGTCCGTTCCTGGCTACCGACGAGGAGGCCGCCGCATCGGGCGTAGCATGGAAGCAGGGCCTGGGCGAGACGAAGGAGTACAAATTCCGCATCCAGATTTCGCCGCTCGACTGTACGGGTTGCAGCAATTGCGTGGACGTCTGCCCCGCCAAGCAGAAGGCGCTGGTGATGAAACCGCTCGAATCGCAGCTCGATCAGCAGAAGAACTGGGAGTACTGCAACGAGAAGGTGGGTTACAAGGGCGACGCGGTCGACAAGACCCGTTCGGTCAAGAACCTGCAATTCACGCAGCCGCTCTTCGAGTTTTCGGGAGCCTGCGCCGGCTGCGGCGAGACGCCCTACATCAAGGCCATTACGCAGCTCTTCGGCGACAAGATGATGGTGGCCAATGCTACGGGCTGTACGTCGATCTACTCGGGTTCGGCGCCTTCGACTCCCTACTGCACCAATGCGCAGGGACAGGGCCCGGCGTGGGCCAACTCGCTCTTCGAGGACAATGCCGAATTCGGTCTGGGTATGCACGTGGGCGTGGAGAAGCAGCGCGACAAGATCCAGCACCTTATGGAGCGGGCGATCGCCGAATGCACGAAGTGCTCCGACGAGTTGAAAGGCGTGATGAAGGAGTGGATCGAAGCGCGCGGTTCGTCGGCGCGTTCGGCCGAGGTGTCGGCACGGCTCGTCCCGATGATGGAGGCCTGCGGCTGCGACACCTGCAAGGAGATTCTGGCGATGAAAGATCTGCTGGTCAAGAAGTCGCAGTGGATCATCGGCGGCGACGGCTGGGGCTACGACATCGGTTACGGCGGCGTGGATCATGTGCTGGCGTCGGGTATGGATGTCAATATCCTGATCGTCGACACGGAGGTCTACTCCAATACGGGCGGTCAGTCGTCCAAGGCGACGCCGGTGGGTGCCGTGGCGAAGTTCGCGTCGAGCGGCAAACGCATCCGCAAGAAGGACATCGGTGCGATGGCCATGACCTACGGCTACGTCTACGTGGCGCAGGTTTCGATCGGCGCATCGCAGATGCAGCTCTTCAACGTGCTCAAAGAGGCGGAGGCCTATCCCGGCCCGTCGCTCGTGATCGCCTATGCGCCGTGTATCAACCACGGTATCAAGGGCGGCATGACGCGCACGCAGACCGTCGGCAAGGAGGCCGTAGCCTGCGGTTACTGGCACCTGTGGCACTACAATCCCGAACTGGCCGAGCAGGGCAAGAATCCCTTCGTGCTCGATTCGAAGGAGCCCGACTGGTCGAAGTTCCGCGAGTTCCTGATGAAGGAGGTGCGCTACACTTCGCTGTTGAAGACCTTCCCGGCCGAGGCCGAGGAGTTGTTCGAGGCAGCCGAGGAGAATGCCAAGTGGCGTTACGCCGGTTATCAGCGGCTCTCGAAAATGGAATATTAGTCCCGCATGACGAATTTTGCCGGAAGGATGCAGGATTTGCCTTCTTCCGGCATTTTTATTGAAAACAGGATCGGAAACCGATCGAAACCAAAATGATTACGAAGATGAAACAGATTTTAGGAGCGGCTGCGGCGATGCTGATGCTGGCGGCCTGCGGAAGCCCGAAAACGAACCTCCCGCTGGAAGGGACGCAGTGGAAACTCACGGAGATGGACGGCAAGGCCGATCCCGCCTTCGCGGCCGGAGAGGATACGTTCAATTTCACGCTCGACCCGTCGCGGATGATGGTCTACGGCGTGGGTGCCTGCAACCGCCTGTTCGGCCCCTACGAACTCGAAGAGGGGAACGGACTCGACATCGAGCGGCTGGCCAGCACGATGATGGCCTGTCCGAACATGGATTTGGAGAGCCGTTTCGCGAAGCTGCTCGAAGAGGCCGACAAGTACGAGATCGACGGCGACGTGCTGACGCTTTTCGACGACGGGAAGAAGGCGCTCGTCTTCAAGGGAACGAAGGCCGAGCCGCTGCCTGCGGCCGAACCTGCGGCTGTCGGGGAGGCTCCCGCAACCGATTCGGTGAAGACCGTCGTCCCGGCCGAGAAACTGACGCCCGCCGAGAAGAAATAGGGCGGCGATATATTGTGCAAATCCCCGGAACGGACTGAAATCCGTTTCGGGGATTTTTCGTGTGGGGCGGTTACTCCGCGAATCTGCGTACTGCTGCTCCGAAGAAGGCGGAGACTGTTTCGACAGGAATCTGCTTGGAGAGAAAGAGCAAGGCGTCGATTTGTCCGTCGGGTCCGAGTGTGAAGAGGTAGGGTATCATCGCCTCGTCGGCAGGAAGCGCTTCTCGGGGAGGCATGCCATTGCCGGCCGCACGATCTCTCCATTCGAGATCGCGGAGCGTTTGCCGGAATGTCGCATCGTAATGATAGGCTCCGGCGGCTTGTAGCGAAATGTCAAATTGCTCCTCCAGTTTGTAGAGTTCCCGTATCGTCGGAGCATAACAGTTGAAACACATATCGTCGTGCAGGCGCAGAAAAATCGTGTTTCGGCCGGTTTCGGCCAGTTTCGGGTCAAGGAAAAGCGTGGCGTAGAGCAGGCGTTGCCGTTCGGCCTGTTTGCGCAGCATCTCGTTTTGTTCGATGATCGTCGACTCTATCCGATAGATGACGCTCCGGTTGCGACGTTGCAATACGAACATGGCAGTGACGGCAAGAATCACGCATAGGATCGAGGCGAGAATCAGAATATTATGGCGTCGGTTCATGGTCGGTTATCGGCAGTCGGTTTGAATCGGAATTCGACCAATACGGGATTGTCGTCGTCCCGTATGCGGTCGAGGATATGTTCGCGCATCCAGCGGTAGTGCTGCGTGCCGTCGTCGCCGTGTCGGCGGATCGCTTCACGCAGTTCGGCCGGTCGCAGGTAGGTGAGGAACCCGTCGGGCGAAGAACCCAGACTGATGTATTGCAGAAATTTATCAATCCCGATATATGAAAGGTTATCCGTCGTCTCGGTAGATAACGAATGGGCCACGCATCGGTTTTTCATATCGAGGATGTGGAGACCGACCTCTTTTGTTTCGGGATTGCCGACTGCGCAATAGTACTGGATGGGAGATGCCGCCATGTCGAGAATCATCTTTTCGCTCGGAGAAGCATTTTCCTTCAGCATCCGATCTTCCTGCTTCGAGGTGAGCAGGTCGGGATCGGGAAGCAGGGCGATTTCGGAGATCTCGGTCGGGGCATCGGCCGAATAATAGCTGAAGATGTTGGAGTGCCCCTGCTGAATCAGAACACCCCGATCGAAAGGGAGAAAGCAATTTTTACGCCCGAGACGCATGTTCTGCTGCATGTCGACTTGCAGGGAGCCAGTCTTGCCTGAACGGATGTCGATGGTCCGTAAAAAGGACTCCTTGTTGGAGCGTAACAGGTAGTTGTCGCCGACGACCTTTATGTTTAACCCGTTGAAATCGAATGGCGTGCTGCTTACATGGGCGCCGTCCAATGTATAGACGACGATCTTGTGATGGGAGAGTACGATGATCCGGTCGTCGGCGATATCGAAATCTGCCAAATCCGCATATTCCTGCGGTCCGCGTCCCAAACGGTCGATCCGGTGCGAGAAGGAACCGTCGGTATTGAAAACGAGAATCCGCTTGTTGTCGGTTGCAATATAGAATTTATCCTTATATTTCAGTATTTTAGATATATGGCCGACCAGCGATTTATCCGAAGCGGTTTCCAGTGGAATGAATTTGCAGGTGTCGATTATATCCGATAGAACCTCGGTGACTACCGGTCGTGTCGTCGTCTCTTGGATGACCGTAGGAATGGTCTGATCCGATCGGCAGGAGGTCAGTAGAACAGGGAGGAAAATGCCGATGGTAATGAGGTAATTATTTTTCATAAGTTGAAAAAAATCGCATGAGAGCCCCCATGCGAATTATAATTGATTAGCACTCTCTTGATATATCTCCGCAAGTGCAGAAGCCTCCATCGCCACTATAAACACATACTTCGATATCGCCGGTAAACCATCCGGGACAATCCATCTCTTGCCATTGGCATTCGCCGTCTATTTCATTCCGAGAGAGTGCTTCGACTCCGCTTGAAATTAGACTTATTAGCGTTTGTGTGTCCTGCACAGCGCAGTACCCGACGTACATGGCTGCCGCGCAAACGAATGTCCCCGCAGTCCAAATAAACTTTTTCATAAATTTAAATAATTAGGTTGGTAAATGTTTTATCTCTTGATGAGATATACAAATATAATAAGTATATTTTAAAGATACAAGAAAAAATATGATTTGTTTTGATTATATTAATACTCCAGTTTGCCGATCGGCGGTGTTGCTTCGATATTGGATACAAAAAAACGGTCAGCTGCAAAAGCCGGCCGTTTTATCGAATCTCCGAAATGGGACTGTTATCCGAACAGTTCGTTGAGCACGTGCGCCAGCCGGTAGCCGGCGTAGAGAATCTGCCGTTCGGCGATGGGAAGTGCGGGATTGAGGAAATCCTCCCATACGTCGGGACTTTTGAACTGCTGGTCGGGCTGTGCCAGCACGTAGATTTGCCGGCAGTAGACGGCGCAGTCGTGGAACCAGTCGCGCACCGATCCGGCGGTGATGGCCTTGATCTCCCGCTTGGTGCAGCGGTCGAGGATGTGCTGGAACTCCATGCCGCTCCATCGCACGTTGCAGTCGAGCACGTAGCTGTCCCAGACGCCGTGGTAGTTGAGCTTGCGGCCGTCGACGTAGATGTTGAAGCCCTTGATACCTGGGTATTTGACATGCGTCGGGCAGTGCATGTCGCCCACCAGATGCACCAGATGCACCAGATACTTGATGCTGACCACGACCGTCGAGTCGTCCAGCGACTTGTAGTCGCGCAGCAGCTCCATCGTATCCTCGATTCCCTTGATCGCATTGCCGTCGGGCTTGCGCGTGGGGTCGTACTCGTCGTTGTCGTCGACCCAGGCGGTATGCCACAGCGAGGTGTGGGCGTACTGCGGCTCGAAACGGTAGGCGTCCATCCACGAAGCGTAGTGTACGATGGAGGTGCCGATGTACTTTTCGATCGTTTTCTTCGCTTTGGGCGTAAGGTGGCATTCGGCGATGTAGGCGATGGCGTCGTGGCCCATTTTCCCCCAGCCGAAAGCGGAGTCGAAGCAGAGAATCAGCGCCGCGGAGAGCAGGAAGAGCGTCTTTTTCATTTTAGGTATTGCGGGATCGGTTAGTCGAACAGTTCGTTGAGCACGTGTGCCAGCCGGTAACCGGCGCGCAGGATTTGCCGCTCGGCGTATTCGTGCGTATGGTTGACGAAGGACTTGGTTTCGTTCTTGTCGAGTTTCTCATTGGGGCCGACCAGTTCGTAGATGTGGCGGCTGTCGCGGGCGTTTTCGTGGAACCAGTCGCGCAGCGTGCCGGCGGTGATCGTATTGATCTGCTGTTTGGTGCAGCGATCCAACTGATGCGCGTATTCGAGGTAGCCCCAGCGGTGCGAACGCGAGATGATCTGGTCGTCCCATACGTTGTGGTAACTGCACTTGTCGCCGTTGAGGTAGACGTTGTAGCTCTTCTGGCCGGCGTACTTCACGTGGACGGGGCAGTGCATGTCGCCTACGAAGTGGATGATGCAGCGCAGGCTCATCACGACGGTCGAGTCGTCCTGCTGTTTGTAGTCCTGCAATTTGGCGATCGCGTCTTCGAGTGCGAAGATCACGTCGCCTTTCGGACGCGGTGCATAGACGAGATTCTTGTCCACGGAGGCCGTGTGCCAGGCGCTGGTATGTTCGTAACCGGGCTCGGCACGCCATTCGTCCATCCAGGTGGCGTAGTAGACGATCGAGTGGCCGAGGATCTTTTCGATCGTTTTCTTCGCCTTGGGCGTGAGGTTGCATTCGGCGATGTAGGCGATGGCGTCATGGCCCATTTTTCCCCATCCGAAGGCGCTGTTCGAGAACAGTACGAGAGCGCCGCCGAGGAGCAGCAGACTTTTTTTCATAAGATTAGAAAGTTAGGTTAATAGTCGATTATCCCAACAAAAATAGAAAAAGAGCAGGAGAAATCAAAACTTCCGTGATGTTTTGTTTCCTATCCTTTCTTTTTCGGCAGAATTGTCGGCCACAACGAAAGAGACCGGAATTTACCGGTCTCTGTGAGTCGATGCGCGGACGCTGGAGGTTCAGACGATGGCGCAATTGTGCGCGCGGCAGATGAACCACGGATTTTGCAGGTCGCGCTTGTTGTAGCGGAAGGCGGCGCCGTCCGCCAGCGCTTCGAGCCGTCCGCCCGCTTCGGCGAGGATCAGTTCGCCGGCGGCCGTATCCCACTCGTAGGTATGGGTCGTGCGGACGTAGTAGTCGACCCGCCCTTCGGCCAGCAGGCAGAATTTGTAGGAACTGCCCTGCTCGATCACTTGGGCGTCGGGATAACGACGCCGGAGCGCCTCGACGTGGGCGAAGGTTTCGGGGGTGTTGTGCGAACGGGAGATGGCGATTAAGGGGTGCGCGTGCCGTTCGGCGACGAGCGGCAGCCGGCGGGCTCCCTGTTTGATTTCGTCGAAGGTGTAGGCGGCGTCGGCGCTGGGTTCGACCCCGTCGCGCACATAGGAGCCGAAGCCCCGGTCGGCGAAGTAGATCTTGTGCAGATAGGGGACGTAGATCACGGCCGCCGCACAGACGTTGTTCTCCATCAGGGCGATGTTGATCGTGAACTCGTTGTTGCCGGCGATGAATTCGCGCGTGCCGTCCAGCGGATCGACCAGCCAGAAGAGTTCCCAGTTGCAGCGCTCCTCGTAGTGCATTTCGCGGCCGTCCTCGCTCAGAATCGGGATGCGTGTCTGTCCCAGCGTGCGCTTGATCGCCTCGTGCGCCGCACGGTCGGCGGCGGTGATGGAGCGGAAATTTCCGTCGTACTTCGACAGGTCGTAATCGTCGCGGTGTTCGTAGATCCGCATTACGGCGGCTCCGGCACGTACTGCGGCATTGAACGTATGGGGTAGCAGAAAGCGTTTGATCTGTTCGCTTAACATGGTTTCGGTCGTATTGATACTCATTGGCCCGTTCAAAGATAACAATATTTTCGATATTGCGTATGTAAAACGTAAAAACATACCGCTTATTGCTTCTCCGGAATGCCGGAAAAACCTTCGGAAATGCCGTTGCGGCGGTATCCGGTTTCGCAACTTCCTAAAAATATGCCAAAACGGTTTGCCGACGGCGAAAAATTTACGGGGCCCGGATTGGATATTCCGAAATATTGCGTATATTTGCGGACTGAAATTTATGTTTGAAAACATAATCGACACAGATGTACGTAATAGTAGAGATTGCAGGTCAGCAATTTAAGGCTGAAAAAGGTCGGAAGCTCTATGTTCACCGTCTTTCGGGCGAGGTAGACTCGTCGGTGAGTTTCGACAAAATCCTGCTCGCAGACAACGACGGTCAGGTCAAGGTAGGCGCACCTGTAGTAGAAGGCGCCTCGGTGAAGTGCAAGATTCTGAAACACTTGAAGGACGACAAGGTCCTCGTGTTCAAGAAGAAGCGCAGAACGGGTTATCAGAAGCAGAACGGTCACCGTCAGTATCTGACCCAGGTTCTGGTTGAAGAAATTGTCGCATAACCTTAAAATTAGAGAAACATGGCACACAAAAAAGGTGTAGGTAGTTCGAAGAACGGCCGTGAGTCGGAGAGCAAACGACTCGGAGTGAAGCTTTTCGGTGGTCAGTTCGCTAAGGCCGGCAACATCATCGTTCGCCAGCGGGGTACGGTGCACAACCCGGGTGAAAACGTGGGTATCGGCAAGGACCACACGCTTTTCGCACTGGTCGACGGAACGGTTTCGTTCTGCAAGAAGCGCGAAGGCAAATCCTATGTGAGCGTAACGCCTCTGGCCGAGTAAGCCGGGCACGACGGATACGAAATCCGGTCTCCCTGGAAGGGAGACCGGATTTTTGTATAGTAGCCTTTGTCCGGTTTCGGGAGGTCGAGATAGGGCGGCTTGCGCTCGCCGGGACTCGCATCGGTTCCGGGGTCGGCGAACAGCGGACGGACCCGCGGAAATCAGAGATTCTGCGGATAAGCGTTTCTTTTGCGGCGGGATCGGTCGTTCCGCCGTTTCGTCTTCGGACGTGCGGGGCGACGGTGCCTCCGCCGGTCAGAACAGTTGCAATTTCACTCCGAACGACAGCCCGACGATGTCCCAGCCGTCGAGGCTTTTGTTGGTGACGGCGCTGATGAGGTAGAGGTCGCAGGTGCTCAGTTCGTAGTAGGCCGTGACGCCTTTGAGCAGCGAGCGCGTGCAGCGGTTGGTATAGAGCGTCAACCGCTGTCCGATGAAGAGGAAGGTGTGTATCTTGGTGGAGAAGGTGTAGTACTTGCGCGGATAGCGGTCGGGTTCCTTGACCCAGAACTTCTCGCCGATGATCGTGTTGACGTACATGCCGCAGTAGAAGGGTTCGACGGCGAAACGGTTGCCGCAGGCGATGCTCCACGGGATGTAGCTCTGTTTGGCTGTGGTGGTGACGTAGAATTTGTCGGCCTTGCTGCGCGGCAGGAATCCCAGGTAGAGATCCGTCTCCCATTGACATTTGCGTCCGTAGTCCCATCCGGCACCGAAAGAGAGGAAACCCATGCCGCCGGCGTATTGTACCTTGACGTGGGTGGGGATCATGCGCCGCCATCCGTCGCGGCAGGTATGGCGGCGCCGGTCGAGCGGCAGCCGCTCGATCCGGTGCGTCCGCACGGCGGGCAGGGTGTCGCCGGCGAGCTGCGGCAGTTCTTCCGTACGGCCGGCCGGAGAGAATGCGGTCGTTGCGGGGGCGATGGCGGGTGCGGGCGGATGCAGCGGCAGAGAGTCGGCGGCGGGGACGGCGTGTCCCGCCCCGCAGAGCGGAAGCAGGAGCAGCAGACTAAAAATCGACCTTCTCATAGCTGTATCCGTCGGGGGTGAGCGTATATAGGATATAGGTGCGTTTCTCGATGTTCGGGCAGCCGTAGTACATCATGCCGTCGCCGAAAATATCCTCCTCGATCCAGCGGTGTTCGTGGCCGAAGATGCAGCAGAGCGGTTGGGGAAAGCGCACGACGTAGTGTTCGAAGACTTTGGCCACGTTGTTGTTGAACTGGAAGTCGTAGGGGCGCACGTGCATGGCGAAGATCGTGCGGCGCGCCGGCGGTGCGAACGAGCCGTATTCGTGTTCGAGGAAATCGAAATCGGGGACGGGATGCGAGTAGTCGTACTCCATGGCGTTGGTGTTCAGACAGACGAAGCGCACGTCGGCGGCCGTGAATGCGAAGTCGGACGGTCCGAAAATCTTCTCGAACACCGCTTCGCCCGTACCCTGGCAGTCGTGATTGCCCAGCAGGCAGACGTAAGGTACGCGCAGGCGGTTGAGGATGTCGCGCTGCCACATGAACTCCTTTTTCAGCCCGAAATCCGAGAGGTCGCCGCCGTGGAGCACGAAGTCGATGTCGTCGCGGGCGTTGAGCGCTTCGACGGCTTTTTCGGTTTCGTCGTACCAGCGCTGCGTGTCGCTGATCATGGCGAAACGCACGGTCTGCCTGCCGCGGCAGGCGGCTTCGATGCGGGCGATGTTCTTGGCGTTGATATTCTGCTCTCCGCTTATGTCTGTGTCGTAGGGGTGGTATTCGATATGGTCGCAGCCTGCGGCGAGCAGCGGAAGCAGGAGCAGACCGGTTCGTAAAAGGCTTCTCATGGCAAACGGTTTCTTCGGAACAAAGGAATCGTTTTTTACGCCGCCGCAAAGCCCGATACGTCGGACGATCTGTCAAAAATCACCGATTTTCGCTGCCGGCCGCATCCGTGTCCGGGAACAGAAGGATTCCGCAGCGCCGAAAGCCCATTACGCGGTTTTCGGCGCTGCGGAATCTCTTCGTGCGAGCGGACCGTTATTTCTGTTCGTGCTCCACGTCGCAGCCGGCGCAGTTGCCCGAGCAGAGACCCGACGTGTCGGAGCAGTCGGCCTGCTGCATCGCTTCGCGCGTCTCCTGCACGGCGCATTTGATGCCGCGGCGCTGCATCTCCTTGTTGGTCGAGATTTCCGAATCGATATGATGGCCTTTGAGCATGAGCGTGAGCGACATACCCGCGACGAAGAGCGCGACGGCCGCGACGGCGCACAGAATGACGATGATCCAGTTGGACATAACGAATTCAATCTTAAAAGTTTCCCGACTCCGACTTGAAGTCTCGCTTCATGGAGGAAAAAGGGGTGGAAAATTTGTGCTTTCCGCAACAAATTTATACATTTGTCTGCAAAACGCAAAATGCCTGCCCCGATCGTTCGCACGGGACGGTCGCCTGCGGCACGATCCCTGCGGCACGATCCCTGCGGGCGGATGTCGCGGCGGACGGAGGCGGACGCCGGCGACGTGCGCGCCGGAGGCGGAAAACAACGAAGAGCAATTATGAAAATCGTCATAGCAGGAGCCGGAGAGATGGGCAGCCATCTGGCGACGATGCTGAGCGGCAACGGCCACGACATCACGGTCATCGACCGCGACGCCAAGGCGCTCGAAGAGGTGGGGACGCTGGCCGACATCATCACCGTCGAGGGGGACTCGACCACCTTCGAGGCGCTGCGCAAGGCCTCGACACGCAAGTGCGATCTCTTCATCGCGGTGAACCACACCGAAAACGACAACATCGTCGCGGCGGTGATCGCCAAGCAGCTCGGTGCACGCAAAACCATCGCCCGCATCGACAACAACGAGTATCTCGAACCCAACAATAAGGAGATTTTCATCGAAATGGGAATCGACTACCTTTTCTATCCCGAAAAGGTCGCGGCGGCCGAGGTGGTCGATCTGCTGGGGCACACCTCGACGACCGAATACGTGGATTTTTCAGGCGGACGGCTTTCGCTGTCGGTCTTCAAGTTGGAACCTACCTCTCCGCTCGTCGGCAGGGAGCTGGCCGGCTTTTCGGACAGCGACGCCGAGCTGAGCTACCGTACGGTGGCCATCACGCGCGACGGGAGGACGATCATTCCCCACGCCGAGGAGCGTTTCGAGGAGGGTGACACGATCTATGTGATCGCCCGTCAGGATGCGGTGCGCGAGGTGAACGACCTGTCGGGGCAGTCGCACATCGAGGTGAAGAACCTGATGATCCTGGGCGGATCGCGCATCGGCGTGCAGGTGGCTTCCGAGTTGCAGAACGAGGTCAACATCAAACTGATCGACTACAACGCCGAGAAGGCCTACCGGTTGGCGGAGCTGCTGGACAAGACGCTCATCATCAATGTCGACGGCCGCAACACCGAGGCGATGCTCGAAGAGGGACTGCCCAATATGGACGCCTTCCTGGCCGTCACGGGGCGCAGCGAGACCAACATCCTCGCGGCGCTGCTGGCGCGCCGCATGGGGGTGAAGAAGGTGATCGCCGAGGTCGAGAACCTCAATTACATCAATCTGGCCGAGAGCATGGGCATCGATACGATCGTCAACAAGAAGCTGATCACGGCGTCGAACATCTTCCGTTTCACGATGTCGTCCGACGTGCAGGCGATCAAATACCTCACGGGCAGCGAAGCCGAGGTGATGGAGTTCATCGCCAAGCCCAACTCGCCCGCTACGCGCAGCCGCATCAAGGAGATGGGGCTGCCGGAGAATGTCATCATCGGCGGCATCGTCCGCGGCGACAAGGTCGAAATCGCCGTCGGGAGTACCGAGATCAAGGCTTTCGACCGTGTGGTGGTCTTCGCCCTGCCGGATGCGGTGGAGCGGGTGTGCGATTTTTTTAATTGATTAACGGCGGCCGGCCCGCTCCGTATGCGATCGGAACGGATGGAGGGAGCGGCGAGGCGCAGTTGTAACTGATTTTCCGGTGTCATTCAAGAGTACGATTTTACGGACTTTTTTCTCGTTGCGCAGCCGTTCGGTCGAACGGTTCCGGCGTCGTCCCGTCGAGACGCAGCGCAAAGAACTCGAACGGTTGCTGCGCGAATGCGCGCGAACCGAGTTCGGACGACGGTACGGTTTCGGGGAGATCCGCACGCCCGAAGCGTTCGCGCAGCGGGTGGAGCGGTTCGATTACACGTCGTTCAAACCCTACGTCGAGCGGATGATGGCGGGCGAGGCCGATGTCGCGGCGCCCGGCCGGGTGCGGTGGTTCGCCCGTTCGTCGGGCACGACCTCCGAGCGGAGCAAATACCTGCCCGTCACCGACGTCTCGCTGTGGCGCTGCCACACGCGGGGGCTGCGCGACGTGGCGACCCTCTACGTGGGGCAGTATCCCTCGACACGGGTATTCGAGGGGAAGACCCTGACGCTCGGGGGCACCTGTTCGAAGAGCGGCGGAATCGTCGTAGGCGACCTGTCGGCGCTGCTGGTCGAGCGAACTTCTTTTTGGAGCGGCTGGTTCCGCACGCCGCGCCGCGAGACGGCATTGCTGGCCGATTTCGACGAGAAGGTCGAACGCATCTGCCGCGAGTGCGCATCGGAGCGGGTGACGGCCTTCGCCGGTGTCCCGTCGTGGAACCTGGCGCTGTTGCGCCGCATGGTGGAGTACACGGGGCGCCGCAACCTGTGCGAGGTATGGCCGCATCTGGAACTGTTCGCGCACGGAGGCGTGGGGTTCGAACCCTACCGTGCGGCGTTCCGCGAACTGATCCCTTCGGCGGGGATGCACTACATGGAGACTTACAACGCCTCGGAGGGATTTTTCGCCATCGCCGACGATGCGTCGCGCGACGACATGCTGCTGATGCTCGATTACGGCACCTATTACGAGTTCCGCGACGGCGACGAGGTGGTGCCGCTCGAAGGCGTGCAGGCGGGGCGGAGGTATGCGATGCTCATTTCGTCGTGCAACGGGCTGTGGCGTTACGAGTTGGGCGACGTGGTGGAGTTCACCTCGACCGATCCCTACCGGATTCGGGTCGCCGGGCGTACGCGCCAGTTCATCAACGCTTTCGGCGAGGAGGTGGTCATGGAAAATGCCGAACGGGCGGTGACGGCCGCCGCCGAAGCCACGGGTGCCGTGGTGTCGGAGTATACGGCCGGTCCCCGCTACATGACGCTGCACGGGCGGGGCGCCCACGAATGGATCGTGGAGTTCGGCCGCGCTCCGGAGAGTTTCGATGCCTTTGTCCAAAAGCTCGACGGCGAACTGATGCGGCTCAACTCCGATTACGAGGCCAAACGCCGCAGTACGATGGCGCCGCCCGAGATGCATGTCGTTCCGGCGGGTACGTTCGCCCGCTGGATGCTTCGGCGCGGCAAAAACAAGGTTCCGCGCCTTGCCAACGACCGCAGGGTGTTGGAGGATGTGCTGGCGACGACGGCCGAACAGGATGCGGCGGTAGGCGTGCGGGGGTAGCGGCCCTGGCGGCTGTGGTGTCGCGGTTCGCCGGCGGCGGTCGGAGTTGCACGAGCCGTTTCGTGTGAGAGCACTTCGCCGCACGGGGCGACGGCGAACTGCCGACGGAGCGCAGCACTGGCGGGAAGATGGCGGCAGGAACGTCTGGCGGCAGGTGTGAATTGATAACGAAGGAGAATATAGAGTTCCGATTTCGTTTGAACCCCTCCCTTTGGCAAAGGGAGGGGCGAAGGGGAGGGAATGTCGGCATCCGCGCAGCGGCAATGCGCGGCGTGAACGTCCGGCGGCAGGTGTGAATTGATAACGAAGGAGATTATAACGACATGTACATTGCAATTGCGGGAAATATCGGCAGCGGAAAGACGACGTTGACCGAGATACTGACCCGGCACTACAACGCGAAGGCCTACTATGAGGAGAGCAACAATCCTTATATCGGCGATTTCTACAACGACATGCAGCGGTGGGCGTTCCACCTGCAAATCTATTTTCTGGGCAGTCGTATCCAGCAGACGCTCGACATGCTCGCCTCGGGCGACGACGTGATCGTTCAGGATCGCACGATCTACGAGGACGCCCACATCTTCGCCGACAACCTGCACCAGATGGGGCTGATGTCGACGCGCGATTTGGAGACCTATATGGGGATTTTCCGGCTCGGTTCGGGGTTCATTCCCCGCCCCGATCTGCTGATCTATCTTCGGGCGAGCGTGCCGACGCTCACCGCGCAGATCCGCAAACGCGGGCGCGACTACGAAATGAATATCGACGAGGACTACCTCTGCCGTCTGAATACCAAGTACGAACACTGGGTCAACGACATCTACGACGGCGAAGTGCTCCTGGTCGACAAGGATACGGAGGATTTCGTGGAGAATCCCGCCGTGTTGGAGAAGATTTGCCGGCGGATCGACCGGTTGCGTAACGAACAGAAGCGTTGACGATGCTGCCTGCGAAATTCGTCGAACGCGTCCTGCGCGAACTGGGTCCGGATGAGGGCGGCGCGTTGTGCCGTGCGCTGACGGGCGAACCGTCCGTTTCGGTGCGGCTCAATGCGGCCAAGGGACTCGCCGCACCCTCCGGCCGTCCGATCGGTTGGAGCTCGGGGGGATACTGGCTCGATGCCCGTCCGTCGTTTACGCTCGACCCCGATTTTCACGCAGGACGCTACTATGTGCAGGAGGCGTCGTCGCAGTTCGTCGGTCATATCGTCGCGACGTGCGGCGGAATCGGGGGCGGGCGCGTGCTCGATTTGTGCGCCGCTCCGGGAGGGAAGACGACTCTCTATTCGACGCTTGCAGGGCGCGGCGGACTGGTCGTAGCGAACGAGATCGTCCGCAACCGTGCCGCCGTGCTGGCCGACAATGTCCGTAAATGGGGCGTGGGCAACGTGGCCGTGACGGTCAACGATCCGTCGCAGGTCGCCCGTCTCGAAGGGTGGTTCGACGCGGTGGCGGTCGATGCGCCCTGCTCGGGCGAGGGGATGTTCCGCAAGTCGGAGGAGGCGCGCACGGAGTGGAGCGAGGCCGGCGTGGCGCTGTGCGCCGAACGGCAGCGAGGTATTCTGCGCGAAGCGTGGCGGGCCCTGCGTCCCGGCGGATTGCTGTTGTACAGCACCTGTACCTTCAACTTTACGGAGAACGAAGGAGTGCTGCGCGACTTCTCGGCCTGGGCGGCCGGCGAGACCGAACCTGCCGAACGGATCGCGGTCGATCCGGCGTGGGGCGTCGTGTGCGGCGCGGAGGGCGATTTCCAGACCTTCCGCTTCTATCCCCACAGGGTGGAGGGCGAGGGCTTTTTCGCGGCGGCGGTGCGCAAACGTGCCGCCGGCGGCGAGCGGCGGCGAATGCCCAGACCGCAGCGCGACCCGCTGGCGTGGGCCGACCGCCGTGCCGTGCAGGAGTTGGAGCGGTGGGTGGAGGAGCCCGAAGCGATGCGGTTCGCTGCCGTGGGCGATACGTTCTACGGCTATTGGCAGCCGCAGACGGAGGCCGTGGCGATGCTTTCGGGTGTGTTGAACGTCATTGCGTCGGGGGTGGAGATGGGACAGCTTTTCAAGGGCGTTCTCCGGCCGGCTCATGCGCTGGCGCTCTTCACGGGGCTGTGCCGCGGGGCGGCGGCCGTGTGCGAGTTGTCGCCGGAGGAGGCGCTGCGCTACCTGCGTCGCGGCGAGGTGGCTGCCGACCGTTTCGCGGAAGGGATGAATCTGGTGACGGCCGACGGTGCGGCGCTGGGATTCGCCAAGCGGATCGGGCGCCGTTGCAACAATCTGTATCCGAATTCGCTCAGGATACTCAAAGGATAGGACGATAAATTTTACGGGATATGGCAAAGAAACTGTTTTATTCGATGGGCGAGGTGTCGGAGATGTTCGATGTAAACCCCTCTCTGATCCGGCATTGGGAGTCGAAATTCGAGGTGCTGAAACCGCAGAAGAACAAGAAGGGCAACCGGATGTTCACGCCCGAGGACGTGGAGAACCTCAAACTGATCTATCATCTGGTCAAGGAGCGCGGGATGACGCTCGACGGCGCCCGGCGGGCGTTGAAGGGAGGCGGTATGCCGGGCGTGGCGCGCGATATGGAGCTGCTGGAGCGGTTGCAGTCGATCCGCGCGCAGCTCGTCGAGGTGCGCAACGAGTTGAAGGAGAGTGCCGAACGGGCGATCGTAGTCGATTCCGACGTGCCCGAAGCGGCACCGGCGCCGGTTGCGCCGGCGGCAGAGGTTCCCGCGGTACAGTCGCAGGCCCGGCGGCGCGGACGCCGCAAGAAGGAGGAGCCCGAACATAAGGAGTTATTCGCATTTTACGAACAATCGCTTTTCTGACCATGAAGATCAAGGAGATAACCGACGCGATCGAGCGTTTCGCGCCGCTTGCGTTGCAGGAGGAATACGACAATGCCGGTCTGGTGGTGGGCGATCCCGAACGGGAGGTCGGCCGTGCCCTGCTGGCCGTGGACGTGACCGAGGAGGTGCTCGCCGAAGCCGAGCAGGAGGGTTGCGACCTCGTCGTGACGCATCATCCGATCGTCTTCCACCCGCTCAAACGACTCAACGAAGCCGATTACGTGCAGCGGTGCGTGGCGCGGGCCGTGCGCCGGGACATCGCGCTCTACGCCTGCCACACCAATCTGGACAGCGCCCCGAACGGCATGAGCTGGCGGCTGGCCTCCGAGTTGGGAATCGGTTCGCTGCGTGTGCTGGCTCCGTCGCCCGACAAGGGCGAGGGGGTGGGTTTCGGCGTGGTGGGCGAGCTGCCCGAAGCCGTGCCGACGCTCGACTATCTGCGCGAGGCGGGGCGGCGGCTCCGCGTCGGGGCGTTGCGCCACAGCCGGATCGTGCACGAACGGGTGCGCCGCGTGGCGGTTTGTACCGGTGCCGGCGGGTCGCTCCTCGGCGAAGCCCTGCGTGCGGGCGCCGAGCTCTATCTGACGGCCGATCTGAAATATAACGACTTCATGGCCCCTTCGGGACGGCTCACGGTGGCGGATATCGGCCATTTCGAAAGCGAATATTGCGCAATTGAGATTTTATTTGAGATTTTTTCGAAAAATTTGCGTACCTTTGCCGTTCGCAAGAGCCGCTGCTCTTGCAATCCGGTGAATTACCTTTGTTTATGACGTTTTCGGTGGCGCGAGGGCCGGTCTGCTTGCAGGCTGCGGTCGGGCGGAGAGGACGCAGAAAAGAAGTTCAATCATTAAATACGACATATGGCAGCACAGAAGAAAACAGCCGAAGTCGATTACTCCATGCAGGAGAAAATTCTGGCACTCTACGAGTTGCAGAAAATCGATTCGAAGATCGACGAAATCAACAAAATCAAAGGCGAGCTTCCGTTGGAGGTACAGGATCTGGAAGATGAGTTGGCCGGTCTGAACACCCGTATCGAGCATATCAACGGCGAGATCGAGGAGTTGAACGCCCTGACGAAACAGCGTAAGCGTGAGGTGGACCAGGCCAAAATCCTCATCGGCAACTATAAGGAGCAGCAGAACAACGTGCGCAACAACCGCGAGTTCGACGCCATTACCAAGGAGATCGAGTATCAGGAGCTCGAAATCGAACTGGCCGAAAAGCGTCTCAAAGAGTACGCGGCCGCTGTCAAGGCCAAGAAGGCGCTGCTGGAAGAGACCGAAGGGATCGTCGCCGACCGGAAAGCCGATTTGGAGGTGAAACAGGGCGAGTTGAAGAGCATCGAGGAGGAGACGGCTTCGCAGGTCGCCGAATTCGGCGAGCAGGCGGACGTCGCCAAGGCCAAGATCGACGAGCGCCTGCTGGCAGCCTACAACCGGATTCGCAGCAACGTGCACAACGGGTTGGCCGTAGTGACCGTCAAGCGCGATGCGTGCGGCGGCTGCTTCAATCGGATTCCGCCTCAGCGCCAGGCCGATATCCGTCAGGGCAAGAAGATCATCATCTGCGAATACTGCGGTCGTATTCTGGTCGCCGACCCCGACGGCGCGGAAGAGTAGTCCGGTAACGGGACATAGCGGAGGTTTCGTCTCTTTCGAGGCGGAACCTCCCTCTTTTTGCGGTGTCCTGCGGGCCGTGCCTCCGGCGCGGTCGCTGCCGGTCGGGAACATGTCTTCTTTCCGCCGATTGCGGGGCGGGAGGCAGCGGTTGCGCTCGGCCGAACGGCGGGATTGCGCGGAGGTTTGCACGGGGCGGTGTCGGCGTGCTGTCGGCACCCCGTGCCGTGGCTGCCGGAGTTTCGTCGCAGAGCGAGACGCCGCGCGGCATATTTTAGGAGAAAACGTGCCAACTTCTCCAAATAATCGTTACCTTTGCACAATATATATTGGAAAATTAAAATTCCTGATAGATGAAAATCGCTCTTGCTCAGTTGAATTATACGATCGGCGACATTGAAGGGAACAAGTCGAAAATCATCGGCGCCGTCGAGCGGGCCAAGTCCGAGGGCGCCGATCTCGTCGTCTTCGCCGAGCAGGCCCTCAGCGGAACGCCTGCCCTGGATCTGTTGTGCAAAACGACGTTTATCGAACTTTGCGAGGAGGCGTTGGACGAGATCGCTTCGCATTGCGGCCGTATCGCGGCCGTCGTGGGTGTTCCCGTGCTGACCGAATGCGGTACGGTGAGCGCCGCCGCCGTCATCCAGCATGGCGAGGTCGAGCGTTGCATAAGCAAGCGTTTCATCACCGCACGCCGCGAAATGGGATTTCTCGTTCAGGGAAGCGGCTGCGAGACGATCACGATCTGCGGCGAGCGGGTGGCCGTCATCGTGGGGGACGACCTGAGCCGCACCTCCAATTTCGATAAGTCGGTCGATCTGATCCTCAGCATCAACGCCCGCCGTTTCGGCAAGGGAATGATGACCTATCGCTACAACACGATGCACGATCTGGCATACGTGGAGTCGAAGCGCATCATGCTCATCAACCAGGTGGGCGGTTCGACCGAAATCGTCTACGACGGCACGTCGGCCGTCGTGGGTGCCGACGGGCAGATCGAACTGCTGATGAAGAGTTTCGAGGAGGATTTCGCGATCTTCGACACGCGGGCCGAGCACGAACCGATCGCGGTGCCCTATACCACCTACAAGGATCGTACCCGCATGGTCTATTCGGCCGCGGTCTGCGGTCTGCACGACTATTTCGGGAAGAACGGCTATGCGAAGGCCGCCATCGGCCTTTCGGGCGGTATCGACTCGGCGGTGGTCGCCTGTCTGGCCGTCGATGCGCTGGGGCGTGAAAACGTCAAGGCGCTGTTGATGCCGTCGCAGTTTTCGTCCGACCACTCGGTGGTCGACGCGCGCGAGCTGGCCGACAATCTGGGAATCGCTTACGACGTGGTTCCGATTACGGAGGCTTACAAGGCCGTCGTCGATACGATGAAACCCGTTATTGGCGGTACGGCGTTCGACGCGACGGAGGAGAACATCCAGGCGCGTCTGCGCACGGTGATGCTGATGGCCCTGCAAAATAAATGCGGGTATATCCTGCTCAACTCCTCGAACAAGAGCGAAAATGCGCTCGGTTTCTGTACGCTTTACGGCGATACGGCCGGTGCGTTCAGCGTGACGGGCGACCTCTATAAGGGCGAGATCTACGATCTGGCCCGTTACATCAATAAACTGCACGACGACGTGATTCCCGACAGTATCCTTACGAAGGAGCCGTCGTCGGAGCTGCATCCCGGTCAGAAGGACAGCGACATCCTGCCGCCCTACGAGGTGGTGGACGCCATTCTGTTTCGCATGATCGAGGAGGGGCAGCACCGCGAGGAGATCGTCAATGCGGGTTTCGACGCCGAGGTGGTGGAGAAGATTCACCAGATGCTGATGCGCAACGAGAAGAAGCGTTACCAGTTCCCTCCCGTATTGCGGCTTTCGGCCTGCGCGTTCGGTCACGAACGCATCCTGCCGCTGACCAACAAGTACGGCGATTAGGCGGCGATGACGCGGCCGATCGAACATATCGCCACGGTTGTACGCGCGGGCGATGGAGTCGTGGAGGTGGAGCTCACGGCGCAGAGCGCCTGTGCCTCCTGCCACGCACGTATGGCGTGCGGTATGGGCGAATCGACCCGAAAACGGATCGAGATCGCGACGCCCGAGGCCCCTTCCTTCACGGCGGGGGAGCGCGTAACGGTCTCGGTGGAGCGGAATATGGGCATGACTGCGGTCCTTTGGGCCTACGTCGTGCCCTTCGTCGTGTTGTTGGGGGCGCTCGTGGCCGCATCGCTGGCCGGCTGGGGCGACGGTGCGGCCGCGCTGTCGGCTGTGGGCGGCATCGCTCTCTATTACGGGACGCTCTACCTGCTGCGGGAGCGGTTGGAGAAGAAAATTCATTTCAAAATTCATAAACAATAATGGAAGTATTGCTTTATACGATCCTGACACTTTGCGTGCTGGGAGTATTGGCGGCGATCGTGCTCTATTTCGTCGCCCGGAAGTTCCGCGTCGAGGAAGATCCCCGCATCGATGTGGTGGAGAAGATGCTGCCCGGTGCGAACTGCGGCGGCTGCGGCTTCGCCGGCTGTCGGGGAATGGCCGACGCGCTGGTCAAACGCGAGGATATTTCCGAGTTGTTCTGTCCGGTGGGCGGCGCCGAGGCGATGAAGCAGTGCGCAGCGTATCTGGGCAAGACGACTCCCGAAAAGGAGGCGCAGACCGCGACCGTACGTTGCGGCGGAACGTGCGCCAAGCGTCCCCGCACGAACCGGTTCGACGGTGCACGGTCATGCGCCGTGGCTGCGTCGCTCTACGTGGGGGAGACGGGCTGCGCCTACGGCTGTCTGGGTTTCGGCGACTGCGTGAGCGCGTGCGCTTTCGGTGCGCTCTCGATGGACCCCGAAACGGGACTTCCGGTGGTCGACGCCGACAAGTGCACCGCCTGCGGCGCCTGCGTCAAGGCCTGTCCGAAGGGGATCATCGAACTGCGCAAGCGGTGGCCCAAGCACCGCGCCGTCTATGTGTCGTGCGTCTCGAAGGACAAGGGCGCCGTGGTGATGAAGGCCTGCAAGGCGGGCTGTATCGGCTGCGGCAAGTGCGTAAAGGTCTGTGCGTTCGACGCGATCAAGGTGGAGAACAACCTGGCTTACATCGATCCGTTGAAGTGCAAACTGTGCCGTAAGTGCGTCAACGAATGCCCTACGGGCGCGATCCGTCTGGTGGGCATGGAGCCGCTGCCGCGCGAACCGAAGGCCGCTCCGGCCGCCGCCGTGAAACCCGCGCCGGCGAAATCTGCGGACGGCGAGTCCCCGAAGAGTGAATAATCAAACAGGAAAGAGTTATATGAAGACATTTCCCATCGGCGGTGTTCATCCGTCGGATAACAAATTGTCGCGGGCCGTGGCCGTCGAGCGCTTCGCGCTGCCCGACGAAGTGCGGATTCCGCTGGCACAGCATATCGGCGCGCCGGCCGTGGCGAAGGTCGCCAAAGGCGACAAGGTGCTCGCGGGGCAGTTGATCGCCGAAGCCGCGAGTTTCATGTCGGCCAACATCCACGCTCCGGTTTCGGGCACGGTGACGGCCGTCGACCTGCAACCCAACGGGCAGGGGGTGCGTCAGATGATGATTACGATCAAGCGCGAAGGCGACGAGTGGGTGCCGGAAGTCGATCTTACGCCCGATCTGGTGCGCGAATGCACGCTCGAACCCAAAGAGATTCTCGACCGGATCAAGGCGGCCGGCATCGTCGGCATGGGCGGTGCGACCTTCCCCACGCACGTGAAGCTGTCGGTACCTCCCGGTAAGAAAGCCGAATTCCTGATTATCAACGGAGTGGAGTGCGAACCTTACCTTACCTCCGATCATCGCACGATGCTCGAAAAGGGCGAGGAGCTGATGGTCGGTACGACGATCCTGATGCGTGCGCTGGGCGTGAAGCAGGCGCAGATCGGTATCGAGAACAACAAACCCGACGCCATCGCGTTCCTGCGCGAGTTGTCGAAGCATTACGAGGGCGTGCGGGTCACGCCGCTGAAAGTACGCTATCCGCAGGGCGGCGAGAAGCAACTGATCGCCGCCGTGACGGGGCGTCAGGTGCCGCCTCCGCCGGGTCTTCCGATCGACGTGGGCGCCGTGGTATGCAACGCTTCGACGACGGTGGCCGTCTACGAGGCCGTGCAGAAGCGCAAGCCGCTCGTCGAGCGGATCGTGACGGTGACGGGCAAGGGCATGAAGACGCCGTCGAACTATCTGGTGCGCATGGGTACGCCGATCGCGTCGCTCGTCGAGGCGGCGGGCGGTCTGCCCGAAGGCGACGTGAAGGTGCTCAACGGCGGCCCGATGATGGGACGCGCGATGGTCGACCTGTCGTCGCCCGTCACGAAGGGCTGTTCGGGCATTACGGTGCTCGGCGGCGCCGAGGCGCAGCGCGGCGCGGAGAGCGCCTGCATCAAATGCGCCAAATGCGTGCAGGCCTGCCCGATGGGGCTGGAACCCTATCTGCTCTCGAAACTCTCGCGCAAACAGTTGTGGGAGCGTCTCGAAGGCGAGGAGGTCACCTCGTGCATCGAATGCGGATGCTGCCAGTTCACCTGTCCGGCCGACCTGCCGCTGCTGGACTACATCCGGTTGGGCAAGCAGCGGGTCATGGGGCTGATTCGCGCCCGTGCGGCGGCCAACGCTCCGAAAAAATAGAACGAAGAAAACAAAAACGGATAATCTATGGCAAATCAATTTTTTGTCGCGCCGTCGCCGCATGTCCACAGTGCGGAGTCCACGACGAAGATCATGCGCGACGTGGTGATCGCGCTGCTGCCCGCGCTGGTCGTCTCGGCGCTGCTCTTCGGTTGGAGCGTGCTGGGCGTTACGGCGCTGTCGGTGGTGTGCTGCGTCGTGTTCGAGTATCTGATCCAGCGGTTCATGCTGCGCGGCGCTCCGACTGTGGGAAACCTCTCGGCGGTGGTGACCGGCGTGCTGCTGGCCTTCAACCTTCCGGCGTCGATTCCGTGGTGGATCGTCGTGATCGGCGCTTTCGTGGCCATCGCCATCGGCAAGATGACCTTCGGCGGTCTGGGCAAGAACCCGTTCAACCCCGCGCTGGTCGGGCGTGTCTTCCTGCTGATCGCCTATCCTGCCCAGATGACGTCGTTCCCGCAGCCGGCCGGTGCCGTGGCCGATGCCTTTTCGGGTGCTACGCCGCTGGCGGCGGTCAAGTTCGGGGCGGTGTCGGCCTCGGCGATCGACTATCAGGACATGCTCTTCGGGTCGATTCCCGGCTCGCTGGGCGAAGTGGCTGCGCTGGCGCTGCTGGCGGGTTTCGTCTATCTGCTGTGGCGTCGGGTCATCACGTGGCATGTTCCGGTGACGATTCTGGCCACCATGGCCCTGTTCGCCTTTTTCGTGGCTCTCGGCCGCGGTTGGACGGGCAGCCTGCTCTACGAGTTTCCCGCTTTCCACGTGCTGGCGGGCGGCGCCATTCTGGGTGCGGTCTTCATGGCCACCGATTACTCCACCTCGCCGATGACCGTGCGCGGCGGTGTGATCTACGCCGTGGGGATCGGCGTCATCACGATGTGCATCCGCCTGTGGGGCGCCTATCCCGAGGGCATGTCGTTTGCGATTCTGGTGATGAACGCCACCGTGCCCCTTATCAATCGATCTGTCAAACCCAAGCGTTTCGGCGCCAAAAAGTAGGAGGACGACGATGAAAAGTACACTTGTGAACATGGTAGCCGTGCTCTTCACGATCACGCTCGTCGCGTCGGCGGGGGTAGGCTATGTCAATATGATTACCGTCGGGCCGATCGCCGAGGCCAAGGCTGCTGCGACCCAATCCGCGCTGCGCGCCGTGCTGCCGTCTTTCGACCGGACCGAGACGACGGAGCTGACGCTCGACGAACTGCCCGTTGCGGTGCATACGGCACGTTCGGGCGAGGCGGTCGTGGGCTATGCCGTGGAGACGGCGAGCAAGAACGGTTTCAGCGGCATGATCCGCATGGTGGTAGGGTTCGACGCCACGGGACGTGTGCTCAATGTCAACGTGTTGGAACAGAACGAGACGCCGGGCCTGGGAACGAAGATGGCCGACGAGGGCAACCCGCTCTTCGCCAGTTTCGAGGGCCGCAATCCGGGCGAGATGAAGCTCGCCGTGAAGAAGGACGGCGGCGACGTGGATGCGCTGACGGCCGCCACGATTTCGTCGCGAGCCTACGTCGACGCCATGGCACGCGCCTATGCCGCCTACAAGCAGATTGCGGAAGGGGTTGCTCCGGCCGCTTCCGATACGGCTTCGGGGGCTACGGCGACGGGCGGCGATGCTGCGGCCGCGGCCGATTCGGCTGCGGGTGCGACCGCACAAACGGGCGATAACGCTCAGAAAGGAGGAGATAATGAATAAACTGCAACTGATCCTCAAAGGGATCGTCAAGGAGAATCCCACCTTCGTGCTGGTGCTCGGCATGTGCCCCACGCTGGGTACGACGACCAGTGCCGCCAACGGATTCGGCATGGGCGTGGCCACGATGGCGGTGCTGATCTTGTCGAACATCGTCATTTCGCTCATCAAGAACTTCATTCCCGACAAGGTGCGCATTCCGGCCTTCATCGTGGTGATCGCGTCGTTCGTGACCATCGTGCAGATGCTCATGCAGGCCTTCGTGCCGGCGTTGTACGCCACGTTGGGCGTCTTCATCCCGCTCATTGTCGTGAACTGCATCATTCTGGGCCGTGCAGAGGCCTTCGCCTCGAAGAACAATGCCTTCGATTCGGCGCTGGACGGTCTGGGCATCGGCCTGGGCTTCACGCTGTCGCTCACGGTCATCGGCACGATCCGCGAACTGCTGGGCAGCGGCGCCGTGTTCGGCTATTCGCTCGGTACGGCCGACTACATGCCGCTCGTATTCGTGCTGGCGCCCGGCGGATTCCTCGTGCTGGGGTATCTGATGGTCGTATTTAACAAATTAGCCAAGAAATAGTCATGGAGCAGATAACATACTTTGCAATCGTCATCGGAGCCATCTTCGTCAACAACGTCGTGTTGGCTCAGTTCCTCGGCATCTGCCCCTTCCTGGGCGTATCCTCCAAGGTCGAGACTTCGATGGGCATGGGAGCGGCCGTAACCTTCGTCATGGCGCTCACGGCGCTCGTGGCGTGGTCGATCCAGACTTATATCCTTGATCCGTTGCAGATCCAATACATGCAGACGATCGTCTTCATCCTGGTGATCGCGGCGTTGGTGCAGATGGTCGAGATCATGTTGAAAAAGCTCTCGCCGTCGCTCTACCAGGCGCTCGGTATCTTCCTGCCGCTCATCACGACCAACTGCGCCGTGCTGGGCGTGGCGATCCTGATGATCCAGAAGGAGTTCACGCTGTTGCAGAGCGTCGTCTATTCGGTCTCCACGGCCCTGGGCTTCGCGCTGGCGCTGGTGCTTTTCGCCGGTATCCGCGAGCGGTTGGAGTTGGAGGACGTACCCGAATCGTTCCGCGGAACGCCGATCGCGCTGGTGACGGCCGGCATTCTGGCCATGGCCTTCATGGGCTTTTCGGGGCTGGTGTAGAGCTTTGCCGGGACGAAAACGAAGGGGCTGCGACATGTCGCAGCCCCTTCGTTTTTATCGAGACCGATTATTTGATGATATAGACCTTCTCGCCCTTGCGCTGCATGTGGAAGTGCTCGCGGGCGTATTGTTCGAGGAAATCGTCCTGTTTGAGTTGTTCGATAAGCGCGCTGTCGCGTGCGATCTTCTCCTCGTAGAGCGCTTTTTCGCGCTCCAGCACCCGAATCTGGCTGCGGATCTTGAATGCGTGGATCAGGTTGCGGCCGGCGGCGAACGCCGTCAGCACGATGATCAGAAGCGTCGCTCCGATCCAGAATTTGCGCACCAGACCGCGTTTCATCGCGTCAGGGAATGTGCATGAATTTGTGCGTCTGGATCGAGATGTTCCATTGCGGATGGGCCTTCGCATATTCGACCAGCAGCGGCATCATCCGTTCGTAGACGCTCCATTCGGGTTGGAGGTAGAGCAGGCAGTCGTCGCCTACGCGGGCGGCGTTCTGTTCGGCCCATTGCAGGTCGTCCTCCCGCTCGACGATCACCTTCAACTCGTGCGCCCGCCGGAAGGCTTCGTCCAGCGGCGGTTGCTGTCGTTTGGGCGAGAGGCACACCCAGTCGAAACGGCCGCTGAACGGATGCGTGCCCGACGTTTCGAGAAAAATTTGCAATCCTCTGTCGTGCAGGGTCCGCGTAAGTATGTCGAGCGGATAGAGCAGCGGTTCGCCGCCCGTGATGACGATCGCACGGGCAGGACAGGCCAGCGCACGGTCGATGACCACCTGTACGTCGACGGGCGGGTAGCGGCGGGGATTCCACGTATATTTGGCGTCGCACCAGCGACAGCCCACGTCGCATCCGCCCAGACGGATGAAATAGGCGGGTTTGCCCGCGTGGAAGCCTTCGCCCTGAATGGTGTAGAAGTCCTCCACGAGCGGCAGCTTGCGGCCGCCGTCGAACAGTGCGGGATCGGTGTCAATCATTCGTTACGACGTAAATATCTTTGAGATTGCGGCCCAGCTGGTCGTAGTCGAGTCCGTATCCCACGATGAATTCGTTGCCGATTTCGAGGGCGCGGTAGCGGATCGGCAGCGGCTCGCGGTAGGAATTCGGCTTGAAGAAGAGCGTGCAGACTTCGACGCTGGCGGGATTGCGGCGCATGAGGTCGGCGTACATGTGGGCGATGCTGCGTCCTGTGTCGACGATGTCCTCGACGATGATGACGTGGCGTCCTGCGATGTCGTTGTTGAGTCCCAGCAGACACTCCACGTTCCCCGTCGAACAGGTACCTTCGTAGGAGGCGAGCTTGACGAACGAAATCTCGCAGGTGAAGTCGATCTTCTTGATCAGATCGCTCAGGAACATGAACGCACCGTTGAGCACCCCGACGAAGATCGGACGCTCCTTGTCGCCGTAATCGGCGTTGAGACGCTCGGCGACGGCTGCGACGGCACGGTCGATCTCGTGGGCGGGGATCATCACCTCGAAGGTTTTATCGTTCAGCGTTACGGTTTTCTTCATATCGTTTTTGCGGTTTTTGGTTCGGTTTCCGTTTCGATGAAAATACCTTCCAAAGGTAGTGCTTTTTGCGGAATAATTCCAAACCTCGCGCGCGAAACTTTACGTCGGGGAAGCGGGTGTGCGGCGGCCGCACGGTCAGAGGTCGATATTCAGGCCGAGGGTGTAGTTTCTACCGCCGAACCGTAGTTGTTTGAAACCTCCGTCCGCAGAGAGCATCTGTGTGAGATAGATTTGGTTGTCGTCAAATGATTCAAGGAAATCCTCTCCTTTTCGAACGGAGATGGCCGTCACTCCCAATCGTAATCCGATGCGTTTCGTGATACGGTATTCGAGTTCGGCGTTGGCGTGCAGGCCGAATCCGGCGTCGTGATACTCTCCGCTGCGGAGGAATCCTATGCCCATACCGATCCGTTCGCGCAGCAGCAATTTCTTGCGGGCGAACCGCTGGGCGGCGCCTATTTCGGGGGCGATGTAATGCATGTGGTTGCATCCTCCGGTGGAGAAGATCCGGCATTGCCAATACGTTGCATATTGATCGTAGATTTTGGCGGTATGAGCGTAGTCGTCGTACCCGTAGATATAACGCACTCCGAAACTGATGCGATAGATGGCATTTGTATAGGTGTATGCCGTTTCGAGACTCCAGCTGCGGTGGTTGTTGCGATGCCATGGAATGCCGGTGACATCAAGTGATGTCCAGCCGGAGAGATAGCCGGCCGCCAGGGTGAAGGCGTGGGCCGGTGCGCGGCGATCGGCACGGAGATTTTCATCGCGTTTGCGCTGTGCTTCCATTGTGTGCTGATAGCGTATGTCCCGTTTCCGCTCCCCTTCGCTGTAATAGCGGGGCAGGATCGAGTCGGCTGCGTAGTACGGAGCGTCGCAGTCGCGCAGCGTCAGCAGTGTCCCCGCCGCCGTATGGCTGCGTCCCCAGAGGAAGCGCCTCGTCGAACAGGTCCGCACGACGGCCAGTTCGGCCCCGTTGCGTGCGGCCGCCCGGCGTAACGGGCGGGTGATGTCGCGTTCGGCGCGGCGTGCCGTACCGCGCATCCGGATAGGACGGATCCGGAAATCGGCGATCTTGCGGGCCGAGTCGGGCGACTCGACCGCCTGCATGATGCGCACCGAATCTTCCGGTATCGGGGCCTGCGGCGTCAGGTTCGTCAGACGGGCGGTCGGCGTACATCCGCATAGAGCCGACAGCATGACGAGGAGGTATCGCTTGGAAACGTCCATGGTGCGAGAGAGGATTATGCTCCCAAGATAGCGAATAAATCGGCCGTTTCAAAGGATTTTCGGCCTTTTCGGAATATTTTCCGGACGGAAGCAGTTCTTCGGCCTGCGGGTACGGGCTCAGGCGTTGTGTTCGTACCCGCGCCAGTCGGTTTCGACCCGTCGGCCGCGGTCGAACCAGACGATTGTGTCGTCCTCGGCTTCGGTGACGGTGCCGATCGGGTAGAGCGGGCGGCCGAAGCGGGATTCGAAAGCCCGGCAGAGCGCCGGCAGGGCTTCGGGTGCGGCCGTGAAGAGCAGCTTGTAATCTTCGCCGCCCGTCAGGGCCGTCTCCAGATCGGAGCCGGGTGCGATCGGGATGCGTTCGAGATCGACCGTCGCTCCGACATGCGACTGCTCCGCAATATGCCGCAGATCGGAGGCCAGTCCGTCCGAAAGATCGGTCATGGCGTGCACCTCCGTGCGTTCGCCGAGCCAGAGACCTTCGGCCGTCTGTGCGACGGGTGCGTTGTGTATACGGGCATTGGGAGTGTCGAGGTTGCCGGCCAGCAGGTCGCGCAGTCCGGCACCCGAAGCGCCGAGCGGCCCTGCCGCGACGATCGCGTCGCCCGCACGGGCGTCGCTGCGGCGTTTGATGCAGCGGTCGGCGGCACGGCCGACGACCGTGACGTTGACCGTGATGTCGTGCCGCGACGAGGTCGTGTCGCCGCCGGCGAGCATCACCCCCTCCTCGGCCGAGAGATCGCGGTATCCCCGCAGGAACGCTTCGGTCCATTCGTCCGACACGTCGGGCGGCAGCGCCACCGACAGCAGCGTGGCGACGCTCCGTCCGCCCATGGCGGCCACATCGCTCAGATTGACCGCGAGCGCCTTGCGGCCCAATTTGTAAGGGGGCGTGGTGTTGCGCAGGAAATGGATGCCCTCAGTGAGCAGATCGGCGGTGAAGAGCAGCGACTCGCCGCCGCCGATGCCGAGTACCGTGCAGTCGTCTCCCGGCTCCTCGAAGCCGTTGCGGGGCACTCCGGCGAAGAGTTGCCCGATGCGGGCGATCAGTTCGAATTCGGTCATGGGACAAAGATAGTGCAAGCCGAGTGCAAAAGCAAACTTGTTTGCATTTTGCCGAGGCGAAGCCTATCTAAGCGGAGGCTCGTCCCCCGCAAAGTGTGCAAGCCGAGCGCAGAACCGAATTTATTTGGGATTCTGCCGAAGCGCCGCCTATCTAAGCGGAGGCTTGTCCTCCGCAAAGTGTGCAAGCCGAGTGCAAAAGCAACCTGCGATTGGCAATTTAAGAATTAAAATTAGGAATTCCGTTCCGTCATCCCGAGGATGCGTGAGGATCGGTTGCTGCCGTAGCTGCGGGTCGAAGTCTGCGGAGCACGCCCCTGTGGCGGGCCTCCGCGGGCGGAGGCTTCGGCCCGCGCGGCGCTGAGCGCCGCAATGTTGCGACAGGGTATCATAACGGCTCGACAGGATGCTGTTTTAATCTTAATTGCGGAGCTGACGCTTGCTTCTGCACTCGACTTTGCGTACTTTGGCTGACGTCGAAGATACTCCGTCTCGGCATAATCAAGCTAACGCTTGCTTCTGCACTCGACTTTGCGTATCTTTGTCCTCGAAATATATAAGGATGACCATGAAGATTTTGATTCTGAACGGCCCCAACCTCAATTTGCAGGGGCGGCGCGATGTGGCGGTCTACGGGTCGACCGCTTTCGAGGAGTATCTCACGCGGCTGCGAGCGGTTTTCCCCGACGTCGGACTGGACTGTTTCCAGTCGAACGTCGAAGGCGAGTTGATCGATGCGTTGCATCGCAGCGAAGGCCGTTACGACGGCGTGGTGTTCAATGCCGGAGGATATACCCACACGTCGGTGGCGCTGCGCGATGCGGTGGCCGCCATCGCGACGCCGGTGGTGGAAGTCCACATCTCGTCGATCCTGGCGCGCGAGGAGTTCCGCCACGTGTCGCTGCTGGCGCCCGTCGTGCGGGGGTCGATCATGGGTTTCGGTCTCGACTCCTACCGTTTGGGGGTAGAGGCACTTCTTTTGCAGAAATAATTGAAATCAGTCTACGATTATGATTAAACGAACGAAAATAGTGGCGACGCTCTCGGTGCAGCGTTGCACGGAAGAGTTGGTGCGAAGCCTGTTCAAGGCGGGAATGAACATCGTGCGGATCAATTCGGCGCACGCCTCGCTGGAAAATGCCGCCGAGATCATCCGCATGGTGCGCAGCGTTTCGAATTCGATCCCCGTCATGCTCGACACGAAGGGCCCCGAGATTCGCGTGACGCGCATGGACGACGCCTATCCCGACGGCATCCGCTTTGCGGCGGGCGACAGGGTGAAGGTGCGCGGGACGAGCGTCAAAACCGATATTCCCTCGACGCGCGAGGTGATCTACATGAATGTCGAGCACATCGTGCGCGACGTGCCGGCGGGGGCCACGATGCTCATTGCCGACGGCGAAATGGAACTGCATGTCGAACAGAAATCGGCCGAAGAACTGGTATGCCGCGTCATGCGCGACTGCACGCTGCGTTCGCGCAAGAGCGTCAACGTCCCCAACGTGTCGATCGACCTGCCTTCGGTGACCGAGAAAGACCGCATGTACATCGAGTGGGCCACGGAGAACGGCGTCGATTTCATCGCCCACTCGTTCGTGCGCAGCGCGCGCGACGTCGAAGCCGTGCAGGCGATTCTCGACAGCCGGAACAGCGGCATCAAGATCATCTCGAAGATCGAGAACCAGGAGGGGATCGACAACATCGACGAGATCATCGAAGCCTCCTACGGCATCATGGTGGCGCGCGGCGACCTGGGCGTCGAGCTGCCTGCCGAGATCATCCCCATCACGCAGCGGATGATCGTCGACAAGTGCATCGCCGCTAAACGTCCGGTCATCATCGCCACACAGATGCTCTACTCGATGGTCGGTTCGCCGCGTCCGACGCGCGCCGAGGTGAGCGATGTCGCCAGCGCCATCTACGAGCGGGTCGACGCTGTCATGCTGAGCGATGAGACCGCTTCGGGGGCCTATCCCGTGGAGTCGGTCGAGACGATGGCGCGCATCGCCAAGGCCATCGAGCGCGACGAAGCCTATTCGACGCCCTTCATCGACATCCACATGGTGTCGGTCAACCACGAGATTACGGCGCAGATCGCCCGCTCGGCGGTGCGCGCTTCGACCAACCTGCCGATTCGGGCGATTCTGCTCGATACGCTGACGGGCCGCACGGGGCGTTACATCGCGGCGTTCCGCCCGACGACGATCGTCATCGCGGTCTGCTACACGTTGCAGGCGCAGCGCTTGCTGGGTCTCTCCTACGGCGTCATGCCGATTCTGCGCAGCAAGAGCAAGGAGGACTCCTATCATTTTCTGGGCGACGCCATGGAGTTCATCAACCAGCGTTACCAGGAGTTGAAGGACGAGGATATGGTCGTGGCCATCGGCGGCAGTTTCGGTGCCGTGCGCGGCGCCTCCTACATCGAGATCGCCACGATCGGCGATATCAAGCGCCGCAACGAGGAGCGTCGGGCGCAGTTGAAATAGCGCGGTATGGGCGGGGAGTTGCGCGATAAGGTCGCCAGCGGCGTGGCGTGGAGTCTGGGCGAGAAGCTCGGAACCATCCTGTTGCAGATGGTCGTCTCGATCGTCGTGGCGCGGCTGCTGATGCCCGACGACGTGGGGCTGATGGCGCTGATGACCTTCTTCTCGTCGCTGGCGCTGGTGGTCGTCGACAGCGGCTTTTCGCAGATGCTCATCCGCAAGGGCGATCCTGCGCAGGGCGATTACAAGTCGGTCTTCCTCTTCAACGTCGTCGTTTCGTGGATCGTCTACGGCGTGCTGGTGGCTGTCTTTCCTGCCGTAGCGGCTTTTTACGGGCGGCCGATTCTGGCGCGTATCGCGCCGGTGCTCTTTCTTCTGGTGCCGGTCAATGCGCTGGGTACGATCCAGAATACGATCTTCATGCGGCAGTTCCGCTTCGCGCTGCTGTCGAAGATCACTTTCGTCGCGTCGCTTGCGAGCGGTGTGCTGGCCGTGACGATGGCGCTGGCCGGATGCGGCGTGTGGAGCCTGGTCGGGCAGCGCCTCTCGTCGATCGCGGTGCGGGCGCTGCTGCTGTGGTTTTTCAGCGATTGGCGGCCGCGCCGCACGGAACGGGCTTCGACGCGCCCGCTGCGTGAAATGGCTCCTTACAGCCTGCGGCTCATGGCCACCGACCTCATCTCGGCGATCTATACCCGTGTGGCGCAGCTCTTCATCGGCAAGATCTACTCGACCGATCTGCTCGGCTATTTCTATCAGGCGCAGAAACTCGAAGAGCTGCCCGTCACGTCGACCGTGCAGTCGGTGCAGAACGTCACCTTCCCCGCTTTTTCCAAACTGGCGGCCTCGCCTCGCAAATTCGCCGAAAGCTACCGGCAGGTGGTGATGATCGTCGCCTTTCTGATGTTTCCCGCGATGACGGGCCTCTCGGCCGTCGCACCCGATCTCTTCGCCCTGCTGCTGGGCGAAAGGTGGATGCCGACGGTGCCTTATTTCGAGGCGATGTGCCTCGTGGGGCTTTTCACGCCGCTGGCGATGATCGCCTACAACGTGCTCAAAACCCTGAGCGACGGCCGTGTGGTGGTGCGGTTGGAGGTCGTCAAGCGTGTCTTGATGACGGGCGTGCTGGCGGTGACTATTCCGCACAGCGTCATGGCGATCGTGTGGGGCATGGTGGCCATGGCGGCCATTGAACTGGTGCTCAATCTCGTTGCGACGACGCGGCTCTGCACGCTGTCTCTCTGGCGGTTCGTGCGGACGCTGCTGCCCATCGCGGCCGTTACGGCGCTGATGTACGGCACGGTGGTGTGGGGCGTGCAACCCCGTATCGCCGACCTGCACCTCGGCTTGCGGCTTATGGTGCAGCTGATCGCCGGCGTCGCGGTCTTCGCCGGTGCCGCGGCCCTTTTCCGGCTGGAATCCCTGCGCGAGACGCTGGCGATCGTACGGAAGTTATGGCACAAAACCTGTTGATGTAGTCTTCCGACGATGTGGGCATAAAACCGGCTCCCGGAACTTCGCAAGAAGTTCCGGGAGCCGGCGTGACAAGCGGGGCGGCCTTATGCCGTGACGTCCGCTTTGTAGTAGGTCTTCGCCTCGCAGTCGCCGCGCAGCACGGCCAGTGCGTTGCGTGCCAACGCCTCCAACTCGTTCTCGCCGGGGTAGACGAAGACCGGGGCGATGAAGTCGACATGCGCGGCGATGAAATCCGTGAGCCGCTTGTTGTGGGCGATGCCGCCGGTGAGCAGGATCGCATCCGCCTTGCCTTTGAGGGCGATGGCCATCGCCCCGATCTCTTTGGCCACGTTGTAGCACATGGCGCGCAACACCAGCATCGCCTGCAAATCGTTGTTGTCGATCCGCCGCAGGATTTCGGGGACCGACGTCGTGCCGAGGTGTGCGAGCAGGCCGCCGCGGCCGTTGATGAGTTTCTGCAACTCTTCGCGGGTGTATTCTCCCGAAAAGCAAAGGTCGATCAGCGGTCCCGGAGGCAGCGTGCCGGCGCGCTCCGGCGAAAACGGCCCTGCGCCGTTGAGGGCGTTGGAGGTGTCGATCACGCGCCCCTGGCGGTGCGCGCTGACGGTGATGCCGCCTCCCATGTGCGAGACGATCAGGTTCAGCTCTTCGTATTTCCGACCCGTTTCGCGGGCGTACCGGCGTGCGATGGCCTTCTGGTTGAGGGCGTGGAAGACCGATTCGCGCGGCAGTTGGGGCAGTCCCGAAATGCGTGCGTAGGGAATCATCTCGTCCACCACGACCGGATCGGCGATATAGGCCTTGACACCGACCTCGGCTGCGATCTCCTGTGCGATCAGTCCGCCCAGATTCGAGGCGTGCTGCCGCCGGGCGTGGAGCAGGTCGTCGTGCAGTGCGTCGTTCACCTCGTAGACCCCGCCCTCGACGGGATGAACCAGCCCGCCGCGGCCGATGACGGCAGAGAGGGTGCTGATGTCAAATCCGCGTTTGCGCAGCGATTCGAGCACGAGGTCTTTCCGCCATTCGAACTGGTCGCCGATCGTCGCGAACGCGGCGATCTCGGCGGCGGAGTGGTTGATCGCCAGCGAAAGGACGGGCTGCGTATCTTCGTAGACGGCGATCTTCGTGGAGGTCGAGCCCGGGTTAATAGCCAGAATGATGTAGCTCATGGTCGGGGTGCGTATTGTCGGTTCGGTCGGGGCTTCCAGTGTGTCAGCGGGCAGCCAGGCAGGCCAGTGCGATGGAGTACATCTTGGTCAGGCGCGAGTCGCCGCGCGAGGTGAGCACGCAGGGAACCTTCGTTCCCATGACCATGGCCGCCAGCTCGGCGCCGCCGAAATGCGTGGCTGCCTTGAAGAAGACGTTGGCCGATTCGATGTTGGGGAAGAGCAGGCAGTCGGGATCGCCCGCGACGGCCGAACCCTTGACTTTCTTGTGCTCGGCGACCTCCTTGTAGAGCGCTACGTCCAGCGACAGCGGTCCGTCGACGATCGCATTGCCCAATTGTCCGCGGTCGCCCATTTTGGCCAGGATGGCCCCTTCGGTCGACGACGGAACGCTCGGCAGCACTTGTTCCGAGGGTGCGATGCAGGCGATTTTCGGCGTGTCGATGCCCAGCAGCCTGGCAGTCTGGATGAGGTATCCGATCAGCTTCTGTTTCTGTTTGAAGTCGGGCGCGGGGATCACCGCGACGTCCGAGATGCAGAGCAGTTTGGGAAGCGACGGCATTTCGAGAATGGCCACGTGGCTCAGCACGCCCTTGGGCGGGAAGAGACCCGCATCCTTGTTCAGGATGCCGCGCATGTATTTGTCGGTCGAGACGAGTCCCTTCATCAGGACGTCGGCGTCGCCCGCCACGACGGCCGCGACGGCCAGCCGCACGCAGTTGACGTCGCTCTTTTCATCCACGATCTTGAAGATCGAACAGTCGATCCCCTCGGCCCCGCAGACCTCTTCGATGACCTGTTTGTCGCCGTAGAGGGTCGGTTCGACCAATCCCTCATTATATGCGTCGTAGACGGCGCTGAGCGTGTGGGAATCCTGGCCGTAGGCGACGGCCAGCCGTTTGCGGCCCTTTTTCTGGGCCTCCTCGACGATTTGCGAGAGTTTTGTAATCATTGCTGTATGAAAGTTCGTATTAAACGTTTCGGACGTTGTTTTCCGCTTCCCGTGTCCGGAACCGCCGCCGGAAGGCTCTGCCGGTCGGTCGGGGAGTGCGAACCCGCTTCGTTGTCAGTCGAATCGAAGTTTTTTCACCGATGCGGGATCATCGGGATCATTTGACCAGATTGTAGGTGTCGGTGGCGATCATCAGCTCCTCGTCGGTAGCGATGACTGCGACTTTGACCCGCGACGCGGGCGTCGAGAGGATTTTGTCCTCTCCCCGCACTTCGTTGGCCGCGGGATCGAACTCCACGCCCATGAATTCGAGGCCTGCGCAGACCGACCGGCGCAGTTCGCGCGAATTCTCGCCCACGCCGCCCGTGAAGACGATGAGGTCGACCCCTCCCATCTCGGCCGCATAGGCTCCCACGAACTTCTTCACACGGTTGTAGTACATATCACGGGCCACGATGGCACGGGGATTCCCTTCGTTGTAGGCCTTGTCGATGTCGCGCATGTCGCTCGACAGATCGGTCATGCCCTGCACGCCCGAACGCTTGTTCATCATCTCGTCCAGTTCGGCATAGCTCATTCCCTCCTTCGCGCCGATGAAAGTGATCGCCGATGCGTCGATCGCTCCGCAGCGCGTGCCCATCACCAGCCCGTCGAGCGGCGAGAAGCCCATCGACGTATCGTAGGATTTGCCGTCGAGCACGGCCGTCACGGAGGCGCCGTTGCCGATGTGGCAGGTGACGATTTTCGATTTTTCATAGTCGAGCCCCGCCAGTTCGGCGCCTTTGCGCGCCACGTAGTGGTGGCTCGTGCCGTGGAAACCGTATTTGCGCACGCGATATTTTTCGTAGTAGGCGTGGGGCAGGGCGTAGAGGTAGTTCATGGCGGGAATGGTCTGATGGAACGAGGTGTCGAAGACCGTCACCTGCGGCGTACCGGGCAGCACCTTCTCGATCGAGAGAACGCCTTCCAGATTGGCGGGGTTGTGCAGCGGCGCGATCTCGAACAGCGAGCGGATCTTCCGCTTCACATCTTCGTCGACGATGCAGCTTTGGGGGAAGAATTCGCCGCCGTGCGCCACGCGGTGACCGACGGCTTTGATCTCGTCGAGCGACCCGACGACGCCGTGCGCCGGATCTGTCAGCGCGTCGAGTACCAGGCGGATGCCGGTCGTGTGGTCGGGAATGGCGCGGTGCAGCTCGAAATTCTCTCGTCCGACGGGTTTGTGGGTAAGGACGCCGTCGCTGAGTCCGATGCGTTCGACCAAGCCTTTGGCCAGCAGCGTGCTGCCGGTCTGCTCCATGTCGATCACCTGGTATTTGATAGAGGAACTGCCGCAGTTGAGTACTAAGATAACCATGTCTATTGTTCGTTTAATTACTGATTGTCGGATTTTTGTCAAAAATAGTGAAAGTTTCCGAGAAGCGAATGATTTTTCGTCAAAAAGCGATGCTTCGGACAGCAATTCGTCCGAAACGGAAAGTCGTTGCAGGCAGGACGCTACGGAACGGGGTTGCACGGCGCGGGTACTGCGGCGTTCCGGTCGATGATTTCCGCGCGTCGTTCCCCTTGTCCGGAATGACACTTTCTGTCGTCTTGGGAAGGACGCCTTGGAGGGCGATGCGAGAATCGTATACAGATTGTCGGGAATATATGCCCCTACCGCCGTTTGTCAACCCGCGGCCGGCGGAGGATGTGCCGGAGGCCGCAGGCGGGCCGATGCAGCCCTCCGCATCGGGCGGCTGCGGGCTGCCGCTCTTCGGCCGCGGCCGAAAACGCATATTTTTTAACAGAATCTGGCTGTGAAAGCGTCGGAAACATCCCGACCTTTCGGGAATTTCCTGCAAGAAAATCTTTACCATCTTTTGTCACCAAAAGGTGGCGCCAAAAGTGTCCGCAGGGCACCTCCGTCGGGATCGGACGGCGGTTCTCCCTGAGCGGGCACGCAAGATCTACGCCGTTTGCGCACACCCGATCCGGGCGCTCGAACCGCCGTTCGATCTGTTCCTGCCTCCGGTGCAATGCGGAGGATGTTGTGCGCTTCGCACAACGATGATTATTCGGTTGCGTCCGTACATGGCAGGCCCTCGGCATGCCCGATCGCACTGCTTCCGCTACTTTTCGCGGTGCTTGATCTTTTGGTGCTTTTGGATCAAGTCAAAAGCACAAGAAAAACTGAGAAAGGAAAAACTTCCCGATCGATTCTTCGGGAAGAATCCCGCGTTTTCGACGGTGCATCCGCCGCCCGTTCTTCATCCCGATTTTTCGCAAGGCGGAGCGATGGGCGCTTTGCGCAGCCATTGTCTGCGTTATTTCTCGTACTTGTAACCTACGCCCTTGACGGTGATGATGTGTTCGTCGCCGATCTTCTGCCGCAGTTTGCGAATGTGGACGTCGATCGTGCGGTCGCCGACCACTACGTCCTCGCCCCATACGCGGGAGTAGATCTCCTCGCGCGAGAAGAGCCGTCCCGGATCGGACATCAGCAGCGTCAGCAGCGCGAACTCCTTGCGCGGCAGGGAGATCTCCTCCCCGTTGCGTTTGACGATGTAACGGGCCGGATCGATCGTGACGCCGCCCGTATCGCGGGGTGCCGCATCGCCGGCGCCGATGCGTTTGAGGATCGCTTTCAGACGGCTGACCAGGATGTGCATCTTGATCGGTTTGCTGATGTAGTCGTCGGCTCCGGCGGCGAATCCCGTGAGCTGGTGCTCGTCTTCGCCCAGCGCCGTGAGGAAGACGATCATCGTGTCTTTCAGTTCGTCGTGCTCGCGCAGGCGGCGGCAGGTTTCGAGCCCGTCCATGCGGGGCATCATCCGGTCGAGCAGGATCAGATGCGGATGCACTTCGAGTGCGCGGGCGACCCCTTCGGCGCCGTCGCGGGCGGTGAATACTTCGTAACCTTCGCGTTGGAGGTTGTAGCGGACGAATTCGAGGATGTCGTCTTCGTCGTCGACCAAAAGAATGCGGTGACTCATAATCGGTAGCTGGTGTGAATGTGCCTCTTCGTTTCCCGCGTCCGGCTCGGCCCTCAGGCGGTCGCTGTCTTCGCTCGACGAAAACGGCCGTTAATTTCCCGCTAAGATAGTTAAAATCCCGAAAAAAATTGTGAAAATCTTCTGAAAATGGTATCTTTGCCAGATGTATATGTGCGAGTATATACCATGGTTAATCAAAACTTAGCGTAAGATGGCTACTAAAATCACCAACCCCTCTGTTCCGGAGGAACAAGTCAGCAATGCTGAAGATGTGCAGAAAACGTCCGCTTCCGAGGCTCCCGCAGCGGAGCTTGTAACCGTCGCCGTACCGGCCGAAGATCCCGCGGGGGAACCCGTGGCGGCCGCCGTCGGGGAGACTGCCGCCGAGCCGCCCGTGGAGGCTGCCGCTCCTGCGGAGGAGCCTGTCGGGGCCGCACCGGTGGAAGAGCCGGAGACGGCTGTTCCGGCCGTAGCGTCTGCCGGGGAAGCGGTCGCCGCACCGGCCGAGGGGGTCGATTTCGCGGACGAGGAGGCTGCATTGGCCGCGCGGAGCGCGGGGCTCGACGAGGAGGAGCCGGCAGACGGTGAAGCGGTGGACGAAGGTGCGGCCGGAGCGTCGGATGCGCTTTTCGACGGCCGGAGCGAGGAGGAGATGGTCTCCCTGTTCGCCAAGATGCTCGACGAGGAGCCGGTGCAGTCGCTGCGCCGGGTGGTGGAAGCCGTCAAGATAGCCTTCTACAAGGCGCACCGCGCCGAGGTCGAGGCGCAGCGCAGGGCTTTTGTCGAAGCCGGCGGCGACGAAGCGGAGTTCGTGCCTGCTGCCGATGCGCAGGAACTTCGGCTCAAAGACCTGTTCAAGGAGTACCGCCGCCGCCGCGACGAGTTCATCGCGTCGCTCGACGCCGAGAAGGAAGCCAACCTGAAAATCAAGTTGCAGATCATCGAGGAGTTGAAGGAACTGGTCAACTCGGACGAGACGCTCAACCATACGTTCACCAAGTTCCGCGAATTGCAGCAGCGCTGGAAGGAGACGGGGCTGGTTCCCCAGCAGAACGTCAAGGATCTGTGGGAGACCTACAACCTGCATGTCGAGAATTTCTACAACTTCATCAAGATCAACAAGGAGTTGCGCGACCTCGATCTGAAAAAGAACTACGAGCAGAAGCTCGCGCTGTGCGAAGCGGCCGAGGCGCTGGTTCTGGAACCGTCGATCGTGGAGGCATTTCACAAATTGCAGAAACTCCACGACGAGTGGCGTGAGACGGGCCCCGTCGCCAATGAGTTCAAAGAGACGCTTTGGGAGCGTTTCAAGGAGGCTTCGAGCCGTATAAACAAGCAGCATCAGGCCTTCTTCGAGAACATCAAGGCCGAGCAGACGAAAAATCTCGAACTGAAAGCGGGGCTCTGCGAGCAGACCGAAGAGCTTGCCCAGCAGCTCTACACCACGCGCAAGGAGTGGAACCGGGCCAGCGACCGTCTGTTGGAGATCCAGAAGGTGTGGAAGACGATCGGCTTCGCGCCGAAGAAGGACAATACCCGTATCTACGAGCGGTTCCGTACGGCGTGCGACCGGTTTTTCGAGGCCAAGCGCCGCTTCTATGCCGATGTGAAGACCGAAATGGAGCACAACCTTCAATTGAAGAACGAGCTGTGCGAAGCGGCCGAAGCGTTGCAGATGAGCGAGGAGTGGAAGAAGACGACCGATGAACTGATCGCCTTGCAGGCTCGCTGGAAGGAGATCGGCGCCGTGTCGCGCCGTTACTCCGATCAGGTGTGGAAGCGTTTTCGTGCCGCGTGCGACAAGTTCTTCGAGCGCAAGGCGGCGCACTTCTCGGACGTGGACGGCCAGTACGAGCAGAACCTCGTCCGCAAGCAGGCGCTTCTGGACGAAATGGCCGCAGCCGACGTCAAGGAGGGCGGTTTCGAGATGATCAAGGAGTTCCAGCGCCGTTGGAGCGAGATCGGTTTCGTGCCCATCAAGCGTAAGGACGAGATACAGAAGCGCTACAAGGAGTGCGTCGATACGCTCTTCTCGGTGCTGCGCGGTTCGGAGCGCGACCGTTCGATGTCGCGGTTCCGCGAGAAGGTCTCGGCCTTCAAGGCGTCGGGCGACCGCCGGATTCGCACCGAACGCGACCGTCTCTACAATCGGGTGAAGCAGTTGGAGTCCGACATCGCCCTGTTGGAGAACAATATCGGTTTCTTCGCCCATTCGAAAGGCGCCGAGGCGCTGATCGCCGACGTGCGCGAGAAGATCGAGCGCGCCAAGCGCGAAATGGCCGACACGATCGAAAAGGTGAAGCTCATCGACCGCGAAGCGGCCCGGGAGTCGGAGGATCGCGAGGCATAGGCCGCCGTTGCGGCCGGCGGGACCGACCGTGCCTGCGAGGGTGCGGCCGCGGACGAGTTATTAACGAAAAACTTTTCAGACCATATACGTTCAAAAGAGGATATGAAACTCAAAAAACCGAAGTACATCTTTGTTACCGGCGGCGTGGCTTCTTCGCTGGGCAAAGGCATCATCTCGGCATCGATCGCCCGCCTGTTGCAGGCGCGCGGCTATACGGTGACCATTCAGAAGCTCGACCCTTACATCAACATCGATCCCGGGACGCTCAACCCCTACGAGCACGGCGAGTGCTACGTCACCGAAGACGGTACGGAGACCGACCTCGATCTGGGGCACTACGAGCGCTTTACGTCGATCACCACCTCGAAGGCCAACAACGTCACCACGGGCAAAATCTATAAAAGCGTCATCGAAAAGGAGCGCCGCGGCGATTACTTGGGCAAGACCGTGCAGGTCATCCCCCATATCACCGACGAGATCAAGCGGCGCATTCAACTGTTGGCGCAGCAGAAGGTCTACGACATCATCATCACCGAACTGGGCGGCACGGTGGGCGACATCGAGTCGCTGCCCTTCATCGAGTCGGTGCGCCAGTTGCGCTATGCGCTCGGCTACCGCGATACGGCGCTCGTGCACCTGACGCTGATCCCCTACATGGCCGCTTCGGGCGAATTGAAGACCAAGCCTACGCAACATTCGGTCAAGGCATTGATGGAAAACGGTCTGCAACCCGACATCCTGGTGCTCCGCACCGAACGGGCGTTGTCGCAGGGGCTTCGCCGCAAGGTGGCGCTCTTCTGCAACGTCGACGCCAACGCCGTGATGGAATCGATCGACGTGCCTACGATCTACGAGGTGCCGTTGCGTATGCACGATCAGCATCTGGACGAGGTGGTGCTCTCGAAACTCGACCTTCCGGCCGACTGCGAACCCGATATGGAGCAGTGGAAGGCTTTCGTGGAGAAGGTCAAGAATCCGCACCACAAGATCGAGATCGCGCTGGTGGGAAAATATACCGAACTGCCCGATGCCTACAAGTCGATCAGCGAAGCCTTCATCCATGCCGGCGCGATGAACGACTGCAAGGTCAAGCTGCGTTACGTCAATTCGGAGAAGATCGACGATGCGAACGTCGACGAGATACTGGGCCGGATGGCCGGCATCCTCGTGGCGCCGGGCTTCGGCAACCGCGGCATCGAGGGGAAGATCGCGGCCGTGAAGTATGCCCGCGAGCACGGCGTGCCGTTCATGGGCATCTGTCTGGGTATGCAGTGCGCCGTGATCGAGTTCGCGCGCAACGTATTGAAGATGAAGGATGCCAATTCGACCGAAATGGAGCCTTCGACCAAGCATCCGGTCATCGACCTGATGGAGGAGCAGAAGGGTGTGACGGCCAAGGGCGGCACGATGCGTCTGGGCGGTTATCCCTGCCAGTTGCGGCCCGATTCGAAAGCCGCCGCCGCTTACGGTGCGACCGACATCGTCGAGCGGCACCGCCACCGTTACGAGTTCAACAACGATTATCTGGGCGATTTCGAGTCGCACGGCATGATCCCCGCAGGCGTCAATCCCGAAACGGGGCTGGTCGAGGTGGTCGAGCTGACCGGTCATCCGTGGTTCGTCGGCACGCAGTATCATCCCGAGTACAAGAGTACGGTGCAGCGTCCGCATCCCCTGTTCGTGGCCTTCGTGGCTGCGGCGTTGAAATACAGTGGTAACTAATCCCCTCGCGTCGAGAAATTTCGAATGGATAAAAAATCAATCATAGGCATCGTACTTATCGGGATTCTGTTTTTCGGTTTCACGATTTACAGTTCCCGGCAGCAACAGAAATATCAGGAGGAGCTGGCCGCTTATCAGGCGGCCCATCCCGAATTGACGCAGCCCGTCGTCCCCGATTCGTCGGCCGTGGCCGCAGCGCCGGTCGTGGAGTCGCTCGGTGCGGCGACGCCCGATTCGACTCGTCTGGCACGCGAAGTGGCCGTGCTGGGTGATTTCCTCGCCGCGGCCAAGAACGCTGCGCCGCAGGAGATCGTCGTAGAGAACGACGTGATGAAGGTGCGCTTTTCGACCGGAGGAGGCATCGTGCGCTCCGTGACGCTCAAAGACTATACCCGTTACGGCCGTCAGGGCGAACGCAACGAACCGATCGAGATGTTCGTCCCCGAAAGCGCGAAGTTCGATCTGTCGTTTTTCATCAAAAACGGCCTGAACAACGTGAAGGTCAATACGTCGGAATATACCTTCACGGCCGATCCGGTCATCCGTACCGACACGGCGCAGATCGTCCGTATGCGGCTGCCCGTCGCCGAGGGCGCGGCGTTGGAATACCGCTACGTGGTCTACGACGAGGCGACGCCCTCGCGCGACTATCTGGTCGACTACACGGTGCGTCTGGTCGGGATGGCCCCCTACATGGCCAACCAGAGCAGCATCGGCATCGCGTGGAGCAACACCTCCTACCAGAACGAGCGCGGTTTCAAGAACGAGAACATGTACACGACGGTCGCCTACCGCGTTCCGGGCGAAGGGTCGATCGACGACCTGTCGATGAGCGAGGGGGCCAAGGAGGAGAAGATCTCTTCGTCGGTGGAGTGGATCGCCTTCAAGCAGCAGTTCTTCTCGTCGGTGCTCATCGCCCGCGACGACTTCCTCTACGCCGACGTGGCGTACGATACCGCATCGCCCGATTCGGGGCTTATCAAGGCTTTTTCGGCCACGATGGCCGTACCCTATACGGCCCAGACCGAACAGTACGACTTCTCGTTCTACTTCGGTCCCAACAAGTACGCCGTGTTGAAGAAGATCGACGACGCACAGGGCCAATCGCTGCTGCTCGACCGGCTGATCCCCATGGGCTGGGGCATTATCGGGTGGGTGAGCCGCTGGCTGGTGATCCCCGTCTTCGATTTCCTGCGGCAGTATATTCCGAGCTTCGGCTGGATCATCCTCATCCTGGCGATCCTCATCAAGATCATCGTTTCGCCGCTGACTTACAAGAGCTATATCTCGCAGGCCAAGATGCGCATCATCAAACCCGAGATCGACGCCCTGAATGCCAAGTATCCCAAGCAGGACGACGCGATGAAGAAGCAGCAGGAGATGATGGCCCTCTACAAGAAGGCGGGCATCAATCCGCTGGGAGGGTGCATCCCGATGCTGATCCAGCTCCCGATCCTGATCGCCATGTTCCGTTTCTTCCCCTCGTCGATCGAGTTGCGGGGGCAGTCGCTCTGGTGGGCGCACGACCTGTCGTCGTACGACAGCATCCTGAATCTGCCCTTCTCGATCCCCTTCTACGGCGACCACGTGAGTCTGTTCGCGCTGCTCATGGCGCTCTCGACCTTCGGGTTCTCCTATATGAGCTATCAGCAGACGGCCTCCGCACAGCCGCAGATGGCGGGCATGAAGTTCATGATGGTCTACATGATGCCGATCTTCATGCTCTGCTGGTTCAACGACTATTCGAGCGGTCTGTGCTACTACTACCTGCTGTTCAACCTGCTGACCATCGCCCAGACCTTCCTGATCCGCCGCATGGTGGACGACGGGAAGATTCACGCCGTCATGGAGGCCAACGCCAACAAGGCGAAGAACAAGAAGAAGTCGAAGTTCCAGTTGCGCTACGAAGAGCTGATGCGCCAGCAGGAGGCGCAGAGCCGTTCCGGAAAGAAAGGCACGAAGCGCAAGTAGGCGGAACGCTTCCCGTTCGGGGGACCGCAAACGAAAAAGGATACGACGTGCGGCAAACTTTTTTTGTTTGATAATTGATTGATAACCAGTAGTTAGTTTCGCTTAAAAAAGCTAATCTCTACTTATAAGCATACATAGAGGGTTTCAATAACCAACTGATACTGAAGACAAAAGTATATAAAAAAGTCGGATTGTAAAACACTGGAAAAGAACCTTCTTTTATCAATCAAGGAAATCAAAAAGTGTATAGAGCAAAGTGGCGCATGTATGGTATAGATAATTCCGTACATGCGCCACTTTCTTAATCATCTGATTTGCATTGATTTACATTAATTGTTATTATATACTATCATTTGGTACTGATAAGCATTGATTTTGCTTGTGGGGTGTATTATTGTCCACCTAAAAAAATCAAGAATATCTCCTTGAAACGGGTTTGACGAGCAGGTCGATGTGCTCGTGTTCAAGGATATGTTCCATAGCCTTGTATATGGGCATCTTTTCGATACCGGCAATCTTCAGGGCTTCCATCTTGATGGTATTCTCGATGAGCAGCAGGTAGTCTTCCTCCTTCAGCTCAACATATTTCTGTGACTGTGATTTTAATTTTGCCATATTGATGTTGTTATTTGTTTCCGAAGTCGGCAGGAATCTCACCCCACAGGCGGTTGTCCCAGTGCAGCACTTCGATGTCCTTGATTCTTGCCTCCATCACTTTGAGGAATATCTCCGCTTTCTGCAATGCCGGGCATCTGCGTGAAGAGGCTGTCTGTTTGTTACAATACCACGTGATGGCTGTAATGCTGTCCGAGTAGATTGTTCGCGGACTTTCCGGATGTTCCATGACATATCTGACCGCCTCGACAATGCCGAGAAACTCCCCGATATTGTTCGTCCAGTTACCGATAGCTTTGGAAAAGAGTTCTTTTCCTGAAGAGAGGTCGACAGCCCGGAAGCGTGTCAACCTCTCTTTTGCAGAATGGGCACCGTCGGTCGCAATACCCACGACCGGTTTTTCTTTCATTGAATTCCTCCCTGATGTCTGTCTCCCGTATAGATGAACCCGTCGGATTCCATACGTCGTACCAGAGCACGCGCCTGATTCAGATAGTCGGTGATGACACCTTCCTTGTACTTGATATCCTTGCGTCCCTTGAGGATTTCCAGCACACCGTCTATTGTGCGGCTCATTACGCTCTTGCCGTCTTTCGGGTCGAAGAAAATCTTTTTGTTGCCGAACGTCACAGTTACTTGATACAATGTCTTCGGGACGATCACTGTTTCCACATGCGCCTGAAATAACACGGGGGTAGCGGCAACGACTACATACCCGTTGGCTTTGTGCATGGGTTTCAACTCTACCGAGTATAGTATGTTTGGCTCGAGAGTTCCTTTCAGGTCTTCCGAAAGGACACAAATCTGCTTGCCGAATCTTGAGTCTTCACGGACTCCCATCAATTTACGTGTCTTGGAATGGCGCGAAACGAACCCTATCAGTTCGCCCGTCTCTTCCGATCTCGCAAACTTCAGTTGCGATTTTTCCGATGTCATATTACTGTTCTTTCATATTCAATCTATTGCTTTCAATTGACAATCTGTTTTCAATGGGTCACTTTTCCATACAAATATATGCCAATTTTTCACGCCAACAAAACGTTTTAGTTATTAATTTTCAGATGGTTATGTGTAATATATATAGAGAAAAGGCTGCATTCAGTACAGCCTTTCCTCCTCTGTAAAATGACTGAAACGCTCGTCAGTATCAGAAGTTTGCAGTAGATAACGGCATTTCCAATAACGGTAAATCCGCCTTCCGTTGGGTATACAGTGATTTATATCGTCAGCATTCAGATATTGGTTCCCTTGTTCCGTACCGTGGTGCATCCATGTAGCGCACCCGGGCAGGTCCGGGTTGTTCCGGACATAGAAGTCCATTTTCTCTTTACCGGCGACAAAGATATTGTGTATCCGTACGTCCTTATCGATAGGAAACCGGTAGGCGTACAACGCGAAGTCACAGATGTCGGTTTCCAGCAGGTTGCCGCCAAAGTGTTCGGGAGCTTTCCGTTTCAGGTTCTCGAACCCCTCCAGAATACCCGGCCTGTCGCATATCTCGGCAAACCTTTCATCCGTTACCGGCTCAGCCGTCGCATAAACCACCCGAAAACCATTATCCGTACTGTCCAGTACCATGACATGCGCGACTATCCCCGGTGATTTGTTGATACTTTCGTCAATGCTGTCCGAGTCCGTGGTCAGACAGCATTTCAGCGTTCCGATGATTAATACCGCTACCACCAACAGTGTCCAAGGACCTATTGCTGCCGCTATCAATACCAATTCATCGGCCCGTTTCCGTATTTGTTTCATTGATTTTGAGAATGTGGCGGCCGGATACCCCCCGGACCTCGGACACGCATACCTTGCATCCTGCATCCAGCAACCGGTTTCTACATTCTTCCAAGGCGGCGTCGGAAATCCTGATGGCAGGTATACCCGCCGCCGTCATCTTGAACCGGGGCACTTCCGTGATCCGGGTAATCGTTTCGGCATCATCAAAATACGCCTCGAATGAATCTCCGACATGGAAAAGGATGATGGTTTCCACGCCATGCCTTTCCTTCATGCCGCCGTAACAGCGGCGAATAATCTCTTCCTTTTTCATATCAAATAGATATATTAGGTTTGATGTCAGCCAAACATGAAAGTGCCTGTAATCCGTTCAACTGCCGGGCTTTCGTCCGAAATACATATACAGACTTTCTTCATCTGACAAATATACAATAAATTACGGAACGACCCATGTCTATTGCATGAAACTATCCTTTCATCTTCACCTCCCTTCTTTCAAATTGTTCGCGGATGATTTCAACGAGTTGTCCGATGCTGTCGATTTTTTGACTCTTACCGCAGGCTTTGCCATGGAACAATGGCGTGAAGTACAGGTTAAAATCCTCATCGATGGAAAAACCTCCCACGAGGACGATACCCGCCTTGATACGGTAATACTCGCCGTACATGGCGTAATCATCCGTAGTTTTGGTGAACCCGTACTCCGGCAACAAGTCCGGCAAAGTGTCCAGGATCGGCCGGATGACATCCTTGAGAAAATTCGGGGTCTCAACTTCCTTTTTCCGTTTCCGACCTTTTCTGCCGGTTCCGTTATCGTCTTGCAGGTAATGGGCATCGAAACGATCCCGATATCTTTCTGTCAGTTCCTTAATATCCATATCCTTTATACATTTAATTGTTTTCCTCAAGCCACTCTTCCAGTGTCATGGAGTCCTCGAAACCGTATTCGTCAATCTGTACATAGCCGTCCTTTTCCGTGATAAACTCTTTCCTGGTCAGGATGGTTCCGCCATGATTTACCATCACCGTCGGTTCGATGGTCGCCAGACGGTCCCCGTCATCCGACTCCCGGATATCGTATGCGTACAGTCCCTCCGGAACGGCATTCCGGTCAATCCGCATATCCGTAAACAATGCAGGCGTGTCATTGATGGTCATAGACTCAAAGGTCTCGTTGCCAATGTTTTCTTTTGTAATCATATTTATTGATTCAAATAGTTTATTATTCCTGCTTGGGAAGTTCAATGGCTCTTACCCAATTGTTCCGGTCATCAAAACATTCATCATTGATGTTGGCCGTAAATTCCAGCGGTATCATCTTCTCAACCCGCGTTGCGGGGTTATTTTCGTAATCAACGATGATTTTCCCGGCCGGAACGTCACGTTCAAATTCGTCCAGCGGGAAAGAGAATATCCATATTTCCCGGTCTTTATCTTCCCCAAGAAACGCCTTGAGGTTGTCTGTATAAGCCTGGCATTTGTCCCACGAGGTTTCCACGAATGAAATGATTTCCTCTTCCGGTTTGCCGGTACGGTCTTTCAGGAATGCAACGGCATTCCCTTTCCAGATATCCTGCTCGACACAGAGTTCCAGATAACGTTCCCAGACTGTCACCAGCCAGTCCATGTTAATCTCATGCAGGTGGCGGCAGGTGAAACGCTCCCGGCTTTCCGCGTTGTAAAGCGTGCAGCTTCCGTCCGTGCGTATCTCCTCCAACCGGTACATGGTGTATACCGGTATCCCGTGCCCATACCCGTCTTCCCCTTCCTCCTCGACATATACCGTATGGGGCAACATATTTTCCGGCATTTTCGGTATCGCACACAGGTTGGCTATAACTTCCTGTTCCAACGCTTTTTGTTTCTCCTGTATTCTCATTGTCTATCCATCTTTTAGTATGATTTTACCTTCTTGAAATAATCTCTGTTTGTAACGACGGTGGTTGCGTATATTTTCGGTATGTTTCTTCCGGTCATATTTATACAAGCCTTTTGCCTTGTTCTCTCTCAGCAGTTCCTTGTTCCGCTCTTCGCTTTCTGGGTTCACAATGAAGGTTATCAGCCTGCGGCTGACACCGTATTCCCGGGCAAGCTGGCGCTGGCTGACAGCTTCTGTCATGTAACGGTGGAAAATTTCAGCCTTCTGAAAAGGAGTGAGCTTCTGCCTGCGGTCATATTGTGTCCCGCTGATGATTATTCCCGAGCTTTTGTATGGCATAGTGAAGTCTGTTTTTCGTTTGTGGTCCATGAATGGTAGATGCGTTGTTTGCCATCTAAGGAGAGTAGAAACCAGCGGCTATAAATCCGTTCCAGCGTTTCGGTGTCGTGCCCGTATATCGGTCCCAGTTCGTTTGCAAACATCGCCGCTACCTTCAGCCTCCTGGTATCGGACAGCTTCTCCCACCAGCGGCAAATGGTCTTGTACTGCTTCACGTCCGTTACAAGGTCCGGAACCGGAGCGGAGGAGATATATTCCGCCTCTTTGCCGCACGGTGCCTGCCAGAACCCCTGTTCGCAAAGAGCGCGTTGCTCGTCACAAACCCGTTCTGCAAAGGATTTGAGTGCCATTTGGAATATCTTTCTTTCCAGTTCCTTACGTTCCATGGACAGTTCATGCACACCCACGTTCAGCCCGTGCTTATTGCGTTCATCCGGGGAAAGCTTGTTGCTCAAGGCTTTCCTGACCAGTTCCAGCCGTTCTTTCAGAGGGCCGTATTCGTTGTTATCTAAATACCGGTTAAACAGTTCCTGTTCGTTTCCGGGCAGTATGAATATATTTTCCATCATGCATCATTTAAGTTATCGGATGTGAATAGGATATATCGCAGTGGATAGCGGGTGTCGGGGTGCGGAAATAGCCACGAGATCCCGTGCCGTCAAGGGGCGCAGAAAAACGGCATCGAACTCCTGAGTATCGTCTTCACGGATATCTCGGACTTCAATGATCCATGTGCCTTCATAGCGGCACCAGGCAATCACCTCCAAAATCATTTCCTTTCTGTAGTCAGCCGGTCCGTCCCCGAAACTTTCACGTATCCGCTTAATTGCATCGTCTGTCAGCCGGACAAATTCCCCTTTGCGGAACGGAGCTTCCGGCGTAACGGCAGGAGCCAGCATCTGCCAGTCTTCATGTCCGTCCAGGTCTTCCACAGCCATTGCGTAGGCTTTGTATTCAGCTTCGGTCTCGAAATGTCTGGTTATCACATATCCCCCGGATTCGGCCGTGCTCTCCACCGACGAGATATCCCCGGTTTTCCTGTATATGCTTACAGTATCCTTACCGAGTAGAACTTTTACTGTTATCATTATTGCAGATGGTGTGGTTTTATTATAAATGGAACTCCACGTCTTCCTCCTCGAACTCCGTGTCGTGGTCCTCGTTGTACCCCTCGACGGTCGAACCAGGGACATAGGTCTCTCCGCCAATCCCATAACGTCCGGCATCGAGCAGTTTCCGAAGGGTTTCGGTGTCCCCGTTTAGAATCCTTTCGATGTCCTCCCGGCTGCCCCGGACGCTAATTCCGAGACGTAGCCAGAGATTTTCCTCTCTCGAGGTGTCCGCCTCTTCCGACCGGTGGCGTATGATATGATAATCACTCCATCCGTCGGCATCGTTTACCCCGGCGATGTAGGCATTGTACTCCGCCTCAGTCTCGAACTCTTTCTCGTCCACGACGCCCCCGTTATCCGCCAGCCATTCTTCAGAAGGCAGTTCATTGTTCTCTTCATATTCCCGTACGGCGTCCTCGCCGAAAATCGTTGTTATCTTTATCATGTGTCTTTGGGTTTTGAATATTTGTTATTTAATGGTTATCAAACTCGTTTGCCCGAACCGGTTTGATTCGGTTCGCAGACAGCCACCCGGTTTCCGGCGCGTATCAGTTTGGGGAGATACACGTCCAGGTCACGAAAAGAAAACCGCAGTTCCTTGACGCCTTTCCCTTGCCCGTCGACGCGTTCGGCGGTGGCAATGCCCAAAATGCCGGAAGCGGCGATGGCATCATCCTCATACAATTCACAAGATTCCCCGTTTCGGAAAATGTACAGGGCATCCGGGTGCGCCGCTTTCATCTCGCGGTATTTTCCCATCATGTCGGAAACTCCCGGGACATTTCCGTTCCCCGTTACATTCCGGGTCTTCAGTAGGTTCCTCGTGGCGTCGATGTCGATGAAATTCGTCCAGCCGGCTTTATGAAGTTCGACAGCAGCTTCCCGCAGGGATACCTTCCCGTTCTCGACCTCCTCTTTCAGGGATTCGAGAATGTTCTTGATTTTATAATCATTCATCATATTTTTTATTCTTTGGTTACATTGTTACTTGTTCCGACGGTATTCCGGTCAAGGGGAAAGCACCCGTGGCCTCCGGTAACCCGTCGATACACTGCCCGTCGTCAGGATTTCCCCGACAGGTAATGCCCGATGGACTTGTAACGGTTAGGAATGTTCGCGTTCTCGTTGAAACCGTTCAGGCAGTGGAGCAAGGCATCTTCGAGCGTGACATAACGACGGTCGAAAGTTTGGATATTATCCAGACAATAAGCATTTACAGCGTATTTGAAAGGCGCGTACATCCTTTCGTTCTCCCGCTTTAAAATGACAAACCAGTCGAAATGGAGTTTCAAGCGGAAACCGTCGCTCTCGCCGACTTTCATCAGCCGCTCTTTGTCGAGAAGCCGCCGCACGAGTGTGGCGTCGAGCTGACGGGTATACTCCCTGTACGCCTTGATACGGGCCGTGTAAGCCGCGGCATATTGTTCGATGTCCGTTTCTTTCAGCCGATGTTCCGCCGGGTAAAAGTCCAGCACCTCTTTCGTCGTGACGGGAATTTTCAGGTCGTCCACCCCGATCTCGTAGGTCTTGTTTTCCAACACGTCGTGGAACTCGAACCCTTGAATTCCCATGAGGGTAAATTCTCGCGTCGGGTCAGGGAGCGCAAGTGATTTGAGCTCTTCGAGGTCGCGGCACACGGCCACGACCGGATACTTCTCGACCACGTCTGACGGGCCTCCGATGCGGATATACGCCTTTTCACACCCGTCGTAATCACCATGCCGGACAATGTCGCAGCAGGTGTAGTTGGGGGCGGCACGATGCCGCGCCGTATATTCCGTCCAAAGCTTGTCCAGCCCGGCTTTTACTTCGTCAGGGTCGGTCAGGGCAACGTTGCCGCACTGGCTGCACCGGCCGTCCGACAAGGCGTTGCGGGTAAATTCGAGGAACTGTCTGGTGTTCGGGTCGATGACGGCGGTACATTTCACTCCAGTGCCGCCGCAGATACTGCATACGATTGACATAAGTTTTTTGATTTGTGTATTTATTCGTACAATCTTTCTTTTTGACGCTTTTTCAAGGTCATCCGGAGATATTGCATCAGTTTCCCGCAGGGACACAGGGCATGTTCCCGTTGGCGGGCATAACTCAGGTCCCCGTTGGAGAGAACCATGCCTTCAGCATTGAGACAGAGGTCGCCGTAAACGTAGTTCTCCTCCGTAAGATAAATCCCATGAACAGGGTTCGGAAACCCCTCCGTGCTGCGGCCTTCCCGGAAAAGGAAGATACGCTCGGCCTGTCCCCGGACTCCGAAAAAGGGATACGGGGAAAGTGCCGCGAGCGTGGCGGCATGCTCTGCCGGATCATGGAAGCGGTCGTCGCTCATTTCGAGCATGTGGCCGGAGTCCTGTTCCTTTTCCTCCTGGTACTCGTACAGTGCGGCGCAGGCTTCTATGAATTCCTCCGAACGGGATGTGGCAGAGCCGTTGGTTACGATATAAAAGTCATTGACAGTAATACCGTAGGCGCGTACCCGTTCGAGGATATGGCGGATGGCCCGGACGTTAAGCGACGGCTCGCCGCCCGTGATGTTGAAATGGTGAATATGCCTGACATGCCGCAGCAGGTTGCTTATATGTTTCAAAGGGATATCCACGGATTCGGCATCTCCCCGCATGCAATGGGTACAGCGCATGTTGCAACGTCGGGTAATCTCGATGCAGAGATTCTTGATATATAGTTCTCTCATATTCGATGTAGTTCGGCTTAGGTTTCATCCGGGATTTCCTTTCCCGTGTAAGGATTATACAGCGGTGTGTTGCCAACTGCCTCGGCGTCAATAGCGAAACTGCCACGGCCTACGTCGTAGAAGAGTTCCAGCTTTAGTGGCGTTGAAGCGATGACTTTCTCAGCCTCGGCTTGTGACAGGCCTGAATACATCAGGCATTTGACACGACACCGGAACATTTCCGGATTGGTTTCCGGCGTGGTAACTACATCAACGACCTCGCACACTTCATCCGTGATGGCGAAGCGGTCGGGATTGGGTGTGCCGTTCCTTCTAGAGCCGTCCGATGCGGCATGTCCGGTGATTGAATGGTTCCGCACCTTTTCGGCGGGATAGGTCTTATCGCCTTTGGCGAAATACGACTTGCCGGAGGCGACACAGGCATGATAGATTACGTCGTGGACCTTTCGTCCGTTGTCAAGTATAATTGTATAGACCGTTCCCTCCTGCAAGACAGGAACGGCATTCGGTTTATGAGACATAAGATTTGTTTTTAGCTGTTTATGAATTTCGGTCTTGCACGCCGCATGATGTGTAGGTCATCGTAACCGATGGCTCTCAGTTCGGAAAGCGGGTTGCGGTACTCCTTTTCATGGGCTGGCCGTGTCATGGCGATCACGCCCGCATAGTCGGCTGCGCCATGCTGGCCGACATGCATGTAGGAGGTTATTTCACCCCGCCGTCCGCTCCACGGTATGTCCGGGAACAGGGCGATGACCTGTCCGTCGGGATAGCGTCTAAAGACCACCTTCGTCATTTTTCCCGCAGATTTCCGTGTCGATTTCATAGTCCCCGTAATTTTTGAATTCATAGTCCACTTCGCTGATAATTTCGTCAACCTCTTCGTCCGTTATTTCATCAGCCTTCGGGTTGTCGATATCGAGCCGTACGGTCAGGTAAATGGTTCTTGTTGCCATAATATCATACATTTTTTAGTGTAACAAAGCCGGCTTATGACGGACCGACGGTATATTTCTCTATCAGCCGCTTCCGGTACGCCTTGTCTTTTCCGGCGGCAAGGCTTGCCAGTTTGCGGATATTCCGGTTGGCTTTTTCCGCGACCTGCTCCACTGTCGGTCCGGGAGTCATGAAATCACGGCATCCGGCACCGCAATACCGCTGCTTCCCCTTGACCGTCCTGCCACAGGCCGGACACCGGCGCTTGCCGTCACGCTCCAGCACTTCCAGAATATTGGCATGAATGCCTTTCCACCATTCAATACGGTCTATGTCATAATCGTAGACGGTTATCGTGTTCCCGAAACTGCGGGCTTCGACCTCAACGGCAATGCCCTCATTTTCAAGGTAAACCTTCAATACCGGGTCTTCGTGAGGCTCACAGTGCCTGTCATACCAGATGATATAGGTGGGATCGTCCAGTTCGTCAGGCTCTCCCAGACAGAGTTCCGTAAGGCCGTTGTTCACGAGAATGTTGCGGATGGCGTCTTGTAAATCTTTGATACAGTCCATTGATATTTCGTTTTATGGTTGTTCCTCATTCGTCAGTTCATCTCCGAAGCGTGGCCGACGAACTGGAAGATATCGGCGTATTGTTCGCTGTAGATATAGAATCCGTCCCGTTTTTCCCCGGTCTCCGCATCTATTCCGTCAGCAAGGAGATATTCCCCGTCATCCGTCAGGTAGACATCGGTAAGCTTGATACGGGGCGTGTCGTGCTTCCCGTACAAGGTTGTCGTGACGGGGAAGTTGTTGTCATCGAGTTCCTCCTCTTCTGTAAGGCCGAGTGATACGCGGCCATATTGTGCCAGGAACTCCAGCATGAATTTCAGCATGGCTTGCTCGGCCTCGTGCAGCCGTCCGTCGATAAAGGCGTACTGGGTGGCGAACAGATGCAGCTTGTCGGCGCTCATTTTGTCCGGGGCTTTGCCCGGCTCCGCATTGTCTTTCTGTATTTTATCCATATCTGTCATATTGTTGGTTTCATGTTTCCAGCGGGGTGAAGGAGACGGTCAGTATCACTTTCTCGTCACCCAGGTTGAACACTTTCAGGCAGTCGTTACTGATAGTCCTTTTCAGGATGTCTCCCCGGTATCGGGAATTGCGTACCTTGAAGGTAAAATCATCAATGAACGAGCTGATGCAATGAAGCACGTGGTCGAATTCTTCCTTACCATACCGTTCCATTTCAGGGAAGATGCCTTTCAGATGCGCCCGCAGGCTCAATATGTAGTTCGGGGTCTTGCCCGTGATTTTTCCCGAGTATGTGATTTTGTATTTCCTGTCCATGATATGCCGTTCCATTTAATCGTTACTGTCATACCAGCCCTCGATCTCATCGAAATAGCCGTTCGAGTCCCATTCTTCCAGCAAGGTGGTCGGGTACGTCCATTCAAGGCTGTAAAACAGATCCTGGCACACCTCTTCATTACCCTTGCACAGGGCGAGCAGTGAGTTATGCGTGAAACAGCCGTCACTGCTCTCCGACACACGCCAGTCCTCACGGTCTTCTGCCGCGTATTCAGGTACATAGCACACTTCATCGGGGCGGTTGAGAAAGGCATCCTCGTTCTTGTAGATGTTTCCTTCCCCTCCGTATTCCAGTTCATAGAACACACCTTCCGGCGTTTCTATCCTGTTGCCAATCTCTATCATAGCGTTACCGTTTCGTGGGTATATATAATCACCATCCGGGAGGAGAGCACCTTGTCGCGTACCGTGGGGTTGGCGATTGCCCAATCGGAATGGAAATGCATGTCCGGAATGGATGCGGTGTCCACAATATCGCCCCCGTTTTCCAGATGGAGATAATCCGGCTGATACAGGTCGCAAAGGAATTTGCCGTCCGTATCGCTGATGGCGTATATCTTGCCGTCGAGTGCGGCCGTCATCTCCTCCTCGCTGCGGTAGACCAACAGGTATTTACAGCCGGTCTTCATCTCTTCCGCAATCCGCTTATGCAGTTCTTCAGGAGATAATTCACGCAGTCTTGACACGACCGCCCCGATACTTTCCACGGCATCGTAGCTGTCCAAGACATCATGGCAGGTCGTTTCAAACTCCTCTTTCGGACGACCCGCAAAATTGATGGTACGGACTTCCTGCCCGTGCCCGCCGAGCAGGTAAAAGGGCGTACCGTTCCATTGTTCCTTTCTGACAGAGAGCGGCCGGGAGCATTCCCGTGTCTGCCGGTTCACAACGGCATACAGTTCCAGACTTTCCCCGCATTCCATACGCAGGATATGCCGGGCGAACTCCGTAAATGTCATGATTTTGATTCCTTCCCCGTTCGCCGTGAAGAAATCCTGTCTTGTCTGTTTCATAAATCCGTTTTTTTAAGAGTAGGTAATCGTTTTGTATAAGGGGTGGAATACTCACCTCGTTTTGAAAAAAAAGACCGCCGCAGCCGTAGCCGCGACGGCCCGTCATCATTATGGCATGTGATGAACAGGTTCTATTTTCGTTATTCGGCCTCGTAGTACGGTACGCCGTGCCTTACCACTGCTTTTTCCATTTCTTCCCACCAGATTTCACTATGGCGGTCATTGTCAAAATCTATGGGCTTTCTTTTACCGAGCCGCAGCCGGTCCCGTGTCTCCATTTCCGTTTCGTACACAATCTGTTCCATTTCTTCGTCCGTAACATGGTAGGTATCGAACGGCTCCGGCAGAGATTCCAACTCCCTGCGTGACAGCTCGGATTGCCCGCAGGTGAAAACCTTGTCATAGAAAGCGTCATCTTTCGGCGGCAGTTCGGGTTCCTGTTCCGGCAGCACATCCAAATAATCCGACTCGTACAGGTAGTTTTCGTCGCGCCCCTTCGTCTGCCGGTTGTTCTTGAACTCTTCCAGATCACTTTCCGTCAGGCGGAATTCCTTCTTCTTACGCCGCAGGTACTCCATCATGTTTTCGAGGGAGGAGAACGGGGCTATGAGCTCCATGGAAGAACGGTTGTGCCAGGCATCGCTCCGGTACAGCAGGTAGACCTGCGGGCGGTTCCGGGCCGCCTCCTTACGGTATTCGCCGAACTCATACAGGGCGTTGTCGAAACTTCCGAATGCCAGCCGGACTTTGTCTTCGACGGATATGGACTCCCGGCATTCCTCGAAACGGCGTTGCACGTATCCGATGAAATCCACGTCTTCCAGAGTCTCCATGACCGTGCTGTCATCAGTCGAGAGCGCGATGTCAGCTCCTGCGAAATTGTCGGCTGACAGCACGTGTTTCTCTTCATTGTATTCGTCTTCCGCCCTGCAGACGGCCAGACCGGGCGTTTCTGCCTCGATCTCCACGACCTTACGGAGCGTCTCTTCGATAGCTATCCGGTATTTTTTCATTGTATGATGTTTATTTGTTTCAGTTCACGTTTGTAGTTTCTCAATGACGGCTTGTGCCCTTTCTCCCTTACGATCTGGCGCATCTGTGCAAAGGTGTATGCCTTCTCCATGTCCAGGCCGTAGTCCGTGGCGAATGCCGTCATTCCGATATAGCAGAAGCCGAACTTCCGGTGCAGCATGTCGGCCGTATAAGGAGTCATGTCTTCCGCCAAGGTTACGGGGACAGCCATTCCCCGGATCTTGAACTTCAAGCCCTCGATAAGGGTCCCGCAGTTGTCGCTGTGGTAGGTCAGGTCCCTGCGGCGGGCGCAGTAACCGATGGTCTCACCCATGAAGGTGTTGCGGAAGATTTCCGTACGGTTCAGGTCCTTCAACTTCTCGACACCGTAATAGCAGACCGCCTGTACGGCTTTCAACGCTTTGTCCACACGGGGTTTGACAAAGCGGGGGTCGTTTTCCGCCACGATCTTTTCCAGCCACGTGCGGTGGAAGGTTCCGACAGGCACGTCGAACACCTTCTCCGGCGTGCAGTATTTTGAATCCGACCGCGTCATCATCAGATGTGCCGAGGACGGCTCGTATTGTTCTTTCAGGTAAAAGGCCAGACAGGTATTGCCGACTTTGCAGTAAGTATAGTCGTCACGGCTGTTTTTCAGCGACAGCATCGTGGTTTCCCCGCCGTAGAACTTCTCGGGCAGTCCGGTCTGTCGGCAGAACTCCGTGAGGAAATGTCCGGGGATGGCATGTGCATAACTGCGCTCCTGGTAGCACTCCTTCGCCATTTGCGGAGTGATGAACCGTTTGGCAAAGTCACAGATATGGTAATGACCGTAATCATACGCCGCCTGCGTGTTCGCGGAGCTCTGGAACTTTTTGGGCATCTGGCGGAACCAGCGGAAACTCGTCCCGTGCTCCATGCAGTAGTCGACAAATTCCCGCGTCCATACATTTTCAGGAAATTCGGGACAGTTGCCGTTTCTTCGGATGAATGCCTTGCACACTTCCACCGAGAGCAGGGATTGTTCAGTTTCCTCGTCGATATAGCAGTTCGTCTCCCGTTTGCTGTTATCGATGGCAATGACCAGTCTTTCCGGTGTCTTGAACCGCTTCGGCAACTCCCCGAACATGTAAGGGTGTTTCTCCATCAGCCGGTCCGCCAGCATGTCGTCCAGATATACCGACAACGGCTTGAAAAACTGGGGGTCTGTGATGAAGTTTTTTCCTTCGGTCGAACAGACAGCCGCATGGAGAATCTCATAGGAATAGAACCGGGCGGGAACAAGCGAGAGGTCATGTTCCGCCATCTTGCGGTAGTATGCCGCAGTCTTGAAACGGGACGGCACGACGGCATCGGTAACCGTGCTCAATATTTTCATCCCGTCGAGCATCCCGTAATAGAACTCTTGAGTCTTTACCTCAACGGGGACATATCCGAGGATAAGCCCCGTTTTCATGACGGCGTCTGTCCTGCTGTCCGTGTAATACGGGTCGTAAATATAGCTGCGCAAGGCCAGGTATGCCAGTTGCGCATCCCAAAGGCGTTCAGGTATGAAGGCGAGAATGTCGAAATCCCCGCGTCCGTTTCGGATGACCGCTTCTGCCATTTCTCGGGTAACCATTGCTTCGGGAACGGCCGTGATATTCTTCGGTTTTTTGCGCATGGCGTAGTCACAGACTGCTCCCGAACGGTACGCCTCCGGAATATTGCGCAGCTCGAAGCTGTGCCAGCTCTCCGTGCTGCCCGCGATGATTCGTTCTATACGTCCGGGTGTGAGGAAACGTCCCGGAATATGGCTCAGCACCTCTATTTCCTTGCTTTCGACGGCTGCTTCCACGATCTCTTCCGTGAACAGGTGTTCCGGCAGCCATTCTATGGCCGATACGATGTTATTGTGCCGCATACAGTTTCTTTTTAAGGTTGGACGAACGGACGATTCTCACAAGGCGGCACCCCCGGTAGACATAGAGTATCCTGGATTCCCGTTCGGCGAGTTCCTCAAGTCCCTGCCAGTGCTGCGGTGTATTTATCTTTTCGAGTCGGACATGGTTGTTCACATATACCGTGATCGGTTTCATGCTGTCATGGGAGGGCGTATCTTCGACGAAGAGCGGCTGTTCACAGTATTCTCCCTTGTCCATGACATGCCATCTGCCGTTATCGAACAGGAGGCACGTGTCCTCCATGCGGCCGAAAATGTCTGCGTTGTCCGCGATGCGTGATGCGGATTGCCGCGGTGTTTCCCGTCCGTCACGGATCTTTGAAAAACAGTGGACGGTATCGCCGGTTCCTGTCCATTTTCCATAGGGTGACGGTCCCAGTTTTTGTATGTCGCCCAGCGACAGCAGGGCATCTACCCGTCTGTCATTGGGATAGAACACCCGGAGTTTCCTCACAAGGTCTTTTGAAAGCGTCTCATGGAGCGCCTTGATGTGCCGGACACTGCCGTCCGGCAACAGTTTTCCGATTTGTATGCTCATAATAGTGCTATCTCTTGTTGTTGAAGTATAGCCGGGTCGTCCTTCTTTCGATTGACAGTCCGGCTTGAAAATTATGATTTACAGAAGTCTTCGGACTGGTATCCGGCCATGTCCGGTACGGAACCGCGTGTCATTCCGTCCTGTCGTCTTCCCGTCTTTTCATTTTCAGTTCCCTGCCGGTTGCCGTGCGGCAGAGCGGCAGTTTCCCGGAAGCGGTTTGCTTGCATCCCTCGACGAGCCGTCCTTCAGACACCATTTTCCCGTACATTTCCCTGATATAACGGTATGCCGGGGAGGTGTTCGAATAAACGGACTTCCCACGGAGTGTCTTGACACGCAGCTTTTCGACGAGTATTTCCAGCACCTGCTCCCGGCTCTTGTACAGGTTCCGGCGCTTGGTGCGGAAGGCGTCGAGAAAGACACCCCCGATAGTCATGTCATGAGTCTTGTGGTAATACGCGAGTTCTTCCTCCTCCGTCAGGTCGAGAATCTCGCCGTAAGTGTCAGTACGTAGGTACCGGAAGGTCGTTCCTTGTGCCAGAATCTTCTCGATAAGCTCCATGTGCTCTTTAAGAACAGGGCCCGATAACGATTGGGGATGACAGTACAGGCATGTCTTTCCGAGATACACCTCGGGACAACCGTCTTTGTATTTGTTTTCCTTGATGCTGAACCCTGTTTCCGTGAAAAGGCGCTTTACCTCGTCGAAGAAGCGTCCGGCTTTCTCTTCCGGCATGCGACCGCCGTCATAGCCGGACTCGACGCGGAAGTATGTGTCGATATATATCGGTGTGTCCATTTACAGTTCTGATTTTGATATGTTATATAAAGCATAGCCCGGAACCTCCCGCTCGGGTTCCGGGCATCGTTGAAAATATTCTCATAGACGTATGGAATCGAACACTTTGTCGATGTCCTCCTGCGCCAGCCCGATGTAGCGCCGGGTGGTTTCCAGGTTGGAATGGCGGAATATCTGGTTGAGCAGGATCAGGCCCTCGGCCGAGCGTCCCATCAGCTCGTAGACATAGCGCCCGAAAGTCTTGCGGAAGGTATGTGTGGAGAATGCCCTGATCGGCAGCCTGTACCTTACCTTGAATACCTTGAGCAGCCTGTTGATGTATTCCAGCGAGTAAGGTTTCCCGGTACGCGGGCTGAGAAAGATGTACTGTTCGGGGGCGGGTTGTCCGAGCATCTCGTACAGGAAACGGTTCTTCTCCTGCACGTCCCTGTTGAACTTGATCAGGCGGTTTTTCTTTGTTTTCTGCTCGATGCGGGTCATGGTGCTTTTTCCTAAGATGTCTTTCCAGCGCAGGGTCCTCACGTCGGAGGCCCTGCATGCCGTGCAGAACGACAGCCAGCAGTAGGTCTCCCACAGGTACTCGCCGTCCTTCTCAAGCCCGCGGACCAGCCTGTTATATTCCGCTATGGGCAGGTAGTCGGCTGTCGTCAGTTGTCCCTTGATTCTTGTCACGTGGCAGCCTTTTAAGATTCCGGCAACCCTTCCGAGAGCATCAGCTCGGCCAGCGCCCCGTTCTGGGGAATCATGGCCGGAATGTCCGTACGTCCGGGCTTGTAGATTTCGGTTGCCACGTTATAGATATCCCACGCCGTGAGCGTCTTCTTCTCTTCGGTGAGTTTGAGCAGGTCCTCGGTGAAGATGGAAATCTGGGACTGGTTCAGGGGATAGGTCTCCACCTTGGACGAAAGACGCTTGTCGGAACTGTCATGCGATACGCGCAATGCTGTCAGCAATCCGATGTAGGCGTACATCTCCACCGGGGTAATTACTTTCGCTTTCAGGCGGCGGATGCGTTCCCTGTCCTCGTTCATCTGTACCTCGAAGTTCGAGAGCCACTCGTCTACACGACCGAAAAGCTCTTCGGTGGTGACTTTGTCTTTCCCGTAGTTCGACACACTGCGTTCGGGGGAGAGGATGCACTGGTTGTGGCACACCCTGACGCACGGGCCGATGGCCGCCTGGATGCCGTCCTGATGGAAGGCGATGACAAGCGTCGTGGTCAGCTCGTCCGTTTCCCATTCCTTAATGCGGATGGTCGTATAAACGCGGCGCAGGATATGCGCCTCGACGGCCATCGCCCCGTACTTTTGTTCCACCTGGGGCAGGACGACCACGCCGGGCTGTGCCTTGTTCTTGTTCTGGGCGGCGAAGATTTCCTCCACCTCGTAATTCAGGTTGTGTTTCTGGCAGATGTCCGCCATGCGCTCTATCACCTCGTAATGGTAGATTCCCTTGAGCGGGTTGCCATAGATGTCATTTTCCTTGTGTGTGCGCCGGAGCGTGTCGAGCGTCATCACCTCGACGTTGTTGTTCTGGAAATCGAACTGCACGGGGGCGGCCGTTGTTGCTAATGCTGTTGCCATAATGATTGATATTAAAAAAGTTATACAATAAGAAAGGCGGTGAACCGTTGTCCATCGCCTTTCCGGAATTCATTTTGCGGTTTCAGGCAGGTAACGCCTGCATATCAGGTCCGTGATACTCGGGTAATACACGTTGCCATAAGTTCCGTATGGTCCGAAACGGGCAAGGAAGCGGAAGTAAAAATCTACCGGACGCCGGTAGCTCGTCTGTATTTTGGTTTTCAGCAGGCGGTAGGCGTACTCGTCAGAATTTTCCACCTTGACCTTGCGTCCGTTGAAATAATAGTTTCCCTCCTTATCTGAAGAAAACGATACCTCTTCCTTTGCCGGACGCTCGCCGGCAACGACCCTGAAGAAGTCCTCCAGGGAGCGGCAATCCTGGTATTCTACCGGAATCGTGTCGCCCTCTCGCAGTTTCACGTCCAGTTTGTCAAGCAGTGTCTTGATGGCGGGCGTGTAGATATTTTCGGATTGGAAGCATCTTGTATCCCGCCAGTATTTCTCGAAAAGAGAGCCGGTTTCAAGGAGTAGGAACAGGGTTTCACGCGCTGTCTGCGGTTTATCGGCCAGATATGGAATATACTCGGTCACCAGTATGGAAAGTGAAAGATACTCCTCCGGTTGCAGTTCGCTCTTCTGGTGCAGGTTACAGTGCCTCTCGAGCAGGGAGTCGATGTCGGCTTCCCGCAAGCTTTCGTCCGTCCATACCAGGCAACCTTCTTTCTTGCAGGCGGGACATTTATCCGCTCCATACGGCAGGAGCATCACCTTGCCGCAATCGGAACAGGTGACCAGGTCGCCTCGTTCCGTATAAACATCTACCGTTTCCATTCTCAATCCTCCGCGTAAGGCCATTCAAGGCAGCAGTCATTGCATACGGCCACGCCCTCGTCACTCAGAATGTCAATATCTGTGCCCCCACATTCGGGGCATACCGGTACCTTTTTCTTGTCCATTCGTCGCTCTGCCGCTTCTTCCGTCAGAAGCAGCGGCACCCAGTATGCCGATGTGCCGAAATCCCGTATCCCGTTTTCATCCTGTATGGGTTCACAACCTTTCGTTCCCATGTATTTCTGGGAGTCCGGCCAACACACGGCACGGTAACACTTGTCCCGTTCGGGAGATTTGCCGGTATGGCGTATATAGTCTTCCTCGGGCACGTAAAGCGCCCCGTTCTCCCCGCTTCCCCATGCCGGATAACCGGTTCCTTCTTCCTCGAAAGGAGCACTTTCCTCGGGAAATTCCACGAGTGCATATAACTTGTCATCCCATGCCAGGGAACACTCGCCGCAGTGGAACCGACTTTCGTGAATATCATAACGGATATTTTCCGAATTGCATTTCGGACAGATAATGTCTTTTGTTTTTACTTTCGGGAAACTCAGGATTTCTCCGGCAATGATTTCCATGCTGGGCCAGAACAACTGTTCGCAGTAATCGTCGGCCATCTTTTCCGCCAGATTCTGCATGTCGTCATCGCTGATCTTTTCCACATCGAAACCTTGTCCTTCCAGGTCATCGCGGTGGACGGACGTGATAGGGAAATACCCGGCGTTCAGCTCCCGGATAAATTGTCTTTCCTCTTCTGTCGGTTCGGGTAAGTTGTTGAAATATTCCCTGAGCCGTTGATAAAGTTCTCTTACCATAATTATATTCCTGTTTTTAATCTAATATCCACCAGTCGAGGACCAGTAGTTCCGGTCCATGATTTTTTCAAGTTCGAGGTCGGAACGTTCTTTCCAGAGGTCGAAGTCATCAAGCAGCTCCGTTCCGTCCTCCAGAGAAAGCACAGTATCCTCATTGTCAAACAGATAGTCTTGTATGTCATATCCGGACGGATAACGGTTTTCCCGGATGATTTCTTCTGCAATTTCCTTGTCCATTCGGTTGCCATTTTTTCAGTTCGCCGGTATTGTAACCGGATTCATTTGTTTTGTCTTTTCCTTGTAAAACCTGTCGATGGCAAGGAAGTAGTCCTCCGCATCCCAATCAGTGCCCGCATGCTCAGTCTCGAATTCTTCCGCCCACTGGACGATCTCGGCATTGACGGCACGGGAGTCCCTGTCCTCCCACAGGTTGTCCGCCCCGGCATTGTAGGCAAGGTCCACGACAGCCTCCTGCAACTTGTTGTAGCCGTTACACTCTCTACCGTTGGAACGCAGCCATAAGTCCACGTCGACGGCATCCTCTTCCGTCGTCCCATTGTGCAGGCACAGGCACTGCCCGTTGCCGTTATGGCATACGAGGACCGGCCGTTTGGTGTCGGGGCATATCCGTACCAGCAGCTCATTGGCGGCAAGTGTTTCCGTATCATGCCCATTGAGCATTGCAGGAAGCGCCTGGCTGACCAGACTCAGGATTTCCTGTTCCTCCTTTGTCCCGGACGGCTTGGAAGCCAACAGGTTCTGTATGCGTTTAAGAAGATTGTAAATCATAATCAGCAGTCATTATGTTCTTTCCAGATTTTACGTTTCTCGTCATAGCCCTTGTTTTCCCACCATTCATTGCAGGTTTCGGCAAACCCCTGATGGTTGTCTCCGGCCGGACACTTGTCCTGACGGCAACCCGTGATCTGTTCCATTTGATTTGCGTCCAACGAGTTCCACCATTCCTCCATGCGTTCTTTGAACTCTTTTAAAGTACAGAATGGCTGATGGTCCTCGCATTCGTCGCACCAGTTATCATAGCGGTCTATACCCGTGGTACCGATGAATGTACGGGCATTCGGATCCACCCATGCCTGGGTCTGTATATTGTCTGAACCGCACCCCTCGCATACGACAATCTCGTCGTCATTGACATCAGCGGAGATGAACCCGTGTTCTTCCAGCCAGTGGGCAATCTCAAGCAATCCCTCGGTCTGTACCTGTCCGATGGGCTCATCGAAATCCTCGCCGGCTTCGCCGTTGAGCGTGCAGAGCAGTTTGCCGTTCCCGTCGATGAAAAGTTCATAAACGGTCGCACTTTCATAACCGCCGTATCCGTAAAAAGCGGAATTGTGGACCACCACTATCGGGGAGGTTTCATACTCCGCTGATTCCGCCTCCCGGTAATGTACGCCGCAGTTGCGGTAGAACGTGCCGATGATGTTGTTCTCCTTCTTCACGGCGTCGCGGATTTTCTCCATAAGTGATCTTCTGATGGAGATGATACTGAGGTGCGCATAATCCTTACGGAGACGTCTGTACACTTCCTGCTCGAAGTTGCCTCGAACAGAGTCGAAAGGGGATACGCCGGCGTTCTCCCGGATATATTTGTCCTCGTTAAAGTTGTAGCGCCGGCAGACAATATTCTTGACGCGGCGGAATTCCTCTCCGGCAAATTTGAGGATACTGTTCTCGCCTAGCGAAGTCGGAAAATAGCAGCGGGGCATGTGCACTGTCATTTCACGGTAAAGTGTGTCATCGTCTTCCGGAAAGGTTCTGTCTGTTTCCGGCTTTGTAGGTTTTTCCTGTTCCATGTTGCTTGTTTTTTATCTGTAGTTGAACAATTTCCGGTTTGCCGCCCGTTGCATGGCGGTCACCATATTCTTATGTCATAATCTTTAAAATAGTATTCCAACTCTTTTAATCCTTCCAAAGAGTGCAGCTCGTTCTTTCCGGTCACTTCGATGTCGACGGATACTGCATTTTCATCTTTGATGTTTACTTTGGCATTGTCAAATACGCATCTTACATATTCTGCAATGCATGAGGCAGGCAGGTCGTTTTTTACAATATTAAGTACCATATTATTTATTGTTCATTAAATGTTTGCTACGTCCATAAACCGGGCACCGCTTGCGGTATCTGCATTCGCCCCGGGCCGCGTCGGTATGCGCCCGGGGCCATTCATCCCAGCTCTTCACTCCATTGTCTGTAAGGAATATGATCAGTTGCATGCAGCAGAAACCGCGTTCCTCACGTTTCCGGTCATGAAGGTTGGCCAGCCCGTTATCTTTAGGTTTCATACAGGTTTGATGTTACGGCAGGTTTGCTCGAAACGCCTTCATGGCATATCATTAAAACCATGAGACATGCACATAGGCATCGCTTTGGTCACTGCCGTTGATTAGACAATCGAGTACTTCGATAAACTTTTCCCGGTCCATCCCGACCTTTGCCAGGCAGGAATAAAATTCTTCGGCATTCTGCCGGAAGGTTTCATCCTGTTCTGAGATATGTTTTCTTAGCTGCTGCAGACCCGAACGGGCTATTTCGAAGTCATCGGTATAGGCGTCTTCTGCGGAGTTATCAACTTCGAACATTGTCAGGATATCATAAAAGATATCCTGACCGTCCCCGCCATACATACCCGGATATTTGTATTCGATTTGCCAAACTCTGGCTACATGTAGTTTTCTGGCCATTATCTTTTCATTTTTCGGATTTGTTGTCTTATGCAGTGCAGCATCAATTCGATACCACGGATGCTTTCCTCATTCTCTTTCAGTTTGTAATAGTAGGCGTTCGCTTCGTCGTAGTCTTCCCGTGCCTTGCGCAATCTGCATTCCTTGGCGTCACGGACCTGTTCATGGGACAGGTCGTAACCGATGAACTCGTCCATGAAACAGGAAACCGTACGCCCGTAATAGTGGTCCGTGCGGGTTTCCACCGCAGTACGGATGATGTCGTCGCACCGCCTTCCGAGTGTCCGGAGTACGTCGCTGATATGCCGGTCATGGTACTCGTAACCGAAGAAACGGGTATACCACTCGTGTTCCTGCCGGTTTGTCTTCCCCGCGTAATACTCGTACCATTGGGCGTCGCACTTGGTGTGCCTCTGGGTAACCTTGAATATGGCATACTCTTCACCGATCCATGTAAAACGTGAGAGTATCTCACTCGCTTCTTCCTCATAGTAGCTATCCCGCCAATTCAATTCTTCGGTCTGGCTGAGCGGGAGGAATGACTGTTTGGTGATCCACTGCCCGAAACCTTTGTGCGTGACATGCGGAAGCACTTTCACGACCTTGCTCCATGCCTCGTTGCAGGCTTCATCCAGTGAAGGGAAACTTTCAGGAAAGCGTTCCCTGTCCGTTCCGTCTCGCAACACCTCGTTCCAATCTTTGTCGCAGACAATGAGGGTGAGGTCCTCCCTCACATGGCAGTCGCGTTCGCAATAGCCGTAGGGAGCATCGCAGAGCGTGTACCACTCCTTCGGTCCATAACCGTCGTCACGTCCCAGATAGCGTCTGGGCTTCCCCTTCTCTGTCTGCACCTCCCATACTTCCGTGCAGTTTCCACGGTCGATATGGTGCAGGCGTACCCTGATTTCCTTGTTATCTCGTTTTTCTTCCATGTCGTTCATTTTTAGTATGGCCTGTCTTTTTCTTTTCGAGAATCCGGTAGATTTCTTCAAGGTCATGCTCATTGTCTATCGGTTGCCCGTATTCCGTATCCACGATGACCACCCTGGCATTGGCCAGGTGACATCCTGCTATCGTCTTGTCATAGTCGCTCCATTCAGGATTGATTTCTGTTACCGTGTCAAATTCAAGTCCGTATGATGTCTTCATTGTATTTCCAGTTATTATGCGTATTTTTCTATTTTATGCTGCCGCTTTGTTCTGCCCGTCGATAATATGCCTGCATTCGGCTTCCAGTTCTTTCATACATTCCGTACCATAGAATCCCCAACAACTGTCCAGTTCATTGTCATCGTCACTTTCCGGCATGATGCGATACCCGAAAACTTCCCCGGTATAGTAGTTGTCAAGGGTACTGATTTCGTCTTGCAGGTATCCCTCGATCCGCTTCCTGCGTTTCGCGGTGATGTTCTTCCACCCGTATTCCCGGCGCACCTTGTCCAACGGTACCGCGATGATTCCGAAAAATCCGGAATCCCACGGGCAGCTGAACGGCGAGGTGGATATTGTAATGCCGCCATGGTCGTAGAGGTAGACCGGCAGGGCGATATATTCCTTCAGGAACGATTCCCGGAAATTTCCGATATGCCCTTCAAAAACCTTGTCGATATCGAAGTGGTCATCAAACTCCTTCTCCGGGCGGTAGCGACGATGTGCCGTATAAAGCGTACCGAGATTGTCATACGCTTCACGCGGGCTTCGGGCGTCATCATCATAATAGATGTTGATGCGATACCCGTTATATTTGATTTGATTATATAGATTCATTTGCCTGGGTATTATGTTTTGTTACAAAGTCTTACAAATTGTTCCGTAATCTCGTCCCGCTCGAACTCGTCGCAGTTCAGGTCGAAGAATATACCCGAAGCCGCGAGCATGTCACGGGCTTCTCCGTAGGTAAGGTCGTTCCTGTGCCTGTATCTGTCCACCATATCCCGATGTTCGGCTTCCGCCCGGTCGTGCAGCCTCATTTTATACTGCCTGTACCATGCGGGGAACTGTTCCTTGGAAACCATATGTTCCAGCTGCAAGTCCCGGTATCTTCCCGGTGCCAGCAGGATGTGGCTGTCAATGTAGGACTTCGCCTCGGCTATGATTCCCTCCCTGGTGAAGGGACGGTGGGAGCGTGCCGTGAAATGCACCCATCCACCATGCAACGGGTGTTCGATTTCAATCTGCACACCCTGCCTCCTGACATGTACCACGATATAGGCGGTCTGGCCGGGGAACATATCGTCCTTGAGGCTCACTTCCCGGCAGGCCGGCGGGTCAACATGGATGTAGTGGTCCTGCCTTGCGCCCTCGAGGAACCTTTCAAGCTGCCGCATCGACTGGCAGTAGATGAATGTCCCCACGCGGCACTGGCCTCGGCGGATGTCGCCGTAATAGTACTTTCTTGCCCTTGCTCCGGTAATGCGGGACTCGTCCGATGCCTCGAAATAGCTCCGGTAGGTATCGTCCGTACGGCAGAAATCATATATTTCCTGAAAAGTCCTTGTTTTCATTTGTTACTCCTTTTTATGTATTGTCTTCTTCCGGCGGGGGAAATTCCCCCGTCCTGTAAAATATCTCTCCGAGACGGTCAGCCTGTTCCGCCAGACCTCTCTTCCGGACAGCCGACACGGCATCGCATGCGGCCTTTTCGTACATGCCCAGCAGTACCGCCTCGGGCAGGCGTTTCGTCCGCCACACCTCCTGTGCGGTGGCGAGCATCTCCACCTCGCAGCCCAGATGGGCGGCTGTGAGGATAATGACGGCATTGCCGATAAAGTTCGGTATGCGTTCTTCCTGTTGTTCTCCTTTCATTGTTCCGTGCCTTTAATCCGTTTCGAACTCGTCTTCATAGACCTCGATCTCCTTCCCGCTCTCGCAGATGCGTACCAGCCAGGTGTATTGGAGCCGTTCCAACAGCTCTATACGGCGATAGCCCTTGTAGGGCACTTTCAGCGTTGCAATGTCTCCCGGTTTCATGTCAGGCGGGTATTTCAAACTGGACATGGAAATGGAATTCGCTTATCAGGCTGCAGATCTGCGGTACTGATTTAGGATCCTCCCCGTAAGGGTAGAAGATGGTCCGGCAACGTGTCAGGCATCGGATACCCTGTTTTCGTAACCGGTACAGCAGGTAGGCCCTGCGTCGTAGTTGTTTCTTGCTCATCGTATAAAGGATTATGTCGTTTTGATTAGAATAGCGGTGTGGTCGTCAAACAGGGGCATCTCTTTACGTTTTCGATGTAATGCCTCCATTGAAAGATGCTCATCTTGTGTTAACAGGGATGAGCATCATTTCAATGGAGGGAGTACTAATTTATTCTGACCCGCCACACCGTGCCGCCTACCGGGCGGATGGAGATGACGGCCTATTTCTTACGCCATGCCGCCATCTTCTTTTTGATGTTGATATTGTTGTCCGCCAGCATTTTTTTCAGGACTGCCAGCAACCGCCAGCCTTCTCCGTTTTTATACTCTTCCGCCTTGGCTGACAGGAACGCCAGTGACTGGTACTTGTCCAGACGCCGACCCCGGTCATTGACAGCCGTGCAACCGTGGAAACGAATCAGGTTCTGCATGGTAAAGAACGCCCCGGCTCCCTTATAGGCATCCATCCATGCCTTGCTTTGAGGAGTGCCCCATGGCAGCCGGATACGACGGTCATTGAACTGTCTGACCGCGTTGTAAAGCTGTGTGGCGTCCAACGCGTGCCTGATGTGGGTTATCGCGATGGAAAGCGGGTAGTACAGTTTGGATTGCAGGTCCTCCACGAAAATATTACGGCCGTGTATACGCTTGTAGGGAACTCCCTTGCATTTTCTTGTTTCCAGGTTGCCCACGTGTTTTTTCAGCGCGTTGACATAGTCGCTCGCGATGGCCAAAACCACATCACGGTTGAACCAGCGGTTTCTCTCGGCAAAACCCGTGATGTCCTTGTGTTCCATCTTCATCTGGGCGTGCAGCTCGTTCAAGAGCATTTTCCACTGGTAATCATAGCCTTTCCGGTGAATCATCTCGGTCACCCCTGCCGGCTCTTTTTCACAGTAATGCGTGTATGACATCATATGGAACATTTGTGCCATGACCCACCGGCGGAAGAGTCGGTTGTTGGGAACGGTACCCTGTGCCATGATGCTGCCGAATATCGGGTCGTTGTCATCCAGGATGGTAAGTTTCCCGTCTTTGTTGGAGGCGATATACTCGCCGCCCTCGGCTCCCTGCATGGCGAACAGGCAGCTCACGTCCACACCGGCACCGCGGAGTGCCTCGATACGCTCCCGCGCCCCTTTGGGAAGTCCGGCGGGAGAATTATGGCCGGCCACCACCGGATAGACGGTGCCCAAATCCGAATTCTTGCCGATAACGGTGCCCGTGGCGGCAAATTCCTTGTCCGCGATGGCGAATTCCGTGCCGCATCCGGGGCACAGGACTTTTGTTTCTTGTTTCTTTCTGCTCATTGTGAATTTGTTAATAGTTGATTACTTCCGGGTTCCACCCATTTTCTGAGTATCACCAGGTCCTTGTCTTTTTCGCTTTGCCAGAACCATTTGCCCATCGTTTCGGGATTCCATGTGAACCCGCCTATAATCCGGCAGAGGATATAGAATTCCAGCTCGAATTGCGCGGTATCCCGGTGTTGCCCGTACAGCATGTCCCCGTCCTCGAGGTCACTTTCGGGCAATGCCATGAAATACCGGCGGGACTTGCTCTGGCTGCGCTCCGATGGTATCGAATGTTTATAGCGGCGGTACAGCTCCTCCACATCCGTGAAAAAATCCCCGCAGCCGTACTCCGGCAACCACGGAGCGCCATCATACCTGCCGTTCCGTATCATGTGTCTCCCGTTTACTTTTAAACTTCTGGACTGGAAATCAATCCGGAAATTTGCGCCGTTCTCTATGGCGGTGACGGTTTCTCGGTAAATATCTTCCATTTTCTCACCTGTTTACAATAAATGGCACTCAAACCCCTGGCGCGTATCTTTATAGTCCTGATAAATACAGTAGGACTTCGGTCCTGAACCAGGTAGTTGCCTGGCTCAGGACCAAGCTTGAATACTGTATCTTGAATTTGGGTCCCTCGTGCATATGCGGTCGCGCTACCTTCTGTTCAGGGGACTCATCCGGACGGCACATCCCTTTAAAAACCTGATACGGGCCGCGAGTACAGCTGGAACCTGTGTCATCTGTCGTGTTAGCAGGAGATGACACAGGCTCCAGCTGTGTGAATTGCGGCTCTGTTGAAATCCCGGCCTTGCCCCCTTTGCCCTGTGCTGTTCTTTTTGCGGTTCCCGGAATGCCGGCACGTTCCTTTACAGGTCCGATGTCTGCTGTGGCGGAAGCCGGAATGGCGCCGTCGTATAACGTTAGGGATACGACGGCGCGAGACGGGCTTATCGGGGACAGCAGGCTGAATCCATTCCCCCGAACCGCACGTTCCCGTGCTGGAAAAGACTGAAAGTTCTCATAATACCGGCACATGGCTTTATGCTTCCGATGTATCCCGCGTATGGGTCTTCTGCGGAGTCCGAAGGCGACGGTCAGCCGCCTTCAGACTCGGAAAGAAGACGTTGGTACGCGGGATGCCCAAACCTATTCCTTGAACTTTCCCGGTGTGCTCCGGTAACGGGTGCGGGACAGACGGCACATGACTTTAATTTCCCGATACATTACAGGCGCAGCCAGAATCGAGATGGGATTAACCGGGTGTTAGACCGGTTAATCTCGATATGGATTCTGGTTATAAGCCTGTAACGTTGAATAGCCTGCCCGTCCACCCGTTCTGCCGTGTGCCCGGCGTAACTTATAGCGATGCCACCAGCGTGTTGTACACCGCCCGGCTGGTCAGAAGGGCGTTACGCATGCAGCCGACAGTCAGGTAACCCGGTATGTCCCGGTCTGTTTTATCGCGGTTGGCCTTCACGTTGCGTCCCCGTCCCCGGACGATGCAGCCATCCGGTTTGGTTCGGACATATCCCAGACCGCCGATCTTGCACCTGCCCGTCTGAATGGCTCTAAAGCAGTCCATCACGAACTTGTTCAGCTCGTTGAGGTCACTCTTCACATTACAGACCGGCAATACCTGTATCGCCCAGCTGAACTCGCCCTTGTACAGGTAACGGTTCACGGCGTCCACGGCTTTTACCAGTGTCGTGTCCCGGCAGCGGATTGTCCGCCGCTCGATCTCGTGCTGGAAGGTCTTGATGCGTGATGACGAGAGCGAGACCATGCCGCCCTTGATACTGAATCCTAAGAACTTGAACCAGACATCGGCTGCCAGGTATTCCACTTTCTTGGGATTTAGCTTCATGGATTTATCTTCCAGGCGTTTTTGGAGTGTGTCCATCGCTTTTTCATAATCCTTGCCGATAAAAAGCATATCGTCGGAATACCGGACGTAGTAGCCGTTCATTTGTGACAGTTCCCTGTCTAGGTCGTAGAGCAGTACATCCGCCAGCCAGCTAGCCACAGCACAACCCTGTTTCAAGGATTGATACTTGCTTTGCAACCGGTTATCTTCATCGAAATAGAGGTCCGAGTGGTAATATTTCCTAAGTACGTCTATCAGGGCAGACTGGCCGTGTTTGGCCTCCACCTTGTCGAACGCCTCGTCGATGAACCGTATCGGAACACTGTCGAAGTATTTGGAAAGGTCGGACTTCCAGCCCAGACAGCCGCTATTGCCGGTTTCTGTCATCCGGTGGCTGACTTCCGTAACTACCTTGCCGCACCCTATACCGGTCTGGTAGGACTTGCACGAAGAGTGCAGCATCTCCGGCATCAACTCGAAGAGCAGGTCGTTGGCGATACCCAGTACTACGCGGTCCATCGGCTCGTTTACGTACACTGTGCGGAACTCACCGTTGTCCTTGGGTATCTGCGCCGTGTGGGGAGGGGAAATCTCGTACTTTCCCCGGCGCATGGCATAGGCCATCGCCATACGGGTATGCTCGTCGGTCAGCCGAATAAGTTGGTCTTTCCTAATGTCTTTCAGCACGCCTTTTTCAATGGCCTTCGTCCACCGGCCTATGTCGAAGAACATTTGCAATATCTTATCTTCATTCATAGCACTCAAAACTTTTTTGGGAAAGGATAAAATTCAGTATGTCCATGCCGGATTCTACGTCACATTCCTGCTCGTACTCCTCGCCCGTGTAGTAACTGTAACCCATGATGAAGATTTTCCCGTCTTTCCGGAGCGATGCGTTCGTGATGACCAGTTCCACGGGGTCACGGTCCACAACATGGAGATAGGTCGAGGATTGTTCACCGTTGTCATCAAGGCTGCCGCCACACTCGGAAAGCAGCTCCACGGACAGGGCGTAACATTTTTCATTCAGGGCTTTCTCCGCCACGTGATGGTTGTTCATCTCTTCCGTAAGTGTTCGGATGCGGTCACCGCGTCTCTGCTCGGGAACCGGTTCGAAAGCGGTTTCGAACATCCAGACAGGCATCCATTTATGGAAAACGGCGGGTCCCAAGCGGCATATGTAAACTTCATCGTTCTCTTTCTCCGTCTCCGGGATATCCATTCCCAAGGCTCGTGCTGCCGCTACGCTCATGCGCTCGAAACCGCCGAGGCAGGAAGGTGCCGACTTCAAACGGTAGGGACGGATGTTTCCTACAGGGACACCCATTGACATAAGTAGCATCCCCTTAAAAGTGTCGGTAACGGGAGTGGTTTGCTGTTTGTTCATTCTTTTATTCATTTTCTGGTCTTTGTACATACATTATGATTTCTCACGCATCCTCCGCAAGGGCCACAAGCCGCTCTTCCGGCAGCAGGAACTCCTCGTCCGTGAAGTAATAGCAGATTTTCCGGTCCACGGCCTCCGCCTCGTCCGATATGGGTGCGCCGTCTTTGCCGACCAGCACGTCTTGCAGACCCGTTACAGAGACCAAGGTTTTGTATTCCCCGCCCGTTCCACGGAACAGCGTCAGTTCCCTGACAAAATATTCCCTGTCATTCCATGTGATAATCTCAAACATTTCCTCCACTTCCGGGAACAGCCGGCACAGGACCGGAAACAGTTTGCAGGCATCGCTCCGGAGCATCAGGAAGACACATTCCATCAGGCATAGTCCGGCATCTTTGAGCATGGGCAGCAATACGTCCGTGCCTGCTCCGTTTGCCTCTGCCACTATCAGGGCTTTCCAGTATCCTTCCTGGAATGAGTCCGTCCAAGGGATGAGTTCGGCTGCCCTGACGGAATAGGAAACCGCGATTTCTTCCGGATTGTCCTCGTCCGTGGAAATCAGTCCTATTTTCGTGTCATCTTCGACAGGCTCCTTTACCGGCAGGCAGACTTTCATTTTCCGGAACGTGTCCGTGTCCTCGTCCGCCCAGTTGACAAAGCCGCCGAATCTTATAAAATCATATCTGCTCATTTGTCATTATTGTTTATTGTTATTTACCTTACAATTCTTCCGGTTCTCCATCGTTGATACTCCGGTAGAAACGGTCTCCGTCCGCCCACTTCTTGGCGGTGATAGCCAGCTCGAACGCTTCCTCTATGGAAAGGCCGTCGGCGGGAAGGGCATCAAGGAGTTCTCCCATGCATACGTCATTCTCGCGATACTCTTTCTGCACCTTTCCGAGTGTCATTCTGCCCTTGTCCGTCTTTTTACGCCACAAAAGCATCTGTTGTATCCAATTTTTCATGCGATTCTTTTATTAAAGGAAATCCTTGGCATAACTGCGGGCTTCATTGAAAGTGTTGAAGCCGATTCCACTCATGCAAGAGATTGCCCAGTATCTTAATTTCCTGCTTTCGGCACGGGCAAGATAGATTTGCCCGATACAAATCCCGTCTTTGAGAATGTCATGCCACTTGTCTTTTGTAATCCGTACCATGTTCCGACATTCACTTGTCCATTTTCCAAAATCCGTAATCGGACCCGTCACCGAGATGAGCACCGAAATAGTACCCCTCCGGTGAGTAACTATCGAGCGTGTCGAACAGCGATTCCAGCAATCCCGCCGCGTCATCGCTGTTCCACCAGTCTGCTTCTTTGTCCTCCATGGCATGGGCGGGGATGGCATTCATCACCTGCACGTACTCCGGTGTGTCACGGATAACGTCCAAGAACGCCGGAATCAGGTCCTGCGTGCGCATCGTGCCGTGGGAGATACTCTCTCCCGGCACGGCATGGAGGCGGTTTTGTGTCCTCTCGTCTATGAACATGGCATTTAGATAAAGGGCAGACGGGTATCTTCCAGCATGGAGGCCAGCATTTGACACATCTCGTATGAAGCACGGTTGCGGTCGTCAATGCAGCGTGAATCACGCCCTGCCATAGCGGTAATGGAAGCCTTTACCGTTCTGAAGAATGTCTGTTCCAGTGTCTTGTGGAAATAAGGAAGAGCCTGGGCGAAACGTTCGGACTTGAATCCCAAATCGTTCATGGCGTATTCCAGCTGTTTGGCCGCCTTGTACTCGCGGCTGTTCTCCAGGCTTTCCGGAATATCACCGAACTGTGCGGTCCGGAGCTGGCGTTCCAGTTCGATGACGGCCACCGAAAGCAACAGCTTGATGGCTTCCGGGTTGCCGATACCGTGTTTCTGCCCGTCAGCGGTATGGAACTCGATCAGGTTTACACTGTTATTCTCTTGTAATTCTTTGTAGCATGCGAGGGTCTTGCTGAGCGCTTTTGCTTTCTCTTTATCCATAATTTTATCTGATTTGATTGTTATTGCACACAAGTACGTCCCCAACGATGAAGTCTTTCGACGCCGGGTGATGAGCACGGAATATCCTGCTCGCTTCAAGATTGAGGGACAGAGGGATAAGTTTGCCTTCCTCGTTGACGACCATTGTCGTGCTCCCGTCCAGTTCCACCAGTTCGATGTAGCCGCCGACAATCGCCTGCATCTCCTCCAGCGTGAAGTCTGAGCCATTGGCTGGCTGCACGGGTTGGCGTGTTCCGTCCGTTTTGATGATTTCTGTCATAGTTGCTTTGAAATTTTAAGATTCATGACTCGCCAGTATATCCAAAATCTGTTGCAAAGGGAATTTTTCAGTATAGAATCGCTCGTCGGTATGTTTGCCGTACGCCCGGTATCTGGCTTCCCCGTTTGCAAATACCGCCAAGATATGGCTGACCAGCACATTGTCCGGCGGAACCAACCTTTCCAGTTCCGTTTCGGTCAGTTCCACGAAGCACCAGTTATTGTCTTCCGGCAAGTCCTCGCTGCCCAGTATCCCGTCCTCGTCCGGCTGGTAAAAACCAACCGATATGTCATAAAAGTTCAAAGACTGGAAACTGATGTCATCCTTGAATGGCTTGACGGCTTCCAGCCTGCCGGACTGTGTCTGTCTCCACTCTTTTGACAGGTACACGATTGCAAAGTCGCAGCAATCCCATGCACTGTCAGTTCCTGCCTTGAGCAGGAGGTATGGGGTAGGTTCATTTGAGATTTTCATCGTATTTCCCTCCTTTTATGCCACGCGTGATACCGTTTCACGGTGCGTAGCTGGTTAATGATATGGCCAAAAAGCTCGCGTGAATAGATGCGGTAATGGAACACAGCCGAATACTCGCATACATTGCCGTGAAAGTCCACGTGGGAGCGGTCATCCGCAAAGTCGAACAAGTCGCCCTGGATTTCCAGCGTGTATTTGTTCTTCCGTAGCCAGTCAAAAAACTCGAAGATGTCCTTCTTTTGGGAGTAGAAAGTGCAGTATTCGTAGCGGTTTCCGCGCAGGTTCCTCAGCAATGCCGCCATCTCGTTCCGTTCCCGGCGGTCGCCAAATTCGGATCCCGTCCGAGTGGCGAGGTTCTTCAGGAAATATATTTTACCTCCATACTCGAAATAGTACGGTATGTAGGTGACCGTCTTTTTGTACCAATTGACATATTTGACAAAGGAAGCCTTCTTGACGATGGCGGGATGCAGGTTTACTTTCTCCATGTGTTCCCGAATCTGGCGGTAGATTTCCGCATTGGAAAGACGTATGGGACGTTCCGCCCGGAAATACCTGCCGTCCGACTCGAAACAGAGCGCGTACAGGTTTCGGTAATACGGTTCCCCGACAAAGAACCAGTCGCTCTGCATGCGGGCCGGAGGCAGGCATTCCAGCAGTTCGTAATAACGTTCCTCCGTAATTTCATGGAAGGGCTTGCAAAGTGCCCGGGTATAACGCTTCACAAGCAGTGTCATGCGTACCGGTGATACAGCGACCAGGTACGGGTTCTTCTCCCTTTCGCGCAGTGCTTCCAGCGTCTCGCCGCCGTAGTCGCTGTGCATGTCATCCGACATCGACGTGAGGCATGTCCCGTCGAAATAACGTGAATCGATGATGTATCTCATGGGCACTGGATTAAATGGTTATTTTCAACACCTGACCGGCGGCATATTCGGCATTGCGGGTGAGCTGGCGCTGCCATGCCTGGTTGCGTGGCGCCCACTTGAAAGCGTTACGCTTCAAGGTTGTACGCATATCGGTATCGGGTATTTTGTCGAAGAGGATTTGCAGGCGGTCTTCTTCGAAGTTGTAGACCACCTTGCCGCCATCGAACGGAATCTCACGATTTTCACGGCTTGCCCGTTCCTGCTGCTTTTCCCGCACCTTGCGGACGAGTTCGGGATACTTGAAGATTGAATGGCGTGCCGTGACGACAGGTTTCTTGACTTTGTCGTTCCACTCTCGCAGACGAGCGACGGCACGGTCGATGATTTCCACGTTGCCATGGTTGACATAGGTGGAGAGTCGCCCGGCGAGGTTGCTGACGAAGAGAGCCCGGCTATAGCCTCGTGCCGTACCCGTATCGATACCGTGAATGGTCGAGGCGGCATCGTCGATAAAGGCTTTGACCTTCTGCCACTCCTCCTCGAGACGCTGTTCTTCGGGCTTGGCCGCTTCGGTAGCCTTGCGAATCGCTTCGAGTGCACGTTCTCGCCATTCCCGGAACGCCGTGACGCTCTTGGCGTGGCTGTTGCAGGCCTTTTCGTTGCGGCCCGTGTTGAAGCGTGCAGGTCCCGTAATCATCGCGCTGGCACAACGGCTGTTGGCGGCGATCATGGCAGAGAAATAGCGTTTGTAGTTTTCCATGTAACGTTCCCGCTGCTGCTCGGGCATCGACTGCAAATCCTCGTGCAGTTCCTTTTCGTGCGAGGCGATGTCTGACTCACCCCGCTCGTCGGGTGAGAAGGAGGTGAGGTTGTAGGAGCTGCACGCCTGCTTGAAATATTCTTCCAGATAGCCCGGGTGCGCCACTTCCACAACTTCCCAGTCCTTGAAGTCCGCCGGGGCGAGGATTTCTTCCTTGCCCGGATTCCCTACAAGATGGGAATAGCTGCAATACCCGTGTCTCTTTCCCCTGAAAAGAAACGCTACCGGTTCGCTTTCCGGGGCATCCACACGCCGCACCATGGTCACACGATGGGCATTTTCCTTTGTCAATAATGTTGTTTCCATACCTTTCTTCTTGATTTCGTTATTTGATTGTTTCCGATTTTTATTGTTGCTTCATCCGGGCGGCATGGTCCATTACAGAGGCGAACCCCACCTCGATACCTATCTGGTATCCGCCCTTGATAGTCGATTCCAGCTCCGCCTCGCTTTCGATCAGGGATTCCGAATCATCGGCATAAAGCCTGTACAGGGAGAATACGTCTGCCTCCCATAGCTTCCGGGCATTTTCCGCCGATACAAGCAGCCACACGAAACCGTCCTCACGGGTTACCTTGACGGCGGCTTCGCTATGGCTCAGAGTCCGCCACTCCTTGATGTCCAGTGCCACCCTCCACACGATATACATCAGCGCATCGTGGCGGCTTTTAATATCAGGGGAATCGCACAGGCGGCTGGCCACATCTTTGAGTGTCCGGAAAGAGTCCGCCATGAACTGCTCCACGACATACGGCTTTTCGGCAATGGCGGAACAGGCATCGTCCGCCCTGCCTGATTCCGGAACGGTCTGAATATCCTCCTCTTCAAGGAAGATTTCACGGTGCAGGTAGTCCAAGTAGTAATATGATTTCATTCCGCTTATTCTTTGGGGGTGAAAGTGATTCTCGTGTGCCCGTCATAACCGAAGGACGGTTTCAGGCCGAAGGCTTCGGCATCACTGCTGATGCAGCAGATGTCCCAAATCTCCAACCCTCCGGCGCAGGTTATGACGGTATTGTTTTCAGATATTTGCGGCGACTTGTCTTTCAATGCAGCCCCGCCGCAGATGCCGCGTAGAATAACACCACGCTGGTGGGTAGTAAGTTCTTTCGTTTCCATAGACCTAATCTTTTGCTTTTACACCGAACATGTTCTCCATTGTACTGGCGAGGGCTTCCTTGAAACCGTCGCTTACGCCCCAGTATTCAAGTAACCCGTTGCCGATGACCTGCATCTGTTTGTCGGTGGGCATATCGCCATCATACCCGTATTCCTTGAGCAGGGCACGGCTGATGATGACACCTTTTATCTCGTTGATTCTATGTTCCTCTCCCATAGCCGTTAATACATCTTTACCCGCAGACCAGATATCTGCTTTCTCGTTATTTCTGTCATTTTCTTTATCCGTTTATAAAAGCATAGGGGCATTCCGCCCCCATAGTTGTTATTAATTCATATTATTTTGCATGATTTTTTCCGGAACACCTATCCGGCATAGATGTACTTGAGCTTGGGCACTCCGTTCTGGAGCACGGTGAAGGCGTTTTCTTCCACCTGCACGTCCTTTGCCTTTGGCCACCATAGCCACGAGAGTTTCCCGTCGGGTTTGAGGAATGCCACGGCATTACCCTGCACTTTCCCGACCTCACGCACGCCGAGGTCTTTTCCGCCCTCGAACAGCCGGACACACCGCCACTTCGAGCCAAGCGTCATTTTCCGTTTCACGTCTGCTAATGTTTTCATACTCATTGCGTTTTTATTATTGCATATAAATTCTGCATTTCCGGTTGCACCGTCTCAGGCTGTCCGCCGAGAGCGGATAACTGCGGTTCAAATGGTCGGGAAACCCTTCTCGGAACATCAGCTCCGCCGTAGCGTACTCCTTGCACCATTTCCGCCGACGTCTCCCACGGGCAGGTCTCGTTTCCGGCATCCGCCTTTTCGGAGATTTCGGCACACGCCATTTCCCACCGACAAACACCGCTTCATATTCCCGTTGTAACACGCCGCTGCAATACGCCGCCACGCTGACAGCGGGCACACTTCCGAGCTGTCCCGTCGCGGCAAGGCTGTCAAGCGTATCGGTGGCAGCCTTGAAACTGGCAAAGCACCCGTAACTGCGGGTGCGCTTTGCGTCAAACACTTCTATCATATTTATTCGTTTTATTATTGGCACATCCGTTCTCCGCTTCCCCGCACAGGATAACAGCGGAAGCACGGCAGGCGGTTCCGCAGAACGCCAGACCGTGCTTAACCGTGTTATATACAAGGTAGGCACAACGCCTCACGGCGCAAGGAAGTCATATCGGAGGGAATTTTAGAAAAGTGCGGGCATTTCAGGGTGCAATCCTGACACAGTGTATATCAATGCCCGAAAAAGCGCGCACGCCCCGCAGTTTCCGCAGCACGTGTGCGCGTCATGTCACTCGCCATCGTCCCCGCTGTCAATTCCTGCGGTGATGTTGCATATCTCCTGCAATGCCGATTCTATCTGCACAAGGTCGTCGATGTCGAACTTCACGGCATCGCAGTCCTTCTCCCACACTTGGCGGGCTATGAAGACGGCATCATGCAGCGACCGCTCGGACTCTTCCAGAGCGGTCTTCAGGTCGTCCACGGTGTACTCCCCGTCCTGCGGCGGAGGTACAGTCCCGGCACCGTTTTTTGCCGGGAAATTCTTTTCGCCTATCACGTTACAGTTGCTTTCGCCCGAAATGAAAAGCGCGTATCCGTGGCATACGTCACAAGAACACGCGCTTACGACGGCAGATACGAAAAGGGCAGGCAGTCCCACACGTTCAGCGGGCTGCCTGCCGTCCTTTTGCCTTTTTCGGGCAGGTTTCAGTTACTCCGTTGCCCTTATGCCGCCTTTTTGCTTTCGTCGGCAACCGTTCCGGCAGGCTGTTCCGCCACCTTTTCAGCCTTGCCGGTCTTGGTCGTTTTCTCGGTTGGCTTTTCGAGGCTGGCGAGGTTCGGGGCGAAATCCATGGCGTTGCGGATAGCCTTTGCAGCGGCATGGATTGTCTTTTGGAAATCACGGTTTGACTTCTCGAGGTCTACTTTGGTCGGCACAAGACCGATACGCGCCCAAACGCTGTCGGTAAGGTCGTACTTCTTGATACGATTTCCCGACTTCTCGCAGATGATGATTTCCGCAGGGGTTGTGGCACGGAATTTCGAGCGTATGCCGTCGGCATCGGCACGCAGTTTCTTTTCCTCCGCAATGGTGTGCCACATAGTTGCGACCATGTTTTTAATCACACGGAAAATCTCGTTGTCCGACTTGTCGGCAGGCTCAAAGTCCGCACCGAAAAAGTGCTGTGCCGTCTGCACGAGTTCACCGTCCTTGTTGGTAGAGTTGTAAACCAACATGATACCTGCAAACGAACCGATGTTTGCATACTGTTCCTTGTTCAATTTAGAAGTTGCCATAATGATAAAATTTTAGAAACACTGCGCAAAATCACGCATTGCGGGCACTCGGGGAGTCGAACCCCGAACTTTGCACCATAGCGCAAAGTGTGGCATTTCCTGCCACGCGCCCAAAAATTTGCCGTGCATTTCACCCTGCACGGCAAAATTTTTCGTAACTTTGTCGCACTTAAAACGTACCCCATAGCAGAGCTATCCAAATGAGCGCATTTTCGGCATATCGTATCTTTGCACGAGTTCTACTCATCGTGTCGTGGCTCTGCGCTGCTTTACTCCAATTTCGGCAAGACGCTTCTCTGGCACGTTCCGGATCTTTTCCAATCCGACAGCTAACAGTAAGGCGGTGGGCGGCTGGTGATTATGGGCATAACATTGGCAATGCTCTTTTCTCAAGCTCCGTGCGGACTGTTTTTCCGCTACCGTGCATTTTATCTCCGTGCGCACAAGGGCGCAATTATGGCATTATTCTTGCACGTCCTTTTCAGTGGCGGTATTCTCAATACTCCCAGCGACTTGCAAAAGTCTTGACGTATTTCCGGCACTCGGAATAAATACGATTTATCCCGTTCCATAAATTTCCCTACTTTCGTAGGTTGGCAATACTGGTATTATTGCCCCGTGCGAAGCGTGGTTATTTAACGCACTCTTTAAGCGTACCTAAACGCACACGGTGTTGTTTCGGGTGTTACCCTTTGACGGCTCAACAACTCACTTTCGTGTAAACGCCGTTTTTGTTTCTCGCTCTCGGCGGTCTTTGCTTTTCTGTTTTTTAATTCTGTTTTTTACTATCTATTTTTTTATTCGTTTTTCTCCGTACTTGTTTGCCGTTTGTTTGGCTTTCGAGTACATGACTATTATAAAACCGTTTTTCAGAACTGCAAAACTTTTTGAGAAAAAAAATTTGGAACGTTCCAAAAACAGCCTTTTTGCGAATATGGAACGCACGCGCGCGAAGTGAATTTGTAAATAGTTGAATATCAATAAAATAGAAAAAATGATTTTCTTTGAAAAAAATTTTTCCTTTGCAAAAATCAAAAAAGCCCCGTTTCAACGTATGTATAAAATCAAAATCAGTTTTGTCTATTGATTATCAGATTATTAGCTGCTTAAAATGGATAAAATAGGACTGAAAAGATTTTTTTACTTTCAATTTGTAAGCAAAGATAATGTAAAAGACGTTTTTAGGCTTACTTTATACAAAAGTAAACCTAATAAATTATTGATATTCAATGGTGTAATAAAAATAAAAAGATTAGGGAGGGTGTACCCTCGGGTGCGGATTCGGTCTCTGTCCTCGGGCCGTTTTTTCAAGTCCGGTTTTCCAAAATGGCTCAAAATGCGGCTTTCGGATTGAAACTGTAAGCAGGTATCAAAAAATATACAGTAAAGTACTTGTATTTATCATGGTTGCTTAAGGTGCTGGTGTTCACCATGTCCCATATTTTTGAAATATTCTCATTTGTGGATGCCTGTCCTTTCAATTTTCACGGGTGTACAGACTTTCTGCACGATTTCCGGGTTCCGGCTTGAAGTTGTTTTTTAGATACGCTGAAAACGCATCAAAAAATATATAGAGACACGTCGGTATATTGACTGTTCTTAACCGGATTGGACGATGGAAAAGGAGGATGTGTATTCCTGTCATTCAGTATGTTCGGATATGCTTTTCACAATCGGACAATCTTGTAATGTTTTGTTCCTTAATCATATAGAATATACAGAACGAAGCTATCCACATGGATTCCGACTTATTTGTACGGTTTTTGTGACTTTATACAGGAAACCGTGGAAATGCAGAAGAAATGGGGTTCAGTCACCTGCCTTTTTGGTGAATTATACGTATATTTGCCGTATTGTATCCACTTATGTATGAAGTATGGCATTTTGCTGTTACAGGAAATATCTGGATAAAGAATCGAAAGAATGGAATCATATCATAAGAAGAAAATCGGGAGTATTCCGAAAGACAGCACGGGTGGGTCGTCCATTCGCAAGGGAATGGTCGTCTTCAACGGTGGGACATCGGAAACCGGACTTGTGGGAGATGTCACGGGTAATTGCGTGTCGGTTCCGGTAAGGATGACTGCGGGCAGAGAACTCGTTACCGATGACGCGGTCATGTTTCTGAATGATTGCCGGGAAGCGAGCGCAGAGCAAAAGATTGCCCTCCAACGCCTGCTGAACGAAGGCCATCTTGCATGGGACAAGCGCCGGGGTGTATGTTCGGAATCTCTCTATGCTCCCAAAGACGGACAGTTGGTAAAACTCAGTATCCTGGATGAGCATGTAATACTGGGGGCTTTCAAGGAAATCGACGCAAAAGGACGTGTTGTGCTGTATTGCCTGCTGGACGAAGACGGGAGCCTGCGCTATTCCCTGCATGAAACAGTCGGGTACGCGGTGAATCTCCAGATACTGCCTATCGGAACCAGTGGCCGTAGCAGGCTTTCCGATGCTCTACGCCAGAAAGGGCTTGCATGGAACGGACGGCTGAAGGAACTCGAACGGCTGGCAACACGTGTCAGACGCGGTGACAAGTACTATTACCTGAATGACATACTGGAAATCCGTGAATGCAGGGACAACAACAGGCCGGCGGACAGGAAACGGTTGGAATGCGGGAACTATTTCATGGAGCGGAGGGATGCCGAACTGGTACGTGACTGCGTGCGCTCTGTCGTAAGGCTGAACCGCGACAAGGATGCCAGACGGTAAGAGGGTGACGGTATAAGGTATTCGTTCTGTTTCTCTCTCTTGTATCTGGGGAGGAAGTGGTCCTTTAATCCTCATCTTATCCGTTTTCAACACTTTCCGATTCAAAAAAACAAAAAAACAGACGGCGTGCCGTCTGTCATGATTTGTTTCTTTTTTGGTATCTTTTTTCTTTGCGTCAAAGAAAAAAGTACATCTTTCTTCTTTCTTCTTGTATAATACTACTTATAGTATTGTTGCTACATTTGTAACACCCCTCCTGTCAGATACACGGTACATTTGTACCACATTGAGGGGAAAGATGTGGCGAATTTCGCGTCTTTCCACCCAAATTCCACTATCGGGAGCATGAATCGCAAGCCGATGTTGCCGCTTCGGAAAATTGCAGTCGCCTTTTGCAGGGCAGCATTGCAAGAACGAAAACGGTCTGATTTTCACGTGCAGGAAAATAACCGCAAAAAGAGATCCGATAAAACATCTATATATGAAAAATATCCCCTATATTTGCATAAAATTTACATATAACTGCGATATAATATGATTATTCAGTTCACAGTCGAAAATTTCCTTTCGTTCAAGGAGCCGGCGACCTTGTCTTTGGCTGCTTCCGCGCTGAAAGAAAAACAGACCCGGTCCGATGAGATTGTTTTTGAGCTTGAAGGTACGAACCTCTCTTTGCTGAAGAGTGCGGTCATCTACGGGGCCAATGCCAGCGGGAAATCGAATCTGGTCAAAGCACTCGATTTCTTCAAATGGTTTGTCATCAATTCCTCCAAAGGCGTGCAGTCCGGCGAAAGCATACGGGTGGAAAGTTTCCGTCTCAACCGGAGGACGGAACAGGAGCCCAGTTATTTTGAGGCGGTCTTTGCCGACGAAACGGTCCAATACCGCTATGGGTTCGAAGTCGATGAAAAACGTGTACACCGGGAGTGGCTTTATCAAAAGGGCAACAAGCGCAAGGCAAAGGAGGTGGAACTGTTCCTGCGTGACGGCGATGAGTATGAACTGCATCCCAAATTTTCGGTCGGCAAAGAGGTTGTCGCCAAAAAAATGGTGCGCGACAATGCGCTGCTTCTTTCCGTGGCAGCACAGTTCAACGAAAGCGTCTCGGTGGAAATCATGGGATGGTTGGCCAACACCACGATTGTTCTTGGCAGCAGCGACGAGCGGATTTGGGAAATGGCGATAGCCCAGATCGATGATCCGTCCATGAAAAGGCGTATTGTGGAGTTTGCCCGGTTTGCAGACTTCGGAATCGACGACATACGCAAGGTTGACAATACAGTCATCAGTTCACACCAGCAATATGACGAGGAGGGCAACGCCACGAAGACGGTCACTTTCCCGTTCCGCGTAAACGAATCGGAGGGTACGATCAAATACTTCTCGCTGGCTTATCCTATAATCGACGCGTTGGATCATGGCAAAAGGCTGGTTGTCGACGAGTTCGACTCGAAAATGCACCCTCTGTTGACAAGTCGCATCATCGGGCTGTTCAATTCCAGAGTGACAAATCCCAGGAATGCACAGTTGATTTTCACGACACATGACACCAACCTGCTTAATGCAAGCCTGTTCCGCAGGGATCAGATCTGGTTTACACAGAAAGATTCGTTTGGAGCCTCGGAACTCTATTCGTTGGCGGAATACAAGGTTCGCAACAGTGCACCTTTCGAAAAGGAGTACCTGATGGGGAAATATGGCGGTATCCCTGTCATCGGCCAGTTTGAACGGTTATTTGACCTGAGGGAGGAAGAATATGGCAGCACGGACGAACAAGCGTGATCCACGCGCGGCACGGACACTCAGGCGTATCAGTTTTGTCCGTGAGGTCAAACAATCCTTCCTGATCATCTGCGAGGGGGTAAATACGGAACCGGATTATTTCAATGCATTTCGCCTGACTTCCGCCAATATTAAAGCGGTAGGCCAGGGACTCAATACGGTAGGTCTTGTCCAAAAGGCTTTACGGATGAAAGAAGAAGAGCGGAAGAAAGGACGCGAGTATGACCAGTGCTGGGTGGTATTTGACAAGGATGACTTTCCCGATCGGGATTTCAACCGGGCTATCGGTATGGCGGAAGCCGGTGGCATGAGGGTGGCATACAGCAACCAGGCTTTCGAGTATTGGTTCTTGCTGCACTATAACCTGGTACAAGGCCCGATGCACAGAAATCAATATGAAACAAAGCTATCCGGCTTGTTGGGCTTCTCCTACAACAAGGAAGCCGGTACAGGCGGTCGTGTTTTCAGGGAGCTGGGCGGTAAACAGGCTCAGGCCATCACGAACGCAAAAGCCGTATTGCGCCGAATGGAGGGAATACCGCCGGCACAGGCGGAATCTTCGACAACGGTGCATCTTCTTGTGGAAGAACTGAATAAGTATATTTAGCATATTCTGTCGTTTGCCCGGATAATATTGTACCCGGCTACCACCTCCTTCCGGTTTTATCGGATTTTATGTCGCAAAAACACAAAAACAGACGGCAAATCACAACGATGCCGTCTGTTTTTATTCATTTACGTTCCGTGGACAGATACGCTCAAACTTTTCGGTGTCTCTCTTTCCATTGGCTGACCTCTTCGTCAGAGACGGATGCCACGGTCCTTTTTTCCACATCGAACATCCGATGACAGAATGCCCTGGTAGAAAAAGGATTTCCAAGTTCCGCCAATATCCCTACAAGCCGGTTGTAGGAATCCATGTGCCACAGGTAATCGTACATCCCGCTGACCGGCACCCGTTCAAGCAATCCCATACGCGTTGTCTTTTCCACGCACTTGTCGAAAATCCGCGAACCCATCTCCATGTTCTCCATGTAGTACCGCTTGCTGCGCAAGGTGTCGTAACCTTTTTCACGCAGGCGTGTACGGTCTGCCATGTACAGCATGAAGATGACCTCTTCCGGGGTGAACGCGCCGACCAGCCCGGTGAAGCATTTCATAAACGGTATCACGTGTTGCCTTTTGTCGTCATTCCCTTTCATGTCCGTTTTCGCGTTCGTTCGTCCGTAATGTTTCCGCTTCCCCGTCATCCTTAATCGACGGATTGACATAGAACTGGCATATCCTGCCGTTTATCATCGGTTTATACACGGCGTATCCCAGTTTTTTGGCGTAACGCCCCACGGATACGCGGTTGGCGAACTTGCCGGTATGTTCCGTCAGGTGTTCCGACATCTCCCCGACGGTCATTCTGCTTTTCAGTTTCATATCATTCGCGTTTAAATGTTTTCCTGATAAAGGATAGCCGCGACTAATACGAACTGTTTGCAAATGGTATGAATTAATAAGAGGCGGTTCCATGAAATCGGCAAAGGAGGAATCAACCGGTTATACTGATACTTCATTCATGAAACCGTCCCTCATCTATTTTCCCATTATCCGGACAATCTCCCGTATCGTGTCGAAGTTCCGCTCGTCCAGCCATTCTTTGGCCACGTTCCACGAGAGCGACATTCCGAACTTCAGGTTCTCCATGGTGATGGTATGGTGCGACAACCTGCCTTCAGTGGGCTTGAGCCCTGCCGCATGCAGTTCACACAGTCCGTCCTGAAAGAATGTGCACCCGCCTGCTTCCTGTTTCGCCTGTACCATCGGCACGATATACGGGATTTTTCCTAACAGCAGGCCTACCGCCCACCGAGTGGGTGCAAGACGCTCCCTGTATCCGGCTTTCAGCAACCGGAGGATGTCTTCCGGCGTACCGAGGCACGGTATCCGGCATTGCTGCCTGCACAGACGGCAACGGCACTCTACCGGCCGTCTTCCTGTCTTGCGGATGATCCGCTGTAATGCCGTTTCCATCGCTATGCACCCGGTGGGCAGTATTCAGGGTTCCTCTTGCGCCACAGTTCTATGATACACTCCCGTCCGGCCTGTGTCCATCGTTTGGTGGATCCGAAAGTATATACCTTGCCCCGGCTGTTCTCCCACGTGTAAGGCACATCGCATTGCCAGGCCCGGCAGGAAGGAAAGACCACCCATTGCCGCTTCTCGTACTTGCAGATGCCCTCTTCGGCAAGGAACTGGTGCAACTGTCGCGGCGATATGCCGAGTTCGTCAGCGATGCGCGTGCTCTTGAACCAGTCCCTGTTCTCGATAAACTCCTCGTAGAATACGATTTTCGGCAGGGATTCACTCACCACCTTCCGCAGTTCCAGAATCAGTCTCGTCGCCGATTCCATATCCTGCGGCATGGGACAATCCATACAGGGCAGACCGGGTGCCGCCACCCTGGGGCGTTCGCGTACGATTGTCTTCCCTCGTTTCACGGAGAGTTTGCCGATAGCCTCGCCCAACCATTCCGCCAAAGACAGGTCAGGGGCGATCCATCTGGCCAACGGTATGACAAGCGGTGATTCCAACCAGGTCGCACCGTGCCCCCGCCCCCGTGTGGTGAAGACTTGCGACTCGTATTTCCCGGTATGTCCGTTGCCGGCCATTTCCCTGCGGAGCATATCCGTGGAAGCGATGCGTAGCCATTCAGACGGGATTTTCCCGAAGTGCATCGTGATCTGCGTGGCGTTGACCATCAGCTTGTCGCCGACACGCCGGAACGTGACGGGGAACCCTTCCTCGAAGTGCATGACGATGTCGTCCTGCGGGACGGCGTGCAGCTCCCCGGCTTCCAGTTCCAGAAGCTTGTTGCCCCACACTTCCAATTCATCAAGCAGGTCACGGGGTATAATAGTCTCCTTGCGTACCAGTTGTAAAAGCCGGCGCATATCGATGGGACGGAAACCCCACTGTTCCCTGCCGTTTTTCCGGAAACTGATTTTCAATGCCGTCGGGCAAACACGGGCGATGGCGCCGTTTTCAAGCAGTTCGTCCCGCTTGAGTATATCGCATATATCCACGGCGCAGATATGGAGCTGGCCGTTATGGTTCCGGGAAACCCTTATGTTCCAGTCCCGGAACGGAACATTCCTATTTTCCCTCATAGGTATTTCCTCCTTTCTTTTGGTTATCAGACTTACGTTTGTTTTCAAGCAAGGCTCTCTTATGTGCCATCTTGCGCACCGGATAGTACGTGCGTTTCTCGCCGCAAAGGGCGTCATAATCTTTCAGCATCAGTGTGCCGAGGTCGGCCAGCTCGATTTCCACATCCGGATGCAGATGCCTGAAATAGAGTCCGCCGCTGCATACATACTTGCCCGTGCAACAGAATGAGATAGCCTGCAAGTTGCCTTTTGTCAATTCCGCCGCGCTGTGCAGCGAGCGCGTGACCGCTACAAGAACCTGTGCCCCGTTGAAGATGAGCACCATCTTGGGTCGTTTAAATGTGCTGCGTCTCATGTTGTTCTAAAATTTGCGTTAATTCCTCCTTTGTAAATCTAAGACCGGCAGCCTGTACCAGCCAAGTGTCTGAAACCGTAAATCCACCGGACAGCAGTTCGTCCACGCGCTCCAGAAGGTAGACACCGAACGCGGGATCGATGTAAACGACAAATAATAGAGCCAGACATTCATCAATTAACAGGTGTCCCGACGCCTCGTCACGGATGATCATCTTTTCCCTGTCTATTCCGTAGGCGTCTGCCAACGCCGTTGCCCAGTGATGGAAAGCGACACGGAAATCACGGACATTATGCCGGCGTGCATCTCCTTTGGCCTGGATGAAGCGTGTCGCGTCGAAATAGACCGGTCCGTCTTCCCGTAACGTTCCGAAAAGCAGATCGGGGAACTCCCTGTACCGGATTATCCGGCAGGGAATCTTTTCTTCTTTCATGTTCTCTTTTTCATTGTTCTTGGATTTGTATCTAACGTGGTGCAAAGATATATCTTTTTAATATGAAATACACTATAAATATATACATAAATTACACTTTTAATAAATTGTTAATCACTGATAATAAGATATTTACAACATAAATAAAACCGAAATATCTATATATTTAAGTTGTATATTTCGGTTTGTAAATCAAGCATTAAGAGTCCCGTTCTCCATATATTCTTTTAGCCGTAAAAACCTCTCTTGAGGATTGTCTCTACTCTTTGAACAAGAAACAAAAAAATTATGGCTACATCGGACAAATCATTTAACGGGGAACTCTTGGAGAGTATTTTTAAGACCTCCAAAAAGACAATTCAGGAGTATGTCCGCGAAATCGAGCGCAACAACCGCTACCGTTCATGCCGTCAGGATACCGGCTCGGGATATATTCTCGATGACCGCGCCCGGCTCATTGACCTGTATGAAGCCTGCCTGCAACAGGACGCTCATATACGTTCCGTTGTCGAGACACTGGAAAGCCAGATTCTCGGCGACCGCTATATGCTTGCCCGTGTAAACGAAAAGGGAAAATACATCAAGGACGTGGCGAACTCCCTGAAGATACAGGGTTCGCAGTTCGACAAGATAATCAAGGGCATAGTGGAATCCAAGCTCTACGGGTACACCCTGCTTGAAATCATGCCGCATACTGACCCCAGAACGGGCAGGCTGGCGGAAGTCAACATCATCGAACGGCGTAATGTGTTGCCGGACCAGAAAACGGTACTGAAGCGGCAGGGACTGTGGGAGCCGCATTGGGATTTACATGACCCGGCATATTACCGTTGTTATGTACTGGTAAACTCCGGCGACTTGGGACTTTTTTCCGCCACGACCCCTTTGATACTGGCCAAGAAATTCACGGTGGCCAACTATGTGAACTTTTCCCATACTTACGGACAGCCGATTATCCACGGAAAGACGGTCAGCGAGAGCAACGCCGACCGCAAGAGGCTGGCTAACGAGATAGCCAACGCGGCACAGAACAAGGTGGTGGTTACCGGCATTGAGGACGAGGTCGATATCAAGACATTCACCATGTCCAACTCGGAAAAGATATATACCGGGCTTATCGAGTTTGTGAACAAGGAAGTTGCCAACCTCGTGCTCGGCTCCGAGTCGATGGCCGGAGGGATGCAGTCGTACGTGGGTTCCACGAAAGCACACCAGGACATTTTCCGCGACCGTATCGAAGTCTACCGTCGGTATATCGAAAACGTCATGAACGAGGAGATAATCCCCCGCCTGGTGGCTATCGGGTATATCCCCGGAGGATTGGAGTTCCGGTATTCGAACCGGATAGAGATGAGCAACGAGGACCGCATCAAGCTCTATTCGCTGATCACGGACAAATATGAAGTGGCGGCCGATGAGATCGAGAAAGAGTTCGGTATCAATGTGGGCCGGCAGCTCAATGTTATCCCGGGATTAGGTTTCGGAGCCGAAGGCGGCTCATCCGGTCTCAGCCACAACGACCGGGGCATCATGTCGGACGAGGAGTATTTCCGGCGTTACGGACGCCCCCGGGGGGCGAAGGTCGGAAATTTTCTGCGGGGAGCGGAATAGAAGCCCGTCTTCCGCTCCCGGACAACGCTCCGTTCAGGGCTGTCAGGGCATCTGCAACCACGGAATCCGATACGGAAAAGGAGTATCGTGTCATTTTCGATGCATTCCGCAGGCTGATCCTCTATTGGGAGAACAGCGCGGAACGTCTCGACATTATAGAGGACATCATCACCCTGCGTGCCTCTTTCCTCATAGACCGTGCGCTGACAGGTCTGCGAATCGATATGGACCGGGCATTGGAGATACTGAAAAATCACAACTCCTTTACAACAGAGAGGGAACGGCAGCAGCGTGACATCCTGATTGCAGCTATAGACAACCTGGTGGATTTTGCCGCGGCAGAGGAGTATGCCATGCTCGGGGAACTGCCCGAGACAGCGGATGAACAGGACATGGAAGCATACGAAAAGATATGCCGCAGGTATAACCTCGTCCATGCGGAGGAAGAGAACAACCAGGTATTCTTCGCGGCCTCGATGGCCGCATGGTGGATGGCGGTGGATATGGATACCGTGCTTACCTACATGACACAAGGCGATGAACGGGTACGTGCCTGGCATCTTTCATTGGAAGGGATTTCCTTCCGCAAATCCGAGTTTCCTCCGGAGCTGATACCGCCGATCGAATGGGGATGCCGCTGCTTTCTGGTCGCGGAGGGGTTCGCCGCTGTCCGGGCGGCTTTGCCGGATAAGGGAGACTATCTGGAAAAGGTGGATCCGGTCTTCCGGGAGAGCCTGGCAACCGGCGGGCGTATCTTTTCCGATGCGCACCGCTATTTCTCCGTCCCGCTTCCGGGTTACATGAATGATATTGTGAAACGCATTAAAGGAAAGTTCGCCTATGCCCAAGATAACGCTTGATGAGTTTTGCAGCCACTGGGTAAGCAGGACCAGTACGCGCGTCATGGCCAGCCGGCTGGAGTTCAACGTATTCGACTTCGCAACTGCTGCCGGTGACTATACCAGGCAGCAGTTCGTGTCCTCATTCGCTTCGGGGGGATTCAACGGTAGCAAATGGGCGCCTCGTACCTCCAAATGGGGAAAGAGGTTCACCCATCCTCTCATGAACGATACGGGGACTCTGGCCCGGAGCATACAGTCGGAAGCCGGCCGGACAGACATAGTGGGACGGCGTTCGGACCGTACGCGCATCTTCCGGAAAGGCGCCAGGTATTGCATGTGGACTACGGAAAAGAGCTTTCCAGTCAAGGGCAAGCGGGGACGCAGCAAGGAGCGTTACGGGCATTATGCCGCCATACACAATACCGATCCGAAGTTCGGGCTGTACACGGTAAACCAGTATTCCACGCGCCGTCCCGTACACCGGCAGTTCATCGGATTCTCACCGAAGACGGACGACTATATCGCCGCCCATTTCATAGATATGATTTTTAAAGGATTTCCACACCAGCCGTTATGATAAAAGACAAACACCCAGCACCACAGCCCGCACAACCGTCGGCACCGGCGGAGAGCCTGCCTGAAGAAGTTTCCGCGAACCCTTTCGTGGAGATATACCGGGCCGTTAAGCGGGCTGTCCTGACCCTGCGGGAGAATCCGGACGACCCGTTGTCGCCGCCCCTGTTCAAAACCGTCGCTATCGACAACGGCCAGTTCGCCCGCATTGTCCGTGACGATAACACGGAGTATGAGACTGTGTTCCCTGCCGTGTTCATCCACTTTATCAACGTGAGGTACCTGGTACAGCAACAGCGTATCGGTGAGGGACGCGCCACCATGCGCGTGCGGTTTATCCTGAATACGCTCAACAATGCGGACGAAGACAAGGAATGCGAGGCGTTTCTGGTCTTCCAGCGGCTCAATGTAGCCATACAGGATGCCAAGAACCATGAGCCGGCGCTGAGCGAGCGGTGCAACCTGACCTATTTCGACATGCCGCTTTCAACCAATATGTTGCAGGCGTACTGGATAGACTACGAGGTATGGTTCAGGGAATCTTCCGCGTGGAAATACAGGGACTGGGTAAAAAGGTATGTGGTCATGCCCCCGTTCACCCAACACAGCGATGCGCCGCAACATGACAGCGGCGGACACGGCTTCCATCCGCGTCCGGAACATGACGAAGTATCTGGTTTTTCGGATACTGGATCGGAAAATTGAAATCCATGCAGGAGATTTATCCGCACTGCGTATAAACAGACATGAATCAGCAGATAATACAAGACTCATGATACATTTTCTGTACTTGCTGAATTTAGAATGTTCAGCATGCCGGTCTTGATACAAATAGTTGCAACCGGTCTGTAATTTGAACAATCTATTATACTGTAAAGATAATCGCATTTCCATAAATGGATGGATTCTCATATTTCCACTTCCATAAATAGCAGTGCAAAACCTTTTCTTTTTCCACCGCCTACTCTTGTTCAAATAACCCTTGCATATGGATATGAACACACTTCAATATGTCGTCGGAGAGGCGAAGGCAGGCCAGCCGGCTGTTATCCGTTTCTTCGGTCGCGTGACGGAAGAGACGACCTCACGTTTCAATGACGAGTTCGACTTTTTGGAAAATATCATCCGTCCCTCCTGTATCCGCGTGTTGATCAACTCGGAGGGCGGCAGTGTCCTTTACGGCATGTCCACCTATTCCACCATCGCCAATGCCACGGTGGATACGGAATGTATCATCGAAGGGGTCGCGGCATCGATGGCCTCCATCATCTGGGCGGCGGGCAAGCGTTCTCTCATGCGTGATTATGCCATACTGATGATTCATAACCCGATGTTGCCGGACGATGACGGAGGGGAACCGTCGGACATGGTAACGGCTTTTACCAAACAGATCGAGACGATTTACCGGAAACGGTTCGGCCTGAAAGCGGAGCATGTGCGGGCCATCATGGACGGACAGGCAGGAAAGGACGGGACCTATTTCGACGCACAGGCTGCCGTCAAGGCCGGCATCATACCTGCGGAGCATGTCATCCATACCTCGAAGCAGCTTTGCCGTAAAGTGCATGACGAGATAGAAGGATTGACCGATACGGCCGCCATCCAGGAACTGATGAGCCGTGTCAGCGCGGGAAATAAACCTTTCAAAGGCATTGAACCTACTCTTACAGAAACGGAAAACGATATGGCAAACGAAAACAAGACACAAGGCTTTGAGTACGGGGCGATTGCAGCCTCGCTGGGCATGAAGGACGGTGAGGTCAAGGACGTGATGGCACGTATCTCTGAACTGGCCGCGATGGAACCCAAATACAGAGAAATACAGAAATCACTGAGCGACGCGCAGACCGTCATCGCCGGAAAAGACGCCTCCATCCGGAACTTGCAGACAGACCTGGCCGCAGCGACGGCACGCCTTTCCGCCTACGAGCAGAAAGAGAAGGACGAGCAGGCTTCCCGTATCGAGACATTGGTGGAGAATGCCATTGCAGAAGGCAAGATTGACCGTGAGGCGAAAACGCAGTGGGTGGAGATGGCCGGTTCCAACTTCGAGTTGGCGGAAAGCACGCTGGCTTCCATTCCCGCGCGGGAGAAAATCTCGAAGGAAATCGCCGATGACCCTGCCAACATCCAGGCCACGGCGGAAGCGACAAAGACCGCCGAACAGCTGATGGCCGAGAAGGTGGCGGAAGTGGTCGGTGCGGATTTCAAGTTCCGAAAGCTCTGACAGACTATCCGCGGGCGTCCGCCCGATTTTAACTGACATGCCGGAGACCGCAGTGTCTCGCGCGGAAACAGCAGGTATCCGCCAGTCGGCCGAGTTTCATTCTTCAACGGAAAACTTAAAACGACAATGGCTGATACAGTAAACTTTCTTCAAAACGGGTATAGCGGCGAAGTACTTGAGGACTTGCTGACCTATACCGTGCAGGGCAATGATACAGTCCGCGAGGGACTGATTCATATCAAGACGGGCATCCAGCACCGCTATACGCTTCCTGCCATCAAGCTGGGCAACATTATCCAGGACAACGTGCCGACCCCACAACCCATCCACGGAGCCAAGGGCGATGACGGCACGAACGAGTACCAGTTCACCGAACGCCATCTTGAGCCGTCCGATTTTATGGTCTATCTCGAGTTTAACCCGAGGGACTACGAGAAGTACTGGCGTTTCGCGCAGCCGGAAGGCAATCTCGTGTTCCGCGAGCTCGACCCGAAAATCCAGGCGACGATGCTCCGTCTCCTTATGGACAAGAAAAACGAGTATATCGGAAACGCCATCTGGACTTCCGCCCGCGGAGGAGAGACGGTGGCCAAGATTACCGCACCGGAAGGCTGCACGAAAATCGGAGCCAACAAGGAGAAATATTTTGACGGGGTCATCAAACGGATCCTCGACAATGTGAACTCCTCCGATGCCGAGGTGGTTGCCGGAGGGCAGTGCATCATTTCGGGAACGACCGAGCTGACGGACGGGGCCGCGGTGGAGGCGGCGCTCTATGCGATGTGGAGGAAATGTCCGAAGCAGATCCGAAAGAAGACATCTCTGACCTTTGTGGTCGGATGGGACGCCTGGGACGCGTATGACCAATATATCTCGGACAAGCAGGTCAAGTATTCCGAGAATACCGAGGTCAACCGCTATCGCTTCAAGGGCAAGCGCATCGTCCCGGTCGTGGGAATCCCCGAACACACGATGGTGCTCGGCGAGTTCTCCACCGGCATGGACTCCAACCTGTGGATGGGGGTGGATTACGCGAACGACACGGACATCCTGAAAATCGACCGTCTGCAGGCCAACTCCGAGCTGTTCTTTTTCCAGATGCGCATGAAAATGGACGTGAACATCGTCCGCCCGGCGGAGATCGTGGTCCATACCGCCTACAAGAAGAGCGAATAACACACCTTTCTTCATTCTCAATATCCACCCGGGGAGCGGAGGCAAGGCCCCGTTCCCCATTTTCATTCTACTGTTATGGCAAAGAAAATCAACACGGAGGAAACTCCGCAGACAGACAACAATAATATTCCTGCACCGGAGGCTCAGGCGGTGCCCGTTCCGGAAACGGCATCGGAAAACCTCGGGACAGGCGGCGAGACTGAAGACAGGCTGCCGGCCAAGACCGCGGGGAAAGGGAATGCAGGGTCGGAGGAGACGACAGAGCCTCACATCCTGTCCCTGTTGAAAAAGTTCCCGGCATATCCGTCGCTGTACATCGACACGCACGGAGGAACCTATGCGCCGGACACGGCGGCCGCCATCAGGGGCAAGGCCGTACTCTACAGGAATCCTTTCTACAACGAACTTAAAAAGAAATCATAATGGCACTCGGTAATGTATTTATCAAGGATGTGGACGGCAATATTCCTTACGATACCGGCTCGTCGGGCGAGAAGGTGACGGGACTGCTGTTCGACGTGTCCCTCCAGCCGACGCTTTTCACGGAGGGGTATGGTAAAACCAATGAGACCAGGCTCAAGCCTGGCGATGTCTGCTACATCACCTCGTTCAAGTCCGCCGTGAACGACTTCGGTATCATCGAACGTGTGGAGGCAACCGACGAGGAGGAGATGAATGTCAATTTCCTGCACGGCATCCCGGCATACCATATCCGTGAATTTTTCCGCATGTCCGGCAATCCGGGCGGTTCAGGAAAACTCTACGTGATGTTCGCGGACTGTTCGGCGAACTGGGATGCGCTGGAAATCATGCAGCGTGCTGCCGGGGGTATGATCAACCAGATAGGCATATGGACGGAACAGCCGCTGTGGAAAGCGAACGGCGCATCGGAACAATACAACCTCAATCTGGTAAAGGGGCTCAACGACGTGGCCGTGGGGCTTGCGGAGCAGAACCAGCCGCTCTCGCTCATCCTTTCCGCCAATCCTTCCAATACGGGGGCGGATACGACTGAGGGGCGTCAGATTGACCTGAATAAAATACCTTCATGCATCTGTGAATCAAGCCGTATCAGCTGTATATTCGGCCAGGCGCATCACGAAAAGATCTCCACGATGCAGATGTGCAACAGGAACCATACGCCCGTGGGATTTTTGGGAGCGGTTATGGGAGCCATAGCAAAGGCCAACGTGCACGAATCCATCGCATGGGTCAAGCAGTTCAATCTCTTCGCGGACGATTTCCAGGAAATAGAGTTGGGGTTCGGGGACATCAACCTCGACGAGGCAGAGGAGAACTTCCTCAGCCTGAACCGGTACGAGTCACTCTCCCCGTCACTGCTGGACGAACTCGACGATAAGGGGTATATTTTTCCCATCAAGTATGCCGGCCGCGAGAACGGGATCTACATCTCGAAAGACCAGACATGCTCACATGGGGATTTCCGTACCATTGCCCGGAACCGCACCATCAACAAGAGCCGCCGTGCCGTGCGTGCAGCCCTGCTGCCGTATGTGAACTCACCGCTGATGGTCAATCCTTCAACCGGGTTCCTCGCCCCGTCGAAGATTACAGCTTTCAAGACACTCATCGGGGATATACTGGCCAAGATGCAGGCGGCGCAGGAAATTTCAGGATACGCCGTCACTATCGACCCGAACCAGAACGTGTTGGTGGACGACACGCTGCGCATCTCCTATGTCCTTGTCCCGGTGGGCGTGGCCGTGAAGATTTATGTAGAGGAAGGACTGTCATTAACCGCAAATAAGACATAGCATATGGCAATAATCAACAATGTAGCATACTCGTGGTCGATGATAACCCTGTCATCGACCGCCCTGGGAATCGATGAAGGTTCCACGACCCTTGAAGGCGTGTCGGCCATCAAATGGTCGAAGAAGCGCAAGGTCGAAAGTAACTACGGCATGGGAGGACGGCCGGTGTCGAGGGGGTTCGGGAACATTACCTATACGGCGAGCATCACGATGGACTATGCCACGCAACAGCTGTTGCGTTCGGTGTACGGCTCGCTGCTCGAAATCGGCGAGTTCGACCTGATTATCAGCTTTGCCAACCCGATGGCCGGCGAGGACTGGACAACGACGACCGTAACGCTCAAAGGTTGCATCTTCACGGAGGATTGTCTCGAGTCACAGCAGGATGATACCAATATCACCCATGAATTCGATCTCAACCCGTTCGATATCCAAATCGGCTCGGGTGATACAATCTAAGCTGTCATGGATGTAACTTTCGAGGGGAAATCTTCTACCGGAAAGAACGAATGGCTCACGCCTCCCTGCCTGCTTCGGAGGCTGGGGCCGTTCGATTTGGATCCGTGTTCGCCCGTAAACCGCCCATGGGATACGGCGCGACATCACTATACCATTGAGGATGACGGCCTGCAACAACCCTGGTTCGGACGTGTGTTCTGCAATCCTCCCTATGACACTGCACTGATTGTCCGGTTTATCCGCAGGTGTGTCGAACACAGGAATGCCGTCGCGCTCACTTTTGCCCGCACGGACACGCGCCTGTTCCACGAACTGATATTCCCAAACGCCGATTCAATACTCTTTATCAAGGGACGGCTCAGTTTTTACCATGTTACGGGGGAACAGGGTGGTACGGCCGGAGCGCCGTCATGCCTGATCGCCTTCAACAAAGAAAATACCGCGGTTCTGGAAACATGCGGTATCGACGGGAAGTTGGTGAAGCCACGACTTCAATAGTCAACCATAAATTTGTTACATAATAACCCGTCTGTTTGCCGGATATTGACCTTGGCTGACAGACGGGATTTATGTATGGCAGACTTAAATCGAAATATGCGCTTCCTTATCGAATGACGTATGCTCGTTACTGAACACATAGCCCAACTGGTTGCATATGCACCGGGTGTTTCCGATGACCTTATTGATATTGCGGTGCGAGTGGCCATATATCCAGTATTCAATCGGGCTGTCTGCAATGAAACCGCCAAGCTCCACGGTAAATGCCCCATTGAGCGGACTGCCCTTGAACTCCGGCGCCATCAGTTCGAATGACGGTACATGATGAGTGGCGACAATGAGATGTCTGGCAGTACTTTGTTTTACGCTCTGTTCCAGAAAACGGAAACAGCGCGAATGTTCGTCATTGAACCTTGTCCAGTCCAGCGGTTCGCTGCCGTAACGCATCCTGCGGAAATCTGTGATGGCTGCCTCAGTTTCATAGGCATCCTGCAACAGGATATGTGACCACAGTGTGGTAGCGATCAATTCTATATCGTTACCCAATGGGATAACGGCATTATAGTGGCAGGTGATGTTTTCCCTGATTTTGAGCGACCAGCCGTTATACAGCTTGTCTATGTCGAACATCTTGTAAAACTCGTGGTTTCCGGGAACCACGATGACCCGGCTGTAATTTCCGGAAGCCCAGTCCCAGAACGGATGTCTGGAGTAGTTCTCATCTCCGATATATCCTATATCTCCGGCAAGGACAAGCACTTCTCCGGCAACAGCCAGCGGGTTGTGCTTCAAAAAACTGCTGTTCTCCCGAAACTCGAGATGCAGGTCGGATGCGTATTGGATTCTCATTGTTGTGTTATGAAATTGGCTTCAAGTTGTTCCAATAACTGTTCTCCGGAAATGCTTTTAAGTCCTGCCGATTTGAAAAAATCAGAGTTTGGCACTTCTTCTTTGACAGCCAGGCAAAACCTGTCAACATCTTGTTTAAGCGAATCAGGAACTTCGTAGGTGTCGGCAGGAGCAAGCATGGCAACCAGCCGGAATACATCTTTCTTGTGCTTGACGATATGTTTGCTGTCCACTTGTTCTCCATTGCTTTTCCGCTCGGTCATTTCTAAATAGGCCCTGCATTTCAGACAGATAAGACTTTCAATGTTCGCAATATGTACGCCCTCCTCCAACGTGCTGTGTTCAATGGTATAATAATAATAGTCATCATCCATCAAAATGGCTGACAGACTTGACAGGTCATCATCAACCGGAATGGGGGTAATGTGGGCATCGTCCGGGAATTTGACAACCCCGATATTTCGTGAAAAGAGTTCTATCTGATACGGGAAATCCGGATTTCCCGGTTCCTTGAACCTGTAATATTCATGCCTGCATTCCCCGTTCCCGGTTCCCTTATTCCTTTGTCTGTACCCTGCGGTTTTTACAAACTCCCAGAATTTTGCAGCAAAATCCGAAGACAGCGCCTCCACAATCAGTATAATGTCTATGTCCTTGGTCGCCCTTGGAGTTTGTGCATATATTTCTTCATGCATTTCACAGGCAGTACCACCTATGATGACATAGTTTCCTTCATATCCGGTGAAAAACTCCCTGAATTTATCAATTCCTCTTACCATATCATATTATTTATCATAGTTTCCAATTCTATTTGAATGCGTTCATCATCCATATCCTTCATGGCCAGAAATAAAGACAATTTGTCTACAATGCCGTTTTTTGAGAAAAAACATGGATTGTAACGCCATATCTCTATGCGGGTCTCGCCATATTCCTTGTCTGTCCGGATTTGCAACCGTCGAGCTTCTTCTTTTGCAATGGCATAAGTGTCATTTTTTTCCTTGTTCAGCATTGAATATTCCGACAAGGCATTTACTCCACTAATACAAAATACTTCATCAGGCAGACTATCGGTATATACAATCCGCTCGATGGGGTTCGCCAGGAACGGCAACATCCTGTCCCATAATTCACGCTTTTTGAACTGAAATATCATACTCTTTGTCTTGCCGCCGGATAAAGCGATAACTTCTTTATCTTTCAGCCATCTGACCGCCCGGTTTACATTGGCATACGACACGTTGAAAAGATCTGCAATATCATAAGTTCCTTTCCCTTCGAGAGACTTTACTTCAAGATGATAAAGGATTATGCATTGGGCAATTGCAGGAATCTGCGTTTCTTCACCTCCCCCGATATTATTTTTATGCGGTTTCAAATCTATCAACAAATCCGGTATGAACATTTGCTTTTGCGGTATGATGAAATTTACACGATGTCTGACAAGACGCCGTACATTATAGGCCGCCACTGTACGCAATACAAATATTACCGGGCATTGGGCTTTTCGCTCAACCAGTTCTTTTTGTTTCCGCATCTGCCCCGGAGTATATGCAGAACTGTCTGCACTATACAGAAGAACTACGTCATGCCCCAACAAGTTAGCCGTACAAAATGTATAACCGGCAGTAATATTGGCTGGGAATGTATGCAAGACATCCTTTTCGACCGGCCTGATGTCCGCCCTCAAATCAAGCAATTCAGCGATGTACCGGCTTGTCACATCTATAAAATCATCTATTTTGCACATAATCATTTATGTTTGAGAATATGCAAAATTAACGATTATATACTATATATCAAAGAAATATATGAAATATATTCAGCGAAATTTCCTTTAAAGACTGATCTGGGAATATCAGGAGCAAAGAAGTTTTTTGTATAACATATGGATTACAAGTGAATAAGAACCGTGTCTTCAACCTTTCCACGATTCTTTGTCCTACTCTTTCGGTGAATCAAAACAAATTCGATATGGACGAAAAAATGCTTTCATTGGAACAGGAGATCAAGATCAAGGAAAAAGCCCTCAAACTGAAAGAGGAGAAGAAACTCCGCAAGATTTGTCCGATGGTCGTTTTCGGAGACACCGCAAACGGCGAGAAAGAGATTTATGTGGCCTACATGTCCGAACCGAGCTTTCCGCAGTTCAGCAAATTCATGGCCGCTTCCAAAAAGGACGAGGTAATCGCCATGCGCACGTTGGCCCGCGACTGCTTCGTGGACGGAGATAAGGAACTCGTGGACGACGAGTCGCTCTTCCTGTTCGGTCTGATGGGACAGCTTTCCGAGCTGATCACCACCCGCCAGAGTGTCCTGGTAAACTTATAAGCCGGTGGGTAGTGACCGACGAGCAGCGCATCCGCCAGCGGATGATCTATGTCCGCCACTACTTTCCCGGCGTCAACCTCGACACGATTTCCGACGAGGAGTTCGCGATGCTTTCCGAAGAGGCGTTGTGGCTGCACGAGCAGATGCTCATCAGCCGTATGCCCGTTCCGATGTCATTGCCGGAGAGGACTCCTTGACCTGCCGCCGTAAGCTTCCGGTTTGCGGCGGCCTTCGTTTCATAATCTCCGCCCTTGCGGAAAGACTATTCTTTTAACGCAGTACCCATTACCATGGCTCAGGAACAGAACTATCAGGTCAACTACTCCATCAACGTGGATGCCTCTCAGGGCACCAAGCAGGTTATCGCCTTCGGTGAGGCGGTAGGCAAGCTGGTACAGGCGAAAGCGTCCCTGACTCCGGCCGTCACGAACATCAAGAATATGATGGACGAGATAGACCGCGTGTTCCGCACCAAGAACGGCAAGAAACGTAATTTCGATTACCGCCTGACCATCGATACGAAAAAAAGCGAAGAGAAGCTGGAACGTATCAAGGGGTTACTCACGGATATTTCCACGCTTTCCAAAGGCATCAGCCTGACCATCAATGCCGGTCAGGCTTTGGACAGCAAGAAAATCAAGGCCAACGCCAAAAGCCTTTACGAGAAAAAGGCTGCCGAGATGCGCAAAGCGGAGATCGAAAAGAATGCCGCCTCGTCCGTTGGCACGATGGCAGACGCGCAGAAACGCATTACCAAAGCCATCGGGAAAATCAACTCCGCCCTGGTTTCCATGGAACGTGACCGGGAACTGCAAATCAAGACCGGGACGGCGGAAAACAGGTTGCAGCAGATACTTTCCCTATTGGGTCGTATCAAAAGTGCTTCTGTCATTTCTTTCAACATGCAGGGAGGCATACCATCCGAAGGACTCACACCTTCCGTTCCGGTGCCATATGCTCCGCAGGCCTTCGTAATGCCCGAAAAGGCCCGGCAAAAACTGATGGAACGGCTTTATGCAGGACAGCAGCTGCATCGCCAGAAACTGGTCCACGCGGAGGAGCTCTTTACCGCAGACCAGCGCCGTAAGGCGGCTCTGGCAGAAACCGCCGCGGCGGAAAAGCGGCGTGCCGATGAAGCGCGGGCTAAAGAACGGGAGTGCAAGAATGCCGCCCGTGCTGCGGAGAAAATACGCCGGCAGGCAGAACAGGCACGCCGTAAGGCAGAAACGGAACGTATAAAGGCCGAGCAGGCTGCAAGACGGCAGGAACAGCGCAATGCGATGCAGTCCGTCAGGCTCATGCAGCGGGAACATACTGCAGCCGGTACGCTCTACCGCAGTAAACGCCGTGCCGCCATCAACCGTATCCAGTATTCGAAAGCGCCGTCACTCAGGAACCTCCCGTTCGCTTCGATGCTCAATGCCTATATGGGTTACAGCCTGATCCGTTCGGAACTGACGAAGGCCATCGACTATTCCAACATCATGGAATCGGCACATTCCATCCTCCGTGTGGCGGACAGCGACCTCAAGACATTCGAGACCCGTTTTGACAGTATGGCCCGTCATGTCCGTAAAATCGGCATCGACACGAAATACACAGCCGTGGAGATTGCCGGTGCCGTCAAATACCTGTCGATGGCGGGCATGAATATCGAGACAATCAACAAGTCCATCCGCCCGATCACGAACCTGGCACTTATCGGTGACAACGACGTGTCGTATATCGCCGACCTGGCCACGAACATCATGGCCGGTTATGATATCCATAACGACAGCATGGACAGCGTGGCGGACATTATCTCCTCCACCATTTCCCGCTCGAATGTGAATATCGTGGAGATGGCGGAGTCATACAAGATGGCTGCCGGTTACCTGCGTATGGCGGGCGTGGACTTCACGGAAAGCAGTGCCGCCATCGGTCTTTTGGGCAATATGGGTCTGAAGGGAACGCTGGCGGGAACCTCGTTGCGTGCTCTTTCCACACGTTTTGCCAAACCTACCAAGGAGGCACAGGAAGTTCTGGACCGCCTGGGCATCCGGTTCACGGAAATGCGCGACATCGAGGGGGTGCAGGTCGAGAAACTCCGTCCTATAGCGGACATTTTCGAGGAATTGAACAAGAAGGGCGCGTCGATGGCGGATGTCCAGGCAATCTTCGGGAAAATTGGCGGTAACGCGGCGATGATGTTCCTGAAGAACTACGACAAACTACGAGAACTGACTTCATATAACCGGGGGTCCCAGGGCGTTTCCTCAGAACTGGCATTGGTAAAGCAGAATACGACCAAGGGATTGTGGGCGCAGGTGACCTCCCAGCTGACCGAAGGGTTCATGCAGGCATACGAGGTGTTGGAACCCTCTATCCGCACTGTGCTCCGCACTTTTCTGGCAAAGTTCAAGGCTCCGGAATTTACCCGTGGCCTGGTGTCCATCGGGAATGCCTTGTTGGACATCTTCACCGTGATCGGCAATATCGGCGCATGGGTGACCCGCAATTTCCATTGGATAGAACCGCTTGTCTTTACAGGCGTTGTCGCGACCCGGCTGTTCAAGGTGGCGGGAGCCCTGACGAATATCGGCATCGCCATGGGGTTTATCGGCAAACAGTCTGCGGCCACGACATCAATCAGTGTCGTGCAGGGGCTGCTGGGGGCGGGTGGTATCGGTAAGGTTTCGTTTGCCCAGAAGCGGGCCATCGTGTCGGCCATGCAGTCCGCAGGCGTGGCGGGACGGGGAGCGATGAACCGCGCCTTGATGGCCGGGGGCGGTGTCATCGGAGCCAAAGGAGTCCTGCAGTCGCTGTTTGCCACACAGGTGGCTACCGGCAGCGGACTGACCGGTGCTGCCGCCTCGTTGAGTGCCATCAGTACAGGCGCGGTTGCCGCCACGGCAGGTATAGCCGCATTGGTCGGGACTTTGGGATGGGTGGCTTACAAGACCTGGAAGATAAAGGAGGCGAAGGATGCCGTACTGGAAGAGATCGAATCGAACCGCAAGTACCGTTATCCGTCCATAGAGGCACTTTACTCCTCCCTGAGCGAGACCTATAACATGGCTGTCAAGACAAAGCGTGCCGTGGACGAGGTCGTTGCCGGCAAAAGTATCGAAGAGGCTTCGGGACATAAAATCGGAGCCTTCACATCCAACTGGTGGGCCGGGTTCTTGGGGGAATTTGCCATCGCTTCATCTGAGGGGATGGTATCGCGAGACCATGTGTATAACATGGACAAAGCCCGTCAGGATGACATAAGGGATGCGCTTGTCACCCTTGCCAAACGCGACAGCCAGACACGTATCGATGCCGCGTACGCCGAGTTCGGGAAGATGGGTACGGTATTGGAAGTGGACGCTTTCCTCAAGACGGTAAAGGAGCGTTTCGGGCAACAGGAGAAGGATCTCGACAAGTCTTTGTGGCGTATGCAGGATGGCAAGGCCGTCTATGTGAATGATATCGGGGACAGGTCGGAAGCGGTTGCCGCCCGCACATACGACTATGCCCGGTACATGAACACGCAGACCGTTCCGGAGATTGTGCGTGCCGCCACCGCTTATCGGAATGCCATATCGAGTGCCGCCAATGCGCATGAGCTGATGCGTAAGGGAGGGTTCGACTTTGACCAGTTCAGGGCCTGGGGATTCGAGCAGGACGAAAACGGGCTATGGAAACAGCGGGCACTGGGGCAGAACGCCACCGATGCGCAGCGTATAGACAACATCGCGCATCGCAAGCTGGCACATACGACACTCGTGAAGTTCTTTTCATCGCTCCGGCAGACTTTCGGAGGTTCGGCGGAGGCAGCCGAGAACATCCTCCGCGTGGCGGGCTTCACTCCCGACCAGTACGGCAACGAACCGGATTCCAACGATACACGTCCGTTTGCTGCCAACCCGATTACCAACACGCATCTGGATGACGGAGGGGCCGGCGGCAACTATTCCGGCACGGGGCGGTTGTCCTCGGCGGCACCTAAACAGGTCATCGTGAACATAGAGAGCCTGCTCAGTGTCAGGACCATCGACCTGATGAAGTCGAAGGAGGGGCAGACGGAAGAGATACAGAACCTGAAAGAACAACTGGCACAGGCGCTCATCGATGTCGTGCATGACTTCGATGCCTCCTGGAACGCATAAAATGAAAGGATTATGGGAAGACTGATACAAATCGCGGCCTCGACTTTGTTGAGCGGAGGCATACTCAACCACGGTTCGCTTGGCGGATACATCAGCAACGCCACGCGTCTGGCGTTGGGCATGGGGCTTGCCGAATTGCAGGACGGGCAGGTACATTACTTCTCCAGGCACCATGACCTGCTCAAACGGGCAGCCATACAGGTTGCCTCGCAGACGGCTTACGGGTTGCTACGTTCCTATCCCCGATACCTCAAATACTGGGAACAGCAGGTGCGGGACAAATATCTTCAGACACAGTCGCAGTCCAGCCTTGCGAACAAGACCGGACAGTACTACCAGCTCATCAGGGAACAGCAGGCGGTGGCGCAGAAGAAAAACCATATCGATTCCATCGTCGGCCGGACAGTGGCGGATTTTCTGGAACTGTCCATATCAGAGGAGGGGAAGTATTATGACAACAGCGAGTGCAAGGTTTTGCCGAACAGCCGGTATGGACTGGTGACATTCGTGGACCTGGGACCGCAGGTACAGGTCAGCAGCCGGAACAATATCCTGCTGACCCGGGTACAGGGGCGGGACTATACCCGCAAGGAATATATATCCGGGGGTGACCTCGAGATTACCATCAACGGCAAGATCACCTCCAAATACCCGGACGTGTATCCCGAGGCGGAAGTGTCCAAGTTTATCAGGCTGGTACAATACAAGGGTGTCATCGATTGCGACAACACGGTATTGCGCCAGTTCAACATTTCACGGTTGATTATACAGGGCTATACCTTACAGCCTACGGATTGCCGGAACGTGCAGCCGTATTCGCTGAACTGTGTCGCCGTGGAGCCATCGGAAGCCGTGGAACTGAAACTGGCGGAACAGGAAAAGGTGGACACGGCCATCAAGCACACGAACAAGTGGATCAAGTATGTTAAATTCGGTACGGAGGTCATCGACCCCGCCTCGTTGCTTAAACTGACACGTTTATGGGTATAGCTGCAATGGATATCCTCTGCTGTCGCATCACCATCGGGGATGCCGACCCATCCAATCCGATGAGGATACAGAACGGCGTGGAGATTACGGAAGTCCAGTCGCTCGAAATCAACGAGAGTTACAAGAAGCTGATCGGAACGGCCAAAGTGATATTCCCGAAAGGGTCGGTATGCCGCTCCACGATTATCGGGAACGTGACATTGGAGGGCAAGGACGTGTCGAGGATAACGACGGAGGTGATGCAGGACGGTGTCATCATCGAGAAACGCAGCGCGCAGCGTCTGGTTGACGAGACGACATTCAAGGTCGGACAGCGCATCAATATCAAGCTGGGCTACAACGGCGTGCTGAAAAATATGTTCGACGGATACATTACCGGATACAATTCGGACAGCACGCTGGAAATCCAGTGTGAGAATATGGCCTACAAACTCAAACTGAAACAGGCACCTCATTTCGAGACCCCGGCGAAAGGGACGACGGTGAACGAGGTGCTGGAAGGCAAGTATAATATCCTGAAAGATACCGGCTTCAGGATACACTCGGATACGAAGCGGTTTGAGATACATATCGGCAAGGTAAAGGTCACGGACAACTTCACGGTAGCGGATATCCTTTCCGAATGGTCGAAGTACAAGGTCTACTGTTTTTTAAAATACGATGCCGATGATGACGGGGCCATACCGTCCATTGCCGTCGGGCGTCCTTATTCGTCCAGCAAGGCTCAGCCGGTATTCCCGGAGGATGAATCGACAGGACCGTACAGGATATACTTCAACGAGCATGTGGCGCAGAGCAACCTGAAAGTGGTCAAGACCGATCCGAAGTTTTTGGCGGTGACGGGCAAGGCACTCGGGACGGATGAAAAATTCTTTGAGGTGACAGTACGCATGAATCCTGAATACGACCCGGCGACGCCGGGCAGCAAGGAGTTTCAGACGGTCAATGCCACGCAGATTTCAAAAAAGACGCACAAAGTAACGGGCAACACGACGGCATCAGGAGCGAAGACCAGGACCAAGGTGGATTTATCCACATATACCATCGTACCATATATGTCACCTCATGTCGGAATCAATTCCGACCGGCTTGTAGAAGAGACGACGGAATACTTTCGGAATTACAATCTGAACGGAATCACCGGCAATGTGACAGTATTCGGGGATTTCGGACTGTCTCCTGCCGTACAGGTGGAACTGATCGACTACCGTAATCCTTCCAAGAACGGCGTATACCTCGTGGAAGAGGTAACGACTACTTTCGGGGTGGGTGGATACAGGCAACAACTGAGTATTCCGTATAAAATTAGGAAATAAGATTTACCGTTATTCAACAGGAGGAATTTCTATCAATGGTTCTTCGTTTATTACCTTGATAATATTCGGAAGTTCGCTATTGTATTTATCGTCAGTAGAGCAATCAAAACCTTTTCTTCCACTAATGAAATCCGGTGTCGAAGTTTCAAAAGACCCTTTGCGTACAACCGGTATAAATTTAGTGGTTCCCTGATTGTTATATATTTCATGTGATATTATACCCCCTTCATAAGCGGCACCTCCTTTACCGGATTCAGCTTTCTCTTTATACTTTGGAGTCAGAATGCACAGAACTTTAGTTGCCTTACGGATGCTTTCAAGCATAAATTTAGGCAAGTCAGTTCCATGAGGTTGATACTGGTCTATTTGAGCATCAATCCCTCGTCTTCGCAAATCTTTGGCGAAAGTTTGAATCCAATTCATAAAGACATTGTCTTCTACCTCCCACGCATACGAAATCAACACAAACGGCTTGTTTTTATTCACAATTGGTTCTTCCGCCACTTTATTGAGAATTTCAGGCAGAGGCGTATTATCGATTGTAGGAATGTCTACATCTGCCCAAGGATTCAAAGCTTCTTGTATCGCATCTTTTGGAGTATTCATTAGCAGCAGCCTGTTTATTTTGATAGACAAATCTTTGAGGAATTTTTGTACATCATTCTCATCAAGAGCTAAAAATAAAGTCCTATACCATTTAATTCTTGATGTAAATTCTTCCTTTTCCCGCAATTCTGCCATATATTCCCCATATGTATGAGGTAACGACAATGTTGTTAAATATGGCCTGATTGTATTATAAAACAATGGTCCATCTACATACAGCGGCGCATAATCATTTTCTTTGTTCGATCCGATAATATTCCAAAGCTGTTCATATATATCTGATCTACTGGTCTCTTTTTCATAAATTGTCCGCTCAAGGGAAATTTTAGGAATAACACACTCTCCCCCATTTATAACATCGGCACCATTCTCCGTAAGAGCTATAAAATCTCTATCTTTTAAGTAGAGATAGCCATTATCAATGAGGGTATTTACCAGGAAATACAATATACCCAATTGATTACGAGTAAATTGCTTTTCAGCTGCAAATCTAAAATTTCTGAGCATGTTACCTTGCCCGGCTTTAAAGCATCTTGATTTTTGAAAGAAATCAAATATATATGTAATATAGGATTCTAAAATTTCTTGTTTCATAAGTAATATCATTGTCTTTGCAAAAGTACAAAATAATTGGCAACCAATAAACTATGCTCCTCCTATTCTTTCAAAAAACTCATGTCTTCAGACAAATCCAACCAGTTGCTTATCCGTGAGGCTATCCGCAAGATAGCCTTGGGACGGAGTATGGAGCGTATCAATCTGGCTCCCGGAGGCATGTCCGGTATCGGTACGGCCCGCATGATACACGGCTATGTCGCCAAGATACACGACAACCCCTCGGACGAGGAGTTTTCCGACTACGGCGGTACCATTGATGTCGGCGAGTACCCGGACGAGACGGCCTCCGCCGAACCTGTTATCCATAAAGGCGTGTTGCTCTCGGCCGCCACCAACAGCGAAGGCGGCTTCCTGATCGTCCCCGCACTTTTTTCCGACGTGACCATCTTCATGGATGCCGCCACCCGTTATGCCTATGTGGTTAACTTCTCCCATGTGGATATCCTGCGGCTCAATGCCCGCACGGAAACCGTCATCGGCGTGACCGAAATGGAGGAACTGGATCCGGAAAACGACTCTTCCCCGGACTACGACGAACTGGAAACCACCGGTAACGAGACCTCCACCCACTATACGCCGACGGCCGTCACAACAACCGTTAGGAATGACAAGGACAAGGAAGCGACAACCGTTATCGATGCGGAAAGCATCACGCATACGGTGGACAAGTCTGAAGTCAGACAGACAGCAGATAAAGTGGTACAAAAGGTCAATTCCACGACCGTTGCCGTTGCCGACAACAAGGTGACGCTCGGTGACGAGAATGCCACCGAGCCGCTGGTTCTGGGTAATGAGCTTGCCCGGCTGATGCTCGACTTCCTGACGGAATGTTCGAAAATCATGACTCCCACACTGATGGGCACGATGTCGCCGATCAATATGCCGAACTTCATCTCGCTGACATCACGTATCCAGAAATTTCTTTCCAAGACCAGCTATACCAAATGAGCGTACAACTGCATCCCGATATAGAAACCCTCGACAAGGAGAGCCTGTGCTATTCCATCTATGCACAGCTGTACCATAACTTTTTCAATGCCCAGCAGAAAAAGGACGACGAGCATCCTTACGGCATCGAGGAAGGCGACGAGACCAGCCTGAGACTGAAGAATACCGCTTACGGTTTTGCATCCGCCATTGCCGGAGCCGTTACGGGAGAAGGCGGTTCCGGAAGCGGTGGCTTGCTGTTGGATTACCTGAAGAAATCGGGCGGTGACATGACCGGCAAGCTCAGTGCCAATTACGGTTTCGAAGCCGGCATTGGAAACACCCGTATCCTGGAAACCTATTCGCAGGACATTACCGATCCGGAAGGTGTGGTAACTGCCATCGAGTACGGTATCAGGATTACCGGCAACCTGAAAGTCGGGGGCGACAGCCTGCATATCGGCGGCAGGCAGTTGCTCCGTTACGACGCGGACAAGGCCACCGCTACAATCAACGCTTCCCATATAGACTTTCTGGATGCGACGGTACATTCCAAAGGGGCATGGATTATCGGGGACGAGGATACAGGAATATCCATCTCCCCGACACGGCTGGCCGTGGGCGGGCAGGATGTCTATCATCGTGGCAACGCCAATACGGACACGGTGGATTGGACGATGCGGGACGGCATGGTGAGACGGAATCTGACGGTGCGAGGGAGTACGGTCATGGATGGCGGACTGAAAGCCTTGCAAGGCGTGGAACTGGGCGACAAAGGGAAATGTCTGCTTTCGTTTTCGGAAGAGGATGTCGCGCTCGGCGGGTTCCTCTCGTTCCTGGACGGATTCGGCATCCGGATCGGAGATGTTCCCGTACTGCTCTGTACCGACAAGGACAAGATACAGTTCGGGAGTATCGGCGGTGACCTTCTTTTAGGCGGCGACCATACCCCGAAGATACGCCTGTTCTCCGGCATATCGGACGTGGACGGCGAGTGTCTGATGCTTTCCCCTTACGGAAAGGCTTGTTTTCCGGGCTCGCTGACTGTCCGCCACAACTACGGCGCCGACCTGCTCTCCTCATACCGGGTAGACACTTCCGATGAAGGTATCGTTATCCACAAGCGCTTGCGGATGGGCACAGCAGAGGGATTTATGTTCACAGGCGACAGGGAGCGCGTATCGCTTTCTTCCGAGGTAATCTACGAGGAAGAGGACGTAAGGACGGCTATCCCTCACAGCACGGATTTTTCACACCGTCCGTCCGTGAGCTGTTATGCCCCGCAGAACCGTCACAGCGAATCGTTCCATATCCGCACCGATGCCGATTTCGTTACGGTCGCTGTTCCGTTGGAAGCAGCCGGGCATATCGGAATCCATGCGTCGCCCACCCGGATTACTGACAGAATCCTATACTTGACAGAGGCGTTACGCCTGCAAGCGGTGGAGGACGGTATCCGGCATTACGGAAACAGCGTCTTTACCGGGTCGCTCTCTTCGGAGTTCTTTTCCCCGGGCCTTTCCGGAAGCGGATGGGCTGTCCGCCGGAACCGGACGACAGGAGGCGTCTCCGCCACATTCGACGAGGTGGTGGCCCGCCGTAAGTTCCGCGCCTATGAGTTCGAGGTCGAAAAGACTTCGGTAACCAACGGTTCCTTCTGGATCAGCGACAGCTGTTCGGGAGACACCGTGGAAAAACTGTCATAATCCATGTCCGTATTCCGTTATCCGACATACAAGATCCGTATTGCCCCCGACTCGCAGAAGACACAGGGACTGCAAGCCGGGGATATCATCCGCAGGCAATATGCCGAACGGGAGCGTACCGTCTATTCGCTGATGTGCGTGACAGAAACCGGAACGGAGCTTGTCGGAGACAAGGACGCCCCTTATTTCATCGGGGCATTGCTGGACGGGGACGAACCGCAGGGCGGTGAACTGCTGGACTTCGTGCGGATTACCAACCTGTTCGATACGGCACGTAGCGGCGCCTTGTACCTGACGGCTTCTGACAGCGATTCACCCTATATGGATGTCATCGACGGCATGGCGACCGAACGCTCCCTGTGCTATCCCGTCATGGACGGAGGCATGGCGGGAGTGCCGGACAAGTCCAGGTACGCCGTTTATGGCAGCATGCTGCAAACGGAATATCTGGATGCCGATTCGGAAGCGACACGCATTGTCCGCATTATCCGCAACGCGGAACCGGCAGGAAACGCTTCCTTCGGGCTGATGCTGACATTGGAAGAACCGGTCGGATACCCGGAGCGCCTGCTGGTATCGTTCAAGGTCAGGTCTTCCAAAACATCAGGTTCCGTACCGATCCGATTCGGCTATACGAACCGTGAAAAGACGGATGCGGAAGATGAAATCTCCATCGGCCGGGAATGGAAGTACAAGTTATGGGTCATCACCGTGGATTACCCGGCACAGTACAGCCGGAGCCTGTTTCTTGACCTGACATCAAGCCTGGCCTCCGAGGGGGACTGGTGCGAGGTCGCCGACCTGAACATTGTTCGTCTTGCCTCCGTATCCGCTTTCAGCGAGGCGAGCAAGGCCCGTGTGGGAAAGGTCAGCGGCATCATCGATCCGGTCTTCGGCATGTTGGATGGTTACGGGGCCTATTTCCAGAATCTCTATGCCACACGCAATGTCAATATAGCCGGCACGCTTACCGCGGGAGACGAGAACGGTTTTTCAAGCACGTTTTATGTGGGCAAAATCCACAAGAATGTCATACCCGACAGCCTGTCCTGCCGGTTCAGCCATTCGGAAGAGCTGGATGAAACATCTCCCGCCGGACTCGGGCGGTGTGTACGGATAGCCGGAGACAGTCTTCTTGGTGCGCAAAGTGCCGCCTGGCGGGAGGCTCATACAGGAGTCTGTTATTGTTTCTCAGTCTGGATAAAAGCGGAAGATACGGCAGCCATCCGGTTCTATCAGGATGAACATCTTGTCGGTGATCGGACGGTGGCTGCCGGTAAAGGATGGGTCCGTTATAATGTCCCGTTCCTCATACGCGGGTCAGATTCCCCCGTCATGTGTCTCGGCATTGCCGCTTCCGTCCCCCTGTCGTTGTCCGCCCCTCAATTGGAGGCCGGAAGGAACGTGACCCCCTATCAGGCGACCGATGAAGCCTTGTCCTACACGGACGATTACGGTGCCTGGTTCAATAAGGGAGGTATCGGGGGTACCATACAGAATCCCCTGTTGCGGCTGAACGAAGACGGCTCGATCGTTTCACGGGACGGTTCTTTCGTCATCCATCCGGACGGGACGGGCCATTTCGCCTCGGGACGGTTCAAGTGGGGCAAGGATACCATCGAACTGCGCGATGTGACCATCCGCTGGGAAGACCTCGATGAGGAGGCGCAGGAACTGCTCAAGCCCCGTTCCGTCTCCCTGACAGGCGGCACGGCGTTCCATTTCAAGGACGAGCTTTCAGGCGCATGCGAGCCGGAGAATATCCCGCTTGTGGCGACCGAATACAATTTCGAGCCGGAAAGTCGGCAGTGGGAATACCTTGCCGTTGACGGCATATGGAAAGATGCCGGATGCAATGCCGCCGTATTTGAAATGACACCCCCGTTTCATGGCTGGGAAGGGCGCGACGTGCTGACCCTCCGCTACACGGCAACATACCGTAATGAAAAAATCAGTGCGACCCATACCTTTTTCAAACTTTACGACGGATCTCCCTCCTATACTGTTTATGTGGAGTCTGAAAACGGCACGACATTCCGCAACGGAATCGTCTCGACGGTACTCCGTGCCAGGGTGTACAGGGGCGGTGAAGAGATTACATCGCTCATTCCCGACGGCAATTTCCGCTGGATACGGACGAGCCGCGATACGGAGAGTGACAGGATATGGAACGCCGCACCGCGTTACGGCAGGGAGATAGAGATAACCGGCGGGGACGTGTGGCGCAAGGCCGTTTTCGATTGCGAAGTGGAAATAACAAATAACCGATAATCTATTATGGCAGTAAAAGTAGCCCGCGGGCAGGTCACCATCATCGACCAGAACGACGCGGTATCGTTGCAGGCATTCATCGGCTCCTCGCAGCCCCTGACACAGGTGTACAACAGAGACAACAATGCCTATGCCCCTTCGTGGGCGGCTTCTCCCTATCTGGTACTTACCCCTTCGCTCTTCGTCAGCGGTCAGGCGGCGACCGACCAGATCACCTCGGTAGGCAATGCCGCGACGCTTACGGCAGGCGTGAAGAGCGGCTCGGCCAAGTGGTACAAGAACGGTACGGCGATCGTCTCCGGACAGGACAGCTGCACCATCGGCGCGGCATCGGCCAAGTATGCCCTTACCGTCAAAGCCAACCACATGACCGTTTCCGCTCCGCAAGTGCGTTATACTTTCGAGGCGGTTTACATCGACGCCAACGGGCTGGAGATTCCGTTCCGGGCGGAGATTCAGTTCACGCAGCACCTGAACGCCGGAGCGATGATCGCCGCCGTGGCGTATGCACCCGACGGCATCGTATTCAAGAACGACGAGGTGGCGACGCTCAGGGCGCATTGCGACCTGTGGCGCGGAGCCTCTATCGACACGACGAACGTCACCTACGCGTGGGGCATCAAGGATTCGGCGGTATTCGCGGGCACGACACTGACAGCTGCCGCGGCAGCCGGAGCCACGACCATAACGGTCGCTTCGGTAATGAACATGGAGGCGGGAGGCAGGATAACCATAGGATCGGCACAGTACACCATTTCGGCAGTCAACGCCTCCACGAAGGTCGTGACGCTGACCTCCGCACTGAGTGCCGCAGCCGCATCGGGAGCCGCCGTTTCGTGTCCCTACTACAACTCCATGCTGGGTGCCGGCTGGGCATGCCTTACCTCGACCAATCCTCGGGGCGTGACGGCAGGCTGGACGACAAACGAAATCACGATTACGGCAGATGCCGTTCTCAACTTCGAGACCTTCAAGTGCGCCATCAAGGATACGGACACCTCGGCGGGCAACGCCTCGGCGAACAAGGTCGTCTGCGACATCATCTCCTTCACGGATATGTCCGACCCCATCACGGTTGATCTGGTCAGCCAGAAGGGGTTCACCATCAAGAACAACGGCAATGACGTGGATGCCAAAGCCGTGTTATACAGGGGCGGTGAGGAAATCGACACGGGCGGGACAGCTTATACCTATACATGGAAACTGTGGAACTCTGCCGGGACTTCCGTCGTGAAGACCTACACGGGAAAATCCATCACGGTCTCGAAAGCCGATGTGACGGGGAAAGGCGTGCTGATGTGCGAGGTATCGAAATAAACGACATGTCTTACAACGAATACGAGGGTGCCAAATACTTTTTGGGACACCCTCATTGCGTCTGACGTGTTTCCCGACAGGAAAGTCAGTCTCTTGGCATGGATTTCACGATCCCGCTCACGGGGTCGAATTGTACGGCGGCATTGTTGAACAGCCGCTCGATATGCCCGCTGCGGATCATTTCGGAGGTCGGCAGACAGTGAAGGACGGGCGTATCGATAAGGGCTATTCTGTCACTCAGCGAGAGGGCTATATCCAGTTCGTGAGTGGAGAACAGAATGCATTTGCCCTCAGCATGCGCTAACCGTGCGAGCAGGGAACACAATTCGTAACGGTTGGGCATGTCAAGAAACGAGGTCGGCTCGTCCAACAGGATGACGGGCGTTTCCTGAGCCAGAGCACGGGCTATCATAATGCGCTGGCATTCACCGTCCGACATCTTATCCATCGTGCGGCCGGCATACGCCTCCATTCCGACCGAAGAGAGCGACCGCATGACGATTTCCCTATCTTGAGGCTGCATGCGGCCGATCCAGTTGGTGTAAGGGGCGCGGCCGATAGCCACGACATCCTCGCACCGCAGGTTGGCGATGCGTGTGCGCTCGGTCGTGACAAATGCCAGTTGCCTTGCCTTCTCCGGAGTTCTCATGTTTGCGATACAATGTCCGTCGAGCAGGATTTTACCGCAATAATTATGATTCAGTCCGGCTATGGCACGGAGAAGTGTAGATTTCCCCGTGCCGTTCCTGCCAATAAGGGCAGTCAGCTGTCCTCTTTTGAAAGAGGCATCGACCTTATCGAGAAGCCTCTTCTCTGCGTAGCCTATGGAAAAATCGCACAGTTCTATCATACCGTCATCGATTTATTGCGTAAAACCACCCATACGACTATCGGGATTCCCAGCAGTGCGGTAATGGCATTTACGGGCAAAGTGAACATTTTGGAAACGATATCGCAAAGAAGCAATACCGCCGCCCCCGAGAGAAGGGTTCCCGGCAGGAGCACGCGGTGGTCGGCCTCGCGGAAGAGCATCCGCGCGACGTGAGGCATGGCAAGACCGATGAAGCCGATCGGGCCGCAGAAAGCCGTTACCGTGCCGGCCAGCAGCGTCGTCGAGAGAAACAGCAGACCGCGCGAACGGCGGATATTCAGTCCCATCGTTACGGCATATTCCTCGCCGAAGAGCAGGAGGTTGAGCGGTTTGATCGTCCATACGGCCAGCAGCAACCCGACGATGACCGACGGAAGGAGGATGGCGAGCTGCGGCACCGTCACGTCGCCGAGCGACCCCATCGTCCAGATGACGAACGCCTTTAACGCCTCCTCTTTGCTCAGATATTGCAATATCTGCACGACAGCGCTCACGCCTGACGAGAACATCATACCCAAAATCAATATCACCATAATGTCCTTTATACGGTGTCCGACGGCAGCGATTACGAGCAGCACGACGGCCGCACCCAGCCAAGCCGCTCCGGCGATGCCTATCGACGAGCCGACGCCTGCCAGCACCACGAGCGCCACGCCGAGGCTTGCACCCGAGCTGATGCCCAGCACGTAGGGGCCGGCCAGCGGATTGCGGAACAATGTCTGCATCTGCAAGCCGCTGACCGATAGCGCCGCCCCGGCCAGCAGAGCCACAACCGCCTTTATCAGCCGTATGTTCAGTACGATTTTCGCCGTAGTCCGCGGGCAGTCGCCGCCCGTCAGGGCCGCCCATACGTCGCCGACGGGAATGCGAACCGCGCCCACAGCCAAATCCAACAGGAAGAGGCCGACCGTAAGCACGGACAACGCGGTGAACAGGATGACGGGGCGTGAACGCATCTATTTCAGTTGTTTGTAGTATACGAAATCTTCTTCGACCAACTCGGGGTGGAATATCTTCACGAGGTCGCGCAGAAGAAGGTCGGGATTCACGACGGCCGATTCGTAGTAGTCGTTGCCTCCGGCGGCATTGGTGCGGGCGTTGTTGTTATAGACATAGCCGTTTCGGACGCAGCGGGTATCGGCGAACTTCGGGCAGGCGGCTTTCAGTTCGTCGAGTGTGTTCGCCATGCCGACGTTCAGCCACATATCGGCCTCCGAAGCGAGCAGGTATGCCTCCTCCAAGTCGATAGGCGTCGAAGAGTTGCCCGTGTTCTTCTTGTAGATGTAGTCGCCTCCGGCGTCGGTAATCAGCCGCACGGCATAGTTTTCCGTCGAGGGCATGAACCACGAATCGCCGTAGGGCGTATTGAGCATGACCGACGGGGCATCGAGAACGGCACCGGACACTTTCTGTTTCAGCGCATTGTATCGGATCGGAATATCCGCGAATACCTTTTCGCCCTTCGCGCGTTTCCCGACGACCTCCGAAAGCGCCACCAGCCATTCGGCTTTGCCCAGCGGAGATTCTTCGAGATAATCGCCGACATACATGAACGGGATGCCGAGCTCCTTGAGTTTGCTCTCCATCGCACTGGCCCCGTTCACGCCGAAAAGCAGCACAAGGTCAGGGTCGAGCGACAACAGAAGTTCATAATTGATATTTCCCTCGTAACCCACGTCGCCGATGCTGTCGCGGCGTGCCTGAATGTCGGGATTGGAGATATAGTCGAGTCCCGAAACGCCGACCACACGTGCCGTCTCGCCGATGGCGTCGAGCATGGCGATATGGGTCGAGGACATCGCCACGATGCGCTGCGCATCCCCTTCGAGGACCTGCCCGTCGAAACCCTCGGGAACGGGTTCCCCGTTACGGGAGATGAACAACCGGGTGGTGACGCTATCCGCGCCCTGCCACGGATTCATGACGGAAACCAGCACGCTCTGTCTGCCGTCTGCTCTTTCAATCTTGAATCCCGAGGCATATTCGGGAGCGTAAAGCTGTTTGTTGAAATCGGCAAGTTGGGAACTCTTGCCACGACAGCCTGCAAATGCCAGCGCAAGCAGCACCATCAGGCTCAAATTCTTTAATACTTTCATATCATTACCTTATTTACGTTTACATTATTTTCTGCTTTTCCCGAATTTCGGGGTGATGCCGATGAAGAACTCGAAGTTGATGCCGGGCATAGGACGCGACAGCACCGAGAGATAGTCCTCGTTGAACAGGTTATTGACGGCAAGTTTCAACTGTACATCCAGCGGTTTGAACGACAGCATTTTCTCCAGTGAGATATTGCTCATGAAATACCGGGGCAGGTGGCCTGTCAGCGTGTAATCGTTGCTCGACATGGTGAAACGTTCCGAGTAGTAAGCCCACTTGTAGAGGAACGCCCACGTCCGCCATGACAGCCGTCCTGTCAGCGAGGCGGAGTGCTCCGGCACGTAAGGCAGTTGTTTTCCCACCGACTGGTCGGCGGGCGACATCTTTTCGCCCTCGTTGATGGAGGGGGTCCACGAATAGGAACCGTTCAGGTCTATCAGCCAGTCCTTTGCCGGCTGCACGGCAAGGTTGGCCTTCACTTCGACACCGTAGGCATGGACTTTCTTCACGTTGCGCGGCGAGAAGAACCCCTTGGTCGTCGGCAGCCAGATGATCCAGTCGTCGATGTAGGAGTCGAACCAGCTTGCGCTGCCGCCCAGTTTATATACCCCCTTTTTGCCGACATCGAAACTCACTCCGGCGTCATAGCTGAAGCCGTGTTCGTTTTTAAGGTCGGGGTTGCCGCCCGGCAGAAAGTAGAGGTCGTTCAAAGTCGGAAAACGATAGTTGCGCGATACGGAGGCTTTCACCATCACGTTCCCTTTGCGCGAAATCAGTCCGTCGATGAAGAATGCCGGGATGAGCGGAGCCCATTTGTCGCCCGACATCTCCTCGCGCAAGACCAGCGACAAGCCCAACGGCTCGACAGGCTGCCATTTGGCCGATACAGAACCGGAGAGCTCGACACGCCCCTTGTCATATCCGACGACGGCTTTGTTGCCATCCTGAAGGATGATGTTCTTGTCTTCGCTGCGCACGAGATGCTGGTACACGGATACGTTCGAGGTGAAGAACCATTTCCTGCCGGGCGAGTATTCCGCTTCCGCCTGTCCGTAGAACGTGTTTATCTTGCTCCGCGAACGGGTCATGGAGGCCCAGTTGTCCGGCGCCACCTCACGACGGTAGTCGTAGGCCATCCACGTATGGATATAACCGCCTTTCACGCCGACTTTCCATTTCTCTTTGATATGGTCCCATGACAGGACACCACGAAACGTCTGCTCCCGCTGGCGGTTCTCGAAGGCGGTCTCATCGCCGTAATCGGTCGTGAGCATCGGCAGTTCCCGGTTGGAGTTGATATACCATGCGTTCAACCCGAAACGGTCGCCTTTCAGGGTGTTGTAATATACCTCCTGCAACAGGTGCAGGTCCTTGAACGAACCCGATCGGTTGCGTTCCTTGGGATGATACTGTCCGATGATGTTCTTCTCCTCGTCGTAGATATTTATCTTCTTGTCGTGGTTGGTGTACTTGTAATCGTTGGGCGACGACGAATAGACCGCGCGGGTCGAGACCTGCCATCGGTCGCTGCCGTAGGTGAAGCGGGCGAACTCGTCGAACGTGCGGAACGACCCGGTGCCCTGCACGTATTGGGCATGGAAGCCCTCGCCGACCTGCGGCGTAGTACCGAGTTTGACAAGTCCGCCGAGTCCGCCGCCCGTTTCATTCACCGACGACGTGCCATGAAGCAGCGAGGCCTGATCTATGAAGTAGGACGGTATGGTGGAAAAGTCGGTCATACCCAGCATGGGATTGTTGATGCGCATGCCGTTCCACGTCACCTGCGTGTGGCTGGGCGACGTGCCGCGGAAAGCAACGGTGGAGAGCGTGGCGCGTCCGTAACTCTTGACGAACACGGACGAATTGAACGTCAGAATGTCGGCCATCGATAAGGCAATGTTCTCTTTCAGTGCGAGCGAGTCGAACTTCGTCTTCTGCACGCCGATTTCTTTCATCGGGCGTTTGCCCCACACCGTGACCTCGTCTATCTGGTGGATGCGTCGTGTGATTCCCTGCGCGGACAATACGGACGGACAGACGAGCAGTAGCGAGAAAAGTATGTATTTCGTATAAATCATTTGATTCCGTTTTTAGGGTGGGTATTCGCGGAAAAATGTACCGTGGAGGATGCCGGCACGGACGTTTGATGCGGGTCGAACCCATTCTCTTCAAGCAGTTGTCCGTATTCTTCCTCGAACGAGATCTCCTGATGGATTGTATGCTGCTCCTCGATGTGCCGTCTGAGCCGGTGAAGGTCGCTGAACGACACGCTGAACGAGTCGAATCCGGCAGCCCAACCGGAGAAGTCGGCATATTCCGGGGTTTTCTGGTATACCGTTCCCGTGGCGCCTTTCACCTTGTTCACGATCTTGCTGAAATCCCCGGAATTCGGAATCTCGACAAGTACATGCACGTGGTTGAGAAAGGCATTGGCGGCATGTACGCGGCAACCTTTCCCTGTAAAAATCCGTGTCATCCGCTCGAGCATCAATCCTTTTCCCGTTGTCGGAATCGTCATCTTGCGTCCTTTGGTAACGAAGATGAGATGGTATAGGTGTCGTATCCTGCCCATCACTTCCAACAAAATGCGCCGGGGATTATCCCGACATAGAATTCATCGATCAGTTCACCTTCGGACGAGTAGCGGTAGACAATGCCCTGCTGCTGGTAGTCGATGGCATCGGCCACGTAGACATCGCCACGCACGGGGTCGACGGTCAGGCCGTAATAAATCGTACCGCTGTATTCGAGGAACGGGCGCACGGGAACACGTTCCGCATCCACGTCCATCGACCATATGTCCTTGTTGATCCAGTAGAGCTTGTCGCCCGTACCGTTGAGCTGCACCTCCGAAGGCCAGTCGCCCATCTTGAACTTGAACTGCTTCTCTACGGTGAACGTCTCGGCATCGATGCGGTAGAGAGACGGGGCTTCGTAGCCGTAGGGCGAACCCTCGTACCCACCGTCGGTGATCGTCCACATCTTGTGGTTCTTGTCCATTACCAGCGAGGTGGGCTGGATGCCGACTTTCAGTTCTTCTACCACCTGATCCGTTTCGGTATCGATCTTGATGATGCGGTTTTGGTACGACCAGCAGTTGCAATAGACATATTTGCCATACTGCACCATCTGCTCCGTGGAGCCGCTTTCCATCGTCATGTCCGGCACCTGGATGTAACCGGTGATTTCATATTTCTTGGGGTTGATGATGAAGATGCGGTTGTCCCACAATTGGGTGACATAGGCTTTCTCGTCGCTGAGGAAATGGATATAGCGCGGCGAAGTCAGGTTCGTGATACGGCCCACCTCTTTGAACGTATTGAGGTCGATGGCGAAAATCACGTGGGAATTGTTCACCACGACCCAGCCCTTATTGTCGTGGATGCACATCGATTGCGCCACGTCGCCCAGCTTCATGCCGTTGGCACGGAAGAACACTTCATTCTGCACCTGTTGGGTTTCGGGGTCGTAGTACGACAACGTGGCATTGCCGTACTGGAAGTTGCCCTCGTTGGTGATGAACAACCCGGCTCCGGTAGCGTTGAAATCTTCCACCGCATCTCCGTAGTCCCACTCCATGCAGCCCGCCAGCAACAGCGGCAACCCGCATAGAAGAATGATATGTCGTATCAGATGTTTCATTGGCTTGTTATAAACGGGAAAGAGTACCGGTCTTTCGGCCAGTACCCTGTTCCCTTGTAAAATAATGGGTGTTACTGCTGGGTATAGCGACCGGCTTGCATATCCTCGTAGGTGGGGTTATAACCGCAATTGGTTACAAGCCAGTCTTCTTTCTTGATTTGCTCTTCTTCTACAAAAGATTTGAAGAACGTATAATCAACAAACCGTGTCAACCGGATAAATCGAACTCCTGAGAGTTTTGTTAAAGTTGGCATATTGAAAGTCGTAAGCGATGCTGCATTTGCAGCACAAAGTGTTCCATCAATGGCCTGCAATTTGGGGCATGAAATAGTTTTTACGGTACGAACAGTCATACCAACACCCCCGACATGTTCCAATGACGGAAATGTAAAATCTTTATTTGATGCCATAAAATCTAAAGAACCATATAAAATATTATTAATCACCCCTTCTTTGATATATTGAGGATTGCTTGAACAACCGACTGACTTTAAATTCGTAAAATCATAATCATAGTTAGAAACAGCGTTCAGATTACCGATAATACATAACTGACCTCCGACAATTTCCAATTTCGGGAACGAGATATTGTTTGCCATTGTAGTTTCGATGCTTAAATATCCATCTACACTTACCAAGTTAGGGGCTGAAACGCCTTTTTTTGAACCTCTTATAATTTCCATATTCCCGTAAACTCGTTCAAATTGGAATACAGGATCTGTTGTCATATTGCTAGAATACTTAAAATTCTTAATACTCTTAAAATTCAATTCTGGATCTATTCCAACACTTGAACCGGTAATACCGCTCGGAGCTAGAAACATGCTAACTTGCGACATATCCTCTTTTGTGATAATTTTTGAGAATATAGTCCCGTCTGTAATAGAAATTAAAGGTTCGTTATCCTCAAAAGGTACAAAATTTACTTTGCTCAAATCTAAAATTCGATCAGAACACTCCAATAAACGCAGCAAGGTCAGTCCTCCGAGTTGTTCTAATTTACTCCAATCCGGCAATTTTTTCAAGACTTGGAATTTAGATATTGTCAATGTGCCTTTAACAATCGACAAGTTAGACAGTCCATCTATTTCTTGTAATTTATTATTTCCCGTAGATGTAAAAGCATCGGACGCAATATAACTGGAAACGAGATTAAGGTCGCCGTTTACTACCGATAATTCCGGCAATGAAAGGGTCTCCAACGGAATCGGTATAGAAGCAAAATCCACACTTCCAACTTCTTGTAATTTCGGAAATTCCAAAGAAATCATTTTGCCTAAATTATTAACCCCTAAGCGACCGTTTACTTTTGTCAATTCAGGAATTCTCAAAGATGTGATTTCTCCTCCTGGTTCTCCGTCACTTGTCAGACACTGGAGATCAAAATCCTTTACGACAGTGGTTAATTTAGGGAATTCAAAACTTTGTAGAGATGAAGTCCTGAATATTATATTTCCATCAATCGTTTCAAGGTTGTCGAATTGCACATATGCTACTTGATTGTTGCAGACAACGATGTCGCCAGTAATATGCTGCAAAGATCTCATACTGACCATCTGCAATTTACTGTTGGTCGCAAAGGCAGTTTCAGTTCCTATTTGCAAACCTCCAATTGAAGTGATATTATCAAGTCCCGTAAGATCTTGTCCAACATAACTTTTCCGAATGATGATGTTTCCTTCGACTTCCTTCAATATTTTTAATGCGGCGATATCCGACAATTCTTCTGCATCCTCAGCATCCGACCCGATAATCAAATCACCTTTGATAACCGTTACGTCCGTATCAATGAAAGCCGTAACATCCGCTGTTGTCTTCAATTCCACATCCCCTTCATAGCGAATCTCGTCTTTAATGACTTTATATGTATAATCATTCGCTTCTCCATTGTAAGAGGTTACACGAAACGTTCGTTCCGTATCCCAGTCAGTAATGCTTGCCGGATCGGGAATAATTGTTGCCGAGGATGTGTATTTGAATTCGACTTGAGCATTATTTAACGAAACAGTATATGGAACTGTTATGGTAATTATATTGTCAATTATTTCCGCTGTATAGGATTGACTTGCCACAGTCATCACGACTGATGTGATAAAATTGTCATCGGCATCAGCAGGACTTTCTGGAGTCTGATTATCTTCTGAACATGATAAAAAAAGAAATGGGGCAATGAATAGTAAAAGCCAAAACTGTCTCATATTATTGATTATTAGTTATTGATAAGTCTTCAAATGAAAATACTTCTGTGGATATCTCTCCAAGCCAACCACTTTTCGATAATACTCCACACTGAACTTTGATAAAGTCTATATATTGCAATTTTACTGGAGTCCCGTCATGATATATTGCATTGGCTATTTTGAATCCGTTGCGCTGACCGCTACCATCAATGACATTTCCTCCTACCAGATTATCTGAACCCATATTATCCACATACCCCCACTCATAAGCGTTATTCGCCCAATATCCTGTAACGGGATCTTGATTGTTGCGAGGAGTCAGACGCGTCCCATATAATGTATAGCTATCTTCTTTAATCCAATTGGGATAATAATATTCTTGGCCATGGTATGCATTCATATCGACAGAACCTGAATTACCTTCACTATCTACCCACGGAGTATGTGCTCTGGGTGCAGGTCTATAGTAAGTTACTTCGTAGTCTTGTATTGTACCATCGATGCCGGTTTCAGATCCTTTTAATTCATACCATTCATCGTCTGGCTGGCCATTGCCATTTATATCTTGCATTACCCAAACAATGCCCGGCTCATTTGAGCCACCGCTCGAACTGTTAAAAGCATTTCCTTGTATTGCAAAATCGTATTCTCGGCCACTCGGAGCAATACTATGGTCAAAACCGATGATGATATAACCACCGAAAGATCCCAGTGAAACATGCGCTTTTTTGTTCAATCGTTTCGTTGCATACTCTATGGCTTGTTGGGGCGTCGTTTCATTTCCTATAAATCCGGTATTTTGGGATAACTCATTAATAAACTGTCCGGGAGCAGGAATGAATTCATAAACCTTATCCCAAATACCTGAACTTGTCGCTGTCGCTTGCCGATAGCGTTCTTGTTCCGTTTTTTCTTCACAAATAACCTTAACTGTCGTTGTAATTGAAGTATTACTACGTGTTATGTTACGTGAAAGTGGCTGTGTGTTGGGCATTTTTTCTGTAACAGTAACAGCAACGAAATATTCTCCAGGAGTCGTCGGCGTGAATTTAAAAACCCTGTCGGTAGCGGCTTCCATAATTTTTCCATTGACCTGCCATTGATACTGTGGATAATCGAAATATTCCAGCAAAGGCCGCAAATATACAGGACGCCCTGCAAAAGTATAACGATCCGTAGAAGTTTGTGTATAGGATGGTGTCGGAAACCGTACGGAATAAGGCATTGTTTCCACAACTTCTACGTCGAAATCACGGATTGTTTCTCCGTCTATATTGGATGCCCGGATTGTTATCGAATATGTACCGAGTTCTTTTTCGTGAAACGTATATGCTTTTTCTGTTCCGACGATTTCTCCATCGCGTACCCATTCAATTCTAAAATTTTCAAGATCGTCATGTTGAATATCTGGAGATAAAATATAATCCGTGTTTTGAGGCACTTTTAATCCTTTAGAGGGGATTATGATTGAAATTGTAGGTGGAGTTAACTCCAATACTTCTACTTTTAACTCTTCTTCCGCATAACCCTCTGGTGTATCAACTCGCAATTTGATATATAGATGTTGTTCCTGATTCCATGTATACTTCAATATTGATTCAGATGAAAGAAGTTTTCCATCTACTGTCCATGCATAAAGTGCATTATTCGCATATTTATATGTCGGGGCAATTGTCAGTTCACGCCCAACTTTGATAGTGTAAATGCCAGTCTCACTATCGAGTTCAATTATAGGAGCTTGTTTTATTTCTTCAGTAATTACATCGTTCTTATTACAGCTTGTAATAAAAAACAAAAGTACAAGAATACTAAATATGAAAGCCTTCATAATAAAAAAGGCATAGAACTGAAATCAGTTCTATGCCAAACTATATTAAATTGTTATTCTATTGTAACGTCGTCTATACAAAGATACGCCGGAGTATTGAGTCCATATATAGGATCGACATCAGATCCTTCAAAATTGAATTTTACACTTTGCACATCCGCTACATTAATATCCCAATATGTCCATGTAGTTACGGGGGACACTGTTGGTTTATCATATCGGTAGTCGGCCAACAATTTCGATACAGTGGTGATCAAATTTCCATCTACGTCATAACATTCGATGTTGACTTGGAAATATCCTATATTGTTGCCGTCAGAATCTTTCAGATTACTCAACGGTGTTGCAACACCCGATGTTCCGAACTGATTACCATTTATAATCACACCATAGGTATATGCTGTGTTACAATACCATAAACCCTTGAATTTGCGAGGGGAGTCAAAATAGAATTCAGGTTTGGCCATCCACTCCGTATTTCCGAAATCAGAGTAGCCGTATACAACAGCAAAATTGGAACCGCTGTGACCTGCCCCTGTATTGGCCCCATCTGTGGATGCTGTATTATAGACACTACATTGATTCTCCCAAGTATACCACCAATTAGTTCCAGAAGTCTTGCCGGCAGCAGAATCAGAACGATAATTGTATTTCGACAACGCAATGGCACCACTGGAAAATTCAGTATACGCTCCATAAGAATTGGTTACAGTATTCATGTCGGAGACAAACACAAAATCGGGATCGTATATTTCCCTGATTTGGTTCTCTGCAGTATATCCATAAAGCGTGTAGTAGTTCTCTGCTTTAGGCGAAACCGCCATGAATGTTTCATCGAAGTCATCGAATGTAATGGTTGTAGTGCCATCATCATTAAAGTTGGCTCGGGTTTCGGGAGTTACTGAATCAGTTTGAGGATTCATCAAAAAGTCATCGTCTGAATTACAGCCGGTGAACAGGGCGGTTGCCGTCAACAGGAAAGCTCCCGCCAGAAAGCGTAAATTTCTTTTCATAGCTTACTTGTTTTTTAATAAAACATATTTTTAACAAACACAAAAAATCCCGTTCGCGCAGGTTTACACGAACGGGATTATGTTTGTCTTCAAATATGAGAATGACTCCTACGGCATTCCGTATCTGATCGCAACCCGATTTTCTCCCGCGGGTGTAAATCCTTTTCCGGTCATGGCAGGTCTTCTGACTCGTCCCAGTCGTCGCGCCTTCCCAGCATTACACCAGTGGCAGGTTGCGGCAACCTTGAGGGGACTTACAGCAACGGGTACTGTCCCGGATTCTCACCGGATTCCCTTTTCATCCGTGGCGGCGAACCGCCCGGAACCATTTCCAATTACAAAAATACAAATATTTTTTATAATAATATCATTTACACGAAAAAAAATCCGCAACCTGCCGGAATCATTCCGCACTATACTTTCAGAAAAAGGTTTCATGGCAAAGATTCTCATCGCCCGGGGACAGGCGACCATCTATGTCCAGAAGGACGGGTATACCATAACCCAGTCTTTGGGTGAATACGTGTTCCCCGCGGATGACACGGGGAAGATTCTCTCGTCCGTCACTCTCACCTCGACCGTACGGGTGATGTGCGGGGACGAGGAACTCACGGCCTTTACCATCGGTGCGGTGGGTAAGCCGGCGGGATTCTCATCCGTTACCGTCAATAACGGCACGAAGACCTTAACCTACGTTATCACCGCCGGTACGACGACCCTCGCCGACCACGGAACAATAGATATTCCCGTGACAATTTCCGGTATTGTCTATCATCTGTCGTTCGTCTGGTCGAAAGCCAAGGCGGGTATCCCGGGCAAGGACGGGGTCGATGCCGACATGCTCGACTGGGTCAAGGAGTGGAATACGGGTAAGACGCTCATCAACGGCAACACGGTCATCACCCCCAAACTCTTTGCGGGCACGAAAAACAGCGACGGCACCGTCTCCGGGATAGCCATAGGCTCGTTTACACTCAATACGAAGACCTCCTCGGGAACGATCGCCGCAGAGGCGGTAAACGGCATCTATGGATTTAGGGATGGCTACAAAACCTTCTATGTAGATAACGGCGGTAACGCCCAGTTGGGTTATGGCGACCAGTATGTCAGGTATAACGCCACGACAGGCAAGGTCGAGTTCGGCAGCGGAGTGAGTCTGAACTGGGTCGGTGCGACCTACATCGACAAGGACGGCGTCTTTACCGGAACACTCTCGGCCGATACGATTAAGACGATTTCCATCAGTGCTTCCCAGATCACATCGGGGATTATCGCTGCGGCACGCATCGACACGGCGGCGTTGAAAGCCTCCTTGATTACCGCCGGAAACATCGAAGCTCTGACCTTGAACGTTACAAAAGGGAAAATCGGCGGCTGGACGGTGGATGCCGACTCCCTTTACCGGGGTACGAAGAACAACACTGTGGGGAGCTGCACCTCTGCCGCAGGTAGCATTACGCTCGGCTCGAACGGTATCCGGGGCTATAAATGGCGGCTGGATGCCTCGGGAGCCGGAGCGGTCGCGGGCGGCAACATCGCGTGGGACGCTTCGGGCAACGTCACGTTCGCCTCGACGGTCAGTGCCTTGTGGACGGCACCTATCGGCTCCCTCACCACGGCTTTGGGCGGCAGCGGCTATCCCAAGCTGACGAAGATCACGGCCGACGGAATCTATACCGGCAGTATCACCGCCTCGCAGATTACCGCAGGAACCATCTCCGCCGACCGCATAGCGGCAGGCAGTATAGCGGCCTCGAAGCTCGATGCCGCCAGCATCAGGTCCTCCATCATCAACACGGACTATATCAACGGCCTGAGCTGTACCTTCACCAAAGGAAAAATCGGCGGCTGGATGATCGGGGCTTCGGCCCTCACTGCCACGCATATCTCGATAGACAGCGGCAACAGACGCATCGCGGTGTACGGGGCCAATTCGGGTGTCGCTAGCGGGCAGCGGGTGCAGCTCTACTACAACAGCGACACGGACTTCGGGCTCTATACCACGGACAGTGCAGGGTACTGCGTGGCACAGCTGGGTTCGAGCAACAGCATAGCCGGCTGGACGATCGACACGACTTCCATTCGCAAGGGCAACGTGTCGCTGGGCAGCGACGGCTCGATCATCAACTCCACGAAATGGAAACTGAACAACGACGGTTCGGGGCAGATCGCCTCGGGCAACATTGCATGGGACACTGCCGGGAACGTTACGTTCGGGGCTTCCGTATCGCTGCAATGGAAGAACGACATCGAAGCGGCCAAGGTTACGAACTTCGGCTATCGATATTACAAGAAACTCATCATCAACGGCGACGAAGCGACCTATTATCCAGTCGTTTTCAAAGGTGGCGACCAGAACATCAAACGTACCATTCTCGTCCGTCGGGGATATGCCGAGCAGGCTCCGGTCTCGTGGAACACATCCACGCACAAAGGAGGTCTGATCGTACTTATCAAAACCAACTTCGGCGGTTGGGGTGGCATTGCCTATTCATGGGATATCTATGACCTTTCCGAGACCTACTGCCGGATGTTCGCCGGGGCGCAGCTGTGCGGCAACTACTGCATGTTCGCCGTCTTCCTGCGTGGCGGCGGCGATACGGGTGCCGTGTACCACCTCTACTCCGACCAGCCGATAGAGAGCAGCAGTTATAGTCCTTCGCCGATTCCGGCAGCTCCGCAAATCGCTTACGGCAACGACCTTATCTTCCAGAGCGGTTCCACACAAGCCTATGCCCCCGCGCCGCGCACCCTCACGGCTGCCGTCGAGGAGGAGATCCGCCGCCATCGGTTCATTGCTCTGGCGCAAAGCACGGACAGCACGCTTGCGGCGCACCCGCTGACCTATATCGGCTCGACAGGGATTTACACGGGCACCCTTACCGCGGCGCAGGTCAACGCCGTGGCGATCGATGCCGGCAGTATCAAGACGGGAACACTTTCGGCAGACCGTATCGCCGCGGGCAGCATCAGCGCCTCGAAACTCGATGCCGTGGGTATCAAGTCGTCCATTATCAATACCGATTACATCAACGGTCTCAGCTGCACGTTCACGAAGGGCAAGATCGGCGGTTTCTCCATCGGCAGTGACAACATGACCATAGGGAACGTCGGAGCTGTGGGTGCCATCCCGTTGCAAATCCGTTCCGCCTCCACGGGCAGCGGTTACTGGTACACGGGAGCCTACAAGCCGCTGGGTATATGCCTTACGTGGTATCAGAGCAGCAATGCAGGGCATATCGTCCTCGGGCAGGTGGCGGCATCCGGCAACAGTGTCAAGACCGGATTCATAGGTCTTCAGATGATGTCATGGGACAATCTGGAATACTTCTGCCTCTCGGTGAACTATACCAAAAGCGGCAGCAAGGAGGTATACAACCGTATCGCGGGGTGGGCCTTCGACCACAACCATATCTGGAAAAACAACATCTCGCTGGGCAGCGACGGATCTATCGCCAACTCCACGAAATGGAGTCTGAACAACGACGGGTCTGGGCACATAGCCTCGGGTAATATCTCATGGAATGCCGCCGGCACGGTTACCTTTGCCGCATCCGTATCCGCCCAGTGGACTACGGGCATCACGACGGCGCAGGAACTCGCTTCGGCCATGGCGTTCGGGAAGATGCTCTACCGCGACCCGACTTTCTGGAACGGAAACAACGGTGTCGTGGTTTACAACAACTCCCAGAACGGTATGGTGACCGTTACCCGGCAGCAGGATGCCACGGCACCCAATGACAGCAAGTATGTCCTGAAAATCCAGACCAGCGGCAGTGCCAGCCCTCGCAACGGAGGCTTCTATTTCGGGGCGAAATGCGGTTACCGCAAGGTGCTCGTCGCCCGCATTATCGCCAAGATCCCCGCCGGCAGAAATCTCTGTTGGGCGACGAACAGCGTCGGCACGGGAGGTTCGCACCGGTGGCTTACGTCGAACGCCGGCACGGGCGACTGGAAAGAATACGTCTACAAGGTCGTGTGCGGCACCGCCGATTTTTCCAGCACCCATTTCTTCTACGTGGACGGCACGCAGGGGACTTCCGATACGCCTGTCATCTGGTATGTGGCCTATGCCACGGTCTTCGACCTTACCTCCACGGAGAAATACACGACCACCATCGATGCCAACGGCATTTACACGGGAACCGTACGCGCCAACCAGATTATCGTGGATTCCGCCCTGACTGTCGGAGGGAGCAGCTATAACGGCAGCATCTCCGTCAAGGATGCGAACAATAGCGTAAAGGTCACGCTGGACAGGAACGGTATCACGGCCGTGAGCGGCAAGATCGGCGGCTGGATTCTCGGAACAAGCGCCCTGACCGCTTCGGCTCCGGCCTCGGGGCACCGCATCGTTATGGGGGCTTCAGGATATATTTACCACGACAACCCTTCCACCGGAGTAAACTATTGGGCGCTGAACACGGACGGTTCCGCCACGTTCGGGTGCGGGAAAATCTCCTTTGCCAATGACGGATCGGGTTATCTGGCCAACCAGAATATCAAATGGGACGCCTCGGGAAATGTCACGATGACGGGCACCATCAACGCCAATGCCGGCACCATCGGGGGATTCGTCATCGGTCAGGGGCGCATCGGCTCGACGGCGACAGGAACCGGCTCAGGCGGCGGCCTTGCCATCTACGACGACCTGTTCCGCGTGGGGGACACCATTTCGTATGTCCTGTTCGGCAGCAACACCATACCGGCATCCGCCGGCGGATCATGTGCCACCGGACGTATTGTGAACAACAAGGTGAACAGCATCTTTAATAACAACTACGGGCTTTATATCGATGTCAAAAACGGTAACCGTAACTACGGAATATGGTCCAATGCCTCTGTTATAGCCCCTGCCTGCATCGGCAACAAGATCAAGAATGTCTATTTCACAGGCAGCGGTTACACGATCGATTTCTCGCAGTTCAACATCTTTTTCGTTTATGCCAACCAGAAGTACAGCGTGACCCTGCCGTCGGCATCGTCCGTGGCCACCATGTTCGGTTACTCGACTCTGCCGTCGGACTTCGCCTGCATATTTACCCTAATTTACAACTACAACTGGGGGAATAGCCTTGTATTCACCAATATCCGTAACCACAACGGGGATCTTGCCAGTTACACGTTAGCCAAGGGAGACTCCATTACGGTATTGTGCGCCAATTACCCCTCGTTCCATTACCAGATATTAAATCACTCTTATTAAAAACTTTTCTGCTGGGAATATCCCTACACTTAATAAAAACAGAAGCGAATTATGAACATCACCAACGTAACGGTAACCAAGGTTGCCGAAGAGAGCACGGAGAATGCCGACTACCAGTTGGAATATTCCATCGTCAATGACGCGCTGACCCGCGTCCACGCCTCCATCCGCAAGAAGGATACGGATGGCTCGGGGAACGCTCCGCAGATAGGTATCATCTACATGGAACAAGGCGTTATTTCATGCAACATTCCTATGGGAGAGCCGCTTGCACCCCTGTTTCATGATTTCGATACCATGATCGACGAAATAAAAAAGAGTAACGTACAAAATGCATAAATAATATGGAACTGTCAGTCAAAGACCGCCTTTACCTGCCGTCCTTTTTGCCGGCACGGGGCAACTTCAAGGACTTCAACCTCAAAAAAGAGATTCTGCGCAAGATCGCCATTCCGGACGAGGAGCGCAAAGCCATCGGTCTTCACGAGAATGCCGAGGACAAGCGCATCGAATGGGATGTGGAGAAGGAGAAACCGCTTGCCGTGGAGTTCTCGGGGGACGAGATGGAGTATCTCCGGAAAGCCTGCGAACGCATCTCGGACGAGGAGCTTCCGGACGATATGTGGGCTACCGTGTCGCGCATCTACGATTTCATTCAGGAGAAGTAAACCATCCTTTCTTTCTGCCGCTACTCTTTTGAAAAGAGTGCCCGGTCGTACTCTGATGTATGGTCGGGCTTTTTGTTGAAGTATCGTTCATGGCAAGACAGGACATAACAATGGACGCCGAATACGGTGAGGTGGAGACTTCCGGCAATATCGCCGGCAAGAGTTTCTACGACTTCCGCCTGCTCGATGCCGTCGCGGGTGCGGACAACGACACCTTCCGCTACGGAGAGATTACCGTCCCCGTCGGCTTCGTGTACACGTATAACGACGGCAAAGGGTTCCATGTCAGGATTCCCTATACGCCCGACATGCGCCGCCTGACGGTCCGTCTGGTTATGGAAAGCGGTTCGGGCGGCACGGAGTACCTGAGAAATCCTGCGACGGGCAAACATTGGTTTCCCGTCGTGGCGGAGACGGAAGCCGGCACGGCCGATATCGCCCTGGCCGCATTTTTCTCCCTCAATGAGAAGGGAGTCTACAACCTGCTGTCACGGGACGGTTACCTTGCCGTGTACAGCGGCTCAGAGACCGACTTCGAAATAGGAGCCGCCAAAGCCCAGAACGAGACGTTTCTGCTGAAAGCTTCAGCCGGAAATCTCTACCAACATTCTACGACAGGTGTCGGCCTCGTCGACTACCTGCATTCGAGTCTGGAAAACAACGGTCTTGCCGCCAAACTGCAGTCGGAATTCCTGTCGGACAAGGTCGTCATCAAGAATGCCTATATGGATTCTGCCACGGGAGAGCTGCTTTTAGAAACCGAGGAAAAGGAGGAGAACGATGGGTAAGTACAGGGTCGTAGCCGGACAGAATATCTACGATGTGGCCCTGTACCTGTACGGCAGCATCGAGGGAGTCGTGGATTTGCTCATCAACAACCCCGATCTCTCCTTCGCCACGACATTGACTGCCGGCCGGGAACTTGTCTACACGGACGATTTCGTTATCCGCGCCGATGTAGTCGCCTATAACGGGTTGCACGGCATCGTCCCCGCTAACGGTGAACGGCATGTCTATCCCAAAACGTTCACCTTGCCGCTTGCTGTCGTCCTCACGCTCGCTGCCGGGATCATCACCGTGCAGTGTGCCGTTTCCGGTGCGGGACAGCTGGAAATCGACTGGGGCGACAACAGCGACACCGAGACCGTCCTCCTCGCGGACACGCCGCAGCTGCTCACCCATACCTTCGACAACAAAGTCAGGGACAGGCGTCGTATCCGTTGGTTTACCGATGCCTGCTTCCGGAGTATCGACTGGAGCGGGCTCAAACCGCGGTCGTTGGTACTGGTGCAGACACTGCCGGTGGAGGAGCTGACGCTCACGCACGCCACACTCTCCTTGGAGAGCCTGCGGCTGCTTTCCGGAACCTACAGCCTGAACCTGTCGAATTGCGCGTTGGCCGATCTTGCACCGCTTGCCGAATGCCGGGAACTGATGACACTCGACCTCTCCGCCGCCCGACTGAAACCGACAGTCATAGATCATTACCTGACAACCCTTGTGGAACATTACGGCGACCGACGGAATTGCACGGTCATTTTACCTACAGCCCCGACGGGAACCTATCGGGAGCCGGACCGGGATACCGAAACGGGGCGCTACCGTATCGCCTCGGGCATGGAAGCCGTATGGGTCATCCTGCACGAGGAGGCCTGGAATGAGGGTGGCGCGTGGAAATTCATTATCGACGATATAACCTATACAGTGGAATGAGCCGGACGATTAAGGAGATATACAATGAAGCCGTGCAGGAACGCAACCGGCGGCTGGAACTGACGGAGTTCGCCAGCGACTCGAAGCTGTCTGTCATGAACGGTATCCTATGGACCGTAGCCGCTGTCATCTACAGTTTCGAGACGCTGCTTGATGTCTTCGCGGTGGATATCTCGGAAGCCATCAACAACCGGATCAACGGCACGCCGGACTACTACGCCAATGCGCTGCTGCAATACCAGCAGGGCGACGAGCTGACCGTCCGCGAGGACGGACTGGCTTTCGGGTATGCCCAGGTCGATGAGACCAAACGCATCATTACGCAGGTCTCCTATGTGGAGAGCACGGACGACAGCAACCTCGACAGCAAGCTGGTACTGAAAATCGCTACCGGCACGAAAGGACATCTGGAAGCTATTCCCGCCGAGGAGCTGGTGCCCATCAATGCCTATATCGGCAAGCTGAAATTCGCCGGCACACGCATCGAGGTCATCTCGACCAAAGGCGACGTGCTGGTGCCGCGTCTTACGGTCTTCTACGATGGTGCCGTTCCCGAGGCGGAGATGTACGACAGCATCGAGACCCGTATCCGGGACTACATTATGGGCATCGACTTCGACGCTGCGGTCTATGTCTCCCGCCTGACGGATGCCATACGCCGTGCCGAACACGTTACAGACGTCTATATCGACGAGACGGCAATCCCCGAGCAGGGCGTGTTTATTGCTTGCCACGATACGGACGGGCAAATCCAGCCCCTGCAACGTGTCGGCCGCATGACATACACCGCCTCGGGCTACCTGAAAGAGTCCTCGCGCAAGGACGAGGAGTCGGAACTGCCGACCTTCCGGGAAGCCATCACGCTCAAAGTCGAAAACCATGAGATATAAGCTGCCCATAGACCGTTCGGTGAACCGGCTCGTGCCGCACTACCTGTCGGGACGGCGGTTCATCCTCTTCGTGCAGAGCTGCCTCTATCCCTTGCAAAGCCTGAACGAACGGTTCCGTACGTTTGCACGGGAACGGCATATCGAGGCGCGCATGACCTCACAGGTCATCTATTTCGAGTGGTTCCTGAACTACCGGTTCGGTAAATACATCAAGGACGGCAAGGACCGCATCTTCATCAAGGACAGCACGAGTGTCGGTGTGGACCTGTACCACGAAGGGGCGGAATACCAGCGTCCTTTCACCGTATGGTACAACGGGGAACAGGTTACAACGGACAATGAGGCGGAACGCCCCCGTCCGTTCTACCTGCTGGCGGAAGAGAAGCTGATCAACAAGGTCAGCTTCATGGTCTGCGTCCCGCCCGTCACCATACCTCCGCGGGAACTGGTCTATATGCTTTCCTATGTGGTGAACACCTATAAGACAGCAGGCAAGACCTACCTGATCAAGATCAACGAAGACGAATACACCCCCAATAAGAATACAGGACAATGAAAGAATATATTGCGGAAACCGGCGGACGGTATACCTACTCGGACGATATCCTGAACTTGCAGGAACTGGCTCTCAGCATGAGTGCCGTTTTTGACGGCTGCTCGGACTTCATCATCTCCGGATGCGAGATCGAGGGTCCCCGCGTCTCCCCGGGTTATGTCTGGCTCGGCGGAAAGGTACGCCGTTTCGACGGCTGCGCCGATGCTGTCTATCCCTATTATATATACGAAATCAACCGGCATGAATCGGTGGTCTACGCCAATGAGGTCAACAAGCGCGGGCGTACCTGTTATCTCTGTGCCGGAGCCAAGGCTGTCCCGGATACGGTCGATCCGGTTACTGACAAACTGCCGGCGGCCATCGAGGTGACGGAGAGCTATGCACCCCGGTTCATCGACAAGTTCTTCGGCCGCTATGCTGTCCTGCTCGATACACCTTTTGCCCGGCAGACCGTCAAGAAGGATCTGGTGCTGGCCGGAACGTTCACCGGGCAGAAAGAAATCAGCTCCAAGACCGCCGTCTCCGTCAGCGGCGGGAACGGCTACATGCTCAAAGGCATCGTCAAGGCGGACGGCCATGCCGCCATCGGTGCCTACCTGCACGGTCTGCTTGTCAACGAGATTGTCATCCGGACGGACGGCACGTTCAGTTTCATGAAACAAGGCAAGGAACTGGCCAGGGTTACGGAAGACGGCATATCCTGCGGTACTTCGCTGAATGAAAACGCCCGGATCGGGGCTGTCCGCATCAAGGGATACGACATCTATAACACCTCGGATGTGACGGATGAGGGTTGTATCCGTATCAATTACCACGGCACGGAGGGCGGCGGAACAAAATACCGTGACTTTGCCGTGCATGACGGAAAAGCCTGCACCACACCTGTTTTGAAAGTCATCGGGCGTACCGCCACCCTGCAGGTCGGCGGACTGCTCTCCCTGCAAAGCACCGGACGGGGTATCGATATTCAGAATACCGCCTATACGAAAGACAATGCCAGGCTGACAAACCTGATTACCTGGCGCGACAGTGCCGCCGCGCTGCTCGCCACCGTCGGCTTCGACACCGCTGACAGTTTCCGTTTTGCGCTGAGGAACGCTCTGGGCGACATCGTGCTTGCCCCTTTGGGAGCGGTGGATGTGCTCGGTACGCTTAAAATCAACGGAAAATCCGTGTCCGACACCTATGTGACCGTCAGGGCCTTTACGGAGGCGATGGGAAAGAAAGTGGATGTGGTAGAAGGCAAACAGCTCTCTACCGAAGACTTCACGACCGAATACAGGAAGAAACTGGCGGCTATCACTACCGGAGAACTGACGGAGGGCGGCGAAGGTTATGTCACATCGGGAACCGTCGCGGCGGCTTTGAAAATGAAACTCTCCGCCGACGGGAACCTTTCCGATGTCATGGACAAGGCTGCCGCCCGGAAGAATATCGATGTCTATTCCAAAGCGGAAGCCGGGGAGGTATTTCTGGAAATCTCCGAAGGATTGAAGGAGCTGGTGCGCCTGACGGCGGACGAGATCAGCGGGCTGACGGCAGAGGAAGCCGCCGAACTGAAAGCAAAGCGGCAGGCGGCCGTCAGGGATACCCTCGATGCCGAAAAGAAAGGTACCGGGGAGCTGAAACTGGCCAAGACCTCGAACCTGTCCGACCTTCCGGACAAGGGCAAGGCACGCAAGAACCTCGAAGTCTATTCCACGGCCGAGATAGACCGGATGATGGACGGCAAGCTCGGGACTGACTCCGCTTACGAGGGCATTGTCTTCACACCCGAACTCAGGGACAAACTGCTGGAAATCAAGACCGGTTCGTTCGCCTACATAGATGAAGGCGGCATTTCGCACGCGCAGGTCGAGGGATACGTGATGACCTCGCAGGTTGTCAGGGAACTCAAGAAAAAGGCGGAGCGGCTGATGGGCGGCTACAACGCTTCCGAAAAGGATACCATCGCCACCAACCTGAACCTGTATACCAAGGCCGGGGCGGACGCCCGCTTCGCCGCGCTTGAAAACCTGTTCCAGGATTACATCGACTTTTTGACCGGGCAAGGAAAATCCCCCATGGAAGCCCGGCAGCTCCTGCGGAACAAGTTGGACGTGCTGTCCAAAGACGAAATCGTCAAGGACTACCTGCGCAAGGACGGCAAACTTTCCGACCTGTCCTTGCCGACAGCGGAGGCGAAACGGCAGGCCTGCCGCGCTATCGGAGCCGCCTATGCGGAAGAATACCAGCCCCTGCTGGCGGATACGGGATGGATGCACATGGAGAACAGCGGCTCGGGAACAGATACCCAGGGGCTGTTTATCCGCCAGATCGGGAATATCGTGTCCATACAGGGGTATATCAATACCGCACGCAGGGACGGCAGCAACTGGGGCGGCATCGTTGCCGTCATCCCGAACAAGATACAGCCCCCGAGATACAGCGTGCGCTGCAGCGCCGCTGACTGGAACGATGACCACAAGTACAACCGGGGCTCCTCGTTCACCATCTACGGCGGTTCGCGCAGGATACAGCTTTACGAGCGCGGTATGTACAATGTCAATGTAGAACTCAACTTCACCTATTTTGTATAGTCATGAAACATAAACTCAATGTAAACGGCGATATTGAAAGCCGCCGGAGGATTGCGGAGCGCAGGAACGTTCCCGTCCGTGAAACCGTACAGCAAACCATTCAACCGCAACATCATGAAACAGAAGAAAATCAGGCGGCAGCCGCAGAAGAAACCGTCTCCCCGGCAGCAGAAGCCCCGAAAGCGAGAAGACGGAAGACCGCAGGGGACGCTTAAGCGCTTTCCTTTCGACGAGACACGGATAGGCTTCATGCTCCGGTATGAGATGCCGGTAGTCTATCATCTGCTCCGCAGGTTATGCGCCACGCAGCAGCCCTTCGAGCCGGACTGGCAGGTCATACGGTCGGTGGCGGAGGCATCGAAAGACCCTTCCTGCGGCAAGGCGAAGTTCCGCCGCTACCTGGACGAGTACCGCCGGGACGGGGTCTATTGCCGGCGCGGGAAACGGCTCACGCCGGAGCGCAAAGCCTACTATGAAGGCATATGCCGCCGCAAGAGAGAAGAGTATATCCGCCGGAACCGCAGGAGGCTGCTTGCCGAAGCGCGGAACGCGCCGGGCGGCGACAGACTGCTCGGAGAGATTAAAAGCATTCTTAAAATGAAACGGTAATGCGCTGAAGGACAATGCCGGTGAGAAACATTCATGTACATGTATGGCTGTTCCGGGTAATTTGCCTAATTTTGTATTCCACGGTCGCTGCAAGACCTTTCCATATTGTCAAATGAGTATCCTCTTTCGGGATACGGTCAGCGAGACATCCTCTCCCAATTTTATCAGTTGAACGCGGACGGTGCAACCGAACCCGTCCGTCCTGTTACCAGTTTCTTTGCGATGCGGGTATACCGTGTCGCATTCTTCGGGCATTTTTAAATCCATAAAACAAAGCGTTTATGCAAGAAGAAGAAAAGAACAACGGCATGGAAGGCATGTCTGTCGAGGAAATGTTCCTCGGCGTTCAGGAATCTTATCAGGAGGCACAGTTGCGTGCCCAGGAGGAGAACAGGGCGTTCGCCCGTACGGAGTTCTTCCGCATGGACAAGTTCGGGACTTACCGTCTCCGTATCCTGCCCATCGCTCCCAATCCGGACGGCTCGCCGACACGTCCGGGCTATGAGTATCCCGTCCACCAGCTGCTTCTGGAGCTGGAGAAACCCGCTACGGGGAACAAGCCCCAGAAGATGTATGTCACTGTCACCCGCGCTACCGATGCCGGATATAGCGTTGATCCCATCGAGACTTACCGCCGCATGGCCGTCGAAGCCGCAAAAGAGGACGGGGACGACAAACTGGCGGAAAAGATTGCCGGGGGCTCGTTCGGAGGCGGTCTGAAATACAGTTACGGCCACTGTCTCTATGTATTCGACCTGGGTGAACGAGCCAAAGGCGTGCAGATGATGACCCTTTCCCATGCCCAGTTCAAGGATCTGGATGAGAGGAAGTTCAAGCTGTGGAGCAAGAAACTGGCCAAGAATCCGTCTTACCCGTGCCCGATTTCCTCGGTGTATGACGCCTATCCGGTGGAGATTGAAAAGCGCAAGAACGGAGCCAAGACCGAGTATGTCATTTCCATTGACAACGAATCGGAACCGGTACCGTTGACCAAGGAGGAGCTGACCGCCCTGATGGGTGCGCCGCGTATCCCGGAAATCATCTACCGCTACACCCGTTATCATCTGGGAGCCACCGTCGAGTTCCTCAAACAGTGCGACGGTATCTACGGCATGTCGCTCATGGAGACGGATGAAATGAAGACGGTCATCGACACGCTGGACGGTGAACTGCCCAAGGAGGATATATCCGCGTTCTCGTTCGACCGCCGTACGAAAGATAACAGAGAAAACGGGCGTGAAGGCGGAGGCATCTCGCTGGACGACCTTTTCGAACGTTATGACGAGCTTCAGCGGCAGGAACTCGGTGAGAAGACCGAGGAAGGCCAGGAGCTGCGTGCGATGATCCGCGGCTACATCGAGCAGGAAGGGCTCTCCGTGCGTGTCACACGCTCCACGAGCAACCGGGAACTACTCGACCTGATCGAAAGCGAGATGGAGGGTCCGAAGCCCAGTGACGAACCGGAGGATGTCCCCGGGGAGGAAGAAGAGCAGCCGGAGGAAACGGAAGAGCGTGCCGGGCGTCCCCGCCACCGCAGATAAGCCTTTCACAAGTTCTTGAATTCTAATCCGACGGGAGGCATCCGGGCCTCCCGTCCTAATCACAATCACTTAGTATGAAAGAGAACAAACCCTGCCTTTTGTTATTGAATGACATCCACATCTCGAAAGACAACATCCCTGCATTCCAGGCCAACTGGCAGGAGGCCATGGGAATTTGCAGGGAACGGGATATCCGGGAAGTGGTTGTCGGAGGAGACCTGTTCTTTTCCCGTGCCGCCCAGACACTCGATGTCCTGCTGGCCGTCAGGGATATGCTTGTATCCGCCGCGGACCATGACATTCATGTCACGCTGGCGGAAGGGAACCACGACAAGGTGAACCAGGAATCCCTGCGCGGATATTGTCATGTCTTCGACCGGCATCCGAATGTGACTGTCGTGGATGAGTACCTGACCCTGTGCCGCCCGGAATGGAAGTTCGCGCTCCATGTAATGAGCTATTTTCCGGAAGACGGCTCTTTTGCCGAAAGGCTCGGACGATTGGCTGCGGAAGCGCTTTCCGGAGAACCGGAGCACTTCCTCTACATCCATGAGGGTATCAACGGGGCATTGGCACAGCCTTCGGAAAAGGAACTGCCTGCCAGGATATTCTCTCCTTTCGACAAGGTCTTTGTCGGCCATTACCACAACCGTACCGTCATTCCGGGGACGGGAATCGAATATATCGGTTCCTCGCGCCAGCATAACTTCGGGGAGGACGAGGAGAAAGGATACACGGTGCTGTATACGGACGGCACGTACGAGTTTGTCAAGAACCGCGTGAACATGCGGTACCGTGTCATGGATATGCCGGCGGAACGTGCCGGGTTGCACCTGATGGACGAGCTGCGTGAAATGGAGGCCGATGGTCGCTACAAGGTCAAGGTGCGTGTCCATGCACCTGCCGCCGCGATGAAATCGGTGGACAAAGCCGCCTTGCTGGAAGCCGGAGCGGCGAAGGTAGAACTGGTTGCCGATGACGAGCAGCTGCCGGAGGCGGTATCCTCTTCGCTCTTCGAGAAATTCGACAGCCGCCGCATCCGGGAAACCTACGAGGACTTCTGCCGGGAGAAACAGATCGAGGATGTGTCGATGGGATTGGAGTATTTATCTAGAATAGAAAACAGATCATGTGGAAATTAAAGACGATAGAAGCCGAAAATCTCTGCGCCTTCCGTTCGCTGTCCTACATGCTGCGGCAAGGCGTGACGACATTGATTTTCGGCGATAACCGGGACAATGAGTCCCAGCAGTCGAACGGGGCCGGCAAGTCTGCCCTGTTGGAATGCATTGCCGTGGGTATCACGGGCAGCCCGCTTAGAAAGATACGCTCGGAGGAGATTATCAACGATGCAGCGGAAGAATGCCGTATCGCTTTGCGTTTCATCAACGATTCCGCCGCCGAGGAACTGCTCGTCAACCGCCGTATCCCGCGCAAGGGGGCTTCCTCTGTCAGCTGTACGCTTTACCGTGGCGGCAAGCAGGTGGTAACCGATGAAGCGGTACAGCCTTCGGTGGATGCCTATAACCGGTATATTCTTGACAAACTGGGTATCACACGCGACGAGCTGCTCAACAATTTCATCCTTTCCAAATACCGGTATGAGGATTTCCTCTCGTCATCGGACAAGGAGAAGAAAGAGGTCATCAACCGCTTTTCCAACGGTATCCTGGTGGATGAAGCCATCGCCAAAGTGGAGGAAGACATCGTGCCGCTCTCTGAAAAGAAACGGCAGGTGGAACTGGAACTGGCCGGGTTGGACGGGCGTATCGGGATGTTACAGGAGCAGATACGCAAGGAGGAGGAAGCCGGAGCCGAGCGGGGGCGTACCCGTGTGGAACGTATCATGGGACTGGAAACGGCCATAGCGGCCAAGAGGGAGCAGATCCGTACCGGGCACGAGAACGTGGACAGGCTTGAGGAACAGCTTGCCGGAGTGCAGCGGGCGGACGAGGCTTTGCAGGAACTGGAAGCCGGAGATACCGCATTGGAAGCATGTCTGGAAAAGATAGCGGAAATGATGTCCCTCTTTCCCGATGCCCGGCAGACGGACTGGGACAAGGTCATTGCCGAAAAGAAAGGACGGTTACAGACCGCCACAGAGCGGCTGAAGGATTGCGATGCCGTCTTGAAGCAGGCGGAACAGGAACTGAAAAACAGGACTGACGGCTGGGAACAGTTCAAGAAGGAGTATGCCGCATTCTGTGAGGCATACAGGGATCAGTCCGATACGACTGCGGAGAGACTGCGGGAAATCGACATCCGTCTGCGCGACCTGTCCGGCAGCATCGAGGAACTGCGTCATAAACGGCGTATCGTTTCTGCCGGTATTGACGGCCTCTCGAACAAACTGGCCGGCTCCATCACCTGTCCTTTCTGCGGGCATGAGTTTCTGGTGGCAGAACCACAGTTCGACATCGAGGCCGGCATGAAGGAACTGAAGCTCCGTCAACGGCAGCTCACGGAAATCAACGGCCGTATCGATGAGAAGCAGGAGGAGACGGATGCCGTGGAGTTGCAGCAGAACCGGCTGAACCATGAGCGCCGGATATTGGAAGGCAGACGCACCGGATGGGAGGAGCAGCTGGCCGGGCACGAACGGGCCATCAGGAATGCCACCCGCCACGTGGAAGAGGTGGAAAGCGGGCATAAACGCATCGCTTCCGAAATTACCGCCCTGCAAAGTGAAATCGAAGGTGTCCGCCGCAAGGTATTCGACGAGGTGTTCGGATTCATAGACGAGCGCAATGCCGCACTGAACCGCGGCATACGGGTAGGCAAGGAAGATATACAGGCTGCGGCCTGCGCCATCGACACTTTGCAGGCCACGATCCGGGAGCTGGATGAGGCGGCTTCACCCGACCTCATACAATCGCTCAAGGACACTCTCCGTGAAACGCGCGGGAAGTCCAACGAGGCGGCAGGGCGCAAGACGGCCGTCGATGCCCGGGTCCGTGCCCTGGAGATACAGCGGGAACGGTTCGTGCAGTTCAAGACCTATCTGGCCAACACGAAAATCGAGGCGCTCAGCCGTATCACCAACGAGTTCCTGCAAGACATCGGCAGCGACATCCGTATCCGCTTCGACGGGTATACCGTCCTCAAGAGTGGTAAGGTAAGGGAGAAAATCTCCATCTCACTGCTGCGCGACGGCATGGACTGCGGCTCGTTCGGCAAGTTTTCGGCAGGCGAAGCCGCCCGTGTGAATTTGGCGACCATCCTTGCCATGCAGAAACTCGTGAACAGCAACTGCGACGGGGACAAGGGACTGGATCTGCTCGTGCTGGACGAGATACTCGAGGCGGTCGATGAAGCGGGGCTGGCCTCCATGTTCGAGGCGCTGAACTCGCTCGGCGGTACCGTGCTGGTAGTCTCGCACGGGAATGTGGCTGAAGGCTATCCGCATAAACTGGTAATCGTGAAAGAGAATGGCGAATCGAGACTCGGAGAATAGCGTACTGACCCGGGAGCAGGTACTGGCGCTGGACATCGCCACGCATACCGGATACTTCTCCCTGCATGAGGCCGGGACATGGAACTTCACCGAAAGCAAACGGCGCAACGGCAACAAGATGCACGGCGCTTTCAGGACTACGCTGCTCTCGCTGCTCCGTCGTTACGGCATCCGCCGCGTCGTGGCCGAGGATGTGAGCGTGAACCGCCATTTCTACGACATGCGGCGGCTCTCGGAACTCAGGGGTATCCTGCTCGAAGTGTGCGATGAACTGGATATCCCGGAACCGGAGTTCGTCAACCCGGCTGTCCTCAAGAAATGGGCGACGGGAGACGGACACGCCACCAAGACGCAGATGGTCGCGGCCTGCAAGGACAGATACGGTATTGTCCCGGTGGATGACAATGCGGCGGATGCCTGCCACCTCTTCTACTATTACATCCGCAGGCACAGGCTGTGACAAGCCGACAACGGTTTGGATTTTTTCCGGGCGGCGGTAATGCTGCCGCCCGTTTTTTCAATTGACGCTCACGGTAGCTGACAGATTAGGACATGAGATTCATTATCAACCTTTTCAGTCAGTGGAAACGTGGAAAAGAAAGATGTGTTTATTGCGGTTCTCCAGCCTGAAGACGAATCCGCGAGACAGAGGGCGGAACTTCTCAGAAAATATGTGATGCCGCACAAGAATCTGATATACAGCATTTGTATCAAATATACCTATAACCAGGAGGACATCGAGGACAACTACCTCGAGGCGTTGGCCAACTTCTTCAAGTATATGGACAGTTATGACCCGGCCCGTCCGGTAAAGACCTGGATCTATGCCGTGACCAAACGGCTTGTGGCGGACCTGAACAACCGCAACAGGAACCGCATGCCCCCGGACGACAATATCGACATTTCGGAAATATCCTCTTCGCTGTCGGATGAGGACGAACCGTCGGGAAACAGCATGGGGATGGACAACTACCGCGAGTTCTATAACGATGACATCCTCTGGGCACTGGACCGGCTCAAACCGATTTACCGGGAAGCCCTGCTCTTGCAGCAGGCTGGTTACAAACTCGGGGAAATCATGGAAATCACCTATAACAACGGTACTTTGCAGACCAGGAACGTAGAAACGGTAAAAAGCCGCATCTTCCTAGCCAAGACGCAGCTGCGCAAACTATTGACACGCGATGGAGAGAAAAGAATGGATTGACGGATGCCGGAGGCTCTTTACACGGCTGGTCCGCACCACGGTGTGGGCGGATTTTGTGTTCCCTACCGGCGGCAAGTCGGACAGGCAGCTCGGGATGTGTTTCGACGGCTTGTGCCGGGAGGTCGTCTCCGTCAGTGCGGAACGCCTGTCCGACTTCTGTATCTGCCAGACATATGCCATTTCCGGATATGATACCGCGTATCGCAGGAAATGGAACGTCTCCCATTCATTCGGAAAGAAAGCCATCGGCCGCTATCTCCGCTCGGGAAAGGAACGCCGCTACCGGGAGGACCGGTGGCTGAAGAGTTTCGGGCTGTCACGGCATGATTTGGCGCGGGCAGTGGAAGACCGCCGCAGCCATCCGTTCGGGCGTTTTATTTATCCGGAATACGAGGAGACGACCAAGCGGCGACTGCTCTCCACCGAAGCGGGATATCTCGTCTGTGCGCTCTCCACGCTGATGTGGACGCCTTTCTCCCCGTCATGCTCAAAATGTGCGAAAGCGGAGCCATGCCGCAGAAGGACACAGGCGCGCTATCCGGAACTGTACCGTATCCGCTGTGAGGCGTGGCGGAAAAAGGAGGCGAAGCCATGAGTGCCGTCAATCCGCTCAGTGCCGAGTTCCTGTATGAACTCTATGCCACGGCGCTCAGACAGGAACCGTTGTGTGCTGTCCTAGCCCGGCATATGCGTAAGGAATACCTGCCGGACCGTTCGTTCCAGCAGGTACAGGAGGCGATAGCCGTACACTTCAAGACATACAAGACACCGCCGTCGTATGCCGTGCTGGCACAGACCTTCCATGAGGATTACGACGCCATCGAGCTGATAGACACTTTCCGGGAGTATGACGAGGGACAGAGTGCCGAGGTGATGACCGACATGCTGGAGTCCTACATCAAGGGGGTCCGGTTGCAGTCGGTCTATGCGGAGGTCGGGAAACTGTATAACGAGAACAAACAGGACAAGGCGGAGAAGACTCTTCGGGAATATGCCGAGTGGCTGGCAGGGTTCACGCTGAAGAGTTCCTCGTTCGTCGATGTGGCCGCGACTTTCAAGGAGCGTTTCGAGAGGAACCGCCGGCGCGAGGAGGAAGAGGAACGCTCGGCCGCCCCTCGTGTGTCCCGCTTCTACATCCCGTATCTGGATGCGCTCAATGCCGGACGTAACCTGCGAGGTCAGCTGACCTGTTTCCTGGCCAGCACAGGCGTGGGAAAGTCGCACATCGCCAAATGGATCGGTGTCAGGGCGGACATCGATGACGGGCTGCATGTGCTGCATTTCCAGCTGGAAGGTTCGGAAGAAGAGGCGTTGAACGCCTATTCCGGCGGACTGATTTCCAGGAACGCCTACTATTACGAGCGGGGAAAGATTTCGGATACGGAGATGAGACATCTGGAAAAACTGGTCGCCTCGTATGCCGGAAGCATCACGGTGCGCAGTTACCCGCGTTTCAATGCCCAGGTCTCGACACTCGACATCAAGAACGGCATTTCGGAATACAGGAAGCTCAAAGGATATAATCCGGACATCGTGATTGTGGATTCGATGGACTTGCTGACGGATGCCAACCGCCGTTCATGGGGAGCCGACCATGAACGGGCGAAGCGTATCGCGGTGGCTAATGACCTGAAGGACCTGGCGGCGGACGAAAAGGTATGGATGGTGGTGACTTACCAGTCTACCATCGAAGACCGGGAGTGGCTGAATGACGAGCGGAACGTGCTGACCGAGTACAACTGTTCGGAGGCCAAAGGTCTGGCCCGCCCGTGCACGCACCTTGTTTCGCTCAACCAGTCATCGGCAGAAAGAAAGGAGAACGTTATGCGCCTGCACGTGGCCAAAAGCCGGTTCTTCAAGAAAGGAGACACTATCAGGATTGCCACCGACTACGACAATGAGGTGTTCTATGACGGGCAGAGGACACTGAATCTGAACAGGGAATAAAAAGCCATCGATCCGGATGCGGCGTGTCGGTGGCTTTTTGACTTGTAACGACTGGAATGTTGAGAATATATGGCAGCTTACATGCGTAAAACCAATTCCGGACAGATACGATTTTTATTGTATGCCCTTTGTATTCCGCCATATCGTCCGTTCCCCATGTTATCAACAGCAGGTTTTCACATTTCAATTCCTCTGCCGCCTCCAAGGCTTTCAGTTTCCGCTCACGGGTCTTGGCGTTCGAGATATCATACGACCTTTGTTCGAGGAAAGTTCGAATGACCTCGCAAATACAAATCCGTTATTTGTAGTAATTGGAAAACGATACTTTTCATTCAGTATGTTTATTGTACTGCACAAAAAATACGCTTTTTTTATGTAGAGAGTGATCATTTTAGAAAAGTACATCTCTACACCTGATAATCAGCCAATGCTGATTATCAATCTCCTTATTTATATATTGTTTTATCGATTAGACAAAAGCAGTCATTTTTTGTCCAGCCGGGAAGACAATTTCTCTTTTCCTTTGGGTGGAAAGACCTTCCATGATTCTGCCGGTCTATTTTTATTGGGCTAATCCGGATTCTTTTTCCAAACATTTCAAACCAACCTGTAGCGGTCACGACTATACCTTAATATGGAACTGTCGGTACAGGAATATCAATATCTGGTTTCGGAGATAACCCGCGAGACGGGTGCCAAACGGGACGGGAGCGGTAAGAACCTTATCGTTCCGCGCTGCCCGTTCTGCGGAAAGTCGGGCGGTAAGTTCGGTATCTACATCGGCAAGGCGACTGCCCACCGCCGGCCTTTCATGGCCCACTGCTTCTCCTGCGGGGCATCCACCCGTACATTGGAGCAACTTCTGGCGGCTATCGGTCGCATGGACCTGATGGTTTTGCAGACAGCTGACATTGCCGCACCGTTGAACCTGCACCTGCTGGAGAAGGACGAGGCGGAAGAAATAGACGACGAACTGGTGCCGGTCGAATTGCCGGACTTTTACAAGCGCACTTTCCGGCATCCGTATTTGCAGCGGCGCGGCTTCTGTTTCGACGATTACGAGTATTTCCCGGTCGGGATAACCGGCAGGCTCAATCCGCGCTACGCGGACTATGTCGTCTTTCCGGTCATCGATGACTGTACGGTTGTCGGCTATGTCTCCCGCCATACCTGGCCGAAAGAGGATATAGACGCCCACAACCGCAAGACCAGACATAGCGGCGGGTACAAGATCCTGCGTTACCGGAACTCCACGGAAAACGACTTTTCCAGACTCCTTTATAACTACGATGCCGTCCGTATGGATGAAACCGATACGGTCATCCTCGCGGAAGGTATTTTCGATGTCATCGCCCTGACCCGCAGACTCGAACTCTATGACAATTCCCATGTCGCAGCCGTGGCCACTTTCGGAAAGAAAATATCCGATGTACAGATCTACAAGCTGCAATCGAAAGGCGTCAGAACCGTAGTCATCGGTTACGATGGTGATGCCGTCGAGTCGGTAAAGCGGACGGCTGAACGGCTGAAACCCTATTTCGAGGTTTTCATCGCGGACATTGCTGATGCCGCCAAAGACTGGGACGAACTCACGGAAGCGGAAATCTACGGGATTTTCGCCTGCCGCCTGCTGTCCGTCCTTGAATACAAACTCAAAAAAGTACAGGAAAGATGATACAGGAACTTTTCTCATGGCTCGATGCACAACGGATAACCTATATCCCGGTCGATACGGAAGTGGTGGATATTCCCGGCTTCGGGCGGCTTTTCACGGCCGACCTGTCGGGAGTGGAATCCATCTTCCGCGGCGACGGGGACAAGCTCGTGTTCAACCTGATGGAAAGTCCGGATGTGCTGATGGAAGAAGGAATCTTCCATGTGGCCTTCCCGTTCGGCAGGAACTGGTACTACTATGACCTGCGGGAAGAATTCCGTTTCAACCTGCTGAAATATATCGGCCGGCCCAAGCCTCCGGTACATGATGTACCTTTCGTGAACCTCGGCATCCATACCTCCTACGAGCTGCTGAACGCCTGCTGCTCGCCGGAAGATTTGTGCCGCAAGGCGAAATGGCTCGGGCATACGGCTGTCGGCATCTGCGACCGCAATACAATGGCCGCCACGCTGAACCTTCAGAAGGAGTGCGCCAATACCGGGCTGAAACATATATTCGGCTACTCGCTGACAATGATGCACGAAGAAGAACGTGTCGGGCTGAAGATTTATGCCTTGGATAACGAGGGGCTGCATAATCTGCTGCGCATCCAACGGGCCGTCATGGTCGATTCGGAAGACAACACCCTCCGCTATGAACAGCTGCTGATGTATGCCGCAGGTTGTGTGGTGGTTTTCGCCATCCGTTCCGTCTACTGGATGGCCGGACACCCCAAACAGGTGAAGCGTATCCGGAAAGGTGCCGAAGCGGTCTATTACCAGGTCGACGCCAACGAATACAAGGCGGACCGCATCGACAGGGAGCAACTAGAAGCCCTGAAATATTATTTCGGCAACTGTTATGATGCCGACACGGATTCATTTACAGTAGAACCAGTCCTGATTCCGGACTGCTACTACATGGACAAGGACGATGCAGGGTACAGAATCGTGGTGAACAAGATTGCCACGGGAGCCGCCCATGAACAGAGCGATGACCAGTATTTCAAGACAGCGGATGAATTGTATGACACGCTCCGTCCTCTGTTCTCCGGGCAATGGGACTTCGATTCCCTGTTCAGGCGCATGTGCCGTCCCACGGTGGAGATTGCCGGACGTGCGGACGCCTCATTCGAGACCGGGCGAATGTTCATGCCGGAATACCGTATGCGACCGGAAGAGCGGGAACGGTATGGTGACCGCCGTACGATGTTCCTCCGACTGCTTGACGACGGGCTGGACCGGAAAGTGCCGGAACCGGAGCGGGAACGCTATCGGGAACGGCTGGACGAGGAAGTCTATATCATTGAATCGACCGACAATGTGGACTATTTCCTGGTGCAGTGGGATATGGTGCGGGAGGCGCACCGGAGAGGCATCGCAACTGGTATAGGTCGCGGTTCCGCCGGGGGCTCGCTGGTTTCCTACTTGCTTGGCATAACCTCCATCGACCCGCTGAAATACGACCTTATCTTCTCGCGCTTCCTCGTGCCGGAACGCTGCGGGCTCAGCTGGAAAGACGAACTGACGGTGCTTGCCCCGGACATCACACTCGGCAAGGGCGAACGCTATGTGGAGATGGAATCTGAAGGCAAGACTTACCGTCTGTGCACGGATGCCCGGATGCGGGTAATCCGTAACGGAGAAGAGCGGACGATATACGCAGATGAATTGATGTGTGGCGACGAAATCCTTTTTGACCGCCGAGATTGCTTGTGGAACCTAAAGGAACTCGAAACCCATGAATCCGACCTACGAACACCACCGTCCCTATGACGGTTGCGACCTTTACCGGGGCGATGCACTCGATGTGCTGCCCCTGCTGGCTGAAGAAGGCATCACTGCCGACATGGTATTGTCAGACCCTCCATACGGTACGACACATTGTCGATGGGACGCTGTGATAGACATCCCCGGGATGTGGAATGCTGTACAGGGCATATCCAGACCTGACACTCCCGTACTGCTGTTCTGCCAGCATCCTTTTACGAGCCTGCTGGGCAGCTCCAATCTCCGCAGGCTGCGGTATGCCTGGGTATGGGAGAAGACGCAGGCGACAGGCTTCCTAAACGCCAGGCGTATGCCGATGAAGGCGCACGAGGACATTCTGGTCTTTTACGACAGGTTGCCGAAGTATCATCCGATCAAGACGGACGGGCACAAGCGCAAGGTCGTGATGGCCGAACACCAGCGGAAATGCGATGCCGGCGAGATATACCGGAAGCACGATAATTTCCGGGATTACATATCCACGGAACGCTATCCGCGCAGTGTGCTGAAATTCAAGACGGACAAGCAGCTCTCCTGCCTGCACGCGACACAGAAACCTGTCGCCCTGCTGGAATACCTGATACGCACCTACACCGACGAAGGAGACATCGTCCTCGACTTTGCGATGGGCAGCGGCAGTACAGCCGTGGCCTGCCGGAATACGGGACGCCGGTTCATCGGCGTGGAGATAGACCTGGGAATTTTTCAGACAGCACTAAACCGTATAACCCATGGCTGACACCCGGGAAATCTGGGTGGATATCAAGAACTATGAAGGAAAGTACAAGATCAGCAACCTCGGGCGTGTCAAGAGTCTGGAACGGCAAGTTTCGCATGACGGTATCACCTGGACACAACCCGAACGTATCATGTGTCATTGGTGTGGGACGACTTCGCTCTATGACTGTGTCCGACTCTACAAGGGCGGTGTCGGAAAGAAGTTCTCCGTGCACCGTCTGGTGGCACAGCACTTCCTGCCCGACTGGAATCCGGGACTGGAGGTGAACCATATCGACGGGAACCGCGACAACAACCGTGCGGATAACCTGGAAATGTGTACGCACCAGCGGAATATGGAACATGCCATAGCGGGTGGCCTCAAACGGGATTACGGCGAGAAAAGCGTGAACGCCAAACTGACCAACGGGCAGGCGGAAGAGATACGGGTGAGGTATTCCTCCGGCCAGGCTTCCCAGAACAGCCTGGCAAAACAGTACGGTGTCAGCCGCCAGACGGTAAGCGCGATAATACGATACAAGAAATATATCAGATGAAAGTAACACATATAAGAATCAGGAAAGCAGACGGACCGCTGACGGTCATGGATGCCTTTGTGGACAAAGGACTGACAGAAGGCGGCCACGCTTCGCTGCCGGACATAGATGTCGACTATGCCTCCGACCGGCGGCAGGAGATCAAGGATTACCTGGAAGAACGGTACAACGCGGACGGCCGCCAGCGTGTCTTTTCCGCCGGCACCTTTACCACGATGAAACTGAAAGCCGCCTTGAAGGACGTGGCACGCGTACACCGCGTGCCTCACTCCATCGTGAACTATATTACCGCCATGATAGATGACGGCACGGACTGGACAGGACTGTTCAGACAGGCTGCCTTCAACAGAAAACTTCGGGACTTTATCCAGACCTATCCGCTGGTCATCGAGGACGTGCAAGGATTGCTCGGACAGCCCAAAGCGGCCTCCATACACGCCTCGGCCATCGTTGTCACACCGGACACGCGGGACGGCAGGCCCGCCGAATGCTTCGATTTCCTGCCGGTCCGTAAGATGGACGGGGCACTGGTATCGGAGTTCGACGGCTATTCGGTCGATGAGATCGGATTGTTGAAGGAGGATGTGCTGGCGACAAAGGAACTTGCCAAACTGAGTGCCGTCATCGCGTTGGTCAACCGGAATTTCGGGCAGGAACTTACTATCGGGCGTATTACGCAGGATATGCTGGAAGACGGGAAGACCTACCGACTGCTCTCGGACGGCAACACGCAGAATGTGTTCCAGTTCTCTTCGCCGGGCATTACCCGGTTTATCCAGGATGTACAGCCGGAGTGTATCGAGGACCTGATCGCCATCAATGCCCTGTACCGTCCCGCCACACTCGACATCGGTGCCACCGATGATTATGTCCGTTTCAGGCGTGGCGAAGTGGCCCCGGTCTATAACTACGGCTGTTATGAAGCAACGAAGAACACTTTCGGAATCATGGTCTACCAGGAGCAGTTCATGTCCGTTGCTCATACGCTCGGGGGATTCGACCTCGGGAAGACCGACTATCTGCGCAAGGCCATAGGAAAGAAGAAAGCCGACCTGATGGCCACGCTGAAGGCGGATTTCATTGCCGGAGCCGTCGGGAACGGATGCCCGGACTATGAGGCGGAGGAAATCTGGCACAAGATAGAGGTAGCCGGGAAATATTCGTTCAACCGTTCCCATGCCGCGGCATACGCCCTTACAGCCTATTGCGGGGCATGGCTCAAGGCCAATTACCCCTCGGCATTCTACACGGTGGCATTGCAATGGGCGGACGACAAGGAGATTCCTTCGTTGATGGCGGAGATGGAACGCTGCTCGTCGGCCAAGATCGTGCCGCCGGACATCAACCGCTCCGGGACGGAGTTCTTCACCGACTATGCCACCGATGAAATCTTCTGGTCGCTTACCCGTATCAAACAGGTCGGTGTCAAGACAGTGGAATACATCGTCACGGAACGCGACCGGGGCGGGGCATATACCGGTATCGAGAACTTCATCCACCGCATATTCCGTTACAAACTCAAGAAATACAGTTACTGGGACGACCCCGACAACGCGGAAGAGGCCGTGAAAGTCCCCGTGAACGCCCGGCATGTCAAGCACATGATCCTTGCCGGATGCTTCGACCGTATCGAAAAAGTCGGGGCGGTTACCGAACGCTGCGCGCTGCTCGAACGCGCAGCACGGGAACTGGGATTCTCCCTTTCTGAAAAAGACTTCCCGCAGGACATGCGCGGGCGGCATTTCTTCTGGTCGCAGCAGCAGATTGCCGTGTCGGGCATAGGCAGCATCGATTATCGCCGCATCTTCAACAATTCGGAAGCCCGCAGGCAGGTCAAGGGAAAAGCCTCTTACCTGACCCTGGACGAGGTGGCACGGGACGAGAACGACGGCAGGCGTGCGACTGTCTGCGCCACGGTGGTGGATGTAACCGAACATACCTACAAGGACAGGGAGACGGGAAGCCGGAAGCGTTTCGCCAAGCTGACACTCTCCCAGAACAACCGTCTGGCGGAATGTGTATGCTGGAACGACTATTACATGGAACACCACACCGAGATCCAGTCGCTCAAAGACCGGGTGGTCATCCTCACTGCCGTCATCCGTTACAGCGACTACAACGGATGCAATACATTACAGACCTATAGGAACTCATTGTTATTCATTCAATCCTGAAAAGATATGGCACCCAAGACAGAACAGAAGATATATGTAGGCATCGGGCTGGACTTCGAGACCGGAGGGCTGGACTGCCGTGAATGCGCCTGTACACAGATCGCCCTGCAAGCCGTCCGTTTCGACACATGGCAGGTATTCGACCGCTATCAGGCGTATATCGCCCCCTACGGGAAACAGGACGCGGGGCTTCCCCGACGCAAGGTGTTGCGTACCCGCCATGAACAGGCGAAAGAACCGGAATATGTCCCGATGAAGTACGAACAGACGGCATTGGACTATTCCGCCATTACCATGGAGATGCTGCGCACACAGGGTGTGGACATGAAGAAAGTCGCCGGAGATGTCATCGCCTTCGCCAAACGCAGCACCCTCTCGAAGGGCTATCAGTGCAAGCCCGTGCTGGTCGGACAGAACATCGCTTTCGATATCGGATTCCTGCAACAGCTGATGAACTATGCCGGACTGGCCGCCGAGTTTGAAAAGACCTTTTCCGGTACCAAGGACTATTACGGCAACTTCCAGCCGCACTACATCGACACGCTTGTCATGGGACGGTTGGCTTTTGCCGCTGATCCGGAGGTTACTTCGTATAAACTGGAACTGGTAGCCTCAAAATTGGGGGTGGAACTGGACGATGCCCACGATGCGGCTGCGGATGTGACGGCCACGCTTGACATCCTGGGGGTCTATACCTCCCGTCTGCGCCAGACGGAAGGGGCGGCAATCGCTACACAGAAGAAAGAGAAAACCCGTAAATATTTCAAGATATGAGTATGGACACGAATAAGGAAGCCCAAGGCATTGACCGGGAACAGATTCCCGAGACCATTACATTCCGTACGGCGGACCGGATGACCTACGGGGCGCTGGGCTATGACGGGAACGAACTGATGGCGTTCATATCGGGCTACGACCTGGAAATCAAGTTCAACCTGCGGCTCATCAACTCGCTAGCGGATGCGGAGGCGTGTGCCGATGCGTTGGCCCAGGTATTCTATGACGCATTAATGGAGCAGTTGCTCAATGAAAAGGCGGATTTTGTAAAACCTCCGGGATACAAACCCGCTACTCTTTCAGAAAAGGAAGGAAGAACCGATGTCAGACAAGATAACGAACACGCAGGATAGGCCGGAAGAGAAACCGCTCACGGAGCAGGAGCTGCAATTCTGCAACCTCTATGTGAACGGCGGGCTGGAATATGCCGGACGGCCGAAAAAATGCTTTGTGGAGGTATTCGGTGAGGATACGGTGAAGAACCCGTATGCTTCGGCCAATTACCTGATGAACAAACCGCATGTGCTGGCACATATCAAGGCATTGCTCTCCTCGGAACGGTTCGAGATGGAGACGATGGCTGTAAAGCTGCAGGTGACCGAGACTCTCAAGGCAATCATGGACGAGACGGCCACTTCGGACTATACAGACCGTTTCGGTGTGCCGCTCTCTCCGGCACCGCTCAGGGCCGTGTCGGTCAATGCCGCCAAGGCGCTGATGGATATCTTCCCCATCAGGCACAAGGAGGAGAACCGCCTGCGTATCGAAGGCAGCGACGGCAATGTTATCTTCAATGTAATCGTACCCCAAAATCCTGTAAAAGATGGCGAAGCGGAAACGTAAAATCACTAAGGAAGAAATCGCCTGGTGGGTCTATCTGGCGATGATGATCGCGCTTGTCATCTATGGGTTCCGGGATAGTGCGGCAGCCGAGACTCTGCTGAGGGCTATCAGGGACGCATTCTCACTTTTAATGGAATAAGATATGGAACAACTCAAAGAATTTGTAATGAAGTACTTCAAGCTCATTGTCGTGGTACTCTCGTTCTCGCTGACACTGTACATACAGCATGTCAACAACACCGCCCAAATTGCAGAACTGGAAACCAAATGTATCGGTTTGGAAGTGGAAATCAAGAACCAGTATGACCGTATCAACGCCATGAAGCTGGACAAGTCCGTGTTCGAGGCAACCATGATGCAGCTCAACACGGTACAGAATGACCTGCACGAAATCCGTGCCGATATCCGTGAACTTCTCAAATGTCAGGGAACGCACAAGTAAAAACATCATGGAAAGACCAGTTATGAAAAAGAATGCATACGTTACCATCATCGCTTCGCCTGAACTCTCCGAAATGAGGTTGGACGAACTGGTCGGTCGCCGTGGACTGGTCGTTGAAGACCTCCCGCAGAACCGAAAAAAGAACCGGGGCGGCCTTGTATTGTTGGAAGAAATCTATATGGATGAATTTCTGTGGTTCATCCCCGAAGAATCAGTATCATATGAGTAGATTAAACAGAATACTTCTGGCAACGGTGTTGCTGCTCTGTAGCATCCTCTGGCTGCAGCACCGGCGGACAATACGCCTCACGGAAGAACGCGACCGATTCCGCATGAACAGCACCGCACTGCTTTCCGATGTGAAGCGGATGCAGATCGATTCAGCGACGATGGTCCTCGATGCCAAGGCATTGCGGCTGACTATAGATGAGTATAAAGAGTTCCGTGCCAAGGATGCCGAGACCATCGAAAGGCTAGGCGTGAAAATCAGGAACCTCGAAGTGGCTGCACGGCATGAAGTCGAAGTGAAAGCCCCGATAGATGCCGCCATCCGTGACACGCTCATTATCCGTGATACCGTTCCACTGCTGCGGCAGAAGGTGGAGATGGTTACACCGTATATCCAACTTACCGGGTTGATCGAGAACAAACGGCTCAAAGGCGACATCAAAGTTCCGGTAACCCTCAATCAGGCGGTTTGGGTAGAATACAAGGGATGGTGGTTCTGGAAGCGTGTAAAGGCTATCCATCAGTCCATTTCCAGTGACAACCCGTATGTGGAAATCAGGTATTCGGAATATATACGCATACAGTGAAAGAACATGTGTCTTTTATATGTGAAAAGTTCCTGTGACGCCGGTGCGCCAAGGGACTTTTTGCTTTTAGATGTGTTAAAGGCAGATGAATATTCATGCAATGGTTTCCCCGGGATTAGTTTTCAGGTGAAAAATTAAATAACAGATATATTCATGGCAACAATAAAAGTTAAATTCCGTGCCTCTTCCGTCGAGATGAAGGAAGGCTCGCTCTACTATCAAGTGATTCACAACCGTCTGGCAAGACAAGTACATACCGGCTACAAGCTTTTTCCCTCGGAATGGGATGCCGGCATTTCCGAGATCGTGATGGATTCCGGCACGGAAGGGGGGGCGCAGGAATTACCTGCTCTCCGTGAAGACTGCCCTAGCAGAAAACTTGTCCCGTTTGAGAAGCATCATCGCACAGCAGGGATGTTTTTAGAAAGCCTTTCAAGCTCCCGTCCGTGTTTCGAAACGATAAATATCTATGTATCTGACGCATGTATTGTCTCGTTCATCCATAAACCCAAATCGGTTTCCCTTGCGGCATTTTCAAGTCTCTCAAGTAAGACTATTGTTGTCTGTTTTCTTCACTTCTATTCCCTTTCTTGTCGATGTAATACCATTCGTCGCTTTTCCAATAGTGGTATTCTCCGTCCGAACCCGGCACTTCTTTCATTTCTCCCTTGTCGGTTACTTTTGCCTTGCCGTTCTCGAATGGGAAGCCGAAGGCGAAGCGGGGCTTGATGACCGTCCTGCCGCTTTCGTCCGCGTACCCGATACGCCCTCGCTTGTCCACGATACGGTACAGTCCCTCGCTGACATAATCGTTGCCGTTGTCACATTGAAACACGCCGTAGTGTTTCATGGAACTGCAACCGCATAATAACATTATCACAATTATCGTTGGAATTTTGCTCATTGTCTAAATTTTAAAATATCAGAACCATAAACTATTACCATTCTTCCCGCTCATTGATACACAAAGAAAAGCCAATAGGCTATGCCCAAATTAATCAGAAACAGACCAAGCGGCAATAGTAACTGAAGCCAGAAATAGTTTTTATCTTTCCTTTCAGGATACCGGCGGTAATAGGCACGCTCCCTCGCTTTGGTAAAGTACTTCTTTTCAATCTTTGAATACACCTCTACTGTTGCCCAGACCCAACCGACAGACAAAGCTGACGGCAGCCACAACGGTATTACCCAGTATAGGAATCTTATTATAAGAAGCGAAGGGACAACAGCGAAAACCCACAAGAAGATAGCATCCAACGGCATAGACCACCTGTTGTGGATGCGTCGTATGCTACCCGTATAATACAGGTAGTCTATTATACTGAACTTATATTTCCGT